>Ga0209296_1000002_pt1 | contig 757894 bp, 629 predicted proteins | sample S_130206_EF_Meta_FD_187319 | JGI IMG/M metagenome (GOLD analysis project Ga0209296, IMG submission 187319) | Freshwater microbial communities from Lake Simoncouche, Canada to study carbon cycling - S_130206_EF_MetaG (SPAdes) (version 2) | ecosystem: Environmental > Aquatic > Freshwater > Lake ... | reverse complement strand
AAAAGGGGGGGGGGGGGGGGGGGGGATACAACAAAATACACTATTATTAATGGGGTCCCTTCGCCTAGCGCGGAGGCATGGACATCCCAAACGACTCTGCGGGCGCTTGCAAATTCAACTCTTTGGAGGCTTTTTATTTTAACGAATGAGCCACCGCGCACTTGGGGTGAGCGGAATTAGCTCAACAGTCATCCGCTTGAAAACATATTTATTTCTCAGTGCTCTGTTGCGAAATCGTCAATGGTTATGGGCAGGGGTGATCCTCTCAGTTGCCTTATCCGGTGCGTGGGCTGCTCCGGTGAGTGACGAGGCAGCGTTGTTGCGACTCACGCACGAATTTGAGCGCACACTTGAGGGCGCGGGTGATCGGCCCGCCTTGGGGGTGCTGCTGCATCCTAACTATACTTACACGGGTCCTGATTTACCGGCGGCTAAATTAAAACAGGCGGACCGTGTGATCCGTCGAATTGCGTTGGGCGGCGGGCCAAGTCATGAAGTGGTCGTTCGGCTGACGGGGCCAGTGGCGGTGGTGACGGGCAGTTATAGCGCCGCCCAAGCTTTGGTGCGGCCGCGTTTCTTGGTGCATGGTCGTTTTACGATGACCTGGGTGCAGGTCGACGGACAATGGCAGCTGCTCGCCGAGCATCGCTCGCTCAACGACGAACTGGAGTGGGCGTCGTTAGCTGCCAAGCAGCCCGTAGCGGTGATGGATAAATCAGAAATTTTTGCAGCGACCATTGAGCGCCGTGAAGAGGGGTACACCGAGACGCAGGCGCAGCGGGGTTCGTTGCCCAGAAAAATTGGCCGACTATTTCGGCCGTATGAGGCGACGCAGATCGGTTACACTTTCGATGAAGGCGACGATGCATTCATGGATTTTAAATTCTCCACCATGTTTCCGCTGTACCATCAGGGCTATCCTGACCCGATCCGGCGGAGTACGGGGGAAAAGTTTTGGCGATCAGCTGGTTTTACGGGACCTAATGTTTATGCCGCCGCGACGGTGCGCGCCGGGCAATATATTGAGACCCGGCCGTCATCGCCGGTGGTGGCCAAACGATTCAACCCGCTCCTCGCCGTGCGCTTTTGGTCGACTAATCAGGCAGGGCCGGAGTCGGAGGAGAATTTTCTAGAGTTTGTCTACGGTCACGAAAGCAACGGGCAATTTATCGCCAGTCGGGAGCGGTTCGAAGAACAACTGCAGGTTTATCTGAACCAAGCACACGATGCATCGTCGCCAACCAGTGCGACGATTGCCGAGAAAACAGCGTATCGTAGCACCCGCGACAATATCAGTCGGGGCTGGGATTACGTGGGACTGCAGTTTGCGCGCGACTGGGATGCTGATTTGTCGTGGGCGCCAGAGTCTAAGCTCTCCTTTCGGGCACGGTTAAATTATTTTCTGCCAAAGGGCGCGCTGCAAGGTCCGGCAGAGGAGTATAATGCTTGGGAGGGCGATCCAGAGGGTAAGCAGCGGCGCCGCGTGGATGGTCTAACCTTTCGCTATGCACTCACGGTCGCGACGCCACGGGGTAATGCTCCGCTCGTCGGGTGGGAGCGATTTTTGCAATTCGAGCGGCGCTATGTAATGATCTGGACGACCGGCTACGAGGATCCTTTCAGGTATAATACGATAAGGCTCGAGGCGGGCTTGAAACTCGCTGGGCTGCCGTTGATGGCGTGGTACCGCTACGGTTACAACAGCGACCTAATCGACTACTACCGGCGCGATCATAGTGCCGGGCTGATGCTTTCGTTCTGGAATTTCTAAGCGAGCCGTCACGATTCACTAATCAGTCCGAGCCGACTCTAAACGGCGCGCGGTTTGTAATATAATGTATTACAAACCGCACGAGGGGGAGGAGTGGAGAGGCGGAGGGCGGAGGCGGAGGCGGGGATTACGGGGTGCGCTGGGGGGTGGTTGGTGAGTGGTAACTTGGTAGCGGGCGCCGGTGTCGTGTGCTGGCTCATCGCGGTGTCATCAGGTCCCGCGTGAAAATCAAAATGAATTCCGAGAAAACTCTCGGCGTATTTTAGCCGCGGGGGCGTCGGCGGCTCGCCGTGCGTCTGAGTGCCGAGCAATCACGCTGCGAGCAGGCAACCAGCACGAGACGAAGTTTTCATGGGAGTAAATTATTTCACGGCAAATTTTAATGAGTGGCTAAGAGAGGTGCACCCGTCGCGGCATCGAATACTGTCGTGCTCCGCGGCGGGAGGTTGACCGCAATCGTGGGTCCGTGGGGCAGATGAAGTTGGCGCGCGCCGCCGTGCAGGGTGTGCACCATCAATAGGCCATCACCCAGCAGCGTGGCATCATCGTGATCGTTAATCACGTGACAGCCCGCGCAGCGACCCAGGGCGCGGAGGAAAGTCGGCTCGGTCGGCGCCAGGGCGAAGGTCCACCAAGTCGCCGCCGCTGTCTCACGGCGTGCCGCGCTCACGCTGCCATCGTTCCAGCGTCCGATCACGTGTTCGGCTGGGGCCGTGTAAGCGGGCACGTGTTTTGGGGCCTCGAGAATTTGTTCTTCCGTGGCGCCATTCAATTGTAGCTGAGACGTGGGGACGTTGGCATCGCGCCCCGTCGTAGGAATGCCGCTCAACGCAGTAGCGAGCGCGGCGCCAACGTTCTGCCCATCGCCCCAACCGGCATAACCAGTGAGCGCGAGATGGCGTCCGCCGGTCGCGAGCTGGGTGCTGATGAGGTGGCGCTGCGCCTCTGTTAGAATTGGGGTGGTGCCAAAAATAATCAGGCGAAAAGGCGTTAGATCCATGGTCGCCAGTTCGCCGATGAGCGCTTCATCAAAGACGAGTCCCGAGCGATAGAGTCCCTCGAGCAATCCATCCATGCCGCGCGCGGAGAAAGGATTGGGTCCAACGGGAGGCTGGGCGCCAAATTTGAAACCTTCCAAGGACCAGCGTTGCGCCACCGTGTGGCAGAAGGACCAAGGGTCGTGGATCACGAGCGTATCGGCAGGACGCGTGAAAGGATAAGCGTGCCGCGCCTGAGCAACGCGGTGAATGGCGGCAATTTCCTGACTTAAGCGCGGATCATCCCACCAGCCGACGTTGCCGTGGGAAGCAAAAGCAGGGGTGCCAGCCACCATGCCGAAATCATACCACCATTGGCCGCCGCCCCGCAGAACGGCTTGCAGCGTATTGCGCCGGAGGCAGGCGATATCATCAGCGGGCGTGGTCTCAAATTTTTTGTCCCACGGACAACCCACCAGAAAAGTCCCGTGATCATTTTCATCGAGCCACAATTTGCCCGCGCGCCGCACGCTGCCTAAAATTCCGCGGGCATGTCCCGATCCGCCCATCGCGCGAACTTTTTCGGTATAGGATTGCGGCGAGCAGAAGCAGTCGAGGTGCGGTGAGGCCAGGACTTTATCCATGGCCAAGTGGCTGCCAGCGGCATTGCGACCGAATTGGCCATAAAAATAACCTTGGAAGGCGGCTGTTACAATCGGGCGCGGCCAAGATTTTTTAACCGTCGCGGCCAAGGATAGCAGCGCGTCGGCCATCGTGGTGTGGAGCCACGTAAAATAATCAATGACTGCCTGTTGTTTCTGGGGATCGCGCAGGGGGCCGCAGTCGGCGCGTTCGCGGGCCGGCGAGTCGGGTGGCAGCACGGCGTCGAGGCGAGCCGTGGGCTGGTGCCATGCGCGCGCGAGTCCGGCATCAGTCTCGTAGCGAGCGCGCAACCAAGCGCGGAAGGAACGCGTCGCGGCGTCGCCGGTGTCAGGGTCGTGATGGAGAAACCCAAATTGGTGCCACTCGCCATAGAGCCCGTTCGCAATTTGCAAACAGAACAGTGCATTTCCTTCGGGGGTGGCGGCGAGCTGAGAGCAGAAGTCACGCAAATGCGCGGAAGCCCAATCGTGCCAGAGCCGTGAAGCGAAACTCGCTCGCACCGGTTGATCGCCATCGCTGCCGAGCGGGCGACGCAGTCCCCACTCGGGCGATGCGTGGGCGCTCACATCAGCATACCCGACGCATTCCTCCGGATGGCGCGCGCACCACCAAGCCGGCGCATTCACGTGCAGCCGCAGCATGACGACGGCCTCCGGACATTGGGCGAGCACGCCGGCGATTTGTTTGCGCGCGAGCGAAATATCAAGCGGGCTGTTTTCGGTGAGCATTTGCTCGAACCAAACATCCAGTTGAAAAAGACGAACGCCTTGAGCGGCGAAGAGACCAATATTGCGGGCCGGCACTTCTTCCCAAGACCAGCGAGCGCCAGGGCAATCACTCAACGCATAGATCAGGGGCGTATGGGCCACGCCATTAATTAATAGGGTCGGCCGATCGTGTAGCAGCACAACCGAAGAGGCAGCGGGCTGAGGCATGTGCTCAGTTAAAAATGAAGTGGTGCGTGAGACGATTGAAAACGAATGAAAATTAAATAGGGAGTTTTCCTTGTTTTTTGATTTCAGAAATATACCCCGCCAAAAAATTTAAGGCGTCTGGCTAGTCGCTAGAATTATCAGCCAGATTAATTAACCCGATTTATCCTGAGCTCTGGCCGGCTAGATTAGCCGCGAGCTTGCCTTACGGTTGGAGCGCCGGTGGGGGCGGGAGGAAATAGGTCTCCCAAAGGCCAAAAATAAAATCTGCACCCATGGGGAGTAGGTTGTTCGTCCAATTCTGTTCGGTGATTTTCCCCATCGACCAGCCACGGTAACCGGCTTGGGCTTTGAAGCGAAGATCAGCCATACCCACGCTCATGCGTCGTTCGATTAAATCACCGCCGGCGGATCCCTGCCATAGGCCGAGTAATTTCAAGGTGGTGGCGGTGGGGAGGTCGATCATGGCCCCTTCGTAGGCATAACCAAGGCTGGTGCGGAGTCCCCGCCAGTCAGTGGTTTCAAATTCATGCAACATGCCCATTTGCCCCTCCCAGGGGGAGCGGGTCGCCGCGGACGCTTGGTTAAGTAACTGCGAGCTAAAGGTGGGATTAACTTCAATCTGGGTCCGCGTGATGTGGGAAAAAAGACGGAGCGCTTGCGTGCGATGCAGCGCCCAAGGCTCATGCAGCGTCTGGCCATTTAAGGTGAAGGGATGGCGCACGCCCGTTCCCGTGCTCAGCACGCCTGGGGCCAGCGTTTGTTCTGCAGGGACGGCGATCGTCCCGCCGTGCATCATGAGTCCGCGGATCGCGGGATTACGCGTCCAGCAGCGTTTAATGTTTTGAAAATTGGCCGCCTCTAAGCGCGCGATGAAAGCGTCAAAATCGAAATGCGAGAAAAAATCATTGAGCTCGTCTGGACTAAAATAAAGAGAGGCCGAGATAATGACCCCGACGTATCCTTCCACGTGATTGGGGTTCCAGCTTTTATGGTAGACCGAAGCTCCGTCCAGCAGGAGGTAGTAATCGTTATCGTCATCGAGGCAAAAATGAGCCGCGAGCGCGAGGGCCTGCATGAGCAGATCAGCGTGCGCCTGCTCAGTGGCGGACAGTTGTGACCAGACTGCGGGAGTATTTTTTGCGAGCAGGAGGGCGTGAGCCGGTACCGCATGCGTCCACCCGCCAAGGCCGCCTTGGGCTTCTGGTTCGCGGGTGCTGCCATCGGGGTAGCGAGTGGGCGTTACTAAAAAGGAGCGGAGTTTTTTGGCCAGATGGCTCGCGAGTGACTGGCCATCGACGAGGGCGGTGGGTGATTGATAGGCGGCGATCGCCGTAACCTGGAGGGCGAAGGTCTCGCGCATTTCTCGAGAGCGTTGCGGATCGACAAATTTCCAGCGCGGCGGCGCGGTGCGAACAGCCAATGTGATGAGCTCAGTCGGCAACGTGGGCAGCGCCGCGGGGGGGCCGCCGTCGCGACGAGGCCGAGCAGGAGGCTGAGGCAGAAAGTTTTCATGAGGCGAAGAAGGGGGGCAGATGCGCTCAAGGCCTAGGCGCGGCCTCGGTGATCTGAAGCGGGCCAGGCTCGCTGCGGGTTAAGTCACCGCGAGTAACGCGCGGTAGAGCGTCGTCGCTTGAGCGAGGGCTTGGCGATTCAGCCATTCGTCCTTGGTGTGGGCTTGCGCGAGTTGGCCAGGGCCGAGGACAAGTACTTGGGCGCCCGCGGCAGCATAATGGCTGGCATTGGTGGCGTAGGGCGCACCGACCGCAGCGGGATTTAAACCTTGGGCCTGCAACACGGGTTGCACCCAAGCATGCAAGCTGGCCGAGCTTTCCGGAGGTAGCGGGGGGGCGAGATATTGGTTGTCATGCTCCACGGCTATTCCGGCGAGGGCGGCGTCGCGCTCAGCGAGTACTTGGGCGGTCGTTTCCCCCGGCACCAAACGCCGGTCACAGGTGATTTCACAATAATCGGGAATGATATTCACCGCGGTCCCGCCGCGGATAACATTGATGCTCGCCGCAGCGCGGCCCGTTAGTGGGTGCGCTCGCGTGGCGAGGGGAATGAATTTTTCTTCGAGCGCGGTGATGACGCGGAGCATGCCGGTAATAGCCGAGCGCCCTTTGGTGGGATCGGCGGAATGCGCGGCCACGCCCCGCGTGATGCTCCGCCAGCGGAGAGCGCCGTGATGCGCGATGACGGGACGCAGTTCGGTTGGTTCGCCCACGATGATGCCGCGGAGCCGTTTAAATTGAGCTAATTCCCCCGCTGCGAAAGCGCGCGCTCCAGCCATGCCAGCTTCTTCATCTACAGAGAAAATGAGGCCAGCATTGCGCGGTCGCTGGGGTTGTTGGGCATATTGTTGCAGAGCCCATAGCATCGCGGCGCCCGAACCCTTGGTATCGCACGTGCCGCGGCCGTGTAATTTATCTCCGTTGATCGTGAGTGCGAGCGGCGGCACGGTCATGCCATGGATACTCACGGTATCGAGATGGCTTTCGAAAAGCAGCCACTCCGCGGTGGGCGCCACCTCACAGGTAATCAAAAGATTGTACGCGCCGGAATTTTCTACCGCACACCGGCGAGTTTGCAGGCCCCACTGCTGGGCAAGATTTTCCAAGTGGGCCGCGAGCTTCGCTTCTCCGCCAATCGGTCCGCCAAAATCGGGATTAACCGTTTCGATTGCCACCATCTGACCGAGGAGTTCTTCACAGGATTGCGGTAATGGAACTAATTTCATGGCGAAAAGGTTAAACGGAGACAGTGAGCACTTACCGCAGCCAATGCGCGCGGTGTTTAGCCACAAAAGCGTCGTCAGTTAATTCTGGATAAGCACGGCAGACGCGGGAGAGCTCTGCCGCTTGACCGGGGGAGAGCACTTCGGCGGGGTTCAGGCAATGCACCGATTCCACCAAACCTTGGCGGCGCAATACTTCCAAGATGCCGGGGATGCAGCCATGAAAACGGTTGGCCGCATCAAAGAGAGCCGCGTTCATATCAGTAACGGCAGCAGCTTTGGCGAGCCAAGTGGCGTCGAGTTGCGGTTGCCGAGCGGCCACTTGGGCGGCTTGAAAAAGTTCCACCGCGGCGCGGGTCCACACTCCCCAGTGGCCGAGCAAACCTCCAACAATCCGGCAGGTGACGGGGCGGCCGTCGTGGGTAAAAGTAAAAGGCGTTAATAAATCCGTAACGATGGTGTCGTCGTTCCCTGTGTAGAGAGCGATATCCGTACGCCCAGCGGCGACCACCGCGCGAATCACATCGAGGGTCTGGTAGCGATTAAAGGGCGCCATTTTGATGGCGACGACTTCGGGGATTTCGGCGAACTGACGCCAAAAAGCATAACTAAAAATGCGACCGCCAACCGCGGGCTGGAGGTAAAAGCCAATGACCGGAATAATTTTTGCGATGGTGGCAACATGCGCGAGGATGTCCGTCTCTGACTCCGTCCGGAAGGCGGCCATGCTGACGAGACCAGCATCATAGCCAAGGCCTCGGGCAAATTCTGCTTCGGCCGTAGCGGCTTGAGTGTGGCCGCAAATGCCGGCAATGAGCGCAAAGTCGCGTGGAGCCGTGCGTTTTTCGGCGGCAATCGTTTCGGCCGCGAGGGTGAGCACCGGGCGAAAAAGATTATGTTGGGGATCGCGAATTTCAAATTGCGTCGAGTGCACACCCACGGCCAGACCCCCGGAGCCTGCCGCGAAATAATAACGCGCCAGGGCGCGTTGAGGTTTCTCCGAAAAACGGCGCTGCGCATCGAGGGCCAGCGGGTGGGCTGGGATGACGTGGCCGGCGAGAAGATGGGAGCGAAGATTCATGCTAGTGGGATCTCAGAATTGGCCGCTGCGAGTTTCAAAGTGGGTGGGTTTACCAAGCAAGCGGCCGTCCGCCTTCACGTAGGCCGTGACGAGCTCGAGCATGCGAGGCACCGTCATGAGGGGCGGGCCAAAAAGTTGGAGCGATTCGCTCGCGTCGGCAATCCAGGCCGTGGGGGCTTCTTGCCCGCTGATGATCGGCGTGCGTTGGAGTTGGCGGCCAAATTCTTCTGCGAGCGCGCGGATGCTCAGTTTTTCTGGGCCGGTGACATTCAGCAGGCGCGGCGGACTCGCCGTGTGGGCCAGACTTTGGATAGCGCGGGCGCAGGCATCGCCTTGCCAGATGCAATTTAACCAGCCCATCGTTACATCGACGGTTTCTCCGCGGAGTACCTTGAGTGCCAGATCGACGAGGACGCCGTAGCGCAGCTCGACCGCATAGTTCAGGCGAAACATTAACTGCGGCGTTCCATGTAGTTTAGAGAAATGGGTAAACACGCGTTCTCGGCCCACGCATGAACTGGCGTATTCACCTAGGAAAGCGACGGGTTCGCGTTCGCTAGCGCCGGGGCCGTTGGTGGGCATGAAGGGGTAAACACAGCCGGTAGAGAAAACAACGATACGGGAGGCGTGGAAATGGTCAGCGACCAGCGCGGGTACGACGGTATTTTGAATCCAAGTAAGTTCGGGTGCGCTCGCCGTTCCAAATTTTTGCCCGGCTAAAAATAAGACATTGGGGGTTACCGGCAAAGCCGCCACTTGGGCGGCGTCAGCCAGATCGCACGACAGCGTCCGCACGCCGAGTGCTTCTAAATCAGTCCGCGCTTCGGCGCGGCTAAAGCGGGAAACTCCCGTGACGCTGGCCTCTTTCCGGCCGGCTGCATCGAGGGCTCGGCGCAGCATGACGGCAGTGGTTGTGCCCATTTTACCACCGACCCCGAGGATCATGAAGTTACCAGGGAGATGAGTAACCGCCTCAATCACTCCCGGAGTGGGGGTCGAAAGGAGCAGTTCAATCGCGCGATCGCTTTGCGGGAGGGTGGTCATGATGAGGCGAGCGGACGTTGGGCGATAAAACCGCCGCTTGCCAGTGGGAATCTTCGCGCCACGCTGATGTCACTTAAATTGAGCTGCTGAAATTTCATGCGCATCATCGACGTCCATACCCATCCGATTCTCCGTGAGGACCAGCGTGCTCCCGCGGGGGCGGCGCAATTAATTCGGCGGGCGCGGGCCCACGGCATTGGGCATTTAGTGGCTTTGGGAGATGTGCTCGCATTTAGTCGGATGCAGACGGCGGAGCAAGTGCAGGTGATCAATGATGAGACGGCGGCGTTGATGCGTGCGCATCCTCATTTCGTTACCGGCTTTTGTTATTTAAATCCCTTGCTCGGCCCCAGCGCGGTGGAAGCTGAAGTGGCGCGCTGTGTGGCGCGGGGTTTTCGAGGCATCAAACTGGAGATCGCCAACAATGCGCGCGATGCCTGCATGGCGCCGGTGATGCGAGCAGCGGAGCGGCACGGGCTCGTGGTCTTACAGCATGCATGGAGCATGACGAATATTCACCAACGCAGCTTCCATACTGACCCCGAGGATGTCGCGACGCTGGCGCAGCGTTTCCCACGAGTGCCAATTATTATGGCGCATTTAACCGGTTGCGGTGTGCGCGGTATTTTAGCGGTGAAAGATTGCCTCAATGTGGTGGTCGATACTTCGGGGGCTGCCCCAGAAGCTGGTCTAGTAGAATTTGCGGTTGAGCAACTCGGCGCGCGGCGCGTGTTGTACGGTTCGGATGCTCCGGTTCGCGATTTTGGCGTCGCGCTTGCCCGCATCACCGGATCACGGCTGGATGCCCGCACCCAACGCAGGCTGCTTCATGATAATGCCTCTGCTTTACTGCGCCTTCCATGAACTATCTCGATGCTAACACTTGGATCGGCTCTTGGCCGTTTACTTTTTGCGACTCGCATACGGCGCGTTCCTTACAAACTCACTTAAAGCAGCATGGGATTCAACGGGCGTTAGTTTCACCGCTCGGCGCAGTTTTAGCGCCAGCACCGGGGCCTGCCAACCGGGAGCTTTTGCGTACGACGCGCGGTTTAGTGGGTCTCATTCCTGTCCCCGTCATCAATCCCGCTTTAGCTAATTGGCGCGAGGAATTGGCCTTGGTCGCGACCGATGCGCGGGTGCGCGCCGTGCGGATTTTGCCTAATTATCATGGTTACCGCTTGCGAGCCCCGGGGGTAAATGAACTGGTCGCTGAACTCACCGCACGGGGGTTACGCTTGATTGTGCAAATGCGGTTGATCGATCATCGGCATGAATATCATGCCATGAAGATCAAGCCCGTACCCGCGGCCGATTTGGCCGCGCTGCTGGATCGGCACCCTCGACTAGCGGTGCTCGCGAGTGGCTTGCTGCAGCCTGAACTAAGAAAGTGGCTACCCCTTTATCCGCAATTATTGGCCGATCTCACTTTCGCGGAGTGGTATGACACTCTGAATCATCTTCGTGAGAAAGTAGCGGCGCGTCAGCTCGCCTTCGCTTCGCATACCCCGTTGTTGATCACCGCTGCTGCGCGAGCAAAATTGGATCCGAGCCCGCGTTCCCAAGTTGAGCGATTGGCGATCGCCTCAGGCAATTTGGACCGCTGCCTAGCTTAAGCGTGCGCTGGCCGCTGGGCGGCTTTTCAGGCAGCAGGCCTTCGGGAATAGCTAAAGGGGATTCCGCGAAAATAAATGCCCCTCAGCGGAGGGATCGTCAGGAGATTTCAGGAATTATGCCTCCATTTTAGGCTGATTGGGACGATGTGCTGAGGAACATCGCCTGTCGGTTGATGTTGAGCACCTCCCTATACCAACACCTCAATAATATAGGTACTTTACCCTACTAATTGTTGTTGCAAGCAATTTTCGTCAGGCTGAAATACGACCTCGTTCAGTGTGCGCCGACCTAGGCCCAATCTTCAAATTATCCTGACACCCCCATGACCATTTCAAGACGCATCGTTCTCTTATTAATCTTTCCTGTCTTGGGGTTTATCTTCTTCGCCGTGTTGACTTGGCAGCATTTGGACAAAATTACGGCAGAGGATGCTGAGTTTCAAAACCACGTCGTCCCTAGTTTGAGCACGATCTCCCATATCGTGCAGAATATTAATATCATCAATGTATCGCGGCAAGCGGCGCTGATGAGTATTAACCAGGATGAGCTGGCGAAAGCCTCAACAGAATCGACTGAGGCATCCAAAGAATCTTTACGTATGCTGTCGCAGTACGAAAAGGGCCAACTGGATCCCAAGCGTCGTATCGCGAATGAGAAATTTCGCTCCTACATCGAGGAGCTAATCCGGCAGTCCTCAGAAATTTTTGCGTTGAGCGCAGCGGGTAAGCGAGCCGAGGCGGAGGCATTACATAAACGATCTTTCGATATAGTGAATGGGAAAATTAGCCAATCCATTGATGGTTGGCTGGAGTTTAATAAAGTCAGTACCCAAGCGCGTACTCAGTTGATGAATAGTGAGACTGACCGGGCCCACCTTGAATTGGCCCTGACAAGTTTTGGGCTAATCTTCATTTGTGGTTTTATTGCTTATCGGTTGCATCAAAACGTCATATCGCCGATTCGTTCGGTTCAGCAATCGGTGGAAGCAATTGCCGCGGGCAATTATTCGCAGCCGGTGAATCGGCTTTCCGCTCTGGATGAAACTGGCCAATTAGCGCGGCAGGTGGACGTGCTGCGCCGCGTTGCGGAGGCACAGGAGCGTGATCGCGCCGTGAAAGCCCGCATTAATCAAATCATGACCGAGCTGTATGCTAATCGTGATCTGGTTGATTTTGAACAACGGCTTCTGACGCAGCTCGCGACTGATTTAGGTGCCCGGCAGCTTAAAATTTATCGTCTAGAAATAGGGCAAGATGAACTCCAGTCGGTGGGGGATTATCCGCTCTATCAAGAGGCTATCGAAAATGTCTGGCCGCAAATTAAAGAATTCGCGCAGCAATGCGTGCGCGAGCAAAAGTTGCTGAATATCCTGCCGGCTCATTTGACTCCGGCGCAAACTCGGGGGGCTGATCTTTATAGCCCCGTGGCCTTCCATCCCATCTTGTCCAATGAAAGGACGCTCGGGGTGCTTGTGGTGACGTCGGGCGACACGCTCGATATGCGCGCCGCAGAATTATTAAAAGAATTGCTGCCGCCGGTCGGCAGCATGTTGGCCCAGTCAGAGCTTACGCGCCGTAATCTGGAAAAGGACCTCGCTCTGAACCAACAACGCCAGCAATTGAAATTGTTTCTAGATACAGCGCCTGTTGGCGTAGTCATGAACGTGGCAGGGGTGGTCAAATTTGCTAATCCTCGCGCCCAGGAGCTTGTTGATTTAAAAGTAGGCGGCTGCGCGCGAGCCGGTGATGTGAATACCGAGGCCCGTGAGCACGTGATGGCGCTCTTAGAAGCAGACGGGCTGGCCCGCGATATTGAGACTAAGATGCGTGGCCCCGATGGGGAAATCCGCAGTATTTTGGGCACTCATCTTAAGATGGACTATGAGGGCGAGCGGGGTGAACTCAGTTGGCTGACCGATATCAGCAAACTCAAGGCCATTGAAGCTGAGATCAACCGAGCCAAGGATTTGGCTTTAGAGTCTACTCGGGCCAAGAGTGATTTTCTCGCGAATATGAGCCACGAGATCCGCACTCCGATGAATGCTATTATCGGGATGAGCTATCTGGCTTTGCGGACCGAATTAAGTCCGCGCCAGCGCGGTTATCTTGAGAAGGTGCACAAGTCGGCAGAAAATTTATTAGGCATCGTGAATGATGTTTTAGATTTTTCAAAAATTGAAGCGGGCAAGCTCACGATGGAGAAAGTGAATTTTCAGCTCGAGGATAGCGCCGATGCTTTAATTAATTTGGTCGGGCAGCGCTGCGAGGAAAAGGGGCTAGAGTTGCTCTTTGATTTCTATCCTGACCTGCCCACGGCCTTGGTGGGCGATCCACTTCGCTTGGGGCAAGTGCTGACAAATTTGGTCAGTAATGCCCTGAAGTTTACCGAACAGGGTCAGATTATTGTAGGCGCAGAAGTCGTCGAAGAAACTCCCACTGATTTGGAATTTCATTTTTGGGTACGCGACAGTGGCATCGGGATCGCCGCAGACCAAGTCGAGCGATTATTCCAAGCCTTCACGCAAAGCGACACTTCCACCACACGTAAATACGGTGGCACAGGGTTGGGGCTAGCGATTTCTAAGCAACTCGTAGAATTGATGCAGGGTAAGATTTGGCTGGAAAGCGTAGTCGGGCAGGGCAGCACCTTTCATTTTCATATCCGCTTAGGTTTCCAGACGCTGGATAAGCCCACGCGCATGTTATCGGCTGATGAAATGTCGGGCCTGCGTTTGCTCGTCGTGGATGATAATCCGGCAGCGCAAAAAATCCTGGCTAATCTCGCCTGCCATTTGGGCTTGGCAGCAGAAATTGCCGAGAACGGAGCGGTTGCGCTCCAGATGATTGCCGCGGCAGAAAAAACCACGCGGCCTTTTGATCTTACCTTAATGGATTGGAAAATGCCGGTGATGGATGGCCTCACCTGTTTACAACAACTGGCTGCGGTAACGACCGTGCGCCGGCCGGCTAATATTATGGTGACTGCTCACGGACGACACGATGTGATGGAGGCCGCGGGGCGCATGGGCGTGCGGCTACCGTCGGTCTTGATTAAACCAGTGACGGCTTCGACGCTCCTCGAAGCGATTGGTGCTGCCGTGGGCAAGACGGCCCACGTTGATACTCGTGTTGCTCGCAAGGCTGATCGCCTGAATGAATATTTTCAGCAATTGCAAGGGGTGAACTTGCTTTTGGTGGAAGATAATAAAATGAATCAAGAGCTCGCGCAGGAACTGCTGACGCAAGCCGGCATCGTGGTCACCATTGCAGACCACGGGCAAGCGGCGCTCGACCTCCTCGCCCAAGGGCTGATTTTTGACGGCATATTGATGGATTGTCAGATGCCGGTGATGGATGGATACGTCGCCACGAAGAAAATTCGGGCTAATCCGGCTTTCGCTGCGTTGCCAATTATCGCCATGACGGCCAATGCCATGAGCGAAGATCGGGAAAAGGTCCTCGCGGTCGGCATGAACGATCACATCGCTAAGCCGCTCAATCTAGATCAGATGTATAGCACGATCGCTCAATGGGTGCGACCTGCCAATCCACCGGTCGCCGCCGTTGTTCCCTTGTTGGTCGCTGCGCCAGAGTTAGCTCTCAACTTACCGGGCATTGCTACTGCCACCGGGTTGGGGATCAGCATGGGCAATGGGAAGCTTTATCGAAAGCTCCTGCTCATGTTTGGGGAAAGCTATAGCGAGGTCGTCACCCAATTTTGGCTGGCGAGTGCCGATGCTGACTCCCAGGCGGCCGCCCGTTATGCTCACACCCTCAAAGGCACGGCGGGTAATATTGGGGCGCACGGCGTGCAAGCTGCGGCCGCTGAATTGGAGGCGGCCTGCGAGCGCGCCGCCAGCAAAGCGGAGCTGGAGCAAGCCCTTGCTAAAATTTTGGTGGAGCTGACTCCGGTGTTAGCAGGCATTGCCCGACTCAAGCCGAGCCCAGTTATCTCCAATCTAGGGAAACCCCATGCGCTCGATGCGACCGACATAACTTTGTTGGCGCAGCTCGAGGCAATGCTGGCGCGAAGTGATGCGCGGGCCACTGACCTCGGGGCGGCTTTGGTCGCCAGCCTGCAAGCTCATGGCCATGCGGCGCATTTGAAAAAGGCGATGGTCCATTTAGAACAATATGATTTTGATGCCGCACTCGAGGATGTGCGTGCGTTGCGCCGTGATCTAGGAGGGCTTTCCTCATGACCTCCGCCTTTCCCTTCGCCCCGATTGCTCCACGGCCTGTGATCCTGCTCGTGGATGATACCCCGGCTAACTTGGATCTGCTGCGAGCGATGCTCTCGCCTTATTATGATCTCAAGATCGCCAACCGCGGAGCGAAGGCCCTAGCGATCTGTGCGAGCGGCGAGCCGATTGATCTCATCTTACTCGATGTGATGATGCCGGAAATGGATGGCTTTGCCGTGTGCCGAACCCTGCGGGCGCAGCCCGCCACGCGCGATGTGCCAATTATTTTCCTAACCGCAAAAAATGAAACCGAGGATATCGTCGTCGGCTTTGCATGCGGGGCGAACGATTACGTCACCAAGCCATTTCGTCCGCCCGAATTACTGCCGCGCGTCAAAACGCATCTGATGCTGCGGGCCCAGCAACGGGAAATTGAAACGAAGAATACCGAGCTCAAGGAGATGCTGCATATTATCAGCCATGATGTGCGCAACCATTTCTCCGTACTCAGCATGGCCATGGATATTATCACGCTCCGGCCTGAAGTTGGTTTGGCTAAATATTTGCCGTTTATTGCGGCGGCCGTTCGCAACGGCATTGGCCTGACCTCCGTCGTGCGAGATTTGCGTCACGCGGAAGACAAGCCGTTAGCGCTGCGCGCGGTATCCTTGCAAACGGCATTGGCCGAGGCGCTGTTGCTCGCCAATTATAAATTAATCGCGAAACAAATTACGGTCACCAATGAGGTGCCGGCGGCGGTCATTTTAGCGGAACCTTATTCTCTCACGAGTTCGATTCTGGGTAACTTGCTCGATAACGCGATTAAGTTTTCCCATCCCGGTGGGGCAATCGTGCTTTCGGCCACCGTTGAAGCGGAAGCGGTTTGCTTGAGTTTTAAGGATTGGGGCATCGGCATGCCGCCTGCGGTGCAAGAGCATCTTTTTGATATTAGTCGCGGCAACAGCCGGACGGATACCGATGGCCAGAAAGGCTCTGGGTTCGGCATGCCGCTCATGGCTCGTTTAATGAAAAAATATGGCGGTGCCATCGAGGTGGTGAGCCGCGATATCGCCACCTTTCCGGACAACCACGGGACTGAATTTAAAATTTGGTTTAAGCGTCCCCCTCTTGAGCCGGTACTGGCCCCCTCTTCCTCTTGAAAGATAATATCCTCAACCGTATTTTCGCGCTCTTTGCTGTCAGCGTGGTCGTCTTGGCGGCCATGGCCGCTTACGCTCTGCGGACCATCAATCGCTCGGTCGCAACCAGTGATTGGGTGAACCACTCGCATGCTACAATTTATCAATTTGAGCATATGATTGCGCGATTGCAGCAAGCTGAGGGTCGAACGCATGCGTATGCTTTAACGGGCGATCCCCGTGATCTCGCGGCGGCCCGGGGTACCTTTGATCAGCTGGCCGAACATTTAGATAGCGCTAAAGCTCTCACCCGGGACACCCCTGCCGCTCAAGCGGCTTTGGAGCGCATTGAAAATCAAATTCACGCTCGGGAGGTGTGGGCGCAGTCGCTCTGGGCGGCCCGCACAGGTGATCAGCCAGAAAAAGTGAAGGTGCTCTTGGCCGCTGATGCTGGCTCGACCGCCACGACGACGTTGGAGCGCGAATTGGCCCAGCTGCGCGATAAGCAATTTGATTTATTGGGCGAGCGCGATCATGTCTCGTACCTGCAGGCGCAGATGACCCGCTGGGTCGTCGGGGTGGGCATCTTGCTTAATTTATTATCACTGGCTGCGGTCGCATGGTTGATCCGTGATGATCTGGCCGCGCGCCGGCGCGCCGCCAACGCACTGCAGGCCGCCAACGCCCAGTTGGAGGATAAGGTGAAAATTCGCACGGCAGATCTGCAGGCCGCCAATGCGTTGCTGCGTGTCGAGGGCTTGGAGCGGAGGTGGACGATTCTCTCTCAAGAGCATCAAATTCGGTACAATCATCTGATTATCGATTCCGTGCACGATCTGGTTTTTGTGCTCACGAAGATTTTAACCGTGACGCGCATTAATCCCGCCGTCGGCCACCGTTCCGGGCGGGCGGATAATACAATTTTAACCAAGCCCTTGGCGCACATTGTGGTCTTGGCGAATGCGGATCCTCTGGAGCCTGACTTGCTCATGCGGGCCCTGCATGAAGGGCGCGAGGTGCGCGATTATCCTGTATTAGTCCTCGGCGTGGGCGAACGCCGGTTGCCTGGCCGACTCACGCTGATCCCCTTGCGCGATCAAGATAAAGTCGTGGGCGGTGTCGCTGTCGTGCAAGTCACGCCTTTGTCTAAACCGCCAACACTTTCTATCCATGAGTAAAAACATTCTGCATATTGACGATGAAGAGCCGATCCGTGCCATCGTGGCGGATGTACTCGCGATTCATGGTTACCGCATGCGCTCGGTGGCGACACTGGAAGAGGCCTTAGCCGCGGTTCGGGCCGAGGCGCCCGATTTAATTATCTCTGATCTTCAGCTGCAGGCAGCCGATGGTTTAGAAATCATCGCCCAGTTGCACGCCATCAGGCAGTGGACGCCGGTGATTCTCCTGACGGGAGTATTGATGGATCCCAAAATTGTACGCGAAACGGTGGGGGCTCAGGTCTCAGCTTACATGGAGAAAACCGGCCCGCTTTCTGCGGTGGTCGCGGAAGTTCAGCGGCTGATTGGACCGGCTCAATAAATCACCTCCTATGGTCGCAAGAATCCAACGCCGCGCGGGTTGGTGGTGGCGCCGTGCGGTGGGGCTCGCCTTTGGCTGCATGGGATTGAGCGCCACTGCGCTGCAACCCACCGACCAATTTGGGCTGAAAGAACTCGAGGCTGAGCCCAACCTAACTCCGGGGCATTTTGCCGATCTTTTTCGAGATTTTTCGTACGACTATTCTCCGTACATTCAGGCCCCCGAGGCTTTTTTGAAAAATCGTTCTGGGGACTGCGATGATTACGCCGTCTTGGCTAATCATATTTTGAGCCGACAGGGCTTCCAGACTCGCATCATTCGCGTCGAACTCGTCGGGACGCGGATTAATCATGTGATCTGTTACGTGGCGGAAAAAAAGGGGTACCTCGATTTCAATAACCGCAAGTACTCTTTTAATTTAGAGCGCAGTGGGTCTAGTCTGCGGCAAATCGCCAGCAAGGTCGCCGATTCTTTCGAGAGAAATTGGTCTATCGTTACCGAATATACCTACAGCTATGTCGAAGGTCGGCACCGGACAGTTTACACCGTGGTCAAAACAGATCTCCCTGAACGTGATCCTGATCAGTTAGCTAAAAACCGCGCTCGCTGAATTCGTTAGATCATTTAATTGCTAGAGGAGGGTGCCCCTTGACGGGGGCTTTTTTCTAGTCGGCAAATGCCCTCCCACGCCACGATCTCACGGCGCGCTATCGTCCGTAACACGAGTTTCAACTTGGCCAAATCCGTATCGCGCCACTCCGGATCGAGCGTTGGCGATTTTGCCTGAGCCTGAATGAGCGCTTCGAGTAAAGCTTGTTCGCCCGCTTTGTAATAGGCTACGAGTGGGTTCTTGTCACTGACCTCAGCGAGCTGCGCGGACGAACGGCGGGTGAGTGGATCAGCCAGGCGCTCAAAAACCTCGTCCAGCGTCTGATCAAATAAATAGACCAGCGTGTCGGGGTTAGCGAGAGGGCTGTTAACGCGCTCTATGCGCAAGAACACTTCCCACCGAGCGCATATTTGCTTCCGTCCCGCTTGGAGGGTGCGGATGAATTCTTCTTGCATGAAGGCATAGTATGCCTCCGCGGGGTGGTTCAGGCTCTGCATTTTATAGCCAATATAAGGCATATCTTGCCTGCGTTTGCTTGGTGAGCGGCGCAACCCTCCCGCTCTAGGTAACACTTAAAAACGGAAGCTTGCAATCAGGCCGCCCGCTGAGCCGACTTAATGGACGCACTTACTCTCTGCTCAGGCTAGGTCAGCTCGCAGGCTCCACCGGCACACGCGGCTACTTCTTTGAGGGCAGTTTCGTCTGATTTTTCGCTCAGCTGGGTATAATCTACCGGTATGTATTTTAGCCGGTTCCACTTTGCGATGTCATCTTCAGTAAGGACCGCCTCCCGCGGAGCTTGGGCGTAGCGCTTGTCCCCGTCATGGCCCAGCAAGGCCACGCCGGTGAAGTGTGCTCGATGTTCCCAAATAAAATGAGCAACCGCGTCCCATTCTTCTGCCTTAACGGTGCAAGTGTTCGAGACGTTGTGATGCAGGCCCGGCGAGCGGGTGATGGGGGCTTCGCCATTGAGCACCCAATGCTGTTGGGCGATTTGTACGAAATGGAGGAAATCGAGCGCCGTGAGATCATCGCGCAAAATAGCATGAGCCGGGGCTTCCACGGCAAAAGTGATGACGTCATCCGTGTTGGGGCGATAAACCGAAACCTCAGTGAGGTGGGGGTTCGTTGCCTGGAGGTGACGATACACAGGATCGCGACGGTTCGCCTGTACGCGTCGGAAATAATGCCGCGCATGATGGGGGTGAATCCCGGAAGCCGCCCCGAGGAGTAAGGAGGCGGTGCCCTCAGGCTTGACGCAGGTTACACGCGCTGCCGGGCGGATACCGATAACCGTCGCGATAATTTGATTGGCCGCTCGGCAGAGCCGGGCCCCCCGTTCTAAAACTGTGGGGTTAAACAAAATTTCTGGATTGTCCATGAAACCACAAATGGAAACTCCGAGTAGCGCATCGCGTTCGTTGAGATACTGAGTGACCGGCCCAAGATAAGGGATATCTGTGTAAGCCGCCTGCAAGGTGCCAATCACGGCAGCATGAATACACGCGATCAGGAAATCATCGACGGTCTTAATGATCGCTCCATTAATCGTGGTGAGATTGCACATCTGCCAGCCACTGAGTCGCGTCGTCGCATCCAGCGCCCCTGCATAGCCAAGTGCGCGCAGTTGGGCTGTTTCCACCTCGTCCAGGGCGCCTTCAATGACTGGATGCAGACCGATTTCACAGCAGGGGTTGCAGCCATAGTCGGGATGTTCCGCAAAATAGAAACCGGGTTCACCGAATTCTTTTTGTGCAGCGAACAGTCGCCGGAAGAGCGTGTCATCTGGTTCCGCACGGGAAACGACCGCTGAGTTATTGGAAGCGGAGCGCTGGGGGTATTTTTCAAACCAATTACCTGTTTTAGCGGCCATCATCTCTTGATCGTCGGGTGAAAAAAGACAGATTGTGGCCGACCGGCGAATGCCGCCGCTCAGCACGGAACGAGCGGCAAACATACAAATATCATAGACCTCAATCGGCCGGAGTTGGCGGCCCGCGGCGCCGGTGAGAATTGCCTCAATATCGATCAAGGATTGTTTGAGCGGGAGGTGGCCCGGCGCTTTCCCCCCCGAAGTGCGCAGCGCGGCCCCGCGGGCTCGTACCAAGGAAAAATTAAATTCTATTTTAAAATCCTCGAGGTGACTCCGCACCAGGAGGTGCAGCGCCTCGGCCCAGCCCTCGATGGTATCCGCTACGGTATGGTGTTGCACGGCCAGCTCCATTTCTTCGCGGCGGATTGGGAAGGTGGGGAGGCAGGCAATATGATGACGTTGCACCGAAAAGCCGCAGCCGGTGCCCGCGAGTAGCAGAAAAAGATATTCACGAAAAAATTCGACGCGATCGACTGAACTAAATGCACAATTAAATAGCCGAGCGTGATTGCGCAGAATGGCTTCACCGCCAAATTGCAGCGAGCGCATAGAGGGCAGGACGAGCTTCTGGCCCACGGCGCCAAAGGCACGATGCATGGCGTCAGCTAAGGTTCCTCCCGATAACCATTCCGCCAAAAAGCGTCGATCGCCCGGTAGCGCGGGTGAGTCTTCGCCCGGAGCGGGTACGCGGAGCGCAAGTCGGCTGGAGAAATGTTGCAGATGCATCCCCAGCACACGGCGCGCGGCTTCAGTGAAAGTTTCGCGCCGACCAAGATCCGCACGGTGGCGAGCATATTTGGCGCAAGCAATGTAATCGCGCAGGCCATTTTCATCGTAATGATTCAAGCGGTGCGCCGCTTGGTGTTCGCGATAAATAATGAATGCGCGGGCTACTTCCCAGTCGCCCTCCGCCGCAATGGCTTTTTCTACATTGTCTTGAATTTGCTCAATCGTCGGGTGTCGACCTGATCGATAATAAAGTTCGAGCATCAAGGCAACCCGCGCGGCGATTCGCTGGACGCGGTGAAAAGAGTCAGGCTTCAGGCCGTAGTGGGCGGAGGGATTATCCCGCTGGGGGTTCTCGGTCGTGCCCTGCTGGACCTCGTAATAAGCGAGTGCGATGGCGCGGATTATTTTTGCCTCGTCCCAAGGGGCGGTCCGGCCGTCACGCTTGAGGACGCAGCGATCGGCGAGCGCGATTGTGGTCAGCGTAGAGGGGCGCGGGTTAAATTTGGCGAGTAAGTTGGCGGTGGCGTGAGTCATGGGGATGAAAATTAATCTTAGCTGACTCCTCGTGATTGCGCTAACCATCCGTTGCTAAATGATGGAAATTTCTGCGCATTATTTGTTCTTGGTTTGGGCTCTCGTTCATTTTGTTAAGAACCAAATGCGTGGAACTCATTTACAATCAGGGGCGTTTTTTTGCCTAAAAAATCATCTTTGATCACGGGGCGCAGGCCCGGGCCCTGACCGTCAGGGATTTCCACACAAAGAATTGCGGAAGATGTTTGCACCCCGTCAGTCTGTCATTTTTGATGCCCCCGTGCCTAATCCTGAAGCCCGAATCAAGCGCAGTCGCGCAGTTGTCGAGCAGTTGAAACACTCAGAAGTCTATCGCGATTACGAAAAGGCGTTTCGAGATACTACTGGCCTGCCGATCAATCTCCGGGCGATTGAATCTTTTGATTTACCTTTCCAGAAAGATCCTAAGGAGAACCCTTTCTGTGCTTTGATGGCCAATTCCAATCACTCCTGCGCCGCTTGTCTCCAGCTCCAGCGCAAAGTCGAGGAACAGGCGCAAATGGAGCCGAAGACGCTCAAGTGTTTTGCGGGACTCTGTGATTCCGCTGTACCGGTACGGGTGGGGGACAACCTCGTTGCCTTTTTGCAAACGGGGCAAATTTTGCTGCACGAGCCCAGTAAATTAGAATTCAAGAAAGCGGCTCGTGATTTAATTAACTGGGGCACCCAGGTTGATTTGAAGCAACTCGAAGAGGCTTATTTCCAGACCCGCGTGCTGGATAAGAAGCAATACGAGGCGGTCCTGCGCTTGCTGGCTATTTTTGCGCAACATTTGGCCTCACTCAGCAACCAACTCATGGTTTCAGCTGAGCAGGTGGAATCGCCAATGGTCACGCGCGCCAAGGCCTATATCGCTGAGCATCAAAATGAAGAAGTTTCCCTGCGCCAAGTGGCGGGCGCGGTTAATATGAGTGCCTTTTATTTCTGCAAAATATTTAAGCGCGCAACGGGGCTAACGTTCACTGATTACGTCGCTCGGATGAGGATCGAGAAGGTAAAAAATCTGCTGCTGAATCCGCACAAGCGAATTAGCGAAGTAGCTTATGAGACTGGCTTCCAGTCACTTTCTCAGTTCAACCGCGTTTTTCGCCGCGTAACGGGTCAGTCCCCGAAGATTTGGCGGACAAAGTTGCCCCATCCGACGGGTTGAGTTTTTGGTGGGGTTGGCCCGCCTCGAGAATTTCGATTTTCTCCCGCAGTCGGCGCACTTCAAGAATGAGATGATGCAGCTCAGACTCTTCCTTTAACTGGGCTTTTTCTAAGAAAAAGCTAGCGACATAAGCGGTGAAGGTGCCGAAGAAGCTAAGGCCAAAGATCACCAGCACCACCGCCACCGTGCGTCCTCCAAAAGTAACGGGGTAGTGGTCGCCGTAACCGATCGTGGTAATGGTAGCAAAAGCCCACCACAACGCATCGCCGCCATTCCGGATATTAGCGCTCGGCACCTGGTATTCGAGTTCGTAGACGGCAATCGTGGCGAAAAGTACAGCGATCAGTGACATCAAGCCGACCAGCACGAACGTCCCCCGTGCACGATCAGTCCGGACGTGTTCACCGACGGCTTGGACGGAACGCAACGCCCGCAGAATGCGAAAAATCGGGAACGTTCGGCCCCAGCGGAGCCAGCTAATTTCGGGAATACTCGATAGCAAATCGATCCAGCCCCAGCGGAGAAAATCTTTTTTCGAGGGGGCTAGTGCTAGGTGGACGGCGAAATCGATCAGGAAGATTCCGCAGATAATATCATCGATGCGCCGAAGCAATTGATGCGTCGCCGGATCAAGGGTGAGTAGCAAGTCGGCGGTGAGTGCCCCCAGCGAGTAAAGCGAAAGCGCGAGCACCAGCAGCTCCAAGTAAATGATCCGCCCATTGAGGCGGGCGGCTTCTTTAAGGCTCAGGGTCATGGGGGAGGAGAGCCGCTAGCTTAGTTGAGACCTCGGCGGAATCAAGGTCTGCCTACTTATGCCCAAAATTATGGTGAGCTGAGTCCATCGCGGCTGCGCTCAATAACGGCCCTGCATATCTATGAAAATGAGGTGGCGCAGACACGTGACAAGATATGCGTAAAGTCGGGCAATTGATGCGAGGCTCTTTGGGCGATAATTCGGTATATTATTAACGTGATCCACCGCTCGCTTCGACCTCCCTGCCTTCTTCAGCTAATTCGAGGGCTTGGTACGTGTGCTTTCGTGAGTTCGCCGATCTTGTTTTTTGGGGTGAAAAAGCTGGGGGTAAATCAGCTGCCAAGCTTGCTCGAACCGAGATGGCGCTGGGCCACTTAAAAAACCCAGACATTCCACGCCATGTCTGTCATTCCTATCACGATCTTCTTCAGCCTGCTCTTGGCGGGCTTGTTTATTGGGCTTTTCGCCTATGAACAACACCGGCGGCGTTTTGCGAGTGTGGAGCGAGATTCACTCCTGCCTTTGGCTGATGAAAAGGGCCAGATCGGCTCCGCTGCTCAGCAGGATGAGAATGCTGAACACGGCGCGACTGATGATTGCGGCTGTCATGATGGCCGCCGCTCGCCCTGTGCTGGTTGCGTAAAGCGCCCCCATTAAACCCTCTCAGCTTAACCCTCATTACCACGCTATCCTCATGACTACCGGTCAAAAAGTAACCATTCAGTTTAATGATAAAATTGTCCGACAATTTATGCTCGCCTCCATTATCTGGGGTGTCGTCGGCATGCTGGTCGGGGTCCTCATCGCCACGCAGCTCAATTTCTGGCAGGCTAATTTTGGGCAAGCTTGGTTGAGTTTTGGTCGGCTTCGTCCGCTACACACCAATGCCGTTATTTTTGCCTTCGTTGGCAACATGATGTTCGCGGGCGTCTATTACTCCACTCAGCGCTTGGTCAAAGCACGGCTGGCGAGTGATTTTCTCTCCAATTTGCACTTCTGGGGCTGGCAGTTGATCATCGTTGCAGCGGCCATCACGCTCCCGCTCGGGCTGACGCGCGGTAAAGAATATGCCGAGCTGATCTGGCCCATTAATATCGCGGTCGCTCTCATCTGGGTGGTTTTTGCGGTTAACTTTTTTTGGACCCTCGCGCGGCGTCACGAAAAATCGCTGTACGTGGCGATCTGGTTCTACATCGCGACGATCATCACGGTGGCGATGCTTTACATCGTTAATCACCTCTCGATTCCCACCTCGCTGCTGCACAGTTATCCGATTTTTGGGGGCGTCCAAGATGGTTTGGTGCAGTGGTGGTACGGGCACAACGCGGTAGCCTTCTTTCTGACCACGCCAATTTTGGGAATCATGTATTACTTTCTGCCGAAAGCGGCGGAGCGGCCGGTTTATTCCTATAAATTATCCGTCATCCATTTTTGGTCTTTAGTGTTCCTCTACATTTGGGCGGGCCCGCATCATTTGCTGAACACCGCTCTGCCTAATTGGCTGCAGCTGCTCGGCATGACTTTTTCGCTGATGCTCTGGGCTCCTTCTTGGGGCGGGATGCTGAATGGTCTCCTGACGTTGCGCGGGGCTTGGGGGAAATTGCGCACGGACCCAGTCATTAAGTTTTTCGTAGCCGGGGTCACTTTTTATGGCATGGCCACATTCGAAGGGCCGCTGCTCTCGATTAAATCAGTCAATGCCCTCGCGCATTATACCGATTGGATTATTGCCCACGTGCATGCTGGCGCGCTCGGCTGGAATGGCTTTATGGCCGCCGGCATGTTTTACTGGTTAGTTCCTCGTCTCTGGAACCGGCCCTTGCACTCGACAGCGCTCGCCAATGTGCACTTCTGGCTCGGGCTGACGGGCATGCTGCTGTACATTTCCGCCATGTGGACCTCGGGTATTAATCAAGGTCTCATGCTTAACGCGACGGCGGAGAACGGCACAATTCTCAAGTACCCCAATTTTATTGAGACGCTTAACGCTATCCGGCCGCTGATGCTCCTCCGGGTGGTGGGGGGCACCCTCTATCTCACCGGCTTTCTACTGATGGCCTATAATATTTGGCGCAGTATTCGTGGGGCAGCGGTTGTGAACGGCACGATGGAAGTGTTCGTCGAGGCGCCTAGCCCCTCGGAGAATCTCAGCCTGCGGAGCACTTTCCTGAGTGCCCCAGTGGTCTACACGACTTGCGCGTTGCTGGGTTCGTTCATCTGGATGTTTACCAGCGGGTGGCTGAATATCATCGGGCTCGTGGGCACGGCGATGGGTGTATTGCTCGCCATCGGCCATTATGAAACTCGCGGCACGCAGTGGGGCGAATGGTATGATCGGCTTTTGGTTAATGCACTACCGTTTACCGTTTTAACTTTTCTCTCGGTCGTAATTGGCGGACTTATTCAGATCATTCCGATGCTGACCATTGATCGGCGATTGCAAACGGAAGATCGGGTGGCCCGCGTTTATACGCCGCTCGAACTCGCCGGACGCGATCTCTACGTGCGCGAGGGTTGTTATAATTGCCACTCGCAGATGATTCGCACGTTGGTGCCTGATGTGATGCGTTACGGCGACTATTCACGGCTGGGTGAATCCATTTGGGATCATCCTTATCAGTGGGGGTCCAAGCGGACGGGCCCGGATCTGGCGCGCGTCGGCATTAAATATAACCACGCTTGGCACTACGATCACCTCGAGAATCCACGCAATATCTCCACGGGTTCCAATATGCCGGCTTACACCTGGCTGATTACAGCGCCGACGGACTACGCAGCACTTTCTTCGAAGATCCGCGTGCAGCGCATGCTGGGAGTACCGTATCCCTCATGGTCACCGGCGCTGATTGATACCCTGGCGAAAGAGCAAGCCAAGGACATCGCCAAAGAATTGCGGGTTCAGGGGCGCTTCGTTGACCCCGATCGTGAGGTGGTGGCCCTCATCGCTTACCTCCAATGTTTGGGCAAAACTTGGGAGCCGAGTGTCGCTCCCGTCGCTCCGCCTAAATGAAGCCCTTTATCCTTAACCCTTAATTCTCATCCCATGTTTACCCGAATTATTTACGAAGACTGGCAGCTTATTTTTCCGGTGGTGGCCGTCGCGTTCACCTCGTGCGTTTACTTAGCCGCTGCCTGGCGGGCCACCCATATGAAATCCGGGCAGGCGGAGCGTCTCGCCCGCCTCCCTTTTGAAACGCAGTAAACTCGCCGCCGGTCGCGTTGCTCGCCAGCGCGGCTCACGGTGGGCGCGAGCCTGCCACTCCTTCACTTCGATTTTTATTCCATGAATTCCCAACCGCAACCTCCTCTCGGCCATGAGGCCGAGCCTGCGCTCCGGCCGCATACTTACGATGGTATCCGCGAATATGATCAGCGCTTACCCAATTGGTGGCTTAATACGCTTTATGGGGCGATCATCTTTTGGATCGCCTATTGGTTTGTCTATATGATTGCGGCACTGGTGCCTTCTGATGGCGCGCAGGTCGATGCTGCGATGGCGCGGATCGGAGCGGCCAAAATGGCAAGTTCGATCGATGTGACCAATGATGATAAATTCTGGGAGATGAGCGCGAACCCCGTGTTTGTCGAAGCCGGTAAACAGACTTTTAATTCCCTCTGTTTCCCTTGTCATTTAGCAAGTCTACGCGGCAAGTCGGAAAACCCGACCGCGATTGGTCCGGATTTGACCGACACCGCTTGGATTCATGGTGGTACGCCCAAGGAAATGTATGTGACCATAAAAAATGGGGTACTCGCCAAGGGCATGCCCGCTTGGGAACCCGTTATTGGGCAGAAAAAATCTGCCGAGGTCCTCGCCTATATTCTCAGTTACCACAAAAAAGGGGAAGCGATCACAATTCAGGCACCCTAATTAAATCCGCAACGGCGGTCTCCGACTGTCGACGGCGTTCTGCCGTATCAGCCGCTCAAACCACGCATGAGCACCTCATTACCTTCCCCGGATTCTCAGAAAAAATCTGAGCATCCTCAAGCCCCCTCGGCGCGCTCTGCGCATCGACCGATGGTGGATTCTGTCACGACCATTAATACGGATGGGTCGCGCTATTTTCTTTATCCCGCAGATGCCCGCGGTCGATTTTCTCTCGCCCGGCGGCTAAGCGCTTACGTGCTGATTGTCGTTTATCTGCTGCTCCCTTGGATTCCGGTGGGCGGTCACCCCGCCGTTTTTATCGATATTGCCGAGCGGCGTTTTCATTTTCTCGGTTATACCCTCGCCGCTCAGGATACTTGGCTGCTTTTTTTTGGGGTGAGCGGCCTCGGCTTTGCTTTATTTTTTCTCACGGCCCTTTTTGGGCGCCTGTGGTGCGGGTGGGCTTGCCCCCAAACCGTTTTTCTTGATCACGTTTTTCGTCGCATCGAACGGTGGTTAGAAGGCGATGCGGTTGAGCGGCGTGCCTTAAAGCTGGCTCCGATGGGGCCCAGTAAGTTCGCGCGGCGCGTAATTAAACACCTCCTTTATTTTTTCGCTTCATTACTGATTACTCATCTGTTCCTCGCGTATTTCGTCAGCTTGCCAGAACTCTGGTTATTTATGCGAGCGGCCCCTGGCGAACATTGGGCGGCTTTCCTTTTTGTCTTCATTGCGGCTGGATTGCTTTATTTCAATTTTGCCTGGTTTCGCGAGCAGCTCTGCATCGTGATTTGTCCTTACGGTCGGCTGCAATCTGCGCTGACTGATGATCACACGCTGGTGATTGGCTACGACGCCCGACGGGGCGAACCGCGCGCCCGGGCCGGGACCCCCGCTGCAGGAGCCTGTATTGATTGTAATCGCTGCGTTCAAGTTTGTCCCACCGGCATTGATATTCGGCATGGGTTGCAATTGGAATGCATCGGTTGCGCTGCGTGTATTGATGCTTGTGACGAAGTCATGACGAAGATTCATCGGCCCCTGGGCCTCGTTCGTTATGATTCGCTGGCTGGTCTTACTGGCGGAGTCACTCGCTGGGTTCGACCACGGACTATTCTCTACGGTGGGCTCCTGCTGCTGGGGATTATTGTAGCGTCCTTCGCCTTCTCCTCGGTGCAGCCCGCTAATTTTCTGATCTACCGCATGAGTGGTGCCGCCTATTTTGTAGGGGCCGAGGAAGTGCGCGATCAGTTTATGGTGCGGATCGTCAACAAGCGCCCAACCCCTGCGACTTTCACCGTTAGCTTGGAAGGCTTGCCCGCGGGGATGCGGCAGACTGGTTTTTTGGCTCCGGTGACGCTCGCTGCTCAAGAGGAGTTGGTCAGCCCGCTCATCTTGTTGATCGACCGAAAATATTATCACGGGGCCTTTAAGTTCACGGTAAAAGTCGCGGATGCCGCCCGCACTTTTAGTCTCGCGCGCTCGATCGAGTTCATGGGCCCTGATGCCAATCTGTTAACAGAAGATGATCATGAAAAACATCGTCAGCGCTGAGTCTGGGGCGGCGGCCCCCTCCCGCCCGTTGTCTCCCCCCAGCGATCGCTCACTTTGGCTTTGGGTGAGCACGGGCTTTCTTTTGCTCGGTCTGCTGTGGGCAATTTTATTTATGGTCGCGCATTCGGTGCAGGTTAAATCGGTGCCGATCATTAAAAAAGGAGGGCGAACATGACGGGCGCGCTCGCTGGCATTACGGGGCCCGGCACCGCATTTATTGCCGGACTAGTCACCAGCTTGCACTGCGTCGGCATGTGCGGACCTTTGGCGTGCGCACTCATGCCGGCGGTGCGGGATGATGCTGACCCACAGGCGGTCGCGACCGCTTATCATGTCACTCGGTTAGCCGGTTATACGTTACTTGGCGCAGGAGCTGGCGGGGTGGGGCAGATACCGCTTACGCTGCTCAATGGGAGTGGCCTCACTTATTTACCCTGGCTACTGGTAGTATTTTTTATCGCGATTGCTTTTCGACTCGATCAGCGCCTGCCGCGCCTCCCGCTTTTGGGTCGGGCTTACGCGGCCTTGCTGCCGCGCCTGCGGCAGGGGTCGCGGGTCCGCGCGGCCGCTGCGCTCGGGGTCGCCACGCCGTTGCTGCCCTGTGGGCCATTCTATTTTCTGCTCTCGCTAGCGCTTTTCTCCGGCACGGCCCTGCGTGGGGCAGAAACTTTATTAGCCTTTGGTCTTGGGACGGTGCCGTTGCTTTGGCTGGCCCAAGCTAATTATCAATGGCTGCGATCACGGCTGAGCCCATTGGTCCTCGCCCGCACGCAAAAGGGCTTGGCGCTCGGGATCGCCTTACTCCTCGCATGGCGCCTGCGGGGCACGCTCGGGTTAGGCGGACCGGGTGTCGCCGACTTTGTATGCTTTTAAGATGAGTACCGACTCAAATAATTTGGTGGACGGGGATGAACGGGACAGGGCGCGAGTGCGTGGACTGCGTGCCGACCGCCCCATCCCCGTTCACCATTGTCATCATTGTGGAACGCCGCTGACCAATGAGGCGACCCGTGCGACGGGCTTTTGCTGCGCGGGATGCAGTTATGTTTATCGCCTCGTGCATGAACATGGCCTCGATGGTTACTATAAAATTCGCGATTCGCTGGTCGCTCCAGTGGGCGAAGCCGTTTTTCAGCCGCGGGATTATGCTTGGTTAAGCGAATTACAGCGGGCCGCCGAGCAAGTGCCAGGCACTCCTGAGCTGACCCTTGAAGTGCAGGGAATTTCTTGTGCGGGCTGCGTTTGGCTTATTGAAAAAGTATATAATCAACAACCTGGCGCGCTGCATATCGAGACCGATGCTCAGCTCGGCCGAATGCGACTCCGGTGGACCCCGGGGCAATTTGCGGCGCCCGCTTTTGCGCGGATCCTGCAGTCTTTTAATTATCTGGCGGGTCCGTTGGGCGCCGAGCCGGCCGTGCCCGAGAGTCGTCGCCTGGTGCGTCGCGTGGGATTGTGTGCGGCCTTCTCCATGAATGTCATGCTCTTCACGCTGCCGGTTTATTTCGGCATGGAGCCCACTTTTCCCTATGCACGGCTGTTCGGGTGGTTGGCGGCGTCTTTTGCCACCTTGAGCGTGCTGGCGGGTGGAGGATATTTTTTCTCCCGAGCCTTTCGCGCGCTTCGGGAGGGCGTCATGCACATCGATCTGCCGATCGCCGTGGGCATCAGCGGTGCTTATGTCGGCTCGCTTTATGGTCTGCTGGCAGGTCGCGCATCATTTATATATTTTGATTTTGTCGCCGCTTTTATCCTCCTGATGCTTTTTGGCCGTTGGGCGCAAGTCACCGCAGTGGAACGAAATCGCCGCCGTTTGCTGACGGCACAATCGCGACCTGATAAAATTATGGTCATTACCGCCACAGGGGCGACGGTTGAGCGGGCGGTAGAATTGTTGCTGCCGGGGGAGTCTTTTGAAATTCGCTCGGGGCAAGTCGTTCCGGTTGAAGCAAAGTTAGAGACCGCTCTTGCTACTTTTGGCACAGCTTGGATCAATGGAGAGTCAGATCCGCGTGAGTGCCGCGCGGGGGTGCGCGTCCCTTCTGGGGCAGTGAATTTGGGGCGCACGACCGTCCGGCTTTGTGCGGTCCAGACTTGGGCGGACTCGCTGCTCGCGCAATTACTGAGGCCCGCCCAGCGCGATGGCTATCGCCATCGCTTTCTCGAGCGAGTCATCACTGGTTATTTGGCGGCAATTTTCATCATGGCCTTTGGTACGGGCTTCGCCTGGTGGTTCGCTACTCACGATGCCGTCCAAACTTGGTCGGTCGTGACGGCGGTATTGGTGGTTTCGTGTCCCTGCGCCATTGGGCTAGCTTTTCCATTGGCGGATGAGTTGGCAACCGTGGCGCTCCGGCGTTCGGGGGTGTTTGTGCGTGAGGCTGACCTTTGGCCACGACTCGGGCGGATTAAAAAAATTATTTTTGATAAAACAGGCACGCTCACATTGGAGACGCCGGTCCTCCAAAATCCCGAAGTGCTCGGGTCACTTTCAAAGTCAGAGCACGCTGCCCTCTTAGCGCTGGTCCGCGATAATCCGCATCCGGTGAGTCAGTCGCTTTTAGAAAACTTGCTGGGGAGCGCGGCGCGTAATCAGCCAACGTCCGCAGCTGGATTTGGGCATGATTCTCTAGCGGCTGAGCCCAGCATTCCCGATGAAATTAAAGAGTCCGCCGGCTACGGGGTAACTTTGCGCCAGGCGGCTGGTTTGTGGTCCCTCGGTCGTCCGGGTTGGTGCGGTGGGATTTCCAGTTCAGGTAATTCCTGGGGTGGCTTACCCGCTGTGGGCTACGATACTGAATTTGCACACGATGGGCAGGTGCGCGCGCGGTTCTCTTTTGTTGATACTACCCGCTCCGGCGCACGGGAGGAGATCGACGCTTTGCGTGGACTCGGGTTTGAAATTTTTATCCTCAGTGGTGATCGCCACGCCAAGGTGGCGGCGATGGGCGCAGCGCTGGGGTTGCCGTTGGCGAATTTGCTGGGGGAATGCACGGCGCTGGCGAAGGCTGATTGGCTCCGCGCGCACGACCAACGAGATACCTTAATGCTCGGGGATGGAGTGAATGACAGTCTTGCTTTTGACGCGGCTTTCGCCCGGGGGACACCAGTTATCCATCGCGGCGTCCTGGAGTCGCGGGCAGATTTTTACTATCTCGACCGTGGGCTCGCTGGCCTGCGGCAACTTTTCTCGGTCAACGCCGCCCGTCGCCGCACGCAGGCTTGGTTGTTAGTTTTCTCAGTCGCTTATAATGCGCTCGCCGTTGGGCTCGCCGCTGTTGGTCAGATGAGTCCACTTTTCGCCGCGATTTTGATGCCAGTCAGTTCATTGATAACGCTGGCAATGGTCTTTCTTGGTATGCGCAAGGCCACCGCCAGCGTGCCGCAGCCGCCCGCCGCGCTAGTGGCCAGCGCGCCAGCCCGTCAGCAAGCGGCTGCCTAGTGCGTCGGGTGGCGGCGATTCCAAGATGGACAACTTTGGGCGGCTCCTAAACATGCGCGGATGCACGATCTCCAGCACCTCTTCGAGCAAAACCAAGCATGGGCAGAGGAAATTAAAAGCCGCGATGCAGATTTTTTTAAGAAGCTCTCGCGGCAGCAGAATCCACAATATCTCTGGATTGGCTGTTCTGATTCACGCGTTTCGGCTAACGAAATCATCGGCTTGCTGCCTGGGGAGGTTTTCGTTCATCGCAATATTGCTAATGTAGTCGTGCACACGGATCTTAATTGCCTCTCGGTTATTCAATTCGCCGTCGATGTACTCAAGGTAAAGCACATCATGGTCGTCGGCCATTATGGCTGCGGTGGCATTCAGGCCGTGGTGCGGTGTCAGCGGGTGGGCTTAGCCGATAATTGGCTGCGCCACGTGCAGGATGTTAAGGAGAAACATGAAGGCTGTCTTTGTCGTTTGGCGGACGACACCGCGCGGAGCGCGCGTTTATGCGAATTTAATGTGATTGAGCAGGTGGCCAACCTGACTTCGACCACCATCGTACAAGATGCGTGGGCGCGCGGCCAGGAGCTAACCGTCCACGGTTGGATCTATGGTTTGAAGGACGGCTTATTGCGTGACCTAAAAACTTCGGCAAGCAGTAGCGTCGAAGAAGCTGCCGTCTATCCTGCGGCCGTGGCCGCGCTTAGCCAGTAAGCGGCGCGCGCGGGCGGTCAGGTCAAACTTAAGCCCGACCGAGGTAGGAACCATCAGCGGTGCTGACCTTGATCAGCTCACCCGCCTTGATGAAAAGGGGCACTTGCACCACCAGGCCCGTCTCGCAGGTCGCGGGCTTCTGTACGTTGCTGGCGGTATCGCCTTTGATCCCATCAGAGCTTTCGGTGATTTTGAGCACGACCGAGGAGGGGATATCAATGGTAACCGGCACTTCGTTGATGAAGAGAACGTCGGCCTTACCATTAGCCACGAGATAATTCTTCGATTCACCAATCATGACCTCATTGATTTCAAAAGTCTCAAAGGACTCCGGATCCATGAAGCAGTAGGTGTCGCGGTCGGCGTAGCTGAATTCTAAAGTGCGCCGATCGGTTGAGAGCACATCTACGTGGTCAGGCGAATTGAAGCGCTGCTCGAGCGATTTGCCGTAGCGCAGATTGCGCATTTTAACCTGCACGAAAGCCCGCAAATTGCCTGGAGTGCGATGCTGCGTCTCCATAATCAGGTGAGGTTCGCCGTTGAAGGTGATGACTTGGCCTTTGCGAAGGTCGTTAGCTGCGGGCATGACGGTTACAGGTAGAAGGTTGAAAGGACGTAAGGGGATAGGATTACCGAGGGGATTTTGGAGATGTCAACAGCCGTCTCGGGGGATTTTTTCACGCGGAGTTCGCGGTGAGCCCATAAAATTCATAGGGTGTGCATGGTGGGGGTGTAAGGCCAAGGCGCCATCTCCAAGCTTGTCATTTGCAAGAGGTTTCAAACACTCGCGCCATCTACCCATGAAGCAGCGCTCACTTCTGCGCGAGGTCTCCATCAAGGGCAATGCCCTGCACACTGGAGACGCCGTGCACATGACATTCAAACCGGCCCCGATTAATCACGGCATCGTGTTTAAGCGTATGGACCTCCACGGCCATCCGGAGCTTAAGCCCCGGATCGATCAAGTCACCGATTTGGTACGCGCCACAACCATTCAGGTTGGTCACGCCAAAATTCATACGGTCGAGCACGTCCTCAGCGCCCTGCATGGCTGCGGAATCGATAATTTATTAATCGAGCTCGATGCCAGCGAGCCACCGATTATGGACGGCTCGGCCCGGCCGTTTGTGCAATTAATTGAGTCAGGTGAGCCAGTGGAGCAAGAGGCGGAACGCGAATATTTCAGCTTAACGGATACTATTTCGGTCACGCGGGGTAATTCGTCGGTGATCGCATTGCCTTACGACGGGCTCAAAATTACCTGCACCTCCGCTGACGATCGCGGGATCCATACGCAGCATCTCGCCTTGGTCATTGATCCGGATGTTTATACTGCCCAAGTCGCCGCGGCGCGTACGTTTACGATCTATGAAGATATTGAGGAGTTGATCAAATTAGGAAAAATCAAGGGCGGCAGCCTCGACTGTGCGATCGTCATCAAGGGCGATAAAATTATTTCCAAAGAGCCGCTGCGTTTTGCGGATGAGTTCGTGCGACACAAGATCCTCGATATCATTGGCGACATCGTCCTGCTCGGGGTGCCGCTGAAGGCGCATATCATCGCGACGCGTCCGGGGCATGCGGTTAACGCGGAGCTGACCAAAATACTTTTTGAGAAATATACCGCCTGGCAGAAGGGTGGTAAAAAAGCGGTTAAGCCGGCGCGGCCTAAGGTCGATATCGCCACCGAGACCTCGCTCGATATCCGCCGCATTCTCGACACGCTGCCGCATCGTTATCCCTTCGTGATGCTCGATCGCGTCGTTGCGCTCACTGCGGATACCCTGACGGCGATCAAGAATGTCACCATCAATGAGCCGTTTTTCCAGGGCCACTATCCGGGGAATCCCGTGATGCCAGGCGTGCTTATGATTGAAGCTATGGCTCAAGCCGCTGGAGTTTTGATGGTGCGTCGCTCTAGCTTGGAGGGGAAGACCGCATTGTTCATGAGCTGTGATAAAGTTAAATGGCGCAAGCCGGTACGGCCAGGTGATCAATTGAGCGTGCAGGTTAAGTTAACCAAAGTCCGTGGCAGCATCGCCTGTGCGGAAGGTGAGTGTAGCGTTAACGGTCAGACCGTTTGCTCAGCCGATTTGATGTTCGCTACCGTCGACAACAGCGATCTCGACTGAGGCTATGGCGCAGCAAATTCACCCTACTGCTATCATTGAGTCTGGCGCAGAGTTGGCGGCCGATGTCGTCATCGGCGCTTATGCTTACGTCGGCAATAAGGCCGTCATCGGCGCCGGTACTATTCTGCATCATCACGGCAATGTGGAAGGCCGCACCACGATCGGTCGCGAGTGTGAGATTTTTCCGTTTGCGTGTGTTGGGACCAAGACGCACGACTTAAAATATAAGGGCGGCGAGCCCGGCCTGATTGTGGGTGATCGTAATGTTTTTCGCGAATACGTGAGCGTACACGGCGCGACTGAGGAAAAGGACTACACGCGCATCGGTGATGATAATGTTTTCTTAGCCTATAGCCACGTGGCACACGATTGTGTCGTGGGTAATCATTTAGTGATGAGCGCGCAGTCCGCTCTGGCCGGGCACGTTGTCGTCGAAGATCACGTCAATATTGGGTGGGGCACTGGCGTGCATCAGTTTTGTCGAATTGGCGCGCAAGTCATGCTCGGCGGCATGTCCAAGATTGTCCAAGATGTCCCCCCATTTGTCATTGCTGATGGTAATCCAGCGGTCGCGCGCTCCATCAATAAAGTAGGGTTGGAGCGCAATGGGTTTACGGCCTGCCAGCTCGACAGCATTAAGCAAATTTTTCGATTGGTCTATCGCGGTGGTTATAATCGCACGCAGGCACTCGATTTATTGCGCGATCATATTTTGAGCGATACAGAGGAATTTAAACATTTCATTGCTTTCGCGAATCGTAGTCACCGCGGATTTATTTCGGGTAAATAAATTTGTCGGCAAGCGAGGTGCGCTGACCCGACCTTGGGGCGGTATTGACCAACGCGCGGCGGGCGCTGGCGTCACTTAACCTTAAGCCGTCGCGGCGCCTAGTTGGCGCAGAAGGTCGTAGCTATAAAGCCCAGTCCGATGGCCATCGCTGAATTCAAAACGGATAGCGTAGTTACCGATACGCTCCCAATTCGTTGCTTCAACTCCGACGTAATTTTGGGGAACTTCCCCGCCGTATTGATGGCCGAAGATATCGCGTTCGCCGCGGGTTTGTGCGCTGGGGGAATTAGCGCGTAGCGTGGCCATGGAAATAAAACTTTCAGCGCCATCCACCCAGCGGATAGCAACTTCGGAACCGATCAGTTGGATGTCCGTAGGCGTGTGCATTGCACATGCTATTGGGCAAGGCGGGGATGAAGTGAAGCCTGGAAAATTATGCCCATGGTGGGGTGCGGCTTGACGCACTTATGCGCGTCGCGCGGCTGGAATATTTTGTTTGCTACCCCTTGGCGGATGCGGTGTCTTGACCATCCATTTCCGGATGGCCGGACCCAATAATCGGGGCGTAGCTTAGCCTGGTAGAGCGCTTGCTTCGGGAGCAAGAGGTCGCGAGTTCGAATCTCGCCGCCCCGACCATGGGATCCCATTTATAAATATATCTGGATGAGGCGGGGTCATGCGATGGCGGTTCTCGCTGAGCAATCCACCGCCTTTTTAACGCTGAAATAATCTGAAATTATACCTCCGCGGTTCGCCGTTTTTAATAAATAAAGACCCTCGCAGGCTTATGACAGATTTTTTCTATGGGAGGGGCTGCGCTCCTTCGCTCGGGCGTTGCGACAGCGGTTAATCATTTTTTGCGCTGAGCTAAAAACATGATTGCCAGCATGGAATAACCCGCGCGTTAATTGACGTCCTACGCGAGGGAATGAGATGGTCAAAATCAGCCCCACGGGTGGCACAAACCTAGCTTAACCAACTCATCCCACGCTTAACCCACGGTGAACAATTCTTTCAGTCCGGTTCGTCCTCTTGCCCCCGCCACTGCGCCGGAAGCGCTGGCGGCCGTGGCTCCTGTTCAACAGGGCCTTTACGATCCGTGGTTTGAGCATGACGCTTGTGGGGTAGGTTTTGTGGTCGATATGAAGGGCCGCAAGACCCACCAGACGTTGCGCAATGCGTTGCAGGTATTAATCAATCTCGATCATCGCGGTGCCAGTGGCAGTGAGATCAACACGGGTGACGGCGCCGGCGTGTTGCTGCAAATGCCGCATCGTTTTTTGGTCGAAGCCTGTAAGTCGACCCGCATCACTTTGCCGGCTGCCGGCGAGTACGGCTGCGGACTTGTCTATTTGCCGCGTAATCCGGCCGTTCGGCGGAAGCTTGAGGAAAAATTTGAACAAGTAATTCAAGCAGAAGGCCAAATTTTCTTGGGCTGGCGTACGGTGCCAACCAATAGCGCTGCGTTGGGTGATACTGCGTTGGCGTGCGAACCGTTCATGCGCCAAGTTTTTATCGGGCGCGGCGCGGGGGTGACGGATGATTTAACTTTCGAGCGTAAACTCTACATTATCCGCAAGCGGGCTTATTCAGATATTCGCACCTCCACCGCAGCGGGCTCAGAGCTGTGGTATATCGCCAGCTTGTCGATGAAGACCCTCATCTATAAGGGGATGTTACTCACGACGCAGTTGGCGGATTATTTCCCTGACCTCGCTAATCCGGCAATGGAGACGGCCCTCGCCATCGTCCATTCGCGCTTCAGCACGAACACCTTTCCTAGCTGGGAGCGGGCGCATCCTTATCGCTACATCGCGCACAACGGCGAAATCAATACGCTGCGGGGTAATATTAATTGGATGCATGCTCGCCAAGCGCTGTTCGAGTGCGAGGCGTTCGGGGACGATATCAAAAAAATTCTGCCGATCATTAATCCGCATGGCAGCGATTCGTCGATGTTCGACAACACGCTCGAGTTGCTCGTGCTCGCGGGGCGGCCTTTGGCGCATGCGATGATGATGATGATTCCGGAGCCTTGGTCCAATCATGAGACCATGGCCGATGATCGCCGGGCTTTTTATCAATATCACTCTTGCCTGATGGAGCCGTGGGATGGGCCCGCGGCGATCGCTTTCACCGATGGCAAACAGATCGGTGCGATCTTAGACCGCAATGGGCTGCGGCCTTCGCGTTTCTATGTGACCAAAGACGGTCTCGTGGTAGTGGCTTCGGAAGCGGGCGTGCTCGATTTTCCGGCGGCCGATATTGTGCAAAAAGGCCGCATTCAACCGGGCCGCATGTTTCTCGTCGATACGGAGCAAGGTCGGATTATTGAGGACGAAGAGATTAAAAATGAGATCTGCAATGCGCGTCCCTACCGTCAGTGGCTGGATGCGCATCTGGTCCATTTGAGTGATTTACCGGATGCTCCGATGGTGGAACAACCGGACCACGCGACGCTGCTGCAGCGGCAAATTGCTTTCGGTTACACGAATGAGGACGAGCGTATCGTGATCGCGCCGATGGCTAAAGATGGCATCGAGGCCATTGGTTCCATGGGCAACGATTCGGCGCTCGCCGTGCTCTCGAACAAGCCGCGACTCCTGTACGACTACTTTAAGCAACTTTTCGCACAGGTAACCAATCCGCCGATCGATTGCATTCGTGAAGAGATTATCACCTCGGCTGAGACTCGCTTGGGTTCTGAGGGTAATCTCCTCAATCCACAGCCAACTGCTTGCCGACGCGTGGAGTTGAAATGGCCAATTTTGGCCAATGAGGAGTTTGCAAAAATCCGTCGCACCGATTTGCCCGGTTTAAAAATGGGCGTGCTCCCAATTCTTTTCCGCACGGCGCGCGGTGAAAAGGGCCTCGCGAAGTCGATGGAGGAACTCTTCATCATGTCGCGTCGCATGATCGAGGAAGATGAGGTCAACGTGCTCATCCTCAGCGATCGAGGCGTTACCCGCGATTTTGCGCCGATCCCTGCGCTGATTGCGGTGGCTGGCCTGCACCATTATCTGATCCGCGAGGGGCTGCGTACTCGGGTGTCTCTGATTATCGAAACAGGTGAGGCGCGCGAGGTGCACCACTTTGCTCTGCTCATCGGTTACGGAGCGAGCGCGATCAATCCTTACGTGGCCTTTGAGACCATTGATGATATGATTCGCGAAGGCGTCTTGACGGGCATTGACCACAAGACCGCCTGTAAGAACTTTGTGAAAGCTGGCTCGAAGGGCGTGATTAAAGTCATGTCTAAGATGGGCATCTCGGCGATTCAAAGTTACCGGGGTGCGCAAGTGTTCGAGGCGCTGGGCATTCGCCAAGATGTGATCGATCACTATTTTACTTGGACCCCTTCACGTGTGGGCGGCATCGGCCTTGATGTTATCGCCCAGGAAGTGTTGATGCGGCATCATGCGGCTTATCCCGATCGCCGCGTGGATGGTCATGTGCTGCCCTCCGGAGGCCTTTATCAATGGCGTAACGATGGCGAAGGACATCTCTTCACCCCTGAATCTATTCACGCCCTGCAGAAATCAGTCCGGACCGGCAATCTCGCCGTGTTTCGCCAATATTCCAAATTAGTTAACGAGCAGGCCCGCCAGCTTTGCACTTTGCGTAGTTTGCTCGATTTCAAGACGAGCATTCCGGTGCCGATTGAAGAAGTAGAGCCGATCGAAGCCATCATGAAGCGCTTCAAAACAGGGGCGATGTCTTACGGTTCAATTTCTAAAGAAGCCCATGAAACTCTCGCTATTGCGATGAATCGGATTGGCGGTAAATCCAATACCGGTGAAGGCGGCGAGGATGCGGATCGCTTTAAGCCAATGGCTAACGGCGATTCTAAAAACTCGGCCATCAAGCAAGTAGCCTCTGGTCGTTTCGGCGTCACGAGCGAATACCTCGTCGCGGCCCAAGAGTTGCAGATTAAAATGGCTCAAGGAGCCAAGCCCGGAGAGGGCGGTCAATTGCCGGGGAGTAAAGTTTATCCTTGGGTTGCCAAGACGCGTCACACAACGGCGGGGGTCGGGCTCATTTCACCGCCACCGCATCATGATATTTACTCCATCGAAGATCTTGCGGAGCTGATTCATGATTTAAAAAATGGCAATCGGCACGCGCGGATCAGCGTGAAGCTCGTTTCTGAAGTCGGCGTCGGCACCATTGCGGCCGGCGTAGCCAAGGCTCATGCTGATGTGGTTTTAATCTCTGGCTACGACGGTGGCACCGGCGCTTCGCCGCAAACGTCGATTCAACATGCCGGTCTACCCTGGGAATTGGGTTTAGCAGAAACCCACCAAACGCTCGTGCTAAATAATCTCCGCTCGCGCATCGCCGTGGAGACGGATGGTCAACTCAAGACCGGGCGCGATGTGATGATCGCCGCATTGTTGGGCGCAGAAGAATTTGGTTTTGCGACTGGGCCACTCGTTGCGACCGGTTGCATTATGATGCGGGTTTGCCACCTAAATACCTGCCCAGCCGGCATTGCCACCCAGGATCCTCGGCTGCGCGCTAAGTACACCGGCAAGCCGGAGCATGTGGTTAATTTCATGACGTTCATTGCTCAGGAATTGCGTGAACTCATGGCCCAAATGGGTTTTCGTACGATCGAGGAAATGGTGGGACGCACCGATCGCCTCGAGCCCAGAAAAGCGATTACGCACTGGAAGGCCAAGGGGCTGGATTTCTCCAAAATCCTTTACCAGCCCGATGTGGGACCTGAGGTGGGTCGTTTTTGCTCGATCAAGCAAGATCATGGGATCGCTCAGTCGCTGGATATCACGACGCTCCTCAAGCTGTGTGCCCCCGCCATTGAGCGCCGCGAGAAAGTGGTCGCCGAACTGCCGATTCGCAACGTCAACCGGGTCGTCGGAACTATCACGAGCTACGAAGTTACGAAAAAACATGGCGCCGCTGGCCTCCCGGACGATACCATCCGCCTCCATTTCAAGGGGTCCGCTGGCCAAAGTTTTGGTGCCTTCATGACGAAGGGCATGACTTTTTCAATCGAGGGCGATGCTAACGATTATGTCGGTAAAGGCCTCTCAGGTGGGAAAATTATCATCTACCCGCCGCGCGATGCGACGTTCAAGTCAGAGGACAATATTATCATCGGTAATGTGGCGCTCTATGGCGCTACGGGCGGCGAGCTTTATCTCCGCGGTCGCGCGGGTGAACGTTTTGCGGTGCGCAACTCGGGCGTCGATGCCGTGGTGGAAGGCGTCGGTGATCATGCTTGCGAATACATGACGGGGGGGCGGGTTGTCGTCCTCGGCCTCACCGGGCGCAACTTTGCGGCCGGCATGTCGGGCGGTACCGCTTATGTGTTCGACGAGGCTGGCGACTTCGCCTCGCGCGCTAACGTCCAGATGGTGGGGCTAGAAAAACTTGAAACGAAGGCCGAAATCGCCGCTCTTCGGCTGCTCATTGAGCAGCATTATAATTATACGCAGAGTCCGCGTGCTCAGCAAATCTTGAACAATTGGGCTGCCGCGGTACCAAAATTCGTCAAGGTGCTGCCCAAAGATTACAAGCGTATGCTCGCCTGTATTGATAAGGCTCAGGCCCAGGGCTTAACCGGCGATGAAGCCATTATGGCCGCGTTTGAGGAAAATGCTCGCGACACCTCGCGAGTCGGCGGCAACTAAGCGGCTTCACTCTCTCACCCACACCTTAGACCTTTCCGCCATGGGCAAACCTACCGGCTTCATCGAATACCTCCGCGAGATTCCCGTCGACCGTGCGCCGCTGGAGCGCGTGCACGATTACAAAGAATTTCACCATCACATGGAGGAGAAGAAGCTCCGTAACCAAGGTGCACGTTGCATGAATTGCGGCGTACCGTTCTGCCATACGGGTAAGCTTATCAGTGGCATGGCGGCCGGTTGTCCGATCAATAATCTGATCCCTGAGTGGAATGATCTCGTCTACCGTGGGCAGTGGAAAGAAGCCCTCGATCGGCTACTTAAAACAAATAATTTCCCAGAGTTTACCGGTCGCGTTTGTCCCGCCCCTTGCGAAGGATCTTGTGTGCTCGGGATTAACGAGCCGGCGGTCACAATTAAGAATATTGAAGCGGCGATCACGGATCGCGGTTGGGATGAGGGCTGGGTAATTCCCACTGCTCCCGCGGTGCGCACAGGCAAAAAAGTCGCCATTATTGGCTCGGGTCCGGCTGGGCTTTCGGCCGCCGCGCAACTCAATTTAGCTGGCCATACCGTCACGGTTTTTGAACGCGCTGATCGTCCCGGTGGCCTCCTCATGTATGGTATTCCTAACATGAAGCTGGATAAGCAGGAGGTCGTTCTTCGGCGCATCCAGCACATGGAGCGCGAAGGCATTAAGTTTATTTGTAATGCTAATGTCGGAGAAAATGTTGAGCCGCAGGTTTTCCTGAAAGAATACGATGCCACCGTGATTTGCACGGGCGCTACGCTGCCACGCGACTTGCCCATCGAGGGCCGAAATTTGAACGGGGTTCATTTCGCCATGGAATTTCTCACGGCGAATACCAAGGCCGTGCTCGGTAAAGGGCTTAGTCCTATCCTCGGTACGGGTAAGGATGTTGTCGTTATCGGTGGTGGTGATACTGGCACTGACTGCGTCGGTACGTCCATGCGTCATGGTTGCAAAAGTCTATTACAGATTGAAATTCTTCCGAAGCCGCCGCTGGAGCGTGCCGCGGACAATCCTTGGCCGGAGTGGCCGAAGACCTATAAAATGGATTACGGCCAAGAAGAAGCCGCCGCCAAATTCGGCGCGGATCCTCGGATTTATCAGACGACCGTCAAAAAATTTATTGGCGATACCCAAGGCAAGGTAAAGGAACTCGTGACGGTAGAAATTAAATGGGAGAAAAACGACAAAGGTCAGTTTGTACCCAAGGAGCAACCTGGCACGGAGAAAACACGACCGGCTCAACTCGTGTTATTGGCCATGGGTTTTCTCGGGCCTGAGCAGGCTTTATTAAAAGAGATTAACCTCGAAACCGATGCGCGCTCTAACATTAAGGCTGAACACGAAAAGTATACGACAAGCATCAAGGGTGTCTTTGCCGCCGGCGATTGCCGTCGCGGACAAAGTTTAGTCGTCTGGGCGATCAACGAAGGTCGCGGCGCGGCTCGCGAATGCGATCGTTACTTGATGGGCGCGACGGATTTGCCGTAAAGCGCGGCGTACGCAGCGCTTCGGTTGGTTTTTATAAATCCCAACTCACGCCCGCGGTGGGGAGCAGCGGTAGCATTTCGCGTGGCTTTCGTATAACGGTCAGGGTGCCACCGCTGACACTTGGGTCGTAATCGTAGGCGATTGCGTTGCTCTGATCGTAGGCGTTAAAAATATCAACGAAGACCTTCAGTTCCCCATGGCGCAGGGCAATCGTACGCGAAGCCCGTAAATCGAGCCGATGATAAGCGGCTAATTGCGCGCCGAGGGTGTCGCCAAAGCTGCGGACGGCTACGCGAGAACCCGTGCTCAAGGTGGCGAGCGAATAGTTTACCAATGTGATGGGCCAGCCCGTGTGATATTGCCACGCAGCGCTGAAGCGCCACTTGGCGTTGGGGGTGTAGGTGAGATCAACATGGAAGGCATGGCGCTGATCGCGCAGTCCTGGTAGAGTGACTTGGCCAACTTTTTCGCGGGCCTGCGAGAGCGCGTAACTAATCGTCCAGTCGAATTTCTCGTGGCCACGATGCTGCGCGAGTAACTCCACGCCTTGGGCTTCGGCCGTACTCGGCGCGAGCAAGAGGCGGTCGGTTTGGGCTTCGGGGAAAACATTATAGGTGTCGTAGCGATTGAGCCAGTGCGTGCGCGGATGAGCGGTCAGGCGCTGGTACGCTTCGATGCGAAGGTTAAGGCCCGAAGCAAAACGGTGATCGAGGCTCAACACGCGGTGTTCGGCTTGCTCCGCGCGCTGGAAAGTGGCGTCGCCGAATTGCACGGGCAACTCATGCAGACCTTGTGCTTGCGCATAAAGTCCCCAGGCGGCTCGCAGGGTCGTCCGCCGGCTGAGCGTGAGCGCTGCATTCAATCGTGGGCTGGTATCTGCATCCTGCGATGCCGTATGGCGGTCAAAGCGCAGGGCCGGTTCAATGGTTAAAGCGGAGTTAACGGCAAGGCGTGGCGCGAGAAACAGGGCGGTCGTCGTATCTCTGGGCGAAAGTGCGAGTGTAATCGTGCGCGGAACTCCGCTGAGCACCCCGCCGCTGACTACGGGATCTTCGCGGTAGAGATAGTAAGAATAATCAGCGGCCGCCTGCGCGTATTCCCAGCCGCCGCGCAAAGAGAGGGTTGAGCTGGCTCCGTAGCTCCAGTCTTGGCGAAGATCGTAACTGGCTAACGATTTCCGGTCACGGAGATCAATATGGTAGCGACTGGCGTACGCTCCATTACCGTCGCGGTGCCAAGTCAGCCACGAAGCGGTCGCGACTGTTTCAGCTGTTAAGCTATTCTTGAATTGAGCGCGCCAACGCCCCCAAAGGGAGTCGCTGTTGTAGGCGCTCCGCAGTTCGGGGCTGTTGTCGTTGAGCACGCGCAGGGTGTCGCCGGAATGGAGCGCGTGCAGTGAGAGGGTGTGACCACTGAATATTTCAAATTCAGCCTTCGCGTAGGCGTCCCAGTAACGTGGGAAGATATCGTCTGCGCGGCCTTGAGCGCGGAGGGCAATATCAGGATAGCCGCGCCGGGTACTGCCGAACCAGCGTCCGGTTCCATCGGCGAAGGCACCGGCAGCACCCGCGCGTAAACTGGTGAGGCTGAGCCCGAGAGAGGCATTGAGCGTCTGCCCGTTGCCACTGAGCGTTTCCATCGTGAGCACTCCAGCGGTACGGTTACCATAGTCGGCATTAAAACCGCCAGTCATCAGGTCAAGTTGACGAATCGCGTGAAGGTCGATGATCGAAAGGGCGCCATCGACATCCTTAAGGTGGAATGGCTCCAGCAAATCAGCTCCGTCAAGGCGCACGAGCAATTGTCGCTGTGGCGCGCCGCGTACCCAGAATTTAGCCGTGAAATCATCGGCCGTAACTCCAGGTAGACGCGCGATGGAGCGAAACAAATCTTCACCTATTTGCGGCAGGCTCTCGAGATCGCGTTGGCTCAAGGTTGAGGGCGAACCGGCGCCAGCATCCGTGAGATCAAAGTGACTGGGCGTGACGACAAAGCGTTCGAGCTGCACGGCCGGTTCAGCCCTGACTGGGACGCTCTGGGCATTGAGCGAGAGCGTTGCGGCGGTCAGCAGGGTGCTCATAACCGCCCACCGGCAGGGGTCCGGATGCATGTTTATTAAATGCCAGCCAGAATGATCAGGCAAAAATTGCGGTGGCGGTTATGCGAAAAATTAAGGCCGCAGGGCAGCTGGCTGAGGCTTCGTGGTCAGCTCAAAATTATCGGTGCGAAACGGGGTAACGGGTAGCCCATCATTAGAGAAAAGATTGCAAACGGGATTATCCGCCCAGGCGTAGCGCACCGCGAGTGGGGCCGGCACTGCATCGCTCCAGACCTCGACTTGGTCGGGGCCAATAATTTTACCACTCGCCCAGTGCCAGACATGATCTGCCCCGCAAATGGCGAATCCTCGAGCTTCGCGAACATCAAAAGCGCGCAGCGTGCTACCAAAACAGTCGATCGTAAGAGTAGCTTTATTTCCGACGATTTGGAGATTTTTAAATTCAGGGCTACGGTAGGGAAATTTCAGGCCATAATCTTGGACGAGGGCCCAGCGCACGAGGCGAGAGGCTATATCGCGTTTATTGCGGGGGTGAATGTCTTTTCCTTCGCCGAGGTCGATGATGACCGCCTGCCCAGTGTGGGGAAGGCGCAGGGCCTTGGTCTGACTATCGCGCAGTTCCGCCCAAGCGCTTTCGCCGGGGCTAGCTTGTTCATCTTTAAAATCGGCGAGTTGGACCCAGTAAAAAGCGAGATCAGGCTGTTGCCATTCAGCGCGCCACTGCTCGATGAGCAGCGGGAATAATTCGGCGTACTCGTAGGCGCGCCCAGCATTGTTCTCCCCCTGATACCAAATTACTCCCTTAAGCCCATATCCGAGGGTGGGGTGCACCATGCCATTAAAAATATTGCCGGGCCGACCATTGCCGGTGAGCCAATTGCGGGGATCCTGTGGCGCAGGTTTAAGGGGCGGTTGGGCCTGCGCGTTGGCTGCTTTCCACTGCGCGATAGTTCGCTCGTAGTCAGTCTGCGCTTGGCCGGAAAGTAGGGCTTTTTCCTTTTGGGTGGTGTAGCCAAGCAAGACTTCAAAGCGGCCATCTTTTTCAATAGTGCTGCGGCGTACCCACGCCTCCGCCGCTGAGCCGCCCCAAGAATTATCGATCAAGCCTACGGGCACGCCAAGAACTTCATGAAGATAGCGGCCATATAAAAAGCCGATAGCGCTAAATTTTCTCGCAGTCGCTGGAGTAGCCGTCTGCCAGGTCCCTTTAAAATCATTCTGGGGTTCTTGGGTTCCGACCATCGGGACCGAGATGAGACGAATTTGTGGACGATTGCCGTTAGCTGCTTCGAGATCACCGTTCCAGTCGTTGCTGAGCTTAAATTGCATGTTGGATTGGCCAGAGCACATCCAGACTTCACCGACGAGGACGTCTTGAATAATTCGCGTGGTCGTTCCTTTGACCGTGATGGTCCCAGGGGCGGCGTTCGCTGGCAAGGCGGCCAGCTTAACAGACCATTTGCCATCGGTTCCAGCGATGGCTGTTTGTTGATCGCCGGCAAAGGTGACCGTGATTTTAGTGCCCGGCGTATCCCAGCCCCACAGAGGATTGGGCTGCTTTTGCTGCAGCACCATGTGATCGCTTATAATAGCGGGGAGTTTAAGTTCCGCCCGTAAAGCGGAAGCGAGCGTGAGCGCAAAAATAAACAGAGTGCCGATAGTTTTCATGGAGAAAAAGCAGGCTAATAAATGGCCAGGGGCTCGATGAGGGGAGGGAGAGGTGATGAGAACGCAGGCGCTCGTAGTTGTAAAGTCCACCCTGCGCTTACGAGTAAGTGCGCTACGCCTACTCCCTGACTTGGCCCGTGCCGCGCACGAGATATTTATAGGTGGTCAATTCTTCAAGACCCATCGGACCGCGGGCGTGGAGTCGATCGGTGCTAATGCCGATTTCCGCACCAAAACCAAATTCGTGGCCATCATTGAAGCGGGTCGAGGCATTCCAGAGCACGACAGCACTATCGACGCCAGCGAGGAATTTTTCGGCGGTCGCACGGTCCGCTGTAACAATGGTGTCGGTATGGCGAGAGCCGTGTCCTTCAATGTGCGCGATCGCTGCAGTACAATCATCGACGATCTTGACGGCGAGAATGAGGTCCAGGAATTCGGTGCGAAAATCTTCAGGCGTGGCGAGCTGAGCGGGGAAGTTATTTTTAGTAAGAATCGCTAGGGCTCGGGGTTCGGCGCGCAGTTGGACGCCTCGGGCCGTCAAGAGCTCCGCGGCCTGCGCTAAAAATTCATCAGCGATCTCGCGGTGCACCAGGAGAGTTTCGAGGGCATTGCAAACTCCTGGGCGTGAGCATTTGGCATTCACGGTAATGTTAGCCGCCATTGCTAGATCAGCTGCGTGGTCGACGTAGAGTGCGCAAATTCCATCGTAATGTTTGATTACAGGAACACGGGCCTGCGCCATCACGGTCTCGATTAGACCGCGGCCACCGCGGGGAATCAGCAAATCGATCACGCCGACTGCTTGGCTGAGTAAGCGCACGGACTCGCGATCAGTTACGGGAATCAGTTGGACTGCCGTGGCCGGCAATCCCGCTCGGATTAAGCCGCGCCCGAGTGCGGCGGCGATGGCCAGATTGGAGTGTAGCGCTTCGGAGCCTCCACGCAAGATGACGGCATTGCCACTTTTCAGGCAAAGCCCAGCGGCATCGGCCGTGACATTGGGACGCGATTCATAAATGAATCCAATGACACCCAGCGGCACTCGTACTTTAGAGAACCGCAAACCGTTGGGTTGGGTCCATTCCGTGATTATTTTCCCAGCTGGGGTCGGCAGAGCGGCGATTTTTCGCAACCCTTGCGCACAGGCGGCAAGGCGCGCTGGATTTAATTGGAGACGGTCGATGAGCGCGATCGTTTGGCCGGCTTGCCGAGCGGCAGCCACATCGCTGGCGTTGGCTTGGAGAATGCCAATCTCGGCGGCAAGCAGTTCATCCGCCATCGCGTTGAGGGCTGCATCGAGCTGCGTCGATGAGGTGCCAGCTAGGATGCGGGCGGCAACCCGCGCCTCTTGTCCGAGTCGAGCGATGAGTTGGGCGAGATCAGCCATGATTCTCAGCGGGTGGGGAAATACGTGCCAACGCGTTTACCAGCGACTATGTTCGCCAGCAGTCCTGCGCGGCGGCCACTAACAATCGCCACTGGAATACCGGCTTTAACTGCCAATTGCGCGGCTTGCAATTTCGTCACCATTCCTCCGGTGGACAATCGGCCTTTGTCATCACGCACCAATGGTGCAACCTCAGCGAAGTCGCGCACGAGCGGCACTACTTGGCCAGTGGCATTCAGCAGGCCATCGACGCTGGTAAGAATGACCAGCAGATCCGCTTTGACGAGAATGGCTACCTCAGCGGAGAGCCGATCGTTATCGCCAAAATTTAATTCTTCTACCGCTACCGAGTCGTTTTCGTTGATAATGGGGACGACGTTGCCGCTCGTCATGAGGTGGGCGAGGGTGTTGCGAGCGTTATCGTGGCGAGTGCGACTATCGAGATCGTTGTGGGTAAGCAGCAATTGCGCGACAGCCAGACCTTGTCGGGAGAAGGCGCTGGCATAAATGTGCATGAGCTGAGATTGGCCGACGGCGGCACACGCTTGCTTTGCGGCGAGTTGCTTCGGGCGGGCCTCGAGACCTAGGGTCGCTAGACCCGCGGCGACGGCGCCACTAGAGACGATAATGCATTGGTGGCCGGCTCGAACGAGCGCGCCCACCTCACGGGCAAGCCGAGCGATTTGTGGCCGGCTTAAACCAACCCCTCGTTTGGTGGCGAGAATGCCAGAGCCAAACTTAAGGACAATGCGTTGAGGACGTTGAGCCATGAATTTTCAGCGTAGCGAGGGTGGCTAGCGCAACAAGCTGGAATCATAAATATGTCTTATTTGCTAGAGGGTATTTTCTCGTTGATTCACAGCTCATCAACAAGTTCTGCTAGGCTGTAGAAGCTATGACACGGGGGCAGAAGCTATGACACGTCAACCTCTTGTCCGACCCGAGCGGGTGTCGTCTTATGTCCCTAACACAAAAGCAGTCTTTCCGTCCATGCACACCCATTCCTGTCCCGGTTTCCCGTTGATCTGTTCCCTTTCCAATGGGGGTGAATATGTGACCGAAGGCATGTTGAGTGGCCAGTCATCGTTCGTCCGCGCGTTGACGCGGACCATCTGAAATGAAAGCATGGTATCTGTCATCCCCATGCCGACCGTTGCTGCCTTGCCGATTATTTTTGATCTGGACCTGCCTGATCTCGCTCTCACGAGGGGCGGCGTAGTCCGTTCCCATCACGCTCGCGGCTGGTGGTGGAGCCGAGCGGGAGATACGCCAGAATCGCCCCAGAAAAATATCCCGACTGTATTGTTGGTCCATGCCTTAACTGGTAATGCGCAGGCCGGTGGGCCCGAGGGTTGGTGGGCGCCGCTGTTGGGTCCCGGACGGGTAATTGATCCGGTGCATTATCGCATTCTTTGCTTAAATAATCTTGGATCCTGTTACGGTAGCAGTGGACCCGGAGTGGCCGGTTTTCCAACTGATAAAAATATTGATCTCACGAGTCTCGATATTTCCCGCGCGCTGTTGATGGCGCTCGATAAACTTGGAATCGATCGCGTGCATTTGACGGCCGGGGGGTCGCTCGGTGGCATGGTGACACTCACGCTCGGGGCCCTGGCTCCCGCTCGCTTTGAGCGGCTGGTTCCTCTGGCCACGAGTGTAGCGGCTAGCGCCTGGGTGGTTGGCTGGAATCATGTGGCGCGTCAGATTTTACGACTCGATCCTGGTTACCCTCATCAGGTGGGCCGCGGGCTCGAGATTGCGCGGCAGTTGGCGATGTTGACTTATCGTGCCGAGCCCGGGCTCGATGCGCGGCAACCGCGGTCACTCCAAGGGAAGTCAACCGAGGTGAGTTATCCCGTGCAGAGTTATTTGGAACACCAAGGCGAGAAACTGCGCGAGCGTTTCGATGCGCAAGCCTACGAGCTCCAGCTCGCGGCGATGGATCATCACGATTTACGGCTGCCTTTACCGGGCGATACCGTGCCGGCCATTAGCCGGATTCGAGCTTCTACTCTCGTGGTTGATGTGGACACTGATCAACTTTTTACCCCAGCCCAAGCTGACGCTCTCGTGCAACATTTACAGCAAGCCGGTGCGTTAGTGGAGAGGATCACCGTGCGTAGTATTCACGGCCACGATGCGTTTTTGATGGAGTGGGAGTCGCTGGGGCCTATCTTAACCCGAGCCTTGCAGTTGCAGGCTCCCCAAAAATGAGCGAACGTTGGCAGGTTTATAAATTTGGTGGCTCCTCCCTCGGCACTTCCGGTCGTTTGCCACGAGTGCTTGAGTTGGTGGCCGCGGCGGCACGTCCGCTGGCGCTCGTGGTTTCTGCCCTAGGCGATAGCACGGATTGGCTGATTCTTGCCGCGCGCTCAGCAGAAGAAGGAAATATTAGCCAAGCTCGCCGCCAACTCGCGCAAGTGCGCGAATTGGCCACCGCAACCGGTCGAGCCGTCCTTAATAGCCAAGGCCAGAAAGGCCTAAAACATGATTTGGATGAAATTTTAACACCGATTGAGCGCTTGCTCTCGGGGATTGAGTTAACGAGGGAATGTTCACCGCGAACGCTCGATTCAATTATCAGTGTTGGCGAACGCATCTCCGTGGCTTTGCTGGCTCGCGCTTTGGTTGAGCGGGATGTGCCGGCGATCCCTGTGGATGCGCGTGATTTTGTGGTCACGGATGGTACGCATGGTGCCGCTACCGTTGATAAAACTGAAACGACAATCCGATTTAACACTCTGCAGTCGCAGTGGGTCGGCCACGTGCCGATTTTTACAGGTTTTATTGGGCGCACCAGGGATGGCCACACCACAACCCTCGGGCGTAATGGTTCTGATTATACGGCGACCCTCGTGGCTGGTTTATTAAAAGCGAGTGCGGTTACTGTATGGACAGACGTCTTGGGGGTTATGACGGCAGATCCCGCGCTTGTGCGTGAGGCTTCGCCGGTGGATCGGCTTTCGTACGATGAAGCTTTGGAGCTCGCCTATTTTGGCACCCGGATGTTTCACCCGCGCACGATTATTCCACTTCGTGAATGTGGCGCGGCATTGGTGATCCGTAGTACGACGCAGCCGGATGCTCCCGGCACGCGCATTGATGCGATTGGCAATCCCGATCCAAACCGCCCAACCTGCGTGACAAGTTTGGAGCGGCTTACGCTGCTCGGTGTGCAATCGCGCCGGACGGGCTTGGGCCGTCCCCTCGGCGGGCGCATTCTAGCCGCGCTCAATGAAGCAGGGGTTCGTGTCTGGATGACGACGGAATCTACGCTCGGCCAATCATTTTCGGTGGTAATTCCTGCGCAGGACGAAGCCGCGGCTCGGCGTAGTGTGTCGGAGGCCTTAGCGCCAGAACTGCAGTCGGGTGATCTTCGGATCGAACCGGTGCTCTCACCTGTGACGTTGATTACATTGGTCGGGGAGAACATGGCGGGGCGCCCTAATGTTGCCGGAAAATTCCTTAACTCTATTGGTGAGGCAGGTATTGCCGTGCGCGCGGTTGCGCAGGGGGCTTCTGCTCGGAGCATTTCATGCGTGGTAGACGCCGACCAAACGGCAACAGCGGTGCGCACTGTGCACGGGGCCTTTAATTTGGCGCACACTGAAATTAGTGCGTTTCTTCTAGGGAAGGGTGTTGTCGGCGGTAGCTTGTTGAAGCAGATTGAACGGCAAAATCAGGCGTTGGGTCGCGAGCACGATGTGCAGGTGCGATTGGTGGGTATTGCCTCGAGCGGGGGAGCTTTATTCGTCGAAGATGGCCTGCCAGCTGCGACCGCAGTAACGCTTTTACTTGCGGCGCTCAAAGCGGGCAAAGTTGTGCGAGATGTAACTTCATTATTGGAGAAACTTGCCCGACTACCTAATCCCGTGCTGGTGGATTGTTCGGCCGCGCCAGGGATGGAGAAACTTTATCGTGCCGCCTTTGCTCTGGGCATTAATGTCGTCTCCGCTAATAAGCAGCCGCTCGCTCTACCCCAAGCCGAATGCGATACCTTGCGCGATGCCGCGCGGCGGCATTTCCGCGCGTATCATTATGAGACTACCGTGGGCGCAGCATTGCCGGTTATCGAGACGCTCAAAAATTTGGTGCGCACAGGTGATCACGTTATTACGATTGAAGGAGCCTTTTCTGGTACCTTGGGTTTTCTCTGTGACCGACTTGTGCAAGGCGATCCGCTATCAGTGGCCGTGCGCAAAGCTCGCGATTTGGGCTACACTGAGCCGCACCCACGCGATGACTTATCCGGCCTCGATGTAGCTCGTAAGGCTATCATTCTCGCTCGCGAACTTGGGTTGCAGGTGGATTTGACTGATGTGGTACTCGAACCATTTGTTCCGGCAGAAAATTTACGTGAGGATGACCCTGAGAAATTCTTGCAATCGCTCACGAGCCTAGATGCCGCGGTGGCCGCACGGGTCGCAGCCTGCAAGGCGCAGGGTAAGTTGCCGCGTTATCTTGCACGGATTACTCCTGGCGCGCTTGGGCCTAAGGTTTCCGTCGGGCCCATCGAAGTTGACGTCGCTCATCCTGCTGCGGCTTTGCGCGGGGCGGAGGCTTTTGTCGCTTTTCATACCGAACGTTATCGAGAATATCCTATGGTCGTACGGGGAGCTGGCGCCGGTGGGGAAGTCACCGCGGCAGGCGTATTGGCTGATATTTTGCGTTTAGCTCAGAATATTCGCGGTCGCCGCTAGCTAAATGCCTTCAGCACGGCTTGGTGGGACAAATATGCTCAATTGGCATAATTAATCCTGAGACTAGTATTGACAGGGCATGAGCCGATTTGCACTTTTCGCGTGTCCCATGAATTCCAGCGTAGCACTTATTGCGCTTATTACCGTCGTCCTAGCCATTGTGGCTACGGACCCGAACACACATGGGCGGCTCGCCAAAGCCACTAGCTCCTAAGAGAAAAAAATCTCAAAATCAGGAAGCCGCCCACCGAAAAAGGGGCGGTTTTTTTATTTTACGAATATGACGCAATCCCAGCACCTGTTCCCGAACCAATTCTCGCCGTGTTGCAATAATTTCAACAATATCATCTAATCTTTACCTCCATGGAATCAGGCAAACGCCATAGTCAAGTTGTCACCGACGGTCCTAGCCGCGCGCCGGCCCGGGCCATGATGAAAGCCGTCGGCTTTACCGACGCCGATCTAAGTAAACCGTTGATTGGTATTGCCAATACTTGGACCGAGATCGGGCCCTGTAATTTCCACCTGCGTACTCTAGCTGAGCATGTTAAAGCCGGTGTTCGTGCGGCTGGTGGCACCCCCTTGGAATTTAATACCGTCTCAATATCAGACGGTATCACGATGGGCACCGAAGGGATGAAAACCTCACTCATCAGTCGCGAATTGATCGCCGACTCCATTGAGCTCGTGGCTCGCGGTAACAGTCTTGACGGCTTGGTTTGTCTTTCTGCCTGCGATAAAACTAATCCTGGCGTCATGATGGCGTTGGCGCGGATGGATATCCCCGGTTTAGCGCTCTACGGCGGTTCAATCAATCATGGTCACCACCATGGTAAGTCTCTGACGGTTCAAGATGTCTTTGAGGCCGTGGGTGCTTTTAACGCCGGCAAGATCGATCAAAAAGAATTTCAAGCGATCGAAAACACCGCCTGTCCAACCGCGGGTGCCTGCGGTGGTCAGTTTACCGCTAATACGATGGCCACTATTATGGAGGCTATTGGAATTTCGCCGGTTGGCCTTAATGGCATCCCGGCTACCGACGAAGCAAAAAATCAAGCAGCCTTTCGCTGCGGCGAACTCGTCATGGATCTGGTGAGGAAAAATTTAAAGCCGTCGCAAATCATGACGCGTCCCGCTTTCGAGAATGCCATTGCTTCGGTCGCCGCCTCCGGCGGTTCAACGAATGCCGTGCTGCATTTATTGGCGCTGGCGAGGGAAGCGAATGTGGCTTTGCAGATTGATGAATTTGACACGATCAGCGCGCGTACCCCGACGATCGCCACCCTTAAACCCGGTGGGCTCTACACAGCAGTCGAAATGCATCAGGCTGGTGGTATTTCCCTCCTGCTTCGCCGTCTCCTCGAGGGCGGCTTGTTACATCAAGACTGTCTCACCGTTACGGGGCGAACAATTGGGCAAGAAGTGGCGGCGGCTCCCGAGACGACTGGGCAGCAGGTCATTCGTCCCACCGACAAACCTTTCAAAACAACCGGGGGCCTTGTTATTCTGCATGGTAATTTGGCCGAAGAGGGGGGGGTGCTTAAAGTTGCCGGTAGCGCCATTAAGAATTTTCGTGGCCCTGCCCGAGTTTTTAACAACGAGGAGGATGCCATGGCTGCTGTGAATGCGCAAAAAATTGTACCCGGTGATGTCGTGGTGATTCGCTACGAAGGACCTAAGGGCGGCCCTGGTATGCGCGAAATGCTTGGAGTCACGGGGGCGCTCGCCGGTGCGGGCATGTCTGAAACCGTCGCGTTACTTACCGACGGACGTTTTTCGGGTGCCACCCGCGGTTTCTCGATTGGCCATGTTGCTCCCGAAGCCTTCGTGGGTGGGCTCATCGCTCTCGTGCGCGAGGGCGATCCGATTGATATCGACGTGGCGACTCGTCGTCTGCAGCTCGATGTACCGTCCGCGGAATTGGCCGCGCGGCGGAAAAATTGGACTGCGCCTGCGCCTCGCTATTTACGCGGGGTCATGGCTAAATATGCCAATACCGTTTCCTCCGCTGCGGTCGGCGCAGTTACCAATTAATTATTTTCTATTTCTTCAAAATCTTACCTAGCATAATATGAAACTCACAGGAGCAGAAATCATTTGGGAGTGTTTACAAAAAGAAGGTGTCGACGTCGTTTTCGGCTATCCGGGTGGGGCGATTTTGCCCACCTACGATGCAATGACTAAATACCCTAAAATTCACCACGTGCTCGTGCGTCATGAACAGGGCGCTACCCACATGGCCGACGGTTATGCTCGGGCTAGCGGTAAAGTAGGCGTCGCCATTGCCACCTCCGGTCCAGGCGCGACCAACATGGTTACCGGTATCGCCACCGCGATGATGGACTCCTCGCCGATTGTCTGCATCACCGGCCAAGTTGGCTCCAAGGCGATCGGGACCGATGCGTTTCAAGAAACCGACGTGACCGGCGTTACCTTGCCGATTACCAAACATAATTATCTTGTGACGAAACCAGGCGATATTGCCCGCGCTATTCGCGAAGCATTCTATATTGCCAAGAGTGGTCGTCCGGGACCGGTTTTGGTGGATATTACCAAGGACGCTCAGCAGATGACGGCAGAATTCGACTGGGAGGGTGCGGCCCCCCGTTTACCGGGTTACCGCCCCAGCTACCATGCACCGATGTCAGAATACGCGCGCGCTGCAGATCTGATTAATTCAGCCAAGCGCCCGCTCATTTTGGCAGGGCAGGGTATTCTTAAATCTGGCACCACCGCTGAAGTGCTCGCGCTGGCCAAAAAAGCCGGCATTCCTATCACCACCACCTTGCTCGGGCTCGGTGTGATTCCCGCTTCTTCACCCCTTAATTTGGGCATGATGGGCATGCATGGTGAAGCTTGGGTCAACCAAGCTATTCAGCAGGCCGACTTGCTGATAGCGCTCGGCATGCGCTTCGATGATCGCGTTACCGGCAACCTCAAGACCTACGCTCTTAATGCCAAAAAAATCCACGTCGATATTGATCCGACTGAGATTAATAAAAATGTCCCAGTCGATGTCGCCCTGATTGGCGATCTGCGCGAAGTGCTCGCGCTGATTGAACCTCAGGTTAAAAAAGGCACGCACTCTGATTGGTGGACTTCGATTAACGCCCAACGCGGGGATGCCGCCGTGCGTGATATTCAGGCCTTACCCGATAGTGGGCATCTCTATGCCGCCCACGTCATCAATGATCTTTGGCGCCTGACTCAAAAACGCGACACGATCGTGGTCACAGATGTGGGGCAGCATCAAATGTGGGAGGCGCAATATTATCGTCACGAAAAACCGCGCTCACTGATTACTTCTGGTGGCTTGGGTACCATGGGCTTCGCCTTGCCGGCGGCCATCGGCGCTAAATTTGCCTGCCCAGACAAAGATGTCTGGGTCGTCGTGGGTGATGGTGGCTTTCAGATGACTTCGTGTGAATTGGCCACGGCTGAGCAGGAAGGCATTAAGGTCAATGTAGCTATCATTAATAACTCTTTCCTCGGCATGGTCCGCCAATGGCAGGAATTTTTCTACGACAAGCGCTACGCCGCTACGCCGATGACAGGCCCAGATTTCGTTAAACTAGCAGAGGCCTATCGCCTCAAAGGGCTGCGCTGCAACCAACGCGGTGATGTTAAATCTACCGTAGAAAAAACTCTAGCGACAAAGGGTACGGTCGTAATCGATTTTGTCGTAGAGAAAGAAGATTCCGTATTCCCCATGGTGCCGGCTGGAGCTGATCTCGATAAGATGATCCGTCGGCCTAAGCAGGATGTGATGCTGGAAGCGGGCTCTGACAAAGACTGGGAAATGCCGGCAGCTTCGGCTGCTCCCGTGAAAACAAGTGCCACTCCCCGCGGTCGTGGCAAAACTTTGCCGGTCGCTAAGAAAGCAGCTCGTCCCGCTCTGCGTAAGTCTAACCGCCGCTAAACTTCTCCTCTCATGGCTAAACATACTCTCATCGCTTACGTGGAAGACGTCCCTGGCGTCCTCAACCGAATCTCCTCACTTTTTCGGCGGCGTAATTTTAACATCGATTCCCTGACGGTTGGTCGGACCGAGCAGACGGGTGTCTCTCGCCTGACCGTAGTAGTTGAGGCGACCGATGCAGGCGCTCGGATCGTCGAAGCTAATCTCTATAAGCTCGTCAATGTCTTGCGCGTTGACGATTTGACTCACAAATCAGCGCTTATGCGTGAGCTCGGCCTCGTGAAGGTTAAGGTCACCCCACAGACTCGCGCGCAAGTGTTGCAGCTCGTCGAGGTCTTCCGCGCTCGCGTGGTGGACGTTGATGAAGAAACGCTTGTTATTGAAGTAACCGGTACGCCCGAGAAAATCGGGAAATTTGAACTCGTGCTTCGGCCTTATGGCATTGTCGAGATTGTGCGCACGGGCGCTGTAGCGATGGCTCGTGGCAGCGCATTGCTGTCGTCGGCGCCACCGTTGGTTCGCACCGATACTTCAGCGGATCATGGCAACGATGACTCCGGTCTTTCGATGTCAGTTTAATTTATTTATTAACCCTCACTGCTTAATCCTTAGTTTTTATTACCATGGCTAAAATATACTACGACAAAGACGCAAACCTCTCACTCATCCGCCGTAAAAAAGTCGCGATCATCGGCTACGGCTCTCAGGGCCACGCCCACGCCCTCAATTTAAAAGAGAGTGGGGTGCAAGTGCGCGTTGGGCTTTCGCTCAAAAGCAAGTCCGTGGCTAAGGCCAAAAAAGCCGGCCTTACCGTGTGCTCAGTGGATGCTGCTGCCCAGTGGGCCGACGTCATCATGGTGCTGGTGCCGGATCATATCCAAGCTCGCCTCTACCGTGAATCAATTGCCCCCCACCTCACGGCAGGCAAGATGCTGATGTTCGCCCACGGCTTTAATATTCGCTTTGGTGGGATCGTTCCGCCGAAGAATGTCGACGTCACGATGATTGCGCCCAAGTCCCCTGGCCATCGCGTGCGGGAAGTTTTCCAAGAGGGCGGCGGCGTTCCTGGCCTCATCGCTGTTTATCAAAATCCAACCGGCCAAGCCAAAAAATTAGCGCTGTCCTACGGTCGTGGCATCGGCTGCACCCGCGCTGGGGTGCTGCAGACAACCTTTACTGAAGAGACAGAGACCGATTTATTCGGTGAGCAAGCGGTGTTGTGTGGCGGTTGCGCTGAGCTGGTTAAGGCCGGCTTCAAGACGCTCGTCGACGCCGGCTATCAACCTGAGATCGCTTACTTCGAGTGCATGCATGAGCTGAAGCTTATCGTTGATCTTATGTATCGTGGTGGCCTCAACTACATGCGCTATTCGGTCTCGGACACAGCGGAGTGGGGCGACTACGTCTCCGGCCCGCGCGTCGTTACTAAGCAGACGCAGCAAGAAATGAAGCGCATCCTGAAGGATATCCAGCAGGGCAAATTCGCCAAGCGCTTCATCGACGAAAATAATAAGTACGGCCGCAAGACCATGAATAAATTCCGTAATCAAGAACGCGGTCAGAAGATCGAGGTCGTGGGCGCTAAGCTCCGCGCCATGATGCCGTTTCTTAATCCCGTCACGATTAGTAAATGATTGAGTCGTAATTGCCCTCACGGGTAAGCCCGCTCCTTGTTAGTGGGCCTTTAGGGGCTCAATGAAACGGAGCAGTCTTACCTTTAAATTTAATCCTCACATTCATGTCTGACTACGTTCGCATTTTCGACACCAGTCTGCGCGACGGCGAGCAAGCACCTGGCGCATCTATGACTTCAGCTGAAAAGCTCGAAGTGGCGCGGGCGCTTGCGCGGTTGGGGGTTGATGTGATCGAGGCGGGTTTCCCCGCGGCTTCCCCTGATGATTTGGCTGCGGTTCAAGCGATTGCGGCTGAAGTTGGACAAGTGGCAGTGGTGGGGCGCCCCCAAAAAGAACCACCGGTTATCTGCGGGCTCGCTCGTTGTACCCGTAAAGATATTGAGGCGGCTTGGCAGGGCGTTAAAGGCGCGCAGCGCCCGCGCATTCATACGTTCCTCGCCACCAGTGATATTCATCTGGAGCATAAGCTGCGGATGTCCCGCGTGGAGATGTTAGCCCGTGCGGTCGAGATGGTCGCATTTGCTAAATCGTTGTGCGCCGACATTGAGTTTTCGCCTGAGGATGCGGGGCGGAGCGATCCGCTCTTTTTATATCAAGTGCTCGAGGCGGTGATTAAGGCAGGGGCGACCACACTTAATATTCCTGATACCGTGGGGTACACAATGCCCGATGAGTATGGCGCTCTGATCGCGGGCATCATTGAGCATACCCCCGGGGCGAAAAATGTAATCATTTCAGTTCACTGTCATGATGATCTTGGCTTGGCCGTGGCTAATTCATTGGCCGGTCTTCGGGCCGGAGCGCGCCAAGCGGAAGTAACGATCAACGGAATCGGCGAACGCGCTGGTAATGCCGCACTGGAGGAAGTCGTGATGGCGATTCGGACCCGCGGAGAAAAATTTGGCTTAGCTACAGGCATCGATGCCACCCAACTCTGCCGCACCAGCAAGCTAGTCGCGCATAACACCAGTTATCCATTACCGCCTAATAAAGCCATCGTGGGAGCCAATGCCTTCGCGCATGAATCGGGCATTCACCAAGATGGCATGATTAAAAATGCGCAGACCTATGAAATCATGCGCCCCGAGGATGTGGGTGCGGTGCAGACCACTCTCGTTTTGGGTAAACATTCTGGCCGCGCGGCTTTTTCGAAACGGCTAGCCGAACTCGGCTATGCACTTGAGGGCGATGCTTTGCTCAAGGCTTTTAATGAGTTTAAGAAACTCGCTGATCGTAAGAAAGCGGTCCATGATGCTGATTTGATTGCACTGGCGTCCGACGAGCGCGCCACCGTCCCTGAGCTCTGGGCCTTGGAAAATCTTCAGGTTGTCTGCGGCACGACGAGCGTTCCCACCGCGACGGTGCGCTTGCGTGATCCTGCTGGTAAAATCCATAACTACGCAGCCAGCGGAACGGGTCCCGTCGATGCGGCCTATAAAGCGATCGACGCGATTGTTAATCTCCCCGTTACGTTGCTCGAATTTGGTATTAACGGAGTCACTGAGGGCATCGATGCCCTCGCCGAGGCTTCGGTGCGCGTGCGGCATGAAGACCAGCGTTCAAGTCACGGCCACGGTGCCGATACCGATATCGTAGTGGCCAGCGCAAAGGCCTACATCGCTTCATTAAACCAAGTGCTTTCCCGTCAGGCTACGAGTCGAGCTCAGCATCCTCAACAAACCCCCACCGTTTCAATTCATTCTCCATGAGCCAGAATCCCAAAACACTGTTTCAGAAAATCTGGGACAATCATGTCGTCGCCGAAGAGCCTGGTGCCCCCGCCGTGCTCTATATCGATTTGCACCTTGTGCATGAAGTGACCTCGCCGCAGGCCTTTGCCGTGCTTAAAGAGCGCGGCCTAAAAGTGCTTCGTCCTGATCGCACGGTCGCCACGATGGATCATTCGATCCCCACTAAAGGCGGCTACGAGGCTGCTGATGAAATGGGGCGGATTCAATTACGCTTGCTCGAGGCTAATGCTTTAGCCCACGGCGTCCGGATCTATGGTTTGAATTCTGTGCAACGGGGTATTGTTCACGTCATTGGGCCAGAACAGGGCTTTACTCAACCGGGCATGACTATCGTGTGTGGTGACAGCCATACTTCGACACATGGCGCTTTCGGCTCTCTCGGCTTCGGCATCGGCACAAGCGAGGTCGGTCATGTCCTAGCCACGCAATGCTTGCTTCAGCGTAAAGCGCGGACCTGCGAAGTGCGAGTTGATGGTGCGCTGCGGCCTGGCGTTACCGCTAAAGATATTATTCTCGCCGTGTTGGCCAAGATTGGCGTCGGCGGCGGAACCGGCCATGTGTTTGAATATACTGGCTCGGCTATTCGCGCGCTCGACATGGAAGGCCGCATGACGGTTTGTAATATGTCGATTGAGGGCGGTGCCCGTGCTGGTATGGTAGCGCCAGATGATAAGACCTTTAATTTTGTGGCGGGGCGTGAATTTGCGCCGAAGGGCGCCGCCTGGGATCAGGCGGTTGCTCGCTGGCGCCAGTTGCCCACGGATCAGGGCGCAACCTACGATAAGACGGTCACGCTCGATGCCCACAGTCTCGAACCGATGGTTACCTTTGGCACCAATCCGGGGCAGGGCGTCGCGATTACACAACCGCTGCCGTTGCCGTCGAGCTTAGCTGATGCCGCGGAGCGCGCCGGGCTTGAAAAATCACTCGCCTACATGAAATTTGAAGCCGGGAAACCAATCCTCGGCCAACCAGTTGATGTTGTGTTTCTCGGTTCCTGCACGAATTCACGGCTCGTTGACTTGCGTGCGGCCGCCCATCTGCTGAGGGGGCGTAAAGTTGCCTCGAGCGTAAAAATGATGGTCGTTCCTGGTTCGCAGTCCGTCAAACAGGCTGCGGAAGCCGAGGGCTTAGATCGGATATTTAAAGAAGCTGGCGCCGATTGGCGCGAGGCTGGTTGCTCAATGTGCATCGCGATGAATGGCGATCAACTTTCTCCAGGCCAATTGGCCGTCTCGACTTCCAATCGCAATTTTGAGGGCCGGCAAGGTAAAGGCGGTCGCACCGTGCTCGCCTCACCGCTCACTGCCGTCGCTACGGCGGTGGCCGGTTGTATTGCTGATCCGCGAGTTTTATTAAACGGAGGTCAATCATGAGCGCACCCAAATTCACCACTCTCACCGCCCGCTGCGTCGTGCTATCTAACACGGATGTTGATACCGATCAGATTATCCCGGCGCGGTTTCTCAAAGTAACCGATAAGCTAGGCCTGGGGGAAAAACTTTTCTGCGACTGGCGTTATCTCGACGATGGCTCGCCTAATCCCGCCTTCATTTTGAATCAGCCTGAGGCGAAAGGGACCAAAATTTTAGTGGCCGGTAATAATTTTGGCTGCGGCTCCTCGCGTGAGCACGCTCCGTGGGCCTTAGTGGGTTGGGGTTTTCAGGCCGTGATCTCCCCGATGTTTGCCGATATTTTTAAAGGTAACTCGCTTAAAAATGGGTTGATTCCAGTCGTGATTCAACCGGCCGCTCACGCGGCCTTGCTCGCGGCTCGGGCTAAAAATCATGATCTCCCCGTGACGGTCGATCTGCGTGCTTCAACCGTGGCTTGGCCCGGGCAAGCTCCGATTAATTTCCCGATCGATCCGTTCTCTCGCACCTGCTTGCTGGATGGAGTAGACGAACTCGGCTATTTGCAGAAATTCGCGGGTCAGGCGCAAGCCTACGAAGCGCGCCATGCCTAAGCATTCTTCGCCTTCATCCATCGAGATCTTTGATACCACGTTGCGCGACGGCGCGCAGACCGAAGGGATCTCGTATTCGGTCGACGACAAGTTGCGCATCGCGCGCAAGCTCGACGAATTAGGCGTGGCTTTTATTGAAGGCGGTTGGCCGGGTTCCAATCCGAAGGATGAAGTTTTTTTTGCGCAGGCGCGGTCAGAATCTTGGGCTCAGGCCAAACTGGTGGCGTTTGGGGCGACCCGTCGCGCCAGTCTCCAGGCCGCAGATGACCCCAGCATTCGGGCCCTAGTCGCGGCCGGCACTGACGTTTGTGCAATTTTTGGCAAATCATCTATTTTGCAGGTGAAGGAAATTCTCCGCACGACGTTAGAGGAAAATCTTAAAATGATTGAGGACACGGTGGCTTATCTGCGGAGCCAGGGAAAACGCGTGATCTATGACGCTGAGCATTTTTTTGACGGTTATCACTTAGATGGAGCTTATGCCTTGCAGACTTTACAGGCAGCCGTTCGCGGTGGGGCCGAGACCATTGTCCTGTGTGATACCAATGGGGGCTCCTTGCCTTGGCAGGTAGAGGCGGCCGTGCAGACAGTTAAGGCCAAGCTCGGGCCGACTGTAGCCGTGGGGATTCACGCCCACGATGATACAGGTTGCGGGGTCGCGAATAGCTTAGCCGCTGTGCGGGCGGGTGCTCGTCATGTTCAGGGTACCATCAATGGCTATGGTGAGCGTTGTGGTAATGCTAATTTGTGCGTGGTTATTCCGGCGCTGGAGTTAAAGCTTAACCTTCAGGCGTTACCTTCGGGCGCTTTGCCCCGCTTACATGAAGTGGCACGTTTTGTCGCAGAGGTAGCAAATTTCGCACCCAATGAGCACATGGCTTATGTCGGCAATAGTGCTTTTGCCCACAAGGCTGGCGTGCACGTCTCGGCCATGCAGCGCCATCCCGACGCTTATCAGCATATTGACCCTGCCTTAGTTGGTAACGCCATGCGTGTGGTCGTCAGCGAGCTCTCCGGTCGGGCTAATGTCGTCTCTAAAGCTAGCGAACTCGGTTTGGCCAATCTTGATGCGGCGACCGGCGCAAAAATTGTCGAACTTATCAAGGCCAAGGAGTACGCAGGATTTTCTTTCGAAGCGGCCGAAGCGAGTTTGGCGTTATTAGTGCGCCGATTATCGCTCGATTATCAGGCGCCTTTTGCGCTGGTCGATTACCGTGTGATGGTTAGCCGGCATGGCGCGCGTAGTATGGCTGAAGCCACCATTAAATTGCAGGTTGGCCATCAGGAAGCTCATACCGCAGCGGAAGGCACTGGTCCGGTGCACGCTTTCGATCAAGCGCTGCGCAAAGCGCTCCAGCCGCATTTTCCAGCCGTAAAAAATATTCAGCTCGCCGACTACAAGGTGCGCATTTTAAATTCTAACAATGGCACGGCGGCGGTGACCCGCGTGCTCATCGATTGGCATGACGACAGCAAAGGCAATAATTCGGCTGGCCCGATTCGCCGCTGGAGCACGGTTGGGGCCGGCGCAAATATTTTGGAAGCAACTTGGTTGGCTCTGGCTGATGGTTTTGAATATGCTGTGACTCAAGAGTTCGCTCAAAAATAGAATTATTTCATGAACGCAAAAATCGCTCTTACCCCCGGTGACGGGATTGGCCCTGAGGTAGTCAATGAAGCTCGACTCGTGCTCGAGGCTGTCGCCCAGCGCCATGGTCATAAATTTAATTTCTCCGAGCATTTGCTGGGAGGCTGTGCAATCGATGCTAAAGGAACTGCTATGCCTGACGATACTCTCGCTGCGTGTCAGGCGGCAGATGCAGTGTTGTTAGGCGCGGTGGGTGGACCCAAGTGGGATGACCCGCAAGCAACCGTGCGCCCTGAGCAGGGCTTGCTCGCCATCCGCAAGGCGCTTGGGCTTTACGCTAATGTGCGTCCGGTCCGCCCCTATCCATCACTCGCTAAACTTTCACCTCTGAAACCCGAACGGGTGGCTGGGGTGGATTTTGTCGTGATCCGTGAACTGACTGGTGGACTTTATTTTGGCACACCCAAGGGACGCACAATGACCCCTGAGGGTGAACGTGCGGTGGATACTCTCATCTATACGGATTGGGAGATCCGTCGAATTGTTCGGCTCGCTTTTCAGCTCGCGCAAAAGCGCCGCAAATTTGTTACCTCGGTCGATAAAGCTAATGTTCTCGAATCGTCGCGCCTGTGGCGAAAGGTGGCAATCGAAGTTAGCCGGGAATTCCCTGACGTTAAGCTTGAGCATCAACTGGTTGATTCCTGCGCCATGCGTTTGATCACGCATGCGCCTCAATTTGATGTGATTGTAACAGAAAATATGTTCGGTGATATTTTAACCGATGAAGCGGCGGTCCTGGCTGGTTCGTTAGGCGTATTGCCCAGCGCTTCACTCGGCGCAGGGAAGCATGGTCTTTATGAACCGATTCACGGTTCGGCTCCGGACATCGCGGGCAAGGGCATCGCCAATCCAGTCGGCACCATCCTGTCAGTGGCCCTGTTGCTTCGGCATTCACTCGGTCTTGAAGCAGAGGCTTCCGAAGTCGAGGCCGCCGTCAATTTAGCCCTAGAGGAAGGTAAGCATACGGCTGATCTTGGAACTAAGACTCCGTTGAGTACTACCCAAATGGGTGAAGCCATTCGCGAGCGGTTGGCCCAAGGCATCATTCACCGCCACCATGATTAATTTTATTTTATGAGTAGTTCTGCTCCGCAGCTTTTGGATACCACGCGCTTCATCGCGCGGCATGTGGCGAGTTTACGCCGCTCGGGTATTCGTGATTTTTTTGAACTGGTCGCTAAAACCGATGGGGTTATCTCCCTTGGTATTGGGGAACCCGACTTTGATACCCCGCAGCCTATTCGCGATGCCGTAACCACGGCGATGAATACGGGGAAGACCCACTATACCTCAAATCTCGGGTTGCCGGATTTGCGCAAGGAGATCTGTCGTTACGCCGAGGGTCATTTTAAGGTCAGTTACCATCCGGATGACGAGGTGCTCGTGACGGTGGGAGTTTCCGAGGGGCTAGATCTCACTTTGCGCGCGTTGCTTAACCCGGGCGATAAGGTGATGTATCACCAGCCGTGTTATGTTTCCTACGCTCCTTCGGTCGATTTGGTTCATGCCGTGGGCGTGCCGGTGGCGACGAGTGCGCGCGATTTTTTCTCGCTTGATGCACCCGCGCTCGCGGCCGCTTGGCAGCCCGGCTGCAAATTGCTTTTACTAAATCTACCCTGCAATCCGACCGGTGGTGTATGCTCTCGTGAACAACTAGAGCGGATCGCGAAATTCGCGATTGATAAGGATATGATCGTTGTCAGCGACGAGATCTATTCGGAGCTCGTTTTCGAGGGCACCCACACGAGCATCGCTAGCCTTCCCGGTATGCGGGAGCGGACGATCCTGCTCCATGGATTTTCAAAAGCTTTTGCCATGACTGGATTTCGGCTGGGATACGCTTGTGGGCCAGCTCCACTGATCGAGGCCATGATGAAGGTCCACCAGTATACGATGCTATGTGCCCCGAGCATCAGCCAAGAAGGTGCCCTGGTGGCTCTCCGGCTTGGTGATGACGCTACAAAGTTTATGCGCGATCGCTATCGAGAGCGGCGTGATCTCTTTGTGCGCCGAATTAATGCCGCCGGCCTGGCCTGCCATGCCCCGCGCGGATCTTTTTATGCTTTCCCTTCCGTGGTTTCTACAGGGTTAGGGGAGGGTGAGTTCGCCCGCCGACTATTGACTGAGCACAAGGTAGCAGTCGTCCCCGGTACCGCATTTGGTGATGCCGGCAAAGGACACGTGCGGGCCTGTTTTACCGCTAACGAAGAAAAGCTCACGGCGGCCTGTGATCGTATTGAGCGACTGCTTCAATCGCTCTAGTAGGCTTCGTTCGTTTGCGCCAAGTCAGTTGGCATAAAAAAGGCTCGGGCTTTTATGCCCGAGCCTAAAGTAACTTAATTAAGAGTAACTTAGTAGGTAATCGTGTAGCCTACGGTAACAGCTCCACGACCGATGGCCGCACTATTCACCGTCTTCCCGCTGCTGCCCTGCTTGAGGAAGTTATTTGAACCAGCGCTATAGCTCCAGCCAACCGTAATTTTGGAGGTTTTACTGACTTGGAACGGCATTGCTACCCCGAAGAGGTAGTAGTCGCCCCAATTCTTGATATCGGGCGTATTGTTGGGAGCGTAGTCCGTAAGTTTGAATGTGCCGATCGTTGCGGTGAAATCTAACTCAGAGGCGATCGCAGCAAGTGGAGCCACAAAGGCTGCGGTCAATTCAGCTGTTGGGCCCTTAACCACAAAATCATAGTAGAGCTTGGGGGTAATTTTTAGCCCGCCGATAGTGTAATTAAATGCAACGCTTGGCTCAAAAGTGCCTTTATAAAAGCCGTTAAGCTTCACGGCATTGGGGTAGGTATAAAAGGTAACCCCAGGCACAATCGTCATGTCTTTAGCTACCTCGAGTGAGTATGAGCCATAAAAATCTAGCTCAGGAGCAGATTGGCCAACAACTTTATCCTGTAAGGGGAAGTTAGTCCAAAGTCCGGCGGCAAGGTTGCCGCGGTCGTACTCAATCGAAGGTTGGAAGGAGGTCCCACCAAGGCGGACACCCCGAAACATGTATTGCGAAGTCACTGCTGAAGTAACGATCAATGAGCCAGTCGTTGGCTCGGTAGTCGTTTGCGCGATGAGCAGGGACCCCATCGCCAGTGCAGCGAGGGAGAGGATTGTTTTTTTCATAGATGTAGTTGGTTGTTTTTGGATCGATATTACGTAGCCAAGTCGAGCGATCAGGCCGAGTGGGCTTAGGCAAAAACCTAAGCTTTCCCGGGCGGTTTTGTGAGAAACACCCTGTCCGATTGACTACGACACCTATAGCAAGTGTCGGGCCAAATCGGTGGACTTCACCGCTCGTCGATCTGATACATTTAAAATAAAACAAAGTTCCCGTTTTTTTTGATCACGTTATCTTTCTAAATGGCCGAGACCGATGAGTCATGCTGTTAACGGCCTGAGCTGGATTTATTCGATGCACACCTGCTGCCGCTAGGAATTAAAAACAGCATTTATCTCACCTGGCAGCACAGGTCTTGGTTGATCCGCTCGCTAGCACGCGATCATTGACTGCTTACATTGAGGGGAGCCCAGCGGGCGAATTATAGAAATGTTCTATCTCTGAAAATCACACAGGGGTAATGCACTGCCGCATTTTTCCGGACTGGTTCCTCAGGGCATAAAAAAGCCGCACCTTAAGGTGCGGCTAGGCTGGCTTATTAAGCCGAGATATTATTTTGCTGCCGTTGGTGGCAGCGGCGGCGGTGACACCGCGATCGAGCTATCGTTAAGCTTTTTAGCTACCATTTCCATGGTACGCTGGATTTCAAGCTCCGCATTACGACGATTGATTTTCATCAATTCTACCGTCTTGGCGAGTGCGAGATTCTCACGGGCAAGATTTTCTTTTGCGTTACGATTCTGGGCAATCTGAGATTCTAGATCAGTAATCTCTTTACTGAGTTTGGCTGCTTGAGTGGTGTAATCGGATGTTTGATCACGCAGTGATTTCATCGCGTCATCATACTCGGCCTGTTTTTTGGCCTGCTTTTTGCGATCTTCGGCATCGCGTTCTTCCTGCCGGCGCTTGGCGTCGGCCGTCGCTTTGAGTTCGACCTCATCTTTGCGCCTTTTTTCCTCAATTTTTATTTTTGTGGCTTTGGCCTGGTTCGCCATTTCCCGCGCATGCATTTCTTGCAGGGAACTATTATAAGTGACCGCAAAAATGGCCAACAGAACGATCGGAACGATAAGATAAGACTTGTTCATGGGGAGCGAAGGTAAGGCGGTTTAGCTTTTCTTGGCGGCAGCTGCTGCAATTCGGGCAGCCTCTGCACGGGCTACTTCAGCAGCATTAATTTTATCGAGCAAATTATAGTAATACCCAACGTTGGCTTCAGCTTGTTTGAGATAATTTTTCAGAAAAATTTCTTCTTCGACATGCTTTTTCTTTTCTTCGGTCACTTTATCAACCCCTGCTTTGACTTCCACGAGGTCTTTTTTAAGGCGATCGGATTGTTCCCTTAAGCGTTTGCGCTCTTCATAGGCGCGCTGGCGCTGATCATCAGCTTCTTGCCGGGCAGTTTTTTTCAGCTCGTCTAAGCGTTCTTTTTCAGCGCGCTCTACAGCTCTGATTTTAGAAGCCTCAATGGCCGCCGCAATCGCTTTTTCACGATCCAAGATCTGCTGTTTGGCTTTCTCTTTTTTAACATTTTCTGCAGCGACTTTGACCGCCGTTAGGCGCGCTTCATAGCCGCTCGAGAAGCTGAGGTAGAAACCGCCAAAGATCAGCAGGCCGATAAGTGGGAAGATGATGTAGACTTTGTTCATGGTCGGGTAATGCGTGCGTTAAAAATTAGCGAAAATCACATTTTGCTTTTCTTGAGATCGCGATCTTTGAGGATCTCTTCAATCGCTTTGATCATATTTTGGCCATCTTTAGCGCCCTCAGGGTAGGCGGCGCCTTTTTTGGCTGCATCAAGTGCGATATCAAATTTCTTAAGCTCGTAGGAAACGTAAGCAAGGAACAGGTAGACCGAATGGGGCTTAGATAGTCCCCCTTTAGCGACGGCTGCTTGAAGGTGAGGAAGAGCCTCAGTCGGCTTCTCAAGCGTATGATAAGCTTGGGCTATCATGAATTCAAGCTGGCCTGATTTAGGGAAGGCTTTTGTGGCACTCTTGAGCGCCTCAATTGCTTTTAAGGGGCGTTCCAGCTGGTTGTAAGCAAGCGCCAGCAGCTCCCAGTTTTTGATCTCATTTTCGATATGCCCGTTCCGCAGGCCGGTTTCCAATAATTCAGCTGCTTGCCCGAATTGACCAATATTAAAATAAATCCCGATTAGATTGAAATAGTCCTTCGGTGCAACCAAGAGGCCATGCGCTTGAGCGCGCTCTAATGAGAGAATTGCCCGGAGGTCTTGGCCCGATCCGAGGTAGAGGGCGGCGAGTTGTTGCCAGTAATTAGCTGAATCAGGCTTCTGTTTCACCATGATCTCAAGAATTTCTACCGCTTCCGCATTACGGTTTAACTGCTGTAGGCAGACTAGCTTGAGAACATAGAGAATGTCTTTTGGGCGGGTAGTAAGGTGAAGGCCGATCTCTACTTGCTCTAAGCAGCGCTGTAACATCGGCAAATCAGGGTGATCAGCGACCTGAATAGCCCGGTTATAAAGGAGCTGGGCATAAATGAGTTGCGCCTCAGCTGTAGACTTCGGATTGAGCTTAAGCCAGCGGGCCATCGTTTTATCCGCTTTCTCGTAAAGCGCTGAGGCCGCGGCGGGGTTTTTTGTATTAACGGCTTCCTGCAGGCAAAGTTGCGCTAGGAAGAACAGGAAATCGCGAGTGGCACGCTCCTCGTAATAAGTAGGCGTTCTTGAGTCTGATAGAGCTAAGCCTCGTTCAAGTGGCTCGATGACTTTACTGAAGTCGCCTTTCTGCAGTAAGGTCTGCACCTTGATTTGCAGAAGAAGTGCCGTATCATAGCTTTCAGATGGAACTTTTGTTAACTGAGCATCGAGTAAAGCAAGAGCGACGTCGTATTGCTTAGCGTCTACGGCCGTTTTGTATTTTGGGAGAAATTCGCTAGTAGCATCAGAAGCGGCATAATCTCGGATTGGGGCCGCCGGCTGCTGGGAATAAGCTGGGGCTACAAGAAGCAGGGTGGCTCCCAATAGAGTAATGGCGGAGCGGAAAGATAATGAAGTGAAGTTCAACATGGCAGGCAGGCGATGTTATTTAGAATCCTCGAGATTAAACTCGATGAGCTGTGAAACGCGTACTTTGACTGCCTTGCCGCCTTTGCGGCCGGCCTTAAATTTCCATTTTTGCACAGCCTGCACTGCAGGCACTTCGAATTCACGATGTGAGGAACGTACAATGCGTGTATCGATTACATCACCATTTTCGTTAATAATAAATTCGACTACCACATCTCCGCTAATTCCAGCCCGGCTCATCTCATAGGGGTAGGCGGGTTGGGGCTGAACGCGAGCAACCGGGCGTTGATCTAGATTATTAATATCAAAAAGATTCGCGATGCCTTTACCGAAATTGGCACCCGGCTTCATCACGGGAATAGTGATCGCACCTGACGAGGCGGTCATTCCTGGAGGAGGTGGGGGAGCCAACGGCTGCGTAAACGCTTCAACGGGTACTACCGTCGGCAGGTCGATCAAGCTAGGGGGGGCCAGTTGATTTTCGACCGGCTCTTCATTAAGATCTTCCACCTTGTCTGGCTTCTCTTCATCCAAGGGAGGCATTTCGAATTGAACTACCTCTTCCTTCGGCGGAGCTATTTTTTTAGGTGGCGGGGCTTTTTGGCCTAAGAATAAAACGGTGGAGTGTAGCGCCACAGATACCACAACACCTATGATAAGGTCTTTGTTCATTTGGGTCGCTTATTTGCCCGTTGGGCGAGTGCGTGTTTCAACAGAGAATTTTAAGATACCGGCCTTACGAACCTCATCTAAGACCGTCACGGTCAGTCCGAAACGGGCTCTTTCATCACCCGCAATCAAAATGCGAGGATCATCGGTTTGGCTCTTGTAGTAGGCGATCCGGGATGGAACTTCATTGAGATCAATAAGCTCACGATTCCAGAAAATTGCCCCGTCGCCCGAGATTTGAATCGTAACACTTTCATCCTTGAGCGGCTTATCCTTAGGCGGAGCTGCAACCGGCAAGTCAACCGGCACCGATTGTATACGATTGAGCGAGAGGGTAAAAAGCACGAAGGTCGCAAGGAGGAAGAAGATAACGTCAATGAGAGGGATGATCTCAATACGCGCCTTTTTGCGGACCGGGATTTTAACTTTATTTCCTTCCATTGATGTATCAGTTAACAGAATTAGCGGGTGAGACGCTGGGTATAATGATCGATGTCGCGTTAGCGACTGCGGGTCTCAACAAAGACCTTAAGAAAGCCAGCCTTGCGCGCCTCATCAAAAACGTAGACTGCCTGAGCAAAGAAGGCTCGTTCATCACCATTGATGAGGATGCGACCGTCTGGTTCTTGGAGGTGGTATTGTTGCAGGCGCAATAAGAATTCATCCAAGGTCACCAAATCCATATTCCAGGCGAGGGTGCCTTCGTCAGTGATGCTGACTGTTACAGTGCCTGAGGGATCACGAGGCACTGCTGTTTCCGAAACTGGCAAATGTACCTTGATCCCATTCGACTTATTGAGGGATAAGGTAAACAAAACAAAGGTCGCGAGCAGGAAGAAGATAACGTCAATGAGAGGGATAATCTCAATGCGTGCTCTTTTCGCTCCACCAGATCCGCCGCCGTGCATACAGTTATTGATTAGGGATTAATGTACGTGAAGTACGACCTTATTAGCGGGCGGCTGTGCTGCTGGATTTATTGATGATAATCTCAAGCGAATTGGAAGCATCCTCGATTTCGTGGCGGGCCTCGTCTAGGCGGGCATTGAGATAATTGAAAGGCAGTAGGCCGGTGATCGCGATCGCAAGACCGCACATCGTGGCGATCAGCGCCTCAGCGACACCGCCGGTAATAGCGCCGGTTGATGCGCCGATATCACCAGAGCCGCTGTTCAAGGCGGCGAAAGTGCCCATCATGCCGGTTACTGTGCCAAGTAGGCCCAAGAGGGGGGCGGCTGTGATGCAGGTATCTAGAGTCGGCAGGCCAAGGCTAAAACGTTGCATCTCTTGATTGGCGGCGCGGGTGAAAGAATTCCCTAAAGAGTGCGACTTGTGGCTAATTGCATACACCAAGATACGGGCAACGTAGTCTTCGCTTTTCTTGCCTAGCTCCAGGGCGCCATTGACGTCGTTTGCTTCGACTTTTTCGAGCATCTTCTCAACTACTTCCGGTTGGCGACGGCCGTTCTCGCGGAAAATGAAAATCACACGCTCCATTGCGACGGTGATCAGGATGAAGGACACGATCAAAATAGGCCACATGATGGGGCCGCCGTGCTTGAAGAGTTCCATGGCCGTCATCGGGCTGCCATCGGAATTAGTGAGAAGAATCGCTAGGGGCATATTTGCAGTGATCATGGTGCGTATATGATGATTAAGTTGATCGAGGGTGAGATTTTAAGGGGAAATAATTCTGCCGAGATAATTAACTGGCTATTAAGATCGCGATTAATCCAGAGGATTAATCTGTCTCTGTAGCTTGAGGCTGGGGTAAAGAACGCTGAAAACAGTAACGATCTGAAATTGCCGATAATTAGATATCTGTGTCAATGCGCTTTGTGAGTTAAGACATCTATTTTAATAATTTAAATTGGCTGCCCGACTAGGAGTCGAACCTAGACAAAGCGAGTCAGAGTCGCTTGTGCTACCATTACACAATCGGGCAGTAGATAATTAATTATTGCTGGAGTTGGCACCCGCGGCGGCGAAAATAGTGACGCCGATAACAGGAAAATGGAGCCGGCGATGGGATTCGAACCCGCAACCGCCTGTTTACAAAACAGGTGCTCTACCGTTGAGCTACACCGGCCCAGTGCTTTAAAGTGCTAAAGCAAAAGAATTGAGAAAAAACAGAAATTTGGTGGCTCCCCCGGGACTCGAACCCGGAACCAATTGATTAAGAGTCAACTGCTCTACCATTGAGCTAGGAAGCCGTCAAAACAGGAGGGGCAAACGTTATTAAGGCTGGGGGCTTGTCAACCCCTTTCCCGTCTTTTGCAGGGTGGGTTTTAAATCAGTAAAATTAAAACAGGAAATGGAGTGACCATTTAGCTGCTGAATCATGGATTGGGTCAAATGGCTTGCTGCGTTGTGTTTTGCCTAGTGCTTGCGAAAGTATTCAATTCAATTTCAGCAGAGCGACAATGGAGTCCGATCGTTGTCTCGTTGCGACTGTCAGCGGGGTGTTTTTTGGTAATGCATACAATGTGAGACGCTCCATTTATTTGCATAATGTATACTTATTGGATGGGGCATTATCAGACTATCGATCTGGTCTGACCTGAGCTGCGTCTTGGGTATTGGGGAGGCTATTTTGATCGAGGGGGCCAATTTATCGGACAAAACACTTGCCAAGCGGTCGGGCGTCCTCTGTTTTGCTCCGCTCTCCTCATGCAAAAGACAAAAAAGTCCGTCGCCAAGCGCTTCAAAATATCCGGTACGGGTAAGCTGATCCGCCGCACGCCTGGTTTCCGTCACTTGCTGGCCGCGAAAAGCACGAAGTCCAAACGACGTGCCTCTCGCGACAAGCTGGTGGCTCCGGGCCATGCTGCGCCGCTCCTCCGCTGCCTGCCTACCGGTCTCCGGTAAGCTGTCGCGCTCCACTCCAACTCCGCCAGGTGGGTGAATCCTAACGAGACGACCCACCGGCACTAAAAACCAAATATAAAACATGCCTCGTACAACTAATGCTCCCGCGTCGCGCAAGCGCCGCAAAAAAGTCCTGAAATACGCCAAAGGCTATTTCGGCAATAAATCCAAGCTGTTTCGCTACGCTAAAGAAGCGGTCCAGCACGCTTGGCAATACGCTTACATTGATCGCAAGAAAAAGAAGGCTAATATGCGTGGCCTTTGGATTGTGCGTCTCAATGCTGCCTGTCGCGAGGCGGGAATGAGCTACAGTCGCTTTATTGAGGGTCTCAAGGCGGCTAATATCCAACTCGATCGTCGTCAGCTTTCGGAAATTGCGATCGCCGACGCCGTTGCTTTTAGCGGTTTGATCAAGCAAGCGCAGGCGGCTTTGAAGATCAAGGCTAGCTCCGCCGCTAAGGCCTAAGCTGACTCCTCCCAACGCGAGCCGCTGTAGGCTCGCCTTCATGGCCTTCCGGCCATTCTTTTGAAGGACGGGTCTCGCTCGCGAGCCCCGTCCTTTTTATTTAAATGCGAAGATTGCCCAACTCACTAAGGATCGAACCAATGATGGGGTTCGTTTTCCGACTTTGCGTTTTGTTACCTTTTACGCTTAAAATTACGTCCTGATGCAAGCCACTCTCTCCGCTCTCCTCGTTAAGGCTTCTGCCGAGTTTGTTGGCTTGTCGTCTCGCGCTGATTTTGAAGCGGCAAAAGCACGTTACGTTGGTCCCAATGGTGAATTAACTGCTCTGATGAAGCAGATGGGCGCCGTGCCAAAGGAGCAGCGTCCTGCGCTGGGCAAGCTCATCAATGAAACCAAAGGGCAGCTCCAGGTACAGCTCGACGCTGCGCTCGCTCGCATTGGCTTGGCCGAGATCACGGCTCAACTAGGACCGCCGATTGATCCTACGTTGCCTTCACCTGACGCAGGCTCGGGGACGAGCCATCCGCTGACTTTAGTGCGAGAGGAGATGTGTCGCATTTTGCGCAAGGCGGGCTTTGCGGTTGTCGAGGGACCGGAAGTTGAGACTGAATACTACTGTTTCGATGCGCTGAGTACGCCGGCTGATCATCCCGCCCGCGATGCCCAGGACACTTTTTATTTTCCAGCCCAGGCGCGGTTTGGCAATATCAGCAAAAAAGTTGCCGAGGAGAAATATCTTCTGCGGACGCATACTTCATCGGTGCAAATTCGCACCATGCTTAAAGGTCAGCCGCCCCTTCGCGTAGTCTCCCCCGGGCGCGTCTATCGCCGCGATACTTCGGATGCTACTCACAGTGCAAATTTCCATCAAATCGAATGTCTCTACGTTGATAAGCATGTCACGGTTCGCGATCTTAAGGCGCTGCTTGATTATATTTTTGCATCACTGCTGGGCAAAAACACCAAGACCCGTTTTCGTCCGCATTACTTCGGTTACACTGAACCTAGTTTTGAGGTCGACCTTTCTGCGCAGCATTTGCCTAAGGTAAACAAGGAGTGGATTGAGATCGGTGGTTGCGGCATGGTTGATCCAGCGGTTTTTGAGGGAGTGGGCTACGATTCAACTGTCTGGACCGGCTATGCCTTTGGCATGGGGCTCGAACGTCTCGCGATGTTGATGTATGGCATCGATGATATCCGTTACTTTTATCAAAATGATCTGCGGTTTCTGAAACAATTTACCTGAAACTTCTTGCCCGCTCTTTTGGTTTAAATTTATCGCATGAAAATCAGCCGCAATTGGCTTAAGCAATACGTCGCCCTCGATGCGTCGATCGATGAACTTAAACGCGCTATCACCTTGCTTGGGTTTGAAGTGGAAGGGGTAATTAATACTGGGCTGCCGCCATTGACTCAGGTGGTAGTTGGCGAGATCAAGACGCGGGAGAAACATCCCAATGCTGATAAGCTTTCGATTTGCACCGTTGACGTTGGGCTCGCTCAGGGTGGCGTGCGCACAATCGTCTGTGGCGCGCCCAATTGTGATGTCGGTAATCGTGTGCCAGTAGCCTTGCCCGGGGCAATATTGCCTGGTGATTTTAAGATCAAGGAATCGAAAATTCGTGGCCAACAATCCTCGGGCATGCTGTGCGCCGCGGATGAATTGGGTCTCGCGGGCCAGGCCAGCGGACTGATGCTTTTGTCTGCGGATGCGCCGATCGGGAGCGCGCTGAACGAAATTATGCCAGAGGGTGACACAGTTTTTGATCTGGAAGTCACCCCAAACCGGCCGGATGCACTCAGTCATATTGGAATGGCGCGTGAATTGGCGGCTTGGTTCCGTCGCCCGGTTAATTTCCCTCCGATTATATTTCGCGGTATTACCGATGAAATTTTACGGCCCGATATTCTGGCAAGCGTGCGCGTTGAGGCTCCAGAAGATTGTCTGCTCTATTTCGGCCTTGGCCTCACTGGGGTAAAAGTCGGCCCGAGCCCGGCTTGGCTGCAAGAACGCTTACAGGCCGTCGGTTTGCGTCCCGTTAACAATCTGGTGGACGTGGGTAATTACGTCATGCTCGAACTGGGTCAGCCCTTACATATTTTTGATGCCAAAAAAATTAAGGGCCAACAACTCGTCGTGCGGCGAGCAGTTGAGGGCGAGAAATTGCGGACGCTTGATGGCAAGGAGCGAATTCTCAGTGAGCGCATGGTGGTAATTGCGGATGCCGTCCAGCCACTGGTGATTGCGGGTATTATGGGTGGCGCTCATGCCGAAGTGGATGCGCAAACGACTGACATTGTAATTGAGGCGGCCTGTTTTCGCCCGCAATCAATTCGCGGGACTGCTCGCCGCCTCGGCCTGGCTTCCGATTCGTCCTACCGTTTCGAGCGAGGAGTTGATCCGCATGGGACGGTGGCTGCTGCCTATCGGGCCATTGATTTAATTCAAGCAACCGCCGGCGGGACCGTCGTGGGCCCCGCTTGCTTGGTCGGTGGTGATCAATCTTGGATGCGCGAAATTATCATAAGCCCTGATTACATTCGGGAGCGCTTAGGTTTTTACGTAAGTGACCAGGAAATGCGCGGGGCCCTTGAGGCACTCAATTTAATCATTACAGCCGAGGTGGCGTGCGCTCCGACCGTGAACTGGACCGTCAAAATTCCGAGTTATCGCACCGACCTCGACCGGCCGATTGATCTCGTCGAAGAGGTTTTGCGTATTTATGGAACTGATCGCGTGCCTCCGGCTTTAGCTGTGGGACCCGCGCTGGCAGACGGCGATGATGATCCAATCGCCATTTTTAATCGTCAGGTTACGGCCTATTTGGTCGGGCAGCGTTTCAATGAAGTGGTTAACTATACTCTACGATCACGACAGGAGTTGGGCACGTGGGTTTCTGATGCGGCTGCGGCGGAGTTAGCTTTGGCGAATCCTTTTGTTGATGACCAATCGCACCTGCGCCCCACGTTGGTGCTGGGCCTGTTGGCTGCGCTGAAATTAAACCAATCGCGCGGAGTGCCTGCCACACAGCTTTTTGAGACGGGGCGCGTGTTCATGGAGCTTAATGGCACGGTGCAGGAATATTTAGGTGCGGCATTTCTGCTTTGTCACAACCCCAAGGAACGGTCTTGGCTGGTTCGATCTGCGCCTGATTTTTACACGGTAAAACAGCATTTGATAATTCTCGCTCAACAAGCGGGTATTGATTTGGCGAGCGCTGAGCTAAGGCCGATCAGTGGTGCTGGTTGGGGCTGGCAGGCAGGCCATGCAGCGGCGGCGGGAGAGTCCTCAATCGGCTGGTCGATTAGTGGAGGATTGTTGGATCTTACCATGGTTCGTGCGGCAGGGGTTGAGGGCACGGTGTGGGCTGGAATGCTCGCTATTTTACCGGAAAAATTAAAGAGTTTGGTCGGCCATCGGCGTTATCAGCCTTTCGCTTTATTTCCAACTGTTTTGCGGGACCTCGCGCTGGTGGTAGAGGCGACTCGGCCGGCTGAGGAAGTGCGGCGCGCTCTGCTGAAGATTGCCCAGGCTTCCACGGGACCAGCTTTCGCAATCGAGGCGATTGAAGTTTTTGATGTCTATCTGGGGCAGGGCTTGCCGGGAGGAAAGAAAAGCCTAGGTTTCTCACTATCGTTTCGTTCGCAGGAGCGAACCTTAACTGATGATGAGGTTAATGCGGTCTTCACTAAAATCCAGCAGCAGATCGTGGTAGATGGATCAATTACCGTGCGGTCCTGAGGCGAGCTCACCGCGCCGGCCCTCAGGCGATCAATTTACTCAGAAAGCTCCGTGCATCGGCTGGTACCCCTTTGCTCATATTGGGTATAGCTAGACAGAACAGCCAGCGTACTTCTTCTTCTTGGGCGTCGCTGAGTTTTGAAAAAATTGGCGGTGGCGGAAGCGATTTTTTCCCAGGTGGGGTGGGGGGCTGCGTGACGCCGTAGATATCAAAAGCCGCCATGCCCACGCTCCAGCGGACACCGCAGGTATTCATGCGCAGATCAAAACCATGGATCTGATCACTCGAGGGCTGTCGCCAGATTGTGAGGATGGTTGAATTGTGGCCGTGAAAAACAGTTGGGCGTAGTTCGCTTGAGTCGCGCTTGATTGGTTTAGTCGGTACTTCTGTGAGAGATGCGCCAATAGCCACGGGCTCTAGCAACTGGAGATAACTTTTCTGCACTTCAAAATCCGGAAAGTTAAATGAAAGTCCGCAATGGGCCTGTTGCGGATAGCCGCGGAAATGAGCGACGGTGCAGGGGAGCTCGAGCGAGTAACGGTGCAAGCTCAGCTTTAAAAGGCATGGTTCCCCCCGCGTCGCAGCTGAAGCAGCGCTGAGCTGTATGCTACCCCCGGTAGCCGATAAATTTGTTAGACGTCCGGCCCAATCTTGGCCTTTGATCTGGCCGAGGATCAATTTACCGTCGGCGTCATGAGGGCTTAGGCTGAGGATAGCCTTAAAAGGGAAGTTTAACCCCACAGCATGGCGCGCTGCCCGACGAAGGTCGGGGGGCGTGGTGTTTTCTTGAGTGAAATTGAGGATGCGTTTAAAAAAAAGCACAGCGAGGATTAATAATAAATTACCGCCAACGCCGCGAGTTTTGATCAGAAAATCGAAACGCGCGGGCTGGCAGCTTTTTGTCGATTGCCAAACAGCAATTCCGCCATCTTTTTATCGGCACATTTAGCTATTTCATGAATCCCTCGGCCGATATTAATATTGAATACGTTGCCCGCCTTGCCCGGTTGGCGCTGACGGCGGCTGAACAGCAGAAACTATCTCAGCAGCTGGGTGATATATTGCATTACGTCGATAAATTGAAGCAGGTGGATGTTACGGGGATTGAGCCGATGGCGCATGGTTCGCCGGTTTTTAATGTCTGGGGAGCTGATGTTATTATGGCGGGCTTCTCTGTGGATCAGGCCCTGCAGAATGCTCCCGAGCAGCGCGACGATTCGATCGTGGTGCCGAAAATTGTGGAATAACCAATGTCTGCATCTGTGATTTTTAAATCGGTGGCTGAACTGTCAGCCTTGCTCGCGGCGAAAAGTATTTCGGCCTGTGAGCTCATGCAGGCCTTTGCCGCGCGGACCACGGCCGTGGAAGGACGCGTTCACGCCTTTAATTCTCGCGATGAGGCTGGTGCGCTGAGTCTGGCTGCCGCTTCTGATGCTCGACGGGCAGCAGGGCAGACGCGGGGTCCACTCGATGGCATCCCGATTGGCTTCAAAGATGTGATTGCGGTGGAGGGCCAGCCGCTGACGGCTTCGAGCAAGATGCTCGCGAATTTTATTTCGCCATACGATGCCACGGTAACGACCAAACTTAAGATGGCGGGAGCGATTCCGTGGGGACGGCTTAATTTAGATGAATTTGCGATGGGCTCCTCGACGGAGAATTCAGCTTTTGGGGCTACAGCTAATCCGTGGGATTTGACGCGGGTCCCCGGTGGTAGCTCGGGTGGTTCAGCAGCGGCGGTTGCCGCTGGAGAGATGCCCGTGGCGCTGGGCTCAGATACAGGCGGCTCTATTCGTCAACCGGCCGCTTTTTGTGGTTTGGTTGGGCTGAAACCGACTTACGGTTTGGTTTCGCGCTATGGCCTGGCTGCCTTTGCATCTTCGCTCGACCAGATTGGGACGTTAACGCGCACCGTGGGTGATGCGGCGCAAATGCTCAAGATTATCGCGGGTCATGATGCTCGCGATTCGACCTCATTGTCGACGGTCATGCCTGATTACAGTGCGGCGCTTCCCAAAAAATCAAGGCCGTGGCGCATCGGTGTTCCTAAAGAATTTTTTGGTCCAGGGCTCGATGCTGAGATTGGGGCTGCCGTCCAACAAGCGCTCACGTTTTATCGTAGCGCGGGTGCCGAAATTACGGAGGTTTCGCTGCCCCTCACGGCCGAATATGCTATCGCTGTTTACTACCTGATCGCCACGGCGGAAGCATCTTCGAATTTAGCGCGCTATGATGGCATCCGCTATGGTCATCGCGCGCGCACGACGACGGACGCTATTTCGATTTATGCGCAGTCACGAGCCGAGGGCTTTGGGGAAGAAGTTAAGCGGCGTATCATCTTGGGCACGCATGTGCTTAGTAGTGGCTACTACGATGCCTATTATCTGCGTGCACAAAAAGTGCGGGCACTGATTCGTGGTGAATTCATGAGTGTTTTCCAGAATTGTGATGTCTTGCTCTCGCCGACTACACCCACGGCGGCCTTCAAGATAGGCGAAAAATCTGCCGATCCATTGGCGATGTATCTTAACGATATATACACCATCGGGGTGAATCTTGCAGGCCTGCCAGGTATTTCGCTGCCCTGTGGATTTACAACCGGTGGTCTGCCCATTGGTTTGCAAATTATTGGACAGCCTTTCGGTGAAGCTGAAATGCTGACCATCGCGCACACTTACGAACAGGGCCACGCTTGGCACACAAAATATCCGAATTTGTGAATCATTTACCGAGCAGTCGATTGACCTGTGCGATTACTTTGCTGGTTCTCATTTTTAGAACCCAAGGATCTCTCCGTCTTACGCTGGGCGCTTCCCTATGAACTACGAAGCTGTTATTGGCCTGGAAGTTCACGTGCAGTTGAAGACAGCCTCCAAAATGTTCACTCGTGTGGCGGCGGGTTATGGAGCGCCGCCGAATACGTTAACTGATGCGGTGGTGCTGGCATTGCCAGGTGCGCTGCCGGTGCTCAACAAAGAGGCGCTCGATAAAATCATCAAGGCTGGGTTGATGTTGGGCTGCACCATCGCGCCAGTCTGTAAGTGGGATCGTAAGAATTATTTTTACCCAGATTCTCCTAAAAATTATCAGATCTCGCAATACGACCAACCGATCTGCCTAGCTGGTAGCGTGGAAATTGAGCTGCCGGGGGTGGCGCGGAATGTCATGGGTGAGCACAAGCAAATCCCGCTGACGCGGATCCATTTGGAAGAGGATGTGGGTAAATTGACGCACGAGGCGCATGATTCTTTGGTTGATTTTAATCGAGCGGGGACCCCGTTGATGGAAATTGTATCGGAGCCCGCAATGCACAGTGCCGATGAGGCTTTCGCTTTCTTGACCTCTCTTCGTACTACTATGGTCCAAGGAGGGATTTCAGATTGCGATATGGAGAAGGGCCAATTGCGTTGTGATGCAAATATTTCTATTCGCCCCGTTGGCGACACCAAGCTGGGCGTTAAGGTTGAGCTAAAGAATCTTAATTCTATTTCTTATGTGCGTGATGGGATTGCTTTAGAAATTCGCCGTCAGACGGCTGTGTTAACCGGCGGTGGAAGCATTGTGCAGGAGACGCGGCAATATGATGGTGAAGCGGGCACCTCGGTGGCGATGCGCTCTAAAGAAATGGCGCATGATTATCGCTATTTTCCAGATCCAGACCTGCTGCCAGTTCAGGTGGATGCGGCCTGGCAGGCGACGATTCGGGCCACAATTCCTGAGCTACCCTTTGATCGGCAGCGTCGATTCATTGCGCAATATCAACTCCCCTACACGATTACTGCCGTCCTAGTACCCGAGCGCGATCTTGGTGATTTTTTTGAACAGGTGGTTCAGCTTTGTAGTCATCCGCAGGCGGCTGCTAATTGGCTAGTTAATGACCTGCGGCGAGAACTGGCGTCAGGTAAAATTGCGCTCACCGAGAGCAAGATTCGCCCGATGCATATTGCAGCGTTGGTTGATCTGGTTGAGCAAGGCGAGATCTCGATGACGGCCGCTAAGGAAGTTTTTAATGATATGTTTCAAACAGGCGAGGCGCCAGCGGCCATCGTCATACGAAAAAACCTCAAGCAGTCTACCGATAGCGGGGCACTGGAGCAATGGGTGCAGTCCGCCATTGCGGCGAACCCTCGAGCGGTCGCTGAATTTCTGGCTGGCAAGGAACAGGCCATCAATGCGGTCAAAGGTGCGGTCATGAAAGCCTCGCAAGGCAAAGCGAACCCCAAGTTGGTAGATGAGCTAGTTCGGCGGCAGTTGCTTCCGGTTAAACCTTAAAGCGAACGCGCACTTGTTTCTCTAAACGACTCTCAACGGTGATTTCTAAGAGCTGAAGCCTTTGAGATGAGTGGGTGTCGGCGTCTGACTTAATTGCGGGTAGATTTTTTTAATAATCGTTGATAAGTTTTGTTTGCCCTATGGAAGCAATGCCCAAAGCCATTCATTTGCCGCTGGCTCGGCATCATCTTTTTTTGTGTATCGGTCCGAACTGTTGCTCGACTGAGCAGGGTCAAGCTACTTGGGCGCACCTCAAGACTTCGCTGCAAGAGTATGCTGTGCCGGCGATGCGCACGAAGGCAGCGTGCTTACGCTTATGCGCGGAGGGGCCTTGGCTCGTTGTTTATCCTGAGGGTGTTTGGTACGCTCAGGTAACTCCGGAGCGATTTGATCGAATCCGGCGCGAACACCTTGAAGGCGGTGTGCCCGTAGCTGAGTGGGTGCGGGCAGTGCACCCTCTCCAGCTTACTCCGCTCACTACGATGGCGCGGACTTAGCCCGCCCACAGTTTAGTGCGAGGGGATAGCAACAATCAGCCGTTTGCTCTTGCCCGTTTTAACTCCGTCGGCCCGGGAACTGGCTTTTTGGCACGCGGCGCAGACCCCAAAAAATTCAATCACATGGCTAATTTGCGTATAACCACGATCTTGGAGTATGCGCTCGACCCCCTCTACTGGGGAATAGTTTAAGCGTTCGGTTCCGCCGCAGGCTTTACAAACAATGTGGTAATGACGATCCCGGCCGAGGCTGAGTTCATAAAGACAGGTCCCATTGTGTGAATAGCTCCGTCGGACAATATTAAGAGTCTCAAAAGCAGCGAGGCAGCGGTAGACCGTTACGAGATCGCATACGGCAGCCCCGACATCCTGGTGAATCCGTTCGATGCTAATCGGCCCTTTGTGTTGCAAGAGTGATTCAATAATGGCGATGCGCGGCTTGGTGATACGCATCTTGGCCTGGCGGATGCAGGCGCGAGCCTCTTGAAGAGGGGAGGTCCGCGGCGAGGGAGTAGCAATAGAAGCGAGCGGATGATTGGAATGAGTAGCAGCGATCATAGGGGTGGGTTATTTTGAGGTGTAAAATCTCAGCAAAGATTGTGGAAAAAGAAGCCGCCCGATCGGTTGAACTAAAAATGAGCGTGGTTGCAGGGTTGCGGGGCCCGCTCGCCTGTGCTAGCTTGCCCGAAATCACTTAATGCAAGACTTAGAATTTACCGCAATAGTAGGACTGATTTGCAAAGAAGATTCCCGATTTGATCGTAAGGCATATACCTTAGTTCGGGAGGCTTTGGACCATACCGTTAAAGAATTGCGCAGAAAAAACCCCGAACGCACGGGGCAATCGCAGCACATCACCGGGAGAGAATTGTTGCATGGCATCCGGACTTACGCGCTCGATCAATATGGCCCGCTGACAAAAACCGTCTTAAATTTATGGGGAGTTACGCGCTGTGCTGATTTCGGCGATATCGTTTTTAATCTAATCGAATATAATATTTTCAGCAAAACAGAGAACGATCGGCGCGAAGATTTTAGTGACATTTATGATTTCGACGAAGCGTTTGTGCAGCCGTTCGCGCCTGCCCGCCCTCGCCGCGCCCGTGGCACACTTGGCACCGCGTGATGATTTTTAATCGCTCGCTGACTGTTGGCTTGGACCGCTGGTTGCTTTACCGTTTAATTCATCCGCTCTTTTTTAATGCGCAAAAAATCGCTTACTTTGTCACGTGATCAAATTTTACTCGAAAATCTATGGCGGGAATCCATCGAGCGATTCACTCTGCCTAATGGGCTGACGGTGCTGCTTAAGCGCGATGGCGCGGCCCCAGTCAGCTCGGTGCAGGTCTGGGTCAAGACCGGCAGTATTCATGAGGGGGGCGCGCTTGGCGCAGGGCTGTCCCATTATTTGGAGCACATGCTCTTCAAGGGGACCACCCGACGTGCGGGGCGCGAGATTTCGGCAACGGTGCAGGCTCACGGCGGCAGCATCAATGCTTACACTACATTTGATCGCACCGTTTATTATATCGATTTGCCCTCTGAGCATACGGAGGTGGCGATCGATCTTCTCGCTGATATAGTTTTGCACTCGACGTTGCCGGCTGCCGAAGTGGCTAAGGAAAAGGAAGTGATCTTACGGGAGATTGATATGTGTCTGGATGATCCCGACCAACGGCTTTCGCAGGCCTTATTTGAGACCGCTTTTCGTACACACGCCTACCGCCAACCTATTATTGGTCACCGTGAGATTTTTGCAGCCTGTACGCGGGAGGATCTCATGGCTTATTATCAGGCCCGTTATGTGCCGAACAATCTCGTGCTGATTATTGCGGGTGACTTTGATCCCGAAGCGACGCGCGCTGCTATTACTCAGCATTTTGGTGCGGTGCCGCGCGCACGTCTGGCGCCGGTTCTGGTGCCAGAGGAGTCGGCGCAGCTTTCCCGCCGCGAGCAACACCTGCACGAAGATGTGCAGGTGTCCCGTGCAGGTCTTGGCTGGCAAATCCCTGGTCTCACTCACCCGGACGCTCCTGCTCTTGATATGCTTGCGCTTGTCTTGGGCCACGGGGACAGTTCGCTTCTTTGGCAAAGTATTCGCGAGCAAGCTCGCTTAGTACACACGATCGACGCCATGGCTTGGAGCCCGGGCACGAGTGGCTTGTTTTATATCTCATATTTAGCTGATCCCGCTAAGCGCGCGGTGGCTGAGCAGGCTATTTTGCGTGAGCTTGCTCGCTTGGCGGTCAAAGGTTTTCGACCAGCAATGCTGGCGAAGGCAGTGCGCCAAGTGGTGGCCTCGGAGGTCAACATGCGTAAGACTATGTCAGGGCAAGCCTCGCGACTGGGGGCCGGCGAGGTGGTGGTGGGCGATATCAATTATACCCGAACTTATTTTGAGCGGTTGTTCGCTTTAACCCCGGCTGATCTGCAGCGCGTGATGAAAACTTATCTCGTGAACGAGCACTTGACGGTTGTTTCCTCTAACCCTGTCGCCATGGGTGACGGGGCGGTTCGCACGCCTCTCGCCGGCAGTGGGGCTTCGCTCAATTTTTCTGAACTTACGCTGCCAAACGGATCTCGTCTGCTGCTGCAGCCGAACAAGCATCTGCCCAACTTGCACCTGCGTCTAGCATTTGCTGGGGGGCCGTTATTTGAGCCTGCAAACCAACGCGGGCTTACTGCGCTCCTGGCCACCTTGTTGGTCAAAGATACTCAGCATCGCACCGCAGAAGAAGTCGCTGGGGCGATTGAAGCGGTGGGCGGCAGCTTTCATGAATTTTCCGGAAACAATAGTTTTGGGCTGACGGCGGAAGTTTTGCCCAGTGATGTTGGCTTGGCGCTGCGATTAATGAGCGAGGCTGTACTCCGGCCAGCGTTCAAAGCAGCGACGCTCGAAATTGAAAGAGAGTCTGCGTTGGCGTCGCTGCAAGAGAGTCTCGACGATGTCGTCTCGGTGGGGCGAAAAATTATGCGCGCCAAATTTTTTGGTCCGCATCCCTTTGCTGTTGAAAGTGGGGGTGACGAGGCGGGGTTACGGGCCATCACCTTGGCTGATGTGCGTGCCTTGTATCGCCATTTAATTGTTTCGGGTAATGCCGTGCTGGCGGTCTCGGGGGATTTCGATCCTCAAAAAATTGGCCCGGTGCTGAAAGCTTTTCTTGCTAAATTACCTTCAGGGCAAGTGTCGCCACGACCCACAAAAATCATGAGTGCCGTGGGTGATTTTACGGAACAACAGCCGCGCCAGCAGGCGATCGTTTTTCAGGCATTTCCTAGTCCTGGGCTGCAGGCGCCAGACTATCCAGTGAGCGAAGTAGCGGATGAACTTTTTAGTGGAATGTCTTCGCAGCTGTTTGAACGCGTACGTGAAGAGAAAAGTTTAGCCTATTTTGTTCGCTCGAGTCGCATCGTCGGTTTGGAAGTGGGCCTTTTCTATTTTTATGCAGGCACGAGCCCTGAACGCTATTCTGAGGTCATTGCGGAACTAGACCTGGAGATTTTACGCGTGCAGGAAGGGAGAGTTACCGCAGAAGAATTACGGCGTTGTCAGATCCGGCTCAAGGCGGGCAAGCGAATGAGTCAGCAAACTAATTCAGCGCGCGCGATGCAAGCGGCGTTGAATGCGGTCTACGGTCAGCCCGTCAACGATGGCCCCCTCTACGAAGCCCGCATCGAAGCGGTGACCTTGACCGATTTGCAGGTGTTCGCGCAGAAATATTTTCAGCGTTCACAACGGGTGCAGCTAGTAGTGAAACCATAGAGGATGCATCGCCTGATTTTAGGTTAACGCGGTAGTTTGTTGGTTTGTGGTTTCACCGGTAGATTGAGCGCGTTATGAAATTCAAATCGCTCCGTTTATTCATCGTTCCAGGTCTATTGACCCTGGGACTTGCTCTGGTCACTCCCAACGTTTTCGCTCAAGATATTGCTCCTAAGCCGACTAAAGCTCTGAGCAAAGCTAACCTAATAAAATATGATGCGAATGGCGATCATCAGCTCGATGAGGTCGAAACAGCTAAGATGAAAGCTGATATTCACGAGAAGCGTGTTGTGCAGCAGGCTGAGAAGTTAGCAAAATATGATGCTAATCATGATAGTAAGCTGAGCAAAGATGAAACGGCAGTCATGAAAGCGGACCAAGAAATAGCCAAACAGGAAAAAATTGCCGCAAAGGCAGCTGATAGGAATTAAGGCAGGTTATTTTGCACGAGCGCAACCTGCTGAAAACTGCAGTGGGTTGCGCTTTTCGGATCTGGGGCTTGCCGCAACCTGTCTGAGTTGGAGAGCTGATTAATTATTTTTTGTCTAGGAAGCCACCGCTCCACTTAAGTTTGGCGCGCATGACTTCAAAGTGCGAGTAGTCTCGGCGTTGCACGAGACTGAGTGTGAGCGGCGAGACGGTAATTTCGATGGGTGAACCTTCTGACATTACTAAATCACGCTGTCCGTCCATCGCGACCAGAAGTCGAGAATCGTCGCTCCGGTTATAAACCGACAATTTAACATCATCGCGGAAAATTATAGTGCGATTGCTGAGGGTGTGGGGGCAAATCGGAGTCATCGCAATCACGCCGGCTCCTGGGTGAATAATCGGACCGCCGGCGGCTAAATTATAAGCAGTCGATCCCGTGGGGGTGGAGAATATGACGCCGTCACAATAGTAATCCGTGACGAGTTTGCCATTGGCGAAAACTTCTAGCCGAACCAGCCGAGAGTTGGTGGCATTTTTAATGAGGACATCGTTGAGCGCAATATCGCGATGGCGTGGGCCAGTCTTGCAATCGAGGAGTGCGCGCTCGGCGATGCGGTAATCACCGGTCAGCAAGCTGGCAAATTGGCTTCGGGCTTCATCTGCCGAAAAAGTGGTGAGAAAGCCAAGCCCACCTTGATTGACGCCAATGATGGGAATGCCTTGGCGTGCGGCGCCACGCACAACCCCAAGCAAAGTGCCGTCACCCCCAATCACGCAGCACGCATCACAGTCTTTGAGATATCCGCGGGGTAATTTGCGATCCCCCGTGAGCTTGGTCTTTTTAATTCCTCCTTGCCGGGCAATTAACATCAGCTCATTCGCGAGCTCGGCGGCTCCTAGTTTGTCGGAGTTAAAAACAAAAGCTAGTTTGCGAAAAGGGGGCATAGGGGGATGGGATTGATTACGCCGATAAAGACGAAGATGGGAAACCTATTTAAGCAAAATCAGGCCCGCTGTTTACGTCATACCACGGGTCATTTTATGCATGGGACGCCATTTTTTTCAGACCCAATAAATATTCGCGATTACCATCAGCACCATGAACAGGACACTCCATGTCGCCGATTAAAGCAGCCCCGATTAATTCGTGCAACGCGAAGGTCCGCACCTCAGCCAGGATGCGGGTGCGCACGGCATCGTCACGAATGATGCCTTGCCCCTTATCAACTTCGGTTTTGCCAGCCTCAAATTGCGGTTTCACCAAGGCGATAAGCGTCCCACCGGTTACCAGAAACGGCCAGATGGCGGGAAGCACACTTTTTAATGATATGAAGGCGAGGTCCATGACCACCACATCATATTGCGCTCTCGGTAAATCACCGAGTTTTAGGTGACGGGCATTAGTTTTTTCAAGATTAGTGACTCGTTGATCGCGTTTAATTTTATCGTGGAGTTGTCCGAAGCCTACATCCAAGCAGGTCACGCTTGCTGCTCCTGCTTGCAATACGCAGTCGGTGAATCCGCCCGTGGATGCACCCACATCGAGGACATTTAGGTCCAGCATCGTTGTCGGGAATTTATCGAAAAATGCGGCAAGTTTTTCGCCGCCGCGACTGACGAAGCGAGGGGGTTGATCAATATTCAGCTCGAAATTAGCAGGATACTCTTTCCCTGGTTTATCAAGGCGTTCGGTTCCATGACGAACTCGCCCAGACATAATGAGTGCTTTTGCTTGGGCGCGAGTGGGCGCGAGTGCCCGCGCTACCAACAATTCATCTAATCTCGACCGAGTAATCATAAGATTATCTTAGCCGCTGCCGCGCGGGCGACCAGCATGTAGTGCGCCCGCCTACTTGTTCGCGGATGAGCATTTTATGAGTTCGGGGACACTGGCCGCCATCTGCCCAGCGGTGCCAGAAGAGCCAACTTCTTGGTATATGGTGATTCAGATTTGGAGGAAGGTACGTTCCCCGACCTGCAATGGTATCAAGAGCTAAGCGACAAACTTGCCGACAGACACGATGGAGCGCACTCACCTCAGCTGGCGTAAGTGCGCCTGCTTTTTTCTTAGGATGGATCCCCGCCCGCCAGAGAACCTCATCGGCCATCCAGTTGCCGATACCAGGGAATCGTTCCTGCATTAATAGGACCGACTTGATCGACGTGCGGCTTCGGCGGTGCAGAAATGTGCGCACTTCTTCGATCGTGAAAAATTTCGACAATATCGGTGGGGCAATGCGCGTCCACCAAGCGGGTGGTTGTTGGCCAATCGCAAATCGAATACTACCAAACATGCGCGGATCATTGAAAATTAGCTGGCGGGTGGCTTGCACCAGGACGCAATGGTCATGTTTTGTGGGAGTATAATCGCATGGCTCGGTCCGCAGCTCACCGCTCATGCCGAGATGTACCCCGAGCCAGCCCAAATTTTTTTCCGGCACCCCACCTCCCTTAAATCGAAATAGCATCTGCTTAGCCGAAGTTTCTGAATCCACCAGACGGGCGCCAATCAGGCTTTTTTTAAGCAAAGCCAGCTGATCATCACAAAAAACCTTTTTATCTTCATGGAGCAAGAGAGTCAGCACCTTAGCGCCATGACCGAGGCTCCATCGTTTGCGGAAAAATTCTACTTCAGCTAACTCAGGCATGAGTTAATAAAACAATAGCTCTGCAAATTAGCAGATGGCGGGTTGGACTGCGGTCAAATTACCGATGAGGTGACGGCTCAACGAATCTCCCAGTTATAGGGGTGTTTAGACAATGCCTTGGTCCCGGTTGCGGTGACCTGTACCACGTCTTCCCAGCGGCACCCTCCGAGTCCGGGGTAGTAGAGACCTGGCTCTACTGTCATAACCGATCCTTTTTTTAATAAATAGGCGGTAGTTGCGGCCATCCGGCCGGGATCATGGATGGCTAAGCCGAGACCATGGCCTGTTCCATGGAAAAACCCCTCCGAGCCATTTTTCTTCCGCTTTGTTTCATAACCGGCGGCGGCAAAGCATTGCGTTACAGCTTGGTGCACGAGTCGGCCATCGACATTCGCGCAGATAACCTTGGTCGCGCGTTGCTGAGCGGTGCGGACTGTGCTCACGAGTTTCTGCTGGGCCTCAGATGCACGGCCTTTGAGGTAAGTGCGCGTCATGTCTCCGAAATAACCAGTCTTCACGACGCGCGGGAAAACATCGATGATAATGAGTTCTTTGGGCCGCAGCGGACCAAAGCCCCGTTCATGCGGATCGCAGGCCTGATCGCCGCCTGCGACAATCGTATCTTGCGGGTTGCCGCCTTGTTCATGAATAGCGGTCTCGAGGGCAAAGCGGAGACGTTCAGAGGTCAGGAGTTTGCCTTGATAGAGAAGTGTGCGCCCTTTGATTTTGGCGGCCCGTAGAATTTTCTCTGCGACAGCATAGCCAACGGTGCAAAGGCGATTGCCTTCGCGAATGCACGCGGCTTCCCAAGCTGATTTGATTTCTCGTTCTGGAAATAGCATGCCGTTGGCAAAAGTGAGCTTCAGACCAAGTGCAGTTAGCTTTACGTATAGGCTCGCGGGAAAATCGTCAGCCACTCGAAAATATCGCAGACGATATTCACCGGCGAGGGTGGCAATGATCTCGGCCACCCCTGCTTGGGGGCCGTAAAGATCTTGAGCCCGCTCTAAATAAACCTCGCGTGACAAGACGATATCGAAGGCGCTTGTTTTTTTGACTCGGCCAAATTCTAACGCGCTTTGAACTGATATTTTTTTGCCGCGCACGCCCAAGGCAATAAAGGGATCGTGCACTTCGACCCGACCGAAATAAAGCATATCAGCATTGGAGTGCGTTTCGGCGTACAGCAGGGGGCTGGTGGTGGGGTTTTGCATAAGAGCAAATTGTTCGATGGACCGGCCAAGGCGAGAAACTTTACGATCCCACTGGTCTAGTTTTGCGGAGAGTAGGGTTGAGTTTTTTTAAAAAGCTTAACTAGTGTGAGGTCCAAGCAAAAAATGTTCTCCTGCTCGCGCTTAATTTTCTCTCTCCCGTTGACCGCGGTTATGGTGCTGACCGCTTGGGGCAGTTCGCCGCCGGATCAGGTGCGCGGGAATAAGACGGTGGCCGATCACTTTGCCATCAAGATCGGTGATCGCTTAGTAGCGATGCAGATCGCGGCGTTGCCCGCTGAGCTCCAGCGCGGGCTCATGTTTCGTCAGACGATGGGGTCCGATGAGGGCATGCTCTTTGTCTTTACGGCGCCCCAGCAAATGGGTTTTTGGATGCGCAACACGGTTCTTCCACTCGACATCGGCTACATTGACGCCACTGGCCAACTTAAAGAAATTTATCCGATGTATCCGTTGGACGAGAAGCCCGTATCCTCTCGCAGTCACGTCATTCAATACTGCCTCGAGATGAATCAAGGCTGGTATGCGCGCCATGGGGTGAAGGCGGGAGCGGCGCTCGACCTTAAGGCAGTAGTGGCGGCGCTGCAGGCGCGCGGACTTTCAGCGCTGGCGGCTAAATTGCCTTAGCCCTCGCTGTCGTTTCTTCGGCGCCGGTCGACTTTCTCCGTCTTAAATTCATCTTTGGGGAGAATATTGTCAGTTACTACTACGGCGACAGGGAGTTTGGTTTTTACCCACAGCTCAGATTCGCGAAAATATTTGGCGCTGCCGCTTTCGAGTGCTTCGCCAATCGATTTTACAGGTAACAGTCGGCCGCGTTTCGAGGCATTGAAATCGTACGCGCCTTTGAAGATGCGGTCAGTCGTTGAGTAGGGGCTAGCGTCTTCAGGGATTTGGACTACCCAGCCAGTGAGATCCTGTTTGGGCAATTTTCCCTCGGGATCCGATAACAGCACGACAAACTGTTTTTTCGGCGCGGGCGGCTTGATATCATCATCTGCATTGGGTTGCGTGACAAAATTGAGCTCATCGACGATTTCCCGCAACAGGGCGGGGTCAACTTTGTGTTTCTTGAGAATTTCAGCGACTTGATTGACTTCGATTTTGGCCATGGGAAATAGGAAAACGACGAATGGACACGAATGAACACGAATGACAAAGCTAATTAATGGGCCAAAATTTAGATGAACTTTTCGACGTAGTGGATGAGCAAGACCGTGTGACGGGGCAGTTAGCCCGTCGCGAAGTGCATCGGCGCGGCCTGAGGCACCGCGCGGTCCATTTGCTGGTGGTCAACCGTTCCGGCCAGGTGTTCTTGCAGCAACGATCCCTCCAGAAGGATCTGTTTCCTGGGCTGTGGGATTCGTCTGCGGCTGGTCATGTCGGGGCTGGCGAAGACTATGATAGTACAGCTCAGCGTGAATTAGCCGAAGAACTGGGCTGCCGGCCCGAACAGCCGCCCAGACCGTTATTCAAAATCGCCGCACGGGAGGAAACCGGTCAGGAATTTGTCTGGGTCTATCGAGTGGAAGCAGAGGGGCCCTTCGTCCTGCAGGTAGATGAAATCGAACGTGGGGCTTGGTTCACGGTAAAACAAATAGACGATTGGTATGCTCAGCGGCCGCAGGAACTGGCTCCGGCGTTCATCTATCTTTGGCCCCAAGCTAAGGGTTGCCTATAAGAATGAGGCGCATGCGCCATTGCGCATCTCGTCACTTATATTTTGGCCCCTGATAGAATCAGGTTCACTTCGAGGCAATCGATGGACTCAGCGTGGTCGCTGGCTCAGGATGAACTCAAATTGCTTCTGGGAGAAAAGACGGCGGGGTACGCGACGTTCGGCTTCGCTGATTAATTTGTCCCAATCCCCATCATTAGGGCTGAAAGGATCCCACGATGAGTTGTGACCATATTTTTTGGCCCACGTTATATTTTTGCCGAAGATATCAACACACACTTGGTGTTTTTTGCCTTCTTCATCTTTTTGCCACCAGCCGAATTCCATGGGGCCAAGGCGTAACGGTTCCGCGAGCGGTCGCAAGCGCGGCGTTGTTTAATATTTTTAGGCGGCCTCAGTGCCTATCTAACAGGGCTGGCTTGCCACCCTCCGCTCTCCCACTGCGCGGGCTGATTAGTGAGAAAAAGGCAGGACTAAGCTTGATTGAGCTGAAGTTGCCAGCTGCCGACTCGATCAGACGCGAGAAAGTTCGGCGGCGCGACGGGCCCCGGTGAGAATAGCTTCCTGCATTACTGTGCGGAATTGGCCTTGAGCCATAACCTGTAAGCCTGCGAAAGTTGTGCCGTTAGGCGAGACTACTTGGTCGCGTAAAATTTCTGGAGCCGTGCCAGTATGTGCGAGCAATTTGGCCGCACCGAGTACCGTTTCAAGCGCGAGCTTTTGTGCCACTGCGGGAGGCAGGCCAGCCGTAATGCCACCATCACGCAAAGCGGCCACAAATTCAAAAAGGAAGGCTGGCCCGCTGCCGCTGAGTACGGTGACCGCATCCATGTATTCTTCAGCTAATGGAAGATGCTGTCCCAGTGCCCCGAGTATTTTAGTGACGATCGCTTGATCGGATTCTGACAGGGGGTGGAGGGAACAGTAGGGCGTGATCGCTGCACCAATCGCGGCAGGAGTATTAGGCATCGTCCGCACAATGTTGCGGGCCTGAGGAAAGGACTGAGCGAGTCGCTCAAGCTTTTTCCCAGCCAGGACGGAGATGATTAACTTGCCAGCGGTTAATTCAGCGAGGCGGGAGTCAGCCCCCGCGAGTGATTGTGGTTTGAAGGCAACCACTACGGTATCCGCCATCGCGAGGAGGCGTGGGAGGTCAGGCTCGAAGATAATCCCCGTTGTTTGCGCGAGCTTTTGGGCCGTGACTCCATGTTGGCTTGTGCACGCAAGATTACTCGGGCGATAAGCTTGTTGGGCTAGGAGCCCCTGCACCATAGCGGTGCCGAGATTGCCGGTGCCGAGAAAAGCGAGGGTAGGGGAAGACATCGTCATTAATTATAAAGCGGCTTACTGGCATCGGCTGCTGGGCACCAGCAACCTCGCGCCTCAAGCTTGGCCATGGATTGTCGCGTCGCAGTCTGGCTCGCAATGACAATTCTCATGCGCACCGAGCCTCTTATTTTAAGCAGTTGCTTTGCGCTCAAGTGGGTGGCGAATGGTGGCGGTCGTCCCTCCACCCAGTCGATCCGCGAGGACTACATCTCCGCCTAGATTACGCAAAGAGTGACGCGACACTGTAAGGCCCATACCGACGCCTACCGTGTGTTTGGTACTCGTGAAAGGCTCAAAAGCATGGTCGCGAATATCTGGGCTGACGCCCCGGCCTCGATCTTCAACATGAATCAGAGCGAAGCGGCCGGCTTCAGCTTGGTCGATAATCTCAGTTCGGATATTGATAATCCGTTGCTCGTCGGGCTCATCGTGGTAGCTTTCCCAGGCATTAATGAGCAATTTGGATATCGCATCCTCAAATAATTCTACATTGGTCTCGATGATCGTCTCAGCGGTCGGCTGCTCAACGGTGATAACGGGCTCTATTTGATAATCGCTCTGATGGCGCCGAATGCCGCCCTCGATCATGCGGGATAGGCTGGTGCTAATCAGCGGGGGGCGATTTTTCACCACGAGGGTGGTGAGTTGTTTGATGATTGTTACGATGCGATTGACGGCATCTTCAAGGTGATTGGCGTTCTTTCGCACTAATTCGGGTTTTTCATGATAAACCTTAATGAGGTCGATGTATCCCACTACCACTCCGAGTAGATTATTGAGATTATGCGCGATGCCTTGGGTTACGGCTCCGATGGTCGCGTTGCGGCGTGATTCACCTAATCTCCGCTGCAAGTCGACGAGTTCGCGGTTGATCGAAACAAAACGCAATTGAGTTTGGATTCGTGCGAGGGTCTCATCGAGATCGATCGGCTTGGTGATATAATCGACGGCCCCGACGCTGAGGCCTTCAATTTTCCCTTCTTTCGAAGTTCGCGCAGTAATGAAAATAATCGGAATGGACTGAGTCGCTGGGTCGCCTTGAAGGCGTTGGCAAACTTCGATGCCATCCATTTCTGGCATCATGATATCGAGTAAAATAAGATCGGGTTTATCCTGCTTAACCAAATCCAAGGCTTCGCGTCCGGAATAAGCGCTCGCGACGATCATGCCTTCGCGCTCCAACTTACGTTTAAGTAACTGAACGTTGATCGGTTGGTCGTCGACGACGAGGATTTTGGATGCGCCCATACGAGAGAGTGACGGCAATTCGTTTAGCTGATCGTGCAAAAATCGATTAAGGTGATCGCTTAATTATGCGTCGCGGCCGCGTTATGCTGTCGCCGAGCCTTGACGGTATTTTTCATTAAAAGTGCGACCGTCATCGGACCAACTCCACCGGGGACTGGGGTTATTTTGCTGCACAACGGCGCTACGGTGGAGAAGTGCACATCACCTGTGAGGCGATAGCCGGTTTTTTTGGTGGGATCAGGTACTCGATTAACGCCAACGTCGATGATAACGGCCCCCGGTTTTACCATGTCGGCCGTAACAAATTCCGGCTTACCGATGGCAGCAATGAGCACATCCGCGAGGCGGGTGATACTCGCCAGATTAGTCGTCTGGGAGTGACAAATGGTGACCGTAGCGTTAGCCCAAGGCTTGCGTTGCAGGGCCAGCAAGGCGGCTGGTTTTCCGACAATCAGGCTGCGGCCGAGCACCACAACATGTTTGCCCGTCAATGAAACTCCGGAGCGTTGCAGTAATTCCATGATGCCAGCCGGAGTGCATGCGATGAATCCCGTCTCATCCTCTTGCGCTAGTTTTCCTAGATTGAGGGTATGAAATCCATCGACATCTTTATGGGCGGCGATGCGACGGAAGACGGCTATTTCACTGAGGGGTTTTGGCAACGGCGACTGCACTAAAATGCCATCGACACTGGGATCGGCGTTGAGCTGGTCCACGAGAGCAAAAAGCTCATCTTGGGAAATGGTTACTGGCGGAAAAATGAGCCGGCTCTCGATGCCGATTTCTGCGCACATTTTCTGCTTTTTTGTAACATAAGAAACAGAGGCTGGATCTTCGCCCACGCGGACGAGGGCAATGCAGGGAGGGCGTCCGGGGAGGGTCGCAACCTCAGCCTTGAGTTCAGCAATGAGAGTAGCCGCGATTTTGTTGCCGTCGATGAGTTCCATGAGGAGGGAGGCGATCTAATTCGGATGTAAGGCGCAGCCGAAAAGATTACTTTAATTGCATCGATTCGGCCGCGATCACGAGATCCTTGCCGTCGATCGTGTTGCGAAGCGTGCCGGTAATAGACAAATCGCGATCGACGTAATTTTCTATTTTATCGGTCAAGAGCAGGCGCTTGGTATCGACATAAGCAAAACGCCGACCGGATGAATCGATCAGTTGATAATCATAGATTGGGTTGGGGTTAAAGATGGCGCGACGTGCTAGCACGAGTTTGCCCGCAAAAAGTCGCGGCATCTCAGCCGTGTCACCCGAAATGGGGACAGAATGTCCGGCGGTGGTGACGGGCGCGGTAGGTGCCGTCAGTCGCGATTCGCTCGGGGCTGGAGTGGGCGTCGAGGGAGTATTGGCGGTTTCGCCGATGGCAATGAAGCCCTGTAGTTTTTTCTCTAATTTAATTTGCGCCCAATCTCCGTGCAGCCCTGTGATATCTGTTTTATCACCCTTGGCCGCGACGGTGAGGACGGTCGCATCTTTGCGTGGGCCGGAGTAGATGCTGGCGCCTTCGCGAACTTCGAGGCCTTTCGTAATATCGCGATTTTGAACATAAGCCTCGCAGGAACCATCGACTTCGACGCGGCGCCAACCGAGGGGGGCTTCGCCTGCGGTCATCACTTCGGTGCCGGCTTTAAGGCGAGCGATGATCGGTGATTGTGCATCAGTTTGGACGAAGACGGCGGTGTCAGCCGTGAGGATTTCAGCCGCGAGGGGAGTGACCGTGAGCGTAAGAACTCCGGCTACACCCAAGCTGCGCAGAATTAAGTTAAGGACGGTTTTAGTTTTCATCGTGAGTAGAAGGGGTCATCTCGCGGTAGTGGACCAAGGGAACCGCGAACAAGGATTGAATCTCTTTCGCTGAAAGTTGTTTCACGCCGCGAATTGGAATTCCTTTTAGGCGGAGTGCGCCAATTTGATAACGGCGCAGACGGCGCACCTGAAAACCGAGCGCGGTGAATAGCTGGCGAATTTCGCGCTTTTTCCCATGGTGCATATGAACGTCAAGTTCGGTCGAGCTGCGATCTGTCTTGGGGTTGACGAGATTGGCCCGCTCCACTTTCAGATGCTCTCCTTCAATGACGACCCCGCGCAAGAGCTGCCGCAGGCGGCCGGCGGGGAAGGGTTCTTCGAGCGATACATAATAACGCTTAACCACCAAATTGGAGGGGTGCATGAGCTTGTGCGCTAGGTCGCCATCAGACGTAAGAATGACCAAGCCTTCACTGTCTTTATCGAGCCGGCCGGCGCAGAACAGTCGGAGCTTGGCCCATTCCCGTGGGAGGAGATCAAAAATGGTTTGTTCCTCATGGGGATCACTATTGCTGCAAATCACCCCGCGGGGTTTATGCATCACAAGGGCAATCTTAGGCTGAGCCTGGGAGCGCACGGCTTTGCCCCGCACGGTAACCTTGTCCGTACCGGGTTCAACCTTTTGGCCGAGCTCAGCTTTCTGTCCGTTGACATAAACTTCGCCCGCCACGATGGCGGCTTCGGCCGCGCGGCGTGAGCAGATGCCGGCTTCGGCGATGAATTTTTGAATGCGAACGGATTCCATGCAGTTCGGCTGAATGGCATGGGGGTGGAAGGGGCGCAACGAGATTCAATGTCGCGAAACGAGGCTTGCCATGTCCGCTCACAACCGAGGTAAAGTTTCCTCATGCATATTTCGGCTCCACCCTTGAGCGCCTACACTAAAGATAATCCGCTCTCGGCTAAATTATTGGAAAATCGCGTGCTCAATAAGGATGGTTCAAGTAAGGACACGCGGCATCTCGTCGTCGATATCGCTGGGAGTGGCCTGACTTATCACGTGGGCGATTCTTTGGGCATATACGCTTCCAACCGTCCGCAAATTGTGGAGGAGTTGATTGAGCTTTTGGGCTTTACCGGCAATGAGCCCGTGATTCCCCAGCGCATGACTGCCGCCATCAGTCTGCGGGAGGCGTTGACAACTAAATTATCATTAGCTGGTCCCACCAAGAAAATTCTCGAGACCTTCGCGGCGAAAACGGCCGACCCAAAGGAGCAGGCCCAATTGACCGGCCTGCTCGCCGCCGACGCCTCGGAAGCTCGGGAGGCTTTTCTGGAGCAACGGGAGTATATCGATCTGATCGAAGAATTTCCGGGCGTAAAATTAGGGGCGCAGGAATTGGTTGATCACATGCGTCGGTTAATGCCGCGACTTTACTCCATCGCCTCCTCCCCAGTTCTTCATCCTAGCCAAGTTCATTTGACTGTCGCGCCGGTGCGCTACGAGTCCAACGGACGTCGCCGCTATGGAGTTTGCTCAACGTTTTTGGCTGACCGTGTGATCCGGCGCAAGACCCCGATTCCGGTGTTTGTGGCGGAATCCCATTTCGGACTGCCTGAGGATTTAACCAAAGACATTATCATGATTGGGCCCGGTACGGGAGTAGCGCCATTTCGTGCGTTCACCCAGGAACGGGTGGCAACTCAGGCCACCGGCCGGAACTGGCTGTTCTTTGGCGACCAGCACGAGGCAACTGATTATCTTTATGCAGAAGAATGGAAAAATCTGCTCGCGGCAGGAAAACTTGCGCGGGTGGATTTAGCTTTTTCGCGTGACCAAGCTCGCAAGGTTTATGTGCAGGATCGGATGCGTGAAGCCGCGGCGGAATTATGGTCTTGGGTCAAGGGTGGCGCCCATTTCTATGTTTGCGGTGATGCCCACCGAATGGCGAAAGATGTCGATCTCGCCTTGCATCAGATCATCAGCGAGCAAGGCGGACTCGATGTTGCGCAAGCCGCTGAGTACGTGAAGTTGATGAAGAAAGAGAAGCGCTATCAGCGCGACGTGTATTGACAAATTATGCCGGAGTGAGGCTTTATGGCGCTCGATTCTATGGGACTAACCTTTAATAACAAAATTGCACTCGTGACCGGCGCCGGCCGCGGGATCGGCAAAGCTATTGCCGAAGAATTGGCGAAAAATGGCGTCAATGTCATTTGCGTTAGCAAGTCAGCTGATAGTTGCGGGGCCACGGCTGCCGCTATTGTCGCGGCTGGCGGCAAGGCTAAGGCTCTGGCGGTCGATGTTGCTGATGGCGCCGCCGTCGCCAAGGCTAGTGCTGAGCTGCTCGCTGAGTACGGGCAGATCGATATTTTGGTTAATAATGCCGGCATTACCCGGGATGGTCTTTTATTTCGAATGTCCGAGGAGGACTGGAATGCGGTGATCTCGACCAATTTGACCAGTTGCTATCATTGGACCAAATACATCGGCCGCTCGATGACGCAAAAGCGCTGGGGGCGTATCGTAAATATCACCTCGGTGGTCGGCGTGATGGGTAATGCTGGCCAGGCTAATTACTGCGCGGCTAAGGCCGGTTTAATCGGCTTTACCAAATCAATCGCGAAAGAATTTGCCGCCCGTAATGTTACTTCAAATGCCGTGGCTCCTGGATTTATTAAAACGGACATGACTGCCGCCCTTCCGCCGGAGGCTGCTGATAAGATTACGTCAGTTATTCCGCTAAAACGGCTGGGTGAGGCGATTGATATCGCTCATATGACTACCTTCCTTTGCTCGGAAGAAGCAGGCTATATTACTGGGCAAGTTTTTACCGTTGACGGGGGGATGGTGATGTGATGCCTCTTACCCAACATTTTTTTGACAACTTTTAAAACCTATGGCTGACCCAAAAACTATCGACCAGCGCGTCAAAGAAATCATCGTTAACCAATTGAATGTTAACGAAGAGCAAATTACCCCACAGGCGTCATTTCTTGATGACCTCGGGGCCGATTCACTCGACACAGTCGAGCTGATTATGGCTTTTGAAGAAGAGTTTAAGGACGAGATTAAGGGAGAAATTCCCGAGTCTGATGCCGAGAAACTCCAGACCGTCGGCGATGTAACTGCTTACATTGAGGCCAAGGCGGCTAAGAAATAATTTTTGCCTTTGAGCAAAGCGTTCTACCGTCTGGCCCAGTGCTGGTCTGGTAGGACGCTTTTTCATTTCTACTAATCAATTTAAGATGGAAACTGTTTCTCCGCACAAACGAGTCGTTGTCACCGGTATGGGCGTCATTGCCTCGCTGGGCCATAACGTGGATGATTTCTGGGCTAATCTCCTTGCCGGTAAATGCGGAGTTAATCGGGTTACACTTTTTGATGCTAAGGATCATACCTGCCAAATTGGGGCAGAAGTTCGCGATTTTGATGCCACCAAGTTGATGGACCCCAAAGAGGTTCGTCGGAATGATCGCTACACGCATTTTGGGTTTTGTGCGGCTAAGCAAGCCGCCGCTGATGCTAAGCTGGATATGAGCAAAGAGGATCCTGATCGGGTCGGTGTCATTATAGGCTCTGGGATTGGCGGCATGTTGACCATTGAAAACCAGCACAAGATTTTGATGGAGCGAGGCCCCCGCAAGGTATCGCCCTTCATGATCCCTTCGCTGATTAGCAATATGTGCAGTGGCCTGGTTGCAATCGAGCTCGGGGCTCGTGGTCCGAATTTTTCTATCGTCAGCGCCTGTGCAACCGCGACGCATGCGATTGGCGAGTCGCTGCGCATGATTCGTGGTGGCGAAGCTGATGTTATGGTGTGTGGGGGAGCAGAAGCTTCCATCACCCCATTGGCTTATGCTGGATTTTGCTCCATGAAGGCAATGAGCACCAATAATGATAATCCCCAGCAGGCTAGTCGTCCCTTTGATCTGAATCGTGATGGGTTTATTATGGCTGAGGGCTCAGGTATTTTGGTGTTAGAAAGCCTAGAGCATGCGTTGGCTCGCGGCGCACGTATCTATTGTGAGATCGCTGGTTATGCCGCGACCTGTGATGCTTTTCATATCACTTCACCTGACCCTGAGGGCAAGGGGCTGTCCCTAGCCATGAGCCGCTCGCTGCATGATGCCCGCATTGCGCCAACGGAAGTTGATTACATCAATGCCCACGGTACTTCGACTCCTTACAACGATAAGTTTGAGACGCTAGCGATTAAGAAAGTCTTTGGAGACCACGCCCGCAAAGTTTTGATCAGCTCGACTAAGTCAATGACCGGACACTTGCTGGGGGCTGCTGGCGGTGTTGAGGCTATTGTGAGCGTAAAAGCAATTCAGACGGGTGAGATACCTCCCACCATTAATCTCGATACGCCTGATCCCGATTGCGATTTGGACTACGTGCCAAATGTAAAGAGAAGTGCTCGGGTAAATACCGTCATGAGCGATAATCTTGGGTTCGGTGGCCAAAACGCAGCGCTGATCTTCCGCCGGGTCTAAGCGCTAGCGCACCAGCCAACTCGATAAACTCCCGCAACTGTGGTCCTCCGCGGTGACTCGAGCCTGATTGGTCCGCATGAGTTTGCTTAGAGCTTTTCGTTCATCTTCCGCAGCCGACCGGACCCACCCTGTGGAAACAAACTGCGCGGGGTGATGATCAAGGTAAAATTGCTGCCCGCGACTTGCCTAAACCTTGAGCGGGAGGTTTTAGAATGAGGGAGGGGAATCGTGAAATCACCGAAAGAATAAATTCCCCGTTGACGCGCCATTGTACCGCCCTTTTAACTCGGCCCTTTAGTGAATGGCGAGTTAGCTCAGTTGGTAGAGCAGAGGACTGAAAATCCTTGTGTCCTCGGTTCGATTCCGAGACTCGCCACCACTTTACCTCAGTTTCAGGCCTGACTATCCAGGTTCTGTAAGCGGAAAGCCGGGGGGGCATCCCCCCTGATTAGGTCCAAGGGCTGGCAGGTGGTGTCATCCTATGCCCATCAAGCCCTACTGAGTTATAGCTTAGACCATTGGTCGTCTTGGGCCCCTGCTGGAGATGAGGCTGATTCGCTGGTGATGAATCGAATGCTGACCGGAGATTTGACGGACTTTCCCAGTCAGACTCATTGAAAATATTTGCGCAAAAAGGCTCGCGCTGAGGTCTTTTTTTACAAATCGGGGAGCTTATTTGGTAAAACCTGGGACACTTCGTCGCACCTACTATTTTAAGGATAAAATCCCCCTTGTCGGGGTCGTAGAGATGATCTTTGTCGCGGCCATCAAGGCTATGAAAATACCTTCCAGCAAGTTCCTCATCCTCGCCACCATTTTCGCTTTTACCATTAAAGCGAAGGCTGGCGACCGTTGGGAAACGTTGCGGGCCATTAACTTGGTCGAAAATCCTACTAATCAGACCCACGTTGGTCGATTTGGGGAATTGGGGCCATATCAGTTCAGACCGGCGACTTGGCGTATGCATACCGATAAGCCCTTCCGCCTAGCAGTCCAGCGGGAGGCAGCTGATGAGGTGGCGGTGAAGCATTATAATTGGATTAAGCGCTCTTTGGAGCAGGCCAATGTTCATGCCAGTGCCTTTAACATCGCGATGGCTTGGAATTGCGGCTTGGAGACTGTCCTGCGTGGGCGTGCTCCTGCCGCTAGTTATGACTACGCTCAGCGCGTGGCTAATTTGATCGAGATATCCCAAGAGCCCTCAGTGCAGCCGGTTGCCCCAAGTAATCTGGTTCCAAGCACGCCTCATCGGGTTTATTTTGATGAAAACGCGGAGTCGTTGCGTTTTCGTATTTTAGCGCCAGGTCCACGCTTTGTATTGGCGACGCGCTGAACAGAAAGCGCTAGCTGCCCCTTACTATTCCAAGAAGGAGGACTGTTTCGATGAGGGGTTGGCTTTGCGCGCATCCTCCGCGGCCGATGCAGTATTGAGATGTCGCGGTGGCTTAGCGACCCGCGTGGCCACGGCAGCTTCTCGATCGGTTACAATGCGATCGCAAATTTTCTCAATCTGGAGCTGAAGCCAGTTAGCCGTGGGGCTGTTTTCCGTATAATCAGCTGGCCCGTAGTGATCAATTCGCCCGCTTTGGCGGAGGCGATCATTTTGCTCAAATTCCGCTTTTACGGCAGGATTATAGACTGCGTAGGTTTTTCCGCCGCCTTTTTTAACAACCGAGAAGCTCGGGACATCGCTCGGACCGTCGGCGATATAGATCATATTTTGCAGCGGAATGCGGCGATCTTCGGCGGCAACTTTGGCGTTTACATCGATGGCGGCGTTTCGATTTGTGCCTTTGTTGATCTCATAAATGGCGCGAGTCTTTGTGGTGTTATCGATCATAACGCCGATCTGGGCGATCTCTGCCGCGGCCTCGAGGGGGAATTCTTTTTGCTTAAGAAAGCCGGGCTGCAGCGGATTTTCAATAAATTCGCAGGCCCAAACCGCATCGATGTAGGGGGCTATTTTACTGCCGCGGATCATTTCGGCTAGGCCGGTGCTGACGACGTAGTGCTCCAAGACAATCTCATGTTCCGCGTATTCGGGCTTGGCCTTTACCCAAGCGCGGGAGGACTCAAAGAAAGCTGGCAGCCCTGGATAAAAGCCGATCTCGGTGCCGCACTCGCGCAGTACCTTGTTATTAAGCCCCGGCATCTTGCCTGCTAGCACGTAGGTGAGGAGATGGTTGAGGTAGCTGATTTCAGGGGCGATATGGTAGCCGCGCTGGAGATAATTGGCCGCCAGTGCATTAGTTTCTGCCCAAAACCGAGCCTCATCCACCGCATAACGGCGAAATAAGGGCGCCTGCATATACTCAGGGATCAAGGTCTTGTCAAAATCCCAAACGCAGGCGATGATGTTCTGAGTGAAGAGAGTTGAGGCCATCGCTGATGTTTTCTACTAGACGGCTCTTGCGGCCGTTGGTGTAGCCCTTGATAAAACCTCGCCGCGTAGCTGACGCAATTCGCAATTTCCTATCTTTCACTCTGCATGGATCTTTTGCCTGACATCATTCCGTTTCAGCGCCGCCTCGATGAACTCGAGGCGCAGACGGCGGAGCCTGCTTTCTACGCTAACCCGCGCAAGGCCACGGAAGTGGCGCGTGAGCAACAAGGGTTGCGCGTATTAGTTGAAGAATATGCTGCCTATGAGCGAGTGGGGCGCGAGTTGGCCGAGTATTCCACGCTTTTAAAAGATCCCCTAGCGGATGCCGATCTGCGCTCGCTGGCGCAGCAAGAACTCCCCGACTTACAAGCGCGCCGAGCAGCCCTGCAGCAGACGGTGCTGCGTTTAATGATTCCCCCGGAGTCGGCTGACTCTCGCAATACTGTCTTGGAAATTCGCGCTGGCACCGGTGGCGACGAAGCCGGCTTATTTGCCGCCGAACTTTATCGCATGTATGTGCGCTATGCTGAAGGTCGTGGCTGGAAAATCCAATCGATGAGCTCCAGCGTTTCTGATCGGGGCGGATTTAAGGAAGTCATTTTCCTCATCACCGGTGAACAGGTTTATAAACAATTAAAATATGAGAGTGGGGTGCATCGCGTGCAGCGCATACCGGTGACGGAGGGCAATGGTCGCGTGCATACCTCAACAGTGACAGTGGCCGTTTTACCAGAGGCTGAGGAGGTGGATGTGCAGATCGATCCAGAAGATTTATTGATCACCGTGATGCGTGCGAGCGGGCCTGGCGGACAAGGTGTCAATACGACCGATTCGGCTGTGCGGATTGTGCATCAACCCAGCGGGCTAACCGTGTATTGTGCCGACGATCGGTCCCAGATAAAAAATAAAGCGCGGGCCATGTCAGTTCTCCGCTCGCGATTACTTAAGCTTAAAGAAGAGGAGGAACACGCAAAGTACGCGGCACAGCGGCGCACCCAGATTGGCACGGGCGGTCGCAGCGAGCGCATTCGTACTTATAGTTTTCCGCAAAATCGGCTTACCGATCATCGCATCGGATTAACTATTTATAGCCTGCCGGCCATTCTCGAGGGGGCCATCGATAGCATTATTGAGGCGCTGCAGCGGGCGGAGTTTGAAGAAAAACTGGCGGCGCTCACGGGTGGACCGTTGCCGATACGTTCTGCTAGCACGAGTGATGACGATTAAGCATGCCGACCTTACTCGAAATTATTAAACGCAGCACCGACTTTTTGGAGAAGCGTGGGGTGGCGTCAGCACGGCTTGATGCGGAGTTGCTCATGGGGCATGCGCTGGGCTTAAAGCGGATGCAGCTTTATTTGCAATTTGAGCGGGCCCTCAGCGAGAGTGAGCTGGAGAAAATTCGTCCGCTGGTGATTCGCCGCGGTAACCGGGAGCCTCTGCAGCATATTGTGGGCGAAACGGAATTCTTGGATTTAAAGCTTAAGGTGGATAAGCGGGCGCTCATTCCTCGTCCGGAGACGGAATATTTAATCGAATTGATCACGCCGCGGTTGGCGGTGGCACCTGTGCACATTCTTGATTTGGGTACCGGGAGTGGAGCCATCGCGTTGGCTTTGGCTAAAATTTATCCCCAGGCTGTCATTACCGCAGTAGATAAGAGTGAATCTGCCTTAACTTTAGCCCGAGAAAATGCCGCTGCTTGCGGATTAAGCGGGCGGGTTCGCTTTTTGTTGGCCGATTGGTTCTCTGGTCTCACGGCACAAGATCAATTTCAGTTAATCGTCGCGAATCCTCCTTATCTCTCTGATGAAGAGACGCAGGCGACTGAGCCGGAAGTGAAGGATTTTGAACCTTCCATGGCGCTTTCTGCTGGGAGAAATGGAGCGTCCGCACTGGAGGAAATTATCCGCAATGCGCGAACTCATCTAGCCAGCGGCGGTTTGTTGGCCTGTGAGACGGGCATCACCCAGCATGCCGAATTGCAGGAGCTTGCCGCCACCTTGGGTTACGAGCGCCTCGAATCTTTGCAGGATCTGACGGGGCGCGATCGCTACCTCTTAGCTTTTAGGTAAGCTGGTGGGAGTGGTGCTCGGCGCATGATTTGTCGCCGACAGCTGCTGGTCTTGGTTTAAATGGAGGCCATCGATCACCACCCGCAGCGTTTCACGTAAATGGATATCAAGCTTGCTCTGGGCTTCGGCATCCGGGGCATCGGTGTCACCGTCTTCGAGCGTGGCCGCGGCCGCTTTAGGCGCGGTGGCCTCAGCGGTTAGGACCGAATCAAGTTTTACGACGCGCGTGGCAAAATTAGCTTTGGCGAGAATGTCGCGCTCGGCATCAATTTTCTTTTTATAGTCGTCGTCGGCTAATTTACTCGCCTGGCGCTGGGCGAGATTCAGGGAAATTGATTTCTGTTCCTGGCGCTCTTTAAACCAATCAATGGTTTTTTTAAGATAGAGAAATTCATTGAGCGATCCCTGACGTTCACGGCTGGCTGCTAGTAAAGGTTTCACCGCCGTGCGCGCCATGGTGTGGCCATCAAATGAACTTGATTTGATTTCATCCCATATGAGGGCGTGGGGCAAATCAGCTTCTCCAATCGGCAGAAAATCATCAATCGAAGGCAGGGTGATGTCGGGGGTGACGCCTTTTTTTTGCGTGGACGATCCGTTCGGTAGATAAAATTTCTGGACCGTTAATTTTGCGGCTCCCGTGTGTTCGATATTTTGACTCAGGCGGGGAAGATAATTTTTCATCTCTAGCACGGCCTGTACGGTGCCTTTGCCATGCGTGGTGCTATCGCCAATAATGACGGCCCGACCATAATTCTGTAGGGCGCCAGCAAAAATCTCTGAAGCCGAGGCGCTAAATCGTGAGGTCAAGACCGTCAACGGACCAGCGTAGGCAATAGCTGGGTCATTGTCGCTGTCTACCGTGAGATGGCCCAGCGAATCTTTTACTTGGACGACCGGGCCCTGTTTGATGAAGAGTCCAGTCAGATCGACCGCTTCGGAAAGTAGTCCGCCGCCATTACGACGTAGATCAATCACGAGCGCTTTAATTCCTTGTTGCTGTAGTTTCCCAATGAGCTCAGCGACATCCTTAGTGGCCGTATTTTTTCCTTCATTTTCTTTCGTGTCATCCGAGGGGCCATAGAATGAATTGAGGGCAATCACCCCCACCGGGGTTGTTTGGTTTTGGCCGTTAGGCACTTCGTAAATCGAAGCCGAAGCGCGCGCCGAATTTAATTTAATCACATCCCGCGTAATGACTACCTGCTTAGTTTTGGTGGCGTCGACCGCGTCGTGGGGTAGAATGGTTAGAGTGACTTTCGTGTTTTTATCCCCGCGGATCATATCAACGATCCGCCGAAGTTTCATGCCGATGACTTCAATATTTTCTCCGCCGGGTTGTTGCACCGCGATGATTTTGTCAGTCGCGTGAATTTGGCCACTGGTGTAGGCTGGTCCGCCGGGAACGACTTCCCGAATGACGCAATTGCCGTCATCCTCAATGCTCAGCACTGCGCCGATGCCGACTAACGAGAGTTTCATTTGAATGCTAAAATCCTGCAAGGTGTCGGATGAGAAGTAGGCGGAGTGGGGGTCATACATCCGCGTGAGGCTGGAGAGAAAGGTTTCTTGCACATCGCTTGATTCGATATCGCCTAAATTTTTCAGCATCCGCTCGTAGCGTTTGCGCACGGTCGCCTTGGCGTCTTCGATTGGTTTTTTCGCTAAAAGATCTTGGATGATTTCGTATTTAATTCGGCGGCGCCAAAGATCATCCGCTTCCGCGGCCGTGGCCGGGAAAGGGCTTTTGCTGCGATCCGGGGTGTAAGTTTCGGTGCTGGTGAAATCTATATTTTGCTTCAACTCCTCGAATAGCCAGGTCGTCCGGGTTTTGACCCGTTGTTCGTAATTTTTATAAATTTCAAATGCCGTGTCGATGTTGCCGAGATAAGCGAGATCAGTTTCGACGCGGGGGCCGTATTGTCGGCGGAAGGCCTGCTCATCCACGGTCGTGAAGAAAAGCCGCTGGGGATCTAGCTCCTTGAGGTAGTCGGAAATTAATTGAGGATAATCATCGGGGGTGACGGCATTTTTATTATAATGAAAATATTCCAACATCTGGATCAGCGTGCGCGTCTCCAGTCGCATGATTGGCGTCGTCTTAAAATCGCGATCGGGTACCGCGCTAACTTGGCTCAGTAAAAGCAGTAACAGGGCGACTGTGCCAATGAGGCGGAGTGGGCGTAATTTAATAGGGGAGCGCAGCATGGGATAAGAATGAGAGGTCAGAAAATGAGAATTGTTTCCACAAATAAAGCTTGGCGTAAAATGGTCCTGAGCGGCTAGGGTGCCCGCTTGACTGCTTGGTTGAGCACGTTTTTAGCCTCATCCAAGGTTTTCTTTTCTTGGGCGGTGAGCGCACCAAATCCTCGGTGATTTATTTTATCGAGGATGCGGTCGACCTCAGGCCCCAGTGGCTGGGGACCACGGTCAATTTTCGATGGCGTTTGGGCTGCTTTCGTGGGCAATTTGCGTCCTCCAAGCCAGGTAGGTCGGGCTAGCAGAGAGTTCCTCATCCAAGCGGGGCGGGCGTGGATAGAATTATAATACAGCCAGCCGATGGCCATACTCCCGAGGTGTGCTGAAGGCGAAAAATCAATCGGGGCGAAGGCGCCTAGGATCTCATAAAGCACGAAACAGAACAGATCGACTACCAGCAATACCCACAGAATTTGACGAGCATTGAAGGCCATGGGGAGGAACATTAAACGCACTTCGCGCTGCGGTTCGAGCAAGGCTAAGATTGTGAACAAGCCCATCACGCCCGCCCCCGCCCCAAAGTAGGTGCCGCCGTGCCCCCAATGGACAATGGTCCAAGTAAGCCCGCCCCCCAAGATAGTTGCCACCAGCACAGTCAAAAAGCGCTTGGTTCCGAGCCGCGGGACGAGGTCGCCGCCAATATAAGCTAGGGAGATCAACACGAACAGCAGATGGAATGGGTTGTGCGTGTCATGAAGCAGGCTGTAGCTGAGCAATCGCCAGATTTCCCCGCTCTGGAGAGCGGCACTGGCTAGCGGGAGGGTGGCAAGCAATTGCCCGCCGACGGGCCACCATGGAGATAGGAGTATGAGTTCGATGACATAGGCCGCCGCCAGAATCGAAATGACCCAAATGTGAATGCTAGTGCCCTCTCGCTGATAGCTATTTCGCATGTAGGGTCGATCAGACAACATCAGATCACGCTAGCGGAACTGCTGCCAAACACAAGTTTCGCTCCGGTGATTTAGTGATTAAGCCACAAAGATATTCGGCTACTTGACAGAGTCCTGAATAATTGTTGGATCGTGGCTAAATGGCTAATAAAGCAGAAAAGTGGAAAAATAACGCCGACGGTAAGTTTTACGTCGACCAGCAATGCATTGATTGTGATCTCTGCCGTGAGACCGCTCCCGCGTTTTTTAAACGTGAAGAAGAGGGTGGTTTTTCCTTTGTTCACACTCAGCCCACGACCGATGAGGACGTGCAGCTCTGCGTGGAGGCCTTAGAGGGCTGCCCCGTTGAGGCCATTGGCAACGACGGCGCTTAATGTGTTAGTTTCAGCCGCCTTTAATAGGCGGCTTTTTTGAAACTGCTTTGTTAAGTTAAGTATTTAATCAATTAACTTTGAGCCAATTTTAGTGTACTGCTCTGTCATTCGCTGGGGGCTGGGATTTGCGATTGCGCCCTTTATCTCACTGTTGGCTACCCGAGTCGCCGGAGAGGAGATCTATGCGTTACCCAAGTATAGTACCCAGTCTGAGCAAGTAGCCAACCAGACGCCCGTCGCCGCTCTGGCGATGCCAATATCGGGGCTGCGTTTTGAGCCGCGGGTGGATGTGCAGGAGCGCAATATGGCAGAAGGGCAGGCCGATGTGTCGATTCGTGGTGGGATTTTTGAAAACACGGGATTTAAGATTGGCGCCCTTGCGCTGCATGATCCGCAAACTGGGCATTATTTGGCGGAAATTCCGATTGCCCCGAGCATGTTGCTTTCGCCCAAAATTTTGACGGGAGCGGCCAACGCATTCGCTGGCTTTAATGCTGAGGTTGGTACGATCGCCTATGGTTGGCGGCCGATTGAATCACGCGGCGAGGCGGCCTTGGCCTTTGGTAATTATGCAACCAATCGGCAGAGCCTGTATCAAGCAGGCGTATCGTCGGCAACGGTAGGTGGGGGGGCTTTAGCTGCTGACTTGGATCTGGCGCGGTCGGAGTCGGCTGGCTCGGTGCCGTTTGGTGATCACCATTTCGAACGGGCGGCCGGTCGCGTGCAATGGCGCGATGCGCAAAGTCAGACGGATCTTTTCGCGGGGACGCAGTATAAATTTTTTGGCTGGCCCAATCTTTATACGCCTTACGGGGTTAACGAAACCGAGGATCTGCGGTCACAACTTTATCTGCTTAATCATCGAACGGGGACTTCCGCAGATCGTTACTGGGAAGTGGGCGCTTATTACCGGCGCAATTATGATGATTATGAATATAATCGCTCGATCCCCGGGCAATTTAATCCCTATCAACATACGACGGAGGTGCGGGCTTTTTCATTGGAGGGTCGTCAGGATTTCAATGCCTGCCTCATCGCTTTCCGTGCTCAGTTGATGACCGACCAGCTAGAATCAACCGCGCTGACCTTTGGTCATTTTAACACTCGTCGCTACCTCAAGCTCTCGGCTGTTCCTGAGTGGCGTTGGTTGACCACGACGGGGCAATTGCAATTTCGTGCGGGTGGCAGTTATGATGATACCAACCGTAACGCCGCGGCGCTCGCGCCGATTGCGGCTATCGAATTTGTGCAGGCACAGGGCGATCGCTTTTATGTTAACTATGCGGAGAGCAGCCAGGTGCCAACCTACACGGCGCTGAATTCAAATCCGGTGGCAGGATTGTTTCGCGGCAATGCTAATTTGGGCCGAGAAATAAGTCGCAATCTGGAAACCGGTTTTGATTTTCGGGTGCTCGGGTGGAGCTTAGAAAGTGCGATTTTTTACCGTCGTGATGATCAGCTGACCGATTGGACTTTTACGCGTGGCGTGACCGCTCGCACAGCCAATGCAGTTGATATTGCTACTTGGGGCGGTGAGTTGGTCGCGATTCGGCAAACTCCTCGCTACCGTTTGGTGCTGGGCTATACGCGGCTGAGTAAAGAAGCCAATTACGGCGCGGCTAACATTGACGCTAGTTTTTATGCCCTGAATTTTGCCGAGCATCGCTTGACTGCCGCCGTCATGCTGCGACTGGGCGCAGGCTGGGAGCTGCGCGTTGATAATGAGTTTAGGGTGCAGGCTAAAAATTTGCTACGGGTCGTTGGTGGCGATCAAGCTTGGGGGGCTGCGATGGGACTTTATTATCTGCCCCCGAGACTGCGCGGGGTGGAATTTTCTGCTCTCGTAGATAATCTCTGGGATAGTGATTTCCAGCAAGTGCCCGGCGTCCCTGCGGCTCGGCGCCAGTTCTCCCTAGGCGCCGCCTATCGTTGGTAGGTGCGCGTTCAATTCGTTTGACAGCAGTGTGCTCGGCGCGGTCCTTTCGCCGGCGATGGCTAATCCTTTTCTTGATCGCTCCTTTCATATTCGCTGGTCGCAACTCACCGCCGAGCAAGCGGGACCGGCGATTGACCACGCGCTAGCTGAGGCGGCCCAGGCCATCGCCCGGATTGAGGCATTACCGTTAGGGCAAGTGGATTACGCCCAGACTTTTCTCGCGTTAGAAAATGCCCCCGATCTGCTGAATGAAACGTGGGGTAAGCTGACGCACTTGATGAGTGTCGCGGATGCGCCGGCCTGGCGGGAGGTTCATCATGCTTGGCTACCAAAAGTGTCGGCATTTTATGCGGAAATTCCTTTGCGGGCTGATTTATGGCTGCGTCTCAAGGCGGCCGCGGCTCAGCCAGCGGTCGTTAAGTTGGGTGGAGTTCACCGCCGCTTGGTTGATGAGACGCTAGCTGATTTCCGGCAGCAGGGAGCTGATTTATCGCCAGAAAAGAAGCAGCGTCTCGCTGCTTTACAGGGTGAATTAGCGCAATTGACGCAGAAATATTCTGAGAATGTTCTCGATGCCACGAACGCTTGGTCCCTGCAAATTGATGATGAGCTTCGCCTCGCCGGTTTGCCAGTTGCGGCTATTGCCGCTGCTCAACAAAGAGCCCGTGCTAAGGGCGCGGACATCGAGGTGGCTCCGCGCTGGCTATTCACGCTCCAGGCTCCTTCACAAGAGCCCGTGATGCTATATGCGGAGGATGCCACTTTACGGCAACAGCTTTGGCAGGCGGCTGCAGTGGTGGGAGCCCAGGCACCGCACGATAATCGTGAATTGATAAAACGTATTTTAGCTCTGCGGCAGGAAAAGGCGTCGCTGCTGGGGCGGGCTCATTTTGCCGATCTCGTGCTGGCTCGGCGCATGGCCAAGAGCGGTCAGCAGGCCTCGGATTTCATTGTGAATTTGCACCGTCGCATTGCCCCCGTCTTTGTGCGCGAGGCGAGTGAGCTTCAGGATTTCAAGGCCGCGCAAACTCAGTCAGCGGTCGCGCCTCTGGCTCCGTGGGAAGTGATGTTTTGGGCAGAAAAATTACGTCGGGCGCGGTACGATTTTGATGAGGAGCAGTTGCGGCCTTATTTTCCTCTGCCGGGAGTGATGGCTGGTTTATTCGAAATTGTTCACCGGGTTTTTGGCGTTCGCGTAACGGAGCGTCCCGCGGGGGATGTAGAAACTTGGCATGCGGAAGTTAAATTTTATGATATGCACGCCGCGAGTGGGATTCACGTGGGATCATTTTATACAGACTGGCATCCCCGTGATGCTAAGCGCGGCGGGGCTTGGATGAATCATCTGATTACCGGTGGGCCCTTGGCGGACGGAACTCGCGTACCTCATTTGGGCTTAATGTGCGGCAATCTAACTCCAGCGATTGGCGAGCAACCGGCGCTCTTGAATCATCGTGAAGTCGAAACGATCTTTCATGAATTCGGTCACTTGCTGCACCATCTGTTGGGTGAAGTTGAAATTAAATCTCTCAATGGAACCAACGTTGCTTGGGATTTTGTCGAGCTGCCATCGCAGCTCATGGAGAATTGGTGTTGGGAACGCGCGGGGCTTGATCTATTTGCGCGTCATTTTGAAACGAGCGCGCCGATTCCTGAGGAGTTATTTCAACAAATGATTGCCGCCAAAAATTTCCGCAGTGCGACGGCGACTATGCGCCAACTCGCGTTCGCCCGTCTCGACTTGAAGTTACATACTCGCCCGGAGGCCCCCGTGGCTAGCGACTGGACGGCGCTTCTAGGCGAAGCGTTGCGCGATTACTTGATAGTTACCGAGCCACGTACGCCGACGATCGAGCATCGATTTAATCATATTTTTTCTGATCCGGTCGGCTACGCTGCGGGCTATTATTCCTACAAATGGGCGGAGGTCCTCGATGCCGATGCCTTTACCCGTTTTCAGCGGGAGGGGGTTTTTAACCAAAAGGTGGGGGCGGAGTTTGTAGCCAAGATTCTCAGCCGGGGGAACGCCGTTGATCCCATGGAGTTATTTACCGCTTTCATGGGACGCACCCCTGATCAACAGGCTCTGTTGAATCGCGCGGGCCTTGTTTGATGGTCGGAGCCTTTACAACCGCGGAGCGTCTTTCCACCTGACTATTTTCCGCTGGCAAATGATCCTTTTTTGGCAATCTGTGCTGTTCGTCCCTTTTTAACTCTTTTTTACCATGCTACTCATTATTGCCCTCGTCGCTGTTCCCATGCTGTTCGGTCTGTACGCGCAGATGCGCGTGTCGCGCGCGTATTCCAAGAATTTAAAAATCGCTTCACGCGGTAATATTACTGGTCGAGAAGCCGCCGCTGCTGTCATGGAAAGTGCGGGGATTCATGACATCGAAATTGTCGAAATCGAAGGTCATTTGTCGGATCATTTTGATCCCATCAACAAGCGGTTAGCGCTATCCTCTGCCAATTATCGTGGTTCAAGTCTGGCGGCACTCGGGGTATCCGCCCATGAGGCGGGCCACGCGATCCAGCAGAAAGTAGGTTATTCTATGATGAAAATTCGGCAGACGCTGGTGCCGGCTACGCAAATTGCAGCCGGGGCCTCCAATTTCCTCATTCTTGCGGGGGTGCTTTTAATCAGCACGGCCATCGGCGGAAAAATGTTGATGATCGGTGCCGTGGCGCTGGCGGTGATCTGTTTATTTCAATTGGTTACCCTGCCCGTGGAATTTGATGCTAGCCGCCGCGCGAAGGTTCAATTGGTGAACCTGGGAATCCTGAGTCGCGACGAGATGGAAGGGGTCAACGAAACGCTTGATGCGGCGGCGTTAACTTACGTGGCGGCTTTCGTCGCTTCCTTAGGCAGCTTGCTCCACATTCTCTTGATTCTGTCCGGCAGCCGCCGCGACGACTGAGCCGAAGTTTTGAGATTGGGGGGCGTTTAAAGGGTAACGATTCGCTGCTCGGCGTGGCTTTGGAGGGCCGCCGCCCAGAGCTCATGATGGGCAACCGCTTCGTCCGGCGTGGCACAGCCGAAGCGATCCCCGAGTTGGCCGGCGCGTTCGGCAAGATAAGCCGCCCACATTTGTTGAAGAATATCGGGGAAGCCTGGCTCAAAAATACCTCCAGTAATTGTCTTAAAAGGCATGGTGAATCCGAGATCGGTGGCTGCCCAGGTTTGCTCCTTGGCCCGCGCGTAGGTGAGCAGCGTCTTGGGCTGCTTAGTGGAGAAGCGAACCCCAGCGTCGGTTCCCATGATTTCTAGTTCCCAAGAATTAGTGTCTGTTGGGCTCATCCGTTTCGTTTCCAAGGTCAGTGGGATGCCCGACTGGCCGGGGAGATCTAAGGTACAATGGAGCGTGGCATTGTCCCAAGTATCATTGGGGGCGGTGCCCCCTTTCCCGTCGGGCCGCACCGTATAAATTTTTTGCAGTTGAGCGTACAGGCGGCTCGGTTTCCAACCGAGGCGAAGGGGCACGTGGGCAACGTGCAAGCCAAGGTCATTCATGACGCCGGCTTCGCCACAGAATTTATTCTGGCGTTTCCAATTAATAGTCTTGGTGGGGTCGAGATCGCTGGAGTGGAGAAAGCTGCTGCGAATCGAGAGCAGCGGGCCGAGCGCGCCAGTCCGCGCGATGGTGATGGCGCGTTGGGCCCCGGGTAAAAAGGGAAATTCCGAAGAGACGCGCACGAAACGTTGAAGGCGCACGGCTTCATCGCGAATGCGACGAGCGGCCGCGAGGTCGATCCCAAAGGGTTTTTCCGCAAAAAGATCTTTGCCCGCCCGCAGAACATCAAGGTAGAGGGACTCGTGGAGGTGATGCGGCACGGCCACGTAAATTACATCGAGGTCCTGGCGAGCGAGTAGCGTGCGGTGATCAGTATCAAAATATTTTACGGTGGGCACTTGGCGGAACCAGTCGAGTGCCAGCGTATTAATATCACACACCGCGATGAGCTCGGGGCGAACAGGGCAATCGAGCAGGGCAAACCAGCGTCCGAATGCGCTCGCAACTTCTCGGCCCATGAGGCCAGCGCCGATGATGCCAACCCGAACGACAGGAGCGGATGATGTACTCATGAATTATTAAAATATTCTTCAGCAATACCTGCCAAGGGTGCGATCAATAAATTAAGATTATCAGGCTTTCGCCGCCCTGGGGCCACTTGGCCGATTTGCTAACAATCAGCGTGGGCGCGGCGCAGCAGGATCAGCGAGGGGATCGTATTGCAAAATATTTTTCTGAAAAATCTGCTGGGTTGTCTGTAATCATGGAAACAATTCCATGAGCGCGTCGGCGAAGATGGTCATCCCGTCCGCATTCGGATGGTTAATTGAATTTAGCATGATGGTGCTATGCGGAATGCCTTGCCGCCAGAGTCGTCCGTAGCGTCGAGCGGCGTCAGCCAAGGCTATCTTGTGCTCACGGGCGAAGGTGCGCAGGCCGGCGACGTAGGGGCGTGGGTCTTCATCCACCTCGCGTTCTCGAGTGAGGCCCATCCAGTCAGGCCGGACATAATGGGGCGTAAGAATAATCCATTCGGCTCCAATACTCTGAAAATCGGTGAGCAACTTGGTGTAGCGCTCTTCGACTTGTTCGGGTTTCAGGCCTGCATCATTCACGAATTCTGAGATTACTAGGTCAGGCTTCGCCCCAATGACTTTCTCCTGGTAGTTGTGGTGGCTCCCAGGTGGCTCGTGCAAGTAGCTGGCCGTGTTACGTCCGCCCCACGCCTCCGTGGTGAGCGCGATGTTCGCGCGAGGGAAACGTTGGCGCAGTCGAGTCACGAACTGCTCTTGCCAGCGCTCGAGTGCGGGATTTGGCAGATAGGATGCGTCGGTGACACTGTCGCCCCAGGCGAGAATGCGCAACCGCTCGCCGGTTTTCAGTTTTTTCAGTGCCTGGGGTGTTAACCGTTCTGCTACACTCGGACCCGTTTTGGGTGATTCGGGGTAAGCAGTTTCTAAAATGGGAAATAGATTATCTGAAGTCAGCTTAGTCAGCTGTCCGGGTAGCCAAATATGCGCCAGCAGCTTTTCGCCGGTCTCAACGCTGGGTGGCTGCGGTGCCGCTGCTCGCGAATTACCTGGGCGCAAAATAATTTGCCCAGTCCGTGAGCGGATCACCGCATCGAGGCGAAGCTGGGCGTGACGATAGCTAGCATAGACCGGCTGGCCTGCCTTGATCAGCCCAGTAGTTAAACGGCCGATCGTGCCCCACTGAGGGTCGATTTCATAATCCTCGCCACGGCGAAAGAGCGGGGCGGTAGCGGTCGGGCCAGCGCGCAATTCCAGACTGTCGGGCACGAGGAGAAAAGGCGTGGTCGTTTCTTGCGCGCGGATTCCGCTAAGCTGAGCGCCTTTCGCCCAGCCAGAGGTCTTGGGATTAAAGATCGGCAGTGAAGCAATTTTTTCCGCGCTCACCGTGATGAGAGTGGGCGGAGCGATTTGCAGCACCGTGACAGCAGCTGGGGCTGCTTTCGTCGACACCTTCACTGTCCAGTCGCCGGAAATCTTCAAATTAACAGGGGCTGTCGTACTACCACTCGCAGCAATACTCATGACTAGCAACAGAGCTGAAAAAAAGACCGCTCGGATGAAGTCAGCCAAAGTGGGGTATTTTCTGCCGAGCATATTTTATAAATTTGATTAGCCAGCATGCTCTCGCGGTTAAAAATCGAATTGGTCGATGTTGCTGCGGTTGAAAATGAAGGGCTGGCCGAGGAGGATATTGTCACCTTTGATTTCAAAAGTGCCGAGGGCGCCTGCTTTAAAGCTGGTCGCGCCAGGCTTGAGCTCATCGCGGGCCACCGCCGCCGCCGCATAGATTGTTAGATATCCTAGATCTTCGGTTTTCCAGAGCATCACACTGTCGGTCACCCCTTCATGGACATAACGTCGATTCTCACTGGGCAGTCCGAGGCCAATGACCTTAACCTGACCGGTCTTGCCGGCTTGTTTAACCGCTTCAGCGGCGCCGGGCACACCGGGAGAGCAGATCGCCATGAGTAATTTGAGGCGGGGATTGGCGCTCATGAGCGCGGTGGCTTCAGACTGCGCTTTGTCTTTGAGATCATCACAGGGCCGCACGGCGACGAGTTTCATCTTGGGATATTTTTCCGCGAGACGCTGATCAATATATTTGAGCCATTCGCGCTGGTTGCCGGCTGTGAGGGTGGCCGAGATAATGGCAAACTCGCCTTCCGCGCCGCACAACCGCGCCGCTTCATCCATTAAACCGGAGGCAATGCCTTGCGGGGTCGCTTGATTGACAAAAAATGAACGGGCGTCGGGTAAAGCGTCAGCATCAAAGGTGATGACCTTGATGCCTTGTTTCTGGGCTTTGCGCAGTGCGGTGGAAATGCCCTGTTTGTTTTCTGCCGCAACCGTGATGACATCGACGCCGAGCGTGATCCAATTTTCGACGATTTCATTTTGTTTGGCCGCGTTACTGTCGGTGGGACCATCAAAGAGTAACTCAAAACCCAGTTCCTTGGCCGCGCGGTCGGCGCCATGTTTGCACGAGATGAAGTACGCGTTGCCCTTGGATTTAGGCATCATGGCAATCATGAGCTTAGCCTCGGCGGCAAACACAGCTGGCAGACCAGCTAACAAGAGAGTGGCGGATAACAGGAAGCGGGAGACGTGATGATTCATAGTGGGTAGGGTGGGCTAATCAGCGCGCCTGACGGCGCGTACGAAGATAATTTAAGAATGCGGGGACCGCGCTGCCGGTCAAGGCGAGGAGGAGCAGAGCACCTGTCAAAAGACCGGACATTTCTTCGGCGGCATTGAGGCGAATTACTACGGGGAGGCAGGCGAGTCCATTTTTAAGCACTGCGATCGCAGCTACTCCGAGCAAAGTGCCGGTGACACTGCCGCGTCCGCCAAAAATACTGGTGCCGCCCAGAACCACGGCCGTGATAGCAAAGAGTTCATAGCCGGTGCCAGCATCCGCCTTCGCTTGGCCGAGTCGCGCGGTGTAGATCAGGGCGGCGAGCGCCGCAATGATCCCAGCTAAAATATACACGATACTCACGCGGCGCTCTACGGGGAGGCCCGCGTAGCGTGCTCCCTCTGGGGAAAATCCGATCACGCGAAATGATCGTCCCCAAGTGGTACGATGGACCAACATCCAGACTAACCCTGCCATTAAAAAAAATAACCACGCTTGCATGGGAAGTCCGTTCCAGCGCTCTTGGCCTAAGCCCAGAAATTCATTGGGGAAATCAGTATACGTTACGGCACCCTGCGTGATCGCCTCCGCTAGTCCGCGAAAAAGAGAGTAAGTGCCGAGGGTAACAATGAGTGGCGGGAGTCGCAGTGCGGTGATCAAGCCAGCATTGAGTCCGCCCCCCATTGCGCCCACGCCAAGCGTGAGGGCTGCCGCCACAGGAATGGACAGGCCGCCATCATGCCAGAGCTTGCCAAAAACAATCGCGCATAGTCCGAGCAGGGAACCAACCGACAGATCGATGCCCGCGGTTAGAATGACCGGAGTCAAGGCTAAGGCCAGTAAGCCGATTTCACAGGAGTGGCGCAGAATATCGAATTGTCGGTCGAGAGTGCCAAAGCCAACGAGGTGGCCCCGGCGATTGGTTGAGGTGCCATAGTGGTAGAAGATTAACCACTCGATCACGAGGACGGCCAGCAGCAGAGTCTCATAGCGGAGCAGGAAGCTTCGCCATTTGGGCTGATTATTCGCAGGGGTCATCCGTGCCCTCCTTTAAGTCCTCTTTGCCGGAGACCGTCGGCGACGACGGCCAGTAAAATAATCATCCCTTGGATCGCTTTTTCCCAATAAGCCTCGACGTGCAAATGTGTGAGAGCGGGTGAGACGCAGGCGAGTAGCAGGAGACCGGCGAAAGCACCCCACACGTTTCCGCGTCCGCCGGAGATCGCCACGCCACCCACGACGACCGCCGCAATCACTTTTAATTCCAAGCCCGAGCCGACCAGCGGTTGAATTTGTGGCGATTGGACTAAATTCATGGTCGCAGCGAGCCCCGTCGATGCGCCGACAAAAACGAAAACAAGAAACGTGACCCAGTGTGGGCGGATGCCGGCGAGTCGCGCGGCTTCGGCATCAGTCCCGACTGCATAAACCCAACGACCTGCCGCAACCTGCCGCATAAAAAGCCCGCATCCTAGTAACAAAATGAGGGCGGTGCCGACGAGCGTCCATTGTCCAGCGGTCTGACTGAGGCCAAACCATTGCACGCCATCCGGCAGATTAACAAAAGCGCCTTGCTGGAGTAAATTGAGCCCCTGGCGCAGCATGACCATCGTTGCGAGTGTGACGACGATCGAGGGCAAGCGCAGGCCAGCGACGAGCCAGCCATTAAAGGCCCCCAAGCTAGCTCCCATCATTATGGCAGCGGGCAGCACTGCGATGAGTGGCCAACCGCGGGCGGCCAGAAGACCGGCCCCGATGCTGCACACTGAAAATTGTGAACCGACGGAGATATCGATTTGGCGACTAATAATAATGAGTGCCATGCCGCACATCACCACCAAGGTTGGAGCTTCCCGTGTGATGAGAGAAAGCAGCGGCTGCGCTTGATAAAAACCGGGCGCGAACCCAGCCATCACGAGTAGTACTAGGCCCAAGGCTACGGTGACTGAGATTTCTCGAAAATAGCGATTCATGCGGCGCCTTTCTCTAATTCCTGACCGAGAGCTGCCGCCATGACTGCGTGGGCATCAGACTGACCGGGGAGAATGGTGGTTAAACTTCCCCCACGCATTACCCCAATACGATCGCTCATGCCCAAAATTTCAGGCAGATCACTTGAGATCATGATGACGGCGAGGCCTGCTTTCGCCAGCTGGCGAATGATGCGGTGGATTTCACTTTTGGCCCCGACATCAACCCCTTGAGTCGGCTCGTCAAGAATGAGGACTCTGGGCCGGGTCGCGAGCCAGCGAGCGAGTGAGATTTTTTGCTGATTACCGCCGCTTAGGCTGCTGCCGGGGGCCTGTGGGCCCGCGCACTTCACGGCTAGATCACGGATGAAATCAAGCGCTAGCTTTCGTTCAGCGCCCGGCTTGAGCCAAGCGTTAGGAAATAAACGAGAATGAATAGCCATCGTTATATTTTGCCCAATCGGCAGCTCTAGAACGACACCGTGGCGGCGGCGATCCTCCGGTACATAAGCGAGGCCCAAGGCGACCGCTTCGGCCGGCGAGCGCGGGCTGATTGGTTTTCCTTGAAGTAAAATTTCACCTTCATCAGCCGGGGTGAGACCAAACAACACCCGCGCCAATTCACTACGGCCGGCGCCAACGAGCCCAGCTAACCCAAAGACTTCACCCGCCCGCACTGCCAAGCTCACGTGATTGACCCCAGAGGCGGCACAGCCGACGTTTCGCAATTCGAGCACAATTTCTCCTCCCGTAAATTCAGTCGCGGGGTAGAGTTGGTCTACTTCGCGGCCCACCATAAGCTTGATGAGCCCGGCATGCGTGATCGTACTGACGGCGTGAGTCCCCACGCTCTCGCCATCGCGGAGGACGGTGACGCGATCTGCGAGAGTAAATATTTCATCGAGGCGGTGTGAAATATAAATGATGCCGACACCGCTGCTGCGGAGTTCCCGCACTACCGTAAAGAGGCGCTCTTGTTCGCGACTGGTGAGGGAGGCGGTGGGTTCATCCATGACGACGATACGTGCGCCGGCCCCGACCGCACAGGCGATCTCGACTAACTGTTGCTCGGGCATAGACAGCGTATGAACTTCCGCTTCAGGTGAAAGATGCGCACCGACTCGAGCGAGCAGTTCCTGCGCTCGTAGCTGACGCTGGGACCAGTTAATGCGCCGCATCGATCCGGCTGGCTCTAAGCGTAGGCCAATATTTTCGGCGACGGTGAGATCAGGGAAAAGTGCGGGTTGTTGATAGATACAAGCAATCCCGAGTTGCTGCGCGAGGCTAGGCGTTAGTCCCGTGAGGGACCGACCTGCCACAATAATCTCCCCAGCGTCAGGTTGATGGGCACCGGTAATTATTTTGATCAATGTGCTTTTCCCTGCGCCATTTTCGCCGAGGAGCGCGTGTACTTCTCCGGGCTGCAAATCAAAATCGACTCCACGCAAAGCCCGAACGCCGCCAAAATTCTTAGCGGCGCGGCTTAACGTAAGGAGCGGGGGAAGTGGGGTGGGTTGGCCCGAAAGCATACAGAATCGCTAAAAGTAAAAAGCAGAAGAGCTGCGCTGACACGCTCAAAGGTTAATTTATTTAAAAATTTAATTCACCGCGCGGATAGTCTGAGTTAGGAATCAGGCGAGATTGGATGCCACCGCCTGATTCCGATAATGTGAAGCTCAGTGCATTTAGCCGTGTCATTTAATGATAATGGTGGCTAACTTGTATCAGTATTTTCCCATGCAACCTTCCTACGATAATCCTGCGCTAGAAGATGAGTTGGGTGATGTGTTAGAAAAAGCAGCGCGCCAGGTTAATTTGAATCAAGAAAAGCTCGCAGCGTTCGCTGATGTTGATCCTGCGCGTATTCAAGATGCGCTCGATTATCGTTCCGAGTTGAATCAGCTGGAGCTAGGTCGGCTCGCGCGGGTTCTTGGTCTGAACGAAGTGGGTCTTAACGCGCTTGCACAGGGCGCTTATCCCGTCGCGGAGCTCACGGGGCTATCGTTTTGTGTTCATCCGCTACGTATGCCGTATGGTGTAGGCGTGGCTAATGCCTACGTGGTTTCGACCGGTGGCGATAGCGCTATTCTTTTTGATACCGGGGCGAGCCATCCTGAATTGCACCGCGCCTGGCCCTCACGCATTCAGGAAATTGAGGCGGTTTTCATTACTCATTATGAGGCTGAGCATATCGGCGGACTTGACGTGGTTTTGCAGGAAACCAGCTTGGCGCAATTTTATGGCCCACCAACCGGTCGTTGGCCGCGCTGCCACGGATTAGGGGAAGGCGAAACAGTGCAGTTTGAGAAAATTTCAGTCACGGCTTTCTGCACCCCGGGGCATGCGGCTGAGCATAATTGTTATCTCATCCAAGCGACCACGGAACCGGCCGGAGCGGCCCTGTTGATATCTGGTGATCTTATTTTTGCCGGTTCGCTCGGGGGCGGCTATTTCTGCTGCCAGCGTCAACTCCAACACGCGCGGCGGATGCTGGATTTATTGGCACCGGATACAGTCATTGCACCGGGTCATGGTCCGCTGACCACCGCTGCGAACGAGCGACGCTTTAACGCTTTCCTTGCTCGCTAGGGACTACGCCGAGTGCGTTTCGGCGCGGGGGAGAGCCTTTAAGTGCGCCACACTTCCGCCCCGAAGTCCCAACCGCGACGGGCGGGTTGGCGAACAATCTGCTCTAACCCATTGTGATTAGTGACCCGCATGTTAATGGCATCCCATTCAATATCACGGTTGGTGCGTTGCGCCATGACGCCGACCAGAGACATTTCAGTGAGGCGCGCTGAGTACTCAAAATGAGAACCAGGCAGCGGGCCTTCGTTTTTGATGGCGCGAACCCACTCTTGAAAAGGTCCGCCCTTAATCCGTGGGATAGTTTTGGCGGGTAGGTTTAATTTAAATTCCTCCCAAAGTTTATCCGGCAGTAAGCGGGGTGTGTCCGGGCGGGCGCCGGTCATTAACGTATTTTTATCACCGATCATGAGCATGCCCGAACTAGGGAATTTTTTGGTCCGATCCCAATCGAGCGGCGGGGCCGGGTGTTGGCCGCCATCATACCAATGCAAGGCGACTGGCGGTTTGTTGCCGCGAGCGGGGAACTCAAATTTAAGATGGGAGGACCGGCAGACGAACCCTTCTGCGATGGGCTCTAGGTTAATTACAGAGACGCGCGTCGGCGCATCCAAGTCCAGTGACCAGAAGGGAGCGTCGAGGGTGTGGCACGCCCAGTCTCCGAGTTCACCACAGCCAAAATCCCACCAACCGCGCCACGTGAGCGGAGCGTAGGCAGCGCTGAATTTACGTTTCTTCGCCGGCCCGAGCCAGAGATCCCAATCGAGAGACGCAGGTGGGGCCATCGTCGGCGCGGGGAAAGTGGACGGAATGCTGAAGTAAGGACCTTTTTCGAAATTAGGTCCATCAAACCAGGCATGGACTTCGCGGACTTCGCCGAGCACGCCCGATTCATACCATTCTTTAACCAGGCGAATGCCTTCAGTCGTGTGTCCTTGATTACCCATTTGGGTGATCACTTTGTAGTAGGCGGCCGCGCGTCGCAGGGTTCGCGCCTGCCAGATATCGTGGGTCAAGGGCTTCTGCACATACACGTGTTTGCCGAGTTGCATGGCCAAGTAGGCCGCGGCGAAATGGCTGTGATCAGGAATAGAGACAATCACGGCATCGATCTCGCGATGCATTTTATCGAACATCACTCGATAGTCCTTGAAGCGTTTGGCGTGAGGATATTTGGCGCAATTCTTAGCCGCGCGCGCATCATCAACGTCGCAGATTGCGACATAATTTTCACCGAGGCATCCGTCGAAAGCGACATCGGCAATGCCGCCCCCACCAATAAATGCTAGGTTTAGCTTACGGCTCGCGCTGGGACCGGCTTGAGCGATAGCAAAACGTGGCAGAACAAAAAGTGACGCCGCGGCGGCGGATGTTTGCAGGAACTGGCGGCGGGATAGGTCGTGGTAGGTCATGGGGTGATAGGGGCGAAACTAAAATTTATTACCTAACCAGACCTGTTTTCTACAAAACGAGCCGCAAACTGATTAAGTAGCCATGGGGGAAATCAAGCGCCAGTGGGATTAAATTCTCCTGCTCCATAATGAGAGCAGGAGAGTGCCTTTGGTCAGCGCTTACTCGGGGCGCTTGTATTCCTTATGGCCTTCCTTTTGGAGGGCGTTAATTTTTTCAAGCAATTCGACAACCGTTTTATTGTCGCCAGCTTTCAAGGCGATTTCGACTTGATCGAAGCCGACGATAACCCCTTTCATTTTTTTCTGATAGCCAGCTACGAATTGATCCCGCTTGTCGGCTGGGATATCACGGGCCAGATCAGGTGTGTACAAAAGACTTTCTTTGGTGGCTGCTTGAATCTTTGCGAGGAGTTCGAGTGAGCTGGCGTTCTTGGCCGGATCAGCGGCTTGCAGGCGCAGCTTGCGCCAGGATTTTTTGAGCGCATCCATTGATTTCTCAAGAGGCGTCTCCGCTTTATCTGGTTTTGCTTTGTGCTCTTCGGCGCGGCTGAGAGCCGGAGTGAGCGCGAGAATTAAGGTAAGCAGCGGCAGGAGGATTTTTTTCATATAAAGTGGTTTTAAATTAAGCGGCTCTAGATAAAAAAGCCAGCGCAAGTCGCTTATTCTGTGCCTTCCGCTGCCGCCATGCGCGTTTCATTTATACTGGTATCTACGTTCACCCCGCCAACCCCCGTGCCCCTATGCCATCTCTGCCCCCCGCCATGCTCCGCAACGCTCTGTTTGTAATATATTGTATTACAAACAGAGCGTCTTTTTCTGCGTCATCAAACGGGGGGCTTGTATGTTATTTTTAATTTAAAGATTAAAAATCCATGAATTCACTTCGTTTGCCTCGATCTGCTTTATTGGCTGGGGGATTGGCGCTCGGCTTGTTTGAAGCGATTGAAGCGACCACACGCGTTGCCGCGCGCAATTTAAAGAAAACTGGATTGCTGGGCACGCGGCAGCCGGTGGGCTCGACCTTACAACCCGGCGCAAAGACGCCCCTTTGGAATGAGCTGGTTAAGCAAACCCTGCCTTGGGTCGGGAAACGCGGCAGCAAGGCGCGGTTGGCGCGCTTTCTTGGCCTACCGCGCCAGCGTTTACAGGATTGCCTGAAATCGCAACGCGCTTGCCTTGATGCCGAGAGAACGTTGCGCCTGCTCTGCTGGGTGGCTGCTCGTCAACAAGGGCGAGATTTGATCATTTGAGGACATTTTATTTGTAATATAATGTATTACAAACAGGCCTCCGTGATTTTTGCATTAAGGACCCGTTGGGGGGTGGGGGAGATTTCGGCGCAGGCGGTAGGCTGCTGAAAAAAGCCCTAGCATGGCGGCAGGGCTGAGCGAGGATCCCGGGCGTTCGCACCAACTGATCGGCTGAGCGATTACGGGCAGACCGGCAGCACGGGCGCGCAAAAGTAGCTCGAGGTCAAAGGCAAAGCCGGCTTCACGCCACATGTTGGAGGCGTAAAAAGCACGCGGGATAATTTTTAGACCACATTGAGTATCGGTAAATTTAAGACCCAGCCAGAGCTGTACCCAACGATTGAAAATGCGGCTCCCGATTCGACGGTGCCAAAATCGGGTGACTGATTTATTATTCACCGCCGTGCGTACACCCATAAAAAGAGCCGGCTGCTGGGCCGCTTGCGCCCGAGCAATCAGCGCGGCGACTTCCGTGGCGGGCGTGGCGCCGTCTGCATCGACAAAGGCGAGCCAAGACGCCTGGGGAGCGGTCGCCCAACCGGCGCGAATCGCATGACCTTTCCCTTGGTTATTTGCATAGCCTTGCATGGGTAGGAGCACAGCGTGGTCACGGCGCAGCGCATCAATCTGGGCTGCGAGCCAACGCTGTTCACTCGGGGGGGAACCGTCTACGACAACTTGGACTCGCCCGTTACTTACGTTCTTGGCAAGTGCGGCGCAGAGGAGTGGGAGGAATTCAACGAGCCGCTTCCCATCGCGGTAACTGGGAATAACCAGAAGGGTGTCAGCTTTATTCATGCAAAAGGCGCGCCATGCCGGTAACTCTGGCCTGATGGCGTAGAGACCAAACTAGCAATGCGGGGATCATGATCAGTGAGTTGTTTCAGTTGCGCAGCGTTGAGCAATACGGCAGCGGTGCTGAGCGCATCAGCAAGGCCGGCGCTTGGGGCAAGTACGAGGGCGCGTGCGGCCGGCTGCGCGGCGGAGTCAGGGCGCGAGTCGATGATGTGTCCGGGTTGATATTGAAAGCCCGAAGCCCCGAGACAAAATTTTCTATGGAGGGGGAGCACGCTGCGTGATTGGTCAATTTCTAGTAACCAACCATCGCCGCCGAGTCCGCACAGGCTGCTGCCGCCAGCAATGAGACAGCCAGTCATGATGTCCCACTCAGCCAGTAACGTGGCTACTTGATCGAGGGCATAGCCTTTACCCAGCGCCCCAAGATCTAGCCAAGGGCCCGCCCGAAGTTTATACACGCTGCCAAGTTCGGGTTGAAGGCGCACGACCGGTCCAGGCTGATCTCCGTCACTCGAACTCGGAGCGGCATGTAAAGAGAGTGGAATTTCCTGGCCTTTAGCCGCGACACTCGCACGACCGGTGAAGGCATCGAAGGCTCCACCCGTAAGACGCGCGGCCTCTGCAGCAAGAGCGAGACAGGCGAGGGTCTCAGGACTGACGGCAACTTCGGTTCCGCGGGCGGCGCGATTTAAACGGGTGACGTCACTCGATTCGCGATAAAAACTTAGGCTCCCTTCGAGTTGATCGATCAGGGCAAAAGCCTCCGTCGCAGCTTGGCGTAAGTAAATTGGATCATGACCACCTAAGTGAAATACCCACTCGGTCGCCATGGCTGCATGGGTGCAAGGGGTGAGCCCGGCGGGAAGCGTCAATCGAAAATTCATCGCGGCGCGGACCAAAGTAGAATGTTGGGTCGCAGACCAAAGGCGCTGGCAGCTGCTGGTGGAGGTAGATCGAGTCGGGAGTCGAGCAGCACAATATCATACGCGGAGAGATTCTGCGGTGGCGTGGTGAAATACCCTACCTTAGCGCGGTGACGTACATACCAAGGTAGCGGCCAAGCATGATCGGGGCTGATCACGGCAATTTTTTTATCGAGCGACTGAGTCTCTAATGTCGTCACGAGTCTGGCGAGATCAGGCGATGTGGGTTGGTAAAGGTAAGGGTTGCGACTGTCGTTGGCGTAACGGCCCAGTGCAGGGCCCGCACGCCAAGCGCACGCGAGCACGAGTGCTAAGCCCGCTATGATAGGCGCAAGACGTTCGATTTTCTTGGGCAGCCAATACGCGGATTGGGCTGCGCCGAGACCAGCCAAGAGGACCAGGCCAGCGTAAGGTGTCAGCAACAGCCACGGAGTTTTATAGGGGATTGCACTATAGAGCAGCAGGAGCGTGACGGTGAAGACCGCGAGCGCGCGATGGGTAGGATTGGCCCGGTGAGAAAAAGCGAGTCCGCCGCCGCCGAGGGCTGCTATGAGCAAGAGAGGTTCGCCCCAGTGGATGCCCCCTTGGGTATGGGGCCATAGCATGGAGATATAATAAAACCAGGGTTGGTCATGGGGCCCCCCTGAGGCGCGCGCGGCATAATTAAAATAAGTGCGAAGACCATCCGCGAGACCAGCCGGGTGGGTGAAAAATGCTGAATAAAAAACAACATAGACCAAGCTGGCCGCCAGCAAGGCGATCAGCAGCTGGGGCCCGAGGCGCACGATATCGCGCCACGGCCGAATAATAAACAAAGTGAGGCCGAGGGCAGCGAAGTGCAGGACAGAGGTTTCTTTCGTGACCTGCATGAGCCCAGCGATTCCGCCCATCAGTAAAGCGGCAGTGAGCGTGGGACGATCGGCAAAGCGCAGGGTCGAAAAAAATAAGGCCCAAGTGAAAAAGCTGAACCATGCTTCTTGCACAAAATAAGTATCATAGATCACCGCCAAGGGTGCGATCGCGAGCAGGGTGGTCCCGATGAAGACAGGGGTGCGCCCGAGTCGAGGGGCGGCGCTGAGCAGCAAGACCAGCGTGCCTAATCCGGCGAGCAGCGTAACCGCGCGAAACTTAGCCACCGTAAGCGTAGCCGGGGTCTGCGCGGAGATTTTTGCTAAGCCCGCTGCGGCGTAGTACAGAAAGGGCCCATGTTTATCGCCGGGATCGTAGGTGTAGCCATCGCCGCGCACGAGTTGCCACGTTTGATAAGCTTGCACCGCTTCATCGGCGTGCAGAAGACGTCGATCGATTTGCGCAAAACGTAATAAGGCCGCGCCGGCGAGGAGAAGACCGGCGAGCAAGACGAACAACCGGCGACTATGCGCGGGGTCGGCCAAAGACTTCGACCTCGATGTAGTGGTTGAGCTCGTTGGCGGTATTGCCCGCGCTGTAGAGGCGAACATAGCGAGCGACCGTTTTGTTGGCGGCAATGAGCCGGCCTGTATTTTTGTCCAAATACGCCGGCGAAGTGCCTACGCCAAAGCCGGCGTGATTTTTATCATCATTATTAAACAACGTGCGGACGTTTTGTTTAAAAGTGGGGTCATCGGAAACTTGGACGATGACCTCGAGGTAGGCGCGGGATTGGGCGTGGTAATGCCAGACGGCGATCGCGTATAGTTCTGCTGAAATTCCGAGATCAATCTGCACCCATTGGCGGCCGCGATCGAGTTCCACGAAATAGCCTTCTTCGGATTCTTTATCGCCGTCCGTAATCAGAGAAAGATCACCGATGACGGGCGCTGAATCAGAGGAGGTGACGCTTTTGCCTTTCGCCAAATTAATTACACCAGCAGGGACTAGAATGGGCGCTGGCCGGACGCTAGGCGATTCTAAGTTAGTAAGTTTGGTGGGGACGGGCGTGCCGGTGAGAATCGGCGGTGGGAAAGTTAGCTTGAGCGGAGTCAGGGCTTCTTCCGCGCGAGCGGAGAAAGCGGCTAGGCTGAGCAGAGCGATCGCGAGAATTTTATTCATACCAGAAATCAAACAATAAAGTCAGAGGGTTTATAATCGTAGGCCGAGCGGGAGGCGACGGCTGGATTAACTTGGAAGATGGCGGCTTCGCTGGTGAAGGCGTGGGCGGCATCGCAATTCAGCGTGGCCTGTCCACGGATGGCCGCAAAGAAATTTTCGAGGTGGGGCTGATGCAGCGGCTTGTCGAGGACGATCGGTAATTCGTAGGCCACGAGTGGGGCGGTTTCGCGGACATCGACTTTGCCGGCCGCGGGAGTCGCGGCGGCAAGGGCGCTCTTCTTAATGTAATTGAGTTCAACCCATTTTTCCCAGTCTGGGGCGCGATCTTCACGGTAGACCTTGGTGAGGGCGGGATTCTCAGAGATTTTCACCGAGCCCTCATCACCCATAAATTGCTCAAAGTAGCCGCCGCCCGCGCTCGTGGTGGTGAGCACTTGATAGAAGGCGCGCACTTTGCCTTCCGGTGTGGCGTATTCGAAAATTGCCATGACGTTGTCGTACCATTCACGACCCTTGTAATAATCAGCTCCACCGGAGGCGATCACGCTGGTGGGGTTGCTTTGAAAAAACCAATTAAAGATATCGATTTGGTGCGCTCCTAGATCAGAAATTGGCCCCCCGGAAAGATCGCGAAACCAACGCCAGTTGCGGAATTGGTGCATGTCCTTGAACCCATACTTCTTCAGGACATTCGAGGGTAGCTCGGCATTCTTCGGCCAGCCGGCGTCTGGGGTGACAGCGCGATTCCATTGTGCATTAGCGTTGGTGAGCCGGCCGGGCAGGCGGGCTTTTTTGATGATATTATCTAAGGCGTGGCGGTAGCGCGGATTGCTGCGGCGTTGATGACCGATTTGGCACAACTTGCCTGATTCCCGCATGGTTCGCACCATCGAGCGAGCGCCCTCGATGGTATTTGACATCATTTTTTCGCAATAAACATGCAGGCCAGCCTTCAGGCAGAGATTGGTGTGCGGCGCATGCCAAAAATCAGGAGTCGCGATGATGACAGCATCGAGGCCTTTTTCCTTGGCGAGCATGTCCTCAATATCAGCGTAGGCGGCCACCTTGAAGCCGGCTTTACCGAGACGATTCTGACCGTAGGTGCGACTGAAGGGCCAAATATCGCAGACGGCGCGAAAATTTAAACCAGGGATGCCCAGCATCGCATCGAGTAAAATTCGTCCCTGCACGCCGAGTCCGACGATGGCGATTTGCACCGCGTCCGCGCGGGGGGTCTGCGCGCGTAAAATAGCGGGGGCTCCAAGGAGAATACCGCCGCCGACCAAGAGGCTGGTCCGCATAAATTCGCGACGATCAACGCCGGGGGTTGGGGCAGAGGAGAGGGGGAGGGTCATGGCTGATATTACCAACGCTTGGTCAGGGCGAAGCGATTGTTGCTGGCGAGCCCGAGGGCGGCGACGACGAGTAAGAGATGAATAGCCAGCCACGCCACGCCCGCGCTTTCGTTAATCAAAATCAAGCCGAAGGAAAGGCTGAGATAAATCAATCCGTGCACCAACAGGGAAGTGCGGGTGGCGATGCCTAGTAGCAGCAGCACTCCGGCAATGATTAAAGCATAGCCGAGGGCTGCGCCGTACGGCTTAAGCAAAAAAGCCGGCAGCAAAGGTTCCGCAGCAAACTTTGCCTGGAGCGCGGTCGGGATGCCTTGATAGTATTTTAAGGCATAGACCTTGTGATCTACTGCGACCATCGCGCCGTTGATATCCGGTTGACCGAATTCATCGAGCAACGGTTTTTGTTCGGAAATTTTACCGGCGAATTTTTCAACACCGGTGATTACCGCGCGCAGGCCGAGCCACAGACGGAGGAGGAGAAATGCGCAGCTGGAGGCGTAAGCTTCGAGGCCGCAGTCAGGTTTTTGAGGGCTAGATGACATAGCTTTTTAAACAGGGATAATCCACTCGGGGGCGAGGTTGGGTTTGAGCAAAGCATCGACGGCGGGGACGTCGAGGGCAGACATTTTTTCGCGATTCCAAATAATGGGCTGGCCGGTGCGTTGGGCTAACGTGCCAAGGAGCACAGCCTCGGTGAGTGGTGCGCTGTAATCGAAATCAGCGCCGGCTTTACCGCCGTCGCGAATCGCCCGGAACCAGTCGTCGAAATGGCTGCCTTTCAGTCGCGGAATGGTGGCGGGGGGCAGGTGAGTATAAAATTCTTTCTCCAATTCGAGCGGAAAAATTTGGGGCCGGCTACTGGCGCGCATATCGGGAACTAAGATAGTTCCGCGGGTGCCGACGAACGCGATGACGTTAGTCTCTTTAGCGATCAAGGCCGCGGGTACGTGAGGAACAGCGGCAGGTTTATTTAGGACGTCTCCCTTGTAGCCATTGCACCAGTGTAATTTTACCGCTGGGCGCGAGCCTCGTGCAGGATATTCGTAGAGCGTGTCGGAACAGCGCGGCACAGTTGGTCCACCCCGGTGCGGAGAATTGTCGGTGACGCGGTTCGGGAAGCCGACGCCGAGCACGGTTTCAACGACGTCCATCATGTGCACGGCGATATCGCCGATCGCGCCGGAGCCAAAGTCCCACCATGAGCGCCAAGCTTGGGGCACGTAGCGAGAGGTATAAGGTCGCGGGCGGCGGCCGCTGAGCCAGACTTCCCACGGAAAGCCATCCGGCATAGATTCGGCTGGAGCATCGGTTTGCATTCCCGACCAGCGCTGCAGATTAAGCCGATCGGTCCAAAGATAAACTTCGCTGATTTCACCGACAGCTCCGGCATCGATCCATTCTTTGAGCACACGTAAGCCAGTCAGGCTATGGCCCTGAATACCCATTTGGGTTACGACCCCAGATTTTTTCGCCATAGCATGAAGCTGACGAGTTTCCCAAATGGTGGGGGCGAGAGGTTTTTCAATATAGACATGCTTACCCAGCTGCATGGCCACCATGCCGGTCGTATAATGGGCGTGATCGGGGGTACTGATCACGACGGCATCGATCTCGCGACCGAGTCGATCAAACATGGCGCGAAAATCTTTAAATTGGGGGACGTTCGGAAATTGCTTGTAGGCATCAACGGCGCGGTTCGGGTCGACGTCACAAAAAGCTACATAATTATTAGCCGACAGACTAAGCGCTGGTTCGCGGCCTTTGCCGCCTACGCCAACGAAAGCGAGATTGATGCGACTATTGGCGGAAGGGCCGCCGGCGCGTGCCCGCACGACGGCCGGAAAAGCCCAAGCGCCGGCGGCACCTAGGGCGAGGCGTCGCAAAGCTTCACGGCGAGAGATCGGAGTTGCACGGTGGCTAGCTATCTGTCGGCGGGAGTGGGGCATAATAGGCAGGGATCGAGGTTGGCGCAGTTCCACGCAGGGCTACGAGCTGCCCGGTCAGGAGCAAGCGCGCAGCAGAGATAAAGCTAAAATCAGAGTCGCTCGATAAATAAATTCCTGAATTCGACTAGGCCTCCGTGATCTTGAAGCCCGACGCGACCGGCGCGGGCCATATCTTTATAGGCAGTTTTAAATTTATTGGCAGTGCCATCGGGGTTGAAACCGGCGGTGGTCCACTCATCGAGGTTTACTTTATTAACGACCTCACCGTTGAGCATAACGCGGAGCGATTTGCCTTTGGCCGTGATCACGTAGCGATTCCATTCGCCGGGGACGATGGGCACCACACGGGCGGGAGCCGCCACATCGTAGAGCGCTCCAACTAAGTGTACGGGTGTATCTTCATCACCTTGGAGAATTTGAATTTCGAGGGAATTTTGCAGCGAGTGTACAATATCAGTCGTGCGAATAAAAACGCCGCTATTCGATTTTTCCTGCGCCCGAAATTCTAGGGTCAGAATAAAATCGCCGTAGCTTTCTTTTGTCCAGAGGTCGCCATTGGCTTTGGCGCTGGCTGGGCGCGTGGGGGCAAGTACGCCCTTGGCGGTGAAAGCCCAAGTTCCGGTCCGCATATCGGCGTTACTGAGATCCGACGCAAACAGCGGTTGCGGTGCCGGCCAGCGGGTGGCATCGCGGCTGCGACTCGAGGCTAAGACGGCGTGAATATCTAAATTATAGCCGGCCGGAGCAATTAAGCCGCGGGTGAGATCACTCGTTGAGACGACGGCAGCGGATCGGAAAAAAGTAACGCAGCGCTCCACTTCAGCGTAAAGGGCGGGGGAGATGTGTTCGTATTCGATATAGGCGATGCCTTGAAATCCCTGCCGGCGTAGCTCGGCCAATTGACCTGCAACATTCGAGGTGCCCGTGCCCCACGGCAGATCGCGGGAGCGTTTGCCGCGTTCGGCGATATCTTTAAAATGCAGTGAATTGATATGGCCGGCGGCGAGTTGCAGGGCGGCGATGGGCTCAAGGCCGGTGCGGGCCCAGTGGCCGGTATCAGCGCATAAGCCAAAGTGGTCACTCAACTTGGCAATCGCCGCGAGCGCGGTTTGGGGCTGAGCGTAAAATGATGGGTTCGGATGATTATGGAGCGAAATTTTGAGCGCAGTTTTTGCTACCGTGGGCGCGATGGCGGTTAAAACCTCGGGCTTAGCTTCGGTCACGATCTCCTGAAGACCAGCTGCTTGGGCGAAGGCGAAGAGAACGGACCACTCGGCCGCGTCTTGGGGGGTGATGACGCCGTAGCTCGTGATGATGACATCTTTGGCTTGGGCGAGTGCGAGAATTTCTTTCAACGCCGCCGCATCCATCGTGTGGTGGAATTTACCGGTCAGGCCGCCGCCTAAGGTTTGGCCGGGATAAGCTTGTAGGTAATGAAGTCCGAGGGCGTGCGCTTGGTCGAGGGTTTCGACCATCGTGAGATTCCGAAACGTCCAAGCTTGCAGCCCAAGTTTTGGCTGGCCGCTGGCCACGGTGGGAGTGAGCGAGGAACAGGAGCTCGTCAGCAAGCAACCGATGGCGAGGAGGAGAAGAGAAAGGCGTTTCATATCAAAAAGGAGAATGGTTATTAATAAACGCGGTAAGCTTTGCGCACAAAGCGATCGGCCGAGGGCAAATTACTGCAGGTCATGCGGGCAGCGTCCCACTGGATCGACTGGCCGGCACGAATCGCGACATTACCGAGGAGGCAGAATTCCGTGAGATCAACCGCGTGATCGACAAAATTAGAACCCGGCGCGGGACCCTGGCCTTTGCAGGCGGCGATCCATTCGCTATGCGGATTTGATTTGGGGACGCGCGGGATGACGCGTTTGGGCCGATTGGTAAATGCTTTCATGCGCGACTCAGGGAGTAGGCGCGGAGCGGCGTTGTAATCATCGGGGTTAATAAGGATGCCTTTATCGCCGTAATAAATCGAACCGCCAGTGGGCAATTTACCGTCAGCACCAAGCTCAGCCGGCACGGGTGGCTTATGCTTGCCATCGTACCAGACGACCTTGACCGGAGCACGCTGGCCGCGTTGCGGGAATTGGTAGGTGACGATTGAAGCTGTAGGTGCGGTCACATCGCTAGCGCCTTCGCTGACTGCGCTGATGGTGACATCACCGCGAAGATCAAGGCTCCAGAAGGCGGCGTCCATGATGTGGCAACCCATATCACCGAGTGCGCCGCAGCCATAATCCCAATAGCCGCGCCATTTGAAGGGGGCGATGGTGCTATTGTAGCTGCGAACTGGGGCGACGCCTAACCAGAGATTCCAATCCATTGTGTCGGGCGCAATTTGGGCTTCTGGGAGGGGAATACCCTGCGGCCAAATCGGTCGGTTAGTCCAGAAGTGGACTTCGCGCACCGTGCCGATTACGCCGGCCTCGATCCATTCTTTGGTTAAACGGGTGCCTTCATTGGCGTGGCCTTGATTGCCCATTTGGGTCACCACCCCATATTTAGCCGCGGCAGCCTTCAGGATCCGGGCCTCTGCGATTGTGTGGGTAAGGGGCTTTTGTACGTAAACATGTTTACCCATTTCGATCGCCATTAAGGCTACCGGGAAATGCATATGGTCCGGGGTAGAGACAGTGACGGCATCGATGCGGTCACCCATTTCAGTCAGCATTTGGCGAAAATCACGGTAGCGTGGGACGAGAGGAAGTTCTGCAAACGCCGCGCGTCCCCTGGCGAAATCGACATCGCAGAGGGCGACGATATCTTCGCCGAGGCAGGCCATGGTATCGCTGTACCCTTTGCCATCGATACCGACGCAGGCGACGCGCAATTTACGCCCGCTCGTCACAAGATTTTTAAAACGAGTGGGCGTACTGATCTCCGCGGTGAAGCCGCGGGGGGCGAGGCCTGCAGCGAGGGCGGCTAGCGAGGCGGTTTTCAGAAAGCGACGACGCGTGACAGCAGGCTGATGGGGAATATTCATGGGGATTTAAATGAAGGTCGATTGCCACTGATACTGCGGCGATGAAAGTGGAGAAAGAGAAAGCCGCGGACGCGCAGTCAATTGCTACAAAAATTTACGAGGCAAGGATAGGAACCGTGATTTTAGGGTTGAGAAAATCGGTCGGAGAAGCGCGCTGACGAGGGGCGGTAGCGGAGTGAGTAATGAAAAATGCGGTCAGCGTATTGAGATCTCAGGTCGCAATTTGTGCAAGCGTTACAAAGCCCCTCACGGGCGCATCGCTGCCTTAGTTTGAGTCAGTCGAATGTAACCGACACTGACTCCGTTGGACTTACTTCGCCTTGGCTGCTGCTGGCTTAGCGCTGACGGGATCTGCAGGTGTACCGAATAACCACAAGTGGTGGAGCGACGGCAGTTTCTTTAAAGACGCCGCCGTAGCTTGATTGGCGGCCGTATTAGTTAAATTGAGTACTACAAGATTTTTGAGCGGGTGGAGTGCCCCGAGACCTTGCGCAGTCACAGCCGTTTGGGTGAGATCTAGAATTTGCAGATTTGGGCAAAGCGCGAGCGAGACCAGCCCGGCATCGGTGATTGTGGTGCGCGCTAATTCTGCTTCGACGATCAAGTCGGCGAAGGGGGCGAGTTGAGCTAGGACTGCATCGTTGCATTGAGTCGGGGCGCTTGCGGTGCGCAAGATGAGGCCATCCGTGGGGACGATGGAACGTGGAACTAATCGGATCCCAAGTTTTTTGGCTAAAGCCGTGGCGGCGGCCAGCCGGGGGCGGTAGTCAGGGGCGGCCGATGAGGTGATAGGGGTGAGGGCGAGGGCGGGAGCGTCAAAGGGCTCGGTCGCAGGGGCTCCGGCCGCGATCCATTTTTCTAGCAGCAAAATATCCGCGGAACTTAAGAGCGGCTTGCCGTCGCTTGGCATGACATCTTCGTCGCTTGCTGGTAAGGTAATGCGCCGATGAAGTTCGCTGGCGGCAAAATCCTTCGCTTTGACCACCACTCGATCATCGCTGCCTCGCATGACGTGGGCAAAGGTGTCGAGGCGGAGGCTGCCTTTTTGTTTATCTTCACCGTGGCAGCCGGTGCAATTTTTCTCAAGCACGGGAGCCACACGTGTGGCGAAAGTAGCTGGTTCCGCTCCCAATCGTGGGTGGAACGCTAATAACGTGAGCGCGGCGCTCAGGATTAAGGATTTAGAGTAGAATATCACGAATGACGCGGGCGGGTAAAACGCCGGTAAGTTTTTGTTCCAAGCCTTGGAATTTATGGGTGAGGCGTTCGTGATCAAAACCGAACTGATGCAACAGGGTCGCATGCAGATCGCGAATGTGCACGGGGTCCTTTGCGATATTGTAGGAGAAATCGTCCGTTTCGCCGTAGGAGATACCGGGTTTTACCCCGCCGCCCGCCAGCCACATGCTGAAGCAGCGGGGGTGGTGATCGCGACCGTAGTCTTGGGGCTTCAGAGTGCCTTGCGAGTAGACGGTGCGGCCGAATTCTCCGCCCCAAATAACGAGGGTGTCGTCAAGCATTCCGCGGCGTTTGAGGTCGGCGATTAAGCCTTGAGTGGGTCGGTCAGAATCTTCCGCCAGAATTTTAATATTGGTGGGGAGATTGTTATGCTGGTCCCAACTGCGAAGGAAGACTTGGGAGAAGCGCACGCCGCGTTCAGCCAGGCGGCGAGCCATCAGGCAATTGTAGGCGAAGGTGCCAGGTTCTTTGGCTTTCGGTCCATAAAGATCCCAAGTGGAAGATGGCTCATTCGAAAAATCGGTTAATTCTGGCACCGAGGTCTGCATCCGAAAGGCCATCTCGTATTGGCTAATGCGGGCGTTGATTTCTGGGTCACCGACGCGATCAAAGAGTTGGTGATTGAGATCATTCACGCCATCGATCATCGCGCGACGTACCGAGCGGTCGACTCCTGGAGGATCTTTGAGGTGGAGCACGGGGTTACTGCCGGAACGAAGGGCCACGGCGGCATGCTCGGGGGAGAGGAAGCCGGAAGACCACAGTCGATTCGAAAGCGCTTGGACATTCACCTGGATCGGCATCTTCGAAATCATGACCACAAAGGTGGGCAATTCATCGTTGATGGCACCGAGTCCATAAGAGAGCCAAGCTCCGACCGAAGGTTTGCCCGGAAACATATTCCCCGTGGTGATCGAGAGAATGGCCGGCTCATGATTAATAGCTTCCGTGTGCAGTGATTTGATCACGCACAGCTCATCAGAAACTTTCGCGGTATAGGGAAACAGTTCTGAGCACCAGCGCCCAGCTTGGCCGTGCTGGGCAAATTTGTAAAAACTAGGGGCCACGGGAAAGCGGGTCTGGCTTGCCGTCATGCCGGTGAGTTGCTGGCCACCGCGAACTGATTCCGGCAGGTCTTGGTTAAACATGCTCGAGAGCCCGGGTTTGTAATCCCACGTTTCAAATTGGGAAGGCGCTCCCGCCATGAAAAGATAGATGGCCCGTTTGGCCTTGGGGGCAAAATGCGGTAGGAGCGGGGTCGATGATGACTCGTTGGCCAAGGCCCGCGGCAAGCTGCGACCGAGGATGCTGGCGAGGCCGGCCCAAGCGAGAGCCTTAGCTCCCCGACCGAGAAAGTGGCGGCGGGTTTCTAAATTTAACCATTCCTGTTTCAGGCCGAGCGGAATGTTGGGTAGATCCCAAATGGTGGGATGTTCGCCGCCATGATCGGAACAGAGGTCAGGTTGTAAAGGGTGAGGCGAAGCCATGAGATGATGGGTTAGGGGACTCGATAGCCGTCTTGAACGGGCTAATCTTATTTAGTGAGAAATTCGTCGAGGTTGAGAAATTGGCTCGCGACCATCGTCCATTGAGCCAGCTCAACCGGGTCGAGCGCTGGATCAGCGGGCGATTCGCCTACCGTCAAAATCGCTTGGGCGGCGGCTTTATCAGTGGAGAAACGCGTATGGAATTTCTCAAGAGTTTTAAGCAGGGCGACTTGTTCGTTGTCCACTAAGGGACGACTGAGCGTGGTGCGGGCCATGAAATTTAAGCGAGCGGCCGCAGCGGGGGCCGCATGCAGAGTACGCTCGGCGAGTTTACGGGCGGCCTCGAACCATTGCGGATCGTTCATGGTCACAAACGCTTGCAAGGGTGTGTTCGTACGCGCGCGTCGCGTGCAGACTACTTCGCGTGCGGTCGCATCAAAAGTTTCCAAGCTGGGGTCCATCGACGCGCGTTTCCAGAAAGTATAGACGCTCCGTCGGTAGAGGCCTTCACCTTTATCCGGCACATACACGGCTGTGTCTGATTCTGGCATGGCGACTTCCTCCCACAGACCTTTGGGCTGGTAGGGTTTTACCGATGGGCCGCCTAATTTTTCCACCAGCAGACCGGAAGTTAACAGCGCGCTATCGCGCAACATTTCCCCGTCCATTCGGAAGCGTGGGCCGCGGGCGAGTAAGCGATTGGTCGGGTCAGTTTCGTGCTGCGCCGCGGTGCTCTGGGCTGATTGTCGATAGGTGGCGGAGGTGACGAGTTGCCGATAGAATCGTTTAGTGTCCCAACCGCTTTCGCGAAAATCTACGGCCAGCCAATCGAGTAATTCAGGGTGCGAAGGTTTTTCTCCCATGACGCCGAAGTCACTGACAGTTGAAACGAGTCCGCGGCCGAAAATCTCCTGCCACATGCGGTTCACGGTGACGCGGGCAAAGAGGGGCTGTTCGGCTGAAAGCAACCATTCGGCAAGTCCGCGCCGATTGGCGGTCGCGCCCGGCGGTAATGGGGGGAGGAAGTGCGGAGTGAGTGGACCCACGCGATCGCCGCGGGCGTAATAATCACCGCGTTTTAGAATATCAGCATAGCCCGGCGTTGATTTTTCTCGAGCAATCAGGGTGGGCTCACCGCTTTTAGTGAGCGCCGCAAAAGCGATGTCGTGGGCGGCGACACTCGCGGCTAGATCGATGGCTACTTGGTCGACTTCCCCGAGGAAGTAACGATCAGCGGCCACAAACATCTCGTCGGCAGTCCATTTTTTAGGATCGGGTTGGCGGGTAATAATCTCGGCGGCCGGATCCGCAAAGGGCAGCTGCGCTACTTCTTTTTTAGTTAATTCTCGGCGGTAGAAACGGATATCCTGGAAGCGAGTTTCGCGCATTGGCTCATAATCATCGCGCCGGCCGAGCTGGAGAGTGGCGTTTGTCCGAATAGAAAATGCCGGCGTGAAATAGTTTACCTTATTTTCTACGTCTACGATCTGACCATTAATGTAGATTTTTAAACCAATGGCCCGGCGGGAACCATTATAAGTAAAAAAGACGTGAACCCATTCGTCGCGGGCAAAAGTGTCTTTGGTTGCGACCGAGATGCCTGGTTTGGGGTGAACTTCTTTTTTAGCTTCCGCGATAAATATTTCCTGAGTCGTGCTGGGGTCTGGTACGAGATTAACGATAAAGCGTCCGCCTTCTTGATAGATTTCCCAGCCGGCGCCGCCGTGTTGTTGATCATCGCCGCGTCGCGCCAGGAGGGCGCCATTGCCGGTATTCGAATCGCCCGCTTTGGCACGGAGCATGACCCAGCCGCCTGCGGAAAATTTTTCATCAGCTTCGACATCGCAGAGATTTCCGAGCGCGAGACGCGTCGCAATATCCATGCGCATGGATGGCCAGAGCCAAGATTTCTCACCCCAAACCAGCGGGTTGATCGTAGCCTTAAATTCTGGGGCCAAGGTCCCGGGCGCAGAATTTTTAACAATATCACCGTGGCCTTCATCAAGGCGTAAGCGGAGCTCGAGAGCTTTATTTGAAACGGGTTGGGGGCGCTGACCAGTGGCTAGCCAGGTGGTGATTAATTCGGGGGCCTGGGCTTGGCGCGCGGTTAGCTTGACTTGGAGGTCAGCGCGGGCGGACAAAATAAATTCAGCCGAAGCGCGATTTTCTTTTTTGGGTAGGCCGAGCACCGGGGCCGGCGCCGCTTTATTAAAGTCCCAAGGTTTTTCCGCGGTATTGCTGAGAAAAGCGGCGAGGCCATAGAAATCCCGCTGAGTGAAGGGATCAAATTTGTGATCATGACATGCCGCGCAGCCGGTGGTGAGACCGAGGAAGGTGGCGCCAAAGGCTTCTACGCGATCACGCGTTTGATTGATAAAAATTTCCTCGGGAATCGTGCCGCCTTCGTTGGTGGTCAGATTGCCCCGCATATAGCCGGTGGCGGCAAGTTCATCCAGCGTGCGGGCGGGTAACAAATCGCCGGCGAGCTGTTCACGGATAAAATGATCGAAGGGCTTGTTTGTATTGAAAGCGCGAATGACGTAGTCGCGATACGGCCAAATAGACCGATAGTTATCAAAATGAATTCCGTGAGTGTCGGCATAGCGGGCGTAATCGAGCCAGTAACGTGTACGGTGTTCGCCATAGCGGGGACTGGCGAGGAGACGATCGACGACTCGCTCGTAGGCATCGGGTGAACGGTCGGCGAGGAAGGCCTCAACCTCTGTCGGGGATGGGGGCAGACCGGTGAGATCTAGCGTCACGCGGCGAATCAAGGTGCGGCGATCCGCCTCTGGTGCGGGGGTAAGATGTTCGCGGCTCAGGCGTGCCTGGACGAAGGCATCAATAGGATTTTTTCCGGAGGCGGGGACAGTTGGCCGTTGCGGGGTAATAAAAGCCCAGTGTTCTTGGTAAGCGGCGCCCTCGGAGACCCAGCGGCGGAGCAAGGCGATTTCGGCCGGCTTCAGTGTTTTGTGCGCCTCCGGCGGCGGCATGATTTCATTTTCTTTTCTGGATTCGATGCGCTGGATGAGCGGGCTCTCATCGGGCTTTCCTGGCACGATGGCTGGGCCCATCTTTTCGTGAGGAGAAAAGGCGGCGGTGGCGCGGTCCAAGCGGAGGCTCGCTTTGCGTCCACCTGGATCAGGCCCGTGACAAGAGTAGCAATTTTCCGCGAGGATGGGCTGGATGTGCTCGTTAAACGCGAGCTTCGTGCTGGGAGCTGCTGGCGATGTGGCCGCGGCCGCGACGGGGAGCGCCGCAGTTTGCTGACAACCCAGTTGGATGAGGAGTGCGCCGAGACTGGCGACACCGGCAGCCCAAAGGGGCAAGGAGCGGGGCCGGAAGAATTTCATAGATTTAAAGCAGACCAAGGGGATAGCCCGGTGGGTACGGTATGATCAGAAGCATTAGAATCAGCTGAGCGGGAGTAACCCGCTGGCGCAGATCCTGAGTGGTTAACCGAAATTAAATGGGCGGGTAGGGGAAAATTCAAAGAGTGATTCACGAGACAGACACCTAACAGGGGCAGATTGGCTTAACGAGACACTCCAGTTAAAAGATAGTCGGGGGCGTTGAGACAAGAATTTGTTTACGTTGGTGAGATAGAAAAGCGGTCGGGCTGAAAGGGGAGGGTGAAATTCAGTGGCGCGAGTCTGTGTGGGGGTAGTAATTTCCGGCGAATAGCCCCCAAGCGTACAGCAAATAAAGTAATTAGTTTTCGGTTTTTTTGCTAGAAGAACTGCGACAATATTTAGGATGAAAACTACATGCATTCGATATGACCGCGGCTTGTATCATCTCTTTTTCCCTCTGGGGGAGATTTTTATTCTATTTTATCAGAATAAAGCAGACGCGATTTTTGAAAAAACTGGTAAGGTAAGATCAAGCACTGATTATTCATTTGATCCTGCCTATCTGTGCCAGGGTCGCACTGAGGCGAAACCTAGTTCAGCTGAGCAGGAAGTGCGATCCACAAGCTTGGGCCAAAGGCTTGCGCTTTTTCCTTACACCCCACCAAGCTCTTTAGGTTGATCAATCTAATCCGGATTTTATCTGACCGTATTCGCCTACCATGACTCACCTTCGTCACGCCTTTGTAAGTCTAGTGCTCCTTATCACGATCAGCGTCAGTGCGGTGGATACCGCGAGTTTTCGCGCGCAACTCCAGGGTGATCTGCGTCGTAATCTTGAGCGTCACCACGCGATCGCAGCTGAGGAGCGTGCCCAAAACGCACAACCGACAGATTTTTCTTATCCTTACATGCTGTCTGGTCTCATTAATTTGCATGCCCAAACCAAGGAGGCGATACTGCTCACTTGGGCGAAGGAAGATTTGCTGTGGATTGCACGTTGTTCGGTTGATGCCCATGGGAAAATTTCTCCTTTCTTTGGGGCCTCTTTTCGATTCCTTCCGTCGTATTGTGATGCCTATCGCTATCTGCAGGCGCAGGGTGTTCTGACGCCGGGTGAAGTCACGGAAGTGGCCGCACAAATCACCGCCTGCGCGGATATTCGTCTCAATCGCGCCGATTTTGGCGCGCAAAATCGCGGGCTCATCTACGGCGCAGAGTTATTGTTTTGTGCGCAGGCCGTGCCCACCGCCCCGCAGGTCGACCGCTGGCAACGGCAGGGCGAAGCGCTGGTCTACGACAGTCTGCACGGTTGGTCAGTGGAAGATGCGTCTATCTATGAGCCTTTTTGGTTTAACTATCTTCTCACGCTAACCGAGATGCGCGGCGAACTAGCTGAGCGTATGAAATTAATTACCACGCGGTACTATTTCGATCACGCGAAGGCGCTGCTTATGCCCAACGGGTTGATGCCCGATTGGGGTGATGGGGACTGGACGCATAGCTGGGCATGGAACGTCGCCAACCTCGTGCTCGCCGGTAGTCACTATCGCGATGGTACTTATTTGGAAGCGGCGCGTCAGCTCTACGAGGCCAACCATGCTTATTATCAAGCGTTGACGGGCGAGGCGATCGGCGGACTGGGTCTCGCGGTCCGTTGGCTCGATGCGGCGGTGCCACTCGCTCCGTTGATTCAGGCTAAATCGGCGGAAGTGGTGGATGATTTAATTTCCAAGAAAATCGTCTTTCGGGGCGCGGCCGACACCTATGCGCTTTTCAACTACCGGGACGAGGGCCCGTACGGCCGCTTCACCCGTGATTACCAGCACGCGCAACTCGATGCGCACGAGGAGAAGCCTCACCATGGTCATGCAGACGAAAATGCGTTTGGCGCTCTGATCCAAGCCGGCACGGTGCTGCTCGCGGACGGCGGTTATCGGGGTGTTTCCGTCGTAGAACTTGGGGTGTTTGGGCGTGGTTGGCGCGCCGATATTTTCCACAATCGGATCGTGGCGCGGACTGGTTTTCCTGCGCAGGCCGATGTTTTTGATTACCTGCTCGCGGATACCACCTATAATCAAGTGCAGACAGAGAAAATCCATTTTGGGACCTTTGGTAGTCTCGACTACGCTCGGACGAGGTTAGTTGATGAAGAACGGGGTTATACTGGAGACCGCATTACTCTATTTGCTCCAGAGAGCGGCCTCACGATTGTCGTCGACTCACTTCTGATCGATCGCGCAGGCAGCAAGATTTTTTGCAATACGTGGCATCCTGATCAGCTCTTGGAGCAAGGGGATAATTGGGTGCTCGCGCATGCGGACCAGATTTCCATCCGTCAGGAATCTTGGCCTAATCCGCATACCCGTGATCTGTTGATTCAGTTTGTGGGTAACCGCGATAAAGTTGCAGCCACGCGGGTGATCGATCGACGCTTTCATCCTTCCTCGGCTTTTTATCAGTACCTTAAAAATTATTTTTTTAAAGGTCAGCGGCTCACTTTCGTCACGGTGTTGCGGCCGGTGCCGGTCGGTGGTTTCGATCGTAAGTTGCTTGATGAGGTCAAACTCATCACGGATGAGCATGATGACGGTCGCGCACTCGGACTGCATTTTATGCTAGGAGGGGAGGCCATCACGGTTGGTTTAAAATTGGATCAAACGATTGGACTGACCAACCTGCGTGGTCGACCCATGTTTGACGTGACCACCGGTGCGATCACATACGGAGCACTGCGGACGGATGCAGATTTTGCCTTTGTAAGGGAGCATCACGATGGCACGCGTGAATTCGGTTTTCAGTATGCGACTGCCTTGAGCTTTGCCGGCACGACATTCTTTGAGCAGCAAGTTTGGCCAAAAATGTACCAAGGGGCCGGTGGATTTGCGGTGTCTGATCGTCGCGATAAAATGCCGCGTTGGCACGCGGTTGCGCCGGCGGTTAAACCTTGATTATACAATTTACATGATGCGGCTAATGATTGGTTGTTCGCCTAGGGGAGAGTCTAGTTGGCGGCATCAATGAAAGCAAAGCGTACGCTTATGTTCGTGAGGTTCACGCTTCGCGTGGTCATTTCGAGTCAGAGCATGCTACCATTAAGCTGGACTGGCCATAGCGCGTAAGGTGCTTTTAAGCGCATTTAATGCTTTAGCCAAGTTAGCAGCCGAACTTTAAATCATAAAAACCTGTTTTGCCCTATCCCCTTTCTATGCTTAATTCTTACCTTAGCCAAAAATTTTACCAGCGAGCGTGGCTGGCCTGTGTGGCGCTGCTCTTGATTACTCCACACCTCGCGGCCGCTCAGCTTAAGGTTTTGATTATCGACGGACAAAATAATCACGCCTGGGCTGCGACCACTCCCGTGCTGAAGCAAATTTTGCAAGACACGGGTATTTTTAGTGTAGATGTTACAACTACCCCAACACGCCCGATCGCCCCCACTCTGCCTGCTGGAGCGACGGCCGAACAAAAAGCCGCGCACGCCGAAAAGTTGCAGGCGTTCGCACGCGCGGAGGCCGACTACCAAGCCCACGCTCCCGCGCGGTGGGCTCAGTGGCGGCCTAATTTTAAAAATTATGCCGTCGTTGTTTCAAATTATAACGGCGAGAATTGGCCGGTGGCCGTGCGCACCGCCTTCGTAGCTTATGTTCAGGGTGGGGGCGGCTTTGTTTCCTACCATGCGGCCGACAACGCGTTTCCTGATTGGCCCGAGTACAATGAGATGATCGGTCTTGGCGGTTGGGGTGGGCGCACCGAAAAATCTGGTCCCTATCTGCGGTTACGCAGCGGCGTTTGGATCAGGGATTTAACCCCCGGCCCGGCCGGTGGACACGGTCCGCAACACGAATTCTTGATGGAAGCCTCTAGTCCCGCACACCCAATTCTGCGTGGCTTGCCGGCCCAATGGCTCCACGCGAAAGATGAACTCTATCACGGCCTGCGCGGGCCAGCCAATTCACTAACAGTGCTGGCTTCCGCTCTCTCGGATCGTACCAAGGAGCATGAACCGCTTTTGCTCGCGCTTACGTATGGGTCTGGTCGAGTCTTTCACACCGCGTTAGGTCATTCGGTCGAGACGCTTCAAGGTCGTGGCTTTCAGCTGACTTTTCAGCGCGGTACGGAATGGGCGGCAACCGGACAGGTCAGTTTGCCCGCGCCATTAGCAAACGAGCTTTCAATAAATCGAGCCATGGTCTCTCCTGTGATCGTACCATAAAAAATATTCAGCTCGTTAAATCTCGGTGGCTTGGGCTACTGCTTGCGTTTGCAGGCTTGGCTGAGCGCTGTTCGAGCGACCAATTTTAATCTAACCCCAATGACCCCCTCAAACCTACTCGTACCCCATACGCTGACGTGGCCTGACTATGTGACACTGGCTATTTATTTTGCGGTTAATCTCGCCATCGGTTGGTGGTGTGCTCGCCGGCGACGAGCGGGGGGCAGCTTTTTTTTAGGGGATGGGAAAATTCTCTGGTGGGCGGCTGGCATTAGTTTTTTCGCCACCGGGGCTAGCAGTATTAGTTTCATGGCGCTGCCGGCCAAAACTTTTCAATCAGACTGGCTCGCTTTTGGGTCGGGACCGGCCCAATCGCTCGCGGGGATCGTGGTTGGCTTAATTTTCGTTGGCCTGCTTCGGCGTTTAAATCTCACGACAATTTTTGATTATTTAGAACGCCGTTTTAGTAGGAAAGTGCGTTTATTAGGTGCTGGTCTTGCGGTGCTGCTAAAAATTTGCGGACGCATGAGTGTCGTGATGCTGCTCCCTGCGCTCGCGCTGGCGACCGTCACCGGTTTAAATGTTTATCTCAGTATTATTTTGATGGGGACCGTCACGACAATTTACGCGATGGAAGGTGGCTTTGAGGCGGTGGTCTGGACCGATGTTTTGCAGGTCGGCGTTATGTTGGGGGGCGTTAGTACAGCAATTTGGTTTATGGCCCATGGGGTTCCGGGTGGGCTGGGGGGGATTATTAATACGGGCACCGCGATGGGGAAATTTCACATGGTCGATTGGTCTTTAGATATCAACACGCCAACGGTGTGGGTCTTTATCGGTATGTTCTGCGGCTCAATTTTTACGCAAGTTGCGGATCAGCCGCTGATGCAGCGCGCCTTGGCTACGGCGGATGCTAGTGAAGCCAAACGCACGGTTATACTCGGCACGTTACTTGGACTGCCATCCACGATCATCTTCTTTTTTGTCGGCACGGCCTTGGCTGTTTTTTATCAGGCTCATCCTGAGCGCTTATCCGCGGCGCTGCCGAATGATGCTATTTTTCCGTATTTCATCGTGAACGAACTGCCGCACGGCATGGTCGGTCTCATTATCGCCGGCTTATTTGCGGCGGCCATGGGGGCGCTCTCAAGTGCCTTGAATGCCACGGCGGCGATTATCGTTACAGATTTTTCATCTTTCTTTAGTGTGGCGACGAATGACGCGCAGCGTACGCGCCAGGCGCGTTGGACGACGCTAGTGGCGGGTGGGCTCGCCACAATCATGGCGGCCTTAATCGCTTCGCTTCATGTGGTGTCGCTTTGGGATCAATATTTAAAATTACTCGCGCTCATTGGGGGCGGTTTCCCGGGGGTGTTTGCTCTGGGTTTACTGACACGACGCGCGAATGCCTTGGGTGTTATGATTGGCGCGCTGACCAGCATCGCCGTGACGTGGTGGGTGCAGAATTACACGCATACCAGCGTCTTTTTGCACGCGGCGGTAGCGATCGCAACCTGTGTAGTGGTCGGCTATGGCATGAGTCTTTTAGTCGGCCGCACCTTATCGCGAGAGGCTTTGCGTGGTTTGACGATTTGGGATTTAGGCAAATTGGCCGTGGAGCCAAGTTGCGTAACGCCTCCGGCCCGTGACTAGATCGTCCTAGTACTCGCTAGGATTTTTGGCGACGATCTTTGTTTTCACGCCTTTTAAAGAATTATTCTCTCTATGTTTGCCCCGCATACCATCCGTGGATTTGAGGTTAGTCTGCTGGATATCCCTCTCTATGCGCCCTTCGGGATTTCCGGCGGGGCGCAAGCGGTGGCTAATAATGTGCTGGTTACTCTTATCCTGGCGGACGGTACGACGGGTTACGGCGAAGCGGCACCGTTGCCTCCCTATAATGGGGAGACCCAGGCTGACGCCGTTGGCGTGTTAACGGCCGCTCGGTCTTGGCTACTCGAGCGAAGCTTTACAGACTGGCGGGTAGTGGCGGAAGAGTTTCGCCGGCTCGGTGGCGGGGGCTGCGGATCGGCTCAGTACGCTTTTGAACTGGCCTTACTCGATGCGCTGACGCGATCCGCTGGTCTGCCTTTATGGAAATATTTTGGCGGCGCGAGCACGACGCTCGAAACTGATATGACGGTGACGACCGGCTCGCCGGCTGAGGCGGCCGAAGCGGCGCGAGCGATTCGGGCCCGGCGCATTCGACAGATTAAAGTTAAAGTCGGGGGCGCGGGTGGGCCTGAGCATGATTTAGCTCGGTTGACGGCAATTCACGCGGTCGCGCCTACCGCTCCGCTGATTTTAGATGGCAACGCCGGGCTCTCGCGCGGTCATGCGAGTACACTCGTCAGCGGTTTGCGGGACCGCGGAATTACGCCGGTACTTTTGGAGCAGTGGCTCGCTAAAGACGATCTGGCTGGAATGCGGGCGCTGCGTGAAGAAAGCGGGTGGACCGTTGCGGCGGACGAAAGCGTGTGCTCCGTGCAAGATGTCGAGCGCATCGCGGCGGCGCAGGCGGCGCAGGTGATCAATATTAAATTAATGAAAGCCGGCATCGCCACGGCCTTGGATATTGTCGTGGCCGCGCGGGCGGCTGGGCTCGGGTTGATGATCGGAGGCAACGTTGAGTCGATTCTCGCCATGACGGGCTCCGCGTGCTTCGCGACTGGGCAGGGAGGCTTTCAATTTGCTGATTTAGATACGCCGCTATTTCTGGCCACGAATCCCTTCACCGGCGGATTTGCACTTGATGGCGGTCTGATCTCCGTGGCGGCGATCACCGCGGGACATGGGGTGCAGCCCCACCACGCTTAAAGATCGAGGCGGGGCCGTGGCGCTTCCGGCCACAGACGGTGGACTAAGCCCGCGAGGCCCAACGTGAGGCTCGTGCCGATCAAGGTGAACCAAGGCCAAAATATTTCACCACCGAACCAGCGATACCAGTCGTCGTGCCAGGCCGGAATATTCGGCGGCCAATAGAGTAAATTCATGGTCACCAGTGAAACGATCATGCCGACCATGGTTGCGCGAGCGCCCACGCGGCGAAAAAATAAGGCAAGGATGAGTCCGCCCAAGAGCGCCCCGCTCGTTAACCCGCGGAGGGAGAAGGCGGCGTTGAGCACGAATTGGACTTCGCGGGACAGCCAAGCGACGCCGATGAGCATCACGGCCCAAAAAATGGTGGAGTAACGACTGAAGCGTAGAAAATAACGCTCATCTCGGTTCGGCGTCAGCGGCCGGATGAAATCCATCGTGGACACCGAGGCCAGCGCAGTAAGGGCTGAGCTGATGGATGACATCGCGGCTGCGAGAATGGCGACGAGCAAACCGCCTTTTAAAAAGTGGGGAACTTCGGTCAGCAAAAAGATCGGAAAAATAAAGTCGTTCGACTTCAGGCCCGGTCGCGTTTCGGGCAAAGAAATCTGCAAGGGATGGCTTTGGTAAAAAACCCAGAGCATGACGCCCACGAGGAGAAAAATCAAAAACAGGGGAAAGATGAGAATCGCACTCAGCACGAGAGCTTTCCGGCCATCGGCGACCGTGCGACAAGCGAGCACCCGTTGGACAATCAGTTGCTCGGCGCCGTGGGAGGACAACACCATCACCGTGCCCCCCAAGACGCCCATCCAGAGATTAAAGGGAGCCGAGAACGTGAAGTGGGGATTGAGCCAAGCCAGTTTGCCGGCCGCCCCAGCTTGTTGGAAGGTCGCCGCCCAGCCCCCTTCGATAAGTGTTGGAATATAAAAAAGCGCAAAAAGTCCGCCGGCCAAAAAAAGACCAAACTGCACGGCATCGGTCCAGATCACCGCTTTGACTCCGCCAATATAAGTATAAAGCAGAGAGAGGCCGACAAAAATTAAGATGGCGCCGAGGAGGGGATCAACGATACCGCCAAGGCTGCAGACGGTTTCGCCGAGCATGAGGCGAATAGGGATGCCCGCGACATAGACACGCACGCCGGCCGCCAAAATTTCGAGGAAAATAAAAAAAGCGGCGGCTAATTGGCGGGGTCCACGGCCGAGTTGTTGTTCCAGTAATTGATACGGCGAATAAATTTCCCCTTTGAGGTAATGCGGCACCATGACTACCGCTAAAATAATGCGGGCGATGACATAGCCGATGATCATTTGGATGAACATCAGATTGGTGCCGTAAGCGATCGCCGGCACCCCGATGATGGTCAGCGCGCTGGTTTCTGCGGCGACAATCGAAATGCCGATGCCCCACCAGGGGATGTTACGACTGCCCAGAAAATAATCGCGGGTGTTGCGCTGGTCTCGGCCGAACCAAAGTCCCAGAGCGATGATGCCGGCCAAATAGCCGACAATGATTAACCAGTCGCCAGAATTGAGATGAGCATTCATCCGAGAATCGTTATCGAGTTAAAAGGACTTCCGAATGGCGAGGAAAATTCTATTTTGAGCCTCTCACTCAAGCGCGGGGAATCGAGCGAGGTTTGCTGGACAGCCGCGCCCCTGTGGGTGAAGTATGTGGTATGCGAATCATCCTCTGCCTTGTGGGATTATTAGGTTTTTGTGCTCTGTCGCTCGCCGAAGAATTCGACCTCATTATTCGTCACGGCCAAGTCATCGATGGTAATGGCAATCCCTCCTTCCATGCGGATATTGCGATCAAGAATGGTCGCCTTGCGCGAATTGGCCGCATCGAGGGTGGGGCGAAGACCGAGATTGATGCTACGGGCCTCATGGTAGCTCCAGGCTTTATCGATGTGCACACGCATGCAGATGAAATCGCTGATCAGCCGCGGGCTGAGAATTTTCTGCGCATGGGCGTCACCTCTCTCGTCGTGGGTAATTGCGGTGGCTCGGCCTTAGATGTCGGTAAATTTTTCCGCGAGGTTGAGCATAATGGCATTTCTCTGAACGTCGCGACGCTCATCGGGCACAATACGGTGCGGACCGCGGCTATGGGTGGGAATTTTAATCGAGCGCCGACGGCGGCAGAGGCAGCGAAGATGAAATTCTTAGTGACGCAGGCGATGCAGGCAGGCGCTGTGGGTTTATCCACTGGCTTGATTTATTTGCCCGGCGTTTTCTCCACGACTGAGGAAATCGTTGAATTAGCCAAAGCGGTTACCCCATACGATGGGATCTATGCGAGTCACATGCGCCATGAGGACGCGCGGATTTACGCCGCTTTGGATGAAGTGTTCCGTGTTGCACGCGAAGCGCACTTGCGCGCAGAAATATCTCACTTGAAACTTTCGGGCGAAAGATCGTGGGGCCAGGCCGATCAAGTCCTGACCTACATCGAAACCGCCCGTGCGAGTGGCCTTGATCTGACGCATGATCAATATGCCTACACCGCTTCCAGTACGACGATGCGCCAGTTAATTCCAGATGATGCGCTCGAGGGGGATCATCAGCATTTTTTGGCGTTGCTGGCGGATCCCGTAAGAAAAGCTGAACTCGTCGCCCGGATGAAACGAAATATTCTGACGCGCGGTCGTCAGGATTATGCCTATGCGGTGGTCGCTTCATTTCGGCATGATACTTCCCTAAATGGTTTAAATATTTTGGAGGCGGCCAAGAAATTGCGCGGATCAGATTCACTCGATGATCAAATTGAAGTGATTCTGGATATTGAAAAAAATGGGAGTGCCTCCGGCGTATTTCACGGGATGAACGAAGCCGATTTGCAGAAGTTTATGCGTCATCCTCATACGATGATCGCCTCGGACAGTGGGTTGCGGGAATTCGGCAAGGACGTGCCGCACCCGCGTGGTTATGGCAATAACGCTCGGGTGTTGGGTCATTACGTGCGGGATTTGCACGTGCTGAATTTAGAAGATGCGATTCGCAAGATGACGAGTTTGCCCGCCGCCACATTCCGTTTTGCGGAGCGCGGAGCGCTGCGCGAAGGCTACTGGGCGGATATTGTTATTTTTGATGCCCAGAAAATTGGCGACCCGGCCGTTTATACTGATCCGCATCATTACGCAGTCGGAGTGCCTTATGTCTTGGTTAATGGCGTGCCTGTAATCAATCGCGGTAAACATACCGGCGCCAAACCTGGCCAAGCCTGTCGGGCCGTGGTTCCCGCGGCCTTGGCGTCAGCCCCCGTCGAGCTCAAAGCTCAACTGACTGCTCTCGTTGCTCGACCTGAATTCGCCGCAGCTATTTGGGGCGTGCAGATCAAATCACTTACGAGTGGACGGGTGTTATTTGAGCATCAGCCAGATCGGCGCATGAGTCCGGCGTCCAACTGCAAACTCTACGTGGGTGCGCTGGCGCTCGATCAATTAGGCGGTGATTATCGTATCCGCACTCCCATCCAAGCGACGGCGGCGCCGGATCAGGCCGGTGTTTTAGCGGGTGATGTCATTATCGCGGGTCGGGGCGATCCGAGTTGGCACCATCGTTCTGCGCAAAAAGATTTTTGGACGCTCTTTGATCCTTTCATCGCCGCTCTGCGGCAGGCGGGGGTGAAGCAGATCACGGGCGATATTGTGGCCGACGCGACTTACTTGCGGATGCCACCCCAGGGTGCGAGTTGGACCGCCGATGATATGGATTATGAATATGGCGCGGAAATTTCGGCTATAGCGCTGGCGGATAATTACGTCGACCTACGCATCACCCCAGCGCTCGCGGTTGGTCAGACCAGTGTACTCACAGTACTCCAACCGGAGAGCGGACTGGAGTTTGATAATCGAATTGTCACTGGCTCAGCCGAAAGTGCGCGCGATGTTCGCGTGCAACGTCTCCCGGGAGAAAATATCGTTCACTTAACCGGCAGCTTGCCGCTCGGGGGCCAAGACGAACTGACCGAAGCGTCTGTGCCGCGCCCGGCCGCGTGGTTTGCCACGAGCTTGCGGGCCGCCCTCCAGCGGGCGGGTATCAAGGTTGCTGGTCAGGCTCGCAGTCGGCGCTGGCCCGACGCCGCCGCGCCCGGCGCAGTGCAACTCGGTGAGGTCGTATCTCCTCCGCTGCGCGAATTAGTCGCGGGGTTCATGCTGCCTTCGCAGAATCTCGAGACCGATCTTATTTTTGCCTATCTGGGTGAGCAAACGCGTACGGGAGCGACGCCGGCTTGGCTGCGTTCTGATGAATTAGCGGTCACGGCGTTAGAAAAATTTATTGCCCGCCTCGGCATCCCCGCTTCAGCCGTGCTGTTTGATGAAGGCTCCGGGCTTTCGCGCAATAATTTGGCTTCGGCTTCCGCTACGGTAAATTTACTCACGACGATGGCGACGCACCGTGAAGCCGCGGCATTTTTGGCCGCCTTGCCGACCGCGGGCGTTGACGGATCTTTGGCTAAGCGGATGCAAGGGACTGCGGCGGAGGGAAACGTCCATGCTAAAACCGGCGGACTCCGTTGGGTGAATGCCTTGTCGGGCTATGTGACGACTGCCGCCGGCGAGCGGCTAGTTTTTAGTGTGATGCTCAACCGTTATCTGGCCTCGCCCGGTCATAAAGGCACCGCCGCGCTTGATGAAATCGCGGTGCGCCTTGCGTCGGAAGGGGCCCAGTAGCCAAAGCAAAAATGACTGCGCTCCCAGCGATCTGCAAACCCGCGAGCATGTGCTCCGTTCTTGCCGCGTCCGCTTTTCGCGTTAATTTTATATAACTTTGACCAAGGGCCTAAGCCATCGGCTGATTTCATTGGATGCCTTTCGCGGCGCAACCATGGCGGCGATGTTGCTGGTTAATAACCCCGGCACTTGGAGCGACGTCTATGCTCCACTACGACACGCCGCGTGGCACGGGTGGACCCCGACAGATATCATTTTTCCATTTTTTTTATGGATGGTGGGCGTCGCCATTACCTTCGCCTTTGCGCAGCGCGTTGCGGCGGGGGCGGATCACCGTCAAGTCATGGCTCATGTCTGGCGCCGGGCGGCGCTTATTTTTTTGTTGGGGTTGTTGCTCAACGCTTTCCCTTTCGGGCTGCTTTCAGCGCATCACTTTTCCTTCGCGACGCTGCGCGTCCCCGGTGTGCTGCAGCGCATCGCGCTTTGTTATCTGGCGGCGAGTGCAATTTTTCTGCGCAGTACTTGGCGCGGTCAGGTTGCATGGACGGGCGGGTTGCTCGTGGTTTACTCGGCGCTGCTGATGCTGGTACCTGTGCCCGGTTATGGGGCTGGTCAATTGACTGCGCAGGGCAGTCTGCCGTGGTGGATCGATTCGCATCTCCTCGCCGGGCATACTTGGACTGGGGCGCCGGCGCCGGGGTTTGATCCGGAGGGGCTGTTGTCTACGCTGCCCGCGATCGCGACCACGTTACTGGGGGTGCTCGCCGGCCAGATACTTCGCACTGGAGCAACTGATTCAGTTAAGGCTCTTCGCCTCGGTGGCTTCGGGGTAGCCTTGCTGAGCATCGGGCTGGGACTGGCTCCTTGGATGCCGATTAATAAAAATCTGTGGACCAGTTCATTTACGCTTTTTACCGCCGGCGCGGCGGCGATGATTTGCGCGGGATTTTACTGGCTCATCGAAGTGCGCGGCTATCGACGCTGGGCTACGCCGTTGATTATTTATGGCTCAAATGCGATTGTGATTTTTGTGCTCGCTGGACTCCTCGGTCGTTTGCTGGGTGTGATTCAATGGGGCGGTCCCGCGGGTGCCGTCGTCACGTTAAAGGGCTGGATCTACGCCAGCGCCTTTGCGCCTTATGCGACTCCGGTTAATGCGTCGCTGCTCTTTGCCGTCGCTTTCGTGCTGCTCCATCTGTTGATCGCCGGGCTTTTGTGGCGTCGGCAATGGTTTGTGCGAATCTGAGGCTCAGCGTTTTTGGTTTGGGCTTTTACGCTAACGAGCAGGCGGAGGGTCGATGAGTTAGAACGCCTTCGACGCAGAAAATTCTAAGGGATCATAACGCTTGAAAGCTTCGATCGCTTCATATTCGGCGAGACCCAGGGCGTTGTAAGCTTGGGCTAAGTTGCGACTGCGATCTTCGGTGCGTTGCCAAAATTCCCGGCGATCCTCCCCGAGGAAGAGCGCCTGATCCTTCTGGGTTTCGTGCCGGAAAATAGCGCGGCGTCGGCGCAGTACTTCTTGTGGGCTGAGCGGGACGGCGAGATCAATTTCATCGAGCGGCCATTCTGCCCAGGCTCCCCGATAGAGCCAGAGTTCGGCCTGAGCTAGCCAAGCAACTTTTGCCGTGGCCGCTTGGGCCAGCGCGTCGCGGAGGACATGCAGGCACAGGCGATGCGTGCCGTGGGGGTCATCTAAATCGCCAGCGGCATAAATCAGGTGCGGTTTAAATTCATTAAGAAGCTTCGCCATGGCGGCCACATCGGCTGCTCCGTAGGTGCGGCCGCGGGTTTCTCCAGTGTAGAAAGGAAGGTCGAGGAAATGTAATTGACGCTCCGGCACGCCACAGACGCGCGCGGCCGCGATGGCTTCGTGCCGGCGAATGAGTCCTTTCCATTTAAGCATTTCCGCCGTGGGGGCAGGTGCTTGGTCGCTGCTGAGGCTAGTGCAGAGCGTGGTGAGACGATTGGCTTCGGTGGGATTGGCGAGTCCGCTATCGCGAACAAAAGCTAATAAATTCCACGCTGACTGATGGGATACGGCGCTGGCGCCGGAAACTTCATAGGCGATATGCACCTCGTGACCTTGATCGACTAAGCGACAGAGCGTGCCGCCCATGGAAATGACGTCATCATCCGGATGCGGCGAAAGCACCAGCACGCGTTTGGGGAAAATTCCGGCGCCGGCCGCGCGCAGGGGACGGACAGGGGCATCACCGGGTTTGGCCTTCGCGGGATCGCGCCCGCCCGGCCAGCCGGTGATCGTGTGTTGCATCTGATAAAAGCCGGCGAGGTTGGTTTCATAAGCGGAACCGTGCACTCGGCTGAGATCCTGCAGACCGGCTTCATTGTAATCGTCGTCGGTCAGCTTGAGAATGGGTTTTTGTTTTAATTGAGAGAGCCACAAAATAGCGCGCCGCGTCATGCGCTCATCCCACGCGAGTCCTTGTTCAGCCAACGGGCCGATGAGCCATGGTGTGCGATAGCGGGTCAGGGAGCCCGCGGCCGCGGCATCGAGCACATATAAAGCGTTCGCGTGTTCCTGGAGGAAGGAGGCGGTGACCTGCGAGTTAACTTCGCCTTCGATGGCTTGCCGCGCGATATCCGCTTTGTGCTGGCCCCAGGCGATCAGAATGACGCGCCGAGCGTTCAAGATCGAGCGCACGCCCATGGTTAAGGCGTGCCGTGGGGTCGCCATATCTCCGCCAAAATCGGCCGCGGCATCGCGTCGCGTTAACGGATCCAAGGTTACCAATCGGGTGAGGGAGTGACGGGGGCTGCCGGGTTCGTTGAAGCCAATATGGCCGGTGCGGCCGATGCCGAGGAGTTGTAAATCAATGCCGCCCGCCGCGCGAATGGCTTCCTCGTAGGCAGCGCAATGGCCATCGACCTCCGACTTGGTGACCGTGCCTGAGGGGAGGTGGGTACGCGCTGGATCGATATCCACTCGATCGAAGAGATGGGTCCGCATGAAGTGCCGATAGCTCTGAGGCTGTTCGGCTCCGAGGGGGTAGTATTCGTCCAGATTGAACGTCGTGACGTTAGCAAAGCTGAGGCCTTCTTCGCGGTGCAGGCGGACGAGCTCCGCGTATAAGCTAACCGGCGTCGAGCCGGTGGCGAGGCCTAGTACGCAGGCGCGGCCTTCGCGATTGCGCGCCCGAATGAGGGTGGCGATTTCTTGGGCCACGGCGCGAGAAGCCGCTAAACTGCCTGCGAATACGGCGACGGGAGAATGTTCGTGATGGTTGCGCTCGAGGAGGGAGGAGGAAATCATGGCGTGGGGGGCGGAGGGAATAAATCGCTCCCGATAATAAGGCTCGCCTCGTTTAGAACCAATAGCAGAAATGACGATGTTTTTAACATAAATGCTAACCCCTATTTCACCTCCACTAAAAGAACTTGTCGCGCGATTGCCGCAACCGCTGCATCCGTTGGTGGGGCGGTCGGCCGCGAAACTTGCCCTGCCTGACAATGTGGTTTGCTTTCAGCGCAGCACCGCCACTGATCTCAATAAACCTCGGCGGGGGCGCTCACTGCATCATCGTTTTGTTTTGATCTTTGCGCTGCGCACAGCGGCGACAGTCTGCGTCGATGATCAGGCGATTCGGTTACGCGCTGGGGAGGGGTTGTTGGTTTTTCCCTTTCAGTTTCACCATTACACCAAGGTCGCTCACGAAACACTGGCTTGGTTGTTTGTGACCTTTGAATCAACTGAGGTCATCGAATTGGCGGCACTGCGCTATCAGCCATTTGGACTAACGCCGCAGTTGCGCTCGTTGGCGGCGGAGCTGGTGGAAGCTTATGAAACGGAACGCACGGCGGATTTACCTATTCTTATTCTGTCAATTTTACTCGCGCGGCTGCGGAGGCTTAAGCTGGCGGCGCCTACGACTGCTTTATCCGTGACCTCGCAACCTGGTCTTTTGTTGCGCGTGAATCAATTAGCTCAGCGGAGCCATGAGCCGCCGAGTCTGCAGGATATGGCTCGCGCCTTAGGCATTAGCCCCAGCCACCTCCGCGCACGGTTTCGGGCTTCATGCGGCGTTAGCATTGGCCGGCATTTGCGTCATCTAAGACTGGAGCAAGCTTGTGGTCATCTTCGTCTCGGGCCGCAACGGGTATCCGAAATCGCTGAGCTCTGTGGTTTTAGTTCTATTTACAGCTTTAGCCGTGCATTTCGTGTAGCTTATGGCGTTTCCCCATTGGCCTATCGACATAGTGGTCGGTCAGTTCCACGTGCTCGTCGAGATTCGCCCGGTAATCGCCGTCGCTAGGCGATAAATTATTTTAAATAGCTATTCGGCGCACTCATCTAATGCAGTTTAATAGCAGATGTTGAAATCTGCCGGTTATTTTGTCTTGGAGTTAGCTCGATTTCGCTTCTGATTTTAGCCCCTTTATAGCTATGACCTAATCTGGAGCTACGCTCCAATAACCTACCACACCTATGAGCCAACCTAACCTACCTCGCCTGACTTCATTGCAGGCTGTTCTGTTGCGGATCGCCGCAAGCCTGTTCCTGTTCACTGCTAGCTTCGCTTTGCAGGCGGCTGATGCCCCTGCAAACCTCGCGACCCCTAAAGGCCCGGCCGAGCGCATTGTTTTGGAGAAGGTCGTCGTCACCGGTTCGATGATCAAGCGGATCGCTAACGAAGGCGCTTTGCCGATGGAGACCATCACGCGTCTGGATATGGATCAACAAGGCATCGCGAGCGCCGAGCAGTTGATCTCTCAAATTAACATCAATGGTAACGGCCTCGATAATTTGGCGAGTAACGCCGACGTGGTCGCCGGAGCCCAGCGTGGTAATAATGGCGCCACTTCCGCCAATCTTCGCGGCCAAGGTTCTAATGCTACTTTAGTTCTCCTCAACGGTCGTCGCGTTGCCTCCCATGGCCTCAACGGCGGCGTTGTTGATCTTAACTCAATCCCGTTCCCAGCAATTGAACGCGTCGAAGTCCTCAAGGATGGGGCGTCCGCTATCTATGGTACCGATGCCGTAGGTGGGGTTATTAACTTTATCACGCGCACCGATTTTCGCGGTGTTCGCGCGAATGCTTCCAACGATATCACCCAGGAGGGTGGTGGCCGCATCAATCGTTATTCGGTAGTCGGCGGTTGGGGTGATTTGAACAAAGACAAGTGGAACCTCATGGCTTCCCTCGCACTTTCAGATCATAAGGTCCTCCGCGGTGACCAACGTGATTTCGTCAATACCTTCCAGCCTGATCGCGGCATTTCGCCCGACACGCGCGGTACACCGATCGCCACAATTTTTGCGATCAGCTCGCTCTATAACGTCCTCAGCGCTGGCAGCACGACCACCACGCTGCGCGGCACCGGCCCGCTCGATCCCGTCAATGCGGCGCTACGGGTCAACGGCATCAACATCATCGATCTCCCCACCAACACCGCTGGCTACACCGGTTATGATGGCATGGGGCCCTATGCTGAATTGCTTTGGAACAGCCCGGCATCCAAATATGGCTCTGCTTGGGATACTGGTCGCGCCGCTGTACTGCAGCAGCCGGTCAAAAATACCAACTTCGTCGGCCGGGGCTCCTTTAAGCTCGGCGAGCATCTCGTCGCGATCGAGGCCGTTATCGGCCGCTCGGAGTCGACCAAAAGTTTCTCGTCTAATCAGATTTCGAGTTCCACCTCGACGACCAATCCTTTCTATAATCTGGCTTACCCAAGCACCGGTTCTGACTACAATCGCGTCTTCAACGCCTTGGTCGCCTTCTTCCCCGCCTTGGAAGTTAATCGCGGACAGCCTATCCCATTCCGCTGGCGCGCGGAGCCGGCCGGCAATCGTGAGATTTCCACCGTCAGTGATACCCGCCGCTTTCTCCTCAGCTCCGAGGGTCCGCTTTCCTTCCTGCAAGGCTGGGAATATCGGGCTGGCCTCGCGCAAGCCGAGAGCAAGAGCAAGTCGCGCCTGAACCGCGGTTACTTCTACGCTTACCCGTTTGCGGCTTTGATCAACAATGGCATTTTGAATCCATTCTCGTACACGCAAAGCCCAGCCGCGCTCACGGCGCTTGATGCCGTCCGGGCTGATGGGGCACAGCTCTACGGCGGCACGTTCACCACTACGACCGCTGATTTCACAGCTTCAGGCCCAGTGTGGCATCTGCCAGCTGGTGAAATTCAGGGCGCAGTGGGCGTCGATATCCGCAAAGAAGAATACGCTTTCGCGGGCGATCCACGGTCTGACTCGACTTCGGTGCAGAATTTTATCTTCAACGCCCCCTTCGATAACACTTTGGCCACGGCGGGTACGCTCAGTCGTAATATCAAGGCCGTTTTCGCTGAACTGCAGATTCCTCTCCTGAAGACCCTTGATTTGAATGTTGCCGCTCGTCGCGACGACTACACCGGCTTCGGCAGCAGCACCAATCCGAAGGTAACACTTCGTTTTGTCCCTGCGGAAAAAGTGCTCTTCCGCACTTCGTACAGCACAGGTTTCCGCGTTCCGACCTTCAAGCAGCAATTCGATCCGCGCACCGAGAGCATCTACGCCGGTCTCGATTTGGTTAATCCCTACACCAACCTCGCGATTCCTGCTAATAGCATCCTTACTTATTCCGGCGGTAAGGCTACGTTAGATCCTGAGAACGCCAAGATGTACTCGGCGGGTATTGTGATCTCACCGCTTAAGAACATCACATTGAGCGCTGACTGGTGGTCGATCAACCGCGATGGCACTATTCTGACGCTCGGCGCTTCGGATATTTTGAAAAATTATCAACTCTTCAGCAACGCCATCATTCGCGATAACGCTAACTTGATTTCTGCCATCGACACTCGCTGGCTCAATGCTGGCGAAACGTCGACGAAGGGCATTGAATATAATGCCCGCGGAGATTTCGAAGTCTACGGTGGTAAATTGATCGCTGATCTTAATGTCACTCAGCTCATCGAGAAAAAATCTCGCCTGCTGGCCAGCGCCCCTTGGGGTAATAGTGAAATCGGCCGCTTCACTCGCGCGAGCGACATCGGCTTGAAGTGGAAATACTCGGCCTCGACTTCCTACCGCAAGGGGAAGTGGACGGGCCGCGTCAGCCAGCTCTACCGCGCGGGCTACATGGACTACGTCGCCCCTGGCGTACTCGCTGGTTTAGTTACGCCGGCTAACTGGAACCCGAAAGTGGGTGAATATATTACCTACAACGCCAGTCTGACTTACCGTTGGAGCAAGGACCTCACCGTGATTGCTGGGATCAAGAATCTCTTCAACACCGAGCCGCCTTTCTCGGTTGCTTACGACACCAACACGGGTGCCGGCAGCAGCTGGGAGCCCCGCATCGCCGATCCGCGTGGTCGCGCCTTCACCCTCTCGGTCGACTATAAATTGCGTTGACCAACCAGACCGCTCGCTCGGCCTGAGTGGGCGCGCTGAAATTCTCCTGGGGCGGTCCATCCGGATCGCCCCTTTTTTTTACCCATTTTACTTATAATTTGTTCACTCTGTAGCTGGACCATTAGCCTGCGGTTGCGTGCAATTAAGATTCGCAGCGCTTCGACAAGATTTTGATTCACCTCACCGCTAAATTTAGCAAACAGACAGTATCCGAGAATTTAGTTACTAGCGAATACCACCCTTTATGTCCCTGCCTCCTGCCATTGCTGCCTTGCCTGCACGTACCGCCGAATTGGGTGAACTGCTCGTGCGTTGGGCCAATATTAATTCTGGTTCTGGTCACGCAGCTGGACTCGCTCGCATGAGTGCGGCGCTGCGCAGCGAATTCGGGGCCGCTTTTCCAGCAGCCACTATTACCGAGCTGGCGGCTGATGCGCCGGGTTTTAATCCGGCCGGCGTGACCGCCCTCAGTATTCGCCAACGCCCCTCGGCTCCTGTGCAGGTCATGCTTTGCGGTCATTACGATACCGTGTACGAGGCGGATGATGCTTTTCAGCAATGTCGGTGGCTCGATCAGTGCACGCTCAATGGTCCGGGTGTCGCAGATATGAAGGGCGGTCTCATCACTTTGCTGGCGGCTCTACAGGCTTTCGAGCAAACTCCGCATGCAGCGCAAGTGGGCTGGGAAGTATTGCTCACCCCGGATGAAGAGACGGGTTCGCACGGCACAGTGCAACTTTTCCAGCAAGCCGGCGCGCAGCATTGTTTTGGTTTTGTTTTCGAACCCGCGCGGCCTACGGGTAACATTATTCATTCGCGCAAGGGCACCGGTGTCTTCACTGCAACGTGTCATGGTCGGGCGGCGCATGCGGCTAAAATTCCCAATGATGGTCGCAATGCGGTGCTCGCCCTTGCGGAGTTTCTGCTCGCGATCGTGAAAATTCCGGCCGAGCTGCCGGACGTAATGGTTAACATTGGCAATATTCGCGGTGGTACCGCGGCCACCAATGTGGTTCCTCACTTCGCCTTAGCGGAAATTGATGTCCGCATTACTCGGCTCGCGGATCGAGCCCCGCTGCTCGCTCGCCTTCGGGAGCAAGCCGACCGGATCAGTGCCCGGGAGGGTTACCGACTGGAATTAACCGGCGGGTTTAATCGCCCGCCGAAAGAATGCCTCCCCGCAGAAGAAGTTGCTTTCACCGAATGGCAACGGGCCGCGGCTGATGTGGGCGTTGCTCCCTTCACGTGGGTTCATGGCGCCGGAGCTTCGGATGGGAATTTTCTTACGGCCGGTGGTTTGCCTAATCTTGATGGTCTCGGGCCCCTCGGCGATGCGCTGCACAGCGATCGAGAAACGTGTCGCGTCGACACAATTGCCCCTCGTGCGCAAATTGTAGCTTTATTTTTGCACCGAGTGGCCAAGGGCGAGATTAAGCTCCCTGCGCTGCCCGTTCGAACTTAGTTGCATTCTCTTCGGCCTAATTGGGTAGCCATAATCCACCGAGCACGGCCGCGCGCGCTGCTCCGGTGACAACGGGGCAATTGCCGGGTTGGGCCTGCCAACGCTGGCGAGCTAACCAAGCAAAAGCCATCGCCTCAACCCAATCAGCCGCGATGCCGAGGGCGTCGGTTTTTTGGATCGTGCAGTCGGCCAATTCCGCCGCGAGCGCGGCCCGCAGCTGGGGATTATGGGCGCCGCCGCCACAAATAAAGATCTCAGGTCGCCGTACGGCAGTTATTTTTTTTATCGCGTCCGCTATCGTGCGCGCGGTCAAAGTGACGAGCGTTGCTTGGATATCCGCAGCGCTGCCGCCTCCGGTGGCGTCAAGGTGTGCCTGCAACCAGGCCAATGAAAAATATTCCGGCCCCGTGCTTTTCGGGGGCAGGGCGTGAAAATAGGAGTCCTGCAACAGCACCTTCAGCAGAGCGGGTCGCACGGTGCCTTGCGCGGCGAGTTGGCCATCACGATCCATCGTCTCCCCTGTGGTTTGCCGACACCAGCCATCCAGTAACGTATTGCCAGGGCCCGTGTCGAAACCGAGCAGGGTTGAACTTCCACCTGGGAGCGCGGTGAGATTGGCGATGCCACCAATATTGACGATCACGCGGTCGCTCTGAGCCGAGCGAAAGACTGCGTCGTGAAATGCCGGTACCAGCGGCGCGCCTTGTCCGCCGAGGGCGAGATCCTTGCGGCGAAAATCTGCGACCACCGGAATACCCGTGAGGCTGGCGATTACATTGGGATCGCCGATTTGCAGGGTAAAGGCCGGCGTATGTTTGGGGCGGTGGCGAATTGTTTGCCCGTGACTGCCGATGGCGCGAATATCCCCCGCGGTGAAAGTAGTTTTAGCCAGCAGGGCTTGCACAGCTTGCGCCATAGCTTGGCCGATGAGCACGTCGGCTTGCCCGAGTCGGTCGATTTCATTTTCACCGGGCCGGCATAGACTGAGCACTGTTTCGCGCAGCGCGGGTGGAAACGGTGCGCAGTGGGTCGCGATCAGCTCTGGCTGGGGTGAAAAACGGACGAGTGCCGCATCAATGCCATCTACGCTGGTGCCAGAGAGCGTTCCAATATAGAGCTCAGACATTGAATGAAAATGGGCGGATACAAGGCACCCACATGAAATGAACGATTGAACCCGCTGCCGCAACGCCGATTATCTTTTCGCTATGCTTAATACGGAAACCCCCAGCCCCCAGCACCCTAATCTTGATCAATATGCTTCCGCCGATCTTGTGCGGGCTTTTACCGCTGATCAAGTGTTGGCGGCGAATGTCGTTCATGCTGCGGCTGATTCCTTGGCGCGGGCAGTTGATGCGGCGGTGCCGCGCATCGCCGCAGGTGGACGTTTAATTTATGTCGGGGCAGGAACGTCGGGGCGGTTGGGCCTCTTAGATAGCGTAGAACTATTTCCGACTTTTGCTTGGCCGAAGGATCGCGTCGCCGCTTTGCTGGCCGGTGGTCACGCTGCGTTGGGTTCAGCCGCGGAAGGCGCCGAGGATGATGAGGCTCAGGGTGGGGCAGATTTGCGCGGGTTAGCGGTCTCTCCGCAAGATGTCGTTTTGCTGATCGCCGCTTCGGGTTATACTCCTTACGTGCTCGGCGCTCTGGCGGCCGCGAAAGGTGCGGGCGCATTGACCATTGGCCTCGCCAATAATCCCCAGGCTCCCGTGGCCACCCAAGCAGACATTGGCATCACGCTCGATACGGGCAGTGAAACCATTTCTGGGAGCACGCGACTCAAGGCTGGTACCGCGCAGAAGATTGCGCTCAACACGCTTTCGAGTTCGATTATGGTTAGGCTGAATAAAGTCTACGGTAACTTGATGGTCGATGTACTGCCGACCAATGCAAAATTGATTCGGCGCGCCGTGGCCTTGACTCGGCAAGCGGCGGAAACCGATGAAGCCAGTGCCCGGTCGGCACTCGAGGCCTGTGGATATCGCGTTAAGGTGGCGATCGTGATGCTTCGCTTGAAGCTCGACGTGGCCACTGCTCAAACGGCCCTTGATGCGGTACAGGGTAGTGTTCGTCGCGCGCTGAAGCGTAGCTAAATCGGGCTATGCGTGATTCTCCCGCAATCGATTCCGTCTCTGTTCAGATTAATCTTTTGACTGAGCGAAGCCGCGACACGCGGGGTGGACCGGCGGCTTTAATTTCTGCTTCCTCCATAATTATATCAGCTGCAGCTACGTTTTTTTGTTTTTTTCTCGCGGGCTGCACCACGCCCACGCCGCCGTCTCCGCCCTTGGTTGGCCCCCCTGCCGCGCCTCGCGAATTTCGAGCAGTCTGGGTTGCGGCCGTCGCCAATATTGATTGGCCGAGCCAGGCGGGTTTACCAGTCGCGCAGCAGCGCGCGGAAATTCTGACCATTCTTGATCGGGTAAGTGCTTTGAAGTTAAACGCGGTGATTCTGCAGGTTCGCCCAGCTGCTGACGCTCTTTACCCTTCGACATTAGAACCGTGGAGCGAATATCTTTGCGGGGAACAAGGGCGCGCCCCCGTGCCATTTTATGATCCGCTGCAAGTGTGGATTGAGGAGGCGCATCGGCGCGGCATTGAATTACACGCGTGGTTTAATCCTTATCGCGCGCGTCATCATCAAGCCAAGTCAGCCTTCGCGCCGAACCACTTGGCGCTGACGCACCCCGCTGCAGTAAAAAAATACGGCGAATCTTGGTGGCTAGATCCGGGCGAGCCGATTGCGGTGCAGCGGACGCTGGCCGTCGTTGCGGATGTGGTGCGGCGCTACGATGTCGATGGCGTACATCTCGATGATTACTTTTATCCGTATCCAATCGCTCGGACGGTGGTCGGCGCGGTTAATCCGCTGGAAATAAATGAACCACTCGATTTTCCTGATGAGCCCTCTTGGAAAATCTATCGCGATGGTGGGGGCACCCTCAACCGCGCCGACTGGCGCCGCCATAATATTGATGTTCTCGTGGAACAGCTGCAGCGCACCATTCACGCGCTCAAGCCCACGGTGCAATTTGGCCTCAGTCCCTTCGGCATCGGTCGGCCGGATCGCCGACCGCCGGGGATCGTGGGCTTTAGTCAGTATGATAAAATTTACGCCGATGTTGAACACTGGATTGAGCGTGGATGGATGGATTACCTGACGCCGCAGCTCTACTGGCCGGCGGCCGCGACGGCGCAGTCTTTTCCGGTTCTGCTCGATTATTGGGCTCGGCAAATTAAGGGCCGCTTTCATCTCTGGCCTGGGCTGTTTACTAGCCGCATTAATGATACGCCCCAAAGTTGGTCGGTCGGTGAAATTACGCGGCAAATTGCTGAGGCCCGCGTGCAGCCGGCGACAACGGGTCACGTGCATTTTAGTATGGTGGCACTGCTGCAGAATCGCCACGGCCTCAGCACCCTTCTCGAAGCGGGAGCTTACGCGCAGGCTGCGTTAGTGCCCACGACGCCTTGGTTAGATGCCAAGCCCCCGCTGGCTCCTGAGCTAAAACGGCTGGGCGCTGGCCAAATAATGATAGCCCCCGCCGCCGGCAAACCAGCGGCTAATTATGCAATCTGGCGGGGGTGGGGCAAGGTTTGGGAATTTTCGGTTCAGCCCGCGAGTGCGCCCTTGGTTGAGGTGCATGGTGCGGAAACTCTGGTGGTTTCGTCGGTCGATCGACTCGGTAATGAAAGTGTTCGCGTCACCTTGCCCTTAAATCGTCCACGCCTTTAATGACGCCACTGATGAACACTCCGATTACTCCCGCGGCGCGGCCGTGGCGTTGGATCCCGACGCTTTATTTTGGACAGGGTATTCCCTACGTCGTGGCGATGACGCTCTCGGTGGTGATGTATAAAAATTTACAGATCTCAAATACCGCGATCGCGCTCTACACGAGCTGGCTATATTTACCTTGGGTCATCAAGCCGCTCTGGTCGCCCTTGGTGGATTTGGTTCGGACTAAACGCTGGTGGATCGTGGGCCTGCAGTTATTGCTGGGGGTGACGTTTGCTCTCGTGGCCTTCACGGTACCAGCGGGTAATAGTTTTCAACTGACCCTCGCGGTGTTTTGGCTGATGGCTTTTAGTTCGGCGACGCATGATATTGCGGCCGATGGATTTTATTTGCTCGCGCTTCCGGCGCATCAGCAGGCGGCACTGGTCGGAGTGCGCAGCACCTTTTATCGACTCGCGATGATTGCGGGGCAGGGTGGGCTTGTCTATCTGGCGGGCTCACTGCAGCAATTTACCGGTGATGTCCGCGTCGCTTGGGCCGCGATCTTTATTCTACTCGCCGTATTTTTTGTTTTGCTGGGACTGTATCATTGGGTCGTTTTACCGCGACCGGTGGGAGATCAAGCCGTGAATGGAGGGCAACCTTTAGGGGCGGGTTATCGCGCGGTATTTGCGGCTTTTTTCCACCGACCGGGGATTAAAGTCATCCTGAGTTTTCTGCTGCTCTATCGATTTGCTGAGGCCCAATTATTGAAATTGGTTACGCCCTTTCTACTCGACGGCCGCGCGATCGGTGGACTCGGGCTCACGACGCAGCAGGTCGGCATTGTTTACGGCACGGTAGGCGTAGTGGCACTGACCTTGGGCGGAATTATGGGCGGCTTAATTATTTCCCGCTACGGCTTGAAGCTGCTTTTGTGGCCCATGATATTCGCCATGTATTTGCCCAATATTATTTTTGTGTTTCTCGCGATAACCCAGCCCGCAAATCTTTTGGTTATTGGTACCGCGTTGGCCGTAGAGCAATTTGGCTACGGCTTCGGCTTCACCGCTTATATGATGTATATGATCATGGTGGCAGACGGCGCACACAGGACGGCGCATTACGCGATATGCACCGGATTTATGGCCTTAGGCATGATGCTACCCGGTATGGCGGCTGGGTGGATTCAGGATCATTTGGGCTATGTTAATTTTTTCCTCTGGGTCTTGGTTGCCAGTATTCCTTCCTTTTTTGTCACGGCCTTAATTAAGGTTGATGCGCAATTTGGTCGGAAAGTTTAAGGGTATGCGGCCACCGCGCGCCAAGGGGCACCCGAGATAATAGAAAATCACCTTTCCTTCACAGGGGCTGCCCGCCAACTTCGAGCTACCCCTATTTCCTTCATCACGTGATGAAGGTTTTCCCATGAACCTTACCCTGCCTGATTGGATTATTATCATCGCGTACCTGATCGGTTGCTTGGCCGCCGGTTTGTGGATGCGGAAATTTGTGCGCGGCGTGGAGGATTTTGCCGTCGCCGGTCGCGAGATGGATGTAAATCTCGGCATCGCCTCGCTTGCGGCCACCGAACTTGGGTTAGTGACGATTATGTACACCGGGCAGCTGGGCTACGAAAAGGGCTTCGCTGGCTCTATGATTGGCGTGATTATGTGCATTGCCATTTGGCTCATCGGTCGCACGGGATTTGTGATTGGTCCGCTGCGGGATGCGGGAGTCATGACGATTCCGGAGCTTTTTCAAAAGCGCTTTGGCTCACGCGTCCGCTGGTTAGCTGGACTTTTTGTGGTGCTCGGTGGCTTACTTAATATGGGTATCTTTCTCCGGCTAGGCGGGGAATTTTTGGTCTCAGCCACGGGCATGCCGCCCAGTTGGCTCGAGTGGGTCATGACGGTTCTCCTGGGCCTCGTGCTCATCTATACTGCACTCGGCGGGATGCTCTCTGTCCTCGTTACAGATTATCTGCAATTTTTAGTTATGGGGTTGGGTTTGGTGGTTACTTCCGTGTTGGTGATCGATCACATCGGCTGGATTAATTTGGTCCAAGGTCTCACCACGGCTTGGACTGGGGGTGGGGCGGCGCACTCCGTTACCCAAATGGCGGCTCATCCCTTTAATCCCTTTCATACTTCCAGTTTTGGTTGGGGCTATTTGCTCTGGCAGTTTGCGCTTAATATTGCCGTCGCCACAACCTGGCAGACCCAAATCAGCCGAGTACTGGCCACTAAAAATGCTGACACTGCCAAGCGCATGTATCGGCAAACCGCCTTTTATTATGTGGGTCGTTTTTTACTTCCCGGTCTCTGGGGCGCGGCGGCGTTCGTCTGGTACGCACAGCACGGCGGACTGCCGAAGGAGCTAACCTCGCTGACCGCGATGCCGCATTATCTGAGCATGGTGCTCCCGGTCGGAGTGATTGGCCTCGTGGTGGCCGCAATGCTCGCCGCAGAAATGTCGACGGATAGCGGCTATATGCTGACGTGGGCCACCGTCATTTATAATGATTTAATTACACCGTGCCTGCGGAAGCCCCTCGCTCCCAAGCAGCAACTCTTGCTCACGCGCCTACTGGTGCTGGCGATCGCCATCTTTTTGCTGTTCTACGGACTCTGGTATGAGTTGCCCGGCAACGCTTGGGACTATCTCGCGGTGACCGGTAATATTTACCTCGCGAGTGTCTTCACCTTGTTGGTTGCCGGTCTCTATTGGCCCCGTGGCAATGCCACGGGGGCCGGGGCGGCTTTGATTTTAGGCGCGATTGGTCCGCTGGCTTTTCTCCTCTTAGGACGAACCTATCCGATTGCGCCTGAAGTGGCCGGCGCCTCCTCTTTTGGCCTCGCTGCTCTCGGTATGATCGTCGGTTCACTGCTCACGCCTGCTCCCTCCACTCAATGAATACTCCCGCGGTAATTTTTTGGACCATTCTACTTTTTGCTTCGATTGCTTGGTATGGTTTTCTCGTGTTTTACGTCGGCATCAAAGCCGGCCGAGAAATTCGCACCATGATTACAGAATTAGAAAAAACGCTTTTGCCCTAACCAGCGAGGGTTTAACTTGGTACTTCATCTTATGAGTAGCCGCATTCGTTTCCGTGTTCTTAGTTTTGTTCTCCTTGGCCTATTGGGTCTGACTGGCTGCCAAACGCATCAACCTGGGACATCGCTCGCCCGCACCGGCGATGAGATTGTGGTGGCCGGACAATTGTTTCATACGGGGACTCGAGTGATTACTTGGATGGATCCAAATGGATATGATGCTTACCGCGTGGAGCGCCGCTTCAGTCCGCTGGCTACTAGCGATTGGGAAAAGACAAAAATTGAAGCGAAGGAGGTGACGACACCTAATCGTTATAGTCTGCGTGGAAACTCACTGGCCCCTGCCGAGCTCGAACGCTTTCGCGGCGGCGGCTGGACTCTCCCCGCCCTGCAGCGCGTGGTAGATCAATTCGTAATCCATTATGATGTCTGCGGTATTAGTAAGGTTTGCTTCAATGTGCTGCATGATCACCGCGGCCTTAGCGTCCATTTCATGCTCGATCTCGATGGCACCGTTTATCAAACGCTCGACCTGAAGGAACGCGCCCGCCACGCAACAATTTCCAACGATCGTTCCATTGGGATCGAGATCGCTAGCATCGGGGCGTATGCGCCCGGTGATACAAAAACACTCGACGAATGGTATCAGCGGGATGCCCGCGGGAGGCCCTTCATCAAAATCCCCGCGCGGCTGGGTGATCCGATGCTGCAGACCAAGAATTTTGTGGGCCGTCCCGCTCGGCCTGTGGCCGTGCGCGGAGTCGTGCAAGGGACCGAGCTCGTGCAGTATGATTTCACGCCGCAACAATACGCCGCATTGATCAAACTCACAGCGACCCTCTCACAGATTTTTCCGAAAATTACCCTCGATTACCCTCGCGACCGCCGCGGTCAACTTGTGGCGCATAAATTAACTGATGCTGAATTGGCTAAATATCATGGCGTGTTGGGTCACTTTCACATTCAGACGAATAAAACTGACCCCGGCCCTGCATTGCAGTGGGACAAGTTAATTAATGGGGCCCGGCAGTTGGCGCGTTGACCGCTTCTGCCTTGCTCGCTTTAGACGCTACATTTCACTTTGCGTTTTAGGGCGAGGACGCGTTCGCAAGAAGTGGCGATACGCTCCGGAGAGAGGCGGCCAGATTCGACTGCACGGAAGATGATGGTCGCAGCTTTCTCAGCGATCTGCGGATCATAACTCAGATTGTTTCCTAAACAGAGCACGTCGACGCCCGCTTCCAAAGCGAGCGGGATGGCTTGGGCGAGACCGTAATGGCTAGCGATCGCCTTCATTTCTATGTCATCGCTGATGATTACCCCCTGAAAACCTAATCGTTCACGGAGTAGCCCGGTTTGGACTGCCCGCGAGAGGGTCGCTGGGTAGGTTGGATCGAGGTGACGATTAATTACGTGGGCGCTCATGATGGCATCGCATCGACCAGCGGAGATGAGCTGTTGAAAGGGGGTGAGTTCGCGCTCATGCCAGGTGGCGGTGATGTCCACGAGGCCAAGATGGGTGTCAGCAGTGGCGCTGCCGTGTCCGGGAAAATGTTTCGCGCAAGTTAGCACACCGTGGGCGCGGTGGGCGTCGACGAATTCAGCCGCATGTCGAGCGACGACGGCTGGATCGCCTGAAAAACTCCGGCCCTTCCCCTTGATGATGGGGTTATCAGGATGAGCATCGAGATCAACCACCGGCGCCAAATTAAAGTTGATGCCTAGGGTCGCGAGATTGCGGGCGACCAGCGCTGCGTGACGGTAGGTCTCGGTCGGCTGATTCAGCCGGCCAAGCTCCTCGTGCGAGCTGCTCCCGGGAAATCCATACTCGGGTTTGAGTCGATTAACCCGACCGCCTTCCTGATCAATGGCGATGAGCAAGGGGTGGGCCGCCTGCGCTTGGAGATGGGTGATCAGCGCGCGAACTTGCTCGGGTGATTCAATGTTGCGCCGACACGTGGTGGGATCAGCCATTTCCTGATCAAATAAAATAATGCTGCCGAGGTGTTGTTCGCGAATCGCTTGCGCCACTAAACTACACTCCGCCGGTGTGCATCCGCGAAAACCGACGAGCAGGAGCTGACCGATTTGTTCACGTAAAGTCATAAATAAAAATCAGGGTGAGGAGGGGATGCCGCATTTAGTGAGACCGAGACCAGGCTCATCAGTTGGGATAATTTTACCATCCACGAGCTGGGCGCCGGTGAAGAGATCATTTTTTATCAGGAGCGCCCCATCCAAGTCGGCCCAGTCCACTAAGGGAGAAAGTTGGGCCGCGGCGGAGATCGCGCAGGAGGTTTCAGTCATGCAGCCGAGCATCACTTTCAGATTTAGCTGCCGGGCGAGGGTGATCATCTGATGCGCTTCGTGCAGCCCCGTGCATTTCATGAGTTTGATATTGATGCCGTCAAATACGCCCCGCGCGGCGGGTACATCAACTAAGCGCTGCACGCTTTCATCGGCGATTAAGGGAAGCGGGCTGCGTTCGCGCAACCAGGCGGTGTCATCGATTTGCTCTTTAGGCATCGGTTGTTCGATGAACAAAACTCCCTGAGTGGCCAGCCACTCGCTCATGCGCAGCGCGTCCTCACGATCGCACCAGCCTTGGTTGGCATCGACGGTGAGGGGCTTGTCGGTCACTTGGCGAATCGTGGTGATCAGTTCGCGATCTGTATCGCGGCCTAATTTTACTTTCAGGATCTTATAGGGCGCCGCGGCGAGCGTTTTCTGCCGCACCACCGCTGGGGTATCGATGCCGATCGTGAAAGAAGTGGCCGGGATGCGGGTCAAATCGAGGCCCCAGTGGCGGTGCCATGAAGTGTTTAATTTTTTTCCAACCCAATCATGTAAGGCTAAATCAAGGGCGGCTTTCGCGGCGGGATTACCGGGAGCCAATGCATCAATGTGTGCGCCGATGGTCGCGATTTGCTGCAGGTCGGGAAAGGCAGCGGGGTCGACTAATTTTAAAAAAGCGGCGGCGCTCGCCGGAGTCTCTCCGAGATAGGGCGGCATGGCGGCCTCGCCATAGCCAGTCAGACCTTCGTGCTCCCATTCGACCATTAAGGCCGGCGTCGTGGTGCGCGAACTCGTTGCGAGCGTGAAAGCGTGGGCGAGTTCGAGCGTGTAGGGATAAGAGCGGAGTGGCATGGCCAGAGAACTGACGGGAAAGTGCGCGCTTAATTAGCAGGTGATGGCTGCGAGTAAAAGACGCGCAGTTCTGGCTTAACCCCGATCAGTGCCTGGGCACGTTGCAGTGCTTTTTTTGTCGCGAGGGTCGGATTATCCTCGGCGGGAAAGATATTTTCGTAGCCAATTTTTCGGGCGAGGCCGCTGCGTTTGAGTACGGCCGCGACGTCGCCATGAACGCCCGAAATAAGCAGATGGCGTCCTTCCAATTGGAGGTATTCCAATAATTGACCGAGCGCCATGACCGTCGTGGCGTCGAGATGGCGCGCGTTTTTCATGCGCAAGATAAACACCCGGATCTGCGGGTCTTCGGCAAGACGGCGGACGCCATCTTGAAAAATATCCGCCGCGCCAAAAAATAAGTCGCCCTCAACATGCACGATGGAAACTTGGGGGCTATTGCGTTCTGTGGGGGTGTCGATCTGGGCGAGTTGGCCTTGGTCGTTAAAGGCATGCTCAATGAGAGTGGGGGCGCTTGCTTTCTGCAGAAATAGCACGAGTGAAAATCCAATGCCGACATAAATGGCGGTATCAAGTTGCAGGAAGAGTGCGGCAAATAACGTTACCCAGAAGACCGCGGCGTCAGCGCGGGTGGAGCGACGAGCGATGGTGATTTGGGCCGGGTTAAATAAACGAAAGGCAATACTGATTAGATAGGCTGCGAGCGCCGCGATGGGGATGTAATTCAGCAGTGGGGAAAGCAGGAGTCCCGCGAACAGGACGCCGATACTGCTGATGATGGTGGCAAATTGGGTGCGACCACCGCTCGCTAAATTCGTAGCGCTGCGCAAAAAGGAAGCGGATCCTGGCATCGCGCCAAAGGCGGTGGCGGCAAGATTGCCGAGGCCCATGCCAATCAGCTCTTGATTCGGATCGAGCCGCTGGCCGGATCGAGCCGCCAAGGTTTTCGCGATGGAGATAGCTTCCATCATGCCAAGCAAGGCGATGGCGATCGCGGTGCCCGTGATGCGCGGCAGCAGGAGTAAGCCTTCTCGGTTTAAGGGAAACCCAGTAAAAATTGGCATCGCACTTACCATTTCGCCCAGATCGCGCACGAGGCGTAAACCGTGGTCCTCGAGTTTGAGAGTTGCGGCGATGATACTTGCGAGAAACAAAACGATGAGCCCATCCGGCCAGCGCGGTCGCCAGCGGCGCAAGAGATAGAGTAAGCTCAGTGAACCCGCCCCCGTCGCTGCCGTCAGATAATTAAAATCTAAACTGAGAAAACTCGTGATTAAGTGATGCACGATACCGGGCAAACTGACTGCTGGGGCCCGATCAATTCCCAGTAAATTTCCAATTTGGCCGACAATAATCAAAATGCCCACGGCCGTCGTGTAGGCGATGATCACTGTGCGCGAAATAAATTGAGTGAGTTGCCCTGTTTTTGTTAATCCCGCTGTCAGTTGAATGATGCCGATGATGCAGCCAAGCAGTAGGACTTTCGCCAACGGCGTTAGGGGAACATTCGCGAGACTAAGCACCGCGCCTGCTAAAATAATACTAATCGTATTCGTGGGCCCAAAAACAAGGTGGTGGGATGAACTGTAGCAGGCACAGATCAAGGAGCCGATCACCGCAGTGGCGAGGACTGCATGAATCGGTAGCCCGACGACGAGGGCGAAACCAATGGCTTGCGGAATGGTGATGACGGCAACCGTGACGCCTGCGAGTAAATCAGCGCGAAATTTTTCGCGGCTGTAGCTGGCGACTTCCCGCCATAAAGGTGGAATTAAGTTGGCTCGAATTTGCCCGCCAATACCGGTGATTCGCCGGCTGGCCACTTGAGTTAGGTCGTCGAGCTCCTGCATTCAGTCAGAATGATAACAATGTGGAGCGATGGCAATCTCTGGCTCGGCCAACACGTGACTGGTTTAAACGCTCGGGTTTTATTTCACGCTGGATCCGCTGCGGTCGCCGACGAGTCAGCTCTTGGTTAGAGCTGTTTTTGGGGTCAGTCCCGTGATCGGCTCGAGGATTTATATTCTTCAACTGCGCCGATCTTAAAGTGAAAATGAGAAAGTTGGTGGTCGGTAAATGTGTCGTTCACTCATTTCGATAAACTACTGCCTAGTTGTCGTGCCCAGAAAGGCAGCAGAACATCTCAATTTTTGAATTAAAGACATTGATTTGCATCATGTGGCTATTTTTGAGCGTTTTGGGAGGTCGACCTTTCGTAACCTCCGTTTGGCAGCAATTTGTGAATAAATTTTAGGCAAAATTATTGAGTGTTTTCTTGACTGGGGGGTAGGGAATGGGGAGAAATGGGGCGTTCTGGGGAGTTAGGGCCCCGGACTCACCCATGGCGTCTTCAGGTAACACAATTTATTCCGGCCGTTTTGAGCACACGCTCGATGACAAGAATCGTCTCACGATTCCGTCGTTGTGGCGTTGGGCGCATACAGACACGGAGACGTTTTTGGCGATCCCGCATCCTGATAGTTATATCGCGGTGCTGCCGCCCGCGCGGGTGGCAAAATTACTCACGCAGGTTTCCGAGATGAAAATATCGGACCGCGAAGCGCAGGCGGTGAAGGCCAAGATTTTTTCGGAAGCCCTCTCCTTTACCTTCGATAAGCAGGGTCGCTTCGGCATTAGCCCCGACCTCTTGCGTCATGCGGGCATTGCGAAAGACGCCGTGCTGTCCGGCATGGGCGATACTTTTAATATTCTCAGTCCGGCGCGTTGGACGGATCTGCAACGCACAACGGCGGGAGAAAACTTCGGCGACATGATGCGCCGCATCGGGCTCTAAAATCATGAAGACCCTTACGCTGATTCGTCCGCAACCTTTACCGAGGCTCGCGCTCATCTTCTGTGCCAACCGACGCGCTTTGCTCCGCGAGTCGCTCACGCTCGGGCTTTCGTGGAAAAAAATCCATGCTCGCGCCCGCGCTTGAATCTTTGCCGCTCGTGATGACTCAGGGCCACCAACCCGTCATGTTGACTGAGGTCTTGGAATACCTCGCCCCACTTCCTGGGCAGGTCTACCTCGACTGCACGTTCGGTGGGGGCGGGCACACCCGCGCTATTTTGGCGACTGGGGCGAGCGTAATTGCCCTTGATCGGGATCCGGCAGCCCAGACCCGCACCGGTGGGTTAAGTGCTGAGTTTCCGGCGACCTTCCGCTTTGTTGATTTAAATTTTGGCGATCTTACGGCGCTACCGGAGACCGGCTTGCAGGGGATCCTGTTTGATTTGGGTGTATCATCATTTCAGTTGGACGAAGCTGAGCGCGGCTTTGCTTTTCGCCATGACGCCATCACCGACATGCGCATGGATCCGCGGGAGGGGGCGGCGGCTGGCGTTTGGCTGGAAAATGCGAGCCATGATTCGCTCGTCAACGCGGTGCGCGATTTGGGTGAGGAAAAAAACTGGCGGCGCGTAGTCGATGCGATTGAAGGCGCTCGGGGCACCGGGGCACTCGCACGCACCGCCGCTTTGGCTGAGCTCATCGCGGCAGCGATTCCCGCCGCTGTTAAGCGGGAGAGTCGCATTCATCCTGCGACGCGTACTTTTCAGGGCATTCGGATGGCTGTGAATGATGAATTGGGCGCACTCGAACGAGCGTTGCCAGTGGCTTTCGCTAAACTGGCACCTGGCGGGGTGCTCGCGGTGATCAGTTTTCACTCTCTTGAGGATCGCCCGGTGAAGCAATTTTTTCGCAAGGCCTGCGGCCAACCGGTTGATGCCAATGATGCTACGCCTCAGCAACTGCGGGCCAAATATGCCGAGCCACTGACTCGAAAACCGCTGACGCCCTCGGAACGTGAACTAGCCGCTAATCCTCGAAGTCGTTCCGCTAAGTTGCGCGTGCTCCGTAAAATTTAATTCATCGCCATGAAACCACCTCCGGCCCCCGGCCTCATTAATCGCTTTTTTGCATTGATTCTGTTGCTCCTGATTTTCTCTGGTTCCCTGGGCCTTGGTGCCGTGTGGGCGCGCCAAGGTCTTTCACAGGCGGCAAATCGCAACCGCGTTCTCGTAGGCAAATTGGCTGAGATCGATCGTCGATTGGATGAAGTTAACGCCCAAGTAGCGACCGCGGTGAATCCTGACGCGCTGTTACATCAAAACCAAGCGATGCGGCTCGCGCTGGGTTCGCCTCGCGAAGTGCAGGTGGTGCGCGTCGCTGAGTCACCCGAATTACGCCTCGCGCAGAAGCGGAATAGCGAAATTTTTAATCTGACAGCCGCAACTTTCAATTCAGGCAAGGCCCCCGCTTTTCGCGTGCTAACCGCAGCCCTGCGTTAATCTCATGTCGAAGGGTTTTGCTTCTAATCGTCTCAGCCTACTCGCGATCGGCGTCATTGCCTGTTTCGTCTGCGTGGGCGTACGGTTAGTGTTCTTACATGTGATCGATCGGGACGAGTTGTTGCGCTTTGTGGACAAGGCGCGCCGCCAGATCGTCGTCGAGCAGGCCCGGCGCGGCACTATTCTTGATACGCGGGGAAATTTACTAGCGACCTCTCGCTCGGAAATCACCGTCGCGGTCGATCCTTGGTCATTGCAAGAATACCTCGAGATAGAAAAAAATCCCAACAAACGCGCCCGCAAGAGCGCCGAGGAAAAAACCAAGCGGGTGCAATTAGCCGCTTTACTCGATTTGTCGGTGGCTGAAGTAGAGAAAGCGTTTGTCCCAGCGATGCGACCGATTGACCCGCTGAAAGATCAGCGCGATGGCAAGGTAGATGGCGTGACTAAGGACCGCTGGGTAAAACTGCGGGAGGCTTTACCGGAGAGCGTCTATGACAAAATTGAAGCTTTGGGCATTCGCGGGATTACGCACGATCGGGTTTATCGGCGAGTCTATCCGGGCGATGGACTCGCGGCGCACCTGATCGGTTACTTGAATAAAGAAGGCACGCCAGTCAGCGGGGCGGAACATCATTTTAATCTCTATCTCAAGGGGCAGGATGGGTGGATTGAATCAGAAAAAGATGGAGCGCGGCGTGAACTCGCGCAATTCCGCTCGCGCGAGGTGCCGGTTGCCAACGGTAACGATGTCGTGCTGACCATCGACTCCGTAGTACAGCACATCATCGAGGAAGAATTAAAAACCATCGCCGATAAATTTCAGCCGCATTTTGCTACGATTATCGCCAGCGACCCGATGACGGGAGCGATTCTCGGCCTCGCGAACTATCCAAGCTTCGATTTAAATCATTATAACCAAGCCCCCCTCGACGCGCAGCGTAATTATGCGGTCACGGACATGATCGAGCCGGGGTCGACTTTTAAGATCGTCGCAACGGGGGCGGCCTTAAATGAAGGTTTGGTTACCCCGCGTACCACTTTCGACTGTGGTAATCCGACCATCGACTACAAGGGTCGCACACTAAAATTACCGAAAGAAGATGAAGCGTTTGGGCGATTGAGTGTGGCTGATATTGTGGCGCACTCGAGTAATCGCGGAGCGGCGCAGCTGGCGATGCTCATGGGCGAGCAGCGCTTTTACGACTATGTCCGCGCGTATGGCTTTGGCGAAGCGACGGGCTTTGGTCTCGGGGGCGAGGTGCGGGGTCAGCTGGCTTCGCCGGCCAAATGGGACGGCCTGACGATAACGCGCATGCCGATGGGCCACGCGGTAGCCGCGACCCCACTACAAATTCACATGGCGATGAGCGCGGTGGCGAACGGTGGCGTGCTCTTGCGCCCGCAGATTATCAAAGAAATTAAGGATCCGAATGGAAATATTGTGCGTACTTTTACCGCCGAAAAACGAGGGCAGGTCCTCAAGCCCAGCACGGCCGCCCAATTGGCCCAGCTCCTCACGGGCGTAGTGCGCGAGGGTACCGCGAAGGGCTTTGATATTCCGGGCTTCGAGATCGCGGGAAAGACGGGGACTACCCAAAAAATTATCGGCGGCAAATACAGCACGAACCATCACGTCGCTTCCTTTGTGGGCTTTTTCCCAGCGAGTCGGCCAGAAATTGTTTTATCGGTGATCGTTGATGACGCGGTCGTCGCCGGCGGTACGGCCTACGGACGCGTGGTGGCTGCACCCGCATTCCACCATATTGCGGAGCAACTCATCCAGTATCTGGATATCAAGCCAGTGCTACCGACCAATCGGACTTTTCTCGCTGCGCAAGGAGGTTTCCAATGATTGGTTATCTCACTCCTAATTATCCGCTGGTGGCGGCTTTCCGGGACCAGCCCGTCGTCCGGACGCGGGTGAAAAATCGGCCGACAACTGGACTCTTCAAGACGGCTCCAAATTTAGCGGACTATTTTCCGGCCGATGAAATTCTCGCGAGCAAAGGCGAGTTAGCTCGTCCTATTTCGGGTCTCGCGAGCGATAGCCGTCGAGTGCTGGCTGGTAATGTATTTTTTGCGCTACCGGGAAACCGGACCGACGGGCATGCTTTTATCGACCAAGCCATTAGTCGTGGGGCAGTTGCCATTGTCGCCGAGAAAATTCCAAGTGGGACAGCGGCGCGCGTGACTTATATCCAAGTGGCGGATGTCCGGTGGACTCTCGCGAAAGCGGCGCAGCGCTTTAATCATTTCCCGGACCGGTCGCTGGACGTGCTCGGGGTCACCGGCACGAATGGGAAGACGACGGTCGCTCATCTTATTAAGCATTTATTAGCGACGACAACTCAGCGAGTCGGTCTGGTGGGGACGATCCATTACGAGCTCGGGAATCGAGTGGTGCCAGCGTATCAGACGACGCCGGAGTCTTTAGAATTATATGGTCTCTTGGCGCAGATGCGTGAGGCCGGTTGCCGCCAAGCGGTGGTGGAAGTTAGTTCGCATGGCCTCGATCAACAGCGGGTGGGCGGTCTGCAGTTCGGGGTGGCGGTGTTTACTAATTTTACGGTGGACCATCTTGATTACCATCAGACGATCGCGGCTTACTTCAGTGCCAAGGGGCGGTTTTTTAATGGTGAGAATGGGCCTTTACCGAAGGCGGCGGTGGTGAATATTGATGACGCCGGCGGTCGCAAATTGGCGGCGGCGCTCCCCGCCGGGGTACGCCTGATCAGCTTTGGGGAGTCAGCGACTGCGCTCGTGCGAGCGGAGCAAGTGCAGGTGACTGCGCGTGGCACCACCTTTCGCTTGATTTGGCCAGAAGGGGCGATCGAGGTAGAAAGCCCGCTGCTCGGTCGTTATAATGTCAGTAATTTACTCGCGGCGTTTGCCGCTTGTTATGCGCTGGGTCGTGATCCAGCGGTCATTGCCGTCCGTTTAAAATATTTTTCCGCAGTACCTGGTCGGATGGAACGTATCTCAGCTGGGTCTGCAGCGCAGGTTTTTGTCGACTATGCCCATACCCCCGCCGCCATGCGGGCTTCGTTAAGTCTGCTGCGGACCCTGACGCCAGGGCGTCTGTTCGTGGTCTATGGTTGCGGCGGTCAGCGTGATCGATCCCACCGTGCGCAGCTCACGAAAATTGTGCAGGAGATTGCGGATCAAGTTTGGGTGACTGCTGATAATCCCCGGGCAGAGCCGCTGTCTCAGATTTTTGCAGATCAGCAAGCGGGGGTGATTGCGGCTGAGCGGATCGCTTTTGTGCCGGATCGGCGGGAAGCGATTCAGCAGGCGTTGGCCGGAGCCCGCGTTGGTGATTGCGTGCTCATCGCGGGGAAGGGGCACGAAATTTATCAGAAATTGGCTGACACCATTGTACCGTTTGATGATCGGCAAGTGGCGCGGGAGTTACTCACGAGGTCGTTGGGTTAATGATGCCAATGCCCGCTTTTGCCGCAGAAAAAATAGCGACTTGGACCGGTGGACACTGGGTGGGAACCCCTGCGAGCCCGATGAGTGGCTTTACGGCCGATACCCGATTGCTGGTTTCTGGGCAGGTGTTTGTCGCGTTGAAAACAGCGCAGCGTGACGGACATGATTTTCTCGAGGCGGCCGCCGCGCGCGGTGCTGTGGCGGCAATCGTTAGTGAGGCGGTGTCTGGCACTCGCTTAGCGCAATTGGTGGTGGCGGATCCCTTGCTGGCGCTGCAACGCATCGCGCGGGAACATCGGCGAGAATTTAACGGTACGGTGATCGGGGTTACCGGCAGTGTGGGCAAGACTTCGACCAAAGACTTGCTCGGAATCTTACTGGGTGGGTCGACGCACGTGCTCACCACTGAGGGGAATTTAAATAATCATATCGGCGTGCCCTTGACGCTAACCAAGCTTGATACGACGCGGCAGGCTTACGCGGTGATTGAAGCAGGAATTAGTGGACCAGGCGAGATGGCGCCATTGGCTGAAATGATCGAACCTGATCATAGTCTACTCACGCTCGTGGCTCCGGCGCATTTAGCTGGGCTCGGTTCACTTGCGGGGGTGGCGGAAGAGAAGGCCTTATTATTGGCGGCTACTCGAGCGGGCGGTTTGAAATTATTCCCCGCCAGCGCCGGCCAGTTTGAGAGTTTACGCGCGTTGGTGAACGCCCTCGTATTGGTGCCTGAAAATGAAAATTATTCGGCGGAGGACGGCCGCAGTTTAAAATTTAAAGTGACACAGCGGTCCAACTCGACGGAGGTCACGTTGGGTGGTCAACGGCACTTTCGGTTACCTCGAGTTTCCAGTGGGATGGCCGCGAATGCAGCACTTGCGCTGGCTTTAGCAGGAGAGCTGGGGGTGACGGATAGCAACTTGCAGCAGCGGATCGCAAATTGGTTGCCCTCAAAATGGCGTGGCGAGCTGCAGCAATACGGTAGCGCCCAAGTCTATTGTGATTTCTATAATGCCAATCCGGCCTCGATGCTTGATGCGCTTGAGGCTTTTCAGGGCAAGGTCGGCCCGAATCTTCCCCGCCTGTACGTGTTGGGGTGTATGGAGGAACTCGGGACAACCGCAGCAGCGTATCACCAGCAAGTTGGCCGACAGATTCATTTGCGGCCGGCTGATCATTTATTTGTGATCGGTGGGCAGGCCGCGGCTTTGCGGGAAGGGTTATTAGAAAATGGCAATGCGGCCGACCAGATTGCGGTGATTGCTGACTTGCAGCCAGTGCGGCTGCGGCTGGCCGATTTTTCCGGAGCAGTTTTTTTGAAAGGCAGTCGCCGGTACCAACTTGAAACCGTATTCGCGGATACCGCGGTTGTGGCTACGCACTAAAATGGCATCTACGATCCAACAATCAAAAGCCGGAGTGGGCGAGGGCCGAGGCCTGCAGCCGTCGGGCGAGGGTGACGGCGAGCATACCGCGAGCGATCGCGTTGAATTAATCATGACGGAGGCGCCCCATGCTTAGTTATCTTGCGGCCTACGGTGATTCGTTCGGTCCATTACGGCTGTTGCATTATAATAGCGTGCGTACCATCGGCGCGGCGATTACCGCGCTCGTGATTGGTTTCATCATTGGCCCTTGGCTGATTCGCCGTTTCCGGGAATTGAAATTTGGTCACGACTACATCGACGAGCGCACGGGTGCGTTGGGCGCTACTTATTTTGATAAACGTCACACGCCGACTATGGGCGGGTTAATCATATTTTTCTCGGTATTTTTGAGCAGTGTGCTCTGGGCGGAACCCAATGTTTGGGTTTTTGTGGCCCTGTTGGTTTATGCGCTCCTTACCATCCCGGGCTGGCGAGATGATTACCTGAAGGTGGTTCACAAAAATAAAGACGGGATTAAATCCTGGGAAAAAATTGCGTGGCAATCAGCCACGACCATACTCGCGCTGGGGATTTTACTGTGGCACCCTCTCAGCGCCGGTAAGATTCGTGAACTGTGGGTGCCGTTTGTGAAGACCGCCGTGATCCACTACATGCCGTGGTGGTTACTGCTCATGTTAATTTATCTGTGGATCGTTGGTTTCAGTAATGCAATCAACCTCACCGATGGTTTAGACGGGCTCGCGGTTGGGTGCACGATCACGGTTGCACTTGTTTTTGGCATCATGGCGTATGTGGCTGGCCGAGTAGATTTTTCCGGCTATCTCTTAATTAGTCATGTACCCGGAGCCGGAGAATTGACGGTTGTTTGCGGAGCGCTCATTGGCGCCTGCATGGCTTTCCTATGGTATAATTCTCATCCTGCCGAAGTGTTCATGGGCGATACGGGTTCGCTGGCCCTCGGTGGCCTGATTGGGGTGATGGCCTTCATGATTCATCAACCATTCACTCTGATCGTGGTGGGCGGAGTTTTCGTGCTCGAAGCGGTCTCGGTCATTTTGCAAGTCAGTTGGTTTAAGCTGACGAAACGCCGCTCCGGCGTCGGCGAACGGCTCTTCTTGATGGCGCCGATTCATCATCATTTTCAAAAAAAGGGTTGGCCGGAAAGCAAGGTGGTCTTGCGCTTTTGGGTGCTCTCTCTGGGGTGCGCTTTGGCTGGGCTAGCTACGTTAAAACTGCGGTAACTACTCCGATTATGCCTATCGAATATAATAGTGATAATAGCGCTCATTTCCGGGTAATGACCCGCTCTAGCCTGGTCCTATTGCGTCAGCCCATCGTGCGCTCACTGGCTAAATTGCGCCGTTTGCATCGAGGCCAAGCGATCATCCCGGAGGGACCGCTCATGCGAAGTGCGGGAATTTTTCCCGGAACACGTTTACTCGGTCAGTTGCCGCCGACGGTATCCGCCCAATGAAAAGCGCCGAATATTTAATATTTTTAGATAGCAAAATAACCATCCTACCTCACATATTCTACTTATGAAAATCCTCCAAATCTTCGGAGCAGTTGTCGCGGTGCACTTCCTCGCGTTCATCTTCATTTTTGCTAGTCCCGGCTGCCAGTCGGGTCCGCGTAATATTCCAACACCTGACGCCACCGCGCCGGTCGCCCCATCGGCGACTCAGCCGGTCGATACTGGGACGAGCGTGGCTGCGCCATTAACTTTTTCGCCTGCGCTGAGTGCCGGGCATGCAACGCCCACCCGGCCGGGTTCACCGGCGGCCGCCGCGCTAGCGCCCGTTACCTCATCCGCTGAGGTTGCGCCTGTTACTACTTACACCGTGGTGAAAGGCGACAGCTGGTCGAAAATCGCGAAGAAAAATAATCTCTCAGTCGCTGCTCTCGCCAAGGCAAATAATATGAGCAGTGGCACGGCCCTCCAACTCGGCAGAAAATTAATGATTCCCGGCAAAATTGGCGGCGCAGCTAAAGATGTCTCGGTGGCAGCAGCTCCGGCAAAAATTGCGGTTGAGAAACCCGCAGCCGTGGTGCCACGGGGCGATGCAGTGAAACACACCGTGCAGTCGGGTGAAAGCCTCGGCGTCATCGCACGTAAATATCAAGTATCTACCGGCGAACTCGCTGCTGCGAATAGCATCACCGATCCTTCTAAAGTCCGCGTAGGCCAGCAGCTCGTTATTCCTGGTTTCAAGGCGGTTGGCGCAAAGAGCCCGGGCGCGGCGACCACCAAGGCCGCCCCTACTGCGGTCGCTGCGACCCCAGCGCCAGCGGTAAACACGCCTCATTTTGAACTGACGGTCCCAGCTCCTGGGCAAGATCTCGATGCTGGCTTGAAGGGTGCGGGTACTGAGGTGCCAACGATCAAGGTGGAAACACCTGCCGTTGAACAGCCGCCTAAGAAGTAAACCACTCTCCTGGTGAGTTCGCCGAGCGCTGTACCCCGCCGACCTCTTACGATCACCCCCGCGAGCGTCATCGTCGTCTGCGTCGTGGCGCTGGTGGCGCTCGGTCTCGTTGTGCTTTTTAGCGCGAGTTCGCCCATCAAAGGCGGGCCCTACGCCTACCTCTATAAACAATTTATTTTTCTCGCGGTGGCCATCGCGGCGGGTTGGGTCGTGGCAATTGTTGATCTTGAGCAGTTGCGTAAATTCGCCTGGGTGGTGGGCGCCATCGCGTTGGTCGGATTGTTGTTTGTTTTGATTCCCGGCATCGGGATTAAAGTAAATGGGGGACGCCGTTGGCTAGGCTGGGGGGGCGTTCGTTTGCAGGTTTCGGAATTCGCCAAGCTCGCGATGGTCTTTTCCCTCGCACATTATCTGGCGCTCAACCAGGGCAAGCTCCACGATTTACTGCGGGGTTTTATTATTCCGCTCGGCTGGATTGGATTATTTTCTGTGCTAGTTATTGTGGAGCCAGATTTTGGCGCTGCTTTTCTGATCGGCACGATCGGGGTGGTCCTGCTTTTTTTGGCGGGTGCCCGTTTGAAATTTCTGCTCCCCGCCATTGGCTCGTTGTTAGTCCTGTTCGCGCTGCTCGTCTTATTTAATCCGTTGCGACTGCAGCGCGTACTTTCCTTTCTTGATCCTGAGGCTAATCGGCAAGGCACCGGCTATCAACCTTGGCAGGCCATGTTGGCGTTTGCAGCTGGCGGCGTGGATGGCGTCGGACTTGGCAATGGGCGCCAACAGAATGCATTTTTGCCCGAAGCGCATACCGATTATATTTTCGCGATCATGGGGGAGGAGATGGGGCTGATTTTTACCTTAATTGTCGTCATACTTTTTGTAACAATTTTCGTCGCCGGTTTGCTGCATGTGCGGCGCGCGCCTAATCTTTTTCAATTTCTCCTCGTGACGGGCGCGATCCTGCTGATTTGTCTGCAAGCCATTATCAATCTTGGTGTGGTCACCAGTCTTCTGCCCTCGAAGGGGATGGCCTTGCCCTTTATTAGTGCTGGGGGGTCCAATCTTTTGCTGATGGGTCTACTGGTGGGCGTGATTATTAATTCCGCCCGCACTTGGGAACGGCCAACGCCGCTGGTCCGCCGCCGCTCGCTAACGGAGGTCGTCGCATGAGTGCTGCGGAAGCCAAGACGCGGCGCTTTGTCATCGCTTGTGGTGGCACGGGTGGGCACCTCTCGCCGGGGATTGCGTTGGCGGAAGCGCTGCTGGCGCGAGGTCATGGCGTCACCCTTTTCATCAGCCAGAAAAAAGTAGATACGCGTCTCGTGGCCCACTACGCGCAGTTGTCGGTAGAGCGGGTGCCGAGTGCTCCTTTCAGTTGGGGGCCGCGGGGTTTGCTGCATTTTTATGCAGAACAGCTGAGAGGTTTATTATTTAGCCTGCGTTTCATCTGCACGTATCTACCGGATGTTATTATTGGTTTTGGCGGCTTCACGAGTGCTGCGGTCGTGCTGGCCGGTTGGCTGCGAGGCATCCCTGTCGCTTTGCATGAAGCTAATCGTATTCCTGGTCGGGCGATTCGCCTGCTTTCTTGGGTGGCGCAACGGCTTTACTTGCCTCCGGGGGTGACTTTGCCCGGTCGACGGGGTCGCGGGGTACGTCCTACGGGTTTGCCGGTGCGTGCGGATATTGTGCGGCAATCGCCAGCGGCGGCGCGCGCCCAGCTAGGCGTAGATCCCACGCAAAAATTGCTCGTGTTGCTCGGGGGCAGTCAGGGCTCCAGTAATCTTAACCAATGGGCCGAGGATAATTGGGCGGCGTTGGCGGATGCCGGCATCCAATTGTACTGCATCACAGGTTTAGGCAAGGGACAGGCGGGGGAGCGCACGCAGGTGAACGCAGCTGGCCTCGTGGTCCGCGCCTGGTTTGAGCCATTTTCTGATCGGGTGGGGGTCTTGCTTTCCGCCGCTGATCTCGTCGTCAGTCGCGCGGGCGCGGGGACTCTAGCGGAATTGGTGCGCTGCACGACGCCGGCGATTTTATTGCCTTATCCGCAAGCAGCAGATGATCATCAGTGGGCAAACGCTACGTATTTTGTGCAGCAGGGCGGTGGGTTGGTGATGGCGGAGTCAGCGCTCCCAGCTTTGCGCGCGGAAGTGTTGCGCGTGCTGCAGTCGGACGCATTGCTTGAGCAATTTCGTTCCCAGCTTGGGCGACAGGCTCAGGAAGATTGTCTTGCGGCGATGGTCCCCGATTTGGAGCAGCTGGCCAGCGGCTCACCCGCGGGGCGTCAGTCAAAATGGGGGGAGGTCCCTGCATGAGTGCGGATAAGAAAAATACGTTGCACTCGGCTCTTCTCGGGGAGGATTTTCTGCGAGCAGTCCGCGGCGAGCTAGGTGTGGCGACCAAGTTGCTGGAGTATGAACTGCTCGGATCTAAGACTACGATGAGGGTCGGCGGCCCTGCGCGGGTTTACGCGGAGCCTGCAAACCTTGACGATTTACGCCTTCTGCTACGCCAAGCAAAAGCGTTTGGCTTGCCTGTTTTAATGCTGGGTCGTGGCTCGAATTTAATCATTCCCGATGCTGGGGTTGATGGTTTGGTGATCAGTCTAGCGCATCCTGACTGGCAGAAATTTACGATTCAGCCCGATGGGCGGATCTGGGTCGGGGCGGGTTTGCGGTTAAAAAATATGTGCGGCTTAGCGACCAAGGCAGGCTTAGCGGGTTTTGAATTTCTCGAAGGCATCCCTGGTTCCGTGGGTGGCGCCTTACGCATGAATGCGGGGGCGATGGGCGGGTGGATGTTTGACGTGGTGGAGGCCGTGCAGCTCGTAACACCGCAGGGTGAACTCCAGGCACTTAAAAAAGCGGAACTGCACGTGGATTATCGGCATTGCGCAGAGTTGCAGGAAGCTATTGCGCTCGGGGCTTACTTGCAGGCGCCGGCAGCGGCGGCGGCCACGACGATCCGAGGGCAAATTGAAACTTATCAGAAAAAGCGAGTGGAGTCCCAGCCTCGGGAGCCCAGTGCAGGTTGCATCTTTAAAAATCCACCGGCGGGTTCGGCGGGTCGACTGATCGATGAAGTGGGTTTGAAAGGCGAGCGAGTGGGCGACGCCGAGGTTTCGGCCGTGCATGCCAATTTTATTATTAATCGCGGAGCTGCGACGAGTGCGGATATTATTGAATTGATCAAAAAAATCCGAGCGCGAGTACGAAGCGCCCGCGGGATTGAGCTAGAGCCGGAAGTCATGCTTTACGGACAAGCTTGGAAAGATGTTCTTTAAACGGACGTCGCGCGCGGGCTTGCACTCTCACTCTCAAACCGGAGGCTGATATCATGTTTAAACCAACCATCGCAATTTTAGCAGGGGGCACTTCGCCCGAGCGGGAAGTTTCGCTCGGTTCAGGCCGCGCGGCGGCGCTGGCGATGGCCTATACGTATCCTACGCAATTTTTCTCGGTGGAAACGGATGCCTTGCCGTTGGGGCTGGATCCGGCGCGCCACATCGTCTGCTCAACACTGCATGGGGTTTTTGGCGAGGATGGTGGCATGCAACGGCTGCTTGAAGGGGCGGGAATTGCTTATGCTGGCTGCGATGCGCGTGGCAGTGAGCTGGCTTTTGATAAATGGCGCACGCGGCAAGCAGTGTCAGCGATGGGTGTTTTAGTGGCTCCGGGGCGGCAGTTTTTCGCCACCGATAAGCCCACGGCGGCGTCGCTCTCGGCTGAGTTGGGTGAACAGGTGGTCCTCAAGCCGAATCGACAGGGGAGTAGCGTGGGGTTGCAGATCGTGACCTCGAAGGTGGGGCTCGAGATTGCTCTAGCGGGGCTGCGGCAAGGTGAGTGGGTCGCCGAGCGGCGGATTGTTGGGCGCGAGTTTACCGTCGGGATTTTACGAGGTCGGGCGATGGGGGTTGTGGAGATTGTGCCCAAATCGGGCGTCTTTGACTACACCAGCAAATACACGAAGGGACTGACGGAGTATTTTGCTCCGGCTAAAATTTCGGACGAACTGGCGGCTAAAATAAGCGCAGCGGCCGAGACCGCTTTTGCGGCCTGCGGTGGACGCGATTATGCGCGGATTGATTTCATGTTAGCGAATGAAGGAGATCTTTATTTGCTAGAGATCAATACGCTGCCGGGCATGAAAGATACGAGTCTGATGCCGATGAGCGCGCGTTGCGTGGGCTTGGATTTTATAGGATTGTGTCGAGAACTTGTCGCTCCGGCGGTCGAACGCTTTCAACTCGCGCTCGCTGCTAAAAAATGAACGGGCTGGAAGATAAACCTGCGTTACCTCCGGGTCGTTCTTGGCGTGATATTCGCCAAGAGGTGCAGCCCGTAGCGATGTCGCGCCGCGGTCGGCAGCGGCAGATTTTGGCGTGGGCGAAGGCGATGGGGGTTAGTCTGTTGCTGGCAGCAGTCTCGGGTTCGGTTTATTATCTGGCGCATTCCTGGGCCACCGATCGAGCGTCGCTGGCGACGGCCGTGCATAGTGAGCGAGTTCGCGAAGTCGTGTTGATTACCAACGGGGTCCTGGCGCAATCGTGGGTCAGTGAGGTCTTGGCCCTACCCAAAACGATCAGTTTGATGGCGCTCGATTTGCCGCTTCTGCGGAAGCGTCTCCTCGCGCATGGACAAATCCAGAGTGCGGTCCTGACGCGCAGTTTTCCGGATGCCCTCGTCGTCACTTTGCAGGAGCGCACCCCGGTCGCTCGAGTACAGGTGCAAGCAGGCACGACAGCTCCGCAGCAGCTTTTAGTGGCAAAGGATGGGATAGTCTATGAAGGGAGAAATTATGACCGGCAGATGCTTGCTGGGCTGCCGTGGCTTGATGGGGTTCGACTCGTGCCGTCGGCGGACGGCTTCGCGCCCATTGCGGGGATGGCGGAGGTCTCGTCTTTGCTGTCGACCGTACAATTGCAAGCGCCGCACCTCTATCGCGGTTGGCTGATTGTTTCGCTAGCGCGGTTAGCGGTGGCGGATGAGATTGTGGTTAAAGCGCAGGATATTCCTGAGATCATCTTTACCCGTAAGCGGCCTTTCTTTAAGCAAGTGGCCCAGCTCGACTATATTATCGATCGAGCTCATGAATTACCGGATCCGATGCTTAAATCAGTTAATTTAACTTTTGACGGCCAAGTGCCGGTTATGCTGGAAAATGCTTCGCCCGAAGCGTCGCCAGCGCCATCCGGAAATTTTTTAAAACCAGTGGGTCAACGCAAAGGGAAACGTGAGTTCTAATCGTACCAGAATCATCGCTGCCGTAGAAATCGGCACCAATAAAATCGTCGTGCTTGTCGGTCAAGTATCGCCGAGTCGCTTGCTGCATATCATCGGGGTTGGCGTCGCGTCTGCCCGTGGAATTATGAAAGGCGAAGTAGTGGATTATAAGGCTGCTTGTGAAGCCACCCATGAGGCCTTGGAAATGGCCTCCACGCGTGCTGGGGCCAGTATTCAGGAAGTTTGGCTGGCCCAATCAGGCGGTCACTTAGATGCATTTTATAACGAAGCCTCCGTTAATGTGAAATCAGCGGATAACATCGTCACCGCGCTTGATATGGCGACGGTGTGTGCGATGGCCAAAGAAAAGGAACTGCCGGAAGGCCGTTCGCGCATTCATGAAATTCGCCGACCCTATCGACTCGATGGCCGCACCGTCCCAGCGCCCGAGCATTTGGTCGCGCGGCGCTTGGAGGTGGGTTACTGGATCATCCACGGGCCAGCGAGCAAAGTGAGCGACAACATCCATGTCATTGGCGGTTACCATTTAGAGGTGCGTGAACTCGTGCTCGCCAGTTTGGCGAGCGGTTCGTTGCTGACGAATTCTGAGGAGCGAACCAAAGGTGCGTTGGTGATCGATATTGGCAAAGGCGTAACTGATTACGTGCTTTACCGTGACGGCCATGTGCTCGTGACTGGAACGCTGGCGGTCGCGGGCGAGCACCTCACGAATGATCTCAGTCTTGGTTTGCGCATCACCACAGCCCAAGCCGAAATGCTTAAGCTTCGCCATGCGCGGGGCACTGTGCAGACCCGCGACAAAACAGATAAGGTGTGGCTGAATGGAGATGGCGCCTTCGGTGATCGGCAAATGTCTAAATTGGCTATCGAGACCATTACGGCCGCACGCACACTGGAGTTACTTGAGGTGGTAAAGCAAAAGCTCGGCCCCGCCTTCGAGGCGCAGCATTGTGGAGCGGGGGTTATTTTGACGGGCGGAACATCGCGGATGCCGGGCTTGGAGGAAGCCGCGGCCCGAGTTTTTGGTCTGCCGGCTCGGCGCGGAGATGCCCCTACGTGGGTTAATGACGAGCTGCGTGATCCCATGTTTAGCACGGCGCTCGGTATTTTTGAATTCGCTCTCCGTGGCGCGCACGAGCATCCCGTGCCGGCTCCGAGAAAATCGGGTTGGCTGGGCAATCTCGCCCGAATTTTTGCGACCGCCTAACTCATGCAATCTTCTCTTAATGAATTACCGTTGGAGCCGCTTGCTGAGCGACACATCAATCTGAAGCTCATTGGCGTGGGCGGTGGTGGGGCCAATGCAGTGGATCGCCTGAAACGGCAAAATCTGGAGCGCCTGCAACTTGCGGTCATCAATACTGATTTAAAAGCGCTCAATAGTTCGCCGGTGTCGGACAAAATTTTAATCGGGCATGCCCTGACTCGCGGTTTAAGTGCGGGCGGCGATCCGGAGATGGGGCGTCAAGCAGCGGTCGCAGACAGCGATAAGATTGCCGATATCGTAAAGGGTACCGAGTTGGTTTTCATTGTCGCTGGCTTGGGTGGCGGAACGGGATCGGGTGCGGCTCCGGTGGTCGCAGAAATTGCCGTGAAGGCCGGGGCGGTGGTGATCGCTTTTGTTACCCTGCCGTTCAGCTTTGAGGGGGGGCGTCGGCTGAAGCAAGCGGAGGATGCGCTGGCGGAGTTACGTCGAGTGTGCGATGCCGTTATTCCTCTTTCCAACGATATGCTCCTGCAAGAAGGTACGGAGCAGACCAGTGTGCTGGACTCTTTTGCGCAAGCCGATGAGTGGATCGGGCGCGGCGTGAAATCGATCTGGTCGATGCTGTCTCGGACGGGCCTTATTAATGTTGATTTTACCGCGCTCCGGCAGGTGTTTCAATACCGGGGCGGCAAGACGCTCTTCGGGCTCGGTGTAGGTGAGGGGGAGAATCCCGCGCAGGCAGCCCTCGAGGATTTAAAACAGTGCCCCTTATTGCAGACGCCAGAATACGCGCGCAAAGCGGATCGTTTGCTCGTGAATATTACGGGTGGTGCCGATCTCAGCTTGATGAAGGTGAATGACTTGATGACGGCCATTACCGAGGCTTTTGGACGAGAAGCTCACGTGGTGATGGGCGCCGCCATTGACGAGAGTCTCGCTGGTCGGGTTGAGCTTTGTGTGATTGGTACGACTGACTTGGGGAGTCGGAATTTTGTGCGCCGCGCGCCACCGCTTACAAGGGGGACCAGCGAGAAGTCGGGCCAAGCTTCAGCTGCCACTAAGCCGCCGGTCGCGCCCGCTAAAAATGCCGGTGCTGCGGAGCCTGCGGATAAACCCAAGCAGGTTGAATTTGGCTTTCAAGGTGACCCCGTGGAGAATCGGGGCGCGTTTGAGAAATCCGATCGCAATCTTTTCGAAGGGCAGGATCTGGATTTGCCCACGTATTTGCGTAAAGGGATCAAGATTGTGGTCTAAGCAGATTCAGGTCCATCGCCCGATTGCGCTTTACGCCGGCGCTTAGGCATAGACTGATAGAGCCATGTTTATCGACGAAACAACAATTAAGGCGCGCGCGGGCGACGGCGGTCGCGGTTGCGTGAGCTTTCGCCGTGAAAAATATGAGCCCTGGGGCGGCCCTAATGGCGGCGACGGCGGCAAAGGCGGTGACGTCATCCTCCGAGGCGACGATGATCAGAACAATCTGATCGATTTTAAGTTCAAGCCACACTGGACTGGCGAGCGTGGTGAACACGGTTTGGGTAAAGATTGTAATGGCCGCGAAGGCCGTCCGGCCGTCTTGCGCGTGCCGCTTGGTACCGTTTGCACAGATCTGGTGACCGGCGAGGTGGTCGTTGAGATTCTCCATGACCATCAAGAATTCGTCCTCTGCCAAGGTGGCAAAGGCGGATTTGGTAACACAAAATTTAAGTCTTCCGTTACTCGTGCTCCTCGTAAAACGGGCCCCGGCGAACCTGGGACAACGGGTAATTATCGACTCGAATTAAAAAGCATTGCTGACATCGGACTCGTGGGGTTCCCGAACGCCGGCAAATCATCGCTCACTACGCTGATCACCAATGCGCGGCCGAAGACCGCTCCTTATCCTTTCACTACGCTGCATCCGCAAATTGGGATCATCGATTATGTCCCAGAATATGAACGCCTCATTATGGCCGATGTGCCTGGGCTGATTGCGGGGGCCAGTAGCGGCAAGGGCCTCGGGCATCGCTTCCTTAAGCATATCGAGCGCTGCAAATTGCTGCTGATTATTTTGGATTTAGCCGGCACCGATACCCGCGATCCGCGGATTGATTACAAGCAGCTGCTAAAAGAGTTAGAACTATATTCGCCGGCGTTGTTGGATAAGCCCCGCTTGGTGGTCGCTAATAAAATGGATGAAGATGCGGCCGTCACCAATTTGGTTAAATTTAAAAAACGCTATCCTAAAGTGGAAGTTGTGCCGATCTCTTGTTTGACCGAAACGGGGATACCTAAATTGAAAAAAGAATTATTAAAACGGGTGAAGAAAATGCGTGCGAAAGACAAGAAATCGCCAGCGACCAAGGCTTAAGTAAGCCGCCGCCCTGTCATGTCGGAATATCGACCATTATTGATGCGCTCGAATCGTTTGCTGGGTTCGGCTTTGATTGAGCACAATTTAGTTAAATTTGAAGATCTGGAAGCAGCTAATGAGCGGTTGCTCGAGATCGCCACGACCGGTGATTTGCGACGTAGCTCTGTGCTTAGCGTTTTAGTCTACGAAAAAAAAGTGCTGACGGAAGAGGCGCTGTTGCACCACGTGGTCGATGATCACGGGGTGAGTGTGATCGATTTGCGCACTTATGATGTTCCGGAAGCTATCCGCCGAGATCTCGATCTCGAGGCGTGCTGGGCCACGTGGAGCGTTCCGTTTGATCATGAAGAGGATTTCCATTTTGTGGCGACAGCCTATTATCTGAGCTCGGCCGTGCGGTCTTTCTGGGAGAAAAAATTGGGAGGGCAGATAATTTGGCAAGCGACCACCATGGATGTGATTGCTGATTTTATCGATCGCACACAGCTAGAGCAGACGGCGGCGAATAAAAATTACGGCCGGCCGCTAGCCAGTAGCGGTCGGACCGCTGCGCCGGGTGGGAGTGTGTCGCCATTCCCCATGACTGATACGACCCCAAGCCTACCGCCGATGTCGCCGGCTGGCCGGAATAGTCCTCGGCCTCCGTTACCCACTTAAGTTATGCCGCTCGGTCGCACACAAACGCAGATTATCGATAAACTGCAAGAGATGGGGAAGCTCACGCTGGAGCAGCGCGCCGTTTTGTTGGCGCGGCCGGATGAACCGACGGGCGATCAGCTTGATCAGATTTTACAAGCGGATCACCGCATCACGCTGTTCCAGTTGCTCCTCGCCAAGTGCCGCGCGCTTGGGCTCGCGCCGTTTAATGTGGCTCGGTATAAAATGCACAATGGCACGTTCGAGAAAATCGACCTCGAATTTTGTCAGCGGAATATCATTTTACCCGTGGGGCAGGTGGGTGATTTCATCCTCGTCGCTTTTGCCAATCCCTTCGAGACCTCGGTAGCGACTAAGATTCAGGATAAAACGGGGCTGCGGGTAATCCGCCTCCTGGGGCGCGAGGGTGATATTCGCGAGAAATTAAAACACGATCAGATGCACGATATGGTGCAGTTTTCCGACGTCGTGGATCAGCTCGGCGCGCAATATGATGATAAAGAAACTGAGATTAAAGAAGAGGATTTAACCAACGAAGAGTCCGCGCCGATTATTTTGCTAGCGAATCGGATTATTGAGGAAGCCTATTTTGCAGGCACCTCCGATATCCACCTTGAGCCGTGGGAAAAAGAAATGGTCGTCCGCTATCGAATTGATGGCTTAACCCAGGAAAAGCTTCGCTTGCCGGGTCGCGTTGCTGGGGCGCTTGTGGCGCGAATTAAAATCATGTGCAATCTCGACATTGCTGAACGTCGTTTGCCGCAAGATGGCCGCATTGTTTTTAAGCAATATAACAAAAAAAATATTGATATCGACCTGCGGGTTTCGACAGCACCGCTCAATTACGGCGAGGGCGTGGTGTTGCGCATTCTTGATAAGCAAAAATCAACGCTTCCCTTGCCGGCGCTGGGCTTCACGGCCGCTAATCTCGCCCGCTATCGTGAATGTATTCGCCAGCCTTACGGCATGATTCTTCATTGCGGGCCGACGGGTTCGGGTAAGTCGATGACCCTGTATTCTGCGCTGAACGAAATTAATACGACGGATGTGGTCATTCGTACCGCTGAGGACCCGATTGAGTACACTTTGCCTGGAATTAATCAGATGCAAATGCATCGGCAGATTGGGCTGACCTTCGCGACCGCGCTGCGTTCTTTTCTTCGGCAAGATCCTGATATTATTCTGGTCGGCGAAATTCGTGATAAAGAGACGGCGAATATCGCGGTGGAGGCCGCACTGACTGGCCACATGCTGCTCAGCACACTGCACACCAATGACGCCCCTTCGACGGTAGCGCGGCTCACCGATATGGGTATCGAGCCGTTCATGATCTCCTCTTCGCTCGTCGCTGTTTGTTCGCAACGCTTAATGCGTCGGGTTTGTAAAATCTGCCGCCAACCGCACGAACCTGATGAGCGGGAAAAAGAACTGTTACAACGCGCCATCGACTGGAGCGGAACCATTTACAAGGCGCAGCCCTCAGGTTGCTCTAAGTGCAGTAACACCGGCTATAAAGGACGCGTCGGGATTCACGAATTATTAGTTAATAATGAGGAGTTAATTGAAGCTATTAACCGCGGGGCGGAAACGGCTGAACTGAAGCGCATCGGCATGAAAAGCGGCATGAAGACATTGCACCAAGATAGCATGACAAAAGTGAGGGAAGGTCTTAGCACGATGGCTGAGGCCCTCAGTACGGTGCCGCAGGACATGGAATTGCGGGGTCTCCGCACGTAATTGCACCCCGTGTCGTATGAGTGTGAGGGACATTCTCCGATTGTTTTAGCGGATAGCTTTCAATGTGGGGCGTGATCCTGACTCCGGATTATTTTTAATTGCGCATGAATTATTGGCCCGAATTTTTGGTTATCGTGGGAGCGCATGCCCTGGCAGTCGCGAGCCCAGGCCCCGACTTTGCCATCGTGCTTAAACAAAGTCTCGCGCATGGTCGGCGGACCGCTCTCTGGACAAGCCTCGGTATTGGCGTCGGGCTCTCGGTGCATATCACCTATAGTCTGCTGGGCCTAGGTTGGCTCCTTAACCATGCGGGGGCTACTCGTCTCGGATTGCAGTATCTTGGGGCCGCCTATTTGGCTTTTCTGGGCTGGCAGGCCATGCGGGCCCGCCCGCGCTCCGGTGAATTTGAGCTCACGGACCTGGCCCGGGCTCCCACTGCGTCATCAGCTTGCCTGACAGGTTTTTTGGTCAATGTACTAAACCTCAAAGCCGCCTTATTTTTTATCGCACTATTTGTTCTGCGCGTGAGCCCGCTCACGCCCAAGCTCATTCAATTCGGTTATGGCCTCTGGATGACTCTAGCCACTGTTGCTTGGTTTAGTTTTGTGTCGGTCGTGTTTACGCAGCCTGAAATTCGGCGCAAATTTCTTCGATACGGTCACTGGATCGACCGCGGCCTCGGGGTCGTTTTTATCGGATTTGCCCTGAGCTTAGTGCTAACTACGTGGCGGTAAGCGCGCGCTCGTTGCTACTCAAATTTCATTGAGGCGGAGGCAGGCGACATTCCTTTGGGGGCCGGCTACTTGGAGCAGGGGATTCGTGGCGCGACATTCCGCTTGCACGTGAGGGCACCGTGGATGAAAGGCACAACCTGTTGGTGGCTGCAGCGGGGAGGGCGGATCGCCCGCGAGTACGAGACGAGGCTTGCTGCGCTGCAGATCGGGATCGAGCTGCGGGATCGCACTCACTAACGCCTGAGTGTAGGGATGGCGGGGACGTTCGATGACGTCCGTTGCGGGTCCGAATTCGACGATTTTCCCAAGATACATCACCGCAATGCGATCAGAGATGTGTTTTACCACGGAGAGATCGTGTGCGATAAAAATGAGGGTGAGGTTCATCTCCCGGCAAAGTTGGGCGAGCAAATTAAGAATTTGCGCTTGAATGGAAACATCGAGCGCCGAGACCGGTTCATCGGCGATGATGACTTTGGGTTCTAGCGCGAGGGCTCGGGCAATGGCGATGCGCTGGCGCTGTCCTCCAGAGAATTCGTGGGGATATTTCTCGAGAACTTGCGACGATAAACCAACTTTTTCCGCTAGGGCCACGACACGGGCGCGGACTTGCTCAGGTGGAACGACGCGGTGCACGAGGAGCGGCTCCGCTAGGGTGGCGTAGACCGTGAGACGCGGGTTCAGCGACGCAAAGGGATCTTGAAAAATCATCTGTAAGTCGCGCCGAGCGACGAGCAGCTCAGCGGCAGAGGCGGCGGTTAAGTTTCGGCCTTCGAGCAACACCGTGCCGGCCGTCGTCGGGACCAATTGCATGATGGTGCGCGCCAACGTGGATTTACCGCAGCCAGATTCGCCGACCAGTCCGAGAACCTCGCCGCGTTGGACGCTGAGGGTAATGCCATCGACCGCTTTAACGGTACCAGTTTGATGCCGGAACAGAAAGCCTGACTCGACAGGAAAGTGCGTTTGCACGTCGTTCAGTTGGAGAATAGGGGATGACATCAGGGTTAACCGCCGACGAGAAAATGGGTTGATTAGCTAAATTTCGTGGGCCTGAACACGCAGGCAGGCGGTCGCTTGGGTGGGGCTCACTGCCAGTAGGTCTGGGGCGGTGGCGTGACAGCGATCGGTGACGGCGGCGCAGCGCGACGCAAAGGCGCAGCCCGGGTTAAATTCTGACAGGTCGGGAGGTAGCCCTGGAATGGTGTAGAGATCGCGACCTTTGGGCTGTAAAGACGGAATCGAGCGCTGCAGGGCTTGCGTGTAGGGATGGCGGGGCGCACGGAACAGGGTGCGGGTGTCAGCAGTTTCAACGATGCGCCCTGCATACATGACTTGGACGCGATCACAAAGCCCGGACACAACCCCAAGGTCGTGAGTTACAAAAATGACCGCCATCTGAAATTCCTGCTGAAGCTTTTTGATTAGCTCCAGGATTTGCGCCTGCACTGTAACATCCAGCGCGGTGGTTGGTTCGTCGGCGATGAGGATTTCAGGTCGCGTAATGAGCGCCATTGCGATCATGACCCGCTGCCGCATGCCTCCAGAGAATTCGTGAGGGTAAGCTTGGAGACGCTGGGCAGCGTCGTTGATGCCAACTGCTTCGAGCATGGCGAGGCCGCGGGCTAAGGCCTCGGAACGCGATATTTTTTCGTGAATGAGGAGTGGCTCGATGAGTTGATCTGCGATGCGTAGGTAGGGATTAAGCGACGTCATCGGATCTTGAAAGATCATCGCGATGCGTTTGCCGCGAATCGTGCGGGCTTGGGCGGGCGAGCAATGGAGTAGGTCAGTGCCGTCGAACATGGCGGTCCCGCTTTCGATGCGGCCAGGCGGTTGCGGAACGAGGCCCATGAGTGAGTAGCAGGTCACTGATTTTCCTGAGCCAGATTCACCCACGAGGCCCAGGGTTTCGCCTTTAGCGAGGGTGAAGCTGACGCCGTCGACGGCTCGGTAGACTCCGTTGCGAGTGTGAAAAGAAGTGCGCAGATCAGTGACTTCGAGCAAAGGCATGGGCTAGCGCGAGGCTGGGAATGGCGCTGCGCGCAGCAATGATAAATTCAGGACCGCGCCCCGACTTATCCCGCCGGATTAATCGATTAACTCAGTGAACAGCGACTCGTAGCGACTCAGCATTTGCTCGAGCGAGAAACGAGCCGGGGCATCCGTCTGGCCGCGGGCGACCGTGGCTTCGACGGCTGAACCACCCGCGAGCACCTCGGTCAGTATGTGCGCTAAAGCGGCATCATCGCCGGGTGGGAACCTCCAGCCATTGATGCCTGGCTCAATGATATCGGTTACCCCGGAAACTGCGCTGCCAATAGCGGCGCAACCAGCGGCCATGCCGTCGATCAGTACCAAGGGTAGGCCTTCGTAGTGGGTGGAAAGTACCGCCGCGCGGCAGCGATGATAAAGCGGTGCGGCATCGCTCACCCGGCCAAGAAATTGGACTCGGCTAGTCAGGCCCAATGACGATGTTAATTTTTCACACCGGCGCCGATGGGTCGCGCGGCCATCGCCACCGAGGAGCAGCTGACCGGTCCAGCCCTGTTGGGCTAAGCGATGGGCGGCGCGAATTAAGGTCGCTTGATCTTTTTGCCGAGCGAAGCGTGCAACCATGATGATATCTTGGCTGCGAGTGGCAAAAGGCGGTGCTCCGGCCGAGTAGCGAGCGGTCGCGACGCCGTTGTGAATGATCGTCAAGCGCGGACCAGCGAGGCCGAGTTGCCGTACATGGTCAGCGACGCCCTGTGAAACGCAGACGGTGGCTGTTGTGCGGACAGCCAATCGGCGGGCTGACCAGCGCCGCCAGCAAGGGTAGCGTTCGCAATTCTGTTCAATATGGAGCACGATTGGAACCTGTGCTGCAAATGCAGCCTGACGTCCCCACAGATGTTCGCTATTACCGTGTGCAGCGAAGATTTGCGGCTGAAAATCGGCGATCAAGGCCGCGAGTTGGCGGCGCGTGGTCCATTTTGGCCAGTTGTCGACCCAAGCGGTGCGGAGACCCGTGGCCGTGATTTGGGTCTGCATGGCGGTGGGGAGGGAAGCGCGTTTGCGCCGCAGCACGAGCAAGGGTTCATAATTTCCTGTGCGCAAATGGCCACAGGCTAGCTCCAGTGCCACCTTGGTTGCGCCAGAGCCGCCGCCTGTGACAAAGTGGATAACGCGCGGCTTTGGCATCATGTTTTGATGAGAGTAGCGAGGCGTTGATCGACCGCCGCTTTAACCTCCGCCACGGTCAAGCGTAGCAATGGGCTTGGTCCCGACAGATCGGTGGGGCGTAAAATAGTATGCTCGGTATCCCAAGGATGCCAGCGCCACGGTTCGAGAGGACCGAAGAGTGCGACGATGGGGACATGAAATGAGGCGGCCAGGTGGAGCAGGCCCGTATCGATGCCGATGGCTAGATCCATGCGGCGAAAAAGGGAGTTGGTTTCACGGAGCGAAAGCTGCTGGCTCCAATCGATCCAGTCATTATTCAACGCCACGGGTAGGGCTGCGCGAATTTTTTTGTAATAATCAGCCAAGCTCGGTGAGTCGCAGAGATGAACTTCGCAGTCGCGCTCATTAACGAGCCACACAATAAGTTGAGCAAAATAGTCTGGTGACCAATCTTTGGCGGGAGCTACTGACTTCGCGCAGATAAAAACCCGCCGGCGTTGTCCCGTGGGGAGAGCCGCGGCAACTCGTTGATCGATTGCGGGGTCAGTCCAATTCTCATTGCGGGTGTCTATAACGGGGATTTCGTCGGCGCGCAGCACATCGAGGAAGCACTCGACCTCATGCTTGTCAGCGTAAGGTGTGCTGCGCTGCAAAAGCCAACGGCGGCCTTCCGTGGCGAAGCCGACCCGATGGGGGATGCCCGCGAGCAGCGGGAGGATCGCGCTGGAGAAGGAGCGCCGCAAAATATAACAACGATCATACTGCCGTGCGCGGAGAAATTTGACGGCGCCCAGCAGGCTGGTCGGAAATTTTGCCTGCCGCTTTTTTTCTCCTTTTAAGCGCGGCGCATAGTAAAGCAGTTCATCTTTGTAGGGGCAAAGCGCGAGGGTCTCACCGGAGATGGGTTCCGCGAGAACATCAATTTTGGCCGCAGGAAAAGCGGTGCGTAAATTACGAAGAAAAGGAATCGCGAGCACCGTATCACCAATGAAGCGGTACCGAATAACCAAAATGCGGAGCGGTCGCGAGTCGGGGTAAGCCATGGGCGCGAGAAAGCTTTAACCGTGTCGACCGATCGCCGCAAAAGCGGCTTGAGCCGCCGGACTCACGAGGCGCCCGCGGCGATAAGCCAGCAGGTCAACATCGCCGAGTGCCGCCCAACCGGTGGTGCGTGCGAGCGCCACTGCGCTGGTCTCAATAATATCAAAGCCGGCGGTCCGCAGGAGGTGGGCGCAGGCCTCATGCAATTCTGCGGTGTGAGTGGAGAGGATTAGGCCGAGGTTGAGTTCGGTGGCTAGGAGACGAGCCGCGCCCTGGAGTAGCTCCAGTTCTGCTCCCTCGACATCAATTTTCAAAAAAGTGGGGGCGGGCACTTCGCCGGATTTAATCAGTCCATCGATGGTGCGCACCTGAACTTGCCAACCTGTACCACCCAAATGTGAGCTGATGGTACTGGCCCGTTGATGCTCTTCCCAACCGAAAGTTAATTCGCCATCGGCTCCACTGATTGCGTAGGGCAGCACGGTGACGTTGGCCGCACGATTCCACTGGAGATGGAGTTGCAGCAATTGCCGGTTACGCGGATTCGGTTCAAAGGCAAAACACCGACCGGTGGAGCCAATCGCCTGTGATTCCACTAAGGCAGTATAGCCGCAATGGGCGCCAATATCCCAAACCGTCTCACCGGGCTGGAGTAATTGCGGCAGGCAGCCTGCCTTGCCCGGAACGAACCGGTTATAGAAATAATTTTTTGCAGTCGATACGCTCCACCAACGCCCGCGATTGGGTCCGCGTTGAATCGGCAGGCGAACCGAACAAAAAAGTTTTTTTAGGAGATTCATAACAGAGAATATCAGTTGTCCCGCCGATCAGTTAGGCGGCGTAAACATCGGGGTAGTCAGGGCCGCGAGCCTTAAAGCGTTTGTGCACCCAGAAGTATTGTTCGGGGCAGAGCCGGATATTATGCTCGAGGAGCTGATTAATGCGCAGGGCGTCAGCATTGGCATCGGCGGTGGGGAAATTTTCGAGCGGCGGGTGAATGGTGAGCGTGTAAGAATGATCAGTTTCACGTTTTAAGAAAAAAGGAACGACAGCCGCTCCAGTCATCTCAGCAATCTTGCTGGTCGCCGTGTTGGTGATCGCGGGTATGCCAAAGAAGGGTAAAATTTCGGAAGATTTACTGCGCTTACCTTGATCAGGTGCGTACCAGATTGCGGCGTTAGCGCGTAAAGCACGGATGAGGCCACGAAGATCATCGAAGTGAACTGCGGGTGACATGTGTCGAGCGCGTTGACCACGCATCAGGTGCGCTACGACGGGATTGTTTGGATCCCGGTAGAGTCCGCCCATTTGGTGTGATTCCGACATAAACCGACCGCCAATTTCGAGGGTGGTAAAGTGGCCAGTCAGAAGAATGACCCCGTGGCCGCGAGCGAGGGCCGCCTGAAGGTATTCCCGGCCGATGACCCGATGCGGCGGCAGCGCGGAAGTCTTCGCCCACCAGCCGGCGCATATTTCAAAAAGGCCTAGAGCTAGCGAATCATAATGGGCCCGAGCCAGCGCGGTAATTTGCGCGGTCGTGGCGGTCGGATAGCAGAGGCGCAAATTGGTAAAAACAACGCGGCGGCGGATGCAAATCATGTTAAACACAAACCAGCCCAGGCGCCGCGCTAGCCAGCGTTTTTCTGGCCAGGGTAATTTATCGGTGATCCATAGAAATCCTAAAGCCACCCACATGGGCCAATGCTGCGGAAACCAGAGCCGAGGTTGCGCACTATCGCGACTCATGCGCGACCGGATTGAGGCGGTTGGCGGTAGAGCTGCGGGTTCAAGGTGGGATCATTATACATCTTGAACTGAAAATAAGCTGAGAAAGTACGGCGGCCCGCGACGACGTCGGCGAGGAGGTCGGCGAGACAATCCCTCAGATCGTTTCGCTGCTGGCGAATGCGCGCCAGCTTTTCGGTGCATTTTTCACGATGGGCCCCAGAAGCTTCAGGGCGGACGGTTTCCTCCTGCATGTGGAACTCTTTTAAGGCCAAAATAGAGAGTCGGTCGATCATCATGCCGGGGGTTTCAGAATTGCGTGGGCACCCCGTCGTTGGAGGGGCGAGCGCGGCGACAATGGCTTTGTCCATTTCTTCAGCGAAATTATTTCGCTCCTGATTGAAGCGGTCGATGTTGCGCTTCGCTTGGTAGACGCGCTCAAAGCCGAGGTCATCGCGCCGTGCGATATCTTCTTCATGCCACAGCGAAAAATTGCGCAGATGATTTTCCTCCAAGAGGCGGTTAAAGTCGGCACCGGTTGCAACGGGTGTGACTTGATGCCACTGCGCGGTGAGTTCAGTTTGACGGGCCGCTATATCCTGAGCGTCGAATTTCATGGTTAGCAGGTGAATGGAGTTGAAGAAAAGCGCGCCAGACACAAGCCTACGAATTCTTGCGCGTGAAATCCCTGCTTGTTATCAAACCCTCCTCGCTTGGTGATATTGTGCATGCCCTGCAGGTGGTGCAGACTTTAGCGCGGGCGCAACCGACGTGTCGCATCACTTGGGTGGTGCGGGAGCGCTTTGCTGGATTAGTCCAGGCGGCCCCTTTTGTTCATGAGATTATTATTTTTCGTCGCCGTGACGGTTGGCGCGTATTTTTGGGCCTCTTGCGCACGCTGCGCCAAAGGCAGTTTGATGCCGTCTGGGATCTCCAAGGTCTCTTGCGGTCCGGGCTAATGACCGCGGCGGTCCGTTCGCCCGCTAAATGGGGCCGTGCGGATGCGCGGGAAGGGGCGGGTCTTTTTTATCATCACCGCGTCGCCCGGCCAGCCGGCCACGGACCGCATCACGCGCTCGATATATTACAGGAATTTCTCCGCGTTGCTGGGGTAACCCCGCGGGTGGATTTCCCCTTGGAGCTACGCGCTGGCCCGAGGTTTATTTGGCAGGATTTTTTTGGAGATGATCCACTCAATACTTTTGTGATTTTTACTGACAGTCGAGGGGCAGAAAAACAGTGGACGCATTTCGATGAGCTCACGGCTCTCATTTTCAATCTAATCCCAGGGAGCCGCGTGGTGTGGTGCGCTGGACAGGCGACTCAGCCAAAATTAGCCGTGCCGGCGGCACGTTTTCTTAATCTCACGGGGTGTCCGCTGGCGGAAATGATCGCGCTCGTGCGACAACCGGCGACCTTCATCGGAAATGACAGCGGCCCGATGCATTTATCGGCAGCTTCGGGCAATCGGGTGCTGGCTATTTTTGGGCCAACTTCTCCGCAGCGGTTTGGGCCTTTCCCTCTCACTGCGGAAAAGCATCGCGCAGTCGAGGCTCCCGGTGGTCAGCTCGCTCGATTGGAGGCCGCGACCGTGTTCGCTGCCTTGAATGAACTGCTGGCGCGCCGTTGAGGCGCGGGGCGGCCTCATGGACCTGGGAATTGGTGGGGTGGGGCCAGTGCACCTCACTCATGCATCTCGTTCAGATTTGCATTTCTAAATTGGGTTCTAATCTTAGGAACGTTGCCCTATTCGTGGGGTCTTTCTTTTTTCGGTTATGCCAGAAATGCTCATCATAAAACCCTCTGCGCTTCGTGACATCGTGCACGGATTGCAGGTGGCGACGTCGATCAAGGCGCAGCGTCCCGAGTGGCGCATTTCCTGGATTGTTCGCGATATTTTTTCGCCGTTGGTTCGTTCCTGTGCCGCCGTTGATCAGGTTTATGTTTTTCGCCGAGAGGGTGGGCCGCGGGGCTTTTGGGATTTGATGCGTGAGGTTCGGCAAAAAAAATTCGATCTCGTACTCGACTTGCAGGGTCTCTTGCGCACGGGCTTAATGACGCAGTGGAGTCGGGGACGTCGGAAAGTGGGTCGAGCCGATTCCCGCGAAGGTGCGGGATTTTTTTATCAGGAAAAAATCGCGTTACCTCCTGCTGGCAAGCGCAGTCATGGACTCGATATCTTGCTCCAATTTTGCAAGGTAGTGGGCGCGGAGCCACGCGTGGTCGGGCCCCTTCGCTTCCGCGAGTTGGAGCGACTCAATTTGGCTTTTATGGAAACACGCAAGGGCTTGCCCCCCGTGCTCATGTTTCCGGATAGCGGGCAGACCAATAAAAAATGGAATGGTTATAGCCAACTGGCCGCGCTGTTAATTCGCGAGGCTGGTCGCAAAGTCGTTTGGGCGGGGAATCATTATTTGCCATGCAAAGAAATATTTCCCGACGGCACCTTTATTAATTTGACGGGTAATACGAGTCTGACCTCGTTGCCTGCACTGTTGGCGAAAGCCGATTGGATTATTTCAAACGATAGCGGTCCGCTGCACCTGTCGGCAGCGATGGGATTTAAGACCATCGGTTTGTTCGGGCCAACTGATCCCCAGATCTCTGGACCTTATCCGCTCAAGCACCCTAAGAATTACACGATTCAGGCGCCCGTGGGGGATCTCAAACTCTTATCGGCGAAGGAAGTCTTTTACTTGTTCAACCGAATTGAGGCCGCATATGCGCGCAGTTAGTTGACGACGGCTAAATTTAGCCTGTTCAAGGGCGGTGAATCGCCTTCAACTTTACGTCCCATGCTTGATCCTCGCATCCTTCGTGAAACACCTGATGTCGTCCGTGCCGCCATTGCCAAGAAGCACTTGGTCGTGGACCTAGCAGAGGTGCTGGCCCTCGATACCGCGTGGCGCACGCTCTTAACGGAAGTGGAGGTCTTACGTTCGCAGCAAAAGGCTGCTAATAATGAAATGGCTGCCATGCCGAAAGGGACACCCGCTTTCTTGGCGAAGGTCCAAGAGATGAAGGTCATTTCGATTGAGATTAAAGCCAAGGACGAGAGCTTGAAGCACACCGAGGAGAAATTACATACGGCGATGTTGTCGGTGCCTAATCTGCCTCACGCGAGTGTTCCGGAGGGGCGTACGCCTGAGGATAATCAGGTTTTCGCCACCCATGGCGCGGTCACCGCGGTTTCTCCGCATGCGTTGCCGCACTGGGAAATCCCCGGCTTTGCCCAACTGATCGATTTTGCTCGCGGCGCTAAAGTCACCGGGGCGGGCTTTCCTTTTTTAATTGGCGATGCCGCTAAATTGTCGCGCTCGTTGCTGCAGTTTTTTTTAGATGAAGACGTCAAAGCTGGTTACACGGAAGTGAGCCCGCCCATTTTTGTTAACGCCGCGAGTGCCACCGCCACTGGACAATTGCCCGATAAGGAAGGGCAAATGTACGAAACAACCCCCGATAAACTTTATGCGGTGCCGACCGCGGAAGTGCCGTTGACCAATTTTTTCCGCGACGAAATTTTAGAGGAAGCCGTCCTGCCCGTTTGCCGTTGCGCTTACACGCCCTGCTTCCGGCGCGAGGCGGGCAGTTATGGCAAAGATGTCCGTGGGCTGAATCGCGTGCATCAATTTGACAAAGTCGAACTGCTTAAGTGGGTGCACCCGACGACCAGTTACACAGAGTTGGAAAAACTCCGTGCAGACGCTGAGCGCTTGTTGCAAAAACTCGAGTTGCCTTATCGCGTTTTGCTCATGTGCGGTGGGGATTTGGGTTTTTCTCAGTCGAAGAAATACGATTTGGAAGTTTGGGCGGCAGGACAAAAGCGCTGGCTCGAGGTATCGAGTTGCTCGAATTTTGAAGCCTTCCAGGCCCGCCGGGCGCAGATTCGTTATCGGAGCAAGGAAACCGGTAAGCCAGAATTGGTGCACACCTTAAATGGCTCGGGCCTAGCGGTGCCGCGCGTGCTCGCCGCTTTATTGGAAAATAACCTGCAAGCCGATGGGCGGGTAAAGATTCCCCCAGTGCTGGTGCCCTATTTTGGGAAGGAGCATTTAAGTTTTAACTGAACGTCGCGCGCGGCTTGGGCGGCCGGTTTTGAAAAATGACACGCAAGCAAACGTCTCCCCGAGGATGGCTGGCCCAGGCTACATCGGTGGGCGAACTCATTAGGCCTGCGCAATTGCATCCTGCGGTGTTGGCTTGGGCCAAGCTCCGCCGGCGATCAGAGATCTGGAGCGTGGCATTTTCCGGCGGCGCTGACTCGCTGGCCTTGCTCTTGCTCTTGTGGGCCCACTGGCCAGAGCGCCGGGCGCAGTTAGTGGCTTTGCATTTTAATCATCGGCTGAGAGGGCGGGCCGCCGAGGCAGATGAAAAATATTGTCGCCGCGTGTGTGCTGCGTTGGGCCTCCAGTTAGTGGTGGGGCGCTGGCGGGGGCAGCATCAGGGAGTGAGCGAAGCCGAAGCCCGCGCCGCACGACAGAAATTTTTTGCTCAAGCCATGCAACGGTTGGGCAGTCGCGCCCTCTGGTTGGCCCACCAACAAGATGATATTGCTGAGAGTATCATGATGCGGCTAGCGCGGGGGAGTGGTACGGGTGGCTTGGCGGCCCCCCGCCCAGTCCAGCCAGCAGGTGATGGCCGGCAGCATGTGCGGCCTTTGTTGACGCTTAAAAAAACTGCGCTGATTGCGGTCTTGCACCAAGCGGGGGTCAAGTGGCGCGAGGATGCTTCCAATGCTGGGCGCGATTATTTTCGGAACCGGATTCGCCATGATGTGCTCCCGGCGTGGAGCCAGGCGGCCGAACGCGACGCCCTCGGAGGAGCCGCGTTGGCGCGAGAGCGGCTGGAAGAGGATGACGTAGCCTTAGAGTCTTGGGTGGAAAGCTTGGCGGCGCTGGGCCGCGACCGGCAATTATCGTTGCGCGCCCTCGCGGGACTGCCGCGGGCGATCGTACGCCGCGCTTTGCATCGGTGGTTGCTGGCGCAAAAACGCCCCGCTGATCTTTCTCGCCAAGGCTTTGAGGCTTTACTGGCTGCCGTCGAGCGGGGTCAGCCAACGCGCTTCAGTTTAGGCACTAAAAGCTTCGCTGTTATCCGTGAGGGTAAATTATCCTCCCAGTACAGTTAGGGCGTGCTGGGATGAGTTCTGGGGGCGATGGAAAATGAATGAGAAATTCAATTCCGGTGCGTTTGACTTATTCAGAGGGAACCTACACGGTGTGCAACTACTCTCACTCCTCCATGTCCGACCAAGAAGACAATAAGAAGCGTCGTCCCCTCAAAAGCAGCCCCCCAGAAGGTTTCCCGATCAAGATGATCGTTTTCTGGGTGATCGGCATCGGTATTTTGGTCGCGATGTTATGGTTTAATCCGGCCCGCGCCCCTCAGCCTGCCACATTAAAGATTCAGCAGATTGTGGAATTGGCCGAGCAAGGTAAGATCGCCGAGGGCGCAATTCGCAGCGATGCCACGGGCGGCCGCAATTGGTTTGAAGTGACCGGCAGCCTTAAGGAGGCCACTCTTCGCAATGACGTTGGGGCAACGAAGGCATTTATTGCGACCGGCTGGCTGACTGATCCTAATTTAGAACGGCTGCAGAAATCCCAAGCCTTTATTGAAAAACCCGCCACGACGGCGATGATGAACCTGCTCGCCCAAGTGCTGCCGTTTGTGATCGTGATTGGCTTACTTTACTTCCTGTTCGTGCGGCAATTGCGCCAAGCCGGAAAGGGCGCCCTCAGTTTCGGCAAGAGCCGCGCGAAGATGCTCACGCGCGAGAAAGATCGCATTAATTTTACCGATGTTGCCGGCTGCGATGAGGCCAAGGAAGAAGTGAGTGAAGTGGTTGATTTCCTTAAAGAACCTAAGAAATTCCAAAAAATCGGCGGCCGCATCCCGAAGGGCATTCTCATGGTTGGACCTCCGGGTACCGGCAAGACGCTCCTCGCCAAGGCCATTGCCGGCGAAGCTGATGTGCCCTTCTTCTCCATTAGTGGTTCAGATTTTGTGGAGATGTTTGTCGGCGTCGGCGCAAGTCGCGTTCGCGACATGTTTGAACAAGGTCGCAAAAACGCCCCTTGCTTGATTTTTATCGATGAAATTGACGCCGTCGGCCGTCAACGTGGCGCCGGTTTGGGTGGCGGTAACGATGAACGTGAGCAGACGCTTAACTCACTGCTCGTGGAGATGGATGGTTTCGATACCCAGGAAGGGGTTATCATCATCGCCGCGACTAATCGTCCAGATGTACTCGATAGCGCTTTGCTACGCCCTGGTCGCTTTGATCGGCAAGTTTACATTGATCTGCCAGATATTATTGGCCGAGAGCAAATTTTACGCGTGCATGCGCGGAAGATTTCTCTCTCTGAGAATGTAGAGCTCGGGATTATCGCGCGTGGTACCCCAGGTTTATCGGGTGCAGAGTTAGCTAATTTATTAAACGAAGCCGCCTTACTCGCCGCGCGTCGTGGTAAAAAGAAAGTGGAGATGATCGATATCGACGAGGCCCGCGATAAAGTGCTGTGGGGCCGCGAACGTCGTCGCGTGATGGATGACGCCGAGAAGCGTCTGGTGGCCTGGCACGAAGCAGGTCACGCGATCGTCCAGGCGGTGCTGGATGACGGCACGATGCCGGTGCATAAAGTGACAATTATCCCACGCGGGCAGAGCTTAGGGAGCACAACCTATTTGCCGACGAAGGATATTTTGACGCAGCCCAAAAAGAAGTTGCTCAACCAAATCGCGATGGCGATGGGCGGACGCATTGCCGAGGAAATGGTCACCGGTGATTTTAGTAATGGCGTCTATGGTGATCTCAAGCAGGCCACCCGTATTGCGCGGGCCATGGTCTGTGATTATGGTATGAGCGAACTCGGTCCCGTTGCCATGGGCGAAAACCAGGACACCGTGTTTTTGGGCCGCGACATCACTCGTTCCCAGCACGTGAGTGAGGACACTGCTAGGAAAATAGATTTAGCGATCTCTGGTATTTTACATGCGCAGTACACCCGTGCGCAGCAGATTATCGCGGATAATCGCGGATCCTTAGACAAGATCGGGGCTGCGCTACTCGAGCATGAGACGATTGAAGGTAAGCATGTATTAGAAATTATTCAGCACGGAGAGATTCGCACGCCGATCGTCAGCGCTAAGCCGCCCAAGCTAGCGGTGGAGGCGGCTAAGCCGGTGGAACCACCGGCCGCCCCAGAATCTACCAATACGGGGGGCTCGCCTGCGCCGATTCCGGCCTAACGCGATCTGCGAGGTGCTTATTCCAAGCCGAGCCGTTGGGCTCGGCTTTTTGATAATCGGGCTAATCCTTAGAACCAAACTTGTTTTGGTCAGGTGGACATCGCCCTTGCCTGATTCATTTGAGAGTTGCCGTATCCGCAGTGGGCGGCACAAATTTGCACCTTCTTCCCATGAATATCTGCTGCATTGGTGCTGGTTATGTAGGCGGGCCGACGATGGCCATGATCGCCCTGAAATGCCCTGACATCACGGTTACGGTGGTGGACATGAATGCTAAAAGGATCGCTGCTTGGAATACTGGGCAGCTGCCCATTTTTGAACCGGGACTCGATGAGGTCGTAAACCAGGCGAGGGGTCGCAATCTGTTTTTTTCTACGGATGTGGCCGGACAAATCAAAAAGGCGGACATTATTTTTGTGGCGGTAAATACCCCGACAAAATCCTACGGCGTCGGGGCAGGCCGGGCGGCTGATTTGCGCTATATCGAATCGGTGGCGCGGACGATTGCCGAGCATGCTGAGAGCGATAAAATTATCGTCGAGAAATCTACTATTCCAGTAAAGACGGCCGATGCGATTCAAGCGATCGTTGCTTCCAATTCCAAGGGGCTTAAATTTCAGGTGCTCTCAAATCCTGAGTTTCTCGCGGAAGGCACCGCGGTTAAAGATCTCACCAACCCCGATCGCGTTCTGATCGGCGGCGAGCGCACGCCCGACGGGGATCGCGCGGTGGCGACTCTGGTGAGTGTCTACGCTCGCTGGGTAGCCCGGGACCGTATTATTACCACCAATCTTTGGTCCTCGGAACTTTCTAAGCTGGTGGCCAACGCTTTTTTGGCGCAACGCATCTCTTCCATAAATTCTATTTCAGCGCTCTGTGAAGCCACGGGCGCAGACGTTGATGAAGTCGCTAATGCGATCGGCAAGGATAGTCGAATTGGTCCTAAATTCCTCAAAAGTTCCGTGGGCTTTGGGGGCTCTTGCTTTCAGAAAGACATCCTCAATCTCACTTACCTTTGCGAGAGTTTCGGCCTGCCTGAGGTCGCGGCCTATTGGACCAGCGTGGTGGGGATTAATGATTGGCAGAAGCAGCGTTTTGCTAATCGGATCGTGAAGGAATTATTTAACACGGTCGCGGACAAGAAAATCGCGGTGCTTGGTTTTGCTTTTAAAAAAGACACCAATGATACGCGCGAGTCTGCGGCGATTAATATTTGCCGGAGTCTCCTCGCTGAGCAGGCCAAGGTTTGTGTTTATGATCCAAAAGTTCCCGCGCACGAGATCACCGCTGATACGCTTGGTCAGGGCGTTGATAATCCGCGACTCACCGTGGCAGCGGATGCTTATGCCGCTTGTGCGGGCGCTCACGCCATTGCGATCGTGACTGAATGGGATGAATTCAAAACCCTCGATTATGCGAAGATTTTTGCGGCCATGCCGAAGCCGGCATTTATTTATGATGGCCGCAATATTCTCGATCTAGCTGCTCTGCGGAAGATTGGTTTTCGGACGGCCGGTATCGGCAAGCCTTAAAGGCGGGTACTCAGGCTGGGCGTGGTGGTGTTTGGTGGATCTGCGCCGACCATTTTTTATAAACGGGGGCTTCATGCTGAAAGGCATCGGGCGCGGCGGTCGCCGTGAAATAATCACCGTCGCCTAGCGCTGGGAAAATCTTGGCGAGATCGTAGCTGCAAGTGGCAGCGGGGTGCGGGGGGAGCGCCCAAGCGCGAAAATTTTCTGGCGTAAGCCATTCGCCTAACGGAAGAGCTGAGGCGGGTAGTCGTTGCAAGGGGGTCAGATTCCCCGTCGCGCTGATGGGCTGATAATGCCAGGTGTCACGGCGTGCATCGGCTATAACGCCAAAGCTGCGGCCGGGCATCTGTGCCCATGCGTAGCGCGCCGCGATCGCTAGGCTCTGGTAAGTATAAATGGGGTGGGGGGCGATTACTTGCCAGGTGCGTAACGCCATAGCGATGGTACGCGTGCCCAACATGGAGCCAGGTCCTGCGCAAAAAACAAAGGCGTGGATATCGCTCAAGGTACAACCGGACCGCTCCAATAGGCTTTCCGTCCCCATGAAAATAGCCGTGCCGGCTTCTTCGGGGGCTTGGTGCCACAGCGCCGGCGCGGTAGCACTGAGGATGCCCACCTGGGTGCAGGTGGAAGCCGCATCGAGGACGAGGAGGCGACCATGATCGCCCAAAAGCTGTGTAAGTGAAGGCATTACGCGAAAGCTAGTTTGGGCGAGCCCGTGGAGATGTCGACGTTGGTTTCTCCATTTGAGCGATTTGGAATCTGGCATTGACCGTGCGCGGAGGGGTGACCTAGCTTGGCCGGTTTACCGCTTCAAATCCTCCTATTTTAAACACCGTGAACGTTCAAATTACCGATATCAACGAGACCCGCAAAGCGCTGACTGTCACCCTCGATAAGAGCGAGGTTGATGGTGAATATAACGCCGTCTTGGCCGATTTTACCCGGCAAGTGAGTCTCCCTGGGTTTCGTCCCGGCAAGGCGCCTGCAGCGATCGTCGCTAAACGCTTTGGCAAAGAAATGAAGGATGAATTCAAGCAAAAGGTCATCGGCAAAGCTTACCGCGATGGACTGGAGCAGTCTAAACTTGAGGTGCTATCGCTCGTCGATGTTGAGGAGGGTGTGATTGAGGCCGGCCTCTCCGCTGCCATCAAGTTGACCGTGGATATTCGTCCTGAATTTGCACTGCCAGATTACAGCGGCCTGAAAACAGAGGTTCAGTCGACCGAGCCCACTGAAGCCGAGGTTGATACCGTCATTGAGAGCCTCCGGGCTGAACGGGCTGATTTTAAAGTAGCCGATCGGGCAGCCGCCAAGGGCGACTATGTGCGCTTTGGCTATGAGGGCACATTGGATGGGCAACCGCTAACTACGCTCGTGGCTGATAAAACAATTTATGCGAGTGCCCCGCAAACTTGGGAGGAAGTCGAGGGAGCCAACGAAGGGTTGCTTCCCGGGATGTCGACCCAGATCGCTGGGCTAAAGGCGACGGACAAGAAAACGGTCACCATTAATTTCCCGGCTGAATTTGCCCCCGTACCCGCCCTTGCTGGGAAAGCGGTTGCGTACGCTATTGAGGTACAGGAAGTCCGTGAGCGCGTGTTGCCCGCGATGGATGAGGCCTTTTTCAAGCAACATCAAGTGGATGATCTCCCTGGTTTAAAAACCCAGGTTACCACCAACTTGAAGATGCGCAAAGAGCATGAAAATCGGGCCGCGCAACGCCGTCAGGTGACCGATGCGATTACCGCGCAGGCTAATTTCCCTGTGCCGGATAGCCTAATTGCATCCGAGCGCGATGGAGTGCTTCGTCAATTTATTGAAGAGAATATGCGCCGCGGCGTGCCGCAGGAGCAGTTTGAGAAAAATAAACAGGAGCTCCATGACAGCGCGACCAAGGCCGCCGTCTCGCGGGTTAAGGTGCAGCTCATCCTCGCCAAAATCGCTGAGGCAGAAAAAATCAAAGTCGATGAGAAGGATTTTAATAATTGGCTCATGCGCGAAGCGATGCGGGGTGGTCAACGTCCGGACAAGCTCATGAAGGAGCTTGGTAAGGATCGGGAGCAACTGCGCGCGATTCAGCAGCAGATCATGTTCGACAAGGCCCTTGATTTTCTGGTCTCCAAGGCTAGCGTCACTACCGCAACCGCAAAAGCATGAGCTACTACGTTCCCATCGTTATTGAAAACACTGGCCGCGGTGAGTCGCGGATGGATATCTATTCCCGACTACTCAAGGACCGGATCGTTTTTATCGGCACGCCGATCGATGACGATGTCGCCAATGTGGTAATTGCCCAATTTCTTTTCCTGCAAATGGAGGATCCGAAAAAGGACATTCATCTCTATATTAACTCACCTGGTGGCGTGGTCACGGGTGGGATGGCTATCTATGATACGATGAATTTTTTGCAGTGTGATATCGTCACCTACTGCATTGGCATGGCGGCGAGTATGAGCACTATTTTGCTCGCAGCCGGCACCAAGGGTAAACGCTTCGCTCTGCCGAATAGCCGCGTGATGATTCATCAACCCTCAGGTGGGGCGGGTGGTCAGGCCGCGGATATTGCGATTCAGGCCAAGGAAATTCTTCGTTGGCGGAAAACTCTCAATGAAACCATCGCCAAGCACACCGGCAAAACGGCCGACCAAGTGGGCATTGACTCCGATCGGGATTATTATTTGAGCGCCGAAGAGGCTAAGACTTATGGCATTGTTGACCATGTGGTTGCGTCGACACGTGATGCTCAAAAAATTGCTCAAACGACGGCTGCCTAGCCCTGATTTAGGACGGGAAAAGCCCTCGACTAACTCTGCTGGCGAGACGATATAACTGCTCATGGCCAAATCATCGCGCGTCACCCTTTGCTCGTTCTGCGGAAAATCGCAGGCGGAAGTCCGCAAAATTATTGCGGGACCAGGGGTCTATATTTGCGACGCTTGCGTCAACGTCTGCAAGACGATCATCGATCGCGAAGTTAAGGAAACGTCTGCGGCCGCCGCACCAGCTGAAGGTGCCCCCAAGCCCGCTTTCCGCCTCATTAAGCCGGCCGATATTAGGAAAGTTCTTGATGATCACGTGATCGGTCAGGAGCACGCGAAGAAAGTTCTCTCGGTCGCGGTCTATAATCATTATAAGCGTCTTAATTTTGATCCCGCTGCGCAACCCTTGCTGACGGCGGAATTCAGCGATGTGGAAGTCGAGAAGAGCAATATTCTGTTGGTGGGGCCAACCGGCTCCGGCAAAACGCTCCTCGCTCGTTCGCTGGCGCGCATCCTCGATGTTCCTTTTGCGATTTCTGATGCGACAACGCTGACCGAGGCTGGTTACGTCGGTGAGGATGTCGAAAATGTGGTGCTGCGTTTATTGCAGTCAGCCAATTACGACGTTAAGAAGGCGGAATGTGGCATTATCTATATCGACGAAATCGATAAGATTCGCCGCACCACCGAAAATGTCTCGATCACTCGCGACGTTTCAGGTGAGGGTGTGCAACAAGCTTTACTCAAGGTGCTAGAAGGCACGACCTGCAACGTTCCACCGCAAGGTGGTCGAAAGCATCCGAACCAAGAATATATTCAGGTTAACACTGCAAATATTCTCTTTATCTGCGGCGGTGCTTTTGTGGGGCTCGACGAGGTGATCAAGAAGCGCTTGGGGCAACGTTCCCTAGGTTTTCATATCAACTCCAAGGATCATGAGCTGACGCCCGACGAGATGATGCGGGGGGTTGCGCCAGAGGATTTGATTCGCTTCGGGATGATTCCTGAATTTATCGGCCGCTTGCCAGTCGTTTCAGTGCTCGATCAGTTGAAGATCGCCGATTTAGAAAAAGTTCTGCTCCTCACCAAAAATTCGATGGTGAAGCAGTACTCCAAGCTTTTTGCGATGGATGGTGTGCAGCTTAAGTTCACGCGGGATGCCCTGCGGGCGATCGCGCAGCGGGCCATCGAGCTTAAGACTGGCGCCCGCGCGCTACGAGCGATCTTAGAGAAGTTGATGTTAGACGTCATGTACGACCTGCCGCAACGCGATGATATTGCTGAAGTCATCATCGACCAAGCAGTCGTTGAAGGCCGCAAAAAGCCGCAGTTAGTAAAAGCGGTGCGGCCGAGCGTCTCCTCGCGGGGTAAAGATGCGGCCTAAGGTTGGCTTTAGTCACGTCGGGCTTTGCGTACGTACCTTCGGCCCTCGGGGCAATCGCGCATGGTGCTCTGCCCCTAGCGGAGTGCTACTTAGCCCTCAGCGATAATTAATAGCTTGGCCAGGATAGACCAAGCTCCGCGCAGACGATTACCAATAAAAGCTTTCGTCCTTGCTGATCGATTTAGCAAAGGCGACGAAGAGCTTCACACAGTTTTCCACATCCGCGAGATCGACAACCTCACTGGGGGTATGCATGTAGCGGAGAGGGATTGAGACCAAGCCGCAGGCTACGCCGCCGCGGGCCATTTGGATCGCCCGAGCATCGGTTCCGGTGGGACGCGGATCCGCGTCAAACTGGATCGTGATCTTAGCTTTTTTGGCGCAAGCCACGAGTCGCTCGTAAACTTTCGGATTAATATTAGGGCCACGGCAAATGATCGGACCGCCGCCGAGCTTGGTTTCCCCGTGTTTGCGAGGATCGCAATCTGGGTGATCGGTAGCATGGCCCACATCGACGGCGAGAGCGATTTGCGGATCGACCGCAAAGGCGGAAGTTTGGGCACCCCGTACGCCAATTTCTTCTTGGGTGGTTGCGACCGATACAATCTTAGCGTTTAGTTTTACTTTTTCGCGAGCCAGTCGGATCAGGGCTTCGCCCACGATATAGGCGCCGACTTTGTTGTCGAAAGCCCGCGCGGTGCCGATGCTACCATTGATGAGTTCGAATTCGTGGTCGTAAGTGGCGACATCGCCAATGGCGACACGCCGGATAGCCTCGGCCTTAGAGCGTGCTCCGATATCAATCCAGATTTCGTGGATCTCCGGGACTTTTTTCCGATCAGCCTCTTCCATTAAATGGATGGCGCGTTTGCCCGTCACGCCCTTCACCGAACCAGCGGCAGTTTGAATGATGACGCGTCGTCCCGAGATGATGCTCTTGTCATGACCACCAATGGTGTCGAAGTAGAGATAACCATCCTTGTTGATGTAGGTGATAATCAGCCCCAGTTCATCCATGTGACCGGAGAACATCAGGGTAGGGCCACCTGTTTTATTGAGGGTAGCCAAGCGGCAGCCGAGCGCGTCATTGGCATAGGTGTCGGCGTGTGGTTTGACGTACTTGTCGTAAACCGCTTGAGCCTGAGCTTCCGCGCCAGAAGGCGATTTAGCTTTCAATAATTCAACGAGAAATTCTGGGGCTTGGTAAGCTTGCATGGGTGATTTGGTATCTGGATGAATTTACCGTGTAAAACGAATAGCAACGCGGTTCGTTATGCTGGGTGAGTAGGGATCTGTAGGCGAAAAAAGCGTGCGAGCGGGGCCGGTCAAGCAGGGGTAAAGCGGTGAGTACGAACGCAAGATCCGGCTGGGGTTTTAATAAATATGGAGCGAACCATGATCACCGGGCCATCTGCTCGGCGATTTCCTCGAGGGGGTAGGTAATGATTTCGGCGAGGGTCGGATGGTACCACGGGGCGCGGAGCATGTCGTGAACGGTCGCTCGCATGGCGAGCGGAGTAGCGAAGCAGTGAATCAGTTCGCCGGCGTCTTTGCCGACAATTTCAGCGCCGAGGATCCGACCGCGCTTGGGCTCGGCTAGTACCTTCACATAGCCATAATTGGCCTCCATGAGAATAGATTTGCCGTGGTCGTTGAAGGGGTAGGTCGCGCTGAGATATTTCACGTTACGCTTTTTCAGATCGCGCTCCAGCACGCCAATGGTGGCCAATTGGGGATCGGTAAAGACCACGCTGAGTAGCAGGGAGAAATCAACAGGCTGCAGGCCTTTAACTTGAGCAGCGTGGCGCGCGGCTAATTCGGCTTGCGCGATCGCAATGTGCACAATTTCCGCCGGCCCTGAGCAATCGCCAGCCGCATAAATATGCGCCGCACTGCTTTGCTGCCAGCGATTGATAATAACTTGGCCATTCGCGAGAGTTTTTACGCCAGCGGCTGCGAGGCCCAGGCTGGCCGTGTTGGGTTCACGCCCGAGAGCATTAAAGCAATAATCAGCGCGGGTGGTTATTTTTTTGCCGGCCTGTAGGAAAGAGACGATGAAGCCGCGTTTATCTTGGCGCACGAGCTGCAACTGCGTGTCAGTGAAAAGTCGGATGCCTTCATCAACTAAAGCTTGGGCCACAACCTGAGCCGACTCCGCTGAGCAGTCGCGCAAAATATGAGAGCTTCTTTGAATCATCGTGACCTTACTCCCGATGCGGCTCAAAAATTGGGCTAACTCGCAAGCGACGATGCCGCCGCCTAGCACGACGACGCTTTGCGGTACAAAATTAAGATCTAGAACTTCGTCGCTGCTCCAGCACTTGATCTCTGCTAATCCTGGGACCGCGGGTACACTGATTTTCGAGCCGGTGCCGAGCAGGAATTTATGCCCGCGCAATTGCCGGCCATCAGCTAATTGCAGAGTGTGGGGATCAATAAAAGTGGCGGTAGTCTGGTAGAGATCATATTTGCCTGATTTTAAGGCCTGCTGGCGGTAGTCGGCAAATTCACCGATGATTTTAACTTTCCGCGCATGAACCGCTTTCATATCAGCGTGCGCACCGCTGATTTTAAGGCCAAAGCGTTTTGCGTGCTGCGCCTGGTGGAGCACTTCCGCGGCGTAGATAAGAGTTTTAGAGGGCATGCAGCCCCGCAAAATACAGAGACCGCCCAGTTGTCGGGCGCCATCGATAATGGCTACTTTAAGGCCGAGCCCTGTCGCCACGCGCGCGGCATTAAATCCCGCGCTGCCACCACCAATGCAGATAAAATCGTAAGTTTTCAATCAGAGGAACGTGGCGCAGCGAAAGCCGCTACGCAACGTTTGGACAAGATACTGATTATGGGCCCCCGCGCAATCCGGAGATTTTCGCTTAACGGCCTTTGCCGAAAAGCATAAGATGGATTGTTTTCAGAATGATTGAGGCATCGAGTACGAAAGAAAAATATCGAATATAGTAGAGGTCATATTCTAATTTTCGGAGTGTATCTTCGATATTTTCACCGTAATTGTAGCTCACTTGAGCCCACCCCGTAATGCCGGGTTTTACGAGGTGACGAAAATGATAGCAGGGGATTTGCTGTTCATAGTTATTAACGAGGCGCACCCACTCAGCGCGTGGTCCAATGAGGCTCATATCACCTCGGAGGACATTCCACAGCTGCGGTACCTCATCGAGCCGAGTATTGCGGAGGAAGCGTCCGACACGGGTGATGCGTTGATCAGCCACCCGAGTATAAGCATCGCCGCCAGGGCTGACGCGCATCGTTCGTAATTTAACAATATCAAACAATAGACGGTTTTTGCCTACTCGTGTTTGGCGGAAAAAGAGAGGGGCATCCCAAATCGCGAAAGCATACATCCCGCGCAAGGTGCCTAAGCACGCCGCCCCATCCAGGGCGTACGCTGCCAGCAAAACCTCGGTGTCGCTTTTGGTTTTGAAAATCCAACCGCGCGCCGCGAGTTCCGCCTGCAGTTCCTGGTAATTATAGATGGTGCCGTTGAAAATTAGGCTGAAGCGCTCGTCGCTACTCACCATCGGTTGATGTCCTTGGGCCGGATCAATAATGGCCAAACGGCACATCCCCAAAGTGGTTGGCCCCTGATTGTGGAACCCACGAGCATCAGGCCCGCGGGGTTGTTGGCGATTCACCATGCGCGCAACCGCATCCTCGCGAGCGCGACGATCCCACTTAGGCGAAATAATTCCTGCTATCCCGCACATAGGGTTTTACCACTATTTAAAGCTTCGCCCCATCGCTTCCCAAACCAGGGAGCAACGCGGTTTAAATGATGCTCAGGCACTCGCACAAAATTCCCTTTTTATATAGCCAATGATTTGCACTAAATGACTTGCCACTGACAATCTTCAATTATTTGCAAACCACTCCGTACAAATGGATTTACTGCTATCGTCACGTTTCTCTGGAAAGATGAGTAAACTAATTAAAGAGGGGATAAATTCTTCGCCCGTCCTGCCGCAGTGAAAGATCGATAAATTCGCCTAGGCTACCGCCAGCTAATGGGTGCTAACTGCCAGTTCTTCATCGTTTACCGGGAAATGCTGGGAACTGCTTAGACCTGACCTGAGCGATTAAGGCATTTACCCCAGATCTAAGGAGCGAAAAAAGATAAAATAATTCTTAATTTGCCGGCACAATAGGGGGTAGAATCGACCCCCTAAATTTTTAGCTACCGATGGGGGATGAAGGGATCAGGGTAGAGTCAAGGGGGGTGGCTTGATTTTAAAATCCGGATCTAATCCGTGACGATCTGTGCTTGAATCGCCTGTTGGGATGATGGCGGGGCGTTGTATTAATCGAATTGCTTTGCTCTAAAATTCACGGAAGTGCAGCAGGCACTGGTTGCAGGGGCTTCATTGTTGCTGCTGTTTTGCATAACCGAATTATGTTGGGTTGCTTCGATTCGGTTGCACTTTAGCGCTTATGAATCTGGCAGGAAAGCGACTGGTTATCTTCGGTTGCGGTTACGTAGGTTCAGCGCTGGCGCGAACCGCGCTAGCGGCGGGAGCCCAGGTTGAGGCTCTCACGCGCAATGCTGAGAAAGCAGTCGCCTTGCGCGCAGAGGGTTTAACCTCGGTTGTCGTAGCTGAATTGGCTTCAGCAGACTGGTATCGTCAGATCGCTCCTGGGGCAGATTATGTGGTCAACTGCGTAAGCGCGAGTGCGCCTGGGATCGAGGGCTATCGGCAATCTTATGTCGCAGGCCAAGAGTCCATCGTCGCTTGGGCACAGACGGGACGAGTTCCCGTGGGTACATTCATTTATACCAGCAGCACTTCCGTTTATCCGCAAGGCAACGGCGCCGTCGTGGATGAAACAGCCGTAACTGTCGGGGCATCACCGACTGGGGCGATCATCAGGGAATCAGAAATTATTTTGGAGCGGGCCTCAGCCTTGGCGTGTCGTCGGTGGTTTATACTCCGCCTCGCGGGGATTTACGGTCCGAGTCGGCATCACTTGCTCGACCAACTGCGAGCTGGCGCGACGGTATTGAGCGGCTCAGGAGTGCCGTATTCGAATTTGATTCACCGTGATGATATCGTGTCAGCCATCATGGCGGGCCTCACGGCGCCGGCTGCTTTTGGTAATGAAATTTTCAATGTCACGGATAACCATTCCGCTCGCCGGGCCGAGGTGGGGTCGTGGCTAGCCACACAACTGGGGGTAGCTGCGCCAGTGTTTGATAGCACTTTGAAAGCACTGCGCGGGGGCGGATTGACCCCTGATCGGCAAATTAGCAGCCAAAAAATTCAGCAGATGCTCGACTGGGAGCCGCAATTTCCTGACTACCGGGCTGGGTACCGTGCTATTTTTGAGCAAAGCTGACGCGATTTTTATGGTGGGTCTCTGGGGCGGGGCGGTGCAGTCGATTTTTTTAGGAAATTTTGCGTGATTAGTGCCTATTAGTCTTCATTAGTTGGCCTCACTTAATTCAACCCCCTTATACTATGGCCGGCGTAGGCACTCTCCTTAAACAAGCTCAGAAAATGCAAAAACAGATCGAGTTGCTGCAAGCATCACTCGAAGCGCAAATCATCGATGTTTCCAGCGGTGGCGGGGCGGTGCAGATCAAGATTAATGGGGCTGGAAAATTTCAAGCGCTCACGCTGGGAGCCGACTTCCTGAAAGAGGATAAAAAATTTATTGAGGAAACTATTCTGCAGGCGGTGCAGGAAGCCGCGCTTAAATCTAAGGAAAAAAATGATGCGGAGATGCAGAAAATTTCATCGGGTTTTCAAATGCCCGGTGTATTTTAATTTAAGCCGGCGAACTGCTCAGCAGCCTGCTTAATTTAATTATCGTCATTAAATACCCAATCGAGCTTTGAGCACCGCATGACCCCCGCGCTCGAGATTTTGCAGAAGCAATTGAAACAATTGCCTGGTATCGGTTTTCGTTCGGCCGAGCGGATTGCGTTACACTTGCTGGTCGAAAAGCCGGCCCGTTTGCCGGAGTTGGTGGCCGCGCTTGAAGTTGCCGCTAAAAATGTCCGTCGTTGCACGCTCTGCGGTAATCTTTCCGAAGAAGAGTTGTGCCCCATTTGCGCCCATGCTCAGCGCGGTAATGGCCAGGTGTGCGTTGTGGAATATGTGCAGGATCTCGCGGCGATTGAGCGCTCGGGGGCTTACCGGGGGCGCTATCATATTTTGCACGGAAAGCTTTCGCCCATTCGCGGCGTGGCGCCCGACGATTTGAATTTTGCTGCTCTATTTGCACGAATCGCCGCGGGGGAGGTGAGTGAAGTTATTTTAGCTTTGTCCAACGACGTCGAAGGCGAAGCCACCTGCCACTACCTTTTGGCGCGGTTACCAGCGGCTGGAGTGAAGGTGACGCGAATTGGATTCGGGCTGCCAAGTGGGAGTGGGGTGCTCTACGCCGACGCGGTAACGCTGAAAAGTGCCCTCGATGGGCGGCGGGATTATTCGTGATTGCCGTCAGGCTTTTTTCCGCTTCTGGTCGCGGCCGCAAGTTGCGGGCGTAGTATATCGGTATTATGCGTGCTTCCCAAGCATGAGAGGAGGGTTCGACTCCCTCCGCCCGCACCAATCCAACCCCAAAATCCATATGAAGTCCTCTAAAATCCTGTTGATTATCGCAGCGCTGGTCAGCGCTAGCTTTGCCTCCGCTGCAGACGCTGCTGTTTCCCAGAAATCAAAATGTGATCTCAAGGCTGAAAAAGCCGGTAAGACTTGTGATCACGCCTGCTGCGTCGCGGCAGCTAAGGATGGAAAGAATTGCGAAAAATGCGGCGGCACCAATGTCGCTGCAGCTAAGAAGTAAGTTCTGGTAAACAGTCACTTCACGAGCCGCGTCCGGTAAAGGTCGCGGCTTTTTTATGTCCAAAGTCCAAGGCGACCTAACCGTGTCACCGGTTATTTCAACCGGATCGGCTACGGGTTGTCGTTCTTAGCCTCAAGGATTAGCGTGGCCCACTCGCCGAGACTTGTACGCGCCGGTAGCGATCTTTGACTCGGCGTGCTATGTCAGCGGGCGCCAGGTTGTAGGCGGCGCGGAGGATGGCGACGTTACTGCCGTGCTCCACGAATTTATCGGGCCACCCGATCCGCTCGACGGGGGTTAAGTAATCCGCTTCCTGGAGTGCTTCGAGTACGGCGCTGCCAAAACCACCAGCGAGCACATGGTCTTCCATCGTCACAATCAGGGAGGCTGTGGCGGCCTGCTTCAGCAGGAGCGTGCGGTCGAGTGGTTTGATAAAGCGGGCGTTCACTACGCCAACCGACCAACCCTCATCGTGTGCGAGCTGGTCGGCGAGTTGAAGGGCATCGGGTACCATGGAGCCAAGGGCCCAGATAATGAGTTGCGTGCCTTCGCGTAAAATTTCCGCCTGGCCGATCGTAAGTTGAGCGGGGGTTGCTTTGATGGTCGCCCCGGGGCCGGCGCCGCGGGGGTAGCGGATGAAACCCGGTCCCGGCAGGTGCAACGCGGTGTGCAGCATATCCACAAATTCATCTTCATCCTTCGGCTGCATGACCGTGGCGTTGGGGACGCAGCGCAAGTAGGCGAGGTCGAATAGACCGTGGTGGGTGGGGCCGTCATTGGGCGAGAGTCCGGCCCGATCGAGACAAAAAGTAACCGGCAAATTTTGCAGGCAAACATCGTGGATGACCTGGTCGTAGGCCCGTTGCAGAAATGTAGAATAAATTGCGCAGACGGGGCGAAAGCCCTTGGTGGCGAGGCCGGCGGCAAAAAGCACGGCGTGTTCTTCGGCGATCCCGACATCAAAAAACTGCGCCGGCACTTCTTCGGCAAGCCGGGATAATCCTGTGCCGCTTGGCATCGCGCCCGTAATGCCTAATATTTTGGGGTCGGCCTGGGCGAAGCGCGTGAGGGCCGCGCCAAAAACATCTTGGTAATTGAGTGGTGTGCCAACCGCAGTGGGTACGCTTTGTCCCGTCACGGGATGATAGGGAGCCGCCCCGTGGAATTTCTCGGGATATTCGATGGCCGCATCGAGTCCCTTGCCTTTCTTCGTCAATACATGAATGAGCACCGGCACATCGCAGTGTTTGGCGAATTCGAGATTCTTGATCAATGCGTCGAGGTCGTGTCCGTCGACGGGGCCGAGGTAGCGGAGGCCGAACTTTTCAAAAAGTGATGACTCAACAAAAAAGTCCTTAGTTTCGCGTTTCCATTTGGTGTAGACACGATTCATTTCCGCGCCGGCGGGGAAGCTTTTGAAGAAGGCCTCCACGTCGTGGTGCAACTTATTGTACGTGGGATTGGTGCTGATGACGTTCAGGTAGCTGGAAATAGCGCCGACATTTTTGGCGATGGCCCATTCGTTATCGTTGAGAATGACAATTAAGCGCTGGGTTGAGCTGACGACGTTATTCAGCGCCTCGAGGGTGATGCCACAAGTGAAGGCGGCGTCTCCACAGACGGCGACGACGTGCTCTGGCGAACCGCGTAAATCTCGCGCGGTCGCCATGCCAAGGGCGGCCGAAAGAGCCGTGCCCGCATGACCAGCGCCAAAGGCATCATGAGGGCTTTCGGCTCGGGATAGAAACCCTGAGGCCCCGCCACTTTTGCGGAGTTGGTGAAAAAACTCTCCTTGGCGGCCCGTGAGTAATTTGTGCACGTAGCCTTGGTGGGCGACATCAAAGACGAATTGATCGGTGGGGGTCTCAAAGACGCGATGGAGCGCAATGGTGAGTTCCACGACGCCGAGGTTAGGGCCGATGTGGCCGCCATTTTGGGCAGTGACGGCAATCAACTCAGCGCGAATTTCTTGCGCCAGCTGGGGCAGTTGCTCAGCGCTGAGCGCTTTGACATCGGCCGGTCCGGCGATGTGTGAAAGAAGGGTGGGAACAGTCGGAGAAGAGCTCATCAGATCAGCGGAGGTCCAGTGCCCTTATTCCGTTGTGCTTGCGGCCAATGGTTCGAAGACAGCCGAGCCATCCTTCTGCTTTTTCAATTTTTCAATTTTCAGCTCGGCATCCTTCAACCGGCTTTCGCATACCTTGAGCAACTTGCTACCTTCTTCATATTGGGCCAATAATTCAGCCAAGGGCACCTCGCCCTGTTCCATCGCATCAACGATGGCTTCAAGCTTGGTGAGAGCAGTTTCGAAACTGAGTTTAGCGGTTTTGTCGGAATCCACGTCGTCAAGATGCGCGGGGTATGGGTGATTTCAACCAATCTTTGTGTCGCTAAAATCAGGTGGTGGGTCGGCGTGGGTGGCCGTTGCTTAAGGCTGGCGCGGCCTCAGAAAGCTGTTCTCCATAAGGCATGACTTGGTTATTTTGGTTAGTGGGGGCCCTCATCATTTTACGACTAGGCGCACAATTGGTGCTAGAGGCGATGAATCGCGCGGAAGCGCAGCGCCACGCCCAGCAGTGCCCCCCCGCCCTGGCCGCGGTGATGGATACCGCAACTTATGCTAAATCTGTCGAATATACCCTCGCCAAAAGCAACTTTAGTTCCGTTGAGACCGTTTATGATAGCCTGATACTCTTGCTGATTTTAGTGAGCGGGGTCTTGCCGTGGTGGTGGGCGAAATTGAATGCCCTCGCGCCGGGGGCTGCGTGGAGTGGCGCACTTTTTCTCATTGGAACAATGTTGCTACTCGGTCTGCCGGGTCTGCCGCTTGAGTGGTGGTCGCAGTTTCGGCTCGAAGAAAAATTTGGTTTCAACCAAAGCACCCTTCGTCTCTGGGTAATGGATCAACTTAAATCTTGGCTCTTGGGTTTAGCCATCGGGTTTCCGTTGCTGTGGGCTTTGCTCGCCTTGGTTGGTTGGGTCGGCGCGACTTGGTGGATCTGGGGCTTTGCGCTCCTGTTTAGTTTTCAGCTCCTCATGTTCGTGCTCTACCCGAAGTTGATTATGCCGCTTTTTAATAAGCTGACCCCCTTGCCGGAAGGTGAAGCGCGCACGCGGTTGATGGCGCTGGCTAACCGGACCGGTTTTCTTTGCCAGACGATTGAGGTCATGGATGGTTCTAAACGTTCAGCCCATTCTAATGCTTTTTTTACCGGCTTTGGCCGTTTCCGCCGCATTGTATTGTTCGATACGCTGATGGCGCAACTCGGGCAGGCGGAGATTGAGGCCGTCTTGGCGCATGAGATTGGTCACTACAAGCGCGGTCATATTCCCAAGCGCTTGGTAACCATGGCGCTGATGCAATTGGCAGCATTCGCGGCGATTGCTGGGCTCGCCAACGCGGCGTGGTTTAATACGGCTTTTAATCTCCCTGCGGGTGTACTGGCCCCCACTTTTTTACTTTTTAGCTTACTGAGTGGGTTAGTGACGTTTTGGTTTTCGCCGATCAGTCACTGGGTTTCTCGCCAGCACGAATATGAGGCGGATGCTTTTGCTAAAGATGCCATGGGCGACTCCGCGCCCCTTGTTGGGGCTCTGCGTAAGATGTCGCAAAAAAATCTTTCTAACCTCACGCCGCACCCGCTCTACAGCGCCGTGTATTATTCGCATCCCACCTTGGTGGAGCGAGAACGTGCGCTGCAGAGCTAAAATAATGATGGGGCCATCAAAAACTAAAAATGGCCCCGCGCATCTCTTTAACGGTTTTTTGTGAGGCAGGAGCCTCTGCGATCGTCCGGCATTCGCGAGGTTGGGTAGTGGGAGTCGCGCTCAATTTAATTTGGCTGGGCACGGGGGTGCCGGGGGCAGCCGCTCTGACGGTCGCTACTTATAATGTAGAGAATTATTTAATTACCGATCGTTTGGTGGACGGAGTTTACCGTTCCGCGTACCCCAAGCCGGAAAAAGAAAAAAGAGCGTTGGGTCAGGTAATCGCGGAGCTTGCTCCCGATATCCTCGCGCTCGCCGAGATGGGGAGCGCGCCCTTCTTGGCGGATTTTCAACGCGAACTAAAACAGGTCGGTCAAAATTATCCTTATTCTGCGATGGTGACAGCCGCGGATCCTGATCGGCATGTGGCGATTTTATCTAAAGTGCCTTTTAAGGAGGTTCACCGCTATGGCGTCGTTCCCCTGACCTATTTTAAACAGTCTGATCGGGTGAAGCGTGGTGTGCTCGAGGTGGTAATCGCGACTGACGCAGGCGATGTTTCGATTTTTATTATGCACTTAAAAAGTCGCTACACGGATCGCCCGGATGACCCGCAGAGTGCGTTGCTACGGGCGGCTGAAGCGGAGGCTGTGCGAGATTTGGTGTTGGCGCGTTATCCGCATCCCGCGGAGAGCAAATTTCTGATATGCGGAGATTGGAATGACACTCGCGATAGTCGTCCCTTGCGCGCTTTACAGAAACGGGGAAATACAGTGATCGGCGAGCTCCTGCGCGCGACTGATTCGCGTGGGGAAACGTGGACCCATTATTATCGGCGTGAGGATAGCTACAGTCGCATCGACTACTTGCTCGTCTCCCCAGCACTGCGGCCTTTTGTTAACGGCAGCGCAGCGATAATCGGGGATGGCTTAGGGGTGGTTGGGGCGAGCGATCATCGGCCAGTCCTCGTGCAACTCAAACTCGAGCCTGTTCGTAACGATCCCCTCAGGAACGAACCAAGCCGAGGTGGCGGTTAAAAATTGTGATAAAAAAAGCGCACCGATAAAGGTGCGCTTTGAAAGGGGCGCAGCGAAATGCTGAACTGAAGCGTGGTTTTATTTGGCCGTAACGTTAACAGTAATGGCACTTTCGCCGGCGCTGCTCTTGAAGAAGAGCGAGCCGCTGCCCGGATTGCCACCTTGGATCATGACGGTAACATTTGTCTGCCCGGCGGCGACCATGACTTCAGGCATGACGACACTGGCGGGGACGTCGGTGGTTACCTCGATCAGCATGCCACCACCAGGAGCGGGGGTGGGAATGGTGAAAGTGAGGGCTTGTTGTTCACCGGAGCGCAGCACGATGGCCGAAGGGGATACTTGGAAATTAATGGCGTCGACGCGGAAGCTGCCCGCATCGAGATTGGCCCCAGAGCCAATGACGTTCAGCTTGTAGCTGCGACCGGCGTTAACAGCAGGGACGAAAAAGCTAAGCGCGCTTGGCGACTCGAAGACGGTGCGAGTGGGGACTTGGTCAAAATAGACGACATCCTGTGGAGTAAACCCGGCGCCGAGTACGCTGACGCGTGAGCCGACGGGGGCGCGGGTCGCTTCAGAGCGAATAATATAACGGTTCATGATCTTCAGTGTCTGGAGCGCGGTGTAGACCTCATTAGCCTGTGCGCTGGTCTGGTGCTCGATCATGTAATCACAGATAAAATAATAGGAGGCTCCGGCGCGACCAGCTGGGATTTGATAATCAAATTCCCAAATATCGGTTCCGACCGAATTTTTGGTCATCGGGTAGCTGGTGCTATCGATGATAATGCGCGGGGCGATACTGGCGCGATCGATGCGCTTAGAATCAGGCCGGAAGCTCGCGGTGATCGTATAGATCTGGGACGGATTCTGTGGGACGGTTTCGGGCGTCAGGTTCGTGATCGTGAGATTGCAGCCGGTCAACACCAGCAGCCCGAGGGCGGCGGCGATGGCGGAAAAAATTCTGCTCGCGTGAAGGAAGGGAGTCTTGTGCATTTGTTTTAAAGATAGCCGAGGCCACGTAGGCTGTTGGCAGGTCGTAAATTGACAACTTTCATAATGGTCGAGTTCCCCTCAGGGCAAGAAAAAGCGCAGCCGATATCGCCGGCCCCATCCCCGTCACCGCTGGGCGTCTATATCCATGTCCCGTTTTGTGCGACTACCTGCGACTTTTGTGCATTTTATCAGACGGTGCCTAAAGGTGATGCGGTGCGCCGATATCTCGATGGGGTAGAGACGGAAGCAGGCCTCGTGGCGTGGCAGGGGCGACGCATCAGCACCGCTTTTTGGGGCGGGGGCACGCCTGGCTTACTGCGCCCGGCAGAGCTCGAGCAATTAGGCCGCGCGATGTTGCAGGGCGGTGAGGCCCCCGCCGAGTGGTCGGTGGAACTTGCTCCCGCGACCGTGACGGAGGACCGGCTCGCGGTGTTGCATGCACTCGGCGTTACGCGAATTTCGCTAGGAGTACAAAGTTTCCGGCCTGATTTGCTTGATGCTTTGGGGCGGCAGCACACGCCGGCGCAAGTTTACCGCGCTTACGACCTGATCCGTGCGCGGGGTTTTGCCAGCGTTAATCTTGACCTGATGTTTGCGCTGCCGGGTCAGACAGAAACGCAATGGCGGGCCGATCTCGATGAAGCGCTCCGACTCGCGCCCGATCATCTGTCTACCTATTGTTTAACCTTCGAGGAAGATACCGCGCTCTGGGTTAAATTATCACAGGGGAAGGTGAAGTTGGATGTCGAAAAGGAAGCCGCGTTTTATCAACACACGTGGGATTATCTGCGGGCCGCGGGCTATGCACAGTACGAGGTGTCTAATTTTTCGCGACCGGGGCAGGTCTGTCAGCACAATCTTAATACGTGGAATATGTATGAGTGGGTCGGTCTGGGGCCTTCGGCTGCTTCGCAGGATACGGGGTGGCGGAGCAGTAATCCGGCCGATCTGGGCCAGTGGTTGGCTGACGTTGCGGGAGGGCAACGGGCGACTAGTGATCGGGTCGCTTTGACGCCTGATTTGCTGGCCGCGGATGCGGTTATTTTTGGTCTGCGGATGAATGCCGGAGTTTCGCTGCCTCGGTTGCAACGCCGCTTTCCGACGGCGCCGTGGTCGCAGTTGCACGATGAGTTACCCAAATTTATGGCGGCGGGATTACTGGAAGCAACGGTGGCTGGACAAATTAGTCTGACCGATCGTGGGCGCTTGCTTGCTGATGCGATGGGATCGGAAATTCTTGAAGCTTTTGCCGCTTCCGTAAAAACATCATCGCCATGACTTCCCGGCATTCCCGATTTTTAAGTATGGCGCTGCTACTGGTGGCGGGGTGCGTTGGTTGTCAGTCGCCAGAGCCAATCGCCCGGCCATTGATAGCGCGTTTTTTTCTCGAGGTTCGGCCGGGTGAGGCGGGGCTGCCGCTGACACTACCCGTGAGTGGTGTTATGATCACCGTTAATCCGAAACCGGTAATCGTAGAAAATGATATCATTAACGCGGAGCACGCGCAGGTGGATCTCGGGCCTTGTTTACTGCTTCAATTTACACCGGCGGCGGGCCGCGATCTGTATCGCTTAGCCGTCACCCAGCACGGGCAGCGTCTGGTGTTGGTATTGAATGATGCGCCTGTCGGGGCGCGGCGGCTCGAGCCAGCGATGGCTGCAGCTGGCGTGTTGATCTTTATTGAGACGCCGGCAACTGATTTGGACGCGCAGGTTGCTCGGCTCAAACGTACCGCTGCTGCGATCGCCGCGGCAGCTCGAGCCACTCCTTAAGCTATGATTGCGCCATTATTCAGTGCTAAATTCAGAGCCGCCGCAGCCGAGTGGTTGAAGCCTGCCGCTGCCAGCCGCCGCTGGTTGCTCGGGCTCAGTTTGTTAGTGGTGCCCTTTGGTTTCGCGCAACGGTTGGAGCTGAATTGGCCGACTCCGAATCGAGCTTGGGAGCAAGGTCGCGGCATCGCCGCTTGGGCGCAGCCCACGGTATCGGGCGATCCGGAGTCCGGTCTTTTTGGCTGTGTGCGCAGTGCTGGCGGGCAATTTCACGAAGGACTAGATATTAAGCCAGTAGGCCGTGATGCGCGCGGGGAGCCTACGGATAAGATTTTTGCCGCGCTGCCCGGGGTGGTGCGTTATATCAGCACCAAGCCAGGGGAAAGTAATTACGGTCGTTATATTGTGATCGAGCATCCGGGAATAACGCCGGCGGTTTTCACGCTTTATGCCCACCTAGCTAAAATTGAGCCGGGAATTGGCGTGGGGAGTAACGTCCAGTTGGGGCAGGTGATTGCGACGATGGGGCACAGTGCCGGCGGTGGTGGCATTCCGGCGGAGCGGGCGCATCTGCATTTTGAGATCGGACTGATGGCGACGACTCGTTTCTCGTCTTGGTATGCATGGAAGAAATTTGGCAGCACCAACGAGCATGGGTTGTGGAACGGTATGAATTTAATGGGCATCGATCCGCTCGATTTTCTCCGGCAATGGCGAGAGCGCCGGGTAGATAATTTTCAGCAATATTTTGATAATCTACGTGGCGTCGTGCGTGTGCGCATCGTGACCAGCCGAACGCCCGATTTTATCCAGCGTTACCCTGCTTTACTTCGCAAACCGCTCCCCATGGGATTTGTCTCTGGCTGGGAAATTGAATGCAATACAACGGGCCTCCCGTTCGCTTGGACGCCGCTCGGCCCCGCGGAGGTTGCGGGGTTACGGTCAGAATCGGTGCACATCATGTCGGTCGAAGCGGCGAGCGTGCGGGCCTATCATTGCAAATCGTTAGTCAAGCAGCGCGGATCGAGCTACGTGCCCGGCGGGGATTTGCAGACTATGCTGCAGCTGATCTTTGGACTGCGGTGAGGCGCAGAGCAGGGGCTTCAGCTCTGCGGCTTGAGTTGATGAATCAATTTCTGGAATTCCGGATTAGATTTCAGTCCTTCGAGGTCGGGGTCTTGCTGCATCCAGTCGAGATCATCGTAGCCTAAAGAAATCGCAGTGCGCAACGACCGGAGGGCATCAGGCCGTTTTTTGCATAGGGCTAAGCTGCAGGCTAAATTGTAGTGAGCGGTTGGATTGGCGGGGTCGAGGCGCACGAGTTTGCGGTCCATGCGCAAGCCGTCGACGATGCGGCCAGCCTTCGTGTAGAGTCCGCCGAGCAGACCAACGACCTCGGTATAGCCGGGGCACCGTTGATGGACGGCTTCGAAGAACTGAATTTCAAATTGCGAATCGTGTTTGGAGGGACGGAGCATGTTATTTTTTACGACGGTGTGGGCAGCGACCGTTCGATTGAAAGGCGATGCACTGGGCGCTTACTTGCAGGCGTTGGGCAATGGGTTTAAGACCGAGTTTCAAGGCGACGGTGCTCCCATACCATTCCATGAAAGGGGCACTAATTTCAGAAATTCTGTGACAATCAACACATACGACTTGGGCTACTTCCGTCGCGCCACTGCTAGTCGCAAAATAGAATTTCTCGCCCGATCCAATATCAACCTCCCGCAAAAGGAGGCACGCCGTCATGAGCGGTAGCGTGCGATAGACAGTGGCGCGCGAGACGGAATCATCGAGCGCGCGCGCTTGATCAAGCAGTTGTTCCGCCGTGAAATGTTCGATCTGGGCTATGGCTGCCGAAAAAATGGCCAGGCGCTGTTTAGTTACGCGGAGCCCTTGGCTAGCCAGATAGGCTTGAAATTTTTCTCGGGCAATAACGTGACTCACGACACAAATGTCGGAGCGCGGCTTTCGCGCTGTCAACCCGGAAGGAGTGCTGGGCGAGATGATGGGGCGGTGGGCTATCAGTTCCGTGCCTGCCGCTGAGTCGCAGCTCTGGGATGCTGGCGAAAAACGCGGGACCCGGGATTTACTCTGGAGCGGTGTAACTGGTATTGCCGCCGCACTGTTGCCAGCGCCGAGCGACGCTGCGACTGAGGCCCAGCGCCAGAGCCGCTAGTAGGCTACTCGCCAGAAAAGTGTAGCGATAATCACTATCCAGTCGGTCGAGAATCGCTCCAAGCAGCGGGCCCAGTCCCATGTTAAAAATTGCGGCGATCAGGCTGCCGGCGGCGGCAAATTGGGCGAATTTTAATTTGGGATAGAGCATTTGCCCGATGGCGGCGGTGCCGGTGAAGAAAATTCCAGAAACAATCCCATGCGCGAGGAGCACAATGCCATAGGACGGCTGGTCATGCACCCAAATGAATCCAGCGAGCATGAGCCCTGCGTAAATTAAAAGAGCCCCTTGCCCGACGCGAAGCGGGTGATAGCGATCCGCTAGCCAGCCCAGTGGAAAGGATAATCCGAATGAGGTCAGGAAAGTGATCGCGAGGTATTTACCGTAAATCTCCATCGTCATTCCATAGCTTTTCGCGGTGTAAATGGCGAACGTGTTGACCGGAAGAAAAGCTGCGTTGGCTAAGGCGATGAAAGAAAAAACCCACAGGTAATAAGGTTTGGATAAGCAATCGCGGAAGTAAGCGCCCATCGCCTCGACCACGAGATGGCGTTCCTGATTTTTGGAGGGAGGCGGCGGGTAATCGCCTTCCTTGATGCGCAAACACATTACGGAAAAGCCCACTCCATAAATGAGGCCCACGGTGGCTAAAATAATCGAGTAGTTGGTTTCAGCTTGGCCAATTATTTTCCAGTTAAAGAAAATGCCTGCCCCGAGCCCCACTGCGCGGAAGAGGCCGTAAAAACGACCGAGCCACGCGCGCGGTACGACATCGTTGATCAGTCCATTGAAGAGTGCGTTAGAGATGACTACCCCGATTTCAAAAACGACCCAGCAGGCCCCCATCGTTAAGAGGATGGTGCGGTTAACGTTGGCGGAGTCGCCGCCGCCCCACTGGTGAAGGGCTCGTCCGATCGCGGGGCTGTAGGCCAAGCCTAACATGGCGAGCGTCACAAAAGGCGTGGGCCATAAAAGAAACGGCAGACGCCGTCCTCGGCGACTGCGGTGACGATCACTCCAATAACTCACGATCGGGCCAACGAGAAAAATAATTGCTTGCGGGATGGTGAGAAGAAAAATTCCGGTAAAGAGATCACTGGCTTGATGTTTTTTGAGCATCAGCTGCGTGACGGGGACCGCTGATCTTTCGCGCATCATATAGGCGAAATCACCGAATAGCAGCCAAGTGAACAAAAGCCCGAGGCCGGCTGCCGTGTAGGTCAGGGTTCCGACTGACCAGGTTTTTTGGTAACCGGAAGGTGACGAAGGCAATGGGGTCATGGATGAGGCCAAATCCGGGAAATGGGGTCGGGTGATATTACTCGGCAGATGCTGCTCTGCAGAAATTGATCAAGGGGAGGTCTGCACAGTGGGGGGTAGCAGGTAAAGGCGTGCGGGAAAATATCATGACCGGCAAGAGAGTTGTGCATGCCGCTACCTGCTCAGTCTGATGATCGTCGTGCGGTATGTTGGATTGGGGCGACGTTGGGCGATATCGTCGAGTCGGGCGGTCGGTTCGGCTGGATGAGGGTCGGCTCCGCCTGGCTGCAGAAAATCACGACCGTGCATTGACTCAGTCTCGTGGTCGAACATTCACTTGCAGGATGATTGTGGGAGTTCAGCCCATGGCAGGTTTCGACAAACTTCTGCACTATAAAGTGCCGGAAGCATTGCGCGCGGAAATACGGGCGGGCTCGCTGGTGCGCGTCCCGATTGGTTCGCGCCTCCATCTTGGTTTAGTGATGGCGCTTAATGCCCAGCCCGATTGTGCGCCGGAGAAATTAAAGCTCATCAGTGACATCCTGCATGATTATCCTGCCTTAACTCCTGACCTCCTAGGGCTCGCTCGGTGGATGCACACCTACTATGCCGCCCGAATGGAGACCGTGTTGGAGGCGATGATTCCCGCCGCCGTTCGCGATGGGGCGCGGTTGAAAACAGAAAAATATCTCAGCCTCGCTCGCGGTCTAACCGCCGAAGAGTTAGGTCTGCTCCGGAAGAAGGCTCCGCAGCAGGCGCGGTTGAGCGAATTCCTCCAAGGTCAAATCCAACCCGTCAAAAAATCGCTCGTGCTCACGCGGCTTGAGCTCACCGCGGCGGTTGTGACGGCGTTGCTCAAGCGGGGTTTAGTTCGGGAAGAAACGCGTTCGGTGGAGCGCGTTGCCTACGCTGATAATTGGACTGGGGGCGAAGTGGTGACGGGCTTGCCGCCCAAACTTAACTCCGAACAGGCCACCGTCGTGGATGCGCTCAGCGCTAGTCTGACAGTTGGGAAATTTGCCGTTCATTTACTCCATGGCGTCACGGGTTCGGGTAAAACCGAAGTTTACCTCCGCGCGGTTGAGCAGGTGCTCGCTGCCGGGGGTAGCGCCATTTATCTTGTTCCTGAGGTGGCGCTCACGCCGCAGACCGTCGCGCGTTTGCGCGGGCGCTTTGAATCGGCTGGGCACAAAACGGTGGTTTGGCATAGTCACCTCGGTGAGGGCGAGCGCCTCGATGGCTGGACTGCATTGGCCTCTGGGCAGGCGCGGGTGGTAGTGGGAGCGCGTTCAGCCGTGTTTGCTCCGGTGCAAGATTTACAACTGATCGTGGTCGATGAAGAACATGAGCCCGCCTACAAACAAGATGAGACGCCGCGCTATCACGGTCGCGATGTCGCCGTCTACCGAGCAAAATTAGCGGGCTGTGTTTGCTTACTCGGTTCGGCCACCCCCTCATTAGAATCTTGGGCGAATGTCCGGGCGGGAAAATACCAGCTCGATATCCTGACGAAGCGGGTCGATGACAAAAAATTACCCGATATCCACGTGGTGGATATGCGGATCGAGATAGTGCGGCAACGTGGGATGGTGACGCTCTCGCGCTTACTTGTTGATCACATGCACCGCCGTTTTGAGCGAAAGGAGCAGATCATTCTTTTTATTAACCGCCGCGGCTATTCCTCCAGCATGCAGTGCCGGAAATGTGGACATGTGGAACAGTGTCCGCATTGCAGTGTGTCGATGACTTATCATCGCTCGGATGAGACGCTAAAATGTCATCTCTGCGCTCATAACCGCGGAGCGCCGGCCGTTTGTCCGGCCTGCGCCGCGCCCGATATCCGTTGGCGCGGACTCGGCACCCAGCGGGTGGAGGAGGCGGTCCGGCGGGTATTGCCGCGAGCGCGGCTGGAGCGAATGGATGCAGATACCATGTCAAAAAAGCATCTCTTCCGGCAAATTCTCGGCGATTTCCGCGCCGGTAAAATTGATATTCTCATCGGTACGCAAATGATCGGCAAGGGGCTGGATTTTCCAAACGTTACCCTCGTCGGTTTAGTCGATGCGGATCTTTCGATGCACGTGCCAGATTTTCGCGCGAATGAGCGGACCTTTCAATTGCTGGTGCAAGTCGCGGGGCGGGCGGGTCGGGGCGATCGGGCGGGGGAAGTGGTGGTGCAGTCGTTTACACCCAAGTCAGAGGCAATTCAGTTTGCCCGCCACGCTGATTATAATGGATTCGCTGAGGGCGAACTCGCGATGCGCAAACAGTTTAATTATCCGCCTTATCGGCATCTCATTCACCATATTTTTCGGGGTCCTAATCAGGAAAAGATAAAATTTTTTGCCGAACATTGGGTCAAGCAAGTGGAGCAAGCCTTGGGTAGCTTGGTGGAAATTCGCGGACCAGCTCCGGCACCCATTGAAAAAGTAAAAGATGAGTACCGTTACCAGATTTGGTATTTTTGCGCCCGCACCACTGCGGTGGTTCCGGCCTTAGTGCGTTTGCAGGGAACCGTCAAATGGCCGGATGATGTGAGCCAAGTGCTTGACGTTGATCCCATGAGCCTCGTGTAAGCGCTGCGCGCTTTTACACGGTCAGCTCAAGACTCGGTGGGCGGTTGGCTGGACACAAATTCCCGCGGGCCACCGGGAAAGACGATTTCTTCTTTGGGCGCGGAAGGCGGGTTGAGCAACCGACCGACGGCGGAGAGTTGTTCCTGGACTTCCCCGGTGCAGCGTTCGAGTTGCGGCACATTGAGGCGCAACGGTTCGAGTAACCAAGCCGAAGGCGGCGCGGGACTCGGCATGCCGGAGGGCAGCAGAACGATCGACCGAACCCATTTGGCGGCATGCAAGAGGCACGCCATCCGTTGATGGCCTGCGGTGCTGCGCGGGAAATATTGCCAGCGCACGGGCTCAGACATCGCGAGGGGGAAATCCCAGTGCCGGAGCAAGGACGCGCCGGCCTCGGCTTGGGTAAAGCCCAGTAAAGCGCGTTCATGCTCACAGGCCTCGCGCGGGTAGCCATGATTGACTAATTGGCATAGGGGATGATTGCGCAGCACCCACTCATCGATGGCGAGCAAGCCGACGCAGTGGAGTAGCCCAACAGTATAAGCGATATCCCGTTCTTCACCTGTTAAGCCGGCCAGTAAATCAGCGGCCAAGGCGCAGGCTACGGAGGATCGCCATAATTCATCGGGTTCCAGGCCATAGGCTTTGAGTGGTCGGACGAGCACTTGCGAAGCAACAGCATGCGTGACGAGTTCGTAGATTTGATCGTAACCCACTCGGTTCACGGCCTCATCGACGTTAAAACAGCGAACGCCTTTGCTGTAATAAGCGCTGTTGGCGGTCTGCAGCACGCGGGCGGCAATGCCGGGATCAAGACGAATGAGTGCCACAATTTCGTGCATGGCGGAGTTGCCATTCGAAAGAAGACGTTTCAGCAGCGGCAGAATCTTGGGGGCTGACGGAAGGTGCTGTAGCTCACGCACGACTTGATCGGGGGTGAGAGCAGTTAACGAAGTGGCGGCAGCGGTCGACATAGGGGCAGCTCATTAACGACGCAAATTTTAGAAACTTTTGCTTCAATTCTGAGGCAGATGGACGCCGCTGGCTGTCGGCGGACGCCGGTTCCTGCAGAGACTACTCAGATTTTTTATAAATAATGCACTTCAGCTCAATTGAGCTGTGTTTCGTGCCGATAATAAAAAACCGTGCTAGCCTCCATTTTTTCACGCTCTGCTAGTCCCACTGAATTCGTTCGTCGGGTAGGTTTATGCTGTCTGGGTGGAGCCCTCGCCCTGGCCACAGCGGCGCTGGTCGGTTGGTGGGCTCACCTGCCGATTCTGCGCACCCTCTTGCCAGGTTTGCCGGCGATGCCGCCTGCGATCGCATTGGGGATCGGACTGTTGGGCGTAGCTATTTTATTGTTATGGGAAACTGACCGAAAAGCGGGGTGGCGTCGGGTGGCCACTGGACTAGCAGGACTGGTGGGTGCGCTGAGTCTGGGGTTGCTGATTGTGCGCCTCGTTCCGCTGGATTTAGTCGGCCATCATTTTCTGATTAGTGCGATTACCGGCGGTGCAACGGTTGCCGAATTAAGCCCAAGTTTTCTTTCAAGCGTTAGTCTATTGATCGTGGCCATTGCGGTTGGGTCCCTAGCACGCTCACCCCGGCCGCGACGTACGTGGCATCAATGGGGTGCGCTGACCGTGCTCGCCTTGGTGATGCTGCCGACGCTATCGGGCGTGTCCAGTTTACCGTTCAACACGGCCTGGGCGCTGCAGTTGCTGGTCGTAGCGTTGCTGGCCGCGCGACCTAGCGAAGGGCTGGGGCGTTATTTGAGTGCCGTGCCACCGGGTTTGACCGCTGAGGAAAGTGCCGCTGCTGAATTACGCTTACATGAAGAACGCTGTGCGCTCGCTCTGTTGGGTAGTGATGATGGGGTCTGGGACTGGGACCTGTTAGCTGATACGTTGTGGGTTTCGCCGCGCTATAAAGCTTTGATGGGTTATGCGGCGACGGAGACGTTTGTGCCGACGCACCAAGCTTGGCAGCAGACGGTTCATCCCGAAGATTGGGCGTGGGTGAAGGCGGCGTTGGACGCCTGTTTAGCGCGGCGTAGCGAAACTTATTCGGTAGAATATCGCATGCACCACAAAGATGGTACCTGGCGTTGGATCTTGGCGCGGGGTAAGGCTCGTTTTAGTCGAGCCGGTCGCCCGCTGCGGATGAGCGGTACCCATGTTGATATTACCCCGTGGCGCGAAAATGAAGCGGCGCTTCGGGCTGCGCACGAACAGTCCGAACAATTAAATGGCCAGTTGGAGGCAGCCATTGCCTCAGCGCAGCAGTCTGCCTTGGAAGCGAATCTTGGCAGTCAGGCGAAGAGTGAATTTTTAGCGGTCATGAGCCATGAGATTCGCACCCCAATGAATGCGGTAATCGGCTTTACCAGTTTGTTGTTAGAAACTCCTTTAACGACGGAACAGCGCGATTGGTTGCGCACCGTGCGCGGCAGCAGCGAAGCGTTGCTGGCTATTATTAATGATATTTTGGATTTTTCTAAAATCGAGTCCGGCAAATTAGAACTCGAACACCAAGCGGTAGAGTTGCGGGAGTGTCTCGGGGAAACCGTCGATCTTTTAGGCGAGTCAGCGCGGCGCAAAGCGTTGAAGCTCGAATTGCACGTGGCGACTGACGTGCCTGATTTTATTGAGACGGATGGAGCCCGCGTGCGGCAGGTGCTGCTCAACTTAATTGGTAACGCCATTAAGTTTACCGGACGTGGGGAAGTGCAAGTCCGCGTGACCCGCGAGAGCGGGCCAGCGGGCGAAGCCTTGCTTGGATTTCGAGTGCGCGATACGGGGCCGGGAATTCCTCCGGAGTTGATGGATCGGCTCTTTAAGCCTTTCAGTCAGGTGGATTCATCTACGACGCGAAAATATGGCGGCACGGGGCTGGGACTCGCGATTTGCCGGAGTATCGTCAATTTATTGGGCGGCGCGATTGTGGTGCAGGAGAGTTCCCCTGCGGGTACGACATTTTATTTTACGATTAGCTGTGTGCCGTGCGCGCTGGAGCCAGCGGGACCCCGGGCAATTCGTGCAGAGACGAGTCGGCATCCGCTCCCCGTTAAAGCCGCCGACCGCCTGCCTTTGCAGCGCCTAGGAGCACATTTACCTCCTCTGCATATCTTGGTAGCGGAAGATAACGCGGTGAATAGAAAACTGATGCAGCATATTCTAACCCGGATGAATTACACCGCAGATTTTGTGAGCAACGGGTTAGAATGTCTGCAGGTGCTTAATCAAGGGACCTACGATGTTGTTCTCATGGACTGCCAAATGCCCGAGTTGGATGGCTATGATGCAACAGCGCGCATTCGCGCTGGGGCGGCCGGAGCTGTCCATCAGACGATGCGTATTATCGCCCTCACGGCCCATGCGATGTCTGGTAATCGTGAGCGCTGCCTCGCCTGTGGCATGGATGACTATCTGACTAAGCCAATCCAGCCGGTACAATTGGTCGCCGCCTTGTCTCGGGTCCAGCCGATCACTTTGGATCGTAGCGTCAGTCCTGCGATTGCACGCGGCAGTTTCTAAGTGAGTAGTCCGCATTGCGAGCGGTATCGTAACGAACTCAATTCTGCGAGGATAGGGCGGCGGTTGCTTCATTCGCGTGTTTACGCAATGACAACAACGCGGCGATTTTTGAGCGCTCGTTCCGTCAGCCAAAAAAACTGCAGAGAAGCCGTGTTCGGGGCTATTTAAACGCTGGTGCGCGCGTAAATTTTCTGGAGCATCGCAGGTGAAGGTACCGGTGCCAGCGGGGCGGTGGCCGCGGGGCCGCGGCTCAGACTAACGCGCAGGAGCAATTGTTCATTCTCCTTATCCAATTGAAGAATTTGGAGAATTCGCCCACGAATTTTTTCACCGAGTTGCAATTGCTCGCGGCCGGTGGCTGATCCAGGGTGATCAGCTCGGAGGGAAGTGAGACTCTGGTCGAGCCGCTGCAGGAGATCACGTTTGCGCTCAAGCAAACCGGCTGGGGGCAGGGTCTGCTGCTCCTTCAGGTGTCGATTTTCTTCGTGCGCGAGCTGATAGAGTTCATCGCAGACTTGGAGATGTCCTAAAAGGGTTTCTTGATTGGTCATGGACGTGAAGTGGTTGGCGGGGCGATGGAGTTACTTGGTTGTTTCGGCGGGCTGGTTAGCGTAGGGACCGCCGGGAGTACGGTGAAAATATCGGTTAATTGATTCTCGATATGATTTTGCCAATTTAACTGGCTCAAGCGCCACGTGGCCATGCGGGCTAGTTCGCTGAGTTCGGGAACGACGACGCGATTGGTTTCAGTCGGGTTGTCGCCTGCAGCGCTCATCCCTGGCGTGGTATAATCTAAAATGCTTTGGTAGGCCGTAATGGCGTTTTTAACCATCCGGAGGCGTTCATAGCATAAACCAATTTGGTAGATAATAGGCAGATGCCATGCTGGCTCGGCGGAAAGCGCGGCCAGACTTTGGTAAATCATGAGTGCATTTTGCGTATCGCCACTTTGAAAAAAGTCATTGGCTAGCTGATTGCCGGTCCGCCGCTGCCAGTAAGACCAGAGTTTGGCGTCGCCGCTGGCTTGTTGCGTACGAAGCAACTCGAGCGTGGCATCGAGCGCGGCTTGTTTCTGACCAAGCGCGCGGAGGGAGAGGGAGAGTAAATAGCGCGCTTCTGGGCCATTTTCATCCTGCGGCCATTGCTCGAGGTAGGAGCGAAGGGTTTGGACCGCTCCTTGGGAATCAGCCCCAAGGTAAAGGGCGTAAGCTGATTTGAAATGAGCGCGGGCTCGATCAGCTGGGGCGAGATCGAGCAAACGCAGTCGGGTAAAAAATTTATTGGCCTCGGTATAATTGCCCTGCTGAAAATGCGTTTCCGCAATTTCGAATTGGGCCGTCTTAGCGAGTACTTGATAATTGGTAAAACCGCCCTCCGATAGTTTGAGGGTTGAGTTAATAACACTGTAAAAGCGAGCGATCGCCAATTGGTGAGCGCCGAGGGTGCGTTGCGTCCGGCCCAATTCCAGGAGGGCTTCGGGTACATGTTCGTTGGCGGGATAATCCTTTAGGTAGCGTTCGTAACTGGCGGCGGCCTTGATGAGTGAGCCCGCGCGGCGGTAGACACGCGCCAGCCCGAGCAGTGCGCTGGCGACGTCTTCGGCTTCCGCGCGCCGCGAGACCAGGATTTCACGAAAGGCAATTTCCGCTGCGGCCCAATCGCTGCGTTCAGTCAAACTGAGACCTAATTTTTGCAGACCAATAATTTCTGCGCGTCCATTCTCTGCTCGGGGGGCTTCGCTGTCGTGCTGGGCGGGCTTATTACCAGTCGCGGTGCTGGGAGCTTTCTCTGAGCTGAGTTCAGCGTGGCCCACCACCGCGCTCACTAAGAGCACCCGTAAAATACTGAGCGTGAGTTGCGGCGGGCGGGACGAAATCATTTTTGCTGATAGGTGGCAGCGCTAGGCGGCAAAGAGCCGGGAGTAGGCGGGCGGAAGAACGGCAATAAATCTTCAACGCGTGAAGCGGCGGGCGCATCGTCAGATAAAATTTTTACAGGCGCTGCTGTTGCCATTGGTGCCGCCGGCGGGTCCACGGGAGTCACCCGAGGGGAGGGTACTGGGCCAACGATTACGGCGAGAGCTTTGGGCATGAGTTCACTCGCGACCTCGACCGAGACCACTGCGGCTGCGGGAAGTGTAGGTACAATGAAGGCGGCCACTGGCGGTAGTACTTGGAAGCGCAGTGGCGGCGCATCGATCATCTTTAAATAGGGAATGGACTCAGGCTCCGGCGCGAAAGGGTCCCCCGGCTTAGTCGGTAGGCGCGAGCGTCCAACGGCGCTCTGCGTCACCAGAATCATCTGGATCAGCAGCGCACAAAACAGCCGGACCATAGCCCATAGGTCCCTTTGAGAAGTGATGACGAAAGGAAAAGACATAACTAAAACTACGTTCCATGGTGTTGGATCGTTAAGATTCGCGCTAACATTCCTGTTATTCGGCTCACCGGCAGTGTTTCTGTAGGTAAATTATTGTTCTGAGGCGCATTGCATCCCGCCTGAATGAGCTCTCCCGTGCGGGCCTTGGCCTTAGGCCTGTCGAGTGGCCTAAATAGGAGGGAATTTGACCGGATTACCTCATCGAGGCACCTGAGTTAAGTGGTTTGTAATCCGTGGCCTTTAACTCACCGCGGCGGGGTGGGTGAACGTGAGCCATCTATTTCCGCGTTGCCAAGAACGAGGGCGTGGCCGTTGCTTCTCCCTATGGGAAAGCAGTCACAAGTTAGTTGGGGTGGGCGCTTCTCGGCAGGAACAGCCGAGTTGATGCTGCGTTTTAGCGAATCGGTCAGTTTTGACCATCGCCTCGCCCTGTTTGATATCCAAGGAAGTCAGGCGCACGCTGCCATGTTGGCGCACGTGGGTTTGATCGCGCGGCGCGAACGTGAAGCCATTCACCGTGGGCTGGAAGCCATTCTCGGTGAAGTCAGAAAGGGGAAATTTAAATGGTCCCAGCAGCTGGAAGATGTGCATATGAACATCGAACAGGCTCTGACCAAGCGGGTGCCGGCCGCTGCGAAGCTGCACACGGCGCGGAGCCGCAACGACCAAGTGGCGACGGATATGCGACTCTATTTCAAAGCCGCCTGTGCCGAGATTATCGCCAGCCTGCAGGCGGCACAACGGGCCATCCTCGCCGTCGTTAAAAAAGACGGCAGTGTGTTGCTGCCGGGCTACACTCATTTGCAGCGGGCGCAGCCGGTATATCTGGCACATCATTTTTTTGCTTATTTAGAAATGTTTGAACGGGATGCTGCCCGTTTCGCCGTGGTGGCTGACCACGCTAATTGGTGTCCACTCGGCTCCGGCGCGATTGCGGGAACGACGCTGCCCATCGATCGAGAATATGCGGCTGAGTTGCTCGGTTTTGTGGACGCTCAAGGTCGGCCGCGGGTAACCCAAAATAGCATGGATGCGGTCAGTGACCGGGATCTCTATATCGAATTTGCCTCAGCTTGCGCCCTCGTGGGGGTGCATTTTTCGCGACTCGCCGAGGACTTGATCTTGTGGTCTAGCCAGGAATTTAAATTTATCGAGCTACCCGATGCTTTCTGCACGGGCTCGAGTCTGATGCCGCAGAAGAAAAATCCTGACTCGCTTGAATTGCTGCGGGGGAAATCAGCGCGGTTGCAGGGCAATCTGCACACTCTGCTGACCTTGGTTAAAGGGCTCCCGTTGACCTATAATCGCGATTTGCAGGAGGACAAACCGCCGGTGTTTGATAGTCATGATCAAACGGTGCTCTGCCTGGCGGTGCTCGCCGGAACGGTGACTGGTTTGAAAATGCATCGGGCTAAGTGTGCGGCGGCGGTCGCGGACCCTGCGTTATTGGCGACAGATTTAGCTGATTATCTCGTGCGGCGTGGCGTAGCCTTCCGCGCTGCTCATCATGCCGTCGGAGCGGTGGTCAAATTAGCAGAAAAGCAAGGGGTGACCCTTAATCGACTGACTAACGCTGAGGTGAAAGGCATCCATCCTGCTTTGGGTTCAGACTGGACAAGTGCCTTTGATCTTTCGGCCGCAATGGCGCGGCGCAAGGGCACCGGCATGCCGAGTCCGCCGCAGATCGCCCGGCAGTTCAAACGCTGGCAGAAACTCTTGGGGTGAGCGGAAGGGATCGCGGCCGCGTGTTGTAACCGCCATGTCTGTTATTCGTATTCTTACTGATCGAGTCGCTAATCAGATCGCTGCGGGCGAAGTGATTGAGCGGCCCGCGGCGGTGGTGAAGGAGTTGGTTGAAAATTCTTTGGATGCTGGGGCCACGCGCGTGGAAGTAGAATTTCGCTCAGGGGGGCGGGCGCTGATCCGCGTCGTTGATAATGGCTGCGGGATGACCCAAGAAGACGCCTTGCTTTCGCTCGAGCGACACGCAACCAGCAAGTTAGTTGAGACCGCTGACTTGGATCGCCTCGGTACTTTTGGATTTCGAGGCGAAGCGGTGCCCTCAATTGCGAGTGTCTCCCATTTTGAACTACAGACGCGCGTGGGGAGTGCCGCGGCCGGCACCGAGATTGTGATTAATGGCGGAAAATTTGTGCACGTGCGTGAATGCGGTATTGCCCCAGGCACGCGAATTACCGTTTCGCATTTGTTTAACTCCGTGCCGGCGCGGCGGAAGTTTTTAAAAACCGACGCCACCGAATCGGCGCACATTATTCAGACTGTCCGGTTGTATGCGCTGGCTTGTCCGGCGACTGCCTTTGTATTGATTGAAGACGGCCGCGTGCTTTTCCAATCTCCCGTATGTGCCACGTTGGGGGAGCGCGTCGGGGAGATTTTTGGCCGACAATTAGTGGTCGATTTACTGCCCGTGGCGATGGCGGAGACGGGTTTAAAATTAAGTGGGCTGATTGGTAAACCCGGCGTTAATCGGTCCACGCGTCACGAATTGCTGATGTTCGTAAACCGGCGGCCAGTGGACAGTCGGACGCTAAATTACGCTTTAATCGAATCCTATGCGACGACTCTCGCTAAAGGGCGTTATCCCGTTGCGGTATTATTTCTCGAACTTGATCCGGCGGCAGTTGATGTGAATGTGCATCCGGCCAAGCGGGAGGTGCGCTTTCGGAGTGAGGGCGCGGTTCGCGGTTTTGTGATCCGGGCCGTATTGCAGCGGTTGCGCGAGTGGGGCGCGCCGGCACCCCGATTAGAGCCCGCTAACTCGGAGCTCGGTCGATCTGTTTCATCTGAGATAATGCCGGGGGATCCCCTGAGCCCGACAGCTCGGCCAGCCGTGAGCTGGCCGCCAACCTCGGTCGCGATGCAACCGCCACCAGCGCCAAGCCCTGCGCCGGCTATCACCAAAATGGTTGACGCGCCTTCTGCGGCGAGCGCGCCGACTGCTTCTCCGGCGCTGATGGGCTGGCGCTTTATTGGGACTGCGCATGGCGACTACGCTTTATTTGAAACGCCCAGTGGTCTGATGGTCTTGGATCGACGAGCGGCGCACGAACGCATCTGGTTTGAGCGTTTGCAAATGCAGTTTCAGCAAGGAGCCGTGGGGAGTCAGCGTTTACTTTTTGCGATCCCCGTAGAATTCGACGCGATTGCGAGTTCCTTGTTGATCGACCAGCTCGCTTTTTTGCAACGCCATGGGTTTGAGATCGGGGAGTTTGGCCGCAATTTTTTCCGCATTGAGGCCGTCCCCGTTTGGTTGGAATCAAGCGACGCAGTCACTTTTCTACGCGACATCATTGGTTTGATTCGCGAAGGACAGCTCGATGGGAAAAATCTGGATTTGGCGCGCACGGCCTTAGCTCAACTCGCTGCCCAGCAAGCAGTGCGGCTGCCGTCTAGCCTCAACGAAACCGATGCGCTGGCTCTGGTGAGCCAACTTTTCGCCTGCACCCAGCCTCATGCCAGTCCGGCTGGCCGGCCGACCCATTTTGAATTGAGTCGCGGTGAATTGCTGCGGCGATTTCAGCGGTGAACCAGGGAAGGTTTTTTCACTGAAATGTAATTTTAGTAGATATTCCTAACTTGCCTGCCTGCGCGGCACGATTTGTGATCTATTTCTTCTATGCCTGTTAAAAGCCCAGCGAGTAAGTCGGCTAGTCGAGCTCCGCACCCAGCGGCGAAATCGGCTGAAGTGGACCTGCGACCGCTCATTGAACGGCATTTGGTGTCTACCTTGGCACGGCATCCGGGTTCGGCCACTCCGCGCGATTGGTGGGTCGCTACGGCGCTCGCGGTGCGGGATACGATTCATGAGCGGATGATCGCGACGCAGCGGCGGCATAATGAAGAAAATGTCCGCCGGCTTTATTATTTTTCGCTCGAATATTTGCTGGGCCGATTATTTGGGAATAATTTGCTGGCGACGGGGCTGATGGATGCGGCCCGCGTTGCCCTCGAAGCCTTAGGGCAGGATTTTGATAAAATTCGCGAGGCCGAGGCTGATATGGGTTTAGGGAATGGTGGGCTGGGTCGCTTGGCGGCCTGTTTTCTCGATTCACTCGCGACGCTCGATTATCCGGCACTCGGCTACGGGATTTATTACGAATTCGGCCTCTTTAAGCAGGCCTTTCAACACGGCCATCAGGTGGAGCATCCTGATAATTGGATAATTTTTGGCAGTCCTTGGGAAGTGGTGCGGCCCGAGTATGCGCAAGAAGTACGTCTGTTTGGCCGCGTCGAAAATGTTTTTGATGACCGCGGTAATTCCCGTCCGCGCTGGGTGGATACCAAGACAATCTTGGGGGTGCCTCACGATATTCCCATCGCTGGTTACGGCACGACGACAGTTAATTTGCTGCGGCTCTGGGCTTCCAAATCAACAGAAGATTTCGATCTCGAGGCTTTTAATCGGGGTGGTTACGTCGAGGCGGTGCGGGAGAAGGCGATCGGCGAGACGGTCTCGAAGGTACTTTACCCTAACGATAAAACTGAAAACGGCAAAGAACTGCGGTTAATGCAGCAGTATTTTTTTGTGGCGTGTTCGTTGCGCGATATCATTCGCCGTCATTTTCGCCAGCCGGCCAACTCATGGGAAAATTTTTCTGACAAGGTGGCCGTTCAGCTCAACGACACTCATCCCGCCATCGCGATTGTGGAGTTACTGCGTATTTTATTGGATGAGGAAAATATGGCGTGGGACGCCGCTTGGGGCATTACGAGCCGGACCTTTGCGTACACGAACCACACCCTTTTGCCGGAGGCACTGGAGAAATGGACCGTGGGACTCTTTGAGCGACTTTTACCCCGTCATCTGCAGATAATCTATGTGCTGAATGAACAACTCCTTGTGGCGGTCGAGCGGCAATGGCCCGGTGATAATTGGAAGAAAACTGTTTGCTCCCTGATTGAAGAAAATGGCCATAAGCAGGTCCGCATGGCGAATCTCTCTGTCGTTGGTTCGCATGCCGTCAACGGCGTGGCCGAGATCCACACCGCGTTGTTAAAACAGAATCTTTTCCCGGAATTTAACGAACTTTATCCCGGTAAATTTCAAAATAAAACTAATGGCATCACGCCGCGTCGCTGGCTGTTGAAGAGCAACCCGCGCTTAGCAGCACTGCTGACGAAGAAATTGGGGCGGGCGGATTGGGTGCGTAATCTTGATTTGCTGCGGGGCTTGGAGAAATTTGCAAATGAGCCGGCTTTTCAACGTGAGTTCATGGCGATCAAGCGGGCTAATAAGGTCGATTTAGCTGCGGTCATCAAAACGGAGTGTGGCCTGGTGGTTTCCCCTGATGCTATTTTTGATGTGCAGATCAAGCGACTACATGAATACAAGCGGCAGCATTTAAATCTGCTGCATATCATGACGCTGTATCGTCGCTTGTTGCAGAATCCCTCTCTCGATTTGGTGCCTCGGGTCTTTATTTTTGGGGCAAAAGCTGCGCCGGGCTATGACTTGGCTAAAAATATTATTCGAGCCATCAATGTAATTGGGGCCCACATCAATGCCGACGAACGCATCGGCGGTAAACTGAAGGTGGCGTTCTTGCCCAATTATCGCGTGTCACTCGCTGAGAAAATTATTCCAGCCGCCGATCTTTCTGAGCAGATTTCAACCGCGGGCAAAGAAGCCTCGGGTACTGGCAATATGAAGCTCTCGCTCAATGGAGCCCTGACGATCGGCACGCTCGATGGGGCTAATGTTGAGATCCGCGACGAAGTGGGCGCAGATAATATTTTTATCTTTGGCCTTACGGTGGAAGAAGTTGTCGCGCTCACGGCTAAAGGCTATTGTTCGCAGGATTATTACCGGGCGGATGAAGAATTGCGCGCGATCATTGATTGGCTCGGGAGTGATTATTTTACGCCGGGCGAGCAGGGGACTTTTAGTTTGTTGCATGATAGCCTGCTGGCGGGGGGCGATCCATTTTTGCTGCTCGCTGATTATCGCAGCTATTGCACCGCGCAGGCTTGCGCCGATCAGGCTTATCGCAATCCGGCGCAGTGGGCGCGTCGGGCAATTTTGAACACGGCTCGATTAGGGAAATTTTCAAGCGATCGGACTATTCGGGAATATGCGAATGATATTTGGCATCTCCAGCCGGTGAAAGTCTGAGGCCGCGCGGTTGTTTGGGTAAGGGGCGCTGGTTTAAATTGCTCGTTGAAGTGGAAACCATGATTGAATTGCCGCTGGGCTTGCCGCAAGGTGACCAGCGGCTTTTGTGTTTAGTCAATTTCATCTCCCCCTGAATTAATCTTATGAATCGTCTCCAAGGCTTGATTGGCATCGCCCTCATTTTAGGCCTCGCCGTACTTTTTTCCAACAATCGCCGCCGAATTAATCGCCGCCTTGTGCTGAGTGGAATTGCCCTGCAAGTGCTTATTGCCGTTCTGATTTTCCATGTCGGTCCCGTGGCGCGATTTTTTCAACTCGTGGGCCAAGGCATTGGCAAACTGGAGGGTTTTGCCCGTACTGGTGCCGCTTTTGTTTACGGCGGCATTGCCGTCGAGCAGGGCCCGGGGCATATCGCCAATTATATGGGGGGTGGGTTCGTCTTCGCTTTCAATGTTACCGCCACCATTATCTTAGTCTGCGCCTTGGTCGCGGTACTCTACCACTTTGGTATTATGCAGCGGATCGTGGCGCTTGTGGCGCAGGCCATGAATTTTGTCATGCGGGTCAGCGGTGCTGAGGCGCTCAGCAACGTGGCGAGCGCTTTGGTTGGACAAGTGGAAGCGCAGGTGATGATTCGACCTTATCTCGCGGGTATGACGAAGAGCGAATTACTCGCCTCCATGAGCGGTAGTCTCGCCTGTATTGCGGGTGGAATCCTCGTCGTCTACGTCAATATGGGCGCACAAGCCGGTTTGGATTTAGCGCCTAAATTAATTACCGCTAGCTTAATGGCAGCGCCCGGCGCGCTGGTGATCGCAAAGATTGTTTTCCCAGAGACGGAAGAGAGCCAGACGATGGGGCAGGTAAAGCTCGCCGTTAAAAGTGATTATACAAATGTGATCGATGCTATTTCCCACGGTGCTGGCGATGGGTTTAAAATTGCCATGAACGTGATCGCTATGCTCATCGGATTCATTGCTGTCATCGCCTGTATTGATTGGGTGATGGTATCGATCGGCCACCTTTTTAATCTGCAGTTTGATCTTACCCTAAATTGGATTTTCGGGAAATTATTTTACCCAATGGCTTGGGCGATGGGCGTGCCCAGCACTGACCTTAATAATGTGGCGACGCTCCTTGGGCAGAAATTGACGATTAATGAATTCGTAGCGTTCAAGAGCCTGACCGATAAAGCGGTTCCAGTAATCACGGAGAAAGGGCTGCTGATTGTGAGTATCGCGATCTGCGGCTTTGCAAATTTCAGCAGTGTCGGCATGCAAATCGGCGGCATCGGCGCACTGGTGCCAGAACGCCGGGCGGACTTGGCTAATTTGGGCATGAAAGCATTATTTTGCGGCACGCTAGCCTCTTACTTGTCCGCCACGATCGCGGGATTAGTCGTCTAATCATATGGATCTCCCACGACAGCTTGAACGTCACCTCGGTAAAACGCCGCAGACTGCGCCCGCGGCCTTTGTCGCTCCCAACGCCACGGTGCTGGGTGATGTGACCCTTGGCGCGCAGAGTAGCGTCTGGTACGGAGCGGTGCTGCGCGGCGATATAAATTCAATCGTGATTGGCGAGGGGACTAACGTTCAGGACCTAGCCGTCATTCATTTGGCCGATAATTATGGGGTTACGATTGGTCGCTACACGACGATTGGTCACAGCGCGATTATTCATGCCTGTGATATTGGCGACGAATGCCTCATTGGGATGGGGGCTACCATTCTGGATGGGGCTAAAATTGGGGATCGCTGCATTGTGGGTGCTAACGCACTCGTCACTCAGCGCTTTGTGGCGCCGCCCGGTTCTATGATTCTCGGGGCCCCGGCGAAGGTGGTGCGTCCACTGACTGAATTAGAGAAAAATAGCCTGCGTGGCTGGGCGGAGAAATATGTGACCACGGCGCGGGCGCATGCAGCGCGACCGTAAAGGCCGCCTCTATCTCTCGAGATTCAAAAAAGTGTAGCGATAATGCGCATCGCGGCTTTCGCGGCGCCAGGTCTCGCGCCAGTTTGATTGCCGCCATTCTGGGAAGTAGGTATCGCCGGGCACCTCGGTATGGACGAGGGTCAGTAAAATGCGCTGAGCGAGGGGGAGGGTCTCTTCGTAGATGCGCTGACCACCGCAGATCATGATATCTCCAGGTAATTTTTGGGCCAATGCTAAGGCCGCCGTGACCTGCGCCGCAATGTGGACCGGCTTCGCGCCATAGCCTTGCGGCGCCCGCTGCAAGTGAGCGATCTGTTTATGAATGCGTTCTGGTTGTGACGTAATGACCACGGGCTCGCGCCCATTGGTGAGCACTCGGGGCCACGTTTCGAAACAAATTCGGCCCAGCACGACAGTCTGGTGGGCGGTTTTTTCATGAAACCACTGCTGGTCTTCGGGAATGTGAAAAGGGAGTTTTCCGTCACGCCCGATGACGCGATTTTCCGAGCAGGCGACAATTAAAGTAAGGGGCTTGGTCATCCGTGGGTTAGGCAACTAACAGAACGCTCGGGACAACCGGCAAGTATAATTACCAAGTGCTGGGTTTGAAAAAGAGGATTAGGCTGAATGGACTAAGGGAGGTTCCTTGTGTTTCCCGCTGTGGCTGCTAGGCATAACGCTATGATTATCGGCGTTCCCAAAGAAATTAAAATTGGTGAAACTCGCGTTTCGATGACGCCTAGTCTTTGTCGCCGCGTGACGGCGCTCGGTGGCAAGGTGCTCATCGAAAAATCAGCTGGCGACAGTGCTGGCTTTACCGATGGGGAATATAAATCAGCTGGCGCTACGCTCGTGGCGACGGCGGCGAAGGTTTGGAAAGGTGCGGATGTGATTCTCAAAGTTAAGGAGCCGCTCGCCGCCGAATATAATTTGCTCCAGCAGGGCCAAACCCTCTTCACGTATTTGCACCTCGCGGCAGGCCCCGCGCTGGCCAAGGAATTATGCCGAAAAAGTATTCTGGGGATAGCCTACGAAACGGTGGAGGGCTCTGATGGGGCGTTTCCTTTGCTCAAGCCCATGTCGCAGATCGCTGGTCGGCTTTCGATTCAGATCGGGGCTTATTTTTTGCAATCCCAGCACGGTGGTTCGGGCGTTTTGCTGGGAGGAATCCCGGGTACTATGCCGGGTCATGTCGTGGTGGTGGGGGCGGGTAATTCCGGTGCGCACGCCGTGCAAATGGCGGCGGGTATGGGGGCGCGCGTGACAGTCCTCGATCTGGATACGCGTAAACTAGAGGCGCTCGATACCGAGTATCGCGGCCGCATTGTCACGCTCATGTCCAATCCGGCCAATATTGAACAAGCCGTGGCGGATGCTGATCTCCTCATCGGCGCGGTCCTGATTCCTGCCGCCAAGGCGCCGATCGTGGTTTCCCGAAAAATGGTAGCGCAAATGCGGCCCGGCAGTGTGATCTGCGATATCGCGATCGACCAAGGCGGCTGCATTGAAACGATCCATGCCACTTCGCATCAGAAGCCCACTTATCAGGAGCATGGGGTAATCCATTATGCAGTGCCTAATATGCCTGCGCTCGTGGGGCGTACGTCTACCATGGGCCTGACGCAGGCCACTGAGCCCTTCGTCGCGATGATGGTGCAAAAAGGCGTGGAACGGGCGCTGAGTGAGCACAAAGGGCTCGCGCGCGGAGTAAACACGCGCAACGGGCGCATCACTTATGATGCGGTGGCCAAGGCGGTAGGTTTTGATTCGTAAGCGATCAAGCGAGTCGCAAAAAAACCCGGCGGCACGAGCCACCGGGTTTTCGTTATAAGGAATTGGTTGAGTGAGTTCAGCGCTGTACCAGCTTATGGCTGGGTGATGATCGTGACGCTTTCGAGAGCGACCCGATCGATCGGCGTGCTCTTTTCGCCGCCACCACCTGATTTGGTGGGAACATTTGCGAGTTGTTCAAGCACGTCATCACCCGCGATGAGTTGGCCGAAGCCGGTGTATTGATTATCTAGAAATTTAGCGTCCCCGTGGCAGAGGAAAAATTGTGAACCCGCTGAGTCAGGGTGCGAGGAGCGCGCCATGGAGATGACGCCGCGGACGTGAGATTTTTTATTAAACTCAGCTTTGATCTTGTAGCCTGGGTCACCGGTGCCGGGCATGCCGGTCTGGCCTACCTTAGTGTTGGGGCAACCGCCTTGAATCATAAAGCCCTTGATGATGCGGTGGAAGGCCGTGCCGTTGTAATAGCCGGCCCGGGCGAGCTTTTTGAAATTCTCGACGGTCGCGGGGGCGACGTCGGTCCAGAAAGCGAGGGTCATTTCGCCGTAGCTAGTTTTTAGCACGGCAACTTCAGTGGTGGAGGGGGAGGCTTTGCTCATAAGGGCGGATAAAAGCCTTGGGGTCAGCCATTCCGCAAGAACCAAATGGACAGCAGCGACTGCGCTTGCCTGACTTACTTGTGCGTTTCACCCAGATCACTTTGCAAGGCTTTCGCAATCTGCCGCTCGTCTCGGTTGAGTTGCAGGGACAGCGCACATTTTTGTGTGGGGCCAATGCGCAGGGAAAGACGAATTTTTTAGAAGCGGCCGGTTATGTAACTGCATTGCGGTCCTTTCGGGGGGCGGAGACGCGGGCGCTGATTGGCCTTAACCAGGCTCAAGCGGGATTAGCTTTTTTACTCGAACATGAGCAATTCGGCGCAAGCCGGATCACCGTTACTTTGACGGCTCAGAATCGCGAAGTGCAGTGGGAGCAGGGTCGCGTCACGCGGTTGGCTGATTTTATAGGAAAATTCCCTACCGTAGTTTTTTCTTCGCACGATAATCAATTTCTCCGCGGTTCTCCCGCGCTGCGCCGCCGTTGGTTGGACCTTACTTTGGCGGCGATGAACCCGAGCTATCTTATCGCGCTGCAAGCTTACACGCGAGCCTTGGCCGAAAGGAATATGCTATTGAAGCAGGGCGGGCGTGATCTGGGTGCCCTTGACGCGTTTGAGCATGAGCTGTCCGTGCACGCGCTCACTTTGTTTGCGCAACGAGCGGTGGGGGTCACTGAATTGAGCCGACAGTTTCAGATCGCTCATGCCAAGCTGGGCCCAGCGGGGGAGACGGCCGGTTTGATCTATGCTCCGGATGCTGCTCCGAGCACACGCGAGGAATTTGCGGCTCTGCTCCTGAAGAGTCGCCCGCGGGATGGCTTGTTGAAATCTACGGAGCATGGTCCGCATCGCGATGATCTGGATTTATTGCTGAACGGGCGACCCGCGAAGCAATTTGCTTCAGAGGGGCAGCAGCGTTGCCTCGTCATCGCATTGCGGCTGGCGCAGGCGGCTTATTTTAAAGCCAAGAGCGGCGTCACGCCGGTGTTACTCTGCGATGATGTATTGGGCGAGCTCGACCCCGAACGGCGAGCGCGCTTCTGGGCTTCGTTGGAGGGCGAGCCACAAGTTATTGCGACGGGAACAAGTCTACCGGCAGAAACGGTCGGTTGGCAGGTGCTCACCGTTTCCGAGGGGAGTATTTTAATATGAGCAAATTACTGATAGAACTCATGATCTCGCCGTCGCGCGCAAAGCGGAGCGTAAACCGATGACCTTTGATCTGTGGCAATGGGTGTTGTTATTTCTCGGGGCCCTCGTCGTGGGGTTGGCGAAGACGGGTATCCCTGGGGTCAGCATTTTGTTTGTGGGCCTGCTCGCTAACGCGATGCCGGCTCGACAGGCGACGGGCGTTATTTTGCCCCTCCTCATTTTAGGGGATGTTTTTGGGGTGCTGCTTTATCGGCGGCATACGGAGTGGCGGCATTTGTGGAAATTGTTTCCCTGGACTATGGCCGGGGTAGTAGCCGGTTGGTTAGCTCTTGGCCATATTGACGATGGGCAGACAAGGCGATTGCTCGGGGCCATCCTCGCCGTGATGTTGATCCTACATTATTGGCGAAAATTTCGCCCAGCTCCCGACGATACCTTGGTGGCACAGGCTCCGCTCTGGGTGGCGGCTGGCACCGGCTTGTTGGCGGGTTTTACTACTTTGGTGGCAAATGCGGCTGGATCAGTGATGACTATTTACCTGCTGGCCATGCGCCTGCCCAAGATGGGCTTTCTCGGTACCAATGCAGTTTTCTTTCTATTACTCAATTGGTTCAAAGTGCCCTTCATGGCTAATTTAGGGCTCATTAACCACGATAGCTTGGCCTTAAATCTTAAGCTGGCTCCTGCTGTCATCGTGGGTTGCCTCATTGGTCGTTATGCGGCTGCCAGAATGAACCAGCAGGTGTTCGAGCTGACCGCTTTGCTCTTAACCGGCCTAGCGGCGGTTAAATTGCTAATTTTTTAGCATTTAGAGTCGAATGAATCAGTACGTGCGGCTGAGCGAGTGCTTTGGCGCATAATGATTGAAAAATAGGTATTAATACCTAGTTTTAATTGTAGCCTCCAAATTCATCATCATGCGGTTTTATTTCATTGCTGCCGTTTTCTTGTGGTTGGGCGCTCAGGCCTGGGCCGGAACGGCCACGGATATTACCGGACTCTATTATACGGGGACTAATAACGCAGGCAGTTTGCTGGCGGGCGGGACCACGGACGCACACTGGACCGTTACCTACGCAAGGGTTAATGGAACGAATTATACTGGCAACAGCACTTACGCTGGCGCTTCTTACGTTTTAGCTCCGGGGTTTATTGATCCAGGCTATGTAGCCAATAGTTCGAGTGCGCAGTGGATCACAGCTCCAGGTGCGAGCACTGCGGCCACGGGTGGTACGATTAACGCAGGCGGGGATTATTTACCGGGCAATGGGACGACTGGTAATAAAAGCGCGACGTATGTGTATCGGCTCGCTTTCACCATCGTCGGCACGGGAACCGGCGCCGCAACGAATAACGTTTCGATCGCCCTGACACTTGCGGCCGACGATCAATACTCTGTTTATGTTAATCCTGCCTTAAATACTAACGGGAGCGTGAATGCCGCCAGCAGCACGCTCGGGGGCTCGCGCACTGCCGCGTGGACTAATACCTCGGCTCTTTATTTGCAAAATTTTACAGACGCGAATGGTTCGACCAATGCCAGTTTTGTGATCGGCACAAATTATATCTACGTCGTCGTGACCAACACCAATAGTGTCACCGGCAGTTCTGGCTCCACGGCTCTGAATGCGAGCGGGCTACTTGTTTATCAACTCGGCGGAGCTACCACGATTAACGGACAAGTGATTCCCGAAGTAGGCGCGATCTTGCCCGTGCTGGGAGCGCTTGGCTTATTCGGTTGGCGGCATTTTCGCCGCCGTCCCCCTGCGGCGGCTTAGTTAGCACGGGGGAGGAATCGTGCTCCGCCTAGGCAAGATCGTCGCCGTTCTCAGCGCGGTGCTAAGGCGGCCTTAATTATTTCCACCTCGCGCTCAGTTAATGAGGCTGGCGGTAGCGTATCTAAGAAGGTTCGCGCGGTTATTTTTTCGCCGGTCCCTGCAAGGGCGAGTCCATAAGCAAACTTTAAGGGGAGAGACGTGGGCACTTCGGCCACGTGAGGTTGCAATAGTGCCAGCGATTCGGCCGAGCGATTTTGCATGAAAAGCATGAATGCGGCTGTCGCCAAATAAGTCGGCTGTTGGGGAGCAAGGGCGAGATTGGCTTGGATGATTTGTTGGGTTTGGCGTTGCTCGCGTCCAGTGAGAGTTGCAAAAAAAGCAAAATTATTACCGATATCGGCGTCATGGGGCCGCAACGCGTGCAGTTGTCGGAATACGCGGTATTGGCCATCGGCATCCCGTTGCGTTTGATAATGGCGCGCCAATGAGCCCAGTGCATCGATGGCGATTTGGCCATCGTGAGTAGCTGCTTGCCACCAGAGGGCCTCGGCTTCGGTTGTGCGGCCCCAACTATAGATCGTGGCAGCTGCAAAAAGAGCATGGGTGCTATTGATCTGCGCGTGACTTTCCAGCGTTCGCCATAATTCCTCTGCAATCTTATTATCATTGAGCTGATGAGCAGCCTGCAGGCCGTACGCCCAGCGTAAAAAATCTGCTTCGGGGCCCCAATTTTTTTGATGAGTCCACGCTTGCAGCGCAGGCCAGTCACCCGTTTGACGCAGGGCTTCGGCTGCGGCTACGGCAAGGGGCGGGCGCTGCATGGCCGCAGGAGGCAAAGTTTGCATCCATTTAACTGCGTCAGCGCTGCGCCCGATCTGGTTAAGCCAACTGAGTAATCGGGTCGCAGCTTCGGGTGTCGCGGCATGATCTTTTTCCATCGCGGCAAGCACTTGGGCATAATGTTGCTGATCAGCCCGCGCTAGCGCCCGCAGACAATCGGGCATATCGCTGAGAGTACAGTTGGGGTGAACCCGTAAGGCATCAGCCCATTGGCGCAGCGGCGCGAGCTCGTTGTGATCGAGGGCATCCTTCAGCAAGCCGCGCAAAGCCACGGCGCCCCATTCGCGGTTGGAAATCCATTTGGTTAATAAGTGGAATCCTTGTTGCCGTTCCGCCGGAGCCACTGCGTTAAGTAAAATGACCCCAAGCGGTACTTCATTGATGGCGACTGGGCCATCGATGGCGCGGGCGGCGGCAAAGTGATTTTTAGCAGCAGTGAGGCGAACTTGGCGCCGCGCAATCTCTCCGAGCAGACGCTGGGCGTGGGCCGAGGCATTTAATTTCTCAATCGAAATTGTACTCAGCGCTAGTTCCGCCGTGCTTACTTGGTCAGCGCGCAAAGCCGCGGCGGACCAGGCGAGGGATCGTTCGAGATTTTTTGGGGGTAGGTTAGCGGCGCGCCGTGCATATTCAACCGCGAGGCTTTTTTTACCGCCGATTTCCGCGAGCTCAGCAGCGATGCGCCAAGTTTGAGGATTTTCAGGTGCGATGAACATCGCTTCGCGGATCGCTTCAGCCGCGTACTGGTAGTGACCAGTGATAAGCCATTGCTGCGCCAGTCGCACCGAGTTGCGCTGCGTCCACCAAGGGTAGGCCCAATGTGCTAAGCTCGCTAACACTAGAATAGTAGCCAACCCGCTGTAGCTCCAGCGACGGAACGATTGATTGGACTCCCAGCGATCGAGAAAATTCCACCAATGGTCGCGCCAATGAAATAGAGACGCCTGCTCCCGCCACCGCTGCCATCGAGTAGGAAAGGGGGCCTGACTTCGATCCGCCGGAACGGAGCTATTTGATTTTTTTGGCGGCATGGCCGATAGGTTATATCGGTCAGAAAAATGAGCTCCTGAGGCTTATCAGAGATATTTTATAACATTTCTGCTTACTGACGCTAAGGCTGGTAGGCCGCCTAGCGCTTTAAATTAGCAGGCCTGCGCTGCGTTAATAGCGCGCGGGGTACCTTCTTGAGACAGGTGGTGACAAAGCCTCACCAGTGATTTCAGCCTGAATAATTAATTTGTCGGCTTGCAGAAATCGCGGATGGTCACTCAGTAAAGAGGAAGAAAATTATGTCCTACCCCTCCTTACTGCTCAGCGGCTCAAGTTATTCTCGGCATTGTCCTCACCGCCCCACTTGGCGGCGGGTCTTGCTTTTCGCCATGCTGAGCGGGGGGCTTAATTTTACTCTACCGGCCGCCACAAACACACCTCCTGCTGCTGGTTTGGTTGGGCCGATCTTTAATCAAGATAGCACCGATTTCTTTTTTGAGCGGTCGCGCGATGAGATGAGCGGAGAGTTGGTGGATGCTTACATCGATCAACTCGCGCAGGATGGGGTGCGGACCTTTGTGTCATGCGTCAATGCTATGCGTACGAATTACGCCAGCCGAGTGTGGGAGTCCGATTGGACCGGATACGATGAGGCCGGTCCCGACAATCAACCTATTTTGCGTTTCTTAGCACCGGGGGCGATTGTCCCAACGCGGCGACGCTTAGACTCTGCGAAGCGCCTAGCAGATTTGGGCGTAAATTTTCATCAACGGGCCTTGGCTCGGTGTCGCCAATTAGGAGTGGGGGCTTGGGTCAGCGTGCGAATGAACGACGTCCATGACTGTACGTTGGAAGATGCTCCGCTCCTCAGCGGTTTCTTTAAAGCGCAACGAGCCGCCGGTCAGTTGCGAGCGCCACATCGCAACGCGTCATGGACTGATCGCGCGCTTGATTGGGAGCGACCGGAAGTCCAGGAACATTATTTTAAGTTAGTCTGTGAACAATTAGAAACCCTCGATCTGGATGGGCTCGAATTAGATTGGATGCGCTTTGTTTATCATTTCCGCCCAGGGCATGAATTAGCCGGCGGCCGCAGCGTCACAGCTTGGTTGCAGCGGGTGCGCGCGGAGTGCGTACGTGCTGCGGCGCGACTCGGGCATCCGGTGCGGCTGAGTGTGCGCGTACCCTCGCGGCCTGAGACGGCGCGGCGGTGTGGTCTCGATGCCGTGGCCTGGGCGCAGGCTGGCCTGATTGATTTAATTGTAGCGACGCCTTTTTGGGCGACGGCAGAATTTGACCTCCCGATGCTCGAGTGGAAACGTTTGCTCGCAGGCACGGCGGTGTCGATAGCCGGCGGTTTGGAGATTCGCTACCAACCAGTCCCCAATGGCAAAGCCACTAGCATGACGCCAGAATTAGCGGCCGGCGCGGCGATGGCGTTGTTGCACCAAGGTGCAGATTACGTTTATTTATTTAACTATTTTCCGGGTCGGCCTGGCTCCAATAAAGTCTGGTCGGGCGATTTGTATCGGACTTGGGGTGCGGAGCGTTACCGCGCATTCATGCAGGCGTTGAGTACCACCAAAAAAATAGAACCCCTTGCGCGCACACATGCCGTGACCTATCGCGATATTCGTGCCCCGGGTGATCCGACTGAATATACGTTGCCCGGCACAGATCCACGCAAAGATATGCCCTGGCCTTCTGGCTGTGCTATTCGCTTACCCACCGGACCGCAGCCAGTTGGGCGCGCAGTTAAATTGATGATTGAATTTGCTCCAGGCACCACTGCACCGGAAAAATTAAATGTCTACGTGAATAGCGTTAAATTTACCGCGCAGCCTAGCCCCGCTGGTTTAGAATATACCTACGTGATCCCGAGCACGGCGATGCAGGATGAGGCGCAGGTCATCGAGATCACTGGCGAGCCAGGGGCGCTGTTCAGTGTGCTGCGGTTAGAAATGGCCATCGCTGCGCAGTGAACTTCATAAATGGTTTTGGTTGCGGGTGCTTTCGTGTATAGCTTGAGCTTCCCCTATGGCGCGAACATCAGTCAGGCAGTTGTGGAAGGCCAAACTCGAAGGGAGCCTTGCCCCTGCTGCTTGGCCTGTGGCGCCAACGCTGACCCGCTCCGCTTTTCATGGGCGCGTCCTCGGTATAGATCCGAGCTTGCGAGGCACGGGGTTAGCTTTGCTTGAGTTTAGTCCGGGTCGCGCCCCGGTGATGTTGCGCTGCCAAACGGTTAAGGTCCCCGCGAAGCATTCGATGGCTCAGTGTTTGGGTGAGATTCACCGCGCCGTGGCTCTTTTTGTAGCTGACTTTGATCCCATGCACGTGGCGCTCGAGCAGACGATCTATGTGCAGAATTTTCAGACTGCGCAAATTCTGGGAGCCGCGCGGGGGGCGGCAATTTCGGCGGCGGCGTTGCGCGAGAAAGAAATTTTTGAATATGCTCCTTTGCGCGTTAAACAGGCCGTCACCGGAATGGGCCGCGCGAGTAAAGAGCAAATGGCACGAACAGTGATGGCGATGCTGGGGCATGGTCGCACGCTCGCTTTCGATGAAGCCGATGCGGCCGGCGTGGCCTTGTGTCACGCGTTTACTTGGCGGGCTTAACGCACCGCTTTACGCGGCGGCTAGTTTCCCGCGGCGCTTGAAGTGTTTGATGATGGTATAACCTACTCCGGTGATGCCGCTCAAGCTCGCGGGAAAGAGTAAGGTATTATAACCGTAATGCTCATAGCTGATGGCGCCACCAACTCCGCCGATAAAGAATCCGATAAAAAGTACGCCATAGAGGCGAAAGTTGAACCAATCCACGATCGCGCCTCGGAAAAAATGACCGCAGGCTATGCCGAGATCTGTTACCATGCCGGTCATGTGGGTGGTGCGCATCGTCGAGCCGCTGTAGTTGGAGACCATTGCATTTTGGAGTCCACAGGCGAGTGCGGCAAAATAATCGCCCGCGCTGATGTTATTTTTCAGAAAATAAACAGCGGTAAAGAGCGCTAGTGATTCCAGCGAGAGGGTCACCCCGTAACGTCGACCAAGCCGGAGGCGACCTTGGCTGATAATCGCGCCGCTGAGTACACAACCGAGAAAAAATGCCGTTAAAATTGCGAGTGCATGGAAAGCTACCCCGTAATGAGCGCGCCCGAGTTCCATGCCGAGCACGGTGACCGTTCCGGTTACATGGCTAAGCGCCTGATGCTGCAGCCCGAGAAACCCCACCGTGTTGATGATGCCGGCTGTCAAGGTAAGGGTGAATCCTCCGAGATAAACCCAAATGGGAGTCGTCTGCGCGCGAAGCATGGTCTATGCAGAGACTGTCTTGGTTTGCTTTCGGCTGCCAGGTTGCCGCCAGAGGGTCAACGGGTGGGTTTTGAATTTTAAGCCCGTGCTTAGCCTAGGCTTCAAGGGCTCAGCAAATTTCATAACAGGTGGGGCATGGGGAACTGTTTTTGCAATCTAGGCTGAATGCTTTCTATAATCAATCACCAGCTGCATAGTCTACTTAAGCAATTTTATGCTGAGGTCAGCAAGCGGCGCGCTGGCCTTTGTCTTAGCTTAAGCTCAGTGCTAGGCGCTTCGCGTCACTTGCCTAGAACGGAGCGGAGACTTTTCCCGAGGTCGCCAACTCGATACGGTTTGGTTAAATAGTCGCAGAAGCCTAAATCGAGGTACTGGCGGCGCATGTCGTCGTCGTCGTAGCCGCTAGTCACGATCGCGCACACTTGGGGGTCGAGTTCACGTAGTACTTTGAAGGTTTCCTCTCCACCCATTCCGCCGATAATCGTAAGGTCCATGATGACGGTGTCGTAGGGTCGACCAATATTGAGGTAGCGCTTATAAAATTGAATGGCTTCCTCACCATTTTTGGCCAGGTCGGTCTTGTAGCCGAGACTCGCGAGCATCCCACTGGTAAGTTCACAAATCTGGGGGTCGTCATCCATGAACAAAATGCGTCCTGTGCCGAAGCGCAGACTCGGTGCACGGCGTGCTTCGATTTCCTCTGGTTTATCAGCTTGGGGCAGGTAGACGGTGAAGGCCGTGCCTACGCCCACTTCTGATTGGACGCTAATTTGCCCATTGTGCTGCTTGATATTGGCCGAAACCGTCGCGAGCCCAAGGCCCGTGCCCGTTTTTTTGGTCGTGAAAAAAGCATCGTAAATATTAGCAAGATGCTCGGGCTTGATGCCGCCGCCATTGTCTCGCACTTCTATCGCCACATAGGTATCGGCTGGCAGCGGCGGCAGTTGGCCTTCCGCCAGCTTGACATTTTTTGCACTGATCCAAATGCCGCCGCGTCCCGTGGTCATGGCCTGGATCGCGTTGATAATTAAATTTTGAAAAACCTGCAGAATTTGGCCGCGATCAACGCAAATAGCGCTGAGGTCGGGGTCGATTTGCAGATCAATATTCACGGTCGAACCGGCGGCGGCGAGGCGGATGCTATCCTGCAGAAGATCGGCCGGTTTGATTACTTGGCGCACCGTGGTCCCGCCTTTGGCAAAGGTGAGGAGCTGCTTGCTGAGGCTTTTTGCCGCTAGGCAAGCCCGTTCGCTATTTTCCAAGCCGGCGGGGTCGCGGGCGTCCTTGGCCATCGAAATTCCGCCGAGAATAGTGGTGAGCAAATTATTAAAATCGTGAGCGATGCCCCCTGCGAGTTGACCCAGTGATTCAAAGCGGTTGGCGCGCACAAGTTCTTCCGGGGTCAGCGTCATTTCGTGCGGGTTACGGAAAACGACGACCGTCCCGATCGCGCGGCCTGCTTCGTTCAGTACTGCCCGTGTACTGAACGCGATCGGGATGGCGGGGGCTGTTCCGTGTTCGATAGAAAATTCGGTGTTAAGCGTGGTGGGCTGGCCCGAGGTTAGCGCTTTCGCAATAGGGCTTTCTCCCGGTTGCCCGCTCAGGCGATGGGTCAGGCGAAAAAATTCTCCCGAGGGCTGTCCGATGATTTCTTCAGCCGTACCGCCGAGCAATGTTTCGGCTTGGGGGTTGATGAAGATAACTCGTCCGGTGGCATCAGTCAGCAGCACCGCTTCTTGCATCTCCCCTAAGAGGGCGGCGAGATGGGCGGCGGGCAGTTCTTGACTGAGCTCTGTGGACCGCGCGGTCGTGGTGGACCCTTCCGGCAGAGGCGTAATAAAGCCCAGTACGCGTTGGAGTTCCTTGCGGCGTGAGATGTGTCGAACGATGCCGGCGTGGACTAAGCTCTCGCGCCCATCGTGGTGGCGGAGACGCAAATTATCAAAATAGGATATTTGATTAGGATGCTGGGCGAGAAAGTAGGCGGGCAGCCCCCCGGTAGTTTCATCCATCGGGAGCACGCGTAAAAAAGAGTCGAGCGTGTCGGGTAGCTCATTCTCTGAATAACCGAGGTGAGCCCGAAAGCCGGCGGAAAGCCAGGCCAAGCCTCGGGAGAAATTAAGATCAAATACGCCGAGTCGTCCGCGGTCGGCGATTTCTAGCAACCGTTCTTCCGCACGCAGGGTCGTTTCTTCCACTTCCTTGCGTTCGCTGATATCAAGGTGCGCGCCGATCACTCGCTGCAACGCGCCGTTAGGTCCGTAAATTTGCATGCCGACACTTTGCAGCCACACATAGTAACCCGACGCATGCTTCATGCGAAATTCGAGAGAGAATTGCCGCGAGCCGGTGGCGCCGCCGCGACCTTGCCGGTCGGGTGCGGCAGCGGAGTCATCGGGGTGAATGAGGGTTAACCACGTTTCGTAGGTATTGGGCAGCGCGGCTTCAGTGTATCCCAGTAGACGTTTCCACGTGGGCGAATAATAAACCTCCTGCTTTAGAAAATTAAGATCAAAGAATCCCAGCGGGCTGCGGTCGTTGAGTTGCGCGAGAAAATTATCAGGCACTGGGGCCGGCGGCGCGACCGCCGGTAGCGGGGGAGCGGTGATGGCGGGACGACTGATAGAGGCGAGATAGCGGGTGGGTTCGTCGCTGATTTTTTCTAATCGCAGCCATACTGCAAAGGCGGGCGCATGTGTCGGCTGGAGTTTCAGTTCCAGCGCTTGAGCCTGCGCGGCGGCTAAGACAACATCCCACTGCAAGGCGATCCAGTCTGCTTCCTGGGAGGTTATTTCAAAGCTGAAGAGAGTAGGGAGGAACGCATTGTCTAGCGGGGTGGCCATGCCAGCCCAGAGTTGGCGCGCGGCAGCATTGGCAATTTCCACGCGCCCATCAGCCGAGAGCACCAGCACGGCAGGGGCTGGTACAGCGGTCGTGGAACGGGGCGGGAGCATGGACTGGTCGTGGCTTTAGGCCAAGGGTGGCGCGGGCTGCGGGGCGGTCAGGGGTTGGCCTTGGGCCCAGCGGCGGACGCGTTGTTCAAGAAAATCGATCCAGACGGCCTGGTCGTTGAGGCAGGGAATATGCTGAAAAGATTCACCGCCGGCCGCTTTGAAATCATCGGCGCCTTCCATGCGAATTTCTTCAAGGGTCTCCAAGCAGTCAGTGACAAACGCTGGGGTTATAACAATCAGGCGTTTTTTCCCTTCGCGGGGGAGTCGCTCGAATTCAAAATCAGTGTAAGGGGAAATCCATGGCTCGCCGGCGATGCGTGATTGAAAGGAGATCGACCATTTTTTGGCATCAAGTCCGGCGCGGCGCACGAATTCGTGAGTGGTACGGGTGACTTGGGCTTTGTAGCAGGTGGCGTGGGCGGGACTGCAGGTGGTGCAACAGTCGGGCACGATCTGACAGTGGGCGTGTGAGGAGTCGGCCTTCGTCAGGTGACGGACAGGAATTCCGTGATAACTAAAAAGGAGATGGTCGTGCGGCTGGCTAAAATAGGGTCGAGCGCTTTCGACCAGCGCGTGAATATAATCTTCGTCTGCGTAGTAGGGGAGCACGGACTCAATTTTCATGGCGGGGGCGATTTTCGCTGCCTCGCGGTATACTTTGGCGACGACCGTTTCCCAGCTCGACATCGCATAATGCGGGTACTGAGGAAAAAGGAGGAGCTGATTCACGCCTTGTGCAGCTAGCCGAGTCAGCGCATCCGCTATTGTGGGGCGGGCGTAGTTCATGGCTAATTCGATCGGTAGGTCGACCCGAGCCTGAAGTTTTTTCTGCGCCTGCTGACTGGTAACCACCAAAGGGGAACCTTCCTTGGTCCAGACTTGTTCATAGGCATGCGCCGATTTTTTAGCACGAAACGGAATAATGATGCCATTGACCAGTAACCAGCGCCCGGGCTGGGGAGGGCGATCAATGACGCGCTCATCGCCCAGGAATTCCCGGAGATAGCGCTTCACGTCGGGGACGGCGGTGGAATCGGGTGAGCCGAGGTTAAGGAGGAGGACGGCCTGCTTGAACATGGTTCTTAAAGGGTCATTTTCATGCCGAATGTCAATCGGTGGAGTAGCATTTTTGATTGCCCGAAGTGAAAGTAACTCGGACAACAACGGCATGACTGCGTTGTCTACTCCCGTGTTGCTGATTATCCGCGATGGCTGGGGCCAAAATCCTCATCCCGAGCAAAATAAATTTAATGCGGTCCATTTGGCTCAGAAACCTTGCGATGACCAGTTGCACGCCAACTCCCCCCGTACCTTGGTGGCCGCGAGCGGGCTGGATGTAGGCTTGCCTGACGGCCAGATGGGTAATTCAGAAGTCGGGCACGAAAATATTGGAGCTGGGCGCATCGTCGATCAGGAATTGGTGCGATTAAATAAATTATTTTCAGAGAAACAGCTCGCGCACAATCCGGTCTGGCGGAGCGTCGTGGCGCGGTTGCAAGCAGCGCCCACGGCCAAACTTCACTTGATGGGCATCGTGTCCGACGGGGGCGTGCATGGCATGTTGGAGCACCTGTATGGAATTTTGCGCCAGGCGAAAGCAGATGGGCTGACCTCAACCCAAGTGTTTATTCACGCTTTTACCGATGGCCGTGATACGCCGCCCCAGAGCGGGCTCGCTTATATTCAGCAGCTGGAAGCTGAATTGCGGAAGATCGGGCTCGGGCAGATTGCCACGGTTTGCGGCCGCTTTTGGGCGATGGATCGCGACAACCGCTGGGAGCGCGTGCAAAAAGCCTACGATCTCTTGACGGGGCGTCACGCGATGGCGACAGCTCTCAGCGCGGAAGCGGCGATCACTCATTATTACGCGCACCCACTCAGTCCGACGCAACAAGGCGATGAGTTTGTGCCAGCGACATGGCTCGTAGATGCCGCGGGCCGACCGCTCGCGACCATCGGCGATGGGGATGCCGTGCTTTTTTATAATTATCGCGGGGACCGTCCGCGGGAGATCACGAAGGCTTTGGTGTTAGATGATTTTAAGGAATTTCCCCGTGGCAAGAAGCTCGATCTCTATTACGCCACGATGACTGAGTATGAGGCCGGCCTGCCGGTTCAGGTGATCTCGGGTAAGCCTGCTGCCCTAAAGAATATTTTAGGGCAAGTCGTGAGTGATGCCGGCATCGGGCAATTTCGCTGCGCCGAGACTGAGAAAAATCCGCACGTCACTTTTTTCTTTAATAACTACCGCGGCACACCGTTCCCAGGCGAGGATCGCGCTTGTCCGGCCAGTCCGAAGGTACCGACTTATGATCTGCAGCCTGAAATGTCTGCGGCCGAGGTGACCGCGGCCGCTCGAGCAGCAATCCTTTCTGGTCGGTACGGTCTCATTGTCGTGAATTATGCTAATCCCGACATGGTTGGCCACACTGGCTCGCTGCCAGCGGCGATTAAGGCCTGTGAAGCAACTGATCGCGGGGTGGGAACCTTGCTTGCCGCATTGGCTACAATGAATGGTAAAGCAGTGATACTGGCCGACCACGGTAATGCTGAGCAGATGTGGGATCCCGTTAATAACGGACCGCACACTGCCCACACACTTAACCTTGTTGAAGTTTTCGTAGTCGGTGCAGGATTTGTCGCTGGTCAGACCAAGATGCGCTCGGGTGGTCGCTTAGCCGACATCGCGCCAACTGTCCTTCAACTCATGGATTTGCCCAAACCTGCTGAGATGACCGGCCTGAGTCTGTTATTAGGTTAATCGTTCGCGATCAGCGAAGCGAGGAGCGGCGGCGTCTATTTTTAGGGGAAAATAGCACGTGGGCTGCGCCCTGTTTTAATCATGATACAACTTATTTGCATTATTAGATAAAGAGATTCTATTGATTTCTCCGAATCTGAGCCGATTTAAATTTATGCTTTTCCGATCGCTTCTCTCGCGTGGTCTTCAATTTACCCTGACGGCCTTATTTTTATATGCTTTCGCCAATCTGCATGATGCACACGGCGCGGAGCAGGTCTCCGTGCCCCAGGCGCTCAGCCCGCGTGAAGGCAACCGTGTGATCCGCGATCTCGGTTTAGAACTGGTCTGGGTGACTCCTGGTACCTTTGTGATGGGAACCGCCGTGGGTGGTTATGATAGTGAGCGGCCGGTGATGAAGGTGAGCATCACGAAGGGATATTGGCTGGGGAATACGGAGGTCACCCAGGGGCAGTGGCATGCTTTGATGGGGACGAGTCCGGCTCAATTCACCGGCGATAATCGGCCGGTTGAGCAGGTGAGTTGGTATGATGCGATGGCCTTTTGTGAAAAACTCACTGAGCGTGAGCGTACGGCGGGTCGGTTGCCGGCTGGGTTTGCCTACACGTTGCCTACAGAAGCACAGTGGGAGTACGCCTGTCGTGCTGGCAGTACTGGAGCTTACGCGGGCGATCTCGATGGCTTAGGGTGGTACGATAAAAACAGTTTAGCGGAAACCCACCTCGTGGCAAAAAAACAGGCGAATGCTTGGGGGTTGTTTGATATGCACGGTAATGTGTGGGAGTGGTGCCTGGATTGGGATGCTAACTATCTTGGTGATAGTTCCTCTGATCCCCAGGGTGAGCCAGTGGGTATCTATCGCATTTCTCGAGGTGGGAGCTGGAGCACTTCGGCAATTCATTGCCGATCCGCGCTGCGCCGGGGCTCTGATCCTCATTATCGGCGAGTTAACCTTGGCTTCCGACTAGCGCTGAGTGTCGTGGCTAAGTAGGTAGGTGGAGGGGGATCGTTTAAAATAAATTCCCGTGCATAGAGTGTGATAGGAAACCCCGCGCTGCGTGGGCATAATTAAGGGGGGGGGCGTCTCGTGTCATAGGGGGTTAAATTCTGATTGCCCCGATTGCGGACGGGCCGTTTGTTTGCGTGTTCTGCCCTATGAAACGCACCCATCATTGCGCCCAGCTCACTCCGTCTGACCTTCACACCACGGTCTCCCTCGCCGGTTGGGTGGATTCCGTCCGCGACCACGGCGGCATTATCTTTGTCGACCTCCGCGATCGTCAGGGCATCACCCAAGTTAAATTTGATACCAATTTGCGCGCCGAGGCAGCACTCCTGAAAGCTGAATCGGTAATCGCAGTTACCGGCAAGGTCGAGCTACGGCCAGAGGCCATGATGAACAAGAATCTGCCGACCGGCCAAGTGGAGCTCGATGCCAGTGAGTTGGTGGTGCACAATATTTCCGAGACACCCCCGTTTCCGCTGACCGACGCTGGGGGTGATAAAGTGAATGAGGATTTGCGCCTGACGTACCGCTACCTCGACCTGCGTCGGCCAAAAATGCGCAAAAATTTGCTGACACGTCATCGGGCGACCAAAGCGGTTCGCGATTATTTTGACGCGCAGGAATTTATCGAAGTTGAAACGCCGGCGCTGTTCAAGAGCACGCCGGAGGGCGCTCGGGAATATTTGGTCCCTTCACGTATTCATCCGGGGGAATTTTACGCCCTCTCGCAGTCGCCTCAGCAGTTTAAACAAATTCTCATGGTGGCGGGCGTGGAGAAGTATTTTCAAATTGCCCGCTGCTTTCGCGATGAGGACTTGCGCTCGGATCGACAGATGGAGTTTACGCAAATCGACGTTGAAGCTTCCTTCATCGACCGTGAAGGTATCTACACTCTTTTCGAGGGGATGTTAAAGAAGGTCTGGCAGGAAGTATTGCAGCATGATTTGCCGACACCATTTCCGCGCCTCGCCTACCACGATGCCATGAATCGTTACGGGGTGGATAAGCCAGATACGCGCTTTGCGCTCGAGCTCGTTGATCTCTCAGACACGTTTAAGACGTCCGGTTTTAAGGTTTTCGCCTCCACCATCGCCGCGGGTGGTTGCGTGAAAGCGTTTAACGCTAAAGGGCTCGCTGATATCACTCAGGGTGAAATTGGGGCGCTTGAGGAAATCGCCAAATCACTCGGAGCGAAGGGGCTCGCCTTTATTAAGGTTGAGGCCGGCGAATGGAAGTCGCCAATCGTCAAATTCTTTTCCGAGGCTGAAAAAGCTGCGCTCACCCAAAAACTGTCGATTGCCGATGGGGATATTATTTTCTTTGCCGCGGCGACCTGGGATCGGGCTTGCGCGATTCTCGGTCGGACCCGCCTAGAGGCAGCGCAGTTACTCGTAAAGCGCGGCCGCATGACGATACGCGCTGATCAATGGAATTTTCTTTGGGTAGTTGATTTTCCGCTGATGAGCTATGATGAGGAAACCAAGCGCTACGTTGCTACTCACCATCCGTTCACGGCTCCCGTGCCCGAGGATACGACGCTCATCGACAGCGATCCTAAGGCAGTGCGCGGCCAACATTATGATGTTGTCCTTAATGGAATGGAGCTCGGCGGTGGTTCCATTCGGATTCATCAGCCTGCGCTGCAAAAGAAGATTTTTGAGGACGTCTTAAAAATCCCTGCAGACGTCGTGGAGAGTCGCTTCGGCTATATGCTCAAGGCCTTCACTTACGGCGCCCCGCCTCATGGCGGCATTGCCTTTGGTCTCGATCGCATGGTGGCTTTGTTGTGTGGCACCACCAGCATTCGCGACGTCATTGCCTTTCCTAAGACGCAGAAGGCTCAAGATTTGATGGCGCAAAGCCCGACTCCGGTCACGGCCAAGCAACTAAAGGATCTGCACATTCAGACCGTGATCCCGCCACAGTAAGTCTTGCGCTGCGGGCCCAATCGGCAAAAACTGAATTTCTTCCCTCTCATTTTATGAAACTCATCACTGCCATTATTAAGCCCTTTAAATTAGAAGCCGTGAAGGAAGCGCTCACCGCTGTTGGCGTGGAAGGCATGACTGTCACTGAGGTGAAGGGCTTTGGTCGGCAGAAAGGACATACCGAAATTTACCGGGGCAGCGAGTATACCGTCGATTTCTTGCCGAAAGCTAAAATTGAAATCGCCGTGGCCGATGAGCTGAAAGACAAAGTGGTCGCCGCCATTGCCCAAGCCGCTAAGACAGGCAAAATTGGTGATGGGAAGATTTTCGTGACGCCGATTGAGGATATGATCCGGATTCGTACGGACGAACACGGCGACGCAGCTATTTAAAATCTATCAGCCGATCGCTCGCGGCGATCGCCGGTCACTCAACGAGGGCCGGCTTTTTTGTGCCCAGTTTACCGGCATGAATGATGCTCGACCGAACCGTCCTCTGTGGTGATGCGGAGCGCGAGCCCTGCTCTGGGGGCATGCATTAAGGCCTCGGTCAGGAGGTGTGGAGAAAAGAACGGCTCCTGAATTTATTTTTTATGCATGGCATCATAGTTGCTTAAGAGGATGAGCACATCCTATGAAAACAACATTATATCGCTTACTCCGTTTCGCCACCTTTGCGGGTCTGGCGTTGCTGGCGACCCAGACCGCGTTGGCACAAACTAACGTCGTGGCTCCCGCGGCTCCGACTTCTGACGAGCGCATTGCTGCGCTGGAGGCCTACATTAATAATACTGATCCGGGCAAATCGCTCACCGGCGTGGCTGGTCCGGGGCATAATGCATGGATGATGACGAGCGCCGCGCTAGTGCTCTTCATGACTCTGCCCGGTCTGGCGCTTTTCTATGGCGGTTTGGTCCGCACTAAAAATGTGCTGTCTGTGATGGCACAATGCTTGGGTATCGCTGGCCTCGTCACCATCTTGTGGTGGGCCTTTGGCTATAGCCTCGTCTTCGGCAAAAATTTCGGAAGCCCATTTCTGGGTGGCTCAGAGTTTTTCTTTTTTAAAGGCGTCGAGAGCGCCACGAATACCGACTACGCTTATTGGGTCTCACATAATGTTTTCGCGATTTACCAACTCATGTTCGCGATTATTACCCCGGCCCTCATTGTCGGCGCCATTGCGGAGCGTCTGAAATTTTCTGCGCTCATGATTTTTGTCACCGTCTGGATGTGCGTAGTTTATTTTCCGCTGGCGCACATGATCTGGGGCGTCACGGGTTATATGAACGGCGTCTGGAACGCTGGCGCCGCGATTAAAGCGATCGATTTTGCCGGCGGCACCGTGGTGCACATGTCTTCAGGGTGGTCGGCCTTGATTCTTTGCTTAATTCTGGGGCCGCGGCTGGGGTTTGGGAAAACTCCAATGCCGCCGCATAGCCTGGTGCTCTGTATGGTGGGCACCGGCATGCTCTGGGTGGGCTGGTACGGCTTTAATGCCGGTTCGGCGGTCGCGGCCGACGGCGTTGCGGCGAATGCCTTTACGACGACCACGCTCGCAACCGCAGTGGCCTCGTTCACGTGGGCGGCACTCGAATATTTTACCCGTGGCAAGGCGAGCGTCCTCGGCTTTTGCTCAGGCGCAGTCGCAGGCTTAGTGGTCGTGACCCCAGCGTGCGGTTTCATCAACAGCACCTCTTCGGTTTGGGTCGGGCTGCTGGCTGGTGCAATTCCGTTCCTCGCCTGTACCAAGTTGAAAAGCTGGCTCAAATATGATGATGCGCTTGATACCTTCGGCGTGCATGCCGTCGGTGGTACTTTGGGTGCTTTTATCACCGGCGTTTTTGCCACAGCTTCGGTCAATGGAAACCTGAATACGAATCTCAAGGATATCGTCGGTCACTCCCTCTGGTTAGAGCAGCTGAAAGCCATGGGGCTGACCGTGGTTCTTTCGGTGGTTTCAACGGTGATCATTGCGTACGCGATCAAAGCCACGATCGGTCTGCGCCCTGATGTGGAGGACGAGCAAACGGGTCTCGATCTCACTGATCACGGTGAGGAAGGCTACATTTACGAAGCGAAATCATAATCCCTTAACTCAATTATTTTATGAAACTCATCATCGCCATCATCAAACCATTCAAGCTGGACGAAGTAAAAGAGGCGCTCGGCGCCGTTGGCATTCAGGGCATGACGGTCACCGAGGTTAAAGGCTTCGGTCGGCAGAAAGGTCACACGGAAATTTATCGCGGAAGCGAATACACCGTGGATTTTTTGCCCAAGGTGAAAATTGAACTAGCCCTGTCCGACGACTTAGTGAGCAAGGCTATTGGGGTCATCACCAGTGCCGCCAAGACGGGCAAGATTGGTGACGGCAAAATCTTCGTGCTGCCGGTGGAGGATGTTATTCGCATCCGCACCGACGAGCACGGTGAAACCGCCGTCTAAGCTTTGGGGTTGGTAGCTCATTCAGCCGGTCTCCGCAGGGAGGCCGGCTTTTTCTTTGATAAATGGCGCGGGCTGCTCATGCTGAATTTTCGCAATGCCTTCACCATCGGCGCTTAAAATTTTAGATTCCCACACTGGGGGTGAGCCTACTCGGCTTGTGCTCGCAGGGGGGCCAGAGCTCGGCGTGGGGCCACTCGCGGAGCGCGTTAAGTTATTTCAAACTCAGTACGACTCCTTTCGGTCGGCCATCGTGAATGAGCCCCGCGGTTCAGCCGTGGTCGTAGGTGCATTGCTCTGCGCGCCGCATGATTCCAGCTGCCAATTTGGGGTTATTTTTTTTAACAATGTTGGCTATCTGGGCATGTGCGGTCACGGCACGATTGGGCTTGTCGTATCCTTAGCTTATCTGGGTCGTCTCCAGCCTGGGGTGGTACGAATTGATACGCCCGTTGGTCCCATCGAGGCTGCCTTGCATCCCAATGGAGAAGTCTCGGTGACGAACGTCGCGAGCTACCGCCGCAAGCAGGGCCTCCAGCTTGCTTTGCCAGGCGGCGGGAACGTGCGGTGCGATCTTGCGTGGGGCGGGAATTGGTTCTGCCTCATCGAGCAACATGGATTGTCTCTCTCATTAGCCAATTTAGCTCAACTGACGGATTATTGTTTGCGCATCCGGGCTGCACTCAGGGGTGCAGGTTTTCCTGAGGTCGATCACGTTGAGTTGTTCGAGCCTTCAGCGCGAGCGGGGGTTGATAGCAAAAATTTTGTCCTGTGTCCTGGCTTAGCTTACGATCGTTCCCCTTGCGGCACCGGCACGAGTGCCAAACTCGCCTGTCTCGCCGCTGACGGCAAGCTGGCGCCCGGCATGGAGTGGGTCCAAGAGAGCATCGTTGGCAGTATTTTTCGGGCGAAATATTCTCGGCGTGGGGAAGAAATTATTCCTACGATCACAGGATCAGCTCATGTTATGGGGGAGGGCACTTTGATCTTGGACCCGCAGGATCCTTTTTGCTGGGGTATTCATTCCTGAGCATCCCGAACTATCTACTATTGAAGTTATGCGTGAATCAAAATCAGTAATCGTCTGCGGCGGAGGCATCGTTGGCCTGTGCTGTGCCTATTATCTAGCCCGCGAGGGTCGCAGTGTCACGGTGCTCGAGCGCAATGGGGAAGTGCGTGACCATTGCGCACTCGGCAGCGCTGGTTATGTTTCGCCGAGTCACGTCATTCCCCTCGCGGCGCCGGGCATGGTGTTGCAGGGCCTGAAGTGGATGCTCAATCCGCGCAGTCCTTTTTATATCAAGCCACGCCTCGATAGCGATTTGCTCCGCTGGAGTTGGCTTTTTATGCGTTCGGCCAATCGGGCACATGTCGAGCGCGCCGCGCCAATTTTGCGCGATCTTTGTGTCGCCAGTCGCACCCTCTTCGAAGAATTGGACGATATTACCGGTCATGTTTTTGAGTTCAAGAAAGAGGGCCTGCTTAATCTTTGTAAAACGCCGGCCGGCTTGGATCACGAAGCCCACGGCCTCGCGCGCATCGCCAATGAATTGGGCGTTGAGGCTCAAGTCTTGAATGCCGCCCAGACTGCTGCGCTGGAGCCGGGTATTAAATTGGATGTCGCGGGTTCAGTTTATTTCCCGATTGATGCTCACCTGACGCCGTGGCGTTTTGCACAGACCTTGACGGCTTTGCTCAAGGAAATGGGCGTGCGCTTTCAATGGAATACGACCGTCTTTGGTTGGCGGACTGAGGCGGGACGAATTGCTGCAGTCCAAACGACGGCGGGCGATTTACTCGCCGATGAATTTATTCTCACCGGCGGTTCGTGGTCACCTTCAATGTTAACGGGTTTGGGGCTGCGGCTGCCGCTCCAGGCTGGCAAAGGCTATAGTCTCACTTTGCCGCAGCCGCGTTTTAAAGTTACGAAGCCCATGATTTGCACGGAGCGGCGCATCGCGGTAACGCCGATGGGGGATACGCTGCGCTTTGGTGGCACCATGGAGTTAAGTGGGATTAACCACCACGTGCGGTTGGAGCGAGTGCAGCAGATTATTGACTCTGTGCCCCTTTACTTTCCTGAACTCACGGCGGCAGATTTTTCCGGAATTCAGCCTTGGCATGGTTTGCGGCCCGTGGCCCCCGACGGAATGCCTTATTTGGGTCGCTTTAATCGCTATCGAAACCTGACGGCTGCTTGTGGCCACGCGATGCTGGGGGTTACGATGGCGCCCATCAGTGGCTTGCTGGTAGCTGAAATTCTCGCCGGTCGTAAACCCTCGGTCGCTTTGCAGATGCTCGACCCTAATCGGTACGCCTGATTTTATATATCCAGCCCGAGCCGACCGCGGTATCTCAAAAAATTAAATGCTTATGAATTGGAAAGGTGTTCTTCCTGCCATCACGACTAATCTCGCGGCTGACCTCACCGTCGACCATGCCGCGCTCGCCGTTCATTGCCGGTGGATGATCGATAGTGGCTGCACCGGGCTCGTTGTTTGCGGTTCGCTTGGAGAAGCGGCGACGCTTAGTTTCGATGAGAAGATTGCGATTGTTCGTACGAGCGTGGCCGCTGTGGCCGGACGCGCTCCTGTGGTGTTGGGCATTGCATCCCTAAGCACGCTTGAAGCGGTGGCGTTGGCAAAAGCGGCAGAGCAGGCCGGCGCGCAGGGTCTGATGGTCTTACCGCCTTATGTTTACTCCAGTGATTGGCGTGAAATGAAAGCGCATGTCAGTGCCGTCATTGCGGCGACCAAGCTTTCTTGCCTGCTCTATAATAATCCTCCCGCCTATAAAACAGATTTTCTGCCGGAGCAGATAGCCGAACTGGCGAGTCTTCATCCTAATCTCCACGCGGTGAAGGAATCGAGTGGCGACACCCGCCGAGTTACTGCAATTCAAGCGGCGGTTGGTGCGCGCCTGGCGGTTTTGGTAGGCATGGATGATGCCATTGTTGAAGGCATCTACGCTGGCGCGGTGGGCTGGATTGCCGGGTTGGTTAATGCGTTCCCAGTTGAATCGGTTGCGCTCTTTAATTTGGCGATGCGCGGAGAAAAGGTGCGGGCGGCGGCGCTCTACGCTTGGTTTCTCCCGCTGCTACGACTCGATACAGTGCCAAAATTTGTTCAGCTGATTAAATGGGTGCAGGCCGAAGTGGGTCGCGGGACCCCTTTTGTTCGCGCCCCGCGCTTGGTATTAGCCGGACCTGATCTGGCCGCAGCGCGGGCGGTGTTGACGGCGGCTTTGCAGCATCCTCCGGTTTTGTGAAGGGGCCTTTTGAACTCGCCGGCTGGCGAGCTGCTGGCCAGAGTCAGAGTCGTTTATGAAACCTGATGGAAGTTCACTCATTGGTTTTGGTTCCAGTTTGCCTGGCGGTGCTGAATTTTTGGCTAGTAATCCCGCCCGCGGGGTTACTTTAGAGCCAACTTTTTGTTCGGCGACACCCCACGATATTGAACGGGCCGTGCAATTAGCGGCCGCCGCTGCACCGATTTGGGCGAAATTCTCTGGGGCGCAGCGCAATCAATTTTTACGCACCATCGCGGACAATCTTGAAAAAAAATCGGCTGATCTCGTTGCTCGGGCTCAGCTCGAAACGGCGTTACCGGAAGCGCGATTGAAAGGAGAAATTGCGCGGACCGCGGGTCAGTTGCGGCTTTATGGTGAAACCGCTGAGCGCGGCGATTGGCTCGATGCGCGCATTGAGACGGCGCAGCCGGAGCGTCAACCGCTGCCCAAGCCAGATCATCGCTCTTTGTTACGCCCTTTGGGTCCAGTCGTAGTATTTGGTTCTAGTAATTTTCCGTTCGCCTACTCAGTGGCGGGGGGCGACACCGCATCCGCTTTTGCCGCCGGTTGTCCGGTTATTGTGAAAGCGCATTCTGCTCACCCTGGCACGAGTGAACTCGTGGGACGATTGATTCTCCATGCAGTGAGAGATTGTGGGCTGCCGGAGGGCACATTTTCCCTCCTGTTCGATGCCGGCTTGAGCGTCGGCCAGGCGCTCGTTCAGCACCCATTAGTTAAAGCGGTGGGGTTTACGGGATCCCTTCGCGGCGGTCGGGCGCTGACTGATTTAGCCGCCGCCCGCCCCGAGCCGATTCCCGTTTATGCTGAGATGGGTAGTATCAATCCTTTTTTTATTTTACCGGGCGCTTTGGCTGAAAGATCAGACGCGCTTGTTGATGGATTACATGCGTCCGCTACCGTAGGAGTCGGGCAGTTTTGCACTAATCCCGGCTTGATCGTGCTGGTCCGATCAACCGCGGCGGAAATTTTCTTAAAAAACCTAGGTGAGAAATTAGCGGCGACTCCACCCGCCGCGATGTTGACGTCTGCAATCTGCACTAATTTTAGAAAAGGAGTAGAAGCCCGCGCTCGCATCACGGGGGTTCGCCCGCTGCCTGCCGCATCGGCTGATGGCGCGCGGTTGTCGACTGTCGCCACTCCTGTTTGGTTTGAAACTTCGGCGCAGGATTATTCGAGTAATCCAAATTTGACTGAGGAGATTTTTGGCCCGAGCTCGTTAGTGGTATGGTGTAAAGATTCTGCGGAAATGCTGACGGTTGCGGCTGACCTTTCTGGCAATCTCACGGCGACCTTACACGCAGGTGTGGCAGAAGTTGCCGCTCAAGGAGCGCTGCTTGATATTTTAGCGAACAAAGCAGGCCGAGTAATTTTGAACGGATTTCCTACGGGGCTCGAAGTGAGCTCGGCTATTGTGCACAGTGGACCATATCCTGCAACCAGTGATGGAGGCCGCAGCACCTCCGTCGGCACGCGGGCGCTTACCCGCTGGGTAAGGCTCGTTTGTTATCAGAATTTTACCCAGGGACTACTGCCGCCAGAATTGCAGAACGCGAATCCCCAGGGTCTGCGTCGGTTTGTCAACGGTGCGTGGACGACCGGCACAATCTGAGGCTGCGATTTTGGTGACACGATCGGCCCCGTTTTCACGCGGGGTTACTTAAAGCTTCGCGGCGGCGTGTCGGATCGCGCGCTGATAGGCCGTGATACCGGGATCTTCCGTTGTGGCGCAGAGAGTCTCCAGCGCGAGCTGCAGCGCTTCAGTCTGCCGGCCTTGAGCATGGAGGGTTAGCGTCAGAAAAATAGCAAATTCCGGATTATCGGGAAATTGAAGTTGGCCGGAACGGAGCACATCTGCCGAGCGCTGTAATTGACCGAGGAGGCGCAAGGTTGATCCTAACCCCAATTGGGCGCCTGATAGTTCGTTGGGTGACAAACCGAGGGCAATCGCTTTTTCGTAGTAGGGCAGGGCCTCAGCTGCGCGATCAAGCACGTCACACGTCCAAGCTAATTGAAAATTGATCTCGGCGACGTTCGGGTAGCGCTCATCAAGTGATTTTAGTCGCGGGAAAATTTCCTGCGACTGCCCGTGGGCGCGCGCGCCAACAATGGCGTCGAGTTCAGGTTTCCAAGTAGCGATTTCTGAAGCGGGGGACATGAAACAAGGCTTGGCGGAGAGTGTCGGCCCCGCTGGATTCCACCCAGCGAGAGCGGGATTTGCTGGCTTAGGCCTGGGGGAGTTGCTGGTTGGCTGGTGCTGCCATGACCTTTTTCTCGGGAAGTGCACGAGTGGCAACCTCTTGTTTGAAGCGAGCAATGACATCCTCGACTTTTAGGATGCCTTCATCGCCTTTGGCGCGTGAGCGGACCGACACACTCTGGGCTTCCGCTTCTTTTTGGCCGAGTACGAGTACGTAAGGGATTTTTTCAAGTTCGGCCCGGCGGATTTTTGCACCGAGCTTATCGGAATGGGTGTCGATCGATACGCGAAGGTCGGCGGCAAGTAGCTGCATGTGTAATGCCTGTGCGTACTCAATGACCTTATCGCTGATGGGGACGATCCGGATTTGTTCCGGCGCTAACCAGAGCGGGAAATCTCCGCCAAAATGTTCGATGAGCACGCCGCAGAAACGCTCCATCGAGCCAAAAGGCGCGCGGTGAATCATGACGGGCCGGTGGGAGGCGTTGTCGGCTCCGATGTAGGTAAGGTCGAAGCGCACAGGTAAATTATAATCAACCTGCACGGTGCCGAGCTGCCATTCGCGGCCGATCACGTCTTTAATTACAAAATCAATTTTTGGTCCGTAGAAAGCGGCTTCGCCCGGCTCTTCGGTGAAAGGTACGCCCAACGTTTTGGCCGCTTCGCGGCAGGCGTTCTCGGCTTTATCCCAGTTAGCGGAATCTCCGGTGTATTTCTGGGAGTCAGGGTCGCGGAGACCAACGCGAACGCGATAATCGGCCATCCCTAGCGTGGTGAGGACTGTTTTAACCAGAGAGAGACAGCCAATAATTTCTTTGGGCACTTGTTCTTCAGTGCAGAAAAGATGGGCATCATCCTGGGTGAATCCACGGACGCGGGTCATGCCACTAAGTTCACCCGACTGTTCCCAGCGGTAGACAGTACCAAATTCCGCCAGCCGGACCGGCAAGTCCCGGTACGAATGTGGCTGCGAGGCGAAAATTTTAATGTGATGAGGGCAATTCATCGGCTTCAGCAAAAAGCCATCGATGAGTTGGTCGTCAGGGAGCACGCGATCCTTAGTGATCGTCTCTTGCCCGGTGAGTCGGTTAACTTTTTCAGCCAAATGGCCCGAGACCGCTTCAATGCGGTTCGACATTTCCGCGCAGGAGCAACCGGCCGAGGTAAGTTGTTCGAGGAATTCTCGTTCAACAACCGGCGGGAATTGGGAGTCTTTATAGTACGGGAAGTGGCCGGACGTTTTATAGAGTGATAGCCGGCCAATGTGAGGCGTGAAGACTTGCGAGTAACCCTGCTTGCGCAGTTCACCCATGATGAAATCTTGCAATTGCTGCCGAAGAATAGAGCCGTTGGGTGTCCAGAGAATCAGGCCTTGGCCAACATCTTCATCGATGTGGAAAAGCTTTAACTCTTTACCGAGCTTACGGTGGTCGCGCAATTTGGCCTGCTCCATCTGGGTGAGGTAATTGGCGAGTTCCTCCTTGGTCGGGAAGGCGGTGCCGTAGATGCGCTGCAGTTGCTTGTTAGTCTCGTCACCGCGGTGGTAGGCACCGGCGATCGAAAGAAGTTTGAAAGCCTTCAGCTTCGCCGTGTAGCGGACGTGCGAGCCGGCGCAAAGATCCGTGAACTCACCGTTGGTGTAGAAGGAGATTTTCTCATCGGCGGGAATATCAGCAAGGCGGCCGAGTTTGTAGCGTTCTTGGCCGCGGGACTTGATGATCTCAATGGCTTCCTCGCGAGAAACTTCTTTGCGGTCGAAGCGCTGATTCTCCTCAGCGATTTTTTTCATTTCGGCCTCGATCTTAACCAGATCATCGGCGGTAAATTTGTGCTCCAAATCGATGTCGTAGTAGAAGCCGGAATCGGTTGGCGGCCCAATATCGAGTTTGGCCTCAGGGAAAAGGCGGAGGACGGCAGTCGCGAGGACGTGCGAGGCCGAGTGGCGGAGTTCTTCGAGCGGAGACATCGACATGGTGTGGTTGGGTTTGGTCCTCCTTACGAATGGAGGGCCGAAAGAGTTATTGGCGACAGGGATTGGCTGCTTGTCAATGCGGACCTGAGTCAAGGTGCGGCAGTTGCAAACTACGCAGAAAGCCGGAGTGGTCGGCGACACTGCTCTCAGGTGAGCGGCTTTTCAGGAAATTTACCTGAGCTATTTCTTCAGCGGTTCGAGGCTGTAGCCGTCTTTGGCATCTTTCATACTCCAACCGGCGGCCGTCAGTTCCTGGCGCAAGGCATCAGCCCCCGCAAAGTCCTTGCTCTGTTTCGCGGTCCAGCGCTTGGCGGCGAGGGCCACGATGGCAACCGGGACATCCCCCAGCGGCAAATCGAGGGCATCTAACTGAAAGCCAAGCGCAAAGAGCACGCGATCAAAGGCCGCTAGATTAACACCAGCCGGACCACGATTCACGATCGTGAAGAGGGCGCCGAAGGCTCCGGGTATGTTCAGATCATCGGCGAGTGCGGTAAAGATGGGGGCGAAGGTGGTCGTGGCATCAGCCTGGCTGTGAACGCCCAAGGCTGCGCGATAAGTGCGTAGGGTTTTTAGGGCGCTTTCGGCCGCGTGCAGCGAGTCGAGGGAAAAGCTTAATTGTTTACGGGGGTGCCCCATGAGCAAAGCGTAGCGGAGCGCCATTGGGGAAAAGCCTTTGGTCACCAATTCATCCAGCGTGTAAAGATTGCCGAGGCTCTTGCTCATCTTCTTGCCGTCGACCAGGAGGTGCTCGCTGTGATACCAATGATGCGAGAAGGGGGTGCCGTTGCAGCATTGGCTCTGGGCGATTTCATTTTCGTGGTGAGGGAACAGCAGGTCTACCCCACCGGTGTGCAGGTCGATCGTCTCGCCGAGATGTTTTTTACTCATGGCACTGCATTCAATGTGCCAGCCGGGGCGGCCGCGCCCCCACGGACTATCCCAGGCATTGGCGCCGTCCTCGGGTTTGTGCGCCTTCCACAAAGCAAAATCACTAACGTCCTCTTTTTCGTCGGCATCTACAGCCATGGCCTTCGGCGTACTGCCGGTTTGTAGTTCGCGTTCTTTGACTCGCGAAAGTGCGCCGTACTCCGCGAAGGAGTTTACTTTGAAATAAACTGACCCATCAGCTGCTCGATAAGCATTACCTTTCTTCATGAGCACCGCGATCATATCCACTTGCTCGGGGATATGCCCGGTGGCAGTCGGTTCTACATGGGGCGGTAAGCAATTCAAACTTGCGCAGTCTGCGTGGAATTTAGCGGTCCATTGTTGCGTGACGTCGGCGAGAGCGCGCTGTTCATCCCGGGCGCGCTTGATGGTTTTGTCATCAACGTCGGTTAGGTTTCGCACATGTTTTACTTTATCTGCCCCAAACTCCAACTCTAGCAGTCGGCGAATAATATCATTAACTACAAACGTGCGGAAATTTCCGATATGAGCTGGCGCGTACACGGTTGGCCCGCAGTTATAGAATCGGAAAATACCATCCGGTTGCGCGGGCCGAAGCTCGCGCAGGCTGCGGGTGAGGGAATCGTAAAGGCGGATCGACATGCAGCAGGTTAAGTTGCGTTCAAAAGGCGCAAAAAATGTGAAATTATCAACCTCGGATTACCTGGCTCGCTGGGACCAGTTTCAGCAGGTCACCGATTGCGACGAGCGATTTAGGTGAATTTTGTGCAGAAATAAGCGGAGTGAAAATTTGCTCTGCCCGATCGGGGAGGGAGCTCAGCCTACTTGGCTGAAAATCTGGGCAGCAAAAGATTAGCGTGAAATAATGCCAATTCATGGTTTAGGATCAGTCTTTCTCTCGTCATGGCCAAAAAATCAAAACTCACTTTAACGCATCGTCCTCGTCGTCTCCGTCGGCAGCCGACGCGACGTGCGCTCGTCGCCGAGACGGTGCTGCGCGTGGAGAATCTCATCGCTCCTTTATTTGTAGTGGAGGGGAAAGGGCGTCCTGAGCCCATTGCCTCAATGCCCGGGGTTAACCGTTTTAATGTGGTCGATCTCGTAAAAGAATGTGCGGAATTGCACGCCCTTGGCGTGCCTGCGGTGGCGCTATTCCCTAAGCTAGCAGCAGCCCTTAAAGATGCTACGGGTACCCAGGCGTTGAATAAAAATACGCTCATTCTTCGCGCTGTTCGCGCGGTAAAGAAAGCGCTGCCGACATTGACTGTGATCACCGATGTGGCGCTCGATCCCTATACGAATCATGGCCACGATGGCGTACTGACACCTGCGCAGGATGATGTGGATAACGATCGGACCGTAGAAATTCTTTGCCGCATGGCGGTCTTGCAGGCTGCGGCGGGGGTGGATTTTGTAGCGCCCTCTGACATGATGGATGGGCGTGTCGGCGCAATCCGTCAGGCACTCGATGCGGCCGGTTATACGAGCACCGGTATTCTGGCCTATTCTGCTAAATATAATTCAGCCTATTATGGCCCGTTTCGTGATGCGGTCGGCAGCGCCAAGGCGGCTGGGACGCGTTTACTGAGCAAGGCAACCTATCAGATGAATCCGGCGAATCGTCGCGAGGCACTCAGTGAAGTGGCGCTCGATGAAAGCGAAGGTGCGGATATCGTCATGGTAAAACCCGCGGGTCCTTACCTCGATATTATCCGCGAGGTGCGTAATGCTTCAAAAAAACCGATCGCGGCCTATCAAGTGTCTGGAGAATACGCTCAGATTCATGCAGCGGCACGACTCGGTTGGCTCGATCTCGTACGTTGTCGTGATGAATCATTATTGGCTATCAAGCGGGCGGGCGCGGACATGATTTTAACTTACTTCGCGAAGGACGTAGCGAAGGCTTTGGGGAAGTGACGCCAAGGCGGGGTTTTTCTTTACAGACCGCCTCTGCGGTCGAGTGAATCCCCGCTTGATCAAGCGGGTGATCTAAGTCGCCCTTAGCGCAGCTTGCTGTGCTGGCGACTGTAGCCGAAGTAGACCATGAAACCGAGGGCCAGCCAAATTGCTAGGTTGAGCCAAGTGATGGTGGGCAGCGCGAACATTTGGGCGATGCAGATCACAATACCCAAGATGGGCACAAAGGGCACCCAAGGAGTCCGAAAAGAGCGTGGCGCCTGGGGTTCGGTGCGACGGAGCACCAGCACGCCTGCGCAGACGAGGGCAAAGGCCAGTAAAGTTCCGATTGAGATCAGTTCGCCCAGAAGATTCAGCGGAAATAAACCGGAAATAACGGCGCACGCGATACCGGTGATCCACGTGGTTACGTGTGGGGTACCGTGTTTTGGATGTATCTTAGCGAAGGTCGCGGGCAGGAGCCCATCCTTGGCCATCGCAAAGAAAATGCGGGGTTGGCCGAGGAGGGAGACCAAGATGACTGACGTAAGGCCAGCGAGCGTGGCCGCTTCAATTAAATAGCGAAAGAGAGCCGGCGCTTGCACCTGCTGCAGAGCGTAGATGAAGGGGGCATCGACGTTGAGCTTGGAGTAGTGCACGAGCCCAGTGAGCACTAATGATACCGCGATGAAGAGAAAAGAAACGATGAGCAGCGTCCCGAGCAAACCAATGGGGAGATCGCGTTGCGGGTTTTTTGTCTCCTGGGCGGCGGAGGAAACACAGTCGAAGCCCACGTAAGCAAAGAAGATTGCCCCAGCTCCGCGGAAGATACCACTCCAGCCATGTTCGCCGAAGACGCCGGAATTAGCGGGGATAAAAGGAGTCCAGTTGGCGCGGACCAGCTCGCTGTGTCCGCTGAAATACCAAATTCCATATCCGATGAGCGCGAGCAGGACGCCGACCTTGATTAGCACCATCAGATTGTTGAAATGAGCTGATTCTTTGATCCCGATATACAGGACGTAGGTGAGTGCGAGTGAGATAAAAACCGCGGGAAAATTAATCAATGCCCCCGTGGTTACGAGGTGTCCGTTAACGACGTCGAGTGGAGCACTGGCCATGACGGGCGGCAGCACCAGATTAAATTCTGCCAGGATGTCACGCGTCGCGCCGGACCAACTGACCGCCACCGCGGCGCCCGAAAAAAGATATTCTAGAATTAGGCACCAGCCGACGATCCAAGCAAAGATTTCGCCTAAGCTGCCATAAGTATAGGTGTAAGCGCTCCCTGAGACGGGGATCATCGCTGCCAGTTCAGCGTAGCATAGCCCCGCCAAGAGGCAGGCGATGCCGGAGATGATAAAAGAAATGGCGATCGCCGGACCGCCGTAGAGCGCGGCCGCTTGGCCAGTCTGTACAAAAATACCGGCGCCCACCACGGAGCCGATGCCCAAGCTAATTAGGCTGAGCGGCCCTAAGGTGCGTTTATAGCCGTGATCAGCCGCGGCTTCAACTTGGAGGGAAGCGAGGCTTTTGGTGCGTAGCAGACTCACGTTATCGGCCCGATTTGTTTAATTTGCTGTGGTGGCGACTATAGCCGAAATAAATCGCGATGCCGACTGCCATCCAGATAACCAGCCGCCACCAAGTATCGGCAGGCAGAGCATACATTTGTAAAAAGCAAATGCCCGCGCCTAGAATTGGTACCAGCGGTACGAGTGGGGTTCGAAATGGCCGCGGGGCGTCGGGCCGAGTTTTGCGCAGCACGACGATGCTGATGCAAACAATGACGAAAGCAAAAAGGGTTCCGATCGAAACCATTTCACCCAGGATCGAAAGCGGCATCAGTCCGCCGAGAATCGCTGAAAGAACCCCCGTTATAATTGTGGTCACGTAGGGGGTCTTAAAGCGTGGGTGCACCTTGGCGAAGACTGCGGGGAGTAGGCCATCATTAGCCATCGAGAAGAAGATGCGGGGTTGGCCTAGTAACATGACCAAAATAACTGAGCTGAGGCCGGCGATGGCCGCGATTTCTACGACAAAGCGCAGGGCGAGGGGGGCCCCAGCCGCTTGTAAGGCATTCACGACCGGAGCGGCGTTATTCAGCTCCGTATATTTCGACATACCCGTTAAGATGACCGAGATCGTGATGAAGAGCACCGTGCAGATGAGCAAAGAACCGACGATGCCCATGGGCATATCCTTTTGAGGATTTTTGGCTTCTTGCGCGGCCGTAGAGACGGCATCGAATCCGATGTAGGCGAAGAAAATAACGGCCGCGCCCTTGAAAATTCCGCTCCAACCAAATTGACCATAAGTCCCGGTGTTGGCGGGAATGAAAGGGGTCCAGTTTTTTACAGCTAGATCGTGGTGGCCGAGGAGATACCAAATACCAAAGCCGATAATAGCCGACAGGACGGACACCTTAGTGACGACCATGTAATTATTAAAGGTAGCTGATTCTTTGATGCCAATCACCAGGAGCCAAGTCAGCATGGCAATGATCCCAACGGCAGGGAGATTCATGAGGTGGCCCGTGCTGACGAGGTGGCCATTGACATAATCGAAAGGCGCTTGGGTCAAATGGACTGGCAGGACGATGTTAAATTCCTTCAAAAAGGCTACGAAGTGACCGGACCAGCCAACGGCGACGGTGGGAGCGACAAAAAGATATTCGAGGATTAAATCCCAGCCGATGATCCAGGCGAAAAATTCTCCGAGGGTCGCGTAAGAATACGTGTAGGCGCTGCCGGAGATCGGAATCATGGCGGCAAATTCTGCATAACAAAGTCCGGCAAACAAACAGCCGAGCCCTGAGATCACAAAAGAAATGGCGATGGCGGGACCCGCATATTGCGCGGCCGCTTGACCGGTGAGGACGAAAATCCCTGCACCGATAATTGCGCCGATGCCGAGGCTAACGAGATTCATGCGCGAGAGACTGCGGCGAAGGCCGACATCAGCCGCGGCTTCTTTTTGGAGGGACTCGATCGATTTAGTTTGGAACAGACTCATGGGGTAGTGGGTTGGTTTTCGTCGGAAAATTTAGTCGGATAGGTTTAAATTAAAATGCTGAGCGGGGGACTTGGATCGAATCCCCGGGGAAAAGCAGGGGGTCTTGCTCGGGTTGGTGTTGGGCTAACTGCACATCAAAATCAGCAGCTTTACGATCGCGCGTGAGGGTAACGCGAGATTCTTTCGCATAGAGCGTGAACCCGCCGGCTGACTGCACGGCTTTAGCGAGCGTGAGGTCTGGTGACCAAATGATCCGCCCTGGCCGCTGCACTTCTCCTCCAATATAAATGTACCGTTCCGTGACATTTACCGAGACATCGAGAGTTTGATAGAATTTTTTGGTGATGTAAGCATCGCGAATACTCTGGGATAGCTCGGAGGCGGTCAGTCCAGCCGCGGTGACTGCCCCAATATATTGCAGGCGAATGCGACCTTGTTCATCGATTTGAACATTGTTGTTGCTGGGCTCAGGAATGCCGAGCAGCGAAACCATCATCGTGTCGCCCGGCCGCAATTGGGCCGAAAGCATGGGCGCGGCTATCTTGGGATTGCCGAGCGGTGTCTGGGTCTCCGGGCTTGGCCCAGCAGTTACGCAGCCCCCCAAAGCGAGGGCGATGAGAGGTGCCGAGAGGCGTTTCCAGCAAAGCGATGGCATGCGTGAAACGTAACTGATTGATTGCCCTCGGCGTGGCAATAAACCTTTTACTGGGGCTGACCTTAGGATGATCAGAGTGAGATTTCCTCAGTGGGGCTCACTCGGCTCGATTAACCGCGGCTGCGTTTACCGCGGCTAGGTTTTTCCTCAGCATCGTCGCCATCATCGTCTTCAGAATCTTTATCTTCTTTTTCCGGCTTGGCGTCGCCTTCTTCCTCATCGTCATCCCATTTCAGTGAAGCGTCGCCCTTGAGTTTGGCTTCTTCGCCTTCTTCCACCTCAGGAAGATCATCATCCTCATCTTCAGCAGAGCGCTTTTGATTTTCGTCCTCATCGTCGCCGTGACCGGCTGGCATGAAATCGAGGATGGCCGTGATTTCCTGAAAGAGATGGACGGCTTTGCCCTCGATGAAATCGTTATTTTGAGCTTCGCGAAGTTGGTCTTCCACCTCGTCGATGGTGAGTTTCTCCTCAAAATCGAGAAGATCATTAAGCAGCTTAACACGGAGGCGGGTGATGTGGTCGAGAAAATCGGCGTAGGGCCCATTTTCTTCATCGATCACATCTGGCAGGGCAAAAAGTTTTTCTTCCGATTCGAGTAAAGGCTGTTTGGTCCGAGCGAGCCGGACGCGGCCTTTGCCAAGATCCTTGTTAATGCGGAAGGGGATGAAGGCTCGTTCGAAAAGATTGGCGTCGAAGCCGTATTCGCGGAGCGGTTCAACCAGCTCAATGATATGATCCACTTGCCGCGGATCTATTATGCTGAGGCCGTCTACGTCCCAGTGGACGGGGTCGCTCGTTTCACCGACCCACCAATTGTGGTCGTCACCGAGCCGGACAATGCACCATTCAAGAAGAGGAGTTCCTTTCGCCATATAGTTAGAATTCGCTGCACGAAAAGGGTTCGGTTCCGTCCTTGTCAAATCTTGAAACGCATAATCGCATAAATTCTTTTACGGCCGCGCTCGTAGAGAAATTTTTGGCGGCAGGGTGGGCCGGAGGGCTGAAATAACAAGATCAAAGATTTTGCCCTCGGGTCGCCGGCGCGCGCTTGTAACTTAGCGCAGAAATGCCAGCGTTTCCGCCCATGGGTTGGCTTTACCAAAACGCAATCAAACCGGCACTCTTCCGCCTCGATCCAGAGCAGGCTCATGAGCTGAGCGTCCACGCGCTCGCCCTTCTGGGGCGAGTTCGTCCGCTCTGTGCTATTCTGGAACGGATTCAGCAATTGCCCGCAGCTGCCTATCGGCCGATTGATTTTTGTGGGCTTAAATTTCCTAACGCAGTTGGTCTAGCCGCCGGTTTTGATAAAAATGGTTGGGCTTGGCCCGCGGCCGCTGCGTTGGGCTTTGGGCACGTAGAAATTGGGACGGTTACATTACATGCCCAGCCAGGTAATCCGCGCCCACGGGCCTTTCGCTACCCCGCGGAGGGGGCAGTGATTAATCGCCTGGGTTTCAATAATGCGGGAGCGGCCGCCCTAGCGGCCCGGCTGGCTCGATTGCCGGGGCCTGGCCAACGGCAAATTCCGTTGGGAATTAATTTAGGTAAAAGTAAAGTAGCGACGCTCGATCAAGCCACCGAAGATTATCTCGGTAGCTTCCGATTGCTCGCGGATCACGCCGATTATCTCGTTGTTAATGTGAGTAGCCCGAACACTCCGGGGTTGCGCGAATTACAGGATGCGGCTTGGCTGAAACCGTTACTTGCTGCGCTGGTGGCAGAGAATCAGAGGCGCGTCGCAGCGGGCCGAGCCCGCCGCCCATTATTACTGAAGATCGCGCCGGATCTCACTTTTTCGCAAATCGATGCCGCGCTGGGCGTGATCGCTGAGCTGAAGTTGGATGGAATCATTGCGACCAACACGACGCTGGCGCGACCTGGCACACTTGCCACGGCTAACCAAACGGGCGGATTGAGCGGGCGGCCGGTACGGTCGCGCTCTACTGAGATTATTAATTATATCGCGCGGACGACGCAAGGACGTCTCCCCATCATCGGCGTTGGTGGTATTATGGACGAGGTTTCGGCTGGCGAAAAAATGGACGCAGGGGCGTCGTTGGTTCAGCTTTATACTGGTTTGATTTACCGTGGGCCATTTTTTGCCGGGGAAATTGCCCGAGCTTTAGCCGGGCGTCAGCGCCAGTAATCTAGATTGCCTGCGCGAAACTGACGCGTGGGCTGCCTCGAAATCAAATTATTAAATCGTCCAGTCGCTAGCATCCACGCCGAGCGTTTCTTTTTTCTGCCGAGGGCGAATGACGAGATCTTCGCCTTTATAATAGGCAATACTGTGTGCCGGTACGGATTCGAGTAACCAGACATTACCGCCAATCACCGTATGCGCCCCGATACGTGTATCGCCGCCAAGGATGGTGGCATGCGCGTAAATGGTTACATGATCTTCAATATCGGGATGGCGTTTGCCGCCTTTGATGGGGAGGCCGGCGCCATCAACCTCGAATGATTTAGCGCCCAGCGTTACGCCTTGATAAAGTTTTACATGTTGGCCGATGGTGGCGGTCTCTCCAATCACGACCCCAGCGCAGTGATCGATAAAAAAATGGGTATCAATTTGGGCGCCCGGATGAATGTCCACCCCCGTGCGCTCATGCCCGTATTCGGTGAGCATTCGTGGCAGTAGGGGGACTTGCAACTTGTAGAGCACGTGCGCGATCCTCTGCAGGGAAATGGCGAGGACGCACGGGTAAGCGACGATGATTTCTTCTACACTCCGAGCCGCTGGGTCGCCTTGATAGGCCGCGGTGACGTCGGTTTGCACGATGCGGCGGATTGCGGGTAATTGGCTGAGAAGATCAGTGGCGATACGCCGGGCATTGGTCGTGGGTTCGGCATCACGTGAGAAGCGTAGGCTTTTTTCTAATTCTGTAGTGAGGCGCTGGTCAATTTTGGCCAAGAGGCGATCCAACCAGGCGGGCACATCTTTTTGGGCTAGGCTGGTCTGTTCGAAGTAGCCAGGAAACAGCAGATGCATGAAATCACGAGCGAGCTCCGCCACGCTGTCCTGAGATGGCAAATTGACTCCATCGAGATGGTTAATGCCCCCATCCCGAGCGTAAGATTCCAGCAGGGCCTGTTTGATCGAGTGGGGGTTCATGGCTAAGAGGCGTTATGCACTATCGTGCGATTTAATTCACCGGTCAAATGTGTTGGGGAGGATCTTCGTCATATCTAGACCCGTAACTGCTCGGGTTGTTTTCGCAGCAAAGAAGCCGTGCGCTCGAGTAGCGTGATTTCTGCAGCTGGAAGCCATTCACGGTTGCCGATTTCCTCATTGAGGAAAAGTGGTGCTCGGGACAGGACTCGAACCTGCACGCCTTACGGCACACGCACCTCAAACGTGTGTGTCTACCAATTCCACCACCCGAGCATTCCAACTTTGGAAGGGTGAGATAGGTAAATCCATTCCGGCTTGTAAAGCCCCGAAATGCGCTTGCTTCGAGGTTTCTTATATGGGCAAACTAAGACCTTCCCGCACATCTGACCTGATGTTGCGGATCACCAAGCACACCTCCGCAATTACACGGGTTAACTACGCCCGTTTTCCGCCCTTCATGGACGATATCAAGCCTGCCAACGAATCCAACGACTCTGGTTTAAACAAACTCGACCTGAGTCAGTTGCAATCCTTCAGCTTCGGCACCCAGTGGTCTGAAGTTAAGCCCGTGTCCCCTGGCGGACGCCGTGAACGCGATTTCGATCGCCCCGGCCGCCGCGATGACGGTGGTGGGCATGGGGCGCCGCCCCGTGACCGGCGCTCGTTTCAAAAACCGAGTGGCCCCACTCCGGGTGGGGCTGGTTTCGCCCCTGGCGCTCCGAGTCGGGAAGGTCAGCCTCAAGGTGGCGAACGTCGCCGCTTCGACCGCGGAGCTCCTCAAGCGGGTGACCGTCGTCAAGATTTTCATGGTGAAGATCGCCGCGAGGGCGGTGGTCAGTCATTTGAGCGGGGTCCTTACATTAGCCCTTATTTTGTGGCGACCTGCTATCCCGAGGATACGGGCTTCGCCGCCATGGTGAAGGCGGTCCGTGCCTCCTGTCGTACCTACCAGCTGTTTGAGATTACGAAAGCCGTCTTAGAGAAAAATGACCGCTTTATTGTCGTGCTACAGCGCGCTCGCGCTGAGCGGCCAATGCGTCAGAGCCGCGCTCCAGAAGGGGCGGCCGCTGCCGAAGGTTCGACGGAGTCGGCGAGCAAGCCTTCACAGGAAAAGCTCAACCCGATGTACATGTCTTTGCCTGATCATCTGCCTTTCGATACGGAGGAGGCAGCGATCCAACACGTCTTGAGTAATAATCTCGGCGCGTTTTTCGACATGCAGGAAGTGGAGATCGAAGCCCCGAAAGGAAATTTCCCCATCATTAATAAATGTGGAATTACGGGTGAATTGCTCGGGCCACCGAATCATCATCGTTATCAGCAAGTTTTACAGCAGCACCATGAGGCTAAACTCAGTCGCATGCCGTTTGAGCGCTTCCGTGAAAGCATTATCTCAGCCCGCGAACCTGAGGTGCTCGCCGCTTGGATGGAAAAAATGAAAAAAGCCACGCGCTACACGTGGAAAACTCCGGCGGCAAAAGCGCCCGTCGTGGCCGCGAGTGAAGTGGCGGCTCCCGCTGATGCTAACGTTACGGAGGCAGTCGCCCCTCAGGCCTCGGCCCCCGTTGCAGAGACACCTGCGCCGGACGCACCTCCGCCAATCAGTTTCGACACCGTTGAGGAAGCTCGCTTGCATCTACTCGCTAACGTCCGCGACAAATTAGTGCGCGCTGTCGAGAATGTGCGTTTTCAAGGCAAATTGATTGAGAAATTACCTCCTGGAGAAATTCGTCGTGCGCTGGAAGGCCACGTCGAACGCCAGCGCCGTTTCCCCCTCGACACCGCTAACGCGCTCCGCGGTCGTCTGCGCCGCGAGAGTTTTACGATCTTCAAGAAAGGCTCCCGCGGCGTCTCGTATGTCTGCGCCGTTAAACGCCGCTTCCGAATCCCGGGCCAAGTATTTTCCGAGACCATCACTAAGCTCATCGATTTTATTGAGAAAAATCCGATGGTGCACATCAAAGATCTGCCGAAGGGTTTTCTTTCGATCGAAATTCCCGTAGCGGCGCCGGCTGCCGCTGTTCCGGCCGCCGAGCCTGTAGCCCCAGCCGTTGTTTTGACGCCTGAGCAGTCAGAAAAGCTGCGCAAGATGAGCAATGATCTTCGCTGGCTCGTCATGGAAGGCTACGTCACCGAGTTCTCTGACGGTAAGTTGTTTGCCCCACCGCCGATGGCTCCCCAAGCCGCTAAGCGCGCTGAGGCCGGCGAAGACGAGAACGACCCAGTTGATTTCCCTGAGGCCCCGAGTGCCGCTGCGGCCCCAGCTGCGGCGGTGGTCACCGCCCCAGCTGCGGAAGTTGTGGCGACTGCTTCCGAGCCGGTCGCTGCCGCCGAAGTTCCGGTGGTGCCAGTGATTGAAGAGCCCAAGCCTTAAGCTCGGGGTGCCGTCATTTTCAAAGCCCGCTTTTACGAGCGGGCTTTTTTATGCCCATACTGCCTGGCTAGCGCAGCACCAGATGATGCCGGTCGCCAGCCACAATCGACAACGTCAAGTGCCACGACTTTGCAGGCAACCAATCACCGGTTTTTTCCGGCCATTCCACGACCAAGCACCAGGGGGTCACTAGAAATTCCTCGAGTAAAAGTTCATCTAGCGCAGATTTTTTTTCCAAACGGTAAGCGTCTAAATGAACCAGCGTGCGGGCGCTGCCTTGGTAAATAGAATAAATAGCAAAAGTTGGGCTCGTTACATGCTCGGTCACGCCAAGCCCCTGTGCGAGGCCCTGCACAAAAGTTGTTTTGCCGACGCCCATATCGCCATGAAGCGCGAGCGTTGTGTCCGGGGGGAGGGCAGCGGCTAATTCAGACGCTAGGGCTCGAGTTTGCTCAGCTGACTCGGTGGTGATTCCCACTCGGAGCTTTTGGAGAATAGTCATGGCGCGAGTGATCGGTCAGCGCAGATGCTCATACCCATGATAATCTTCGAGGCGCAATGCTGTCGGGGGAAGTTCCGCGCGGCGCACGAAGTGGCCGAGCAGCGATAATTTCGTTTGGGGGAAACGCTGATGCCACGCGCGGGCTAATTGTGCAGTGTTGGCGCGGGCGTTCACCACGATCAGCAGTTCGTAATCTTCGCCATCACTGAGAGCGTGAAGGAGCGCACTTTTTTTGGTGCAGCGCGCGCGCTGATGCGCGGCTGGACTGAGTGGAATCGCGGTTGCGCACAGGGCGGGCGCGAGGCCGGCGGGGGTGAGGGCGTTGAGGTCTTGAGCAAGGCCATCGCTGACATCCATCATGGCGCGGACCTCCGGTCGATTAGCCAGCCAAGCGCCTTCGGCTAAACGCGGTGAGAATTTATGGTGATGTCCCAATAAGCTGCCGCCAAGTTTTCCCGTAACGTAAACGCGATCTCCTCGTTGTGCGCCCCCGCGGGTGACAACTCGCTGGCCGGTGGCCTCGCCATGTAGCGTTAGAAATGCGCCGAAAAAACCAGCGGGGCCCTGCGTGATATCACCTCCCACAATTTTCACCTGATATTTTAAGGCGCAGCTGGCGAGTCCACGGTAAAAAGATTTTAGCCAAGCTAAACTCGTTGCGGGCGCGAGAGCGAGCGAGACCACAGCGGCGCTGGGTCGTCCCCCCATCGCGGCAATATCACTGAGATTACGCTTCAGCAACTTAGCCCCGACAGCTCGGGGAGCTACGTGCTGATCAAAATGTTGGCCGTAGATAACCGGGTCTGTGGTGACGAGTTGATGGCGTCGTGTCGGGGGCAGCACGGCACAATCATCACCGATGCCAAAAGGGGCCGGAGGGGAAGCGGGGCCGAGCCACCGACGAATTGCTGTAATTAAGCGTCGCTCGCCGTAGGCGCTGACCGCTTGACTGGGATTGGCAGTGAACGGCGTCATAATTACTGCGGCAAACCGGAGAAAACGATGAGAACCGTATTTAAGTTAAACAAACCGTGAGCAATTATAGGGGCGCGAATATCGCCCGTGGTTTCATAAATCAGTGCCAGAATTATCCCGAGCAGCGCGAGGGGGAGGAAGCTCGCCCAGTTGGCGTGAACTGCCCCGAATAACGCACCACTTAAAATGAGAGCGGTAGTGCGCCCGAGATGCTGCCGGCAGAAGCGATAGAGTCCGGCTCGGAAAAGTAATTCTTCATAAAGCGGGGCGAGGACGCAGGCTACAATCAGCATTCCTGCGATCACGTAGGGAGATTTAGTTTGGGCGAAAATAGCGATGAGATCCTGCGGGGCAGCGGGTAGGCCCAAGGCTTCAATGAGCAAAGTCCAAAGCCAATTGGCGGCGACGATGAGCGGTAGGGCTGTTAGTAGTGCGGTGCTCGCAGCAAGGCTGAGTTTGCCCCACGTAAGCGTGGGTATCGGCGTTACGGGGGGTGGGGTGCTGGCCCACGTTGACTGGATCCAGCGGAAGAGGCCCCAGCCGAGCAGGCCCCCGCCGTCAAAACTAAAGCCGTTCAAGCAAAGCTGCAGTCCCTCGCGGTCGACTGATTTTGCGATGATGGCTTTGAAAATACCGTGCGCGGCTAGCTGGCAAAATGCCCCCGTCCCGAGGATAAAGAAAATAAATATCCCGAATTCTGCCAGGGTCAGGGGCCAGGCTGGTAGAGTTTGCGGTATGAGCCAACGCGCGCGCTGGGCGGGCTGAGTAACGAGGCGTTGAAAAAAATAAAGACCAGCCAGTAGCAAGGATAGCTCAAAGAGCACTAAGATTTGCTGGACGGGTTCAGTCGGCATGGCGTGGGTTTATCTTTGGCGGTCTCGGATCAAAAAACCAATCAGAAACACCGAATGACCTATCGCTCCTCAAGCAGTGGCGACCGCCTGTAAACTCAATCGATGAAGGTAGCGTTAGCTTGCGCGCTTAAACCATCTTGCCGTTAGTGTAGACGATCTTGCCTGCCACGATGGTGGTCTTCACGCGCCCCGTCAGTTGTTGTTGATTCCAAGGCGAATTGATCGATTTGCTAAAAGCGCCGTAGGTATTGTAGAGCCACGTCTCATTGGGATTGAAGATGCAAACATCGGCGACTGCGCCAACGGCAAGAGTCCCGGCTGGAAGCTTTAAGATATTCGCTGCCTTGCGCGTCATGAGATCGATGACTTGGGCTAGCTTAAATTTACTTTTCCGTACGAGGACCTCGAGGCAGATGGGCAAAGCCGTCTCGAGCCCGATTATCCCATTCGGGGCATAATCAAATTCGCGGTCTTTTTCTTCGGGAGCATGGGGCGCGTGGTCGGTGCCGATGCAGTCGAGCGTCCCGTCTTTCAAGCCGGCGATAATCGCTTGGCGATCTGCTTCCGTGCGCAACGGCGGGTTCATCTTGAGGTTGGTGTCGTAAGTGCCGAGCGCATCCTCGGTCAGCGCAATATGATGGGGGGTGGCCTCAGCGGTGACGTTGACCTTGTCTTGCTTGGCTCGGCGCATGAGTTCGACGGAGTGGGCCGAACTGATGTGTTGCATGTGAATATGGGCACCGGTGTAGCGCGAGAGGATGATATTGCGCGCCACGATGATATCCTCGGCAGCGTGGGGCCAGCCCTTCAGGCCCAAACGGGTAGACATCACGCCTTCATTCATGACGGCCTTGTCGGTCATCGACTCATCTTGGCAGTGGTCGAGAATAGTCAGGTCGAACATTTTAGCGTATTCGACCGCGCGGTGCATGAGTTCGTTAGACTGAATGCACAAGCCGTCATCGGTGAGGGCGACGACCCCGGCTTTTTTTAATGAGCCATGGGGGGCAAGTTGTTGCCCCTTCATCCCCACCGTAATGCAGCCAGTGGCGTAAACATGTACCGGGGCGTTAGCGGCGGCGGCATTGATGAGTTGAATGGTCCCGGTATTATCGGCGACGGGGGACGTATTAGGCATGCACACCACCGAGGTGAATCCGCCGGCGGCAGCAGCTTGAGAGCCCGTCAGGATGGTTTCTTTGTGCGTCTGGCCGGGTTCGCGGAAATGCACATGAATATCCACGAGACCAGGACAAACCACGAGCCCGCGGGCATCGATGACCTGCGCAGTTTTTTTCTGGATGGGGGTCAGTGCTTTGACGAATTTACCGTCGGCAATGAAGACATCACTGACTTTATCCCGCCGGGAGGCGGGATCGATGACGCGGCCGTTTTTAATGATGAGAAAGGCAGGCATGTTTAAAAGTTAGCCACAAAAATGGTATTGAGGAAAAGAAGAGGGGGCAGAAGAGGAGTCGGAATTGGCCACAAAAAACACCAGAAACACAAAAAATTCAGGCCGTAGGATCGGACATGAGGTATTTTTTAACGTGAAGACGCGAGGAACCGAAATTGATAAGCAGGCCGGTTTCGATTCGACCGGAACGCAAATAACCGAGTAGCTGAGCGATGTGTTCCTCGGCGACTGATCGTGCCGCCTTAAGTTCTACGATCAGTTGGCCGTCAATGAATAGGTCCGCAAAGAATTCGCCGAGCACGGTGCCGTCCTCATCACGTACTGTCAGCGGATACTGTTGCTTAACGTCCAGTCCCTGCTTGCGCAGTCGATGAACGAGGGCGTTTTCGTAAATTTTCTCCATATGCCCATTTCGATGATAGTAGTGAATAGCGAAGCTGGTTTCTCGGACTATATCACAGAGTTGATTAATCGGATTTTTTCTCATGGGTCTACTTTTTGTGTTTTTCGTGTTTTTTGTGGCCCATTGAATTGGAGATCACTCGACCGGGGCGAGGACGGCTTCAGGTTGGCCGCCGGCGCAGAGGTACAGAGCAGCCATGCGGACGGCGATGCCGTTGGTGACTTGTTGGAGGATCACACTGCGGGGCGAATCAGCGATATCACTGTCGATTTCAACGCCGCGGTTGATCGGCCCTGGGTGCATAATAATGGCATCCGGTTTGACCCAGCTGGCGCGGGTATAATTGAGGCCAAACATGCTAGTATATTCGCCAATCGAGGGGAAGTGGCTGACGCCTTGGCGTTCGTGTTGAATGCGGAGCAGCATGACCACGTCGGCATCCGCGAGGGCGGTGCGGAGGTGATGGGAGACTTTGACGCCCATTGATTCGAACCAGCGGGGGACGAGGGTAGAGGGTCCGACAATTGTCACATCAGCCCCGAGTTTGGTGAGGGCGTGAATATTGGAGCGGGCTACTCGGCTAAAGAGAATATCGCCGAGGATGACGACCTTGCGGCCTTTCAGGTTGCCGAGTTTTTCCCGCATCGTGAACACATCGAGCAAGGCTTGCGTTGGGTGTTCGTGCGCGCCGTCACCGGCATTGATGACGGGAATATCTAACACTCGGCTCAAGTAGAGTGGGGAACCACTCGCCGAGTGGCGCAAGACGATCATATCAGCGTTAAGGGCTTGGATGTTTTGCGCGGTATCGCGGAGCGTTTCGCCCTTGGTCGTGCTAGAGGCCGCGGCGTCGAAGGAGATGACGTCGGCGCTCAAAAGTTTGGCCGCCATCTCGAAGGACATGCGGGTGCGGGTACTGGGCTCGAGGAAAAGATTAACGATCGTCTTGCCACGTAGCGCGGGGACTTTCTTCACCTTTCTGTCGAGGATGCGACGAAAAGCGCCAGCCGTGATCAGCAATTGTTCGATCTCAGCGCGGCTGAGCTCTTCGATCGTCAGGAGATGTTTACGATGCCAAGGCACGGGCGGAGGGATTTGATTTTTTCTTCACAGGTTTAGTTTTTAAAGGAGCCGGGGCAGCCGCAATAGTAATGGAATCATGGCTCGGCTGCAGGGCATCGAGGTGGACTTTCACTTTTTCAGTGTCGGTGGTGGTGATTGTGAAGCCGCAGTAATTGGCCGCGATGGGCAGTCGGCGGCCACCGCGATCCACGAGTACCGCCAGCTCCACTAACGCTGGGCGGCCATGATCAAATAATTCGGCGAGAGCGGCCTTGATGGTTCGGCCCGAATAAAGAACGTCATCTACGAGAATGACGGTGGCGCCATTAACATCGTGAGGAATAACGGTAGGGGAGAATTCTTTCGGAATGGGGTGGCGGCCGATGTCATCTCGATGGAACGAGATATCAATCGTGCCGAGTTCGAGCTTCAGGCCGGCTTTTTTTAACCGGGCGGCTAAGCGTTGTGCGAGCTTGAGGCCGCCGTTAGCGATACCGAGGAGCAGTAAATTCTTGGTTTGCTGGTGCCGTTGGGCAATGGCGGTAGCGATTCGACCGATGGCTTGGTCGATAGATTGCGCGTCGTGCTTCAGGAGAGTGGCCACGAGACCGAGGTTTTGAGGGGTGGCAGGGGAGGCGTCCAGCGCAAAGCACTATCTCGTTAAACACGGAGCGAATCGCTCCCTGATTTGCCACAAAAAGCACAAAAGGCGCAGAATCGGCTAAGGCAGGTGGCGGAAAAGAAGAAATTGGGAAACGGGAGCGCGAAGCTTAGGTTTAAGTTTTAAGGGGTAAGTTTTAGGCTCGGAGCGGATCGACCGATCGACCAAGGCATTTTTAACCGCGAAATGCGCGAAATGACGCGAAGGGTCCAGACCTCTCTCCTCAAGCCTACGAGCCGCCAAAAAAAGCACAGGGGGCGCAGAATCGGCTAAAGGAGGCGGCGGAAAAGAAGAAATTTAGAAAGTAGAAAATTGGGAAACGGCAGCCGAAAGCCGGAGATCGGGTCCATAACCCATAACCCATAACCCATAACCTCTGACCTCTAGCCCCTAGCCTGAAGCCCACGAGCCGCCACAAAAAGCATAGGGGGCGCAGAATCAGCTGAGGCATAGATTGGTTAAGCTCAGAGTGGGGTGACGCAATCGGGCGCTTGGTAGCGGGCATTGTTCATCTTCGAGTCGACGCGATAGCTCTGCATCATTTCGCTGGGGAGCGGACGGCAAAGTCGGGAGAGCTGAGTTGGGTCAAGCGGAGCATCGCCCAACCAAGCGGGGCCGCTATTGGGTCCTAAGATTACGGGCATGCGGTCGTGAATGGGTTGTAGGAGAGAGTTGGGGGTGGTCGTGACGAGGCAAAATGCCGCGGGGCCCTGTTCGCTGGCCGGTGACCATAATCCTGCAAAGAAAAAACCTTGGCCGGCTTTTAAACTAAAATAATGCGGCAGGCGTGTAGTGCCTTGTTTTTCCCATTCATAAAAGCCATCGGCGAGGACAAGGCATCGGCGGTAGAGCGTCGCTTCACGAAAGCTGCTTTTGCTTAATAAAGTTTCAGCGCGAGCGTTGCCAAGTATCAGGGGGCGCTGAGCCGGGCTGCGGGCGGGTAAGGTTAGGCCAAAGCTCAGTCGCGCCAATTGGGGGGAGCCCTGGTGGGTGATGACGGGCATGAGGCTGGTGAGAGCCACGTTGTAATGCGGCGTCCCGTCCGCATCCGCCGCGGGCAAGGTATCGCTGAGGCCAGCCGGCAAGGCCACGCGGTCAATTTTTTTAAGAGTATAACGAAGGCACATGGCTCGCTAAAGCAGGTGGCAGTTGGGGTACGAGTGTGGCGGGCGAGCGCCGTAAATCAAGGGGTTGAGCGAAACTAGGCTTAAAAACACAAAGGCCGCTCACCCCTGAGCGGCCTTTAACCCTAACCTAACACCAAATAACCCTTGAAGTACACTGCGTAAGATGCGGCCGGCGCGAAAACGTTCAAAAATTGAATGATCTAGCCACACAATATCGAATAAAGTTCATAAAATGCTTCAGGGTCGTGCCTAGCCATAAAAAGCATAGACCGTGCGATAACGTCGCGACGAGGCCTTGACCCTTTATTCTGCAGTGAAATTCCGACGGTTCCTCCATCGGCCGATTGTCTGGCCGATATTCCTTCTTGGTGAATAATTTTAAGATGCTAATGGAGTCAGTCTAAACGCCTTTCCTATATCGCACGGGGCAGGTTATACATTCTTGTTTGAAGCTATTTAAAACTGGCCTGCTAGTTAGTAAGCTGCAAAAATTAATCAGGTGGATTTACCCCAATCTGATCATTCTAGATGGTTCACTGCTGAACTCGCTCCCCATGAGCAATCTTTGCGGGCTTATCTTCGTGGCCTAGTCAACCCGTCGGAGATTGATGATATCGTGCAAGAAACCTACGTGCGACTGCTCCGCGCGCACGAACGCGGCAGCATTACTTCACCTCGTGGGCTTCTTTTTGCTACTGCCCGCAATGCCGCGCGCGATTTGTTTCGTCGTCGGACTACGGCTAATACGATTTCTGTAGCGGATGTTGCTGACTCGCGCGTCATCGACAACGCGCCGAATGCCGCAGAGAATGCTAGCCGTCATCAGGAGACCGACCTCCTTGCGGCTGCGATTGCGGAGCTGCCACCTCGCTGCCGTGAAATTCTTGTTTTGCGTAAATTTGAAAATCTCTCCCATCGTGAAATCGCCAAAAAGCTTGGTATCTCTGAGCACACGGTGGAATCGCAGCTTACTAAGGGACTGCACCGCTGCGTGGAATTCTTTGCCCGTCACGGTTTGCCCTAAGCCATGAATCCGCGTTCACCTGATTTTCATGCCGAGATACTTTGCGCAACTGCCTCAAGCTGGACAGTGCGTCGAGATCGCGGACTTTCTGCGGCAGAATCTATTGAATACGAGCTCTGGCTCGCGGCCGATCCGCGCCACGCCGCTGCCATGAAGCTTTCGTCAGCTGCGTGGTCGAGCCTCGATGGTCTGCCTGAAAGCGTCGCCATACCCGTGCTGGCTGCCGCCCGCCGGCACCATTCGTTTTGGCGCCAGACGATGATCGCAAGCACCTTGGCGGCCGCCGCCGCTCTGGCGATTGGCGTATTTGTTTGGTCGCGTCATGCGCCCGCTGCTCCAGCTAGTGTTTTTACCGCGCACAGTGCGCCTCGCACAGTGAGGCTCACAGACGGTTCATTCGTCCAACTTAACATCGACAGTCAAGTTGTTGAACAGTTTACCTCCAGCGAACGTCACGTCCTTCTCGTTCAGGGTGAAGCGCACTTCAGTGTCACAAAAAATCCCGCACGTCCGTTCATCGTTCGTGCTGGTGCGCTTCAGGTTCGCGCGGTCGGCACCGCTTTTAATATTAAGCTCCAATCCTCGGCTGTTGATGTCATCGTCACCGAAGGACGCGTTCAAGTTGCCTCGGCTACGGACTCGGATCGCTTCGCCCCTAGCTCGGCGCTTAACGTTGGGGGGCGGGCCGTCCTGCGCAGTGACCTATCGGTTGCGACTGATTTGAGCCACGCGCTCGTGTGCTCCCAGTTGGCGCCCACTGAGATGGTGCGTGCTTTGGCTTGGCGCGAGCCGCTCCTTCGGCTTGGTGGCGCTACGCTGGCCGAGCTGGCGCTAGAGTTTGAGCGCAGCACGGGGCGACGTCTCGTGTTTGCCGATCCTGCGATTGCCGAACTTCGTTTTGGTGGGCGCTTTCGCGCGGATGACCTCGAAGGCTTTACACAGGTTTTGTCGAGCACCCTCGGGCTTGAAGTTGAACGTGTGTCGGATGGTACTATTATATTGAAGAAGAAAAATTCACTTTCTCGATAACGGATGTTACACGCTGCTGCGTCTTCCTCCCGCCATCGACCTACGGGTCGATGGGTCATCCCTAAAAATTCAGCCCTCCTTGGCCAGCGTGTCGGCTTTATCAGCCCGCTCCTGGTACTCCTGCTGATTTTCTGTTTTGGTGGGCGGGTCTCGTCCCTTATTGGCGCCGAACCCGTTCGCCAGACCTTTGCCCTCGCGGCGGGGGATGCGGAAATAATGTTGGATGAATTTTCTGAGCAAGCCGGCGTGCAAATCGTCTACCTGCTTGGTGAAATGCGCGGAGTGACGACTAATCCGGTCCAAGGCGCCTATGCGATACGCGAGGCGCTCGATCGGCTGGTTGCTCGCACGGCGCTGAGGGTTGAGGTCGAGGGGAAAACCGGAGCCTACGTGATCAAGCGTGAACGCATCCCGCAGTCACCCACGCCGCTGCCGCCAGTGCCCAGTGCCCCCTCCAACACCACCATGAAAAAATCATCCCGCACAATCCTCGCTGTCCTAGCCTCTTGGCTCGCCGCAGTGGTTACTGCTGATGCCCAAACTGCGAACTCATCGACGCCGCCGGGCTCGAGCCAAAGTGCTCAGCCGACACCGCCCAAGGAAGAAGTAATTCAACTTTCAAAATTCGAAGTTACCACCACTCAAGATAAGGGTTATGTAACGTCTAATGCGGCTACAGGGTTTAAGACTAATCAGCAATTATTGAGCATCCCTCAAGCAGTGACAGTTGTAACGCGCGACCTCATTGAGGATATCGGATTTAGCGCCTCGTCTGATGCTTTGCAGTTTGCTGGCGTAGGCCGGTTAACCGTTGGGACAGAGGCCAGTATGTTGCGCGGTAATCGTATCGGGAATCCCATTGTTGACGAATTTCCTAACGGCGGGCCGCCTTATCTAGACAACATCAATATCGACTCATACGAAGTCATCCGTGGGGCCGCTGCGGTTTTCTATATTAATTCTAATTTAGGTGGTGCGGTGCTCAAGACTACCCGCAAACCATTACCTTATAAATCAACTACGCTCGGGCTGAGCACTGACCAATACGGAACCTATCGAGCGACGATAGATACGACTGGGCCGCTTTTTTCTATTGGGGAGGGGAAATTCAGTTACAGACTTGATGGCGTTCGGCGAGGAGGCGACCAGTTTTTCAAAAATCGTTCCGAGGACGCTTACGGATTGTTCCCGACGTTGCAGTTTAAATATAAAGACACAACGGTACGGGTTGCCATGGATTATATGAAGCTGGAGCATTATCCCCAGTCTCATTCTTTTTTAACACCCGAAGGCCAAGTCTATACTGGGGCTGGGCGGAGTGAGAATTATCAAGCACCCAATAATTTAGAGGCCTTCACGGCCAAGCAAGTGCGACTCTCGCTTTTGCATCGTTTTTCTGAGGATTGGGAAATGAAATTTAGTGCTTCCAACAATAGATTTTTGCGCGGGCCCACTGGAATCATTCTTCCGGGTGGAGGGGTTGATTGGGTTAAGGAAACCGTGACATTTAACGCCCGCCGAAACTTTCAGGATTTCAACAGCAACTACGCCATGGGTGATGTTAGTGGGAAATATGTGATCGCTGGTGTAAAAGCTCAAACGCTGGCAGGCTTTCAGTTTACGGAAGGCACCTCCGATGCCCTATTTCAAAGTTCAACCACTTTCGGCGACGGCACGAACCGAGTCACACGGTCGATCAGTGCTCCGAATATGAACTCAGTTATTATTCCCGATTTATCATCGTATCCGCAGTCAGCAAATCCTGGTGGCAGAAGTGTCAGCAATAACTTAATCGCCTATCTACAACAGCAAGCTGACATCATCCCTGATCGCCTCTCACTAGTTGCTGGTTGGTCGAGCTGGGGTAACCAAAATACATCGATTCCGAATCCTTCCGCGGCGCGTCCCGCGCCTTCGACCACTACACGAAGCAGCGGTTTATTGCACCGTTATGGTTTGGTTGGATATATTACGAAGGAAATCTCTGTTTACGCTCTTGAATCCACCACTCTGCAACCGAACGCCTTCGGTATTATGGCTAATGGTCAGCAATTGCCAAATCAAGTAGGCAACGCGCAGGAAGTCGGTATTAAATTTGCACTTTTTGGCGGAAAAATTTCTTCGACCTTCGCCCTCTTTGATATGGGTCTTACCAATCAGTCGACTTTTGCTGGCGTGCTGCCTGACGGCAGAAGCTATTCCAATCTCATTGGGTCCACCGTTCAAAAGGGCTGGGACGTAGACTTGGAGGTCAGGCTGCTCCCTAACTGGCAGTTGGTAGCGACCGCCTTTAGTGGTGATAATAAAACTGCGACGGGACTTCCTGTTTCCGCGAGTTATCGCGCATCTTGGAGCCTTTTCACCCGCTACGATTTTACGCCCAATACGTTCAAGGGGCTCTCGATCGGCGGTGGAGCTACCACTAAAACTGGTTGGATTGTCTCCACCAGTGGCCTTATTTTGCCCACGCCCAAAGCATTCATCGATGTGCAAGATGGTCTCTTGGTTAATGTCTTTGCTAGTCTCAAAATTGGCCGGCATTGGACGGCACGGATTAATATTGAAAATCTTTTAGATGAGACTTTCCCGGCTGGTTTTCAGGCTGCCTGGTTAGTTGATCCAAGTAATCCTCGGACTACCTCGCTAGGCACTACGTATAAATTCTAAAATAGTTTAGCGCGAAATGATTTACATTAGCACTCCGAGCGAATGTCGCTCGGAGTGCTAATTTTGGATCACGTGATCTCATTGCACGATAAGTCTGCCTAGCTTAAAACTATCCCGCCTGGCTGAAGCCAGGCCTACTTAATTGGCGATTGAGGGCGTCTTTTAGGTTTGATCGCCTCGATGGTGATGGGCAGTAGTCGAAAATAGTTGAGCTACTCCAAGCCTCAAAGGGAAGTGGCGAGAGCAGGATTTGATGTGAAAACGAGATGATACGATTGAGTATCGGTTTTTTACTAAATTCATTGGTCACCATAATTCTATGCAAATTCATTTTTATATAAGGGCTCTGGCCGTCACGGCCCGTTTCGTTGCGATTATTTATCTGACGGGCCCTCTGCTGAACGCAGCGCCCGCGCGTCGCGAAATTTATGAGCCTACAACTGCTCCCGCGGCTTCCAGCGCTCAGACTGGTGGATTAACTGCAATATTGGATGGTGGCATCGCTAGCACTGACGTGCGCTATCCGCCGGAAGGGAAGGTGGCGGGCCTGCACTCATTTAGCCAAGGCATCGACCTTACCGCCTGGCGCGGAGAACGCGTGAATGCGCAACTTTTGCTGCATTCTAACATTACGCAAAGCAGTCTCCGCTTCGCGCCATCATTTCTAGTGTTGGGAACAGCTCGATTGCCGATCGAGGCGCGTTTTGTGCGCTACACCCTAGCCGATGGCAAACCGTATGGGGATATACTCGATAATGTGGAAAGTATGTCACTTCAGGCAGGCGCGAATCGCCCCCTCTGGATAACCATCGATTTACCGCCAGAGACCCCGGCGGGTTACTACGTCGGCAATTTGGATATACTGACGGACAGTGCACGTCTATCCGTGCCGGTGAGGCTCCGCGTGCTCCCCATCACGCTACCCAAACCGGAGGACTGGAGTTTTCACCTCGACCTCTGGCAACACCCCCAGGCCGTTGCGCGTTGGCACGATGTCCCCGCTTGGTCGGAGGCCCATTTTCAGTTACTAGAGGCGCCGATGAAGCGCCTGGCCGCGGCCGGTCAAAAAACCATCACCTGCGCAATCATCGAAGAGCCTTGGAACGGCCAAACTTATGACCGTTTCCCTACCATGATCGAATGGCACAAAAAAGCCGATGGATCGTGGTTCTATGATTACCAAATCTTTGACCGCTGGGTTAGCTTCATGAGTGATCGCTGCGGGCTGAAGAACGCGCGCATCCATTGTTATTCGATGTTACCTTGGTCGCTTAAGTTTCGCTATTTCGACGAAAAAGAAAATCGCTCCATTGCGCTCGGACTCGAACCCGGCAGCCCAGCCTTTGACGAATATTGGGGTAGCTTCTTGCAAGATTTTACTCGGCATCTTGAAGCTAAAGGTTGGTTGGAGCGTACCCGTATCGCCGTTGATGAACGACCGGATGCCCAAATGGTGGGGGCTCTCGCCACGCTAAAGAAGCATGCGCCTCGATTGAAGGTAGCGTCTGCCATCAATCATCCCAGCGAATTAACCATGAGTGTGGATGACATCTCGCCTATCATTACCGAGAGCGAGAATTTTATATTGCCGACGCTAAACCAGCGTCGCGCGGCGGGTCGAAAAACAACTTTCTATGTTTGTACGGTGCCGCCCGTGCCGAACACTTTTACGTTCTCCCCGCCGGCTGAGGCTGAGTGGCTCCCCTTATTCGTATCTGCCAGTGGTTTTGATGGCATGCTGCGCTGGGCTTTCAATTCGTGGGTTGAGAATCCGCTCGTTTCTACAGATTTCACTACGTGGCCATCCGGTGATTGCTTTTTAATCTATCCTGGCAACCGCTCGTCCCTCCGCTTTGAGCGGTTTCGTGATGGCATCGAGTCTTTTGAGAAGATTCGCCTGCTGCGCGAGTATGCCGGGAAGTTACCCAGCTCATCGTTTAGCTCAGCGTTAGCGGAGTTGGACCAAGCCTTGACTCAATTAACCTGGGCTCGCGGTTCAAAACCCGGTGTACATGCCGCTGATGTTGGCAAAGTGAACGCGGGAATATTGAAAGCCGCCTTGGAGCTATCAACAAATCCAAATTACGCTCCATAATCCCGGAATGCTCTGGCAATGCGCGGAGACCCTCTGCCTAGCAGCGCGGTCAAGATTGAGTTCTTTTATCGCACCCCTTTTGATCATTTAATGAAAATCTTGCTCTTCGGCCTTTTTGCTTTTTGGCATCAGCTCCTGTCCCAAGACATCCAGCGCTTCGTTGCCGTCGACAATGTCTGCGCTTGGCCAGCCCTGACCCTGCTGGCGGACGGCAGTATCAACGCGACGCTTTTTGCTCAGCCGAGCCACGGTCGGGTAGCGGGCACGGTAGAGGTTTGGAACAGCCCGGACGGACAATTTTGGCAGAAGCGCGGCATAACCGCACCGAATGATCCGAGTACTAACCGCATGAACCACGCGGCGGGCCTGGCAAAAAATAGTGATCTTATCGTGCTCTGCTCAGGCTGGACGGATGTGAAGCAACCTCAGCGCCCCAAGCAGTCTCCTTTTCGCGACGATATCCTGCCTCTCTGGGTTTGCCGCAGCAGCAACGGCGGCGCAACTTGGACGCAGATCAAAGACTTTCCCGCCCCCGATCTCGGTTGGACGCATTACATTCCTTTTGGGGATATCAAAAAGGGCGTCGATGGATCGCTCTACGTTTCGTGTTATAGTGGTGAGTTCATCGATCCGACAAAAAGCTTCGAAACGAAAAGTTTCCGCGCTTGGTTCTTTCGTAGCACCGACGATGGCAAAACTTGGCAACGGATAGGTCTGATTAGCCCCACGGGCAGTGAAACTGCGATCCTCCATTTGGGTGAGCAGCGTTGGCTAGCCGCGTCCCGCGAAAGCGCACTCGATTTTTTCATATCAAAAGATGACGGGGCGACGTGGAGCAGTTCCAATCGGGTTACGGAGAAAGATGAGGTAAACGGCCATCTCCTGCGCCTACAGGATGGCCGCATCCTTTTAAGTTACGGGAATCGTATTAAGGGTCAGACTGGCGTCCTCGCCAAGATCACGGCCGATGAAGGCAAGACCTGGACGCAGCCTACCCGCCTAGTCACTACTCTGAGCGCCGACTGCGGCTATCCCAGCACGGTCCAGCGTGCCGACGGTAAACTGGTAACCGCTTGGTATTCCAAAGCCAGCGAAGATCATAACCGCTACCATATGGGGGTAGCCGTATGGGATGTTCCTCGCTTACTAGGTCGCGAGCTTTCGTCTCGGTAAAAATAAATAATCCCACCGTAAAAAAATTCGGTTTCCATCCATAATGTCCGATCCGCTAAGAGATAATACGGAAATGGTCTGCCGATAAACACGCTTAAGGTTGAATTTTTTCACTCCGCTTTTGATCGCTTTATGAAAACCCTGCTCGTCTGCTTTTTCGCTTTTTGTCACCAGCTCTCAGCTCATGTTGATGTGCGCCTAGGCCCAGCTCGTCTGGTGGTTGCAGGTCCGATCGATGAACACCGCTGGGGGCGTTGGCAATTTCCCACGCTAGAAGCCGGCTCCGACCATCAGTTGCTCTTGTTCGTTCAAGATGAGCCAGACTCGGCTGCCTCTTATGGGAAAGCCCGCAAAGTCTATGCCTCTACTGATGATGGCCAGACGTGGCGGGAGGATGTTGATGCCGCCAAGGGGCCGTACGGGCTCAAGCTTCCCAATGGCGAGTGGCTCCGCACTGACACCTTGCCCGCCACGCCCATTACTCAGGTCCAACTGCCCGTCCAGCGGGCCGAACGGATAAGCTACAAAACTCCCTATCAACTTTATCTTTTAGGCGAGCTTCCGCCAAATCTGCGCAATCTTTACTTTCAACGTTTCAATAAAAAATGGACGCCCGAATCTCAACCGTTCGACGACCCCGATGCCCTCCGCTATGCAACGGAAGGCCTGATCCCTCAGATTTGGTGGGGCGACATGAAGGTGCTGCCCGACAAATCAATCGTTGCGCTGACTTACCCCTATTATCATCGGAGCCAGCCCACGCCATTTACCTCTACGGCCAGCTACCGTTCTACCGACTCCGGTCGCTCCTGGCGCAAGACCGGTCACATTCTCTACAACGAACCTGACCGCCGCCGGGATGGTTTTACCGAGCCCGCCTTAGAGCTGCTGCCCAATGGCGATCTACTCGCTATCCTTCGCACGACCGATGGGAACGGCGTCGGCCCCATGTACCTTACCCGCTCTACGGATATTGGAGTTACTTGGTCGGCCCCAAAGGCCTTTACCGAAACTGGCGTGCTCCCGCGTTTGCTGCAACTTGAGAACGGCGTCTTGGTCCTGAGCTCCGGCCGGCCAGGCGTTGATCTCCGCTTCTCCACCGACAACGGGGAAACTTGGTCTCAGCCTAAATCGCTAATCCCAATTTCAGACCCGACTAAAATACAGGGTGACTCCTGTGGTTACACCTCGCTGCTGCCCTTGGGCAAGGATCGCTTCTTGATTGCCTACTCTTGGTTCACGCCACCTTCCGGCCGCAAGTCCATCTATGTTCGCGAGGTTTCGGTCAGCATCACGGACCAGCGCGAGGTCGCCGTCTCCGCGCGCCAGTAAATTTCAAGTTCTAGCAATTATTTAACTTAACCCCTCCTAGATTTGCCTACCAATTTTCCTAGCAGTAATAATCGAGATATCGTTGCGCAGTTGCGCGGACCATTGGTGCCAGTCATGCCGGCGTTTGGCCCGAATGAGGCGCTTGACCTCGAATCCACTTGCCGGTGGATCGACAGTCTTATCGACCGCGGCATTCGGCTTTTCTGGACCACCTATGGCACGTCCCACTTCATGACGCTGTCTGACGAAGAACTGCTGGAACTAACCCGTGCGGTAGCCGCGGTGACCCGCGGACGCGCGACCTTCATAGCCAGCACTGCTTTTCATTGGTCCACGCAGCGCTGCATCGAATTTACCCAGTTCGCGGCGGAATGTGGCGTCGATATTGTCAAGTTACAGGTAGACTGGCGCTGGCTTCCCTCTGAAGATCTTGTTTTTGAGCATTACCGGAAGATTGCCGAGGCTTCGCCCTTGCCACTATTCGCCTATACGCTGGCTCAGCCTGGGCTGACGGGAGGAATGAGTGTGCGGTTGCTCGAAAGGATTCTCGAGCTGCCACAGTTCGTGGGATTCAAAAATGACACTGGGGATTTCTACGAGCAGACTGCGTATTTGGCAGCTATCCGCAAGGGAGGCAGGCCATTCGCTGCGATGACCGGTGGTTCGATGGAGTCCTTCCTGCATGGGCATGAATTCGGGGCCACGGCATTTGCTGTGGCGTTGGGTATGATCGCGCCTGAGCTCACGCTTCGTTTTGCCGATCATCTCGATAAAGGGGAGCGCGAGGCAGCGCTGCAAATCGTGCGCGAGATCGAGCAGCCAACGAGCCGATTATTCGGCTCGTTTTATTACCTTAGTCACTGGGCCGCCTACCATAACGTGCTCCACCTGCGCGGCCATTTTAAAAGCGATCAGCTCCGGTTCCCTCTGAGGACACTTGGGCCAGAGGCAGCTAGCCAAATTCGCGCCCATTTAGAAACTCCCAATATTATCCAGTCTCTTTCCCCTCATCCGCGGTAACGAGCTGAGAGTACGACCTCTGAACCCTTCCCACCGCCGTGGGATTATGAATGGTGGACCTTACTGGACTCGAACCAGTGACCTTTTCGATGTCAACGAAACGCTCTAACCAACTGAGCTAAAGGTCCAGCAGAGGGCTATCTATGAAGGACGCGGGGCGGACGGTGCAAGAAAAAATCTTGATCATTCTTTGGCAGGATTTCGGCGCGTTTTCGCGTGCATTTAAAGCTACGCCGAGTAAATCACCTGCCGACATGCTGCAAAGTCTCCGCATCCGCAATCTGGCCCTCCTCGAGGAGGTCGAATTGGACTTTGAGACGGGGTTTACGGCCGTGACCGGTGAAACGGGAGCGGGTAAAAGCATTCTCTTGGGGGCGCTCTCGTTGCTGGCTGGCGCCCGAGCTGACAAAACCATTATCCGCCAAGGCGCTCCGGCCACCGAAGTTGAGGCAGCGTTATTTTTTACTGATAGCCGTAAGCTTGATGTCGCCTTGACGGCGCTTGATCTGCCTCCCTGTGACGACGGGGTGCTCATACTGAAGCGCAGCCTGCCGCGTGATAAAGCGCCGCGGATTTCTGTTAATGGCAGTATGGCCACCCTCGCGGGCTTGCAGGCTTTGGGGGAGTACTGGATTGATTTTCATGGACCTGGCGAACCGCGCCGCTTGCTGAAAGAAGGCTGCCAGCGAGAATTGCTTGATCTCTTTGCCAAAAATACGACGGAGCTGCAGAAATATGGCCTGCATTTTCAGGCGTGGCGTGAATTGGTCGACGAACGCACGCGATTGGCGGGAGCTGAGAAATTGTCGGCGGAGCAGATCGATTTTCTGCGGGCGCAATTGGCCAAGCTGGATGGGCTGGAGTTGACGGAAGAAGCGCTCGCCACCCTCGAGCGCGATTTTTCGCGTCAGCAAAGCGCGCAGGAAATTACGCAATTAGCGGCCGGCCTCAGTCAAGGGTTGAGCGGTGAAGATGGGGTGCTCGGATCCTTGGCGGCGTTGCTGCGGCAGGCGCGCCAGTTGGAGTCGCTCGATGCGGCGAGTAAACCTTTGGCCGAGCGCTTGCTGGCTTGCTCCGTCGAACTCGGTGATCTCGAGGCGGAATTTTCTACGCTCGCGCAATCATTGAATTTTGATCCCGAGCAGGCCGAAGCGCTGCAGGAGCGGATGAATAGTTGGCTCGAGGTGAAGCGTAAGCATGGGGCTAAATTGGAGTTAGTGGTGGCGGCGCGGGAAGAGATGCGGCGGAAATTGGAAATGCAGGGCGATATTGAGGGCACGTTGGCGAAGCTCGAAAAGCAGATTGCCGAGACCCACACGTTGGCGAAGAAATTTGCGCATGAGTTGCGCGCGACTCGCGAAAAAGCGGCCCTGCAGTTGGCGAAGGCCGCCGGGAAAGTCATGGCGCAGCTCGGCTTTAAGAAAGCAGATTTTCGAGTCCACCTAGTCTCACTCTCGGAGCTGGGGCCGCAGGGCGATGTCGGGGTGGAATTTCTTTTTTCTCCCAATGTAGGCGAGGCGCCGTTGGCGTTGCACCGCATTGCTTCGAGCGGGGAACTGGCCCGAGTGATGTTGGCCCTCAAGGCCGTTTTGGCAGAAATTGATGACGTGCCGCTGCTAGTTTTTGATGAAGTGGATGCCAATGTCGGCGGTGAAATTGGCCGCATCGTGGGCGAGAAAATGGCAAATATTGCCGAGCGTCATCAGGTGCTCTGCGTCACGCATCTCCCGCAAGTTGCGGCTCAGGCTCAGAATCATTTTGTCGTGACTAAGGATCAGAGTGGGGAGCGCGCTGCGGTGACAATCGAAGCCATTCATGATGATCGCAAAACTCGGGTCAGCGAACTTGCGCGGATGCTGGGTGATCGTAATGCGAAGAGCGCGATGGCCCACGCCGAAGAGTTGTTGAAGGGCTAGGGTAGTGAACGAAGATCCTGCGCCGCTCGGGTGGCTAGGAAGGAATTTCAGGCGGCGGTGGGTTGTCAGTTGCTATGTCCAAAATCATTATTTTATCCTGCTGACATGACCCCATCGATCACGCGGCGGCAGGCGCTTAGTCAACTCGGAGTCGGAGCCGCTGTGCTGGCTGGTGCGACGACTTTGCCGGCGGCAGTTGCTGATAAACTGCTGGCTGCGCGATCGGGTCGTATCAAGCAATCGGTGTGCGCCTGGTGCTACGGGAAGATTCCCCTCGAAAAATTATGCGCGGCCGCCGCCGAGATGGGTTTGGTATCGGTGGAGTTGCTGCAGCCCAAAGATTTTCCCATCGCCAAAAAACATGGCCTCACGTGTGCGCTGGTCAGCAATCCAACTACGAAAGTGGGTGACGTCACGGTCGGCGGAATTCCGCGAGCTTGGAATCGGTTGGAATATCATGATGCCCTCGTGGCCGCTTACGAAGTCCAGCTGCAGGCGACCGCGGACGCTGGTTTGACCCGGCTGATTTGTTTTTCCGGTAATCGCGCGGGCATGGCTGATGCTCAAGGCTTAGCTAACTGCGCGGTGGGCTTACGGCGAATTTTACCCTTGGCAGAGAAATTGGGCATTACGCTCTGCATGGAATTGCTGAATAGTCGGGTGGATCATAAGGACTACATGTGCGATCGTACCGAGTGGGGCGTGGCGCTCTGTCAGGCTTTGGGTTCAGAGCATTTTAAGCTGCTCTATGATATTTATCACATGCAGATCATGGAAGGTGATGTGATCGCCACGATTCAGCGCCACCATCAATATATCGGTCATTATCACACCGCCGGCGTGCCCGGCCGGCACGAGTTGGATGAGAATCAGGAGTTGTTTTATCCGGCGATCATGCGCGCGATTTTAGCGACGGGCTACACCGGTTTTGTTGGGCAGGAATTCATCCCACGTAACGCGGATGCACTCGCGGGTTTGCGGGCCGGAGTGGTGCTGTGCGATGTGTGATGCGGCTGAGCGTATTTCGACGCAGCCCAAGGCAGCGGTAAAATAAAAATTACGATTGCCCACTCGGCTTTGAGGACGCCGGGTGGGCGCGAGTATTAGGGTGGGATGAAATAAAAAATGCTTCGGCTAATGCTCGTCCCTCTCAGCGCAGAAAAAATGTTAAAGCTGAGGTTAAGTAGGGTCGTTGAATATTTATCACCTTAATTAGCTAGCTGCATAATCGTAGATAATGCGGCACGCAAAATATGCGCAATGAATGCACAGAAGACTGCAAGGCATGCGGAGTATTCGGGAGACGATTCTGCGATAATGAGCGCGTGAAGAAAGATTCTCTCGGCCGGAAAACTACGCTTAGGCCTCAATTAATTTTTAGAAACCAAATGCCATCATGAGCTACAAAACGCGCTGGAATAAAAGCACCTTAATTTTTGGAGGAGCCACCATCTGGGGGCTTTTCTTGGTTGGCTGCGTAGTCGCCGACCGCACCATGGTGGCACCGCCTAATGTTGCCGGAGCAACTTTTGTTGGCTCGAAAAAGTGCGTCGAGTGTCACGAAGAGCAAACCGGCCATTTTGCTGGCTCGACTCATGCCAAACTTGCGCTGAAAGACGCGAAGGGCACCGAGATCGGGTGCGAATCTTGCCATGGCGGCGGCTCGCTGCACGTCAAGGCGGGTGGAAGCAAGGGCACCATTGTTAATCCGCGCAAGTCCCCAGAGGCCTGCTTCCAGTGCCATTTGGATAAACGCGGTGAGTTCAGTCTGCCAAACACGCATCCGGTGTTGGCGGGCAAAGTTTCCTGTGTCGATTGTCACGACGTCCATGCTGACAGCGCTATTAAGGGCTCGGGTGCCGCCTTGGAAAGTCAGAATGAGACCTGCACCAAGTGCCACTCCGCACAAAAGGGGCCGTTCGTTTATGAGCATGCGGCAATGAAAGAAGGCTGTACCTCGTGCCATAACCCGCACGGCTCAGTGAATCAGAAGATGCTGGTCGCGCGGGATGCTAACCTCTGTCTGCGGTGCCATCTTGAGGCCCCAACTGTCAGTGGTGAGATTAACGGCAACGCCGTTCGTCACACGCCGGAAAATCATAACACCCGCCTAATGCAAGGCACCTGTTGGAGCGCCGGCTGCCACGAGGCCCCCCACGGTTCCAATACCAACAACCACACCCGTCGCTGAACCTCTACCAAATACTAGCCATGCAAGCTAACTATCTTACCAACTTACGCGGCACGAGTCTGCTCGCGGGAATTTTGCTCGCTCTTACTGGAGCGCAAGCCGCGGCCTTACCGGCCGACGCTTTCCCGACCTTCGAGAGCTATATCAAGCTCAGTGGTCAGGTGCCTTCAATCACGGGCAACGAAGCTGCTTTTCAAAAGCGCATCGTTCAGCCCAAGGGCGGCGGCCTGGGTATTGAGGACCTTCATTTCACGAAAGATGTGAACAAGGAAACTACTATGGAGATCGACGGGCGGGCCTTGACCGGCGCTGAGGATTACCTCGCACAGATGAAATTAACGAAGACCGAATACGGCTCACTGAATGCAGGCTACAAGAGCTTCCGGACCTTCTATGATGGCATCGGGGGATTCTTTCCTTTGAACAAGCAATGGAATGCGATGACCCCGGAAGATCTGCACATCGACCGCGGTGAGTATTGGGTTAAGGTCGAGTTGAATCAGCCAAATACGCCCAAATTCGAGTTGAGCTACGTCGATGGTACGCGGTTGGGTAAAAAAAATAGCACGATCTGGGGTGATAGTGACTTCACCGGCCTGCCGAATAATATTCCGCCGATCTCGCAAGTGCGTAAAATGCTGCCGAGCTACCAGAAAATTGATGAGCACCACCAAGCCTTGGAAGGCTCAGTAAGCCATACTCTGGCGAATACGACCTTTCATGTCACGGTGATGCAGGAAAAGACTGATGATAACGATACGCGCTATGGTATGCGTTTTGCTGGCGAGGTGAAACCGTATCCCACACCAGCCTCGACACTTTTAATGCCCGCCGGGAGCATGAATAATCAGGTGCAATATTCGCAGACTGATGGGATGGTTACTAAGATGTCAGGCCTGATTGCCAAGAGTGAGACAGTCTTTAGCGATACGGTCAAAGTGCTGGCAGCTTTTAATTATCAAGATGTAGACAGCACCTTCAGTGGCGATCGTCCCCTCTATACGACTACGCCAACGGCCGTGGGAGCGGTTGTTTTGCGGGCTAATAATAATCTCGGACTCACGGGTGGTTCTCAGGTTAAAGTTTATGTGGGCAGTTTCGCCTTCGATTGGAAGCCAACCCCGGATTGGTCGAGCAATTTGGCGCTGCGCGCTGAAGATAAATATACCAAGAGCGCCGGTGCACTCACGGCCGTTACGCCGGCCGTTGTTGCGACCACCGGTGTTGTGACCACGACCAATAGTCTGCAGACTTATTATTCGCGGGTAAAAGAAAAGTCCTTAACCCCGGCACTCGATCTCAATTACACGGGGATCAAAGATCTCGCGCTTTATGCCTCGGCGAGCGTACGGAGCGTCAGTGGGGATGAACGTTATGCGACCCCGAACGATTTTGTGACGACTCCGGTGATCGCTAACAGCAAGCTGGCCTACAATGATATGTCGGAAAATCGGCTCAAATACACGATTGGGGGTAATTGGCACCAGTCTTCGTTGCTCACGCTCCGCGGCGAAATTTTCCACAAAGATAATACCAGCAAAGCGATTGGCTACACGCTGCGGACAGATGGTTATGCAGACAATTATGTCCTCGGCTTTAAGTTTACGGGGTTGAAATTAACCGCCATCGCTAAGCCGACCACGGCCCTGACGTCGACGACCCGTTATATCTACCAAAAAGGGGATGCTACGGTTCAAGGCATCAGTGTGACGGGTACGGCTTTGACGGGCTACGCGGTTACTTATCCGAAATATGACTCCATGGATATGGTGACGCACACGATTGCGGAAACGATCGACTGGACGCCGATGGCGCAGTTCTACCTCCAGGCCAACGCCAGTATCGTTTTCAATGTGATCGGCACCGTCTATCCTCGAGCCGGGGTGTTTGCGGCAACGAGCACGAATATCGCGTTTGATGCTAACCGGGTGCTGCAAAATTCGAATAACAACTTCATCACCGCTAGCCTAGTCTCCGGCTTGGTTTTGACCAAGATCGACGATTTGCAGCTGCAGTTTTCTTACTACAAAGCCGATAACTATAATCCAGAAGTGGCGGCCATGACGCTGCCTTTTGGCGCTGGCGCTACGGAATATTCCGTAACGGCAGGGGTGAAACATAAGTTCTCTGATCGCTGCATCGGCAATGCTAAGCTCGGCTATTATGATGCGAAGAACGATACGACCGGCGGCAATACCAACTTCAAGGGACCGCTCGCCTACGTTTCGCTCGATTACGCTCTCTGAGCTGAGTTTGGGTTAACCCTTCTCATGAAAACCACCGCAAAAATTGCTCTGACGAGTCTCGTCTTATCGCTCGGCACAGGTGTAGCGCTGGCTGCGCCTGCTGCCGACAATTGGGATAACCTCTGCGCCTCATGTCATGGCGTTGATGGCAAGGCCCAGACTAAGACGGGGAAGAAGCTGAAGCTGCGCGACTACACTGATGCCAAAGTGCAAGCGGAGCTGACGGATGCGGCCATGATCCAAGCTACGGCTGGCGGGGTGAAGATCGACGGCAAGGAGAAGATGAAAGGGTATAAAGCCCAACTCTCGTCGGACGAGATCAACGACCTCGTAGCGTATATTCGCAAATTCAAGGTCTGAGATCCGTGCCTTTATTTAATCTACAAGCCGACGAGTCGTTTGCGACGTCCGTCGGCTTTATTGCAAAGCATCCCGTTGGTGGGGTCAGTGACTGATTAAAATCACGGCAGGGTACTCGGCTGCACCACAATTCCTTCGCATTTCGAGCAACTGGGGTCAGTTTTAAATCAATCTCTTTATTTTATCATGAAAACCACGACAAAATTAGCCCTCACTACACTGATGCTTGCCCTGGTTACAGGCGTGGCGCTCGCTGCGCCGGCGGCAGAAAACTGGGATAATCTTTGCGCCTCCTGTCACGGGGCGGATGGCAAGGGTCAGACTAAGTCAGGAAAAAAACTCAAGCTGCGCGATTACACTGAGGCTAAGGTGCAAACCGAACTGAAGGATGACGCAATGACCAAGGCTATCACGAATGGGGTAAAAATTGACGGCAAAGAAAAAATGAAGGCTTTTAAGGAAGAAATTTCTGGAGGCGAAATCCAGGAGCTCGTGGCCTACGTGCGTAAATTTAAAGCCTAAGCGGCCACCGCCGGAGTGCATCGAGTCAGCGGCGTCGCCGCGTGCTGACTCAGTTCTAGCCTCACCTATTTTGATCATCCGCTATTTCTATGACTGAGTCCAACGACCAACCGCCCGTCGCCGTGTTAACACCGCGCTCGAATTTTAATAATTGGATTAGTGCGATTGGTGGAGTGCTCGCGGTCGGCGCGCTTTTCTCTTTCGCGTTACTCACCTGGATGGATTTCACGGGTGATCATCGGAATCCCTATTTGGGGATTTTTACGTATATTGTTGCGCCGGGTTTTCTCATTGCGGGTTTGGCAATCGCTTTTTTTGGAGCTTGGGCTCAACGGCGCTGGGCGATCAAGCATGCGGCGACGATGCCGGATAAATGGCGGCTGGATATTTCTAATCCAGCACAGCGACGTTATTTAATTTTACTCAGCGTCGGTGGGGTAGTTTTTCTTTTGCTCAGCACCTTCGGGAGTTACCAGACCTATCATTATGCTGAGTCTACGCAATTTTGCGGCGAGGTCTGTCATCAAGCGATGAATCCTGAGTTCTCCACTTATCAGCGCGGCGGGCATGCGCGGGTGGATTGTGTAGAGTGCCACGTGGGTTCTGGGGTGGGGGCTTTTATTAAAGCCAAAATTAATGGAACGCATCAGCTGATTGCCTACACGCTCGACAATTATAATCGGCCGATTGGTACGCCGGTCAAAAATCTCCGACCAGCGCGTGAGACGTGTGAGAAATGTCACTGGCCGGAAAAATTCCTGGGCAATCTTGATGTTACTTTTGATCATTCCTTATCGGATAAAAAAAATACCCCTTACAGTGTTCGGATGTTGATGCGGGTAAATACCGGCCGCCCCGGTAGTCCGCTCGGGGGCATTCACTGGCACGTCAGTCCCGATAGCTCGGTTGAGTACTATGCGGCGGATGCACAGCGTCAGGATATTGTCTGGATGCGCGTCACGAATAAAAAAGATGGTTCCGCGAAGATTTTTCGTAATGAAGAATTCAAAGGCGAGCCACCGGCTGGACTGGTGCGGGTCATGGATTGCATCGACTGCCATAATCGCCCAGCGCACGTTTTCCCCACCGCCAATGATGCCGTCGAGCATGCGCTCGCGTTGGGTACCTTAACTAATAAATTACCCAATATTAAGCGGACGGCAGTGCAGGCGCTGGTGCAGAAAGATATCACCACGGGCGCTATGGCGCCGGCGAAGATTGCCAATTTTATTAAGGCTAAATATTCCGATAATCCGGAAGTCCCCGCAGCCATTGCCGAGGTGCAGAAAATTTACGCGGCTACTCTTTTCCCTGAACGTAAAGCTGACTGGCGTGTTTATCCGAATAATATCGGACACAAAGATTGGCCGGGCTGCTTCCGCTGTCATGATGACAAGCACAAGACCGCTGCTGGAGAAACCGTCCGGGCGAGTGATTGTACCTCTTGCCATACCATTATTTCTCAAGGGAAGGGCGCTGAGCTCGGTGTGCTCTCGGCCTCCGGCATGGAATTCAAACACCCCGGTGGTGAGTACGACCAAGATTTAAAATGTGCTGACTGCCATAATGGCGGCATCCAGGGCAAGTGAGGCAGGGGAGGAAAAGATGAAATTGGGGAAAGTAGAAATTGAGAAACGAAGATCCGGATCGACTAAGGCAGCGGAGGAAAAGATGAAATTGGGGAAAGTAGAAAATTGGGAAACGGTGATCCGGATTAAATCTTAAAACTTACCCCTTAAAACTTAAGCCTCAGCAAGCATCGCGAAAAACGCGAAATGACGCGAAGGGTTCAGACCTTAGACCTCTCGCCTCTAGACTGAAGCCTACGAGCCGCCACCAAAAGCATAGAAGGCGCAGAATCGGCCAAGGCAGGGCTGCGGAAAAGAAGAAACTGGGAAATTAGAAACGGGGAAACTGGGGCGGGCAGGCGGTGATCGGGCTTAAACTTAAAACTGAAGCTCGCCCCGAGGCGAGTGCGGCGGGAGCGGAGGCGATGTCTACATTTTGTATTGAGGAATATCTAACCACGCGCCGCCCTGCAGGGCCGATTGATGGGCCACGATGCCGGCGACCGTTAAGTTGAGCGCCATCGCAACGTGCACCAGAGGCTGACGGCCCTGGATCAACGCGCTGACAAATTCGTTCGTCAAGTGGGGATGGGAGCCACCGTGATGGCCCGAATAGGCGCCCGCCATGCCTGCTGGGAACGGGGGGCGTGAGAGGGCGGGAAGTTTTTCGGTGAGCCCTTTATATTGACCGTAAAATGAACCCCGTTGTCCGCGAATCCGGCCCATTTCGCCACCGGTTCCAGGTGTATCCCAACTGACTGCCATGCGAGCCATGCCGCCTTCGCTGGTGTGAAAAAGGGCAATCTCGGTCGCGTAGGGATTCTGGTACGCATTGTTAGCCGACTGAAAATCGTGCAGGAGACTGGCTGTGCCGAGGCAGGAAACTTTGGTGAACGTCTCACCGGTCACGCAGTGATAGTAGGCATTGGAGTGAGTCGGGTACCACTGGGGCGGCAGTCCGATGCGCCAACCTTGGTAGGAGTCGATCGGCGATGACATATAATGATAATATTCCCCTTCCGCGTAGATGAGTTTGCCCAGACCGCCGGCCCGATAGATGGTCCGCATCGCGTGCAGGTCCGCGTGAAAAGCGGAGGTTTCAAACATCATGTAAGTGAGGCCGCTGGCCTTCACGGCCGCCCATACTTGCTCGGCTTCTTCGAGTGAGCCAAACACGGCGGGCACCGCGGTGGCGACGTGTTTGCCGTGGCGGAGAACCTCGAGACAATGCCGAGCGTGGCTCGGTGCATCGGTGGCAATAAAGACGGCTTCGATGCGGGGATCTTTCACCATCGCTTCGAGGGAGGGATAGGTTTGGGCGCAGCGGCAGGCTTGGGCGAGAGCGGCGCAACGCTCGGGAATCAAATCGGTGACGGCAACCACCTCCACATTCGGATGATCTTGAAAGCCGAAAGCCGCGCCGAATTGACAAACCCCATAGCCGGCGATGCCTACTCTGATTTTACGATCTGAAAGGGGTTCCCAGCCCGAGGGTACGCTCGCTTGAGCACCGGCTGATTCGAAGCCTTGAATCGTCTTCACTTCGGCGTTGAGGGCAGTTGCGGGCAGGCCAAGGGCGGCAGTCCCCCATAGTGCGCCAGCTCCTTGGAGAAAATGACGACGCGAGAGGCCGGCGCTTTTGTTTGCGGCCGGCGAGGGGGAAGTAGGTCCAGCAGGAGGGGTACTCATGGAGTCACGTTGGGCCAGCTCGCTCCGAATCGAAAGCTAAAATAGGGAAGCGCTCATTCGTTTCTCCAACCTAAAAGCCGCCACAAAAAGCACAAAAGGCGCAGAATCGTCCAAGGTTTAGCGGCGGAAAAGATGAAATTGGGAAAGCAGAAACGGGGGCGCGAAGCTTAGGTTTAAGTTTTAAGTTCGGGTCGGATCGCCCCAGGCATATTTAACCGCGAAAGGCGCGAAATGACGCGAAGGGTTCAGAGCTCTAGCCTGAAGCCTACGAGCCGCCACAAAAAGCATAGAACGCGCAGAGTCGGGCAAGGCATCGCGGCGGAAAAAAGAAATTGGGAAAGTAGAACAATAGGGCAACGGGAGCTTGCGGCCGGACTTAGTTAAAAAAATCCGGTTGGCTCTGCGCAAAGTTAAAACTGACAAGGGTGATTTTTATACTCTTAATTAGTCACGACATGAATTCCCTGCAGCTTCCGCTCGACTATCCCCGCCTTAAGCGGGTGGATGCTTTTAGCGAGTTGGTCGCGACACCGTTTGCCGCGGGGATCAATGCGCTTTATTGGCCAAGGCAACTGGCAGGTGATTTTTCTGAAATACTAAATCTTATTGGCGGTGGTGAGGGCATTATGACCATCACCGATGCTCGGCTGCAGGGGCTGAGGCTGAGTTCAGCGGGGCAGCTGGCGCGCGAAACTTTGCTCGAGGACCAGCGGCTACTGCGGGCGCAGGGCTTCGACCCGGTGTTGAACTGTATTGTCGGCTACCCGCGCGATGATCAGCCAGGCCCGGTGGCGACGGATGTTTTCTCGTTTCATGCCGACAGTGCACCGGTGCCGGCGGATACTTGGTTGTGCACTTATGCTGGCGCTGCGAGTGAAGGTTTACGAAATGATCAAGCGCAGCGTTGGGTAGATATTCCGGCAACGCGAGCGGAGTTGCGGCAGATTTTCGGTGGAGAGGATAACGAAGATTTTCGAGAATACCTAAAAGAAAATTGTTATGATCTCCATTATGCCCCTACGCCAGGCGCGCAGCCGTTTTCATTTGGGGTGGGGCACCTCTGGCGCATTGCCATCGAGCATCCGGGTAGCTTGGTGCCGCCGTGTCTACATCGCGCTCCGGTTACTCCGTTCTCGCGGCTACTTTTAATCAGTTAAAATGATGGGCTGGGTTTCTGTAGCCTAATGCTGGCTTAGGCTTCTTCCGCGGTTTCTGCTGACTGTTCATCGCCTTCGGGGTTTTCCTCGATGAGGCTGGGCTCTTTTTCTCGGTAGGCGATCCATTCCATCACACAGGCAAAAAGGCCTGTGAAGAGGAGGTCGCCGCCGAGCGTGTTGCGAAAAAACCACAGTGTGGGTGGAAATTCGAGGTGGCCGATAGTCAGCGCCTGCCACCAACCCGCGAGGCTACGGGCATAATAAGAATCACCCAGCCACGAGGTGGTATTGGTCACCAAATAAAAAAGCAGGGAGCAGCCGAGGGCTCCACTCAGAAGATTAAGCACTGAGCGGCGGCGGGCCACCAGCGCGCCCAAGCCGAGCGCGGTAGCAAAGCAGGCGAAACGCAGCAAAATGCCACTAAGGCCCCACGTGTAGCCGTATTCGGTAGCGTAGTAATGATTAATCCAAAGATCACTGACGGCGAGGGCGATGAAAGGCGCGAGCCAGAGACTGCGCGGGCGGACATAGACCGCGCCGCAAAATGCGATCGCCATCACGGGCGAAAAATTAGCCAGCGCGGGCACGTAGAGGACGCCAACTCGATAGGCAGCTGCGGACAGAATAAAAATGAGGGCGAGAGCAAGGTGGGAGTTTTTCATGAGGAAGATAGATTGAGAATTAAAGAGCTACGCTGGTGCGGGTGGCCTGATGGGCGGTGCAGAGTTCCATGATTTTTTCGGTCTGACGATAGCCGGCATCTTCAGCTGATTCGCCGACCGTGGCCCGACCAGCCTCGAGGACGGCGGCTAATTCTTCAACGAGAGGATCTGCTTCGGGCAACGGGGTCGCGTTGAGCTCAACGTTAGCCAAGGCATAGTCGAGGCCGGCGCGGCCCGCTAGGGTGAGATAAGCACGCTCCAGCGAAGCCCGAATGCTCTTGGGCAGGCCGAAGGCAAAATTAGATAGGCCGACCGAAAAATGAATACCTTGGAGTTGGGGGTCGGCGCGGCAGAGCCGCATGGTGTCCAAGCCGAGATTAATCAGGCCGTACATATCGGCAGCCACCGGAGCTAAACCCGGATCGACGATAATATCATCGAGTGATCGGCCGGCTTGGGAGACGAGCATGTCGGCGAAGATGCGCACGGTCGCGTGGGCTTCTTCGGCTTTAAAGGTCATCTCGGAGCCACCGCCAGTTGTGAATCGTTCTGAGGCCATGACGATGCAGCGCATATCGTGCTCTCGAATAAATTGAATCATCTCAGGCAGCCGTTCGCGGGAGGCCGCGAGGGAATTATAGACCGGTTTTCCGTGGGAGCGGGCGCGATCATAATGCACCATCGCCGTTCGCTGATAATCAAGATTAGGATTATCAAAACTTAACGGAACGGTTGTGACTGCCTGCACGGCTGGGACGAGCTGGGGGAGGAAAGCGATCATCTCTGCCATCGTGACGCTGACGCGTTGGGTGCCATCAATGTTTAGGTTGAGAATAGCGGCGCCTTGGTCGGCCTGGAGTTGGGCGAGATGCTGATAACCTGCAACGTCGCGTTTTTCCCAAGCAGTGCGGGCGCGTGCGTAAGCATTATTCATTAATTCGCCGATGATATTAATTTTAGGAGAAGACATAAAAATGGGTTCAGGAAAAACGGATTGATTTAGTTTTTTCGACGAGCGCTAGACCGGGGTCACGGGATATTGCGCCGCCACAAAATCGAAATCTGTTTTAAACGCTAATTCGGCGCTGCGCACTCCCGGGTGCGCGACGATCAGGTCAGCTACGGGAGGAGTGACGGGAATGTTCAGTGGCAGCCACGCGGCGCGTTGGCCTGACATCATCGCGTGAAAATTCTGCCGGGCATTCATCAGCGAAAGTGGACCGCCATGGCGGCGATGTGTGCGGGGGTGCTGCCACAGCAACCCCCGATCAGCGTGGCGCCAGCCGCATTTAAGCGGGGGACCGTAGCGGCGAATTGTGCGGCGGATTCATCGTAACAAATTTTTCCGTCAACGTAACGGGGCGAGCCGGCGTTCGGCTGGACAATTAAAGGATGTCCGGCCGTCGCAGCTGCTAACTCGGCGGTCAGCTGCACGTAATCATCCAGAGACAGTTCTGTGCCGCAATTTGCACCAACGACGTCAGCTCCTGCGGCGAGCACGGCGGCTAAGGCTGCGCCCACGCTCGTTCCCATTAAGGTGCGATAGTCAGCGCCCGCTTTTTGAAAGGTGTAAGTTGCGATAATGAATTCGGCGCCGGCGGCGCGTGCGGCTTGGACGGCCAGCGCGGCTTCGGCGGGATCGGACATCGTCTCAATCAGAATAGCATCGGCGCCGCCTTCGAGGAGGGCCGTGGCCTGTTGACGGAAAGCGAGTGCAACCATCGCGGGAACGTCATCGCCCACGGGTTCAAGCATACCCCCGTATGGACCGATGTCGCCGAGTACCCACGCGCGGTCGCCGGCGATTTCGCGCGCGAGTTTCGCTCCGGCGTAATTGAGTTCATGGACGCGTTGGTCGGCGCCATGTCCGGCGAGGATGCAACTGGTCCCGCCAAAAGTATTCGTGGTCAGCAGATCAGAGCCCGCCGCGAGATAACTCTGATGCACTTGCCGCACGCGATCGGGTTGGGTGATATTCCAAAGTTCACCACACGCCCCAGGAAGTAATCCAAGTTGCTGAAGTTGCGTACCTGTTGCCCCATCGCCGAGCAGTGGTCGGCGGGCGAGGGTCTGACGTAAGCGGGTAAGACGAGCATTCATGGTGACTTAGCCGGTTTGGTTGAAGGCGCGCACGGCATCGACCATCGCGATGAGATTGGCGGTTGGCGTCCGCGCTTGCACGTTGTGAATCGTGTTAAAAACAAAGCCGCCGTTAGGAGAAAGAGCGCGGAGTCGCTCGGTGACTTGAGCGGTGACTTCCGCCGGAGTGCCGAAGGGGAGCGTGTGCTGGGTATCAACGCCGCCGCCCCAGAAAACAAGGCGGTCGCCGAAGTCCGCTTTCAGCCGTACGGGATCCATATTCGTGGCGGAACATTGCACCGGATTAAGGATATCAAATCCTACCTCAATAAAGCGGTTAATCAGTGGCCGGACCGCACCGCAGGAATGTTTAAAAGTTTTCCAGCGAGTATGACGGTGCACCCAATCATTTACCTGACGGTAATACGGCGCGTAGAGTTCATCGAAAGTGGCCGGAGAGCAAAATTGCGAGCTCTGGGTGCCGAAATCAGTGCCGCAGATCATGAGGACATCAATGCTGTCTCCCGCTAAGGCGGCGAACGTCGCAAGATTTTTTAAGGCGATCTCGCATTGGTAGGCGAAGATTTGGTGAACATAATCACGGCGATCGACGAGCGAGACGTACCATTCAGTGATATCGCGAATTCCTTTTGGGTGTTTCAAAAAAGCTGCGGGAACGAGCGCGATATCGCCGAAGCCCGTTCCGCTGATGCCTGAAACTACGGCGCGAGTTTCGCCGCCGATCCGAGTGAATTCACGACGCCAGTGCGCGACGTCCTCGGCGCTAATGAGTTTAAATTCTTCACAATTATCTGCCGCATTCAGGTGATCTTCATCGATGGGTTCTTGGCGAACAATGGCGTCAAAAAAATAGCCGCCCGCGGGCAAATGACCGCTGGGAGCCACAGTGGTATCCCCCTCAGGGAAAAGATAAACATCGCCGGAGGCGTCCTCGCGCGGACGGAAGCCATCGGCGACGAGGACGACTTGGCCCCACGGGGTGCGCCACTCATGCCAGCCTTCGTTAGGAAATCCAAACATGGTGCCGCGACCATTGGCAGCGACGCAATCCGAGCCGAGGGCCCGAGCGAGATCATCCTCCACTTCGCCGAGCATTTGAAATGGTTCCGCGACTTTGACCGGGTGGCAGTCGAGACCATAGTGCGCCCGAAGCGCGGCGACGCAGCTCACATGCAGACTGGTCAGGCCCGTGCTTCCGAAATCAACAGGGACGGGTCCGCTTTGGTGGGCGAGGGCTCGGCGAACTTTTTCGCGAGAGGTCATGCTTGGAAGGCAAGTAACGAGCGGGGGAAGGAGAACCCGAGTTCGCTGAAATAGGCGGGAGCCATTCGGAAAAATTCCGTCGAGGAGAGAATTGCCTCCCTTGTAGGATGGCGTTTAAGCAGCTTCGCCTACCAGTTTCCGCGCGATATCAACGGCGGTACCAGCATCAGCGGCATAACCATCGGCCCCGATATCATCGGCAAAAGCTTGGGTAATCGGCGCACCACCAATCATGATTTTGGTATTGGGGAGACCGGCGGCTTTAAGGAGCCGGACCGTTTCTTTCATGGCGGGCATAGTGGTTGTGAGCAGAGCAGACAGTCCGACAATGTGGGCCTTATGCTCCTGGGCCGCGGTGACGTAGCGCTCGGGGCTGACATTGGTGCCCAGATCGACGACGGCAAAACCAGCGCCGCGCCACATCATCGAGATGAGATTTTTCCCGATGTCATGTAAATCTCCCTGTACCGTGCCAATAATTACCGTGTACTTCGGTTTGATGCCGGCTGAGGCCAGAAGGGGCTCGAGCAGTTTGAGCGCTTCTTTCATCGCCCGGGCTGCGACTAGCATTTCGGGGACAAAGATTTCGTTGCGCTTAAATTGTCCACCGACAATCGCCATGCCCGGCACAAGGCCTTGCTCGACAATATCCTGAGGCCGCGCACCAGCCGTGAGGAGTTCTTGAGTGAGCCGGACGGTGTCGACCCGCTTCCCAGCGGCCACGGCGGCGGTAAGATCAGTGAGGAGAGACATGCTTACTTTCTAGAGGCAGGATCACGAAAGTAAAATGGAACCATGCGATTCTCCCGCGGCACGCATAACTATTCCCAGAACTTACATTGCGCATTTATTGTCATTTTCGGCTACAATGATTTTATACTGCTAAATAGAAAGATGCTCACGTAATTTAGCACTTAACCCGTAACCATATCTTTCATGCTCGCCGTCATCGCCTGCAATGTGCTCGAAGCGGAGGTGCGTCACTACGCTGCGGATCTCGCGCAGATCCGGACGTTAATTTTTATGCCGCAAGGTTTGCATAATGAACCGGCACGGCTCCAAAATGAATTGCAGTTAGCGGTTACCGCAGCGGAGGCTGATCCGCTCGTTACCGCGATTGCGCTGGTCTATGGACTCTGTAGCCGCGGGGTAGAAAATCTTCGGCATGACCGCTGTCCGCTGGTAATTGCTCGGGCGCATGACTGTGTCACCCTATTCCTCGGCGACAAAGAGCGCTACGCGACTTATCTGCGCGAGCATCCTGGCACTTATTGGTATAGTCCTGGCTGGATTAAGAGCCACACGCCCCCCGGACCAGAGCGCACGGAAAAATTAAGAGCGCAGTACGCTGAAAAATTTGATGTAGATGACGTCGATTATCTCATGGAGATGGAGGCGCACTGGGTGGCGAATTATAATCGTGCGGCCTATGTGGGCTTAGGCATTGGCGAAACGCAGAAAGATCAGGCTTACACGCAACGTTGTGCCGCTTGTTTAGGGTGGGACTACGATCACGTAAAAGGGGATCCCGCTTTGCTCCGAGCTTTACTCGCTGGTGAATGGGATCAGCAGCGCTTTCTGGTGGTGCCCCCGCGGCATGTCATTCGCCTGACCGCTGATGAAACCATTATCCGCGCCGTACCAGAAGATTCACCCTGATGGCTGCTCCGCTCCAATTAATCTTACCAGACGGCCCCACGGATCTTGCGGTCGGACCGGGTGATGAGCAGCTCACCTTAGCAGAATTACTCTCGCGCCGCGGCCATCCTTTAAACACGCGGTGCGGCGGTCGCGGTTTGTGCGGGGGGTGTGAAGTTGAATGGCAGGGTGGTGCGGTGCGTGCGCATGACCATGAGAGCATCAGCGTCCCCGCACTGGGGACTCGCTTGCGGTCATGTCAGTGGCGGCTAGCTCCAGGAACGGCGGCGTCATGTCGGGTGCCGGCTCGCTCGTTGCTGAAACATGCCCCCGCGGTGGTGGCCTCTTTTAAGCTAAATGTCTCCTCCGCAAGCGATCCCCTTGATCCTACGGTTAGCTATGGGGCGGCGGTTGATTTGGGCACGACGACGGTGGCACTTTTACTCGTCGAGCTCCGCACGGGGAAAATTAAGGCGGAGTCTTCTAGTTTTAACGCTCAAATTAGGATTGGCGAAGATGTGATCACACGGATTCAGCATTGTTATCAAAACAACGCCGGGGTGCGTGAGCTGCAGCTAGCGATCACTCAAGAAACAATCCAGCCCCTGCTCGAGCAGGCCTGCGCGCAAGCGGGTCTCCCGTTGGCCGCCGTGGGCGTCATGACGGTAGCAGGTAATACTACCATGCAGCATTTGCTCGCGGGGGTGGATCCGAGTCCCTTAGGCGTGCATCCCTTTGCGCCTGTGTTCCTCGAGCATCGCACTTATGCGCCGAGCGAGCTCGGACTTGATTTTGGTGGTACGGGCGCGCAGGTCCATTTGCTCCCCAGTCCCGCGGCTTATGTTGGCGCTGATTTAGCTGCGGGTCTCGTCGCCACGGGTATGCTCTATGAGGAAGGGCCTGTGTTACTCGTCGACGTGGGGACTAACGGTGAAATAATTGCGAAGGTCGGTGAGCGTCTGGTCGGTTGTGCTACCGCGGCGGGTCCGGCTTTTGAGGGCGGTGGGTTGACGAGTGGGACTCGCGGGGTGCAGGGTGCCGTGGAACGGATCGCGCTGCAGCGAGCGCCGTGGCAGGCGGAACTCGGGGTGATTGGTGGGGCGGCGCACCCGATAGGGATTTGTGGCTCGGCCTATATCGATTTTTTGTGGGAAGGTCGGCGCTGCGGAATTTTGCAAAGCAGTGGACGTTTTGCCGACGATTTTGTGCAGGAGGCGGGTGCCGCGATTCAGCAAGATGAGTATGGCCGCAAGTTGCAGCTCACCGCGAGCGGGGCTTCGGGTCCGCTCTGGATTTCTGAAGTTGATGTGGCGCGCTTGCTCCAAGCGAAAGCGGCAATTGCGGCGGGCATCAAGACGCTGCTGGGTTTACTGGCAACCGCTCCCGCAGATGTAAAAACAGTGTATCTGGCGGGGGGCTTTGGGATGCATTTGTCACTCGAGCATGCGATCGGCAGCGGTTTGCTTCCGGGTTTTAAACCAGCGCAAATTCAGATTGTGGGCAACACGTCGCTTGGCGGCGCTTACCTGGCATTACACGATCGCAGCTTTCTCGCAGAAATGCAGACCGCCTGCGCGCGGCTGGAGACGATCGAGCTCAATTTGCAGCCCGGCTTTGAAGATACCTATATCGATCAATTAGCGCTGCCATGAACGCCGTGACGCCAATGGCCTTAACTTTCCAACGGTCCAAAATCGCCCGGCTGGTGCTCGCGAGCATAGGCCACCATCGCCCGCAGATTTTCTGGCGGAGTGAGCGGGGAGAGTTCGCAGCCCGCTCCCACAATGAAATCGCGGCCGGAAATGCGGTGGCACCGCTGACACGCCGCGTAGACCATTTCGGGGGTGCCTTGCATCAAGTCGGTGATCGTAGAAACATTGCCAGCCAAGACGCGACGGGCGCCGAGTTGCTGGCGGGCCAGGGTCAAATTTGCGGGAAAATCAATTTCGTAAATATCTACCGGCAAATCCGCCATTTTTGGAAACAGCGCATCGGTTCGACCGCACATATGCAGGCGGCGCAAAACTGTCGGATAGCGCCTCTGCAACGTCGTGAGCACGCGGCGTTGTTCGGGCCAGACAAATTCTGCGTACAGCTGGGGGCCGATCAAGCTCGCCGCCGCATCACTCATGCCGATGGTATCAGCCCCCGCTGCAATTTGCGCCGGCGCATAAGCCAAGGCGACATCGGCACAAAAAGCCAGCAGGTCATGGGCAAAAGCGGGGTCGTCAATAAAATCCAGCATGATGGTGTTCACACCGCGCAGCTCAGCCGCCAGCGCGAGGGGGCCTTCGATCCAGCCCACGATAGACATGCCGGCACCAGCGCAACGCCGCATGATTTCAATCGAATTAACCCGATCATGCATGCGTCCGCCGCCGAGCGGATCGGGAAGTTTAAACGTAGCGAGTCGATTTTTATCACTCAAGGCCGCGCGTTCTTCATTAATGGCCGGACCTTGGTCGATGAACCAGTCCACGCTCCCTTCGCCTGCAATATCAATCACCTCGCGGGCGGGATCGGAGCAGGTCAGCAGGCAATCCAAGCCGTAATCAGCGACCAGTTTCAACTGTGCCTCCGCCATGTTGTGGCCATGCTTGGTGTAATCCAAAAAGGACATGCCCGCATTTTTGGCGGCGAACATCATTGCCATAGGTTGAACGGGCAGGCGGTCAACCACCTCGCCGCGAATGAGCCGCTGTACTCGTTCGATCGATGTCATCATAGGGTGATGCGCGGGGCAGGCGCTAAAATCAATACTCCGCACCAGTCATTACTGCGCATTTTTTGTCATGTCACCACTCACGCCTAAACAACGACTCGTCGCGGCGCTCGATCGCCAGCCGCTGGATCGCTTGCCGGTCACGACGCATCATCTGATGCGTTCGTATCTTGATAAGAATTTCCCGGATCAAACGGAGGCCGATTTTTTTGCGACCTTCGGGTTGGATCCTATTTGTTGGAAGGTAGCGCACCAACCCATGCTCAGTTCCGGCGCCGAGTTTGAGCCCGGTCACGTGCCCGGCTTTCTGGAAGCTCGCCGGCTTACTAGTCCCACTTGGCGTTTTACCCATCGAGAAATTACGGGCCGAGCATTTGCCACAATTCGTCATGAAATCGTGACGCCGCGGGGGACGCTCACCATGGAATTACAGAGCAATGCCTTCACTTCGTGGGTATCGGAGCATCTTCTAAAGGAAAAATCTGACATTGAACTCATTGGCGAATTCGCCCCGCAACCCGTGTGTGATGTCGCGGCGATCAACCGTTGCGTAGACGAGCGGGGCGAGACGGCGCTGATCCGCGGCCATATCAATGGGTTTGATCTCTATGGCCAACCGGGTTGTTGGCAGGATGCCTGCGTACTCTACGGCGTGGAAAATATGATTTTGGCGACCTACGACGATCCCGCGTGGGTGCACGCTTTTCTCGCCATCTTGCGTGATCGCAAAGTGCGCTATGCGGATTCAATGCGGGGCGCGCGCTATGATCTGTTGGAACACGGGGGTGGCGATGCTTCCTCCACAGTGATCTCGCCTAAATTATTTGATGAATTTGTCGCGCCCTATGATCGGGCTGTCATTGCTCATGCGCGCGCGGCGGGGCAACGAGTGGCTTACCATACCTGCGGTGGGATGATGCCGATCCTCGAGCGGTTGGTCGACCTGGGGGCTAATGCCTTGGAAACCTTTACCCCGCCCGCCATGGGGGGAGATATGAATTTAGCCGAAGCCAAGCGGCGCATTGGCGACAAGGTCTGCTTTATTGGCGGCTTTGATCAGAACCGTTTTTTTACCACGGCGACCCCGGCCGAAACGCGGGCGGAAGTGCGACGCTGCTTTGCGGAGGCCGGCGCAGGTGGGGGATTTATTCTCAGCCCGTCCGATCATTTTTTTGAAGCGCGGCCGGAGCTCCTCCACGCGTTTGCGGATGAAGCCCGCCGCTGCACCTATTAAATTTTAGTAAAGATTGAATTTTATACCATGACCCCACTCGACCGTTTTAACGCCTGCATGAATTATCAACCCGTTGATCGGGTGCCCAACCACGAGGTCGGTGTGTGGGTGCAGACTAAGCAACGCTGGCAGGCGGAGGGTCTGGCCACAGCTGACCTCCATTGGGACTGGTTTACCGGCGAAGCGCGTTGGGATCTCGATCCACGCGAGTACATTGATGTGCGTTTTGATATGATCCCGCCTTACGAAGAGAAAGTGCTGAGTCGGGAAGGGGAGACGGAGATTATTCAGCGACCTAACGGGGTTATTTCCAAAGCCTTAATCACCGGTACTGCAGAAGGTATGCGCGCTAGTATGGATGAATATATTGATTTTCCGGTCAAAACGCCGGCGGATTTTCAAGCCATCAAGCACCGCTATCGTCCGTCGACAGCCAGTCGTTATCCGGCGTATTGGGATCAATTCCAACTGCCCGGCTGGGGGCAGCGCACGCATCCCCTCGTGCTTGGACGCAATTGCAGTACGCTTGGTTATTATTGGCGAGCCCGGGAGTGGATGGGAACGGAAAATCTTAGTTATGCATGGTACGATGAGCCGGCTATGATGCATGAAATGATGGAGTTCATCACCGACTTCACGATTGAGACTGCACGCCCAATTCTCGCGAGTGGCGTGCGCCCTGATTATATTTTTATTAATGAGGACCTCAGTATGAAAAATGGTCCGCTGCTAAGCCCAGCTACCTATCGCACTTTTATTTTTCCACAAATGAAGCGCTTGGTGGCATGGTTTAAGTCAGCTGGCGTGCGTTGGGTGATCGTGGATACGGATGGCAACTGTGAGCTCGTGATTCCGCCTTTTATGGAAGCTGGGGTAGATGCTATTTGGCCTTTGGAACGCGCGTCAGATATGGACCCGCTGGCGATTCGTAAAAAATTTGGCCGCGATTTGCGGCTGCTGGGAGGTATTGATAAACGGGAGCTCGCGAAAGATTTTGTCGCAATCGATACGCACTTGCGCTCGCTGCAACCGCTCATCGCAGATGGCGGGTTTATTCCCACGGTTGATCATTTAGTGCCGCCGGACGTTTCTCTCGCAAATTTTGAGCATTACATGCTCCGCAAACAGCAATTGCTCCGCGGAGAAGCCTTCTGAGGGTTTCGCAGCGGCAAGTCGCCGCCCGCTTAAAATCCGCGAAAGCGCGTTTGCTTAGCCTAAAATTCTATTTCGGCGCGCGCGCACCCGGGTGAAGATAAGGGAAACAGCAAGCAGCACTGTGCCTAAAACAAGAAACGATATTATCCGATAGGTGGCGGCAAGGTGCGTGAGGCCGATGACAATCACGTAGAGCACGGTCAGCAAGAGCGTGAGGTGCCCCATCCAGCGATATTTTGAATTTTGGACCATCAGATTCATTACGTAATAGGTGATCGCGATACCGATCCACGAGAGACTTACGTAAGCAGTCGGTACAAGGTGGTAGAGGGCATAAGGGAAAACAATAAAAGCGCATCCGAGGTAGGCGTTGCGCATGAGCTCGGTGGTGAGTTCCAGTCGAGCTTTTTTCCAGTTGAGAATGCGCGCGGTCAGCAGCGCCACGATACCCAAGCCAATACTGATTCCAGATTCGGATTGGGCGACGGTCATATAAGCGATTACCATCAGGACATAGATAAAAAAATTCGCGACGACGATCAGGCGGGAGCGAAACCAGAGAGCAGTGGCTACGACCAGCAAGCTTTGCCATGAAAGCCAGATAAAGACCTCGGGCGCTGGAAAGGTTTTGATAATAGCTGAACTCAGGGCGAGGTAGCCCGTCATCGCGTAGAAGAATGTTGCGATGCGGCTCGCTTCGCGTCGCCAGAAGGTCACGGCTAAACCAAGATAAACCAAAGCAGCGACCCCATGAAGGGTGGCGAATACGGGTGTCGCGAGGGCCAGTGTTTGCAGAAGAATTAACGCATAACTCATGCTGCAATTAAAAATAACGACGAGAATCGTGCCCGGATCTTCGTGGCTACGATCGGCTCGCCGATAGGAACCGGCGGCGATGATCACCGCATAACCGAGTAGAAAATAAATTCCACTCGTGGGCTCGAACAGCACCTTGAATGACCGCCCCGACCAGGGTCGATTGATCGCCCAAATTAAGTGAGTGAGGTAAGTAGCGGGGATAGCTGCCAGCAGCAGGCCCGGCCAACGGTGATGATTTGACGCGCTGCTGGCGATTGCGGCCAGCCCAGCAATGATGATAAACGTGCTGGGAGTCGCGCCGACAACGGTGGCGCTCATTAAGCCAGTCAGGAGCGCTAAGCCGAGAAGCCACGGAGATTGTTGACGCAACGCGAGCGCGAGATTGAGGCTCACGACTACTGCCAGGACGATCTGTCCACTGAGTGCGTTGACGGCGAGCACGGGGGTGGCGCCGAAAAAAAACAATCGAAGCGTGGAGAAAAAACCCAGGGCGAGGCCGGCGCCGCGGAGATGGTTGGCCACCGACTCAAATGATTTTTGCCAGCCCCGGGCGACGAGGAGTAAGCTGGCCGCTAAAATAAAGCCGATCAGCGCGGGGGCGGCGGGCGGTAAAACGAGCCACGGCAACGAGAGGGCAAAACCGACACCGAGGGTGAGTGCTAACACGCCGAAGCCCGCAAACCATTTTTGACCTACGACAAACTCCAATTCTTCTTCGGTCTGGGCTTCAACGACTGGGGCTAAAAGAGGTGCCGCATTGGGGGCGACGGATACGTTCGGCGTCGCGCTTGATGCCGCTGCGGGCGGGAGCTGCAAATGTTGCTCGATGCGCGCGAGTCGCTGCTCCAGGATCCGAAGAGTCGTCGGGAGGTTCGGCTCCGAAGCGTTTAAAGGAATTTCACTCAAGTTATTTTGGCGAATACGTTGAGGTGGGCTAGACTAAAGAGGAGGCGCGCGCGGCGCGGCTGATTATGCAGAGCACCCGCAGTGCCCGCTCTGGCAACCACCACTCCTAGCCGCGAGCCCAGAACCGGGATCAATCCCCGCGCCCAGTTCATCGGCTAAGCCGCAGATCGTCTCGTAATATTCTTCACGAGGCAGCCCAAGAGCGGTTGCTGCAAAGGTCTCGGCGTCATCGGCTGATGCGAACTCACCATAATTTACCGTGACGAGCTGATAGAGCGCCAGGTACGGCACGAGACTAAGCTGCGTCATGTAGACGGGATGCACATAAAGGGTGAAGCCCTCCTCAGGCATATCTCCTTTCGGCTCGGGAAAGGCAAATTCACCCGGATTTAGGCGGGCGCTATCAAAAACTAAATTGCAGGGATAGCGCACGCAGGAGCGATCGAGGAGAATCGCCTGCAATTGAGACCAGCCAATTTGTGGGCCATATTTTTCAAAGATTTCGGTGCCCTTGGTGGCGACGTGAGCGTTAAGCGACTGTTTGGCGTCGGTGGCAGTAAGTTGAGTGGCCATGGGGCGTAGGACCAAAAGCGGTTAATGAGCAGCGGGACGGGACAACGCCGCGTCAGTGGGCGCAATGTCATTAATTTCCGGCAGTCCTTCATTGGCTTGGGAGAGCCTTCCTTGCAGGATGGGGACCGACATGCGCAGAAAGAGGGTGTAGCACAAGAGACCAAACGCCCAAATCCCGAGGCACACGAGGGTTTCATTGAGCGACGGTATATAATCGACGACGGCACCAAGCGGAGTGGGAATAAAACCTGGGATGACGAGGCCCATGCCTTTTTCAATCCAGATGCCGACGATGCTCAAGACGCAGGCGACATCCAGCCAGCGGAGACTGCGACTGACTGGCAGCACTAAGATTACCATCGCAATCAAATTAAAAGTGATAGCTGTCCAGATCCACGGCACGAGGGCGTAATGGCCGTGCAAGCCAAAGAACAGATATTTAGCCGAGGCGCCATGCGTGGTCCCAGAATAAAATTCTTTGAAAATTTCGCAGACGAGCAGAAAGACGTTAATGATCATCGAAACTTGAACGATACTTCGCAACGTCAGGAGGGCTTTATCCGTGATGCGGTATTGTGTGACACTCCGGATAATTTGGAGCGCGAGGATGATGATGGCTGGGCCAGCAGTGAAGGCAGATGCGAGAAAGCGGGGGCCCACGATTGAGGCATTCCAGAAAGGACGACCGCCGAGGCCTACATAAAGGAAAGCGGTGACGGTGTGAATCGAGACGGCCCAGATAATGGCGCCGAAAACAAAAGGGATGTAGAACCACTTCGTTGGTTTTCGATTTTGGTAGCGGCAATAAAGGAGGTAGCCGCAAATATGAACGTTGAGGAGCAGGTACCCATTCAGGACGATGACGTCCCAGCTGAGCATTGATTTGGGGAAATTCATTTGCCCGATCCCCGGGATCAAGTGCCAGAAACGATCGGGGCGACCGAGGTCGACGGTGACGAACAACAAGCACATGATGATCGCCGCAACTGCTAACAGTTCGCCGAAAATGACGAGATCGTGGAGCTCTTCATTATCATAAATGTACACCGGAATAACCATCATGACGGCCGCGGCGGCGACGCCGACGAGGAAGGTGAAGTTTGCGATATAGACGCCCCAAGAAACTTCATCGCTCATGCCGGTGACGACGAGGCCGTGGACTAACTGTTTAGCGTAGGCATTGAGTCCGAGGAGGGTGATCACCGTCAGGACGGCCATCCACGTATAGTAACGCCAATCGCCGACGAAGGCGATGCGGGCACTGCGCTGAAGAAAGACGAGGTACTGACGGGCGGCGGTGATCATGGACGAGGGGAACCTGACCGGAGAGCGTTCCAGCTAAAGAAGGTCATTTGTCGAAGTAGTAAAAGAAGCGTGGGGAAGTCCCCATTTCTTCCTTTAATTGAATGAAGACTCGCTTGGTGCGCAGGATGTAGGAAATTTCACTTTCCGGATCGAGAATGTTGCCGAATTTTCGCGCACCGACCGGGCAGACCTCCAAGCACGCTGGGTATTTACCGACGCGGGTGCGTTGGATGCAGAAATGGCACTTCTCCATCACGCCTTGTTTGCGCGGGCGGTTGCCGAGGTAAGCCATTTCTGGATTCAGTCGATCTGCGGGAATTTCTGGTTTAGTGAAATTAAATCTCCGTGCCCAGTAGGGGCAGGCCGCTTCGCAGTAGCGGCAACCGATGCACCAATCGTAATCAATCACTGTGATGCCGTCTTTTTCCTGCCAGGTTGCATTGACGGGGCACACTTTGACGCAAGGCGGATTTTTGCACTGCTGGCATTGCACCGGCATATAAAAGAAGCCTTTGTCGGGAACTTCTTTATCGTCGTAGAGATGATTGCCTTTCTCAACATCCATGGAGCCGTGCGGCATTTTGAGCACCCGGATATATTGAATCTCAGGGCTACGCGACTGGTTGTTCTCCGCAACGCAAGCGTGCACGCATTTACGGCAACCGATGCAGCGCGTAAGGTTTAAGGCGTAAACAAATTCGACGCCATCCATGGGCTTAAGATCCCGCACGTGGGGCCGGATGCCATATTGGTGTTCAACTTCATCGGTAATGCGTAGGAGAACTTTTTTCATCTCCTCGGGCGAAAGCTCCTTATAGTATTTTTGCAAAAACTCTTCCGACGAGGAGAAATCTTTGAGTTCGCGGAGAGGCGCGAGACTGGCGGCGAGCGCGGAGAGACCGGCAAAAGCGGCGGTGGAGCGCAGGAAGCTCCGCCGATCAGTTGAGCCAGTGGCTGGTTGGTCTGAATGAAGCGTAGGTTCAGGCGAAGACATGTCAGTGAGTGGTTGCGGGCGAATGCGCGGCCGTTATCGGGGTGCGCAGCGCATGGGGACCAGGTGCTGGATTCCGAGTTGGAATACGCGGGGCATGGGGGTTATGGCAGTTCGCGCAGGCGAGCTTTTTGGCTTCGCCAAGAGTAGTATTCCAGTAGCCGTTGATGCGGCCATGTGCACCAGCCTCCCAATCGCGATAGTTCGGGCCGTGGCAACTGCCACAAAGCTGCGTGCTGTCGGCAAATTTTAATTCATGACCATCCCGCACTTGGAAGGTTTCGAGATTTCCCTCGTTGTGACAATTATAACAGAGGTTGTTTCGATTATGGGAGCCGTGGCCCATCACGATATTTTTATGCTCTTCTGGCACGATCAGGATGCTGTGGGCATCAAATCGCAGCACGGGCGGTTTCTTTTTATCGTGGCAGCCGTAACAATCGAAATCGGACATATCTTCCTTGGCTTGCACCAAGTCGGCATACGTTTGGCGCCAAGGGGTTTTTTCTAGGAACGCTTTATCGACTAATGCGATTTGCTGGCGAGCGGGAGGGTGGCCCCACGAGTTACTCAAAAGCAAGGCCGTGAGGCCAAAAAACAAAAGTGTGATCGCGCCGAGCGCGTAGCCCGTGCGAGTTGATGGGTAGCTCATGGGAATCTGGCCCAGTCGCGAGTTGTCGGTGGTGGGAGATTATTGCTTTAAGGCGCGAACAAAGGGAACCAGGGCGGCCAGTTCATCAGGGGGGACGCCTTCAATGGCTTTCATGCTGGTCTTACCTTTTTTATCGGTGATGCCTTTTTTCATGGCATCCAGTGCTTGGGCATCGGTGAACTCGGCTTGGCCTTTGGCATCAGTCAGATCGCGGATACCTAATTTTTTACCCATCTTAGTTTGGCCTTTGCCATCTGCACCGTGACACTTGGCGCAGTGCTCATCCCAGTTGGCTTGTGGCGTCGCGGCCGTCGCGGCCGTCGCTAACGCGAGAATGAGCATCGTGGTGAGTAGCGTGGGGTTTTTCATAAAAAAGGGTGAAAGGTTTCGAGGTTTTTAACTGAGACCGTAGTATTACAAAAATTCGCAAAGCTCACTACCGCCGCATTGGCGAACACTGCGCATATCTTGCTTTGAAAAACAATAAACGCCTACCAGTCGACAAGGGCTGCGGAGTCGGGCAGTCTTAATCACGTATACTCGCGGCCATGAGACTTGCCGCTACCGAAAAAATGCACTTCGCGCGCTGGTGGTTGAGTCTCGTCTTATTTTTTCCAAGTTTAGCGAGTGGGGCTGAATTAATAGCATCACCCGTAATCGCGAAGCTACTCCCCAACAGCGAATGTCTCGATTGTCACGAGGCCGAATTTAAACCACGCAAAAAAGGCCAACCGGCAGAGTGGATTGGCATCCCACTCGCGCCTTATGCCGCCTCCGTGCACGGCAAACTGAATTGCGTCGATTGTCACCAGGGAATCTCGGAGACCCCGCATGCCTCGAAATTGCCTCCCGCGCAGTGCGCAAGTTGCCACGAAAAAGCAGCGGGGCAATATGCGAAAAGCATTCACGGTATAAGTCATCAAATGGGGGCCTCCGATGCGGCCTCCTGTGCCAGTTGTCATGGCACGCACGCCATGGTGCCAGTGAAGCAGGCGGACTCGCCGGTATTTAAACTCAATTTACCAAAGACGTGTTCAACTTGTCATGATAACGCCAAGCTGACCCAAGCTTATCGCATGGGGAAAACGGATGCCGCGAGCCATTACCTCGATAGTATTCATGGTCGCGCGCTGGTTAAAATGGGGCTCGTCGTGGCGCCTTCCTGCAATGATTGCCATGGCGTCCATGATATCAAACGCAGCATTGATAAGGATTCGCATTCCAATCATGCGAATATTGCGAAGTCTTGCGGTAAATGTCATCTGGGCATCGAGGAAACCTATAACGCGAGTGTCCATGGGCAGCTCCTCGTCAAAGGTGATAAATTGGGCCCGGTCTGCACGGATTGCCATAGTGCCCATGATATCGAAAAACCGGCCACGGCTCATTTCAAAGAACTGAGTGATCAAAGCTGCGGGAAATGTCACCAAGATCGGCTCGAGCATTACCGCGAAACTTATCACGGCAAAGCCATGGCTTTGGGGCAGCCTAATAAGGCCGCGGACGTCGCTGCCTGTTACGACTGCCACGGTCACCATGATGTATTTCCGGTGACAGACCCACGCTCCCGTTTGTCCAAAGCTAAAATTGTCGGTACCTGTGCGCAATGTCATGCGGGGGTTAATCAGCAATTTACCACGTATCAGCCGCATGCGGATCCGTTGGACAAGATCAACTATCCTGTGCTGAACAAAGTTTTCTTATTCATGACGGCGTTGTTGATCGGCACGTTTGGTTTCTTCGGCCTACACACAGCCTTTTGGCTTTTCCGCTCAATCTATCTCTACCTCACAGATTCCAAAACTTTCCGCGAGGCCGTGATTAAATCGCAGGCGGACGACGTGCAATATACTCGTTTTAATCCCTTTGAGCGCTTCCTGCACATGCTCGTAGTAACGAGCTTTCTCTTGCTAGTGATTACTGGAATGCCGCTGAAGTTTTACTACACAGATTGGGCGAGATTTATCTTTAGCCTCTTTGGCGGAGTGGGGGTAGCGCGTTCGCTGCATCATTTCGGAGCGATTATCACTTTTGCCTATTTTGTCCTGCATCTGGGTGAACTCGCCACCTCGCTTTGGTCGCGGCGTCAAGCGGTGCGTGATCCCATTACCGGCCGGATGCAATTAAGCCGTTGTTGGGCGATATTATTTGGGCCTGATTCCATGGTTCCTTCGCTCCAGGACTGGCGTGATTTTGTGGCGCATCAAAAATGGTTTTTTGGCAAAGGTCCACGGCCGCAGTTTGATCGTTGGACGTACTGGGAACGCTTTGATTATTTTGCGGTGTTCTGGGGTGTCTTTATGATCGGGGTGTCGGGCATGATTCTTTGGTTCCCGAAATTCTTCACCCTGTTTTTACCGGGCTGGGCGATCAATATCGCTGGGGTAATCCACTCGGATGAAGCCCTGCTGGCGGCGGGATTTATTTTTACGTTCCATTTCTTTAATACGCATTTCCGCATCGAGAAATTCCCGATGGATACGGTGATTTTTTCGGGCCGGATCTCTCACACCGAAATGCTCCATGAGCGGAAGCGCTGGTACGACCGCTTGGTCGCGGCGGGGCGCTTAGCTGATTATGCGATCAAGGATGAATGGCAGGGGCGTAAGAAGGTCGCGCAGGCGGTTGGCTTCCTGCTCTTAGGGACCGGTCTTGGTCTGCTCGCCCTGATTGTGTACGCGATGATTTCTCGTCTTGGGCATTAAGCCGCCGCCCATACTTACTATGTTTGATTCCACGCTTATCGATACGTTGTTGATTCGACTCTTCCGATATCGGACACGCGGATTTATGCAGATGACGGAATCGGCGGGGCCAGTTCCCCCTGTGCCGCAGGGTGAAGCGTATCTCTATGTGCATATCCCCTTCTGCGAAGTATTATGCCCATTTTGCTCTTTTCATCGCGTGCAACATCACGCGGCCACCGCGCAACTTTATTTCCAATCCTTGCGCGAAGAAATTAAGCGTTACCACGCGGCGGGGCATCGCTTCACGGGGGTTTATTTTGGCGGCGGGACCCCAACGTGCGAACCAACCGAGCTGATCACGACCATCGGGCTGGTGCGTGCACTTTTCGCGGTCCGCGAAGTGTCGGTCGAGACGAATCCCAAAGACTTACAACCACCGTTGCTGGCTGCACTCCAGGCGGCGGGGGTAACGCGACTCTCGGTGGGGGTGCAGAGTTTCGACGATCAATTACTCCGCGAGATGGAGCGTCATACCAAGTACGGCAATGGCGCGGAGACCGCGGAACGAATCCGTTTGGCGGCACCTTATTTTCCGACGCTGAATGTTGACCTCATTTTTAACCAGCCGCATCAGACCCTAGCTTCCTTGCAGCGTGACCTCGCAATTTTTCGAAAGCTGGGGGCTAATCAGGTTTCGCTGTATCCGTTAATGACCTCGCCGACGGTGCTTCGTCGAATGGAGAAAAATATGGGCCAGCCCGATCAGCGACGCTTGCGGAGCTTTTACCAGACGATCGTGGAAACCCTCGGGCCAGAATTCACGCCTTCCTCGGCGTGGTGTTTTACCAAAGCGGGTGTCGGCAGTGATGAATATATTGTGGCCAGTGAAAATTATGTAGGGGTGGGGAGTGGGGCCTTCAGTTATTTGGATGGCACGCTCTTCGCGACGACGTTTTCTTTGCAGGCTTATAATGAACGAATTCGCGCTGGGCTCACGGGCATCACAACGCAACATCAACTCAGTGTAACGGATCGGATGCGCTATACCTTGTTGGTGAAAATGTTTGGGCTGGGCTTAGACCGCGAGTGGGCTCGGGCGCGGTATGGGGATAGGTTTTTCCGAAAGCTCTGGGGCGAGTTGCGGACGATGGAAGTGCTGGGCGCGGCGCGGCGCGATGCGCAAGGCTGGCGTTTGACCGGACGAGGAATGTTTTGGCTGATGTTAATGATGTCAGAATTTTTTGAATCCGTGAATACCTACCGTGATGCGATGCGCGCGCACGTGCACACCGAACTAGAGAGTTATAACCACCCCTGTCCTGCACTGACCGGCGAGCTCTGCCGACAACCGGTGTTTAATTAAATTGTATCTTAGTCTAGCGATATTCCTGGGCCACCATGCGCCTGCGAATAGGTTTTTCTGCGCACTTTATTTGCGGTAATCTTCTTAAGATGGATCGGCAAAGTTTCAGTTATCGGCAGGCGCAAGATATGCGTAAAAATACATATTAACTGCGTATTTTTGAGGCTCGGGTGCTGGTCGCGGCACGCTTTACTCGGCACATGTCTAGGCTTGGTTATATTTCCTCTGCATTTACCGAGACCCGTTACCTCGCTTGTCTATAATTGAAATGAGAGTCGCTGGTGACGGTGGTGCAAAGTGTGCGCTGGGCGCAGCTAGAGTGTTATTATGTTAATCTCATTATTTTCCTTCAGCCTGAATTCGTAGGTGAACTTCCGCGTGGGTTGGGTGCCCATGACTTTGGGCTGAAGGATTTTTTCTCCGTGGCCGCGTTGTTCGGCAGTGGTTTCCAGGAGGGTGCAGACGATTCACGTGGTCGCGGCCCGGCTTACGCCGGATCGTAAATGGGGCATTTATTTCGACGACGGCTCAAATCGCCTAAGTTTGTTTTTTGGATTGGGCTATTGTTCAGCGTAATCATGGCGGCCGCTTTATCATTCATTGATAATGGCTTGTTGCTGCCTGGCTCTAGAATATGCGCCGAGCTTGCGCTATTCACTGATTTTTGAAACTTACTCCTGCGTCATGTGTGAGCAGTCTGAACAACCATCCAAGCCCGCGAGCGCCCCTGCGGTAAAGCCGACTGAGCCGGCGGCGGTGGCGTCACCGCTGGTCGTCCAGCAATCATCGACTGAGATCGGGCAGGTCCCCCCCGCGAGTGAACTCACGCCCGAGGAGCAAATGGCGCGCTTCGCCAAGGAGCTCCAAGAAAAAGACTGGGGCCATCAGCCCTGCTAAATTGCCGAGCTGATTAGCTCGCGGTGGTTTGACTACGGAAGCTGCGCCAAAGATTGAGCGGCAGGGAGGCGAGGCCAATGATGACGAGTTGACTGCTGACGAAGGCAACGAGCCAGACAAAGGCGGAGTCCATGAAGCCGTAGGAATGGAGACCGACGCCGAGCATGTTGACGCCGAACCAGCTCCAGCTCGTGACGATGTTGCCAAAAATGGCGAGGGACATAAGTCCGCGCTGTTTCACGAGACCGCCCCAGCGACAGTGCAGAATTACGGCATTCCAAAGTACAATGATGAGGGCGCCATTTTCTTTGGGATCCCAGCCCCAGAAGCGGCCCCACGATTGGTCGGCCCAGATGCCACCGAGCACCGTACCGATGAGGCTGAAAAGCGTAGCGAAGCAGACAATACCATAGACCATACGGGTGAGGGCCTCAGCGGTTACGGTATCTAGGGACTTAGTAAACAAGCCGCGCACGACATAAATAATCGCGAGGAAACCAGCGAGAAAAGTGGCGGCGTAGCCAGCGGTCACGACCACGACGTGCGTCGCGAGCCAGAAGTTAGAATCGAGCACGGCGCGCATCATTTCGAGGGTATCCCCAGTGAGAGAAAGATGATGTGCAATGAGCAGGGTGGCGAAACCGATCATACCTGCAGCCACGGAGCCGATGGCATTGCGGTAGATTTTTTCTAAAATGAGGCAGAGGCCGACTGAGCCCCAGCCCACAAAGAGGGCCGAAGAATAAAGATTGGTCACGGGCGGACGGCCCTCAAGCCACATTCGGGTTAGGATGCCAGCGGTGGTCAAGGTGAAGGCAATGAGTACGAGATAATAAGCGCTGCGTCCCAGGGCTTCGGGCCATTTGAGCCAAGAAAAAATGGCGAGCAGGAAGGCGTAGGCGTAAAGCGTCATTGAGCTATAAAAAGGTTCGGCCGCATTGAAGCGCGTCTCGAGGTCGCTTTTCTCTAGGGGAACCGTGAAGCGCTTGGTTAATTGAGTGCGGTAGAGCTGCACGATTTCATTGAACTGTGCGGGCTGGCCGGACCGCCAGGTATGACCGAGCGTGGCGTACGCCATGACGGTGGGGTTGACGCTGCCGGTGGCAAAAGTTTCGAGCAAAGCTTGGCCGGTGTTGGACCACGCGGTGAGGCTCGGCTCATTATCTGCCGGAGGAATCGCGAGAAGGTAGGCGAATTTTTCCATGATCTCGTAGCGGCGCGCCATTTCGAGCATGGCCTTGAAAGCCGGCTCATCATGCGCTTCCCCTTTCTGGCGAGCGCGCACAGCCGCGACCCCAGCGGGGAGGGCGTTTTGAAAAGTGGTTACTTCTGTAAGGAAGCTAGGGCTATCCGGTAATTGTAGGCTGTGCTTGAGGCGTTGATATAACACCATTACTTCGCGCAGATGGGCGATTTGCTTTTGAAAAGGGGTGCGGACCGCTGGCTCAACTGATTCGGCGAGCTGCGCTTGGCGTTCGATCTCCGCGAGCTTGGGCTGGAGCTGATTGAAGGAAAAGCGCGACTTGGTAGATGGTAAAAAGCCGAGGACGGCCATGAATCGTTTGGCACTACTATCGTACTGGATTTTCGTATCAGCGGCGCTCAGGCCCACAAGGTCGAGGACTTCACTCGATTCAATTTTGAAAACCGGATAAGTGTCGGCTTTATTCGGAGCGAATAAAACATCCGCTAGCCACTCGATGGGTGATTGCACGAAGGCTTGGCTGATCTCCGGCGTGCTGACGCGTTGCCGCCCTTGCATGGCCAAGAGCGAAGTGCGGGCAACTGTATCGAGCGGCTTGATGCGCCCATTGACGAGTACGGGGAGGCGTCCGAACCCGGTGAGGTTAAAGGACCCCGTGGGTTGCTCGGGTACGCGCAGGGTATTAAAGACAAAAGCCGCGCCGAGCAACAGAACGATAAAAGGGAAATATTTTTTCATGATCATGACACGGAGGCCGCTAACAAAAAGAAGGTCGGAGGAGTTGAATTCGTGATTGTATCTCTAAGAACACCGGAAGCGTTCGTGGATTTAATTTAGGCGGCGGAGCGTTGGCGGGAAAAATTGACGAGGTGGATTCCGAATTGAATCAGGAGGCCGAGGCCCATCATGAGGCAGGCAATGTAGGGAAGAATCCAGTTGGGGTTGCGCACGACTTGCAGAATCGAAGTGCGGTCATTATTTTCAAAACCAGCCTGATAGTAAGTGAGACCGGCGTAGCGCAGAGGATTGTTCATGTAGATGAGCACTTCCCGATCCTCGCTCTGATTGTCTGTGGTGAGCTGGATGCGGCTCGCAAAGTTTTTTGGAATATCGGTACCGGCGTATTTCTCATGCGTGAAGTTGAGCAGCTTGACGGTGTGGGTTTGATAATAGCGACGGAGGCGTAGAGTTATCTCCCAAGTATGGCCTTGATAGACTACCGTTTGCGGTTGGCCGAGCGCGGGTGAAACCAACCAAGTTCCCAGCGAGCCTTCCGTGCCGGCGAGCTCCACAAAAGTTGCGGGCAGGTTGCCTTCACTTTCTTTGGGGTTTAAGGGGAGGGGAATCACGGCAATGCTCGGTCCAATTCCGGCGGTCGCCCGCGCGGCCGGGGTGCCGGGTGCCTGCGAGCGCCGTTGCAAGGAGGCGTTCGGGAAGTAATCTTTAATTTTTACCTTAAAAGGTAATTGGGGGTGTTGGATCGTACCAGTTTCGGCCAGCACCGTCTCGGGGATCGCGACGACTTCATTATAGGATGGATTCGTCAGATCGAGCAGGGCCAATTCATATTGCCGGTAGCTTTCTGAGTAATGTTTGGTCTGACCTTCATCGATGCGCATGAGGCTTTCCTCAGCCAGTAACCCCGTTAGCAACTCCCCCACGAGCAACAAAATCAAACCGGCATGGGTGAGTTGGATGCCTGATTTCCGCCACTCGAGCTTGAAGCGATAAATATGAGCCGCAAGTAGGTTGATCAGAAGCAGACCGCCGATTAGGTAACCACCCGGAAAGGCGGGGACGGTAATTCCAGTATGCGGAATTTCCTGCATCACGAAAAACGAGTGAAAGTATTTTTGCTGCACCCCCCAAACGCCTAGTTCGACTTGGGCCAGCGTCGCGGCGAAGACCAAGATCATCGACATGATTAGCAGTACCACCGTCAGGCGGATGGAAACAAAGAAATCGCGAGACTGGCGAATGAAGTCGGACATGGCTTAGCGGGGCTTGATGGTGGAGAGGAAGTCGCGAAATGCCGTTTGTTCGTGGGTGACTAAGGCGGCGGGACCAATGAGTTTAAAAAACCATGTTTGGCCTTCGTGTGGCACGATGGCTCCCAGCAAAGTCGTGGACACTCCATTGGCTTGGCCGGTCGCTTCGACGATCGTCATCTTCAGACCATTTGCCTCAATATTTTTGACGGAAGCTTCAAGCTGGGCGGCCTCAATTGGCCCTAGCCCTACTTGGCCACGCCAGCGGTTGACGTTAGCGAAAAGTCCTCCGGTGTCGCCGGGGAAGGCCGTGATGGCTAAATCGCCGACCGCTCCGGCCTCACCGGCAACAGCGTAGCTACCCTTACGCATTGAACCGAGGCTTTTAGCCGTCCAATGAGCCGGGGCAGTCCAAAGCAAAGCCATCCCTTCAGCGGTCGGCACGCTCCCCGTCATCGCTCCGGGTGCGCTGGCTGGGGTTGCTTCGCCTCCAATGGCTGGGTGTCCATCGGGAAGGGTGGCACCGGGAGCCATCTGGGCGGGTGCCGCCGCGGCCATGACTGGCGCGGGGTCTTTTGCTGCGCGGTAGGCCGTGATTTTCTGATCGCGGCAACCAGTGAACGGAAGAGCCGCAAGAACCAGCAAAAGGGAAATGAGGTGGAGCTTCATGTTATAAGATACGGTTGAATGCGCTAAACGAGTAAGTGCAACTCGAACTCGATAATCCACCAAGGCCAAGCCAGCAAATGACAAAATATGCGCAGAGGGGTTTTTTTCGTGCCAAATCAGGCCGTTGGATTACTTAACGTGTATGCAAATTACCCCGCTCGGCGATCAGGCCTTGCTGGTCGAATTAGGTCAGACCATTGACGAATCGACACACCGAAAAGTGCAATCGGCTTGGCGATCGCTAGCCGCTGAGCCGCTGCCTGGGGTGACGGAGTTGGTGCCCGCCTACACTACGGTTACCGCTTACTATGATCCGGTCCAAGCAGTGCAAGCGGGCGCGCCAGCAGGCCAAATCGTGGATTGGCTGAGCGATCGATTACGGGAGCGACTGAAGAATCCTCCGAAAACAGCGAAAACGAAAGGCCGCACGGTCGAAATTCCGGTCTGCTATGAAGGCGAGTTTGCGCCCGATCTTGGGGTTGTGGCTAAACAGGCCAAACTTACTCCCGCGGAGGTTATCAAACTGCATACCAAGACAGAGTACCTCGTTTACTTGGTTGGTTTCGCGCCCGGTTTTCCGTATCTCGGCGGATTGCCAAAAATATTGGCGACCCCACGTCATGCTAAGCCGCGGATGGTGGTGCCGGCCGGTTCGGTGGGGATTGGCGGTCAGCAAACGGGAATATATCCCTGCGCGACGCCGGGTGGTTGGAATTTAATCGGGCGAACTCCGCTGGCGTTATTTCGTCCTGCACTGCATCCGCCCACGTTGCTCAGTGCTGGCGATCGGGTGAAATTTCGCGCCATCACGCGCGAAGAATTTTTGCGGCAGGAGGCCGGCGCATGATCACCGTGCAACAACCGGGCTTGTTGACGACGGTGCAAGATTTGGGCCGTCCGGGTTATCAGCAATATGGAGTGGTGGTCGGCGGCGCCTTGGATGCTCTGGCTGCGCGCACGGCCAATTTGCTCGTTGGCAATGAGGAAAATGCCGCGGTCTTAGAGATGGCGCAGACCGGTCCAGCGTTGTGCTTTTCACAAAGCACCTTGGTCGCGTGGTGTGGGGCTGATTTTGATGCGCAAATTAATGGCGAACCTTGCCCGCGTGATCGCCCCGTGCGGGTAGCCGCGGGAGATGTTCTCCGCTTTGGTTTGGCGCGCCGTGGCCTCAGGGCTTGGCTGGCAATCGCTGGCGGGATCGATGTGCCATTGGTTATGGGCAGTCGCAGCACTTATCGACGGGCAGGGCTGGGTGGCTTGGCGGGACGAGCCTTGCAAGGCACTGATCAATTATCCTGCGGCGACGCCTCCGAGTGGTCCCAGCAGATTTTAGAGAAATTGCTCGCCAACGGCGAGCGGGCAACGGCTTGGAGCGTCAGGCCTGATACCATCGGCCGCCCCGCGCGGGTTGGCGTGGTCCGAGCGATGCGGGGGCCCGAGTGGGAGTGGTTTACGGAACCAGCGCAGCAGGCGTTTTTTCAAGCAACGTGGGTGGCAACCAAAGAAGCGGATCGGATGGGGGTTCGGCTTAAGGGCCCCGGCTTGGCCCTCGCGCAACCGCGAGAAATGATTTCCTCAGCGGTGAATGCGGGAGTCGTTCAGATACCACCAGCGGGCCAACCCATTGTCTTGCTGCCGAGTCGGCAATCCGTTGGCGGTTATCCGCGCTTAGCGGCCGTTGCCGCCGTAGATCTGCGTCATTTTACACAACTGCGCCCGGGTGATAGCATTCGCTTTGAAGAAATCTCGGTCGTGGGCGCGCAGGATTTACTTCTGACACAAGCGCGTGACCTCACGCGCGTCCGCCTAGGTCTGAGTCGATTGCTGGCTTAATTTAGTATGCGACTCATTGATTTAAATTGTGATCTCGGGGAAGGCGTGGGTCAGGACACCGTGCTGATGCCGCTCATTACTTCGGTAAATATTGCATGCGGGGCTCACGCCGGTGACGAAGCTTCCATGCGCGCCACCATCGCGCTGGCTCAAAAGCAGGGCGTCGCCATCGGAGCCCACCCAGGTTTTGCTGATCGAGTTAATTTTGGCCGGCGCGAAATAGCGCTGAGTTTAAATGAAATTTATTCGCTGGTACTGACGCAGACGCAGTTGCTGCAAATATTAGCGGCGCAAAATGGGGCCACGGTCAGACATGTAAAGCCGCATGGTGCTCTCTATAATTTAGCGGCGAGAGATGGCGCCGTCGCGCAGGCGGTGGCGGCCGCAGTCTGCACGGCGGATCGTCGCCTGATTTTAGTGGGGCTCGCGCGAAGTCACCTGATTACAGCTGGGCAAGCCGCGGGGTTGCGCGTGGCCCAAGAAGTTTTCGCCGATCGCACTTATCAAGCCGATGGGACGCTCACGCCACGGAACGTGCCGGGCGCTTTGCACCAAGTAACGTGTGACGCGGTGGCGCAGGTGATGCAGATGGTGAGCGTCGGGACCGTAACTGCCGTGGATGGGACCATTGTGCCGATCACGGCTGACACCATTTGCCTGCACGGGGATGGATCGCATGCCGTAGAATTTGCGTTGCAGCTCCGCGCCGCTCTGCACGAGATCCCGCTTGAGCTCCAAGCGCTCTCGCATGATTAAATTAATCGGAATTTTGGTTGTAGCCGTCGGTTTCGCTTTGCGCGGAAACACGCTGCTCGTGGTGTTGACTGCGGGGATTAGCACAGGCCTGGCCGCCGGCATGTCTTTTAACGAGATCATGACCTGGTTCGGAAAATACTTTGTCGAAAATCGTTATGTGACGCTAACCGTCCTGCTGATGTTGCCCGTGGTGGGGTTACTGGAACGCTATGGCCTGCGCGAACGCGCGGAGACGCTGATCCAGCGGGCGAAAGCCGCGACGGCGGGACGCGTTTTATTATTTTACACCGCGGTACGACAAATTTCAGTCGCCTTGGGGGTTAATATAGGCGGACACGCGGCGATGGTCCGTCCTTTAGTGGCCCCGATGGCGCAAGGCGCGGCGCAGGCGCGGCACGGCATTTTATCGGAAAAAACTACGGAAGCAATTCGGGCGCACGCGGCAGCTGCAGAAAATACCGGAAATTTTTTTGGTGAAGATACTGTCTTTGCCGTAGGAGCTGTTTATTTGATCAAAGGGGTTCTCGAGGCGCAAGGGCACCCCGTGAGTGTCTGGTCGCTTTCATTTTGGGGAATTCCGACGGCACTGGTCGCCTTCGGGTTAATGATTTGGCGAACGCGCGTGCTCGATCAGCGGATTGCTCGGGAAAGTAAGCCGCCCTCAACCACGGAGGCGGAACGATGAAATTGTTAAATCTAGATTTATTTTACATCATCGCGGGCGGATTCTTGCTGCTGGTGGCGGGGCGCATTGCGTTTGAACCGACCGCAGGGAAACGCGTGGGCTCAGCCTTGTTTTGGGGTTTGCTGGCGGTGATTTTTTTGGCGGGAAAAGCACTGCCGCCGATGGTGGTTGGTTATATGGTATTATTGATGGTCATTTTAGCTGCGACCAAACAACTCACGGGAGCGCGGCGTTGGGAGGTGACGGCGGCGATGCGCGGGGCTGCGGCGGCGAAATTGCAGAATTGGATTTTTGTGCCGGCGTTATTGATTCCGGCCACGGCGGTGGTCGGTACGCTATTTTTGAGCAAGTTACATGTGGGCGCTTGGTGGTTATTGGACTCCGCAAATCTTACAGTGACTTCGGTGTGCTTGGGTGCGGTGGTGGCGGTCGCAGTGGCGTTGCGGTTGACGCGAGCACCGTTGGTCACGCCGGTAGTGGAGGGAAGTCGCTTAGTTCAGGCGGTGGGCTGGGCGATTATCTTGCCGCAATTATTGGCCGCTCTCGGTGGGGTATTTTCGCAAGCCGGGGTTGGCCCCGTAGTGGCAGAACTGGCCGCGCGGGCGCTGCCGACCCAGGATCCGCTGGGCGCGGTGGTAGCTTATTGCGGCGGCATGGCGCTGTTCACAATTTGCATGGGCAATGCCTTCGCGGCATTTCCGGTGATCACGCTGGGCATCGGTCTGCCATTTATTGTGCAACTGCATCACGGCAATCCCGCGATTATGGCAGCGATAGGGATGTTGTCGGGTTATTGCGGCACGCTCCTCACGCCGATGGCGGCTAATTTTAATCTCGTGCCAGCGATGTTGCTCGAACTGAAAGACAAGAATGCCGTGATCAAAGCGCAAGTCCCCCTCGCGCTCGGAATCTTGGCGGCGAATATAATCATTATGTATTTTTGTGTTTATCGCTTCTGATTTTTTACGAACCCTGCATTTTTCTCATCGACCCCGCGCCACGTAACCTGCTCTCAGCATGAAAACTATTTTACTGACCGGATTTGAGCCCTTCGGTGGCGAAACGATTAACCCTTCGGCGGAAATTACCCGCCAACTCCATCGCACGATGATTGCGGGGCATGTGGTTGTAAGTGCGCTCCTCCCGTGCGTATTTGGCGCAGCTCGGACGGAACTTAAAAAACAAATTCGGACGACTCGCCCCGCGTTAATTATTTGTCTGGGCCAAGCGGGTGGGCGCGCCGACATCACGCCCGAGCGCGTGGCGCTTAATCTCGATGACGCACGGATTCCGGATAACGCAGGGCAGCAGCCGGTTGATGCGGTGATCAATCGCGCGGGCCCAATCGCTTATTGGTCCACGCTGCCAGTGAAGGCTATCGTGCGTGCGCTGCAACAACGCGGCTTGCCGGCCAGTGTGTCTCATACCGCGGGAACCTTTGTCTGTAATCATATTTTTTACAGCTTGATGCACGAACTTCGTGGACAGAAAAAAATTCGCGGGGGCTTTATTCATGTGCCGTGGTTGCCGGAACAAGCCCCCGCGGGGCAGCCGAGCCTGCCATTGGCGGTCATGACCTCCGCCATCGCCATGGCTCTGGAGACCGCGGTCAATGTTCGCCGCGATGTGCGCCTGCCGGGCGGGGCGACGCATTAAGGCTACTCAGCTAGGTCGCATGAGCAGCTGGGACATAGCCTCCAGTCGAGCGGTCCTTAATTGTTAAAGCGGAAGAGGGCGACGTCGCCGTCTTTGAAGACGTATTCCTTGCCCTCGAGTCGATATTTACCGGCTTCACGGGCGGCGGCCACACTGCCCAAGCGCGTGAGGTCTTCGTAGCTGACGATTTCTGCTTTGATAAAACCTTTTTCGAAGTCCGTGTGAATGACGCCGGCGGCTTGCGGCGCTTTCCAGCCCTGCTTGATCGTCCAGCAGCGCACTTCTTTTTCGCCGGCGGTGAAGTAGGTCATTAATCCAAGCAAATTGTAGGTGCCCTTGATGAGCGCAGAGACGCCAGAATCATCGACACCGAAATCCTTCAGAAAGGCTTTAGCGTCTTCGGGGGCTAAATCAATCAGCTCGGCTTCAATGCGCGCACTGATTGGCACGTAAGCGGCGTCGTGGTGGGTTCGCACATATTCGGCCACTTTTTGGACGAATGGATTTTGTTCGGCAGTCGCGAGATCAGACTCGGCAACATTGCAGGCGAAGAGCACGGGCTTGGCTGTGAGAAGTTGAAAAAGCTTCATCAACGCCACTTCTTCGGGCGTGGCCACGAGAGTGTTGGCCGTCTTACCGGAATTCAGGTGAGGCGTAAGTTTTTCGAGGAGGGCGAGTTCAATGATCGCTTCCTTGTCTCCGGATTTCGCATTTTTTTGAGTTTTGGTAATGCGCTTTGCCACGGCTTCGAGATCAGAGAGGACGAGCTCCGTTGTAATGACTTCGATATCTCGCACGGGATCAACACTGCCCATGGTGTGGATAATATCAGGATCCTCAAAGCAGCGGACAACTTGCAGAATGGCATCGACCTCGCGAATGGTGGCGAGGAATTGATTGCCGAGACCTTCGCCCTTGCTGGCACCGGCGACCAAGCCGGCGATGTCCACAAATTCGATGGCGGCCGGCACCACGATATTTGTTTTGGCGATGCTCTTGAGTACGTAAGCGCGCTCATCCGGTACGATCACGACACCCACATTGGGATCGATCGTGCAGAACGGGTAGTTTGCTGCCTCCGCCTTACGGGAACGGGTGAGGGCGTTGAAGAGAGTGGATTTACCCACATTGGGGAGTCCGACGATGCCTGCTTTTAGCATAAAATAGGTGGGTGTAAGGGTCGAATCAGCGGGGGCACTGGGGGCTTGACAAGAGCAAACTTGTGCCGTGCATTCTCACCCTTTTCCTAACGACACCTGTACTCTTTTAAGCAACCAGACACATCAAATGGCACTCAAAATTCGTCTTTCCCGCGTTGGCACCAAAAACGAACCGCACTATCGCGTGGTCGTAGCTGAAGAGCGTTCCCGTCGCGATGGTGACGCCGTCGAACAGATTGGCTCATACAATCCTCGCGCCAAGGGCAACCCAATGATCATCAAGCTCGACCGCGTTGATTACTGGGTTTCGAAGGGTGCTAAGCCCACGTCGACGATGCACGCGATGATCAAGCGCGCCCGTCGCGCCGTGCCAGCTGCTTAAGTTAGCGCTTTTATCGTTCGTAACCTTTAAGGTTCGGCTCGCGCCGAACCTTTTTTATTGGATAATCGCCCCATGCGCATCGACGTACTGACGCTATTTCCACCTATGCTCGACGGATTTTTGTCCGAGAGTATGCTTGGTCGCGCACAAGAGGCTAAGCTCTTGGAGGTCAAGGTGCACAATCTGCGGGACTGGTCTACCGATAAGCATCATACGACAGATGACCGTCCATTCGGCGGAGGTGCGGGCATGGTTTTGAGGTGCGAACCGGTCTTTGCAGCCATCGAGCAATTGCAGACCCCAGGCTGTCGGCGCATCTATTTAACCCCGGACGGCACGCCACTCTCTCCAGCCTTGGCTTTGGAGCTATCCCAGCAGCAGCATCTCGTCATGCTGAGTGGTCATTATGAAGGAATTGATCAGCGGATCCGGGAAAAAGTCATCGATCAGGAGATCAGTATCGGGGATTATGTACTTACCAACGGCACACTTGCAGCGGCCGTGGTGATCGATGCTTTGGCTCGTTTTATCCCCGGTGTACTCGGTGAAGAAAAGTCGTTGACGACCGAAAGTTTCACCAGCAAGTTGCTCGACTTTCCTCAATTCACGCGTCCTGCCGTTTATCGCGACATGTCCGTGCCAGAAGTTCTCCTCTCGGGGAATCATGGCGAAATAGAAAAGTGGCGGCACGCGCAGCAATTGAAGAAAACCCAGCAAGTTCGTCCCGATTTACTCACATAACCAGCTATGAATCCTATCATCCAAGAAATCACCGCCGCTCAGGTGAAACATAAAGTTGCGCCGTTTAAAGTCGGCGACGGTGTCCGCGTGCACACCAAAGTCCGCGAGGGAGACAAGGAGCGCGTGCAGATTTTCACCGGCGTTGTCATTGCCCACAAAGGCAGCGGTATTCACGAGACCTTTACGGTCCGCCGCATCAGCTACGGCGAGGGCGTCGAGCGCGTGTTTCCTGTCAACTCACCAAATCTCGAGAAGATCGAGGTCGAGAAAGACTCCAAGCCCGGCAAGGCCCGGCTTTATTACCTGCGTGATCGCACCGGTAAGGCGGCTATGGCCGTTAAGGAAAAGCGCTATGACCCAACGGCTAAAGCCGCGGCCAAAGCCTAAGCTTACGTCCTTAGTTTAATGTCAGCGTCGGGCGGGATCATTGATCCCGCCTTTTTCTTTGGTTCATGCGAAGCGATCTCTTGGCTTCAATCGCTGTTGCCGCTCTCGGCATCGGTGGTTCCTGCTGGTTACTATTTATGCCAATAATTGAGATTTGCAGGCTGGGGAATCTCACCGTAATTCAAGCTAACGCCTGCGTCTTTTTTTATTATGAAACTTCAGACTGAGATTCTCTCCCAAGCCTCTGCACAAGCTCGTGGCCTTGCCATCGACGCTATTCATAAATGTTCTTCAGGACACCTTGGCCTACCACTCGGGTGTGCTGAAATCGGCGCCGTGCTCTACGGCCATGCTTTGGTGCATAATCCTGATGAACCCCGCTGGCTCAACCGCGATCGCTTCGTGCTCTCGGCTGGGCACGGTTCGATGTTTCTCTACACATGGCTGCACCTGAGCGGCTACGATTTATCCCTCGAGGAATTGAAGAACTTCCGCGTACTCCACAGCAAGACGCCGGGCCATCCGGAATTTCACGAGACACCAGGAGTCGAGGCGACGACCGGCCCGCTTGGTCAAGGCATCGGCAATGCCGTTGGCCTTGCGCTGTCTGGCCAAATGGCCGCCGCACATTTTAATACACCCACTCAGAAGATTTTTGATCATCACGTTCTGTGTTTGGCGGGAGACGGCTGCATGCAGGAAGGGGTGGCGATGGAGGCGTGCGCTTTCGCCGGTCACCAAGGGCTCGATAACTTGATTCTGATTTACGATTCTAATGACGTCACCCTCGATGCGATGGCGAATAAGTCGCAGAGCGAAAGCACCGTCGCCCGCTTTAAAGCGATTGGCTGGGATGTTCAGACGCTCCCCAATGGCCACGATCTTAGCGCAATTCTTAAAGCAATTACTAAAGCCAAGAAAGCGAAGAGCGGCCAACCGCAGTTGATTATTGCGAAGACCGTGATTGGGCAGGGGATTCCGGAAGTTGCGGGGACCTCAAAAGGTCACGGAGAGGGTGGGGCGAAATTTGCGGCGGCGGCGCGGCAGGGACTCGGCTTGCCGGCGGATCAGCATTTTTATGTGAGTGCCGCTGTGCAGGTTTATTTCGCTGAACATAAAAAACGGCTCAAGCGCGGTTATAATAAATGGAAAAAACTTTACGCTGCCTGGGAGGCGGCGGAGCCAGCTAAGGCCGCTCGGCTCGAGCACGCCGGCGATACCCCGAGCGCCGCGCACTTGCTAACCAAGATTCCTTCGTTTCCTGTCGACGCTAAACTCGCCACTCGCGCTGCGGGTAGTCATGTGTTGCAGCCGCTCGCGGCTGAATTGCCCCTCTTGATTTCCGGGAGCGCTGATCTCCATGGTTCAACACTCAATTATATCTCGGCCGATAAAGATTTTGATGCCACCAATCGCACTGGTCGTAACTTGCGCTACGGTATTCGTGAACATGGCATGGCCGCGATTAGCAACGGCGTAGCTTATGATGGAATTTTTCGACCCTCGTGCGCGACGTTCCTTGTGTTCGCTGACTATTCCCGTCCCGCGATGCGCATTGCGGCGCTAGCCAAATTGCCGGTGATTTATATCTACACGCACGATTCCATCGGCGTGGGTGAAGATGGTCCTACTCATCAACCGGTGGAGACCGTTTCGGGTTTACGGGTTATCCCCAATCTCGACGTCATTCGCCCGGCTGATCCTGAGGAAACTGCTGGAGCCTTCGCGGCGGCATTGGAGCGCACATCCGGGCCGACGCTCTTGTCGCTGACGCGTCAGGCGGTGCCGATGCTCAATGATTGTTCACCGCACGAACGGCGTGCCGGCGTGTTAAAGGGTGGCTATATTTTGATTCAGGAAACCGCCCCGTTAACGCACATTTTACTCGCGAGCGGGAGTGAGGTCCAATGGGCCGTCGCTGCAGCAAAAAGCTTGGGTGCGGGTACTCGCGTGGTTTCGATGCCATCATTTCTGCGTTTTGATCAGCAACCCGCTGCATATCGCGAGTCGATCTTGCCAGCTGCTTGTCGTAAACGCGTCGCGATCGAAGCAGGCGTCACCGCGCTTTGGTATAAATATGTCGGGCTCGACGGCCACGTGATCGGTATTGATCGCTTCGGTCTTAGTGCCCCCGGCAATATTGCGATGAAAGAACTCGGGATCACACCCGAGGCAGTCGTGGCTGCTGCCCGGGCTTTGTAAGCCAGCCACCAGCGAGAGTCGTCACCTGCTCGCACCGCATTGGTTTTTTCCCACGAGCGCTTTGTAGCTTCGTGGTGTTTTTTGTCTTTTCGTCTCAGCATAAGTCGCCGTTTACCTCTCGTGCTTTGCGTTACGCGGATTTCACAAAAGACTCCTTGCGAAAATCATTAGGAGGCTAACTGTCTGCTGCCTCATTCATGCCGTACCTGCTCATCAGAGATCTTCCGCGCTATGACTGCCTTTTGAAGGCAGCGAAAGAGTTTCCTGATTTAGATCCTACTGCAGCGGAGGCGTTTTTGCATCTTCTTAGAACGGGCGATGAGGTTTTTTCAGTTACGGATCGCTGCATGGTTGAGCATCATATTTCCCAAGGTCGTTTTGGCGTCTTAATGTTGCTCTGGCGGAGCGCACAATCGCCCTCTTTGAATTCGTCGGGTGAAGCCGGCACGGGTCTGCGCACACCTGCCGAATTAGCGGATGCGGCTGGGGTAACTCGAGCGACGATGACTGGACTCGTGGATACTTTGGAGCGGGATGGTTTTGTTAAGCGTGAACCTGACCCGCATGATCGCCGAATGACTTCAGTGCGACTAACGAGTGGTGGGGAGCGATTTTTGCGAGATTTTTTACCCGGACATTTTCAAACGATCACGGCGTTGATGAGTCCATTGACTGAGTCTGAACGTAAGCTGTTGGTCGGTTTACTCGGTAAAATTCAGCAGCAGGCGGCGGTATTGGGCTTGGCGAAAACGGTGCCAGCGATGGCCGCAGTCGGTTAATTTAATGTCAAAAAAACAGTTCTGATATTTTTATTTATGTTTAAAAAATTCCTGATCGCCCTAGGCGGATTCATTTTGGTCGTGGCGACGCTCGGTGCCGTCAAAGTTGCCCAGATCAAAAAACTATCTTCGACCCCGCGGCTCGCGCCGGTCAGCGCGGTCACGACCAGCACCGCTGTTGCGGTCACGTGGTACCCACGGCTCCAGGCCATTGGCTCTTTGGCGCCGGTAGAAGGGGTTACCGTTAGCGCCGATGCGGATGGGACGATTGTTAAAATTGGGGCCGAGAGCGGCACGCTCGTCGCTGCCGGAGCTTTGTTGGTGGAGCTCGATACGACGGTCGAATCAGCGCAATTGAATGCCATTCAGGCGCGGGGTGAATTGGCGCGAATTAATATGTCGCGGGCCCAAGATCTCCTCGGAAGCAAGGCGATGGCGCAGGCTGAATATGATGCCATCGCGGCGGCTTACAAACAATCGGTCGCCGATGTGGCTGCCCTTCAGGCGATCATTGATAAGAAGCATGTCCGCGCCCCTTTTGCCGGTCGCATTGGTATTCGGCTCGTTAACGTCGGCCAATATGTCGCCAAGGGCCGCGCCTTGATGCCGCTCCAGAAACTTAATCCAATTTTTGTTAACTTCAGCGTGCCACAGCGAGAATTGCCAAATCTAGTGCTCGGCCAAAAAACGGTTGTAATGGTCGATGCTTTTCCTGGGGTTACTTTCCCTGGTGCAATTTCTGCCATTAATTCAGAGGTTGATGCGGCCACGCGCAATTTGGGCGTGCAGGCTACGTTGGCCAATCCTGCCGAGGTGCTCCGCGCCGGTATGTTTGCTCAGGTGTTCATTGAACTGCCCGTACCCGCAGCCAAAGTTGTCTTACCTGCAACCGCCATCGCTTACGCTTCTTACGGTAATTCAGTTTTTATTGTCGAAAAAATGAAAGATAAAGACGGCCAAGAGTACCTCGGCGTGCGTCAGCAAATTGTTAAACTCGGCGCTACTCGCGGTGACCTGATCGCCATTGAGGAAGGGGTTAAAGCGGGTGAACAGGTCGTCACCTCTGGAGTCTTCAAGCTGCGCAACGGTGCCGCCGTCCAAATAAATAATACGGTTCAGCCTTCCGACAGCGCTACCCCTAAACCATCTAATACCTGAACGCGGTGCTGGCTTCAGGGGACCGCTCAAACGCGAACCTCTTCAGTGTCAGTGAGTCTGCTCCTATTTTTGCTCGTACTATGAAATCTTCTTTTACCGACCTATTCATCCGCAAGCCAGTCATCGCGCTCGTGGTGAATTTAGTCATTCTGATTGTCGGTTTGGTCTCCTACACCAAGCTAAACACTCGCCAATATCCACGCAGCGATAGCGCAGTCGTTAACGTTACCACTATCTATTTCGGCGCCAGCGCGGATACTGTTCGTGGTTACATTACGACGCAGTTGGAGCGGGTTATATCGAGTGCTGACGGCATCGACTATATCGAATCATCGAGCAGCGCTGGCCTGAGCAATATCAAGGTTTATCTTCGTCTCAATTACGACACGAATGCCGCTTTGGCGCAGATCAGTTCAAAGATTGAGCAGGTTCGTAATGAGCTGCCGCCCAGTTCTGAGACGCCGACCATCAACGTGGAGACCGCTGATAGCCAATTTGCTTCTGCTTACTTGAGCTTCTACTCTGACACGCTCGATCAAAATCAAATTACCGATTATTTAAATCGCATGGTGCAGCCGCGGCTCTCTGCAGTTAAAGGCGTGCAGCGCGCGGATGTCTTGGGCGGGCGAGTGTTTGCCATGCGCATCTGGTTGAAGCCCGAAGAATTGGCCGCACGCGGGCTCAGTCCCTCCGATGTCCGCGCAGCGCTGCAGGCGAATAATGCGCTCGCGGCAGTCGGCGCGACGAAGGGTTCAATGCTCAGCGTCAGCTTAGTGGCGAATACCGATCTAAAAAACGCAGAAGAATTTAAGCAACTGGTCGTGGCGCAACGCAACGGCTCCATCATTCGGCTTAGTGACATTGCGGATGTCGTCTTGGGCGCTGAGGATTATAATACCGAAGTGAAATTCGGTGGGCAAACCGCCACTTTCATGGGCCTTTGGGTTTTGCCGACTGACAGTACCGTTGAGGTGATCGCTCGCGTACGGAGCGTCATGCCGGAAATTGAGCGCGCGTTGCCGGCGGGGTTACACTTCAAACTCGCCTACGACGGGACCAAATACATCAACGATGCGCTCACCGAAATTCTGCGCACGCTGATCGAAACGCTGCTGATCGTCATGGTGGTTATTTTTCTTTTCATGGGCTCACTACGTTCGGTGCTCATTCCGATTATCGCGATGCCGCTTTCGTTGGTCGGCGCACTCGCGCTGATGATGGTGTTTGGTTTCACCATTAATTTGCTGACGCTGCTCGCGGTCGTACTGGCAGTCGGCATCGTGGTGGATGATGCAATCGTGGTAGTAGAAAATATTGAGCGCCATATACGCGAAGGCCAAACTCCCGTGGAGGCAGCAATTTTAGGCGCCCGTGAATTAGTTGGGCCCGTTATTTCGATGACGATTACCCTGGCCGCGGTGTATGCGCCAATTGCCTTTCAGGGTGGGCTCACGGGCGCGTTGTTCCGTGAGTTTGCGATGACGCTCGCCGGCGCAGTCGCTGTTTCCGGATTTGTGGCGCTCACCCTTTCTCCGATGATGAGTGCTTATTTACTGAAGGATCATGATCACGAGGACCAAGGACTCAGCGGCCACATCAATCGTGGTTTTGACCTAATCCGGGACCGTTATGAGAAAATTATTGGAGCGAGCTTAGGTTGGGTGCCCGTGACGATTACGGCGGCAGTCTTGCTGACGTTGCTCATCGTGCCTTTCTTTATGTTTGCACAGCGCGAACTTGCCCCGAAGGAAGATCAAGGAGTGGTGTTTAGTATTTTGCAGCCTTCACCCACGGCGACAATTGATCAAAATTCACTTTTTGCGGCGCAGGTACAAAAAATGTACGCAGCCCTGCCAGAATATGAAAATTCCTTTCAAGTCACGGGTGCAAATTTTGGACTCGCTGGGTTATTGTTAAAGCCCTGGTCCGAGCGCCATCGCACTGCTGTGGAGATTCAAGAGTCCCTGCAAGCCCCTGCCGCAAAAATTGCCGGTCTTCAGCTCATCGTCACCACGCCCGAGCCGCTGCCAGCAGGAGGACAATTTCCAATTGAATTGGTGATTCGCTCCACAGATGGACACCGCGAAATGCTCGAGTACGCACAGCAATTAGTGCTCTACGCGAACACCACCGCCAACGCACCGGGCGGGGCGCCGACTTTTTATTTCGCGGATAGCGATCTTAAATTCGATTTACCCCAAGTCGAAATCGACATCGATAAAGATAAAGTTGCCTCGATGGGGCTTAATCTCAGCGACGTCGCTCGTGATCTGGGTTCACTCCTTGGTGGTGGCTACGTCAATCGTTTCGTTAATGACGGCCGCAGCTACCGGGTTATACCCCAAGTCGAACGGAGTCAGCGTCTCAATGCTGACCAGCTTTTGAATTACAATGTGCGAGGCCCCGCCGGCCAGCTGATTCCTTTATCCACCATTGCGACCTTAAAGCACACCGTACAGCCGCGAACCTTGAATCGATTCCAGCAGCTTAACTCCGTGAAGATTACGGGAGTCGGGCCAAGCATCGATAATGCATTAAAAAAATTAGAAGCCAAGGCCGCCGAGATTTTACCTCCAGGCTACTCGATTGATTACGGCGGTCAGTCGCGGCAATTGCGGGTTGAGGGTGGGGCGCTCTGGAAAGCCGCGGCGTTATCCTTGTTATTAATTTTCCTCGTGCTCGCGGCGCAATTTAACAGCTTCCGCGATCCGTTTATCATTTTACTAGGTTCCGTACCGCTCGCAATCGTGGGGGCGATGGTGCCGATCTTTCTTTTTAAAACTTCGCTCAATATCTATTCGCAGATCGGGCTGATTACCCTCGTGGGCTTGATTGCTAAAAACGGTATTTTGATCGTGGAATTTGCGAACACCCTGCAAGAGCACGGAGTCGCGAAGCGGGTGGCCATTCGCCGGGCGGCCGCCACCCGACTGCGTCCGGTGCTCATGACCTCAGCAGCGACGGTGTTTGGGCATCTTATGCTCATCTTCGTCACGGGACCTGGCGCGGCCGCGCGCAATAGCATCGGCTGGGTTCTGGTGGTCGGCATGGCCGTCGGCACGATCTTTACCCTCTACGTCGTGCCAGCTTTCTATATGCTGATTGCCCGTGAACACCATTCCGCCTCCGCGGCCGGGGCAGCCGTTTCACCACAGCAACCCGTGCTCGCCAAGTGACCTACAAGCATCTTTTATCCCACCTAGTTTTATGAAATTGGCTTCATTCTCATCCCTCTCGCTTTGTCTCACATTGACGCTCACGAGCGTTTCGCTGCTCGCTCAGCTTAATGATGGTAAGCCTGACCCGGGATTTGCTGTGCCGGCTGCGCTTGACTTGCCGTATGCACTGGCTTTTGCCCTCGATAATAATTTTTCAATCCGGCAGGCTAAAGAACGTATCCGTCAACAAGACGGAGTTGTTTTAGAAGTTCGTAGCACCCAAATCCCGACCCTGGCCGCGGGCGGGGGGTATCAGCGCAATGCGATAGTGATGGGGCCAACAGGAGAAGATCGTTACTGGTCATTTAGCGTCACCGGGAAACAGATTTTATATTCCGGCGGGAGCAATACCGCCCTCGTGCGCGGTCAGCAGCTGAATTTAGATGCCGCGGTGCTTACCTTGCAGGCCGTGATCAACGATGCCCTGCTCGAGGTGCGCACCCGCTTCTATACGGTGCTCGTAAATCGGGAACGAATCAAAGTGCAGGAGCAAAACACCGAGTTGCTGAAGCGGCAGTTGCAAGACGTGAAAAATCGCTACGAGGCCGGCACCGTTTCTAATTTTGAGGTGCTGCGTTCTGAGGTGGCCCTCGCGAATGCGCAGACTCCGCTGATCACAGCGCGCAACGACTACCGGTTAGCAATAGAGGAACTTCGTCGTACTTTGGGCTTCACCACCAGCGCGGACAATAATCTCACTAAGATTCCAGAATTTATCGGTACTTTAGATTTTGCTCCTACCAGCTTTGATCTGCTCACGGCATTAGCCGCCGCGCGGGAGCAACGGCCTGATCTCCTGCGTTTAAAGAAATTAGCGCAAGCAGCGGAAGAAGGCCTCATTGCTCGCCGCGCAGGTTATCTCCCTAACCTATCGCTTTTTGGCGCCTACGACTGGCGCAAGGCCGCAGGCTCTAATAATTTGCCTGGCGATCGTGATGGGTGGACGGTTGGGCTTTCCTCGGCCTGGAATGTTTTTGATGGCCGCGCGACTGCTGGGCGCGTTGCCCAAGCCCGCTCGCTGCTCAGCCAGGCCAAGCTCTTTGTCGAGGAGGCTCAGTTGTCTGTTGATGTTGATGTGCGTCGTGCCATTTCGACTTTCCAGCAAGCGAATGAACTCGCGGAAGCCTCCAAGAAGGTGGTTGAGCAAGCGACTGAGGCGCTGCGCCTCGCCAATGCGCGCTACAATGCTGGTACCGCTACGCAACTTGATGTGCTGACTTCACAGGTTGATTTGACGACCGCGCGACTCAATCAAGTGCAGGCCTATTATAGCTACAATGTGGCAGTGGCCACGACTCGCAAAGCGATGGGCCTTGCCGATGAGATGCGCCCCGCTGGCGAATTGCGCGCTCCGGCCAAATAGTCAGAGCACCTAGGATAAAATCTTCCTAAGGGCCCGGATCTCACGTCAACTGCTGGGTAACCATCATGCGTGCCCAAAACTTCATTTACGCTCAGCTGAGTGGGTGGTGATGTATGAGATTTTCCCGTCTCTTTTTAATTGCATTGGGAATGGTCGTGTTGATTTGCGCGGTGCTCGCAACGTTAGCTTTCCTTCCGGGGGTGCAGCGGTGGGCCCTTCTGCGGGCAGCAGAACGGCAGCCTGGTCTACAGCTTCAGGTGGCGGCTGTATCGGTCGGTTGGCATGAAGTTACCGTTCGCGGGGTGGCGTTGCAGCACGCTGGACTGAAGATCAAATTTGATAAACTTACGGCGGATTATTCCCTGGGCCATATTTTGTGGCATCGCCGCCTCGAAGTTCATCAGCTACTCGTAGCCGGTTTATTGGTTGATGGGCGCCAGCCTGCTGCGCCCTCCACCTCCTTTGCTGCAGTCATCGCGCCACTCGGGGCTCCCAGTTTGCTGGCGCAATGGCGTCTTCCGGGAGAATTCATCTTGGATGAGGTTGTAATTGAGGGGCGGATATTATTGCCAGGCGCGGCCGCCGTGGAGGCTGATTTTAAGCTCAGTGGCGGTCAGTTTGCTCCTGGTTCTACTGGGGTTTTGCAGCTTAAGGCTGTCCTGAAGAATGCTACCCCCAGTGCTCGCGTCGGCGGATTGCACGCGCAAGTTAACCTGCAAGCAACGCAGGGTCCGGGGCCTTATTTTACGCAGATCAGCGCCACAGCTTTAGTCGATGCTCTGGGTAAAAAAATTTCTGAAAAAAGTCAGCTCAAGCTGTCGGTCGATTTAGGTCAGACTTCCGCAGGTGAGAAATACTCTTTGCGCGTGGATACTTTGGTGGGTGGGGTTCCTGAAAATATTTTGGCTCTATCCGCAGCGTTACCTTTGGGTACCCAAGACTATGCGGGGCAATGGTCGCTCAAGGCCCGGACAGTTCAAGTGGAGCCTTTTTTTCTTGGTGGGGCATTGCCCGATTTTACAGCAAACGGCGATGGTCGATTTGTTTTTAACTTGGGCCGTACTGCGCTGAGCCTCCAAGGGAAATTGCAAATAGATGTTAATCGGCTCGAAGCGCTCAATTCGGGTTGGCGTGACTTGGGGGCCGTCTCACTTGTGACGCAATTTGATCTGACGGGGGCTGAGGGCATGGTCCGCCTAAACCAGCTTGATATTCGTCTCAACGGCGCGCGACCGATGCTTGAGCTGCAGGCGAAGCGGGCTGCTCAATTAAATTTTAAGGATCAGCACCTACAGGTCGGACCCACTGACCCTGGTGACCTGCTTGATTTAAATATTATTGGCCTACCGATTGCTTGGCTCAGTCCTTTCGTCCCTCAGTTTAAACTGACCGGCGGGCTAATCACGGGTCGACTTACCGCCGTGGTTGACCACCAGCGTTTGCGCTTGCGCGTCGTGCAGCCCTTGCGCTTGGCATCGCTCGCGATCGCGCACGGTGGTCAGCCATGGTTAGAGCAAGCCGAGGTTAGCTTACAGGCAGAAGCCCTGCTGACTGCTCAAGAATTAGCCGTGCAGCTCAGCGAATTAACCATGCAAACTGCGGCGGGTGACCACCTAAAGGCTCAGGCTACGGTGACGTTTCCGGTGACGCCGGTTCCTGCTATTACCGTTAAAGCCAGCTACACAGGTGACTGGCCTCAGTTGCTGGCCGCTTGGTTGCCGGTGGGCCACATCCGCTCGACGGGACAGCTTGAGGCCACAAAATTTGGCGATAAAATATCCATTCGACAATTCGACTTATCGTTGACGAGAGAGGAGGGAAGTCTCCTGGGTCACGCGTCCTCTTTACGGCCGTTTACTCTCGATCTTGCTGCCCGCCGTATATCACCTGACCGACCAGATCCCGCCGCGGCTGGCAGGATCGATGCGCACGATTTGGTGCAGCTGGTCTGGGGGGCGATTCCACTCGATCATCTGCCTCTAAATTTCTGCGGGGGTAAATTGAGCGGAATGACCTCCGCAGGGAAATTATTGCTAGCAAGTCGGGGGGAGCAGCTGACCCTCCGTGCGGCTGCTCCGTTAAATTTGCATCAGCTCGCGTGGATGAAAAATGGCCGTTCACTGGTGCGAGGTTTAGAGCTCACTGCTCAACCATCAATTGAGTTTACGGGATTAGATAAATTCCAAATCCAGACTGGGTCGATCCTCATTCAGAACTCAGCTGGGAATAGTATTTTCTCTGGTCAAGGTGAGTTAACTCAGGCGACTGATGTCGGTTTACGAGGATCGTTGACGTTGGCTGTTGAGCTACCCGCTCTTTTGTCGCAGCCGCTTTGGGGCACGGCGCCGTTGCGGGCAGGGCGGCTCAGCGGCGAAATTCGGATGGCGGGCAGTGAACTCAAGCAGGTTGAGGCTCGTTTGACTAGCAATGGACTTGTTGCGGCGGCGGGGAGCGATGCGCTGCCGGTTGCCAACTTAAGTTTTCGCATGATCGTTCAACCGAATGGCCAAGTCGTGGTGCAGGCTCCGTTGTTATTAGACCGCGCAGGTCAGCGCTCGGATTTAAATTTTAATCTCGAGCTCCAGCCACGACTGGGTGGATACACGGTGGCGGGGCGGGTGAATGGCGCACAAGTAGATTATGCTGATGCCCGGGCGATCTTGGGGGTGGTGAGCGCCGCAACGGGCCCCCTGCTGAGATTCGGTGCGACCAAAGCTGAGGCCGTGCCCATTCCTGTTGAAGCAGGGCCAGCTTGGTCGCGATACAACGGTCGCGTAAATTGGGATGTGAAGACAGTTACGTGCGGGACTCATTGGACGATGACCGGTTTAACCGGCGAGCTTGGGCTGGAGCCGACGCGCTTAGTGCTTGAAAAAATCGGCGCAACCATGGGTGAAAAAAGCAACTTAACAGCCCAAGGAGAAATTAAATTTATCGGAGGCCCAACGCCGTATGCGCTTCAGGCCAACTTTTCTCTGCCAGCTTTTGATGTTGGCAAATTATTTCAGTCGGTGACGCCCTCAAAATTACCAACCGTCGAAGGTTTATTTACGGTGCAGGGACACTTATTAAGTGCGGGAATTACCATGCCGCAACTTCTGGCAAACACGCGCGGCACCTTGGAGCTGTCGAGTCAGCAAGGCGTTTTTCGCGGCCTCCAGCGCACGAGTAATAAACTTTCACTCAGCTCCAAGGCGGTTGAACTCGGGGCTTCGGTATTTGGGTCAATTTTTGGATCAGAAAAGATTACTCAAGCAGCCGAAAAAGTCGTCGGGGCAGCTTATTTTATTGATCAACTCGCGCAAAGCCTGGGTGAAGTAAATTTCGAACAGCTGCGGCTGCAGTTGGTGCGCGCAGAGGATCTTAATTGGGAGCTCAGGAGTTTCAGTCTGCGCGCACCGGATTTCCATCTCGTGGGTCATGGCACCGTGACTTCGATCGCTGGACAATCGTGGTTCGACCAGCCGCTCAGTCTAACGCTAACCATTGCTGGGCGAGGGAAACCCGAGCAAATTTTTGGCAAACTCAAGTTGTTAGATGGCCGTCGCGATGAATTGGGTTATGCTTCGCTACGAGATCCGCTTACGATTAGCGGATCATTAGCTAAGCCTGATGCTTCAAATTTTTTCGCACGCCTTGCTGCGAGCAAATTTACGGATTTATTTACGCCTAGTCCTTAGGGTTTAGGACCGTCTGGAAGACAAATGAGTGAGTGATTTGGCTCGCGCTGCGTATTACGCAAGTGGTCGATCAGCGTTTATGGCTATCGTTGGGGAGGGGGGATCACGGATAATTAAAATAGCGTGGGGCACTCGTTTCTTGCCAATCCGCATGCTTCGTTCAATAGATGCGGGCTGCTGTACTCATGTCGTTGCTTCCCTTACGCTCACGGATTCCTTCCGGCATAAAATTGTTAGATTGGTTTTTATGCGCGTGGACAGGGCTCGTCTTTGTTTTTCTCTATGTTCCAATTGCCGTACTCGCGATTTATTCATTTAATTCTTCGCGGCTGAATATTGTCTGGGAGAACTTTACCTTGCATTGGTATGCGCGGCTGTGGGCCGATGGGCCGCTCATTCAGGCGGCAAAAAACAGCTTACTGATTGCTAGCGTGAGCACCGTTATTTCGGTGGTTTTCGGGACAGTCGGCGCGTGGCTCCTGCATCGTTACCGCTTCCGCTTTGCCCGCAGCATTCAGACCTTAGTCGCGATCCCGATGGTTATGCCCGAAATTTTGATGGGGATCAGCTTATTGATACTCTTTGCAACCGTAGGTGCGGGGTTGGGCTTTACCACGGTTATCATTGGCCACGTAACTTTTTGTTTCCCGTTCGTGCTCGTTGCGGTGCAAGCCCGCTTGCAAGGCTTGGATCCCGCCTTGGAAGAAGCGGCCCTCGATCTTGGGGCTACTCCCTTGCAAGCTTTTGGTTATGTCATTGTGCCCTGTTTGCGTCCAGCGATCGTCGCTGGCGCGTTGATGGCCTTTACGCTCTCGATGGATGAACTCATTGTCACTTTTTTCATCCGGAGCGCGGCGGCGACAACGCTGCCTATTCAGGTTTTTGGTTTGGCCCGCGTCGGGCTTAATCCCATGCTCAATGCGCTATCCGCGATCTTTATTGTTGCGACGGTGGCATTCGTGCTTTTTTCGGACTATCTCACTAAATTAAGTCGGCGGTAATTTTTATTATGAAAACGCTCAGAACTATCCTCCTCACGCTGACCGCTCTCTTGGGGGCGGTCGCATTACCTGCTGCCGGTGAAGTTAATCTCTTTGGCTGGTCGGAATACGTGCCGCAGGAAGTGCTCGATGGCTTTACTAAAGAAACCGGCATTAAAGTTAATTTTGAATCTTATGCCTCCAACGAAGAGATGCTTTCGAAGCTCGTCGCTGGGGCTGGGGCTTACGATGTGGTCCAGCCTTCTGACTACACTGCAGAGGTGATGGTCCGCCGCGGGATGCTAGCTCCGCTGGAGCTTGCGCTATTGCCGAATCGGAAAAATATCGCGCCGGATTTGCTTAACCTGCCGCACGATCCGGCTGGAAAATTTACGGTTCCTTATATGACCGGCACAGTCGGAATCGTCGTTAATACCGATAAAGTAAAAATGCCCATTAGGGGTTATCGTGATGTGTTTCAGCCCCCATTCAAAGATCGCTTGGTTGTACTGAATGATAATCGTGAACTCGTAACATGGGCACTGTATTCGCTCGGTCTCACCTCGAGCGATGTCGGTGCGGCTAGTCTCGCCAAAGTGCGACCCATTGTGGCGGCGTGGGTTAAATTGGTGAAGGTGTTTGATTCCGATAGCCCGAAGACTGCCTTGCTCAACGGTGATGTCGACATCGGGATCGTGTGGAGTGGGGAAGCTGCTATTCTTTGGAACGAAAATAAGAAATTCCAGTACGTCTTGCCCGCGGATGGCGCCCACATGTTTGTTGATACGCTGTGCATTCCGGCCACGGCCAAAAATAAAGCCGCCGCACACCAGCTTATTAATTATATTCTGCGGCCGGATGTCTCCAAGCTCATCTCGGATAAATTTCCGTACACCAATCCCAACTTGGCGGCACGGCAATTACTGACCGCCACGCAACTGGCAAATCCCGCGAGTTACCCGGTTAGTGCCAAGCTTGAGACTTTTCGTGATATCGGCAAAGCCGCGGCCGAAATCGATAAACTTGTTACTGATTTGAAGAGTGCTCAGTGATAACCTCGCGGCGTCACTCAGTCTGTTGTGGCTGGTCACGACGCTCAGGGCGCGGTGACCGGTCTGCTTTACTTCGATAAACCTGCGCCATGCTGGCTACTCAAATAACCCCTGCCTTAGCCATCGGTGATCGTCGTCGACCGGGTTGGCGTGCTTGGGCGCTCATTACTCCCATGGTGGCTTGGCTGCTGCTATTTGTCATCGTGCCGAGTGCGATATTATTTGTTTACAGCTTTTGTGAGCGCGACGAGGTGGGTGGCGTGATTTTTAATTTTACGTGGGAAAATTATCAGCGCGTGCTCGACCCCGTCTATTTGATGATTTTTGCACGCTCGGTTGGCTACGCTGGGGTGACAACGATTATCTGCGTGGTCGTTGGCTTTCCGGTCGCCTATTATATTGCTCGCGCTACGGAGGAGCGTCGCAACCGCTTATTGCTTTTAGTGATGGTTCCTTTTTGGACGAGTTTTCTGATTCGCACATACGCGTGGATTACCATTCTCAAACAGGAAGGTTTGCTCAATGGTTTGCTGCAGTCGATGCATGTGACGACGGGACCGTTGAGTCTACTTTACACGCCTACGGCTGTCGTGATCGGGCTCGTTTATGCTTATCTGCCCTTCATGATTTTGCCGATCTACGGGAGTGCCGAGAAATTAGATACTTCACTCATTGAGGCAGCCTATGACCTGGGGGCAGGTCCTCTCCGGGCGTTCTCCGCGGTGATTGTTCCGCTCACTATGCCGGGAATTGCCGCCGGCACGCTGTTGGTTTTTGTCCCTGCAATTGGCATGTTTGCGATCACTGACTTGATGGGGGGCGCGAAAGTCCCCATGATTGGCAACGTGATTCAGAATCAATTTCTACAGGCGCGGGATTGGCCTTTTGGCGCGGCCTTGGGGGTGGTTTTTATGCTCATGTTCGCGGTCACGTATGGAATTCTACAAAGCCGCCACGCGCGGCTGGAATCATGAGTGCACCGCTCGATTCGATGATTGAGATTCGGGGTGTAACCAAACGATTTGGTGATTTCACCGCCGTCAATGATGTGTCGCTTTCGGTCCGCGCGGGAGAATTTATCACCTTACTCGGGCCCTCGGGTTGTGGTAAAACGACTCTGCTGCGTTTGTTGGCCGGTTTTGAAACTCCCGACGCGGGTAGCATACTGCTAGCGGGTGAAGATGTTTCGCATTTGCCGCCGTATCGACGCAGCGTGAATCAGGTTTTTCAGAGCTATGCCCTGTTTCCTCATTTAACAGTGCGTGAGAATGTCGGCTTTGGTTTGCGAATGCAGCAAGTGGCCCCAGCAGAAGCCGCCGTACGGATTTGTGAAGCGCTTAACCTGGTTTCACTGGAACCCATGGCCGACCGTTTTCCCCATCAATTATCGGGCGGGCAACGCCAGCGGGTGGCCTTAGCTCGCGCTATCGTTTGCCGACCCCAAGTGCTTTTATTAGATGAGCCCCTTTCAGCCCTTGATGCGAAGTTGCGCCGAGCCATGCAACTGGAGTTAAAGCATCTCCAGCGCCGGCTCGGGCTTACTTTTGTGTTTGTGACTCATGATCAGGAAGAGGCGCTGACGATGAGCGATCGGATCGCGATTATTAATCATGGCCGAATTGAGCAGCTGGGAAATGCGAGTGAGATTTATCATAAACCACGGACGCCTTTTGCGGCAGATTTTATTGGTCAGGCCAATCTACTGAGCGTTACCGTGATCAGTCGGGCTGGGACGACGGCGCGGGTGCGCCTTGATGACGGCTTAGAATTAACGGTTAGTTCAGCTGAGCTCCCCGCCGGGACCCAGACCGCCTTGGTTTCAATTCGACCGGAAAAAATCCATATCTCAAAACGTCCGATTGATGCTGAAAATATTTTTGAGGCCCGTATTCAGGAGGAAATTTTTCAGGGGGCGACCGATCAACTTTGGTTGATAACCGACCAGGGCACTCGGCTCCACGCGCTGGTGGCCAATGAGAGTGCGATGAACGAAGCCTATCATGAAGGTGAGCGAGTTTACTGCAGCCTGCATCTCGATGATTTGGTGATCGTCCAGTCGGTGTGAATCTCGAATTGAGCCGCGAGACTGCTTGTGGTCGGCTTGTGCTTATGTCAGTCTGCTACTCATGATTTCAGCAGTGCATTTTAAGAATTTTAAAGCGCTGCGTGCAGCGGCAGTTCGCCTGGAGCCCTTTAATCTTTTTATCGGTCCCAGTGGAAGTGGTAAGACGAGCTTGATTGAGGCGCTGCTGCGACTCCGCCACCTTGCGGGGCAAGCGGTGGCCCATGGGCCAACTGATAAGCTAGCGTTTTTAAACGGACCACAAATTGAATTTCATTTTCATGCCCCCTTTCAAAACATCCGCGTAACCCTCGGCTGCGACGCCGATGAACTGAGTTGTCATCGGCTGCGGGTGGACCACCCCCTCGGGCTGGCGGGGGAAGGGCAGTGGGCCGAATTGCGTACCCAGCTGCAAGGCATTCGGGCGTACTTGCTGGATCATCATGCGATGGGCGCGCCGGCGCTGCGCTCCACTGGGAATGAATTGGCTGTAAACGCCAGTAATCTTGCCGCTGTTTTAGCGCAGCGAGCGCAGCAAGCTCCCGTGGCCTTTGCCCATTTGGTGGCCGATTTTTGCCGTATCATGCCGGAATTTTCTGGATTAGATTTTGGTGCGGTAAGTGAGGGGCAGGTTGAGCTCAGGGTAGCCCTTCGGGAGAGTGCTGAACGTTTGACCGGTGCAAATCTATCGCAGGGGACTCTCTATCTGTTGGCGATATTAACGCTGGCGCATGATCCGCAGCCACCGACGCTGCTTTGCCTCGAAGAAGCTGATCGCGGTGTGCATCCTCGCCTTCTGCGCGAAATACGCGATGCCCTGTATCGACTGAGCTATCCGGTAGCAACCGAGACGACTCGATCAGTCGTCCAGGTAATCGCGACCACGCATTCACCGTATTTACTGGATTTATTTCGAGATCACCCCTCCGAGATAGTTTTGGCTCACAAACAAGGAAACGCGGCGACCTTTGAGCGCTTAACCGAACGTCCCGATATTCTTGAATTAATACAGGAAACCAATCTCGGCGATTTATGGTACAGTGGAATTTTGGGCGGTATCCCAGGAGATTAATAAGCAGCGATCATTCTATGGCCATGAAGCTTGCCTTCCTCAGTGAATCACCGGCCGATGAGGCTGCCCTCAGCGTTTTAGTTGGTTACGTGCTCGGCACCTCCTTTACTCGAGTAGAGCCCACCTTGCGGGCCCGGGGCTGGCCCTCCGTGGAGCAGGTGCTGCCGGCTATTTTGCGTCATCTGCATTTTAATACGGAAGCTGACGGTCTTATTGTTGTCGTAGATTCCGATGATTCAGTTGTGCACACGCCACAGCACGAAGCGCCCGCTTATCATCATCCCGGCTGTCGCATCTGCCGGTTGCGTATGGTTTTTCGGCGGACTTTAAAAAATCTTCCGCTGAATGCACCTCACACTACTCCAGCTAATGCCGCGCGGCTGCACCTCCGGCGCGAGCGGGTGCTGCGGGCGGTGGGTTTAGCGGTCCCGGCCATGGAGGCCTGGTATTTGTGTGGCCGCGATACATCGATCACTGAAGCCGCTTGGACTCAAGGTCAGGCCGCCGGCCGGGTGCCCTACACCCGCAGCGAATTAAAATGGCGGGTTTATGGTACCGAACGACCGACTTTGCCTCATGAAATTAAGCGCGCAGTGCAAGAGGTCTCGCGGCATCAGGGGGATATTCGTCGACTCGAAAACGATTTTCCGCAGGGCTTTGGTTCGTTGGCCCGCGACTTGCGGAGTTGGGTTGCTGATTCAGTGCGCTGAAGGGGACGCGGCCAAAGGATGGGCTTGCCCACGGCGGCCTCACCCGCAGAGTTTGAATTCGATTCCCCTGCATGAAATCCCCTCGCGTTTCACTCGCTGCGCTGATTGGCGCGCAAGCTCAAGTCACTTTCAACGATTGTGCGGCAAAATTTATGCTTATTGCGCTCGCGCAGCAATTAGCACGGCAGGGGGGGACGGATGCCAAACCGCTGATCGCGCTGATCGCGGCTTTACTTATTTCTCCTTACATTCTCTTCGGCCCGTTATGTGGTTGGTTGGCTGATCGTTTTTCTAAACGCGCGGTAATCAATGGCGCGCTCGTTTTACAAGTGGTCGCCATGGGGCTCGTGGTTGGTGCGCTCTGGCTTAAGCTGTTCTGGATCGTGCTCGGGGCATTTTTTCTGTTGTCGGTGCAGACGGCGATTCTGGCGCCAGCCAAGCGCGGCATTATTCTTGAGTATGTCGGGCCGGAGAAGCTGTCGCGTTATGTGGGCTATATGGAGATGTTTACGGTTACCGCTATCCTGGTGGGCTCCTTTGCTGGAGGGTGGCTGTTTTCCCACTGGTTGAGTGTCGGGGGCGACCCGTGGCGAGCAGCGCTGCTGGTGAGTACAACGCTTTGGGTACTCGCTGGGCTCGCGTGGGCTATTTTTCAATTAACCCAACCGACTCCGGCGCAAACAAAAACTCCTTTCACTGGGAGCTTGCTCGTTCAACATTTTCAACTCGCCGCGGAAGTGCGGGGGGAACGTCCGTTGTGGCGCGCCACAATGGGGATTTGTTTTTTTTACGGTATCGGGGGATTTGTTTCAGTGCTGTTGCCGCAAGTTGCGTTTGAAATGAGCGGCGGGGGAGCCCGCACGGGGGCTATTTCAAGCGGCATGCTCCTGATGCTCGGCGTGGGCACGTTGGCTGGAAATTTATTTGCCGGACTTTTTTCAAGGCGCGGCATTGAGCTCGGCCTCGCGCCACTCGGCGGTGGTCTGCTCGCTGGGGCTCTGCTCGGCTTAGGCTTTACGTTACCCGGCACTGGGCAGTTCACCGTTCTGCTTATTCTCGCTGGTTTTGCGACCGGGCTCTTTTTAGTACCGCTCTATGCATTTATTCAAAATCAGGCGGGCCATCATCGCCGCGGGCGCATTTTAGCGGGGGTTAGTTTGCTGGATAGCTTAACGGGCTTGGGGGTAAGTGGGCTTTACTGGCTGGTAGCAAGCGATGCGCTGCTTGGGTGGACGGCGGCGACCCAATTTTTTTTCCTGACCGGGTTCACGCTGTTGATGGTGGCTTATGGACTGTGGCATTTACCGCATCAGACGGTGTGCACCACCATGCGATTGATAGGCCCGTTATTTTATAAAGTTAAAACCAAGGGCTGCGGACAAGTGCCGGCCGGGGGTGCGCTCGTCATCTGCAATCATCTTTCGTATGTCGACGCGGTTGTTCTGCAAATCGCTTCGCCGCGTCCGCTCCGTTTTGTCGCCTTTGCGGGTTTTTCCAAAAGTCCCGTACTGCGTTTCCTTTTTCGCGCATCAGGAGTTATTCCGGTTAATGCTAATAAACCAATGAAGGGGATTCGGCTGGCCGCGGAGGCAGCCAAGCGGGGTGAGTTAGTCTGTGTATTTCCGGAAGGGGCCATTTCCCGCACGGGTCAATTAATGGAGCTCAGTCGTGGTTTTGAGCGCATTGCCGAGTTGGCGCAGGTGCCGGTCGTCCCCGCAGTCATTGATGGACTCTGGGGCTCAATTTATTCTTTCGCAGGCAATCGGTATTTATGGAAATCACCCCGTCTGCTGCCGACAGCAGTCTGTGTGGTTTTTGGACAACCGCTTACGCCCGCGCAGGCTGATCGCGCTCATGCCCGCAAGGCATTACTCGATTTAGCTGAAGAAGCCTTCCAGGAACGTCCCATGCTGCGGCGGCATCTTGCTCGTGAGGTGGTTCGTTCACTCGCGAAGCGTCCGGGGCATTTAGAAATTATCGATCGCACTGCTGACCGCCGCACGATGACTGCTGGGGCGCTGCTGGCGGCTGCCGCTGCGCTGTCGCGTCATCTTCGCCGTCATATTCCTGAGCAGCGCGTCGGTATTGTGCTCCCTCCTGGGCTAGGCGCCCACATTGCTAATCTTGCCGTTGCCTGTGCGGGTAAGATCCCCGTTAACTTAAATTTCACCGCGGGTCGGACGGCCATCGAGTCGAGCCTGCGGATCGGGGATATTAAAACCGTGATTACTGCTGATGCTCTGCGGGTGCGGATACCTGATTTCCCTTTTCCTGCGCATACGCTCGACCTCAAAACTGAACTCACCGCCATGGGCGGAAAGCGCTCAATTTTCCCTTGGCTCGCAGCGGCTTGGTTGCTGCCGAATCAGTGGTTTGCTGATTTGCTCGGACTGCCGCGCACGGGGGATCGCACGGAAGCTGCCCTGCTATTTACCAGCGGCAGCTCCGGAGAACCGAAAGGGGTGGTTTTGACGCATCGTAATATCTTGGCAAATTGCGCGCAAATTTCCTCGCTCTCGATTCTCCCTGACACCGCCATTTTGCTGGGCTGCTTACCTATTTTTCATTCCATGGGCTTCACCGTTACTTTGTGGTACCCGATGCTCCGGGGGTGTCGGGTGGTCACCTTGCCTAGTCCGCTCGATACGCGTAAAATTGCAGAGTCAATCCAACAAGAAAAAGCCACCGTTTTATTTGGCGCCCCAACTTTCATTCGGCCCTTATTAAAGAAAGCGACCAAAGCGGAGCTCCAGTCGTTGGATTTGGTTGTTACTGGGGCAGAGAAACTGCCTCTGGATCTTTACGATGGATTTTTAGCGGTTTTCGGAATCGAAATTTTGCAGGGTTATGGTCTGACCGAAACCACGCCAGCCTCTAATATTAATCAGCATCATCCTCCCGTCACAACAGCTCATGCTAACCCCCAAATTGGAAAAAAAGTGGGCGCCGTCGGGCGTTTGATGCCTGGCATGACAGCGCGAATAGTCGATCCCGATACCGGTGCGGAATTACCCATGGGTGAAACGGGGATGGTCTGGATGCGCGGCGCTAATGTTTTTCCCGGGTACTTAAATGATGGCGAAAAAACAGCCGCGGCCTTTAAGGATGGTTGGTTTATTACCGGTGATCTTGGCCGTTTTGATGCCGATGGCTTTTTATTTATCGAGGGCCGGCTTTCTCGCTTTTCAAAAATCGGCGGTGAAATGGTGCCGCATGGAACCGTGGAGCAACAAATTGTTGAAGCATTCGGTTGGGTGGAAACTGAAGGGCCGACGGCGATCATTGTTGGCATTCCTGATGTAGCCAAGGGCGAGGCGATTGTACTCCTCACCACGCGCGAAGTTACCGCTGAGCAACTGCGGGCTAAATTATTGGCAGTGGGACTCCCCAACCTCTGGATCCCGCGGCAAATTAGGCGGGTCGATAGAATTCCCATGCTCGGCACAGGAAAAATCGATCTCAAGGGGTGTCGTCTCCTCGCGCTCGTCGTGCCTAAAGTGACCGCTGGCGATTGAGCGAGATTGCTCCTGGTCGTCAAAGGGTGGGGGGACTTTCATCGCTATGCTTGCACGTTTGCGCTCAACTCTGGTAAGTAATTGCTCATGATTGCTCCGCACTCTGTCGCCACCCGCCAACTGAAGCGCCGCCTAGGCGCTCGCGTTGATCTTTCGGCCGCAGGCTGTTGGGCCGCATCCTTTGACAGTAGTAAAATATCATTTCTCCCCGTTGCGGTCATTACTCCGCGCGTTGAAGCGGAGATCGGGGTCGTGCTGATTTTAGCGAATAAGTATCGCGTTCCCGTTACGGTGCGCGGTCGCGGTACAACCTTGATGGGCTCGGCCGCTCCCGTTCGTGGCGGTTGGGTGCTGGATATGCTGAAACTAAACAAAGTGGTGATCGATGCTGATGCTGGGATGGCCCACGTCGGAGCGGGTGCTGTTACCGCTGATATCCAGCGCGCCGCCGCTGCCCAAGGATGGTTTTATCCCCCGGATCCCTCGTCGAAGGAATATTGCACCATCGGCGGAAATATTGCCTGCAATGCTGGCGGTATGCATGGCGGTAAGTATGGAGTCACTCGAGATTTTGTCATCGCCCTCCGCGGTTACCTGCCGACGGGAGAATTTGTGCAGTGGGGGACCGCGACAAAAAAATTTGCCGCGGGATTTAATTTGCGCGACCTTTGGATCGGCAGTGAAGGCTTACTCGGGGTGGTGACTGGCGCGGTCCTTAAGCTCATTCCACAGCCGGCGGCACGCTGGACCTTATTGACCGCTTTTACCGATGAAGTGGCCGCACTGAAAGCTGCGCGCAAATTATTTCGCGCACGGGTCCAGCCGGCCATTTGCGAGTTCCTCGATCGCCAAAGCGTGCTGTGCGCCGAGCGCGCCACGGGGCAGACTGTTTTTCCAGGGCAAGCGGGCCGGCCGGTTATTCTCCTCGAATTCGCCGGGTCCGTGAGTGAGATCAAAGATTTACGGCGGGAGGTGTTGGCTTGGGCCCGCACGCAGGCGCTCGCGTACCAAGAGGCGAAGAGTCGTGCCGAAGTGGAAACTCTCTGGGCTGTCCGCCGTAAATGCTCGGGGGCCATGTTCGAATTAGGTGATGCCAAACTTAACGAAGATATCGTGATCCCGATGCGCAATTACGAGAAATTCGCGAAATTTCTCGCCCGCTTGAAGCGTGATTCAGGATTACCCATTCCCACGTTTGGTCACGTTGCGGACGGCAATCTTCACGTTAATATCATGTATCACCGCGCCAATCCGCAAGAGACCAACGCCGCTGAGGCGGCGGTGCAAAAATTGATGGAGACGGTCGTGGCAATGGGGGGAGCCATTTCCGGCGAGCATGGCATCGGCCTCGCGAAGACGCCCTTCCTTCGCTTGCAGCACAACCCAGCGCAGGTAAAGGCGATGCGGGCCGTTAAAAAGGCGCTCGATCCACGCGGCATTTGCAATCCTGGTAAAATGTTTGAAATCGTACGCATCTGGAAATTCCCCAAGCTAGTCATTCAGTTGCCTTGGGATCATAAATGATGAAATGGGGTGCGCGCCCCTCGGCCGGTCGTTCGCCAAAGTAAGTCCGTGGCATTAAGTCAACTGTCACTTCGTGTTTTCTGGGGGTAATTTTTTAGCGTTTTACCATTGCCGAGCGCGGCACCGCTCCCTCTAGTTTGCCCTTTAATTTGAAAGCTATTTCTCCCGCCTATTGTTCTCCGAGCTCCATGCAATTTGCCCCTGCCTATTTGTGCGTAGCGGGCTAAACGTCATTCTGATTTCTCCTGCAAACTCGCTCTTACCGGCGGGAAAATATTTTACTATTCAATGTATCTTAAGGCGCTAAAACTCCACGGTTTCAAAAGTTTTGCGGACAACACGACCCTCAGTTTTGAGCCCGGCGTGACGGCTATCGTCGGGCCTAATGGCTGCGGAAAGAGCAATATTGCTGATGCCATCCGCTGGGTGTTGGGCGAGCAAAGTGCCAAAGCCCTCCGTGGTGGTAAAATGCAGGATGTTATTTTCGAAGGTGCAGATACCCGCAAGGCCGCGCAGTTCTCCGAGGTCGCCTTGGTCATGACGGACTGTGAGAAACAGCTTGGCTCAGATTTTCATGAAATCGAGATCATGCGCCGCGTCGCCCGCGATGGCATGGGAGAGTATTTTTTTAACGGCCAGCCCTGCCGGTTAAAGGACATCAATAAATTGTTTATGGATACCGGCGTCGGCCGGACCAGCTATTCGATTATGGCGCAGGGGCAGATCGACCAGATTCTTTCATCAAAGCCGGAGGAACGCCGAGTGGTGTTCGAGGAAGCAGCGGGCATTACAAAATATAAGAGCCAGCGGCGTGAGGCGATGAACAAACTGGCGCTGACGGAGCAAAATCTGGCGCGCGTCTCGGACGTGATCAATGAGGTCGCCCGTCAAATTGGGTCCCTGAAACGGCAAGCAGCCAAGGCGATGCGTTTCAAGCGCGTTAGCTTTCGCTTGCGCCACTTAGCGTTGGCCCACAGCAGCCACCAATTTAATCAGCTCAGTGCGGCGCTTGCGGAGCTTGAGGGCCGGGTGGCCGCTCTGCGCGGTGATGCCGATACACGGCGCACCTCATTAGAAGAACGCACGCGCTCGCTTGATGAGAAGAAATCGGCTCGCAGCACCCTTAATCAGCGAGTCCAAGATGCCCAACAGGCGGTGTTCGATTTACGCTCACAGAAAGAACAGGCGGAAAATGCCGCTGGTTTGGCGCAGGTGAAGCGCACCGGTCTAACGGAACGAATTACTTCTAGTCAGGATGATTTAGCCGAACTTGAGATGCAACTCCGCGAGCTCGCCTCGCAGGTCGACACGGGCGCGCAAGATAAGCAAATGCAGCTCACGATGCTCGGTAGTTCCGATGCCGTGTTCCAGGATCGCAACCGTGAGTTGGCCATCTTCGAAGGCGAATTGACTAAGGCTGAGCAGCAGCTCAATGCCGAAAAATTCCACCTCTTGCAGGTCGAAAGCGCGGTCGCTCGCCACCGCACTGAAAGCTCTGGGCTCGAGGTCGATGCGCGCACGAGTCAGAATAAATTTGATCAACTGTCGACCGAGCTCGAACAGTTGCGTACGTCTGTGGTGCTGGCGGCCGACACCCTCGCCCAGGTGCGAGCACGGGTCGAGGAAGCGCGCGCCGAACAGAGCCGGAGTAGTAATGAGGCTCAAGCCGCCCAAGCCTCCCTCCACGCTGCGACTCAAGGCTTTCGCGAAGGACAACGTAAGCTCCAGGAGATCGATCGTAACTTAGCGCAAAAAACGGCTCGTTTGAAATTACTGCAACAGCTGCAGGAAAAATGGGAGGGCTTCGGTGAAGGTGCTAAAGCTCTGCTTCAAGGCCGATTTGTCGCCGAACTGGGTGAGCAAAAATTCACCCCCATCACCTCCGGGCTCGAGGTGCGCGGTGAATACGCCAAAGCATTGGAGGCATTGCTCGGGTCTTCTGTTGAGGCGATTGCGGTGTCCGATCTTGCCACGGCCCAAAAAATCCTAGCTCGGCTAGAGGGCGATCAAATTGGCAGCGTCTGTTTGCAAATTGCCGAACAAGGCGCGGGGAATGGCGTTTCAGGGGCAAGCTTGCCCGCCGGTCTGCGTCCGGCAACTGACGCTATTGCTAATCTCGATCCCACCCATCCGGCCGCGGGGGTGCTTTCCTCCTGCTATTTGGCCGATAACCTCAATGTCTTCCTTGATTTCTGGAAAGCTAACCCCGCTTTTAGTTTTCTGATGGTCGCGACGGCTAAAGGTGATCTCGTGGATCGCCGCGGTCTCATTTTTGGCGGTTATCACAAAAAGCCTGCTAACAGCATAGTGCAGCGCGAGGTTGATCTGCGCGAAACGGGCAAGGCGGTTGTCACAGAATCCAAAGCGCATGATGACCAGCGAGTGCTCATCGAGCAGCTAAACACGGCGCTGGTCGACTCCGAGGCGCTGCTTGAGCAAAAACGCAAAGATGTGCTGGCCGCTTCCCAAATTGCGGCCTCGATCACTACGGAAGAGAAAAATGCCCAACGCGCCCATGACGATGCAGTGCAGCGGCTCACTCGATTGCAAAATGAGCTAGTGAATCATCAGCGCGATCATGACGAGGCGCTCAGCCGTCTGGCCAAAGCCCAAGTCTTACTAATCGCGGCGGAGGCTAACGTCACCGCGCAGAAAGAAAAAATTAACACGACAGAATCTGGTATCGCCGAGAAGCGGATCGCCCGTGATGAGAAGAAGGAGATTTTAGCGGCCGCCCGCCTGGAACTCGCCGAGCGCCGGCAAAAGGTCGAAGTTCTCGATCGTGGCCTGAGTGAAATGGGCCGCCGCCGGTCCCAATTGGATGAGCTCCTGGTGCAACGGCAAATTGAGCTGGAGACTTGGACCGAGCAAGTAGCTCAGCTGGAACAAGAGGCTGCCCTACAACAAGGGCGCGCCGGCGAAGTCGTCACAACTCTCGCCGTCGCTCAAACGACCGTGGAGCAAGTCCGCGGGGAACTTTCGACCGTGGAGCAAGCCATTGCGGCCGTCGAACAGGGGATGACCTCCATTCGCAGTGAAGCGGAGTCCTCACAGTCAGAATTGTCTAAGCATGAAGTGAAAGTGGCTGAGACCCGAGCGCGTGTCCAATTCCTAACGGAAGAGGTTACTCGTGAGTTCCAAACAGAGGTGGCGGGTCAGGACTGGAAGCGGCTGCTTTGGCACGCTGATGATGAGCCTGAGGGTCTCAAGGCACTCGATCTCGACGAAGATGAAGAGTCGGCCAATGCGAGTGCAGAGGTAGGCGCTGACCAAGCGACTGCACCTAGGCGACGTAAGAAGAAAGAGAATAAGGGCGAGCCTTCGGATGCTGATTTAGCTGCGTTTGATCAGCACAACTGGGAGGAGGTCAAGGCCGAGGTTGACGCGCTGCGCCAACGGATAGGGAGCATGGGCGCAGTGAATTTGGTGGCGATTGAGGAATATGCAGAGCTCAAACAGCGTTATGAATTCCTCAAAACGCAGAGTGACGACTTAGCGAGCGCCAAGGCCCAATTGCTGAAGGCCATTGATGATATCAATCAGACGTCCTTGGAGCAATTTAAGCTCACCTTTGATCAAATCCGTAAAAATTTCGCGCATACTTTTCAGATTTTATTCGGTGGCGGGCGCGCGGAAATTGAATTAGTGACAGCAGAAGATCCGTTGGAAAGTGGCATTGAGATTGTGGCGCAGCCCCCTGGTACTAAACTTAAGGGCATCACCTTGTTATCGGGCGGCCAGAAGACGCTGACGGCAGTCGCTCTGCTTTTCGCGCTCTACATGGTGAAGCCGTCTCCTTTCTGCTTACTCGACGAGTTAGATGCGCCGCTCGACGAATCAAATATTCACCGATTCACGAACTTGCTGAAGCAATTTGTGAAAGAGTCCCAATTTATCATTATCACCCACAACAAGAGCACCATTGCGGCGGCCGATGCGATCTACGGGGTGACCATGCAAGAGCGGGGCGTCTCGAGGACGCTTTCGATGAAGTTTGATCAATCGAAGGGCGAAGCTGAAGTTTTGCCGGTGACCATTGCTGACGCTGTGCGCAGCGCTGCGCCTAGTGCGCCAACGCAAGCTTAACTCTGCGACGGGGCGCCCCTGTGGGTGCCCCGCGCTCGCATTAGCTAATTAAATCAGGGGGGACGTTGCTGAGAGCGTCTTCCATGGTGGTGAGCCCCATTTTGACTTTCAGCATCGAATCTTGGTGGAGCGTCTTCATGCCATTTTGCATGCAGACGCGCTTGAGGTCGGCGACTTCGACTTCTTTATTAATGGCTTCGACGATGGCTTCGCAATTAACCATGAGCTCATGAATGCCAACGCGACCCTTATAACCGTTACCGCCACAAATATGGCAGCCGCCGGGGGCTGCTTTGTAAATTTCAAAGGGCCCCGTTTCGCCTAGGGCCTTGGTGAGTAGCGCGAGCTCACGGCCTTCTGGAACATACTTAACTTTGCAATTTTTGCAGACGCGGCGCAAGAGGCGCTGGGCGCACACGGCGACGAGTGCGGCCGAGATGTTAAAAGGTTCGATGCCCATTTCCCCCATGCGGGCAACTGTCGAAGGTGCATCATTGGTGTGGAGGGTAGAGACGAGTAAGTGACCGGTGAGCGCCGCTTCACAGGCGATTTGGGCGGTTTCTTTATCACGAATTTCACCGACCAAGATAATGTCGGGGTCCATGCGAAGGTAGCAGCGCAGGGCGCGCTCAAAGGTTAAGCCGATCTGGCGACTCATCTGCATTTGGTTGATGCCGGCGAGCGTGTACTCGATGGGGTCTTCGGCGGTCTGAATATTTACATCCGGCGTATTTACTTCGCCCAGCGCCGAGTAAAGCGTCATCGACTTGCCAGAGCCAGTTGGGCCGCAGTGCAAAATCATGCCGTAAGGCTGACGGACACACTCGCGGTATTTGGCTAGATTTTCGTCAGAGAACCCGAGAGCCGTGAGTGGCAAGGTGGACTTTTGCTTATCCAGAATACGCATGACCACTTTCTCGCCGTGATTCATTGGTCCGGTGGCGACGCGTAAATCAATGTCGATATTCTTTTTGGTGAATTTCTTGAAAATAATGCGTCCGTCCTGGGGGAGTCGCCGCTCCGAAATGTCCAGGTTGCACATGATTTTCAAGCGAGCGACCATCGCAAAGGCGACTTGCTTCGGGAGGCGCATTTTTTCGATACACATACCGTCGATCCGGTACCGGACCAATAGATCCTTCTCCATTGGCTCAACGTGAATGTCGGAAGCGCCAGAAACGTAGGCATCCTCGATGATGCGATTGGTAAGCTGAATAATTGGCGCAGAATCCTCGCTTTCGAGATCCGCGGCCTTGACCTCCCCGGTGCCACCTTCCGTGTAAGCGCCGGCAATGAGATCTTTGACCTCATCGATATCTACTTCAGTGGCATCAGCTTTTTTGGTGACGCTGGAATCTTTAAAATATTTCTTGAGAAGAACGTCGAGGAGACTAGCCGGAATGACGCTCACTTCATCGATGCTCAGTTCCGTTGCCATCGAGAATGCCTCTCGTTTGGCATAGTCCAGCGGGTTGGTCATCAAGACTGAGCAGGAGTTGCTCCCTGTTTTTTTATAGGGGAAGATACTCTCGCGGCGGATGATAGCATCGCCGGTTATTTCGACGAGTTTCTCATCAATTTCGACTTCATCGGGGTGGTCACCAAAGGCAGTTCCGTGAACTTGGCGATAAACTTTGCCATGTCCTCGGGCGTTAGCTGGAACTTTGGATCCAGCATGCGCTGGATGAGCGTGGAAGAGTATTCTGCTACCTCGCGAAGTGCGGCGAGGTCTTTGTCGGTAAATTGGCTATCGGTGCCGGCGGCTGGCTCTTTGTTGAGGACTTGGATGGCCCCAATGATGATGTTGGTCTTGAGCGGGACCGTGAGCATCGAGTTAACCTCAAAGCCCACATTGAGATTTTTTAGAGAGGCCGCATCAGGTCCTTTGCCGCTGAAGAAAAGAGGTTCACCCGTCGTGATAACTTTGCCGACGTTACCAGTGCCAGCTGGCAATTTAAGGGTGAGCAGTTTTTTGGTGGTATCCCGAAAGTGGACTTCTTTACCGGTGTCGCTGCCCCAGAGGGTAGGCGAATAATAAACATGCTTGAAAGCGATTTCACCATTTTCGACGAGATAGAGCGTCATGGACTGCGCTTGGAGCGACTCCACCACTTTACTCGCGGTCAGTTCAATAACGGTGTTAACATCTTCTCGGCTGGGGGCGGGTTTGGAAATAACCTTGATGAGGAGAGACCGCCGGAGCGTGCCGGTGAGAATGCTAGCGGTTGACATAAGGTAAGGGGAGTAGGCTGGGTAAACGGCGGCGAATAAATTATCGCTGCTCATTAAAAACGCTCTTGCTTGTATGGGCGATTTTTTGCGTGGTCGAGGGAGAATTTATCGATGCTGCACTGGCTCAAAGAAAAATGGGGGAAATTGAGGCGACCAAAAACGCTGACCACACGGGCGGCTGATGGAATAAGGGGCGAGCAGTCGGCGGCGGATTTTTTAAAAAGCCGTCATGGGTTTACGGTTTTGGTACAAAATTGGCGAAATCCACGTGACCTGCGCGATGAGATTGATTTGGTCTGTCGCGATGGGGAGGTCCTGGTGTTCGTCGAAGTAAAGGCTCGAGCCGTCGGGGCGCTCGTTACCGGTTATTATGCGGTTGATGAGCGTAAAAAGCGGGCGCTTCGGCGCGCCGTACATGCTTATCTCGCGGCGCTCGCCACCCCGCCACGAACCTTTCGCTTTGATGTGGTAGAGGTTACTCTCAGCGGTCGTTTACCCCCGCAGATCATGCATTATCCCAATGCGCCCCTTTTTCCTGCTGGCTATCATATTGCTCGGCAGAGTACTTCGCTCGGCGAAGGGGCGCTTTAAACACGCAGAGAGTGCGGTTACTTCAGGTCAGCGTTACGCTGCTCTGCTGGGCTCACGAGAGGCTGTCATAGCGGCCTGCTCGACGGGAAAAACCTTGCGGGTGACTCGCATCAGAATGACCTTGCGTGCGCATGGTGGAAGAATCACGGCATCCTTTTTTGCATGGTCTCAGCAAGCACCGCGGCTCGCCACCTACCGTCATTGTTATTTTTGGAGCCTCGGGGGATTTGACTGCACGAAAATTGATTCCCGCAATTTATAATCTCGCGCATGATGGGTTGTTGCCGGCGGATTTTTACTTAATTGGGTTCGGGCGAAAGCCGATTCCGGACACGGAGTTTCAGCAAATCGCAGTGGACGCCATTAAGGAATTTTCGCGCCGCGAGCTGAATTCAGAGGTTTGGGCCCGCTTAGCTCGCCGAACTTTCTATTTGAGCGGCGGCTATGATGAGGCCGCAGCTTATGATCGGCTAACGCAGCGTATTGCCGGGCTCGAAAAAGAAGTCGGTCAGCCCCTGCAGTCTCTGTTCTATATTTCGACGCCGCCGTCAGTTTTTGCGCCAATTCTGAAAAATCTAGGAGCCAGTGGGCTGGCAGCTCGCTACGCGCAGCGGGCGCAACAGTCTAAGGTTATTGTCGAAAAGCCTTTCGGCCGTGACCTAGCCAGTGCCCAGGCGCTTAATCAGGAGCTCACGACGGTATTTGCTGAATCCCAAGTCTTCCGGATTGATCATTACTTGGGTAAGGAAACTGTGCAGGATTTGCTGGTGCAGCGCTTCGCTAATTCAATTTTTGAGCCACTCTGGAATCGTCATTATATTGACTCGGTGCAGATCACCGTCGCCGAAGAGGTGGGGGTTGGTTCCCGTGCTGGGTATTATGAGCAGAGTGGGTGTTTGCGGGATATGATCCAGAATCATACGTTGCAACTCCTCGCCTTAATGGCGATGGAGCCTCCGGTTTCCTTTGATCCAGAATCTATCCGTGATGAAAAAGTAAAATTGCTCGCAGCGATTCAACCTTTGCAGCTTGCGGGTCCAGCGAGCGATGTGGCCCGCGCTCAATATGCAGCAGGAATGATCGCCGGCGAGGCCGTGCCGGGCTATCTCGCTGAGTCTGCCGTCCAACCTAATTCTGCGACGGAAACTTACGCGGCGCTTCGGCTGAATATTAATAACGCTCGCTGGCAGGGGGTGCCCTTTTACCTTCGCTCGGGCAAGCGGTTGGCGCGGCGGGTGAGCGAGATTTCGATTCGCTTCAAACGTGCCTCCGGAAATATTTTTGCTGAAACAGAGCGCTTCAATCTCGCGCCGAATACACTCTCTTTCCAGATCCAACCGGATGAGGGACTCAGTCTTATTTTAAATGCTAAAGTGCCTGGGTTGGAAACGCGCACGCAACCGGTGAAGATGAATTTTCGCTACGCCACTACTTTCGGATCAAACACGCCTGAGGCTTATGAGCGTCTTGTTCTCGATGCGATGATTGGTGATGGAACTCTCTTCATTCGGGGTGATGAAACTGAGCGTTCGTGGCAGTTGATTACCCCGTTGCTCGATTATTGGGCGGGACAGGGACGCGTGGGTCTTGATACTTATCCCGCCGGTTCATGGGGCCCGGCAAATGCGGCCGCCTTACTGCAGGCTAACGGCCATACATGGAGAGAGCCGTGAGTCAGGATCGAATGCTCGCCACGCTGCTAATCAGGATAAACTTGATTGATGCTTTGGTGAAGCTGTCGAATTTTATTTAATCTAAATATCCGCCAGCCCTCGTTATCATTTTTTCACGATGCCAGCTTGCTTTAATGCCTTGCCGGGAATGGAGGTTCCCGTCGGCGCCATTACCCGGGGATTTGATCGACTCTGGGCTGATACCAACGTCAGTGAGCAAAAAGCCATGCAGCTTAATCTCGTGCTGCATTTGGGGGTAGCCACTCCCCCCGCCGATGCCGTGGAGCAGTTCGCTGTCGCCCAGCGGTTGGCGCAGCGTTATCCCTGCCGAGTCGTGATCTTATGCCCCACTGAGGAGACTGACGGTCCTTTGAAATTTCGGGCTAAAATTTATGGCGAATGTTTTTTTGGAAAATCAAAGGATGATACGCGCTGCGTAGAATTTGTCGCCTTGAGTTACCCGCCTGCCGCCAAGGCGTATTTGCAGGATCAAGTATCGATATGCCTCTCGACTGACCTGCCTCTTTATTATTGGGCCCATCGATTCGTTTCGAGCAAGCGATTGAGCGATTATCACTATTTGCTCACGCGAGCGCAGCGTGTGATGTTTGACAGCGCTATTGTTTCGCCTGACGCCCTAGATTTTGCTTGGCCAAATATTGCGGCGGTTCGAGATCTCGCATACACCCGTACATTGCCGCTGCGACAAAATCTTGGTCAATATCTGAGCCGTTACGCGCCTGCGGCAATCATGAGCGGTTTAAAACAAGTTTTAATCTGTCATCACGCGACGCTGTCCGCTGAGGCAAATTGCTTGTTGAGCTGGGTTAAAAAAGGGCTCGTGCGCTCGGGTAGCAAGGGAGCCGACGGACTGGTTTTCACCGTGAGACCATTGGTCGGAGCAGGATGCTTTTCAATGGAGTTTACATACGCCTCCTCTGAAAAAATATTTCGCTGGACGGCTGATTTGGATGCAAATTGCTCTGAATTTATTGGTGATCTTGGTGCGGGACGATCCACCCAAGTGATCGGCGCGCACTTATTGGCACCCGAGTTGGCGCTGAGTGAAGCTATGTTTTTTTAAGGCGTCTTTTAAGAATTGGTGAACAAGTCAATTTATGATGCGGGCGGCGTAGCTTTTACAGGAACCGCTAATTGAGAGCATGGCCATAGGTCTAGCAAAGTGGAGCCGGTTTCAGGCTTGATGGCGTTGCCTGGAGTTATGGATGCGTTGTCCTCGGCTGCGCGGAAGTTGGATGCCCTGATTAATCCAAAAGGGGGAGGCGAGGCAGCCTGGGCTCTGCTGGTGAATTTACACGAACCGACCTCGCCTAGCCGCGGACACTCAGCACCACGTAGCTCTTCTTGCCTTTGCGTAGCAGGAGATATTTTCCAAATAACAAATCACTGGGAGTGATGTTCTTGGTATGATCAGCGACCCGAATATTATTTAAATAAATGCCGCCAGCTTCGAGGTCCTTGCGGGCAGCACCTTTGGAAGGGGCCAAGCCCGACAAGACGATCAGATCGATCATGGCTGCACCTGGTCCAGCAAGCGTCTCTAGTGCCAAGTCCTTTGTGGGTACTTCGCCGACAATATCTTGAAAAATATCGGCATTGATCCCCTCGAGCGATCCACCGAAGAGAATTTCTGTCGCCTTGAGCGCCGCGGCAACAGCGTCGTCGCCGTGCACGAGCGTCGTCATCGCTTGCGCTAAGGTTTTTTGCGCAACGCGACCGCCGGGGTTAGCCTTTAGTTCCCCCTCGAGCGTGGTGATTTCAGCCTGCGATAGAAAAGTGAGCGTTTTTAGCAGCTTAATGACATCGGCGTCGTCTGTGTTGACGAAAAACTGGTAGAAGCGATAGGGGCTGGTTTTTTGGGGATCAAGCCAGACAGTCCCGGTGGCCGTTTTCCCATATTTGGAGCCATCGGATTTAGTCAGCAGGGGGAACACGAGGCCCCAGACGGTCGCGCCGAGTTTTTTGCGAGTCAGTTCAGTCCCTACCGTTATGTTGCCCCACTGATCCGTGGCGCCAACTTGTAGCTCACAGTTAAAAACTTTTTTGAGATGCTGAAAATCAAATCCCTGCAGCAGCATATAGCTAAATTCAGTGAAGCTAATGCCGGTGCTCCGATCCTCCATCCGTGACCTGACGGAATCTTTGGCGATCATGGAATTGACCGTGATGTGCTTGCCGATATCGCGAAGAAATTCGAGAAAAGTGACTTGGCCCGTCCAGTCATAGTTATTAACGACGCGGGCCGGATTATTTGCGCCGGTGAAATCCAAGAAGCGCGCTAGCTGTGGCTTAATGCAGCCGAGGTTATACTCAAGTTGGGCGGGGGTCTGCAGATTGCGCTCATCCGATTTTCCTGAAGGATCGCCGACCATGCCCGTGGCACCACCGGCAAGCGCAATGGGATGATGCCCGTGCTGCTGGAAGCGACGCAACGCAAGGAGGGGCACGAGGTTGCCGACATGGAGTGAATCGGCCGTGGGATCAAAACCGCAGTAGAGCGTGATGGGGCCTTCGGCTAAGCGCTTAGCTAAAGCTTCGCGATCAGTGCAGTCGGCGTAAAGTCCTCGCCATTCGAGTTCGTCCAAAATCGTCATGGAATGATGGCTGTTATCGGCGGCGTTGGTAGGAGTGGCAAGGGGGATTTATTGCAGTTAGCGCTTCGGTGGATTGAGCGGTTATACTAGTAGAACTTATACGCGACCTGCTTGTTTTATTAACTACCTTCATAACTACCTAAAATGGGTTGCCGGCCAGAGGTGGGTGGTAGTAGTACTTTCCCTTTCACGCGACGGGTAGCCGTCGTTCAACCATAATTCACTCATTCGCTTCTCTATGCCTATTGTTATCGGTTCTAAAGCCCCAGATTTCACCCTTAAGTCAAAAGCCGCAGATGGCCTCAAAGACGTCACGCTCAGCGCGAATTTCGGCCAGAAGCAGACGGTTTTGCTTTTTTTCCCCTTGGCCTTTACGGGGGTCTGCACCCAAGAAATGTGCGACATCACCAGTGGCTTATCGGCCTATGCCAGCCTAGGGGCAGAAGTGATTGCGATCAGCGTCGACAGTCCGTTTGCCCAAGAAGCTTGGGCCAAAGCTAATAAAATTACGGTCACGATTGCTAGCGACCTGAATAAAACAGTTACGAAAGCCTATGATGTGTTATTCCCGATGCTCGCTGGAGTAGGTGACACTTCCGCCCGTGCGGCCTTCGTTATTGGGAAAGATGGGTTGGTTAAATATGCTGAGCAGACTGCGACGCCAAAAGATTTACCTAATTTTGACGCCGTTAAAGCAGCACTCGCTAAGTAATTTTAATGGATGAGCCAGCTGGCTCGCGATAATTGAGTTTTTTCTAGCCAGCGGCTCGTCCCTTTTTCAGATTTATTGATCCGTCTACCGCAATTTCTATGAGCAATCTGCCTAATCCGTTTAATACCTTACAAACTTTTGCCAGCGGCAAGCGCTTCTACTCGCTACCGGCGCTCGAGAAAGCGGGTTTTCCGATCGCTCGTTTACCGGTGAGCATTCGCCTGGTTCTCGAGGCGGTGTTGCGCAACTGCGATGGGCAGCGGGTCATGGAGTCAAATATTCGCGAACTCGCAGCGTGGAAACCCACGGAACCGCGGACCGCTGAAATTCCCTTCGTCGTCGCGCGCATTGTACTCCAGGATTTTACCGGAGTGCCGTTGCTCGTTGATCTGGCGGCGATGCGCTCCGCGGTCGCTAAGTTGGGCAAGAATCCTAAGATTATTGAACCACTCGTGCCGGTTGATCTCGTGGTTGACCACTCGGTGCAGGTGGATTTTTCCGGCAGTGCGGCGGCCCTCAAGCAGAATCTTGATTTAGAATTTACCCGCAATCGTGAGCGCTACCAATTTTTGAAGTGGGGCATGCAGGCCTTTGAAACTTTCAAAGTTGTGCCGCCAGGCATTGGGATCGTCCATCAAGTGAATCTTGAATATCTCGCCCAGGGCGTGCTCAGCCAAGGCGACGTCTATTATCCTGATACGCTCGTCGGCACCGATTCTCATACGACCATGATTAATGGTCTTGGGATCGTGGGCTGGGGCGTTGGGGGAATTGAGGCGGAAGCTGGGATGCTCGGTCAGCCTGTTTATTTTCTCACTCCCGATGTGGTGGGTGTGTATCTGACCGGTGCACTTAAGGAAGGAGTCACCGCAACCGATCTCGCGCTAACCGTTACGCAGGTCATGCGCAAAGCCAAGGTGGTTGGCAAGTTCGTGGAATTTCACGGTCCCGGCGCAGCTGCGCTACCCGTGGTCGATCGTGCGATGATTGCCAATATGGCGCCTGAGTACGGCGCGACGATGGGCTTTTTCCCCATCGATGATGAGTGTAGCAATTTTCTGCGGGCGACGGGGCGAACGGATGCCCAGATCGCTACTTACGAAGCCTATTATAAAGCCCAGGGACTCTGGGGTATTCCCGCGCGGGGCGCGATCGACTATTCGCAGGTTATCGAACTCGACCTTGGTGCGGTGGTGCCGAGCGTTGCTGGCCCAAAGCGGCCGCAAGATCGCATTGAGTTAAAAAATCTTAAGCAGGAATTTATCAGTTCTTTCTCCAAGCCCGTCACCGAGGCTGGCTTTGGCAAAAAAGCTGAAGACTTCGCAACGGTCAGCGCGCAGGTGAATGGTCAAAAAGTTGGCCATGGTTCAGTCTTAATCGCGGCGATCACTAGCTGCACGAATACATCCAATCCGAGCGTGATGCTCGCAGCTGGTTTATTGGCTAAAAAAGCAGTCGCTAAAGGCCTCAAGGTGAATCCGGCCGTGAAGTCCTCGCTGGCACCTGGCTCACGGGTGGTTACAGACTATCTTAACAAGACGGGCCTGACGCCTTATCTCGACCAGCTCGGCTTTCAGACGGTCGGTTATGGTTGCACCACTTGCATCGGCAATTCTGGTCCCCTCGCAGCTCCGATTGAGGAGGCAGTGGTTAAGCACGACCTCGTGGCTGCTTCCGTGCTTTCTGGTAATCGTAATTTTGAGGCTCGGGTGCATCAAAATATTAAGGCTAATTTTTTGATGTCGCCACCTCTCGTCGTGGCTTTCGCTCTCGCCGGGCGAGTTGATATCGATATGGCCCATGAGCCGATCGGGCAAGATCAGTCGGGGGCAAATGTTTATCTGAAAGATTTATGGCCGACGTTGCAGGAGGTACGCGACCAAATGGCAGCCGCGCTCAAACCCGAAGTGTTTCGGCGTCTCTACACTGATTTTGCGGCGCAGAATCCAAAGTGGAATGAAATTCCTGCGACTGCCGGCAATGTCTACGCTTTCGATGGTGCCTCTACTTATATTCAGGAGCCACCATTTTTTACCAATTTTTCGATGCAGCCGGGATCTATTGCGGAAATTAAAGGCGCCCGGGCTCTCGGTATCTTTGGTGATAGCGTAACGACCGATCATATCTCACCAGCCGGCGCGATTAAGAAGAATTCACCGGCGGGCCAGTATTTATTGGGAAGCGGCGTCGCCTTCGAGGATTTTAATAGCTACGGCTCGCGCCGCGGCAATGATCGCGTGATGACGCGTGGGACGTTTGCCAATGTACGGATTAAAAATCTAATGCTAGGGGGGGAAGAGGGCGGCAATACGATCGGACCTGACGGCGCAAAAACGTCCATTTACGACGCCTCGATGGCTTATCAGAAAGCAGGCACGCCGCTGATCATCCTGGCCGGTCAAGAATACGGCACCGGTTCTTCCCGGGATTGGGCAGCCAAGGGGACTAACTTGCTCGGGGTAAAAGTTGTCGTAGCACAAAGTTTTGAGCGAATTCATCGCTCAAATTTAGTCGGCATGGGCGTTTTACCCTTACAATTCAAAGATGGCACTACCGCACAAACACTCAAACTTGATGGCACTGAAATTTACGACGTCGTTGGACTGACCGCAGCGATCAAACCGCAACAAGATCTGAATCTTAAGATTACGCGGCGGAATGGTGTCGTGGAAAATATTTCCGTGCGGTGCCGTATCGATACGTCGATAGAAATTGAGTACTATCAACACGGTGGGATTTTGCCTTACGTGCTGCGGCAGATCGTGGCAAAAAACTAAATAGGCTTGGGTGGCCGGATGATCTCCGCGTCCACCTCTGTAGCTGCCGGAACTGACTCGGCTCGGCCTGGCCCCGCCAAATCCCGTTTGCGTTCATCTTTTTAGTCACCAAGCTTCTGTCTACATGCCTTCGTCTAGCCCAACGACCTCATCGACCCCAATCGGTGTTTTGCCTCCACCCGTCGGCCCTGCACTTTTGCCTGATGCTGCCGGTCACTTTGGGCCTTACGGCGGCATTTTTGTCCCAGAAACTCTCATAACTGCTCTGGCGGAACTGACCGCGGTCTATGAGCAGGCGCGGCAAGATCCAGCTTTTCAGGCTGAATTGGCTCATCATCTCAAAGAATTTGCGGGCCGACCCACGGAGCTTTATTTTGCGGAGCGGCTGACCCAACATTGTGGCGGGGCGAAGATCTATTTTAAGCGAGAGGATCTCCTCCATACGGGAGCTCATAAAATTAATAACGCACTCGGGCAGGCATTACTCGCAAAGCGAATGGGGAAAAAGCGAATCATCGCCGAGACGGGGGCGGGGCAGCACGGGGTGGCGACCGCGGCGGTGTGCGCTAAATTTGGCCTCGATTGCACCGTTTACATGGGCTCCGTGGACATGGAGCGCCAAGCGCTGAATGTTTTTCGGATGCGCTTAATGGGAGCTAAGGTCGTCGCCGTTGAAGCCGGCCAGAAAACGCTCAAAGACGCCGTTAATGAGGCAATGCGCGACTGGGTAACTCATGTGCGCGATACCCACTATATTCTCGGTTCGGCTCTCGGCTCACACCCGTATCCGATGATGGTGCGAGATTTTCATCGCGTGATCGGCCGCGAATTACGGGCGCAACTATTAGCGCGGGAAGGTCGGCTCCCTGATGAGTTGGTCGCTTGCGTTGGGGGAGGCAGTAATGCGATCGGTTGTTTTTTTGATTTTCTCGACGATAAAGAAGTCAAACTCACGGGTGTTGAAGCTGGCGGACGCGGCATAGTTCGTGGCGAACACGCGGCTCGATTTGAAGGGGGTAAGCTTGGTGTCTTGCAAGGCAGTAAGACTTATATTTTGCAAAATCCTGACGGGCAAATCGAGTTAACCCACTCGGTGAGCGCTGGTTTGGACTATGCGGCTATCGGACCCGAGCACGCTTATTACCGTGACCAAGGGCGAATTGGTTACGCCTACGCCACCGACGATGAGGTTATGGCGGCTTTCCAGCTCTGCTCTCGCTTAGAGGGGATTATTCCTGCACTCGAGTCCACGCACGCCTTAGTTTACGGGTTAAAGCGCGCCAAGGAAATGAAGCCCACGCAAATTTTAGTGATTAATCTCAGCGGTCGAGGCGACAAAGATGTTCAGCAAGTTGCCGCTCTTCTCGCTGCGGCTAAATAGGTATAATAAGTTTTTAAAGTCGGCTGGGTGATTGTGGGTTTAGCTTAGCGTGCTTCTGATTCAGCTGCCCTCGGTTAAAAATTGGCTAATCGTGAGTTTGGGTTAACGGGATGCCTGGTCTTGCCACTGGGCCGCGGATGTTTGTTACTCCTGATCTCATGAATTCGATGACTGGCTATGGGCGGGCAACCGCTTCCCTTGGGCACCTCACGTTGACCGTGCAGATCAACTCGGTAAATCGCCGAGGTCTTGATTTGACGCTGAAGCTGCCGGATGAATGGCAAGTTTTCGAGTCCAGCCTGGGTGAAGCGGTTCGCAAAGTTGCGCTCCGCGGTAAAGTGCACGTCGAGGTTGAGGTTACTGGAAAATCTGCAACCACGGCGGATTGGGACCAGGCGGCCGTAGCGACCACGCTGGAGCAGCTCGCACTCCTTGCTCATGCGCGGGGGATTAAATTTTCACCAACGAGTGAATTGCTGTGGCAGATTGCCAACGCGCAACGCACGAGTGCGAAGCTGCCAGCTGATGAGGCCACTGAAAAGCTCCTAGAAAAAACACTGGGCGAGGCGTTGCGTGGCTTTGCGGCGATGCGGGCTCGCGAGGGCGAAGCGCTCTTTGTTGATTTTATCGGGCGCTTTGAAAAATTGCAGGCGGCCGTTGCGAGCATTGCACAACGCGCGCCACTCGTGCCAGTGGCCTATCGTGATCTTTTGCTGCAGCGCCTGCGGCAACTCGAGCTGACGTTAGACATTAACGACGAGCGCGTACTCAAGGAGGTAGCTTTATTTGCTGATCGCTGCGATGTGACTGAAGAAATTACCCGCCTGCGCAGTCATTTTACTCAATTTATTGAATTGCTCCGTTCCGCGGGTGAAGTGGGTCGTAAAGCTGAATTCATTTTGCAGGAAATTGGTCGAGAAATTCATACGATTGGTAGTAAAGCCAACGACCTAGCCGTTTCGCGACAGGTGATTGAATTTAAAAATGAACTCGAGCGCGTCCGGGAGCAGATGGCTAATGTCGAATAACCTGCGCTGATTTACAGCTCACTTTAGCCAGGCTCCGTCGTTCGGCGGCGATGGCTTACTCTGATCGGCTGAAATCCGGCTGACGAAGCGACCAGAGAATGTACCAGAATACGCCAACGCAGATCGCCGAGTCGGCTACGTTAAACGTCGGGTATATATAGGTTCCAAAGTGGAGATCGATAAAATCGATCACGTGGTGATAAACGAGGCGATCAATAAGATTTCCAATAATACCGCCACAGAGGAGACCAAATGTTAATTGGCCCGTCGGCTCTCGTAATCCGAGGGCCTGACGCCAGACGTAAATAGCGATTAGGGTTGCGGCTGCCAATAACGCCAGCAGCGAGCTTTTGCCCGAAAACATGCTCCAAGCCGCTCCCGTATTGCCGACATGAACTAAATTAAAGAAGCCTGGGAAAACGGGAATCCCGGCAGGGCCGTAACTGCCCAGCGGGAGCCGCGTGTTGATCCAATATTTTGTTAATTGGTCGAGGGCTAAGATGAATCCGCCCAACAGCCAAAATCTTCGATAACTGAGCCTGCGCAGTAAGGGCGAGGCCGGTCCGTCGTGATGATCGTCCTGGCTAGGCTGCGCAGACATTTTGTGAAATTCTAGCGACGTCTGTTTACTCGCCGTCGTCATCGCCGCGCGGCATCTTACCGCCTTCTTCTTCGGTACCGTCACCGAATAAACCGCCGCGTTCAACTGAGCGGTGGGAGTGACGTTCTACCTGCTTTTTAGCTTCCGCCGAGTAGCGGGTGAAGGGGACTGCCAGAAGACGATCTTTGGCAATGGGCTTCAAAGTGGTTTCACAAATACCGTAGGTCCCGGCGTGGACGCGTTTGATGGCCGCCTCAATTTCGGCGAGTGCCTCTTGTTCGTTGGAGACCAAACTAAGGGCAAAGTCGCGATCAAAGGTATCGGTTCCTGCGTCCGCCATGTGTTGACCGTAACCCGACAAATCACCGGAATCATCTTTGGAGGATTTGAGCAGGGTTTCCTCGGTATGTTCGCCAAGCTGAACAAGCACATGCATACGCAAAGCTAGGAGTAGGCGATAGTAGCGGCGATATTTTTCTGGCACGTCCTTCTCATCGATCATGGCCGCGCGGGGTTTACCCTTCTTGGGGTTGAAGCCCAAGATGTCGGCGAGCGAGGCTGCTTTTACGTGGTGCGGCTTGTGCGGCTTAGTCGGGTGATTGAGGTGCCCCGCGGTCGTGAGTTGCTTGGCTACCTCGCTTGTGGATTTGACGCTCTTGCTTGCTTTGGAAGTGCTTTCGATCTGGTGCTCATTCTTTTTAGCAATTTCTCTGACCTCATCGAGACTGAAGGCGATAGCCTTGGGCGCGATTTTTCGCTCGAGGATCATGCGTTTTAACTCGGTGGCATTGGCGTTTGGCTTATTACCTTTGACGCTGGGAAGCTCTTTTTTGACGGGAATAGTGACCGTCTTAGCGATGGGTTTCCCCGCAATTTTTGGAAGCGATGCTTTAGCGATCGTCGTTTTGGCGACGGGTTTAGCCGAGCTCAGGGGTGATTTTTTTGCCGGGGGCTGCTTTGCTTTATGGGCGCTAACTTTGGGAGCAGATTTTTTGATCGGGAGCTTTTTCTTGGTGGGCATAAAAATGATAAATTAAGATTGAAGGGCTTCTAGGCACCGCGGGCAAATTTCTTCCTCAGCAGATGGCGTCAGGGCATTAACCCAACGCCAGCACCGCGGGCAGCGAATTAAGCCGTCTTCTCGTGCATGTCGAGCGGCGAGCTTTAAGCTGCTGGCGGCTTCAGGGACTAGGCTAACTTGAGAAACAATAAAGAGTTCAGCCAGTAAGCCACGGTGCTTTTCAGAAATAACCAAGCAAGGGTCATCAGCTGCGCTGGTCACGGTGATTACGGCATCGAGCGCCTTTCCAATCGTACCGGCTTGGCGCAGGGGCTCGAGGGTCTCGTTTACCTTGGTGCGAAGCTGCAATAAAGTACCCATATCAGCCTCAATGGCGGCATCGCGCCAGCCGACTGGAATCGTGGGCCAATCCTGCAAGTGAATTGAATCCGGGGAGAATTCCTGCCCCGTTGCACCGAAATTCCAGGCTTCATCAGCGGTGAAGGTTAGGAAGGGCGCGAGTAGCTTGACGAGGCTTTGGAAGATATGGTGGAGGGCTGTTTGCGATGAGCGCCGTAAGGGATGGTTAGTTCCTAGCGTGTACAAACGATCCTTCAGTACGTCATGATAAGTCGCTGAGAGAGTTACCGCGCAAAACTGATTACAAAGTTGGTAGACGCGATGGAACTCATAGGCGTCATAAGCCTTTGTGCATTCAGCGATCAGGCCAGCTGTTTGGTGGAGCGCCCAGCGATCGAGCAAGTCCATTTGGGCCAGAGGGACGGCATGCTGGCTCACGGCAAAATCGAAAAGATTAGAGAGCTGAAAACGAAAGGTATTGCGGAATAGCCGATAGGCTTCGCCAACATTTTTCAGAATTTCATCATCAACAGGGATATCATCGCGAAAATCCTGCGAGGCAATCCAGAGCCGAATGACATCTGCGCCGTGCTGGGCGATGTAAGCATCCGCCGTCTGGGGTTTTTGATAGGTACTACTTTTCGAGATTTTTTGCCGGTCTTTATCGACGATAAAGCCGTGGGTAAGCACTGCCTTGTAGGGTGCGCTGCCCCAGGCAATCACGCTGCACCACAGTGATGATTGAAACCAACCCCGGTGTTGGTCGCTGCCTTCAAGGTAAAGATCTGCCGGCCATTGGGTGCCGCCTTGGCCCCGTTTGAGTACCGCCGATTGGGTTGAACCAGAGTCAATCCAGACGTCCAAGGTGTCGCGCCCACACGTGAGCTCGCTCGGGGCTGGCCAGGTCGCAGGGAGTTTCACTCCTTCGAGGATCTGCGCGGGAGTGGCGTCATACCAGAAATTCGTGCCGCGTTGGGAGATTTTGTCAGCAACTGCTCGTGCGACGTCGGCATCAAGAAAAGCTTTTTTATGCGCGTCGTAAAATGCGGGAATCGGCACTCCCCATGAACGCTGCCGGCTGATGCACCAGTCGGGTCTCGACTCAACCGCGCCGCGGATGCGGGCTTCGCCCCAGGCGGGAATCCAGCCTTGGGCGGCAGCAATCTTGGTGATTTCAGCCAGCGCCGTTTGCCGCATGTTGTTTTTATCGAGTGAAACAAACCATTGATCGACGGCGCGGAAGATAATGGGCGTCTTAGAGCGCCAGCAATGCGGGTAACTGTGCGCGTATTTTATTTTAGCCAACAGTGCGCCGGCAGCCGCGAGTTTTTTCAGTACCCCAAGATTAGCGGGAGCGGGGCGTTTCGCCGCGAGATCCTCGACCGTCTCGAGTGTGGTCAGGCCAACTAAATCTGCCGGTACCTTACCATCATCGAGGTATTTGCCATCATCACCAACGGGGCAGTAAATTTCTAATTTATATTTCAGTCCCGTCAGATAGTCATCCGCGCCATGGCCCGGTGCAGTGTGCACGGCACCCGTACCGCTGTCGGTCGTGACATAATCGGCAAGGACAATTGGTGAGGCGCGATCGATGAAGGGATGACGCGGTTGTAAGTGCTCTAGCTTGGACCCAGGTAGAGTCAGCACGACCGTGGGGGTGGGCTCGATTTTAGCTGCTGCAGCGACTGCGCCGAGCAGCGCCGCTGCTACGATCAGGCGTTCTGTGCCCGTATCTGCCACGACGTAGTCAACATCGGGATGCAGTGCGATCGCCATGTTGGCTGGAATTGTCCACGGGGTGGTCGTCCAGATAACGACGAAGAGCGGTTTGTCGGTGGGCAGCCCAAATTTTGTCGCTTCGGTGGTCGGGACAGAAAATTTTACCCAAATCGCAATCGAGGTGTGATCTTTATACTCAATCTCGGCTTCCGCTAACGCCGTTTCAAACGGAATGGACCAATAGACGGGTTTTTTGCTGCGGTAGACGAGCCCTTGTTCGATGAAGGCTGCGAATGTGCGCACGATATCCGCTTCGAAAGCGGGCGCCTTAGTCTTGTACTCGTTTTGCCAATCAGCGAGCACGCCCATGCGTTTGAACTGCGTGGTCTGTTTAGTGATCCAGCTTTCGGAGAAAGCATCACACTGGGCCCGTAGCTCGGCCGTCGTTACAGTTTGCTTTTTTTCCTGCAACTCACGGGCGACTTTTTGCTCAATGGGTAGCCCATGACAATCCCAGCCCGGCACGTAGGGCGTGCGAAAACCGCGCATGGACTTATAGCGATTAACGATATCCTTCAGCGTTTTATTGAGGGCGGTCCCAATATGGACGTCTCCGTTGGTAAAAGGCGGGCCGTCATGAAGAATAAAAGCAGGGGCCGCGGCGCGCTTAGCCTGGATCGCTTGGTAAAGGCCATTTGCTTCCCAGTAGGCCACTCGCGCTGGTTCACGCTGCACCAGATTTGCCCGCATAGGGAAATCGGTTTTAGGAAGCAGGAGAGTATCTTTGAGATCTTGCGCCATAGGAATAAAGGCGCGGGAGGCTACCCAACCAAGGGGGGTAGTCAAGTGGCTAGACAAGCCGACTCAAAAGGAGATTTATTTAGACAGAAAACTGATGGCTTTTTTAGCCATTTTTTCTCCCGATTTAATACAGTCCTGAAGAGAAATTCCGTCACGTACATTGCCGCCAATGAACAGGCCGGCGTTAGTCTCTTCGATTCGCCCCAGAGCGGTTAAATAGCGATCATAGCCGAGCCCATATTGGGGAATAGCCCGAGGCCAGTACGTATGTTTTACGAATTGGGGCGGAGTGGTTACGCCGACCAATTCCTGCAAATCTAAGCCAAGGCGAGCGAGGAGCTCGTTGGTGTTCAGTTGCGCGATGTCGGGTTGACGCAAACCACCGGCAAAAACGGTTAGCCCGACATGACCGGCGGGGGCGCGATCAGGGAAGAGGGTCGATGAAAATAATATACCGAGGAGCGATCGATGTTCGACGGCTGGCACGAGTCCGCCAAACCCGTCCAGCGGATGGCCTACTTGTTCGCGTCGGTACCCTAGAAAAAGCGACGAAACGGGGGGCTGGGTAATTTCGCTCAGGAGGGCCAGCGGGCGTTCTGCCTGCGGTCCAAAAGACAGTTGCGCCAAGCTGGTAGCCGGCAGGGCGAGTAGCACGAGATCAAATTCTGCTGTATGGTAAGCGCCGGACTCCTGCCAATTGAGTCGATGCGGCCGGCCGGGTTGGATAGATTCAAGCGTCGCCTTGAGCTGCACCGCGCCCAATGGTAATTTAGCGGCTAGGGTAGTGGTCAGGGTTTGTAACCCGCCTTTGAAGGAGACGATTGGCGCAACGCCTGACTCGCCACGGGCTTTTTTCGCTTTCGCATTGGCCAGCATGCCGCGGAGCAGGGAACCATGGGAGCGCTCCGCTTCCCACAAGGTGGGAAAGGCGTGGCGAACGGAGAGCTTCTCAGGATCTCCCGCGTAGATACCAGCGATGAGTGGGTTGAGAGCGTAGTCGACCAATTCTTGCGTAAAATGAGAACGTACTAATTCCGCCAAACTTAAATCAGTCGGTCGCACCCGTGCGCGGGTGAGCATTTCGGAGAAAATTGCGCATTTGGTCCGAAAGGAAAATAGGGGTGTGCGGAAAAAAGAGAGCGGTGACATCGGCACAGGGACGAATTTTCCCCCACGCACGATGAACCGTTTTTTAGATGCTGCATTGGCAATTTGGAGATCGGGCTCAAGCCCAACCTCTTTAATTAATTGGCGAACTTCACTAGCGCCTAATTGAAGGGAGTTAGGGCCGCCCTCGATCACATAGCCGTTCTCGGAGAAAGTTCGGATCGCGCCGCCGGTTTGGGCGGATTGTTCAAATACTTTTACAGCATAGCCCCGCTCGCTTAGGCGATAAGCCGCGGTTAGTCCAGTGATGCCGGCTCCGATAACGGCGATGGTGGGTGAAGTGTGGGGCACGGTGCGAGTGAGCTGGTTTTATTATATGCGAAATGAAGGAGACTGGCTGCGCATATTTTGCCCGTTACTGCGCCCACTTATTGCCACCCAGTCACCGTTGAAACAAGCGCTTCCATGCACTCAATTTTGGCTTGAGGCATGATCCCATGACCGAGGTTAAAAATATGGCCGCGGGTTCCGCGCATCGTGTTCAACAAACGAGAGGTTTCGCGGCGGACAATCTCGGGGGTGGTATTCAGCAGCACGGGGTCGAGGTTGCCTTGGAGGGCTACGTTGCTCGGGAGAAGTTTGCGGGCGACTCCAAGATCAATGGTCCAGTCAACGCCGAGCACGCTGGCGCCGCTAAAAGCCTGATCGGTAAGTTGAGCCGGAGTGCCTTTGGCGTAGAGAATGACGGGGAACCCCTTAGGCAAAGCCGCAATGATGGTGCGAATCCAACGCAGGGAGGCGGCTTCATAATCTTGGCCGGCGATAATTCCGCCCCAAGAGTCAAAGATCTGAATCGCATCAACGCCCGCACGGATTTGCATTTTAAAATAGTCGATGAGCGCGGCCGTTAATTTTTCCATCAGCGCCTCAAAAAATACTCGATCCGAGTAAAAAATTGTTTTGCTGCGTTCGAAATCGTCTGCGCTGCCGCCTTCGAGCATGTAGGTTGCCAAGGTCCAAGGGGAACCGCCGAAGCCTAAGAGCGCTTTTTCACCTTTGAGTTCCGCTTTGACGCGCGCCAAGGCCTGACCGACATAAGCGAGGCGCTCGCTTACGCCTGCTCCGTCGAGACGAGCAAGCTGCGTGCTATTCTCAAGGCGGTAATCCATGGCAATGCCGCCCGTATCGCGAAATTTGTAGCCCTGGCCCATCGCCTCAGGAATCACGAGAATATCGGAAAAAATAATAGCCGCATCGAGCGCGAAACGGCGGAGCGGTTGTAACGTAACTTCCGCGGCCAGCTCGGGCGTTTTGACCATTTCTAAGAATGAAGATTTAGCTTTGAGGGCTCGGTATTCAGGTAAATAGCGGCCCGCTTGACGCATGATCCAGACCGGTGGTCGATCGAGGGTTTGGCAAGCAGCGGCAGCGAGAAAACGTTCGCGGGAATTCATGATTTTTAAAATGGGTCGGCGTAGCCTCAATTAGGCCTCAGCCCAATTTTTCGGTTTAAGGAAATCGTCCATTAGTTGTGCCTCGGGTGTACCGAGAGCAGGTTGCCAATTATAGTGCCAAGCAACCAAAGGCGGGAGGGACATTAAAATGGATTCAGTGCGGCCACCACTCTGTAAACCGAAGTGCGTGCCGCGGTCCCAGACGAGATTAAACTCTACATACCGGCCGCGGCGATAGAGTTGGAAATCACGTTCCCGCTGGCTGTAGGGGGTTGCTTTGCGCTGCTGCACAATCGGTAGATAGGCGGGTAAAAAGGCATCACCCACGCTGCGCGTTAGTGCAAAACTGCGGGTGAACCCCAGTGCATTAAAATCATCAAAAAATAATCCGCCGATCCCGCGTGCTTCTTGGCGGTGTTTCAGGAAAAAATAATCATCACACCAATTTTTGAAGCGCGGATGAAGATCGGCCCCGAACGGCTCACAGGCCTCCCGAGCGGTGCGGTGCCAATGAATGCAGTCAGCAGTAAATCCATAATAAGGGGTTAGATCAAAGCCGCCGCCAAACCACCAGACCGCGTCGGCGCCTTCGCCGGCGATAAAGAAGCGGACGTTGAGATGAACGGTCGGTACATAGGGATTCAGCGGATGCAACACGAGCGATACCCCAAGGGCTTGAAACGCTTTCCCCGCGAGTTCCGGGCGTGTGGCGGTGGCCGAAGCGGGAAGGGCGGCGCCGGTGACATGGGAAAACCCGACGCCAGCTTTTTCGAAAACGGCTCCTGTGCTCATTACCCGTGAGCGCCCGCCGCCGCCTTCGGGGCGGGTCCAAGCGTCTTCTTGGAAATGACCACGGCCATCCTCGCGCTCAAGGGATGCACAGATACTATCTTGCAGGTTTAGCAGATAGGCGCGGACGGCATGGAGATCGGTGGGCATAGTTACAATCACTAGGTAGTCATAAAGGATTACAAAAATACACGAAAAAGCTCTGGTTTAATGAGACCCTCTGGCATCCAGGACTCGATAAAATTTTCTCCCTGCTTGACGCATCTGCTAGAGTGGCTCCGTTTGACCTGTCCACGCGATGCGCGTTATGGTCAAGTTGCCCCTGTTTTTATCGTCGCATGAATTCCGCCGTCTTAACCACTATTGCCGCTACCGGTTTTACTGTCGCATTTTTTCATGCGGCGATCCCGACCCACTGGTTGCCTTTTGTCTTGGTGTCGCGCGCCCGTAATTGGAGTAGAGGCAAGACCTTTGCGGTCGCGATCTTCGCGGGGTTAGGGCACGTCGCGCTCACAAGTCTCTTGGGGCTTGGGGTGGCTTGGTTTGGCTTTAAACTTGATGAGCAAGTGGAGCAGCTATTTCCGTTACTAGCGGGAGGTGTCTTGCTGGTGATAGGGGCCTTCTACTTTTGGCGGCAATGGCGTGGCCAGGGAGTGCTCCATCATCATCTGGTTGGCGGGCAGCATCAAGAAAGCGCGACCTGCGGCCATGAAGTGAACCACAGTCATTGGGAAGATGAGCTCAAAGATAGCACTATGGTTTCGGACCGCGCGAGTGATTGGTCGGCGATTAGTGGTCTTTTCATGATGCTGACACTTTCCCCCTGCGAAGGCTTTTTGCCTGTTTATTTGTCCGGGGTACAGTTCGGCTGGCGGGGATTCTTCGTACTCAGTGTGATTTTAGCACTGGGGACTTTGGCGGGTATGCTCGGCTTTACTTGGCTGACTTTGCTGGGTTTTGAGCGGTTCCGCTTACAACGATTTGAGCGCTATGAAGCCGCGATGCTTGGGACGATTTTTACTGTTTTAGGCATTTTGCTGCTGGGGTTTCAGCATAGTCACTAAGTAATTTAAAATCGCTGGAACTGTGACGGCTGGTTTTGGTCTCAATGAATTGGTATCGTTTGGCTGTTTAGCTTTTTTAAACTAAATATTTTCCGATTAAGTGATTTATGAGAATGAATTCACCCGCTTTTCGATTCCTGCTTCTCTCGGTTCTAATTTACAGTCTGACGGGCTGTGCGAGTGCAAATTCCACTGAGGCCGCGCCGCTTTCGACCGATAGCTATGAGCTTAAGGTGATGGAAACATCTCGAAATCATTCGCTCACAAGCGAAGAGAATCTGCAATTACGCCAGTCGATCGTGGAGTTTTTGCAAGGGAGGGGCCCGCTTCAGCCCGGCGTCTACTATGTGCGCGTGAATTTTCCGCAGGAAATTGAGGGGGGCGCGGGGGATTATATGGTGGTTCAGCTTACCGTGGCTCCCGCTGTCACGACTTACACCTATCTACCTTCATACTCGGCGGGCGGGGCTTCGTCTTATGAACCGTATGATCCTCTTTATTTTAATTCGCTCTACTCAAGTTCGCCTTATTATCAGCAATTTGATTATCGCGCTGGTCGCTATTATCCTACTTATCCGCGATACTTTGGAAGGCCGCGCTTGCCTCAAAGGGAACCAGAGCCGCGGTATTTCTCTGATCAACAGAGAAAACCTGATAAACGGCCAGAGCCCTATGCCAGAAATTTACCGATGACTAAGGGCGATCATGATCATGATCGCTCACCCCCTGTCGCCAATCTTCCCTCCCCGGAATCCAAGCGGACTCGGCCTAATCATGTCTCGGGGCAGCCGGCTAATCCACCGGTGGATAATCGAAAAAGAACTCCATCGCCTGCACCGCGAGGGGACGCTGCGCCTCAGCCTAAATATAACCCGACCCGCGGAAGATCCGAAGAGGCGCAACCAGAAAGGCGGCGAGCTGAAGTGCGCCCGATGCCCACGGAAAGATCGGGTGGGTCATCTTATTCCCCCATGCCGCACGCGCGTCCTGGCCCTGAGCCGGTAGCACCCGCGGCACGTGATTCCGATAATGACGGTAAGAAGCGCCAGCAGCAAAACTAGACCCTTAAGCTGGGCTTTTTGAACGGTCGCAACCGCCGTGCTGAATCCCGCCTTACGGGCTAAATTTGTTCGAGCGGTAGCTCGTGCAAATTCAGCTCAGGATTTTTTTCCTTAAAATAGCGCAGGGTCCAGTCGTTGGGGAACAGCGCAATCGGTTGCTGAAATTTATCAGTCCCGAAGCTAACACCGGTAGCAACAATCAGCCGTGTGAAGTCGAAGCTTTTTCCGGGGAGTGGCGCGATACTGGGCGAAAAAGAAATCCAGCGCAGGAGCGTCCATGGAGTGGGGCTGAGCCTTGATTCGGCGTTGTATTCAGCTTTGAGGCGGTATTCGACAACCTCGAATTGCAACGGACCCACGGCCGCAAGGAGCGTTGCCCCTGAAGGAGCATTTTTGGCGGCAAAGGATTGGACGACGCCTTCTTGCAGGAGTTGCTCCAATCCTGCCCGAAATTTTTTGGAATCTGACGGATTCGGGTTCGCGATATACGTAAAAACCTCGGGCGGGAAACGCGGGATTTCGTCAAAGGCGATGCTCCGATCTTCCGTCAGGGTATCGCCAATGCCAAAGGAGTCGTGGCCGACTAGACCGATGACATCACCGGGCCAAGCTTCGTCGACGGTTTCGCGCTCTTGGCCAAATAATTTATGCGACGAAGAAAGGCGCACTTGTTTGCCCGTACGTTGATGAGTGACCACCATGTCGCGTTCAAATTTGCCTGAGCACACGCGCAAAAAGGCAATTCGGTCCCGATGATTGGGATCCATATTGGCTTGGATTTTGAAAACGAAGCCAGAGAATTTTTCACTTGTAACCGTCACTTCGCGAGCGGTGGTGGTTGCCGCCATCCCGGGTACGGTGACGCTCACAGAATTCCGCGGTGCGGGTGGCACGGAGTCTTTGAGAAAACCATCAAGCAGGAGTTGGATTCCAAAATTATTAACGGCGCTGCCAAAATAAACTGGCGTCTGTTGGCCCGCTTGCACGGCCTTGAGGTCAAAAGCGTGACCGGCGCCATCGAGCATCTCGAGCTGTTCCTTAACTTCATTGAAGGTGAAGTCGTCGAGTTTTCCGCGTACGGCATCATCATCGAGGGATGTAACGTTGACGGGGGCTTGATATTTGCCGCCCGGAACGCGCTCAAATAAATGCACTTCTTTAGAGCGACGATCATAGACTCCTTTGAAAGAAGGTCCATTACCGAGGGGCCAAATGACGGGCGCACATTGCAGGCCGAGCACGCTCTCAAGTTCATCGAGCAAGGCGAACGCATTAAGCGTCGGGCGGTCGCACTTATTCATGAAGGTAAAAATTGGCACGCCGCGGCGGCGGCAAACTTCGAAAAGTTTACGGGTCTGAGCCTGCACACCTTTACCGGCGTCAATCACCATCAACGCGGCGTCGACGGCGGTGAGAACGCGATAAGTATCTTCCGAAAAATCTTTATGCCCCGGGGTGTCGAGTAAGTTGACGGCGCAACCGGCATAATCAAATTGAAGAACCGTGGAAGAGATAGAAATTCCGCGCTGCTTTTCTAGTTCCATCCAATCAGATGCGGTGGCGCGTTGATTTTTTCGGGCGGTTACAGAGCCAGCGAGATGCAGCGCATTCCCGTAAAGCAAGAATTTCTCAGTTAACGTCGTTTTGCCTGCATCGGGGTGCGAGATAATCGCAAAAGTGCGACGGCGGGCGATTTCCTGGGCGGGAGACATAAAGGGCTATCGAATCAACACGAACGGCAGCCGAGGGGAAGTCCAGACTTTGGCCAACTTGCGCCCCGATGAGGTTATTGGTTTGTCCGCTGACGCCATTGCCGTGCCCAGTAGACCATGGCAATCAGTGCTAATATGAAGCTAATCGCTACTAACACTGCGAGGAGAGGAAGTATAATCGCGAGTGCTGCTAGAACAATGCTCGAAAATGTTTCGGCGAGCGCAAATAGGGGGTTGAGTAATCCACCACTCACAGCCGTTGAACCTGCCCGCAGGGTGCCAGTCGCTGCATGCACGCTAAATGCGGCGCCACCGCCCACCACAATGGCTAACGTCCCTGTCACCCAAGGGGGCATCGTGCTCGTCTCGATGCCCGACGCTGCTGCGAGTTGCGCGGCCATAATCAGAGTGCCGGCCAGAGCCGCAACCGGAGCCCCAGCTACATCCAGTGCGTGATCAAGCCAAGGAATCAGCATGCCGAGAATTTCTATTACACAGGCGCAACAAAGACAGGCCATCGCCGGGAGCGAACCGAGCCAAGCAAACCCGTGGCCTGGATTAATCCAGCCCAAGTGCAGCCCAATCGATACCATCGCAAGGGGCGCAAAGATACGCAGTCCGCAAGCTGCGCTCAGAGAAAAGCCAACCAGGATGGCGAATCCATAGCTGGCCAAATTTTCCATAGTGCGGGGAAGGGCCTAGATTCTCTGCAAGCTCTAGTAACTGCTAAGTTGCGGGAAAAAATGGAGAGGTCGTTTCTTAATGACCGTTTTTTCCGTGCTTGGCCCGGAAGCGAGCGAGCTCAGGGTAAGCTTTGGTGGTGTCGCCATAAACGTTGCCCGCGTGATCCTTACCACGGACTAAGTAGAGGTGATGCCATGCGCCAATTTGCTCGTGATTGGCGCGAACCCGCGTGCTCACAAAACGCATGGTGTAGCCACAGCGTCGCTTGCTGCTGGTGTTAGGCTCACTGCCGTGAATAATGCGGCCATCGTGTAAACTGCATTGATTGGCCTCGAGTTCGATGGGGATAGCTTTCGTGATATCGCGCTGCGCCTCTTTAATTTCATCGTTGAAGACTGCCTCGCCTGGCTTGAGGTCATCGTAATCAGAGAAGCCTTGTTTACCGGAAGTATGCGTGCGCGGGATGATGCGCATGCAGCCATTTTCGGTCGTGGAGGGGTCGATTGCGATCCAGACTGTGACCACTTCCATCGGGCTGATCATCGTATTCCAATAGTGGGAGTCCTCGTGCCACGGTACCCGCTTACCATTGCCGCGTGGTTTGCAAATGAAATGACTAGCGAAAAGAGCGATATCTGGTCCTAGAATGGGGGAGACTAGGTCGAGGACTTCATCAGCCATCAGCCACTCGAACAGTTCGGGATGCTGAAAGTGGGGGACATCCATCGACTCAGGCCGAACGTCTGTCTCAAGGTTGCTTAAAATTTTCTCGAAGCAATTTTTGAGTCCGGCAAACTTTTCTGGGGAAAAAACTGGCTGCCGGAATATATGATAACCTTGGTCGTGGTAGTGGGCGACTTCGCCAGGGGTCAGGCGGTGAGCCGCAGTGCGAGCAACGGAGGTAGAAGGCATAAGTGGGTTATTTTTAAAGAGAAGATCGTGGCAAGATTTTTATACCCAGCGAGGTTAAAGTCCGGCGACATTCCAGCCTGGCCGGTAAGTTCGGCGCAAAAATGCATTGGCCGCGGGCACGTTGGTGAATTGCAGGCGCGCTGCGTTCCAATCTAAGGTCGTGTGCGGAAAGCGCACCGCCACTGTGCCGAGTAAGACGGTTTCCGTCAGCGGGCCGGAATAGTCAAACGAGGCGGTAGGCTTGCCGGGGCCTCCCACGCAGGCTTGGGCCCAATCGTTCCAATGGTGCGAACCTTGCACGGGGGGCATCGGGTAATCCTGAAATTTATCTACCGGATAAAGTTTCGGGGTGGCGATATGAGGCACGTGCAGCACGCCAGCGGTCCCGATGAAAATTGACCCTTGATTGAGTTCATCCTCGGGTTTTGCGGTGGCCGATTTTCTTGCACTCACTTTAGGCGCAGTCACCAGCGCTTGAATTTCAATCGGTGGTCGGTTGTCCCCATCGTACCACGTCACCGCAATCGTGGGATTTTCCGTGTAGCGTGTGCCCGGAAAAGTATAGCGAATATTCGCATTATTCGCCCAATTCCAAGCGTCGGGGGCTGGACCTTCGGAACGCAGTGACAGCGGCGCCGTCAATGCGAGTGATTCAAAAACGGGATCAAAAATATGGCAGCCCATATCGCCAAAAGTGCCGGTGCCGAAATCGAGGCGCCGGCGCCATTGCGCTGGGTGATAATAGTCATCGCCAACAAAAGGCCGATCCGCGCATCCCCCTAGCCACAAATCCCAATTAAAGCCACTGGGAGGAGTCGCGCCCTTAATGGGTGGGGCACCTGTATCGCCCCATTTTTTACTGCTCCAGGTATGAACTTCTTTGATCTTACCAATCGCGCCGCTCTGCACTAAGGCGACCGCTTGTCGGTAAACTTTTTGCGAATGAATCTGGATGCCCATCTGGGTGATGAGCTTTTTCTCGCGGGCATATTCAGTTAGGATACGCGTCTCGTGCAAATCATGCGCCAGTGGCTTTTGACAGTAAACGTGCTTGCCCAGTTGCATCGCCGAAAGCGCGATGGGGGCGTGGAGATGGTCCGGGACCGAAACATTAACTGAGTCGATCTGGGAGCCTTCTTTGTCGAGCAACTCGCGCCAGTCTTGATAGATTTTAACGCCCGGAAAATTGGCCTTCACATTTTCCAGCCGATTTAAATCAACTTCAGCTACCGCTACGAGTTTGACGAAAGGGTTGCTGCACAGCACTTCGAGATCGGACCACGCCATACCGGAAGCGCCAAAGCTGGCGTGACGCAAGATTTTGCTCGGCGGATTAGCGATCAGCTGGCGCGTAATAAAGGGAGCCGCCAAGGTCGCGGTGCCGATTGTTTTAACGAAGGAACGTCGCGAATGATTCAAGGGGGATTGCATGAGAAATGGGGGCCGCTCCCACGTACGTGGCCGAGAGCCGTGTGGCTCGCAATCTTTTACCGGTAAAAGATTGGGGTAGGGCGTCCGTGATTTAATGGCCTGAGTTATTTTACGCTGGCGGGGTGGCCGTTCCTTTGGGCACATTAAGAGAGTCGTTAATTTTGCTTCACCCCGCCCAGTTATTTTCAATCGCGCGTCTCTGTATCTATGAATTCCCCCGCTCTGACCAGTAAGGCTCAGCTTTTTTTAATGATGGTGTTAGAGTTTTTTATCTGGGGCGCTTGGCTCCCGCTCATTTTCGGCTATCTACCGAGCCTGGGTTTTACGCCGGGCCAGCAATCGCTCATTCTTAATGCCTTCCCGATCGCCTCCATCGTCGGAATGTTTTTTAGCAATCAGTGGGCGGACCGGCGTTTTGTCCCAGAGAAATTTTTGGCTTTCTCTCATCTCGTCGGTGGCCTCGCCATTCTCGCTTGCGGGTTCACTCGGGACTTTAGCTCGTTCTTTTTTCTGATGCTCGCGCATTGTTTGTTTTATGTCCCCACCATCTCGATCACCAATTCGATCGCTTTCGCTAATCTGCGCAATCCCGACAAAGAATTTGGCCTCGTGCGGATGGGGGGCACCATCGGGTGGATTCTCGCTGCGTGGCCATTTACTTTTATTTTTGTTAATTGGGCTGCGGTAAGTGCGGCTCAGCCGGTCGGGTTCGTGGCGTGGTTAGGCACTGCTTTAGCTAATCCCCTGACAGGGGCGGCCGCCCAAGCAGCCACCAAATGGACGTTCATAGTTGCCGGTCTCGCCTCCCTCGTGTTGGCGGCTTTTAGTCTGACCCTGCCCCGCAGCGCGCCGAAAGTGGCCCGCTCTTCCGGTGAGAAATTGGCCTGGGTCGAGGCCCTGAAACTTTTACGTCATCCTTTCTTGCTGACGCTGTGGGTGGTGACCCTCGTAGATTCTTTTGTGCATAATTGTTATTTTAATTGGACCGGAGTTTTCCTCGGCACCGCGCGCACGGCGGGAGGCGTCGGCATCGCGGCTAATTGGATCACGCCCATCATGAGTATTGGCCAAGTGGCGGAAATTCTCACGATGTTTGTCCTCGGGGCGACCTTGAAGAAATTCGGGTGGCGCCCGACCATGATCGTCGGGATTCTGGGGCATGCTGCCCGATTCGCCGTCTACGCTTTTTATCCCCAAAGCGCAGTCATGATTATCCTTGTGCAAGTCCTGCACGGCATCTGTTACGCTTTCTTCTTTGCGACTGTTTATATCTTTGTGGATGCTTATTGTCCCAAGGATATTCGCACCAGTGCTCAGGGCCTTTTTAATCTGCAAATTCTCGGGGTCGGCGCTTTACTCGCTAACTCAATCTGTCCGTATCTTATTCAGAAAGTTTACGCGACGGGCACGGGGACCGATTTTCAGGGGCTCTTTCTCGTTCCCCTCGCCACCGCTTCGCTTGCCGCCATCGGGTTGGCACTATTTTTCCGTCCCCCAACTGCTGGCCCAGAGGTTGGGGCGGTGCATGGGGCAACCCAACAGTGAGCGTGGTAGGTAATATTATGCATACTCAATTGCGGGTCCTCGTCGTGGGCTGTGGTCACATGGGCACCTCCCATGCCCGAGCCTATCATAATTTATCGACGGATTTTACGATTGTGGGTCTCGTTGCTCGCGGACCGGCCTCCCGGGGAAAATTGAACGCAGAATTTGGCGGACGTTATGCGGAATTTTCGGATTATTTTCAGGCGCTTACGCAGACCAAACCAGACGTAGTTTGTATCAGTACATATGTGGAGACGCATGCCGCTTACGCGATGGCCGCCTTAGAAGCTGGCGCACATGTTTTTTTGGAAAAACCTTTATCTGACAATTTAGCGGATTGTGCGCGGGTTATCGCCACCGCGCGGCGAATGCAACGCCAGCTCGTCGTGGGCTACATTCTTCAAGTTCATCCTGCCTGGCAAAAATTTACCGAATTAGCCCGTACGCTCGGCCAGCCACTCGTGATGCGGATGAATTTAAATCAGCAAAGCTCGGGGACTGAGTGGGCGACCCATCAAAATTTGCTCCGCTCGACATCGCCCATTGTTGATTGTGGTGTTCATTATGTCGATGTGATGTGTCGAATGACTGGCGCGCGACCAGTCAGTGTGAATGGAATCGGCGCGCGGCTCTCAGATGAAATTGCGCCGGGACAGTTTAATTATGGTCACTTACAGGTTGTTTTTTCGGACGGTTCCGTGGGTTGGTATGAAGCCGGTTGGGGGCCGATGATGAGTGAGACTGCTTATTTTGTTAAAGATGTGATCGGCCCGAGAGGGTCAGTCAGTATCCTCGCGACTGCCGCAGCGGGCGCGGGTCAGTCAGCAAATGTCGATGCGCATACGCAGACTGAGCAGTTGCGTTTGCATCATGCCGCACGCGGGCCAGACGGTAAATTTTTGCAAGCTGACGAAATTATTCCCGTCCGCGATGAGCCTACACACGATGAGCTGTGTCGGCGGGAGCAGGAATTTTTTGTACGCGCCATTCGCGAGCAGATCGATCTGACCGCTCATTGGCAAAGTGCCCTCGATAGTCTGCAGATTGTGCTAGCTGCCGATCAATCATTTCGCGAAGGCCGTACCATTAAACTTTAAATATCAACCCTCTGCATCATGTCGCGTAATCGCATCGTTCATGCCTTGTTTTTAATCACTTTGATGGGCGCGACAGCCTGGGCCGCGGTCACCCCGCCAACCGGCTTTACTGCGCTGTATAATGGACGTGATCTTACGGGTTGGCGCGGTGGGGATACCTTTGACCACCGGCAATGGTTAGCGATGGCCGCAGCGGCGCAGGCGAAACGAGATGGCGAGTGGACTACTGATATGCGCAAGCATTGGCACGCCGCGGGTGATGAATTAGTGAATGATGGCAATGGCAAGTACGCTACGACGGTCGCTGATTACGGTGATTTTGAATTATTATTAGATTATCGCACCGTAGCGCGGGCCGATTCGGGGATTTATTTACGCGGCTGCCCGCAAGTCCAGATTTGGGATTACACCGAGCAAGCTAAGTTCAGCCTAGGGGCCAACAAAGGCTCGGGCGGGCTGTGGAACAATTCAGTGGGTGCTGCCGGCAAAGACCCTTTGGTTAAGGCCGATCGTCCCTTGGGGGAGTGGAATCATTTTCGGATCGTGATGGTAGGCTCCCGCGTGACGGTTTGGTTGAACGAACAACTCGTGGTCGATCACGCCAGACTGGAAAATTACTATGATCGGTCCCAACCAATTCCGGTGCGCGGTCCGATTGAGTTACAAACGCATGGTGGGGAAATTCGCTGGCGAAATATTTTTATCCGCGAGATTGGCGCTACGGAAGCGAATCAGTGGCTAGCCAGCCATGGTGAGCACCCTGGCTTTAGTAACGTTTTTAATGGTCGTGATTTGACTGGCTGGGCGGGGGCGGTGACGAGCTATGCCGTCATTGATGGGGCGATCGTCTGCCGCCCTCAATACGGCGGCGTGATTCACACGACTGAGGAATTTTCGGATTTTGTGGCTCGCTTGGAGTTTAAACTGCCCCCTGGAGGAAACAATGGCCTCGCCTTGCGTTATGCAGGGGTTGGCGATGCGGCCTATACCGGTTGGTGTGAGTCTCAGGTACTTGATGACTGTTATGAACAGGTGACAGGCGAGAAAATCGATCCACGGCAAGCTCATGGATCGGCCTATGGTATGATTGCCGCAGCGCGTGGTTATCAGCGACCGACGGGCGAGTGGAATTTTGAGGAGGTTACCGTACGCGGATCTACGCTAAAAGTAGAACTGAACGGCACGCTCATTCTCGAGGGTGATCTTGCTTTGGTGAAGGACAGTTTGGCTAATCGCTTACATCCCGGTAAGACGAGGGTGAGTGGCTCCTTCGGTTTCGCTGGACACAATGATCCGGTCGCTTTTCGCGCCATTCGTCTGTTACGGCTCTAGGGGGAATCCGGCTAAGCGTGGGCCCGCTAGCGTGAGCAGCGTTGAAAAATTAAGCGAATTGCCTCCCCAAGCCCCGCGGTTGTGTTCAGGCTGCGTTCGTCATGGCACTTATCGGCAAACGCAATTTACTTCCTATCGTTCGTTCCGCTCAACCCGGGTTTTACTTGGATGGGGGTACGCATGGGGAAATACTGTTACCCGGTCGCTATGTTCCGCCGGGGGCAACCCCAGGAGGAAAGATTGATGTTTTTGTTTATCGTGATTCTGAGGATCGTTTAGTTGCCACGACGCAAAAGCCCAAGGCGGCGGTCGGTGAATTCGCTTATTTACAAGTGGCGGCCGTCAGTCCGCGCATCGGGGTTTTTCTGAATTGGGGTTTGGAGAAAGACTTGCTGCTCCCGATTCGGGAGATGGATGGTCCTTTAAACCCCGGTGATTGGGTGGTGGTCCAGGTGGCGCTCGATGAGCAAACTGACCGACTCGTGGCGAGCGCCCGATTGAATCGTCGGCTCGATCTTGCTCCAGCTACTTACGGGGAAGGCGAAGCCGTTAAGCTTTTGGTCGCAAGTAAGAGTCCACTCGGCTATAACCTGATCGTGAATGACGCTCACTGGGGCTTAATTTACGATTCGGAGCTGCCGGCGGGTTTAAAGATTGGCGATTTGCTGGTGGGTTATGTGCGAAGAATTCGGCCGGATGGAAAGCTGGACTTGGCGCTTGGTCAGGCTGGCTATCGACGCATCGCTCCACTGACCGATCAGATTATTGCTATTCTCCAAGCCAAAGGTGGTCGCTTGCCTTATCACGATAATAGTCTGCCTGAAGAAATCCGGGAGGTCTTTGGGATGAGTAAAAAAGCCTTCAAGCAGGCGATTGGGCTGCTTTTTCGCGAGCGGCGTATTTTTATTGAGCCTGACGGCATTCGGCTAGCGACGCCGGAGGATAAAATCTGAGGATGGACTCAGCACCAACGCACCTTCATCTTATGGTTATGAACAAAGCTAAAACGCCCCGTCAGGAAACCAATTCCTCTAGTCCGCGTAACGTTGCGGTACGAGCGGTGCCCATTGAGCTCTGCCAATTCATCAAATTTGGCGGACTGACCGAGAGCGGTGGTGAAGCTAAGCAGCTGATCAGCGAGGGCCTTGTGTTGTTGAATGGAGTGGTGGAGACGCAGAAGCGCAAGCAGCTCGTGGTCGGTGACAAGGTGAAGGCCAATGGCCATGTGATTATTGTTAAGTTGGCCTAAGGGTCGCGCGACTCGCCATGCCTTTTTCTCATTTAGGATTATCGGCGCCGCTGCTGCGAGCGGTGGCCGCTCGGAATTACTTAACCCCCACGCCGATCCAAGCACTGGCGATTCCCGCAGTGCTGAGCGGCGGTGATGTGTGGGCCTGCGCGCAGACGGGTTCAGGTAAGACCGCCGCTTTTGCGCTGCCTCTATTACAGAAACTCGCGATGACGCGGCGGGAGCGGGGGCGCTTGGTGCGAGCCCTGATTCTGGCCCCGACGCGCGAGCTCGCCGCACAGATCGGTGAGTCGCTGCGGAATTATGCGCAATTTCTGCCCGAGTCGCTTAAAACGCTCGTTGTCTATGGTGGAGTCTCAATCAATCCACAGATGATGGCCCTCGGTGGCGGGGCCGATATTATTGTCGCGACGCCGGGGCGGTTGCTCGATCTCATTGATCATAATGCCGTCTCCTTGTCGGCAGTTTCCGTATTGGTATTGGATGAAGCCGATCGGCTGCTGGAGCTTGGCTTCACCGCGGAATTAACCCGCATCCTGGGGCTGTTGCCGGAGCGTCGACAAAGTCTGTTGTTTTCAGCAACGTTCCCGCCGAGCGTTGAGGCGTTAGCTGCCGGCCTATTGCGCAATCCTATTCGGCTAGAAATTCCTGCTGAACCAGCTACCGCGCCTGATATTTTGCAGCGGGCGATCGAAGTTGATCCGTTGCGGCGTACGCAATTATTACGGCATTTAGTTCAGGAAAATAAATGGAGTCGGGTACTTGTATTTTTGGCGACCAAGTACGCCACCGAGCACGTTGCTGAAAAGCTGCGTAAGGCCGGACTCGCTGCTACCGCTTTTCATGGTGAATTAAGCCAAGGCGCGCGCACGCAAGCACTCGCTGATTTTAAAGCCGCGAAGGTACAGGTGCTACTGACGACGGATCTGGCTTCTCGTGGCATCGATATTATCGAATTACCGGTTGTCGTGAATTATGATCTCCCCCGCTCAGCGGTCGATTATCTCCATCGAATTGGTCGAACCGGTCGGGCGGGTGAGAGTGGGGTGGCGATTAATTTTATCAGTGCCGGGACCCACGCGCATTTTAGTCTCATTGAAAAGCGGCACGGTCTCAATTTACCTCGCGAACACATCGAGGGATTTGAGCCGATTGAGACTGAAGTGCCTTCGCCTCCGACCGGAGGAATTAAGGGCCGGCGAAAGAGTAAAAAAGATAAGCTGCGAGAAGCAGCCGCGGGTGGGGCGGAGCAATCCGCAGCCCCGCTCGCGGGAAAAAAATTTTCGTGGCCACGGTTGCGCTAAATCAATTGTCCAGATCGATCACGCCTTGGGCGGTGCTGAGAGCCTCGAGTACGCGATAATCTAAGCTATCTTTTGCGTGGGCTTTGAGATTAATTTTAAAGCCAGTTAGCAAAGTTTTCATAACCTCGCTGTGAGTCTTGGCGTTGGGGGTGATTTGAATGCGCTCGAGGGCTTTGGGGCCGTGATCGATGAACGCTGCAGCCGCGGCATAGAGTTCGGTGGTGGTTTTACCTTTGAGCGTTCCGTTCCGGACGGTAACTTCCATCAGCCCGTCTGGAGTGATGAACTTGAAGGGCATTTGCGGCAGCTTGATTTGCATGAGCCACTCTAACGTGAAAGTCACCGGATGACAGTTATAACGTTAGCCAATCGCCGTTCTGCAGGAAAAATACGCTCTGCCTTCGCAGCGAAACTCCGCGTGTCCCTTAGCCAGACCTAGTTAGCCGATTAACGCGTCGCTTAATTTATTTTCGGAATAGCAGTACGGACAAGACTGCGGGGGCACATAGCGTGGGTCTTTTTGCTCGGTTACGCTTAAAGGCATCTGACATTTGAAGCACATAGCAGAATTGGTTTCGCGCAGTGCGGGGTCTAGGCCAACGCGATAGTCAAAGACGAAGCATTCGCCGTCGTAGTGTGCGCCGCCACATTCCTCGAAATATTTTAAAATGCCGCCATCGAGTTGATGTACGTTGAGAAAACCGGCCTGTTCCATGTAGGGACCGGCTTTTTCGCAGCGTATGCCACCGGTGCAAAACATCACAATGGGTTGAGTTTTTAGTTCAGCCGGCAATTTACTGACTGCCGCAGGAAAGTCGCGAAAATGATCAATGCCAGCTGGGCGAGCGCCGCGAAAGGTGCCCATTCGGACTTCGTAATCATTACGGGTATCTAGGAGAGTAATGGGTCGGCCCTCATCAAGCCATTGTTTGAGTGTGCGAGCTGGCAATTTAGCAGTTGGGTGCTGCGCGGGGTCGATACCGGGAACTCCAAAGGCGATAATTTCTTTTTTAATTTTTACGAGCATCCGGCTGAATGGTTGCTCAACACTTTCACTTTCTTTGGGCGTGAGGTCCTCTAGTCCTGGGACGCGGCGCAGGGCCTGAAGAAATTCATCTACAGCGGTGCGGGTCCCGGCGATAAAAAGATTAATGCCTTCGGGGGTAAGTAAAATTGTACCGCGCAGGGAACCTGCGTTGGCTAAATTCATCAGGTGCTCCTTCAGCGGCGGCAGGTTGCTAAGCGGCGTAAATTTGTATCCGGAGAGATTGATATAGGGGGGCATCAGTGAATTCAGATGGTACAGGGTTGCGCCCCATTGCGGCCATCAAAATTATCAAATTATGGGCGCATGGATTGTCCTTTGTGCTCGAGTTATTTTATGGTTCAACTGCTCTGCCACTCGCACCGATGAAGCCCAATATTAAATTAGCCGAGACCCGCATGCCTGATGGTGCCCGGATGACGCTGCACTCGCACGACGGCAGCTTTTGCATCCGGCTTGATGGGCGTGATTTGATGCACTCGCTTACGGCTGCTTCCGAGTTGTTGCTGGGTGATCTAGCGCTGCTTCCATTCGCTCAATCGACCTCACCACGCGTGCTGATTGGCGGTTTGGGGCTGGGGTTTACTTTAAAGCGGGTCTTAGAAAAAACGAAGGCACAGGCGATCGTTCATGTGGCTGAATTGATGCCTGAAGTGGTGGAGTGGAATCGTACTTTCATGGCCGGACTCAATGGAGCTTATCTGCAGGATCCGCGGGTCACCGTCCTGGTTGAAGATGTCGGAGTAGTTTTAGCGCGGGCCAGTCGGGCGCCGTATGATGCGATTTTACTGGATGTGGATAACGGTCCTGCGGCGATGGTGATGCCGGGCAATACGCGCCTTTACGATAATCGTGGACTGCAGCGGCTCGGTCAGGCTCTGAAGCCTGGCGGGCGGATTGCGCTGTGGTCAGCAGGGATCGATCGGGCTTTCGCCAAGCGTTTCGCGACCGCTGGCTTTAAGGTCGAGGCTGTGCCGGCGCGTTTGCATGCTACCTCGAAGAGCTCCTCTTATATGATTTACGTGGCCGACAAACCGACGGCGCCTCGAGGCGTGGTTTGAGGAACGCTGTTACTTGACTCCGGCCTAAGGGTGCGGCGAAGTAGAGCTATGAGCGCACCAGAAATCAAAATTGAATCGATCAAGATCGGCACGGGCCGCATGCCCCAAAAAGGCGAAGCGGTAACCGTCCATTATACCGGTTGGTTTATGGATGGGAAAAAATTTGATAGTTCCGTCGACCGGGCGGAGCCATTTGTTTTTGTGCTTGGGGCCGGGCAAGTTATCGCCGGTTGGGATCTGGGCGTTGCTACCATGAAAATTGGCGATAAGGTAAAGCTTACTTTGCCGCCCGAGCTTGCCTATGGCCGAGCGGGCTATCCGGGCGCCATTCCACCCAACTCCACGTTGATTTTTGACGTAGAGCTTCTCGCGATTGGCTGAGTCTTGGCACCGAAGTCGGCGCGAGCCTTAGCTCACGCCGGCTAGCACAACCAGTTGCTGCAGACGGGTCATATCAGCGGTTGAAGTCTTTGCTACAAAGCCACGGGCATGGGTGAAATGAACATCGGGACAACTGGCGAGACGGGTAAAATCTAGTCGGGCGTTGTCCTTGAAGCGGGATAAGCCGTAGCCCGTGCTCCGTCGATCTGGATAGACGGTCCCCACGATTTGCGTGCTAAGACCGCGACTTTCAATAAACTGATCAATGCCTAAAGAGGGCTCATCCGGAAGCGGTTCAGTTCGAGGTAGGAAGAGGATTTTTGCCGACTGCCCAGCTAGCGGGAGATCCCAGATGACGGCGTGTTGTCCAAGAAAATCTAAGCGATGGCGCATAGATTTTATGTAATCGAGTAAATCTTCGCCGATCATGCGCATAACTTCCCAGAGCGGCTGGCCCGGTGTAATGCGTTGGGCTGCCGCGAAGCGTCGTAAGAGCGTGACATCAATTGGCGAGATGAGTCGGGAGACGATGGTTGGGGGGGTGCCTAGCCATTGAGCGGTGGTCACTAGACCGCGGCAGTCGAACCACTCAGCGACTTCGAGCCACTCGCAAAATTGGCGGGCGTCTTGATAGAGTTCAAGATGCTGCAATACCAGTGACAGTGAACAGGTGGGCGGATGATCTTTGGGCAGCTGGTGGTGATCGAAATTATGGCGCGAGGGTTCGTGTTGATGGCCTACATCAACAACGCAGATGGTGGGGTTAGATAAGTCTTCTGCCGTGGGCTCGCGCCGCACGAGCGGCACGGGATGCAGCGCGAGCAAGACGCTGCAGGCCAAAAATTCGTCCTTATGGGCACCACCGGGATGGGTGAGAATTGTTTCAATGGGCGTCATTAAAATAGAGTATTATTTCGAGCCGTTGATTTTGGGGCGCGCGATTTGATTTAGGCGACGGGTGAGTCAGGTTAGTTTAATGACGTCCGCCGGTGTGCCAATGCCCACCGGGTTTTCCTTTCGGATGATACGCGGGGGCTCCTTGACTGCTGCTGCCGCCGCGGGAAGTGCGGCGGCCACCACCACCGAATCGGCGACCGCGAGATTCGTTTTCTCCAGCGAAGGCGGCGGGCGGAATTGCTTTATAATCGAAGCCTTCGAGTTGAAGCTGCGGAATGGTGGCTTTGATGAAACGCTCGATTGCCCGAACTTCGCTGGCCTCTTGTGGGGTAACGAGGGTGAAGGCATCGCCGACCGCGGCTGCGCGCCCGGTGCGACCGATGCGATGCACGTAATCGTCGGGCGTCATCGGAATATCGTAATTAATTACATGCGAAATATCCGCTACATCGATGCCGCGAGCAGCGATATCGGTGGCCACCATGACTTCGTACTGGCCATCCTTGAAACCCTTGAGCGCGGCGGTGCGCTGGGCTTGGCTGCGATTGCCGTGAAGCACGGCGACCGTGTGGTTCGCTTCCTTGAGCCGCAGGGCGATTTTGTCAGCGCCATGTTTGGTGCGAGTAAAAATTAAAACACTGTGAAAATCAGTTTTCTCCAGAAGGGCCAAGAGTAGTTTAAATTTTAGCCCTTGGCTGACGGGGTAGATGGCGTGGGTGACGGATTCATTGACCGAGCGTGCGCGCCCGATCGCGATGCGCTCGGGATTGGTCAGGGCAAAGCGGGCTACCGCTTCAATTTCTGGCGGCACAGTGGCGGAAAAAAACAGCGTCTGCCGTTTGCGCGGCGACAGGCTGACGATTTTTTTTACGTCATTAATAAAGCCCATATCAAGCATCCGGTCGACTTCGTCGAGGACCAGGACTTCCAGATGATCTAAGCGAAGCGCACGCTCTTGGAGGAAATCCATTAACCGTCCGACGGTTGCGACCACAATATCACTGCCGGTATGGAGCGCCTTCCGTTGCGCCCCGTAGCCAACACCACCGTGAATGAGGGCGGTCCGTAGGCCTGTGAATTGACCGAATTCGCGAAAGGCTTCATCGACTTGGGCTGCGAGTTCGCGGGTTGGTTCAAGAACCAAGACGCGTGGGGATGGGTTTTTATGACCACCGAGGCGATTTAAAATCGGCAAGGCAAAAGCTGCAGTTTTTCCGGTACCCGTTTGTGCGGAGGCGATAAGGTCGCGGCCGCTGAGAACAACGGGGATCGCCTGCTGCTGGATGGGCGTGGGTTCGCCATAGCCTTTGGCGGCCACCGCGCGGACGATACTTGAGAACAGGCCCAATTTGTTAAACGGCATGGGGCGAATGCCGCGGTGAAATTGGTTAAAAGCGAGTGCAAAAAGAGACGATTGCTCAATCGAGATGGACCTCGTCTTTGCTGATCTTGCTGGGCAGTGTCGTGGAATGTCTCATAACCCCCATGCTAATTTCGACCAAACTGTTATCGAGATGATCGAACATAGCCCGGTGGGTGCGGTGCCCGTGACGCCGGCTTATCAGGATGCGCTTAAACGAATCTACGCGGCCAATCGTGCCTATGCGAATGCCGATCATAAAGACGGTCACGTGACAGCGCGTTCCTTGGCTGCATTACCTTTGTTTCACGCGGGCAATTTGACGGAGTTGTTAGCCGGCCAAATTGCGCCGGAGGCCTTGGAGGCAAATAGCCGCATCTTCGATCGCTATGTCCAATCATTGCCTGCCGCGCGCCGTGCTAAGGCGGAGAGCTATCGTCTCACCGTGGCCGGTCGTGTGGCCCATCATCGGGCGAAGCATGGGATCGCCGCCGCTCATGATCCGGTGCACACTTTAATTCTTGTTCCTGGTACGGGCCCGCATCCTGGTTTGCCGGGAAATTATCTTTACGGCTCCGTTTTTCAGGTTGGCGCCGATGCGGCGAGCAGTCCCTGGGGACTGTATTTGCACGACAGCGATGATGGCGCAGCCAGATTTGATGCGCCTACGATGGCAGAGGTGCTCACTAAGCTGCAGGAGGTGCTCGAAAGTGCGCCTTTCAATATGAACGAGCTGGAGACGCTAGGCTTTCGACTGAATTAGTCAGCGAGTGGCTCGTCTTGTGGGGCGGGCTCTGCGACGAGCGCAAGTGGCGTCAGGAGGGCGCCTTCAGCAGCGAGAGCTTCTGGCATGGGTTTCTTAGTGCGATGGCCCGGCTTAGCCAAGATTTCCACGTAAACGCTGCCGATCCCTTCTGTTTGTGCGGCCGCTTCGATAGCCGGAGTTAATTCTGCTAAGTGCAGGGCTTTCGGGGGCGCTTGATCAACGCCGAGTTGGCAGTCAAAATCCCAGAAATCTACCCCTGTCGGCAAGGCTTTGCGTCGTTCCCGCTTAACGTATTTGCGCACGTCCTGTTTGATTGCTTCGAGGACGCGAGCATCTGCCTTGGCGGGTTCTTTAAGTTGAAAAGTTTTCTTCATAGCTGACCTCGTATGAGCGAAGCGGGTCAGTGAGGGGAGGAAATTCGGCGAACAATCATTTATCTTAAGCAGAAGGGCCGTCTACTAGAAGACGGCCCTTCACCCTAACACACACTAACCCTGAACTACATGCATACAGACGCTCGCGCGATCGCCGTGTTCAAAGAGAATCAGCCGATTATTGGGGCGTTTACCTAATTGTTACATTTCGCGCTCTGGTCGATCGTCTGACGCTGGCTCGGTTCAGTAAAAAACATTGCGATCCAGGCTGCGATACTGGATCGCCTCGAGCAGGTGGGCTGATTCGATTTGCTCGGTACCAGCAAGATCAGTGATGGTGCGGGCGACTTTGATGATTCGATCGTAGGCTCGGGCCGAAAGAGAGAGCTGCTCCATCGCTTGCTGAAGTAGATCGCCTAGTTTAGGTTCGAGGGCGCAAAATTTTTTTAATTGTGCGGTGGGCATCCGCGCATTGGCAGTGATGCGCGCCCCCTGAAATCGTTGTCGTTGTCGTTGGCGGGCTAGTTCCACGCGGGCCCGGATCTTGCTGGAACTTTCTCCAGGTTGATCGTTGCGCAATTCGGCGATCGAGAGTGCGGGGGCTTCGATATGGAGATCGATGCGGTCAAGTAGCGGACCGCTAATGCGGGCGCGGTAACGTTGGATCTGGGCTGGAGCGCAGCGGCATTCGTGCTTCGTGTCGCCTAGATAGCCGCAGGGGCAGGGGTTCATGGCAGCCACGAGCATGAAGTGGCAAGGGAGGGTAATTTTTCCAGCGCTGCGCGAGATTGTTACTTGGCCATCCTCCAGCGGTTGCCGGAGAACCTCGAGCGCTGAGCGTTTGAACTCGGGGAGTTCATCGAGAAAAAGAATGCCGTGGTGCGCGAGTGAGATTTCTCCAGGGCCGGGGATGGCGCCACCCCCGAGGAGACCTACATCGGAGATGGTGTGGTGGGGGGCTCGCGCTGGCCGTTGGAGGAAAGGCACGCTGCCTTGGATCGTCTGCCCCGCCGCAGAATGGATGCGTAGGATGTCTAAGTACTCATCCAAGGTCGGTTCCGGCATGATTCCCGGGATGCGTTTTGCGATCATGGATTTCCCTGAGCCGGGCGGCCCAATCATGATGAGATTATGGCCGCCGGCGACGGCAACTTCAACGGCGCGACGAACAGCGTGTTGCCCCTTAATATCTGCGAAATCTGCTTCGTGTTCGCTGCGGGTAGTAGCGCTCGCCGTCGATTGCGGTGCCGTCAGGGGGCGTAGCTCGAGGAGCCCACCGAGAAAGCGATGAGCTTGGTCAAGGGATGATATCTGGTAAACCTCGATCCCCTTCACGAGGGAAGCTTCTTGGGCGGCGCCAGGGGGCAGCATGATGGCTTGCTTACCCTGATCGCGAGCGAGCACGGCCATGGCAAGGCCGCCCTTGATCGGGCGAGTCGCCCCAGAGAGGCTGAGTTCACCGGCAATTAGAAAATTAGGAAGACTTTCACAGACTAATTGGGCGGTGGCGACGAGGATACCCAGTGCGATTGGCAGGTCGTAGATGGCGCCTTCTTTGCGCAGATCACCAGGTGCAAGATTGATTGTGGTCCGCGTGCGCGGCATGCGGAGCCCGGAATTGCTAAGCGCGGAAAATACGCGATCTTCCGATTCTTTAACGGCCGCATCGGGTAAGCCAACGAGGATCAGATTAGGCACGCCGCTTTCGCCTGTGTTGACTTCAACTTGGACGGGGACGGCGTCGATGCCCAGCAATGCTGCTGAGCAGATGGTCGCTAACATAGGGCAGGGAACTGGAAGGATTATTTACGACCCGCACCCAGCTGTAAACGTCGACGCACTTCCGTAATATTGGCTTCGACCGCCTGCAGATAGAGATTGGGTTGGCCCGCTGTCGTTAAGTAGCGGTGGACGCCGCCTGCGTCTATGTCGAGCAAAGGTCTTACGTAATTTTCCCAAAAATTGGGGGTGCCCGCAAATAATTCATCCACTTGCTGATAATTGCGATCGGCCGGAGCTACCTGCTCGAAATCGTAAGCTTCCTGGAATTCACGAAAAAGAATAGGCAGCTCATCTAGATAATCAGCTGCGCTCATTTGGGCGAGACAGTCGGCCGTGACTAGGAATCTAGCCAGCAAACGCGCTTCCTCGCGGTGAAAAATATTTTGCCCGAGTTTACTCTGTGGGCCTGTGCAGATGATGGCTGATCTAATATCATCTATTTCTGACGCCGTGACGCCTAGTTCCGGCAAGTATTTACGAACAAAGTCACCGCCGCGAAGCTCGTGGGTGAGCGTATATTTCGCGCCTGTACCACTTCGGTCATCGGTTGTTTTAAGATAGCCGCTATCATGTAATAATACGGCCATAAGCGCTAACTCCCAGTCGCGCACGGTAAGCAGGGGGTGATCACCCGTCTTGTGATGACCTTCTAATAATTTTATGAGGCAGACGGTGACTTGTAGCGTATGTTCATAATCGTGATAGAGCATATCGCTGGCCTGATAGCCGGGGAAACGGCCAGCAAACATGGCCGTCACATCGTCAAATAACTGACTGATCAAAGGAGCGCTCCTCTCTGCGCCGATCGTATTGAAAGCTGATTGCACTAATTCGCCTACAGCAGCTGGGTTTTTAGTGTCGATGGTGAGAGGCAAACCCATTTAACAAGATCAGATAGGGGTTGCACCCTATGCCGCAAGCCGATTATCTACGCGTGAACAGAATGTGGAGCAGCACAAATACGATTGTCGGTCTGACTGGTGGGATGGGGTGCGGAAAATCGACCGCGGCGGTATTTTTTGCTGAACTCGGTTTCCGCCGACTCGATGCCGATCAAGTTATCCGAGAGCATTTGTTAACGGATCAAGCCATCGCCCAGTCTATTGCGAATCGATTTGGCTCAGCAGTTTTAGATAGCGCTGGGCAGGTACGCCGTGATGAGCTGGCTAAGATTGTCTTCCCGGACGCCGTCGCTTTGGCGTGGCTCGAAGATCTGCTTCATCCATTGTTACTGGCTCACTGGCGAACGATTTTTGAGCAGAGCCGCGACCAAGCCTTCATTGTGGAGGTTCCATTACTCTTTGAGAAGGGCCTAGAGAATTGGTTTGATTTCATCATCTGCGTCACCACAGACTCGGTCTCGCAATTGAGACGGCTGGAGGAGAAGGGTATCCCCCTGGAACTCGCCCGTCAGCGCTTAGACAAACAACTGCCACTGGCCCGAAAGTGCGAGCTGGCAGACTTTGTTCTCCTTAACGACGGCACTGCCGAATTTTTGCGTGAACAGGTCAAGGCGTTGGCCGACCGTCTTTTGAAAATCCCAACCGATCGGCCCGCCGGCCGCCCTCATGCAAGTACCTCCTAAATCCGACGACGAAAGTTCTGCCTCAGCCGATGCTCCCCAGAGTGAATCGGCAAAAAGTAAGCGCCCGGTGCGCTCTCGGCTTTACCGCACTACTAAAAAAGTAGTGAAAATTCCCGCTGTCAAAGGCGAGCCTCGCTCCGCCAAACTAGCATCTACTGCTAAGCTAATGCCCGAGCCTCCGGTGGCTCCCGCACCTGAGGTTGTCGTCGTTCGAGAAGTTCCCTCGGCGCCGGCTCCTGTAGCTGCGCCGCATGTCGAAATGGTCAGTAATACCTCAGCGCCGGCGCAGGCCCCCGATGTCGCCCCAGCTGGGCAGGATAATTACGACGAAAGTCAGGGGGGGCACTATCAGCAGCAAGGTGGGGGAAAATTTGGTCGTCGTGGTCGCGGCGGAAAACAATTTCGCGGGGGTGGCAAGTGGGGGAATCCTAATTTTCAACCCACGCCAAAATATCCACCACAGTCTGCGCCGCCAAAAGAGGTCGTTCATTATGGCGACCTCCCAGATCCCGCGCGCTTCCAGAGTCTCACGGCTGTGGCCCAACTCGCCGAGGAAATTTCCAGCCGCAATGCAGAGCCGATTTGGCTGAATGAGCTCTATGGGCTCAATTTAGCCGAGTTGACCGCATTTGCTAAAAAAATGGAGATCAAATTCGAAGGTGCACCCAATCGCCGGCAGCTCATTACGCAGATCTTTGCGGCAACGATTGAGCAGAAGCACCCATTGTATGATCGTGGTTACATCGATATGAATGATCGGGGCAGCTTCGTTGTGCACGAAGATGTCAACTATCGCCTCTATCCAGAGGACGCCTATCTTCCCGAGATTTTCGTGCGGGAGTTCGGCCTAAAGCGGGGCCACGCCGTAGAGGTTCAATTGCAAGCCCCGCAAGGCAGCGATCGTTGCCCTGCGGTTGTGGCTATTCGCAGTGTGATGGGCGGAAAGCCGGCGGATATTTCTAAGATTCAACCGTTCGAAGAACTTACGCCGTATTATCCACTCAAGCGCATTATGCTGGAGCAGGAAGGCGCCAAGGATGTTTCGATGCGGATGGTTGATATTGTCACGCCGGTTGGCTTCGGCCAACGCGGCCTGATTGTCGCGCCTCCGCGCACGGGCAAAACTATCTTAATGCAGAATATGGCCAACTCGATTGCGGCTAATTCGCCTGCTGCGAAGTTGATTATTTTACTGGTGGATGAACGTCCGGAAGAAGTTACTGACTTCAAACGTCACTGCAAAGGCGAGGTCGTGAGTTCAACTTTTGATGAGACACCCGAGAGCCATGTCCATTGCGCGGAGATGGTGATAGAAAAAGCGCGTCGTCTCGTCGAGCAAGGCGAGCAAGTGGTCATCTTGCTTGATTCCATCACACGTCTAGCGCGGGCTTACAACGCCCTCGCGGGAAATAGTGGGAAAATTATGTCGGGTGGTTTAGAGGCCAACGCCCTGCAAAAGCCTAAGCGGTTCTTCGGTTCTGCGCGTAACATTGAGGGTGCCGGTAGTCTGACTATTCTCGGCACCGCTCTGGTTGATACCGGGAGTCGTATGGATGAAATTATTTTCGAGGAATTTAAGGGCACCGGTAATATGGAGCTGCATCTCGATCGTGATCTCGTGAATAAACGTATTTTTCCCGCCATTAATATTGATAAGAGTGGGACGCGCAAAGAAGAGCTCATCTATCACCCAGAGGAACTGCTGCGCGTTTATGCGTTGCGGCGCGCGATGCAGGGGGTGCCGGCGGCTGACTCTTTGGATATGCTGATCCAGCGTTTGAAGAAAACTAAAACCAACGCAGAATTCTTGATGAGCCTAAATCGTTAAAATTCGCAGCTGATATTTGTGATTACGGCTGACGACTCTGGGATCAAAAATGGCCGTTCAGCAGAGCTTTTGATTTCCGCCGGCTTGGTGCCTGGATTTGACCAGCCGCCGGTGATTGTTCCCACAGTTGAAGATGATAGCCTGTCTTCCATCCTGCGGGCGGAATTAACGATTTCTGCGGAGGTGCTTGCGACGCTGCCCTGCTCATTTGTCTTTGAGCACAACGTCATGCCTTTTGCCCAAGCTCATGGGCGCTTGCGCGTAGCTGTTGCGGATCCACTTGCGCTCGATATCATTGATGCTCTCAACTATGTGGCGGGGTGCTCGGTTCAGGTAGAACTTGCTTCATTGGCTGATATTCGCGCGGCTATCGCGATTTATTATGGAGCGGCATCTGATTTGCGAACGAGCCACGGCGGCCTTCATTTATCAATTGAGCCCCAAGCCCAGCCGGTTATCGCGGCCGTTGAAACCGACAAAATATCGGAGCAAGAGGCCCCCATTATCCGTCTTGTGCATGATATCATTGCTGAAGCAATTCGCCGGCGCGCGTCGGATATTCATCTTGAGCCGCTTGCGCAGCGCTTTCGGGTGCGTTATCGGATTGATGGAGTGTTGCAAGAGGTGGCGGCTCCGCCGAAGCAATTTGAATTAGCGTTATTATCACGAGTTAAGATTATGGCGAATCTCAGCATCGCCGAGAAGCGTTTGCCCCAGGATGGGCGCCTGCGATTTGTCACCGCAGGCCGATCGCTCGACCTGCGGGTTTCCTCACTGCCAACCGCACATGGCGAGAGTATGGTTCTGCGGGTTCTTGATCCGGCGAGTCTCCCGTTAGGTCTGCCTGAATTAGGTTTTGAGCCAGACGATGAGAGCGCCTTTGCCCAACTGTTACAGTCGCCCGATGGAATTGTTTTGGTAACTGGTCCGACGGGATCGGGAAAAACGACGAGTCTTTATGCGGCCTTGCATCATCTGAATCAGTCCGACCGAAAAATTATTACGGTCGAGGATCCAGTGGAGTATCAGTTGTCTGGAATTAATCAGGTGCCAGTTAACCCAGAAATTGGCATGACCTTTGCCGCGGCGTTGCGTGCGCTGTTGCGGCAGGCGCCAAATATCGTAATGATTGGGGAGATTCGGGATCGAGAAACCGCTGAAATTGCGCTCAATGCCGCCCTGACGGGCCATCTTGTTTTTAGTACTTTGCACACGAATGATGCACCTTCAGCTGTAACGAGGCTACTCGATATCGGGGCTAAGCCTTTTTTGGTGGCGGCAGCGCTCCGCGCGGTCGTGGCACAGCGGCTGGTTCGGCGCATTTGTCGGGATTGCCGCCGTGCTTATAAGCCATCGCCTCGAGAAATTTATGCACTCGAGCTAACCCCGCTGCAGGCTGCCACGGCCGAGTTTACATGCGGGGTGGGCTGTGCGACCTGCGCGGGCACTGGCTATTTCGGCCGGCTTGGGATCTTCGAGATTTGTCACGTAGATGACGCCCTGCGTGCGTTGATTTACGATAAGGCCCCGGCTCTCCGCCTTCGGCAGCAAGCGCGGCAATCAGGCCTGCGTTCCATGCGCGAGGATGGCGTGCGTAAAGTGCTCGCCGGCCAGACAACAATCGAAGAGATTCTTGCGGTCACGTCGAGTGACCCTCTTTAATCACGCCTCAACCCCCACTTAAGCATGAGTTATGAAATGAATGACCTGTTGGAATTGGTCGTAGATCAGAAAAGTTCAGATCTTCATTTACAAGTTGGCGTGCCGCCGTGCCTGCGTTTGCGCGGTAGCATGACGCCGATCGATGGACCAGAATTGCAGCCAGCGGACACCGAAAAGCTGATGCTGGCGATCACCCCGGATCTGCACATTCAGAAAGTGAAGCTCAATGGTGGCACGGATTTTGGTTTCGCCTATGGGGACAAGGCCCGCTTTCGCGTCAGCGTGCTTAAAGCCAAGGGTAACTACGGCCTGGTGCTGCGGCAGATTCCTAATCAATTATTTGATCTTCGCTCGATCGGGTTGCCCGATAAAATCAAGGAGCTGCTTTATCGTCCGCGGGGTTTATTTCTCGTCACGGGACCTACTGGATCGGGTAAATCCACCACCTTGGCGTCGATGATAAATTATATTAATGAAAATCGTGATGGGCATATTATTACCATCGAGGATCCGATTGAATATTATCATGCGCATAAAAAATGCGTTGTGACGCAGCGTGAAGTGGGGGCAGATGTGCCGAGCTTTTCAGAGGCGATCAAGCGCGCCTTGCGGCAAGATCCTGATGTGATCTTGGTCGGTGAGTTGCGTGACCTTGAAACGATTGAAGCGGCGATAAGCGCGGCCGAGACGGGGCATCTAGTGTTTGGCACGCTGCACACCAACAGCGCAGCTAAAACCGTCGACCGAATTGTGGATGCTTTTCCTTCTTCAATGAAAGAAATGATCCGTACCCAGCTCTCGACTTCGATCATTTGTGTTATTGCCCAGTCACTGTGTAAGAAGAAGAGCGGGGGGCGGATTGCTGCCTATGAAATCATGGTAAATACCACATCGATTGGCTCGCTCATTCGTGATAATAAAACATTTCGCATTCCTTCGGAGATTCAAACGGGTGCGGCGCTGGGTATGATTACTTTGGACACCCATCTCCTGAGTTTGGTTAATCGCGATCTGATTGAGGCGGATGAAGCCTATGAGAAGTCGCAAGAGCCGATTGCGATGCGGGAAAAATTGCTCGGTCTAGGTTTTAAACTTCGCGAGCACACTTAACCTTTAATTTTTTCGACCGTGGGCCCGGTCGGAATTCCTCATGTACGAGGGATCTGATCAGCCCATTTATCATCTGCTGGCAACGCGCCGCCTTATCCCTCCTGCGGATTTGGTAGCCGCATGGGCTGATTGCAAAACCGCTGGCCAATCGCTGTCGGCCTGGGTGCTCCACCGCGGGCTGCTTTCGCCAACGGCATTATTCGCCGCCATCGCTGACTCCTTAGGTTTTCACTATCTGGCTGAGCCGCCCGTAAAGATACCCCAGGTAATCGTGGATCGGGTGACCAGTCGTTTAGCAAACGCTTATGGGATCGTTCCGATTGCCGGTGATGGTGCGGTCATCAGCCTGTTGGTTGCTGATCCCTTTAAGCCTGCACTCGTTGATGAGCTCACTTTTGCGTTGGGGGGCGCGATTCGTTGCTGGGTGGCTGATCCCAGCATCATATATCGACTCATTTCAGAATATTATCCTTCGCTGGAAATTTTCGAGAATCGCGGTCTGAGTGATTATTTCACCGGAGTCACTCGACCGAGTAAGACAGTGGCGCTTGGGGCTGGAATAGGCCAAATGGCCGGGCAGCGATCGGTAGTTCATTTTGTCGACCTCGTGCTCGCCCAGGCGATTCGTGATCATGCTTCGGATATCCATTTTGAGCCATTTGAGCAGGACTTTAAAATCCGCTACCGCATTGATGGGGTGCTTTATGAGATGGCTCCGGCTCCTAGTCACTTGGCATTAACCATTATTTCCCGACTTAAAATTCTCGCCAATCTAGATATCACTGAGCGCCGCTTGCCCCAAGATGGGCGATTTAATTTTAATCGTGGCGCCCATCTAGTTGATTTTCGTGTCTCGACGTTGCCTACGCAATTCGGTGAAAGCGTCGTCCTGAGAATTCTTGATCAAGCTACGGTCGGACTAAAACTCGGGCAGCTCGGTCTGCCTACATTGTTGCAGGCGAAAATTTCGACGCTGATTCGTCGCCCCACGGGGATGCTGATCGTTACAGGACCCACTGGCTCCGGCAAAACGACAACACTCTATAGTTGTTTACAGGCGCTGAACACCGTCGCCGTGAAAATGCTGACGGTTGAAGATCCGGTAGAATATAATATTGATGGAATAATGCAGGTTCCCGTGAATCTGGCGGCGGGTCTGACTTTCGATCGTGCGATGCGCACCTTTCTCCGCCACGACCCTGATATTGTTATGGTGGGCGAGATTCGCGATTATGCGACCGCACATATCGCAATGCAGGCTTCGCTCACTGGTCATTTTGTGTTGAGTACCTTGCACACAAACGATGCGCCGAGCGCCCTGACTCGCCTCGTGGAGATGGGGATTGAGCCATTTTTATTGGCGTCTACGTTGGCGGGTGTTCTCGCGCAGAGGCTTGTGCGGAGAATTTGTCCAGTTTGCCGCCTTGCCTGCGATCCTTCGGCGGCTGTTCTGCAGCAGTTAATGTTGGATTCGACGGAATGGCAGGGCCGACCTTTTTATTATGGTCGGGGGTGCACTGCTTGTCATCAGACCGGCTATCAAGGCCGAATAGGTATTTTTGAATTTATGGCACTCACTGAGTCACTGCGCGATCTCGTGGTCCAAGGCGCTACGTTGGCGCAACTCCGTCAGCAAGCAGTAGCGCAGGGTATGGTCACCCTCCGCGCGGCAGGGGTGAAAGCGATTTTAGCCGGAGAGACCAGCGTCGCCGAGGTGATTCGCTACACCTGAAGCGCGGCTCCCACCATCATCCCATTTGACCTTAATTTATTACAAACTGCGGAGTCTTAAACAAAAACTTTAACGATGCTTTCTGATGCGCCATTTTAATTACATCGCGATTGATCAAAACGGCCTGACGCGAGCAGGCCATCACGAGGCGGGTGATGTGAAAAGCATGGTGGGACTACTTCGTGCTCAAGGACTTTATCCCATCAAGGTTACCCCGGTCGAGGTGTCCATAGAATCCGAGGTGATGCTGAATCGGCCATCGACGACTTTAGCTTGGTGGCAGGAGCTGCCGATCCCAGGTCGAGCGTCGGTACCAGCGAAGAGCCTCGCGATATTCACGCGCCAATTGGCTAGCCTGCTTAGGGCCGGACTGCCCTTGTTGCGTAGCTTGGAAGTGTTAGCGCGACAGGAACGGGATACCCATTTTCGCAAAGCGCTCGCTGCGCTGATTGTAGCGCTGCAATCTGGAGGAACATTCTCTGAGGGGCTGGCGCTGCACCCGCAAATTTTTGATCGGCTTTATATTAACATGGTCAAAGCCGGTGAGGCTGGCGCTACTCTCGATGTGGTTTTAGATCGTTTGGCCCAATTTCGAGAGAAAAGCCTCCGTTTAAAAGGACAACTGAGCGCAGCGCTTATGTATCCGCTGTTAGTTTTAGTGGTAGCTGGGCTAATCGTGTGCGGATTATTAATTTTTGTCGTTCCGAAATTTCAGCAAATTTTTGCGGATCTTCTGAAAGGGGCTCCTTTGCCAGCTCTGACGCAGTTCATTTTAACGATCAGCGAATGGATCAAAGCTCATTATCTTTTAGGACTAGGCCTCTGTCTGGCTGTTAGTTTCGCTGCTATGCTCTATCAGCGCACCTCCCGAGGCGCGCGGCAGTTAGCACGGGGAGTGCTTAAATTGCCCTTATTCGGCGAGCTATTACTCAAGAGTATCGTGGCACGCTTCGCCCGAACTTTAGCTACTTTGTTGTCGAGCGGTGTCCCGATTTTATCCGCACTTCTGATCACTCGCGATACGGGAGATAATCTTTGGATTAGCACTGCCATCACGACGGTGCACGACCGCGTGAAGGAAGGAGCTACGGTAGCCGAGCCGCTAGCGGCTACGGGCGTCTTCCCACCGATGGTGATCAGTATGATCGAGGTGGGGGAGGAAACAGGTCGCTTGCCGGAGATGCTCGACCAGGTGGGGGTTATCTATGAAGCCGACGTTGATTATGCTGTAGCGGGGCTTAGCTCGCTGGTTGAACCGCTCCTGATTCTTTTTCTCGCACTTGTCGTTGGGACTATTGTTGTCGCGCTTTTTCTGCCGATTGTGCGTATCGTGCAGCTCCTGACTTAGGGCAGGCCAGCGCACCACGCTGACCTACTCAGTCTGAGATTCCTCACCAGATTTATTTCAGCGGCTTCGTCAGCAACAACGGTGAATTCAAGCCGATGTGTTTATCAGAAAATTCATCATTTTCTCCTGCTTGTCGTAGGAGGCGCTGCACCATGCCCATCTTTGCATCGAGATCGTCGACCTTAGCAACGAAGACGGCTTCGGGGGTGGCGGCAATGACCGCGGCGCCCCACTCGAGTTCGCCTTGATGACTCAAAACAATGTGTTCGAGTCGCTCGAGCAGATCGGCATTGAGTTTAGCTTTCAGACCAGCTTTACGGACTAATTGATAGCCAAGAACTACGTGACCTTGTAATATACCTTTCCGGCTGCGGGAGGTAGCCAAAGTGCCTTGGTATTCAATCACCTTGCCAGTGTCGTGAACTAAAATTCCAGCGAGGGCTAAATCGGCATCGATCTCAGGGTAAAGCGGCGTGAGCGCTTGGCAGGCCCGGGCCATATGGCAGGTGTGCTCGAGCAGGCCATGACGGTAGGCGTGGTGCATAGCGAGCGCGGCGGGGGCTAAGCGAAAGGCGTCGCCAATTTCCTCGAATACAGCCTGCACGGTCGCGCGCAATTCGGGTTGGGTGATGGCTGCGATCTGGGTCTGGAATTCTGTCCAGAGTGCTTCGCTATCCTCAGGTGCTGTTTCCACAAGATTGCTCATGAGGGGGGAACCGGCGAGTTGTTCGGCGGTAACTTCTTCGGCACGGAGTAACTTGGGAGAAAATCGATTCTGGTAATAATCTACTTTGCCTTCGATTCGGACGACTAGGCCTTCCTTCAGTCCTTTGAAAAAATCAAACGAAGGGTTATCACTAAAACAATTGCAGTTAAACATGCCGGTTTTATCGGCGAGCTCGACCATCAAAAAAGAATTGCCTGTTTTGGTTGGTTTTTCAGCGATGCGTTTGATCAGGAGCACACTGTGAAAGATATCTCCTCCGGTACGATTAAGTGCTTTGATCTCGCGGACAGTGAGGGCAGGAGTGATGTCAGACATAAGGGTAGCGGAAGGCCATTAACCGTTGGCAGGAAGCTTAAAATTTACGATGCCCAGTGCGGGCTAGCCATATTTTTTCACGAGAGCGGTATACTCACGAAAGAAACCATGTTGGGCGCTTTGTAAAAGATCATAAAACACCGTCTCCGCCGGCAACACGGCGCAGCCTGCATGGGCAAGGTTCGTCAGTGCAGTGACCGCATCACTCGTGCGGCGGGCCCCCACGCAATCGGCGAGAATGGTAACTTGATACCCTGCGTTAAGCGCGTCGCGGGCGGTCTGGTAGACGCAGACAGGGGTTTCGATACCGCAGAGCAATAAACGTCGGGCTCTACTGGCACGAAGTTGTTCGGCGATTTTCGCATCACCCATCGCTGAGAAGGTGGCTTTGCCTAAGGCCGTGGGGGAGGCGCAGTGGGCCAGTAAATCTTCGGCGGTGCCACCGAGCTTATGCGGAACTTGTTCGGTAAAAAGCACGGGCAAACCGAGGCCACGGGCTGCTTCCAGTGCAAAGGAGCAGCGCCAGTGTACACGTTGGCTTTCAGGGATTGCGGCCAGAAAGATTGGCTGCAGGTCGATGCAAAGAAGCAACGGCGGTAGCGAATTTGGCGTAAGGGGTGAGGAAGCGACTTCGGTGATGGGGGGCCTCGAGTCGGGGGAGGAAGGCATAACCTTACCTTTGCGGCCATTGCTCGCGGGACAAGGGATAACTTATCCGGTAAAAATTGCCAATATCCCCCAAGGGCCGTGGCGAATTCTCACAGATTTTTTATGATTACTTATAATAAGTCTCGCGCGCCTTCACCTGCACAATCCGCTTTTCGGGTAGAATGTAGGCAGTGAGGCAGCCTCCCAGTACGCACGCTGTGTCGATGCCCAAGGTCCATTTGGTTCGAGCCACTTCAGGTCGTGGCGTATGCCCGTATACGACGAAAGGGGGCCCCACCCAGAGCTCTGACCAATGGGGCGCCTCGGGCGCCTCAGATCGCTTGCGAGGCTCGCCTGCCAGGTCGACCACTTGGATTCGAGTTACGATCCGCGCAGGTTGCTTGGGCCAAGGCCGATTGGGCAGAAATCCCGCATGCACGAAGACCACGCCCAATGACTCGTCTTCGTAGGTCAATTTCATGGTTTCAAGATAATCCCAGTCTTTGGGACGCATTTGCTCCATGGTCGCGTAATCGTATTTTTTTAAATGCGTCGGATCATCGGTTCGTCGGTAATTTAAGTGACGCAACTCGTGATTCCCTAGTAGGGATGCCGTGGCATATTCGCGGGCTAATTCGACAACCTTGCCACTGTCAGGACCCCGATTAATGAGATCGCCAAGGAGAATAAGGCGATCGTCTTTGCGGAGGTCGATTTTTTCGAGAAGGTCGGCAAATTCTTTGTGACAACCGTGGATGTCCCCAATGGCGATTAATCTACCAGACATGGGAAGAAATGAAGCGGCGGGCGCGGATCGTTTTGTTAAATTGAGGGGATCGCTCAGCTGGCGCGGGGATAAGAAGCATGGAGTTAATGCTTTTCTTGCTAGCGTTCAGACTTCGAGAGGGTAAACAAGAAAACGACTATGGAGTTAAATCTTCACCCTATTGCCACAAAGTGTTTCGTGAGCGGTCGCGATTTCGCGGAAAATGACCGAATTGCCTGCTACCTAGCTCGAGAAGCTTCAGGAGAGGTTATCCGCCGCGACCTGCTCGAGGTTGAGGACGGCCGTTTCATGCCTCCGGCTTTCATTTATTGCCGCTGGGTCGTGGCCTTCAAGCAGCGCAAGGCGGATGAAAATCCTGCTCTCACCCTGAAACTCACCGCGGACAATTTATTTCTTACGCTGGCTGACCCTGCCAATGAACTGAACGCCACTAACACGCCCTTGCTGCAGTTTCTCGCCCTCATGCTAGAGCGGAAGAAGCTTATTAAGCCGCGCGGTATCTCTGAGGATGGGCAGCGCCAAATTTACGAGCACATGGGGACTCATCAACTTTACGAAATTCCCCTCGGGGATTTGAATGCCGAGTTCTTTCAGAAAATCCAGGAGCACCTCGGTGTGCTAGTGGGCACACCAAAGCCCAAAGCGGAGCCGGTGGTCGTCACCAGCGAGACAGACTTAGCTTCGCGTTCCTAGTTCATTTGGGCGGCCTATCCTAGTAGGTTGGGCCGTGCACAAAGATACTTTTTTTCTGTTTGTTAGTTGAGCGAGACAATGAATCGCTTTAGCTTCAAGCTATGAAAGATCTCTCCCGGATTGCCGAAGAACTAGGTCTCGCCTCGCAGCATTTACTTTTTTATGGCCGTGATAAAGCGAAAGTTTCGTTGGCTGCTCTCGCGGGGCGACCAGCTCAGGGGCGTTTAATTTTAGTTTCAGCCATCACGCCGACGCCGGCGGGTGAGGGCAAGACGACTGTTTCGATTGGGCTCGCCCAAGGTTTAAAAAAAATTGGTCGCTCCGTCGCACTGGCGTTGCGCGAACCATCCATGGGGCCCGTCTTTGGTCGCAAGGGTGGGGCGACGGGTGGCGGTCGGAGTTGCCTGACCCCTGCGCAGGATATAAATCTGCATTTCACGGGGGATTTTCACGCGATCACCGCAGCCAATAACTTGCTGGCCGCGGTGTTGGACAATCATCTGCATTTTAAAACAGCTCGGTTGGCCCCAGCGGACGTCCTCTGGAAGCGCGTGCTTGACGTCAATGATCGGGCGCTGCGGAGCATTACCACGAGTCGGGCTGGCGCCACGGAGCGGCTATCCGGATTTAATATTACGGCGGCCTCCGAGATTATGGCGATCATCTGCCTCGCAGAATCGTTGGCTGATCTCAGGGTGCGCCTCGATCGTATCGTGATCGGTTTTACCGCGGAGGGCGCAGCCGTATTTGCGAAGGAATTGAAAATTACGGGCGCGCTTCTCGCCGTCTTGCGTGACGCACTCATGCCTAATCTGGTGCAATCGGTGGAAGGCGTCCCGGCTTTCGTCCACGGTGGTCCTTTTGCGAATATCGCCCATGGCTGTAATTCTGTTCTGGCGACGCGTTTGGCGCTAGCCCATGCCGATTTTGCCGTCACCGAGGCCGGCTTTGCTTTTGATCTGGGAGGCGAAAAATTTATTCATATTAAATGTCGGCAGAGTGGCTTAACCCCAGCCGCGATCGTCTTGGTCGCTACCGTCCGCGCCTTGAAACATCATGGCGGCACGGCGGCGATTGATCTCACCCGGCCCGATGTGGCTGCGGTGGAACGCGGCTTAGACAATCTCGAGGCACATCTCACGAGTGCCGGCCGATTTGGTCGGCCCGTAATTGTGGCAATTAATCGCTTTGCGAGTGATTCACCCGAGGAATTGGCTGCGGTTCAAGATTTCTGTCGAGCTCGCGCGGTGCCGTGTGCAGTGGCTGATGTATTCGGACAAGGCGGTGATGGCGCGACGGATTTGGCGCAGACCTTGGTGGCAGCTCTACCGGCGGTGACGCCCGCTTTGCCGTTTCTTTATGGTGCAGATGAGCCGGTAGAGCAGAAATTACAAAAAATTGCTCGTGGCATGTACGGTGCAGAGGGAGTCGTGCTAACTGACGAGGCGAAGGCGAAGCTCGCGCTCTTTACCCAAGGTGGTTTTCACCACCTGCCAATTTGTATGGCGAAAACTCAGGACTCCCTGAGTGACAATCCCAAGCTTTCTGGTCGGCCACGTGGATTTACTATTACCGTGCGTGACTTTGAAATCGCAAACGGGGCCGGTTATTTGGTCGCGCTCACCGGCCAAATGATGCGGATGCCGGCGCTCCCTCGTCTGCCGGCGGCGGAACGGATCGACGTTGCGGAGGATGGGACGATTACTGGTATATAAATCTGGCTGTACCGTTTTCCACGTCTTGTGCGTGCATACGAGAGTTTATTATTTCAGCGCTTACCTGAATTGGCACCGCGAATTAACCATATTGGCATAATGGTGACCTGCGATGACGCTATAATCAGGCGATGGTTAGGTTAATAATAGCAACAGATGGACCGCTATGGCTTGCGTGGATTTTTCTTTTTATTGGCCTTACTCCCATTCACGCCACAGAGGCCGCGCTGGCGAAGGCACAAATATTTTACGACAGCGGACGCTATGCGGAAGCTCACTCAATATTGGCAGAACACGACGATTCGCGAGCCGCATCGCCTGCCGCCCTTTATCTTTTAGGGAAAATCAAGGTACACTGCGGCGATTATACTGCGGCTATTCAATTGTTGGCTCGCGCGGTCGCGTTGGCCCCGTTGGAGTCGGATTATCAGCTCTGGCTCGGCAATAGTTATGCTTGGGCGGCGAGCACTGCAGATCTCAAGGACAAAGCCCAGTGGGGACGGAAGTCTCTACGAGCTTACCAAGCCGCCATTGAGCTAAAACCTGATAACCTCAGCGCGCACCTCAGCTTGCTGAATTTTTATCGTCATGTCCCTCGCGTACTAGGTGGGGGCCTGGCCCGAGCTTACCGTGAAGCCGATGAAATTCGCCGTCATGATCCTGTCCAAGGAGCATATGCATTGACGATTCTCTATCTACAGGAGAAGCGGTTCACTCAGGCTGCCGGCGCGTTGGCCACAGTGCTGGCGAACAACCCGCGACATTATGGTGCTAATGTAGCTTTGGGCCGGCTCGCACTCGCAACAGGAGTGGGTTTGAAACAAGGGGAAAGCGCGTTCCGTCTTTGCCTAACTCTCGAACCCTCCGAAAACGACTGCAGTCACGAACAAGTCGCTGCAGAATTAGATAAATTAGTGGAGCAATTTCCTCAGGTAGCGGCCGAAATCTAACCAGTCGTGCTGGTAATCAATAAATCTCCGGAATCACCATTTCTGGTGCAATGGGCTCACGGCGATAATTGGGGTGACGCACACGCGGGGGCAGCTTGACGGTGGCATGCGCGACTTCGGTGTATTTAACCTGAGAAAGTAAATGATGGATGCAATTGAGCCGGCCCTTTTTTTTGTCACCGCCTTGCACCACCCACCAGGGAGCTTCTGGAATATGGGTGCGTTCAAACATCTTCTCTTTGGCTTTCGTGTAATCCTCCCAGTGCTTGCGGGACTCGAGGTCCATGGGGCTCAATTTCCATTGCTTTAAGGGATCATTAATTCGGCAGCGAAACCTGAATTCCTGCTCTTCATCAGGAATGGAAAACCAATATTTGATCACTTGAATGCCAGAGCGAACCAGCATTTTTTCAAATTCAGGTACTGAACGGAAAAATTCCTCATACTCAGCGTCTGAGCAGAAGCCCATGACCCGCTCGACGCCGGCGCGATTATACCAACTGCGATCAAATAAAACCATTTCCCCAGCCGCTGGCAGATGCGCAATGAAGCGTTGAAAATACCATTGGGTTTTTTCGCGACTCGAGGGCGTTGGGAGAGCAGCGACGCGGGCGACGCGGGGGTTGAGGCGTTGCGTGATGCGTTTAATTGCGCCGCCCTTGCCAGCCGCATCCCGACCTTCAAAAATAATGACCATACGGTGCCCAGTATCGACGATCCAGTCATGCATCTTCACGAGTTCGCCTTGAAGCCGGAATAATTCTTTAAAATAACGATTTCTGCTTTCGCGTGAGCTGTTCGCTTCGATGGGCTTAGCCGGCTGCTTTGGGTCGACCTTCTCCCAATCTTCCCGCTCCATCTCGAGTTCCTCATCATAATCATCGATCAGTTCGCGATGGACGCGCTTCATCAGCTGGTTCTCGTGGTCTTGCGGAGTAGGCTTCATACGACTTAAGGGTACGCCCTCAATAAATAGGCTCTCATTAGACCGCGCAAGCCTGTCGGAGCATAGGCCACCCATTGCCTCACGATTTAACTTGGCTGTAACATTGATCCAGCTGCGCGTTTAGCCTCCCTGCATCTGCTTGAGCTAACTGACCCAATTGCGCATCCCGGGCGGATACTCAAAAGTCCCGCCCGAGATCGCCTGACGGACTCATTAGGCCTCGGTTGGGGTCAGGTCAGGTTCAAAGCTTACGGCCAGACGATAAACTTGGCCTGGTCGCATGATCAGCGGATGGTCGCGCATGAACATTTGAACATAGTGCAACTTGCCGTAATTCGTTTTATACGCTGGGTCGGCGCTTACAACTTCAGTCTCCGCCCAGTTGGCTTGAAAATCATCTTTCAACACTGAGCAGCGGTGGCCGAGTGGTCCGAGAACGGGAGAATTGCCTACGCGATAACGGGAGTGCGGCGCGCCGATCACTAAAGCCATCCGGAATTTATCAAGTTGGACCTGGTTTTTGACGGTGTAGGCAAATTCGGCCGTGATTTTGCTGCCAGTGAAAGTCCATTGCACTTTCACGCTGCCGAGTCCTTTCACAATCTCTTCACTCTTATTGATCAGTTCAGGTTGTTCGTAGCGGAAGTAGAATGAATTTTTAAGCCCTAGGCCCGTTACGCATTTTTGCCCATAGAAAGCGGGCAGGGTGATGTTTTCGCCGAAGGTCAGCTCGGGAATCATAACCGGCAGATAGGCGTTGTTGGGCCAATCAAAGATGCCTGGACAATGGGGGAACGTTAAATTGTCGGCGGTGCAATCTACGCCTGAACTGACGAGCGGGATCTGAACATGGAGGCCGGAATCAGCGTCTCGATAAATGAATAGGCCCTGCTCCTTGCGATTGCTCTTATCAAAAATAACGAAGCGACCGCTGGTGCGAACGGGATCGATCTTGAAGGCGTCAGGCAGGTTAACGGTTTTGGCCAGACGGGACCATTGGCAAAGGTAGCGCGCCGCATCAAAATTTGCCATGCGGGTGGTGTGCGAGGTATAGGCCGTCCGCTCATCGTCCCGGATATCGAGGAAACCTTGCTCCTGATCGAGGTAGGTTTGGAAGAAATAATAGAAGAGGCGGCGCAGGATATCAAAATACTTGTTCTTTTGATCCTCGGGCACCCAACCATCACGGAGACCTTGTAGAATTAGTGTGATGCAATGCATCTGGCCATAAGCACCGGCACTGCGTCCATAGGCCCACCCGAGACCATCCGCACGGACAAGATCAGGCATCATCTTGATATATTTTTCTGCGTAGGTTCGCAGTGTGGGTAGCTTGCGTTCGCGCAGGGCTGAATTTGCATGTAATTGCAACGCCGAGCGAGTGAAGACGAGGGCCATCACGCCATAGAGATTGAAGTTACCGCCTAGGCCTTTCTCCGCATCATCAAAGAAACCATTGGAGCTGGTTTGCTCGATCCGTTCGGCCATGCGCTCAATGAGCCGTGAGGTTTCGTCTTTTTTGGAGAGACCGAGGCTATAGCGGCAAACAGCTTTCGCTATATTGAAGGCCTGCCAGTAATTGTCGTAGTCACTCCGGGTGAGCAGCAGTTTGTCTAATTTTTGGCGGGTCTCTTCTACGAGTCGCTCCCAGACGGGATTACGTTCTTTAGAAGGGCCGAAGGAAAGGAGTCCGAGGGAGGCGTAGGCGACGCCGTTTTCGCCGGCAGGTTCCGTGAAAGCCTGAGCCGTAATACAGCGAGCTGCGAGGTCGATGAGGTCGTGACCTTTAAGGGTGGTTTCACCTGTGGCCCGATAATATTCGCCTAAGGCGAAGGCGACATGGCCGGGTTCATCAGAACGAGGGCTTTCGCCCGCGGTCGGAGTGATCGTGCCGTCAGCGTTAATGGAGTCGAGATTATGGCTCAGCATTGAGCGGGCCATATCGAGACATTGCTCGGAGAAACTATTCATTCAGCGGAATCGTGTAAAAGGGTGGGCGGAAGGTGGATTTGTTCCAGTCGATGAAACGGGAGCAAGAGTGAATTATCGGGCGATCAATTTAATGAACTCAGCGTTCGTTTTAGTCTTGGCCAAACGGGTGACCATCGTGTCGGTGGCTTCTTCGATTTTCTGCTGCACCAGGGCACGGCGAAAAAAGTGGATTCCTTCGAGTGTTTTTTCGGCCAATAAGAGTTCTTCTTTGCGCGTGCCGGAGGAAGCGACGTTGACGGCGGGCCAAATGCGCATTTCTGCCGCTTTGCGATCGAGGACTAACTCCATGTTGCCGGTGCCCTTGAATTCTTGGAAGATTACATCATCCATCCGGGAGCCCGTTTCGACTAGAATTGAAGCGATGATGGTTAAAGAGCCGCCTTCTTCCGTATTACGGGCTGAGGCGAAAAGTTGGCGCGGGCGTTCGAGTGCGCGTACATCCAAACCGCCGGTGCCGGTGCGGCCTGAATTTTTAGCGGTGTTATGGGCGCGAGCCAGCCGAGTCAGCGAGTCAATCAAGAGGACGACATCTTTTCCGGCCTCAATCAGGCGCTTAGCGCGCTCAATGCAGAGATCGGAAACGCGTAGGTGATTCTCCACGGGATCATCGTTTGATGATGCCCACACTTCGGCAGGTACGCTCCGTTTGAAGTCTGTGACTTCTTCGGGGCGCTCATCGACGAGCAGAATCATGACGTGACATTCGGGGTGATTTTCAATGACGCCCAGGGCGATGTCGCGCAGGAAAGTGGTTTTTCCTGTGCGCGGCGGGGCGACGATCAGGCCGCGGGTGCCTTTGCCGATGGGGCAAAGAAGATCTATGACACGGTTGGTCATGCGCCCATCTTTCATCTCGAGCTTAATTTGCTCGTTGGGGGTAATGGTCGTGAGGCTGGCGAAGTCTAGGGCGCGCCGGCGGGCTTCGAGATCGAGGCCATCGATTTTCTCGATAAAGCGGATCTTTGGGTTGGGGAAGCGCTCATCAGGAGTCGCTGAAGCGGTGATGAGACTGCCTTGCTGTAGGTGGAAGCGGCGCACAAGTTCGCGCGGCACAAAAGGATCCGTCGGGCGACGTTTGCCGTGTTTATTCAGGTCCAACAACTGGCCATTACGGCTGTTGTCGATGTCAAGCACGCCTTCGACTTGGATCGTATTATCCGGCTGGGCCGGCGGGGTGGTGGGAGCTAAGGCTGCCTCAGGGGCAACTGGCAGATTTTCATTATCCATACAAAAACGAGTTGGTGGAGCTGCCTAGGCTTGACCGTTTAATTCGTCAGTGGCATTTCCAAAACGCTCAGTTTAAACCCCAAATAGGAAAAACTTGTGACGGACCAAACGATAACCTCAGTGTCTCGGGAGAGTAGAGTTTTCAAACCCTCGGCCGATTTCACGAGCCAAGCTAATCTTGGCAGCTACGCCTCGTACCGTAAGCTTTACGCCGAGTCTGTCAACGCTCCAGACAAGTTTTGGTCAAAACAGGCCAAGGAGCATCTTACTTGGCGCAAGCCTTTCAAGCGAGTTTCTGAGTGGAAACCCCCACATGCTAAGTGGTTCCTCGGGGGGAAGTTAAATGTTTCTGAAAATTGCGTCGATCGTCACCTCGGTACAGCGCGCGAAAATAAAGCTGCCTTAATTTTCGAAGGTGAGCCTGGCGATGTCCGCACCATCACCTATCGCCAATTGTATTTTCACGTCTGTCGCATGGCTCATATTTTGGAGAATATGGGGATCAAGCCCGGCGATCGCATTGCCATTTACTTGCCCATGATTCCTGAGGCGGTGATTGCGATGTTGGCCTGTGCGCGCATTGGAGCTGTCCATACAGTTATTTTTGGTGGCTTCAGTGCCGAGGCTATCAAAGACCGCATCAACAACTGTCAGGCAAAGCTTGTCATTACAGCTGATGGTGGTTGGCGGCGCGGCAAGGTCATCGAGTTGAAGGCGAGTGTTGACCGAGCGCTGGAAGGCGCGCCGACCGTCCACACGGTGCTGGTGGTCAAACGTTGCGGAAATCCCGTGACCATGCGTGAGGGGCGTGATGTGTGGTGGCGGGAGGCCTGGGAGGGCGCCCCGAACTCGCATCGGGCCAAAGCGTTCGATTCTGAGCATCCGCTCTTCATTCTCTACACTTCTGGTTCCACGGGCAAACCCAAGGGCGTGCTCCACACTTCAGCCGGCTACCTCCTTGGAGCTAAGCTGAGTTCGCATTACGTTTTCGATTTAAAGGAAAATGATCGTTTCTTTTGTTCGGCCGACATCGGTTGGATTACCGGTCATAGTTACGTGGTTTACGGATTACTCTCCAACGGCGCCACGGTGTTCCTCTATGAAGGCGCGCCCAATCAGCCTGAGCCTGACCGTTTTTGGCAGATGATTGATCGTCATGGTCTGACGATTCTCTACACCGCGCCAACGGCGATTCGCGCTTTCATGCGTTGGGGCGACAACCACGTGCTGCGGCACCGTCTCGATTCGCTACGTCTGCTCGGATCAGTGGGTGAGCCCATTAATCCGGAAGCCTGGATGTGGTACCATAAGATGATCGGCAAGAAACGTTGCCCCATCGTTGATACTTGGTGGCAGACGGAAACTGGTTCGATCATGATCACGCCGCTGCCGGGGGTTGTGCCCACCAAGCCGGGTTCAGCGACGCTTCCGTTCTTCGGCGTCGTTCCTAAGATTGTTGATGAAAATGGCGATGAGGTTCCGCGGAATAACGGCGGCAAATTGGCCATCATGAAACCTTGGCCCGCGATGCTGCGGACTCTGTGGGGCGATGACGCTCGGTTTAAGCAGGCTTATTTTAGCGAATTCCCTGGTAAGCCCGGAGTCTATTTTACCGGCGACGGCGCGCGGCAGGATAAAGATGGTTATTTTTGGATCGTGGGCCGCATCGACGATGTGCTCAACATTTCTGGTCACCGCATCGGCACAGCCGAAATCGAAAGTGCTTTGGCTTCGCATCCTGCGGTGGCTGAATCGGCGGCAGTCGGGCGACCAGACGAACTTAAAGGTCATTCCCTCGTAGTCTTCGTCACGCTCAAGTCCACCCATACCGCTAGTGAGCAGTTGAAAGAAGACCTCCGCGCGCACGTGGGCAAAGAGATTGGCTCACTCGCCAAACCGGATCAGGTCCGCTTTGCTGCTGGTTTACCCAAGACGCGCTCAGGGAAAATTATGCGACGCTTACTCAAGGAACTCGCTACTACGGGTGAGATCAAGGGTGACACAACGACGTTGGAAGATTTCTCCGTCATCTCGGCCCTCAAATCTGATGAGGAATAAATCCGCCGGCTAAATGTTCTTGGCTCCCTCAGGGGCCAATTACCAACGAGCAGCCTTCACGCTGCTCGAATTGCTGGCTGTAGTTGCCCTGGTGGCTCTGCTGTGCGGTCTCCTGTTGGGTGCAGCTCGTCGGGTAGTCGAAGTGGGGCGCACTGCGCGTACTAAAGCTGAACTAGCCGTTCTTGCGGCGGCGTTGGAGAATTACCAGCGCCTTTACGGCGATTATCCTCAGACAGCAGATCCCTCGCAGCTTTTACAGTCGCTCCTCGGTCGACGCGGGCCGCGCAATACCGTCAGCTTTACGCCTAGCTTGTTAGGGCTCGCTCATTATCGAACCGTGGCCGGCCGCGATCCATGGGGTGATGTATCAGCCACCCTGATCGATGCATGGGACCAACCATATCAATATATCTACAAGGACCCAGCCGCGAGCTGGGGGCAGGTGAGCTACGTGCTTTATTCGAGGGGCCCGGATGGGCGCGATTTTCGAGGGCTTCTATCGGGTGGATTGGTCGATTCAAGTTTGCCGGAAAATTTGGATAATATTTACGCCAATCGCCCATGAATTTAAATTCATTCTTCACTGGGATACGACGTGCAAAGCATCCACCCCCTCAAGCTTTGGCATCGGCCTTCACCTTGCTTGAGCTGCTCGCGGTGCTTGCGGTGATCGGGATTTTGTCCGCTTTTATCTTTCCCAGTTTTCATGCCGCACGAACGGCCGCCCAGCAGGCTAAGACGCGACTGATGTTCGGTCAGTGGGGGCTCGCTTTTGAGGGGTTTTATCAAGAGTACGGTTACTATCCTGTGCTCGATGAGAGTAACCTAGTTAATCCAGCAGGTCAAAATATCGATCCAAGAACGCCGCATCTCTTCCATGATTTGCTGGCGGCTCGGCGCCGAGATGGCACGGCGTTGCCGGCCTATGCCAGCGGTACGAGCGGGTGGTTGCCGGAAGCGCAGAATCGTAAGCTGATTTGCTTTTACTCTTTTGCCCTCGCTGATTTTACGCGCGATCGTGCAGCGGGTGCCAATTTATTATGGGATGGTTCTGAGCATACTGACATCGCGGTGCTGGTGGATCGAAATCTCGACGGGGTGATTCAATTAGGAAGCGATTTCATGATTTTACCGACGGTGAATGGACTCACGCCAAGTTTAACAGATTTTCCCTTAGTCGGCGTGCGGGCGGGCGTAATTTTCTATGCACCCGCGCCGGGTGCCACGATTGCTAATCCTCAATTTATTTTTAGTTGGAAATGAGATATCCGCCTCATCATTGCTGCGCTTCGGCGAATCAAAAAAATATTTTCAGGCAACAAACTGGCGCTCTAACGAGCGGCTTTGGGGATTCGCGCGCCGGCGGTTTTAGCCTGCTCGAATTATTAGTCGTGATCAGCCTTATTGCCGTATTATCTTTAATGCTCAGTACTCAGATTGGTGGCAGTCGCCAGTCGACTGCACTGAAAGCGGCGCAGGCTACCGTATTTAACTTATTGGCGGCAGCTCGAACTAAGGCCATCGCGACTGGGCAATCATCTCGCGTGTTGATTCAGATTGATCACGTAAATTACGGCCAGCCAATCCGCTATTTGCGCTACCTTGCGGTGCAGACCCAAAATTCTAGCGGGTGGTCTGTTTTTGCCGAAGCCTATTTACCCGAAGGTATTTATATTGTGCCTGGGAATTTTAATGCTCTGCCGAAAGGTATTTTTTCTGAAACCGGTACGGGTGCATGGGTGAAGTCAGACGGTACTCCGCTGCGATCAACAGCGCTTCGCTCCAACCAAGTCATTTACGAAGCGATTAATAGTTTTTTGGTGGAACAGTGGGTGACTATCATTATTTCGGCAACCGCCGGCACGGTACAATCGGGTGATCTCATCATTGCCTCTGGGCAGAGGCGCAATCTGCCGATCTATGCCGCCGCTGAATCACCGGTAGTCTTGATCGAGCCAGAAAAGGTACGCGGACTTTCCCTGAGTGCGTATTCCGTGCCGATCTTAATTTATAATCGGATTAGTTTTTGATGAAATTATTGCGACATGGTGGACGGGGCTTTTCTCTGTTTGAGGTTATCGTCGCCGTCGGTATATTCGGGGCTGCAATCACGATTATGCTTAGTCTGCTGCCTGCGTTGATCGTCTCAGCTGGTAAAACAAGCGATACTTTCGTCGCAGTGCGTTTGCCTGACGCTGTGGAGCTTGAGTTGCAACAGGTAGCTCTTGCAGGCGGCTTTGACGCACTGGCGAGCCAGATCTCACGTTTAGCTGATCCATTGCCGGCCACCCTCAGGCTGGCGGCTGATCGAGCAATCGAGCGCGTGCGAACTTTGGATTATTTACCGGCAATCGAAGCAGAGCAAATTCCGACCGCTTCCCGTTATTTCTTGATCGAGGTATGGCGCTTCCCCGCACCGCCATTAGAGTATAGTGTAAGCGGTGCTGGGATCGCCGTCCAGGTGAGGGTTTCTTGGCCATTTTTTAGTCCCGGGGCCAGCCTCGCCAACCCGATTAGTGCGCGTGAGCAAATCGTTTTTAACTTGGCTTTAAATCGATGAAGCATCTGCCCGCAGCTAAGCCACTGTACCCATTGGATGGCTTGAGGGCTGGATTTTTTTGCGGCCAGCGCGGTCACGCCGCTTTCACTCTTATTGAACTTCTCGTTGCGATGACCATCACGCTGATCTTGGCCGGTCTGCTGCTGTCAATCGTTCGGGTGACGCTGGGGATTTGGCAACGCACTCAGGATCATTTAGCGAGTACTGCCCAAGCTAATTTGGCGCTCGATTTGCTTGAGCGAGATTTACACTCCGCTCTCTTTCGCGCCGACGGTAAAATTTGGTTGGTCGTACAGATAAATAACAGCGCCAGTAATTTAGTGAATCATGGTTGGCTCGTGCCAAGCGGACTCATTAAGCCGAGTTCTCTAGAGAGCCAAAGATTGGGGGGAATTGTGAGCGAGCGAATAGCTCCGCTCATCAGTAATGCACGATTTGGTTTATCCGGTGCGTGGCTTCGTTTCGTGTCCACGAATGATGAAGCCACGGGCGGTTTACCCGTGGCGGTGGCTTATCAAATCGCGCGCCGACCAGTGAGTGGAGCCGTGAGCTCGAGCAATCCAGCGGCTGTTCGTTACACTTTATTTCGAGCGGCAGTGAGTGCTGCCAGTAGTTTCGCGGTGGGGACAGATGTAACCGCTGCGGGCTATGGCAGCGCGGTAGTGGCTCCGGCCGCCTCCCGTACTGGCGCGACCCTTACTAATCCGAATAGCACCGATGCCTTAGCGAGTAACGTCGTTGATTTCGGCCTTTGGCTTTATGTTCGTGACTCAAATTCGAATAATTTACGTCGGGTCTTTCCCGCGGATAGTGATAATCTGACGCATGCATCGGTTGGTAACGAAAATGTCGCCGATGCCCATCGTTTTCCTGCGGCGGTCGATGTGATGATCAGGATTTTAACTGAATCAGGAGCGACTTTAATCTCAGAAATTGAATCACCAGCAGCGCATGTGAGTCGTCCGCCCAATTATAATTCTGATGCCGAGTGGTGGTGGGCAGTCGTGGAAGCTCATTCTCGGGTTTACACCAGACGTATTGAAATAAAGGCCGCGGGGTTATGAAAATTGCGCCCGTTAAGATGTCGGGAGGATTGATTGGGGGTAATAAATTATCTCTCGTCGCGAATCAAGCAGCAGGCCGACCCTATGCGCTGCGCCATAATCAGCGGGGCATGGCGCTGCTCATTACCCTCACGCTGCTCTCATTAATGGTGCTTACGGTTTTGGCGTTGAGTGCTCTGAATCGTGTGAGCGCGCAGCAGGCGACTACGGCTGTTTATCAAATGCAGGCACGTCAAAATGCTTTGCTGGCACTCCGCCTAGGCCTTGGCGAATTACAGCAGCAGGCGGGTAACAATACGCGGCTAACTGGCATGGCTGGAGTAACCGGGGTCAGCGCGTTCGCCGCCAATAGCACGCGGCATTGGTGTGGTGTTTGGGAGCAGGGCACCGGTGCCTTTGTCGCCTGGCTGGCTTCGGGGGCGCAAACTACGAGTACCGCCGTGGTTCAAAGTGGGTTGAGCGTCGTTGAACTAGTTGGCCCGAATACTGTGGGCGCGGCTGCTGTTAATTCGGAGCATAGCATTGCGGGTAAAATTCCGCTTTGGCGAACCGACACGGCCGCGGCCCCTGGCATTGCGACGCTTGTAGGAAATTATGCTTATCTAGTCATTGATGAAGGCGTGAAGATTACGGCTTATGCCCCAGAGTCGCAACCGCGCGTCGCAAGACTCAAGCCGCTACTCACCGGTACTGTTCCTGGCAGCGCGGCTGGTAAATTAGCCACGGCTCTTGCGACTTATTCGAGTAAATTACCGAACATCATTTCCTATGAGCAATTGAGTTTGCTCCCGACTCCGAATGCGCCGCTGACACCTTCGGTTTTACAGGACAATTTTAATCACGTTACTCTGACTAATCGCATGCTTAGTGGGAGTGATTACTTTTCGGGATGCATCAATATCAATACCACTTCGACAATCGTTTGGCGTAGTTTGCTGGAGACTTACAATACCGCGCCGGGAGTCGTGCCGATTACTTCGAGCAACTTGACCGCGAAGGGCAATGCCCTCGGTAACGGCCTTGCGGCGACCAACCTCGGTAAAATGGTGAATGGCCCATTTAGTAGCCCAGCCAATTTTAGCGTTTATCTCGCCACCGTCTTTCCGCTCACCGGCTCACCAACTTATATCGAGATTATGGCAGTGCTGGGCCCGTTGCTGGTGGTACGGTCAGATACATTTCGCATTCGCGCTTATGGAGAGGCGATTAATTCTCTAGCGACAGTCCCAGTTGAAGCTCGGGCTTTCTGTGAAGCCATCGTTCAGCGCAGCCCGCTGGTCGCCGCCAATTCGCTCGGGCAAAAATTTGTCCTGATCAATTTTCGTTGGCTCAGCCCTAACGATCTCTGAGCGCCCCACGGTTGCTCCCTAAGATTAGGCCAGTAGATCGCTCACGACTTGGCCGAATACATCCGTCAGCCGATAATAACGTCCCTGATGTTTATACGTGAGAGCCTTGTGATCGATACCCATCTGATGAAGAATTGTCGCTTGTAGGTCGTGTACGGAGACAGGCTTATCGATGATATTATAACCAAAGTCATCGGTAGCGCCGTAATTTAAACCGGGCTTAACGCCGCCTCCCGCCATCCACATAGTAAAGCAGCGAGGGTGATGATCCCGGCCATAATTATCCGCGGTCAACTTGCCTTGAGAATAATTTGTGCGGCCAAATTCACCACCCCAGATTACAAGGGTATCATCTAATAGGCCGCGTTGCTTAAGATCGGTTACGAGCGCATAGCTGGCTCTATCAACGTCGGCAGATTGCCGACGGATAAATTTGGGGAGATCGCCATGTTGATCCCAGCCGGGGTGATAGAGCTGAATGAAGCGAACATCCCGCTCTGCCAAGCGGCGAGCAAGTAGACAATTGGCGGCAAAGGTTCCTGGCTGTTTTGCCGATTCACCGTAAAGCTCATAGGTCGCCGCTGATTCACGCGAGGGGTCCATCACCTCCGGCACGCTCGTTTGCATGCGGTAGGCCATTTCATATTGGTCGATGCGCGAACTGATCTCGGGATCACCAAGTTCCGCCGCTTGGCGTGAATGCAATTCCGCTAGACGATCGAGAAATTGCCGCCGACTCGTCGCAGAAATTCCGGCGGGATTCTTGAGGAAAAGTACTGGGTCGCTGCCGCCGCGAAACTGAACTCCTTGATGAATGCTCGGCAGAAAGCCGTTACCCCACAGTCGTGAATACAGTGGTTGGTCGATGCGATCTTTGGAGATCAACACGACAAACCCCGGGAGGTTTTCATTGACGCTCCCAAGACCGTAGGAAAGCCAAGAGCCCATCGAGGGGCGGCCAGGTAATTGATGGCCTGTCTGGAAAAAAGTAATCGCGGGGTCGTGATTGATATGCTCGGTATGCATCGAGCGAATAAAGCACAAATCATCAGCCATTTTGGCCGTGTTGGGGAGTAGGTCACTAATCCAGGCCCGGCTTTGACCATGCTGCGCAAAGGAAAATAGCGAACCGGCTAGAGGATAATGAGCCTGATGAGCGGACATGCCCGTTAAGCGCTGCCCGCCACGAATGCTGTCGGGGAGGTCTTCACCTTGGCGCTGCTTCAGGAGTGGCTTATAATCGAAGAGATCGTGCTGGGAGGGCCCACCCGCCATAAAAAGATAAATAATCCGCTTAGCTTTTGGGGCGAAATGGGGATGGCCGAGAATGCCACGGGCTGGTTCAGGTGTAACCGGCGCGCCCAAAGCGGATTTTTGGAGCAAATGGGTGAGCGCCACTCCCCCTAAGCCGAGCGCAAAACGGCCAAAGAAATCCCGCCGCGACAGGCCAAAGTTAAGTTGATCGCAAAACATAGTGGGGCAGGGGTGGCAGCTTAACGCCGCATCAGCGTTTCGTCAAAGTTTAGTAAAGCTTGGGCTACAATTGCACAGGCAGCCCGATCGACCGCTGGCAGGGAGACATCAGTCACTGCTTCGCCAGCTTGATTGAATTCCTTCGTGGCTTTTTCATCCGCTTGAAATAGCGCGCGCTGCGATTCGTAGAGCTCATGCAAAATAGTTAGCTCTTCTTTTGCGGCTGTGCGTCCCGTCACCAGACGAAACCCCCAAGCGAGGCGGTCATTGAGGCTAGCGCCGCCTTCCCGGAGCATGCGTTGTCCGATGAAGCGCGCCGCTTCGATGAATTGTACATCATTGAGTAGGGCGAGGGCTTGTAGCGGTGTGCTGGTATTTTGCCGAAGTACGGTGCACGTATTGCGCTCCGCCGCATCAAACATCAGCATCGTTGGGGGGGGCACGGTACGTTTCCAAAAAGTGTATAAACTTCGGCGGTGAAGGTCGTCTTGCTTGCCTTGTTCATATTTGGGTTTCCCCATCGCAATTTCTTCCCACAAGCCCGGCGGTTGATAAGGAAGTACGCTGGGTCCGCCGATTTTTTCGACGAGGAGGCCACTGGCGGCGAGGGCTTGGTCCCGCATCATTTCAGCGGTCAGGCGGCGAGCTGGACCGCGGGCTAACGATGAATTGGCTGGATCAAGGGCGCGTTGGGCGGGGGTTGTTTGTGAGGATTGGCGATAAGTAGCTGAGAGCGCAATTTGCCGTAGCGTACGTTTCACGTCCCAGCGATGCTGAACGAAATCTTGCGCAAGCCAGTCGAGCAATTCGGGATGAGTAGGCGGCGTGCCTTGCAGGCCAAAATTATCTGGAGTTCCGACAATTCCAGAGCCGAACATCATCTGCCAAATGCGATTCACCGTCACGCGAGCGAGCAAGGGATTCGTCGGGGCCGTCAACCATTGGGCTAGACCAAGTCGATTGCGGGGTGCTTGCGCGGGGAAAGGCGGCAGAGCGCGGGGCGTATCGGCCGTGACCGCATCGCCAGGGCTATCATACGCGCCGCGGATTAAAATGTGAGCTGGTTTGGGCTGGGGGAGCTCATGCATGACCATTGCTTCAGGGATTGGTGTGGTCAGGGCGTTTTGTTCCTCACGGACCGCGTGTAAAGCTGCGGTGGCGATTTGGCTTGGCGTATCAATCAGAGAAATAAAATAATCAAACAAACCCGCGCGCTGGACTACAGTCAGTTTTTCAGGTGATTGAGTCCACGCTTGGGTGAAGTCGGATCGACCGGCGAGTTGCGCGACTTCCAATGCCGTCAGATTGCGTGCAAAGATTGCGAGATCACTGATTTTACCGCCCTTAAAGCCAGCGTCGCGAAAACGATAGCCGAGCGTCAAATCGGGTTCGGATTTTCCGTAGGTAATATCTTTGAAGAGCCCGTCGCGGATTACTTCACTGGGTACCCGTGTACCGTTGAGCCAGATTTGGGCACCAGCCGCGCGGCTGGAGCCGTCGTAAGTAACTGTGAGGTGGGTCCAGGCATCGCTTGGCAGAACGGCTTTGCTAATAATTTTTAGCGAGGCGCCTGGCCAAAGATAATGCAGGCCAAAAGCCACGCGGCCGTTTTCCAGTAGGATTTCGTAACCGCGGCTACCGGCATCCGCAGGCGCTTTTGAGTGGTGCAACACTACCATTCGAGCTGCGCTGGCGCTCGTGGTTGGAGGTTGGAGCCAAAACGATAATGTAAAAGCATCCGTACGCTTGAAGGTAACTAAGCCTGGGAAAGTTAGGCCATTTTCTCCATCGAGTTCCAGCACGGGACCCCGCGGGCTCGGAATGATTTTTGGCGTCTCGAATGTCTTTCCTGGTTTAGTCGGATCCACTGTATTCGCAACATGCCCGTCGGTGAGGGAGGTCAACGGATAGGCAGCGACGAGCCCAGCTAACTGGGTGGGGGCGGTTGGTATTTTTTCGGTGAGCCAGCGGCGGAAGGCGCGCTGGGCGCCACGGTTTGTTTTAGCTAAGACTTCCTCTGCATCAGCTGTTTTCTTGCGCAGGACTTCGAGTTGGCGAAATTGCTCGTCGGTGGTTAGGAGCAAACTCGGCAAAGGCATTGTATCGGCGAAGCCCTTGTAGGAGATTTGACCCGACTCATCGATGTTCTGGAAAAAAGCGAAGAGAGAATAATAATCGCGCTGGGTGATGGGGTCGAATTTGTGGTCATGGCAGCGGGCGCAATCTAGCGTGAGCCCGAGGAAGGCGGTGCCGAAGGTCGCGACGCGATCGGCCACGTAGGCGACGCGGTACTCTTCTTCCACGATGCCGCCTTCTTCGTTTTGATTATGAAGGCGATTAAACGCGGTCGCGAGATGTTGGTCCCGGGTCGCGTTGGGCAGCAAATCGCCGGCGAGTTGCCACGTGGCAAATTGGTCAAAGGGGAGGTTTTGGTTGAACGACTTAATGACCCAGTCGCGGTAGGCCCACATTGCCCGCGTGCGATCCATCTGGTAGCCGTGAGTATCGGCGTAACGCGCAATATCTAGCCAGTCGCTCGCCATACGTTCTCCGTAGCGGGGCGATGCAAGGAGGCGGTCGACTACGCGCTCGTAAGCACCGGGTTGAATATCAGCTATAAAAGCATCGGTTTCAGCCGGAGTCGGCGGAAGACCCGTGAGGTCGAGCGTCACTCGGCGAATGAGTTGCGCCCGGTCTGCCTCAGGGGCCGAGGTTAATTGCGCTGTCGGCAGTTGGGCCCGCACGAAAGTGTCGATTGGTGAAATTATGTTCGGTGATTTCTGTAGCGGAGTTGCGGCCGCGATGGGGTCAAAAGCCCAATGCGCGGACCACGGGGCTCCCTCGGCCACCCAACGACGCAGGAGGGCGATTTCGGTTGGCTTCAATTGACGACCAGCCGTGCGCGGGGGCATGACCTCTTCGTCATCAGCGCTGCTGGTTCTGATGACCAATTCACTTTCGGCCGGGTCGCCAGGGGTCACCACCGTTATAGATTTTTGAGTTCGAAAAAGACCATCCTTAGTATCGAGCCGCAGTTTGGCTTTGCGCCCGCGTTCATCCGGACCGTGGCAATGATAACACGCATCGGAGAGAATCGGCAGGATGTCGTGGCGAAAATTAACAGGAGCTGGCGACCCCGTTTCAGTGGCGGCAGCAGTGAAAACAAAGGTTGGCAGGGCCCACGCTAACAGGCACGCCAGGCGCACAACTGGAAAAATAGACTGGGACGATACAAACAAGGAGGAATACTTTTTCGGGGAATTTAATGAATCACACCGCGTCTAAATAACCTCAGCTCAGGGGCTAAGATCAAGGCGCGAATGGGGGGCGGCTCGTATTTATATCATCATTTTATTTTTTACAGTGGCACGCTACGCAGGGTGGGTCTCTTTTTGGCGTAATTTTCGGTGGATATGATGATTTGGACTTCACCGATTCTGGCGCGTAGTTTATAAAAAACTATGCGTCACATTTTATTGCTTATGTTCTTGGCCGTTGGCCTGTATGCCGCCGAAGTGCCGCCGCTGACCGACATCGTGCAAGCGCTCGAGGTGGATTGGCCAAAAAACAAGACCATTCATTTTGTTTGTCATGGGCACAGCGTGCCCGCCGGTTATTTCAAAACGCCGGTGGTTAATTCTGATCAATCCTATCCCGCTCTCTGGCAAACGGGTTTGCGGCAGCAGTTTCCTCACGCGGTGTTGAATGTCATTGTTACTGCGATTGGTGGGGAGGATTCCATCGCGGGTGCCGCTCGATTTGAGCGCGATGTGCTAGCGCTGCGACCTGCGGTGGTGACGATAGACTACGCCCTCAATGATCGCGGAGCGGGCTTGGTAAAGGCTAAGGCTGCCTGGGTACAGATGATTGAGGCCGCGAAGGCGGCGGGGATTCGCGTTATTTTGCTAACGCCCACTCCCGATCAGCGGGTAAATATTGATGATCCGAAAAATTCATTGAATTTACATGCTGAGCAAGTGCGCGCGTTGGCGAAAGAGCACGAAGTCTTGCTGATTGATAGCCTCGCCCTCTTTAAAGCTCGACTAAAGGCAGGGGTGCCACTGCCGGATCTAATGTCTCAGGTTAATCATCCCAATGGGGCTGGGCATGCGCTGATCGCGGAAGCTTTACTTGGCTTGTTCCGCAAATAATTACCCCTGAGCTAGGCTGCAAGCGGGTGGGGGGAGAAAGGTCGTCCGCAATTATGGGCGGCGAGGGGCTTTAAAAAATGGTGCCAGGGGCGAGGATTGAACTCGCGACCAAAGGCTTATGAGTCCTCTGCTCTACCACTGAGCTACCCTGGCAAAAGGGAATACGTTAGAAGCCACATTTTTTCCTAGAAATCCACAAGATTTTTTTAGCGGCTTAAGGGATAGGCTGGTGAGCCCACAGTGGGTCCGAACATAGGGTTATGGATTAATTGAGTATTAATCGGTTTTACCATTCTTCAAAAGAGTCTTCCCACGGCAGGCTAACCGACACAGATTTTTACTTCCCTATGACTACCCGTATGATCGCTTTCTCATTTTTTGTCTTCGGTTTTTGGTTAACGGCAGAAGCAGGGCTAGCGTCGCGCTATCCCGATCAACGGCCGGCTGCGACCTTACGTATGAATGCGGAGGATCAGGGAGTTGTGCTTTCGTACGGCGATGGACCTAACCAGTGCGATTATTTAGGAGCCAGAGAGGCCGTCATTTTTGAAGATAAAGGAAATTTTTATCTCCATTATGATGGCGCGGGTCCGCGTGGCTGGTTGGCCTGCCTCGCGACCAGTCACGATTTAGTGCATTGGGATAAGCGGGGGCCAGTCTTGGATCTTGGTGAACCGGGCAGTTTGGATTCGGCGTCAGCCTCTTCTCCCTGGGTGATCAAAGACCAAGGCGTCTGGCACATGTTCTATGTGGGAACCCCGCATGCTTCGAATTCTCGCAATCGCGTTCCCATGTTTCCGTACCTCACAATGAAAGCCCGTAGCGCTGCGCCTGAGGGTCCGTGGGAAAAACAGTATGCCTGCATTCCGTTTCGTACTCAGCCCAATACGTATTACGCCGCGACGGCCAGCCCGGGCTGCGTATTCAAATATCGTGATGAATTTTTGATGTATTTTAGCGCATCGGTTGAGAAACCAAAAATTTTACGCACACTTGGCTTAGCGACTACACGCGACCTCAATGGCGCTTGGGTGGTAGCGGAACAGCCCCTTTTTGCGCTGGAGGAGCAGATTGAAAATAGCGCAATTTATTATGAAAAAACGAATGATACGTGGTTTTTATTCACGAATCATATCGGTCTCAATGATAAGAATCAGGAATACACTGACGCCATTTGGGTTTATTGGAGCCACGATCCGAAGCACTGGGTCGCCGCGCAAAAGGCGATCGTACTCGATGGCGCCAACTGCACGTGGTCTCAGGAATGCATTGGCATGCCTTCCCTCATCCAGGTGGGTGATCGCTTAGCGCTATTCTATGATGGGGCGGGTGGCACTAGCCTCAATCACATGCAGCGTAAGATCGGTCTCGCTTGGTTAAAACTTCCGCTCATCGCCCCCGCTCTCAACAGCTCTCAGTAAATTTATGCAGCGCAGCGACGGCAGGGGGCCGCAGTCGCCGTTCTCTTCGGGGAATGATTTCGTCCAGCTCGGTTCTGGGATGCAGGTGAAGGCGATGCGCATGGGCGCAAGCTTGCTTGTGGCGCCTCTGTCTTCGGAAGAATTTTTAATCTCCGCTCACCCCGCCTTTGCCTCAATAGGGAAGTGGCAGCGGAAGCAGGTGCCCTGGCCCAGGGCAGTCTCGAGAGTGACAAATCCTTTATGACGGCGGACGAGGCGTATGACGGTAGCGAGGCCGAGCCCGGTGCCTTTATCTTTCGGCTTGGTGCTAAAAAATGGGTCGAATAATTTAGGCAAAATATGCGCCGGGATACCGGTGCCATTGTCCCGTACGCTAATTACAATATAGTCGCCGGCGGCGGGGGTATCGCCCATGACCGCGGTGAGCCCACTCGGAATGGTTCGACGATCGATCTGAATTGTGAGCTGGCCGCCTTCTGGCATGGCATCCCGGGCGTTAACGCAAAGATTCATCACGATCTGATGGATCTGGGTGGGGTCCACCAGTACGCGCGGCAGATCCGCAGCAGCTTCGTAATTGACCTCATATAAGCGTCCAAACGTCTCTTTAATCATCGCTGCTACTTCGGCGGCCGGTTCGGTTGGGCTTGTTAATTCAAGGGCGGCATCCTCTCCGCGGGCAAACATCATCAGCTGACGGAGCATGCTAGCGCCCCGCTCTGTACTGGTAAGAATTTGATCGAGATGAATTTTAAAATTCTGCCCCTCTTTCATTTCGATGAGCTGCGCGCTGCCGTAGATTGCGCTGAGGATATTGTTCACGTCATGGATCGTGCTCCCAGCGAGTTGACCCAGTAATTCGATTCGCTGGGAATGCAGTAACTGCTCTTCGAGTTGTTTCTCCTCGGTGCGATCTCGAACTACGAAATGGACGATGCGGCGCCCTTGCCACGGGATCAGGGTGCAGGAAATTTCGACAACGGTTGCGGTGTTCTGGGAAAACTTAAGGGCCGTTTCGAGCGCCAGTACCGTTGTCGGGTTAGCGGCGATCGTCTGCTTTAATTTCGCCGTCACTTCGGGTAAGAAATAGTTATAAAAATTTTCTAATTGGGCGGAAGCGGGCAGCAGCAGTCGCGTAAAGGCCGCATTGCGTTGCAGGATCTTTCCGTCCAACTCAGCCAACACTACCCCATAGGGTGCGTAGTTAATGGCGGCCTCCATCCGGGCGCGTTCCTCATAGAGTTGGCGGAATCGATTTAACCGCGTGATGGTCCGTAAGCGGGCACGCAGTTCAATCGAATCGAAGGGCTTCGAGAGGAAGTCGTCGGCTCCTGCTTCCAGGCCGCGGAGCATAGATTCACGATCGTCCAGCGCCGTGAGCATAAGAATCGGGATATTCGCTAACGCCGGATCAGCGCGCAGCTTGGTGCAGACTTCATAGCCATCCATTTCCGGCATCATCACATCTAGTAGAACAAGATCTGGAATTTCGCTTTGAGCTACGTGCAGAGCTTCGGCGCCCGAATGAGCAACGAGCAGCTGATAACCATCGGCGATGAGGAGATTTCGGAGCAAGCGAACGGCGTTCGGCTCGTCATCGACGATGAGAATTTTGCTCAGCGCAGTCATGCTCAAGAGGACTTTGCGGATGAGGCTGGCCTCAGCTGCTCGAGGATAAGTCGATCGAGTTCCGCTAGATTCAGAGGTTTACTTAAATAGGCATTCGCCCCGGCCTCGAGGCAGCGAATGCTGTCCTCCGGCATAGCGAGTGCGGTCAGGGTGATGATAGGAATAGCGGCGGTTGCGGAGTTGGCCCGTAAGCGGCGCGTAGCTTCGAGTCCATCGAGCACCGGCATTTGGATATCCATGAGGATGAGGGCGGGCTGATCAGTGATCGCGCGATCAATCGCTTCCTGTCCATCATGGGCAAAGATAACTCGGCAACCACGCGGCCGCAGATGATTTTCGAGCAGGAGGAGATTGGCCGGATTATCTTCGGCGATCAGAATAAGTGGATTGTTGGGGAGGAGCGCACGGAAGGGAGCGTCCGAGCGTAGCCGCGTCGTCGTTTGGCTGCCGGCCAGGGGATTCTGGAGCGGGAGGGTAATCGTGAAGCGAGCGCCTTGACCCGGCTTGCTGGCGACAGCGACGGTGCCGCCGTGCATCTCCGTCATTCGTTTAACCAGGGAAAGACCGAGGCCGGTGCCCGCATATTTTCGATTCAGTGCGCTATCGATTTGCTGAAAGGATTTAAATAATTTCGGTAGATCTTTTTCATCAATCCCGATGCCGTTATCTTGAACCGAGAAACTGATCTGATGACGATCAATCGGTTGGCTGACTTCGATAATGATATGCCCACCCTCCGGGGTGAATTTTACAGAATTTGCCAGCAAGTTAACCAGGATTTGCTTGAGCCGACGGGCGTCGACATGGAGGTAGAGGATTTCTTGGTGATAATTGGATTCGAGGGTGATTTTCTTCCGGTGCGCGGCCTCGCGAACGAAGCGCAAGCTCGATTCAACAACATCGCGGACCGCGGCCTCTTGGATGTCGAGTTGCAGCATGCCAGCCTCAATCTTCGAAAGATCGAGGATGTCGTTGATGAGCGATAGCAAATAACGCCCGCTTTCCTCTACGCTGCAGACGCTTTCCAGTTGGTCGCGATTCAGTTCGCCCAAGGTCTCTTTCCGGAGAATTTCAGCCATGCCTAAGATCACATTGAGGGGTGTTCTTAATTCATGACTCATACTCGCCAGAAATTCACTTTTGGCCTGATTGGCGGCTTCGGCGATTTGGCGGGCTTCATTAAACTGTTTGGCTTCGGTCAGATCGCGAATGACGAAGTGAACAATCCGTCGTCCTTCCCAAGGAACTAAAGCAAAGGAAATTTCCACAACGGTAGCTGGGTTGAGCGCTCCATTAAGAGACGTTTCCAGCGGGGTGAGGGTGATCGGGTCGAAGGCGATCGATTGCTGGAGCTTCAGCGCCGTTTCGGCGGGTAAGTAGGAATTGAAATTATCAATCTCCGTCGAAGTCGGCGCGAGGAGCCGAACAAAAGCCGCGTTGCGTTGCAAAATGCGGCCATCTAATTCGGCGAGCACCACGCCGTAGGGCGCGTAGGCGATAGCGGCTTCGAGACGGGCGCGTTCTTCGTAGAGTTGGCGGAAACGATTCAGTCGAGTGATCGTACGTAAACGGGCGCGGAGTTCGAAGGAGTCGAAAGGCTTAGAAATGAAATCATCGGCACCGGCTTCTAATCCATGAATCCTTGATTCTTGGTCATCCAAAGCGGTGAGAAGCAAAATCGGGACATTCGCGAGGCGAAGGTCAGCGCGCAGTTTAGCGCAGACCTCATAGCCGTCCATATCAGGCATCATGACATCCAGGAGGACGACATCAGGGGTTTCGCGCATGGCCACGGCAAGCGCTTCAGCTCCCGAGTGGGCGGTCAGCACGTTATAACCGTCAGGTGATAGGACTCCGCGCAGCATCCGGACGGCGTTAATTTCGTCGTCAACAATCAAGATTTTACTCGGAACTGGCATGGGAAGTAGAGGAGCGATGCTGGTGGCGCAGCGGAGCAGAAAGGTGGAGGGAGAAAATGATTAGGTCGAGTGGTTGGTGCAGCTCGGTCAAAAAGATTAGCCCATTAGCGGAGCGCGCTAGGTTGGCTCAGTGGGGCAAACTTTTTGCTTTTAGCAATTCTCGAAAGTCCATCTGGGGGAAGATTAAAGAGAGGCATCTCTCCTTGATGGTTGGGTTGCCGGCGGCGAAAAACATCGCGGAAGCCAAAGGGGCGCAGATCGCAAAAAAGCATAGGTTAGCCTAAAAGGCCACATTACCTATCGACCATTCGCCCCGAAAATTGAGGAGAAAACAGTCAGCGCGCCGAGTTCTGGTTTAAGCTGGTTCCGAGCATCAAATCAGACCCAGCGCGCTGACAAAGTAATCAAGTAAAGATAAAGGCCCGGGCACCTTGCGGTACCCGGGCCAAAATCGGGGGTGGGTGCTCGCCACGCACTCTTCCCCATTCGCACAGCATTGGGCGCCTCGCTTTCGCGGGCCGTGTGCTTCCCGACGCTACTCACCGCGGCATGCGATGCTATCGGTCTCATAGCGGGACCGTCCCGGTCTTTTCAGACCGGAATTTATCGAGTGAGGTCTCTTCGCCCGGTTCGGTTCCATCTGCCGATGGTTAACTCGCCGGACGGGTGTTGGCACGCCTACAACGTCTGCGTTTCGCACCAACACCGTGCCACGGGGACGGCCTCAGCTTTTGGCTGAGCGTTGGCCCTGTGTAACGGGTCTGACCTCTTATCTCTCAGGTTGCTTTCGACTTGCAGTTGGGTGACGCGGTTTTACGCGCCGCCCCAAGGAGGAGGTTTTGCGAGCTTTGCCAGACTCGCCCGCTCCCCGCTGCGCCGTGTCCCTTTCGCGCCCCGCCTTTGCAGGCCGGGCCTTTTGGTGGGGTGGACCCACCGGAACATTGCGCTGCGTCCTGATCATACAGTAGCAACCATAACCCTCTGGGTAACTGCATCGATGCAAGGTCTGAAACTGACCTTGGATCTGACTCGACTTGGCCGCGGTTTCTAAGTTCGCGCCTCGCCGCACAGCTCCTTTGTCGCATAACTGGATCGGCTGCGACGCCGTCCAGAGGAACTGGTGATATTTGCCTGCATGTGGCTCGCGCCACGGAGGGGAGGGCGGCACCAGTTGCCGCCCGCCTTTCCCCGGTTGCCCGGGATTATCCCAGTCGCGCTCTCAGCGGGTTTTTCATGCCGCCGCACTGCGACTGTTCTATCAAGGAACGTCATTAATTTGCGTCCGCTTTGTCGGAAAGTCACGGGGTTGTTCTGCTCAATTTATTCACCAGCGAGGGTGGTGAATAAATTGTGCCTAAAGTCATGCACCGAGTTATTCACCGGGGACGCGGTGATCCGGAAGGGATGAAGGAGGAAGGGGGCAGCCAGCGTGCCCCCATGTGCGACCTATTCTGTAGGGTGAAGGCGAAAGCTTAACACAGCATCAGCAGTGCCGCGGAGCATGACTAATTTTCCGGCTTCGATTTTCGCTTCAAAAAGGCTGGTTCCTGAGGTGAGGGAGAGTTGCATTTCACCGACTTGAAGAATTTTTCCGCCGCTTAAGAATAGATATTCGATTTCATTATTTGCATCGCGACGGATGAGGCAAAAATCCGCATCGGTTGATACAGCCCAATCCGGTTGGACTAATCGGCGCTGAGCTGAACTCGGCCGCCCCGTTGCCGCGGCGATCAGCAGATCACTTCTGCCGCTGGCTTGCTGAATCATCACGCCGACATTCGACTCATCAGCCGTTTGGCCCGTCTCGGTTCGCAAACTGATTCGACAGATCGTCTTGATTTTTGTACGGTCGGTATAGGGTTCGAGGATTGCGACAAAAGTGGAGGCGAGTTTTTCAGTAGTGGCACCTTGTCGGCGAACCAGCAAACTGGGCACCCAAGTTTCATTACCGCGTTCGATGAGCCAACTTTCGGCGAGAGCGGCTTGGGTTCCGCTGGTTAGATCAGTGTAACGCAAATGCACCTCGGCTCCCGTCGGAAGATAGCGATAACGGTCTTCAATTTTCCAATCAACTTGCCAGCCCGGGGTCGGGGAGCCGCCGTGAAAATTGCGCATTTGAGTCTCGTGTCCAAAATCTGCGAGGGGAGTCAAAGGGATTCCAGTGGCACTGACGGTTCCGAAATAGCCGTGCATAAATTTTGCGTGATCGTGGCCGCCGGTGACGCGAAAAATATCTAGGATATAACTATCTTGGGGTGACAGATCGACCAGGAGAAGCGATCGTTCGAATTGCTGAAGTGCGGTCGTTTGGACTAAGGCAGGCCCCTCTGCGCGAATTAGTTTAACCGTGTCTCCAGCAGCCCAAGCCGTGGTTGTTCCGACGACACTGCCCTTGCGGGGATTCAATTGAACCTGCAGAGGTTCGGTCTCGGGCACGCCAAAACGAACTAACTGATTTTTAGCGTCCACAACCACTGTGTTATGGGCAGCGCTCATTTTGTACCAATTAGCTCGAGGAGAATACCAGCCCCCGAATTGCACCGGGGGATAACCAAACCCTGATAATATCTCTAGGCCGTGCGCAAATAACCCAATATTCAGGGCATCGCCACGGCCATGGTTGCCGGCGATATCGTAATCCAGCCAAACCGCTCGCTGGCGGTCGCCGGTGCCTGATCTTAAAATACCCAGGCCCCACTGAGATTTATTAACTGATGCCGTTTTGATAGCCGTGCCGTGCGTGCTGATGGCAGCAGCGACGTTCTGTTGAAACTGCGCGGGCTGCGCATTCAATAAATCATAAGGTAGGTTGGTGATGGTGCTACCGTTGGCGCGGTAAAGCAGCTGTACATAGAGCGGGTCGTGGGTGATTTCATAGAGCCGCCAAAAGAGTGAATAATCGGAGACCAAGGGAATGCCGCCCAGAGCTGGCTCGAAGAAATTTTTGCTGAAGGTTGCCCCGGCGTAATTAAGGTCCTGCGTACCGAAGGCGCCGGCATCGCCGATTTTGGGGTAATATTTTTCGCCGAGCCAAGTATCGACATGGAAGCGATGAGTAGACTGCAAATTTGGAACCGCTTTAACGAGGGTCGACAGTAGTTCAGGAGAAAGTCGGTCAAAGAGAGCGAGCACATTAGCCAGGGTGCGCGGGACGAAAGTGCTGTAAGCGCCCAAGCCTTTTTCACCGCTGAGACCATCCACCACGGTGGCTTGCGTGAGCATGCGCTGAAGTGCGCTAATAATTTGGTCGCGGTTTTGAGGCCAAGCCAAAACCGCTTGGCTGATGATCAAGGTAATATCCGTATTGGGGAAATTACTAAATATTTTCTGCGGCTGGCGGGAAACTTCGCGCAGAATGCCTGTTTCAATATTATTCTTAATATCCGCAATATTGTCTTTGGCGCTGGGGAGTTGATACTGACGAGCTTGGCCCGAGAGAAAGCTGACCAGCGTGGGATCGTGATCCAGCGCGGGAAAAATCATATCATAGGCGAGCGCCAGCTCCATGCTTTCTCGGCAGGCATCATGCCAGACAGATACCATCCCCGCGCCCACGACAGGATCGACCCGTTCATAGGATAAACCCTGTTTCAGGAAATCAAATGTCCCGTAAAGATCGGCGACGCGATCGAGCATGATGGCCGCTTTGTGGGCGTAAGCAGGGTCGCCGGTCAGCACGTAAGCCATCGCGAGGGTGCGAATCCCCGTGAGCATGACTTGTTTCCATTGGCCGTAGATCAAGTAAGCACCGATAAAATGCCAACGGTTCGGACCATCGCTGTAGCCGGTGCCATCGTCGACGCCAAAGCGGTGCAAGGGATCGGTAGCGGCGGGGTGGTCAGAGTTGACCAAGAGCGAACGATCGGCGCGGGCCGGATCGAAAATTCCGTGGGCATCGATCCCTGACTTATAGAATGCCGCAAAATCATTTTTTGGAAAAGTTTCCTGACAATGCGGGCAGGCTACTTTCCAAGGACGATTGAGCGCATCAATTTTCCAAGTATTCATGGGCGTGCTCTGCCGGCACTGTGGGCAAAAGCCATTCGACCACACGTGCCAGGAGCGTTGGATGGTGGCACCAAACATGGCGGACCACAGCTCGGTATCAGATTTTTTAAGCCAAATTTGGGCTGCCGTGAGACAGGCTTGAGCCTGGGCTTGGGCTGCGGGATTCTGCGCTAAATTGCTCCGCAGGGTTTGGGTTAAAGCGGGTGTGAAAAAAACGGACTCAGATTTTTGACTGAAGCTCGTGGCCCGACTTGTTGCCACGCTGCCAATCAGTACCATCAAAATTAACGCAGCGGTGTGACGCAGCGGAGTGGCAGCGAGTGGGGACGAAGGGTTCATACTAACAATAGTCTAAAACCCTGATCACTCCATCAAGCGTAAGTGTACTTATAAAGTAAAAGAGGCTCAATTATCACCAGCCAAGGCCACGGCCCGATCAGCCCACGAGTTCGGTGGGAAGGTGCGGCAGAAATTACAAACTCCCGCAGGGCCCCAGGGAGGGGCAAGTGCGTGAACGCACTCGATTAATTTAAGCCGAAAACCTCGGCTTAGCAGCTGACGTTTTTCCCTTCGCCGCCGAAGTGGCTGAGTCGTTCTGCTTCGGCGGTCTTCGAGACGCCGGCGGGAGCGTAATGGAATTGCAGGGCCCGGCGGCGATTATCAGACGAATTGTGGGGCGTGCCGTGCGGCAGGAGGCCGTCGAAAAACAGCAAGCCGCCGGGTTTGAGCGGCACAGCTACTGACTGAGTGCCAAGAATGGTGTTGTCGCAAATTTGCCAGTCACGTCGTTGAAAATGTAAAATGGGGCCCTCTTTATGGCGGTCGGGGAGAATTTGCATGCAGCCATTTTCGACGGTGGCTTCATCGAGAGCAATCCAGACGCCCACGACGGGTGTACCGATGGGATAATCAAAATAGGCCTTGTCTTGGTGCCATGGTTTTTCGCGGCCGAGGCGAGGTGGCTTAATGAGCGCCATATCTTGAAACATCGAAGGCTCGGCACCGTGCAACAGGGGTTGGAGTGCGGCCAACATTTTGGGGTGGTGGGAAATCGCTTTGAGTCGCTCGTCAAAATCCACGAATAGACCTAGTTTCCGCACGGCATCTTGGCGCTGTTCTGGTCCTAGGGTAGCTAAAATTTCCTTCGCTTTCCCTTCAAAGTAAACGTGTTTAAAATCAGGGCGACGACCCATGATGAGGCTGACGAGGCCTTCGATCGCGTTTTCGATTTCCGTCGGGGTGAAAGCTTGGCGAACGGCGAGATACCCGTGTTCGTGGTAAAAGGCGATTTCGGCTGGGCCGATATCCGTGAGGCGCTCCACGCTGTGGGCCGTTGCGATTGGCTGGTAAAGATCGGGAGCATGCATCTCGGCGACGACATCAAATAGAACGGGTTCCGTGGTAGGAGGGGTGCTCATGGGCTAATCAAGGGTGAGGTTTAGATATATACTAGGAAATTGATGAGTGGTTTGGTGAAATAATTCCAGCCTAACTTATCATTTAAAATTTAAGAGATTCGCTGGGAGTAAGGACCTGCTAAACGCCTCGGTCGTGATCTTGAGTTAACTGAAAGTAGTCTTTTGCACATCGAGTTGGTGGTGGGTTTGCTGATTTTTCGAAGATACGCTTGTCGCTCGACGAGGTTGACCCCGTCCGTTAATCGAACGGGCCCGCTATCCATCTCTAAAATACCGATTCTATGTCTCCGCGCGAATTACCTATCTATGAACTCGAGAGCCGCATCTTGGCGGCTGTTCAGGGGCAGGGGCGTTTGATTGTGCAGGCGCCGACTGGGTCGGGCAAATCTACGCAAGTTCCGCAGATGCTACTGAAACATGGTCTGCTGGGCGAAGGCGAGGTGGTGGTGCTCCAACCGCGCCGACTAGCTGCTCGCATGTTAGCCAAGCGTGTGGCGGAGGAGGTTGGCACCAAACTGGGTGAGATTGTTGGGTATCAGATCCGCCTCGACTCCCGCGTCTCTCAGGCGACGCGCATTCGGTTTGTCACTGAGGGTATTCTCCTAAGGCAGATGTCTTTCGACCAGTCGCTGCGCGGCATCAGGGCGATTATTTTCGATGAATTTCACGAGCGGCATCTGTACGGTGACATCAGTTTGGCGCGGGCCGTGCAAATTCAACAGACGACCCGCCCTGATCTTAAAATCATCGTGATGTCGGCTACCCTCGATGCGGCGTTATTAAAAACTTACCTCGCGCCGTGTGAAATACTCACGTCCCAAGGCCGCACCTTTCCGGTCACGGTGGAATATTTGCCGAAGTCTGTCGACTTCGAGCACGACCCGGTTTGGGTGGTTGCGACGCGGGAGTGCGAGCGCATCGCGGCGCAAAGCACAGGCGATATTTTAGTATTCATGCCGGGCGCTTTTGAAATCAGCCGGACGGTGCAGGATGTGCAAGGTTCGCACGCATTGCGGGGTTTCTTGTGCTATCCCTTGCACGGTGAGTTGCCACCGGAGCAGCAGGACCGCGCTGTGGCTCGTTATGAGACGAGAAAAATCATTGTCTCGACGAACGTCGCTGAAACCTCCCTCACGATCGATGGGGTGATGGCGGTGGTTGATTGTGGGCTCGCCCGGGTCGCACGGTATGATCCGCATCGCGGAATAAATACGCTCCTCATCGAGAAAATAAGCGTGGCTTCATCCGATCAGCGCGCTGGTCGCGCCGGTCGAACGGCACCGGGAATCTGCGTGCGACTTTGGACTGAGCGCGAACATGCCCAGCGACCCTTGCAGGAATTGCCGGAGGTGAAGCGACTCGATTTGGCGGAAGTCGTGCTCACGCTTAAAGCGGCGGGGATCGATGATATTAACCATTTTCCCTGGCTCGAAAAACCAGAACTTAAAGCTTTGGAACGAGCTGAAGGCTTGCTCGAGGATCTTGGCGCGGTGGGGCGCGTTGGGCGCAACGCGCTTAAGCCCAGCGGTCAAGCGACAGGAATGGAGACACGCTTGCTGCCACCCACTCGCATCACTGAGATCGGTCGACGCATGCTGCGTTTCCCGATGCATCCACGTTATGCTCGAATGTTTTTGGCCGCTCACGATTATGGCTGTGTGCGATCAGTGGCGCTGATGGCGGCCCTAACGCAGGGACGGAATTTTCTGTTACGCAACGTTGACAAGCGAACGGCGGAGGCCCGTGAAGAACTTTTTGGTGAAGAGCATGAGTCGGATTTCTTTTTGCTGATGCGGGCCTGGCGCTATGCGGATAAGGCGGGTTACAATCAAGAAGCCTGTCGTCGACTGGGCATTCACGTGCAGGGGGTCCGTCAGGTTGGGCCATTGTTTCAGCAATTTCTGGAAATCGCCCAAGCGGAGGGTCTCGATGTAGCGGAGAAGCGCATTGATGGGGTCGCCGTGCGCAAATGCGTGTTGGTCGGCTTTAGTGATCATCTGGCGCGACGTCTCGATGGCGGTACCCTGCGTTGTGAGTTAGTGCATAAGCGGCGGGGCGTGCTAGCCCGCGAGAGCTGCATAGACCAAACGGCCTTGCTCGTCGCCGCGGAAATCACCGAAATCGAAAGTCGCGGCGAAGTTAACGTGCTGCTCAATCTTTGCACAGCGGTCGAGGAAGCGTGGTTGAAAGAAATTTTCCCAACGGATTTTCAAGATGCGGGTGGCGTGTTGTATGATGAAACCGCTAAACGCGTACTGGCGCGCAAGGAGCGGCGCTTCCGCGATCTGGTGTTAGATTCCAAGCAAACCGCGGAGGAACCGCCCGAAGGTGAAGCCGCGGCCTTGCTGGCGCGTGAGGTGGCGGCGGGGCGCATTGTACTAACAGCATGGGATGACGCAGTTGAACAGTGGATCATCCGCGTAAACTGTCTCGCTAAATGGTGGCCTGAATTAGAGGTGAATCCCATTACCGAGGCTGATCGAGCCACCCTGATTGAGCAGATCTGCTACGGCAGTTATGGGGCGCGTGAATTAAAAGATAAGCCGGTGATGCCGGTGTTGCGTGATTGGCTGCTGGCTGAACAGCTGGCGGTGCTCGATGTTTATTTGCCCGAGCGAATCGAGATGGCTAACGGCCGGAAAGCCAGGTTGAGCTATAGCAAAGACGGGCCGCCCGTGATGAGCGCGCGTATTCAAGAGCTTTATGGAATCAGCTCAACGTTCTCGCTAGGTCAGGGACGGATCGCGGTAAAGATCGAGGTACTGGCGCCGAATCAGCGGCCGATTCAAGTTACCGATGATCTGAGTAATTTCTGGCGCGAGCAGTACCCGAAAGTAAAAGCTGAGTTGTCGCGCCGGTATCCCCGGCACGAGTGGCGGTGAAGTCGGCAGCTTCCGCTGAGGGATACTCCGAGCTTAGGGGATTTTATCCGCAGCGCCAACAAACACGAGGTACATGTTTCCTTCGGTCAGGCGGGTGTTCTCCGTATTGGCACCGAGCGTCAGACTGGCGTTCGATTTTGCGACGTGGCGGTAAAGATCCATGGCTTGTCCTGCGACGTTCATCGTTAGATTGGCGGGCTTAAATTGTTTCGTCAGCCAATTCGGCGGAGGGAGCCGATGATCGTGCGCGATCCAAACGGTCGCTTGGTTGGCGACAGCGAGTTCTATTAAATCGACTGCGCTGTAGAGCGCGTCGCGATTATCGGTCTGCACCCAGTCGGCGCCGGTGAGCACTCCTGGCAAAGCCGTGAAGGGGGAGTCGATGTTAACGTAAGCGTTTTTACCGTTACGAGCGTCCATCTCGACATGGACAATGGCCGCATTGGGGGCGGTGTAGTTAAGGGTCTTGATAAATTTACCGAGCTGCGCGGATCTCGTCGACGAAGGACTGACCGCGGCGGGTGCAAGGGTTGCGTCGATGTGACGCAATGGTTGCGCTGGTAGGGTGCGCGGTGGCAGCGAGGTCAACTCACCGGTATAGGCTCGAGTATCGATAACAGCGCTGGCGCTCGCTAAACCCGCGCTACGGGCAGTAAGCGTCAATTTGCCTGGCGACCGACCGGCCCGCACCGCGACTCGGTTGATGCCGGCCTCAAGATCGAGATAGAGGTGATTTATCGAGTCGATTTTTCCACTGTTGTAGCCACCGCGCCAGGTGCCAGCTCCAGAAAATTCAAAATCTACCCGCTGTTGAAAAATTGGTACCCGGTCGCCGTGCGCATCAATAGCTTCAATATCAAAGAGCGCAATGTCCGCACCGTCAGCGATGACTCCAGCGGGGGCAACCAACGGAGTGACGCGGAGTCCGACGGCCGCGCCCACCGTATGTTTTCGGTCAGTCGCGATTATTTTTCCCGCGCGAGAAGCGACGGCTGCGAGTTCACCCGGCGCGAACGCAATATTTTCAAAGGTGAAAAGATACCGATTGGTAAGTTTTCCGTGACCCATTGATTGGCCATTACGGAAAAGCTCTACGTCGTCAGCATTAGAAGCGACGTAGATGTTTTTAATTGTTCCCGCTGGATAGGACCAATGACCAATAATGTGCACCTGCGGATCGTCACGAAACATGGCGGCGGTGACGTAATAGGCTTCTTTCGGGAGACGGACGCCATCGACTTCGCCGCTCGTGCGGGCTACTTCGACCCCGACGCGGCCACCGCTCGTGGTGTCAGAGAAAATCCAATTAGCGCCACCCGCGTGATTAGCAGCGCCCAGTTTTTTAACATAATGGCCAACTTGATTGACCGCGTATTGTTCGGACGTGAGCTGGTAAGTCTGACCTTTCGCTTCTGGGTATCCGAAATTCGGGGGAGAGTTGTGGTCCCAGATGCGGCGCGGAGATTCCTCGCGATTGTATTCCCCTTCAATCACCGGCAGGCGTGCGATCTCGCGGCCGCCCTCGGTGCCGATCCCGACATCCATAAATTCGGCCGTGATGGCATCAGCGCGCCGATGGGCGTAGACGCGACCGCCGTGCGGATCATATTTATCCATAAGCCCGCGCAATTCTGAGGCATGGGCGCGTGAGACTTTTTGGTTACCACCTTCCCAGATAAATATTGAGGGATGGTTGCGGTAATAAATCAGAACATCGCGTTGGTTAGCCACGCGAAGGGCCCAGGCGCCGCCGATGGTGTCGTTTTCGCCATCGCCGCCGGGTTGGAGAGCAATGATCCCCAGTTGGTCGCCGGCTGCGATCTGGGCCGGTCCACCGGGCACATGTCCCCAACGAACAAAATTGCCGCCGCCATCTTTCATGAGCTGGAGCGTGAAGGCTTGTAACCAATCGGGCAGTGCGGCGCCGAGGCCGGGCCACTCATTGGTGGCTTTCTGGCCCCAGCCGTGAAGTTTTACGTGCGCACCGTTCACGAAAAGACCAGCGTTGGGGTCCCAGCGAATAGCGCGAATCCCGAGCGGAACAGCAGTGTGATCAACCCGTTGTCCGTCGACGCGTAATTCCACCGCAATGCTATACATATGCGGATAGGCGGGCTCCCAGAGATGCGGCGAGGCGAGGCGACCGGTTAAGCTAAAGACTAGCGCTGATCCAGTTGGAATGTGCTTAGTCTCGACAAAAGTTAACACCGGCTCGCCGCGCGCATCGCGCACCGTGGCTTCGACTGAGAGGTTAACTGCGCTCAAGCGTTCATTACGAACCGGCACAGTCAGACTCACCTGCGCAGATTTTTCGGTGATGGCGGTAGCGTAAGCGTACGGACCCTCGGTCTGGAGAAAACTGTAGAGCGGCAGAGTGATGTGCAGCGGGTCGGTGACAATGAGGCGCACATTACGATAAATTCCCCCGTGCGCGGGGTGCCAGTGCGGATTATTCCACGGAATCTGGTCGGCCTGCAGTTCCGCGAGTGTCGCCGGAATTTTCTCCATGAGTTTTTTCGAAAGCTGCGCGAGGTTCGGATGCGTTTTCTCATTGGTGGCAGCTTGCGGCGCTAGACTGGGATCGAGTGGATCCTTCATGAAGCGGTTGTCTGCCATGACCGCGAGTAGGTTGGATTCACCAATTTTCAGGTAGGGGGTTAGGTCGAAGCCGAAGGGAGTGAAGCCCCCTTTCGCGGTACCGAGCAAATGTCCGTTGAGGTAAACCTCGGCTACTTGGCGTACGGCTTCGAATTCAATAAAAACTTTGCGGCCTTGCCAGGAGTTAGGCGCCGCGAAAGTTTTTCGATACCAAGTGCGGCCGCTCCATTGTGCTTGTTCACCGCGATGACCGGCCAGTGACCAATTATCAAAGGTGTCGATATCGTTGTAAGTATGCGGCGTGGAAACGGTGGTCCATGTGGAATCATCAAAACCAGCATTCGCTGCTCCTGCTGGGTCTGCTTTGATGAATTTCCAGTCAGGATTAAAATTCAGGATCAAGCGCTCCGCACTCCAACCAGTAAGGCTGCACAGTCCTAGGGCAAAAAGAGCAACGCGGGGTAATCTCATGAGGGGTAAAAATTGCGAGCTCCGAGCGTGACTACGAGCGAGGATTTATCCGTATCGTTAAGCAATCTGGGCCTCGTTCATCGACGCATAAGTGGCAAGTATTTGCTCTGTGGCTTGAAGAAAGTTTTGCTTAGAAGACGGTCCTTAGGAATTATTTCACAGCTGTGCAGCGAGTCTACTTTCTCTTTTTCCGCTCTCTGTCCCGGTTCGCCGGAGGGTTAGGCGTGATCAGCGTTATTTTACTGACGCAAGCTTTCATGGGTTGTCGTCCCACGGTGTCCGCCCCCATCCGCCCTCCCAGGGTGGCGGCGGCGGTTACGCAGACATCAAGCTCGTGTCGCGAATGTCATGCTGCCCAACACACCGCATGGAGTGGCACGGATCACGCCTTGGCTAATCATGTGCTTGATCCGCTCGCTGATGGGGCCGCACTCGCTGCTTTTCACCCACCGGGCGGGGTCGGGAAAGGCGCCGCGCCCGCATTCAAACTGGGGAATAAACCGCTCTGGCAACCATTGTTGCCCGCCCCCGGTGGCCGTTGGCAGCCGCATGAGTTAGCCTACGATGTCGCCAAAAAAGAGTGGTTTAATATTTTTGGCACGGAGGCACGGCAACCAGGGGAATGGGGGCACTGGACTGGGCGCGGCATGAATTGGAACTCGATGTGCGCGCAGTGTCACATGACTGGCTATCAAAAAAAATATGACGTTAACACGGATGCCTATCACTCAACTTGGGTGGAGCAGGGAGTGGGGTGTATTCAATGTCATGGGCCAACCTCAACTGCTCATGGCGGGAAGGGGGCGAGTGATGCTAAGCCCGCCGCGCCTTTTTACGGCGATCGGCAGAAAATGATGCAAACCTGTGCGACTTGTCATGCGCGTGGCGAGTCACTCACTGAAAATTTTCAGCCGGGGGATAATTATCATGATCACTACCGCGTAACGTTGCCGGTGGAACCAACTGTTTTTTACCCCGATGGTCAGCAACGAGACGAAGATTTTAATTGGACCTCGATTTTGTTGAGTCGAATGGGGCACGCGGGAGTGACATGTCTAGATTGTCATGATCCACATACCAACCGAACGATTTTTCCGGCGGCGAACAATCAGCTCTGTTTGCAATGTCACGCTGCGCCTGGACGGGTGCAGGCAACGGGTCAGCGGGCGGTGCCGATCGATCCCGTAGCGCATTCGCACCATGCGGAAGGGAGCGCAGGTAATTCTTGCATCAGTTGCCACATGTCCACGACGACGTACATGCAGCGGGCGCCACGGCATGATCATGGTTGGCTCAAGCCTGATCCTCTGCTCACGCAGGAACTAGGTATTCCCAATGCGTGCAGTAAATGCCACAGCGATAAACCAATTGAGTGGGCTATTACACACGCGGAAACATGGTATGGTCCGAAGCTCGAATCGCGTCAGCGAACCCGTGCCCGCACCGTGGCCGCGGCGCAATCCGGACATGCCGACGCGACCGCCTTACTGGACCTGCTTAAGACGGAAGATATTCCGGCTTGGCGGGCAACTTATCTCGAATTGTTGCTACGAGTGAACACTGATCCGGCCGTGCTGGCGGCCGCGACTGAGTCATTGAGCGCTCAGGATCCGGTGGAAAGAGCAGCAGCCGTGCGCTTATTGGGTGGTACGCCGCAGGCGAGTCCTTTGTTGAAGCCGCGTTTACTGGATGAGGTTCGGCTCGTACGACTCGATGCAGCGTGGGCCCTCTCGAGTGAATTGAACGCGGACGAACCCGCGCGGAAGGAACTTGATGCTTATCTTGCTTTATCGCTCGACCAGCCCTCGGGGCAACTCCGCGTGGGGCAAGATTTAGCTAACCGCGGCCATTGGACCGAGTCGGAGCGAGCTATGGCCCGAGCGGCAAACTGGGATCCCTATTCGCCAGGAATTCATGAAACGCACGCGTTGGTCCTCGCTCAATTGGGGCAGACGGTAGCCGCCGCGGCTAAATTTTATCGGGCGCAGGAGTTAGCGCCGCACGACGGCTCATTCGGTTTGCGGGCAGGATTAGCTTACGCGGAGGCAGGTCGTTTAGAGGAAGCAGAGAATGCTTTTAAATTGGCGGTAGCCCATGAGCCAACGCTGGCCCGTGCTTGGTATAATCTTGGTCTATTATTGGCGCAGCGGGAGCGCTTAGCCGACGCCATCGGGGCACTCAGTCAGGCGGAGTCCCTGGCCTCGTCGGTAACGGATTATCCTTACGCGCTCGCCACGGTGCAGTTGCGGGCAGGCAATAAAATTGCCGCCCGGGAAGCAGCGGAGCGGGCGCTTAAGCTAGAACCTCAGCATGAGGCCGCGCGCTTACTCCTGCGTGCAGCGAAGTAAGCTTTGACCAGAGCGAGCAGTGTTTAAGACCACACTGCTTGGGCCAAGATTTGGTATGACGGTTCGTTGCATTACCGCCGATCTCCGACAATCTTAAGTTATTTATCTAGCACGATTCGCCTGAGCGCGGTGTAAGGCTTCGAGAAAATAATAGTCTGCGTAATTGAGGGGCGCATCGATTTCGCTCTTTTTGGGCTGGTTGCCAGTGCCATGTTTTAGAAGAAAGCCGCCATTCGTGCCTACAGCTGCGAAGTAGGCCGGTGAGGCGAGGCTGCGTAATTGTGTTTCAGCTAGGGCTGCGTACTGGGCTGCGGCGGTCGGATTTTTTGTTAAGCTAGCGAGTTCAAAAAGCGCGGAGCAGATAATGGCTCCAGCCGACGCATCACGGCCTGGTTCAGGCTGCTGAGGGGCTTCAAAATCCCAATAAGGGATTTTATCAGCCGGTAGTCGGGGGTGGTTGATAATGAAGGCGGCGATTTTCTCGGCTTGTGCAAGATAACGTAACTCACGGGTTTCACGATAGAGCATGGTGTAACCATAGAGCGCCCAAGCTTGTCCGCGGGACCAGCTCGAGTCGTTGCTGAATCCCTGATGAGTGATACGGCGAATGATTTGGCCGGTGACGGGATCATAGTCGACCACATGCACGGAGCTACCGTCAGGACGAAAGTGATTTTTTAAACCCGTGTCAGCATGGGTCAGAGCGATCGTTCGCGCTTGGGGCTCGCCGCCATTTCGTGCGGCCCAAAGCAATAATTCTAGATTCATCAGGTTATCGATGATCACCGGAAAAGTGAAGGCCGTCGCCGGGCGATCCCAAGATTTGAGCGAGCCGATTTTAGTATTGAACCGCGTGCTTAGGGAAATTGCGCCCTGAAGAATAATAGGACGATAAGCAGCGTTGCCCGTTAGGCGATAGCCTTGGCCGTAGCTCGACATGAGAATAAAACCAACATCATGGGTGCCAGTGTTGTACTGCACCTTCTCAAGTTGCTCGGTAAAACGCGTGGCGGCCTCTCTCCATTGGGCGTCACCGGTGGCCTCATATAAATACCAAAGGGAGCCCGGGAAAAATCCGCTGGTCCAATCTTTGGCTGTTATGGTGATCAATTGATTGTGCTCGAAGCTGCGGGGGAATTTTCCGGCCAGTGGTGGTTGCGCGAGTAACCAGCGGTATTGTTGCGCCGAAGCCGTGAAGGCCTGCTGAATAACCATACTCAAAGGTGCGGGGGGCGTATCGACTGCAGAAATCGATCGCAGACCGAGCATGAAGCTCAGCGCAATGGCCGAGCTCAATTTGTGAAATGAAAAGAGACGTAGCGTGATCATGGTGAAAAAATAAAAGGTGCGTGCGCAAGCAGTCGCCAGCGGGCATTAGCCGGTGAGGTCGCGGAAAATTTAGTGTAGAGCTCGCGGAGTTGAGGGTCCGTATGCTGCTGTAGATAGACATGCAGCAACGGAACTAATCGGCTGCGGTCCGCTGCGAGCAAATCTTGCTTGGGCCATACCTTAGCTGGATCAACGTAGGGGGCGAGATAGGTGAGGGCGGCGCGTAGGCTGCGGCCATCAGGGCTCGTGTAATGGTGCCAATCGATACCCACGTGACGGGCAAGCTGGGCGCAACTGAAGAGGGCTTCTAAGTTAAAACACGAATAATTGAGTGAATTGGTACGAGCCAGTTCGAGCGGTTGGGCGCCAGTGGGTGAAATTTGATAGGCCAAACGGCGAGTGAGTCCGGTTGCTAGAATTTCTTTAGCTTCAGCCGGGCGATTTAAAACGAGGGCCAAATGGGCGGCCTGCATATCGTACCAAGTTCCGTGATTATTGAGTTCCCCTTGTTCATCCAATCCGTGCGGGCTCGTGGTGAGCCAGGTGTAGAACTCGGCGATCCAAGCGGTCATAGCGGCGCGATCAGCTGTAGTCCAGGCAGGGGAATCACCGAGCAAGGCTAGCGCGTCCTGAATAGTTGTGAGGTGTCGCGATTCAATAATGCCGATGCCGCGTCCGTCATTAATCCCAGGAATGGCCTGCGCGTGTTGTAGATTCGGATTCATGCGCGTTGCTGGGATGAGAAACCAGACGCGCGCCATTTCAGCTGCTTTTTGCGCGTAGCGTTCGTCCGTGGTAAACCAGTACGCAAGTCCGAGGGTTTGTATCGCCTCGCTCAGGTGACCAAAGGCAGTGTCGTCAGTATTTTTCCTGCTGGTGGGATTTACGTCTCCGTCGCGACGAATGTAGGGCAAGCCATTGGCTTTGGTGGGGTCTGGCCACCAGTAGGGACCAAAGCTAAAGTAATCGTGTTGGTCGCCGCTGGCAGGGCGGAGGCTTTTATCCATCACAGATGGCGGACGAAGTTTTAAAGCCCGTTCGGCCTCTGCACGCAGTTTAGTTAAGGCTGGCTGTAGCGAAGTTTCGCCTCGACCAAGAGCAGCACGAGTCTCCAGCAGAGAAGCGGCATCCCACAAATAAACGCGTGGGGCCGCACGGTGGTTGGGGGCGCTGGGTGAAACAGACTTCGTGTCAGCGATTAACGAACAGACTAATAAGCTGCCACTGATGAGGTAGCGGAAGGTGGCGGGAATAAACATGAAAGATTAAGGATTCGTTTTTTTAGTAGACGAAAGTACTGGCTTGGCGCCTTGCCAGCCGCGGCGCCATTGGGCCATGAGTTGCTCAACGAGTTCGGTGTTCGCAGGATCTTTAGCGATACTCGTATTCTCCAGCGGATCATTTTGGTGGTCGTAAAGTTCGATAGCGTCAATTTGCGCATGATCTTTTCGGTCGACCCAGACCGTGAGGCGATAGCGCTCGGTCCGCATCGAATAACCCATCAACTCACCGCTCCGGGTTTTGCCACCTTTGCGTGGGTACTGGCTAAAAGCGGCTGATTTCCACGGCCGATTTGGTTCGTTAAGCAAGGGCTGGAAACTGGTGCCCTCGAGATGAGTAGGGAGCGGCAGCCCAGCCAATTCCGCGAGACTGGGGTAGACGTCAACAAATTCGACTAAGGCATTGGTGTGGGCCCCAGGGTTCTTCATGCCCGGCACCGAAATGATTAAAGGCGCGTTCGTATCATTCTCTGAATTGCTGTGTTTGCACCAAGCATCATGTTCGCCAAGTTTCCAGCCGTGATCGCCCCATAGAATAACGATGGTGTTATCGCGTAGACCGAGACGGTCGAGTTCTGCCAGGACCATGCCGACTTGGGCATCCATATAACTAATGGCGGCATAATAACCATGCTTCAACTGTCGGGCGAGTGCCGGTGGAATGGAGTCTTGGGGAATACCATAATAGGCACGCATTTCCTGGCCGCTTAGAATGGAGTAATCGGGAGCGTTTTTTGGCCGAAAATTATTGGATGCTAGCTCGATTTTTGCGGGGTCGTAGAGGTCCCAATATTTTTTGGGCGAAACAAAAGGGAGGTGTGGTTTAACGAAACCCAGCGCGAGAAAGAAAGGCTCCTTTTGTTTGCTCATCGCCTGCAGGGTCTGCACGGCCAATTCAGCTACTTTCCCATCCTGGAAGGTATTGTCGGGTACATCCGCACCTTCGAACGCAGGCCCACGCGAATTAAATTTAGAGGCGGCGGTGCCGTCGGCAGCATTCGGTATCTGGGCGTTTTTTAGTTTTTTAGTTTTTTTAACTGGGCCGATATCGTCGGGATCGACTTCGAACTGCCGTTGGTTGAGTGCAAGATTCTCGGGTAAGCCGTAAGCAGCAGCCTTGGGTGTGCCCCAGGGCACGGACCAAGAGGGGGCATCGTCATAGCCACCATGGTAAATTTTGCCCATACCTTGAACAAAATAGCCGTGATTTTTGAAATGCTGGCTTAAGGTGATAACGTTAGGGATGGCCTGACGAAAATGAGTGACGAGATCCCAGACCTGAGTGGTGTCGGGTCTCGTTCCGGTCAGCAGGCTTGAGCGGGTAGGTGAACAAACGGCTTGCTGACAGTAAGCGTGATTGAAAGTGAGGCCGGACTTCGCGAGACGATCGATATTGGGACTCTTGATGTGGTCAGCCCCGTAAGCTCCCAGTTCTGGTCTTAAGTCGTCGACCGCGATGAACAGGATATTGGGGCGCTGCGGCGCTGGATCAGCAGCGAACAGCGCGGTGGTCAGCAAGCCGAGCAGAGTGGTGAGTGTGAGTGAGCGATGGAGATAATTCATGGGTGGTGAATAGTGAAATTTTTAATAACGAGATGGCTGCGCACCGTGCGAAAACCAAAATATCCGGAGCTGAGGGGCTGCGGATCATGGTGCGAAAATATTTTCTCACCATCGCGCCAAAATTCTACAAGCTCACCACGAGCGACGAGTTTGATCTGATAGACGTGATTGGCTTTGAGTAAAAAATGCGGGCTCCGGAGATCATGGGCGGGTAGTAAAGGACGTTCGCTAGTCCCGTCATAGCGCCGAAATCGCGTGGTCGTATTGTTGTTGCCGCCGTAACCAACATAATAAGTCAGGAGATTATCATAATCTTTGAAACGGCCCGAACGCCCAGTTGGTAAGGCGCCGTCGGGTTGAGTGGGATCTTGTGCCATCCAAAAACAGTTAAGATCTGATAAGCGATCGTGCGCGCCACCGCGCACAACAACTTCGACTTCATAGTTAATTTCGATCGGAGCATGCAGACGTGAGCGAAACCACAGGGTCGTGCCGCCGGCATCCTCAATGACCAACGAACCCTGTTCAACGGCAATGCGACCGCCGGGCATTTGTTCGGCGGACCATTGTTCGAGCGAGTGCGTGAAATTATCGGCGAACAAAATAGGCGCGATAGTTTCTGCCGCAGTTAAAAACAATGGGGAGCTGAACAGGGTGGCGCTGAGTAAAACCCTTTTTAAACTGGGATGAAGGACGATGGTCGTCATCGGAAGAAGGCTAGGCTTTAAAAAAAAGCCCGATCCCAGCTTTGGGATCGGGCCGGTGTTCATTTACCTTACCGAGCTAAATGATCGGCTCAAGCAGGCCGCACGTATTAAAACTGGCTGCCTTTGTGATTGATCGTGTAGGTAATAAAGAACGAGCGCTCATCCCCAGCGAGAATGCGATTCGCGCCACCCGAGCCAGGCTTGAAGTAAACCTCGTTCGCTAGATTGTTGATATTAAGCGCAATGGTGTGGGAGACCGAGGACTTGCTCGGGAGTTTATAACGAAGACCGACACTCCAGATGGAGTAGGCGGGGGCCGTGAGTTTCCATTGCTCAGTCGAACGGGAGATTACCGTAGAAGTTGCACTCAAGTGAGTGTCGCCTGCGATAGGGTCTTCCGTTGGGGTCTCGCCCACAAACGTTACGCCAATGTTAGCCGACAGGCCTTTGAGGGCACCGTTGCTTGGCGTATACTTGAGGCTCAAGCTGCCGTTGTAAGGGGAAACATACTGCACCTTGCGGCCAATCGCTTGAGGGTTGTAAGTTCCGAAATCGGTGTAGGTCGAGTTGACGTCGCCGTAGCTGCCCAAGAAGGAAAATTCTTGGCTGATATTCCAGTTCACATCGAGTTCAAAGCCCTTCACGCGTTGATCACCATCGCGCCGATTGACGGAGAGACCGGTCACCTCATCGATATCGGCGACGGTCACATTTTGCCGATTAATCGAAAACCCACTGACCGTATAGTTGATCTGGTTGTTGAGAATGGAACCCTTGAAGCCGTAATCCCAGCCATCCGCGGTTTCAGCTTTGTAGGTGGGATTGGCGACCTCGACCGGGTTATCACCTTGGGCCATATAATAACTTTCGCTGTAATTCACGAAGAGGCGGAAGTTTTCTTTGATCTTATAGTTTACTCCCATGTTCGGCTTCAGCGCTGTCACTGTCTTTTGGATCAGATCGCCGACGACATAATTAGGAAGGAAAGAGGTGAATGATGACGCCGCCGTCAGATAGTCATGTTGATTATATTTTACGGAATCATAACGCGCGCCGGCATAGGCAAGTAACTTGCCGTTAAAAAGGGCGGTTTGCTGACGCAGGAGACCACCTGTAACCGTCGTGCGGCGTTTCATTTTGCGGGACGGGACTTGCCCATTGATCGGGTCGTGCTCTTTGGTGAAGTACGACAATGGACCTACCGGACTATAGTCAGAATTTAACGTAACGGTCCGGAAAGCATTCCAGGCGACGATATCGGGATTGGTGGCTGCAGCATAACCGATGGTAGGATCCCAGCGTTGATAATCGTTGTAGTCGTAGGTCAACAGGGTGCGGTGTTCCATCGCCTTATTATTGGTGAAATAATGAGCGAGTAGGTCGGCTTGAAAGCCGCCACCATCTTCGTTGATCCGACCCCATTGGGGTACAGAGGTAGCGCTGCCGCGTTGGGAAGTAGGCGCCAGCCCAGTGGACTTGTTGATGTTGATCGCGCTCCAACCTTGGTTGGAATTGTAGTCATCGCGGCGGGCCATGTAGCGATTGGCGGAAACGCGGGCGCTTAATACGGAATTAATTCTCTTATCATAGATCCCTGAGAAAGAGGTGTTGCCGCGGTTGAGGCGGCTGTTCGGGCCGTAGGCACTGTAACGGCCGAGATTGAGGGCGTAACCGATCGCACGATCATCGGCGGTATCGACCGTCCCTTTTTGGTCGATAATTACAGGGGCGGGCGCAGGTGGCGAATTGCGGATCTGGGTAAAATCTTCGACCGAGACGCTGAGCTTGGAGCCGTCATTAAATACATGATCAACCGCGAGCAGGTATTCTTTATTCCGCATCAAGGAGAACTCCATGTCAAAGTCGCGTTGATAATCGCTGGCCGTCAGTAGGTAATTCGTCTTGCCCAGCACGCTTTGGAGCAATGGGCCGGTAGCTTCTAAGGTCATGCGCTTCGTGCCGTAGTCACCATAGTTGTAGGTGAATTGTTGGTTCGCATTCGCTTTTGGCTGTTTGGAAATCATGTTCATCATGCCGCCGGCGGCGGACCGACCGTAGATGGCTGCGCTGGAGCCCTTGATGATCTCGATACGATCAACATTGCTCGAGCCGTAGCGGCCGAGACGGAAAAAACCGTCGCGCAGTTGGTTCGTGGAAATAAAACCGCGGAGCAAGAAATTGCCGCCGACATCTAAGCCGGTGAAACCGCTGATATGGGTGACGTTATCGGCTAACTCAAAGAGGCCAAAGTCCTCCAAAAACTCGCTGGTCATGACATTGACCGTGTAAGGCAGATCGATGATCTGCGTCTTAACACGGCTACCGGTCATCGACTCGGATACATTGTACCCACGATCAGGATTTGTGGTAACGGTGAACGGCGACAGGGTAACCGTTTCACTGGCAGGCGGCGTTGCGGCCGTTTGGGCAAACATACTGGTCGAGACCAGCAGCCCAAGGGCAGCGAGTCGGAGTTTGGAGCGGAGTAGCTGGGATATCATAGTGTGGTGTTTGGTTCTCAAAAAATTATCCGCTAACTTTAAAAGTTTACGGTTTACCCTGAAGGCCGGGTAGGAGCAGGGGGGTATAAGACTAGCAGTGCAGATAAACGATGATCGCCTTGCAAAAGAAAGATCAGCCTTATTTATATGCTTAACCTAATCGATGAGCGACTTTGTTACCATGAAGACAGTGGCGGCGCAGGCTGGGGTCACGCAGGCCACGGTCTCGATGTGTTTGGCTAATAATCCCCGCATTCCAGTCGCTACCCGCGAACGCATTCGGGCTGTTGCGGAAAAGCTTGGTTACCGGCCTAATCCTTATGTAGCCGCTCTGATGCGGGTGCGTCGACAAGGCCGGAAACAACAAGATAAACCAATTATCGCGCTCATTAATGGTCTGGAAAGCGCCACGGCTTGGAAAGATTCGGCCGCAGAGACGGTGCGTCAAATGCGAGCGGGGGCGATCCAAAGAGCATCAGATCGTGGTTATCGCGCAGAAGAGTTCTGGCTCCATGCGAATGGCATGACGGCCGAGCGGTTGAGTAATGTACTGCAGGCGCGGGGTATTCACGGCTTATTGTTGGGGCCTTTAAAAATCGGCGCACCCACTCCCGATTTGAAATGGGCGAATTTTGCGGCTGTGCGATTGGGCGTCCCGTTACCAACTTTAACGGTGGCTACTGTTTGTAATGATCATTTTTTTTCTAGCCTTCAGGCCATGCGCGAGTGCTGGCAGTTAGGTTATCGGCGACCGGGTTTGGTGATGCTCGATACGCATGCGGTTCGCTTTCAAGGGCGTTGGAATGGCGGCTTGCTCGCGGCCAGCAGCTTGCTCGATGGACTGACTTCCGTATCGCCGCTGCTGCTGAAAGCTTGGACTGATCTTTCCCCATTAGCCGCATGGCTGCGTCGCGAAAAACCAGATGTTTTAATTTCTCCTGCTATTCAGGAAATTCAGCCTTACTTGCGCGCTCAGGGTTGGAAGATACCCAAGGATCTCGGGCTCGCTTCACTCGCGTGTTCACAACTGGGTGAGCCAGTCAGTGGTATTTTTCAAAATGGCGCCCTGATTGGCGCAACCGGCATCGACACGGTGATCAGCATGCTAGAGCGCAATGAACGTGGTCTGCCCGCTCAAGCCCAGACCGTGATGATCGAGGGAATCTGGAATGCCGGCAAGACGCTGAGATCAGTCGCCGCGAAGTGAGCCCGCGTTAGGCGTAGGCTCCCCCGGCTTTGCCCTAAGCAAATTAAATACCTAGCCGCAGACCATGGCCGATCGTTACCTGGTGCGTCCACTCTCTTGCTGAATCCGCAGTTCTTCCATCGTCGCCAGGGCGGCAAAGCCAGTGGTGTAGGCGCACGTGATGGGGAAAAATGCGCGATGCCCTGCGCCCACAGCGGAGTGTTCCGTTATGCCCACTAAACCTCCCCGAGCCTCGGGGTCGGTTCCGCAATATTGGTTAGCAATGCACCAAGTGAGCGCTCGCCGAGCAATCGCGAGGTATTGCTGGTCACTGGTGGCGTGGTAAAGTCGGTAGTAAAGTAAAGCCCACAGCGCGGTTCCTTTTTCGCTGATACCATAGCGGGCGACCGCTTGATCGGCGATGAACACCCAACTGCCATCGGGGCGCTGCCATTTCGCCATTTGGTCTGCCATGCGTTTAGCGGGCTCCCGATAATTTCCCTGTGGCACCACCGCATGCGCAGCGAGAAGACCTTCCATCGCCCAACCCAGTCCGCGAGTCATGCGGATCGTGGGCATAACGCCGGTTCGGCGGTGCCAGCCTCGTTCCCACAGGCCGTCTGCCCGCGCCAGTTTGGCCAAGTGCATTTTCATGTAGTCATCGGCTTGCTGCTGGTAACGCACTTCTCCGGTGCATTCATAAAGTGCACGTAGGCCTTCGACGCCAAAGCCGGATTCATCGATGGTGTGTTCGGACCACTCGTGACGATCGACATAATAGTCCTGTGGTACGAGTGGATAGTCCTTCATCAACTGCGCAGTCGAGGCCGCCAATAATTTTGCGGCCTCGAGATATGCCGGATTACCCGTTGCTCGATAGAGCGGAATCCAGGACCAGCCAGCCAAGAAATTAGCATCGGAAGGTGCGGCGCACTGTTCGAAGCCAAAGGGTAAATCGATCGCGCGGCGCCACCGAGAAAGGGGAATCCCATAAGCGGGATGACTGGGTTCCATGATGCGCAGCGCCAAACTGCTGCGGCCGATCTCATCAGCCGTACGAGTCAGTTGATTGAGCGGAAAGTGTTCTGCGATAGCCGGAATTTTATCGGCCTCAAGCAAAGCCGAGACAGCTGGGCCCGCTCCCCAGATCCAGTAGGATGATCGATAGGTCTGCGCCGCGAGATCGTAAAAGAGGTGGAGGCCTCCGCTTGTCGGGCTCGCCGGGTTACGATTCTGCGATCTTAAAAGATAGCGCACCGAACTGAGGAGCGACCGTTCGAGATTCTCTTTCGTTAAAGCGGTTGCCGCGGTAATAGGGCCGAATTCCTGGGGTGTTGCTTGAGGCGCAAATCGCGCCACTGCCGTTTCTTCTCCGGTGGCGGCATTTACCATGGTTACCTGGCCCGCCCAATTCTCCACCAAGGGGATTATTCGATAATGGAGTGCGCCATTAATGACAGGGACAGTCGCGGTAAGATAAAAATCGCTAAGCATCGTCGCTGGCTCGCAATAGATATTATTTTCCCAGCTTTCCCACTGCGCTGCCGGCACCGTCATCTCCCGCTGACCTATTTCTGATTGGTTATGAAAGTGGTGGTTAATGGCAACCAGGCGCGGTGATTGCTGCCAGCGAAGCACACCCGACATGCCCGCGTTTAAGGTTAAATCGACTACGGGATACCACACTTCTCGATCTGGCCGCGGAGAGGGCAGCACGGTTTTCGGCGCCGGATGGAGCGGCGAAATATCTGTTATTTTACTGATGACGGTGTTGCGCGCGCTGCGGAAACGCAGCTCAACGGTTTTGACTGCTAGCGGCAGCGTCAGCGTGATTTCGATGCCGGAAGATTTTTCAGCAGGCATCGCGCCGGCGCAGGTTCCCGCGAGAAAAAGCGCGACGAAGGCACTCCGGAATTGTGGGGCTGACGCCAAGGTGAGCCAGGGAAAAGATAGTTGCATCGGGGAGATGGCTTCGCGCAACCGGCGGATTTGCCTGCGTGCGTGCGGGGTGAGCCGGGGAGATTGTATTTAGGGTAATTTTTGTGGCTCGGGTAACAAAGCGCGGGGCCGATTAGCTGGACTTAATTTGGGAGTTGGCGCCAAGCGTAGAAATTCTTGGCCAGCCTGCTGGGCTTCCGCTAGGCGTGGATCGCCGAAACGATTATGATATTCTGATGCATCATCGGCGCGCCAGTAGAGTTCGCGGCCCGCTTGGCCTTCATTCCACTCCGTGTACCGCCAGCGTTCAGCTATCACGGTTCTGCCCAGAACGTCAGCATGGCTCGCGACGTCATAGTGGTAAACGAGACTCGCCGCTGGTCGATGCTCAGCAGTGGACTGCGACTGCCAAAGCGGCACGAGTGACTGTCCTTCCAGTCCGGTTATCTTCGCCAAGCCACTCAAATCGATGAGGGTGGGATATAGATCAAGTAATTCTACTGGGGTTGTCATGACTCGACCAACGGGGACACCGGCGCCCGCCATGATCAAAGGAACACGCGTAGCCGCATCGAAAGCACTGAGTTTGGCCCACAAACCTGCATGGTCTCCGAGATGAAATCCATTGTCACCCATGAGCACGACGACCGTGTTTTTCCATAAATCCAGTCGATCAAGTTCATCAAGCAACAACCCCACGTGATAATCTGAAAATGAAATGCAGGCGTAATATCCCTGGATCGCGGCCACTCGCGATGCCGGCGGTGCAAAGCCAGATAATTCCGTCTGCAGGGCAATCGCGGGAACGTTGCGGAGGGCGGGCTCAGTTGGGATCGTGATGCTCCCCGCGGGATAGAGATCAAAAAACTTTTTGGGTGCGGTCCAAGGCAGATGTGGTTTGTGCAAGCCGGCGGCTAGAAAAAATGGCGCGGCCGCTGCATTTTTTTCTGTGATCAGGCTACGGATTGTCCGGATGTTTTTTCCATCGCGGGTGTGAACCCCATCGCTGGTGAGGATATGGGCTCGTGGACGGCCATCACCGATGCTTTCGCCACCGCCATAACGCGCCGCGATGGCCGCTTGCTCTTCGGGATCTTCAGGCTTAGCGTCTTCATAACGATCCCAGCAAGCTGCATCGCTGACCTTGGCGTTATGAAATACTTTACCGGCGCCGGCTGAATAATATCCCTTTTGGCGAAAAAATTGGGGCAGCAGAACCGCATCGGGTAGCGCGGTGCGCGCGGTGGTACTTAAATTGTAAACGCCGGTCGATTCGGGGCGGCGCCCACTGAGCAAGGAGACTCGGCTAGGGTTACAAAGAGGGTATTGGCAGTAGGCGCGCTCGAAGCGGGTGCCCCGCGCGGCTAGCCGGTCAATGTTCGGAGACTTTACTTCTTTGTTGCCGTAACAACCCAACGAGAGGTTAAGGTCGTCGATAATAATTAAGAGTACATTGGGGTGGGCGTCGGTCGTTGTGGCTACGCTTAGGCGCGTTAGCACAGAGAGGAAGGTGAGCACCCAGAGCAATTTTTTCATGGCGAGTTTTTTGAAATTATGGCCTGACTTTAATGTATTTTTGAATGCGACGCGGCCGGGGTTCGCCGCCGTAGAGATTGCCCTCGCGATCGACCGCGAGGTACTCGGCCCCGGTGCCGCGAACCTCTCGCGGATCGCCCCATGGATACTGAATAAATGACGAAATCCATCCCGTCTTGGCATCGCCAATTCGAATGCCCATTTCCCAGCCAGGATTTTGCTCATTATCAGACTCTGAATCGGTCACGTAAATTTGATCATGCGCATCAAAGGTAATTCCACTTGGACGCCCGAATTGGGTCCATTGCGCTAAAAATTTTCCGCCCTGATCAAAAATTTGCACCCGATTATTACCCCGATCCGCAACAAATACGCGGCCACGCAAATCAATCGCGATGGAGTGCGGCATGCGAAATTCTCCCGGTGCATAGCCAGTGTGACCCCAAGCCTTAAGAAATTTTCCATCGGCGGAAAATTTGACGATGCGGTTGTTACCTTCGTCAAAGCTGTGGCCATCTGCCACAAAGATGTCCCCGTTGGCGGCGACTACGACGTCACTTGGCGAATTTAAATGGGTGGAATCAGCGCCGGGTTCTCCGGGTACGCCTAAAGTCAGCAATACTTCACCTGCTGGACTAAATTTAACAACTTGATGGCCTCGTTTCCCCGGAGGCGTTCTTTTAGCGGCCACGCCATCGGTCACCCAGACGTTGCCATTTCGGTCAACGTCGAGTCCGTGCGGCCAGATAAATTTTCCGCCGCCAAAACTTTTCACAACATTTCCCTGAAGATCGAATTGCAGAATAGGATCGAGCGTGGAATCGAGGCACTCATTGCCAAAGCGCTCTGGCTCGTCCGCCGTGCAGCGGACAATCGTCCAAAGGTGTAAGCCATCAGGGTCCATTGCTAAATCGCCGACCGCCCCCATTGTTCGCCCCGCCGGGAGCTTCGCCCACGTCTCTACCATGCGATAAGGATTCGTTTCAGCCTGAGCTGTAAAAGCTGCGGACAGCAGGCCGACAAAAAATAATAGCACGAACCACAACGGCCGGCACCTGTGTCGCAACGGTTGGAACATCATTGGGGCGAGGGGAGCAGGTGAGTTAACGTTTAAGCCAAGCACTACTCAGGAAGCCGTGGGCTTTGCGCCCTGCCAGCCTCGCCGCCACTGGGCCATCAGTTGGTCAACCAGTTCGGTATTCGCTGGGACCTTGGCGATGTTGGTGTTCTCTAGGGGATCGCTCTGGTGATCATAGAGCTCGATCGCGTCAATTTTGCTATGATCATTACGATCTACCCAGACCGTGAGACGATATCGATCGGTCCGCATCGAGTAACCCATTAAGTCCAATTTAGCCCCCATTTTTCCTGAGCTCCGGGGATATTGACTAAAGGCCGCTGATTTCCAGGGCCGAGTGGGATCTGCGAGAAGTGGCCGGAAGCTGACGCCTTCCAGATGCCCGGGCAGGGGCAGGCCAGCTAATTCAGAGAGTGTTGGGTAGATATCCACAAATTCGACGAGTGCATCAGTATGCGCGCCGGCATTTTTCATGCGCGGTACCGAGAGAATCAGCGGCGCATTGGTATCGTTTTCCGTGTTGCTGTGTTTGGACCAAGCATCGTGTTCGCCGAGTTTCCAGCCGTGATCGCCCCAGAGAATGACGATAGTATTTTCACGTAGCCCAAGGCGATCGAGCTCAGCGAGGACGAAGCCAATTTGCGCATCGGTATAGCTGATGGCGGCATAATAACCGTGTTTCAACTGACGCGCGACGTCGTTGGGAATCGAGCCTGCGGGAATGCCGTAATAATTATCGATTTCATTGCCATTGCGGCGGATCGCATAATCCGGCGCGTCAGTCGGATAAAACTTGTTGGGTGCGAGTTCAATTTTAGCTGGTTCATAGAGATCCCAGTATTTTTTGGGGGAAACAAACGGCAGGTGCGGACGGATAAAGCCGACGGCGAGAAAAAACGGCTCCTTCTTTTTGCTCATTGCCTGGAGCGTGGCGACGGCGAGTTCAGCTACCTTGCCGTCCTGGAAGGTATTGTCCGGCACGTCCGCGCCCTCGAAGGCGGGACCGCGGATGTTTTTCTTGGTCGCCTTGGTGCCTTCGGCGGTGACGGATGCCGTTTTGCTCTTGGCCTTGCCTTTGTTCTTATCCTTGGCTGCCGGTTTGGTGTCATCATCATCGGGATCCACTCCGTAGCGGCGCTCGTTGAGTTTCAAGTTTTCCGGCAGCCCGTAGAGCGGTGCATCCGGCGTGCCCCACGCCACGGACCAAGTAGCGGCATCATCTAAGTTGCCGTGATAGATTTTGCCCATGCCCTGCACGAAGTAGCCGTTGTTCTTAAAATGCTGACCGAGTGTGACCACATTCGGCAACGCGGTGCGAAAGCGCGTCACGAGATCGTATACCTTTGTGGTATCTGGTCGCGTGCCGGTCATGAGACTGGAGCGCGTGGGTGAGCAGACGGCCTGTTGGCAGAAGGCCCGGTTGAACGTGATCCCTGCCTGGGCCAGCCGATCGATGTTCGGGCTCTTGATGTAGTCTTTACCGTAAGCCCCAAGTTCTGGTCTCAGGTCATCAACGGCGATAAAGAGAATATTGGGCCGAGTGAGCGCTGGCGTCGTGGCACCGGCCAACGTGGTGATGCTGAGCAAGGCGAGGAGTTTGGGGATGAGATTCATGGTTTTAAATTGATCGTAAAGAAAGGAGGCTGCGTCGGCCGCTGGGCCGAAAGCATCCTCTAAGCACACTACTTTTTTCGCTTAGAAGTTTTGGGGTGGGCCGCTGCTTTGGGTTGAGGCGTATCGTCTTCACCATTAAATTTCCCCGCTCGCCGCGCGGCAATCACCCACGCTGGGCCGACGTCAGTCGGTGTCAGGGGCTGGTAGCCGGTCCGTTCAGTCTCTTCAGACCAATCTGCCGGTATTGCCTTTAGGCTGAAGCCGGCGACGACTGGATCCGGGAGGGGCTTTTTTGCGCTGACAATATTTCCCTCATAACGATTGGGCTGAAAGTGAAAGCGATCGAGCGGCGGAGCTGAGTCAGCGACCGTGATGCTGACTGCCGGACCATCGTGGAGCCGAATAAAACGATTATTTTGAATGAGAGAGTTTTCTGGGAGTAGCACCTGCTGCGATTCTGGCCAGTGATTTTTGTAAGATGAACCGATCTCCAAATCCAGGCCGGTGGTGCCGACGATCACGTTATCCGCCAGCGTGAGGTGGCGATTCTGCGGATAGGTGGGAATGCGAACCTGCGCCGAGCGCTTGGCATTCGGCTTAATATCGGGCTGGTAGCTCGGGGTGAGGGCCGCGGCGATATATTCGCCACACGCCACGCGAATCCCGTACTCGCAACCGGAGACGAAATTTCCCTGCACCCGATTGTGTTCGCCTGACATCCGTAAGCCTTGTGCTCCGGCGCGGCCTTGGCCGAGGATAATATTATCCGTCACCGTGTTAAAATTGCCGCGGCGGATATTGAGGCCGCCACGAGTAGCGATCACGGTATTGGCCCGCAAAGTATTGTGATTTGATTTAAGTGATACGATCTCAGTGCCTTCGCCATCGGCATGGTCAAAGAGGTTGCCCTCGATGAGGAAATACGCGCCGTCATCATCACGTTGCTCAGTTTTCCCTGAGCCCCAGACGCGAATAATCTCACGGCCATTAGCGTCGGGCACGTAGGGAATATTTTTGAAATACGAGTTGGTAACCGCGTTGTGTCGACTTCCGTCAATGGCGTTGCCGATCAGCGGCTGCAGGTTGCTTTTACCCTTGAAATAACAGCGGTCGATGCGGTTGTGGTCGCCTCCGAAAAACACCCAATAATATTCCGTCTCAAAGGCCGGTGGATTGTAGTCGATAATCGCCGTCTCGCGCACAGTGCCGTGGTGCGAATGAAATTGAATCACCGCGTTGCGTGCGATTGAGCCTGAGGTAAAGCAGAGTCCCGTTACGATGATGTAGGGGGCTTTAATGATGAGGGTGGAGGAACCCGTTAGCATGACTTCCCCCGGACTCTCAGCGCGAATCTCGACCGGCTGGCCGGGCGCGCCGCTCTGCGTCACGTTTAATAGAGTATCAGGCCAGTGTCCATTTTTGAGTGTGAGGGTATCACCGGCTCGTGCGTCTAATAACGCGGAGCGTAACTCGGCAGGACCTGGCACGAAAATATCCCGCGCCCAACCTGAAGTTGGACTAAAAGTCAGCAGTCCAATGCTGCCGAAAAATAGCCCAGCTTTAACGCTTAATGCAGCGGCCATGCAGCTCTGGCAAAACGTGGCGCCAACCGCCGTTAAACTGCGGAGGGTCCTGCGCAATAGAAAATTCCCGATGAGTACCATGGCTTAACAGGGTAATCGAAGATCAACCTCGATCAGGGTGACTTCGATCCTAGAGCTTTTGCTTTTTTGCCTTCGCGCCCTTGTTGGCGTGGCGGCCAGTGCCATCACCTTTATCCACAAAGCCACCGGCTGGATTCAATTGGGCGAGCCCAGACTGCAGGCTTTGCCGGGCAGCCAGCGCGGCGGTATCTGTCGTGTTCGTGGGCACTAATTTCTCCGAGAAGGGGGCATCACTCATGTTATAGAGTTGGCCGGATTGGGTGAGTTTCCAATCACGGTTCCGCGTGTACCATTGGTTGGCGAGTTGCAGAAAAACCCACTCGCGCGGCTGGCCTTTTTCGCCCTGGATTTGTGGCAGAAAATTATGACCATCCAGCGCTGTGTTGACCGGTAGTTTGGCTGAGGCCACTGCGGCGAAAGTAGGTAGGAAATCGGTAGAATCGATGAGATCGTCGCAGATTCGGCCAGCGGGACTGACGCCGGGCCAATTGACGATAAGTGGCTCGAGGCTGCCACCCTCAAGCATCGAGCCTTTGGCTCCATTCAGTCGCCGTCCACCAATCGTGGCGTGATTCGAACGCTGTTCGGCCGTACCGTTGTCACCGAAAAACACGATAAGAGTTTTTTCCCGCAAATGCTGGCGTTCGAGTTCCGCTATCAGCTTGCCGATGAGTTTGTCCATATAGGTGACATTATCCCCGTAGAGATCTTGGCTGCCGGGGGCACTGTCAGGAGTGGGCAGGATTTCAGTATGCACATGCGACAACGAGTAGTACGCGTAAAATGGTCGGTCGTGGTTTTTGGTAATAAAGTCTACCAAGTGAGCATGCATTAAATCGGGGAGATATTCGTTATCCCGTAGTGGGATCGACTGACCATTTAATTTATAATTTTTCCCTTTGGCTTGAGTGTTCCAGTAGATGCCGCTGCCTTGAAAGTGCAGGTAATCATCGAACCCAAAATCCCCCGGCCCGAGTGGCAGTTGGCCCCACTTGCCGATCATTGTGGTGACGTATCCTGCCGCTTTGAGCACTTTTGGTATCATGATTTCGGCGGAGCTCATCTGCCCAGTCGCATCTTGATTGGTAGCGCCCGTCCGAAAAAGGTAACGCCCCGTCAGAATGGTGGCCCGTGATGGGCCGCACAGCGACGGCGTGTAGGCATGGGTAAACCGAATGCCGCCCCGAGCGAGCTGATCGATGTGCGGCGTTTTATAATTATCCGCACCGTAAGCGCTGACTTCACCGACGCCGTAATCATCTGCGAGAATGAAGATGATGTTGGGTTTGGGTGCAGCCGCCGCGAAGAGAGTTGGGCAAAATTTCAGGCCAGCGAGAGAAGTACAGATTAGGATATTCCGTAAAATTTTATTCATTAGCGATGGGGTAGGAGACAATCAATCGACTGAGTTGAGAAACAAGATCGGTGGATCTCACCAAGACGCTGCTCGCCGCTAGCAGCTACCTTGTATTTAGTTATTACGTTAAACGCTCCATTCCGCCGATGCATTCGATCGTGAATGTATAACACTATTTTTCCGCTGCGCTTGGAGCTATCATTTAACGGTGACCATAAAGCGCAGTTGGGCTGAGGGTTTCACCCATTCGATTGTTTCGCCATCTGGCAGAATGTGGGCGGAGGAATCGCTGATCGCGGTTATTTTTTTACCCCCTGGAAGACGAATGTGCGCCTGAAGTTTAGCTGGTTCGCGTCCCGCGGTTAGGTTGATTTCGCCGCTAACATGCTGGGCATCGACGAGGGTAAGTGTATAGGCCACGGGTCCAAAGTGGCTGGCGAAACCCGCCCCGCCAAGAGGGCCGCGGGCGAGCCAAGAGCGATCAGCCCCGCGTGCCAGATGGAGGGTATCACCGTTTTCGAATACCAGCATGTCGCGGAGTAGTCGGATAACGGCGATCGGCGTCCACAGATGCTGGCGATCGCCTACAATTTTGGTAGCGCCGGGTTCTGGGCCGCGTTCTTCGCACCATGAATAAAGCGGCGTTGCGTGGTTCAGCGTGGCGTAAAAATAACGAGCGACCGCATCTGATTCACCGCGGAGGAGCAACGTCTCAGCAAGATTATCGAGCGTGATCGCCACCCACATTCCTTCCTCCATCCAACCCGTGTGCATGGGTATGCCGCCGGGGCTAATCTTGGATTCCATTTTGCGAATAGTACCAGTGATGAGCTCATCATCAGGTGCGAGTAGGCGGAATGGATAAGTGGCATTGAGGGCACCCCAGCGACTACCCGTTGTCTTGCCCGCTACGCCGGGAATCCATTTGAAACCGTTCTCAGCGATGGCCCCACGGCGTAATGTGTCGACGAGATCAGCACGCCCGGCCTCGTAAATGGTGCGCACTTCGGCGGCCTCGGCTTTCCGGTCGAGAATCTGTGCGGCCTCCAGCGTGAGTTCATCCGCATAGACCGCCCAGATATTGTGGGGTATAAAAACGCCGTAGAGACTCGCGTCATTTTTTAATCCACCGTCACCCATGCCCGGCGGGAGTAGACCGTAATTCAGTGGTTTGACCCCTTCAATTAATTGACGACTCCGTTGCCGCGCTCGTTCTTGCCAGCGGGAACTCGCCAGCATTCGCGGAAAAATATTAGCCAAAAAGTCACGGTCTCGCGTGAGCCGATAGTGCTCCATCACAAACCAGCTCTTGAAACCGGCCGCTAGCCAACCTGTGCGGGCCCAGCCTTGGGGCTCAGCCCAGCAGCCGTCAAAATTTTGCAAATCAAGCGCTAGGCGGTAACCGTCGATCGCTTCGACCGCGAGTCCTGCCTGACTCAACGCCACACTGGCAATGGCCGCCTCCGTCGGATTGGCCGATCGATAGAGTTCTGTTCCAGGTAAAGTGCCGAGGTAGTCGCCGGGGACGGGCTCACGCATAATAAAAATATCGGCGAGTCCCGCGTAGTAACTGTAGCGGACCGCCGGGTCGGCAAGTTGGAGGCGCGGAGTGCGGGCGAGGAGTTTTTGCCACGTTGCTTTGGCCTCAGCAAATTCGGCCGCCCAATCACGACGGCGTAATTCGGGGAGCATCGATTCGTAAACTCGATAGGGTCTGACGAACCAAATGATTTTGGTCTGACCGGGCGCGAGTTGGACCGTGGGGGTGAGTGTGTTGGCGGCGAGCGGGTAGTCATCGCCGCCGAGGCCGGCGATGATGACGCGGTCGGCGCGAGCCATCCAGCCGGCGATGAGCGCATCACGAGCGTTGGTTGCGAGCGCGGGATCTACGAAAGCGGGAAGTACTCCCCGCCACGTACCCGGCACACCACACTCAACGGCTGCGCGATGGGTAGCGTGCGCATCGAGATTAGTAAATGTCACTCGCATGATGGCAGCGCGCTGACCACCGATCACTTCGATCGTCGTGTGCACCGCGGGGTGAGCGAACTCAGCGGACAAGCCGGGGAGCCAGTCGTCGAGCCGGCGCCACGTAGATTTTTCCACTTGATGTCCGTCAACCGTTGGCTGGAAAACTAACTTCCATTGCGTCAGCGGGCCAAAAAAATTAGCGACTGGAAAGCTGAGTAAATTATCGTAACTCCACGAAAGTATTACTTTGCCCGGTTCGCAATCGACGAGCGTTTTATCACCGCTATCTGGGGGCGCCACCGTGACGCGGTGCGGCGGGGCAAAGGCGTAGCTGAAATCAACCACCGCGGGGGCCGTGGTGCCGTTCGCTGCGCTACTGAGACTGGGCAGGGTGATGAGCAGGGCGAGACGTAGGGCCGTAGAGTTCATGAATGATGGGAGGCTGATCATGGCGTCACGCGTGTCCGGAGGAATTGGCCGCCTCGTTGCTCGTGCCGTGGCACGAACGGTAACTGCGGTCAGCGCTTTTTCTTACCGGGCTGCTGCTCAATATTCAGGTAAGTTTTAGCGAGCATTTGTGATTCGTAAAATTCAACCAAGCGCACGCCTTCGCGGGGTTTGATGAAATCCTTTTTGGTGGCGTGGTCGATCTGCTGCTTGATCCGTCGGCAAAGCTCTTCCCACTGATATTGGACGCCCTCGATCACATCCGCGATCCGTGAGCCAGCGAGGGCTTCTTCGATATAATAACCGTTGGGCTCATCGTCTTCGAGGAACACATGCACCTCATTCACGCGACCAAAGAGATTGTGTAAATCTCCCATGATATCCTGATAGGCGCCGGTGAGATAAATGCCGAGATAGTAAGGCTCATTGCGTTTGAGCGGATGGAGCGTGATGTAGTCCTTCACGTCCTGCAGATCAATGAAGTTGGCGATCTTGCCATCGGAGTCGCAAGTGATGTCAACCAAGGTGGCATTCACAGTGGGTTTTTCCCGTAGCCGATGGAGCGGCGTAATCGGGAAGAGTTGTTTCAAGGCCCAGCTATCGAGGAGGGATTGAAAGACGGAAAAATTACAAACGTACTGATCGGCGAGGAGCTTCTTTAGGTCATGAAGCTCTTCAGGTTGATACCCCGATTTCATTCCTTCTTTATCAATCTGTTCGCAGATCTGCCAAAAAATTTGCTCGGCGGCGGCCCGATTCTCGAGATCAAGGTAGCCGAGATTGAAGAGAGAAAAAGCCTCCTCTTTTTTCTGTAGCGCATCATGGAAACGCTCGAGGCGGCCCAGCTTCGCTTTGTTTTTTAAGAGCACGGCCATGGCATCGACAATCTTATGTCGAGTCTTGGGTTGATGCTGTTTCCCTAAAGATTCGTGCTTGTTGATGCGCTCGAATACTTCGACGACCAACATGGAGTGGGGAGCCGCGACGGCGCGACCGGACTCGGTGACGATGTCAGGAACTTTCACGCCCGAGGCGGCGCAAATCTCACGAATATTAAAAACCACGTCGCGCGCGTACTCGCCCAACGTATAGTTCATTGACGATTCAAAATTAGTGCGCGAGCCATCGTAGTCGATGCCGAGGCCGCCCCCGACGTCCAGATACCCCATTGGGAAGCCCATTTTAGCGAGTTGGCAGTAAAAACGGGCCGCTTCAGTGACCGCCGCTTTCACGATGATAATATTGGGTACCTGGGAACCGATGTGGAAATGAACCAATTTAAGGCACGCTTGCATTTTAGCGGCCCGAAGTTTCTCAACAGCGAAAAGAATTTCCGCCGTATTTAAACCGAACTTGGCGTTGTCGCCGGTCGACATGGCCCATTTGCCTTCGCCCCGCGTCTGCAGTTTAACGCGAAATCCAATCATCGGCTTGACGCCGGTTTCTTGGGCCATCGCGATGAGGCTATCGATCTCGGAGAGTTGCTCGATGACGATAATGATCTTCTTGCCTAATTTGCGTCCCAGCAAAGCGAGGCGCATGTAATCGTTATCTTTATACCCGTTGCAGATAATGAGTCGCTGGGCGCCCTCATGCATCGCCAAGGCGATCATCAACTCCGGCTTCGAACCGGCCTCGAGTCCGTAGTTAAAATCTTTGCCGGCGGAGACGATCTCATCCACGACCTCGCGCAATTGATTTACCTTGATTGGGAAGACCCCGCGGTATTCGCCTTTATAATTCTCCTCCTTAATCGCCTTATGAAAGGCTTGGTTGAGTAAAGTTACCCGGTGCCGGAGGGTGTCTTGTAAACGAATGACGATGGGCGCCTTCAGGCCCATGCTAGTGGCTTCTTCAACCACATCCATGAGGCGAATGGTGCGTCCATCGGACAGGGGGGCGACTTGCACAAATCCCTCGGAATCGACGGAAAAGTGGTTCGCGCCCCAGCGCTTAAACCCATAATGTTCTTCGGACTGTGCAGCCGACCAGTGGGATGCGGATTTCGTCTTCAATTGGCGATAGGAGAAGGGGCGGGGTTTGGCTTGCTTTTATGAATATGGCGGGGCTTATTCGCACTTTTCAAATTTTTCAAAACACCCGCATACGCAATGACTAAGTTACCTCTATTCCTCGCCCAAGCTCAACCCGCCCCGACCGGCGCCGCTGCCCTCATGCAACTCGCGCCCCTCGCTTTGCTGATGGCTGCCATGTATTTCCTAGTTTTTGCCCCTCAGCGGAAGAAGCAAAAAGCCCACGACAAGATGTTGACTGAGCTCAAATCGGGCGACGAGGTGATCACTTCCGGTGGGATCTATGGTACCATCACTAGCGTAAAAGATGACCGCTTCGTAATTCGCATTGGCGAAAACAATAAAATCGAAGTCGGCAAAGGCTTTATCAGCGCGGTCGTTACCAAAGCTGACGCCGCTTAAGTGTTGCCCGTATCGCTCGGGGCGATTCGTCCTGAGCGCTTTCACCCCTTTAACAACTAATAACCATGCTCCGTCGTAATCTCTGGAAAATTATTCTGTCCGTAGCCATCGTGCTCTGGGCGATCGCCACCACGCTGCCACTCACTGATCGTGACTTCTCGCAGTATGTACGCAGCCAGGCCGCGGGCAAGCCGGCCGAGTTTACCAAACTTATGGCCCGCGTGGATGCCACCATCCAATCAGCTAAGGCTCAAGGGCGCGACCTGAGTTTTTATGTCGTCCTCAAGCAGATTGGCCGCGACGAGCGGCTCGATTTATCGCAATATTTTCCTGACATTAAGCTCGAGAGCTCCTTGAAGAATATCGAGAAGCGCAACGACATCCTGCTGACTTATCTACTCAAGCAGTCGAAGAGCCCACTGCAACTCGGCCTCGACCTCAAAGGCGGCGTCGCTTTCACCCTCGAAGCACCGCCCGCAAAAGCCGATGCGCAGAATGGCAATTACGAGCGCCGTCAGCAGCTCAGCAAAGCGATTGAAATTATTGGTAACCGTATTAACGGCATGGGTGTGGCCGAGCCGGTTATTCGCCCCGTGGGCGACTCCCGTATCGAGGTCCAACTTGCTGGTCTCAATACACGCGATAATCCTGACATCGTCGCTAACGTCCAGAAGCCAGCGATGCTCAGCTTCCGTCTCGTGATGGAAAATACCGGCCCAATGACCGAGCCGCCGACCAATGTACCCGCAGGCTATGAGGTCATGAGCCAAGATGAGGACAATAAAACAAACGGCCAATCCTACACTGTTTACTATTTGGTTAAGCGCGTTCCCGAGATGACCGGTAATACCGTTAAGAATGCGCAAGCTACAACCGACCAATTTGGCGGCTACCAGGTTCACTTGAATTTCAATGCCGAGGGTTCAAAGAAATTTGGCGATGTCACCACGGCTAGCACTGGCCGCCTTATGGGCATTGTGCTCGACGGAAAACTATACTCCGCGCCACGCATTAATGAGCCCATCACGGGCGGCTCTGCTCAGATTAGCGGCCACTTCTCCGCTCGCGAAGCCGAGCAATTGGCCAACGTGCTTAACAACCCGCTTGATTTGCCGCTGGAGGTCAAGGAGCAGTACATTGTCGGTCCTTTGCTCGCAGAAGACGCGATTAGTAGTGGGGTGAAAGCATCCGTCATCGGCACTGCCGCCGTGGCCGCTTTCATGATTACTTTCTACGCTACCGGCGGCCTCGTTGCGGTATTTTCTTTAATCGTAAATATCTGCATCATCATTGGCGTCATGGCTAGTATCGGCGCGACGATGACCTTGCCGGGCCTCGCAGGTATTGTGCTCACCATCGGTATGGCGGTCGATGCCAACATTCTAATCTTCGAGCGCATGCGTGAGGAATTGGCGCTCGGTAAATCGCTCGCCAGTGCTAATCAGGGCGGGTTTGAGAAAGCGCTCACCACCATTCTCGATGCTCACTTTGTGCAGCTGATTATTTGCGGTATCATGATCTGGCTCGGTACCGGTCCTATCAAGGGGTTCGGTTTCACTTTGTTGATCGGTGTGTTGTCCACGCTGTTCTCCGTGCTCATCACGGCCCATTTGGTCATGGAGCTGTTGATCGATTCAAATTTCCTGAAAAAAATCACCATGCGCCGCATGCTGGGCGACTTGAATGTCGATTTCGTCAAATACGGTAAGCCTGCCGCCATTGGCTCAGTGGCGTTGGTGGTGATCAGCATTGGTTATGTATTTTATCAAGGAGATCGCATCTACGGCATCGACTTTGCCGGCGGTGATCAAATCACGGCTAAATTCTCGCAGAAAATCGACACGAGTAAAATTCGTGAAGTCGCCGCCGCCAATCGCATCGGCGAAATTAGCCCAAGCTACGTGAGTGATCTCGGTAGCGGTAAAGAACAACTCAAGCTTGAGACCGCCTACGGTAAATCGGGCGCTCTCTTCGCCGCCCTCCAAAAAGCCTATCCTAATGCCCAGCTGGAGAAAGTGGGTGAGAGTCAGATTGGTGCCACGATCGGCAAAGAGATTCGCTGGAATGCCGTGCTCGCAGTGGGTGTCTCCATGCTCGTCATCTTAGTCTACATCGCCTTTCGCTTTGAATTCGGCTTTGGCATCGGGGCGATGGCGTCGACCTTGCACGACATCTTGATGAACATCGGTATCTTCGTGCTTTTCGGCCACCAATTCTCGGCGCCGATGGTCGCGGCTATTCTTTGCGTCGCAGGTTACTCGATCAACGAGACGGTCGTGGTCTTTGATCGTATCCGCGAAGAGCTTAAACTTAATCCCACGGGGGCGTTGCGTGACGTTATTAATAGTGCGATCAGGAAAGTATTCGCCCGCACCATCATGACGGCGACGACGACCTTCTTGGCCGCCCTGGCGCTCTTCCTGTTCGGCGGAGGTCAACTCCACGACATCGCCTTCACTTTCCTCGTGGGTATCGTTACCTCAACTTTCTCCGCTATCTTCATCGCTGCTCAAGTATTTTACTGGTGGCATAAAGGTGATCGGAAGCATGTTGAGGCTCACAAGGATATCGCGCCCAAATACGAATGGGCCGGTTCCTCCCGCGCTTCGGAATAAGCTGATGCGATGCGTTATCGCTAACGCGTCGCGCCAGTTGCTCGCAACTGGCTGAATTCATGCCTACTGCCATGCGCTGGAATTATACGCCAGTTGATGCTGAGCAGACTGCCGCTCTAGCGCGCAGCCTCAGTACTGCGCCCATTGTCGCAGAACTTTTAGTGCGTAATGCCCTCAACTCGCCGGAAGCGGCCGCGCGTTTTCTGGCGCCCACTTTAGCAAGTTTGGGTGATCCATTCTTACTGGGTAATTTAGCGGAAGCGGTCGAGCGATTGTTACTCGCGCGACGCTTGCAGCAAACCATCGTCGTGTTGGGTGACTATGACGTTGATGGGGTGTGCAGCACCGCCATTTTGGTGAGTGTTTTACGCCGGTTGGGGTTGAATCCTCGCTACATCGTACCGCGCCGCGCAGCCGAAGGTTATGGCTTGTCCCGCACATCGATTGACCGCGCTTTGGAGGACGGGTTGCCTGATCTATTTATCGCGCTCGATTGCGGGACGAACTCCGGCGAAGAAGTGGCGTATCTCAAATCGCGCGGCATTGATGTTATTATAGTTGATCACCATCGCTCGACGGAAGCGGCGGCCGTCGGCGCTGTTTTGATTAACCCACACGTTTATCCACAGGCAGGGGATGAAGCTTGGCGCTATCTTTGCACGGTGGGACTTGTTTTTAAATTGGCGCACGGCTTGTTAAAACGACTTCGATTGGAGAATGACCCAGTGGCCCTTTCAATTGTGTTGAAGGATTACCTTGATCTGGTGGCCATGGGCACAATCGCAGACTTAGTGCCGCTCACGGGGGAGAATCGCATTTTTGCGCGCCATGGACTACGGGTCCTCGCGGATACTCAACGGCCTGGCCTCTTGGCTTTAATGCAGGTAGCTGGCTTAAAAACCGAGCAGGGACTTGTGCCCACTGATATTTCGTTCCGTCTGGGGCCGCGAATTAACGCCAGTGGGCGCCTGGCGGATGCGGCGCTGTCCGTCGATTTATTACTCACTGCTGATCGTGAGTTTGCTGAAACCACTGCGCGGCAACTCGATGATCTCAATCGTGAGCGCCAAGAGATTGAGCGGCAGATTACCGACCGGGCAGAGCGCTATGCAGAAGAAGATTATAAAACCGCCAGCGGACTCGTCCTCTTTGATGAGGCTTGGCATCCCGGGGTCGTAGGCATTGTGGCTGGTCGGGTTTCTCGTAAATATAATCGCCCGGCGATCGTGCTTGGAAATGAAGGTGAATTTGCCAAAGGGTCTGGCCGCGGTATTACAGGATTTAATTTGGTGGAAATATTGGCGGCTTGCTCTGGATGTCTCGAAAGTTGGGGTGGCCATCCCATGGCGGTGGGCATCTCGTTGAAAAAAAGCCGGCTAGCAGAATTCAGGGCGCAATTTGATGAGGTGATTCAGCGCACACGCAATGGTGCCGCGACTGATCTGGCCGTAGAATTGTCCGGCTGGCTCCAAGGGACTGATTTAACGGAACAGCTCATGGGGCAATTAGCCCAATTGCATCCGTTTGGGATGGGCAATCCTGAGCCAATCTTCGGGGTGCGGGGGGTTCGACTGCGCACTAAGCCCAGCGTATTTAAAGAGCAGCATTTTCGCTTTACTGCTGAGGATGATCTGGGGCGCCGTGTGAGTGGGGTGGCCTGGAAGCTGGCTGATCGTTTACCCCCAGTCGGACCACCCTTGGAATTGGCGATCCAGCTCAATTGGAATTATTATAACGGCCGACAAACCTTGCAGTTAGAGCTGCATGATTGGCGGACAATCTGAAGACTACCCGTCGGTGAAAATTCTGCTTGAAGTCACCGCCGGATATTAGCTTATTCGCCCTTCGCCTGTGCGGGCATAGCTCAACTGGATAGAGCGCCAGACTACGAATCTGGAGGTTTGGGGTTCGACTCCCTATGCCCGCACCATTATTTAGAATATTAGGCCCCGAGCCGCTTGTTAGTTCGGCAGCCGCTTGACCCGAATATTCCGATACCGAACAACGCTCTTGGGGTCGTGGGCTTGTAAAGCGAAAGTACCTTGACCGAGTTTGCGCTCGTAAGGGACCCCGGCCTGCGTTCCCGCTGGTTCAATATACTGCATCACCCGCTTTCCATCGATCTCTACCGTGATCGTGTTGCCGTTGACGATGATGTGCTGCGTCCACCATTTGCCATCGACGACGCTAACGAGGCCAGTATTCGCGATCGCGTAGAGGCTGCCTGTTTTAATCCAGTCGCGTTGGGTAACGTTGACCTGACATTCAAATCCCGCGCGCGGCCAGTCGGTTTCTTGATAACGGGTATGGAAATAAATTCCGCCATTGGAGCTGGGCTCGGTCATCACATCGACCTTCAACTCGAAATTTTTGAAGGGAATATTATCGCCAACATAATAAAGATGCGCGCGCTCGCCGCGGGTAACGAATGCGCCGTCTTCAATTTTCCAAGTCGTGGGGTGCTCCACTGTCGGTTGCCAACCAGCAAATGTTTTTCCATCCATGAGCGAAATAAATCCGGGCTCAAGCTCAGCTGAGGCTAGGCGAGGGACGAGCAGCAGGAGAGAGCAAGACGCGGTCAGCAATAAATTACGCATGAACTACGTCTAGGGATCGCGGCACCGCCCGCAACGTCATTTTAGATTTAGGCTCTGCCTGCCGTGGCCTGACCAACTACGCGTCCACCGCAGATGACGCTGGCTACCGGATTGCCTCCTAGTTCATAGGCTAGCTGGCGTTCGTCTTTGTAGCAGAGCAAAATGAGATCCGCTCGTTGCCCCACTGCGATGGTTCCGCGATCGCTCAGGCCCAAGACCGCCGCCGCATTGACCGTCGCCGCGGTGATGGCCTCGGCTGGCGTTAGGCCGCAAAATCGGACGGCGAGGGCGATGACGAAGGGGAGTGAATGCGTTGGGGCTGTGCCCGGATTACAGTTACTGGCTAACGCGACCGCACCACCGGCATCCACAAAAAAACCGGCTTTGGCGTAGCGGCCATCGGTCTGAAAGCCAGTTGCAGGCATGATGACGCCGATGGTGCGTGCTTTGGCGAGCAAGAGGAGATCGTTTTTTGTCGAGGCTTCGAGGTGGTCAACACTCCGCGCGTTCAGCCGTATGGCTTCCGGTGTCATGCCGAGCGAATTAAATTGGTCGGCGTGGACGCGCACGGTGTGATGCTTGGAAGCTTTTTCAAATAGGCGCACGCAGGCTTCCACTGACCACGCACCTGTCTCGCAGAAAGCATCAACTGTAATAGCCGGGAATTCCTTGGCGACGGCTGGTAACATTTCCTTAACCACCATGCGGGCATACTCATCTAGGTCGCCTTCAAAGGCGTGACCGAGGAGAGCCGTGGGGACAATGGTGCCGGCCCATTCATTTCCTGCGCGGACAATAGCGCGCAGCATCTTGAGCTCATCTTCAGTTTGCAGGCCGTATCCGCTCTTAATTTCTACGGTAGTGGTGCCATCGCGCAGCATCGCATCGAGACGCGATTTGAGGTGTGCCGCTAATTGTTTCTTGGTCGCAGCGCGGACGGCCTGCACCGTCGCATGAATGCCGCCGCCAGTCTTGAGGATTTCGGTATACGGCACCCCACGCAATTTTTGCTCCCATTCGTTTAAGCGGTCACCAGCCCAGCAAGCGTGCGTGTGGCAGTCGATAAAGCCTGGCATGAGCACCCGTCCCTGTGCGTCGATTACTTCTGCCTCAACCGGGGCTTCTATTTTAGGGCCGACGGCAGTGATTTTGTCATCGGTAATCAGAACGTCGCCCTGCGGGATGAGACCAAGCTCTCCTAATTCTTTGCCGTGCCGAGTGCGGGCGCCTATCGCAAGAGTGAGTATGCGCGCGTTGCGAATAAGAAGTAGCACGTGATTTTTAAGAATTAATCGGTGCGCGAATCCAATCTAATAATCAGTCGGCACCATGAGTGTACTCCTGTGATAATTGAAAGTTGCATAAAAAAACCCGCCCAAAGGCGGGTTGAAACAATCGGTTGCGAGACCGTTAGACTGCTTTCGGCAGTTCGACGTCCGAAAATTCGATCGGGTGGGGATGGTTGCGTTTATCTTTAGCGACCCCGTGGCGTTTCCGCAGACTTTGATCGAGTTTATCTACCAACAGATCGATTGCTTTATAGCATTCATCTTCAATCACCGTCGCATTGATATCGGGTCCATGGATAACGATGTGCCCTTTAGCGATGAATTGATGAGCGTGATCATGCTTTCGATCGTACTCGAGCTCTACCTTGATCCGCACAATGCGTTCTTCGTGTCGAAATAATCGCTCCATTTTCTCTCGTACGTGGCTTTGGAGTGCGGCGGTGAGTTCGAGATGAATACCAGATACAATTATGTCGTGCGGACGATTTGGATGGTTCATGTTTTTATTTAACGGTTAACGACGCAAAGAGACGGTCGCATGAATTGAGTGCCGGGTAGTGAGCGCTGATCTTATGGACGTCTTAAGGACCGTCCTCATGATCTTTGAAGAAAGCTGCTTCATTCGACTAAGGGAAAGCTACTCACTCGCCGTTGGTTTGCAAATCTTCTTGGCTCGTAAAGGTGAGTATAAGATTGAACGATCTGTACTATGTTAGATTCCAGCGAAACCCTGCCGCCGGCGATTCCTCCCCTGGTGGATCCAGCGGAATTGCGCACGTGGGTGATGCTCAACGATGAGCGGCTATTGGTCATCAATAAACCCGGCTGGCTCGTTTGCCACCCATCCAAAAATGGCCCTTGGTCGAGCTTGGCAGGGGCGGTGCGGGAAGAATTTAAGCCAGATGCCATTCGGCTTATTTACCGACTGGATCGTGAGACGAGCGGAGTGATAATTTTGGCCAAAACAGAGGCTATGGGCACGCGGCTAGGCAAAGCCGTGCTCCAGCACCGTATCCGCAAGCTCTATGTGACGCTGCTGCAGGGATCAATGAATGAGGGGGTGACGGTAAACCAGCCACTCGGGCCCGATCTGTCGGCTAATGTGAGTGTTAAATCCTGCGTGATTGCGGGGGTAGACTCTCAAGAGGCGGTAACGATTTTTCATCCCCTGGCAGTGCGTAACGGGTATACTTTGGCCGGCGTTGAGCTGGTGACTGGGCGCAAGCATCAGATCAGGGCGCATGCGGAGTGGCTTGGGCAGCGGGTGGTGGGCGATAAACTTTACGGTCCCGATGCTGGGCTCTACCTCGAGTTTGCTCAAGAAGGCTGGACGTCTCGTCACTCGGCACTTCTCGGCATGACGCGCCAAGCCCTGCATTGTGTGGCGATCGATTTGCGAACAACGGGGTTAGATTACCTTCTGCAGGCTCCTTGGCCCTTGGATATGGCTCGATTCGCAGAACGTTCGATGCAGTTGCCCGCTGCTGAGGCGCAGCAGCTAATCGATGGCTTTGTGCGCGCTAAGTTGGCGCCTCCGAACGTGGCCTGAAGCGGTCGGATGCCGCCAAGAGGGCTGCATCAAAAGCCTTGGCTCGGAGGGCGGGATAATCCTGTCTTTGCTCATGGCTCAAGTTCGCGTTCGTTTTGCTCCTAGCCCGACAGGGTTTTTTCATATCGGCAGCGCCCGCACGGCGTTGTTCAACTGGCTCTATGCTCGGCATACAGGAGGTAAATTTATTCTCCGCGTCGAAGACACAGACCAAGCTCGCAACAGCGAGGAGTTTCTTAAGTTGATTTATAACAGCCTAACTTGGCTGGGCATGGATTGGGATGAGGGCCCCCATCCGAACGGTGTTGGGGAACGCGGGGATTTTGGACCTTATCGCCAGAGCCAGCGTGCGGATATTTACCAGCAATACCTGCAAAAGCTTTTAGCTTCAGGGCGCGCTTATGAAAAAGACGGAGCAGTCTGGTTCAAGCTGCTCGGTGAGCGTTATCAAACTTTCGACGAGCACCGAAAAAAAGAGGTCGAAAAGGTGAAAAGTGCCCCCGTGGTTATTGACGATCAGATCCGTGGCCGCGTAGAGCGAATGGAAGATGAGGATTTCGTTATCTTTCGTTCTGACGGCAATCCTGTGTTCCATTTCGTCAACGTGGTCGACGACATCACCATGCAGATCACCCACATTATTCGTGGTGAGGATCACCTTTCTAACACCAGTAAGCATGTACGCCTTTACGAAGGATTTGGGGTAGTGCCTCCGGTATTTGCGCATATCCCACTTATTCTAAAGTCACCGGAGATGGGGCAGGGGAAAATGAGTAAGCGGGATAAGGGAGCCCTGATTGAGGAATATCAGCAGCGCCATTTCCTGCCGGATGCCTTGGTTAACTACCTCGCGCTGCTCGGGTGGAATGCCGGCGATAACCGCGAGAAGATGTTAATTGCTGATATCATCCAGCTCTTTGACTTACCGGGTGTGAACCAATCCAACGCTAAATTTGACGGCAAAAAACTCGCGCACATGAACATGCAGTATTTGCTCGAGCAACCAACGGAGCATTTTCTTGCTCAAGCGCGGGGCTATTTCCAGTCGTTGGCGACGGGGGCCGCGGCGCTAGCCGATGAGGCTTATTTTCGTGAAATTATGATCCTAGCCCAACCGAAAATTAAGGGCTTGGAAGAGCTCGCAGCTTACACGGTTTATTTTTGGAGCGAAGATTTCCCTATCGATGCTAAAGTGAAAGAGAAGGTTATGGCCAAGGGGGACCCGCGGGCCCGCTTGGCCGAATTGATCGCGGCTTTGCCGGCGCTGGATTTCGGCGCCGATGCAGCGATTGAAGCGGGCCTCAAGTTACTCGCCGAAAGCAAGGGACTGGGATTTGGTGATTACCAGGCCGTTGCCCGGCTAGCAGTCACCGGCACCAACGCTGGGCCGAGTATTACGAGCATCTTTCGAGTCCTCGGTCGTGCGCGTATTCAAAGCCGTTTAGAAAAACTAATGGCAGCTGGCGCCTAGGCTGAGGCCCCGGCGCCACTCAATTATTTTGCCCACGTATCTTTGAGCGATATCGTACGATTGAAGATGAGCCGACCGGGCTCAGCAGTTTTAATTTCTAATGAGAAATAGCCGAGGCGCTCAAATTGGTAGCGTTCGCTAGCGTTAGCTTCGGCCAAAGAGGCTTCAAGCTTAGCCGTGACCACAGTCAGGGAGTGCGGATTGATGACTTTCAAGAAATCTTCCTCGGCAGCCGGTTCGGGCACTGTGAAGAGGCGGTCGTAGAGCCGAACTTCTGCGTCAAAACAAGTGGCGGCGCTTACCCAGTGGAGGGTGCCTTTCACCTTGCGCGCTACATTGGCGCCGCCTGCGCGTGTTGTCAGATCAGCGGTACAGCGAATTTCTGTGATGCGGCCAGCGGCGTCTTTGACCAATTCATCGCATTTGATGATGCACGCATATTTTAGACGCACTTCGCCGCCGGGCTTGAGTCGGAAGAATTTGGGTGGGGCTACCTCAGCAAAATCATCAGCTTCGATGAAAACCTCACGAGTCAGGGCTACGCGCCGGGTGGTCGGTGTTTCGCTCTGTGGGTTGTTGGTGGCGTCACACTCAATCATTTCATCAGCCGCTAGGTTAGTAAGAATCAACTTGATCGGCTGGAGCACCGCGAGGCGTCGTAGCCCAACTTGGTTTAGCTCATCGCGAACCGCGTGCTCAAACACCGCGATATCTGTGAGGCTATCAAATTTAGTTACCCCGACGCTGGTGACAAAGCGCCGCAGGGCGCTGGCCGGTATTCCTCGACGACGAAGTCCCGAGAGCGTCGGCAAGCGAGGATCATCCCAGCCAGCCACGACCTTTTCATTAACCAATGTGAGAAGCTTGCGCTTGGAAACGAGCGTGTACCCCGGGGTGAGTTTGGCGAATTCGTACTGATGGGGCAGTGTACGCGGCAGGTCGAGTGAGGTTAGCACCCAATCATAGAGCGCACGATGGTCTACGAATTCTAAGGTGCAGACACTGTGGGTGACGCCTTCAAGGTAATCGCTCAGGCAATGCGCGTAGTCATAGAGTGGATAAATACACCACTTGTCGCCGGCGTGGTGATGGGGGACGTGGCGAATCCGATAGAGCAATGGATCGCGCAGCCACATATTGGGCGAAGTCATATCGATCTTGCTGCGCAGCGAGCGTGCGCCGTTCGGGAATTCGCCCGCTTTCATCCGTTGGAAGAGATCCAAGTTCTCTGCCACGCTTCGATTGCGGAAGGGGCTATCTTTACCAGGGTGATCCGGCGCGCCTCGGTATTTCTCGGTCTCTTCAGGAGTCAAATCACAAACGTAGGCTTGGCCTTTGCGTATTAAGGTGAGCGCATACTCATACAGTTGGTCAAAATAATCGCTGGCGAAAAAAGGTTCAGTTGTAAGAGCGGTGGGAGCCACCGGTCCAAGGTAATAATCAGGTTGGCCATTACTGGTGATGAGGGCGGGGTGCGCGCCCTTGGGCTTAAACGCGAGGCAGTGCTCGGCCCAACCAGCAATGAGCCACTGAACGTCAGCGGTAATTGATTCTACATACTCGAGATCTTCTTTAACTGGGTTGGTGTCATCGAAGCGAAGATTGCATTGGCCGTTATTTTCTCGCGCGAGGCCAAAATTTAGGCAGATCGATTTCGCGTGGCCAATGTGCAGGTAGCCATTGGGCTCTGGAGGAAAACGGGTGACGATTTTTGCATAACGTTTTTCCGCGACGTGACCCGCGACGATATCGCGAATGAAATCACTGGGCGCGGGGACAGACGGCAAGGGTTCGGTCGACATAAAATGAGGGGGAATAGAGACTCGGTGGGGCGCGATCTTGATGTTATCAGCGCCGGGCTGCGCCTGAGCTTTTTTTGCGAGTCGGGGTGGTTTCGCCGTCGGCAGCCATTTCTTTGAGTAAACTAGTTAAGTAAGGAATGAGTTGTTTTTTACGACTCACCACCCCGGGTAAATCAAAAATTTCATCCTGCTCAACGTGGGCATAGGAAATTCGGCGAGTAAATCCCCCCTCGCCCTGAATAACCAAGAGCGAGTTTTGCGTATTAATATCAGTGACGAGGAGCGCGGCAAACCAGAGCTTTTCTTCCTGCTGCAGTTCGCTCAAGGCCTTCGTGATCGCTTTTGCGTGCAGCCAAAAATTATCGAACCCTAATTCTTCCACTTGCGACACGGCAAATTGGATACCGTCTTCTTCATAAATTTTGAAATCAGAGCGGACGATTTTGTCCGGTGGGCTGGCAAGAATGACCGAACCCGAGCTGAAGATGAGTTTCGCCAGCGCTTTTGCTTTGATATCCGCATGCGTCTCCAGCCATTCGAGCACAGCGGCATCCTTCGGCGTGGTGGTGGGACTTTTGAGCAGCAGGGTATCAGAAATAAGTCCGGCCATCATGATTCCAGCCAGATCAGCGGTCGGCACCAGATCATGGCGGCGATAGAGATCAGCGATGATTGTGCAGGTGGAGCCAACCGGTTCATTCATGAATAGAATCGGCTGGGGTGTGGCCATTGGACTCAACCGATGATGATCAATGATCTCCGTGATCGTTACTTCATCTGCACCAGGGACGGCTTGGGTAAGCTCATTATGATCGACTAACACCAGTCGAGTGGGGACTGGTTTGAGAAGGTCTGTTTTGGTAATTATGCCTAGCAGGGTGCCATCTTCATGGGTGACCATCATGGCGTGAGGAGCGCCTTGCACGAATTTTTTACGCAAATCGACAATGCGCGTGTCGGCATTGAGCGGTGTAAATTTCCGATCAACCAAGCCATCGATTGTGGAGGCCGTGCGCACAAACCAAGCGGTCGTGGCCGTATCATGCGGACTGACAATAACACTCACGCCTTGTTTTTTCGCGAGGGCGAGAATTGCCGGATCGACGGGCAAGTTTCCGCTGATGATGAGCGCGCGAATACCTAATTCGATGGCGCGTTGTTGGATATCGCGACGATCACCGACGATGATGAGAGAATGCTCGGCGGGGATTTTTTCTTTTTCAGAGATCTTCCAGAAAGTACTGACATCCATGGCTCCAATCCGAACGTAAAGCTCCTCGAGACGATCTTCCTCTACGATTTGTAAAACGGCGGCCTGAAGGGTTTGCACAATACGTGCGAGGCTCGTGCGAACTTGCCGCATGGCTCGGGGTTCATCGAGTCGCGGGATAAAAAAATGACCTAACTGGGCCAACGTCACAGAGCCAAGTACCCGTTTTCGGGCAGAGATGACCGGCAAGACGGTGATATGATGTTCGTCCAGCAAGTGCAGTGCCTCGGCGCAAGTGGCGTCATTAGTCACCGCGATGGGGTTCGGTACCATGAGATCGTGCACCCGAGGTGACACATCGCTGAGATAGGTTGGCAACGGGTGGTTGAAGCGGGCGAGCACTGCATCGATGCGTGCGTTGGAATTGCCGCACCGGGCCGCCGTATAGCCTAGCTCGCCGCGCATTTGTTTGAAAGCGGCGTAGGCTATTGCGGAGCAAATAGAGTCGGTGTCTGGGTTCTTGTGACCAATGACGAAAGTGGGCGCAGCGTTTACCATAAGGAGGTCGGCCAGACTACGAGGCGCGACCCCTGAAGGTGAAGAATTAAAAAGCCTCCTCAGCAAGTCGGCCGGCTGAGGTGTTGGCCGGCTAACCTTAGGGCGAACTTTCCGCAGGAGTCCCCACCAACGATCCCAGACCGGCTGGGGAAGTGGCGTAAACGCGTGGATTGCTCGCCGGATTGGCACTGTAGGGCAGCGCTTGGAGCAGCGACGACCCTTTGCGGCCATTATTTAAGGTTAGCTGGGTAGCGGGCTCGGTCAGATTGGGATAAAATTGAATATTTCCGCCGAGGAAAGCGATGTGGCCGCCGAGGTCGCGGTAGGTGCCAGCCTCAGCGCTCCACCGACCCGTAGTTAGCAAGCCACGGGTGAAGGCGAGGGGAGTGCCCGGGGCATCGCTCAGGCGAAGCCCACCAATAAGCTCAAAGCTAAGCGACCGGTTGGTAACGAAATTCGCATCCAGAACGGCGTGATCGCTGGGGCTGACGATTGCGGTTGGGTAGGTGCCATTAAATTGCGGGTCATTTTTAGAGAAATAAAATGACGAATCGGTGAGAATGCCGCGTTGGGCGAGGATCCCGGCCCAGAGGAAAGGGCCTGTCCCGCCGGATAAGGGAGGTGTGCTTTGGGCGAGAAGCGCCGCGGGGTCGGGTAGGCGATCGTTATTATCTGCCGCATAGATCATCGCCGCCTTGACGATCTCCCGCAGATTATTGGCATCAACCGTGCGCTGGGCGGTTTCACGAACTTTACCGATGGTGGGGAAAATCAGAGCGGCCAGGATGCCAATAATGGCAATAACGGTAAGCAACTCGATGAGGGTAAAACCAGCACTAACGGGGCGTGTTTTCATAAAAATAGAAACTTCGGCCCGTCGGCCAAAACCATTTAAATCAGCGCGACGAAATACAAGCGCATTCTCTGATTACCGGACTGGACAAAGACCGACGTTTTGTGGGAAACTTTACCCATGATTGTTTATCTCGACGGTCAGTATGTTGATTCCACAGACGCGAAGGTTTCGGTCTTCGACCACGGCCTGCTTTATGGCGATGGGGTCTTTGAGGGTATTCGCATTTATGGCGGCAATATTTACCGGCTCGACGAACATTTAGAGCGGCTTGAATACTCGGCCAAGGCTCTGATGTTGACCGTACCGCTCTCGCGGGCTGAGTTGTCCACGGCTGTCTGTGAAACTTGCCGTCAAAATAAACTCATGGACGGCTACATTCGCTTAGTAATTACGCGTGGCATCGGTGATCTCGGGCTGGCGCCTTGGCTGTGTCCCAAACCCACTGTTTTTGTTATCGCCAGTAAGATTTCACTCTATCCACAGGAACATTACGACAATGGTCTGAGTATTGTCACTGTGCCGACCCGCCGAATTTCGCCGGATATGCTTCCGCCGACAGTGAAGTCGCTGAATTATCTGAATAACATTTTTGCCAAGATCGAAGCGCGTCAAGCGGGCGCTCTCGAGGCCATCATGCTCAACGCTCAAGGACTTGTCGCTGAATGCACCGCCGATAACATTTTCACGGTTCACAAAGGCGAAATTTTAACCCCGGCGGCTTCTGCGGGTGCCCTCAAGGGCATCACGCGGGCCACGATTTTCGATATCGCGCAGGAACTAAAAATCCCAATCCGCGAAGCCGACCTGACCCGTTATGATATTTGGTGTGCTGACGAGTGCTTTTTGACGGGCACCGGAGCGGAAGTAATCCCTGTGGTAAAACTCGATGGTCGTGTGATTGGCACGGGAAAACCGGGCCCCATTACCGGACGAGTTCTGGTGAGTTTCCGTAAACGTGTCCTAACCGATGGCACCCGCATTTAGTGCACACCATTTAGCCGCTGCGCTCGCCGCATTCGGCCCCACGCGGTCGCTTGATCCCCAGGGATTTAAGTTGTCCGTGTACGCCATTTGCATTTCTCGCGTAGTCGACTAGCTTCGAACTCAATTTCACTGCCATGGCCAATTCTCTGAAGTGCGATCTTTGTGTCAAACCGGCGACGGTTCATTTGACGCAGATCGTTAATAACAAAATCCATAAGGTTGATCTGTGTGAGGCCTGCGCCCAAGCCAAGGGTGTTACCGATCCCAGCGGATTCTCGTTGGCTGATATGCTGCTTAAGTCATCGCTTAACCCCGAGCCTACAGGGGATATCCGCTGCGAGTCCTGTGGTTTTACACAGCAAGATTTTAAGAAAACGGGACGCTTTGGCTGCCCCTCGTGCTATGATTGTTTTGGCAGCTTCCTCGAGCCCATGCTCGACACCATGCACAATGGCATCGCGCATACGGGTAAGGTTCCGCAACGGGCCCAGGAGCGCAAAACAATCGATGACCGCCTGAGTCAGCTGGAGACCGATCTTGATTTAGCTATTAAGGCTGAACGATATGAGGATGCCGCACGTTTTAGAGATGAGCTCAGTCAGGTGCGCCAGACTGCCGGTCCCAAGCCCCTCGTTAAATGAAAATCAACGAGCTCATTGATTCTCACTCCGAACTGACGGATACCTCAAGTAACCGTAGTGCGGTCGTGCTCATGACGCGCATTCGGCTCGCGCGAAATTTGCAGAAGCATCCTTTCCCAGGTTGGGCCAAAGATGCTCAGAAACGCGAGATTCGCGATCAATGCATGCAAGCCGTCGCCGCCTTGCCGCAAATGAAGCGGGGTTTAGCTATTCCGGTCGAGACGCTTGATGAATTGCAGAAACAAATTTTGGTCGAACGTCATCTGATTAGCCGCGAACTGTGTCATTCGAAGGCCGGTTCGGGGATTATCATTAACAAAGATCAATCCTGCGTCGTGATGGTGAACGAGGAGGATCATCTCCGCATCCAAGTGCTTCGCGTGGGATTTCAATTTAAGAAAGTGTGGGCGACCATTAACGCGCTCGACTCGAATTTAGAAGAGCACTTGGACTATGCTTTTTCACCGAAGCTTGGTTATTTGTCGGCTTGTCCGACTAACTTAGGCACCGGCATGCGGGCCTCTGCGATGATGCATCTGCCGGCGCTTGTGATTTCCGCTCAAATGGAAAAAGTAGTCCGAGCCGTTGGCCAACTGGGGATGGTGGTGCGCGGCCTATTTGGCGAGGGTTCAGATGCAAGCGGCAGTATTTTTCAAATTTCGAATCAGACGACTCTGGGCGAAAGCGAAGAGCAAATTATCAAGCACCTCCACGGTGTCTTAACAACGATTGTCGACCAGGAGCTGAATGCCCGGGCTAAGTTGCTCGAGACAGATCCTAAAAAGATATACGACAAAATCGGTCGCGCGTATGGCATCTTGCAAAATGGCTATTTGCTGAGCTCCGGCGAAGCCATGAATCTCCTTTCATTGATCCGCCTCGGTATTGATTTGGGAGTCTATGCCGACGCTCAGCGCGGCTTGATTGATCGACTCTTTATCGAATGCCAGCCTGGTCACGTGCAGCACGCTGCCAAAGGTGCCTTCGAGCCCGGGCAACGTGATGTGTTGCGCGCGGAACGGCTGCGCGCAGAATTTGCGAAAATGCCCGCGCCAGACTTTAGTAACACGACTAGTTAACCGATTAGACTCTTTTTCACGATGGAACCTATGAATAATTTCACCCCGCGCGCGCAGCAAGTTCTCGCCCTGGCGCGCAAAGAAGCTGATCGCTTTCATCATAATTACGTTGGCACCGAGCATCTCTTGCTGGGCCTAATTAAATTAGGCCAAGGCGTGGCGGTGAGCGTCTTACAGAAAATGGGTCTCGATCTCGAAACCGTCCGGGGCGAAGTGGAGAAGCAAGTCGGCATCGGTCAGGAGTCGAAGACGCCTGTCGGCAGTATTCCTTATACACCTCGCGTGAAGAAAGTTTTAGCTTTGGCAGGCAAAGAGGCTAAGGCACTTAACCATTCCTATGTCGGGACTGAGCATATCTTACTGGGCCTCTTGCGCGAAGGCGAGGGGGTCGCGGCCCGTGTTCTGAAGACACTGGAGATCGATATTGAGCGCACGCGTAATGAAATTTTAAGGGAACTTGATCCCCAATTTACGGGTGGAGCCGGGGAAGAAGGTGGTTCTGCGGGGGCTGCAGCCGCGGGGGGTAGTGCAGAAGAAGCCTCGCCGCGTGGGGGGAATCCTGATGACAAAAAAGAAGCCAAGACTCCGGCTTTAAAAGCTTTTGGCCGCGATCTCACTGAGCTGGCGCGGAAGGGCGAATTGGATCCGGTTATCGGTCGGCAAAAGGAAATTAGTCGCGTGATTCAGATTCTTTGCCGTCGTACCAAAAATAATCCTGTGCTCGTGGGCGAAGCTGGCGTTGGCAAGACCGCAATCATTGAAGGTCTCGCGCAAGAAATTGCGAAGGGTAATGTTCCGGAAATTTTAGCTGATAAAAAAGTTATCACGCTCGATCTCGCGCTCATGGTCGCGGGGACCAAATACCGTGGGCAATTCGAGGAACGCATCAAGGCGGTGATGGATGAAATCAAGCGCACGAAAAACGTGATGATTTTTATCGATGAAATGCACACCATTGTTGGCGCCGGAGCAGCGGAAGGCGCGATGGATGCTTCAAATATTTTTAAACCCGCACTCTCGCGCGGCGAGCTTCAGTGTCTCGGGGCAACCACCTTAAACGAATACCGTAAGTATATCGAAAAAGACAGTGCCCTTGATCGTCGCTTCCAGATGGTCAAAGTTGAAGCGCCGTCTGTCGAGGACACGATTCTCATTCTTAAAGGGATTCGCGGTAAATATGAAGAGCACCACAAAGCTACTTTTACGGATCAGGCGATTGAAGCCGCCGCCAAGCTTTCTGATCGCTACATAACGGGTCGCTTCCTGCCAGATAAGGCCATTGATGTGCTGGATGAGGCCGGTTCGCGCGCTCGGATTAAGACGTTAAATCGTCCGCCAGAGATCGAAGCCCTCGGCAAGCAAATCGAGGACATCTGCGCGCTAAAGGAACAAGCCATCGGGGCTCAACATTTTGAAGAAGCTGCTAAATACCGCGATCAAGAGAAGCAACTCCGGGCGCAACAAGAAGAGCAAATTAGCAATTGGAAGAAGACGCGCGATGAACACCGGATTGTGGTCGACGAAGAGCAGATGACTTACGTCGTGGCAGAATGGACGGGGATCCCGCTGAGCCGTTTGGAGAAAAAAGAGAGTGAGCGTCTCCTCGCCCTTGAAATCGAATTACAGAAAAATATTGTTGGCCAAGATCCAGCCACCATCGCGATTGCCCGCGCGCTCCGGCGTTCCCGTGCCGATTTAAAAGATCCTCGCCGGCCCATTGGCTCATTCATGTTCATGGGGCCCACCGGAGTGGGCAAAACCGAACTCGCTAAGCAATTAGCCGCCCAGATGTTCGGTAATCAGGATGCTCTGATCCAAATCGACATGAGCGAATACATGGAGAAATTTGCGGTTTCGCGCTTAGTCGGTTCACCTCCTGGCTATGTAGGTTACGAAGAAGGCGGTCAACTCACGGAGGCCGTCCGGCGTCGGCCTTATGCCGTGATTCTCTTCGACGAAATTGAGAAAGCGCATCCCGATGCGTTGCAACTTTTGCTCCAAATTATGGAGGATGGTCGGCTCACGGATTCGTTAGGCCGGACAGTCGATTTTCGAAATACCATCATCATCATGACCACCAATGTGGGGGCACAGTTGATTCAGCGTCAGACGACCATGGGATTTGCCGCGGCCGTTGGGTCGGATTTTCATGATATGGACAAGCTCAAGGAGAAGGTGCTCGAGGAGGCTAAGCGAATTTTTAAGCCGGAATTCCTTAATCGCATCAACGACCTCGTGGTATTCCGTCCGCTGAATAAAGAGGACCTTTTAAAGATCGTCGAAATCGAAGCTGGTAAAGTAATCAAGCGCCTGGCCGCTCGTAAGATTCATTTGGAATTCTCGCCGGAATCGAAAACCTTGTTAATTGAAAAGGGCTACGACGAGAAATACGGTGCCCGGCCATTACGTCGCGCAGTCGAACATTATCTCGAGGATCCACTCGCTGAAGCTTTGCTCCGCGGTGAAGTTAAAGAAGGTGAACCGATCTTGGTAATCCGAAATGGGGACAAGCTCGAGTTTCAGATTAAGTCTCCCACCACCGAAAGTGGTGTGACCTCTTAATTTTAAGAACAGAGCTGTAACGAGCTGAGCAATCCTCAGCTCGTTTCCTTATTTGAATCCTATCGACTGCCCCCTCTGTGGCTAGAGGCTGTCTTGGCTGGGCTTAAACCTGGCTACTTCAGCCCTAAAACGATCGCTCGCGCTGGGCTTAGGGGAAGAGGCCGCGTTTGGCTTTGGCTTCGGCGACGCGCGAGATGCCGAGGACTAAGGCGGCGGAGCGTCGACTGCAGCCGTACTTTTTCTGGGTCTCATCGACCGAGGCTTTCGCTTTAGCGAGCATGCGGTAGAGTTTGTCGAACACTTCGCCTTTGGTCCAATAGTAGTTCTGGAGATTCTGGAGCCACTCGAAGTAGGAGACGATTACGCCGCCAGAATTACAGAGAACATCGGGAATCAATTCGATGTCTCCACGCTCAGTGATGATTTTATCCGCCTCGTTGGTGGTCGGCCCGTTGGCGCCCTCAGCTAGAACGCGGCACTTGAGCTTTGCGGCATTTTTCTCGGTGATGACGCGTTCTAAGGCAGCAGGTATCAGGACGGTACAAGGCAACTCGAGTAACTCTTCATTGGTGACCGCCTGGCCACCGGCGTAGCCTTGCAGCGATTTATTGGTGACGGTGTAAGCCAGGGCTTCCTGTAAGTTGATCCCCTTGGGATTGTAGATGCCGCCGGTGAAATCCGAGATACCAATAATTTCCGCACCCCATTCGTAGAGCGCGAGCGCCGCTTCACTGCCGACATTCCCGAAACCTTGAATGATGACCCTTGTCTTTTCTGGCGTGATGCCGAGATCCTGCAGGTAGGCTTTTACAAACCAAGCGACGCCTTCACCGGTAGCTTCGCGGCGACCGAGCGAACCACCCAAGGCGATGGGTTTCCCCGTGATGACGCCTGGGTCAAAGTGGCCGACATGATTGGAATATGTATCCATCATCCACGCCATTACTTGCTCATTCGTGCCGACGTCAGGCGCTGGAATATCAATGTTGGGTCCGATAAAGGGGGTGATCTCTTGCATGTAGCGTCGCGAGAGACGCTCGAGTTCGGTGAGCGACATATCGCGGGCATTCACGACGACGCCGCCCTTGGCTCCACCGAATGGCAAGCCGACGAGTGAGCATTTCCAGCTCATCCACATGGCCAAAGCCGCCACTTCGCCGAGCGTGACATCTTGGTGGAACCGAATGCCGCCCTTCGCTGGGCCGGTGGAGAGGTTATGCTGTACTCGGTAGCCTTCAAAAATTTCGACGGTCCCGTTATCCATACGGACCGGCATGGAAACAATAACGCACCGGCGCGGCCGTTTGGTGCGTTCGCGCAAACCGGCTTCCATGCCGAGATAATCGGCAGCTTGATCGAATTGATTACAGGCCTGTTGGAAGACCGCGGAATTATAGATCGTGTGAGTGAGGGACATGGGGGTGGGGATTGTTTTGTTGGTAATAACCTGCCGGGCAGACTGCCGTATAGCAATTGGCTTCGAGCTGTCAGATTTGCTCAATCAGGGAACTTATTAAGGGGATAATGGCGGCCAAAATTGAAAGGAGGGAATGACGGAATAGCTGAAGGGTTTGCAGGGTTAGTGTTAGGTTCGGAATGAGCCCAGTACGGAATGCTTTCGGCGAGCTTGCGCGTGAGCTGATGGCGCTTACAAGATTCCGCCTGACCCATGGCCTTGTTCAAACTACATGCTGATTATCAGCCGACCGGCGATCAACCGACGGCGATTGCTGCGCTCGTGCAATCCTTGCGCGACGGAAATCGGCATCAGACGCTCCTCGGGGTAACCGGTTCCGGTAAGACCTTCACGATGGCTAATGTGATCGCTCAGCTGGATCGTCCCACCCTGATCCTATCACACAATAAGACCCTCGCCGCGCAGCTGTACTCGGAATTCAAGAATTTCTTCCCGGAAAATGCGGTCGAATACTTCGTAAGTTATTATGATTACTATCAGCCGGAAGCTTACGTGCCGACGAGCGATACTTTTATCGAAAAAGATTCATCGATTAACGAAGAATTGGAGCGCCTGCGGATTGCTACGACGAGTTCACTGGTTAGCCGGCGCGATGTAATAGTCGTGGCGAGTGTCTCCTGCATTTACGGATTAGGTTCTCCCGAGGATTTTTCAGAGATGCGCATCACGTTACGGAAGGGCGCCATTCTGAATCGCAACAAATTCCTCGAACGCTTGGTGGAGAATCTCTACGAGCGAAATGATTATGAATTAAAGCGCGGGAGTTTTCGGGTGCGTGGCGACGTGGTGGATGTGATGCCGGCTTACCTCGAGCATGGTCTGCGAGTAGAATTCTTTGGGGATGAAATCGAAGGCTTAACTGAGTTCGAGCCAATCGGCGGGGCGATTATTCGACGCACAGAGCAATTTGAACTTTATCCTGCCAATCAATACGTAACGAGCAAGAGCCGCCTCGAGGCAGCTATTGCCGGGATTAAAGCTGAACTGGAAGAGCGCGTGGCATTTTTTGAAAAAAATCAGCAATATCTCGAAGCGCAACGGATTCGCCTGCGCACTGATTACGATTTGGAGATGCTGCAGGAGATGGGTTTTTGTAACGGAATTGAAAATTACTCTCGGCATTTGACGGGGCGGACCCCGGGGGATCGGCCATTTTGTTTGGTGGATTTTTTCCCGAAAGACCTGCTGCTGATGGTCGACGAGAGTCATGTCAGTATCCCGCAAATCGGGGGCATGTATAACGGAGACTTGGCGCGTAAGAGTACGCTGGTGAATTTCGGTTTTCGGTTACCTTCGGCGCTCGATAACCGGCCGCAGAGTTTTGCCGAATTTCAAAAAATTACGGGGCAAACGCTGTATGTTTCAGCGACACCCGCGCCGTTTGAGTTGCAGCAATCGACGGTCGTGGCCGAGCAAGTGATTCGTCCGACGGGGCTGCTGGATCCGGTCATCGTTGTGCGGCCGACCAAGGGGCAGGTGGAGGATTTGATTGGCGAAGCTCGAGCAGCGGCAGCAGCGGGGGAGCGTGTCCTGGTGACGACTTTAACCAAGCGAATGGCAGAAGATTTGACGACTTTTATGCGAGCCGCCCAGGTGCGGGTAGAGTATTTGCATTCCGACATCGACGCGCTGGAGCGTGTAGAGATTTTGCGCAATCTCCGGCGCGGGGATTTTGATGTGCTGATTGGGATTAACCTACTCCGCGAAGGCTTGGATTTACCCGAAGTGGCGCTGGTTGCTATTCTTGATGCTGATAAGGAAGGGTTTCTACGGAGTGCGACTAGCTTGATGCAGACGGCTGGGCGGGCGGCGCGACATGAGAAAGGGCGCGTGATATTCTATGCAGACGTCATGACGGCATCGATCCAGCGCACGCTGGAGACCGTCACGACGCGGCGAGCCAAGCAACTCGCTCACAATGCGGCCCATGGAATTACGCCCCGCAGCGTGCAACGCGGCGTGCAAGCCAGTTTACATGTTAAAGACGAGGCCGCCGCGGCACCGTCGCTGGCCTTGGCTGAAAGCAGTGCTGACGAAGTGGCTGCGGTGATAGCTGAACTCGAAGAAGAGATGCAAACCGCCGCCGATAAGCTTGAGTTTGAGCGAGCCGCCCTATTGCGGGATCAGATCAATTCGCTCAAATCAGGTGATTATAAAAAGCCGGATCGTTCTCGCAGTTATCGAAAGGCGAAAGGGATGAAAACCGGGAAAGCGGGAAAATCCGAAAACTGAGAACGCAGAAGAAATGGCTAGAGGCTTCAGGCTTGAGGGCGAAAGAGCAAGAAAGCTGAAAGCAGGAAAGTGGGGAATACGAAAACTTGGTAGCGGTCTTGGCCTTTAATAAAAATAAAATCAGTGAAGTCCTTGGCAAAATGACTGGGTTGATTTTGCGCCATCTATGCTTTTTCTCGCGGCTCGCGGGCTCGAGGCTAAGCGTCTAGGTTTAAGAGCTAAGTTTTAAGTTCGGATCAATTCGAGCACGTGATCGAGATTAGACCGATACCCTGTCGACACTCCCGAGCGCTTCACACCTTGGCTGCCCTTGCAATTTAAGGCTTTCCCACTTTAGCGCGGGCCGGGTTCTTTAGCGGTGTGCGTGCTGCCTTGGGCGTTAATTTTGTCGAGGGCCTCGGCAGCGACGACTTGAGAGGCATCGCCGATGATGTCGGCTTTTTTCTTAACTTTACGAGGGATCCAACTGCCCAAGGTGTTTACTTGCACCGTTTCCTCCACTTCGGCGGTCGTTGTAGCTTTTTTATCTGGGGTGGTCGGCGTCGTCGCGCAACCGCCGAGCAGAAAAGCCGCGAGAACTAAGGACTGTTTGAGTAGCGAAGGAGTATTCATAATCGGCTAGGCGATCAATTTATTCAGCTTGGTCTTCGCGGCGATTTTGGCGGCACTCGGCCATGACGCGCAGCCAGATTTCGCGAAGGTCAAACAACCGTGGCAGGGCAAAGGTGCGATACTCCGTCGCGCTCTGGTGAGCGAGCACGTCGGGTTGGCTGAGGCGAGCGATTGAAACATTGATTTCGCTGAGGGCTCGTTTGAAGAGGCAGATGGCGAGGGTGTAGTCGCCCATCTCGAGCGCCTCGACTGCCTGCACCACGTGCTCATTACCCCGATGCAGGGATGATTGGACGGCTAAGGCTAAGGCGGCGGGTACATCAGGGGTGGTCGTTACCGTTTTTTCCCACTGGGTGGTGAGACTGAGGTAAAGAGCGCGGGTCGAAATATAAACAGGATTCCGGTGCAGCGTGTAGGGCACCCAGTCATCGTCAAAGCCCTCATCGGACTCATCGGTGGATTCTTCGAGAGCGGCTTCCGTCATTTCGGCTAATTCCCAGCCCATGCGGCGGGCGACTTCATCGATGCGATCAGTGACGAGCGTCAACTGCTCGTAGTGTTTAAGGTACTCCCGAACAGCTTCTTCTTGGGCGTTGAGATACTTAACCCACTCAGCCTCGGTCCAGGAGAGTTCTCCGCGATCTTCCCAGTCATTATCGAACAACCCGTCGGAATCAGAATTGGTCATGTGATGAAGGGCTTGGCCACTTCAGCCTCAATCTGCTCAGGTCAGGGCGGCTGGCAAATAAAATTCTGGTCATACTTGCTACCATCGGCTTGAGTTTCAGCGGGCCGCTTCCTTTCTTTTCACCATGCCCACCGTCACCTATGCTCAGGTTCTCTTTACTGGTCGGGTCCAGGGAGTCGGTTTTCGCTATCAGACCCTCCAAGTAGCCAATGAATTCGAGGTCTGCGGCGGGGTCAAAAACCTCGCTGACGGCCGGGTCCAGCTCGAAGTTGAAGGGGGTGCCACTGAGGTAAATGACTTTATTGCCGCAGTTGAGGAGCGGATGGCGGATTACATTCGAAAAAGTGAGCGAACCGTGAGCTCGCGAGCGGCGCAGTTTAACGATTTTGCCCTGCGATGAACTCGCCCATGGATTATCCATGGGCCATCGAATTACTAGGTTTTGCGAAACAATATCGCGAGAGTGGGGGTGGGTATGGCCGTCCGGCGGTCGGCGGGCTGACGTTGCGATTAGCGCCAGGGCAGATTCTCGGTCTGCTCGGGCCGAATGGATCTGGCAAGAGCACCACGCTCAAGGCGCTGGCTGGCTTACTTACGCCCACGGCAGGAGAATGCCGGGTTTTTGGCCATCAGGCTGACAGTATCGCCGCGCGGGCACTCATCGGTTATCTGCCGGAAACACCGCAGTACTCCCCCCATTTAACAGGCCGAGTTTTTTTACGCTATTGTGGTGGGTTGAGTTCATTGCCTCCCGCGGTGCTCGGTTCACGCGTGAGCGCAGTGCTCAGCTGGAGCGAATTAGAAAAAGCGGCTGATCGACTGATTGCGACTTATTCCAAGGGCATGAAACAACGGCTCGGTTTGGCTCAGGCGATGTTACATGAACCAGCGGTGCTCTTATTAGATGAGCCGGCGAGTGGGCTTGATCCGTCTGGTCGGCTGATTTTGAGTCGGCGGTTGCGGGAGCTCACAGCTGGAGGCACGACGATTGTGTTGAGCGCGCATTTGCTGACGCAAGCCGTCGATTTATGTGATCGGCTGGCGATCCTCGGGGCGGGGCAACTGTTAGTGGAGGGTACGGCGCAAGCTTTGCTCGGAGTGGCGCCGGCGCAAACACCCCAGCCCTCGCGGTTGGAGCAATTGTATTTAGAGAAAATATCGCACCATGGCTAGACCTGCCCATCAAGGAGCAATGGCAGCGGGACGCAGGATTCGGCTCATCGCTGAGCACGCGCTGGCGGAGGCGGTGCATCTTCGACTTACACACGGAATCGGGCTGATGAGTGTCGTTCTGATGGGGGCTGCGTACAGTTTACGGGAATTTAATTTTGGCGGGGCTGAGTTGAAATTCATCAGCGATTTTGGATTGGGCGCGATGGGGTTAGGCGGAACCTTACTGGCGGCGCTCGCGACGGCGCAGTTATTTTTTCAAGATTTAGAAACGCGCGCTATCTATGTCGTGCTAACGCGACCTGGCCCTCGTTGGGAGTATGTTGTAGGCAAATTTACCGGAGTGGCGGCGCTGCTCGCGCTATTTTTTGCCGTGCTTAGCCTGTTGTTGGTGGGTTTGCTGCAAGTGCGCGCGGTGGGACTGGGTGGGGCGGATGTTCGTTGGGATATATTATTGTGCGCCAGTGCTTTGCTCTGGCTGAAGAGCACGCTGATCGCCGCCATGACTTTATTCGTCGGCAGTTATGCGCGTTCTGCGCTATTCGCTAGCGGTCTCGGATTATTACTGGCGGCCGTGGGACAACTTCAGGCTTGGGCCCACCAAGGCGACTGGGATTGGGTGTGCGTGTGGCCGAATTTGGCATTATTTGATGCTCAAGCCACACTGGGGATTGGCCAATTTCCTTCGTTTGGCTGGATGATCGGAACGCTCGGATATTGGGCGGCGTATGGAGTGCTCTTTACTGGTTTGGCTGCCTATGTTTTTCAGCGCCGTGAAATTTAATCCACTGGGCGGGATAGTCGTCCTGGGTCTCCTCTTAAGCGGAAGCTCGGGGTTGCGTCACCTCGAGCGGCGGCTCAGTGATCAGCCGGCCGAACGCGGGGCGCAATGGAGTCAATTAATTGGCCACGGAGGAATTGTTGCGGTGCTAGGTGGTATGCGTTCGGTTGTAGCTAGTGGATTTTGGCTGCAGACTAACCTCGCATGGGAGCAACGAGATGTTCGCGCAACTACGCTTGGTCTTAACCTAACGGTAGCAGCAGATGAGCGCTCGGATTATTTTTGGCTCAATGGCGCGCGAATGCTGGCCTATGATTTGTCGGAGTGGCGCGTGTCACCTGATGCGCCGAGGGCGGTGCGAGTCAAGGTGCAGCGAGAGCAGGGCAATCAGGCGCTAGAGTTTTTGCGCAAAGGGATTCAGTGGCACGGGGCCAATGCCAACTTTTATATTGAAATGGGAAATGTTTATCTCCGGCGAATGGATAATCTAACGGCCGCGGCGGAGTGCTATCGCTGGGCGGCCGAGCAGCCAGCAGCGCCTTATTATGCGGCTAGAATTTACGCCAATTTGCTCCAGCAGTTAGGACGAACCACGGAGGCCTTAGCCTGGTTGGAAAAAGTTATACCAACGTTGCCGGCTAATGAACCCGCGGCGCGGCGGGCACTGGTTCAATCTTGGATTGAGGTTCTCCAGCGAGAAATCCAAGCGGTGGATGCGGAAAAGAGGAAAGCAGAAAATAATGCTAGAGGCTGGGAGGATCAAAAGCGGGAAATCAAGAAACTGGGGGAATTAGAGAAGTGGAACTGCGGATCCTTTGCGGTTTAAATACCTAAATCCCATCCCTGCTAATCCGTGGTTAAAAAATGCCTTGGTTGAACGCGCCAGACATTTTCTGCTTTCTCAATTTTCTACATTTCTAATTTTGCCCGGTTGCGCCTTCCGTGCCTTTGGGGGACGCTCTGAGGTCGGCTTGACCCCACTTAAACCTTACAATTTAAAATCATGAACTATTTCTCCTCTGCGGGCAGAGCAGTCTGCTTTACTTCTTCTAGGGTTGGTGGTTATTGAAATGACATGCGAAGCGTGGCAGCAAATTGCAGCAAACAGGGGAGTGGTTTATGAGCACACCCAACAGCTGGCGGGTGTGGGTGGAGGCGGCGCGTTTACGGACGCTGCCTGCCGCCATTATTCCAGTGCTGGTCGGTACGGCGCTGGCGGCGGGACAGGGAGTTGCGAATTATCCGTTGGCGGCGCTCTGTCTGTTTTTTGCGCTGTTGGTGCAGATTGGCACAAATTACGCCAACGATTATTATGATTTTCTCCACGGGGCTGACACGGCGCAGCGGGTGGGGCCGCGGCGGGCGGTCGCGGCGGGGCTCGTCTCACCGGCCGCGATGCGTCGAGCGACGGCTCTCATCATGATCATGGCTTTTCTGGTTGGGCTAGGTCTGATTCGCACTGGCGGCTGGTGGCTACTGCCAATTGGCGCTGGTAGTATTCTCTGTGGGATTGCCTACACGGGTGGTCCCTATCCGCTGGGCTATCATGGACTCGGGGACCTCTTCGTTTTTATATTTTTTGGGTTAGTGGCGGTGACGACCACTTATTATGTTCAAGCAGGAGGGGTGACGTGGGCGGTCGTGGTTTGTGCCGCCGCGATCGGGCTGTTAGCTGCAAATATTCTCGTCGCGAATAACTATCGTGATGCTGAAACCGATTTACTGGCGGGCAAAAAAACGTTGGTGGTTCGATTTGGGCGAAAATTTGCCGTTGCTCAGTATGCCGGGTCGGTGGGCCTAGCCTTGGCGAGTACGCTTCTTTTATTTTATTGGGGCTATCATGCACCGGTCTTATTGCCGTGGTTGCTGGGGCCGTGGGCTTATGGCCTGACTCGGCGTTTGGCCCGTTCGCGGGCTCCAGCCGAGCAAATCACCTTGTTAGGTGAAACTGCCAAATTCCTAGCGAGCTTCGGCCTGGTCTTGAGCATTGGGATCGTCTGGGGCCGGTAGCGGCGTCTGAGGGAATAAAAAAAGGCCAGAGCGAGTAGCTCTGGCCGTGAAAGGAGGGAGGAGTGCTCGGCGCTTAGATCTTGCCGGCGAGCTTCGCCTTCAGGGAAGCCTTGTCCATCATGCCGACGAACTGGTCGACCTTCTGCCCATCCTTAAAGAGCAGCATGGTCGGAATCGCGCGGACGCCGTATTCTGCCGCGAGTTCGCCGCTATCATCCACATTAACTTTGGCGATGTTGAGTTTGCCGGTTAGTTCGATGGCTAGCTCATCCAGAATCGGGGCGATTGCTTTGCACGGTCCGCACCAAGGAGCCCAGAAATCAACGAGCGTAGGAGTCGCGCTGGCGATGGCGGATTTGAAAGTAGCATTATCGAGGGCGGCGATTTTATCGGACATATGATTAAGATAGCTGTGAGGTTATGAATAGCAAGTGGGTGAAAATTAGCGGGGCGTCGATTTATGAATAATCTCGGCGAGCTCTTGAGGTTCGACGGCCTTGAGCGCCTTGCCGCGAATTTTCAATTCCTCGAAGGTTTTGATGACAGTCTCGGTCATCCGGCCATGCGTTTCATCTGATCCACCGACAATGGTGAATTGCTCAGCGGAGGTGAGGCGCTTATGGCCGTCTTGGTTATCGAGACCGACGCCGAGTAAATGCGCGGACTTAGCTGGGGAGCGGCGAGGTGCTTTCTTCATCGGGTAGCGCTACCGTGTTCGGCTCGGAGACTGTTTCAAGAATTTTTTCGTCGACGGCTGTGCAAAGAATGTCGCTGAACGCCTCGGTCTGTTCCAAGCGAAGTTTGGCCAGGCGGGTTAGTTCGAGGACGGCGAGAAACGTTGCTACTAAGCGGCGGAGAGAGATTTTTTCGCTAAAAAGTTGCGAGAAGACGAAGGACTTTGTCGTTTTGAGCCGCTCCAAAATGTATTCCATTTGGTCGGACACCGTTATCTGTTCGGAATGAATATTTCCGACGACGAGTTTTTCGGCGAGGCGGCGGAGAATAAGGTTAAATGAATTCCACAGATCGATGCGGTCGACATGTTTGAGCGGACGCTCAGACGAGGGCGCGAAGGCTGAGGTGGGTCGCGCCATCATATTCTGGGCGTCGAGCGACATCTGGCCGAGATTGCCGGCGGCTTCCTTGAATTTTTTGTATTGGAGCAGTTGGTGGACGAGTTCCCAGCGCGGATCGAGGTCATCTTCCTCGGCATTGGGGTCGATGGCCTGCTGATGCTTGGGCAGCAGCATCCGGCTTTTAATTTCCATTAACGTTGCCGCCATGACGAAAAATTCACCAGCAACCTCAATCTGGAGATCTTTCATCGCGTAGATCGCCTCGAGGTACTGTTTCGTGACGTTTGCGATCGGAATATCGTAGATATCGAGCTCATTCTTCCTGATCAGGAAGAGGAGCAAGTCGAGAGGGCCCTCAAAGACGGGCAATTTGATGCGATAATCTGCTTCGGCAACCACGGTGTCAGTCGAGGGGGGCAAACGGCAGCGTGCAATCGGAAAAATACCGTGAGGGGATCATCAGGCTTAATTTATTTCCGGCGAAGCAGCGCCACATAGAATCCATCCGTGTTCCGAGTGCCCGGCAGGAGGGCGGTGCCGAGGCCATCGTATTCGCCACCCCAAGACTGGGCGGGTGCTTCGGCTTGAAACTGAGGGTGGGCGCGGAGAAAGGCAGCGACAACATCACCATTTTCGTGGTGGCTGAGCGAGCAGGTTGCGTAAACAAGGAGACCACCAGCAGCAACCAGGGGAGCGTTGGCGGTGAGGATCTCTTGCTGGGTTTTAGCGAACGCGGCAATCGTGGCCGGTTGCACATACCATTTTAAGTGAGGTTGGCGCCGCCACGTGCCGGAGCCAGAGCAGGGGGCGTCCACGAGTACCCCCGCGTAGGGACCAGTCGGTACGTGTACGATGGTTACGTTCGTCAGGCGGGCCCGCTTGGCACGATCATCGAGTTCATCGAGAATCTCGGGGCGAATATCAGTCGCATCAACCTGGCCAGTGGGACCGACGAGGCGGGCGAGTTGGAGTGTCTTACCGCCGGCTCCAGCGCAGGCGTCAAACCAGCGTTCGCCGCCGGCCACAGGGGCGCAGGCCAAGACCAATTGGGAGCCGAGGTCTTGGATTTCAACAAAGCCTCGGCGGTAAGCGTCGCTGGTCGCAACTTCAGCATTAGGCGGCAGGCAGAGCGCGTCGGGCAATTCTGGAATGCTGGTGAAATCCCAATGCTGTCCACGGAATTCATCGAGGACGAGGTTGCGGTCATTGCATTGGATGCGCACCCAGACATTGGCTCGGCGATTAAGAGAGTCGAGGTGGGGTGCGGTAAAAGCGGCGGGGCAATGTTCGCGAAACCAGTCAGGGAGGAGGGCTTCGGCATTAAATGAGAAGGGCGAAGTGGCTGGAAGCTTAGCTAGCTCGGCTACGAGACGGTTGAGCAGGGCGGCTTTTTCCGCCAGTGTATCAGGCACGACAGGCCAGTCGCTGCAGTGCGCGGTGCGGTAGGCAGAGGTCGGTTTGAGTTCGGGGGCGAGCCACGCGGTGATTTTGGCGGCTGTTTCAGGCGATTGGTCGAGCCAGGGTTCGACCCAGGGGAGAAAGCGCAGCGCGGTATAAACGAGTTCGCGGTAAAGTTTGCGATCGCGGGAGCCGATGGCGCGATTGCGGCTAAAAATCTCTTTGATGCGTCTCGGAAGGGAGCTGTCGCGGCGCAGGTGCGGGCGGAGTTCACTCAGGAAATTGAGGAATAAACGCTGCTGATTGGCCGCGATGTGGGGGTTCATGAAAAATTAAAAGTCCGCGAAAAAAATAAACTAAACAGGGCTCGCTCGAGTGCCGCCTGTTTCGGAGGGAGCGTGGTTAGAACTTCAGCAGCTCAACTTCGATATTGAGGGCGAAGGCGCTCTCGCGGCGGGGGCCATCGAACCAAGCGATTTCGTATTTGATCGCCCAAGTTTGGCCGAGCCGCTGCCAGACGCCGTAGCTTTGCTCATTAAAACGTGCGTTGCGGGTATCGTAGCGCCAGAGACCGGTGACGTCGAAGGTTTCGTTGAGTCGTTGCCGATACTCGAGGTAGTATTCGTGGTACTGGTCGCGCAGATAGTGGGTGGCGAAGCGAAGGGTCCACCATTCCTGATCAATCAGCTCAATCGCCGTGTTCAATTCTTGTTGGCTGGAAGTGTGAAGATTGGTGCGTTGAAAAATTTCCCACTTAAGCCAAGGGGCGGGGGTGAGGGCGAACTCAGTATAAAAATCAGCGAGCTGTTGACGTCCAGCGACGTGGTCGAAGCGGTAGTCGGTGGCAAAATTGAGTGAGGCTAAATTGCGTGAACCGTAGCTGGGATCGCGCGTCTGCAACGTATGGGCGAGCTCCAACCGCAGGGTATCGAGAGCGGTGAGGTCATCGATGGAGCGCGAATCTCCAATGGAGAGTGGTTGCAGGTAGGTCGAGAAAGTCCGGCGGTCGATTGGGGGAATGTAAGCGCGGCCACGAGCGGCAGCTGGTGCATAGCGATAGGCGATTTTAGGTTCGATCAGGTGCCGCAAGCCATCGACCTCCCAGACCGGATTTTTATAGTCGAAGGTTCCGCTTGAGCGCAGGCGGGCATCGAAGCCAACTTCGCCGATCGTTCGCGTGTAATTTTGCTCGGAGCCTAGGGCATTCGTATAATGTGTGACGCGTCCCCCAGCGACAGGTGTGACTGTGAACCAAGGTGCGAGGTTGAGAGGACGTTCGAGCCCGTAGTAAGCATCGAGTCGGTCTGTGCGCAAAGCCGGTTGGTTGCCCCACGCGTCGGCCTGCAGCACCGCCGCGCTGGTATTGAAGCGCTGGTAAAAGCCTAGGGCCAGCGGGCTCGGGAGTAAGTCAAAGCGGAGTTCGGGCAGGCGCTCGGAGACGCGGTGGTAGCGGTTGGGATGCACACGGGCAAAGGCACTGAGACTGTAATTACCCTGGGTGTAGATGCCTTCGAAGAAAGAATCCGGCTCTTGGAGGCGATCGAATTCCTCATGATTGAAATCCCGCAAAATTTCCGAGTCGCTCCAATAATTAAACTGACCATTCAGCGTGAAGTTTTCGCTGATCTGCTGGTGATGATCCCAGGCGAGATAGGCGCGCTGGCGCGGCACCGACTGACCGAGTACATCTGTTTGGCGATTATTGCTCAGGTCGTAAATATAGCCGGAGCGAAAGGAGCCATCGAGGGACTGCCCCGAAGCGCTTTGGTGGTAGCTGCCCGAGGGGCCTACCATAAGGCCGCGGGCGGAGTAGAGCCCGACATCAGCGCCTAATTTTACGCCAGCGCCCACGGGAACATGAAGGCCCAGTTCAGCAAATGCCCCCAGTTTGCCGCGATAGCCGACGCGCTCACTGAGATAAGAAATAAATGGAGCATCGAGGGCCTGCTCAAAGCGCGGCAGGGAAATGAAATGCCCGCCGAGCACGCCGAGGCTCAGGCCTTCTGCGCGGACAATCTTGCCCTTTGTGTACGTGAGGTGGCGGGCATGGATGGAAGGTGTGTAGCTTGCATTTTCGCGAAAGAAGATAGTGGCATTGGTAAACGTGAGTTCATCGATCGTGCCGTCGACCGTATCGCCTGACAGGTAAACTGGAAATTCTCCTAGCCGCAGGTTGCGCACGTGGATTTCTTGGGTAGCGAGATTGTAAGTGCCCTCATCGGCAACCAAGCGGCGAGCTGCGTAGGTCAGATTGAAGTGTCCGGTGGCGATGGCGAGATGGGTCAGGTCGTTGTAACGGATCGAATCGGCCGTTAGTAGAACCGTGCCATAGGTGAGCCGTGCGTTACCTGTGACGGTGGTTTCTTTGGTCGCATAGTTTGTTTCCACTTTCAGTCCATCGACAGTCGCGCCTTGATTTTGACTGAAGCCTGACCCCACGAAAAACCCCAGCGCGGCGGTAAGCGCGGCGAGCGGGCGGAAATTACGAACAAATAGCATAGGTCTGAAGTGGCGGGCGGAAAGGTCGGGCGCAAATAGATTTAGAAATCTTCAAATCCTGACCGCGATAGACGGCAGGAGTTCCTCACCTAGCATCCTCGGGTCATGTTTCGGCTAGACGCCGCATCGGGGTCCGTCACTGTTAACTTACGCCCGTGATTATACCGCTTAATGAGCTCAACGCCTTTTTAGGCAATCATCAGGCCAACCCGCACGGCTGGCTGGGGATGCATCCGTTGACGCAAGGCACCACCACGGGCGTGGTGGTGAGGGCTTTCATGGCTACCGCGGTAAAATGTGCGGTCATTGACCTCGAGACGGCGGAGGCGCGGCCCTATTCGATGGAGCAGCTTGCGCCGGAAGGCTTTTTTGAGATTTTTATACCGAGGAAATCAATTTTCCGTTATCAACTGCGCTACGAAACTTCTTGGGGAGATATTCACCAAATTTATCATGCTTATGCCTTTCTCCCGACGCTTTCGGCGCAAGATTTGTATTTATTTAATGAAGGCAATGAGCACCGGATTTACGAAAAATTAGGTGCGCACCTTCGCACGATGGGTGGGGTGCCTGGGGTGGCCTTTGCGGTCTGGGCCCCGGCGGCTTCGCGGGTTTCGTTGGTTGGTAATTTCAATAATTGGGATCCGCGTTACCACCCGATGCGGCCGCTCGGCGATTCGGGGGTCTGGGAGCTATTCGTGCCGGATGGGCGAGTCGGTGAACTCTACAAATTTGCCATTTGGGACCAAGCTGGCCACCGGCAGTTAAAGACGGATCCGTACGGCACTGCTTTTGAGGCACCGCCAAATAATGCCGCTATTATCTGTGACACCACCCATTATCCTTGGGGTGATGGCGCTTGGTTGGCGCAGCGCGCGGCGGCGGCGGGGCAGCTGGATCGGCCTATTTCAATTTACGAAGTTCACCTCGGCTCGTGGCGGCGTAATTTGGCGGAAGCGAGTCGGCCGTATAATTATCGCGAGTTAGCGCCGCTGCTGGCTGATTATGTTGTGGAGATGGGGTTCACCCATATTGAGATTTTGCCAGTCAGTGAATTTCCATTCACTGGTTCGTGGGGTTACCAAGTCACGGGTTATTTTGCGCCGACCCATCGTTGGGGCACGCCGAATGATTTTCAATTTTTCTGCGATTATCTGCACCAACGCGGTATTGGGATTATCATTGATTGGGTGCCCGCGCATTTTCCCCGTGATAGTTTTGCCCTCGCGCAATTCGATGGCACACATCTCTACGAGCACGCTGATCCGCGCTTAGGGGCTCACATGGACTGGGGGACGTTGATCTTTAATTATAGTCGCCATGAAGTTCGCTGTTTCTTGATTGCCAGTGCCCTGGCTTGGTTGGAGCGCTACCACATTGATGGCCTCCGGGTGGATGCAGTCGCCTCCATGCTTTATCTCGATTATTCACGCCCCGAAGGACAGTGGATTCCCAATGAATATGGCGGTCGTGAAAATTTAGCGGCCAGCGGATTTCTGCGGCAGGTTAATGATCTCGTGCACCACTATTATCCCGGAGTACTGACGTTCGCAGAAGAATCGACCTCGTTTCCAAAAGTTACCCGGCCGACCGCGGAGGGCGGGCTCGGGTTCGACTACAAGTGGAACATGGGCCTGATGCATGATACGCTGGCGTACTTTCAAAAAGATCCCATTCACCGGAAGTGGTCACACGATAAATTAACTTTCGGAATGCTTTATCAGTATTCAGAAAATTTTGTGTCCGTCTACTCGCACGATGAGGTCGTGCACCAGAAAGGCTCTCTCTGGACTAAAATGGCGGCGGATAATTGGTCGGAAAAAGCGGCTAATTTGCGCACGCTTTACGGCTACGTCTGGCTTTATCCGGGGAAGAAATTGCTCTTTATGGGCGGCGAATTTGGGCAACCGTCCGAATGGAATCATGATGTGAGTCTCAACTGGGGCTTATTACAAGAACCCCAGCATGAAGGGCTCCGCCTGTTGGTGCGCGATCTGAACCGACTGTACACGAGTGATCCGGTGCTGAGCGCCCGCGATTTTTGTGCGAGTGCTTTTCGCTGGGTTAATTGCACCGATCGTGATCATAGCTGCCTTAGTTTTCTGCGTTTAGATGAAATGCAGAGAACGGCTTATCTTGTGGTGGTTAATTTTACGCCGCTAACTCGCACTCGTTATGATGTTGGCGTACCCTATGCAGGATATTGGCGGGAAGTGCTAAATACGAATTCTACTTATTATGGTGGCACCGGTTTCGGTAATCATGGCGGCAAACAAAGCTCCACCACGCTGGCCGATGGCTATGAAAATTCGCTCCAACTCACTTTGCCGGGTCTGACAACATTGGTGTTTAAATGGTCAGCGAAGGGGTGATCAAATTTTCGATTAGTAAAAATCGGCGCGCCACAGCGCTTTTTAGACCCTGCTCGGCTGCGCAGCGGTCGTTACGCAGGTCGGACAGAACGCCGAAGGAGATACGTGGTCATTGGGGCTGAATTTTTGATATCGATGACCCCGACAGGATCACAGACAAACTGGTCGCTGAGCAATTTGCGGGTTACTTCAGAAATTTGAATTTGGCCGGACTGACCATGAGATTCCATGCGACTAGCGATATTTACAGTTTCACCCCAAAGATCGTAGGAGAATTTCTTGGTTCCGATAATGCCCGCTACGACGGGGCCGCTATTCATGCCGATGCGAATATTCCAGTCCAGCTGATGGCGTTGATTAAATTGGCGGACGGCCTCGAGCATTTCGAGCGCGGCCTGGGCGCAGCACTCCGCGTGATCGGCGCGAATGAGGGGGACGCCACTGACCAGCATATATGCATCACCAATTGTTTTAATTTTTTCGAGTTCAAGTTGCTCGGCAATTCGATCGAAGCTCGAGAATATTTCATTCAATAATTGAACCGTACGTTGCGGCGACTGCTTAGCAGAAATCCGTGTAAACTCTACAATGTCGGCAAAAAGCACGGTGGAATCGATGAAGCTATCCACGATTGTGCGATGCCCCGCCTTGAGTCGTTCCGCAATGGCTTTGGGGAGAACATTCAGGAGCAGGCGTTCTGATTTCGCCCGTTCGTTTTGCAGTTGAGTGAGGTAGGCCTGTTCTTGATCGCGAAGCTTTTTCTTTTCGAGCGAGGCGCCCAAGCGTGCGCGGAGAATCGTGGAGTTGAAAGGTTTTGGCACGAAATCTTCCGCCCCAGCTTCGATACAGCGGACCGTACTCTCAACGTCGTCGAGGGCCGTGAGCATGATCACCGGTATATGGCGTAGGCGCGGGTCAGCTTTTATGAACTCGAGCGTTTGGAAGCCGTCGAGATCCGGCATGAGTATGTCCAACAAGACTAAATCATAATTGCCGTCTTTAAGTAACGTGAGCGCTGCTCGTCCCGTGGGCGCCTCAGCAACGACATAACCCATTTTTTCCAAACGACGCACGAGCATATCGCGATTTAACTCATCATCATCAACCGCCAGGATGCGCGCAGTGGGAATTGGTATATTCGTTATCCCATAAGGCATTTCTTGCGGGCTGGGTGAGGTGCTGAGGGTCGGCGGGAGGAGATTGTTCTCGAGGGTTTTGGAATTAAGCGGGGGCGTGCTGGGTGCCATCTGCTGCGGGTAGTCTTCGCTTTCAAAAAGCGCGTAGAGGTTACGCGCAGCCCTTAAGATCTTCTGACAATCGGCAGTTAATTCCCCGAGTGGGGCATCCTGGGCTTCGTCTAAGCAGAGTTCCGCGTAGCCAATCACAGTGTTCAGGGGAGTCCGTATTTCCCGTCGGAGTTGGGCGAAATCAATCTGGCCGGTTTCCATTTTCCACGGGGCGAGGGCTTCATGGATCAAGGCGAGAAGATGGCCACCAGAAGTATGGATGCGTTTGAGATCGGTGTGCAGCGCGCGGAGGTTAAGCTCGGCAGCTGATTCCAGTAGCATTTCGCTGTAGCCAATAATTTGGTTGAGCGGCGTGCGCAGGGCGTGCCGCAGCTTAGCGAGTGCGGTTGAATCGTGCGCTTGAATAGCTCGCACCAAAGGCGCGAGCGCCAGTGGCGAGAACGTTCCGTCGGTCTCCGGCAGGTTAGAGCCCAGTCGGCTCATGCTCGTGGCGGGTGTTTTTTTAACAGCGCATCGATCTTCCCAAGGAGGCGATCGAGTTCTACCGGTTTGGTGTCAAAATCATCACAGCCCGCGGCGAGGGCTTTCTCGCGGTCGCTATCCATTGCGTGGGCCGTGAGCGCGATGATCGGGATCTGGGCTGTGCCGGGCGCGGCCTTGAGCAGGCGCGTAGCCTCCCAGCCATCAATTACCGGCAGGCTCATATCCATGAGAACCAGATCCGGTGCGGTGCTGGCGACCAGGGCGAGACCCTGTTCGCCATCCACGGCAACGGTGATGGCGTAGCCGCGTTTCGCCAGGCGGCGCGAAAGCATGTCGCGGTTCATTTCGTTATCTTCGATGAGTAATATTTTAGGCATGAGCGAAAAAAGGGGGGAATTAATTTTGCGCGAGCGCGCAGGTTTGGATCGCGGGGCGCAGCAAGTGACGCAGTTCGTCGCTGGTAAATTTTCCTTTGTGTAGGATCGCGAGCGTTCGAGGCGCCAAATAATCGCCCATTTCTTGAGTGATATCTAAGGCACTCACGATAACGACGGGGATCGTCGCCCAGGCCGGGTTTTTCCCGAGAAGATCCAACAGCTCGAAGCCATTCATGCCCGCCATTTTTAAATCGAGCAAAATTGCCGCAGGGAGGCCTTTTTTGAGTAAACGGAGCGCGGCATGCCCATTGACGGCAGCGTAATATTGCCAGCCTTCGCGTTCGAGCATGCGGGCGACAATTTCGCGTGCATCAGAATCATCGTCGACATGCAGAACATAACTACGCGCGAGGGGATTGAGCTGAGTCGCGATTTCGGCGGTGAGTCGAGCAGCGTCCGCGGGTTTGCGGAGTACGCTCGCGGCCCCGAGTGAGAGGGCCATGTCGGTATCACTTACGGCGCTGAGCACGATAACGGGAATTTCCGCTAGCGCGGGAGTGGCTTGGAGTTTTTTGAGTACGGTCCACCCATCCATCTGCGGCATCATGATATCGAGCAGAATGAGGTCGGGCTTGAGCTCGGTCGCGAGGGTAAGTCCGCTCTGACCGGAAGCAGCTTCGACTGTCGCATAGCCACTCAAACCGAGAAGTTCGCTGAGGATTTTTCGCACTTCTCGATCGTCATCGATAATCAATATTTTACGCTGCGTGAGCTGGCTCGCGAAGGGCGATTGGGTGAGACTTTGTCCCGTATGATTAATAATAGCGCTCGGCTTAAGCTGGATATTGGCGGGCAGGCTGAGCGTGAAGGTGGTGCCTACGCCCGGCGTGCTTTCAACGGTGATATCGCCTTTCATGATTTGGGCGAATTGCTTGGAAATAGCTAGGCCGAGCCCCGTGCCGCCATAGCGACTGGCGGTAGAGGAATCAGCCTGCGTGAAGGCAGTAAATAGGCGCGCCAGTTGCTCTGGGGTCATGCCGATGCCGGTGTCGATGATCGCGAATTGAATGATATCATCTTCGCGACCGCTGATGCGGGCTACTTTGATCGTAATCCGGCCAGTTTCCGTGAACTTGCTAGAGTTGCTCAGCAAATTCAGGAGGATCTGCCGGAGCTTCGTCGCGTCGGTGTGCATGGCCCCAATTTCAGGCGGACATTCAATGGCCAGTTCGTTGCCTTTTTTGGCGACGAGGGGGGTGACCGTCGCGACGACGTCTGCGATTATTTTCTTGAGCTCAAATGTCTCCAGATAAATTTCCATTTTACCGGCTTCGATTTTAGATATATCGAGAACATCGTTGATGAGTCCGAGTAAGTGGCGGGCGCCGCTGAGGATTTTATCCAGATCAGCGACCATTTGGGCTTTACCCTCATCGCTGGCATCTTCCCTGAGGATTTCACTATAGCCGAGAATGGCATTGAGCGGCGTGCGTAGTTCATGACTCATTTTGGCCAGAAAAATAGTCTTAGCTTGGCTCGCTTCTGCGGCATCTTGGCCCGCCTTGGTGAGAAGTTGGGTGCGATCCTCCACGCGTTTTTCCAAGGTTCGATTAGCCTCAGCCAGCTGATCGTTGACTTGGTAGATTTTTTCGCGGGCTTGCTCCGCGGCGATGCGGGCCTCTTCTAACTGCTCGGTGTTCGTCTGGATGTTTTCCAGCATGGCGTTGAAAGCGCCAATGAGGCTGCCCACTTCTCCGCTAGCCACGGTTTGAACGCGGATCGCATAATTGCCCTCACGCTGCACGCGTGCGGACACTTGCGCCAATTCTGTGATGGGCTGAGTAATCAGCCGCTGGAGCCGATAGGTAACCACCACCGCCAGTAATGCTGAGGCTAAAAAAACTATGATAAAACCGCGCAGCAAATTACTGAAACGTTCCACGTCCGCTTGGGTCAGTTCAGCTTTTAAGTACAATAAGCCTAGGTTTCGATTGCCGTCCCGGAGAGTGGTCCACACGGCCGAGCTTTCATTCGTGAGCAAAGCACTGGCCCGCTGTGGGGCCGGAATGATTTCATTCGTGTCCGCACGAATATAACTGGCGAGTAATTTACCCTTTGCTGAATAGACCGCGGCTGCGATAATTTGAGTGTCTGAACCGAGTAAATTTAGCGGTAATTCTGTCGCATCGGGTTTATCAGCCAGCACCGTTACTAAATTTTGGACGAGTACGACGCGGGTTTTTTCTAATCTTTGCTGAACCTCTGTATTGAATTGTTGGACATCATAATAATAGAGCCCGACGAACGCCAATGAAAGCGTTACGCCGCAAATCAGCATAATGAACAAGGTTAACTGCCAGCGAAAGGGAATGCGTCTCACGTGAAGAATGGCGGTTATCCGTTAAAGCAATGCTTTGGCAATAGATGTCAAATGCCTTCAGCGTTGCTACTCAGCAGGTGGCGGCGGGCGGCGGGTATAATTTTCATAAGTGACGAGGATGTTCTCCTCGTTACTAAAAAGTAAAATTCGACCTGTGAAATGTGATGACCGAGTAGTGGGCAAACTCGGTTGGTCGGGGGAAGGTACGGTAAAATCCATGGTTACCGTTAGTTCGTTCATTTTTACACCGAGCACAGGGCTATAAGGTGCAAGCAATTCAAGGGTGATTCTTTCCACCCAGTGCTGAGACTTATTGATGGTGAGTTGAATTTGTAAGTGCCCGAGCATCTTGTCCGAAGCTGTGGCGGCCTCGCGAAAGCGACCGGTGTAAATTGCCCGTTGAGGATTTTCGCGTATGAGTTCGAGGCTCTCTGGTTCGATGTCACGTGGGGAAAACACGGTCTGGGCCAGGCTTGGAGCGTTGGTCGCCTTGAACGGTCGATACTGGGCCAATTCTTTGTCGGTGGGTGGTTGGCCGTTGTACTGCAGCAGGATCCATTGTTCTGCCGCTGGTTTAGCTGGGTCATAGCGCTCGGTAATCGTAATTTTATTTTGGATAGTAATTTGCGTGTAAGCCCAACCGGAAGGCACCGCGGGATTAATAGCAGCGAGTGCGGTCCGCAGATAATCGGGCTGCGGCGCGGCTTGTCCGAGCGTGAACGTAAGGCCAGCGATCAGCGTAAGATTGAAGATTCGGTATGCCGCAATTCCTCGCTGCATGAGGCGGTCGCACCTAAGGGCTGTAAATGGAGGTGAAGTGAGCATCAACGCAAAGCGTTAGCCGCACGGTCCGGCACTTCAATGAGGATAACACGCGGCATGGTGAGAGATAAATCGGCTAAAAATGTAAAAAAATGAGCCAAAATTACAGGGACAGATCGGCGTCGTAGCCTTGCACAAATAAACCTGCGCTGACCGCTAGCCCTGGGGCTAAGCCTGGTTTACATTAATCTGGCCGTGTCGACCCACCGCGCATGGGCTCACGGTGTCAGGCGCGCTTGTCTAAGATTCGCACGACGGAGCATCGAGTGGCTCAGACGCAAGTGATTCGGCGAAATAAGGTGTCACTGCAAGCACGCGATCGGCTTGGCGGGTCCAGCGATAGAGCAACGGCCCGTGGGCTTTTTTGAGCGCTTTGAAAACTTGAGGTGCTTCCCGTTTTTGCAACATGAGGTCCACGACGCCTTCAGGCGTGCAGGCGAACATTTTTGCATAACCTTTGTAGTGGCGTGGTTCGCCTAAAATACGGGCCAGTTCGCCAGTTTCACTGGGTGGTGTGAGTTGAGCGGCAGGTGATAGCTCAAGCGGCGGTAGAGACGAAGAGGCGTTGCGAGCGTCAAGCACGAGAAAACTGTAAGGCAGTGAGCGCAAGTCGATGCCGGCCCGTTGGCCGAAACGAACCCAGCCAGAATCGGCCTGGACCCCGTTCGGTGGGGTGGCGAAGAAATGGCACCAATGCCGCTCGTTGCCGGCACCAAATATCCCGCAAGCGCCTTGGTGGGGGCAGGGCGCAATTGCGCGAAAGCGCGGTTTTAGTTTCTCGCGCCAGGTACCGAGGAGGCGACTGACCTCATGAGTGCCGGGCTCAACCCAGAGCACGGTTTGGGCCCGGGTGAGAAGTTCGGCTAGTTCCGCGCGCGCGATTTCATTGAGCTCGTTGAGGACGTGGCTGATGACCAGCACATCGATGGGCTCAGTGCCACGCAGGAAGCGGGTGCTGGCGCGTTCGACGAGCAAATGAGGGTACGCCGCTCGTCCGCGATGTTCTGCAAAATCAAGCGCAAGATTTGAATGATCGTGCAGGAACAACCGAGTGCCTTCTGCCGCCCCTATGAAATCGACCACGCGCCGTCCAGCGACGCCGCTGCCGCAGCCCCAATCGAGAACGGTGGCTGACTTCGGTGCTTTCCAGCTGCGCATTTTTAATTCGCTTAAAACGGCATCCCATTTCCAGCCGATCCGTTCGCCAAAAGTAAAATCGTAGCACTCGAGGTCGGTGATCGTGTGCCAGTAAGGTCCCTCGGCGGCGGAGCCGGAGAGGAATTTTTCTCGCAAGTTATCCAGCACTTCCCAGTCAAGTGATTCCCAATTCATGTGCAGCGTATAAGATTTTTTAGCGCAGGACGGGGGTCTGCTCAGTGGCTGAGTGCAAAGCCAAGCTGCCCAGCTAAGGCCTGTGTGGTGATGCCATAAAAAGCGGCGAAGGCTCGCACGGACTCAGCCGCCTCGTCGGTACGCGCTGGGCGCTGGTGCTTAGTCGCGGCAATCATGATATTTTTGGCCGTATGGTCGGTGGATATAAATTCAAAAACTTTAGTGTCGTAGCCGGCCCATTCGAGGAGCAAGGCGCGCAGAGCATCGGTCGCAAATTCTGCTTGGCGCTCTTGGAAAATTCCGTGTCGCAACGCCGGCGCCAGCACCGGTGCTGCGGTCAGTTGGCTACGCAATTCTTTTTGGCAGCACGGAGCAACGACTAGCAGAGCCGCCTCGGCTTGCACCCCTTTGGCCAGTGCGTCGTCGGTGGCGGTGTCGCAGGCGTGCAGTGCGATCAGAACATCGAGAGACGGATAGATCGCCGACTGGATGGTCCCAGCCGAAAAATCAAGAGTCGGGCGGCCCGTGGCTGCAGCTACCTCGTTGCATACTCGGACCAGCTCTGGTCGAAATTCGATGCCATGAACATGAGCGGGTCGGCTTGCGATGAGATTAAAATAATCGTGCGTAGCGAACGTCAGGTAACCTTTTCCGCAGCCCATGTCGGCAATCTCAATGGGTCGCTCGGTGGGTAAATTAGCCTCAGCGACAAGATGGCTGAGAATTTCCACGAACTTGTGGATCTGGCGGTGTTTGTCCGCCATGCCTTCGCGGACAACGCACTGTGCGGTCGTGACGCTGAGCGCCTGTAACCAGGCCTGGCTTTGCTCGGGGAGAAGTCTTTTTTTTGCGCGGTCATGCGATTCAGTAGGGAATCCCGTGGTTGGGGGGCCATAAGTGAGTCGCGGCTCGGCTTTTTTGTTATACTCGAGCTGAACGAGGCGCGTCGTGGTGAACAGATGCGCGCTATGGAAAGTGGTGCCGATCAATGGCGCCAGTAATTCTAAGGCAGCTACGATCGAGTGATTCTTGGTGATATCTTGACGTTCGTGACGCCATACAAACGAGATATGGGCCGTGCCGCGTAGAGTGATGGGGCGAACGAGTAGATTGCGCAGGGTAGCATCGGGGCCGCGGGCTTTTCCCAAGGTTAATTTAATGAAATCACCCTCGCGCGTGGCGGTGACGAGTTGCGCGAGAAAATCTTCGCGCGGGGAAAGGGGAGCGGTCATGATCCCATCAGCATAGAGAAAATCCGCCGATTGCGAGCTACTATGCGGTAGCCTAATTCCATGAGTAAGGCAGCGCCTGGCACCGATTCATAAATGGGGAGAAGGAAGCCGCGCCGTCCCCGACCCAGCGCAATGGCGCGCAGCGCAGCGTGAGCACCAGAATAGACCGAGCCATCAAGGTCGATCAGTTGCAGCGCTTCGTCGTAGGCGGCTAAGGGGATTTCCGGAAATTGGCCGCGGGCTTCCTGGGATGGCACAACGGCGAGTCGCGTTGCATAGGCAGCTTGCCAGCGTCGAGCCCATTGCTGGCAGAACTGGCAGTCGCCATCAAAGAGCAAGAGCGCTCGCTCTGTTGGCGGTATCGCGACACGAAGACGAACAATCGGCATGCATTTAAGTTGTCGCACGAGCTTCGGCATCGCAAGCGGGGATTGAGCGGACACTCTGGGGGCTTCCGAATTGCTTGAGATTTACCGCGCTGAGCGCCAGCCGACTTAAATACTCTAACGAGCGCTCACTATTACCGCTGCGTTAGGGCAATGCTTTGAGTGAAGCCCGAGCCGGAGCGAATGCTGGATCGAGGGTGAGCGCGGCTTCGTAGGCTTCCCGCGCGTGGATGGGGTCACCTTGCTGGGCGAGAATAAATCCAATGCGCCAATGCACAGCGGCGTGAGGCGGAGCATTTTCGGTGGGCTTCAACTCGAGGCATCGGCGCAGCGCTTTTAATCCACGTTCTTGTTGCTGGCTAGTGAGCGCAGCCAAGCGCCCAATTTGGAAAAGAGCCACGTAGTCCGTGGGGTTGACCTGCAAGGCTTCGTCGTATTCGTGAAAAGCTAGATCGTATTTTTTCTCTGCAAGATACACTGCGGCCATGGCGAGTCGGCCGGCTGCGGGATCTTTTCTTTTTATCGCAAGCGCTTGCGCCAAAGCCTTGTCTTTACCGCCACCCACCAGGCTGGGCGCTTGCAGATAATAATTCATCAGCGCCGCACGGGCTTCAAGGTTTTCAGGATTAAGAGCGACCGCTTTTTCATATGAGGCGAGGCACTTATTCGCCCAGCCCATTTGCGCAAACAGCCCAGCCTTTCGAGCTGATAAACCGTAGGCATCACCGAGGCGATGATGGAGGCGACTATCGTTGGGAGAGAGGGCAACCGCTTTTTCTAAATAGATGACCGCCTGCGCCGCGTCGTTGCGTTGCAGAGCCAGTCGGCCCAGGTAGAATTGAATGTCGCTTTGAGTGGGTGCGGTCAGGGCGAGCGCCTCAAAGGCTCGCTGTGCCTCAAGTGGTTTGCGCTGCGTGTAGAGTTCCACCGCTGCGGTAAAGGCTGCTTGATCGAAGGCAAAACTGATAGCAGGCAGCAGCCAGCAGCTAATTAAACGGCAGATTCTAAGCATGAGAAATAGCCTAAGAGATTACGAGGTCAGCGCGCTCTTCGCTTTCATCACTCGTAGCGCAATGCTTCAATCGGATCAAGTTGAGCTGCTTTCCGAGCGGGATAAAATCCAAAGAAGACGCCAATGGCCGCGCTGAAAGCGACGGCCCCCACAATGGCTGAAGTCGAGACGAGCACGGGCCAGCCATTCAGTCGCGAAATTAACTGAGAAGAACCGACGCCAAGAAGAATCCCGAGGGTACCGCCCATGACGCTGAGAATAATCGCTTCGACCAAGAATTGGGTAAGAACGTCGCGACCATGAGCTCCCACGGCCAGCCGGATGCCAATCTCACGTGTACGTTCTGTGACAGAAACGAGCATAATATTCATGATGCCAATGCCGCCGACGATCAGCGAGACACCGGCAATCGCGCCGAGTAATACCGTCATCGTTTTGGTCGTCGCAGTAGCGGCCTCAGCCAGTTCCTGCTGATTTCGCACCGTGAAGTCGGGATCGCGCCCATTGCGCCGTTGTTGCAAGAAATCAGTGACATCTTGCTGGATACGCGTCATTTGATCGGGCGACTCCGCTTGAATAATGATAGAATTTAAATTGGGTCGGCGCGCGATGCGCTTGAGATGGCTGGTGTAAGGAATGATGACGACGTCATCTTGATCAGAACCGAAATAATTAAAACCTTTCGCCTTGAGCACTCCGACAATTTTAAACGGCAAATTACGAATTCGCAGTGAACGGCCAACGGGGTCGCCGTCCGGAAATAATTTAGCGACGACAGTCTGGCCGATTACGCAAACCTTCGCCGCGCTGTTCACATCCCCCTCCGTGAACATTTCTCCCTCTGCAATCGTCCAAAGACGAATATCGAGATAAGTGACATCCTCGCCATTCACCGAACTATTCCAGTTCAGGCCATTGGCCAAAACCTGTTGGCGATCGCGCATTTCGGGGCTGACGGCGACGATCCCCGAGATTTCCCGACGGATGGTCAGGGCTTCATCCACGGTAAGCGAGCTGGCGGAGCCCCAACCTCCATGCATGCCACCGGTAGTGGCGCTGCCAGGGTAAACAGAAATAATATTTTGCCCTAAGCTTGCGATCGAGGCTTCGACTTGTGACTTGGCGCCGTTGCCAATGCTCACCATAGCAATGACGGCCGCTACTCCAATGATTATGCCGAGTGCGGTTAGGATTGAGCGCATCGCGCTACGCCGGAGGGCGCGTAGGGCAACTTTGATGACATTAATAAAGCGCATCGGTAGAATCAGGCAATGAGTTTGGCGTCGGTCTCGGCGGTGACAATACGCTGCATTTGTTCAGTGGCGACCAACCGATCGACGACGGGAGTGTCACTCACGAGGCGACCGTCGCGCATGATGAGGTTTCGTTTACAATAGTGGGCGATGTCGAGTTCATGCGTCACCATTACAATCGTGATGCCTTGAGCGTTAAGTTTTTGAAATACGCCCATGATTTCGACGGAGGTTTTTGAATCCAGATTCCCCGTCGGCTCATCGGCGAGCAGGATTTGCGGCTCATTGATCAAGGCGCGAGCGATGGCGACGCGCTGTTGTTGTCCACCGGATAGCTGGCTAGGAAAATGATCAGCGCGGTTAGATAACCCGACGATGTCGAGGCTCTGGCGGGCGCATTCGCGAATTTCCCGCGTCGAGAAATGGCGGCGGCCATAGAGCATGGGTAGCTCCACATTTTCGAGTGCAGTCGTGCGTGACAGCAAATTAAAACCTTGGAAGATAAAGCCGAGTTTCTGATTACGCAGATCGGCCAATTCGTTACGATCGAGGTTTGAGACGTCGGTACCGCCGAGTAAGTAACGACCGCGGGTGGGGCGATCGAGGCACCCCAGTAAATTCATTAACGTTGATTTACCTGAGCCACTTGCGCCCATGATGGCTACAAATTCGCCGCCGGTGATCGTCAGCGTTACTCCCCGTACAGCTAAGACCGGCACCTCCCCAGATTCATAGGTTTTATGAATGTCCTCGAGTTGAACGACGTGCGACATGGCAAATTTCCTGAAGGAGCGGGGAGCGTTGGGTTTAAAAAAATCGCGTTGGTTAGAAGCGCCGACCGCCGCCACTGAAGGGATTGCTGACGGGGGAAGTGGGCCCACTTGCGCTGCTCGCGGTCAGACCGGTGATCAGCACATCGCCGACGCTTAGGCCGCTACCAATTTCTGAAAAAGTACCGTCGGTGATACCGACTTTAACCGTCACTGCCTCGGGCGTGGCGGATTTGTCGCCACGCGGAAGGCGATAGACGGTGCGCGTGGTGTAGACCGGCTGGCCGGGGGCAGTTTCAGCGATGACGCCACGTTCAATGAGTAGCTTGCGGATCTGCTCGCGTTGTTCCGCAGTCGGTGGGCCGTTGCGAAAATCAATCCCGAGCTCAGTGATAATCTCGCGGGCTTTTTGTCGTTGTTCGGGGGTGGCATCTTCGCCCAAGAATCCGCTGCCGCCGCGCCGTGAGTTGCTGCCCGGACTGGCGCCGCCTTCGCGGGAACGCCGTTCGCGCCCGGCGCCTGTCGCTTGGCTCGGAGCAGCAGCACTCGGTGCGCTCGCGACAGGTGCGGTCGCACTGGTTGCAACCGCCCCATCAGCTAGGCGTACGCGCAGGGCGGCGTTAGGTAAGCGCAAAGTATTTTCGCGACTGGCGACAATGATGGAGACATTAGCGGTCATGCCGGGACGAAGTTTTAGATCCTGATTATCGACATTAATAATGGTCTCATACGTCACGACATTGCTCGAGGTTTTGGGTGAGTTGCGGACTTGCACCACCTGGCCTGAAAAAGAGCGATTGGGAAAAGCATCGACGGTGAAATTAACGGACTGGCCGGCTTCCACGGCGCCGATATCAGCTTCCGCTACCGCCGCAGAGATTTGCATTTTAGCTAAATCGTTCGCGATGGTGAAGAGCACCGGAGCGTTGAGGCTGGCAGCGACCGTTTTCCCTTCTTCGGTTTGCTTTGCGATGACGATGCCATCAATGGGGGAGCTAATCGTGCAGCGTTCCAGATCAACCCGGGCATTTTCCATCGCCGCCTTGCTCGTGAGTAATTGCGCTTCGGATTGTTGTAACTGGGCGAGGGCCTGGTCGTAATCTTGCTGGGAGACTAGCTGCTTATCGCGCAGTTCACGGGCTCGCTCGGTATTGAGCCGCTGAAGCCGATTCCCGGCCTCGGTTGAGGCAAGGTTAGCTTCGGCTTGGCGAAGCTTTTGTTTGTAGGTGGATGGATCAATTTCTGCGAGCTTTGCACCTTTTTTTACCACGGAGTTGAAATCCACGTAGATGGTTTTCACCAAACCGGAAATTTGGCTGCCGACGTCAATATTGAGCAGGGGATCAAGTTGGCCTGTGGCCGTCACGAGTTGCCGTACACTGCCCAGAGCAAGGGTCGTCGTATTATAGTTCGGCGGCTGTGCCGAGGTGCGGGCCTGCTGAAAATAATAATAGCCGCCACCTGCGCCGCCAAGGAGGAGAATGAGCAGGAATATTTTTAGGGGAGATTTAGAAGGTGAGGCCATAAAGATGAAAACGGAGCCAATAGTGAGCGGGGCGCAAATTAAAGTCGCAAGCTGGAAGAGGCAAGACGCTCTGAGTGGGCGGGGGTTTCATCGGGGTAATTTTATTTGCCACTCCCGGTATACCTGCGTTCGCTTCTACCGCTTTCTGCCCCCTCTAACCCCTGTCCCGATGAAACGATTTTATTTATTATGGCTAGCGTTTGTGGTCCTTTTTAGCGGGGCCCAGCTCTCGGCCCAGGCTGAGCCTAAGTCGGGTGATAAAACGGCCGGCAAGGATGCGGCGGTTGCGCCCATTTCTGAAAAAGAGCCCGTACTCGCCATCACCGATCATGAAATCACCATTGGGGGTAAGCTCATTAAATATCGGGCCACGGCGGGCTACCTGTTGATGAAGGACGCGAAAAATGAAAAGCCGAAGGCCAACTTATTCTTTGTGGCCTACACGAAATTGGCTAATCCGGCTGAGCCCATCGATCTCGCGACCCGCCCAATAACTTATTCATTCAACGGTGGACCAGGTTCCGCTTCGATTTGGTTGCACATGGGGGCGATTGGGCCCAAGCGAGTGGCGATGACTGCTGAGGGGGAATCTCTGCCACCCCCTTATCGGATGGTAGCAAATGAACTGTCGTGGCTGGATGCCACGGATCTCGTTTTTATCGATCCCGTTTCTACTGGCTATAGTCGCGCCTATAAGGATGAGGATCCGCATCAATTTCACGGTTTCAATGAGGACATCGCCTCCGTTGGAGATTTTATTCGTCTCTACACCACGCGTAATCAGCGCTGGAGTTCTCCTAAATTTCTCGTGGGAGAAAGCTATGGCACGACCCGCGCGTCGGCACTCTCCGATTATCTGCAAGATCGTTACGGGCTCTATTTAAATGGCATTACGTTGATCTCCTCGATCATGAATTTCCAGACGGCTCTGTTCACGCAGGGCAATGATTTGCCCTATCAGCTTTTTTTGCCGACCTATGCGGCGAGTGCGTGGTATCATAAGAAATTGAGTGGGGCGATCGCCTCCGCCGATCTGGTGACGACAGTGCGCCGCGCGGAAAAATTTGTGCAGGAAAAATATGCACCCGCCTTGATGCTGGGCGATGCGTTGCCGGCGAAGGATAAAACAGAGTTAGCTCAAGAGATGGCCGGTATGATTGGTCTCCCGGCCGCGCTCATTGCGCAACGTAATCTCCGGGTTGATATTTTTACTTTCACACGAGAATTGCTCGCGGATCGCGATCGTTCGGTCGGCCGTTACGATGCGCGTTTGACCGGTATTCGCTACGCACCCGGTACGGCTAAGCCTGATTTTGATCCTAGCTATGAAGCGGTTTACGGTTCCTACACCGCTTGCTTTAACGACTATATCCGGCGCGAGCTTAAGTATGAGAATGACCTGCCCTACAATGCTCTCACAGGTGACGTGAGGCCGTGGAATTATAACAATGTCCAGAACGAGTACCTTAATACATCCGAGTTGTTGCATCGCGCGATGAGCCGCAACACCCACTTGAAAGTATGGATCGCCAATGGTTATTACGATTTAGCTACGCCATTTTTTGCCACCGACTATACCGTGCGTCAGATGGGGCTCGATCCCGCCGTTCGCGACAACGTCAGCATGACTTTTTATGAGGGCGGTCACATGATGTACATGGTTCCGCAGGCGCTGGCGAAATTGAAGGCTGATGCCGCCAAATTTTACGAGCTGACCTTGAAATCCGCTGGCGTGAAGCAGCCGTAAAAGATGTCTACCCTTAGACATTTTTAATCCGCAACGTGCGGAAATGATCAATCGAGGCCTGTCGCTAAAAATTTAGGAATGCTGGGTTAGCGCTCTGGTGTGCGTGCCGCTGCATACTCTTTTTGTTTTACGGCGCCGGCTTCCCGCGTTTGCCTCGGCTCGTGAGTAACTCTTCCTACGATTTAGTGATTCTGGCGGCAGGCATGGGCAGTCGCTTCGGCGGGCTTAAGCAAGTTCAGCCCGTCGGTCCAGCTGGTGAGCTCATCATCGAATATTCATTGTATGACGCCCAGCGAGCGGGCTTCAATCGCTTGGTGCTCGTCATTCGCCGAGGAATGGAAGCTGACTTTCGCGCGCAAATTGGCCGGCGATTAGAAGCGCGCATGGATGTTCAGTATGTTTTTCAGGAACTCGACACGCAGTTTCCGAGGGGTGCGGTCCTGCCGGAGCGCACCAAGCCATGGGGGACAGGTCACGCCGTGCTGGCCGCCCGCGAAGTCGTCCAGCGGCCATTCGCGGTGATTAACGCTGACGATTTTTATGGAGCCTCGGGCTATGCTGTATTAGCCCGACATTTTGCTGCCCTCGCGACTTCTACGCAGCCGCATTACGCTTTGGTGGGTTATCCTCTCAAACAAACTCTTTCGGAATTCGGCGCGGTGAGCCGTGGTTTGTGTGCGACCGATGCACAGGGCCAGCTTCAGCGTATCACGGAAATTACCCAGATCACGCAAACTGGCACCGGCGCCCACTACCCCGGAGTCAACGGTCAGCCTGAGCCTCTAACCGGCGAAGAAATTGTCTCGATGAATTTCTGGGGCTTTACCCCAGCAATTTTTCCTCAGTTGGAAAAGCTGTTTGGCGAGTTTATTTCCACCCAAGCCACCCATCCGAAGGCTGAGTTTTATTTGCCGACCGCGCTGAGTTCGTTGAACGAGAGCGGTGCTGCCCAGGTGGCCTTGCTGGCGAGTCGCGATGCGTGGTTTGGGCTCACTTATCGCGAAGATTTGGTTGCCGCCCAAAGTGCGGTCCGCGCATTAATTGCGAAGGGTCAGTATCCCGCGCCTTTGTGGGGGTAACGTGACGGCCGCCAATCGCCCGATAAAAATGGCGAATTAATTTAACTCAGCTAGGAGATGACGAAGCTCCTGGGCCGGATCATCATGATTTTGCGTAATGGCTAAGTGCAGGGCTTGCTCCAACCAAGTACGCGCATCCGCTTTTTGCTGCAGTGTCAGGAAAGTTTTCCCTAATAATATTCTCGGCATCATCCAGTCCGGCTTTTTATTTGCGCAAACGATAAGGTGCTCAACGGCCGCGGTGGGTTGCCCTTCGGCCAGTAAGGCTTGCGCGAGACTGAAGCGGAAGAGTTCGTTATCAGGGAGTCGCGCAACTAAGGCGGCAAAGTGTTCGGAGCGGGGCATAAAGGGATGATGATAATGAGACCGCTGATGGCGGCTGCAGTCTAATCTACAAAAAGCACGACGGCGGTGGCGTTGTCGTGCCCACCGCTTTGGTTGGCGCGTTCGATCAATTGGGTGACAACTTCGACGGGGGCGGTTGCTGCTTGCAGAAGATTCGCAATTTCGGTTTTCGGAACAAAATGCGTAATGCCATCCGTTGCGAAGAGGTAGCGATCGTGGGGCAAAATGGTATGCACCAGGCACTCGCTACGGAGTGGGGGCGGTTGACCGATGCAGCGAGTCAGCGCTTGGTCATTTCCGGTGAGAAGCTGGCCTGATTCACCCCGATTCAGCCGTGCTTGGTTTTCGCCTTCGACCGTGTGGTCTTGGGTTAATTGCTCGAGTAATTTGCTGCGTAGCCGAAAGGCGGCAGAGTCCCCGACATGATTAACGTGCAGTTTTACGCCGACGAGGTGAGCGCACGTTAACGTCGAGCCTAAGCCATATTGCGGGCAGAGAAGTCGGCCTAAGTTGAAAACTTGTTGATTAATCTCCTTAAGGATTTCGGCGTAGTTGAGATTTTTTTGCGGTGGTTGCGGGGCAATTAATTGCGCCAAGACGGCGACCGTTTTCTGGCTGGCTTGAGCCCCAGCCGGAAGTCCGCCAATGCCATCCGCTACCGCATAGAGTTGCCGCGCATCATCACACAGGAAGCTGTCTTCATTTTCGGGGCGAACCCGGCCGATGTGGGAAAAGCCAAAAGAGCGTAATTGCATGCAAAAAGCGGGGAGCAGAATGGCGGGCCTAGGGAAAGGGGCGGAAAACATTATCCCGATTTTCTTTAGCCATGCGGGTATAATCAGCCAGGGGCAGCGCCCCTAGAAACTCACGCCCATAGGCCTTGGCGAGGACGCGGGAGTCAAGAATCGTAATTAATCCCCGATCGCGCTGATTGCGTATTAGTCGACCGATGCCTTGGCGAAATTTGATCAAGGCATCGGGCAAGGTGAGATCGTTAAATGGATTGCCGCCTTCCGCCCTGATGTGCTCGCACTTGGCTTCTGTGATGGGATGAGTCGGCGGATCGAATGGCAGTCGGGTGATGATCACTTGCGACAAAGCTGCCCCCGGGACATCGACCCCGGTCCAAAAACTATCCGTGCCAAAGAGTACCGCATTGCCAAGCGAACGCATTTGGTGGGTGAGTTCGGTGCGGGATAAATCAGCGCCTTGCATGAGGAAGGGGCGCCCTGCTGCTCGCCATTCGGGCTCCAGGGTAAGTGCGATGGTGCGCATATCGGCGTAGCTCGTAAAGAGCACCAACGAACCACCAGTCACGCGGTTTACACAGAAACGAATATAATCCGTTAGCGTATCCAATGCCAATTTAGCCTCCTTGGGCGATGGTAGCGGAACATCAGTCGCGACAAAAACTCGCATGTTACGCTCGAAATCAAAAGGCGACTTGACCGCTATTTTTTCCGCGTGATCAGCCCCCATCCGCTGCGCCAACGGAGTTATACTTCCGCCCATCGCCAGCGTCGCGCTGGTACAAAGCACACTCGTGCCGCAGCCAAAGAGATGTTTGCGCAATTCGGGGGCGACGTCGATGGGTGCACTGCGCAGTGCCACAATCGTTTGCTTACGTCCACTCCGCTCAGCCCAGTAGACGTGGCCAGGATTTCCAAGCGTGAGCCATTCAGTGAGACCGGCTTGAAGCCCGGTGATGCGCTGCTGCTGCTCAAGCAATTCGTCATGTTCGCGGCCGTCTTCTAATTTGTCCGCGAGTTTCCCCATCAGCCGATGCAGCGCGCCCAAGGGGCCGTCCAACATGGGTTCGGCTGCGCCGGTCTCGCGCAGTCGCACCATCGCCCGGGGCGTGAGCAGTTTATTGGTGATAAAATCAAAAAATAATTGTGCCGCATCGAGCGCGTCTAACACCAGTTGCTGCGCGGCCGGACCACCATGCTTCCGTAGCAGGCCGCGCTTGGTGCGGGGATTATATAGATATTTGAGCGCGCGATCGACACTGTAGCTGCTGAGGGAGAGGCCAAAATTATTGGTGGCGACTTCTGGGACGGTGTGAGCTTCATCGAGGACTAAAAAATCATCGGGAAAAATTACGCCGCGAGCCGTCGTATTCCCGGGCATTTTTGGCGGGGTGCCGGCGGAATTAATGAGCGCAAAGAGGAGGGCGTGATTAACAATCACCACCTGAGCGGACCGCAGCCGAACCCGCGCGCGCTGGTAGTGGCATTTTTCGCTATCGCAGTGCTTGCGGGAGCAAGAGGCCGCATCGGCATTGACTGCATCCCAGACCTCCGTCCGTGGGGGTGGTTTTAGTTCATGTCGTAAACCGGTGGTAGTCGACTTTGCCCACTCAGCGATGCGCTGTAATTCAGCGTAGTCGGCGTCGGCAAAAAGGGTGCTGCGATCAGCGAGGGCATGGCCGAGACGCGTGGGGCAAAGATAATTGGATTTTCCCACCAACACAGCCGAGCGAAAATCAGCGTAACGCGCGAGGGCCGGTGAGGCCTTAAAGACGCGGCGGCAAATCGGTAGATCTTGTTGCTCGATCTGCTCCTGAAGGGAAATGGTATGAGTTGAAACAATCAGTTGGCGCCCCTGATCGGTTGCGTGAATCAGGCCAGGAATAAGATAAGCGAGGGATTTGCCGACCCCGGTGCCAGCCTCGAAAAGTAAGGGCACATCGTCGAGCATGGCCCCCGCCACGGCTCGCGCCATTTGGGCCTGTTCCGGTCGATGATCAAGTTGCAGGGCGGAGCACAACTGACCGGTGGGAGCGAAAATTTCCTGGGCCAACTCGCGCACGCGGGTTGGCTTGGGACCGGTCTCAACCGGCATTTCATTATCTTCGTTCAGCCCAATCATGGCGTCAGAGAGCGGGTTAATCCATGCGCCGCAAATCAATTTGCGGTCACGATTAATTCTCCTACGTTGCGGTCTATGGCATCGCCCGCGACTTCAGAAAAAAACTGGATGGATGAGCTCGTCCGCTTCTTGCAGGCACAGCCTTCGGTCCGGGCTCTGCGGATTGATGCTCAAGCCCATAAGGTATCAATCGCCACCTTTGATCAAATTGATCTGGCGGATTTAGAGGCAAAACTCGCGGCTACGATTGCGGGAGTTGAAGCCCAGTTGGCGCATAAGTCGGCCGCGCTCGCTCCGGGGGGGTTCTCCCTGAAACAGGACGGCGGCACGATTGTGCTCGGGCGAGACACTTGCGTCACCGCCGAAAAAATGTGGCTCTGGCGCGAGATGGAATGGCCAGAAATTAAGGCCGATCCATCGCCTGCTGATCAAGAATGGCGTACGATTGCAGTCTTAGCGGCAATTTGCGGAATCGCCGGTACCGCTGGTTTTAGCGTGCACTATTTCTGGCCAGAGTTGAGTGGGCTATCGCGCGCATTTTTCTTGGTCGGGTTGATCGCCGGGGGGTGGGACGCGGCGGGTGATACCTGGACGAATCTGCAGAAACGAGAAATTGATATCCATTTTCTCATGCTCGCGGTCGCGCTCGGAGCGACGTTGATCGGCGCTTGGGGTGAAGCGGTGATGTTGTTATTTTTATTTTCTGCCTCGGGTGCCATGGAAGAATACGCCCTTGATCGTACCCAGCGCGAGGTGAGTGCGTTGCTTAAAACTTCACCTAAGCAGGCGACTTTAATTGCTGCGGACGGGACGGAAAAAATCGTGTCGGTGGAGCAACTTCAGCTGCACGACCGAGTGCGCGTCCGGCCAGGAGAGGCCTTCGCGGCTGACGGGCTTATTTTAAAAGGGCGCAGTGCCAGTGATGAATCGGCCCTGACGGGCGAAGCCAACCCGGTGGAGAAGAATAAGGGTGATCAGGTTTTTAGTGGAACCCTTAATCTCTGGGGCGCGGTCGAATACGAGGTGGTCCGTTTGCCCGCGGAGAGCACCCTGCAGCGGATTATTCGATTGATACAAACGGCGCAAAAATTGAAAGCCCCAAGCGAGCGCTTCACCGATAAATTTGGAACAGGTTATACCTATGCCGTGATCGGGGGCTCGACCCTGATGTTCTTAATTTGGTGGGGGTGGCTTGATTTGCCGGCTTTCACGAATACGTCAGAGACGCGCTCGGCTTTTTACCGTGCAATGACTTTAATGGTTGTGGCGAGTCCGTGCGCCCTGGTTCTGTCTATTCCCTCTGCGATTCTTGCCGCGATTGCGTGGGGTGCTCGTCATGGGGTGCTTTTCCGTGGCGGCGCGGCCATTGAGAAATTGGCCGATATCGACGTCGTGGCTCTCGATAAAACGGGCACCTTGACCACGGGTGAATTGGCCGTGGTTGGCTATGAAAGCTTTCCGCCGGGGCGCGAAACAGAAGTTATGGAATTAGCTTATGCCTTAGAGGCTAATTCGGAGCATCCGTTGGCTCGCGCCATTGTCCGCGATGCCAAGGCGCGCGGCCGCGATGCCAAGGCGCGCGGGGTGCGGGCGTTAGAACTACAGGATTTTCAAAATATTATTGGGCAAGGGGTGCGTGGTAAATTTGGCGAGACGCAAGCCCTGCTCGGCCGTCGCGAGTTACTCGATGCGGGGCCCTTAGCTGGTTGGGCCGAGAAATTACCGCCAGCTGCCGCCGAACTATCCGAAGTTTGGGTGGTGGGAAAAGACATGCTCGGCCGGGTGCTGTTGCGGGATCAAATTCGCGTTGAATCCAAGGCTGTGTTAGCCACGTTGAAAAAAATGGGAATTCATACGGTGATGCTCACCGGTGATCGCCGTCATGCGGCGGAATCGGTAGCCCATGAACTGGGTGTGGGGGAAGTGCGCGCGGGACTCTCCCCAGAAAACAAAGTAGAAGCGGTCGAAGCGTTCCGGCAGCAAGGGCGTAAAGTGGCCATGGTCGGTGATGGGGTAAATGACGCCCCAAGTCTCGCGGCGGCCTACGTTTCCGTCGCTATGGGGGCACGGGGGAGCGATGCGGCCCTGGAGCAAGCTGAAGTTATTTTGATGCACGATCGCATTGAGAACTTTCTGGCGGCCCACCGGCTCAGTCGCCGAGCAAAGACGATCATTCGGCAGAATCTGACGATCTCGCTCGGCGTGGTAATTATCATGGTGCTGGCTACCGCCTTCGGGACGATCCCCTTGGCCGTGGGCGTGGCCGCCCACGAAGGCAGCACGCTCATTGTCTGTATTAATTCACTTCGCCTGCTCTTTGGGAAAAATGCTTAACAGCGGTGGGTGAGGTCAGTCTTCAATCCAAATTAAATCGCCGGCGCGAATTTCTTCAAACAGGGCGATGATCTCAAGGTTGCGCATCTCGATGCAACCACCGCTAAAGGGGGTGCCTAATCTTTCTTCATGATTAGTGCCGTGCATATAAATATAACGTTCGTAAGTATCAACGTCCCCGCCCGCGTTGAGCCCGGGTTCACGGCCGCGGAGCCAAAGAATGCGTGAGGTAATGAGGTTCTTAGTATTTTCCTCGAAGCCGAGTTCATTAAAGTGATGGCCGAGATTAACGCGGCCTTTGAACACCGTGCCGGGGAGCGCCCCGGCACCAATACGCTCCGCTACTTCATGAAGCCCTCGGGGTGTTCCTCGTGAATCTTTGCGGTTGGAAGGCGGAAGCAAGGAGGTCGAGATGACATATGATTGAACTAAGGCGTCGTCGCGATAAAATCCAAGCAGTTGCTGTGCAATAGAAACTGTCATAACTCGCGCTGTCGGCTTGATTACCAAGGCCGCACACCTTTCTTTCATCCTTTGCAAAATCTTATTCATTGTGAGCACTAAATCTTATCGAGTTGGTATCGTCGGCGCCACTGGAGCCGTCGGTCAAGAATTGATTGCTTTGTTGCAGGCCCATGCGCTGCCGCTTGCGGAGCTCAGGCCCTTGGCTTCCGCTCGTTCCGTGGGTCGCCACATTATGTTTGGTCAAAAAAAGATTGCCGTGCAGGAAGCAACGCCCGCGGCTTTTGCGGATCTCGATTTTGCTTTTTTTTCAGCGGGTACCGCGGTTACTAAAAAATTGGCCCCCGAAGCGGTCAGCCGTGGGTGCCTGGTTATTGATAAAAGCTCGGCCTATCGAATGGATCCGCAAGTTCCGCTCGTGGTGCCAGAAATTAACGCAGAAGCTCTGCGGAACCATCACGGCATTATCGCCAGCCCGAATTGTTCAACGGCCATCGCGCTCATGGGGCTCTATCCCTTACATCAAGCTTTCGGTTTAAAGCGGGTGTTTTTTTCCACCTATCAATCGGTTTCCGGCACTGGCGCTGACGCCGTCGCGGAACTCGAGGCACAAGTCCAAGCTTACACCGCGCAGCAACCGCTGCCCCGCACGGTTTATCCCTATCAGATTTTCCAGAATCTCATTCCCCACATCGATTCGTTCGGTGCGGACGGATATACTGGGGAGGAGAGTAAGATGCGCGCCGAGAGTCGTAAGATTCTTGGTCTACCCGACCTTAAAGTCTCGGCCACGTGTGTGCGCGTGCCGGTTGTCCGAGCGCATTCGGTGGCCATTAACGCTGAATTCTTGCGTCCAGTATCGGTGGCGGCCGCTCGCCAAGCAATCGCGGCCTTCGCCGGAGCCAAATTAATTGATGAACCAGTTACCAATGCATATCCTACGCCGTTAGCTTTCAGTCGCCAAGAACAGTGCGGGGTGGGGCGGATTCGCTTGGATACGGCTCTCGACAATGGTCTCGCCCTCTGGGTCAGCGGCGACAATCTTTGGAAAGGGGCTGCACTTAACGCGATCCAGACCGTTGAAAAAATGATCGAATTGGGCCTGCCCCTGCGGGTTTGAGTTAGACTGTAGCCAAAGGGCGTTAATTATCCCTTGCCGGCTGCAAAATATTTCCGTTTCTTGGAAAACTGCTGGACGATTAGCTCAGTTGGTTAGAGCACCTCGCTTACACCGAGGGTGTCGGGGGTTCGAGTCCCTCATCGTCCACCAATTTATTTCCGCGGTAGCGAGACCAGCACTTACCCAGCCTATGCGAAAGTAGGCCAGCTCTGGTCGCGCCCTTGCTCATTTCATGAAAATTATTCTCGCCACACGCAAAAGCCCCTTGGCGCTTACGCAGACTGAAATGGTCGCAGCGCGTTTGCGCGAGATGATCCCTGGCGCAGAGTGTGAGTTGTTGAAAATTGTCACGACGGGGGATCGGCAAGCGGAGTGGTCTTTGGTCAAGCAAGGCGGCAAGGGGTTGTTCACCGCCGAACTTGAGCAGGCCCTGCTCCGCGGGGAGGCTCACGTCGCGGTGCATAGCTGCAAAGATTTGCCGGGCGAAATGGTCGCTGGGTTGGCCGTAGCCGGCTATATGCCTCGGGTCGACGTACGGGATGTGCTGATTCTGCGCGCTGGGGTTACTACCCCCGCCACCATCGCCACCAGCAGCCCGCGCCGGCAGCAACAGATCAAATTACTTTATCCAGCGGCGACATTCACCGAGATTCGTGGCAACGTTGATACGCGGCTCAAGAAAATTGCTAGCGGGGCGGCGGATGCGACCATTTTAGCAGCGGCGGGGATGGGACGACTGGGAATTAAAGATTGGCCTGGGGTAACGTTTCGTCCCTTGGCCTTAAGCGAAAGCGTGCCGGCCGTGGGGCAGGGGGCGATCGCGATTCAGTGTCGAGCGGAAGAGGTGTGCCGTTTTGCGGCTGCGCTGGATTCAGCGACGGCGCGGACAGTTACTCTGGAACGGGCCTTGCAGGCGGCGATTGGTGGCGGTTGTCAGATGGCTTTTGCTGCACACGTCGTCGGCGAAACACTTTATTTTTATCATGAAAAAACCGGGCCGCGCACGTTGGTGCTACGCGCTACTGATTTTGCCGAGCCCACTGCGGCGGCCGCCCGTTTACTGGCTGAATTAAATTTCCATGTCTGATTCCTTAGCTATTTCCCTGGCGAACCGCCGCATTGTTATTACGCGTCCGCGCGACGCTGGTGCCGAGTGGCAGCAGCAGCTCGCGGCGCTTGGCGCTACCGTGCTCGAATTGCCGCTGATTCAGGTCACTAAGCAGGTTAACCTTGAGACGCTCGCGGAAGTGCTCGGCGAGTTTGGCAGCTACGAGTGGCTCATCTTCACGAGTGCTCACGGCGTAAAATATTTCTTTGAGGAATTTATTCGCGTGCACGAAGATATTAGGGCGCTCGGCTTAGTGCGCATTGCGGCGGTGGGGCAGGCCACGGCTGCCGCGATTCAGGCGTTACATTTGCGCGTCGATCTACAGCCGAAGCAGGCGAGCGCGGAAGAATTAGCCAAGGCTTTGATTGAACGGGAAGCCATGGATAGCGCCAAAGTGCTTGTGGTTACTGGCGATCGAAATCGTGAGGTGCTCATCGATAAGTTGCACGAGGCTCGCACCATTGTAGATCGACTGGTGGTTTATAAAAACGAGGAAACTGATCTCGCAGCCGATCCGGTCGCAGCCGAATTTCGACGATTGGGGGCTGACGCTATTCTGTTCGCAAGTCCCTCCGCCGCGCAGTCGTTTTTTGAGCAAGCCGCGTCCCTCAAATTGGGGCCCAAAGCTCAGCGTCCGTTAGCCGGTAGCATTGGCGCCACGACAACGGCGGCCATGAAACAACTGGGGTTGCCGGTCGATTTTGAAGCCGCCACGCCTAGTCTGAAGGCCTTAGTGGCGAGTTTAGGGGCCAAGTTGGGTCGCGGATAAGTTTTGCCCTGAGCCCGCTCCTCGGTGGAGAATCACCGCATGCAAGTTCCTTTTCTCAACCTGCAACCGCAACATCAAGCTCTCCGCACGGAGGTGCTTGCGGCTTTAGCGGCGACTTATGATGCGACTCGTTTCTGTTTGGGCGCTGATGTGGAGAATTTTGAAAAAGCTTTTAGTGGTACCTTCGGCTATGCGCGAACGCTGGGTATGAATAGCGGGACGTCGCCTCTGCATATTGCCTCGCTTTGTGGAGGGTTTGGACCGGGTGACGAAATAATTACTACCCCGTTTACTTTTGCTTCAAGTTGCTGGGGCATCAGCTACGTCGGGGCTAAGCCGGTCTTTGTCGATATTGAGCCCGATACGTGGTGCATCAGTCCCGCCGCGATCGCCCAGGCAATCACGCCAAAAACGAAAGGGATCGTGGTCGTGCATATCTTCGGTCAGCCCGCGCGCATGGATGAAATCATGACGATCGCCCGTCAGCATAATTTATTCGTCGTGGAGGACTGTGCGCAGGCTGTCGGGGCTCAGTATAAAGGTGCCCCTGTTGGGGGAATAGGTGATTGCGGCACATTCAGTTTTTATCCGACCAAAAATCTGGGCGCGTGCGGCGAAGGTGGGGCTTTTGTTTCGCGGCATGCAGCCGTGATGGATCGCGCCCAATTGCTCCGTGTGCATGGTTCACCTAAACGATATACGCATACGGCCGTTGGCTTTAATTTTCGCATGGATGGTTTTCAGGGTGCGATTTTGAATATTAAATTAAAGCACCTCGCTGCTTGGACTGCCCGGCGCCGAGCAATCGCGGCTCGTTATTTGAGCGGCATCAAGCGATCCGACGTGCAATTGCCCGTCGTGCCGGCTTACGGCGAGTCGGTCTGGCATCAATTTACCTTGCTGCATCCCCAACGGGATGCCGTGCGGACGCATCTCGAGAAATGTGGGGTGGGAACCGAGATTATTTATCCTGGCCCAATGCATTTGCAGCCCTGCTATGCGGAGCTGGGCTATCAACCGGGCCGCCTCCCGGTGGCCGAGCACGCGAGTGCGCAGTGCGTGAGTCTCCCGATGTTTCCCGAGCTCACTGATGCTCAAGTCGATCACGTGATTTCTTCCCTCAATGCTTTTTGAGCCGATCATTTTCGCTGAGGACGGAAATATTGCCCTCCTGTTATTCGCGGTTATTTTTGCCTCTGCCCTATCATGATTAATGGCATGAGATTAAAAGTCTGTGGCCTTACTTCGCTGGTTGATGCTGAGGCAGCCGATGCCAGTGGCGCCGATTATTTAGGTTTTATTTTTTACCCAGCATCGCCCCGTTACGTGTCCTTTGCGCACTATGAAGCAATGCGCGAACGTTTGCCGTTGCGTAAGAAAGTCGCGGTCTCGGTCGAGCCAGCGCTGGCAGATTTAGTGCGACTGCGAGAACTCGGCTTCGATCATTTCCAAATTCACTGTCCAGCACAAACGCCCCGCGCGGTTCTACAGGCCTGGGCGGATACCGTAGGCGCCGCACGGCTTTGGCTCGCGCCGCGGTTGCCGGGCGCCATGGCTATCTCCCCTGAGTTGCTCGCCATCGCCGGGACCATTTTACTCGATACTTACCATCCGGATAAAATGGGCGGGACGGGTGAGGCCGGTGATTGGTCGCAGTTTAAAGCCTACCGGGAAGCGCATCCGAACAAGCACTGGATCCTTTCGGGCGGGCTGGGCCCGACCAATATTTTAGCGGCGGTTACTGCCACCGGAACGACGTGGGTCGATGTTAATAGCGGGGTTGAGCAAGCTCCCGGCATCAAGAGCCCCGCAAAATTGCATGCGCTCAGCGCGGCGTTGCGCGGGCCGGCCTCCCTGACTTAGAATCCCGGCCGACCGCCACGGCTTTTCATGGCCTCGAGCTGGCGCATCATCTTCTGTTGATTGCCGCCCTTCATCATTTTCATCATCTTCTGCATCTGCTCGAACTGTTTGAGCAGTTGATTGACCTCGAGTACTTTGACGCCGGCGCCCTTAGCAATGCGGATGCGGCGATTGCCGTTTAAGACGCTGGGTTTGCGCCTTTCCTGAATCGTCATGGACTGAATGATCGCTTCAGTCCGCTTCATTTGCTTATCGGAATCATCAGGAAGCTGCACGCCACTCATGCCAGGCATCATTCCCATGATCGACTGCATGGAGCCCATTTTTTTAACCTGCTGCATCTGTGCGTAAAAATCTTCTAGGTTGAAGTCCGCTTTGCGCATTTTTTCGGCCATGCGCTCCGCTTCCGCTTGGTCAATGTTCTCTTGTGCTTTCTCGACGAGCGTAACCACGTCGCCCATGCCGAGAATCCGTGAAGCGAGTCGCTCGGGGTAAAAAACCTCGAGATCGGCCATTTTTTCGCCGACGCCAATAAATTTTATGGGCACCCCTGTCACCGACTTAATCGAGAGGGCCGCACCGCCGCGGGCATCGCCATCCAATTTAGTTAAAACAAGTCCGGTGAGAGTGAGCGCCGCGTGAAACGCTTGAGCTACATTAACCGCCTCTTGGCCCAAAGCGCCATCGGCGACGAGGAGGATTTCGTCTGGCTGAATCTGCGCACTGAGTTGTTTAACTTCGGCAATTAAATTTTCATCGATCTGCAGGCGGCCTGCCGTATCGAACAGAATAACATCCGCGTTCTGCTCGGTAGCGCGGACGAGCCCTTGAGTGGCTATAGCCGTGACATCTTGGGTGGTGCGGTCTCCGTAAAAGCCGAGGGTTTCCTGTTGAGCCAGGATTTCTAGCTGATCGATGGCCGCCGGGCGGTAGACGTCGCAGGCGATCACGAAGGGGCGAGATCCTTTTTTCTTAAGAAATTTGCCCAATTTTACAGTTGTGGTGGTTTTACCTGAACCATGGAGACCGACCATGAGCACTTTAAGCGGGCGGCGCGGTGCCAATTCGGTGGTGCCTTCGCCTAATAAGCGGACGAGTTCATCATTGATGATCTTAATTATCTGTTGCCCAGGCGTGACTGATTTAAGGACATTTTGTCCCGTGCACTGCAACTGGACGCGGTCGATAAATTCACGGGCGACCTTAAAGTGGACATCAGCCGACAAGAGCGCGGCGCGCACTTCTTTGAGGGCATCCGCCATGTTGGCTTCGGATAATTGGCCGACGCCACGGAGGTTGCGCAGTGCGCCGGTTAGTTTTTCAGTGAGGCTTGCGAACATGAGAAGCCGGATTCTAGGTATCACTCGCTCGGCGACAAGCGGCAAGTATCGCTTGCCAGCGAGCCCCTCCGCCCCGAAGGTCTTGCTCAAATGATTCCCGCTCCGCGCACTGTCGCTATCGTAGGCCGCCCTAATGTGGGCAAAAGCCGTCTGTTTAATCGCTTGGCCCGTAAACGCATTTCAATCGTTCACGATATGCCTGGGGTCACCCGCGACGTGGTTAACGCTGAGGTTAAAGATGGCGGCTATACTTTACTCGATACCGGTGGCATTGGCTTAACCGGGAGCGACACGCCGGCGCGCATTACCAAAGCTTCAGAATTACAGGTCAGTTTTGCAATCGAGGCGGCAGGGGTCATCGTCTTTGTCATCGACGCTCGCGAGGGTGTTACCGCGCTTGATGAGCGGATTGCTCAATTACTGCGCCGGAGCAAAAAAACGGTGCTCCTTGTTGCCAATAAGGCGGACAGTGGTGAGGAAAAAATTGCCGAAGTTTCGAGCTTCTTCCGTCTGGGCTTCGGCAAGCCCTTCTACTTGTCGGCGGAACATGGCAACGGTGAAGCCGAGTTACGGGATGCAATTTTAGCTAAACTCGGGCCGATGCCTGAACTAACCGAGCTCGATAAGGAACGGTTGAGCATTTGTTTTGTTGGTCGACCTAATGTCGGTAAATCCTCGCTCAGTAATCGGCTGCTGAAAAGCGATCGTCTCATTGTGAGTGATCAACCGGGCACCACGCGTGACGCCGTGGAGCTTGATTTTACTTATATTAGTCGGGAAGGGAAACCGTGGCCTTTTCGCTTGATCGACACGGCGGGCATTCGCGCCGCCACCAAATTATCGTCGTCCGTCGAATATTTCTCTCGTTTGCGTTCCTTGGAGGCAATTCACAGCGCCGATGTTGTTTTCATGGTTTTAGATGCCATGGAGGGGGTCACGCAGCAGGATCAGTCGATTGCGGGCGAGATCGTTAAAGCGGCCAAACCCATTGTGATCGTCGTTAATAAATGGGACTTGGTGCACAAGGCTTTCAGTGGTGGGGAGAACTCAGCCGTCGAGAAATTTGCGACGGAGCGCGAGTTCCGTGAGCATTTTGAGAAAGCCATGTTTGAGAAATTATTTTTTACGCCCGGTGCGCCGGTGATGTTTGTGTCTGCGCTCACGGGTCATGAAATTACCCGCATGCTTAAATCTGCCCGCGCGCTCAATCGGCGCTTGGACACGAAGATCCCTACCGCTAAATTAAATGCTGCCATTATCCGCCTAGCCGAGCGGACGCCGCCGCCTAGTACATATAATATTCGCTTCCGGATTTATTATGCTACCCAGACCAGTACGCGCCCCTTCCGAATGAAATTGTTCTGCAATCAGGAACGCAGCCTGACGGAGTCTTATCGTCGTTACCTTGAAGCGGGACTTGTTAAGGAATTCGATTTGGACGGCTGCCCAATTCATTTTGATCTCATCGGTAAGAAAAAACAAAGCGTGGCTGATCGCCTAGCGGCTAAAGGTCAGCGCCAAAATCTGGCGCGAGCCGAAACCGCCGGGGTCGATGAGGACGGGTTCGACGACTAAGCTATGCGGCGGATTGTTTTTATGGGCTCGGATGGCATTGCGCTGCCCGTCTTGAATTGGCTGGTGAGCGCGGCGCAGGATTGGGTGGAGGTGGTTGCTATTTTCACCCAGCCTGATCGAGCGGTTGGCCGAGGGCAAAAAATCTCCGCGAACGCTATTAAAACGTGGGCATTAGCGCAGGGCCTGCCTGTGCACCAACCAGTCAAATTAGGTAGCGTCGAACGTGAACAATTAGCCGCATTGCAGCCTGATATCACTTTGGTCATGGCGTATGGGCACATTTTACGGCCGGAATTGATTAATACCCCGCCCGGGGGAACCCTTAATCTCCATACCTCGATTTTGCCCTCGTATCGGGGCGCTTCACCAATCCAAACGGCCATTGCCTCAGGGGAGACGACGACGGGGGTCACTCTCATGCGTATCGTGCCTGAACTGGATGCTGGGCCAATTGCTGGGCAGGAATTAGTAACAATTGATTCGCTCGATACAGCGCTCGAGGTGGAGGCAAAATTGGCACAGGCCAGCGTGAGATTGTTGCAGCGTTTATTGCCACCTATCTTCGCGGGTTCCCAGATTTTTACCGAGCAGAATTCGGCGGTCGCAACTTTTTGTAGGCGGCTGGAAAAATCTGATGGTGGACTTGATTTTAATGCGCCTGCGCGAGTGCTGGCGGCACGGATTAACGGCCTCGCGCCTTGGCCGAGCTGCACAGTCTTGATCAATGGTCAGTTGATCAAACTAGGCTTGGCCGACGTGAGTAATTTAACCCAGTACCAGCCGGTCGGTGCGGGGGTGGTGTATGGCGCAGACGCCGCTGGGCTCCTCGTCGATACGGGGCAAGGCTTGCTGCGCTTGCGGCAAATGCAACGTCCCGGCGGTAAGATGCTGTCGGCGGCTGAATTTTTACGGGGTTTCCCGGTGCCCGCCGCGACTGCGCTGTCCTGCCAGATGATGGCCCCGCTCGTGGCCCCGCGGACCTTTTCACGCTCGAAAGGCTAAGGCTTGTTTTTTTCAAAGTTTTCCTGAACATAGCCTTATGCGTAGTAATTTATTACGAGCGGGTAGTTGGCTGATCGTGCTTACCACGGCCGGGTGGGGACAAACTTACTCCGACAATGTTCGCGTGGAATTAGCCAATCTCCGTCAGGATGTCCTGTTGCTGACGCAGCGGGTAGGTGAATTATCCATGACGGTGGAGCAACTTAATCGGGATAATAGTTCGCTCCAAAATAAAGCGAATCAAAGCTACGCAACCATTGAGCAGCTCAATAAGGCTGTCGCGGAGATTAATCGTACGCTGCAAGCAGGCCTGAGTGAACAAAAACGTGATACGCTTAATCACGTGAGCGCGCAAATGGAGCGACTCGCTCGACAAACCCAAGCAGCTATTGATGCTCTGGCAAAAAACCAGGCGACGCGGCCAGCGCTGCAAACGTCTTTTTCGGAAGAATTCCCCAAGGAGGGTATTAATTATACGGTCCAAGCGGGTGACACGCTTTCTGGTATTGCGAAAAAAAATGGGGCAAAGCTCAGTGATGTGCGCAACGCCAATAAAATTGCGGACGATACGCGTATTCGCGTCGGGCAAACTCTTTTTATTCCTCAGGGAAAATAATTATGGCTACTTCAAAATCACGACTGGGCCGCGGTTTGGGTTCACTTATCACGAGTGGAACTACTGCACCTAAATCAGCGCCGACTCCGGTCGGCACCCCGCTTGCCGCCCCTCAGATGGTCACCGATGGTCTCCCTGGCTATCGTGAATTGGCGGTTCATCTTGTTGAGCCTAATCCCTATCAGCCCCGCAAGGAATTCTTGCCGGAGGCACTCACGGAATTGGTTGAGAGTATTCGGGCCGAAGGTCTGCTGCAGCCAATTGTAGTGCGGGCCGTTGGTGAGAAATTTCAGCTGATTGCAGGGGAGCGCCGCTGGCGGGCTTTCCAGCTGTTAAAAATTAAAACTATTCCGGCGCGGGTGATGACTTCCAGCGACTCCTCTTCGGCTTCATTGGCGCTGATTGAAAATTTGCAGCGTGCTGATTTGAATGCGCTAGAGGAAGCTCACGGTTACGCCAGTTTGATTCGGGATTTTGACCTAACCCAAGATGCGGCGGCCCAGCGCGTGGGGAAGGGGCGGGCTTCGGTGGCTAATGCACTGCGGTTGCTTGCCTTGGAAACCGAACTGCAAGGCTACATCAGCAAAGGCTTACTGAGCGTCGGTCATGCAAAAGTTTTATTGGGTGTCGAAAATTCCCGTGAGCGGGTGGCGCTCGGTCGGCGCACTCTTGAGCAGGGCTTGAGCGTTCGGGCACTCGAAGAATTACTGCAGCATCACGGTGGTGGGTCTGGAAAAAAGCGAAAGATGCCGGCCGCGACGGCTACAGCGTTGTCCGATATCGAAAAGAAAATCACGTCGCATCTGGGAGCGCGGACGACGCTCAAGCATTCGCCAAAGCGGGGGCGCATTATGATCGAATATCAGGGGAACGACGATCTGTCCCGCGTGCTGGAAAAGATGGGTGTGCGCTTGTAGGCCGCGGAGCTACGCTTATTTTTTAGAGGCTAAGCTCGGCAGAAGGTTGGTCTTAACTAACCGACCATATAAATCCCGCATCGCTGATTCAGCCGCATCCTCTAACGCGCTGGCGGTATCATAGGATCGATTGAGTCCCCAGTGTCCACTGGCGTGCGGCCAGAAAATTGCACTACTGCTAATTAGACCGAGATCTTTTTCTCCAGCTGCGCTGTGGATGCTAGCGCTGAAAGTGCAATCGGCGTGGCCGCTTCGTCCGATCCGCCATTCGACTAGGCGAATTACAATCTGGGTCACCCCTTGGGCTCCTTGAGTGCCAGCTTTAAGCTGTTCGATCCGGCCCGGATATCCTCGTTTCTGGAATATGTTAATTAACCGTCCCGCTAGGGCTTCGGCGATATCATCATCAAGAAAGGGGCGCCAAGTAGGGGGAACATCGATCGCTACTTGAAGGTCGACTGTTTGGATGGCTGGGTTGCTGGAAGCCGCGGGCAACGTCGCTCCGCTCAGCGCGGCGGTCGCAAGGGCCAAGACAAAACATAATCTAAAGCAAGGAGCTGGGCGCATGGTGGTGGATCGATACCCTAACACTCTGCCTACATTGGCTGATTTCAGCGATTTGGCAAATTTCTCTTATTATTCTATTCTGGAGAGAGCCGTTGGGCTTCACCAGCCAGGCCAGAACTTTGGTTGACAAAGCCCCTCGGACTACGTTTTTTTGCCTCTTTATGAGTCTGCTAATTGGTATTTTAACTTTTGTCCTGATCATCACTTCGCTCTTCTTGGTGCTCGTTGTCCTCATGCAGCGCGCCAAAACTGATGGCGGTATGGGCTCGGCCATGGGCGGCGGCAGCATGGAGTCAACTTTTGGTGCGGAAACTGGCAACGTGCTCAGTGGTGCCACCATTAAGGCAGCAATCATTTTCTTCGTGGTGAGCTTCACCCTTTATTTAGCCCATATTTATCAGTCAAAGCACCTAGTGGCTGCTGATAGTAAGCTGCCTCAGGTTATCAGTGCTCCGGCCGCGACGAGCGCCCCTGCGCCAGTAAAACCTGTAACTCCGGTGCCGGGTGCAGCAAAGAAGCCTTAAGTTTTATTTAAGCCCGGTTTTATACCGGGCTTTCTTTTTGGTGCTCCTCGCGAGCAATTGTCCGGCAGTCGCTGCCCCGCTGGAGCTGTTCCGGCCTCCGGCACGATTTATTTCTGGTAGTCGGCCTGATCAGACTGAGGGAGCCCGTATTCTTTATACCTTTCACCAAGCAGGAAGGAATGGGTCTTACTGGTTAGCGTTCGAACTTCGAGTCATGCCAAGGCAGGGCGCTGATCGGATTATGATGGGCGAATTGCATGGTGGGAGTAATGCCCTTGGCCCCATCTCGCGTTTGACGTTAACATTTCCTGACGGTGAGCAGCGCTGGCTGCTGCAAAGCGGTCCGCAGTCAGTGGCGTGGCGCTGGCCGGGTGGTTCGGGTGAGACAGGCGTGCTGACAAGTAACGAATCTTTACAGCCTATCGCCGGTACCGATCTAACCCCCTTTGATTTACAGATGCCTTTCCTTTATTGGACTGACTTTATTTATGAGGGCGTGGCGAAGGTTCGCGGGCGTCCAGCCCATAGCTTTCTGCTTTATCCACCAGTCGAGCAGGGCGCCTCGCTGATTAATTTAACGGGTGTTCGCGTGCTGCTTGATACGGAGTTTCAGGCGTTCATGCAGGCCGAGCTGCTCGGGTCTACGGGCACGATCACCAAGACGATTACTATACTTAATTTAAAAAAAGTTGGCGAACAGTGGCTGCCGAAATCAATCGATATTCGTAATCATCTGACCCGGGCTAAAACCCGCCTGACAATAATCGCGGCGGCGCTCGATGTGTTATGGCCCGAAAACTTTTTTTCACCAGCCCTCTTGGCCTTGCCCGCGCCGGCCGTGCCGCTTGCAAAGCGTCAGTCGCTCTGAAGCTATGTCGACTAAAACGAATCGGCCATTTCCACTGATCCTTGAAGTTGATTTTTTGGATCGTCTGCATGAACCGGTCCGTGATGGCAAGGCGGCGTCTGTGAGTGCCATTATTCGCACAGCGCTGGAGCGTTATGATTTTGAGAAAGTGATCGTGATGCACCCTCAGCAGTTACAAGTTTCGGTGCGTTTGCCAGGAGAGATACGTAAAAATTTAAAGCGGCTCGCGCGAACTAAGCACACCAGTATCAGTCATTTGGTACGGGCCGCAGTGGAGGCTTACCTCCCGAGCTTAGAAATCCCGGTCGCGGCTAAGCGTCAAACCGCACGGCGTAAATTGGCCCGTAAGCCGCAGCGCAAGGGTTGAGCGCTGCCGACGCGGTCGGCTGGGTAGCGGCTATGACATCATCATGGGCAAGGGTTGGCTTGCGTTCGGAAACATGGCTTAGTTATTTCTTTCACTATGAGTACGCCTTTACCGCTGTCTAGTTGGGCTAAAAATATCTCGCCATCGCCGACCCTCGCGATTGATGCCAAGGCCAAGGCCTTGCAGGCCGCGGGTGAGGACGTGTGCAGTTTCGCCGCGGGAGAACCTGATTTCGATACGCCGCAATTTATTAAGGATGCAGCCATTGCGGCGCTGCAATCAGGTAAGACTAAATACGCACCGACCCCAGGAATCGAGCCGCTGCGCCAGGCCATCGCTGATCGTTATCTGGCGGAGTATGGTTACAAAATAACTTCCGGCCAAGTCGTCGTGTCGCCGGGTGGGAAATATTCCTGCTATCTCGCAGTTTTGGCAACTTGTAGTCCTGGGGACGAAGCGATTGTCCCTGCGCCTTACTGGGTGAGCTATCCCGAGATGATCAAGCTCGCTGGGGCGACCCCTCAGTTTGTCCTCTGTGATGACCGCGCTGGTTTTAAATTAACGCCCGCTTTGTTGGAAGCAGCCATCACGCCTCGGACAAAGTTATTGATTCTCAATTCTCCTTCGAATCCAACAGGTGCGATTTATTCACGCGCCGAACTCAGTGCGTTGGCAGAAGTTGCCGTGCGGCATAATCTCTACGTGCTCGCAGACGAAATGTATGAGCATTTAATTTATGACGGCCATGAGCCCGTAAATTTTGCGACGCTGAGCGCCGCCGTCGCGGAGCGGACCATTACGGTGGCTGGTTTTTCAAAAACTTACGCCATGACCGGCTGGCGCCTCGGGACGCTGGTGGCACCGCTGCCGATCGCCAAGGCCTGCTCCGAGTTACAAAGTCAGATGTCATCAAATGCTACGACTTTCGCTCAATATGGGGCGCTCGCTGCCCTCAAAGAGAAAGCGCAGGCCGTGGCGGCTCTGGGCGAAATGAAAACGGCTTTCGATCGTCGTCGCCGCTACCTCCACGCTGAGCTCAATCGCATTCCAGGAGTGAGCTGTTTACTGGCCGGTGGAGCATTTTATCTATTTCCTAATATTTCCAGCTTCGGTCTGAAGGATGCTGATTTTTGCGCCCGTTTGCTAGAGCAGGAGAAGGTGGCGGCGGTCCCCGGCTCAGCCTTTGGGGCTGAAGGTTACCTGCGCCTGAGCTATGCCACGTCTGATGAAATTCTGCGCAAGGGCGTTGAACGGTTGACGCGGTTTTGTGCAACGCTAAGGCGCTAAGCCTGTTCCTACTTAACAGCCCCCGATCGCAGCTTACAGAGGGCTGCGACTGGAGTTAGGCTTTTTTATTCAAGACTCATTGCCAAGGCGCTCGCGCGGGTGATTGCGGGGCGGAGGGTGACCTATTTGCGGGCAAGCGATGCGCGGCGAATGGACAAGATATGCGGCGCAGCCTGAATAAAAGTGTGCGATAGTGCTGAGTCCCTCAGCGAGGAGTAATTATGAAAATCAAACTCAAGCAGGTTGGCCTCAGTTTAATATCACCGCCTAGTGAGACTAGGCGCGATACGGTCAATGAGCGTCGTTCTGCTGCAGACCAAAATAATCTGGTCGGGCACTGGACCTACGGGGTCGTCGGGCGCGATCCGCATCCGTCACAGGCAGCGGGCGGAGCTCCCCAGCGGGTGCGTGCGCGACAGACAGAACCGCGCACAGCGGAGCACTGTCATGCACGCACGCTGCGACGCGCTCCGGCTCATATCGGCTGAATGCGGAACATGGACCAGGCTTGCACGACGAGTTGACTCGTCGTTTGGTGACATATTTCGTTCGCAGAAATGAAAGCTGTATCCAGGCGCTTCCTGATCGTGTGCTGGGCGGGGGTTCTGTTTATGCTTATTGATGCTGGCTGGGATAAATTGAGCGACTCACACCATTTTTTTAATGGCGGTCATTTTTATTGGATTTTAGCGCTCCCCACTTGGATTGCTCAGTTCGTTTTTTTAGGCATCTGGAATCCGCTGAAGCTTTTTCAAGAATTCGCCGGCTGATTAGAATTCCTGAGCTGCATAGCCTGGGGCTTAGCGTGAGGCGCATTTTTATCAAGCACCTCCCTCGCAATGGTATTCTTGGTTTTCCGAAATGCATGTTCGCTTCAGCTAAGTGCATTTTTATCGCCGGCGCTGCATTTGGGAAGGTCACGTAAGGTCACGGCGACGATACGGTTAACGCATTCCTCGAGAAAAGAATACTGTGACAAATTTCTTGCAGGAATGTGATATTTGACCACTTAGTTAGGTCGTATATGAGCGATCACGATCACGCAGGTCCCGAAACAAAAGAAGGCATTGAACTCATCTTGGCGACGAAGCCATTTGCGCAAGATAGTTTGGTGCGCAGTTGGTGGGTGATTGTGTCTACGGCGCTCCTGATCGTGGCTACCTTGGCAGGGACGGTGTGGAATCTTAATTTAGGGCTTCAGCTCGTCTGTAGCGTTATCGCCGGCCTGCTCATGACGCGTTTTTTCGTCATTTATCATGACCAACAACATTATGCAATTTTGCCTCGCTCCAAACTGGCGGAAGGGCTGATGCGGATTTATGGCATTTTAGCGCTCAGTCCGAGCAGCGTATGGCGCAGTTCGCATAACCATCACCACAATCACAATTCCAAGCTGCGTGGGTCACACATTGGATCTTATCCAATTATGACCACCGCGCAGTTTAAGAAAAGTTCGCGGGCTAAGCGCTTCGGCTATTTATTTATCCGCCATCCGCTGACGATCATGTTTGGTTACCTTTTCATGTTTTTCCATGGAATGTGCATCAAGCCATTTATCAATCACCCCCTGAAACATTTTGACTGTTTCTTAGCGATGGTCGTTCATTTTTCCATCAGTGCCTTGCTTTTGATTTTTGGCGGTTGGAAAATGTTAATCCTCACTCAGCTGGTGCCGCATTTTGTAATGCACGGTATCGGGGCTTATTTCTTTTATGCTCAGCATAATTTTCCGGGTGTTTCGTTCAGTGATAAAGATGGCTGGACCTACGAAAAAGCCGCTCTGGAGTCATCGAGTATGATGTACACTGGCCGCATCCTTGGTTGGTTCACGGCCAATATCGGTTATCATCACATTCATCATTTGAATTCGCGGATTCCCTTTTACCGTTTACCGGAAGTGCTGAAGGCGATTCCCGAATTACAATCGCCTAAGACGACCTCCTTGTGGCCCACGGACATCATCCGCTGTCTGCGTCTGAAAGTTTGGGATGTTGAGTCCCAAAAAATGGTGAGTGTGCGCGGCTTATAAGCCCATTTACCCCGGCCATGAATTTCACGGCTGCGCAGATCGCGACTCAGGTTCAGGGCGAGGTAATCGGTGATGGTACGATCCTTCTTTCGGGCTTAGCCGCCGCGGCTGGGGCTAAGGCCGGTGAGATAACTTTTGCTGAAAAGGACAGTTATTTTGCGGCCGCAGAAGCGAGTGCTGCCTCCGCGATCTTGGTGGCAGGTGCTTTTACCTCTAGCACTAAAGTGCTGATTCGAGTCTGTAATGCCCGCGTCGCGGCAGCGCAAGTGCTCGAGCTATTTTTCCCAGTGGCTCACTACGCACCGGCGATTCATTCTAGTGCTATTGTTGATCCTACGGCTAAAATCGATCCCACCGCGCATATCGGACCCAACTGTGTCATCGGCGCGGGCACTATCATCGGGGCGCGGGTGGTCTTAATCGGCGGCAATCATTTAGGGTCCGATTGCCGTGTTGGTGATGACACTCGCTTGTATCCTCACGTAGTGCTCTACGCGGGAACGCAACTGGGGCGCCGTGTGGCGATTCATGCTGGCACCGTGATTGGAGCTGATGGTTACGGCTATGTTTTCGATCAAGGTCGGCATCGTAAAATCCCCCAAGTCGGAAATATAATCATCCACGATGACGTGGAGATTGGCGCGAATTGCACCATGGACCGAGCCGCCCTGAGCTCCACCATTATTGGCGAAGGCTGCAAAATAGATAATCTCGTGCACTTCGGGCATAATGTCATTTTTGGAAAACATTGCTTGGTCATGGGGCAATGTGGAATTGCTGGGAGTACTCAATTTGGTGATTATTGCGTTATTGCCTCGCAGACGGGCGTAACCGGACATCTCAAAATCGGTCGCCAAGTCACCGTAGGAGGAAAATCAGGAGTGACGCGGGATGTCGCTGACGGCGAAACGGTGATGGGTTTTCCAGCTGTGCCCGATAAACAGGCTAAGCGGCAGTGGATTGGTATTCAGAAATTACCCGAGATGATCTTGCGGATGCGCGAATTGGAAAAACAGGTAGCTGCGCTCACCGCTCGTCTCGGTTAACTTTAGTAACGAGTCAAAGTGCACTGACCCTGCTGGCTGGTAGTGCTTGCCAGTGAATCAAGTAAGGATCGCTTTCACGACTTCGCCGTGAACGTCGGTGAGGCGATATTGGCGCCCTTGGAATTTAAAAGTTAGGCGAGTATGATCGATTCCCAGGCAGTGGAGAATCGTAGCTTGAAGATCGTGAATATGGACGGGATTAGCGACCACGTTGAACCCGAAATCATCAGTCGTGCCGTGGGTAATGCCGCCCTTGATACCGCCGCCTGCCATCCAGATGGAGAAAGCTTTGCCATGGTGGTCACGACCGTAGCGATCACGATTAGCGTCACCTTGCGCGTAAGGCGTCCGGCCAAATTCGCCGCCCCAAATAACTAAGGTTTCATCAAGTAGCCCGCGTTGCTTGAGGTCTTTAATCAGAGCAGCACTGGCTTGGTCGACATCGAGGGCCAGGCGCGGTAGGTGCTCGTGTAGCCCGCCATGATGGTCCCAGTCACGGTGGTAAAGCTGAATGAAACGTACGCCGCGCTCAGCGAGGCGGCGGGCGAGGAGACAGTTGCGCGCAAAGGAACCTGGTTCTTTTACATCAGCACCATAACTTTCTAGGGTAGCGTTAGTCTCGCCGGTCAGGTCCATGAGTTCCGGCACACTGCTTTGCATTCGATAAGCCATTTCAAATTGGCTGATGCGAGTTTCAATTTCGGGATCACCACTTTGGCTGAGTTGTTGACGATTGAGATCTGCAATCCCGTCTAACATGAGACGTCGGCGCTCACGAGTGAGGCCGGGAGGATCATTGAGGTACAGTACGGGTTCGCCCGCAGCGCGAAATTGGACGCCTTGATGTTGACTCGGAAGAAATCCACTGCCCCAGAGGCGCGCGAGTAAGCCCTGACCTGAGCGAGCTTTGTTGATCGAGATAAGTACCACAAAAGCAGGCAGATTTTCATTGAGACGGCCGAGACCGTAGTCGGCCCAGGCACCCATGCTAGGGCGGCCGGGTAGTTGACTGCCACTTTGGAAAAAGGTGATCGCGGGGTCGTGATTAATTGCCTCCGTGTGCATCGATCGAATCACACAGATTTCGTCCGCGATACTGCGAGTATGGGGCAACAAATCACTGATGACGGTGCCGCTTTTACCGCCCGGCTTGAAATCAAATTTGCTGGGTTGAACCGCGAAGCGAGCTTGGGAAGCGACCATTCCCGTGATGCGCTGGCCGCGACGAATCGAATCCGGAAGGTCTTCGTTGAAGCGTTGGCGGAGGAGGGGTTTGTCGTCGAGTAGGTCGAGGTGCGAAGGTCCTCCTGACTGAAAAAGACAAATAACGCGCTTCGCCTTTGGGGCGAAATGGGGCAGGCTAGGGAGGCCCCCAAATTTAGGCGTAGGGGTAAAGAGAGGGCTGCCGGCTAGCGTGGGGGTGGGGCCTGCGAAGGCGCTGGGGTTAAGCAACTGCGTCAGTGCAGCTGTCCCTAAGCCGAGTCCCGATTTGATTAAAAAATCACGCCGTGAATAAAGTTTCTGATAATTATGGCAGGACATGGCGGTTAATTTTTAGTGATCGTTTCATCCAAACTCAGAATCATGCTGGCGACGGCCGTGGCCGCGGCGAGTTCAGCTGGTGGGAGAAGGGGATCCATGGGGGAGGCACCCACTTTGACAAAAGCGTAAGCATCAGATCCATGGGCGGTGAATTCTGCACGAAGTCTGGCGAGCGTTGTCGCGAGTACGTGCGCCTCGCTGGGTCTTGGGTGGCGACCGGTGGCGAGTCGAAAAGCGAAAGCTACGCGGGCCGTATCATCCTTGCCGCCTTCATGTAAGAGGCGGGTGCCAAGTTGGCGGGCAGCCTCAAGGTAGCCTGGTTCATTCCAGAGGGTGAGCGCTTGGAGAGGCGTGTTTGTCCGCGCTCGGCGCACGGTGCAGTATTCACGATCTGGCGAATCGAAAGTCGTCATAGCTGGGTGCGGGACAGTGCGTTTCCAAAACGTATAGAGACTACGGCGGTGAAGTTCTTCGCCCGTACTCACGCCCCAAGTGGTGCTGGGATAGGGAGCATCGACGACAATGCCCTCATAAAGTTTTTCGGGTTGATAGGGGTAGACGCTCGGACCACCCAGATGCGGCGAGAGCAGGCCGGAAACAGCTAAAGCTTGATCACGAATGAGCTCAGCCGGCAGCCGCACGCGGGGGCCGTGGGCTAGTAAACGATTTTCTGGGTCGCGGGCTGCGAGTTCGGGTGTGGTGGCGCTTGCTTGTCGGTAAGTCGAGGAAAGCACGAGCGTTTTGAAGAGTTTTTTCACGTTCCAGCCGCCATCAATAAAATCGCGTGCTAGCCAATCCAGTAATTCGGGGTGGCTGGGCCATTCGCTCTGCGAGCCAAAATCTTCGAGGGTTTTTACTATGCCTGTGCCAAAAAGCTGGGCCCAAAAGCGGTTCACGACGACGCGAGCGGTTAGCGGATGATTCGGCTGAGTGAGCCATTGCGCTAGGCCCAGGCGATTGTGCGGTGCCCCTGTAGGCCAAGGTGCAATCAAAGCTTCGGGCACGCCTGCGGTCACCGGTTCGCCAGGAGCATCATAGTTGCCGCGTTTGAGGACAAAGGCGGGCCGAGGTTGCGGGAGTTCCTGCATGACCATCGCAGTCGGTAAGCTGCGCTGGAGGGCTAGATAGGAACCCCACACGCGGTCTCGCTCAGGAGAAGTGATCAAGGCATTGGTGAGCCACGTGCGCTCTAGCTTGGTCACCGTCGTTGGCTGGGTTTCAAGTTGGGCAAGCACTCGGGGGAGGGCACTCGTCGCAAAGCGAGCGTTGATGATATCGGCGTCGAGGGCTCTGGGGAAGGCGACTAGATCATCAAAGGCGCCGTGCCAGCGTTGGCTGACTTTCGCATTATCGGCGCCAATAAGAAAATTCGCTTTGGGTTGTTCCCCAACTACCCCATCGTAGATCGCACGCGTGCGCAGTTCGTGGCCGTCAAGAAAGACGCGCAAGTTGGCCGCTTGTCTTCCACCTGTATAAACAATGGCTACATGGCGCCACTCTCCGGGGTGGATAGCAGCTCCTTCGGTGCGAAGGATGAGCGCGTAAACAGGCAAGCGATCGCTGAAGGTAATTTCGATTTCGCCATCGATAAGGCGAATCTCTCGGCCTTTGCCGTACTGGGAGTCAAAGGTTGATCCTAGGTGGTTAACATTAGAAAACAGTGCAACATCGCGTGGATTATCAGCGGCAGGTTTTAACCAAAAAGCTAAGGTGAGGCCTGATTTAGCGCTGAAATCAAGGATGGTACCGGGAAGGATGGGCGCAGGTTTTTCGAGATCGGGGGTCCAGCCGTTGGTTTGGTCAGCATTCGTTAGGGTTGGCGTGATCTTAGATAAAAGATCAAGGCCAGGGTTAGCCTTCGTGAGCTGAGTGGCGTCCGAAATTAGCGAATGAATGCGAGGAGCATTGTCTGGGGCCCATCGCCACGCTTGCCGAATGGCGGTGAGAGACGCATCGAGGTCGCCTAGTTTTTTCTGCTGCGCACTAAGAGCTTGTTGTTGCTCCCGAGTCGGCGCGGGAATCATGGGCACAGCATTGGCGACTCGGCCGTCTTCACCATGCTCGGGGACATTATTAAAAAAGGCAGTTAGCTGGTAAAAATCTTTTTGGCGAATCGGATCAAATTTATGATCGTGGCATTTGGCGCATTCCATGGTGAGGCCGAGCCAAGCAGTGCTGAGCGTGCGGACGCGGTCGGCTACATATTCGAGGCGATATTCTTCATCAACAATACCGCCTTCTGAATTGATGACATGATTACGAGCGAAGCCAGTCGCAATGCGCTGCTCCAAGCTTGGCTGAGGCAGGAGGTCGCCCGCGATTTGCTCCGTGATAAAGCGATCATAGGGTAAGTTAGTGTTAAAGGCCTCGATAACCCAATCACGCCAGCGCCACATGGTGCGGGAGGAATCGTTATTGAATCCATGCGTATCAGCGTAGCGAGCGGCATCGAGCCATTCGATTGCTTGGCGTTCCCCGAAATGAGGCGAAGCCAGCAACCGATCAACTGCTGTGCTATAGGCTTTTTCCCCGTGGCGTTTGACCTCGGAGATAAAAGTATCGAGCTCGCTCGGCGTCGGGGGGAGGCCGATCAGATCAAAACTGGCTCGACGCAACCACGTCTCAGGTGCTGCAAAATGGGCGGGGGGTAAACTCTCTCTTTCTAACCGAGATAACACAAAATTATCGAGCGGCGTGCGGGGCCAGTGGGTTGCTTTCACCTGCGGAGGAATTGGCGTTTTCGGTGGAACGAAAGCCCAGTGTCTTTCATAGGCAGCGCCTTCGGCTATCCAACGGCGAATGAGTGCGGTCTGCTCGGGGGTGACGTGTTTGTTCGAGCTCGGCGGTGGCATCTGCTCTTCTTCGTCTTTAGAAAGCAGTCTAAACATGAGTTCACTCTCATTGGGTTGGCCGGGGGTAATGACAGCATAGCCATCGCGATCGGCGGTGGCACTATCGCGATCATCGAGGCGAAGTTTGGCCTCGCGATGATTAGGATCCTGGCCGTGGCAGTGAAAGCAATTCTCCGAAAGGATCGGCCTGATATCGCGATTAAATTCCAGCTTATGTGGCGCGCTGGCGACGACCGAGCTGCCGGTGGATAATAGCAGGATAGCTGCCCGAATGAGGGTAATTAAACGCATTAGCATTAACAGAAACTAAAATTGGGAGCAGGCGGCTTACGATTACAAGAATTTGCTGATTAGACTTTTTTAACAAAGCAGGCTTTGAGGGCCATCGGGCTTCCCTCAATTTTGCAGGCAATTTCATGATCACCATCCTGTAGCCGGATGTTTTTGGCTTTGGTGCCTGCTTTGAGTACTTGGGAGCCACTGCCTAATTTTAAATCTTTTATTAAGGCCACGGTATCGCCTTCGGAGAGGGAAGTACCATTGGCGTCCTTAACGATTCGTGCGGTCTCTGCGGGTGCCTCTTTAGGCCATTCATGACCACATGTAGCGCATTCCCAGTGATCGGGATGGCTAATGACATCCTCTAAGGTGCAGGCAGGACAGGACGGGTTTTGCATCGCTAAAATTGGTGGCTTTTAGTTGTTAGGTGCAAGCTGCTTTGCAGAGAGAGCAGCTCTTTTTAACTCCGGTAAATCAGCCCCCTCTCAGTCGCGCCATGCGCCATGGGTATGCGTAATTTGGTGATGATTATCGTGGGAGTTATCGCCTCGCTATTTAATATCACCGATAATTTTTGGGCTCGTCTCGCGCTGCTCTCGCTTGCTTCATAGTCTGATAGTCGCTCAGGTAATTTGTTAAGCTTACCCCTATGGTTTGGTCTCAAGTTTACGCCCCGCTCGGCGGAGTTGGTTTATCGGCACTCGTAGCCGCATTGCCGGTAGTAATATTACTCGCGTTGTTGGCTTTCTGGCATGTGGCTGCGCATCGCGCCGCATTGGCTGGCTTATGCGCCGCAGGGCTCATCGCTATCTTTGTTTATCGCATGCCCTCGCCGTTAGCGTTTGCCGCGATGGGCTACGGTGCCGCTTTTGGACTTTTCCCGATCGGCTGGATCGTACTCAACGCTATTTTTCTTTATAATCTTTCGGTGGAGACTGGCGGTTTTTTGGTTCTGCAACGCCAAGTTGCCGGCATCTCGGGCGATCGTCGCATTCAAGCGCTGCTGATCGCCTTTAGCTTCGGGGCTTTCATCGAAGGCGCGGCGGGTTTTGGTGCGCCGGTGGCGATTAGCGGAGCCTTATTAATTGGCTTGGGGTTTCGTCCGCTCGAAGCGGCTAAACTCGCTTTGATCGGTAACACTGCCCCAGTGGCATTTGGAGCCCTCGGCACTCCCTTGCTCACCTTGGCAAAAATTACTGAGCTGGATGTCTCCGCGCTCAGCGCGATGGTGGGTCGCCAGCTTCCTTTCTTTTCACTTTTAGTACCGTTCTGGCTTGTCGCCGCTCAGGTTGGTTGGCGGGGGATGAAAGCCGTGTGGCCGGCCTGTCTCGTGACTGGAGCGAGTTTTGGTTTTACCCAGTTTTTTGTAAGTAATTATATTGGCCCTATGTTGGTCGATATCATTGCGGCAGTCGTCTCGCTCGCGGCGCTGACGGGGTTAATGCAATTCTGGCAACCCGTACCGGTGCCAAATCCGCCCACGCTCGCCGCAGCCGCCCCGGCACGTTCATCTGTGGGCTTAATCTGGCGTGCCTGGCTGCCTTGGTTATTGCTGTGCGCCCTAGTTTTTCTCTGGGGTCTGCCCATAGTTAAAAATACACTTAATCAACTTTTCGCTCCTGCCTATGCAGTCCCATGGTTGCATTTAGCGGTGCAGAAAATGCCACCGCTTGCGCCTCGCCCCGAGCTTGAATCAGCTCTGTTTGTGGTAAATTTCCTGTCGGCAACCGGCACCGCTTTATTGCTGGCGGGAATTTTGGCTGGCCTGTTGCTCGGCGTGAAACCGGGGAAACTTCTGGCGCTTTATGGCCAAACTTTTTGGAAAGTAAGATTATCATTACTGACGATCGCGCTCATGCTGGCCCTTGGTTTTACCACGCGATACAGTGGAACGGACACGACCATGGGGCTCGCGCTTGCTAGTACGGGAGTTTTTTTCCCTTTTTTCTCACCACTCATCGGTTGGCTAGGCGTGGCGCTGACGGGGAGCGACACTTCATCCAATGTCCTCTTTGGCAATTTGCAAAAAGTGACGGCCCAACAGCTCGGGCTCTCGCCAATTTTGATGGCCGCGGCTAATAGTTCCGGCGGGGTGATGGGTAAAATGATCGACGCTCAAAGTATCGTCGTGGCAAGTGTAGCAACCGGTGGTTATCCTGATAGCCCAGATGCCGGTACGGTTTTGCGCTCCGTTTTTTGGCACAGTATCGGACTCGCCTCGCTCGTTGGTTTACTCGTTTTTCTCCAGGCTTACGTGTGGACCAACATGATCCCCGGGCCTTGAGTTAGCCCTGCTGGTAGGCGTCGCGGAGAATCTGCATGGTGTGCCGTACCCGAACTGGCGAACCGATTTTTTTCAGGTGTACGTCGAGTTGCGTGAGGCAACCGATGTTGCCCGTGGCTAAAACTTCGGCGCCGGTAGCAATGATGGCGCGAGCTTTTTGCGCACCGAGAGCAGCCGCAATAGCCGGCTGATCCAGATTATAGGTGCCAGCGCTACCGCAGCACAGGTGTGCATCAGGGAGCTCGAGGAGCTCAATGCCAGGAATTGTAGCGAGCAACGCTCGCGGCTCTGCGCGTACTCCTTGTGCATTGGCGAGGTGACAAGCGTCGTGGTAGGCGACCCGCAGCTTTATTTGTGGTGAGTCGGCGGGCTGCCGCCAGCCAAGCTTCGCTAGAAATAAACTAACGTCTTGGACGCGATGACGGAAAGCTTCAGCGCGCGCTTCATCGGGTGTGCCGCTTAAAATTAAATGATATTCATGCATGGCCGAGCCGCACCCAGCTGCGTTCGTGAGGATCGCATCGATATCGGCTGGAAAGGCCGCGAGATTGCGCCGGGCAAAATCTTGCGCTGCCGACCGATCGCCAGTGTGCCAGGCTAAGCCGCCGCAGCATCCTTGATTACGTGGAACCACGACTTCGACACCCTGCTGCGTTAGCACAGCGATCGTCGCGGTATTGATGTCGGGGGCGAGCACTTGCTGGGCGCACCCTGTCAGCAATGCAACGCGGGCGCGACGCGGGCCAATTGCCGGAGTTACTTCACCCCATGATTCGGCGGGCGGCAGCGTGCTGGGGATCAAATCTAACATGGGCCGCAGCGCGTGAGGGATGAGGAAGCGAAAAAAAATAAATGCGCGCCCCACGATGGCCGCCGCGCGAAATCGAGCCGGATAAGGAATGGTGTGCGCGGCGAGCCAGTGACGGATTTTTTCAATAAACGGGCGGTTAAATTTACCTTGGGCCACCGCGCGAAACGGACTGATGAGATCGCGGTAGGGAACACCACTCGGGCAAGCGGGTTCGCAGGCGAGACAGCCGAGACAGCGATCGACGTGCGGTTGGGCGGCCGCCCAGGGAAGCGTGCCTTCCAAGACCTCCTTCATCAGAACAATTCGACCGCGTGGCGAATCCATCTCTTGGCCGAGCGCTCCATAGGTTGGACACGCCGCTAGGCAAAAACCGCAATGCACACAGGCATTAATCGCATGAGCCATCGGAGCTCCGAGTGAACCATGTTCGTCAGATTTTATATTATGCAGCATTTTAGGCGTCTAAGGGGAATCGATTTTCGGGATCAAGCGCGGCTTTTACTGCGGCAAAAATTGCGGGGCTCGGTGCAATGGCTTGCGACCAGAGCGGTCCGGTGCCGCGGATCCTGAGCGCGGGAACCCCTAACGTCGTCGCGGCGCCAGCCGGTAGCGCGACAAAAGCTAGATTACCGCCTGCGCTAATGTGCGCCCGCCCGCCGCACTGCTGGGTGGCGGCTAGGAGAGCCGGAAGTTGCAGGGGCGTGACCGCTAATTTAAAAAGTGAGTCGTCGGAGGAAGCCCAGCGAAATTCGGCAAGTGTCGTCCAAATTTGCCTAGCAGCAATATCGCTCAAGATTTCGCCGGGCCAGCGCGCGCAAATTTCTTGCGCAATTATTTGCAGTGGTTCCGCCGGGCCCGCGAGACGAATGAGCACGGCATCACCGGTTGGGTTGATATCAACGGCTTCAGCTTCCCAGCGACTACGGCCGAGGACTGTTAATATTTCTACGGCCGCGCTAGTCGTGGTAACCGGTATACGGAGAGTGAGAGTAGCCGCTGGTCTTGGGAAAACTTTGAGCGTTAGTTCAGTCAGCACTCCGTACCGGCCAAGACTGCCGACAAAGAATTTAGGTAGATCAAAACCTGCCGCATTTTTAACAACCTTGCCGCCGAGGCGGAGGATGCGACCGGCGCCATCAATAAATTGGACGCCTAAAATAAAATCGCGCAGACCTCCGTAGCGAAAACGCCCAGGACCACTCAATCCTGCAGCTACGGTGCCGCCGAGCGTGGCGCCGCTTTCCACTAGGGGCGGATCAAAGGGGAGGTACTGTCCTTTTTCTGCGAGGGCCGTGGCCAAGTCGCTGAGCCGCGTACCAGCCCGTGCAGTAAAGGTGTATTCATCAGGTTCATACTCGACGATGCCAGTGAGGGTGCGCGTCGATAATCGGACGACTGCAGCATTCACCGCGGAGAGTCGTGGCTTAGTTTGCGCGCCGACAGCTAGCACCGTCGAGTGCGCACGGACGGCATCGGCAAATTCTTTAACAGAGGAGGGGGTGAGGATCGTGCTCATTCGCGTGAAATGAGGCCGGCTTTTTCCAGCGGGTGTAGGCCATGGCTGACGAGTGCGGGTGCTTGTCCGTCCGGAAACATTTTACCTGGATTGGCTAAGCTTAAAGGGTCAAAAGCGTCGCGGATCCGGTGTAGGCAAGCCATCTCCTCGGGGTTGAACATCGCGGGCAGGTAGTCTCGCTTTTCTACACCGACGCCATGTTCGCCGGTGATCGAGCCACCTAGCTCCACGCACATGTTTAAAATTTTCCCCGCCAGAGCTTCTGCGCGTTCAAGTTCACCGGGATTACGGCCATTGTAGAGAATTAATGGATGGAGGTTGCCGTCACCCGCATGAAACACGTTGGCGCAACGCAGCTGAGCATCTCGAGTCATTTCCCCAATCCGGCGCAAGGCTTCACCGAGTCGGCGCCGAGGGACAACGCCATCTTGCACAATAAAATCAGGGGAGAGGCGACCCACTGCACTAAAAGCGCTTTTCCGACCTTTCCAAATAGCGAGACGCTCTGTGCTATCACGAGCTGGCCGCATTTCTACGGGTTTGCTCGCAGCAAGAATCGCATCCAAGCGCCCGCGTTCGGTGGCGACAATTTCACGCGGCCCCTCGAGCTCTACAATTAAAACTGCTGCGCAGCCCGCGGGGTAGTCCGCATGAACCGCCGCTGTTGCGGCCTCTAAAGCCAAGGCATCCATTAATTCAATTGCTCCGGGTAAGAGTCCACTCGCCACAATGGCAGAGACGGCATCGCCAGCTTCTTCCAAGGTGCGATAGCCGGCTAGCACGGTGTGATAGCACTCAGGTTTTGGCAAAAGTTGGAGGGTCACTTCGAGCGCAATTCCAAAGAGGCCTTCATTGCCCGTAAATAGTCCGCACCAATCAGGCCCCAATTGTTCGCGGCTAGAGCTGCCAAAGGTGACCACTTCGCCGGTGGCCAGTACAGCCTTGAGACCGAGAACATGGTTAGACGTCATCCCATATTTCAGGCAATGGGCGCCGCCTGAATTAAAGGCAACGTTGCCGCCGATGGTGCAAATCGACTGACTGGAAGGATCCGGAGCGTAATAGAGTCCGTGGGCCGAGGCGGCGGTGGAGACGGCTAGGTTGATGACCCCAGGTTCAACGACCGCGATCCGTTGTCGCGGATCGAGGTGCAGAATGCGGTTGAGTCGATTGAGCGCGATGACGATGCCACCTGCTACAGGGAGAGAGCCGCCGGATAAACTAGTCCCACTGCCGCGAGCCACGAAAGGAATTTTTTCCTTGGAGCAAAAACGAACAAGCGCGATGACTTCGTCAGCCGTTTCCGGAATCGCGATGGCGATGGGCTGAGCGTGATAGGCGGTTAAGGCGTCGCTTTGATAGGCCGCGAGTTGGGCTGGTTGCCAGAGCAGTCGCTCGGGCGGTAGTAATAAGGAGAGGCGATTCGCGAACGTGGTCATATCGACGTCGCTAGAGTCGGCTAGCGGGCTTTAGCTGCGCGCCGATAACGATGCAAAATAGGTTCCGTGTAACCGTTAGGTTGGCGACAACCTTCAAAAACGAGATCACAGGCAGCTTGAAAAGCGAGGTTCTGCGAGAAATTTGGCGCCATGGGGCGGTAATTCGGATCGTTCGAATTTTGACGATCTACGATGGCGGCCATTCGCTCAAGTGTCTGACGAACTTGATTTTCACTACAGAGACCATGGCGCAGCCAATTGGCCATGTGCTGGCTGGAAATACGGAGAGTGGCACGATCTTCCATCAGGCTAATATTATTAACATCGGGGACCTTTGAGCAGCCGATCCCTTGATCAATCCAGCGCACTACATAGCCAAGAATACTTTGGGCGTTGTTATCTAATTCTTGCTGCAAATCAGCCGGTGGCAAAGTGGCGGCAGTCAGCAATGGAATAGTGAGAAGGTCTTTTTGGCGAGCGCGTGGGCGTGAGGCGAGCGTCGCTTGGCGGGCAGCTACATCAACCTGATGATAATGTATCGCGTGAAGCGTGGCGGCTGTGGGGGAAGGAACCCAAGCGGTGTTGGCGCCAGCTTGGGGGTGACCGATTTTCGTGGAAAGCATTTGGGCCATGAGATCGGGCATCGCCCACATTCCTTTACCGATTTGGGCTCGACCGCGCAGGCCAGCCGCTAATCCGATATCTACATTCCAATCTTCGTAAGCTAAAATCCAGGGTTGTTGCTTCATCAGGTGCTTTCGCACCATCGGCCCAGCTTCCATGCTGGTGTGAATTTCATCACCGGTTCGATCGAGAAATCCAGTGTTAATAAAAATCAGACGTTCACGGGCAATTTTCAGACAGGCGGGCAAATTGAGCGTAGTGCGGCGCTCTTCGTCCATAATCCCTAATTTAATGGTCAGCGGAGGCAGTCCCAAACCTGCCTCGATTTGATTAAATAATTCGCAAGTCAGGGCGACTTCCTCCGGCCCGTGCATCTTGGGTTTGACGATGTAAATACTTCCCGTCCGGCTGTTGCGCGGCTGATGAGCCGTGTCGTTAGCCCGATCATGTCTCGCGATAAGGCACGTCATGACTGCATCAAGAAAACCTTCTGGTATTTCAGCGCCTGTTTCATCGAGGACGGCATCGGTGAACATATGATGCCCGACGTTACGCACTAGGAGAAGACTACGCCCAGCTAGAGTTAACGTTGCGCCCGATGGTCGCGTGTAGTGCCGATCAGCGTTCAGAGAACGGGTAAAGTTGCGGCCATCTTTTTCAAAAGTTGCGCTCAGGTTACCTTGGCTCAGGCCGAGCCAGTTGCCATAAACAACGATTTTATCATCTGAATCCACGGCGGACACGGAGTCCTCAAAATCTTGAATCGTGGTGATCGCAGATTCCAGAATCACATCTTTGATTCCGGCGGCATCAGTGCGTCCGATCGGGTGAGATCGATCGATCTGAATTTCAAAGTGCAATCCGTGATTGCAGAGCAAAATTACGGCTGGAGCCGTGGTGGCTCCGGTGTAGCCCACGAATTTTTCCGGCTGCGCTAAACCAGTAGTCGTACCATCCGCGAGTCGTATGCTGAGCTGTTGGTGCTCGATTCCATAGGCGATGGCATCGCTATGCTTTCCTGTGCTGAGAGGCGCCGCCTGATCAAGAAATTGGCGGGCCAAGGCGATAACGTGTGCGCCCCGTACCGGATTATATTTTCCGGGAGTAATGGGAGCAGCTTGGAGATTGATGACATCGGTGCCGTAGGCGGCATCATACAAACTTCCCCAGCGCGCGTTGGTGGCATTGAGGGCGTACCGCGCGTTATTCACGGGGACGACTAACTGAGGGCCGGCGATCTGGCTAATCTCGCGGTCAACGTTGGTGGTAATAACGCTGAAGTCAGCGGGCTCAGGTGAAAGATAGCCGAGTTCGACCAGGAAGCGTTGATAGGCGATCAGATCAAAAGACTCAGTGCCCTGCGCTCGATGCCATTCATCGATTTTCTTTTGCTGCCGATCGCGATTTTCGAGCAGGGTGCGCAACGTAGGACCCAATTCTCGAACTAAGGTTGCCAAAGTTGACCAAACGCAGCCCGCGGTGACGCCGCTGCCTGGTGCTGCCTGGTGCTGCACAAAATCGTGCAGCGGCGTGGCAATTTGTAATCCCGCTACTTGGATGCGGGGCTTCATAAAAGCGACCTCGGCGTAATAACGACCGTGACGAGAGCCTTGAGTAAGCGAAGGTGCAGGGGAGCGAATCGATCGGTATGCATGGCCTTAGAATTGTATACGCTAATCACCTTTGTAAATTAGCCCTCAGTGTAAACTGTTTTAGTAAGCACCTCCGCCCATCGTATCTGCTAACTGCGCCGCTGTAGCACATGGAGCAGACTAAGATGAACTGGCGCATCGATCCCATTCAAGGGCGGGCGGACTATCCCGTGATCCCCTTGGCTGACCTCACCCCATGATTCTTATGCGCGCAACTAGCTGAGGTATTCAGCTAAGATACGATTGAAAGTCGGACTTGGGCGAAGGGCGGCAGCAGCCTTACGGTCATCGGGTTTGTAATAGCCGCCGATATCCACAGGTTTACCTTGCACCGCGATGAGTTCGTCGACGATTTGCTTCTCGCTGGTGGTTAGGGCGGTTGCCACGGGTTTAAAGAGGGCCTGCAGGGGAGCGTTTTGACTCTGCGCGGCCAGCGCTTGCGCCCAATAGAGCGCGAGATAGAAATGCGAACCGCGATTATCGATTCCGGCGCCAACTTTCCGCGCGGGCGATTTATCATTTTCTAAAAATTTGCCATTCGCGGCATCGAGCGTATCAGCGAGGACTTTCGCCGCAGCGTTATTCTGAGTCAGACTGAGGTGTTCAAAAGAAGCAGCGAGGGCGAAAAATTCGCCTAGTGAATCCCAGCGCAGGAAATTTTCTTCGGTGAATTGCTGCACATGTTTAGGCGCAGAGCCACCGGCTCCCGTTTCAAAAAGGCCACCGCCTTTCATGAGTGGCACGATTGAGAGCATCTTGGCGCTCGTGCCAACTTCGAGGATAGGAAATAAATCAGTGAGATAATCGCGCAGGACATTACCGGTGACAGAAATGGTATCTTGGCCGGCCTTGAGACGTACGAGGGTTGCCAGACAAGCCGCCGCAGGTGCGAGGATTTGTATATCTAATCCGGCCGTATCGTGTTGGGCGAGGTAGGTTTTTACCTTAGCAATAACTTGGGCGTCGTGCGCGCGCTTGGCATCGAGCCAGAAAATGGCGGGCGTTTGGCTTAAACGCGCCCGCGAAACGGCCAGCTTTACCCAATCTTGAATCGGAAGGTCTTTGACCTGACAGGCGCGCCAGATATCGCCGGCTTGCACTTCGTGTTCGATTAAAACAGAGGAACTGGAGCTTGCTGGTTGGTCGCTCACGACCACGCGAATCGTGCCATTACTCGGAGCTACAAAAGTTTTATTATGGGAGCCGTATTCTTCTGCGGCTTGGGCCATGAGCCCAACATTAGGGACGGAGCCCATGGTCTTGGGGTCGAAGGCTCCGTGTTGTTTACAGAAATTAATGGTGGTTTGGTAGACCCCCGCATAGCAGCTATCTGGGATTACGCAGAGGGTGTCTTGCGCCTTCCCGGCGGCGTTCCACATTTGACCGGAAGTCCGAATCATGGCGGGCATGGAGGCGTCGACAATGACATCGCTCGGCACGTGCAGATTCGTGATACCTTTATCAGAATTGACCATAGCGACCGCTGGGCGAGCCGCAAAGATTGCGGCAATATCAGCTTCAATCGCTGAGCGTTGCTCGGTGGGAAGTTTGGCAATTTTTTCCACAAGATCGCCAAATCCATTGTTTAAGTCGACTCCCAGCGCAGCTAATGTGACCGCATGTTTTGTGAAAAGATCTTTGAAGAATACGCGCACGGCTAGTCCGAACATGATCGGGTCCGAAACCTTCATCATGGTGGCCTTCAGGTGGAGGGAGAAAAGCACACCCTCTTTTTTAGCCTGCGCCATCTGCTGCGCAAAAAAAGCGCCAAGAGCATTTTTGCTCATGAAGGTGGCGTCGATGATTTCGCCAGCTTGCAGGGGGGTCTTCTCTTTGAGAATAATAATCTGGGCAGCCTTGGCGATCGCTTCGGGTGTAGCGCCAGACGGCGCCGGCGCTGGAACGAATTCTATCCGAACAGTGGTGGCGGTCGGCACCGTGATTGATTTTTCGTTGGAGAAGAAATCATCATGTCCCATCGTGGCGACGCTGGTCTTTGATGTAGGTAGCCAAGCGCCCATGGAATGGGGGTGCTTGCGAGCGTAGTCTTTGACTGCTTTCGGTGCCCGTCGATCAGAGTTTCCTTCACGGAGTACTGGGTTTACCGCCGAGCCCATGACTTTGGCGTAACGATTCTTAGCGTCTTTTTCCGCTGGCGTCGTGGCGATTTCGGGGAAATCAGGCAACGCGTAACCTTGTACCTGTAATTCTGCGATCGCTGCTTTTAGCTGTGGCACTGAAGCGCTGACGTTCGGTAGCTTAATAATATTAGCTTCCGGCTTGAGGGTAAGCGCGCCGAGTTCTGCCAAATGATCCGCTACCTGTTGGTGGGCGGGGAGGAGATCAGAAAAATTAGCAAGAATACGAGCGGCGACCGAGATGTCGCGTGTTTCGACGGCGATGCCCGAGTGCTTGGTGAAAGCTTGGATAATCGGCAGCAAGGAATAGGTCGCAAGGGCAGGAGCCTCGTCGGTCTTGGTGTAAATGATAACTGGATTAGCGGGCATCAAAGGGTGGCGTTTGAGTGAGATTGATAATTAACAGACTTACGTAAACTGCCGGCGCCGACTCGGTCAAAAGCAATGTGAATGACGAAGGGCTGAGCTCGCATCTTTCAGACCGTCTAATGATCCTCTGAAGCCAGATAGGCATCTGGATTTAGCCCGGTTGGCTATGCTAGCCTCAGCAGCCGAATGCTCCCTCGCTTACTTCTTTTTCGGAGCACAGCCAGTCTGCCACAAAAGCTCATGTCCCCACTGGTTGCACGGCACGGAATTGCAGCACGACTCGATTTTCTAGGCGTGAACGATCAAGCAAGACTTCAAACCGAGCTTCCCAGTCGTTGAGGGCTTCCGGATCAGCCAAGACTTGAGCGATTTCTAGAATTTCGCCTACCTCTGAGCTGGCCGATCCGGAATCAATAAAATGAGTGTGCTTTAGCGCGCGACCTTCGGGGTCCAGACGAAACCGACTGCGGGCTTCAAAATATGGCTGAAATTCTTTCTCGAGCCGTCGGCTTTCAATGAGTCCAGCGGTATCATCGGGGATCGATGGGGTGGTTGCTGCTAAGCGCAGGCACGCGGCTTCCCAATCGCGGGCTACAACATCTTGGAGAAATCCCAAAATTCCCACGCGGACCAAGCGACGAAAGGCCACCGGATCGCGGGTGATGTCGAAGCTCGTCGGCCGTGCGGGTTTGGCTGCGAGCTCGCTAGCGACAAAATCTGGATTCTTCAGGCGCTCCCATTCGTCGAGTAAGCTCGAATCGATGCCGCGAATGAGTTCGCGAAAATATTCCTCCATTTCTTCGACCGCCTCCGTTTTAGCAGCCGCGGGCACGGTCTGATTAAGCACCTTCCAGACCTGCATCAGATGGCGGAGCAATAACCCTTCGCTCCGTTCAAGTCCGTAGTCACGGATGTAATCAGCGAATGATTGGTAGCGCTCAAACATCTCACGAGCAATCGACTTGGGGCGGACGTTTTCTTGTTCAACCCAGGGGTGAGCCGCGGCGAAAGCGTTGAAGGTTTCGTAGAGAAACTCCCGGAGTGGCTTGGGGTGTTCCACTTCCTCTAATTTCGCCATGCGCTCCTCGTAGGGAATGCCGGCCGCTTTCCATTCTTCGATCTTAAGGCCTTTTTGTTTATCAATTTGGCGCCGCAAGATCTGCTCTGGGTCCTCCACAATCGCTTCGCAGAGCGTCAGTACATCAAAAGGATAGTCGGGCGACTCACGTTCCAGCAGCGGTAAGGTATCGATGAGATAAAGTGAGAGTGCTTGGTGAAGAGAAAAATCTTCCTGTAACTCTAAATTAACTCTTAAGCGACGCCCGGAAGGCTCACGTGGTATAAATTCGATAATCTTGCGATCCACCAAGGCGCGGAACAGTTGCCAGGCGCGCTTGCGTAGGGCGCGTTTCTTGGTGGGGGTTTCGTGACAATCATCAATGAGCTGTCGCAGAGCCCGACAACCGTCGCTGTCGCGACTTAATACGAGCAAGATCATGCCGTGCGATACATCGAAATGTGACGAGAGCTCCTCGGGCGCGGCCGTCCGCAGGCGCTCGAACGTTTTTGCATCCCAACTCACGCTGCCCTCGGGCGCCCGTTGCTTAACGAGTTTCTTTTTCTTGGCGGGATCAGCCGCTGCTTTTTCTTCGGCTCGTTTATTTTCAATAAAATGTTCCGGCGCCTGAATGATTACATATCCTTGATCATCAAAACCTGCCCGGCCTGCCCGACCGGACACTTGGCGGAAATCTCGCACGCTGAGAATTGCGGCCTTTTTACCGTCATATTTCCAGAGCTGAGTGAAAAGCACAGTGCGAATGGGGACATTGATGCCGACCCCCAAAGTATCCGTACCACAGATAAGTTTGAGCAGACCTTTTTGCGCCAGCTGTTCGACCAGTATGCGGTATTTGGGTAATAGCCCAGCATGGTGCACACCGATACCATGGCGCAGCCAGCGCTTCATATCTTTACCGTAAGGGCTATTGAATTTCACTGCTTCCAAAGCCGTGGCGAGGGTCGCTTTTTCATCCTTAGTGCAAATGGGCAGGCTCATTAAAGCTTGAGCAGCTTCCGCCGCAGCCCGTTGCGTAGAATGGACTAGGTAGACGGGAGCGCGTTGAGCGAGGAGCAAGTGGCTCACCCGTTCCGCTAGCGGGGTTTCCGAATATTCAAAAGCAAGCGGCACGGGCCGTCGATCGCTTCGCACCGTGAGGCTGGGGGCTCCCGTCACGCGGGTTAATTCTCGTTCGAAAAAATCGGTGGAGCCCAACGTTGCGGACATCAGCAGAAAGCGCGCTTGCGGCAGCGTGAGCAGGGGAACCTGCCAAGCATAGCCCCGTTCATCATCCGAGTAATAATGAAACTCATCCATAATCACCGCGCTCACTTCAGCGTGTGCGCCTCGAGTGAGTGCGATGTTTGCCAGAATTTCTGCGGTGCAACACAAGACGCGGGCGTGGGGGTTGACGGATGCATCACCGGTCATCATGCCGACATTTTCCGGACCAAAATCGCGGCAGAGACTGAGGAATTTTTCGTTAACCAACGCTTTAATTGGGCAGGTATAAATAGAACGCTGCCCCGCACAGAGTGCTTTAAAATGCAGAGCAGCAGCCACGAGTGATTTACCCGAGCCGGTTGGCGTATTTAGAATCACATTCCGGCCGGCGAACAGTTCTAGAATAGCCTCTTCTTGTTCAGGATAAAGCGTCAGCCCACGTCCAGTCATCGCCTGGAGAAAGGCGTCGAGCACCCGATCGGTATGCGGTGATCCGCTCAGGGGAGCCAGCGGGGCGGCGGGTGGCGGTAACATCGGAACTACAACGAGGCTTCCCCCGATACTAGACAAGCCAGGACGATTAAAAATTCAGCGGGTTAATCTATGCTACGACGGCCCCGTCTCTAACTCAGATTTGACGGCACCAAAAGTTGCGCTTAGGGTCTAGTTAAATAACCATTCACTTATTTATGAAAACCATCGGTCTCGTTTCATCTCTTTTGCTGGCCGCAAGCCTGATCAGTTCTTCTGTTTTAGCTCAGGATAACGCTTCCGCCCCAGCCCCGGCTGCACCGGAAGCACCTGTGACGTTAAATGGGGTGGTAGCTGTTGAAAAATTACCTACGCCCACCTCCTTATTGAAAGATGCTGAGGCGGAAGGTCTCACGATTTTACGAATGGAGCAAACACCCGATCGCATGATCGTCGTCTATCAATATCCGGATGGGAGCACGCGCGCATTTGCCTATACCACCACGGTGGAGTTGGCCGCTGCTAGCCCAGTGCGTGCCGCAACTCTATCGAAGGCCACCTATACGGTCGTTGCAGAACCTGCGCCAGCTCCGGCGGTCGTCTATGCACAGCCTGAAACCATTTATTATACCCAGCGCGAACCTCTCTATTATTCGCCTCGTTACATTCGGGCTTATGATCCTGCCTGGGACTTTTGGACTCCATTAGCGGTGGGCGTCGGCCTCGGTTGGGGTTTCGGTGGCCATCATAGTCATGGCGGTTCTTATGGGCACGCTCGCGGCCATCGCTAAATCTCAGCAGAATGCCAGCTAATCGATATCGGCATTTCGATTGCTGGACTAGCTTAGTCCTCGTGGCTGGTTTTTTAAGTTAGTAATATATCAGCCGTAACGAAACCGAGCCTTGTCACTACTGCATTAGGTCCTTTTATCGTCCTTTCCATATGACATCTGTTGCCTCCCGTCACATGAGCACTCGCTCACTTATTTCCACCAGCATCGCTTTGGCCGTCATGGCGTTGCTCTTATCTGCTTGTGGCAAGGGGACAAAGGAGGCCGCCGCTAAACCTGCCGCCAGTACGCTGGTCACTGTCGAACAACGTGTCAGTTATGGCATCGGTTATAATATGGGCGCAGGCATCGCACACCAAGGCGGTTTTACGGTCGATCAAGCCGCGCTGAAGGCAGGACTCGATGATGGTCTGACCAAAGCTAAAACGGCCTTACCTGAAGCCGATATCCAAGCGGCTTTCACTACACTTCAAGAACGGATGGCCAAGGTAACGGCAGAAGACTCCACCAAGCAGCTCGCAGCGGGTACCGCATTTTTAGAAAAGAATAAGTCACGCGCTGGTGTAAAAGTAACCGCATCTGGCTTGCAGTATGAAATTCTTGCCACCGGCAAAGGCCCCAAGGCTAAGTCAACAGATACCGTGGTGGTTCGCTATCATGGCACCTTGATTGACGGCACAGTGTTCGACAGCTCTGTGGAGCGGGGTGATACCGCTGAATTCGCAGTTACGGGGGGGTTAATTCAAGGATGGGTCGAAGCGCTGCAATTGATGGCCGTTGGCGATAAGTGGAAACTTTATATTCCGGCCGGATTGGGCTATGGTCCTCGCGCCGCCGGAAAAATCCCCGCCAATTCGACCTTAATTTTTGAAGTCGAGCTGGTGTCGATTAAATAAGTTGGCTCTGGTCGTTGGTGCCTGATGCATGACGCCCTAACCCTGTCCTGCCCCCATTGCGGCGAGTCATTCTCACTCGCCCTTGATGTGAGCGAGGGCAGTGCGGAGTTTATCGCTGATTGCGAAGTATGCTGCCGTCCGATGAAGGTTAGCGTGGATATCAAGGATGGCGCCTTAGCGGGTTGGGATGTGGTCGAAGAATGAGAGATAGCTGCCGACCTAGCGTTGACGGCAGGCGCGAGAATCGCGTCACTCTCTCAGCACCTCTTATTGCCTCTACCCCATGAATTGGCCTAACGAAATTTTTTATCTCGGCTACTTGGTTCTGTTTGGCGGCTGTATTGCCGCGATGTTCGGTTGGCATCGCCAGCAGCGAAAGCAACGTCTGCCGTTTGCTACTGACCTCAAATTGCTGCGCGCGCCAGGCGAGACTCAGCTCCGCTGGGTGCGTCAATTTGAGGAAGAAGGGTTTATTGGTATGATCGCCGCTGCCGTCGTACCTGCAGCGAGTGGAATGGTCTTGTTAGTGATCACGGTTCGTTTGCCGCGGGAACTTCAACTTGGCGGAGCGGCGATAACGTTGGCCGCTTTCGTTGCTACTTTCTATTATTCTGCTCGTTGGTTTTCACGGCGCGCGCAGGAAAGTAGTAATCGCTATCTCGGTTATTTTGGCGAACGCATCGTCGCGGAACAACTTGAGCCATTAAAAGCTCATGGCTGGCGGGTTTTCCACGATGTCCCCGGAACTGCGATGGGAGATCGTTTTAATCTCGATCATCTTGTGGTTGGTCCAGCGGGAGTTTTTGTGATCGAGACGAAGACTCGCCGCAAAGGATCCGCTCGCCCCGGCTTTGATGCGGGCACAGTTTATTTTGATGGCCGTTCCTTGGTCTGGCCTTGGGGCGAAGATAATCATGGCCTTGAGCAAGCTGAACATCATGCGCTCTGGTTTACAGCTATGATCAAAGCTGAACTCGGCGAGCAGTTGACGGTGACGCCAGTGTTAGCACTGCCGGGCTGGACGGTAGAGCTTAAGCCCTCGCAAAATTCTCGCTGCTGTCGCGTCGCTAATCCGCAAGATTTAGCGCAACAACTGCTGGGTGGTGCAGTGGCGTTGACGGAGCAGCAGGTCAGCCGCGTTAGCGCAAAACTCGAGGCTCGCTGTCGCGACGTCGAGTATTGAGGCAAAGTCCTGGGAACCTTCCGGCTGTCTTTTCCCTCGACCCAACAGTCTAGGCGCATTGTTTGGAGCCTTGCCCGATCTTCTTCCACTACGACCGATAGGCTTTATTCACACGCACAAGCAGGTGAAGTTTCAGGCGCGTCATCAACCGACGGAGAGTGAGCCGGAGCGCAACATTCTCGAATTGCTGCCGAATTGTGATTATGAGCAAGCGCTGCATGATGTAGCCGGATTCACGCGGATCTGGTTGATTTGGTGGTTTCATCGTAACACGGGGTGGCGGCCAAGAGTTTTACCTCCCCGTGGTCCAGCGAAACGACGCGGCGTCTTCGCTACCCGCTCGCCCCATCGGCCTAATCCGCTCGGCATAACGCCCGTGCAGCTCATCGCTGTAGAGGGTCGTCAACTCATCCTCGGCGCCTGCGATCTGGTTGACGGCACGCCTGTCTTTGACCTCAAACCTTACATTCCGGCTTATGATTCTTTCCCCAACGAAAAAGCTGGTTGGATCGATGAAATGGAGGCGACGCTGGCAGCTCCGCCGCAATTTCGCGTAGAATTTTCTAGCCTAGCGCAGGAACAAGCGGAGTGGTTGCTCCGTCACTGGGAAATTGATTTTCGGCCACGCGTGCACGAATTACTCAGTCGTGATCCCAGCTTGCATCGCACGCGGCGCATCACCCGGCGGGCACCCGATGAATACGTCATTGGCTGCGGGGCTTGGCGGGCCGTATTTAAAAAAACCGGGAATGTTGTATTAATTCAAACCCTCGAGCCAGGTTACCCGCGCCGTTTTCTCGAGGACCCTGCGCGCACCGAAGGGCTGCCGGATCGTGATGCTCAATTGGCTTATATGGCGCAGTGGCCCTCACGACTCAGCGAGATTCTTCCGCCGGAGGCGCCATGACATTATCTAGCTTAGAGCTATTTTTAATTGGCTGGTTCGGTTTGGCTAACCTCGTGGTGTTTTTTATTTTTGGCTACGATAAGTGGCAGGCGGGGCGCAAGCGTGGTCAGCGGGTGCCCGAAGCCACGCTTTGCCTCACGAGTGCGCTGGGAGGTTGGCTCGGGGGATTCTGCGCATTACTGTTTCTGCGGCACAAATCAGCTAAACCATCTTTTCAGCTAAAATTTGCCGCCGCTTTTTTTATATGGGCTGCGCTGCTTACAGGTGCGATCGTTTTAACCGGTCGTTGGTAAATCTTAAATGATCGAGTAGGTTGCCTTGATCGTAGCAAGGGGCGTCTGAATTCGCCTAAACTTCAGCCTTCGCTTCTGCATCGGTTTCTGTTCGTTCCTTCTGGATGAGAGAGATGTGCTACCGCTGTTTTTGGCCCCAGCAATTATGCTGGTGTCCGTCATTGCTGCCGATGCTCACACGTACGCGGTTCATTTTTTTAATGCACCCAAAAGAATTTAAAGAAGAAAAAGCTGGAACAGGTCGACTCACCCAATTGTGCCTGCCGAATAGTGAACTGCATATGGGTAAAGGGTTTGATGATCATGCTTCAGTCCAAGCGGTGCTCGCTGATCCCATGAATTATTGCGTACTCCTCTATCCTGGCGTCACGGCGCTTAATTTATCAGAGGTCGAGCGCGCTCCCGCTGCAGCCGCCCAGTTTAGCGATCTTCGCTTAATGCTGACGAATCGGCGTCTCGTGGTTATTTTACTCGATGCGACTTGGAGTGGGGCGAGAAAAATGTTGAGGCTAAGCCCGAGTCTTCAGCGACTGCCGCGCATCATGTTTACGCCAGCTGCACCGAGTCGCTACATTATCAAGCAACAGCCACAGGAGGGCTGTCTTTCAACGTTGGAGGCGGTTCATGAACTGCTGCTCGTTTTAGAGCGTACTGGTCTCGATCAATATCTCCTGCCTGAATTACTTCTCACTATTTTTCAGCGAATGCAGGATTTTCAGATTAAATGTGCCGCGGATCCCAATCGGGCTGGGTATCGTCGCCAACCTTACAGCGATCCGGCCGATCGCCGACTAGCGGCTGGCGATCGCGCAGCGCGACGTGATAATTTTATGCGCCAGCCTGTGCACGCTGATTCTGTGCCGCCTTTGCCCTAAATGAGTAAAGGGCGGGGCTGACTGCCGGCGGGTGGCCTAAAGCAACTTAGCTTGGATGATTTTACTGGCGGCGCCAAAATCAATCAAACCAGCTTCTGGTCTCTGTTTCAGAGCGCCGATTACTTTTCCAATCTCTTTTTTTGAGATGGCACCCGTGGCGCTAATCACTTCAAGAATGAGCGCTTCTAGTTTAGCGGCATCCAGCCCAGCAGGTAGATATTTTTCGAGGATCATTATTTCAGCCGAATTGAGGGCGACGAGATCAGCGCGACCACCTTTTTTAAATTCGGCGCGAGCATCCGTTAAGTTCTTAACTGCTTTTCGGAACGTTGCCATGGTCAGAGCCTCATCGATCGGCTTGCTGGTATCCATCGCTGCGCGCTGGATGGCCGCATCCATCGTGCGGAGTGCTGTCGCGGTCGCTGTATCGCGAGCTTTCATTGCACTGATAATATCGGCGCGGAGCTGTTCGTAGGTGGTTGGCATAAGATTGGGCAATAGCCAAACGTCCCTTGCGCAAAGTGCAATCCGTGATCTTTCCGGGGGAGCTAGACGACGGATTCGATTATCACGCTGCGGCGTTTACCGCCAAGATCGATTGCCAAAGTCTCGCCTTGGATTCGGCCCATCAGATGACGGCCGAGCGGTGACTGCGGGGTAATGACGAGCACCGGTTGTTCGCCATGGCTTATTTCCATGCCACCCGCTCGAGGGCCGATGAAATAGTAGTTTCGCTCTGGCCCTTGGAGTGTGATTAGCGCCCCAACGCTGATGGGCTCCGTAGGTAAAAAAGCCCGAGGTACGATCGTTTGAAATTGGGCCAAGGCGAGGGCGGCTTCTTCGGCCGCTTTAGATTGGCCGTGCGCAAGATAAGATGCCTCCAATCCACGCGTGTCGTACTTATCTTCAGCTTTATTTTCCTCGTCCGTCGCTTCAGCGTGCGTCGCTAAGGCGGCCGCGGTCAGCATGCTGAGCTCCGCTTGTAGATGGGCGATGATTTTGGCTAAAAGTTCTGGCTTGGTCACGGGTAAATAGTTTTTGGCGTCTTTTGCCAGCGTGGCGCTGTTTGGCTGAACTCCACTCGGTTGTTAGCGGAAAATGATTTCATGGTTTCATTTCATCGCGATAAATTGCGACGAAGGCGGTCTGTCCAGCGAGATGAGCAGCGCGGTACATCCCCGGGGAGTTAAACTCCATGGTAATATTCCCTAGTCGATCGATGGCAATGACACCGCCGCTTCCGCCGAGTTTGGCAACTTTTGCGATGCTGGCGGCCGCGGCGACTTGGAGGGTGACGCTTCGATATTCCATCTGAGCGGAGACATCATGAGCTACATTAAGGCGCATGAAATATTCCCCATCGCCAGTTGCGCTGAGGGCGCAAGTTGCATTGTTGGCATAATTACCGGCGCCAATAATGGGGGCATCCCCGACCCGTCCGTATTTTTTATTCGCCATGCCGCCAGTCGAGGTGCCGGCGGCGAGGTTGCCTCGTTGATCGAGGGCGACGCACCCGACCGTGCCCCAACGACTTTGATGATCAAAATAGTCGGAGGTGCGGCGAACACCAGTCTGGGCCGCTTTTTCTCGGGCCTGAATTTTTTTTAACTGCTGGCGCCGAAATTCAGTTTGGAAATATTCATTAGGAACCAACGCATAGCCTAGGCTCTGCGCAAATAGTTCCGCGCCTTCCCCCACTAACATTACATGGGATGACTTGGTCATTACGTCGCGGGCGAGATTGATCGGATTTTTGATATGCTGCAGACCCGCGACCGACCCAGCGGCCAGAGTTTGGCCATTCATGATGGAAGCATCGAGTTCGCATTGACCCGCCGCATTAAGCACCGCCCCTTGCCCGGCGTTGAAGAGAGGGGAGTCCTCGAGCACATTGATGGTGGTAGTGACAGCCTCCAAGGCTGCGCCGCCTTTTTCCAGCACCTGATAGCCGGCTGCGAGCGCTTCGTTGAGTTTATCACGTATTTCGGCTTCACGACCAGGCGGCATATTTTGTCGCTCGATCACGCCTGCGCCGCCGTGCAGCACGAGACCATAGCGAGGGGTAGCATCAACCGCGCAGGCGGCGCTTAAGCCCACGATGAGGGTAACGGCAAGGCGTGAGTATTTTTTCATATGATCTTGGCGGCATCCAGCAGTGTTTGGGCTAGGTCATTGACCACAAGAGCGTCTATTATTGATTGCGGCCGAGCGCCTGCAGGAAGAATGCGTAATTACGGGCGACATCGTGCAAAGCGTCGTAGCGTCCAGCCGCACCGCCATGGCCTGCCCCCATTGTGGCATGGAGCAACGTGGCGTTGTGCCCAGTATCAAGGGTGCGTAATTTGGCCAAATATTTAGCGCCTTCCCAGTAGGGAACTTGGCTATCATTATAGGATACAAGTACGAGCAGATGGGGATAGGCGGTGGTCTTGAGGTTATCGTAAGGACTATAGGTGCGCATCCACTGATACTGTTCTTTGATGTTGGGGTTACCCCATTCGATGTATTCTTCAGTCGTGAGCGGCAGGGTGGCATCCAACATCGTGTTGAGCACATCGACGAAGGGAACTTGAACGATCGCCGCATGGAAAAGATCGGGGCGTTGGTTTATCACCGCACCCATGAGCAAGCCACCGGCACTTCCGCCTGATGTAACCAGCTGCCCAGGAGTCGTCCATCGCTGGTCAACTAACCATTGTCCGCAGTCGACGAAATCATTGAACGTATTCATTTTTTTATCCATTCGACCAGCTTCGCGCCATTCTTCGCCGAGTTCGCCACCGCCACGAATATGCGCGATGATGTAAATAATGCCTCGGTCAAGCAGACTGACCCGACTGCTGCTAAAGGCTGCGGGCATGCTGAGGCCATATGATCCGTAGCCGTAGAGCCAGAGCGGTTGTGGTTTCGTGCGATCCAGGTCAGCGCGATACACGATCGAGAGCGGTATCTTCGTGCCATCGCGCGCCGTCGCCCAGAGTCGCTCTGATTTATAATGCTCAGGTTTGAATCCACCCAGCACCTCGTTCTGCTTGATGAGGGTTCGCTCACCGGTGATTAAGTTTGCGGCATAGACCGTGGCGGGGCGCACGAGTGACTGGTAATTGAATTGATAAACGGTGGCGCGATAATCCCAATTACGGTCTGCGCTGACCTCATAAGTAGCCTCGGGCATGGCGAGGCGGGTAGATGTTCCCGAAGCAAAGGTGTAGCTACGCAAATGAGGCAGCCCATTTTCGCGTTCGGCGATGACCATATAATTAGCAAACATATCAATCCCCTCTATTTTAATCGCGGAATTAGGGGCGATAAGATCGGTGGTGACGTTCGGTTGGCTGATCGGAGCCTGACAAATCTTATAATTTTTGGCTCCGGCCCGATTTGTTACGTAATAAAACTGTCCGTCCCGATGTTCACTGTAATATTTAACATTTTCGGTCCGGCCCAAAAGAGGCTGAAGCTTTGCCGCTACCTCAGCACTGGCGAGCGCCCACGCTTCGCTGGTTTGTTTACTTTCAGTGTGAATAAAAATAAATTTCCCGTCGCGGGATTTATCAACTTGGAGATTATAAAGTTCGTCTTTCTCTTCATAAACTAACTCAGCTCGCCCGCGGCTGAGGGTCCAACGGTAAACCTTATCCGAACGCTTAGCTTCATTCTCGGTCCCGTAGTATATAATATCATGGCCAGCTCCCCATTCTAAACTAGAGACTGCGCCAATTTTTTGGGAAATGAGGGCCTTGGTCGCCAAGTCCATTACAAATACTTCGTATTGGCGGTAACCCGTCCAATCGATCGAGTAGGCGAGTCGGGCTCCATCATCACTGACGCGAAATTGACCAACGGCGATATAAATATGCGTCCCAACGAGCGTATTGAGGTCGAGCAGGATTTCTTCAGTCGCCGCGCCACTGCTGGGTCGCCGGCAGTAGAGGGGGTACTGTTTATTTTTTTCCGTCCGGGTGTAGTAATTGTAGCCAAGCCAGGTTACGGGTGCGGAGGAATCATCTTCTTTGATCCGGCCGATCATCTCTTGATAGAGACTAGCGCGGAGATTGGCGGCAGGCGCCAGCACGGCCTCGGTATACGCGTTTTCTCGCTCGAGATAATTAATAACTGCAGGATTTTCTTTCTCCCTAAGCCAAAAATAATTATCCACCCGCGGATCTTCATGGACGGTCACATTTTTCGGCTGGGGCGTAGCCACAGGGGGACGTGGAAGGGTGAGGTCGAAGCTAGCTTGAGCCGTGAGAGTGAGAGCACACATAGAGATAACCGCGGTACTAAATTTCATAGTTAAAAGATGGCTTAACGTGAGCGACCATAACTGCGCATAGCCTGTTTTTACAAAAAATTCAGCAAGCGAGGATCAGGCCTTGGGCGCTAGCTCATTATTGAATATTAAGCGCTTCACCAATTCCGTCAGACGTAAGCTTAATAAAGTATCTTCTTGCTCGGTGGTCATTTGGTAGGTGCTGCGTTGCGTTGCGCGTTCGGCTAGTTCGGCACTTAGCACGTAAATGAATCCCCGCCGGACAAAAAGCAAAGAGCCGCGCTTGGCTTGAACAGGTACCCAGCCAGGGGCCGCGGTGATTTTAGATTTATCTTCAAAAAATGAACCGCCGGGCAAGAGCGCGTAGGTTAGCAGAGCGCCATCGTTCAATTCGGGTAAAAAGCGCGCGCTTTGGATCGCGGCACCAGGGAAGCGTTTTTGAAAATCAGCGAGGACAAATTCAGTGAAAAAATACAAGAGATAGTCTCGCCGGGCGCTCGTCTGGAACTCCCACCGTTGCGAGGCATCTTGGGGGAAACAGGCTATACTGATATGCGTGTTGTAGCTGTCACTGAAGGTAACGACATTCTCTGTATCAGTAATGGTGCCCCCTAGTTCATGCAATACGGGGGCGATAATCTTATATTCTCCAGTCGCTGAAAGATACAGGTCCCCCTCTAATTTCCCCATGAGGCCAACAGACTCTGCCGACACCGACGCCGGCAGGTTGCACCCGATAGCCAGGGCAAGCATGAGACGGGAGGGCATCCGGAAATCCTGACAAAACACAGGCATCGTGAAAAGAATTTTAAGCGGGCCGTGGGTTTTCCCCGAATTTCTGCCATAGGCTCACGGGAATTTGCTCGGGACGAGTCTGTGGCCCGAGACCGGTAGCCGCCAAATCGCTCAGCCAAGTCTGCGCTTTCTCTGGGGATAACTTGCCGCGCAAAAGCCCCCCGATTTGTTTCCGGCGCTGCTGAAAACAAGCGCGAATGAGTGCTTTATTTTCGGCTGTAAAAATAAATGGACTGGGCTTACGGACGAGTTGGAGTAGGTAAGATTCAATATCCGGGCGGGGATAAAAACAGGAGGCGTCAACCTTATGCCCAGGCGCAACGTCGAAGACGGCTTGCAGCAAAATCGAGATGGCTCCGAATTGTTTGGAACCTGGCTTGGCAACATAGCGTTGCGCGGCTTCTTGCTGCAGCATCAGCACCATGCGCTCAGGCAAGGGACCCGAGAGCACGGCATCGAGCCAAGGAGTGGCGATCGCATATGGCAGGTTCGCCACAATCTTAAAAGAAGTTGCGCGGGTGGGCGGTAGCCCTGCCAGCGGGGCGTCCATCGCATCACCTTCCATTAAATGCAGTCGCGATTGCGTAGAGGCTAAGGTGGTGAGCAGATGGGCGTGCAGTTGCCGGTCTTTCTCAACAGCCCAAACTTCCGCCCCAGCCGAAAGGAGTGCGTTCGTTAAAGTTCCTAAGCCCGGTCCGATTTCGACGACCGTATCACCGTGACCAATCCCGGCAAGTTCGAGCGACTTGTGAACAATATTTCCGTCGACCAAAAAATTCTGACCCAAAAAATGCTTAGGCTGGTGATTAAGCTGCGTGAGCAGGTCACGCGTAGTCGTAAGTGAAAGCGGCATCGAGAGAGTGCTCAATTTTGGCGGCGAAAATCGCGGATTAAATTAGCAGGGTTGGGCGACCGCATGAGCGCTTCACCAACAAGCACGGCGCGGGCACCCGCGGCTTTCACGCGGGCCGCGTCAGCCGGGGTGCTGATCCCACTTTCGCTAACCGCAATCACCCCTTTGGGGAATAACGGAATCAGTTGCTCGCTCAAGGTGAGATCAGTTTTGAATACCGCCAAATCACGATTATTTACCCCAATGATTTGCGCGTTGTGGTCCAGCGCGCGGGTGAGTTCTTCGCGATTATGAATTTCGAACAGTACGTCGAGTCCCGCTGCCTTCGCCGCAGCGTGCAGTGCTCTGATTTCTTCATCCTGTAAGGCCCGAACAATAATCAAAATCGCGCTAGCCCCCGCGATACGGGCTTGCTGGACCTGAATCGGATGCACCATGAAATCTTTGCGTAAACAGGGCAGGGCCGGCAGGTTAGTAGCAAAATCTTTGGTGACGGCCGCTAAATCGGCGAGTGTCCCCCCAAAATATTTTTCATCTGTTAAAATTGAGAGGGCGCTGGCCCCAGCGCTTCGGTAACGCAGCGCTTGTTCGAGCGCTCCGGTATTGGCGCTAATCACACCCGCCGAGGGCGAGCGTCGTTTAATTTCTGCAATCACCGCGAGTTGACCATCTGGTCGGCGGAGTGCTTGTAAAAAAGAAGGGGGGCGGGGAAGCGTCGCGTTGAGCTCGCTAAGCTCATCGATAAATACCGGCCTTAAGAGGGGCGCGATTTCGTGCCGCTTGTGCGTCATTATTTCAGTCAGCTTATCCATGGAGATGACCTTACGAAACACACGAAATCGCTGGATTGGAAACTGAAAATACTCAGCTTTTTAGGTGTCTTTCGCGGAATTCCTGATTACTCACAGGGTCTATGTCAGCCATCGAAGACCTCTGCCAAACTATGGTTCGCCTCCGTGCCCCTGACGGTTGCCCCTGGGATCGTGAGCAAACACATCAAACCCTCGCGCGTTGCCTGATCGATGAGGTGAGTGAATTACTTGAGACCATTGATCGCCACGATCTGTCTCATATGCGTGAGGAACTGGGCGATGTTTTGGTACAAGTCGTGTTTCATGCTCAATTAGCAGCGGAACGAGGTGACTTTAATTTTGAGGACGTCGCTCGAGACATCAATGCCAAGCTAGTCCGGCGCCATCCGCACGTCTTCGGCTCGGGGCAAGCTGACAATTCCGCTCAGGTGATTGAGGTTTGGGAGAAAGTTAAGGCTCAAGAAAAGGCGGCGGCAGGCAAAACGCAGTCGACCCTCTTTAAGCATCTTCCACCGCAACTGCCGGCCCTGATGTTTGCTGAGAATGTCTGGAAGCAAATTGATAAAGCTAAGCTACCCACTGCTGGTGTGATTGATGCCGATCAAATTGCGGCTCTCGGTCCGCAACTTGATCAAGCGACCCTCGGTCGCATGCTGTTCGAGTTGACGGCAGCCGCTCGTGTTACTGGTCTCGATCCGGAAGGCGCCCTTCGCCAAGAGACGACCCGCATTATGCAGGCGCTAGAGCATCCGGCAACACCGCAACCTATTAATCGATAGCCTGTGATCGCCGTAATCAATAGCCCAGTATTTCTGCCATGAAGGTCGAGGCTCTTGCGTCGGGGTATTTTATTTTCCTGTGAAAAAAATGTCACCACGGGTGATCGTCCCCATCGCGATTGTGGCCGACTGGTTGCAACCATTTACAGATTACCTTACCAAAGAGCGTCGTTACTCGAAATACACCGTACGCAATTATCACCAAGCCCTCGTTGATCTCTACGCCTGGCTTGAACAGACGAAACGAGCGACCCAAGGATTTGCGCAGCTCACGCCTCGTGATACGCGAGATTTTATCATCGAAGCTCAGCGTCGGTTTAACCGGCGTACCTTGCATAATCATGTCGCGGGATTGCGGACCTTTTTTCGCTATTGGCTGCAGCAAGGCAAAGTAACCCGCAATCCATTCGTCGGCGTACCGCTACCTAAATTGGAACGGGCTTTGCCGAAGTTTTTAACTGAAACCCAAATGACCCTGCTCTTGAGTGGGCCTCAAAAATTGCTCCTTGCGGAGAGTTTGGACGCGGCCAGCGCGTGGCGCGATCGTCTCGTCCTGGAGTTGCTCTATGGCGGTGGCTTTCGCGTGAGTGAGCTCGTGGCCTTGCGTTATGCAGCGATCGATTTCGAGGCGGGGACTGCCCGGGTCATCGGGAAGGGGCAGAAGGAACGGATTTGCCCGCTCGGCGCAGTCGCTTTGGCGGTTCTTAAAAAATTCCGGGAAACCTATGCCCCACGAGTTGATCCACAAGATCCCGTCATTACGGTAGCCCCGGGTCAGGGTATGACCCCGCGGGCGGTCCAGTTGTTAATAAAAAAATACCTAGCGCTGGCTGACCTGCCGATGGATATATCGCCACATAAATTACGACACTCTTACGCTACTCATTTGCTTAATTCCGGAGCCGATTTACGGGCGGTGCAAGAATTGCTTGGACATGTTAATTTAACGACCACGCAGATTTACACGCACACGAGCGTCGCCCGACTAAAAGAAATATACGCCAAAGCGCATCCGCGCGCATAACCGCCAAGAGCAGCTAGAGGTTTTTAATGGCTTGGGTAACTACGGTACAGGCCCGATCGATGGCCGCCCCTTCGTGGGCCGTGCTTAAGAACCACGATTCATAAGCGCTCGGCGGAAGATAAACCCCTTGGTCTAAGCAATTCTGGAAAAACCTGCCAAATAATTTGGCGTCCGAGGTGAGCGCACTGGGCAGATCGCGTACTGGCGTCGAAGTAAAAAACAAACTAAACATGGAGCCCACTTGCGGCGCTTGGAGCGCAATGCCCTTGGTTTTCGCAGCCGCCAGAGCGGCAGTGCAAAGCTGTCGGCCCAGTGCGTCGAGGCGCGCGTACGGTTTGAGTTCCGCCAGCATTTGCAGTGACGCAATGCCCGCCGCCATCGCGAGTGGGTTTCCGCTGAGAGTGCCGGCTTGGTAGACCGGACCGAGCGGAGCTAATTGGTCCATAATTTCGGCGCGTCCGCCAAACGCGCCGACCGGTAGGCCACCACCAATGATTTTACCTAAGCAGGTAAGGTCAGGCGTGATTTTTTCGAGTTCTTGCACGCCGCCAGCCGCGAGCCGAAATCCCGTCATCACTTCATCAAAAATTAATAAGGAGCCGTGCGCACTGCAGCTTTTGCGGAGGTGCTGGTGATAGCCGGCATCGGGTTTGATAAAACCGACGTTGCCAATGTAAGGTTCAAGGATAACGCCGGCAATTTTTCCTGGGTGAGCAGCGAAAGCGGCATCAATTGCTGCAGTGTCGTTGTAGGGTAGAACAATTGTTTCTTGCGCGAAGACTGCGGGAATACCCGCACTGTCAGGATGCCCGTGCGTCAGGGCGCCAGAGCCAGCCTTGATCAGGAGCGAGTCAGAGTGGCCATGATAGCAACCGGCAAATTTAATGATTTTATCACGCCGGGTGAACCCGCGGGCTAGACGAATCGCCGACATCGTGGCTTCCGTGCCACTATTGCACATGCGGACTTTTTGAATTGAAGGGAAAAATTTAACGATCAACTCCGCCATGGTTACTTCTGCGGGATTAGGCGTGCCAAAACTGGTGCCTCGTTCCAACGCGGCCGCAATGGCGGCTTTGATGCGCGGGTGATTGTGCCCATGGATGGCGGGGCCCCAGGTACAGACAAAGTCGATTAACTCACGACCATCGACGGTAGTGAGCGTGGCGCCATGAGCTGCCTGAGTGAAAAATGGGGCGCCCCCGACTGAGCGAAAAGCGCGGACCGGTGAATTAACCCCGCCGGGCATTAGCTGCATGGCTCGGGCGAACAGTTGGTCGGAGAGTGGGGCAGACATAAAAAAGACGGCGTTGAATTAACTAACGTATTTTTGGACTATGGGAATGCGGCGCCCGACGCCAAAGGCTAGGGGGGTAATTTTTAGTCCCGGAGCCGCCTGCTTGCGCTTGTATTCATTAAGATCAACTTTGCGTACGACATCGTTTACAATCGCGGATGAAAAACCTTGGGCAACTAAGTCGGCGCGTGCTAAGCCTTCTTCCACGTAACCCTTGAGAATAGCGTCAAGCATTTCATAGGGCGGCAAACTATCCTGATCAGTTTGGTCGGGACGCAATTCTGCGCTGGGCGCCTTTTCGATGCTACTCGCGGGAATAATTTCTCCGTGACGATTAATCCAGCGAGAGAGAGCATACACCTGCATCTTGAATACATCGCTAATGACCGCGAGGCCCCCGCACATGTCACCATAAAGGGTGCAATACCCAACCGCCAATTCACTCTTATTTCCGGTGGTGAGGAGCAGAGCTCCAAATTTATTTGAAATGGCCATCAGCAGCAGGCCGCGTGCGCGGGCTTGAATATTTTCCTCGGCAATGTCGCGAGCCCGGCCTGTAAAAATGGGCGCCAGCGTTTGCTCGGCGGCAGTAACAGTATCCGCAATCGAGAGTGTATGGTATTCGATGCCGAGTTGCTGCGCGAGTATCTGGGCATCATCTTTGCTGTGCTGACTCGAAATTACAGATGGTAAACTGACCCCAATAACATTTTTCGGGCCTAACGCTTCGGCGGCAATCACGGCGGTCAGCGCAGAATCTATACCGCCGGAAAGGCCCAGCAGCGCTTTTTTAAAACCCGTTTTTTGGGCGTAATCTCTGACCCCAAGAACGAGGGCATCGTAAATATCAGCCAGCTCTTCCTGCTCAAAAGTTCCGTGGCGATACGGTGCTTGAGTCGCCGTCGCTTCGCCAATCGTAATAACTTTAAGCTCCTCGCGAAAGGCGGCCAACCCGCCGAGTATTTGCCCCTCGGCGTCGCAAGCCACACTCCGTCCGTCAAAGATAATCTCGTCATTGCCGCCGATGGCATTGACGTAAATTACCGGACAGCCGAGTTGCTGGGCGGTATCACCGATGAGCTTATGGCGTAGGCTGCCTTTACCATGATTCCACGGACTAGCCGAAAGATTTACCATTAAATCGCAATGTTGTGCGGCGAGTTGCTGCACGGGCACCACTCCATGATATAAACGCCGCGTCGAAATCATCGCATGGGTCCAGATATCTTCGCAGATGGTCAGTCCGATGCGCTTCCCCTCGAACACGATCACCGTTGGTTCGGCCGCAGGTTCGAAATAACGATCTTCGTCGAAAATATCGTACGTGGGTAACAAACATTTACGCGCGGAAGTGAGGATTTTTCCTTGGTGGCAAAAAGCGGCTGCGTTATAAGCCGCTCGACCTTGGCCAGTTTGATTAGCCTCAGTGTAACCGACAATTGCGGGCACGGTACCTATCTCCGCGGCGATTGCCTGCGTGGTCCGTTCTACATCGGCGATGAAGCGCTTTTTAAATAAAAGATCGCGCGGTGGGTAACCTGAGACGACGAGTTCAGGATAGAGAACCAGCTCTGCACCTTGAGCCACGAGCGTGTGGTAAGCTTTGAGGATACGGCGACTATTGCCCGCGAGGTCGCCGACGATGGTGTTGATTTGAGCTAAGCCAATGCGCATGGGATGAAACCTGACTTTGAGGGCAAAGTGCTGAACTGCAACCTCAAGCCACCATTTTACTCAGGACTTTTTCATTGCGAGCGGACCGCTGACAAAGCAATCCAGTGGAGCGCCGTGGCCTGATCAGGCCTAACGGGTGATCGACCAATGAATTTGTCAGCACAACGCCTTATCCTTGCCTCCGCCTCACCGCGACGGAAAGAGCTGCTCGCGTCGCTCGGGGTTAAGTTTGAGATCATCCCAGCTGAGGTGATCGAGCATGAAGCTCCTGATGCTGATCCTCGCGAAATGGTCCGGCATAATGCTGCTCTCAAAGCCGACTGGGTTGCTGCTCAGCACCCCCAGTCCACCGTGATCGGAGCGGATACGACTGTGTTTGTTGGAAATACTGTTTTGAACAAGCCGCGCGATGCCGCTGAGGCTCGGAGCATGTTGCGCCTCCTGAGTGGAACGCGGCACACTGTTTTTACAGGGCTGGCTATTCGCCGTCAGGCTGACGGCCTAAGTCTTGATCGGGGTGTCGCGAGCGAGGTTACCTTCAAATCATTAGATGAAGCTACGATCGAACTTTACCTGAGCCGAGTCCACACCTTGGACAAAGCAGGCGGCTACGCTATTCAGGAGGCAAGTGAGCTAATTATCGCAGGATTTACGGGATCACTCTCGAATATTGTGGGTCTACCACTAGAAGAAATGAAACAACTTTTGACTCAGGCGGATCTGACCCGTTGATTAAATCCTGTGCCTGCTCCGTCCATTCCTGCGTCTGACCGTCCCGCTGATATGCTCGGCCGTGGCCCGCTGGATCGCTCTATTATCATCGGCATCGCCTGTACGATTCTCTTTCACATCCTGTTGATCCTGTTTTCGCCGCAATTTGACTTCACTAAATTTTCAGGAGTACACAGTGGCATCAACGTAACGCGGTCTAAACCTGGAAAAACTTTCGACTTTGAGCTCGCCCAGCCCGCGCCTAAGCCGCGCGACCCTTTTAAGTTTGTTGAAACTAACTCAGCCGCTCCGGAAAATATTCCGGATAAAACTGACAACTTTAGCAACCGGAACCAACAGTCCGCTCAAGAGGTCGCTGCCAAAGAAAAGGATCCTGAAAATCGCCCGAGCATTCAAGGGCAGGATAAAATTAAAAACGATACCGCCATCGTTTCTGGTAATTTAGCCCCCCCGCAGCCACCGAGTGCCCCCAGTCGTGACCCGAGTAAAGACGAAGCCGCCGATCGGGCTGAGCAGTTAGCGCGCGCCGAACAGGTTCCGTTAAATGGCTTCGAGAAAATTGAAGGAAAATCTGAAGATGGTATCGCCATGAATAAGGCTAAATCCAAAGCACCAACGACCCATGCGGATAAGGCGGTTGAAGGAGATGCACATTCCAAAAATCTCGAGGGGGGGCTCGTCGCTGTTCAGCAGACTGCGCATGCGCAACCCAAGGAAAGGCCCCGCTTGGCCTCCACCTCGCTCAATCGCACCACTGTTCTGACCACCCGTCTCGCGGGTGCCGCAAATGTTGGGATTGTCGGTCGCGACGCGCACTGGAGTGAATATGGTGAATATCTCAACGAGATGCTCGAGATCATCCAAGTCACCTGGTATCGCATTCTTGAAGAAAGTCGCGTTTCGCCTCCGCGGGGCTCGCATGTGGTTATTACTTTCAAAATTAATGCTAAGGGCGAAACAGATATTGTGAAGGTCGAGGATGCCGACAGCGGTAAGCAAGGGGTTTTCTCCTGCCAAAATGCGATCACGTATCCCCAACCTTATCGTAAATGGTCGCAGCAAATGATCGCCGTTCTCGGTGATCAACAGGAGCTCACCTTGGCCTTCTATTACCAATGAGCGTTCTTTCCACAGATTTCTGGAGCACGCTGCCGTTGGCGACTGGCGTTCAATTGCTAGCGCGCGATGCCAATGGTCTGGCTGCATTTGATAAACCTTTCGGGGTGCTTTCACACCCCAATTCATCCCAGGATGAACCGCGTTCTTTGCTAACCTGCCGTTACGACAAAGAGACCCAATGTTTTAGCTGGAAAGCTGCTGATGGCAGTGACCGTCAGTTGTGGCTGCTGAATCGACTCGATTCTGCTACGTCCGGAGTGATCTTGACCGCGGCCAGCGAAAAACTGGCTATCGCGATTCGCGAGCACTATCTAAAAAAGCAAGTAACCAAAATTTATCAGGCGTTAGTTTTTGGTAAGCCACACAAGGATTCTGAATCCTGGTACGATCAACTTGCGGTAAAAAATATCCGTGGCCAATTGCGCACCTCCCTCATTGGTAATGTGCCGGCAGAAACGCGCTACCGCTTAATTAAGCATACCCAGCGAAACTTTTCGACCTCCCTGATTCGCCTAGAGCCGCTCACTGGGCGGAGTCATCAACTCCGCGTGCAATGTGCGAAACGCCATTCACCGATTATTGGTGATCAAACTTATGGCGATTTTGCCCGCAATCGTTCCTTTGCTAAGGCGACTAAAAATAAACGGCTCTTTTTACATTCACTCGAAACCAGTTTCACCTACGAGTTCGCTGGCCGAACCTGCGCCTTTAAAGCCACCGCCCCGTTGCCTGCAGATTTCACGGCTACTTACTAATGAAGGGCCCACGTCTATCTGCTCAGAGGCGGGGAATACTACATCACTGAATCAGTCACTTGAACGGACGGACAGTAAACTACGTCTCGATTATTTTTATAGTAAGTCGAGCTGGGTATCGGCCACGGGGAGGACGGAAATTTTCTTTTTTGGCCGCACTTTGGGGGTTGGCGAGGGCAACTCCACTGAGGTGTCTTCAGATTCAAGTTTCTCGAGGATGGTCTTAGCGCGCTCGATGACGCTGAGCGGCAAACCAGCTAATCGAGCTACTTGAATTCCGTAACTACGATCAGCCGCTCCTGGAACTACTCGGCGGACAAAGACAATCTCGTCATTCCATTCTTTCACCGCTACTGAGTAATTTTTCAAACGGGGCAGGTGCTTATCAAGTTGAGTTAACTCTTGGTAATGGGTGGCGAATAAAGTTCGCGGACCTGCGTCGATTGCTCGGTGTAAATGTTCGACCACCGCCCATGCGATACTGAGCCCGTCGTAGGTTGAAGTTCCGCGGCCAATCTCATCCAAGATGATGAGAGACCGATCTGTTGTATTATTCAGAATATTCGCGGTCTCATTCATTTCGACCATGAAAGTTGAATTACCCCGAGCGAGATCGTCGCTGGCACCCACTCGAGAGAAAATGCGATCAACCAATCCAATGCGGCAGGCCTTGGCGGGAACCCAACTACCGATTTGGGCGAGTAGGGTGATCAAGGCAACCTGCCGTATGTATGTTGATTTGCCGGCCATGTTTGGCCCAGTGATCAGCATGATTTGCGCAGCCTCAGCAGACAGCGTGGTGTCATTGGGGACAAAAGTGTAGCTACCCGCTAGGCCGAGCCGCTCCTGTTTCATCATTTGCTCAACGACCGGATGGCGACCATCGCTAATGCTTAAGATATCCCCATCGTCGATCACCGGTTGGCAATAATCCCACTCACGGGCTAATACCGCCCAGCCAGCTAAAACATCTAATTCAGCCAAGGCTTCAGCCGTGCGCGTGAGGGAGTGCGATTCCGCTAAGACGGCGCTAACTAAAGCTCCAAATAATTCGAGTTCTCGGGCGAGTGATTTTTCTTCGGCAGAGAAAATTTCTTTTTCTTTAAGTTTAAGCTCTTCGGTTACGTATCGTTCGCCGCTGACTGTAGTCTGCTTACGAATGTAGTTTGCGGGCACATGTGCGAGGTTGGCCTTTGTGACTTCAATGTAATAGCCAAACACCGAAGTGTACCGAACTTTGAGACTGCGGATCCCCGAGCGCTCCTGTTCGGTGCGTTCGAGCTCAGCGAGCCAAGTCTTATTATCTGTCGTCAGACTGCGAAGGCGGTCCAGTTCAGCATCATAAGCAGCCCGGATATAATTTCCGTCTTGGAGGTCATTGGGTAGCGTGTCCGCGAGCGCTGCTGCCAATAAATCCCGCAATGATGGCAAATCGGTTAGCCTTTGCCGGAGTCGGGAAATCTCGCCGCCGTGGGCACCAACCAGGTGCGCATCGAGTTGGTCGAGACACTCCATAATAGTGGGCAACTGCTCCAACGTGTCTTTCACGCCCCCTAACTCGCGCGGATTGCGCAGGCGATTTTGCAGGCGACCAAGGATTCGGGGAATATCGCGAACTTTATTCAATAACTCCCGCACGTGTGCCAGGTCGCTCGGCTGGTTGAGAAGTTCGCCAACGATCGTTTGTCGACGAATAATTTCTGGCAATTCAAGGGTCGGGGAGGCGAGCCAGCGTTCGAGTAAACGTGAACCCGCCGCTGTCGTACTACGATCGACTGCGCCCAGCAATGAGGCCTCACGAGTGCCGCGGGCTGATTGGAATATCTCTAAATTCCGGAGAGTCGCCGGATCAAGGAGGAGGGTGCGCGTACTACGGTACTCTTGTAATGAACGTAGATTCTCTGGTTTCGCGCAGAGATTTTCGGTCGCGTAGTAGATGACTGCACCAGCTGCGCCCAACGCGAGATGTTCGTGCGTAAGGCCAAAACCCTGTAGGTTCAGCACGCCGAGCGTCTCCATCACAAGCTTGGCGCCACTGGCGGTACCAAAGTGGTAGCCAGGTAATTCAGAGCAAAGTCGAGCTGCGCAAAATTGATGAAGCGCATGGATCGCGTGCTCTTCATGAGGCGCGTTTTGCCACTGAGTGAGCGCGCCTTCGATAAGAACAAGCTCTGCGGGATCCAGCGCGGTAAGCACCGGTAGTAAATTTTCAGCGCGGGTATCAGTCGCTAGCCGAAATTCTCCAGTAGATAAATCGAGCCAGGCGGCGTGCAGCCCTGCTTTGTCGTAGGTCAGTGCGCAGAGATAGTGATTCTTAGCCGCATCGAGCTGACTGGCAGCGAGCGTCGTGCCGGGCGATAAAATACGCGTCAGCTGGCGCTTTACTAATTTGCCAGCTTTCGCCGGTTCAGCTTGATCGCAAAAAGCAACTTTTTTACCGGCGGCGAGTAGCTTACTAACGTAATTGTCGGCCGCATGATGGGGTATACCCGCCATCGGGGTCTCTTGGCGCTTGGTTAATGTGATGCCCAACAAGCGGGAACCGATTTCAGCATCCTCAAAAAACATTTCATAAAAGTCACCGAGCCGAAAAAGCAGGAGGGTATTCGCAGGCAAGCCGCGTTTAACCTCGAAATACTGCTGCATCATGGGCGTTAACTTCTCTGACATGGAGTGTTTTTATTGCACGACCGAGCGACGAAGGGCACGAAAATAATGCACTCAGGTTTGCGCTAATTTTCGCTTGGTTTTGGAGCCCTTCCTGTCCTTCGTGGCTCCGTGGCTGATTTATATCACGTTGATCTTGGTGGCGCGGGCCAGCCACCCCTCTTGGTGCTCCACGGTATGCTGGGTTCCTCGCGAAATTGGCAAAGCGCCGGACGTGAGCTCACGCAAGCCTACCATGTGATCGCCTTGGATGCGCGCAATCATGGTCGTTCTCCTCATGAACCGGTGATGAATTACGAACTCATGGTCGCCGATCTGATCCAATGGATGGATAAACAAGGGCAGGCCCAGGCCACCATCGTCGGTCACAGTATGGGCGGTAAAACTGCCATGCTCATGGCTTGTCAGCACCCCGAACGAATTCAGCGCCTGGTGGTTGTCGATATCGCCCCCAAAGATTATTTTTGGCCTGCGCATCGTGAGGAATTTGCGGCTTTGAATGAACTCAATTTAAGTAATTTAATTTCGCGTCAGGATGCGGAGGAGCGGTTTTCTACTCGGATATCCAATTACGGGCTTCGGAAGTTTTTGAGCACTAATCTTGAGCAAGACAAAGCGGGCGCATGGCGCTGGGTGATCAATTTACCCGCTCTCACCGCCGCGTTGCCGGTCATGGAAAAAAACTGCCTGCATTCGACCGATATCTATCGCGGTCCCGCTTTATTTATAGCGGGGGCAAATTCCCTTTATCTGCCGATCAGTGATCACGAACTTGTTTTAAGGCATTTCCCCCTAGCTCGCCTCGCGGTTATTGCTGATTCAGGGCACAATCCCCACGTTGAACAACGCGCAGAGTTTGTTCGACAACTGCTAGGCGTGTAGCCCTAAAAAATCCTATTTGGGAAGCGGCGGCTGCGGAAACCTATCGGTCAACGTTAGCGAATCGACCAAAGGCGGAGTGAGGTCAGAAGGAAATCCTCGAAGGCCGCAGATTCATTAAAATTAACCCGTAGCAAGCCGGCGTTATGCTCTAGTTTTTCAATCGATGCGGTTAGGGCGCGCCGCACGGAATCGTCGCCGGCCAGTAAACGCTCTTGAGCAAAAGTCCGTGTCGCCTGTTCGATTTCAATAAAAAGTTTTTGGCGAATACCGTTAGCGATACCGGTCTCGATCGCGATCTGCTCATCATCATCGAGATCTTCAGGTAACTTGGCCTGTTGGGTTTTCCAAATGGTCTCCGTGGCGGCACCGAGGATTGCATTGAAGCGGGTAACAAGTCCGTAGACGCCCATGACCTGATCAGCGATGGTCCGTTTATCCGGTTTCCCGGCGGCTAATTGCTGCAGCCAAGCCGCATAATCGGTGCGGGTTGAGCGCCAGAGTTCCTGCGTAGCTTCGTCAGCATCAAACAGCGCCTCGCTTCCTGAATCAGTAAAACGAAAATGGAGACAGCGGCTGCGAATAGTCGGCAGCAAGGCGTAGGGCCGAGTTGTTAGGAGCAAGATAGTAGTGCTCGGGGTGGGCTCTTCCAGGGTCTTCAGGAATACGTTAGCCGCTTGCGTGTTCATCCGGTCGGCTTCGTAAATAACGGCCACCTTGCGCGTGGAAATAGCGCAGGAAATTTGCATTTTTCCGATCAGGTCGCGGGTGCTACCGACGTCAATCAGACGCATTTTACCGGCCGGACGAAGCGCATGAAAATCGGGATGTTGCTTTGGAGGAAAATTTTGAGTGTTGTGCCGCGGATCATTCAGTAGCCGGTCGGCAATCGCATGGGCGACGATGGCGAGCGTGCCGAGATTTTCCCCGTGGAGTAAAAGACTATGCGCGAGGCGCTGGCGATTAATAGCACGTTCAATAACGGTGACCGTGGGGGTACCATCAAGCGCAGGGGGCCAAGGGAGGGGCGTGGCAGGCATCGAATGAACGCGAGTTAACCTAGCACGCGTTGGACCGCGGTGCGGATTATCAGTTCAAGTGGCGCAAGTGGCAGCGTACCGTCGGCCACCACAATTCGTTCAGGGTACGCGCGCGCTAGTTGCAAATAGCCTTCGCGAATTTTTTCGTAAAAAACCGGCCCTTCGCGTTCCATGCGATCAGGTAAATTCGAGGCCCGGGCGCGCACGCGGCCGAGACTAACCACTGTGGGGATATCAATCAGAATCGTCAATTGCGGCATCACCCCACCGATGGCGAATTGATTAATCGCTCGCACTGGATCCGCCGCGAGGTTGCGGGCTAGCCCTTGGTAGACGGTCGAAGAATCAAGAAAGCGATCGCTCAAGACCACCGCACCCCGCGCGAGGGCTGGGGAAATTACCTCGCGAACCAATTGGGCCCGGGCCGCGGTGAAGAGGAGCAGCTCGGTTTCTGAACACATTTCGTCACCCTTGGCATTGTGGACGATAATGTTTCTGATCTGTTCGCCAATTTCCGTGCCACCGGGCTCGCGGGTCGTGACCACCTCGCGACCTAATCCCTGCAGATAGCTAGCGAGGCGCGCGATCTGGGTCGATTTTCCGCTACCTTCCGAACCTTCAAAGGTAATAAACTTTCCGATTAATGGGGTGGGGGGCGGCATATGAAAAAAGGGCTGTACCAACGAACAAAAGGATCGGACGCCGCGCAATCAGATTCAAACACCCACGGCATCATTCAGAGGATCGCCTCGTAATGCAAAAAATCACGTTCTTCTATGGCCAGAACTTCTTCACTAATACAGAATTTCCATTGATTGCGCCGACCAAACGCTGCAACACTCGCATTACATGCCCAGCCTTTTACCCCCACTCTTCGCCGCATCCACCATTAACGTCTGGCACGTCTTCTTGACCACCGACCCCGTGGGTCAAGCGGTCATTGGGCTGCTCGCTATTTTTAGTATTTTTGCCTGGGCCGTCATGCTCGGAAAATATTCTGATCTTAAAAAGATGCGCGAATTGAATTTATTGTTCGAACGCAAGCTTGGGCAGGAGAGTCATATTCTCGATTTGCCTGAGACGCTGAAAAATCGCCGCGATATTCCCTACGCTGATTTACTGGCCGACGCGCTCGAAGCTTACTGGCGCGCCGCCGCGATCGGTAAAGAAAAGGGCGACGACCAAATGCGCTCCCGCCTCGAACATGCCGAAAACGCGATTCAGCGCGCCTTGGCCCGCCAGTCCTTACGCTATGAATCGAGCATGATCATTCTCGCCTCACTCGTCTCCGGGGCACCTTTTATGGGCCTCTTCGGCACGGTGTGGGGTATCATGGAAGCGTTTAGTGCCGTCTCGGTTATGCAAAGTGCCAGTATCCAGACGCTGGCTCCGGGCGTCTCGGCGGCGCTCTTGACGACCATTGCCGGCCTCGTGGTCGCGATACCCTCGGTGTTTGGCTACAACATTCTACTCGGTCATGCTAAAACCATGATCACCGAACTAGAAAATTATGCCAGCAACTTGGCTGACCGCATCGAGCTAGAAGCTAAATAAGCCCCGCCATGGCCAGAATTTTTAGAAGGCAGCGCAATCTGCATCCGGTGGCGGAACTCAATGTCACTAACATGGTGGACTTGGGTTTCACACTCTTGATCATTTTCATGATCACCACCCCGCTGATTCAATCAGAGCAAACCATTCCCGTTAACCTTCCCGTCGAAAGTAAAAAGACGCAGGATGTCTTGCCAGAAACGGAATTCCAAATCGTCTCAATCGATAAGGCGGGTAATTTTTATTTTGGCCAGAAGCGCGTCAGTTTTACTGAGCTTTCCAGCAGTCTTACATCGTTAGCGGCCAAGCCCAAACAGCCGGTTATTCGCATCCGCGCTGACCTCAGTTTACAATGGCAGCAGGTGGTGCGGGTCATGGACGTGATTAAAAAGAACAACCTCAGCAAAATTACTTTCGATACCGACGCTAAGTGATGCGATGCGCGCTAATTCGCCCAGTTCGATTGTTGTTTCGCTCAGTATTCATTCTTTTGTCGCTGCGGTCATTTTTCTCTCGACCGTCTACGTAGCGCAGCGCGAACAGCCTCCGGTGATTTTTGAATTAGTGGCGGGACCACCGACCGCCCCAGAACAACTCGTCGCGCCCGCTTTGGGTAATACGCCCGATGTGGTAAAATTGGCAGTTCCCCCTGTGGCAACGCCTCCAGAAAAAGCACCCGAGCCCGAAGTGGCGGAAACTCCGCCCGCTCCCCCGATGGAGGCCGTGACCCCACCACCGGTTAAGGCCAAGCCCGACACCTCGATTGCTAAGCAGCTCAAGCGAAGTGAGAAGACTTCCTATCAACAATATTTGAAGAAACATCCCACGCCCAAGCCCGTAGCAGCCGCCAATCCTAAGACAGGCAAAGTCCCTCGGATTGATGCGCAGGGCATTGCCAACGGGGTTAGGGGAGGTTCGACCAGTAATCTGAAAGGCGGCGGCGGTGGCAAGGCCTTAAGTCGAGAGGAACAAAATGAACTCAATACTTACATTTCATTTCTCCTGACCGCCCTGAAGGAAGCCCATGAGCCGCCTCCAGGGGTGAGCGATCAATTAGAGGCTAAGGTTACCTTCGATATCACCGCGAGTGGATCTATTTTGAACCCACGAATTTCAAAATCTTCAGGTAATCGCGAGTTTGATCAGTCGGTACTGCAAGCCTTCCGGAAGATCCGTTCGATTGGCCCAACGCCCACGGGCAAAGCGGACACCTGGACGGTCGGGTTCAGAATGAAAGATGAATGATAAAAAGTCCTTGCATTCGGAGGTTAAAACTTTCTTTTAAGCCCTTCGTTAGTTGAGTGACGGGCTCTTAGCTCAGTTGGTAGAGCGCCTCAATGGCATTGAGGAGGTCAACGGTTCGAACCCGTTAGGGTCCACCACTCACAAGCACGATGCTCTGTATATGTAGGCGGCAGCCTCTACTGTTCGAGGGAGGCACTGTAGGCGATGACGTTGCGGCCGGAGATTTTCAGGCGAATATATTTCCCTTTTAGCGCGTCGAGCGATCGCTGGGCTTTCCACACAATTTCAGAGCGCTGATGGTCGCCAGTTACCGGCACACAATCAGCCGCTGTGAAGTTCTCGTAGTCTCCGCCGTAGCCTGGGCGCTTAATTGAGACGGTCAGTTCGCCAGTGCATACAAAATTCAGAAAAAGCCGCCCGCCGGGGCACTTGAAAGGTAACGTCGTAAACATACCGTCATGCTCCGTTTGCTGGCCAACGAGGCGATTTTTTCGGAAGGTAGCGTAGGCAAGGGACGGACGTTGCTTCGGGTTGCCACCGACATCAGCGGCATCATGACGGTCGGCCGAGGCGTAATAATAATAGCGGTAGTCGTCGCCGACCAGAATTGGTTCGGCGAGGCCAACGTAAGCGCCGCCGCTGTCGTAAGTGCCCGGTGCACCTGGCTGGAGCACGCGCGGTCGGGACGGCATCCGCCGCCAAGCCTGGTTGTCGGCGCTCTCGATCAGTTCGACCCAGGTGGTCTGGGTGGTGACGTCGTAGAGATTAAGAAATCCGAGGGTGCGTCCGCAGAGTGTGAAAGCGGATTGGTTATAGAAATTTGTGCCCTCGTGATCACCGTGATCCGGTGTAAAAATCCACTGGGGCTCACTCCAGTTCGTGAAATCATCACTGTATGAGAGTAAGCGACTGCGGTTGTTACCGAGCCGGTCTTTCAAAAATGCGTAATATCGCCCCGTAAGCTTATCCTGCCAGAGACACGACGCGTCCTGCGCCGGCAGCACGGTACCGGTGAACGTCCACTGTAGCCCATCAGGTGAGACGAATAAACCGCAGCCGTTAAGGTCACGATTTTTTGTATCAAGATGAAACATCATCAACTTGTAGCGCCGCTGTGGATCACGCTCATGGAGATCCTCGATCACAGAGGGCGAATCATTGTAGTAGGACGCCCAAGTAAGTATAATATTATTGTTAGGAAATTCTTCTGCAAAATGCAAGTTGAGGGCTGGGCGCCGCCAGACGAGCCCATCATCAGATTCAGCGTAACAAACGACGCAGTTACTTTTCCCCTGCAGGGAATTATCCACGAGCACCGCGCCTGCTTGCACGCCGGGAAAATCAGTACTGTAGAAAAATTTAAATTTCCCATCCACCTGTGAGCGGATAACGCTTCCCCAAGCAATGCCGCTTTTTTCCCATGGCATTTGCGCAGTCATGAGGGGATTTTGAGGCGGCTTATGGAGCGGCTCAAAACGGTCGTAACAATTTTTACGTTCGGTGATGTTGCTGGGGCTAAATAGAATTTCGCGCAACAAAGTGCCGCTCGGTAGCGGTGGGGCGCTTGTCGTCGAGGCATTGCTGACCGTCGCCGCGAGTCGCATTTTCACCAACGGCATGGCTGCCGCGAGTAGGGCGGTGTGTCGAATAAAAGTGCGTCGAGTCGAGTTCATGCTGGGAAAATAGTAACCTGAGGAAACAAAATTTAGAATTTCACGGTCTCATCTGAGGTTAGCTTTTCGGGCCAATCTGACGAGGCCAAAGGCATGATAGCCGATACGGTAATGGCGTGATCGAAAGCCGCCGGAAGTTCAGCTCATTAAAAGTAATGATCTGAAATACTTTCGAAGCTAGTTGAGGTCGCTTCCTATAAGCATGGTTAGATTCTTACCTACCTAATCGTTGGTGTTGGCGGAAGGTCCGTTCGATTACCGCGATATCGTGGGGTGCGTTCGTCGGCAGGGGAATTCTTTATTGAACACCTGCAAAGCGCCGTGGTGCTCGATGGTGATATGTGACTCATCGACTACATCTGGAGCATCCGGCGTCTGCGCAAGATCGAGCCTGAAGTGGTCAGCGATAACGATGCGCTGGCAAGTTGCTTGGTCGCTGTTTGCCTCGAAAAATGGTAAACTCAAGGTTCACGCTAAACCTAGGCTACTGTAACTTAAGCGCAGCGCTGATGGAGCGATGCGCTTAGGAAATGATAGCGGTCAGTCAATAAACGCCAAAATTAGCGTCCCTGTAGCGCCGCGCGGAGAATCGGCTCCATCACGTCGGCTTGGCGGAGAAAGCCGAGATCATTGGGGTGGGAGCCATCGGTGGATCCCTCCGTATCAGATCCTAGGAAATCGTCGCCAGGAATGTAGTAGAGTCCAGTTACTCCAGCTAATTTCAGCTTTTCAAAGCACTCGCGAAGAGCCGCGTGGTTATCGTTATGAAACTGGTTTTTCTTCGGCTGAATCCAAGAATTAGGGAAACGGCGATCTTCCACCAGCACGATAGGGGTGATGGGGTGGGCGGCGCGAAGTTGCTTAACGAGTGGAATGCATTTTTCGCGAACACCCGCAGCATCCATGTTGGGCAGGCAATCGATGACGTAAATAGCCGCATCAATTTTATTGAGCAGGTCACCGACGGCCGCATCCATGCGGCCGTTGCCCGAGAAACCGAGGTTGATTACCGAGCGGTCAAACCGGCGACCGAGAATTGCGGTGTGCACCATCCCTGGTCGCGAAGCGCTAGCCCCGTGCGTAATGGAGGTGCCATAAAATACAACGGGCTTATCGGTGCGCGGCGCGAGCGGAGCAAATTGTGCAGCTGGGTCGACTCCGATAGAGAGTTTTTCCACCCCGTTATAGAGCGGCAAGTAGATGGCGTATTCGCGAAGTCCAGGCGCGAGACTATTAATGAGTTCAACACGGACTTCTTTTTTTTCTGGTCGAGCTACGCCCACCCAGCGCCAATGACCGGTATCGTCGCGTGCATACAAATCGAGTCCACTGGCTCCAATGGGAGTCATGTTTACGCCATTCAAGCGCTCGCGGAAGAGGGTGTAATCTGCCCAAATAATAGCTGAGTCCGTCTTGAATCGTACCATCATGCCTGCGCTGTCGCGACTGAGGTTCCAGACAGCAGGCGTGACTTTTCCATCAGCAATCGCGGGAAAACGATCAAACCAGCGCTCGCGTTTCAGATCGCCAAAGGCTCGACCCTCAACGCCCCACGTAGTGACATCGTGCCAGGATAATTTAGGTTCAACGGGTGCCGGCCGGGCGGCCGTAGTCTGAGCCGCGGCCGTGGGCTTCGTTTGAGCCAAGCCGACTAAGGCAAGGGCGGAAATGGCGCAGCTGGTGAGGAGAAAACGATGAAATGGCATAGGAGGATTTTTAGAGGAGACCGAGCTTTTTTAAAACTTCTGGCGGGGGACCATCAAAACTAGCGAGCGGGATATTGCCGATATAGCCGAGATCCTTCATGCCTTCCGGTGTGGTGTAAAATCCACCAGCGGTTAGATCACGAAACCGGGTGAATAATTTAGCGGCGTCGGCGAATGCTGGCGTGGCCGTCTTGACGAAACAAACGTCGTCGCAAATTGCGGTTTTTTCGCGGTCGGTTAGCGTGGGAAAATTACGCCCGAAGCGACGCTGTGCTTCGGCTTCAATCCACTTGAGGCAATCGAGAATAAGCGTCCGATCGAGAGCTTGGGTAGGATAGGGGGCGCTGATCCATTCATCGATGAAATCGTGGACATGGAGTTGCGCGGCGGAAGGCGAAGTCGCATCAGCAGGAATAATCACGGCGCAGAGCGCCGCCGCGGTCACGCGCTGGGCTTCGCTGAGCGTGAGGGGCCAAAGTTCACCGGGTTGATAAGTTTTCTGCAAGCGAGGATCAGTGCCGTAGCCCGAACCCGTGACCGCGGCCGCCTCTGTGGATGGGGTGGCGGTGGCAAAGCTACTTAGCAGCGTGGTGGACGCCGAGGCCGTCAGCATCCATTTGATCGCCGTGCGGCGATCGGGTCGGGGCAAATCAGTTGAGTAGTTCACAAATTTCCTTTGCCCATTTCCTCAAGCAGGTAGTCGCTGGTTCGCCAGGCGAGTGCCATGATGGTGAGGGTAGGGTTCTTATCAGCATTGCTTACAAAAGTGCCGCCATCGGTGATGAAAAGGTTGGGCACATCCCACGTTTGCCCCCATTGATTCGTCACGGAGTTTCGGGGATTAGTCCCCATGATGGCGCCTCCGACTTCATGGATAACCATGCCCCCGGTAATGATGGCATCTCGCCCATTTTCTTTAGGTCGAGCGGAGGTCGTGCCACCCATTGCTTCAATAATGGCAACAGAGGTTTCTTGCATGTGTTTGGCTTGGCGGGTCTCGTGCTCAGACCATTTCCAGTGGAATCGCAAAACTGGAATCCCCCACTTATCTTTAACGATGGGATCAAGTTCGCAGAATGAATCCTCATTCGGGATCATTTCGCCTCGCCCTGAGAAACCAACGAATGAGCCGAAATAGCGCCGCATGTCTTCTTTGTAGCCGACGCCATATTTTCCACCAGTGAGGTACTCCATGCGCGAGCCCGTGCGCACGTTTGGCATGCGCCGACCGGTGGAGAATTCAAGGTGGTAACCGCGGGCGAAATTTAATTTTCCGGCGTGCTGTTCTTTATAAAGCCACCACGGGGCATATGCGTGAGCGCCACCCGCGCCATCTTCATTATGCAGCGGCAGGTTTTCAAGTGCGGGAATTTGACCACCCAAGTCGGCCCCGACCGTATCCATGATGTATTTTCCGACAAAGCCACTGGAGTTGGCGAGCCCGTTAGGAAAGCGCGCTGATTTAGAATTTAGGAGCATGCGCACGGACTCGGCCGAGCTGGCGGCTAACACCACAACGCGAGCATAAACTGATTTTTCCTCTCGTGTCTGGCGATCGATATAGGAAACCCCGGTAGCCTTGCCGTGCTCATCCACAAGCACGCGATAGCCCATAGCATCGGTGAGAATATCGAGGTTACCCGAAGCGAGCGCGGGCGGCAGATGCACCGTCGTCGATTGATAGTTGGCGCGAATAGAGCACCCTCGTCCGCAGTCAGTGGCCCAAAAACAAGCCGCCCGCTCGCTCATCGCTTGAATCAGGACACGTTGAGCGGCGGGGTTATGCGGGTGCAACTTAGCGGCGAGCCGGGGGCCATCGAGCCGTTGACTTAAGACTGCGCGGTGAATCGGGATAATGGGAAGGCCGATTTTTTTCCCGTGCTTCTGGGCATACTGTTCACCCGCGCGCAATTTAGGCGCAGGTTGCAACACGCCTTCCGGCGAATTAGGCGTGTTCTCCATGCCTTCGTTCGTTCCATAAACCCCAATGAGCATTTCAACCTTATCGTAGTAAGGCGCTACATCCTCATACGAAATCGGCCAGTCAAAACCAAGACCATCGCGCGTGTAGGGCTTGAAATCATACGGCCCGTTGCGAAGAGCGATTCGCCCCCAGTGATTGGTGCGACCGCCGAGCATGCGCGAGCGCCACCATATAAATTGTCGCTGGGGATCAGAGGAAGCATTCGTATAAGGTTCACCTGGAACCTGCCAACCACCGCCCACGGTAGCATCGTGAAACCCAAAAGGCTTATCCGGAGTAACTGCCCCGCGAAGTGGCGCCTGATGATTCGTCTCGAACATGGGAGTTTCCGTGACGGGATCATAATTACGCCCCGCTTCCAGCATCAGAACTTTTGCCCCCTCCATAGCTAAAGTATAGGCGGTCTGACCACCGGCGGCGCCGGAGCCTACGACGATAACGTCATATTTCGGTTGGGTTTTTCGGGACGTAAGCAAAGCCATGGGTATTAATCCGCCGGAGCAGAGCGGAGGAGGTTAAATGAGCAAGTTCAGCGGGGAAAAATTTCGCTAAAATTCACCTTCAGTGGGGCAACTAAACGGGATGACACGTTTCTAGTTAATGTTCAATTGAACCTGATATTCAAAGCAAAATCCTTAAAGTTTCGCGGCATAAATGTCATTCGAAATGGACCAAACTTGCGCCTAGCTTATTTACCTAGGAGAGCGCGCATGGAAATAAAACGAGCCTTGCGGAACTCACGTTTCACTTTCCTGATCTAATCATGAACGAGTCTCTTTCAGTTCCTCGCATTCTGGTCGTCGATGATGACGCTGAGGTGCGTTACTCGCTGAACCGGGTGCTCACCGCGCAGCATTATTGCGTTGAAGAAGCGCCGCATGGTGAGGCGGGTGTCGCCGCCGTTAAACAAAAAGCGCCAGATGTCGTGTTACTCGATAATCGCATGACAGGAATTAGCGGACTGGAAACTTTGCAGCATATCCGCGCGGCTAATCCTCAGCAATTGGTGATTCTCATGACCGCTTTCGGCACAGCGCAAACTGCGATCGAGGCGATGAAGTACGGGGCTTTTGACTACGTCATGAAGCCTTTTGATCCAGCTCGCTTGATCGCGCTCGTACAAAGCGCTTTGAGTACCCAGGCCGCCATTCGCTCGGCTGGCGGCGTGCAGCCAGTGATTAATTCCGATGAGCACAAGGAAGGTATCGTCGGCGCCTCTGGACCGATGCAGCAGGTTTTCAAAATTATTGGTCAAGTTACGACCAGCGATGTCACCGTGATGATCACGGGGGAAAGTGGCACCGGTAAAGAATTGGTGGCGCGCAGTATTCACCGTCACAGCCATCGCAGTAGCAAACCGTTTGTCGCTATTAACTGCTCGGCGATTCCTGAAAATTTAATTGAAAGTGAGCTATTCGGTCACGAGCGCGGCGCTTTTACGGGAGCAACGGGTCAGCGACTAGGGAAATTTGAAGTATGCGACGGCGGGACTATTTTTTTAGATGAAATCGGCGACATGACCCCGACCACTCAGACGAAAATATTACGAGTGCTACAGGAAGGGGAGATTCAGCGAGTCGGCAGTTCGGAAACGTTAAGAGTGAATGTCCGTGTAATTGCTGCGACTAATAAAAATCTCGAACTGCTCGTTAAAGAAAAAGCTTTTCGCGAAGATCTTTATTATCGTTTGAATGTAGTGCGTCTGCGTCTGCCCCCGTTGCGTGAACGAGTGGAGGATGTCCCCCAAATTGTTGATTTTTTTCTGCAAAATTTAGCTAAAACTAAAAAGACCAAAGCTAGAAAGGTATCGCCCGAAGCTTTGGCTATTCTCTGTCGTCATGATTGGCCCGGAAATGTTCGAGAGCTTGAAAACATGATTTATCGCAGCGCGGTCATTGCGCAGGGAGAGGCCATTTTACCCACCGACTTGCCCGAAGAGCTAAGGTTAAAACAGACGATCACGGCAGCCCCTGCTGGTCTGGATACTTTATTCGATCAAATTTATACTCAGCTCAGTGCCCGCGAACCGACGATGCTGATCGCCACTCTCACCGCCGCCATGGTGGCGCGGGGAGCCACGTTGCCTGTTGCCGAGAAAGTGAAAAAATCTTCGGCGAAAAAGTAATCAACTCGCAACTTTGGGGTGCGGAGCAGCTTCGAAGTTCGCTCCTAACGATCGCCGTAGCCCTTCGGTTGGCGAGAATGCCACCGCCAAGCAGTTTCAACGATGGGCTCAATCGACATGAATTTAGGTTTCCAGCCGAGCTCAGTTTGAACTTTTGCTGAATTGGCGTAGAGAGCCGGTGGATCGCCAGCCCGGCGTTCACCCAATTTAACAGGTACCTTCAAGCCTGTCACGCGCTCGACTGCCTGAATGACTTCACGCACTGAGGTTGGCGTACCCGTACCTAGATTGTAAAAGTGGTTAGCACCGGGGCGAGCGAGCTTTTCGAAGACTGCGATATGGGCTCGGCTCAAATCATCAACATGGACGTAATCGCGCTGGCAAGTGCCGTCAGGAGTGGGGTAGTCGGTGCCGAAGACATGCAACGCGGGCCGATTGCCCTGCGCTGCTCCAATTGCGAGAGGGATAAGGTGCGTTTCCGGATCATGATCCTCACCAATACTTCCGTCCTCAGCTGCTCCCGCGGCATTGAAATAGCGGAACGCGGCAAAACTGAGTCCATCGCTGTGCGCGAGAGATTTCAGGGCATTCTCCACGTCCAATTTGGTCTGACCATAGGGATTAATGGGGGCCTGCGGCATACCCTCGACCAGGGGGAGTGTGGCGGGAACGCCGTAAGTTGCGCAGGTGGATGAAAAGACGAATTTCTTCACCCCATGCCGCCGCATCGCATCGAGGAGAGTGTAAGTAGCGGCAACGTTATTCAGATAATATTTTAACGGCGCAGTGACGGATTCACCGACATAACAATAGGCAGCAAAATGCATGACGAGGTCGACGCTCTCCTGCTTGAAAATACCATCGAGAGCCGGCGCGTCGCCAAGGCTGGCCTCGTGCAGGCGCACTCCGGTTGGTACTGCAGCGCGGTGCCCATAGGAGAAATTGTCTAAAACAACAGGGTCATGCCCGGCAGCCAGCAACTGCCGCACGCAATGGCTGCCAATGTATCCTGCACCGCCTGCAACAAGGACTTTCATTACCTAGACTTGTATTGCGTTTGGATTTACGTTGGCTAGGCAAATCTCTTTTATTTCAAGAATTCCATGAAGCAAACCCGCATCGTCATTACAGGTATTGGGCTCACCGCTCCCAATGGTAACTCCCTCGCTGAATTTCGGAAAAACCTGCTTTCCGGGGTATCGGGCATCACCACGATTGACGTGCGTTACATGGGACGCCACCCAGCCGGAATGTGCACCTTTGATCCGCTGAAATATCAAAAGAAAAAAGATGTGCGAATCGGAACCCGCGTAGGCGGTATCAGTATTTATTGTGCACGCGAGGCCTTGGCTGATAGCGGTGTGGATTTGGCCACTCGTGATAAAAGCCGCGTGGGGATTTATCTCGGCGTGACTGAGCACGGCAACGTGGAAACTGAAAACGAGGTCTATAATATTTCTCAGTTCAAGTACGACACGAAGTTCTGGTCGCATCACCATAATCCCCGCACCGTGGCAAATAATGCCGCGGGAGAGGTTTCCCTTAATTTAGGAATCACAGGACCAGCTTATACTATCGGCGCGGCCTGCGCGGCCGGCAACATGGGGCTGATTCATGCCGCCCAGATGCTGAGGCTGGGCGAAGTTGATTTTGCTTTGGCTGGCGGTGTGAGCGAAAGCCCGCAGACCTTCGGTATTTTTGCGGGCTTCAAGAGCCAAAATGCGCTCGCTGCCCACGAGGACCCAACAAAGGCTAGTCGGCCCTTTGATCAGGCCCGTAACGGCATTGTTATCTCTGAGGGCGGCTGCATTTACACCATCGAGCGACTCGCAGATGCTCAAGCCCGTGGCGCCAAAATTTATGGCGAAATCGCGGGCTATCATGTAAATTCCGATGCCACTGATTACGTTCTCCCGAATCCCGAGCGTCAGGCCGAATGTGTGCGTAAGGCGATTGCGAATGCTGGCATGACCATCGAGGATATTGATCTAATTAATACACACGCTACCTCAACCCCCCAAGGAGATATCCAGGAATGCGTCGCCATCGCGGATGTTTTTAAGAGCAGAAGTTCCCCGCCGCATATTAACAATACCAAGGGATTTATTGGTCATGCCATGGGCGCAGCTGGGGCTCTCGAGTTGGCTGGTAATTTACCAAGTTTTGATGATTTGATTATTCATCCTAGTATTAATGTGGATAACCTTGATCCTCAATGTGATATACCTGGGTTAGTTATCAATCAGGCAAAAAAAGCTGCGCGCGTAGACGTCATTCTTAATAATTCTTTTGGTATGTTAGGGATTAATTCGACGTTGATTATCAAACGCTTCGTCGCTTAATGCCGCTCTACCCATGACGAAAGAAGACTGCCAAAAGCTAGTTATCGACATCATCTCCGACATCGCTCCGGACGAAGATCTCAGTGCGATTAAGCCTGAGATTCGTCTGCGCGATCAACTGCAGCTCGATTCAATGGATTTCCTCGATATCGTAATGGAGCTTCGCAAGCGCCACGGGATCGAAGTTCCGGAAGCGGACTACAGTCACTTGGCCTCTTTGGAGAGTTGTGCGGAATACTTGACGCCCAAGTTTCCAACCAAGGCTTAAGTCGTTTCATTGTCTTGAACCAGCGATCGGGTAGGGCAGTCCATGGGACGTGCCGACCCGATTTTTCTTTGGATGATATGTAAGGCCGGCCTAGAGGAAGACAACTCACCCACCTGAAGTGAAAGATTCTCATTACGATGTAGCCATCATTGGGGCAGGGATGTCTGGCTTGGCTGCGGGTATTCGCCTCGCTCACTTCGGGAAAAAAGTCTGTATTTTTGAGCGCCACAATGCTCCCGGTGGATTGAATGGTTTTTACAGTTTTTCGGGCCGAAAATATGACGTCGGCCTGCATGCTCTAACTAATTATGTGGCGCCAGGAGTGAAAGGAACTCCTTTGGGGAAATTGCTGAGGCAACTGCGGATAGACCGTGATGAGTTCGCTCTCTGCCCGCAAAAACAATCCCGGATCGCCTTTCGTGACTGTGCCCTGAAATTCACGAATGAATTTTCGGTTCTAGACGCCGAGGTTACGGGAAAATTCCCCACGCAAACCGCCGGTTGGCGTGCCTTGGTTCAGATGGTGCGCACCTTTGATGACGTTGCGCTTGATGCGCCCCCCAGGTCGGCTCGCGAAGTAGTCGGCCGCCACCTTACTGATCCCTTGCTCGCTGATATGATTTTTTGCCCAGTGATGTATTATGGTAGCGCGCAGGAGCGAGATATGGATTTCGCGCAATTTGTCATTATGTTCAAAGCGCTCTACCTAGAAGGTTTCGCGCGACCGCTGGAGGGGGTGCGCGTTATTCTCCGCGTGTTGTTGGAGAAATTCCGTCAGGCGGGTGGGGAACGCCGCATGCAATGTGGGGTGGCCCAGATTAAGGAAGCACAGGGGCGAGCCGCTGTGCTCGTGCTGGATAATGGCGAAGAAGTTACCGCCCATCAGGTGATCTCCTCGGTTGGTTTTGCTGAGACGATGAACCTTTGTGAGCCACCCCAGTCGCACGCGGCTGAAGCAAATACGGGAAATTTATCATTCGTCGAAACGATCAGTATTTTTCAGCGTCAACCCGCGGAATGGGGTTGGGGTGATGATACCATCATATTTTTTAACGATGCGGAGCGTTTTGAGTACGCGCACGCTCGCGAACAGGTTGATCTAAGAAGTGGGGTTATTTGTTTGCCCAATAATTTCGATTACGCAGAGCGTAATCTAACTGAGGGGATTTTTCGCGTAACTTGCTTGGCTAATTATGATCGTTGGTCCCAATTGCCGGAGGAGATTTATCAAGCGGATAAAAAGCGCTGGTTTCCTGAGATCGTACGTAGCGCCCAGCGGTTTTTGCCAAAAGTGGCGCCTGGCGTGCTGACCCAAGCCGAGCTCGCCACCGATATGTTCACGCCCCGAACCATTAAGAAATTCACGGGGCACCTCAATGGGGCAATTTATGGATCACCCAGGAAAATTCGTGACGGTCGGACTCACTTGGCCAATCTTTATCTGTGCGGGACTGATCAAGGTTTTCTGGGTATTGTTGGTGCCATGCTTAGCGGAATTTCGATGGCCAATTATCACGTCCTGCAGGCGTCGACTCGCGGTTAATTTTTCCGCGTTGCGCTTTCGTTGGAGCGGAACTTAGTTGGTCATTCGCATGGCTTACGACTGGCTTAAAGGAATTGAAGAGCACTACGACATCGTGGTGATTGGCAGCGGCTTGGGTGGCCTCACCAGCGCTAATGTATTGGCTAAATGTGGCCACAAAGTATTGCTGCTCGAGCATCATTATCAACTGGGAGGTCTAGCGACCTGGTTCACGCGTAAGGGGGGGCATATTTTCGATATTTCGCTCCATGGGTTCCCCATTGGAATGATAAAATCGATTCGTAAATATTGGAGTCAGGATATCGCTCAGTCGATCGTGCAGCTGAAAGGAGTGCGGTTCATTAACCCGCAATTTTCCATGGATACGACTTTCGATCGCGAGGATTTTACGCGGCAGTTGGTGGAAAAATTCAAGGTCCCTGCTGAAACAGTCGAGCGATTTTTTACGGATCTGCGGGGAATGAATTTCTATGATAATAATCCCGAAACCACCGGGCAGATGTTTGAGCGTTATTTTCCAGGACGCTCGGATGTGCAGCGATTGTTAATGGAACCTATCGCGTACGCCAATGGCTCCACGCTCGCTGACCCCGCCATCACTTTCGGTATTGTTTTCTCAAATTTCATGAGCAAAGGCGTCTACACTTTTCAAGGGGGCTCCGATGTGCTCATCCGGAAAATGACTACTGAGCTTAAGAGAAATGGCGTGGAGATACGCAAACATGTGAATGTGGAAAAAATCCTGACGGCCACGGAGAGTGGTACTAAACAGGTGGTGGGCGTAGTTGCGAATGGCCGCACGATTCGCTGTCGGGCGGTGCTCTCAAATGCTAATATTAAGAACACCGTACTGCGATTAGCTGGTGAAGAAAATTTTACGGCTCAGTTTGTCGCTGAAGCTAAAGCTGTGCGCGTTAATAGCAGCTCATGCCAAGTTTATCTGGGAATTAGAAAAGGGGAAACTTTGCCTCATATCGGTGATTTAGTTTTCACTTCAGATGAGCCGACTTTCTCGAGTGAAAAGCTGGTTGATCTGCATACGACCAGCCGGACTTTTTCGATGTATTATCCGGATACTCGACCGGGCCTTGATCGCTATACGGTTGTGGTGTCAATCAATGCTCGTTATGCGGATTGGAATAATTTATCCCCCGCTGGCTATGCTGAGGAAAAGCAGCGTTTAATTGATGAATCAATAACCGCACTCGAGCGTTATATCCCGGATGTACGTTCTAAAATCGACTGGCAAGAGGCCGCCACGCCGCGGACGATTGAATATTACACGCGGCATTGGGCTGGCACATCTTTCGGCACTAAATTTGAAGGACTTAAAGTTTCAATGGATTTGCCGTCACAGCTTCGCGGCCTTTACCACGCAGGTTCCGTCGGTATCATCATGTCGGGTTGGTTGGGGACTATTAATTATGGGGTGATCGTCTCTAACCAGATTGATAAATTCCTTGTCGCTCAAAAGCGCGCCCCCGAAGCTACTCTTCCTATCGTCTAACACTTCCGTGCAAACTGTTACCCAACTCATTCCTCATCGTCCGCCTTTTTTATTCGTGGATGAAATTATTAGCCAATCCGCCGATACACTCATCGCCCAGCGGACCTGGCGAGCCGAGGAATCTTTCTATCAAGGACATTATCCAGGTGCACCGATCACACCTGGGGTTTTACTCTGTGAATCAGTCTTCCAAACAGGCGCCTTATTGCTGGCGACTAAATTTGCTGGGCAAGGCCAACCCGCAGGCGTCCCGCTCCTAGCTAAAGTGGAAAATGTTCGCTTCCGTAGTCCCGTCTATCCGGGAGATATTACGACGATTGAAGTACTGATTAGAGAAATAGCTGGAGGATTTTACATGATGTCCGGAAATATAAAAAATGGGACCAAGCGGGTCTTGAGCGTAGATTTTGCCGTCGCGTGGAAGACTCCCGAGGGGCCAGCATGAGTGATTTTCTTCAGATTCGCGGGAAAACTTTTTTGGTGATGGGTGTCGCCAATAAAAAAAGTGTAGCGTGGCAAATCGCAAAAACCTTAGAAGAGCAAGGGGCTCTGGTTGTCTACAGTGTCCGCTCCTCTGCACGTAAAGCGTCGCTCGCGGCACTCTTGGCAGAGCGCTCAGTTTTTATTTGTGACGTGGAAGGGGAAGGGGCCTGTGCTCGTTTGGCGCAAGAGTTACAAACCGCTGGCATTGGGCCGCTCCAGGGTATCATTCATTCCATCGCCTTCGCCAACTACAGCGATGGCTTTAAAGCTTTTCATGAAACGAAGCGTAAGGATTTTCTGCAGGCCAATGCCATCTCCGCCTTTTCACTCGTTGAATTGGCCCAAGCACTCAAGCCGCTGTTAGTACGCAATGCATCGGTTGTGACTATTGGTATTTCTTCACTTGAAGTAACGCCTGACAATTATGGCTACATGGGCCCGATCAAAGCAGCTTTGGAATCGTGCAGTCGTTTTTTAGCTAAATCATTTAGTGCTGATACCGAAATTCGTTTTAATGTAGTCGGCGCGGGTCCGCTCAAAACGAGTGCCTCAGCTGGCATCCCCGGCTATGTTGATAGCTATCTGTATGCAGAAAAATTAACCTTTCGTAAACGCAACTTGGCGACGCAAGAAGTGGCCAATGCGGCGGTTTTTCTACTGAGCGAGCGGAGTAGTGGGTGCAACGCAACCACGCTGGTGGTGGATGCTGGTTTAGGGGCGAATTTCTTTGATAAAGATATCATCCGCTTAGCGATGCGGCCCGATCAATAAGCGGCCATGCATTTTCGACATGCTTGTATTGAATCATTGGCGGCTGTGCTGCCTGATGAAATTTGGACCTCTCACCAAATTGAAGCCCGCCTGCAGCCACTTTATGAGCGTTTAAAATTACCCACGGGTCGGCTCGAACTCATGACCGGCATCAAAGAGCGACGTATGTGGGCTGCTGGTACACGGCCATCAGATGCTAGTGCGCGGGCTGGCCGAGCGGTTTTGGATCAATCGCGTTTTAAACCAACCGAAATCGATGCTTTCATCCACTGCGCAGTTTCTCGCGATATGCTCGAACCGGCGACCGCTGCTTTTGCTCACAATAAAATTGGACTCGGTGCTCACACCCAACTTTTTGATTTGTCCAATGCTTGCCTGGGCTTCCTCAATGGACTGGTTACGCTCGGTGCGATGGTTGATGCGGGCCACATTCGCTGCGGGCTCGTCGTTTCGGGTGAAAACGGGCGCCCATTGGTCGAGCAGACGTTAGCCCATTTATTAACGGCACCGCTGGATCGAAATGCAATCAAACCATTTTTCGCGAACCTAACGATTGGCTCTGGTGCCGTGGGCGCCATTGTCTGTCATGAAGATCTTTTACCGGCGGGCCCGAAACATCGTCTCCTTGCTGGCGCTTATTTAGCCGCAACGCAACATAGCGCACTTTGCCAAGGGGATACCGCAGGCGACGGGCTGGCTATGCAGACTGACTCTGAGCAATTACTGCTCGCAGGGGTCGAAGTAGCGCATGACACTTGGCAGCTTTTTGAAAAAAAAACCGGCTGGAATCGCTCCACGCCTGATCGAATGATTTGTCACCAAGTTGGTCATACCCACCGGCGGAAATTATTCGAAAGACTTGGCCTCGATTTAGCTAAGGATTTTTCTACATTCGAGACGCTAGGCAACACGGGCTCAGCGGCACTGCCGACGGCCTTGGCTTTAGCGGCAGCTCAAGGCGCCATTAAATCAGGTGATAAAGTTGCCTTACTCGGTATTGGCAGCGGTATCAATAGTTTGATGTTGGGGGTGGAATGGTGAGCGCCGCCGATCCCCAGTTATCGCCCAAGCCAGATCATAAATCACCTTATGAGCAGACGGTGATAACAGAGGCGACAAGGCCTCTATGGCTGCAGCGTCTATACCCGTTTGAACCTAAACGTTTCGATACAGGATGCGGTGAGTTAAGTTATCTCGACGAAGGCGAGGGCGATGAAGCCGTCGTCATGGTGCATGGCAATCCGACATGGTCGTTCTATTATCGCAATGTCGTGCTCGGGCTACGCGGTAAAATTCGCTGTATCGTGCCAGATCACCTTGGCTGCGGATTATCAGATAAACCGCAGGATTTTAATTATACTTTAGCCGAGCATATTAAAAATCTCCGCGCGCTCATTGATCACTTAAATTTACGAAGAATTCACCTCATTGTCCACGATTGGGGTGGTCCCATCGGCCTTGGCTCTGGGCTACTCAAGCCTGATCAACTTGGTCGAGTTATTATCCTAAATACAGCTGCTTTTGCCGACAGCATCGTGCCTTGGCGTATTCGCCTATGTCGAATTCCGATGCTCGGGGAATGGCTTGTTCGCACTTTTAATGCCTTTGCGTGGCCGGCAACGTGGATGGCAGTTACTCGACCTCTCAGCCGTGATCTTAAACGCGCGTATCTCTATCCCTACAACAATTGGCATAATCGAATCGCGACCCATCGATTCGTGCAGGATATACCTACTGGCAAACAACATCCTAGTGACAGCACCCTGCAAATGATTGAATCACGATTGCGGCTGCTGCGTGATAAACCTGTTCGCATCCTCTGGGGTGCTCAGGATTTTTGCTTTAATTATCACTATTATAATCGTTGGCGCGTACTTTTACCTAACGCTGAAGCAGATTACCTAGAAGAGGCCGGACACTACATTTTGGAGGACGCAGATCATTATTGCCGGCAGGAGATTGAACGCTTTCTCGGATTAGACTAAGCGAACGGTAGCCCCAACGAGGCTATTTATACATTAGACATAATATATATTGTGCGATACAAATGCCTTAATGGCTTTATTGGAACTGATTAGAGTTAATCAATTAGCAAGACCCCAGCGACTGGTGAATGGATAATAAATAAACAGCGGGCGTCCTACGACGCTCTTTTCAGGAATAAATCCCCAATAGCGGCTGTCTTTGCTGCGCGGTGAATTATCGCCCAAGGCATAATAATGATCAGCTGGTACTGTAATAGTGCCAGTAGCGAATAGATTGCCGGTATTATTGTAACCAGGATACTTGCCATCGCGTTTAGCATTTTTATCAAAGGCAGCCGAACCGGTGATTGGTTGTCCATTGCGCCAAAGTGCCGGCTCCTTAATTTCTAAAATGTCACCCGGCGTGCCAACGAGTCGCTTGACGTAATATTGGCGAATCTGATTACCGGCCTGATCTTTCATCTCCGGACTATCAATATTTTCAGTTTTGAACACGAAGCCCGAGCCCACTTGGGGCTGCACGAAATTATAGCTAATGCGGTCCACAAAGAGTAAGTCGCCGGTTAGGACATCGAAGGATAATATTTTTTCACCTTTACGCACCTGCTTCCCGATTGGAATCCAGTAAACGGTGGTCGCGCGGCCTTGGAGTTGGAGCGTGGAAGTCTGCAGGGGTTTATGGGTGGCTGCTCCTAAGCGAAGCGCCTCATAAAGATTAGCGGACGAGCCTTTGAAGGCTTCATCTAAAACACCTTGGAAGTCATTATCAAATTCCGCGGGCACCTTAATGGTGGCTTGTTCACCAGCCACCAAAAAAGTATATTCCCGCCAACGCGTGGGAAATATTAGGAGACTGCGCCCGCTGGTTTCTGCAAATGCTGGTCGAAAACTATAGTGCGTACCGTCGTACGTTGAGGCATAAACTGGAAATAGTACCTCTCCAGCGGCAGGTGCCGCGACGGAGTAATTGCTAGCGCCGAGTCCGATCAAGCGTATGGCCTGACGCCATAAATTGGGAGCACTCCCTTCTGGGTAAACCGGCGAGGCAGTCATGCCATAGTAGCTTGGCCACATCGAATTAGTCGGAATCTTAAACGGCTGCACGATATAGGCGCGCAGGCCAAGGATCACGATAGCCGCGACGAGAAAAAATTCTACATTCTCTACGATCGATGAACTGGGATAAATACGGCCACCCGTTGCGCGCAAAATAATCTCCAGATCACCCAAAGCTTTTTCTAATCCTTTAACCCCGGTTGATGGCCCTTTGACCTCAGATTGAACTGCTTTGCTTGCAGTTAATAACTGCTCGATCTGTTTCGGCGTCAGTTGGTCCCGGCGAAATTTATAAACGCGGTCGGCGAGCTCAAGCCAATGGCCGGCGCTTTTTCTTAACTTTTTCTCTTCGGAGTAAAAGAAACTAAACAAGCAAGACGGGGGTTAACTGTTGGTTTTAAGTACCTGAATAAAAGCATCAGGTGGGATCGAAACACGGCCAATTTGTTTCATCTTCTTTTTACCTTCTTTCTGCTTATCGAGCAACTTGCGTTTACGACTGATATCACCGCCATAACACTTTGCGGTAACGTCTTTGCGCATTTCACGGACATTATCACGTGCGATGATCTTGCCACCGATCGCCGCTTGGACGGCTATCTTAAACATTTGCGCGGGGATGATGTCCGCCAGCTTCTCGCAAAGGCCACGCCCCTGCCCTTCAGCCTTACTGCGGTGCACAATACTGGCAAAAGCATCTACCGGGTCATTATTTACCATGATATCCATCTTCACGAGATCCGAGACTCGATACTCACCTAATTCATAGTCCATCGAACCGTAGCCACGTGTGATACTCTTAAGCCGATCATTAAAATCAACGAGAATTTCATTAAGGGGAAGTGTGCAGGTCAGCATGACGCGCGCACCATCGAGTGTATCGGTCTGATCGCAACTACCGCGCTTCTCCATCACCAGGCTTAGGATATCACCAAGAAATTCATTGGGAGTGTGAATGGCCGCTTTAATCGTCGGCTCACTGATCTCAAAAATCGTACCCGGATCAGGTAAGTTGATGGGATTATCAACATCGATCACCTCGCCGCCATGCTTCTTTACCTTATAGACCACGCTCGGATAGGTGGAGATGATTTCTACATCGTATTCACGCCGAATGCGCTCTTGCACGACCTCCATGTGCAATAAGCCCAGAAAGCCACAGCGAAAGCCAAAGCCTAGAGCGACGGAACTTTCATTAGAATAAATCAGTGATGAATCGTTCAGGCGCAATTTACTAAGCGCGACCTTCAGCTTTTCATAATCATTTGATTCCAGTGGATATAGACCGCAATAAACCATCGGACGAACTTCTTTGTACCCGGGTAGCATCTCGGATGCCGGTTTATTAGCGTGCGTAACAGTGTCCCCTACTTTGATTTCATCGACGCTCTTGATGTTGCTAACAATATAGCCCACGTCGCCGGGTCCTAATTCCTGGCACTTGATCATGCCGGGGTGAAACATGCCGACTTCCTTAATCTCAGATTTTTGGCCTGAGCTCATCAGCATCATGATTTCGCCCGCCTTGAAGGTTCCTGAGAAAACCCGCACATGCGAAATAACTCCACGATACGAATCATACTTGGAGTCAAACACGAGCATCCGAGTTGTCGGGTAGTCTGTCCAACGCGGAGCTGGAACACGCTGCACAATCGCCTCGAGAATATCTTCAATGCCAATGCCTGATTTGCCGCTCGCGAGAATCGCCTCTTCGGCCGGAATAGTTAAGATATCTTCCAGCTGACGAATGCAAAGTTCGAGATTAGCGCTGGGCAAATCAATTTTATTGATAACCGGAATAACTTTGAGCCCCTGCGAAAAAGCGAGATGCGCATTAGCGACCGTTTGGGCTTCGACGCCTTGTGCAGCATCGATGAGCAAAAGGGCACCTTCACAGGCGGCCAGCGAACGGGAAACTTCGTACGCAAAATCAACATGCCCCGGCGTATCCATCAAGTTTAGTTTATATATTTTACCGTCCTTCGCCGGATAATTCATTGTCACGGGATGCATTTTGATCGTGATGCCCCGTTCTTTCTCGAGGTCCATCGAATCTAAATGCTGATCCGTCATCACTCTTTTAGTGATAGTACTCGTAAATTCTAACAGTCGGTCAGACAGGGTCGTCTTCCCATGATCAACATGGGCAATGATGCAAAAATTACGTGTGAGCGGAGCGTCTTTCACTTAGGCAGGGAGGTCAGTCAATTCAGCGAAGCTTTTAACTAGCCAGGTTTTATCGGTACGGCGTGCGAGTCCCGCAAGCACTGCGCCAGGACCACATTCAATAAATTCAGTCGCACCCAAGGCGACGCAGTTGCGCATGCAATCCTCCCAAAGGACCGAAGAAACAACCTGTTTTACTAAGGCTGACCGGATGGCCTCGGGTTCAGTGACAATCTGACCGGTGGTATTACTTAGCACAGCGCAAGTAGGACGATGGAAGGTCACGCCGGCGAGATAAGTCTGAAATTCTGCTCGGGCTGGTTCCATTAAGCGGCTGTGATAAGCTCCCGCCACGTTGAGGGCCATCACCCGTTTTACGCCGCGATCCTTGGCTGTCGCGACGAGTGCATCCACTTTCGCTTTTTCCCCGGAAACAATGATTTGCCCTGGGGCGTTAAAATTAGCCGTCTCGAGATCAAATTCCTGACAAAGTTCACTCACCTTGGCACGCTCTTCGCCGATTATGGCTGCCATGCCACCCATGGACTTTTCACAAGCTTGCTGCATAAGGCGTCCTCTTTCGGCGACAATTTTTAGCCCAGTCTGAAAATCGAAAACGCCAGCTGCAGTCAATGCAGTGACCTCGCCGAGACTTAGACCCATGGCGAACTTAACCTCCGGTAATAGTCCCTTTTCTCTCAAAACGGCCTGAACCGCGAGGCCATGGACGAAAAGTGCGGGCTGACAAAGTTTCGTTTGGGTCAGCTCGGCTTCGGGGCCATTAAAGCTAATTTGAGCCAAATCCCAGCCCAAGACTAGTTTAGCCTGATCGTAGAGTGCCCGCGCGGCCGCTGAGCCGTCGTAAAGCGACTTCCCCATCCCAACCTTTTGGGCGCCTTGCCCAGCAAAAATTAGCGCAAGTGACATAGATGAAAGGTGGGTTAAACCGGTCCAGTGCCTAAAAACCAAGCCCTAAAATTTCCTCTGCTGAGGGAAATATTTGTGGGCGTCGGATGGAACGAGTCGCGCCGAGGGCTTTTCACGTGTCCGAGACCCTGGCAACGCCTCGGCGATAGGTCCAGCTGGCATCTCCTGGCGGAAAAAATTACCAGGAGCGTCACTCAAACCCACCTGATTACTCGTCATGACTGGATTTTGTAACGCCTGTATGTTTACCGGAGAGAGATAGGGGTTTGCATCAGTTTGATGAGGGCGAGTGCGTCTCTCACTGGTTACTACGCGCGCCAGCCGAGGCTCCCCCGATTGGGCCGTGGCGGAGTTGTGCGAACTCGAAACAGTGGCCTCCTCTGTATTTATTTTCTTAACATAATCATCGAAAAACAGGCCGCGAACGGGTGAGTCTGCGAGCCAACCTTGTAAAAATGGCGCCAGCGGATCGCGCGAAGCGACGGTGGCATGCTTGCTCGCGGAGTTGACTGGCGCGGGCGCTTGTTGGTTGCCGTAAATTTCCAGTAAATTGGGGGCCGCCGTGTGTTCTCGGGCAGAGTCCGGCTCTGCTTGCAGTAAATTATCAGCAGCATGAAGATTAGCAGTCTCGGGGTGCGCGGCCCGTTCCAAAGCGTTGACGCCATTGACCAGCCAATTTTTATCGACCGACTTTCGCTCCTTTAACTCTTGGGCTGCTCGCTGAGGCGATTCTCGATTAAGTGGTGTCGGCTGGACACCTACGGTTGGTAACTGGGCAAAGTTTGCCGTTAACTCAGCGTTGGTGGGTATGCTCGTTTTGGTATTAGGCACTGCCTGGAGGACCTTAAGTTCGCGCTGAGAATCTTCCAGCGCTACGCCACCGACCTGTGCGGTTGATGCGATCGCGGTTCCGCAGGCAAAAATAAATACACCAGCACGGAATTTCATCAGGTCTTAAAGAAAATCCCCTTGAGATTCATCTCGAGTGCTTGGGGGTTTGGGGAGAAGCGCAATCCATCCGCCTTGCTGATTTTCCCCTCTTTGATTAGGCGATAAATATCTTTATTGAAAGCCTTAGATCCGGCGTCGCTGTTGGTTTCGAGCAGTTGCTGAATCTTTTCATTTTGATCATCAAGAATCAGATTACTCACCATGGCGTCAGCGATGAGAATTTCATGAGCGGCGAAGCGCCCGCCACCTTCGAGTGCGGGAATTAATTTTTGACAGACGAAACCACGCAAAGAGCCAGCTATTTGGCGTCGAGCTTGTTCAATTTGCTCCGGCGGGAAGAATTCAAATAAGCGAGTGAGCGATTGTTTAACCGTCGAGGCGTGCATCGTAGAGATCACTAAATGGCCGGTCTCAGCCGCCGAAATCGCAGTTTCAAAGGTTTCTTTGTCACGCATTTCGCCGATTAAAATGATGTCAGGATTTTGGCGAAGCACGGATTTGATTGCCAACTCAAAGCTCGGCACATCCAGGCCGATTTCACGTTGTTGAAAAAGTGATTTCTCGTCTTTGAAGGTGTACTCAATGGGATCTTCAATCGTGACGATATGTTTATCCAAGTTCTGATTAATCCAATTGAGCATTGCGGCCATCGTGGAACTTTTGCCTGAGCCAGTGGCGCCGCAGATGAGTAAAATTCCGTCCTTGGCCGAAGCTAATTTAGTCAAGGTCTCGGATTCGATGTTCAATTCCGCAAAAGTGGGCGGACGGTCCTTGATGTGGCGAAAGACGATGCTAACCAGGCCGCGTTGATGGAAGGCGTTAACTCGAAAGCGACCTATGCCGTCAGTCGCGTATGCAAAGTCTATTTGCCCCTGCTGGGCCCAGCGCTCTTTGAAAATGGCGGGGACTTTTTCGTCGACGAAGGCTTGGACGTGTTCAGCCGAAACAGGCTCCATCTCCACTGGGCGGAGCCGTCCACCGATGCGCAAATAACCTGACTTCCCTGCTTTAATGATGATATCGCTGGCGCCGCTCTCGACCGCCAGTTTAAGCAGATCATTAACAATTTCGGTGTGAATCGTGATACTCATGGAATTTTTTGCGTGAACCGTGATTAAAGCTGTGCTTTTGCTATAGCTTAACTTTGCATCGTTCAAGGTAACTTTCCCATGAAACGCCCAAGCCAGTTCACCGGTTCCTACACTGCCCTTGTTACTCCATTCCGGCGCGGGGCCGTCGCATTCGACGAATTAAAGAAACTCGTGGAGTTTCAAATTAAAGGTGGGATCGATGGTCTGATTCCCGTCGGAACCACCGGCGAGTCTCCGACAGTCACTCATGACGAACATTTGGCCATTATTGCCTGCACGATTGAGTCTGCCCGAGGGAGAGTCCCGGTCATTGCCGGAACGGGTTCTAACTCCACACAAGAAGCTATCGATCTCAGTCAGGCCGCGGTTGCTGCGGGTGCCGATGCTTTGTTGCTCGTAGCCCCTTATTATAATCGCCCAACCCAGGAGGGGCTGTTTCAGCACTTTGCGCGAATCGCTGACGCTACCGACAAGCCCATCATATTATATTCGATTCCCGGTCGCTGTGGTGTTGAGATCAGCGTCGACGTCATCGCTCGTCTTCGGGCTAAATATCCGCACGTTGCCCACATCAAGGAAGCAGGCGGCAGCGTGGATCGCGTTGATCAAATTATCCAAGCCTTGGGCGATTCTATGACTGTGCTGAGTGGCGATGACAGCCTCACCCTCCCCTTCATGGCAGTGGGGGCGAAAGGCGTGATCAGTGTAGCCTCTAATTATTTTCCTCGCGAAGTGACCAAATTGACGGCGCTGGCCCTGGCGGGTGATTATCATCGCGCGCGTAGTTTACACCGGAAACTTTATCCGCTCTTCAAGACATTCTTCATTGAATCAAATCCGGTGCCGATGAAAGTAGCTCTGGCCCATTTAGGGATTATTAGCTCTGAGGAAGTCCGCTTACCCCTCTGCCCCTTAAGTATGGCCAATCGTAAAACACTGCTGGCCGCGTTGGCTGCCTACCGGGGCTAATTAACATGCCACTGCTAATTCTTCTTAATGGGGCCAAGGGGCGTATGGGCCAGGTCATTGCCAGTGTTGCTGGCGAAATGAATGCGACAATTTACGCCGGCCTCGATGCTGGCGATGATCTCAGTGCCTCGATCTCGCGCTGTGAAGTAATAATTGATTTCAGCTCACCTGGGGCCACCGCGCAAGTGCTCGAGCTTGCGCAGATTCACCGCAAACCTGTTGTTCTAGGCACGACTGGGCATACGCCAGCTGAAAAGGAGCATTTGCGCACCTTGGCAGCGAAAATACCCTGCGTCTGGGCCGGAAATTTTTCTATTGGTGTTAACCTCCTTTTTGCTCTGACGCAGCGTGCAGCTGGAATTCTCGGTTCTGATTATGATGCCGAAGTAGTAGAAATGCATCATCGCTTTAAGAAAGATGCACCGAGTGGTACAGCTGCTCGTCTCCTCGATATAATTCTGGAAGAACGCCAGTTATCTGCAGCCGCTTTACGCCACGGCCGCGCTGGCCTCACTGGCGAAAGATCGCCGAGCGAAGTGGGCGTCCATGCTTTGCGCGGCGGTGATGTTATCGGCGATCATACCGTGATTTTTGCCGCGCTCGGGGAACGCTTAGAACTCACCCACAAGGCAAGTGATCGCGCTATTTTTGCCCGTGGAGCCATTCGCGCGGCCCATTGGGTTATCGGTCAAGCTCCCGGACTGTATGATATGCAGGACGTGCTTGGATTGAAATGATTACGAGCATTTCTGGACAGTTGGTCGCCGCTTCGCCGCTCGCCGCCACCATTGAGGTCGGCGGCTTTGGCTATGAAGTGCATATTCCGGTGACGACCGCAGAGCGACTGCCCTCAATTGGTCAATTGGTCAAATTACACACAGTTGCTGTTTATCGCGAGGATTCACAGACCCTGTATGGTTTTAGCACTGACGAAGAACGCAATTTCTTCCGCCTCCTAGTAGAAAAAGTAACGGGAGTTGGCCCAAAAATGGCGCTGAGCGTCCTTAGCAAACTTTCGCTCGCGACCTTAAAAGGGGCCATTGCCGCAGGTGACGTCGGCTTACTCTCAAAGTGCCCGGGGATCGGTAAAAAAACGGCCGAGCGTCTCGTTATCGAATTACGCGATTATTTAAATCCCGCTGAACTCGCTGGTATCGCCGCGACTCAGGCAGGAACTGGTGCAGCTCCCGCCGTTTCAATTGAAAACAAAATTCGCGATGCCGTGCTGGCCCTAGTGGCCCTCGGCTACCGTGCGGCAGATGCCGATAAAGCGGTCAGGCAAGCGTGGGTTACACTCGGACCAACCACCTCAATCGAGGCCTTGATTAAGAAAGCTCTGGGCTGACCTTAACGCTGAAACTGAAAAGCGGTAAACTCGAGTTGCGAGGTGGGTGTTGGCAGGCCCCGGAAAGTTCTTGGGTTAGTGAGCGTGCCAATTTGTTTCGTGCTGAAAACCTCATCCGCAAAGAGCGATGGGTACTGAATGGATTCACTTTGGCGACTGAGCAGTGAACGTTGTAGCGGCCGAGCGGGCACCTCGCTTGCCACATAAGTATTTTTTTCGTGGGCTGGGACGATTTGCGGAATCACCGACTCAGCTCCTGGCGAGCTAATTTCGGTTTGCGTGAGTGGTACCGATGCAGATGCCAGTAAATTGACATTAGCAGTTGGTTTCGAGTTTAGGCGGATAAAAATTAAGCCAAAACAAGCAGCGGCGGCCAGACCACTGACATAGTAACTCCAGCGTACCTTGCGCTGACGTTGTTCGCCAGAGCGTTGGAGTGAACGATTTTTGGTAAAAGCTGTTTGAGCTGGCTGGCCGGCAGCTTGCGGCCGAAAACCTTCGCCAATCACCAGTGTAGCACGGTGAATTCGGCAATATTGCTGGTAAGTCGCGCGGCGACGAGGGTGCCCTTGAATTTCGGCCTCCAGTTCAGCAGTTTCTGCAGCGGTGATCTGCCGGTCGATATACAAATTAACGAGTTCAATAAAACGATGGTCTTTCATTGGGTGAATTCCTCTCCGAGTTTCTCGCGCAAGCTTTCACGGGCTCGCGCGATTCGACTTTTTACAGTGCCTACACTAATACCGAGAATTTCCGCAATTTCCTCGTAGGCGAGGTTGCGGACATTGCGTAGAACGAGAATCTCACGATGCTTTTCATTGAGTTCGTCCATGCATTCGGCAATTCGGTTAACAAATTCCTGCGTGACCGTAGCATCCTCCGGGGTTTCTTGTTCGGCAGGGATTAGTTCGGCCAAAGTGGTATCGTTATCCCCACTCACAGGGGCGTCGAACGATATCGATTTATCGCGTTTACGGCGCCACCAATACCAGTAGCGGTTACGCGCTAAATTGGTGGCAATTTGATAAAGCCAAGTGGAAAAGGCGGAATCCCCTCGAAAGTTAACTAATCCCCGGTGGGCGCGAATAAAAGCATCCTGGGTAACCTCCTCGGCATCTTGTTGATTGCGGAGTAGTTGATGCACCATGCCATAGATACGATCCCAGTATCTGGTGACTAATTGCTCAAAAGCGGTGGCGTCGCCGCCTTTAAAGCGGTCAACCAACAGCCGATCCAAAGCTACTTCTTGGGCTTTATCTGTCATGGGAGCAGAATCTTTTTGATCCGGAAATTGAAGAATAGTTCCCATGAATATGCAGATGTGGGCTATTTTGGACTAAAACGCGTCAGAGGGTCAATATTCGCTAAACATAAATAATTCTTGCGTTGCCAGCTGACTGAAAAAATATCTCAACCCTGCAAGCTGGCGAGGGGGCGATAGCTCAACGGTAGAGCAGAAGCCTTTTAAGCTTTTGGTTCCGGGTTCGAATCCCGGTCGCCCCACCAGCCGCAGCAGGCAACGAGCTCATAGAGTAAGCTAGGTCTATTCCTGCATGGACAAAAAAGATTCCTGAGTTAGCTATCAGGTTATCACCCCATTATTGCTACCACTCGTGACTACCCTCGCCAAACCGCAAAGAATAGTGATCGTAGAAGATCAAACCGCAATTCGCGAAATGCTCGCTGAAATTTTGCGGAGCGACCATAATTACCAGATTGTCGGAGAATGCGGCGATGGCCAGCAGGCCTGCAAGTTATGCTTAGAGCTTAAGCCTGATCTCATCGTCCTGGATGCCCGCCTACCAGGCCTAAGCGGCGTAGATATTCTCCGGCGCATCAGTAAACAACTCAAGCAGACGCGTGTGTTAATCTTTTCTGCCTATGAAAGCCCTGTATTGGTGAGGGAAATGCTCGAGGCGGGGGCACATGGGTTTGTCGAAAAAACTGCTGGCTTGAGTGAATTTAAAAAAGGCCTTGAGACGATCGCTCGTGGCGGCACCTACTTCGGCCCCGGTGTCGCTGCCTTGCTAAGAAATGTGGTCGCTCATCCGGGACAAACTGGCGGAATCGATGCTCTAACTCGTCGTGAAAGAGAAATCCTCAAGCTCGTCGCGGAAAGCAATAGCACTCGCGGCATAGCCGAGAAACTAGCAATCAGCGCGAAGACGGTTGATAACCACCGCACCAATTTAATGCGGAAGCTCGATATGCATGATGTTGCCAGCCTGACTCGTTACTCGCTCGAAATAGGCCTCATTCACCATTGATAAAAATGTTCGGCGCTTAATAGGCCCAAGGTGAGTTTCTTTCTTGCGCGTAACTACCGATTATCCATTAGTCTATGGACTCATCACATTGTAACCCATGATTAATTCTTCCAAAATCCTCGGTCTGATTCTCGCTGCCACCGCGTTGCTCTTCACTGCGTGCGCCAAAAAACCAGTGCGGGCGATGCCGGACTCCACGCAAACCGGTGCTAATGGTATTAATCCCGAGCAAATTGCGGTTCCTGGTGATAACGCAAATCTTTCGGCCCGCGATGGTGGCTCGGTTGATGACGCGAGCAAGAGCGTCGTCGAGCCAGTATATTTTGCGCTCGACCGCTCAGCAGTGGCTTCCGCTGAGCGCCCCAAAATTGAAGCAGCTGTCAAATGGCTGAAGGATAACGCTGATAAAAATCTCGTGCTTATCGGTCACTGTGACTGGCGCGGGACCGCTGAATATAATCTCGGTCTCGGTGACCGTCGCGCAAACGCCGTCAAACGCTATCTCGAATCTCTCGGCGTCGATGCTAATCGCCTGGAAACACTCTCCAAGGGCTCTATTGATGCAAAACAAGGCGGTTCCGAGGGCGATTGGACCAAAGACCGGCGCGTTGATTTCGTTGTCCTGAAACGCTAATCTGTTTTAGCGCAATAACCGAGGCCCCAGCATGACTGTTGGGGCTTTTTTATGTCTAAAAATAAGGCAGCGTATTAGCCCCTGCCCCGCTGGCAATTTAACCATCGCGCCAAGGCTACTTTTGGATTTGAGCCAATTCGGCGAGGACGCGTTCTGATGCGTCGATAGCTTTTTTCATTACCCCGAGATGGAAGCTTTCATTCGGCGCATGCAGATTATCCTCTGGCAGAAAAAGGCCCATCATAACCGCATCAAGTCCGAGTACCTGCTTAAGGTCGGCGATCAGGCCCACGCTGCCCCCTTCGCGAAGAAAGAGCGGTGGTTTACCCCAAACTGCGGTAACGGCATGTTCAACGGCTTGAAACCCCTTGGCCAGTACAACTGATTGATTGGCGGGCGTGTTTGACCGCCCTGGTGGGATTACCACATACGGGGTCGCATGATGTTGTTCTTTGATTGTGAGAGTCACTCCCTTTGGACAGCGGCGGTGGAGCTCCGCAAACATTGCCTCTTTGGTGTTTTCCGGTGTTTGGTTAGGGACCAAGCGACAAGTGATTTTGACGCTAGCCTTGCTCGGGATGACAGTTTTGGTTCCCGCCCCTTGATACCCACCGCTAAATCCATTAAACTCGAGTGTTGGTAGAAAACGAATGGCCTCGAACGGGTTATAGCCTGGAGGGGTGTGAAATTCATTAACGCCCAGAAATTTTGCATAAGGCCGTTGATCTAATCCTAATTTGAGTAATTCGGCCCGTTCCCACGCCTCCGGTTCCACCACGGCGTCGTAGAAGCCGGGAAGATTCACGCGGCCGTCAGGAGTATGCAGCGAGGCGCAAAATTCTGCCAGCGCCTGGAGCGGATTCATGATCACGCCACCGTGCAAGCCGGAGTGCAAATCCGATTGAGGGCCGGTGAATTCAACTTCAAAGGCAAGCATCCCACGCAGTCCAACCGTAATCACGATCTGGTCAGGCGAAGGAATCCCGGTGTCAGAAAGGTAGACGAAATCCCCGCGTAGCTTTTCTTTATTCTCACCTAGGAAAGTTTTGAAATTCTTACTCCCGATCTCCTCTTCGCCCTCTATCATGAAGGTAATGCGAAGTGGTAAATCAGGGTTTTTCTCTAGCAATCGTCCGACAGCGGCAAGATGCACCATGAGGGGGCCTTTGTTATCAGCTGTGCCTCGACCATAAATCCGCTCTCCTTTAATGGTCGGCTCGAATGGCGGGGTGTCCCATTTAGCTACCGGATCTGCGGGTTGGACATCATAGTGACCATAGATAATCACGTGCGGCCAATTGGGATTGTCCCCACGTTTGCCCAAAATCACGGGGTGTAATGCCGTCGGGACTACTTCGACGTTAAAGCCGATTTCTTTGAGCAAACCTGCTACAAATTGCTGCGCACCTACCATCCCCTGCTGGTATTGGGGATCAGCCGAGACGCTAGCGTGACGAACGTATTCCTTTAATTTTTCGACAGGATCAAACATGGCTCAACTCTAGGTGATTTCCCGCTAGGCGCTAGCAAGAAGTGCCCCCAAGCTCGAAGAGCTCAGTGCTTAAAGTGGCGAATTCCAGTAAAGACCATCGCCATCCCCCTTTCATCAGCCGCGCGAATGACTTCTTCATCACGCAAGGAACCACCGGGCTGAATCGCACTGGTGGCGCCGGCCTCTGCAGCGGCAATTAAGCCATCGGCAAAGGGAAATAATGCTTCGCTGGCCACCACCGACCCCTGCAGATTCAACTGCGCTTCGTTTGCTTTCCAAATGGCGATACGCGAACTGTCAACACGGGCCATCTGGCCAGCGCCGACGCCAAGGGTTTGTTCGCCGCGACAATAAACAATAGAGTTCGATTTCACGTGCTTCCCGACCTTCCAGCCAAAAAGCATAGCGGTCCATTCATCCGCCGTGGGCTGGCGCTTGGTCACTACTTTAAAGTCATTCATTTTACCCAACAAGCGATTGCGATCTTGCACGAGTACCCCGCCAACAACTGAGCGAACCTCTTGGAGCGTATCGGCCCCCAATCCTTCTTTCGCGATCATTAAGCGCAAATTTTTCTTTTTCCCGAAAATTTCTCGCGCTTCCTCACTGAAATGGGGCGCGATAATAACCTCGGTGAAAATTTCAGCGATCAATTTGGCGAGATCTCCGTGCAAGGTATTGTTTACAATAATAATGCCACCGAAAGGAGCCTGTCGGTCAGTTGCGTAAGCTTTTTCCCAAGCAGCCAATAGCGTGTCGGCACTCGCGACACCGCAAGGATTGGTGTGCTTTAAAATTGCCACAGTGGGTCGTTCAAATTCGCCAATGAGATAAGTGGCGGCAGTGATATCCAAAATATTGTTATAACTCAGTTCCTTGCCTTGGAGTTGCTCGAAATGGTCATGGAACGTTCCATAGAGCGCGGCTTTTTGGTGAGGATTCTCGCCGTACCGTAAATTTTGGACCTTGTTTAGGGCTAAATTATAAGTCGCCGGGAACCCGCTCAGCGACTCGATATCAGGTTCATCTTGTTGCGTTTCGAGATATCGAGCAATGGCCGCATCATAGCGCGCCGTACGTTGGAATACTTTAAGTGCGAGTTTACGACGCAGTATCAATAACTCGGCTGGTTTGTTGATGACAGCCAAGACGGGAGAATAGTCGGCCGGATCGCAAATGACCGTTACGCTCGAATGATTTTTAGCTGCGCTACGCAGCATGGAAGGGCCACCAATGTCTATATTTTCGATCGCTTCTTCGAATAACACTTGAGGGTTAGCGACCGTTTGTTCGAACGGATATAAATTCACTACCACCAAATCAATCAGGGTAATGTCATTTTTCACTGCTTGAGCGAGATGTTCTGGCTTGTCACGTCGGCATAACAATCCGCCGTGAATTTTGGGATGCAGGGTTTTCACGCGACCTTCCATTATTTCGGGAAACCCGGTGTGGTGACCTACTTCTGTTACTGGCAAGCCCGCGGCGGCGAGCAGCTTAGCCGTTCCGCCGGTCGAGAGCAGTCGGTACCCTTGTTGGCGCACGAGGGCAGTCGCGAATTCGACGAGGCCTTGTTTGTCACTAACCGACAGCAGCGCGAGCTTTTCCATAGGTCGCTTTTCTGCGCCGGAGGGTTTTCGTGCGCAAGACGAAAGCCCGCGAACTCCGTGAACTTTTTTTATGTATTTTGCCGTTGGCATCGTTTCTACTGCGCTAATCTGATGAGCGTCGCGCATGAATTACCTGGGCTAAAAGTTAATCTGGATCAGCTGATTTATCGCTACGGCGGTGATCATCTCCCAGCTGATCGCCCTCATGCCTTTATTTATTACCTGACAATCCATAATGACTCTGATCGCACGGTCACCCTGCTCGGCCGAAAGTGGGTTATTGAGCATCCTGATGGGAGCCGAGCGGTAGTTGAAGGCGATAAAATTGTTGGCGAAACCCCTACCCTGATACCCGGAGCGCATTTTGCCTATAACAGTTACCATATAGGTAGCAGCAACAGTCGGGCTTTTGGCAGCTTTCATGGAGTCGACGCTCATGGCGCTCGGATTTTTGTCCGGATCCCGAAGTTTGACATGATCATTCCGGCCGACTGACTGGCGCCTTTAACATGAAGATCATCGATTTAAATAGTGTCGGAGGCATCGGCGCTAACTGCCTGTACTGTCAGGTGGGGGATTTTCACTTCGTTATCGATAGCGGGCTCAACCCTAAACAAGTAGGTCGCATCGCTGCTCCAGATCTTCGGCCGCTAGAAGGCGTGAAGCTCGATGTTATTTTCATCACTCACTGCCATCTCGATCATATTGGCTCTTTGCCTCTGCTCATGCGGCACCAACCGAGCACGCCGGTCATTATGACGCTTCCAAGCCGAATGCTCATCGAGCGCATGCTGCACAATTCGTCGAATGTTATGGTCCGTGAGCGAGAGGAGAAAGGGATCATGGAATACCCTCTTTTTACGCATGATGAAATCGATCGGATAGCCCCGCGATTATTGCCCCACCAGCTGAATAGTCCGAAGAAATTTGCGGGGGCTCATGATGAAATTGAATTCACTTTTCATGCAGCTGGGCACATTGCCGGCGCATGTGGCGTAGAAATTGTCCATAAACACCGGCGGATCTTTTTTACCGGGGATGTGCTTTTTTCTACTCAGCGGATTTTGGACGGGGCGAAACTTCCACGAACTCATTTCGATACACTGGTAACTGAAACAACTCATGGCGCCACCGACAAACCGGCGGGCAATCTTCGTTCGAATGAGATGATTCGCTTGATTGAGACAATTAATAGCACATTGCTGCGCGGTGGGTCAGTGCTCATTCCAGTTTTTGCACTCGGCCGCATGCAAGAAATTCTCGCAATTCTCCATGATGCGAGAAAATTTAATCGCTTAGCTGCAGCGCCAATTTTTGCTTCGGGCCTTGGTATGGATCTTTGCGATTACCTTGACGATATTTCCAAGAAAACTGGGCTGGTGCATTTCACCCGCACCATCTTGAAGGAGCTGAAAATTAAAAAATCACCGCGCGATCTCGTCCCTGGTAAAGAGCCCCCCCTCCAGGGGATATACGTTGTCAGCAGCGGAATGATGGTTGAAAAGACCGCCTCTTATACACTCGCTTCATGCCTCGTCGGCAGCGCCAAGCATAGCATCTGTTTCGTCGGCTACTGCGACCCAGACACTCCCGGTGGGCATTTGCAGGCTGCTCACAATGGTGAAGAATTCCTCTTTGCCGCGGTTAATGTTAAGACGCGTATCCGTGCGCAAATTGAACGGTTTGAATTCAGCGGCCATGCTTCGCGCGAAGAATTGCTCGACTATGCCTTAGCGTGCAATCCCCGCTCGATTGTATTGACCCACGGCGACCCACCGGCACGAGCCTGGTTCGCTGCTCAACTTGCGGATAAGTTGCCGCAAGCTCAGGTGCTGGATCCTGTACCGCTGCAGCCTTATCAAGTCTAGCGGCCAATTACCTCGCGCAAGCGCTGGACCATCGCAGGAAGACCAGCCGCATATTGCACTCGTGGCGCTAACAGTGTAAATGTTCTCAGTGGAAATGGTGGATTCTCTAAATAGTGAATTGTAATACCCGCTTCGGCACAGAGCGCGCACGCCGCCGCGATATCCCATACCTTATTATTGTGGTCCACCACCCCATCAAGCAACCCGATCGCCGCGTAGGCTAAATGCAGAGTACTGCTCCCTAGCCCCCGGATTTTAAAATTCTCGATGAGTCGCTTCCCTTCCATTGCATGAGTCTTGTCCGAGGGCGAATGAAACCCAATCAAGCTATGGCTGTTCGGAGCCTCCCCGCGCGCGTGAGCGGGTTGCGTGCCTTCGAATAGCCCGCGCCCCGGGCCGCCGTGTATCAGCACCCGCCGGGCCAGGTCGTAGATGACGCCATAGGTCGGTTCGCCATTTTCCAGCAGCGCAAGCGAAATGGCGCAGTGACTGATTCCGTTGACGTAATTATTCGTGCCATCGATTGGATCAAGAACCCAGCAATAGCGCGTAGTAACTGGGATAGCCGTTTCTGTTAGGCTAAGTTCTTCACTGAAAAATTGATCAGCAGGAAATAAGGCACCGATCGCTGCCTGAATATTTTTCGAAATAGCTAGATCGACGGCCGTGACTTTGGTGCCGTCGTACTTAAGTTCGCTGCGTGCGCGCCCAAATTCTCGGTGCATCAGCTCAGTTTCTGCGCGCACGGCAGCAAGGGCAGCGGTGATACGTTGGTCGATTTCGTGATTGGACGCAGCAAGGTTCATATAATTAGTTATTTAGCATCCACAGAGCAGGCCTGATTCCAAATGGAATCTCACCCAGCTAGGCGATATTTGATTGTAACCTGAATTTAACCCCGCGCGCTTTGCTTAAATCGTAAAAATGTAATGCTGATTTCATGAATCTCATTATTCCCCGCTGGGCTACCCTCCTTTTATTAATCGCCGGTTTTAATAACACGATCAGAGCATCGGAAACTTATGCTCCGTTCCAGCCAACCATGAAGGCGGGGACGGCTTATAGTTTACCTGCGACCAAACTTCACCCAACGCAATTCGCTGTTGGATTTCGGGAAGTTGTTTTTAAAGCTAAATCGATCGACTCTAAAAATGCCGCCGAGCTGCGGACTTATCTGCAAGACAAAGATGTGCCAGTCGTAATTGGACCCGGCGGTCGACCCTACATGACTGATGGCCATCATACGATTCGTGCGCTCCTCGATTCTCATCAATCAGATAAAACCGTTTATGGTCACATTTTGGCGAACTGGGCGGAGTTAGATGAAGTCTCTTTTTGGTCACAGATGCAGTCTCACCATTACACTTATCTGATGGACAAAGATGGACGCGGTCCACTTGACCCCCGCTTGCTCCCGGAGACGCTGGCTGACATTCAAAGCAACATTTATCGGGGCTTAGGCTGGGCCGTCATGAAAGCCGGCGGCTTCGCGGAGAAAAAAGGGCCCGCGGGTTTCTTTCAGGAATTTTATTGGGCAGATTATTTCCGCGATAAGGTGCGCTGGAACGATGCGGATGAAAACGAATTTAAACAGGCTGTTGATGCCGCGGTTGTCTTAGCCCATCAACCCGCTGCGGCAAAGCTTCCCGGCTATCTGCCGCCGCCCGCGCACCCGTGATCGGTGTCGCCGGGCCTTTTCGGTTGATGTGCTAGTTGATGGCCAGAGCGCACGATCGGCTGGGGTCCACGTGAATTTAACTGATCAAGCACCCCAGCTAATCGACGTTTTTTAGCATCAACTTCTTTAAATATTTCTAGCTGATGACTGGGATGCTCGATCCCAGAAAATCGCACACTCACGAGTCGTAAGGGCCGCCGCTTCGTCCACACTGCCTTCAGTAAGGCTGTGACGAATGGATAAAAGGATGATTCTAAATCACTGGCTTCCGTCAAACTGCGGCTGGTGGAATTATCCTCCATCCCCGAATAGCGAATTTTAATCGTGAGTGTTTTAGATTTTTTATCATCGGCCCTAATTTTCGGCATGAGTTCATCAATCATCCGCTTGGTCACTTGCTCGATCTGTGAGAAGTTTCCGATATCTTGGGGAAAAGTTTCTTGGGTTGAGTAAGACTGCGCGGCAGCCTGCAGGACTTCGACGGGTTCGGTGTCCTCACCTCGAGCCAAGGCAAGAATCGCGGGTGCGGCGTTACCAAATAAGCGCTGCAATTCTAGAGTTGGTAGAGCGATGATGTCTTTCACTAGGCGAAGGCCGGCTTGGTTCAAGCGCGCCTCTGTTATTTTCCCGATTCCCGGGATCACATTTATTTTGAAAGGCGCCAAAAAATCCGCTTCCGTGCCTGGGCTAACCAGCGTGAAGCCACGTGGTTTGAATGCTTTGCTGGCGATGGCCGCTACGAGCTTATTAGTCGCAAGGCCAAATGACACCGTCACGCCCAATTGTTGGACAATGCGCTGCTGAAGGGCGCGTACGCTTTTTTCAATTTCCGCTAGGACGGTAAATCCACACGGTCCGAGATCGAGAAAACCTTCATCAATTGAATGACGTTGCACGCACGGCGTGAGTGTTTCACAAAGGTCAAATAATTGGCGGGAAATTTCACTGTAAAGTCCCCTCGTGGGTGGCAGTAGAATCAAATCAGGACATAATTTCAGTGCCTGAGCAGTAGGCATCGGCGTGTAAACCCCACCAGCCCGTGCTTCGTAATTAGCTGACGCGATGATCCCACGCTCACGGCCCCCCACTGCGCAGCGCTTTCCCCGCAAGGCCGGCTGCAAAGCCAATTCACAAGATACGAAAAAAGCATCCGCATCAAGGTGGACGATCAGTGGCAGAGCAGACATTAGCCTAAAATTTATGCTAGGTTAGCTAGTCGAAGGCAATTGCGTGAGAGAATTTTACTGATACTAGACTTGCCTGAGCGCCCTGCTTGTAAGTGACGCCGGCTCCTCTTGCAGGCCCATCACGCTACCGGCATAGATAATCTTACCGCCGGCAGGTCCCCCGCCGGGGCCAAGGTCAAGCACCCAGTCTGCGGTTTTTATAACATCAAGATTATGCTCAATCACCACCAAGGTGTTACCCGCATCACGTAATTTAAAAAGTAAATCCATCAGCCGCTGAATATCCGTCCAATGCAATCCCGTGGTAGGCTCATCGAGAATATAAAGAGTTAGCCCCTGCTCGCGCTTACTCAATTCGAGTGACAATTTAATCCGCTGCGCCTCGCCGCCTGAAAGGGTTGTAGCCGATTGTCCTAGTTGTAAATAACCAAGCCCCACGGCGTCGAGCGTCGCTAATTTTTCCATAATCCGCGGGACGGGGCGGAACAGTTCCAAGGCCTCCCGAACAGTGAGCGCAAGAACATCGGCAATGTTTTTCCCGTGAAAACGAATTTCCAAGGTTTCGCGATTAAAGCGCTGACCATCACAACTGCCGCAGGGGGTGTACGCATCTGCCATGAACTGCATATCGAGTTTAATTTGCCCATCTCCTTGGCAGCGTTCGCATCGCCCACCGCGCACGTTAAAACTAAAGCGGCTTGCCTTATAGCCACGCACTTTTGCCAGTGGCAGTTGGGCGAAAAGCGCGCGAAGCAGATCAAGCAACCCCACGTAGCTCGCGGGATTAGAGCGGGGACTCCGCCCAATCGGTTCTTGATCGATGACGACGGCTTTTTCAAAATGCTCCAGCCCTCGCAAGCTGCGGTGTTGCCCCGGCAGGCTTTTAGCTCCGTTCAGTTTACGCGCTACCGCTACAGCAAGAATATCATTAACCAGTGAACTTTTTCCAGAACCAGAGACCCCGGTAACGCAGGTCAGCAGTCCGATCGGAAAATAGGCATCAATGTTTTTTAAATTATGCTCGGTTGCTCCATGCACACTTAACCAGCGGCTATCGGGAGTTTTAGTTAGCGCATTTTTCAGTATACCTAATTTCCCCGCGAGATACGCTCCCGTGCGCGAGATTGACTCGGGTAATTGAGCACACGCTTGCGGCGACCCTTGAAAGAGAATCTGCCCCCCTTCCGTTCCGGCGCCCGGTCCGAGCTCAATTAATTCATCTGCGATTCGTATGGTGTCGGCATCATGTTCAACTACCAAGACGGTATTACCACGATCGCGCAATTCACGGAGCGTTCCTAGCAAACGTTGATTGTCGTGCGGGTGCAGACCGATGCTCGGTTCATCCAGCACATAGATAACTCCGACGAGTCCCATTCCTAATTGAGTGGCTAGCCGGACGCGTTGAGCCTCACCGCCAGATAAGGTAGCGTAATCTCGCTCTAAGGTTAAATAGCCTAGTCCCGTTTCGTTTAAAAAACGTAAACGTTGCTCGACGGCAGTCAGCACTTCGGCGACCGCTTCTGTAGCGGGTAAAATGGCAGAAAGACTTTGGAGGAATTCATAGGCGCGTTGTATATCCATCGCCATGAATTCAACAAAGCTACGACTGGCTAACTGCACCGCAGCACTTTTTGCATTAAGCCGCCACCCGTGGCAGGAGGGGCAATCGCCACTCGCCATAAAAGTAGCTAAACGCGCGCGGTAGCCATCACTGCGCGATTCACGACGGCCGGTTTCGAGAAGCGCAATCACTCCTGGAAAAGCTTTCGATTCCGCTTTCTGTGTGCGGCGTGCGCGGAAACTAAACAAACGCTCGCCCGCGCCGTACAAGAGGGCCTGCCGAGTGGCCGCCGGCAGATCCATCCACGGTACTTCAGGATCAAACGGCAATTGCTCGGCCAATTGTTTGAGCAGCGTGTTATGGCGAATAATGAGATTGCGGCCGCCAATGCGCAACGGTTTGAGCGCCCCCGTTCGGACTGATTTCTCTGGTTTGGGGACTATAAGTTGATCGTTAAAAGTAAGTTTACGACCCAACCCTCCACAATCTGGACAGGCCCCCTCTTGATGATTAAATGAAAAATGGCGCGGCGATAGTAATTCAAAAACATCACCGCAGAGTGTGCAGCTTAAATTCTGGCTAAGGGGGATTTCCCGCCAAGGATCAGCGGCTGTTTTTTGCACGAGAACTTTCACGCGATTCTGCCCTTCGCGAAAAGCAAGTTCCAAGGAATCAGCTAAACGACTGCGCTGATCAGCTGTGATGACAACCCGATCAATTACTAACTCAACGGTGAGCTCCGTGGAAATGTGATTTACTCCCATCGCCCAGTCATCCAGAGAATAAATAACGCCCGCAATGCGGACCCGCTGAAAGCCGCGTTGGCGAAGTCGGGGTAATTCGTCTCTCAGTACAGACGGTTTTGCCGTCAACCAGGCGGCTACAATAATGGCGCGCTCACCTGGAGCAGTTTGAAATAATTGAGTAACGCAATCGTCCAGCGAGCGCTTGTGGACATGCCCTCCATCTTTAGGGCAGCGGGGTTCTCCGCAAAGCGCCCAAAGCAAACGCGCATAATCAGCCACTTCAGTTACGGTTGCAACCGTACTGCGGGGAGAACCGCCCCCCGTGCGTTGTTCGATTGCGAGGACGGGGGAAAGTCCATGAATAAAATCTACATCGGGTCGTTTAAGCTGTTCCAATAATTGGCGCGCCGAAGCCGAGAGGCTTTCCATATATTTCCGGTAGCCCTCAGCGTAAATTGTATCAAAGGCCAATGATGACTTCCCTGACCCACTCGGCCCCGTCAAGACGACCAGCTGACCGCGGGGAATGCGAAGTTCTAAGTTCCGCAAATTATGTTCGCGGGCTCCCTTAATATGAATGTGCGACGCAGCCTTCATGACGCCAATGTTGCGGTTTTAGTCCGCGCGTCAAAGTGAGATTAAGTATTTCCACTACCCTCCGCTTCGCGTTTCTCGCTTGTGATTTGATTATTAAGGAAGCTTTATGAGCCTTTCAAACTCTAACGCGGAGCACGTATCGCCACGCAGCATCTGGCTCCTTCATCTAGAACCCTCGAGCATTATATCTATGAACCTTAGCAAAGCTGTCTCCTCCTGTCTGCGCCTATCGGCTATCGCCGGTTTGGCTTTAGTTCTGGCGCCTTGTGCCCATGCCTTTGTTTTTGAATTCGGTGACGTTAAAGGTAACTTTGACACAACCCTTTCACTTGGTGGCCTGTACCGCGTCAACGAGGCAGATCGGCAATTTTATGGCCTTGGTTCTGGCGGGTTACAGCGGTCAAACAATAACGACGACGGCGATCTGAATTATCGCAGTGCGGGCATGGCTTCGTTTCTCGTCAAAGCAAACCATGACCTCCTTGTTAAATACCAGCACGCCGGTCTTTTTGTCCGCGGTTATTATTTTAATGACTTTGTAAATTCGAATGGCGTCCGCGATCGCACGCCGCTGAGTGATGAAGCGAACAAAATTGTGAGTACGGGTGCAGAGTTGCTCGATGCTTACGTTTATTTTAAAGAGACGCTTAACGGAATGCCAGCTACGCTTCGGGTAGGCCGCCAAGTTTTGAGCTGGGGCGAAAGCACTTTTATCCCGAACGGCATTAACTCAATTAATCCCATCGACGTGGCCAAATTGCGCACGCCCGGCTCCGAGCTGAAAGAAGCTCTCCGGCCCGTCAATATGGTCTCGGCCGCGTTGGGCCTAAATGAAGATTTGTCATTAGAAGCTTTTTACCTCCTCGACTGGGATCGCACCCGTATTGATCCCCCTGGCACCTACTTTAGTTCGAATGATTATGCCCCTAAGGGTGGCACCAAGGTTCTGCTCGGATTTGGCGCTATTGCCGACACAGCCTCGCTGGGCGCAGTGCCGCGTGGCACCGATGGTGAACCTAGTTCTTCTGGCCAATACGGAGTTAATCTTCGTTGGCTAGCTCGCGGGTTGAAGGATACCGAATTCGGTTTGTTCGCCATGAATTATCACAGTCGCCTGCCTGTGATTTCAGCACGCACGCCGACGGAAGCCATCAGTTCAGCTTTGGTGCAAGCCACCGCGAGCGGCTTAGCTACCGCGAATCTGGCGCCGGCAATGATCGCCGCAGGAATTCCGCCGGCCACGGTTTCTGCAATTCTACCAGGACTAGTGGGGTCGGCTCTGACCAGTGTACCGGTTGGCTCGTTGGCCCCATCTTTGGCGCCTTATGCCGCATTTTATCCCTCCACGATCACGATTGCGAATGGAGCTAAGACCATCGGCTTCTTGACCGCCTCAGGTACCGGACGCTACTTAGTCGAATTTCCCGAAGACATCGGTTTAGTTGGAGCTAGCTTCAACACAAGTGTGCACGGAATCGCCCTGCAGGGCGAAATTAGCTATCGGAAAAGTCAACCGCTGCAGGTTGATGACGTCGAATTACTTTTCGCCGCATTCTCTTCAATTAACCCTGCGTTTGGTACCAATAACCAAATCGGTAATTTTCTTGGCCAGCTAAACACCTATGTCCCTGGCTATCGCCGCCTCAAAGTAACGACGGGCCAGATGACCGCCACGTGGGTGGGCAAAGGCATTCTCGGATCAGCGCAGACTACGCTTTTGGCTGAATCCGGCTTCGTTAATGCCGACCTTCCAAGCAAGAGCGTCTTGCGGTTTGATGGTCCCGGCACCTTCGTCGGTGGTGACATCAACTACATGACCAATTCGGGCAATAATGCTTCGAATATCGCCCCGCTTGCTGAGCCTGCCTCAGCCTTCGCGGATAGTTTCTCATGGGGCTACCAATTAGTTGGTCGCCTCGATTACAATAACGTCTTCCGAGGCGTGAATATCTCCCCCACTGTAATCTACACTCATGATGTAGGGGGTAATACTCCTTTGCCCCTCGGCAATTTTCTTCACGGAAGGAAATCGTTTACCATCGGTGCTGAGTGCACCTTTCAGAATGCTTGGGCCCTTGACCTCCGTTATGTTAATTTCTTCGGCGCTGATCGCTATAATTTGATCAGCGATCGTGATTTCATCTCCTGCAATATGAAATACTCGTTCTAATTTAAATTACCCCATTACCATGAAATCAGGACTTCGTTACTTAATCGCCAGCGGCACCCTCCTCTCACTTACACTCGGGGGCTTTGCGGCTATTTCGGCTAGCGACGCGAACCGACTTGGCAACGACCTTACGCCGCTTGGGGGTGAGAAAGCCGGCAATGCTGATGGTTCTATTCCAGCATGGACAGGCGGCATCACCGCTCCACCGGCTGGTTATACGGTAGGAATGCATCATCCCGATCCTTATAAGGATGAAGTGCCACTGTTCACCATCACTGGGACTAATGTTGATAAATATGCGGCAGAATTGAGCGCTGGGCACTTAGCTTTACTGAAAGCCTATTCTGATTATTCGATGCCGGTTTACCCCACGCACCGGAGTGCAGCCAACCCCCAGCGCATCTATAGTGCGACTAAGCAAAATGCGACGACCGCGTCTCTCAATGAAGGCGGCAATGGCATTGCTGGTTCAACGATTGGCACCCCATTCCCCATCCCCCAAAATGGGCTCGAGGTGATTTGGAATCATCTCACTCGCTATCGCGGTGTGGCGGCTAATCGAACGATCAGTCAAGCTGCTCCGCAGCGTAACGGTAGTTACACCTTGGTTGATTTCGAAGATGAGTTCCTCTTCAACTATGCTCGCGAAGGCATGCAGGAAAAAGATCTGGATAATGTTCTAATCTACTTCAAGCAGGCGGTAACTGCTCCGGCGCGACTTGCTGGTTCCATTCTCGTTGTTCACGAAACCATGGATCAAGTTAAAGAATCACGCCGCGCCTGGCTCTATAACTCAGGCCAACGCCGGGTGCGCCGCGCGCCTAATGTCTCCTACGATAATCCGGGGACTGCTGCGGACGGAATGCGCACCGCCGATCAATTCGATATGTTCAATGGGGCCCCCGATCGCTACGATTGGAAACTTGTCGGAAAAAAAGAAATGATCGTTCCCTACAATTCTTACAAACTGCATAGCGATTCGATCAAATATAGCGAAATCCTCAAACCGCTGCATATAAATCAAGCTCTCACGCGCTACGAAAAACACCGCGTTTGGGTCGTTAATGCGACGCTCAAAGCGGGTACGAGCCATGTTTACTCCCAGCGCACTTTTTACATCGACGAAGATAGCTGGCAGGTGCTTGCCGTCGACCAATACGACGGTCGTGGTCAACTCTGGCGCGTATCTGAAGCCCACTGCATTAATTATTATGAAGCCCAAGTTTTCTGGAGTACGCTTGAGGTACATACCGATCTGATCGCCGGTCGCTACGTGGCTATCGGTCTCGATAATGAAAATAAAATGTATAACTTCAGTCTTAGCCGCGGTCCGCAGGACTACACCCCAGCGACCTTGCGTCAGGATGGCGTGCGCTAACCAATCATGACTCTACGGGCGACCCCCTACTCGGGGTCGCCCTTTTTCTTGCCTGTGAGGTCAGGACTGTCAGATATTTATTTCAGTGATCTTGCTAATTTTAGCGCAACTGACGGGGCTAATTCGGAGCTGTATAAAAAAATACTTTGGCGTCAGCCGCATATGGGCAGCCCTCTTCTTAATTCCAATTGTCCACGCCGCTGATTCAGCGGAATTAGCTCCACTGGCTAACCGCAGTTTATTACTCGGCATTGTTAACACTGGCCAACAGTTAGTGGCAGTCGGTGATCACGGACACGTTTTACGATCATCTGACCAAGGCCAGCAATGGACTCAGCAAATCACGCCTACTCGAGCACTGCTAACGAGCGTTAGCTTTCCTGATGCGCAGCACGGCTGGGCGGTGGGCCATGATGGTGTGATCATCGCTACCCGAGATCGTGGTGAAACGTGGGTGCGTCAGGATGATGGCCAGCAACTCGAAACCATTTTTCTCAGCGTATTATTTTTAGACCGGCTGCGTGGTTTTGCAGTGGGTGCGTACGGGAAATATTTATACACAATCGACGGAGGCGCTCACTGGGTGAGCGGCCACCCGAGCGATGCAGAAGCCCATTTCAACCGGATTAGCGCTGGAGTTGATGGCACACTCTACCTTGCCGGTGAAAGCGGCATCTGCTTGCGCTCTTCAGATGGTGGCCAAATTTGGCATAAAGTCGAAGTTCCATACGATGGGTCGCTGTTCGGTGTTCTTCCGCTAACGGCTCAGCGAATTGTCACTTACGGTTTACGTGGTCATATCTTCCGTTCTGATGATCAGGGCGCGCGGTGGGTGCCTTTATCGACGGATGTTAAAGTACTCATCATGGGGGGAATTCGCCTTCGCCAAGGCCCCTTAGTCCTCAGCGGCCAAGGGGGAAATTTTTTTATTAGCCGCGATGCTGGTCGTAGTTTTCAGCATTGGAAGCCCGCTGACTTCGGCACCAGTGTGGCGGACCTCATCGAAGCTGATGACGGCGCAATTATTACAGTCGGCGAGGCAGGGGTAACCCGCCTCCACATTCCTTAGTATGTTGCGCCAGATTGAAAAACTGATCTTCGGTCATCGCCATCTCACCGTGGCTTCATTCGCGATCGTCACGTTGTTGCTTGGTTTTTTCGCGAGCAAGACCCACGTCGACGCAAGTTTCAACAAGCAGCTACCCAGCGATCATGAGTACATTCGGAATTTCATAAAGTATCAGGAACAATTTGGCGGTGCCAATCGCGTAGTGATCGCACTCAATGCACGGCAAGGTGATATTTTCACCCCCAGCTTCTTCCAAACACTCAAAGCGGTTACCGATGAAGCATTTTACCTGCCGGGGGTTGATCGAGCCCAGGTCACCTCTATTTTCACCCCAAATGTTCGCTATCTCGAGGTCGTCGAAGATGGTCTTCAGGGCGGCAATATAATTCCGGCTGATTTTGTGCCAAACTCCGCCGGCCTCGAACGTGTTCATCAAAATATTATTAAATCAGGCCGCGTTGGCCAACTCGTGGCCAATGATTTTACCGGCGCGGTTGTTATTATCTCTTTACTAGAAGTGGATCCGCAGACTGGCCGAAAATTAGCTTACGCAGAAGTGGCGGATGCGTTGGAAAGCAAAATTCGAAAAAAATATCAGTCCTCCGAAGTAAATATCCACATTATTGGTTTCGCTAAAGTGATTGGCGATATCACCGATGGCGCTCGCGGAGTGCTCCTCTTCTTCGGCATCGCTATAATCATCTCGGCGGGTCTGCTTTATTATTTCTCCCAGTCGCTAATTTTGACTGTTTTACCCCTGGTGACTTCGGCCTGCGCGGTCATTTGGCAATTGGGCTTACTTTATCTTTTCGGCTTTGGCATCGATCCGCTTTCGATCCTCGTGCCATTTCTGGTCTTCGCAATCGCCTTGAGCCATGCGACGCAAATGCTGCGCTCTTTTCGGTATGAATTTTATGTCGGCCGCAATGAACTGCGGGCCGCGCGCGCTTCCTTCAGTAATCTATTTATTCCCGGTACTGTAGCCATTCTAACGGATACGGTGGGCTTTTTGACAATCTACTTAGTGAAGGTTCCCATTATTCAAGAACTCGCAATCACGGCCAGTCTAGGCGTTACCCTCATCATTCTCACTGATCGGTTTTTACTCCCTGTCTTGCTTACTTACACGACAATGGCCCCGGATTTTCGTAAGCGAGTTAACATTCGTCGATTCGCACTTCAGCCAATCTGGCGAAAACTAGTTAAATTAACGACCGGGCGTAATTCCCTGATCATAATTGCGGTGACCTTGGGTTGCTGGACATTTGGTTTCATTAAAGCAAAGCAGGTTAAGATTGGCGACATGCACGCCGGCGTTCCGGAGTTACGGCAAAATTCACGCTACAATCAGGATACCGCCGCCATCACGGATAAATTCAGTATTGGAGTTGATGTGATCACCGTCATTGCTGAAACCATTCCGAATGGCGTCATCGACCATGAAGTCATGGCCTTAATCGACCGTTTTAGTTGGAAAATGCGCAATATTCAGGGTGTTAAATCCACGCTCGCGCTCACCGATGTCGCTAAAACTATTTCCGCCGGCTGGAACGAAGGTAGCCTCAAGTGGAAATCTATTCCGCGAAATAAAGCTATGCTCGCCCAGGCGGTTTCGCCTGTAGAAACGGCCACGGGACTCTTGAATAATGACGGCAGCGTCATTCCGATCATGATTTATCTTACGGACCATAAGGCAGAGACGATCACGCGCGTGATTGCTGCAGTTAAAGAATTTCGAGCGACGTCCGCGACCGCTAAAGTAAAATTCCAACTTGCCACCGGCAATGTTGGGGTAATGGCCGCGACTAATGAAGTTGTTGAATCCGCTCAATTTCCAATGGTGATGTGGCTCTATATCGCGATCATTTTACTCTGCCTGATTTCATTCCGCTCTTGGCGCGCGACCGTTTGTGTCGTCTTGCCGCTCGTGATCGTCTCGGACCTGGCTTACGCTCTCATGGTATACCTTCAAATTGGCTTAAAAACTTCCACTCTACCAGTCGTGGCGCTCGGAGTTGGAATTGGGGTCGATTATGGTATTTATCTCTGCTCGGCGCTCATGGAAAAAATCCGCGAAGGCAAATCGTTGGAAGATGCCTTATGCGAATCCTTCGCCACCATGGGAACATCCGTCGTATTTACAGGGTTCGCGCTGTCGATTGGGGTCGGCACGTGGGCTTTCTCCGCCATCAAATTCCAGGCGGATATGGGAGTGCTGCTCGCCTTTATGTTCCTCTGTAACATGCTAGGGGCTATGCTGCTCATGCCGGCTCTGGCCCGTTGGTTATTTGCTGAACATCGTGCGGTCAAAAGCGTCACCCTACGTTAAAGCACTGGGACGCGGGATCCTCCTCATGCTTGCTTAGTTATTATGTCCTGGGACGTTCGTTTTAAAGCTGGGGTACACTTACCCCAAATCGGTTGGTGGCTCGATGCCCATCGCGCACAATCACGCTCCTTTGTTTCGCATGCTCATGGTGATCATATTGCCGCCCATCGAGAAATTGTTGCGACGCGCACGACGGCTAGCCTCATGCGCTTAAGGCTTTCCGGCCGTCGGCGTGAAAACATTCTCAATTTTAATGAGTCGTGGACCGCAGAATTAGGCACGCAGTTTCAATTATTTCCGGCTGGCCATATTTTTGGTTCAGCGATGCTACACGCGACGACTGATCAAGGAAGCTTGCTCTATACCGGGGATTTTAAGCTCCGCCCCAGCCACGCAGCCGAAGCATGCGTGGCCCCACGCGCCGATGTTTTGATTATGGAAACGACCTTCGGGTTGCCGCGTTATGTCTTACCACCCGCTGCCGAGATCGAGAATCGCATTATCGCTTTTTGCCGCGAATCACTGGCCAGCAACATCACCCCTGTGCTCTATGCTTATAGCTTGGGCAAAACGCAGGAATTGCTGCAAATTGTGGGCCGAGCAGGCTTGGGTGTCATGCTGCATGCACATGGCCACCGCATGACCAAGCGCTACGAAGAACTCGGCATGATTTTACCACCGTATAGTTTACTGAATGAAAAAAACTACGCTGGGTACGTAATCATCGCCCCTCCGACATCAGCCCAGACTCCACCACTCACTTGGATTCATCCCAAACGCACCGCCATCGCCACTGGCTGGGCGATCGATCAGGGAGCGAAATATCGATATGGGTGCGATGAAGCATTCCCTCTTTCAGATCATGCCGATTTCCCTGATTTAATCGCTTTGATTGAACGGGTTCAACCCAAGGTAGTCTATACGCTGCACGGCTTCGCAAAAGAATTCGCTGCCACCCTCCGCGCGCGGGGCGTTGAGGCTTGGGCCATCGGACAACAAAATCAGATGGAGCTTCCCATTTCGACGAACGTTGGATCAACCTAATCACTCTTTCACTATGATGCGTTTGTTGGTAAAAATTATATTAATTTCTTTTTGGTTAATCGGAATTAGTCACGCGGCGCCCTTTACGGCTTTTCGTGATGGCGAGTCTTTTACCTACCGTGTAAGTTTTGCCATTTTCCCGCACGCCGGTGATCTCACAATAGCGGCCCATGCAGAGGAAAAAGCAGGCGCCCCCATTATCCGTGTCACGACAAACACCAAGTCGCACGGTATTGTTCGCCAGCTGTATGCTTTCGACAATCAGGCTGAAGTAGTCATCGATCAAGTCTCAGGCCGCATGCTTCGAGTGCGGGAAAGCGGGGCAGATCCAAAGCGGGCGACCGATACAGAAATCACCTTCAATTACGCAACCCGTACGGCTGACTACACCGACCGAGTTCGGCCTCAGCGCTCAGTCAAGATCATGATTCCCGAGGGCAACCCGGTTGATCTCATCAGTGCGTTAGTGCAAACGCGCGACTGGCATTTGCAACCTGGTATGAAACGCGATCTCCTAGTCCAATTTGGCCGCGAATTCTACCTCTTGTCGATTTATGCTGATCACTATGAGGAAGTGAGCACACCGCTCGGTGTTTACCAAACCCTTGTTTTAATTCCGCGCATGGAAAGCAATCCGAAGGGGCTTTTCAAAAAAGGCGGTGAAATCAAAGTCTGGATTGCTCAAGATAACAGTAATTTGCCGGTCAAGATGCAGCTTAAATTAAATTTCGGTGCGGCTACTTTGCTCTTGAGTGAATACCAGCCCCCCGTCTCCGCTAAATAATCAGCCAAGAAGTGCGGGTGATTCTGATTATTCCATGAGTGATTTGATTGAGTTAGGCCTGAAATATATAAATTCAGGTTTACGTCTGCCGCCGTGTACTCAGCATCCGCGCGATGTTACGTGAAAACTCATTAGCGCCGCACCTTCATCGTGAACAACTCCGACTGGGAATGCGCGCCAGTACGCTGGAGGGCATTTTGTCGGTGCCGATTGTTACGATGTCATTGCCAGTTAATATCTTCATTACCGCCCTCATCACCAAAGGATTCGCGCTCTCGAAGCCAACTATCGGCAATCTCACTTCCCTGCCCTTTGTTTGTAATTTTTTGCAAATTTTCTACTCTCCTTTCGTGGCGCGTTGGTTTCGGGTCAAACCCACCGCGATCGCCCTTGCTGCTTTGCATTTGGTTTGCTGGATCTGGCTGGGCTGGAAATTGCCAGCGCTGCCGCTAGCCGATCCTGTCGCCGTCGCTAAATTCCTCCTCCCCTGGTTTTTCTTGGCCAGTTTGTTCAATGCTTCGCTGAGCCTAGCTTGGAATAGTTGGATGCATGAATTAGTTCCGCCTCGGCTGCGCGGCCGCTATTTTGCTCAGCGCAATCGCTATTCGCAGGCTGCTACCTTGGTTTTTGTTCTTCTGCTCGGCTTCGCCCTCTCTCGCGGTAATTACGCCATCTCGGCATTTCAAGGAGTCATCGGCATCGCCTGTTTTGCTCGCTTCATCTCGTTATATTACTTCTTCAGAATGCCAGGGGTTCGCCCAGCTGGTCCAAAATTAATCAAATCGGAGCGCCCTTTGCTTGAGCAAGTGCGGATCGTGGCGCAGTCACGCTCCCTGCTTCTTTATATTATTTTTGGGTCAATCTGGTCTTTTTCGGCCAATTGTTTTGGACCTTTTTATCACGTCTTTATTTTCGAAGAACTCGACTTCTCAGGCACGCAAGTTGGCATTCTGGCTACGCTGGCAGCACTCGGAGGTGTATTTTCGCTCTCCGTTTGGGGTCAGTTACTAGACCGCTATGGCAATAAGGCAGTGATGACCGTCGGTCTCATGCTAGGTCAGCTGCAGAATATTTTGTATTGTTTCATGACCCCGGCCAATAGCTGGATGCTTTACCCCATGTGGCTCATCGGCGGAGGCTGGAGTGCGGGTTTTGCGCTCGGAATGTTTATCATTCTATTAAAGCTGATTCCAACTGAGGCCAAAAGCATGGCGATTGGGCTTAATTTAGCAGTTACCTCAATTGTCGCCGCTATTTCACCTATTATAGGCGGGCAAGCGCTGGCGTGGGGTATTTCACAAGGTTACTCTCCATTAAGCGTTTACCATGTCGCTTTCTTAGTTCAGCCTGTTTTTTCCGCACTCAGTTGCCTGTTTTTAATTAAGATCAAAGAACCAGCAGCAAGTGAGCTGCGAACAGTCGTCGGGGCGATGCGCAATATTCGCACGTTAAGCGGGGTTCTTGGGCTAAGTTTCTTGGTAAACTACCTCTTTGTTAAGCCCGAAAAGCACGGACGTTAGATAAGTTTCGCGATCGAATAAAATAATTCTTGCTTACCCGCTGGCCACTCCCCTTATTTCGCCCTTTGAACTTATGAAAGCCACTATCAAAACACAGGGGAAGCAGTTCTCGGTCAGCGAGGGCGATATCCTCATCGTCGATCGCTATCCCAAGACGGAAACCGGTTCCACGATTGAAATCAATGAAGTCCTCGCCGCTGGCGAAGGCGAAAATTTTAAGGTCGGCACCCCCTTCCTCGTAGGCGCCTCGGTTAAAGCCAAGGTCCTCGAAAATAAACGCGCCAAAAAGGTCATCGTTTTCAAGAAAAAGAAGCGCAAGGGCATGGAGCGTAAACGCGGCCATCGCCAAGAACTCTCGGTCATTAAAATCGAGTCTATCACCCTTTAAGCACCCACTGTCATGGCACATAAAACAGGTCAAAAATCATCGAGTAACGGTCGCGATAGCACAGCGAAGCGTCTCGGCATCAAGCTGTTTGGCGGTCAGAAGGTCCTCGCCGGCGGCATCATCGTTCGCCAACGCGGCTCCAAGCATCATCCCGGCAAGGGCGTGGGCGTGGGTCGCGATTGGACGCTCTTCGCCTTGCGCGATGGCACCGTTGAGTTCGATAAGGCTCATCGCAAAGTTAACGTCGTCTAATTAGGACGCCTCTTCTTCCGGCGCACCACTAAGGTGCGCCTTTTTTTTGGGCGCAGCTAGCGTCTATTCTTATCGGTCTGAAATCCACCTCGCCGCTTTGCAGCGCCAAAGCCTTCGTGCGCAGGAGCAGCTCGATTTTATTGATCAGAAGATTGCTCGTGTGTTCAGCCCGACACCTCACCTAATTCTGCTCAGAATCCGCCAGTATCCCCAGAACTGACTGCTGAGGGCATTCTTGCCCAATACCAAGAAAAGATCCTGCGGGCGGTGCGGGCCAAGGCTAGAATGAGCTGCTCTGGGCCTGAGCACACTAGGCTTGCTGGAATTTTATCTTATTCACCAGCTTACCTGGATTTCAGACCTTCAGCCAGCGCCCCTGAGTATTCCACGAGTCCCAGACCGCTTCCGTAAAACGCATATAGTTAACTCCAGTGGGAAAATCAGTGAGAGTCACAGGACGGCCATCGCGAATACTCGCGATGAAATCGACTTCCACGCGCCAAGCTCCGCGCTGCTCTGGAAGTATCTCGATCAAGCGCTCGGGTCCAGCTGCCTCGCTTAGCCATAGCTGATTTGCGATAAAATCTAAGCGTAGTCCTGCGCGACTTCCATTAAGGCGAATTTCATTCCGCGGCGGCGTAAGTTCAACACTGCTGAAATGAGCAAGAAAGCGAGCGGCATCGGCATAACGACCGAGCACGGTAATGCTTTCAGGAATCGTCATTTTGCACACTTCCCCCTGGGCATTTTGTCGATGAGGCGTAAAAATGGCAGCCTCTGCGGTGAGCGTGCTCACACCGCGACCAAGCCAGCGCAATATCATTTCATAATAGATGCCGAGGGCGAGCGTGTTCTTGCCGCTGAGCTCACTATCCTGGCGCCAACCGCTGATCACAGCACTCTCAGCCTGTGTGCTGTTCGTGCATGTCACTAACACTTCGCGCAAGGTCCCGAGCACCCCTTGATTGATTAACTGGATGATGGTAGCATCGAAAGCTAATGACATTGGCGCCGGCACAATTTGGGCGACAAGTTGTGGATGTCGCTGCGCCTCGGCATGCATGATTTCAGCTTCTGCTAGGTTGCGAGCCATGCGAGCTTCGGTCAGCACGTGCTTGCCAGCGCGGAGCGCCGCGATCGTTAATTCAGCGTGCAGATTTGGCCACGTACCAATGCACACGGCATCAATGAGTGGTGATTCAATGATGTCGCGCCAATCGGTAGTCACAACAGGAATTTCAAATTCGCGAGCTACCTTTTGTCCGGATTCATTCGATCGGTTGCAGACAGCGGCTAAGGCGACCCCGGGGATCTCCTTAAAACCTGGCAAATGTTTGCTGCGAGTATTGGCACCCGCACCGATGAAGCCAATGCGCAGGGGCCGACTCACGGCGTCGGTGCCGCTGGCGCCTCAACTTTTTCTAAGGAAAGCTGGCTTTGCTCGGTTTCATCTAGACCCATTTCTGCATCACTTGCGCCCTGGGGGGCATTAGAAGTTTGCAGCCATGCATCGATTTGACGGGGTGAAAGGACATCGGATGAGGGGAGCTCATCGAGGGATTTAATCCCGACAAATTCTAGAAAAGACTCAGTCGTGCCATATTGAAGCGGCCGCCCAGGTTGATCAGCTCGACCAACCACATAAACTAAGTCCCTCTCAAGAAGCTTACTCAGTCCTGCCTCTGCTGATACGCCGCGGATATGCTCAATCTCGGCTCGCGTTACGGGCTGACGATACGCAACGACGGCCATCGTCTCAAGTGAAGTGGCACTCAGTCGAACAGGGGGTGGCTCGTTGCGCAAAAGACGAACCCAGCGCGCAAAACGCGGATGGGTTACCAAGCGCCAGCCGTGGTGACCTTCCACTAAAACAATTTCACTTTCAGTTGCCTGCAGCTCGAGTGAAATCGCCTCAACCGCTTCGCGAATTTGTGCTGTGGTGACCAAACTAGGCACATCACGATAATATTCATCATCCTCGATCGGCGCGGGTAAAGTTTCAATTGGGTCAACGGATTCGATGGCGGCGGCTCCATCGGTGGGGCCTTCGACGCTAGCAGGCTCTTCACCTTGTAGGGGCAAGCCCATGGCTTGCTCGTGGAAACGGCTGATGGCCGTTTGGATATCTTTAACTGAAAGCGGCCCATTCGAGGCGAAGAGCATCACTTTCAACACGCGCTTGAGATCAAATGACATACTTTAATCTCAAGTGAATGCGGCCTGACACCGACCTAGCAATCCCGAAAAACATCCCGTTTTGGAGCTAGCCGCCATCGTGGCACTCAGTTAATGATTGCTGGATATGACGTGGACTCGTTTCCAATCGCTCTACTACACCCATCCGAAGCTCGGCTTGTCACTCGATATTAGCCGGATGCCCTTCCCGGATGATTTCCTCGAGAAAATGCAGCCAGAATTGCAGCAAGCGTGGACTGATATGGCGGCCTTGGAGGCGGGCGGGATTGCAAATCCGGATGAAAATCGAATGGTCGGACATTATTGGCTACGGGCCGCCCATTTGGCGCCGACGGATGAGCTTCGATCAGCAATCAGCACCAGCCTCGAGGCGATTAAAACGTTTGTGGCTAAAGTGCATGGAGGGGAAATCACCTGCGCGTCAGGGAAATTCAAAGAGGTTCTCGTCATCGGCATTGGCGGTTCGGCGCTCGGCCCGCAGTTCATTAGCCATGCACTCGGCCGGCTCAAGGCTGGCCCTGACAAGCTGGCTCTCTCTTTTTTCGACAACACGGATCCCGACGGCATGGATTATGTGCTCAAACAATTAGGCCGCCGCTTAAAAAAGACGTTGGTTATTGTGATCTCTAAATCAGGAGGTACAGCCGAAACGCGTAATGGCATGTTGGAGGCGCAGGCCGCTTTTCGCGCTGCGGGGCTTGATTATCGCGGACATTTCATCGCGATCACTGGTCAGAATTCAAAACTTGATATGTTGGCGATTCAAGAGGGTTGGCTTGCTCGCTTCCCGATGTGGGATTGGGTGGGTGGTCGCACTTCTGCCCTGTGTGCCGTGGGCCTTCTTCCCGCCGCACTTCAAGGAATTAAAATTGACCAATTACTCGCTGGCGCCGCCGCGATGGATGTTGCCACTAGGCAAACCACCCTTCGCGAAAATCCAGCCGCCTTGATGGCGGTGATGTGGTACTGGGCCACAGCCGGTCACGGCACCAAGGATATGGTCGTGCTCCCCTACAAAGATCGCCTGTTGCTTTTTGCCCGCTATCTGCAGCAACTGGTCATGGAATCCTTAGGCAAGGAACGCGATCTCGCTGGCAATCTCGTGCAACAAGGAATTGCCGTCTATGGCAACAAAGGTTCAACGGATCAGCATGCTTACGTGCAGCAACTTCGTGACGGCGTGGATAATTTTTTCGTAACTTTTATTGAGGTACTAAAAGACCGTTCGTCCAACACTTCGCTCGCGGTTGAACCGGGCGTAACCAGTGGCGATTTTCTTCAAGGTTTTTTACTCGGTACCCGCGAAGCCCTCAGTGACAAAAACCGTCCTTCCATGACGATCACACTCAATGAAATTTCGCCCAAGAGTATCGGCATGTTAATCGCTCTTTATGAGCGAGCGGTTGGTTTTTATGCGTCTTTAATTAAAATCAATGCCTACCACCAACCTGGGGTTGAGGCTGGCAAGCAAGCCGCTGGCAAAGTCATCAGCCTGAAATTGGCTATCAGCGCGGCCTTGGCTGCTTCGCCGGAGGTTTCATTTACCGCTGAGAGCTTAGCCCAACAAATCGGTCAACCCAACCAAACTGAATTAATTTTTAAAATCTTAGATCATTTAGCCGCTAATCCAGATCGCCAAGTAAGCAAAACCCAGCGGCAACCTTGGTTTGCCTCAACCTACCGGCAGTCGTGTTAATGGCTTCAATTTGACCTGAGAGTAAGCCCCGCGCGCAAAAATGATACGTTTGGCTAGTACCAGAAAGGACAGTTGCAGAGTGGAGATTATTTCGTATCTAAACCTAGTATGCCTACTTTGAGAAAGTCCCTTTTGGTTTCATTGATCGCTATTCTCGGCTTAGCCGGTCTTTCCGGTTGTGTGCCACCCAAACAAGATTCCTCAATCCCGTGGAGCCGGCCCGCCGATTGGGAAGGCCGTATCCCCGGCATGGGTAAGTAAGGCGCCGTTCGGTTCGCGCCTTATCGGCGACGTCATGATCACGCCCGCCGCCAACGCTTCGCTAACCCCCCTGCCCGGCCACCTCTACGTGGTGGCTACACCCATTGGCAATCTTGCCGATCTCACAGATCGGGCCCGCGCGATTCTAGGTGCTGTTGACATTGTCGCCTGCGAAGACACCCGAACGACGGGTGCCATGCTAACGCGACTCGGGCTGCATCGGGAACTTGTCCCGTATCATGATCATAACGAGACCGAGGCTGCTGACAAATTAGTTGAACATATCCTTCAGGGTAAATCAGTCGCCGTTGTGAGCGATGCTGGCACGCCTGGGTTAAGTGATCCAGGATTTCGGATTGTCCGCGCTTGCCGCCGTCGTCACTTGCCTGTCGTGCCGGTCCCCGGGCCAAGTGCACTCATCGCAGTCCTGAGCGCCGCTGGTTTACCAACCAACGGTTTTTTATTCGCTGGCTTCTTACCACCCAAGACAGCTGCGCGAACAGCCTTTCTCGAAAAACATCGTGATTTCGACTACACGATCGCGCTGTACGAAAGCTGTCATCGCATTGATAAATTCGCCGCGGAGATTGTCGATACTCTCGGGGCCGAACGGGTTATTTGCGTCGCGAAAGAGGTCACTAAAATTCACGAGACTTTTCTGAGCGGTTCTGCCGGCACTGTCTTGGCTCAACTGCTCAAGATGAGCCTTAAGGGCGAGTTTGTTGTACTGATTGCACCAAAAGATTTTGTCCTTTAACCATGGCTCCAGCTGTCGCCGTCATCGATATCGGGAGTAATTCGCTCAAGCTCCTCGTAGCCAAGCGAGGGGCATCAGGCCAAATTGAATCGCTGAAGAGTCAGACGATCGAAACCCGGATCAGCAGCGGCATCAGCCAAGCTAGGCCTCGGCTCAGTGCGGAAGGTATGAACGGCGGGCTAGCGGCTATTCAAGAATTACTCGCTGCCGCGGCGCCCTACTTGCCCGTTAAAATCATCATCGTAGCCACGAGCGCAGTACGCGATGCCACGAACGGCATTGATTTCCAGACCCGCGTTTCCGCCGTGACGGGGCATGAAATCCGTATTCTGACCGGCGAGGAGGAAGCTAATTTGATTGGACTCGGCCTGATCAGCGATCCCGCCTTTTCCCATCTGAACGATTTCTATCTCTTTGATCTTGGGGGGGGCAGTCTCGAGTGCCTGCGTTTTAGCCAACGTAAAATCACTCAGGCGATGAGCCTCCAGCTCGGGTGCGTACGACTCACCGAGCGTTTTATTAAAAATCCGTCAGCCCCCCTGGTTCTTGCAGAGACAACGGCATTAGCGTTGCATGTGCGTGATGAACTCAAGCGGAGCGGCTTTCACCTTCCCTTGGTGGCTCCCCCCGCGATTTTTACTGGAGGCAGTATGAGCACCGTGCGCGCGCTGAAGGGCGCACGACATAATTTATCGTTCGCCGAAAGCCCAGCGCAGATCGGAATTGAAACCATTGCTGATTTGCTCGACGAAATCGGCCTGCTCAATCTCGTCGAGCGCCAAGCCTTGCCGGCGATGTCTAAGGCGCGCGCTGATGTTTTCCCCGCGGCCTTGATTACCATGCTTACGATGGCCGACTACGCTCACCTCGATTGCTTCCACCACTCACTGCATAATTTGCGGTGGGGGCTTGCCGCGGAAGCTCTCGCAGCGCTGTAGATGAGAGCGGGGGCCTTATCTTAAACTGGCTACTTTAGTTTGCGCAGCGCAGTCAGCATTTTTTTGAAATCAGCTGGCAGCGGCGCAGTCAGATCCATAACCTTACCACTGAGCGGATGAGCAAAAACGAGGTGCTCAGCATGGAGCATAACTCGGGGCGGCACCGGCAATTCCGGGTTTTGCTTCCAGCCATAAGTAGTATCCCCTAACACGGGATAGCCTAGCGACTTGAGGTGCACCCTAATTTGATGCGTGCGACCGGTGTGAATACGACAGCGCACAAGCGCGGCCTGATTACCAAATTTTTTTTCTACGGTCCAATCTGTGCGCGATGGCCGCCCTCCTTCCCCCGTGGTCATGCGATGCCGATGCACGGGATGACGACTGATACTTTGATCAATGCAGCCGCTGTCTTTTTTAGGTACCCCCGCCACCAGCGTGACATACTCCTTGCGCAAGGTGCGCGAGGCGAATTGATCGGCCAAGGCCCGGTGCGCTGCATCATTTTTTGCGACCACGATCAAACCGGAAGTTTCTTTATCTAAGCGGTGAACGATTCCCGGTCGTTCCACCCCGCCAATCCCGCTGAGGCCACCGGCGCAATGGGCGAGCAGCGCATGCACCATCGTATCTTCGCCGGTACCAATTCCGGGATGGACCACCATGCCCGCTGCTTTGTTTAGCACGATCATGTGCTTGTCTTCAAAAATAACATTAAGGGCAATATCTACTCCGCGGAGCTCCGCTTGAACTACTTCTGGAAATGACCACGCGATGCGCTGACCAGCTTTTACCTCCTGACTTTGCTCGATTACTTTACCGTCAACCTCAACTCGACCGGCCTCCAATGCCCGCTGAAAGGCCGAGCGACTATGTTCAGGAAAGGCCTGCGCCAGTACTTTGTCAGCGCGCTCGCGACGTATAGATTCAGGGACAATGTAAACAGTGGGTTCCAAGTGATGGGATGGTGCAGGACTATCGTTCGCCTGCAAGCTGCCTTCCTAGCGAGGTAGTCCGCCCTACCCGTTCAGGATCACATCGAGCTCCGCAAGCCAGGGCTGCTTCTCCGCAGCCGACATACTCGCTACCTCAAAACCATTCCTTGCGAAACGGGCTAATTCCTTACGCGTAAAGTCGAGTCCATGGGAAATAGCCGAATATTCCTCATTCAGCGTATTCGCGAAGCAGAGCGGATCATCTGTACTAATGGTACAACGAATGCCCGCCTCAGTCAATTTGCGTAGAGGATGGTGGGGCATGTCGGCAACAATTCCTAAGCCGACATTGCTAATCGGGCATACGTCGAAGGTCACTCCCCGATCAGCCGCCAGCTGGAGCACGGCGCGATCCTCGCTGGCTCGAATGCCATGCTGGATGCGTGTTACCCCAAGTTGTTCGATCGCTTCGCGTACTCGAGCGGGTCCATCAAATTCCCCTGCATGGCACTTAGTAGATTTACCGGCAGCGCGCAACTTGGCCCAAATTTTAGCGGTGTCAGGCTCAGTCTTCTGTTGTTCAAACCCATGCAGGTCAGCTCCATCAAGATTATCCCAGCGATGAAGTTCGTCGATGGTTGCACGAAGCGGCCCAGCAATGTCGGTGCGCTGCATGCCAGCAAAAACGCGCACCTCTAGCCCAGCCGGAGCCGCGGACTTAATTGCGGCAATTATTTCCTGACCGGGTATATTTATGAACTGGGTAACCGGTAAGTGAAAACTTGTCTCAACATATTTAACATTTTGGGCAACATGCTGCGCAAACATCACTTTGGCGGCTTCATGGTAGCGCTCAGCGCTGATAAACCACGGCAGAGCATTATCCAGCAATTGTTTTTCAAAATCAGGAAAAGTTTTATAGCGATAGCCGCGTTCGCGAAACGCCGGAAACTCGCGGTAAGTATTAGGCTGCCATTGCCTCAATAATTCATAGGGCAGCGCGCCTTCCACGTGCAGATGCGTCTCGGTTTTCGGCAGCGCCTGAATAAACGCGGACAATGATGCAGCAGGGAGCATGGGAAAAAGAAGATTAATACTATCTAGTAACCGACGGGCGATATTACCCGATTCAGCCAGAAAATATAGCACGATCGCATTGGCCGGACTCTACCCTTTTTTCAGAAGTTGATCAGGGTTTAGCTTTTTTAGGGCCGGCAGCATAAAAAGGCCGTCTTTGCGGATGAGCTTCCCATCGAACCAAATTTCTCCACCGCCGTATTCGGGGCGTTGAATATTAACCATGTCCCAATGCACTGCAGACTTATTGCCGTTATCGGCCTCTTCGTAAGCTTGACCGGGGGTAAAGTGAAAGGAGCCTGCGATTTTCTCATCAAAAAGAATATCGCGCATGGGCTCAAGAATGTGCGGATTGAAACCAATCGCAAATTCACCGATGTAGCGCGCACCAGCATCCGTATCGAGAATTTCGTTTAGTCGTTTGGTGTTATTGCTCGTGGCTTCGACAATTTTACCCTCTTTAAACACGAGCCGAATGCTGTCGAACGAGGTCCCTAGATAGATCGTTGGCGCGTTGTATTGAATAACGCCTTCGACGCTGTCTTTGATCGGGCACGAGAACACCTCGCCATCGGGGATATTGCGTTCACCGCCGCAGGGAACAGCCCCGATGCCCTTGATCGAAAATTTTAAATCGGTGCCGGGGCCCTTGAGATGGACGCGGTCCGTTTTGCGCATCAAATCAGCGAGGGCCTTCATCCCTGGGCCATAACGATTGTAATCGAACGTGCAGACCCGGAAATAGAAATCCTCGAAAGCGGCGGTGCTCATGGCCGCCTGCTGCGCCATCGCGGAGGAAGGCCAGCGCAGTACCACCCATTTGGTTTTGTTAATGCGGTGGTCTAGCACGGGCTTGAGCGTCTTGGCCACCGTTTGCACCTGCGCAGATGGTACATCCGAAGTTTCAAAAATATTTTCAGAGCCGCGCACTGCAATATAAGCCTGCATCTTTTGCATGCGCCGGAGCTCAATATCAGCTGTAACCGCGTATTGCTCGACTGTGGCGCCTTGCAAGAGCTCTCGTGTAACGCGCGCGCGTTGAATATTTACATAGGGCATGGCGCCGCAATTCCGAACCGCCCGAATCAGGGCAATCGTGAAAGCATCCGGTACATCAAAGGCATCAATCAGTACGCGCTCACCTTTTTTCAGGGTGGTAGAAAACCGAGTCAACACATCGGCGAGTTGGGCATAACGGGGATCACTCATAAAGAAACCTTCACGGCTGCGGGCAAAACGTACAATCCGAAAAACTAACTTCGCTGCCGGCAGATTTTAATTAAATATTAGCGACGAGGACCGAGTGTTTCTCCGAGAGGGAAGCAGATCTTACTCACCGCCTCCTGGAAATCTGCCGCGCCTCGAAGAATTTCAATTTCCAAACGCAAATAATAACACGGCATGGGTATTGTTTCACTCGCATCGATGCGCACGGCATCTTTTTCCGTGGTGATCATGAACTCAACCCCCGCCGTTTGGGCTTCTGAAAAAACAGCCAGCAGATCCTCATGTGTAAATCGGTAATGATCGACGAAGCGTCGGGTCGTGACTAAGTGCGCCCCCGCCTCACGCAGAAAAGCTTCAAAGCCTTCGGGGGCAGCGATTCCACTAAACGCACCGACCTTGCGCCCCGACAGCGCCGTCAGCGGCAAGCGCTCGCCAGTATCGATGCGCTGCAGATATTGCGGCTGATGCGCGCATTCGATAATCTCGACCCCAGGATTAAATTTATGAATCATCGCCTCGAGCTCGGTATCGCGGACGCCTTTTGATTTGGTCAGCAATACATAAGAGGCCCGCGCTAGATGTTTGATGGGTTCGCGCAAAATTCCGCGCGGGAGTGTGTAGCCATTGCCGAAAGGATTAGTCTTATCGACGAGCAGTAAGTTAAGGCGTCCCTTGAGTGGCAGATACTGAAAACCATCATCCAGAATTAGCGTATCGCAGCCGAACTGCCTGATTGCATAAGCGCCCGCTTTTACACGATTTTTATCCACCAGCACCACGACTCCAGGCAAATTTCTGGCCAGCATGTAAGGTTCATCACCCGCGATTTCTGAGTCTAACAAAACGGTGAGGCCGTCGCTGACGACTCGTGGTGGGGGTTCAGCGATATGGTTAAGCCAAAACCACCATTTTTGCCAGAGGGGTGGAGCCTTGCTTTTATATCCACGGGATAAAATCGCGACCTTACGTCCACGATCACGAAGCGCCTTGGCAAACATTTCAACCACGGGGGTTTTGCCCGTACCACCCACCGTTAAATTACCCACCACCAGCACGAGGCACCCGAGGGGTTGATCACGAAAGATGCGCTTCCGATAAAGCCAAAGACGAAGCTGCACCAGCCCGCTGAAGATATAGGCTCCCCCCTGTAAGCCAACCCCGAGGAGCGCGGCGCGGGTGCCTTCGCTCCGCCCCATGATAACATCGATCGCGAATTGCTCGCATGCATCTAATTTATGACGAAACCAGCGATTGGGCATGAACAAAATGGCTTTGACGCTAAGGAGTGGACGGTTGTGAGTCTTTGTTAGCGGCTGGTCTTGCCACATGCAACACTGGCTTCTCTTTACCATGAGCTACAAACTTTTCATTCCTGGTCCGATTGCTGTCTCGGAAAAAACACTCCGTGCGATGGCGCAGCCGATGATCGGACACCGCAGTCCAGATTTTGTCGCACTTTATCAATCGATTCAGCCGGACCTCCAAGCGCTCTTCTATACCCAAGATGCGGTTTATCTGAGCACCAGCAGTGCTTGGGGCGTGATGGAAGGTTCCCTACGCAACGTCGTAAAGAAAAAGGTCCTGTGCTGTATGAATGGCGCCTTCGCTGACAAATGGCTCGATGTCGCGCAGCGCTGCGGGCTTGCCGCCAGCGGGCTTCGGTTTGAATGGGGCCAACCCGTCGATCCCACCGCGCTCCGGGCCGAGTTGGCGACTGGGCACTACGATGCTATCACCCTGATTCATAATGAAACTTCGTGCGGGTGCATGAGTGACCTTCCGGCGCTTATGGCGGTGATCCGAGAATTCCCTGAAGTGATCAGTATCGTTGACACCATAAGCTCGTTCAGCGCGCTGCCGATTAAGAAAGATGAACTCGGCATCGACGTCATGATAACCGGTTCTCAAAAAGCGCTGGCCCTTCCACCCGGCTTATCGATTTTTTCGGTTTCGAAACGGGCACTCACGCGCGCGGCGACCATCGCGGGTCGTGGTTACTATTTCGACTTTATTGAATTTCAAAAAAATCACGAAAATGGGATGACCCCGAGCACCCCGACGATTTCACTCATCTACGCGCTTCAGTCCAAACTCGCCGACATTAAAGCGGAAGGTGCGCCCGTCCGCTATGCTCGGCATGCGCGCCTAAATCAACTCGTGCGCACTTGGGCCTTGGCGAAAGGTTTTCAACTTTTCCCAGCGGCGGGCTACGGATCAGTGACACTAAATTGTTTCGCCAATACACTCAAAGTTGATCTCAGCGCTTTAAATAAACTGCTGAAAGCGAAGCATGGCTTCGTCATCGATGGAGGCTACGGTAAATTAAAGGGCCTCGCCTTCCGCATCTCTAATATGGGGGATGAAACTGATGAGACGATGCACGCACTGCTCGCCGCCCTTGATGCGGTTCTCCTAGAGCTAGCGACGCCCAAAGCTCTGGGTTAAGTCACATTGTACGCTGAAGAGTGTTAAAAATATTTTCGCACTAAAAAAACAAGCCTGCCTCGAGATAAATCAAGGTTGGTTTTAGGCACCAGTAAACGCGGGCCGTAAAAGTAGTGCTTGAAATTGTCGGAGACGAAGCGTAACCGCTCGGCCCCACATGAAATGTCTCATCATCGCTGAAAAACCCTCCGTCGCGGCCGATCTTGCGCGCGCCCTTGGTAAAATCCCCAAGCAGGGTGATCATTTCGAGAATGATAAATATGTCATTTCATCTGCCGTGGGTCATCTCGTCGGCCTGCAAATGCCTGAGGATATCGATAAGAAGAAGTACGGATTTTGGCGCCTCGAAACTCTTCCCATCATTCCGGAAGAGTTTCAGCTGATGCCAATCAAAGAATCGAAGACCCGCTTTGACCAACTCAAGAAGCTCCTCGCCCGCAAAGATGTGACCAGCGTCATCAATGCCTGTGATGCGGGCCGTGAGGGCGAACTCATCTTTACCTACATTTACCAGCTGACGAAGTGCAAAAAGCCCTTTGAACGCCTGTGGATGTCCTCGATGACCGATGCAGGTATCAAGGAAGCTTTCAAGCACCTCCGCCCGGCCAAGCAGATGCAGGGTCTGGCTGACGCTGCGCGCTGCCGCAGCGAAAGCGACTGGCTCATTGGCATCAACGGTACCCGCGCCCTGACCAAACGTATGTTCGGCTCTCGCGCCGGCAACGTGGCCTCAGTCGGCCGCGTGCAGACTCCCACTCTCGCTATTGTCTATAACCGCGAATTAGAGATCCGGAACTTTAAGCCGCGTGATTACTGGCGCATTACCGCCAATTTCGAGATCGCGAAGGGTGTCTACGAAGGTATCTACCAACGAACCGATTTTAAGAAAAATGACGATGAACACGATCGCGTCGACCGCCTATGGGTAAAAGCGGCCGCCGAGAAAGTAGTCGCCGCCTGCCAGGGCCAGCCGTTGGCGACTGTTTCCGAGGAGAAAAAAGCCAGCACCTCGATTGCGCCTAAACTTTACGATCTCACCACGCTGCAGCGCGAGGCGAACGGTCGCTTCGGTTTTCCAGCTAAGCGCACGCTCCAGATTGCGCAGTCGCTGTACGAGCGGCACAAGATGATCACCTACCCCCGTACCGATTCGCGCGCCCTGCCCGAGGATTATATGCCGCTCGTTCGTGAGACATTAGGCAATCTGGGGGGCGATCTTAAAGTACACGCGCAACGCGTGCTCGATTCCGGTTGGGTGCAGCCGAATAAACGCATTTTCAACAATGCACTGGTGTCGGATCACTTCGCGATTATCCCGACTCAGCACGACGCCAAACACCTCGACGAAGCGGAGGCCAAGTTATTTGACATGATTGCCCGCCGCTTCGTGGCCACATTTCACCCGGTCGCTGAATTCGATATCACCACGCGACTCAGTGTCGTGGGCGGCCACACTTTCAAAACTGAAGGCAAGGTGCTTACCTCGCCAGGCTGGCTGGCGGTTTACGGCAAGTCCACCATTGATGACGATTCAGCCGATTCAAAGGCTTTGCCCGCCATGTCGCCCGAGGACAAGAGCAAGGCGAAGACCCTCGATGCCACCCTCCACTCCGAAAGCACCCGCCCCCCACCACGCTATACCGAAGCCACGCTCCTCTCCGCGATGGAAGGCGCCGGTAAGCTTGTCGATGACGACGAACTCGCCGACGCGATGAAAGAACGTGGTCTCGGCACACCCGCGACCCGCGCAGATACGATCGAGGGCCTGGTCAACCAAAAATACATGGATCGCGCCCAGCGCGAGTTGGTGCCGACCACTAAGGCCGAACAGTTGATGCAATTTTTACAAGCCGTGAAGGCTACTGATATTACGAGTCCCGCGATGACCGGTGAGTGGGAGTTTAATTTACGCCAGATGGAACATGGGAAGTTTTCCCGCGAGAAGTTCATGGCTGAAATTATTAAGGAGACGAAAGGCATCGTCGAACGCGTAAAAGGCTTTGAGGAAGATGACTCCGCCTCTCGCGTCACCGAAATTATCTCCCCTACGGACGGCTTGCCCATGCGCGAAACGCTTCGTGGTTACAAATCGGCTGATGGCGAACTCATGGTTTACAAAATCATCGGCGGCCGGCGTATGGAGGAGTCCGAAGTCCAAGCTCTCGTTGAAAAACGCCAGGTCGGTCCACTCGATGGCTTCATCTCCAACAAGACCCGCAATCGATTTTCTGCTGTCATCAAGCTGGCCCTTGTCGAGGAAACCAAGAAGGACAAGGTCACCAAGAAGGAAGTCGTCACCAAAAAATGGAAAACCGAATTTGATTTCGGCGACAAAGTTGACCTCGCCACCCTCACGCCGTTCTGGACCGATCCATTGACAAAGGCGGAGTTGTGCGAGAGCGGCAGCAGCTATGTTTTGCGCGAAGCTGACGGCGAAACGTGGAAGCAGACTTTCCGGCTCGGTCGCATTATGTGCCAGAAGTCGATCCCCTCCGAGCAGGCGATCAAGATGGTTGCTGAAGGTAAGACTGACCTCATCACGGGCTTCATCTCCAAGAAAGGGCGGCCCTTTGATGCATTCTTAAAGCGCGAGGGTCCCAAAATGGCTTGGGAATTTCCGCCGCGTAAGGCCAAGCTCGACAAGGATGGAAACCCCATCGCCCGTAAGGCCCGCGTGCCGCTCGACCTTTCTACCGCCACCATCATCGGTGAGAGTAAAGTGCACGGCGGTGAGTTGGTCATGACGGACGACGCCTACTACGTGCGCAAGCCCGGTCAGGATAACCGCGCGGTGTTTAAGTGCGCCCGAAAAGTTTGCGACGTGGAGATTCCCGTCGACGAAATTCGCAAGCTCATCGAAGACGGCCGTAGTGAACTGATCGAGGGATTTGTTTCCAAGCGCGGCAACAAATTTAGCGCTTACCTTATCCTTTCCCAAAAACAGGATAAGGCTGAATTCGAATTCCCACCGCGCTAATTGACGGTTCTTCGATCTGCTGAGCGAGCACCTGTGTCGGCTTGTGCTTCGCTAACTGCTTGCGATTTTCGGCCGAGCAGGTGAATTGCACCTCGTGATATATAATTCATTGCCTGCCCGCCGCTTGGTTTTTGCACTCGCACTGTTGTGCGCTGGTCTCGGTATTTACATTTATCAGCAACAGTCGAAACTGGCCGACGCGGAAGCGCTGATCCGTTCATTGCAGGCTAGGACTAAAGAGGTGGCCGCAACCCCAGCCCACGCTGATGGCGCAGAGGCCTTAGATAATTCCGCCAGCCCTGAATTAATGGTCGAGGGTGGCGCGGAGGAAGCTGGCCCCAAGGATCAACGGCGCGGAGGCAAGCCGCGGCGCGGGTTTGGTGATTATGCCCAAATGATGGACACACCTGAAATGCAGCAACTGATGAACCTGCGGGACCGCGGCATGCTCGATAGTCGCTATGCTGAATTATTTAAAAATCTGGGCCTGCCTCCTGCTCAATTACAAAAATTCCAACAACTCTTAATCGATAAACAAAGCACCTTTCGTGACGTGCTCGCCGCGATGCGCACCCAAGGTTTGACGCCTAATCGCGATAATGCCGACCAGATGCGCACCTTAGTCCAGAACGCCAACGCGGAAATTGATCGGCAAATTCAGAGCACCCTCGGAACAGCCGCTTATGAACAGTACCAAAATTACGAATTAACCCAACCCCAGCGGGCTACCGTGGAGCGAATGCAGCAACGCCTTAGCTATTCGGGAGAACCCATGACCCCGCAGCAAGCAACTAGCTTAGTTGGCATACTCAGCCAAAATACTGCGCCGACTGTGGCTGACGCTGCACTTGGCCGTCCGCGCGGGGGCAATTATGGTGCGGGCAACGGTTCTGGCGGGGCGATCACGCCACAAGCGATTGATCAGTCACGAGCAATTTTATCACCGGGTCAGGTCAATACCCTCATTGCTATTCAGCAAGAAAAAGATGCTCAGGCGCAACTCGCGCGCCAGATGCGCCAAAATATGAGTGCCGTTCGCATGCCAGCGGCGCCTAAAAATTAGTGCCGGTTGGACGCAGGGAAGCTGACATCAAATCAGCCTTATTTTGTAACGTCATATTAACCAGCCAAACCGGAAATAGGCTTGTGACGCTTTACTCCGATTAGCTACGTTAGCTGCTGCCATGATCGTAACTACCGCTCAACTCTTCAAACACGCCTACGGCAAATATGCTGTTGGCGCTTACAATATAAATAACGCCGAACAAGCGATGGGGCTTTTTAAAGGCGCGGTCGCCTCGCAAGCGCCGTTCATCATTCAAATTTCCAAGGGTGCGCGTAAATACACGGACAAGCGGATGCTCGAAGCAGTGATTCGCGCCGCCGGCGAAATTTTCCCTGAAGCTATTTATGCCGTCCACCTGGATCACGGTGATGAAGAAACCTGCTACGATTGCATTAATTCAGGTTTTTTCAGTTCCGTCATGATCGATGCGTCACACGATCCTTTTGAGAAAAATATCGAAATCACCAAGCGAGTGGTTGAGGCCGCCCATAAAAAAGGTATCTCGGTGGAGGCGGAGCTTGGAATGCTCGGTGGGGTTGAAGAAGACATTAAAGTAGAGGAAGGTAACGCCTGCTTAACCGATCCGGCTGAGGCAGAAGATTTTGTTAAACGCACTGGTTGCGATTGTCTTGCCGCAGCTATCGGCACGTCCCACGGCGCCTTTAAATTTAAGGGCAAACAGTCGTTGCATTTTGATGTGCTGGAAAAAATCAAAGCCCGCTTGCCCAATTTCCCGCTCGTCATGCACGGATCTTCATCTGTGCCGCAAGACGAAGTAGCGCGCATCAATGCAGCAGGTGGTCAAATTGCTGGCTCGATGGGCGTAGATGTAAATGAATACCTGCCAGCCGCTAAATTAGGTGTGACCAAAATTAATATCGATACTGATGGCCGCCTAGTCTGGACCCGCGTCCATCGGGAATTTTTCCGCGATAATCCTAAGGATTTTGATTTTCGCCCGCCGGGTAAAATTTTTATCGAGGAATATGCAAAATTTATCGCAAGCCGTAACGTCTTACTTGGCTCAGCCAACCAGCTCAAGGACCTCCGGCAGAGTCTGGGCAAATAACACTGCACATCTTTCCTGTTTTTTATGCGGCTCACCGGAGCCGCATTTTTTTTGAATCTTCGTCTTGAGTACGCGATCGCTGAATTAAAAGTTATGGCCCCCGTCCCCCTCTCCCGATTGATACCCACCCTGCGAGCTTTCGCTTGTCTGGCGGTAATCGGATGGGGGTTCTGGGCCCAGTGCGTTCAGGCCGCCGAGGCGAGTCAGCCCATCCTCCACGATCCCGAATCGCTAACGGTAGGAGCGACCACTTACCATGAGGTGCAAGTGCGCTCCGTAAATGCCCGCACGCTCGTGATTGCTCACCGCGATGGCTTAGCCTCAATTCGACTGCGGGACCTGCCTGCTGCTTGGCAGGCTCGTTTTTCCTATGATCCAGCGCTAGCAGCAGCGGCCGAAGTTGCTAGTCGAAGTACGCCGTCGCCACTTCCATCTAGCTCTCTTCAACGGCGTCTCACAGCAAGTTACCACAGCCAGCTTGATGACTTGGTGAAAAAATTCGGTCAGCCGGCGGTACTCAAAACCCCGATCGATCTACGACCAAAATTATTTAAATTTGAATTGGCGGTTAAAAATCAGGGTCGTCGACCCAGTTGTGCCATTTTTGCAATTGTAAGCGCGCTAGAATTTCAGCGTGCTGAACTGACTGGGCAGGTGGAAAAATTCTCGGAAGAATACTTGATTTGGGCTACGCGCAAAACGGTGCAGCCACTACCAAAGGTACGCTCAACGACTGCTAGCGATTCAATTCGTGATGAGCCCGACGAGGGCTTTTCGTTATTTGAAGTAGTCGAAGCGCTCCGAGCTTATGGCATCCCTTTACAGGCGACTATGCCTAATGCGTGGAGTGCGCCCAAGAGCTCGTGGCCAGAACCTGCGCCTGATCTCATACAGGCTGCACGACAGTATCAGCGAGTATTTGTTCATCAGCTACCCGGTCGCGATGTCCCTACCCGTCTGAACAATATCATTCATGCACTCCAAGCCGGCTTACCCGTGCCCATCGGAATCGCCTGGCCTGCTGGTCGGATCATCCGTGGCTATATTGGAGCTATACCGGCCAACCCAGATGCTGGGCACGCCGTCACACTGGTCGGTTGTCAGTCAGCCACCGGGCAGATCGAAGATGCGGTTTTTATTTTCAAGAACTCTTGGGGTCCTCATTGGGGACAAGGCGGCTACGGTCAGGTGACGTACGATTATCTGCGCCAAAATTTGCGCGATGCCGTTTGGTTAGAAGTGCTGCTCAGATAAAAATTAAGCACGGCAGCATATATTCAACCGGCGAGCCGAGGCGGTCGCCCTTAAGATCGAATGCAGGAGGCGCTTTTCTTAAGGCAGCCAGGGGAACTTCGCCGACTTCGGTTTTCTTTTTTCTTTCTGCGCCGTCATAAATTCCTTCGCCTCTTCGGTCATGTAATAAAGCATTGTGGCATTACCCGCGAGCTCCTGGATGCCGCTCTGACCATCCAACTCCGCATTGAAAGCTGATTTCAAACAACGAATAGCCAGGGGACTGCGTTGCAGTATTTCCTGGGCCCACGCGATGCCTTCCGCCTCGAGTTTTTTCACAGGTACCACTTTGTTCACCAAGCCCATAGCGAGGGCTTCCTGAGCATCGTATTGACGGCAGAGAAACCAAATCTCTCGGGCCTTTTTTTGGCCAACCATACGCGCGAGATAACTTGAACCAAAGCCCCCATCAAAACTGCCCATTTTTGGACCGACTTGACCGAAAATTGCATTGTCTGCGGCGATCGTCAGGTCGCACATAACGTGCAGCACATGCCCGCCTCCGATGGCGTAACCGGCAACCAAGGCCACGACGACTTTCGGCATCGATCGGATGAGTTTTTGTACTTCGAGCACGTTGAGTCGCGGTACGCCTTGACCATCGATATAACCACCGTGACCGCGAACCGACTGATCGCCGCCAGCGCAAAAAGCATATTTTCCATCTTTAGCTGGCCCTGCCCCAGTAAGAAAAATAATTCCGATGGCTTGATCTTCGCGAGCGTCCAAGAGTGCTTCATGCATCTCCACGATCGTCTGCGGGCGAAAGGCATTACGCTTTTCCGGTCGGTTAATCGTGATCTTGGCCATGCCAGCGGACTTCTGGTAGACAATATCCTCGTATTTCTTAACTGTTTTCCAAGCGGGAATCATGGAGGTAATGTACGGGAAAACCCCTGATCAGCAACCGTTTTTGCTAGTTTGCCTGGTTTTTACAAATCGGGGTCAAGCTGTATTTCAATAATCCATAAAACTGCTTGGAGTGTACGATGGGAAGCGGAGAATAGACGCACTTAATGCATACTACTCAGCCTAAGTCTAGCGCCGCAGCATCAGCCGGCCTCACCATTGGCGCTCTGGGTGTCGTCTTCGGCGATATTGGTACCAGCCCGCTCTACGCCCTGCGCCAATGCCTTAACGCGCTTCCTGTTGGCGATCGCTCCGCGGGGATTTTGGGTGCACTTTCTCTAGTGTTTTGGGCGTTGGTAATCGTGGTGTGCGTGAAATATCTGCTCTTTGTCATGCGGGCTGATAATCGTGGCGAAGGCGGTATTTTTGCGCTGCTTGCGTTGACGAATCCGGATCGAGTCAAAAATGCGCGCACCGGATGGTTTACACTTTTAGTATTATTCGGAGCGGCGCTGCTCTACGGTGACGGCGTAATTACCCCAGCGATCTCCGTCCTTGGCGCCGCCGAAGGTCTTAAAAGTTTTAATCCAGCATACGAACACTATATCCCCCTGATCTCCTGTATAATTCTGGTTGGATTGTTTTATTTTCAGCACAAGGGAACCAAGCAGATCGGCCGAGTTTTCGGCCCGGTAATGGTAGTTTGGTTCGTAACGATCGGTCTCGCCGGTTTGTGGCACATTATTGATAATCCACGCATTCTGGCCGCGCTCCATCCAAGACACGGCGTTGATTTACTTTCCTCCCACCCCGGCAATGCCGCAATTATTTTGGGCGCGGTTGTCTTAGCCATCACCGGAGCTGAAGCCTTATATGCCGACATGGGGCACTTCGGTCGTAAATATATTTCCCTCGCTTGGTATGGAGTGGCGTTTCCAGGCTTACTCTTAAATTACTTCGGCCAAGGGGCGTTCGCCCTCGATCACCCGGGAGAGATTGATAATCTTTTCTTCGCCCTCGTGCCTGATGGTGTTCCTCGCCTCTTGCTCATTGGGCTATCCATCGCTGCGGCAGTGATTGCGAGCCAAGCCTTAATTTCGGGCACCTATTCATTAACGCGCCAAGCCATCCAGCTCGGTTACTTCCCGCGCTTAAATATTAAGTACACCAACGCCGAGCACGCAGGACAAATTTATCTGCCACTCGTTAATATAGCCCTCGCGCTTGGCTCAATTTACGTCGTCCTGCAATTCGGCTCCAGCGACAAACTTGCCGCTGCCTACGGGATCGCAGTTACCGGCACGATGTTTGTTACCACCCTAGCTTTCTTTCGAGTTACCCGGTTGCGTTGGCAATGGGCCTGGTGGAAAATCGTCCCGCTCGCTTTGTTTTTCCTGATAATTGAGGCTGCTTTTATTGGGGCGAATATGCACAAATTCTCAGAAGGTGGCTGGCTCCCCCTCCTAGTCGGGTTGGGCTTGCTCGCAATCATGCATACCTGGAAAAGCGGAAAAACAGAAATATTCCGACGCATCTACGCCAATGAAATCACCGAAGATGAATTACGTAATATCGCCCACAGCACCCATATTACCCGCGTACGTGGCACAGGTGTTTTCATGGCAGGCAATCCCACCGGGACTCCACTGGTGTTATTGCACCACGTTAAAGCCAACAAAGTACTGCATGAAACCGTGGTACTTTTGAGCATTACTACACAAGACGTCCCGACAGTTGATGAAAGTGATCGCTTCATCATCTCTGAGATTGGCTACGGCGTCTGGCGCGCGGTTGGTTCGTATGGTTACATGGAGTCACCCGATGTCTCCACTTTGATGGAACGAGTTCGTGATGCTGGCGTGCCGCTTAAATTAAACGAAACCACGTACTATTTTAATCGCGAAATGATTATCACCGGTGGCGATGCGCGAATGTTTGAGTGGCAAAAACATTTTTACGCTTTCCTCAGTAGGAATGCGCGCCAAGCCCGCGATTATTATCAACTCCCCCCGATGCAAATCATCGAAGTGGGTTTACCCATTCAGTTGTAAGCCGCGAAGTGTTGGGACCACGATCACGTGGCACCCGCCAGATTTACTGCAGTTCCTGTGCCGCGGCTTGAAACAATGCTCGCCGCTGCGCGGCATCTGCTTTTCGAGCAGTCCGCACTTCCAAAACGCGCAGTCCTGTTGCTGGTAAAGACGCTACGAGGGTCGCCAGATGAGACCAATCGCGCGCCAGCAGGTGCTTCACGCCATAGGCCGTACACAATTGCTTGAAATTGACGTCCTGAGGTGTCGCAAAGAAATTTTCGAAATGTGGCGTTACTTGCGCTACCGGCAGATGTTCGAAGATGCCCCCTCCATTATTGTTGATGAGCACAATTGTTAGGCTGCCTTTAAATTTAGCCGCTATCAGCCAGCCGTTGGTGTCGTGCAATAAAGCCAAATCGCCTGTAATTAGAACCGTTGAGCCGGGCCCTGATGCCACGCCCAGAGCAGTTGAGAGAGTACCATCAATCCCATTAGCACCGCGGTTGAAGTAAATCTCATGCCCCCGATTTGTAGCTGGCCAAAAATATTCCAGATCTCGCACGGGCATAGAATTGGCGACAAATATCTTGGTCCGAAGCGGTAATTTCTGAGCCAAGACTGGAACCCAACGGGCCTCAAATGCGTCGGTGCCGACGCGCCAGAATTTGGCAAATAAATCCTTAACCCGAGCATCAGCCTTAAGCCAGCGTTGCGCGTACGGAGTCGACCGGCGCTGCCCCGTGCATCCATGAACCCAAGTCGCCGGGTCGGCCGTCAGCACGCGACTTCGAAGGTGGAGGGCGTCGAGATTGACTGGGCAATCCGTCACCATAATCGTCTCGGGATCCGCCTGCTGCAACCAAGCGCGCAAGACTTTGCTGGTGGGCCACCCCCCTAGACAAATCACGCGCTTTGGTCGGAGCAATTCAGCGCCCAATTCCTGGCGTAAAATAGTATCATAGTGTGTTACGAGGTGCCCCGCGTTCTTCGCGTGCATGCGCAGCGGATTGAGCCCATCTGCGAGGACCGGCCAACCTAACGCGCGTGATAGCTGTCCTACGAGTTGCGCGAAAGCTTTCCCCTTCGGCGTTTCGACGGCCCCGACCACAATCAGGCCAGCGGGCTCTGTGGTAAATGGCTTGCTGAGCTCTGAACTTCCCAGTGCGGACACTGTCGCCACCTTGGGCCCGGCCAACCCGGCGAAAAAATTATTTCCAATCGAAGTTAATAGTTCCGTTGGTATTTTTTCCGCTGCGGGGTGTAAAGGATCACGAAATGGACAATTTAAATGCACCGGTCCTCGGCGCGACTGGCTGGTACGGACAACCGCTTCCGCAACAGTCTGTCGAAGATAGCGCAGCATCGCTAAGCTCGCTACGGGAACCGCGCATTCATGATAAAAATTCACATGGCCGCCGTAGAGTTTTTGCTGATCAATCGTTTGCCCTGAGCGGCATTCCCGCATTTCCGGTGGACGATCTGCGGTTAAAATAAGCAGCGGTATGCCACTCTCCTGGGCTTCAATGATCGCTGGGAAATAATTAGCACCTGCCGTACCACTCGTGCAGACCAAGACGACGGGCCGACCGTGCGTTTTTGCCAAGCCTAGCGCAAAAAAACCGGCTGAGCGTTCATCGAGCACCGGAGTTGCCGCAAAGCCGGAGTGACGGGCAAAGGCGAGTGTTAGGGGCGTAGAACGCGATCCTGGTGATATAACCACCTGCTTCACCCCTAGCTGAAAAAGTGTTTCGACCAGCACACTACTCCATAGAGTGTTCGTGTTACGGAAATCGAGGGCTGGTTGAAGGGGGCGACTCATGGGGCAATTAGAACTTCCAGTAGAGCTTTAAACTTCAATTCGGTTTCCGCAAATTCCTTCTCAGGCGTAGAACCGGCGACGATGCCTGCACCAGCATAGACTATGGCCGTGGGGCCATCAATCAGGGCCGAGCGCAGCCCTACTAAAAATTCGCCACCGCCCCGATGGTCAACCCACCCCTGCGGACCTGCGTAAAGTCCGCGATTAAATGATTCCAAACGAGCAATGGCGGCGGCGGCTGGTTCGCGCGGTGTCCCGCCCACCGCCGGCGTGGGGTGTAAGCGGGCCACGAGATCAAGAATATGCACTCCAGTCGGCAACTCTGCACTGATGGGCGAATGCAGATGTTGTACATTTGCTAAACCTAACACCCGCGGTTGCGCGGCATACTCTAATTGCAAATGAAGATCTGCCAAACGCCGCGCGATCGAATCTAGGACCAGTTGATGTTCTCGTCGGTCTTTTTCACTCTGCAATAGGATCCGCGCAAACGCCGCATCTTCGCTGGCGGAATCACCTCGCGGAGCAGATCCTGCAAGGGCTTCAGTGTGCATGCGGCCACTGGCAACTCGGACTAACCGCTCGGGCGAAGCCCCAATAAAACTTTGTCCACAACCATTTGCGATGGAGAAGGCGTAGCAGCTAGGGAAACGTTGACGCAGATGATTGAGTACCCCGAGTGGATGAAAATCTTCGTTAGCCGTAAGCCGCCGGGCACGCGCGAGGACAATTTTTAAATAATCCCCCCGCATAATCTCCTGGAGCGCGTGTTCAACCGCCGTGCGATAAGCATCCGGTCCGCCAATTTCCGAAATCTGCAGCGGGGCTGAGGGACGATTTTTACGAGTAGCGCTGCGATAATCAAAGGCCCGAAATTTTTCGTGCGCCTTCCAGACTTTCGCCGCCAGTAAATCAACCGGCGCATCCGGGGTTATTAATAAATTAGCGACTGCTACAGTACTATCCCCCATGCGCGCAACCTGCCAACGCGGCACGAATAAGCGCAATGCCGGAAACACCGCTCCCACTTCAACCGTGGAGGTAAAAGCCGCTGAAAAAAAGAAATGGGGACCAGCAAAAGGCTCATGTAAAGGTCCGACGGCAATCGTATCTGCAAGAACTTGCGTGATATAATCACGCGCGAGCTTAAATCGGTCGAGCCCAGCCGCACTAAACTCTAAGACGGCTTCTGCTCCAGCCACTGCAAAGCCTTGCGCGGGTCGCTCTGTATAAAAATGCAGTTGGTTGGAATCAAAAATAGACTCTAGGACTGCGAGCGGGTCGAGCGATTCTACGACTAGGCTAATACTGACCAATTGCGGCCGCCCGGCTGATTGGGCAATTCCTCTGCAGGTTTCTAGAAAGTCCCGCAAGGAAGCGATGGTTACATTCTCCGTTGGGTTAATCGGGAGAATCTTCATAACCACAGAAAATCAGCCTGCCGTGAGCTCATGCTTGTCACCCCGCACAATCCGCAACTTAAAGCGCCGCCGCCGGCGGCGGTAGTGGCCTTGGGAAAAGAACCAGCGTGGCAGCTACCTGCGATCCGACGAGACGCTGCCCCCAATTAAGTTCTTCGCTCCAGATCAGCCCCGGCTTGTAGCCAAGCACGGCATTGATTTTTTCAGTCGCCGTTGGGGTGACATGCTGAATTAAAGCCACGGCAAGTCGGAGCGCTTCTGCCATCGTCGCTAACGAGGTACGCAATAACGCTTGATCGGCTGGAGCCGTCGATTTGCCTAATTTCCAAGGCGCCCGCTTCTCGATATAGGCATTGGTTTCGGTCAAGAAGAACATTGCCCGCTCAAGCGCAGTATGAAACTGAAAGCCTTCGCAAAGCGGAATAAATTCATGGCGAGTTTTTGACCACAATTCCTGCAAGGAGCGTTCCAAGTCTTCGGTAACTTCCGCGGCGGGGAGCACCCCAGCGGCAAAACGGGTCGTCATGTTGAGCGTGCGGTTGACGAGATTCCCCAAATTATTTGCGAGCTCGCTATTATAGCGCACGAGAAATTGTTCGCGGGTGAAGTCGCTATCCTGACCGACGTTCATCTCGCGCATCAGGAAGTAGCGGAAGGCGTCCGCGCCGAATTCCGTGACCAGATCCAGCGGATTGAGAGCATTGCCAGTGCTTTTAGACATTTTAGCTCCGCGCTGCATCCACCAACCGTGAGCAATGATTCCACCGGGCAGCGGCAACTGCGCCGCATGGAGCATAATCGGCCAGTAAACGGCATGCGGAGGAACGAGAATATCTTTGCCGATCACATGCCAGGTTGCGGGCCACTTGCCGGGACGATCGGCGACCGCTGAATAATAATTAAGCAGCGCATCAAACCATACATAAGTGACATAATTGGCATCAAAGGGGAGCGGAATACCCCACTCCAGTCGCTCGCGCGGACGTGAAATACAAAGGTCATTGAGCGGCTCTTTAAGAAATTCTAGCACCTGCTTCTGCCGGTAACGTGGAAAAATAAAATCCTCATGCTTGGTCAAATGGTCGATGAGCCAATCCTGATACTGCCGGAGCTTGAAAAAATAATTAGACTCTGTGATTTCAGTGACTTCGCCAAAAATCTCCGGCCACGTTCCATCGGGGAGACGATCCTTCTCCTGCAAAAATTGCTCCTGCCGGGTGGAATAAAAGCCCTGATATTCAGCTTTATAAATTTCTCCACGGTCAAACAATTGCTGCAAAATAGTCCGCACGACCCGCTGATGGCGTTCTTCCGTCGTCCGAATGAAGTCGTCGTTGGTAATATTCAACCGCGGCAACAAGGCCCGAAATTCCGCGCTTACTTCATCGCAAAATTGTTGAGGTGGCATGCCCTTACGTTTAGCGCTCGCTTGAACTTTCTGGCCGTGCTCGTCGACCCCAGTCAGAAAATGCACCTGATCGCCCTGCTGACGACGAAAGCGTGCAATGACGTCGGTAAGCACTTTCTCATAGGCATGCCCGAGGTGCGGCGACCCGTTTACGTAGTCGATGGCGGTCGTGATGTAGAAAGACTTCATGGAGGGACTAAAAGTAATACTCCTCTGCCATTTGTCGAAGACTTTGATACCGACCGGTCCAAGCTGAGCTCGACTGCGCTAGAGCGTGGCGTATTTCTTAACCAGCATTGATAATCACAAATCGCGGTACAATCCCGCCAGCGGATAGTCGACCAGCTGAATGCTTTCAGGGCTTGGCATCAGACCTGAAATCGCAACATTATGACTTTATGTTAATCGGCTCACCCGCGTCGCATCGAGTTGCTCGCATCTCTTCCGCTCAGGCCGGCACTCGCCAGCGGGGGTTAACGCTGGTGGAAGTGATGATCTCCCTCATCCTAATGGCGACGGTCATGCTTGGTTTTATCAGCGCATTTATTCAGTCACGCCGCGTCACTGAATCGAGTGTCTTGCATGCAGCAGCCACCAGCATGATTTACGGCGTAATTGAGCAAATCAAAGAACTCGATTACACAACGCTGGTGCCCAGTTATGAGGTTGATCCGTATGCACCCACGGGTACTGGCGCGCCGGTTACGCCGTATGTTCGGGTGCGGATTAGTCAGAACATCGTTAAATGGCTCACCGTCGTCCATACTTTGGAATCGACCAGCGCGCTACCAACCACTCCCCACGGCCCTACAACGACGCCCGCTCCGTCCGCGAGCGCGAGCAGTTTGGGGGCTGTAGATAACTGGATTGGCTCTATCCCACTTTCGACTGTCACCGGGACGACTTCTCAACAGATCAATTTGAACATTTGGTTATGGATCGATGAGATCCCCAACCTGTCTCGAGATGTAGCGAACGTAAAAAAATTCACCTTGGTTTATACCTATAGCTATCAAGACGGCAGCATAACACGGACCGTCCGTGATCGAGAAATTTTTCTCCGCACCCGCTACGACCAATGAAAGCTAAGCCTCCCTTCCCGCCATGTTCGTCTCGGGCCGGCTTTACGCTTGTCGAGGTCATGATCAGCATGACCATCGTCTCCCTCGTGATGGGAATGTGCATGAGCACGTTTTTATTTGGCCTCCGGACCATGTACAAGGACACCCAGCGCTTGATGACCAATGCTAGTCTGCGTAGTTTCATGGCGCAAATCTCTAAGGAAACCTTAGACGCCTCTTATTTTTATCTTTTCCCTTATTACACCTCGCTCGATGGCAGCGTGAATTTGGACACCGATTACGCCGCGTTGAGTTTTGTTGATGCCGCGGACGATGATTACGATAAATGGGTGGGACATGGCGATTGCCTAGTCTTGATCACTAAGACTGCACTCTATCGAACGACTGATATTAAACAGATCCGAATTTATTATCGAGTCACACGCGACCAGGCCACAACGGCCAATGCTAATGTCAATGCGGAGGCGGCAATTCGTTATTACGAAACAGCGGATTGGGGCGAAGGCACTTCGTCTACCTCCAATGGGCACAGTGATGTAACGGCTGAGCTAAATTTGATCAATTTAAGCACCACTCCTCTGCTGACCGGATCCAAATTACTCAATGCCCGTAGTAAGGGCCGCGCGGTGCCCTCCCCTTACACGCCGTATAGCGCCGGTGATCTGTACCCGATTTTTTCTTCTGAATCACCCAGTGCTTCAGCCACCAATGGGTTTATTTCAATCAACGTCGAATTCATCAACGGGAGCACCCTCAATAATTTGCTCTCGAGCAGTAGTTTTAATTACACGATTTCTCCCCGGAGATAAACCTATGCGTTCGCACTACAATTCCTCGCCCAAGGGCTCCGCCCTGATCACCGTAGTGATGCTAATCGGGATGATGGCCATTTTGACTGGCAGCATGCTGAATTACACCCTCAGCGAGCGCCGCGGTAATGAACGCAATCGGCTGATTCTTCGCTCAAAGAATATGGCGGAAAATGTAACGCTCTATTCCGCCGAACAAATCAGTACTAAGTTGCATCGAATGAAAACGGTCAGCCTGATGCAGTTTTCGAGTGGCACCAATCAACTCTATCTCCCGCCAAATGACGTTCTGACTACCGCATTTTCCGGAGTCAGCGATGTCGCTACTTATGCCGGAATTACCTCAAACACCGGACTGACGCTCATCACGGATACCACGAGCACAAATTATGGCCTGCAAGTCCTGACCGGCACAGTGCCGATTATTGCCCAATCAACGATGCGGCATTCCGCGCTTGGCTCGATCACGACTTACGCTGAGCAAGATTTACAAATTTCCGAGGTGCCTCTTTTTCAGTTCGCGATTTTTTACAACAAGGACCTCGAATTTTCACCGGGCGCCAACATGGTAATCAGTGGACCAGTACACTCGAACGGTGATTTTATTGCGCGGTGTCAGACGGGCTTTACCAACACGATCCAATTCAAGGATCGGGTAACCGCTGTCGGCGGATTTTACGCTAACAGCGCTTACAAAGGTACCACCTATAACGAAACAGACACCGCTGATATTGGGCCTGGTGGCACCGGCCCGCTGCTTTTTCAAAATCCGGCTGGAACCACCACGAACATTATGAGCTCCGCCAGCGTCTGGCGTGACCATAAATATGGCGGTACTTCAGTGACCACCACCTCCCTCGCGAATTTCAAGACCTTTGCCACCTCCTCCTATGGCGGCAACTTTCGCACGAGCGCCCACCAAGTGGGCACCTTGGAGCTCCCCGGGCTTGATACCTCAATTCTAAATAGCGGCCGCAGCACAATCGAGGCACCGAGTAGTGCCGATTCAGCCGACCTCATCTTGGCAGGAACTCAATTTTCTCGTAAAGCCGGTCTTTATATAATCGTTAACCCCACCGCGCAGGTACGCAACGGAGCCTTGCCAGATGCCACGACGGTCTCGATGCGCGCGTATTCTTACCGCTGCTGGTTGAATACGCTTAATGCCGATCTAACTCATACGCTCAGAGAGGTGGTACTGCCGGGGCAGCCGAGCTACGGGTCGGCCAACTCTTTTGTAAATAATTTACCCAACGCCTACCGCGTCGACACCGCCGTCGGCAGCAATCAAGTTCTGCGTATACCGAAGGGACCGATCAGTACTGCAAATGTTGACCTCGCTGGCACTGGGTATGCAACGGGCACCCCGAGCATGACGAGTTTTAGCGATGCCTATTTCTACGATATGCGACGAGCGACTAACAGTAACGGCCATCCTTTCAGCCGATCAAGTAGCGCATTTTTACCCCGTCCGATTGCTAAAATCGATTTTGATATGACCCGTTTTAAAATGGCGGTCGATCGCACTTATTCCACAGCTACAACCAGCACCGTTTACTATCCAGCTAGACCGAGGGACGCGACCACGTGGAGTCATTCAGTATTTAATGGCGGGACCCCCACAATGTTCGCCTACGGCCTCGGTCTCGGACCAACTTACTCGCTGCTTGGTTCGGCGGTGACACTTCCTGTAGTGCAAAAATCTCAAGCCGTCGCCTACGCGCCAACCGCAATCCGAATCAGCAGTACCACGCAGACCGGCACCGCTGCCTCAACCGCTTATGCTGGACGCTACATTATCCAAGAAAGCACGACCGTCCCACCCACTGCTTACGTGTGGGGTGGGAGCACCTACACCTCTTCGAGTGATGAATCTTCGACCACCTATACGCCCGGTGGTTCTGTTACAGCCATCAAGGTTACTCAGTATTTGGCCGGCGGCACCGCTACGCAGCTCGACTATCAAATCATCCCCATCGTGACCGATGGCAGCACGACTGTGACGGCCGCTCTCACTAATGATTATATGGTAATTCCGTCGGCAGGAGCAGGAGTAACCGTCGCAGCTAATTTCACCACCAATCCAGTTGTTAGCGAAATGCGAGTCTATGTAGGTGGAGTTGAGGACACTGCTAACTGGAATTACACCGTCGCGGTTACGGGAGGAGTCGTCGGCACTTTTGGCTCAGGCCCCCAAGCCAATATCTACACCGTCGGGAATATGGATATGACCAGCACCACTGGGACGGCTATCATCACCGCAACCAAAGGCACCAATACTGTCAGCAAAACCTTTACTCTTGCTAAGCAAAGTAGCGTTGCTTCCGCCGGCACTGATCAAACCGGCCGCTGGCTAACGATTATTGGCAGCCCAACCGCCCTCCCACTTCCTGATCCGTTTCAGATTTATTTTGCACCAACCGGTTCGTCGGAAGTAGCCGACGCGATCATCAACCCCGCTAATTACACCGTAGCGGCGGCCAATCTCTACAACGCCGGCACCGGTCCCTGGTTTGATGGGATCTCAGTTTACATTCACTCGGTTGATGCTGAGGACCTCACGATGACCACGGCGCCTAGCCGAGATCGGATGGACTCTGGCGTGAGACTCTGGAACGGCCGCGGCCCGGCTGTTTCACTGAGCACCGTCGGCTGTACCGGCTTCAGCTTCTGCACCAATGATTCGGTTTATATTGTCGGGCATTTCAACGCTGATGGGACGATCAACTCGACCGCAACCGATGCCACGGCTTATGGCGGCTATAGCGCACGTTATCCCGACAGCAGTAGTGAAAAGCTCACCTCCGTGATGGGTGATGCTTTGACAATTTATTCGCAGCCGATCTTTACCAGTAGTAGCGCCACCCAGTATTACCAGAGCAGTGGGTGGTCAGATTCGCTCAGCGCAAATATCTGTCGGACGAGCGGGTGGAGCACAAGTTGGAGTACGAGCAATCCGAGTGGAACGAACAGTGTAGATGGAACCGCGACTGCGACCGTCCCTGCTTACCTGCCGAATTTGGGGAACACGGGCTCACCAGGCCTAGGCTTTGGCGGTACAGCTGGCGCAACTACTACGCAAAAATTCGCCCCTGCGGTTACCGAAATCTCCGCCTGCTTACTGACAGGCATTGTTGAAACTACCACGAGACAAAATAGTGGTGGTGTGCACAATTTTCCGCGCTTGAACGAAAATTGGTCGGGCACTGGTCTCTATATTCGTGGATCAATGATCGCGATGTTCGCGAGTGAGATTGCCACTGAGCCTTGGAGTATCCGCATCTATTCCGGCGCAGGGCGCTTCTGGGGGCTTCATGAAAGTTTACGGAGTGCATCCCATGATGTCCCCCTCGAGCCGATGCTCATTGGCGCTTCGCGGCTTGCTTATAAAGAGCTAACCCCGGCGCAGTATACCACGATGAAGGCGACTATTTTGGCCCTGCCGATACCCTAGCGCCACCGCGTCAACTTAGCTTGAGCGAAGTTGGGTCAGCAGTTTAGCCCAGGCCCGGCCACGGTGACTTATTTTATTTTTCGTTGGTTGATCCAGTTCGGCATAAGTTGCGGTATAGCCGATCGGTTCAAATAGCGGATCATAGCCAAAACCATGGCCGCCTACGGGCGTAAGGCGCAGCGTGCCGTCACAGCGACCTTCGGCCAAGTATTCACGGCCGTCGGGTCCCAGCAAAACCAACACGCACCGAAAGCTTGCCCCGCGTAGACCTAAGGGCACGGCCTGCATCACGGCGGTGAGTTTATTTAAATTAGCAGTGCTGTCGTGTTGGGGGCCGGCGAAATAAGCTGATTCAACTCCTGGGGCGCCATCTAAAGCATCAACACAAACACCGCTATCATCAGCCAAGACCCAAGCGGTATTGGGCAGCAGCGCCTGGACCGCACGGGCTTTTTGTCGCGCATTACCGATGAAGGTTCCGGTATCTTCTGGGACCGCAGGCATCTGGGAGACGGCTCGTATTCGTATCCCGCCCCCCGTTGCATCTGCCAAAGCTTGAAATTCGCTGGCCTTGTGAGCGTTCGTCGTTGCCAAATAAATCAGGATCGACCGCGGAGCAGTCGATTGAGTGCGACCTGTGTCACTCGCCATAGACGGGACGCGTAAAAGTTGCCTCATCAATTTGCATTTTTTCTGGGTATTTTAAGAATCCGCGTAGCAGAGCATCTTCGCCATGCACCTCGTGACGGACATCCCTGAGCCGAATCGCTTGAGCCAGCGTTTCAGTGCGAAGTCCGCGCAACACACTTTTCCCTTTATCATCAGCGAAGAGCACGGGGGCTTGATACGTAAAAAGATAATCAAGTTCGCGCGCTTGGAGTAACTCGCTAAGCAATTGTGAGCCACCTTCGAAGAAAACGCCGGTAATGCCCTCAGCCAAACAACGTTGGCGGAAATCCGAAAAACTTACTTTGGCCGATGCTGATGGGAGCACCCAAGTTTTCACTCCCAGCGCGGTCAATTTACGAACATACCCGATACCGCATAGTGCAGTCGTCACCACGATTGTCCGAGCGCGAAATTCGTCCGTGTAAAGATTCGGCATATTCTGATCATTCACCGATCGCAACAGGCCATCGAACACAAAGCGCCAAGGGCACCATTCGGTAGCGCCGATTCGCGCCGTCAGCCGTGGATTATCCGCCCGCACTGTTCCGGCCCCGACAGCGATAGCTGGGAAAAGTCGGCGCCAGTGATGCGCGTTAGCTCGAGATGCCTCGCCCGTAATCCATTGTGAATCGCCTGCTCGGGTCGCCACTTTGCCATCCAGAGTTACCCCCGATTTCGCCGCAAACAGCGGCCGGCTCGTCAGCATGGTGTGGTTAAAAATTAAATTTAAATCATCACACTCTGCGGCCAATACTCCGGTAATCACTTCAACGCCACTCGCGCGCAGCAGCCCAAACCCTTTGCCCGCGTGAGCCGGATTAGGGTCAGTCGAGCCGACAACTACTCGGGTAATGCCCGCATCGACGATCGCATCCGTGCACGGAGGGGTGCGGCCATGCGTGCAGCAGGGCTCAAGTGTAACGTAAAGCGTAGCCCCCGGGCGTGGTTTCCGGCCCAGATTCTTGAGCGCCTTGATCTCGGCATGGGCTTCACCCGCGGCGGCATGGTAACCCTCCGCCACAATTTCACCGGCCTCCACAATAAGCGCACCGACCATTGGATTGGGATGCGTGAGCCCCCAGCCTTGTCGGGCCGCCGCCAATGCGCGGCGCATAAAATAATTCTGACTTTCTAGATCAATCATACAGGACGCGCCGCCGCGATCAGCGGAACGTAGGGATTAGTTGCTTTCTCTTCGCCAACGGTTGTGCGCGGGCCGTGGCCAGGAAATACAATGGTATCATCAGGCAGCGTATAGATCTGGGACCTGATTGATTGTGCGAGAACCGCAAAGCCCCCACCCTGCAAATCCCATCGGCCGACCCCCGCTTTAAACAAGGCGTCACCAACGAAGGCAGTACTCGTTGTAGCCCCAGTTGAGCCATTGAGCGGCGCGGCGTAGAAAAGCACATTGCCAGCGCAGTGACCAGGTACATGGCGCACCTCAAATTCGCGACCTACGGCGGTGAGGGTTTCGCCCGGCGTGAAAAAAACATCAATCTTTGCCGGTTCGAGGCCCAGGCGCGCCCCCATGAATTTTTCCATCAACTCGGGGGTTTCAATCAGCGCCTGATCAGCACGATGCGCGCGGATCAACACGGCTAGCTCTCGCTTCAGCCGAGCAGAATCTTGCGTGTGATCCCAGTGGCCGTGGGTGAGCCAAAGCTCCTTCAATCGACACCCTTCTTGCGCTAATAAAGGTGTTATTTTTTCCAGAATGTCGCCCGGGGCATCAATTAAGATCGCCTCACCCAGGGAGGCGTTCGTTAACAAATACCCAATCGTTTTAATTGGGCCAGAGGGCAAAACATGGATTTTCACGCCCCCTTAGATTTAGGGGTGGCGGCGGGTTCGCAAACGTTAATTCCTGCTCTTGCCTTTCCGTTCGCTGCTTGCTGACTCCTAGGTTTTATTATCCGCCATGACCTCCGCTGAAATCCGCCAGTCGTTCCTAGATTTTTTCGCCTCGAAAAAACATAACATTGTGCCGTCCGCTTCGCTCATGCCGACTGCCCCCAATTTGCTCTTCACCAACGCGGGCATGAATCAATTCGTGCCGTACTTCCTCGGTGATCAAACGGCGCCTTGGCAACGAGTAGCTGACACCCAAAAATGCATCCGGGCGGGCGGTAAACACAACGATCTCGAGGACGTGGGGTTTGATACTTACCACCACACAATGTTCGAGATGCTGGGTAACTGGTCTTTTGGTGATTATTTCAAGAAAGACTCTATCCAGTGGGGGTGGGAGCTTTTAACCAAGGTGTGGGGCATTCCGGCCAAACGACTCTTTGCTACGGTTTATTCCCCTAATAAATCCCAGGGCGATCCAGCGGATTTTGACCAAGAGGCTTACGATATTTGGGCGGGGATTTTTCGCGCAGCGGGTCTCGATCCCGCCGTGCACATTGTTAATGGTAACAAAAAAGATAATTTTTGGATGATGGGTGACACCGGTCCTTGTGGGCCATGCTCAGAAATTCATTTCAATTTACTCCCTTCCGATGAAGAGGCCGCTGGTCGCGCCAACGTTAATTCCAGCAGCGCGCGCTGCATTGAAATCTGGAACCATGTTTTCATCCAATTTAATGCTAATGCGGACGGTTCTTTTGCCCCACTCGCCGCTAAACACGTCGATACCGGTATGGGCTTTGAACGCGTCGCGGGTATTTACGCCACCACGAATGGGTTTAAGGATTTCTCGGCAGAACCCTCTAATTATAACGCCGACGTTTTTAAACCGACGCTCGACAAACTTGAACAGCTTTCAGGGAAAACCTACCAGCGTAGTGTTCCGAGCAAACGCGATGGACTCTCAGCACAAGAACAAATCGATATTGCTTTCCGCGTATTAGCCGATCACGCGCGCTGCGTTTCCTGCGCCATCGCTGATGGCATTTTACCTGGTAATGAAGGGCGCAATTACGTCATCCGCCGTATTCTGCGCCGCGGCATTATGTACGGGCGCAAATCGCTCAACCTCAAGCAGGGTGATTTTACTGCACTCATTGACCCAGTGGTAGCCTCTCTTGGCAGCGTCTTTCCGGAGCTCCATACTCAACGCACCATGATCGAGCGCGCTATTCGCGCTGAAGAAGAATCATTTGGTAAGACTTTGGACAAAGGTCTCGCGATCTTTACCGCAGAGGTTACCGCCCTGCGCGCCAATAAAACGGCTACCCCTCAAGTTATTCCCGGCGCCATCGCTTTCTCCCTCTACGATACGTACGGATTTCCGCTAGACATGACTCAGCTCCTGGCGACCGAACACGGCCTGACCGTCGATGCCGCAGGTTTTGAGCAACTCATGGAAGAACAACGCGGTCGTGGCCGCGCGGCCCGAAAAACCGATGTGATTGTCGCATCAACCGAAGGGGAAGCAGTCGCCGAAGCGACGAAATTTACCGGCTACGCAATTGATTCCAAGCATACCACGTCAGCAAAATTGATTGATATCGTTAAGACAGAAAAAGACGCCTACCTCATCTTTGATCAAACCCCCTTCTACGCCGAAATGGGTGGTCAAGTGGGCGACTCTGGCCACGCGCTGATCGGAGGAACCAAAATCGAGCTCCTCGATTGCGTTAAAGATAAGTCGGGGCGTTACCTACATAAAGCAGCACCAAACACTGCGCTGCCTGCCATCGGCACAGCGGCCGCCTTGCAAGTTGATTGGGATCGGCGCCGCGCGATCAGTCGACACCACTCTGGGGCGCATCTCATTCATTGGGCTCTGCGTAAAATGCTCGGAACGCACGTTCGTCAATTTGGCACACACAAAACGCCCGAGCGTATGCGCTTTGATTTCACCCATTTTGAAGCCCTCACCCACGCTCAAATCAAGGAGTGCGAGCAGTTAATTAACGCTAAAGTGATTGATAATGCGCCGGTCGTTTCAGCCGAAATTGACTACGATAAAAAACCTGCAGATGCCCTCGCCTTCTTCGGCGACAAATACGGCAAGCGCGTTCGACTCGTCGATATCGGCGGTTACTCCAAAGAACTTTGCGGAGGAACTCATGTCGCTACTACGGGCGAGATTGGTGTTATCAAGATTGTTGCCGAAATGGCCATTGCCGCTGGCACCCGCCGGATTGAAGCGGTTTGCGGGCAAGCCGCGCTGGACTATATCGCGACCAAAGAGGCCGCGCTCGCCACCGTCAGCACCCGTCTGAACGCCGGGGTCCAAGATGTCGTGCAAAAATTCGAATCGGTCCTCACGCACCAAAAAGAGCTGGAGCAGAAGCTAAAAGCCTTTGAAGCGAAAGCCTCCGCGGCACTCGCAGAGGAACTTGCCGGCGCGGCGATCACGCGAGATGGGTTGCAGTGGGTTTCCGCAGTGGTTGTGACTGATTCACCAGAGACACTCCGCTCACTTGGCAGTCAAGTATTGCACAAAATCGGAGAGGGAGTCGTTCAGCTCGGGTCAAATTTTGACGGTAAAGTCAGCCTAGTCGCTTATTGTTCTCCTGCCGCCATCAAGGCTGGCCATCAGGCCGGTAAACTCATTGCTGCGCTCACAGCCAAGCTTGGCGGCAAAGGCGGCGGAAAACCGGATTTCGCAATGGGCGGTGGTGGTGACGCCAGTAAATTAGCTGACATTATCAAAATCTGACCGGCCAAGAACCCATCTCTGGGAGTATTTGGCTAAGCGGTAGCAGCCTACGGCATCAACCGCTCGATGTGCCAAGAATCGCTCGGGGTTTGTCGATAAACAAATCGATCGTGCAGGCGGTTGGGACGACCTTGCCAGAACTCAAAGGTATGCGGAAGCACCCGATAGCCACCCCAGAATTCAGGCAAGGGTACTTCCCCCGCTCGGAATTTATTTTTCATTTCAGCAAATTTTTCTTCGAGCAACGCGCGGGTGGTGATGATCTGGCTTTGCCGTGAAGCCCACGCCCCGATCTGACTCTCATGCGGTCGACTCAGAAAATATTTTAAGGATTCAGCCGTAGAAATTTTCTCCGCTCGACCGGTCACACTCACCTGGCGCTCCAACGGCAACCATTGGAAAAGACAGGCTACCTGGGAATTAGCCGCAAGATCACGGGCCTTCGCACTGGCGTAATTAGTGTAGAAAACCAAACCACGCTCATCAAATCCCTTAAGTAAGACGGTCCGCACCGTGGGTGCACCGTTCGACGAAACGGTAGCTAAGGCCATCGCATTAGGCTCAAGTATTTCGGTCTCGATAGCCTCCCGCATCCAAAGATCAAATTGCGCAAACGGGTCAGCCTGAAGATCAGGCCGATCGAGTGAGCGGCTAGCGTACTGGCGGCGCAGGTCAGAAAGATTCACCCCAAAATTATGCGTAGCTTATCGCTAAATCGCAAGCATCCGTGAACGCATGTCATCGTTGACGTGTAGATGCGTTGTGTTTGCTTAAGCCAATGATTGCGCCGCCCCCTGCTGCCAACGCCCTCTGCGTTTTCCTCGCCTTCGATGCGAGCAACCGACTGGCTGTGCGCCGAGCTGGCACTAAGTTTGGACACGCGTTTGTAGGCGCAGATGAGACCATGGCCCAAGCTAGACTTGCCAGTTGTTTTGCTACTGCCCTGCCACCGGCCCAGTATTTTACGTCTGCGACTAATGGTTTAAATTATCGAATTTTCTTCACCCAAGTTAGAAGCGCTCCGCTCGACGTTGAAGTGGAATTCCACACCCTCGATGAGTTGTCCAATAACCGCGCGACCTTGGCCCCCTCATTAGTGTCAGTTTTAGACCAGTTGGGGCCTTACCTCATTGCGGTCCCTTACCTCCACCTTGGCGAAAACGACTACATCTACCGCTTTCGCGTCGAACGGGATCGGAACCGAGATATCTACCAGCAGGATCCTGCCGCACGGGCGCTTTACCAAAGCGGATTATGCGAAGCCATAAAAGCCCTAGCGCGGACAAATGAGCGTTCGGCTTCGCAGCCCGCTACTCTCGATTTTGGTGCCGTAAGCTATATTATTCCCAGCCACTTTGGCTTCTGCCTCGGAGTTAAAAATGCGATTGAACGCGCCTACGAGACGCTTGCAGAAAATCCCACCAAGCGCGTCTTCATGCTGAGCGAATTGATCCATAATTCATTCGTGAATGAGGATCTCCATCGTCGCGGGTTACGTTTTCTCCAGACCGATAAGGGGCAGCCTTTTACAACCGAAGGTAAAATTGCTGTAGCGGGTCACCTGACTCCCCTGCTCTGGGACACCCTGACAACTGAAGATATCGTCATCATTCCTGCCTTCGGAGCAACGGATGAAGATAAGAAAAAATTAGTCCGCAAGGGCATTCATGTCGCGGAATATGATGCCACTTGCATGCTAGTGGAAAAGGTCTGGAAAGCTGCGCGCACATTTGGCCGAGAAGGCTACAGCGTAATCATTCACGGCAAGAGCGAACACGAAGAAACCAAAGCCACGTTCTCTAATACGCGGCGGTACGCTCCCTCAATAATTTTGCGCAATCTCGCGGAGGCGGAAATTCTGGGAGACTATATCAAAGCGCCTACCAGCGCAAAACGACTCACCCTCATGAGTCGATTTGCGAGTCTCCATACGCCGGACTTTGATCCTGATCGCCATCTCGATCGACTCGCTGTGGTTAATCAGACCACCTTATTGATGAACGAGACCGCTTCGATCATCGATTACTTCAAAACCCTCTTTGTTGATAAATACGGTGAAATTGACGGACCAGCTCACGTGGGCGGAGCCGGAAAAAAAGATACCCTCTGTTACGCCACCCAAGTTAATCAAGACGCTCTCCAGCGGGCCCTAAATGGACCACTGGATGCCGCCTTTATCATCGGAGGTAAAAACAGCTCCAATACTTACCAACTCTACCGCCTGTGCGAACAGAAGCTAGGCAACCGGGCTTTTTTCATCCAGTCAGAGGCTAACATCCAGTCCCGGGATTCGATCGAGCACTATGTATTTTCCGCCATCACAGGAAAAGGTGGCCACACTGAGTTTCATCCTCTCTGGCCGGGCGACGATACACCCAAGCGAGTGTTAATCACCGGCGGCGCATCTTGCCCCGACGGTTTAGTCCAGCAAGTCGTCCTGCGCATCAATTCATTTTTTCCACCGCAACGGTTGCGCAGCGTAGAGAGTGTGATCGCAGATCTTAGGACCTAAGGACCAGCGGGATCAGAATTTGACCGAGATCCCGCCGCGCAAGCCAACCGTGCTTCCCAAGTCGATTCGGGCTGTCCGACCCGCAACAGACTGATCGTAGCCGTCAAATTTTTGCGCTGTGATTCCGCCGAACAATCCGGTGCGATCATTAGCTAGCCATTCTAAGTTTAAATCAGCGTAGAACCCGCTCACAAATTTACTCGCAGTGCTAACTTCGGTAGTCGAAATGGTCGTGCCGACGTCAGGTACAATAAAAGATTCAATCGCACTGTAGTTCGTGCCTGCATAGGCTCCAGCGAGACCAAGGCCAGCGGTGAGACCAAACCTTTCAGATAGTTGAGTCCGCAAGGAAGGACCAACTTTCACCATAAAATAAGCCCCCTTTACCTGCCAATTACCGCTAACGGTAGTTCCACCAACCAAAGTGGATGAAGTAGAGAGAGCCCCTACAGGAACATCGCTAATTGGTGTAGTCGTCTCATAGCCCAACGTGATCAGATCACCAGCCGGATTAGTATAGGGACCCTTTGCAGGCGCGACGTAAGGGGAATCAGCCGAGGCTACCGGCGCAGGCAAACCATTCAGCGAATAAAAATCTGTAAAGGTGTGCAGCGTGGATAAGACATCTCCGCCTACCTTGCTGTTAATATCATTGAGCGCGATCCCCGTGGTTAAACTCCATTCAGTGCGTTTAGAAATTTTGCCAAATTTCCTCGAGTATTGAATTTCAACACCGGCATTCGCGCCTTGTTTAGTATCGCGAAAACCACCGTCTGTAGAGGCACTGTAAGTACTGAAGGCGATGTAACCCGGCTTACGCGTGGTTTGCGCCATAGACCCGAATGACCAATCACGGGTCAAACCAGCGGTATAACTCAACAGGTTACCGATGATTGTATTGGTAGGAATATCGTCAGCGGTGCCAAAGACAGCGTCGGGACCGGCCTCGGTGCCATTGATGGACGTCTGATAGCGCCCCCCGCCAAGATTGGTGGTGGTGGTGGCGGTTTCATCCTCTCTCACCACATCGACGTTAACTGTGCCGTTATCGTATGCGCGCTTAACCGCTCCCGCCGAGGCGGCAGCGATGTCACGACCGAGAGGCACCGTACCGAGTTTACCAAAATGCACTTTTGCTCCTGAAGTTAAAACCCGAAAACCAACCGTTACATTTGTTTGGGGAGTATAGACTTCCGAACTTGATCTCGCTAACGCCTCCAGGCGTTCTTCTTCATTAGCGCTCAATCCTTGAGCTGAAAGAAAAGTCGGCAGAGCGAGGAGCGCAAAAAGAGTGGCGGTTTGCAGCGAGCGAAGGGTCATGTTGCGGAAGGACATAAAGAGGGTAAACCCACTTGGAAAGGCCAAATTCAATAAGGTTCCCTTGAGTCCGTAAGTCGCCCTCGCCGGTGGGCTTACGCCGATCGGCTCTGTCTCTGATACGTAGCGGGGCAAAGCCCCTCACCTATTCCAGCTGGGCCTGTATTTTTCTCAGGAGAGCAGCTTCGCTTTGTTGAATGAAATTCTCCCGCTCTTTCAGCGCAAGCCGCTGTTCTTTAAGTGCGATTTCTTGACGATCCAGTTCTTCTTTTAAACGGGTCCAAGCACCTATCTCGGCAAAATGGATACCCGAATTAAGCGAGCCAGTGGGTTGCTTGCGCACTGCGTCGAGCACCTTTTCGCGTGCCTGGAGCAAAGCTTCCGATTCCGCTAATTCACGATCGCGTTCAATTAACTTATTTTCGGTTCCAGCCAGAGCCAGCTCCTGTTCACCGATTTTTGCTTCTAATTGCGCCACGGCTTTTTCTAAGGCGGCAATGCGCGGGTCGGGCAGCGCAGCAGTATTATTTGAAAGCAGCAAATCGGCCGACTTAAGAGCACTATTGACCCGACGGGCCTCAGCATTGGCTTGCGTGACTTCTTGCGCCCGCTGAAGCGGACTCACTCGGCGCGGCAGCACAAGCGGCTTTGATTCCGTGGTAGATCTGAGCGCGATATTCGCCATCTTAGGTACTGGAAAATCTGGTGGCAGAGGCGCCAATTTACGCGGTGCCCGAAAAGAAGGAGGATTCGAATATTCTGCGGAGGGAGGTGAGGAGGAATCCATAGATGAAAAAAACAACTCTATCGTTAATCGTTTATTATTTGCAATAGTGGCAAACGGTGTAGTCGTTGATTTAATGTTTCCCTCGTCACAATTCTTAGAAACCTTAGCGCATGACTGAGCTGAGTCTTCAGGAAAAATTCGCCCCTACGAGTCGCTGCTTCGGGTGCGGTCCAGCCAATCTTCAAGGACTCCAAATACGCAGTTTCGTGCACGGTGAAGCGGTCTTAGCGACGTGGCGACCAGCAGCGCATCACGAAGCATTCCCAGGAATGTTGAGCGGAGGTATCATCGGCACTTTGCTAGACTGCCATAGTAACTGGACAGCTGCATGGCATCTCATGCAAAGGCATCAGCTCGCGCAGCCGCTCTGCACGGTGACTGCGGATTATGCGGTCAAACTGCTACGCCCCACCCCGACAGATGGGCCAGTGGAATTGTCAGCGAGAGTCGTGGAAGCTACCGCGGATCGCGCAGTAATTGAGAGTGTACTCACGGCAGCAGGTAAGCCGCGCGCAACGTGTCGAGGTACTTTTGTTGCGGTCCAGCCTGGGCACCCAGCGTACCATCGCTGGTAAAATGACTAGCTCGCACCCGCTAGGTGATGGCAAAACATAATGTTTTGGGCGGAAATTAGCGAAGGGGAAGAAGCTTCGTTCGGTGCTAATTGAAAAAGGGACTTGGGGTATATTACTTAGTTGTAACGGAGAATACACGTAATCGTAACAAGGCAGTGGGATACTGGGGGATGCTCCATCCAGCCAAGATCCTTGCGGTCGATGATGAACCAGCGCTCACCGAGCTGATGAACTATCATTTAGCGCGGGCGGGCTATGAAGTCACAACGGCCGCGAATGGTTGGGAGGCGATTGATGCCATCAAGCAATCTCGGCCCGATCTCATTCTTCTCGATCTGATGTTACCCGATCTTGATGGTTTCGGGGTTTGCGAAATTCTACGCCGCGATCCGCTGACCGCAATGATTCCAATCATCATTGTTTCCGCGTGGGCGTCACCCGATTCGCGCAACCTCGGTTTGGAAATGGGTGCGCTCGACTACCTGACAAAGCCGTTCAGCCCCCACGATCTGGTACAGCGCGTGAACCACCTCATGCACGCCCGAGCGAGCTGAAATATAAAAATGCGTCCCTCTTGATTTTAGTGGACGTAGCAAAGAACCCGGAAAGTGGCTTGAGGGAACTAGCTGCGCTCTGATCTTTAAGACTCAAAACTGATGCCTAGGGCAAAAATCAGGCGCCCATCCTATCTAGGATTACGGATCAATTATGTATGCGCCGGGGTGGTTGGTCGGGAATAAGTTTTGGGTGGGGTCAAATTCGAGATTTCGATCATTGGCTGTCGGATTAAAATAGTAGGTGAAGTGCAGTGAGCCTTGAGCGGCCAACCTGATGTCGCCCATAATTTTTGTATAATGGGCAGAGATAATATCGCCCTGCGCAGTGCAAATCATACCACCTGAATTCAGGCGATATCAGCTGCAGCTGAAATGAGAAGCAAGTTATACTATTCAGCATGAAGCATCATGATGGAATTGAGCCTTATAAATTCAGCCTATCCTTAAGCTCTGAAGGAATTGAAATCGTCCTACTATACCGTCGACATAATGGAGTCGTTTACTGCGTCACGGAATTGCTCGATCAATCGCTAGCTCCGATCGACCTGCATCTCCCCTTCCCCAGAGTAATTGAGTGAGGAAATCCCGGTGAGCTCTGGGATTTAATGGGTGAGCGCTGGTGAGCTATCGGAAATACACAGGGTAACGGGATTACCGGAGTATTAGACTAAGGTGACGCGGGAGAGTTTTTGGAATAGAGGCCGCCGAGCAATCAGTCTGGCCATTAACTCGGTGGCATATAGTTTTCCCCCATGCCAATCCAGTTTCCTTTCAGTAAACACCCAAATATGACTGACCCCACGGAGAAACCAAGTGTTGACGACCACCACCACCCTCGCCAGCGAACGCGCCGAAGTGATCCGCGATTTCATCGCCAAGCAAACCGTCGCTAGCGCGTAAGCTTCGATTCAGCCTATAAGCTGAATCACAAAATAGCCACGCCGCCTACGCAGCGGGGACACCCTTAGTGGCTTCAGCTCAAGCCGAGCAGCTGATTTTCCCTGTGAGTCTGAGCGTATATTCGCTCCGGCCGCATTTATATTTTACCTGCGAGGCTAAGCAAAATCAGTAACGACGCGCGACCGCGGCTAGGAATTAGCACCTATCATAAATGCTTTTCAGGTAAGCGCTAATAAACTGAATAGGCCTCGCCTATTTGCGAGCATGAGGTACTAATGAATCCAGTGCGAAAAAAATTCGCACTGCGCCGGCAGTAGAAAATCAGACGGAATGACTCTACCCCCATCATGAGAATCACCTCTTCATTAATCATCGCGACGATACTGGCCTGCGCTGGACTCGGGTCAGTCTCGGCGGCTCAAGGCCCCTCCGCGGCTTTTCGGGCGTAGAATTCCTGCAGCACGGCGAAGGCCTGCTTGCGTGTGCCATTCTCGCCGATAAACGCAATACCCTGCGCCATACCGCTATCACCTACCACTGCCTCGCCTTTAAGAATCCGCTACAAACCGCCTACATCGCCGGAAACTCAGTGGGCATCATTCAAAACCATTATTTGAATATGAACGTACCCGAATCCGATGCCTTAAAGCTCTACGAACTCACCCCTCACACCGCCTCTCAATTAGGCATCCTTTAAACCACCGTTCAGACCCTCTGTTTAGATCAGTGAGAACATCGGTTTAAACCGTTTTTAAACGACTCTCTCATCGTCTTTGAGTATTCTATCTAACAACGATAAAAACCGCTAAAACACAGAGCAAATAAGGGCTTACCTTACCCTTCAATTCTCACCCACCTTAACTGATTAAATTCTCTTAACTCACCTGTTTTTTACGACCTAAAACATGTCTTAATTAGTTCTTCATCAATACTATCTAAACAAATACATTACTTATCCATATGGGTGGAGACGGTTATTTAAGTATGTATTTGTAGACGATAGGGGGAAATCCCTTATAATGTTTTGTACCCGCGTTTGGATGTACCCGCGTTTGGATGTACCCGCGTTCGGATTTTCTTCTGAAGTTGGTGGATGATTTAAAACATGAGGTGACCCCTCACTTCGATGACTCTCAACTGTGGAGGGAAGAAGGTGATGAGAAACCGTAAGTATGCGGTATGACCTCATCTCAGTTATTAGATTCATCGATCAACGCACTCATCGAGCAAGTCCTGTTTAAACCGGATAGACCGCGTTTTGATGAGCGCGTAGAAAATATTAATCGGATCGAGCCTGTCCGGATTTCGCGTGCGGGTACGTTGGGTAAATCCAAGAAGAGAACCTCTGAAGCTATTCCCTCGGATTACATCGCGGTACCTACCGAGGCTGAGCTCGATTATTATTCGATGGGATTACAACTGCCCGACAAAGCTGAGAACCTTGAGAAATTATATCGCGACATGGTCACCACCGGTAAATTTGATTATGAACTTTGTTACCTCTTACGCAAACAAGAGGCTCTGAGTGAACTGCAAGATTGGGTTAAGGTGGTCTGGACGAAACGTCGGCAAGGTGATGCTGAATTCGGCAAGGACACGGATGCGAACCGGTTCAATCATCTCGCCGAATCCGCTAAGGCTCGTGTGAGTTCCGGCACAATTTTCCGCGATGCTCTGCTGAGGTCACTGGCTAACGATATCGAGAACTAAGAAGAAATCCCGGTGAGCGGTGGGATTTAGGGGGATTGAGTGAGGAAATCCCGGTGAGAGGCGGGATTTAATAGGTGAGCACTGGTGAGCTATCGGAAATACACAGGGTAACGGGATTGCCGGAGTATTAGACTAAGGTGACGCGGGAGAGTTTTTGGATTTCCGGTTCCAAAGATATTTTGGTTCGGGTTCATCGTAACCGTCTTCGCTTAGCCTCTCAACTCTCTCGCTCTCCGACTCCGGTTGGCCTCCGGCCACCCTTCGTCAAACCTCGACAAACCACAACCACCACCCCAACCTCAACTCATCACTCCGACTAACTCTCCGAGTGGCTCGAAAAAGCGTATCCCGTCACGGGTAATCATAGGACGGAGTTAGCATTAACATGGTGCGAGGTGGGGCGCCTCCGGTGCAGGGCGCCCCAGTCGTTGTGGTTAAAATAGGTAGCGAGTCGAGCATTCGACACTGTGCGGATCCGCGAGACGGCGCATGATCGTGCCGGCTACGGGTTCATATTCAGCGTTGAGGAGATTGCGGCCGCGGAGGGTGATGCTCCAGCGGTTCTGCGTATAACTCAGGCCCGTATCGAGCGTGACGTAACCATCGGCGATGACAGAATTATTATTGTTGGCAAAACGATCGCTGACATAGCGTACGCCGCTGTTGATGGTAAAGCCGTTTGGGAGGCGCTTGATCACAAAGAGGCTTGTCACCCATGCGGGCACGTTGGCGGGGGCATTGCTCGTACGTGAGATAATCCCTGTGCCCAAGCTTTCGGCGTACTGGCCATACCAAGCGTGGGTGTAGGCGGCATTGGCTTCGATACGCCAGCCTTCAATGGGCGTGAGAGCGACAGCGAGTTCAGTTCCGCGAGAATTTTGGGCGCCGATTTGCTGGCTAATTCGCAAGCCGGTGAGCGGGTCAAGGGTGGAGGCGAGGATATTGTTTTTTTCGATATCAAAGACGGCGAAGGTGAAGTCGGCGTGTTTGTTCCAAAAAGACCCCTTGGCCCCGATTTCAAATTGGCGGCCTGTCTGGAGGGAGAAATCGTTGGAGGTTATCGTGAAGCTGACCAGTTGCGTGGTGGGTTCGGCCGCGCGACTGTAGCTGGCATAAAAATTGAGCTCTTTGGTTGCAGACCAGACCACCCCGCCACGGCCAGTCCACGGGGCGTAACTTTTGTGATAAGTTGAAAATGCGGTGGTGGGGGTTAGCAGCGTATCGCGCTGGATGGCGATGCCATCATGACGGAGGCCAGCGATTAATTTCACCGACGCAGTCAATTCCAGGGCATCCTCGAGGTAAAAAGCCGTGGTCTCGATTACGATATGGGAGGTCTTCATGAAACGGGTTGCCTCACCCGGCCCAGAGGTCGCGGTGGGATTGAGCAGGCTTACGGCGGTCGCGGTGGTGGCATAGCCCGTGGGGGTGCCGCCGCGAACGAGATCGTTGCGCTCAATAAACCCACCAAGAACGAGTCGGTTCGGCCGACCAGCCAAAGGGCGCTTGGAGATAGCATCCAGGCGATGGCCCACGAGCTGATCATCACGGTAAATATGAAGAAATGATGAACGGGTGACGAGTTGGGTGACGGGGTTCCAAGTATTGGTCTCGAGGTTGCGCCATTTGAGGAGCTGGGTGGCGAGGTAGGTTTCGTTATTTAGATCGAGGTCGGGGGTCACGCGAAGTTCTGCGCGAAGGCGAGTGAAGGTGTTTTCTGTCTTAGCATAATTATCGAGAATGTTGTAATTCGTGCGGCGGGCGGCGGATGCTATGCGGGGGTTAATCATCCGGTCGGTGGCGCCATTGAAAGTGCGGATTTCGATGGGCGCATTGGCGATCGTGGTATTGACGACCCCATCATAGACTACGGGGTTGCCGTAGTAACTTTCGTTCCAATCTTTCAGGCAAGTCGTGTTGAGCGTAAGATTAAGGGCGGGCGTCACTTGCCAGCCAAGCGCGCCCGCGGCCGCATCGTAGCGCTGGGCATTGCGATCAACGTAGCCTTGGGTTTCATTGTGGCTATAGTCGATCCGGCCCGTGAGGGGGCGCTGGGGGGCGCCGCTTGAAAGGGGGCCACCCCAGCCGAGACCGAGGCGATAGCTGTCCCAAGCTCCAGCGCTGATCAGAGCGTCGCCGCGGGCAATTTTATCAGGCGCTTTCGAGAGATAATTAACCGCTCCACCGATGGCGCCTTCACCAAACATGAGGGAGGCCGGTCCTTTTAGAATCTCGACGCGATCGAGGAGAAAAGAGTCAATGGTGCGGGAAGACTGCGAGGCAGTATTCTGGCGAATACCATCGCGCATAATAGTGACGCTATTGGAGCCAAAGCCGCGCGTAGAATAAGTTGGAATAGAACCATACTGCGTGCCCCCAGTCATCCCGACAGCCGCTTCAACGGCTTCGACAGCGGTGCGCAGGCCGCGTAGTTGCATGACCTCTTGAGTTACGACGGAGACAGAGACCGGGAGGTCTCGATTGGCTAGCCCGAGCCGCGAACCTGTCGTGGGAGTGGCATCGAGGGGCAAGGAGAAATCTCCCTCCTTGGTGGCAATAATCTTCAGCTTATCCAGCTCAAGAATATCGCTAGCCGGGGATTTAGTTTGGGCGGATAGACCGCTAATGAGAGTTAATGTCGCGATGGTGTACATTGCGACGCGGGCGAGGGAGCCAAATAAAGACATAAAATAAAATTAAAATTAAAGCGCGCAGTGACGGGTGCGAGCAGCCCGGCTCATCAGGAGCTGAGTCAATAATCACACCGCGCAGAATGAAGCGCGGTGGCGTGGGGCAGGGGCGCGTTAAACGCGCGGCGGGGTCACGGGCACCATTTCAGTGCGCGTGAGGCCGATGTTATGAATAACACTCGGCCAAGCAAAATCAGGCGCCGCAACCACGAGGGTCGGCACACTATCGGCTAGCAACAAAAGTTTGTCCATGCCGCCACCCAGCGCAGCGTCTCGCGGTAATTGTTCCCGCGCCGCGTCCTGAGCGGTTTGCGAGACATGGCAGAGATCGCAAGCCGCGCTGCCGTCGAAGGTGACCGCGAGCGCTTGGCTCGCTGGCATGACCTGCGCGTAGTCGTGAAACATTTTGGCCCAGCCGACAACTTGCACCACATTCCACAGAGCCCCATTGGCGCAGAGCCAGGCGAGTCCTAAAGAAAAGATGGCGAGTGGGCGACGCACGGCGTGAATAAATCAAGGGCCCAATTTTCTCGCAACAGAAAATTCCGAGAAGCTTGATCCGCCTCAAGCTTGCGATGAGCGCTGACTGAAATCTGGCCGAACTGAGGAGGGATTGATTCTAATCAGAACGGCGGAGGGCGGTGCCGCGGGCGATTTTAGTTTTCCAATTTAAAAACAAACACGGCGCCTTTTTCGGTGCCGACGGCGAGCATGGTGTCGTCGGGGCCCATGGCCAACCCCGAACTCCCGCTCAACACGGCAGCCGAATTTGCATCGCGGTGCCGGGCCGAAACAATGCCGTCCCCGCTACCTCCCCGCGATCTGCGTCTCCCCCGCCCGCCCCTCATTCCCGCTAACCACTTCAGACTGAAGCTGGTCGCGCCTGCCCTCAACTGGTACCCGGGGTGGGGGTCGAACCCACAAGACTTGCGTCGGTAGATTTTGAGTCTACTGCGTCTGCCAATTCCGCCACCCGGGCGTCTCAGCCCGCGAAAGAAACCCACTGCCCCCGCAAAGTAAACATCGTTTTATATCACCCCCGCGGCAGACGGTTGACCCTCGCCGATTATCTATGAAGCTCTCTCGGCATGCCTGACTTCCGCGCTTATTGCCGGCCGCCTGAGAGTGAGCCGGTGGAAATTTGCCTTCCCGCCGAGGAGAGCCATCATTTGATCACGGTCAACCGCTGCGGCCGCGGCGATCCCGTGGTGGTCTTTGATGGTCGCGGCCGCGAGTGGATCACTGAATGTATCGAGGCCAGCAAATCGGCCGCAGTTCTGCGTGTCAAAAAATCCACGACTGCGGCCGCACGCCCCGCGGCCCTGACGCTCGCGCAAGTGCTGCCCAAGGGAGCCACGATGGACGATATCGTCCGCCAAGCGACGGAAGTCGGCGCCGCGCAGATCATCCCCCTGCTCAGCGAACGCACTCAAGTCCAACTCGATGGTGAGCGCGCCGAGAAAAAGGTAGAGAAATGGCGCACCACCGCGATCGAGGCCGCCAAGCAATGCGGCAACCCTTGGCTGCCGGAAATAACCTCGGTGCAAAATTTAAGCAGCTGGCTGATCACCGCCCAAGATTTTGACCTCAAACTCATCGCGAGCTTGCACGCCGGCGCCACTCCCCTACCCGACGTCCTCCACCAGTATCAATTGCGCCAGGGCACCCGCCCACGACGCGTGCTGTGGCTCATTGGACCCGAAGGAGATTTTTCTCCGAGCGAAATGACTCAAGCTATCACCCACGGCTTCCTGCCGATCACCTTAGGGCCGCTCGTCCTGCGCAGTGACACTGCCGCCATTTACGCGTTAAGTATTTTAAGCCACGAGCTACAGAAATAATCCTTAATTTTTGCGTGAACTCGGGCAGGAAAAAGCGCAGAAGGCGCAGAATCGACCAAGGCATTTTAACCGCGAAGGGCACGAAGTGACGCGAAGATTTCGGGCTTAAAACTTAAAACGGTGCCGCCTCAAGCCTCGAGCCTACGATCAGCCACAAAAAGCGCAGAATCGATCAGGCAAAGCGGAAAAGATGAAAATGAGGAAAGTAGAAAATCGGGAAACTATGGCGCACGGCACGCCAGTTTAAGTTGGAAGTTTAAGTTGAAGATTGGGGGCGTACGGAACGGGGATCTGCTGACTTAAACTTCAACTTTACACTTAAACTATAGGCCGCGAAAGCGGCTTGGACCAAGACAGCGGCGGAAAAGATGAAATGAGGAAAGTAGAAAACCGGGAAACCCGGAGTCGGACCGATAACCCATGAGCTATGACCCATAACCTCTCGCCTCTCACCTCTCGCCTTTCGCCTCTCACCTCTCACCTCTGACCCAGCTCCAGCGTATCTAAACTTACCCCTTAAAACTATTCCCGGACGGCGCGCCACACGGCTAGGCAGGAGGCGATGAGGGCAGGCAATTCTGCCGTCGGAATTTGATTGGGCCCGTCCGAGATTGCCCGCTCCGGTTGCGGATGCGTTTCGATAAAAAGTCCGTCGGCGCCAGCCGCTAAGGCCGCGCGAGCCAGCGGCGGCACGAATTCCCGACGTCCGCCGGTTTTGCCGCCCGCAGCTCCGGGCTGTTGCACGCTGTGCGTCGCATCGAATATCACCGGTGTTCCAAGCGCCTTCATTTGCCCAAAGGAGCGCATATCGACGACGAGATTTTGATAACCAAACGTGGTGCCACGCTCGGTCTGCCAAATTTCCTTGGCCGCTCCTTGCCGGAGTTTGCTAACGACAAATTCCATTTCCGACGGCGAAAGAAATTGGCCTTTCTTAACATTAACGACTCGGCCCGTCGCTGCCGCCGCCAGCAACAAGTCAGTTTGCCGACAAAGAAATGCGGGGATCTGCAGCACGTCACATACCTGCCCGACGGCGACCGCTTGCTGCCGCTCGTGAAAATCGGTGAGCACCGGAAAGCCATAATCTTTTTTCATCAAGGCCAGCAGCGCGAGCCCTTCATCGATCCCGGGGCCCCGCTCATTGCCCAACGAGGTCCGGTTGGCTTTATCGAAGGACCCTTTAAAAATAATCGTCAGCTCCGGGTGTTTCTTCGCGAGCTTCGTGAGGGTGGTGGCCGCAGCGCGACAGACCTTTTCATTTTCCAGTGAGCACGGACCGGCAATCAGGAGCAGTTTCTTGGAGTTGAAGAGCATGGGGCGTTGGTCAGCAGGATGAGCGAGCGAGGCGTTCCCGACGAGCCGATTCTTCGCAGCGCGTAACCCCTAGGTGTTCATTCCATCACAGCACCCACCCCACCCACCCTAGCCTTTTTTCTGCTGCTTGATCGCGGCGGCAATGAAAGCGGCGAAGAGCGGATGCGCTTGATTGGGTTTAGACTTAAATTCCGGATGACACTGTACGCCGAGGAACCAAGGATGATTCTTGATTTCCACAATTTCCACCAAGCCGCGCTTGGGGTTCCAGCCGCTGATCACGAGGCCCGCTTTTTCGAGTCGTGCCACGTAATCGTTGTTCACTTCAAAACGATGACGGTGACGCTCAGAAATAAATTCTTGGCCGTAAGCTTTGCGCGCGAGTGTCCCGGGTTTGAGCTTACACTCATAGGCGCCCAAGCGCATGGTGCCGCCCTTCAAAACCACATGCCGCTGCTCATCCATTAACGCGATGACCGGGTGCGGCGTGGCCACATCAAATTCGACTGAATTAGCATGCTTCAGCCGCAGCACATTGCGGGTATAATCAATGACCGCGACCTGCATACCCAAGCAGAGGCCGAAATAAGGGATCTTTTTTTCGCGGGCGTAACGAGCCGCCGCAATCTTGCCCTCAATGCCGCGGTCGCCAAAACCGCCAGGGACCAAAATACCATCGAGCAACTTAAGCCGCGCGAGACCGGCCTTAGTTTCTAAATTTTCCGCATCGATGCGAATGATTTTCACCCGGCTGTGATTCGCAATGCCAGCGTGACTCAATGATTCGTAAACTGATTTATAAGCGTCCTGTAATTCAATGTATTTGCCGACCACCCCGATTTTTACTTCGTGCTTAGGCGACTTGATGCGCCGCACGACCTCGGCCCAGATATTCTTGGGATTGGCGCGCGCCTTGAGGCCCAGTTGATTGACGACTAACTGATCGAGCCCTTCCTTTTGTAGCATCAGCGGCAATTCGTAGATCGAATGCTCGACATCCAGTTCCTCGATGACCGCCTTGGCGGGAACGTTGCAGAACATGCTCAATTTTTCCCGCATCTCCGGCGTCATGGGATGATCGCAACGGCAGCAGAGAATATGCGGTTGAATGCCGATCTCGCGTAATTTGGCGACGCTCTGTTGAGTCGGCTTGGTCTTTAGTTCCCCAGCGGCCTTCAGAAAAGGAATCAGTGTAACGTGAATGAACACGCAATCCCGCGGACCCACCTCGAGGGCGAACTGCCGCATGGCCTCAAGGAAGGGCAATCCCTCGATATCGCCCGTAGTCCCGCCGATCTCGGTGATCAAAACATCGACCCCCTTCCCGCCACCGTAGATGCGTTTCTTAATTTCGTTCGTGACGTGCGGAATCACTTGCACGGTCTTGCCAAGATAATCGCCGCGCCGTTCCTTAGCGATAACCGCCTCATAAATCTGGCCGGAGGATAGACTATTTTGCCGCGAAAGCTGGCCGGATGTGAAGCGCTCGTAGTGCCCGAGGTCGAGGTCGGTTTCGGCGCCATCGTCGAGGACATAGACCTCGCCGTGCTGAAACGGGCTCATCGTGCCCGGATCGACATTGAGATAAGGGTCAAATTTCTGAATGCGCACCTTGAGGCCGCGCATCTCAAGTAAGGCGCCGAGCGCCCCCGCCGTGAGCCCTTTGCCCAAAGAAGAAACAACCCCGCCGGTGACGAAAATATACTTCACCCCCAATGGTAAAAACTGCCGTCTAACCATACACAAGAAAAAGGTGACCTGATCGTCACTTCGTTCCACAAATAGACCCGCAAAGAACCTGCACCAACGCGGGTTTAAGGGCTAAGTTTTAAGGTTTAAGGTTTAAGTCCAAACCCTGCGCGCCACTTCGTGCCCTTCGCGGTTAAAAATTCCGCCGCTGTGCATTGGATCAATCCTGTCCCCCATCCTGCTCCCATCCGTGGTCAAAAATGTCTCGGTACAATCAATCCAAATCAATTTAACCACGGATTTCACGGATACGATCTACATTAAAGACCGATTCCGGGTTTCCCGATTTTCTACTTTCCCGCTTTCATCTTTTCCTTCCCCCCTGCGCGCCACTTCGTGCCCTTCGCGGTTAAAATGCCTTGGTCCATTCTGCGCTTTTTGTGGCTGATCGTAGGCTAGAGGACAGAGGCGAGAGGTGAGAGGCGAAAGGTCAGAGGTGAGAGGCTAGAGGTTATGGGTCATAGGTCATGGGTTATCGGTCCGACTCCGGGTTTCCCAGTTTTCCACTTTCCTCATTTTCATCTTTTCCGCCGATGTCTTGGTCCAAGCCGCTTTCGCGGCCTATAGTTTAAGTGTAAAGTTGAAGTTTAAGTCAGCAGATCCCCGTTCCGTACGCCCCCAATCTTCAACTTAAACTTCCAACTTAAACTGGCGTGCCGTGCGCCATAGTTTCCCGATTTTCTACTTTCCCTCTTTCATCTTTTCCCTCCGCCCTGCCTGGTCGATTCTGCGCCTTCTGCGCTTTTTGTGGCGGCTCGCTTGCTCGAGTTCGATCCTAGCCGCTTTCCCCTGTAAAATAGTTTGCCGCATTTATCCGCCAAGCCATGTTTTGGCTGTGCGTTCGAAACCTTCTCTTCTCACCTGGATTACTTGTGATGGGGTCCATATCGACCCTGCCTCCGGCAAGCACACCATCCTCGGCGTTTTCTCCAATATCCAAGCCCGCTCCTTTCCGGTCGTGCATCCTTATATGGTGTGGTTTTTAACGCTGACGGATGTTCAGCCAGGGAAACACATGATCAAGATGTCGATGGGCCTGGATCCCACTAATCCGGGCGAGCTCCTCCACCGCGAATTCGAATCCCAGAGCCCCCTGCACCGCATTAATCTCATCAACGAACTCCGCAATTTGAGTTTCGATCAACCGGGGGAATATTCTATTCTGATCGAGGTCGATGATGAACCGATCCTCGCCACCAACTTGATCGTCAGCTGAGCAGACCGCCCTCGAACGAACTCGCCCCTCATTCCTGCCTAATTTCAACTTCTCCTTACCGTGTCCTATCCTTCTTTTGACCTGATCGGCGTCGGCAATCCCATCATGGATCTGCTGGCCCAAGTTCCTGAATCTTTCCTGACGACCCATGTCACTGGCGACAAGGGCGGCATGGTCCTCGTCGATGACCAAGATATTATTCAGCTCATCGCTCAGCTCGGCGGCACCGGTCTGGCCATCACCCCCGGCGGATCTGCAGCCAACACTACGCTCGGCGCCACCCGCCTGGGCTTGCGCACGACGTATCTAGGTAAGATCGGCGGCGACATCACGGCGAAGGATTACCGCGATAATTTCCTCGCCGCGGGCGGCGATATCTCGCGCTTCAAGCACGCCACCCTACCCAATGGTCGCTGTCTCTCTCTCGTGACACCTGATGGCCAACGTACGATGCGCACGCATCTGGGCGCCGCCATGACGTTGAGCCCGGATGAGATCACCCCCGCTGATTTTGTCGGGGCGCGTCATGCGCACATTGAAGGCTATTTGATGTTCAATCCAGCCCTTGGCGAAAAAGTGGTCGCGACCGCTCGTGCCGCCGGTTGCACCCTCAGCATCGACCTCGCCTCCTTCGAAGTGGCGAACGTCGCTCGCGATTGGCTCTTGGGCCAAATCAAGCAAGGCGTCGCCGTGATCTTCGCGAACGAAGATGAAATTCGCGCGCTCTTTCAGGACACCACGTCCAGTTACGATAGCCTCGCCAAAAAACTAGCGAGCTACGGCGGCATTGCGGCCGTGAAGATGGGCAAAGACGGCGCCTGGATCGCGCACGGGACGCAATTACATCGCATCGCCCCCGTCCCCGCTGCGCACGTCGTCGACACTACCGGCGCCGGCGATGCTTGGGCAGCGGGATTTCTCTCCGGTTATTTACGCGGATTGAGCTTACCAGCCGCGGGCGCCATGGGTTCGTTGCTCGGTTCTGAAACCGTGCAGCATCTGGGTGCAACGATCCCCGAATTACATTGGCCGCGCCTGCGAGCCCAAACGGCCGCCCTCGCCAGCACCTAACGGCCGCCCTCATTTTATGCGCCGCTCTGGCCTCACGCTGACTTTCCTGCTCGCTGCTGCTCCTATCCTGCTGCGGGCACAGGATGCTACCGCCGCCAATCAGCCGACGGTGGCGCCAAAAGTTTCTTCACAAATCACACAATCGATTACAGCGGCCCTGCCGAAATATTCGCCGCCGAAACCCGTCGCAGAAGCGCAACCAGCCAACGCCCCTAATCCGGATGTGATTGAATTGCCCAAGATGAAAGTATCGCCCAAGCAGCGCCCGCGACTCACGCCCGACATCAGTCTGACCACGAAAGCGTTTAATGAGAAACTCGCGCGGGACAAATTGAGTTCCTTCGACCGCGATGTCCTCAATCGCTACACCCTCCCGCTCTTTGGCACGTCCGCCGCCGACCGCGCGCGCGCGGAATATGAACGCGCCAAAAAAGATCAGATGGCGGCTGACGTGCAGCACCTCGCGCAAGTGACTGAGGCGATCGACCCCGCGCAGGCCAAAGCAATGCGCCAAGCCGTGGATAAACCGTAAATTTGCCGCCCCGACTCGTGGCGGACCAAGCCGCTCCCTTTATTTTAAAAACTCTTGGCCGGTAGCCCCAGCGACCATGTCCTCCACTGAAATCACCATTTTGCGCGAACTGCTCGCCGCGGACACCGGTTTGGTGTCCGGCTCGCGACTCGCAAAAATCCTCGGGATTTCGCGCGTCGCCGTGTGGTTACAACTGCAAAAATTAACCAAACAGGGTTTCGTTTTTGAAGCGGTTCAAAGTCGCGGCTATCGGCTCAAACAAATGCCAGACGGGCTCCACCCCGCTCTTGTGCAAGCGTATCTGAGCCGCCGCCCCCATCCACCCCATTTGCTCTGTTTGGAGAGTGTGGATAGCACGAATAGCGAGGCCGAGCGGCAGCTCGCGAATGGTTGCGCGACACCCCTAGTGATTCTCGCGCAGGCCCAGACCCAAGGGCGCGGCCGCCGCGGTCGCGCTTGGCACAGTCCGGCTGCGGGTAATCTTTATTGCACCTTCGTTTTTCGTCCAAAAATTGCGCCAGCGCGCCTCCAAGATTTCACGCTCTGGATGGGCCTGAATCTTTGCGTGCTCATCGAAAATTTCACGCAGCTCAAACCAGGGCTCAAATGGCCCAATGATTTACTGCTCAATGAACGCAAAGCGGGCGGCATGCTCACAGAGGCGCGCATCGATGCAGATCAGATCCGCGATCTCGTTTTTGGCCTCGGCCTCAACTTGAATGGTCGGGCCCAAGACCTGCCCCGCGACCTGCAACGCATTGCGACCTCGCTTGCGGAGGCGACCGGGGCGCCCCTTTCGCTCAACCGGTTCGCCGCGGCCCTGATTGGGCGCGTGTTATCAGCCTATGATCAATTCATTGACGGCGAATATCGCTCTCAATTTGCCCCATTGTGGCAACGTTATGATCTCCTCCGCGGCCGGCCCGTGACTATCACCCAGGGGACTCGGACCTTAACTGGTACCGCCATGGGGATTGATGCCGAGGGATCCCTCATCGTTCGTCTCGATACTGGTCGGACGGAACGCTTCCGCGCCGGCGAGGTCACCTTAAGCCAGCCCGCCGCGCTGAAGACCTGATACCCAAGCTTGCTCGCGAGGCCAAATCTTCGTGTAAATGCTCCGTGCCATCGACTGCATGACCGAAATTCCCGACATCACCATTGAGGTCTCTCATCTCGTAAAGACTTACGGCAGCCTGACCGCCGTCGATGACCTCAGTTTCACCGTCAAACGCGGGGAAATTGTCGGCCTGCTCGGGCCCAATGGCGCCGGCAAAAGCACGACGATGCGCATTCTCACCGGCTATCTGACCGCCAACTCCGGCTCGGTGCAGATCTGCGGCCTTCCTGTCGCCAGCCAAGCCGAAGCCACCAAGCGCCACATCGGGTACATGCCAGAAAATAATCCACTGCCCGAAGATATGCGGGTGTCAGAATACCTTTGGTTCCGCGGCCGCCTCAAAGAAATGCCGCGCGCTAAACTTCGTGCGCGAATCGATGAAGTGCTCGAGCTCTGCGATCTCAAGCGCAACCGCCATCGCATCCTCGGACGCTTATCCAAAGGCAACAAGCAGCGCGTCGGGATAGCGGAAGCCATTTTGGCAGAGCCGGCCGTGATCATCATGGACGAGCCCACGATCGGCCTCGATCCCCATCAAATTATTATTGTCCGCGATCTGATCGCCAGCCTTCGCGGGCGGATGAGCGTGATTATTTCCAGCCATATCTTACCGGAAATTGAAGCCACCTGCGATCGCGTGCTGATTATCAATGGCGGCCGCATCGTCGCGCAGGGCTCGCCAGCTGAGTTGCGCCGGGAAATTTTCGGTCACACCAGCTACCGCATTGAATTCGCCGGCCACAACGCCGCCTTCGCAGCTCACCTGACCAGCATCGACGCCTCCCTCAGTGTGGCCACCATCGGCGACTGCAGCAGCGATGGTTTCTGTGTAGCCACGCTCGTTACCACCGCCCCCGAGGATCTCGGAGAAAAGCTTCTCCAGAGCTTACCTGTCGGGGGCTATCGCCTCCGCGCCCTGCATCGCACCCAACCCTCACTCGAAGATATTTTCCTTGCCGCCACGCGGCGCAGTTGGGATGCGCGGCTCCCAGATAAAAAGGCGCAAAATGGCGACCAGCGCCAACCTCTGCCAAAAATTTAAAAACGCCCCCGCCTTTCGTTCATGCGCCATTACTTCACCATTCTTTCCCACGAAGTCCGCACCTTGCTGTATAGCTCCAGCACGTATATCGCTGCTGTGCTTTTTTTGGGGGTTATGGGTTTTGTTTTTGCAGGTATTCTCGAACTCTACGGTAAAACCCCTCAAGAGACTCCGCCCGCGGTGGTCTTCTTTCAGCTGTTTTGGTTTCCGGTTTTTTTCATGGTTCCGCTGCTCACCATGAAGTCGTTCGCCGAGGAACGCCGCTTGGGCACTCTGGAGACGCTCCTCACGGCTCCGGTAAGCACGACTGAAGTGGTGCTAGGGAAATTTTCGGCTGCCTATCTTTTTTATGTGTTACTGTGGGGTTCCACCCTCGGATTTCATTATCTGCTAAAAGTCTACGCTCGCGACGCTCGCTTTTTGGATCCGGCTCCGCTGATTGGCGGCTATCTTTTCATTGCCCTGAGCGGACTGCTCTTTATCGCGCTGGGGATACTCGCCAGCGCCCTGACCCGCAATCAGGCGGTCGCGGGCATTCTCTGTTTCACCTGCTTACTTGGCTTGATCGGGGGCTTCAGCTACTTGGGCGAACTCAGTGCGCTGAACACGGACGGACTCCTCCCCCTCAAGCACGCGGTGGAATCACTCCGCATCCCCGCGCACATGGAAGATTTTACCCATGGGGTGATCGATACGCGGCAAGTATTTTTCTATCTCACTGGCGCCATTCTCACGCTTCTCCTGAGTATTCTCGGGGTGGAAGCCAAAATCTTGAATAGCTAACGCATGAATTTTGCCGACAGCTTTCGCGCCGCCCGCTGGATCCGTTTTATCAACCTGATCCTCCAAGCGATTCTTTTTCTCACCCTGTTTGCGGGACTCAATTACATCGCCCTGCAGCACGCCTGGCGCTTCGACCTGACGCGAGGTCGTCAGCACTCCCTCTCGGCCGAGACCAAATCCTACCTCGAAGGCCTCGAGCACAATGTCACGATTACGGTTACCCTCACCAACGACTCCGACAATCCTGACCTCGCCTCGGCCTACCGTGATATCAGTGGCTTGCTGCGCGAATATGCCTACCAGTCGCGCAACACTCCCAATGGAAAAATCACGATCCGCTACCTCGACGTTTATCAAAGCCGGCGCGAGGCCGAAGCCCTCCGGATCGACCAACCGAATGTTGTCGTACTCGAAAGCGAAGGACACCGGCGCATCATGCCGCTCAGTGAATTTTACCGCGTTAATGTTAAGGAAAAGCGCAAAGAATCATTTTTAGGTGAGGCCGCGCTCACCGCCGCCATCCTCGATGTATCGGCGCCCAATAAGAAAAAGATTTATTTTCTCGCTGGCCATGGCGAGATGCGCCCCGACGAAGTGGATGGAGCCCACGGTCTCTCGCAACTCCGCGACGAGTTGCGCCAACGCAATTACGAGCTCGCCGGCCTTGACCTCAGCCTCACGCATAAAATTCCTGATGATACCGCATTGATTCTCATCCCCGGCCAGCAAGGCCGCGTGCAGCCCTTCGAGCAGGAACTGCTGCGCAATTATCTGCAGACGCGCGCCGGCCGAATTTTACTCCTCCTCGATCCCACGCGGGTGCACGGTCTCGATGATCTGCTTTTTGATTGGGGCATCATCGCCTACGACAATATTATTCATGACACCAGCAGCGCCTATCTTTCTGACACCGGTGAACTCATGCTGCGGCATTTCAAAAAAGATCATTACATCACTCGCAATTTAATCAGCAGTGATCTTCCCGTGCTCGTCGGCCCCGCCCGTGTCGTTATGGAAGATAAAGGCCGTTCCCCCGATGACGGCCTCAACGTCAATGTCTTGATGGCTACGAATGATACCGCTTGGGGTGAGACCAGCTACCGCCTACGTCTGCCCGCGGCCTATACACCCGGCCAAGATTTAACCGGCCAACTCGGCGTGATGGTGATCTCGGAGCGACTCAAGCCCGCTAATAATTTACCGCTCAGCGTGCGAGGAGGACGGCTCGCGGTCATTGGCACCGCGGATCTGGTCACGAACAATCGCATCAGCTACGGCGGAAATCTTAACCTCTTCCTCGCCACCGTTAGCTGGACGGTCGACCGCGATACCCAACTCAATATTCCCCCTCGGCCGATTCAACGTTTCCAACTGGCACTCAGCCGCGATGAACTCATGCGACTTCGCTTGGGTCTCTACTTAGTGGTGCCCGGCATGGTCGCTCTGCTCGGCCTCATCGTTTTTTGGACACGCCGAAATTAACCATCCGCGCGTAACTCTCCTGCCCACGCTTTTCCTGCCATGCGCTCCAAAGTCACCGTCGCACTCCTGTTTCTTAACGTCGTTTTATTTTTCTATATTTTTCAATATGAGAAAGTAAGACTTCCTGACGCCAACGGAAAACGCGTACTCGGCGCCGAAGTCGCCACGATTGAAGCCATTACCCGGACCAGTCGCGGCGCGGCACCACTTAAATTAGAACGTCGCGGTGATGCTTGGTGGCTCCAGGAACCGTACGAGTGGCTCGCCAATCCTAATGCAGTTACCCGCCTGATCAATGAGCTGCAATTTCTTGAGCACGAGACGAGCTTTGCGGTCGCTGACTTAGCTCGGAGCGGACAAACCCTCGCCGATTATGGCCTCGATCAACCGGCTTTTGTCCTGACGTTTACCTCAGCGAAAAAAGATTATGCCCTGAAAATTGGTGATGATACCAAAATTGGTAATCGCCTCTATGTTCTGTCCCCGGATGGCCAACGCATTCATGTCGTGGGCCGGAGCCTAGCCGAAAGCGTCGGGCTCCCGCTTGAAGATCTCCGTTCAGATTCTATTTTTACCGTACCGATGTTTGAGGTGCGCTCTCTGAACATCCAAACGGCGACGCCCAATCTAAAAGTGCGCCTCCGCCGCGACGCCGCTGGTCGGTGGGGTTTTGAAACTCCCATCAGCGCTCGCGCCAGCAAGACCGCGGTCGTCGTGACCATCAACGCGCTGAACGCGTTGAATGCGAAAAAATTCCTGGACCCCCGTGATAGCGATTTAGACCGCGCCGGGCTCACGACTGCAGCTCTGCGAGTTACCCTAGAAGGCAATGCCCGTCGCGAAACCCTGCTCCTAGGCCAAGTCGATGCGGCGGGAGATTATTTTGCGAAAATTGAAGATAAGGCCGTGGTCTTTACCGTGGCGCTGCCCCCTGCCTTGCGCACGACGTTGCGGACGGCTCAAGAAGAATTGCGGGAAACTCGGGTCCTCGATTTTGAACCGGCGACCGTCAAGGCCCTCACAGTGAGCGCCCCCAGCCAACCCGAGTTGAGCTTGCAGCGTCTCGAAGGCAGCACGGGGAACATCGCTTGGCAAGTCGTAGCCCGGGTGCCTGGTCAAGCTCCCCTCCCCACCTCAGCTGAGACCGCCCTGGTCGAAGAACTACTGCAGAAGATTTATCTCCTCTCCGCCAAGAAATTCCTGAGCGATGCCCCCTCGGCCGCTGATCTCGAGCAGTATGGATTCAACCGCCCAGAACGAGAGATCGCCCTCAATCTCAGTACAGGCGGCGGCCCGCAAGGCAACGAACCCTCCGCACTCACGCTGCAAATCGGGGTCTCCCCGAATCAACCCAAGGTCGCCTTTGCCCGGGTAAAAAACACTCCCTTTATTTATCAAATCCTTCCCGATATTTTAGCGTCCACACCGAGTCGCGCCCCCCACTATCGTCAGCGACTGCTCCGCGAATTACCCGAGAGTGCTCAGCTCACCGACTTAACGCTCACGGATCTCAGCACCAACACCACCGTGCATAGTTATCAATTACCCAGCGCTGATAAAAATTGGGAGGCAACCCTCGCTACATTACCCGCCAATCAGCGAACGCCCCTCGCTACCCTCCTCACCGAGCTGCGCACCCTGCGCGCAAAAAATTTCACCACTGATAGTTTTCGGCCAGAACAGGCCAATACCCCCGAAGGTGAGCGTCCCTGGAAATATCGACTCGATGTTGGGTTGGCCTTGGTCAGCGGCACGGGAGCGACTCAAAAAAGCACCTCCACGCTCTTTCTCACCGAACGCTTAGGTGGCACAACGCTGTTAGCCGGCTCTGCTGAATTTTATAATGGAGTTCAATTTGAAGTCACGCAGCCGATGCTCGATGCCCTGTTTGCGCTGACCTATCAGGAAAAGAATGATCCCGGTGTACTGGTACCCCTGCCAACGCCAGATGCAAAACCCGCGAAGCCATTGCCTCCAGCCGCCGCCAGCCAGCTCTAAGGTTTGCGCCATCGCTGCGCCGCCATGTCCTTCCTCCCCTCTCTCGCCGTCTCCGCTTTTCGCTTCTGCCGCTCGTGCTTAATCATGCTCGGCTGGTGGACGGCTTGGCTCATGCTCGGCGGCACCCTCGGAGGTTTGGTGTACATTACCGTCGCGAAAGAACTACCGGTGCCAGATTTTGTACTGCGGCAAATTGAAACAAAACTCGCCAGTGCCAACCTCGCGATTAAATTTGGCCACGTTAGTTTTGATCCGACCGGGCAAATTCTATTTAAAGATTTCTCTCTGCGCCTGCGTCAGTTTGAGGAGCCCTTGATAACGAGTCGCTTGGTGTACGTGCGCAGCAATCTTTGGGCCCAGCTGGCCGGCCGGCCACTTCCCGATGAGATCCATTTAATCAACGCTACCCTGCAGCTGCCGGCGATGCTTGCCCCGAGCGGCACGACGGAGCCACTCATTCGCGACCTGACCATCAAATTGCGTCGCGAAGCCAAGCTCTGGCACATCGACCTCGGCGCAGGCCGCATTGGCCAGTTAACGGTCACGGCCCAAGGCAGCCTCACCCCCCCCGCGATCGCCCCCGGTGGCACGCCGCCCACCCTCGAGGACATTGCCCTCCGCATGCTCCAACTCAGCCGCCAATTGATACCCAACGTCCATCAATTTGATAGCTTTGATGATCCCGCGCTGACCATCCGCTTCGATAGCCCAGCGGGTGTCGGGAATACGGCTAATTTATTATTCACAGCGCGAGCGGCCCACCGGCCTTGGGGTCAACCGATCACCCTCGGCTCCTTCGCCGCCACCACCACGTTACGTTTGGATGGCACTGGCCCGCGCACCTTGCGCGTCCATGCCGCCATTCATCACGGAGCTTACCAAGGCGATTATACTTTGGAACAGATTCGGGCTATTCTGACCTTCCAGGTCGCGCTGAACAAATTCTCGCTTCAACCCATCGAGGCTCTCGTTGCCGCCAGCACGCTCACGGCTCTCGGCGAACAAGCCCAGGCTCCCGTACTCCAAGCCAATTTTGCCCACTGGCCCGCGGTGCAAGTGGAAGTGGCGACGCAGATTAACGGTGAGTTTATTCGAGCCGAAGTCAGCGCCCACCTACAAAACCAAACCGCCCACATCCAAGCAGAAGGCCGCGTGGCCCCGACGCTCATCAGCAGCGTCCTCAGCGAACACACCCCGCGCGCGGCCCCATATTTTCTTTTTGCTGATCCCATCGCCTTTCGCGCGACCGCCTCCTTAGGGCCCCACTGGAATTTTACCCGTATGGTCGGGCGCTTCGATGCCGGCCGCCTCGATTCGCGCGGCGTCAAAATTACGGCGCTTCGCGGCCAAATCGAGCTCCAGCCCACCACCTTGTTCGTCCATGACGCCAAAATGGAATTAGGCGAAAATTCGGCCCACGGATCCTATGGCATGAATTTCATCACCTCGGATTATCGCATGCTCCTCGAGGGCAAGCTGCGCCCCGCCGCCATTAGCGGCTGGTTTAATAGCGATTGGTGGTCTCGCTTTTGGGAAGCCCATTTTGATTTCGCTGGTCCCGCGCCCGCCGCCCAAGTTGACGTGCAAGGCCGCTGGGTAGATCCCAACCGCACCCTTTATTTTGGTTCCACCTCCGTGTCGCAGGCGACCATTTGGGGTGGCGATTTCGAGCAAGCGGATGCCGTAATTTTCCTTCGCCCTCATTTTACGCACGGCCTGCACCTCAAGGGCACGCGCGCTCAAGGGACGCAACAGCTCACCGGCAATTTCAAACGTTTTTCGACTCCGGGATCCCGGGAAACTAATCGCTTTGAATTTCTTTTCGATACGCAGATCGACCCCGCTACGTTGGGCAAAATGCTCGAAGGAAAAGCTGACGAGGTCATCGCCAGCTTACAGTTAGCCCAACCCCCTCAGCTGCATGCCGAGGGCGCGATTGAAGGTCGCTGGCCAGGGGCCACGCCCAATTATACCTTCCGCGGGCAGGCTAAAGGCGGTCTGAATTATTATGGATTTCCGCTAGAAACTGCGCGCGTTAAAGGGGGCGTCACCGGCACGGAGGTTCGCTTAGATGAAATTGAATTCACCACCGCCGGCGGGCGCGGTACGGGCAAAGCTGCCCTTTACCGATCCGGCGAGACGCGTCGGCTAGGCTTTGATCTCAATGTAAACGGCACCGATCTCGCCCGAGCCATCCGGGCCGGTGAAGAATATCAGGCCAATCGGCGCGGCTTAAAAATTGCCGCGACGACTGGGAGTAAATTCATTCAACGCGCCACGGGCGGCCGGCTCGATGTGGCCTTGTCCGCATCAGGTCAACCCGGAGACCTCGCCAGCTTCACGGGCACCGGCAATGCGTCGATCACCGGAACAGAGTTAGGGGAAATTCAATTATTTGGCCTGCTCTCACAAGTACTCAGTGGTTTGTCGCTCAAGTTCTCCTCTCTGAAACTCGAGGCAGCCCGCACGAGCTTTAAACTCGATCAAGGCCGACTCCACTTCCCCGATCTAAAAATTTCTGGCCCAAGCGCGATTATCGATGGCCACGGTGATTTTATGTTAGCAAATGATGCTCTTAATTTTACCGCCAAATTTAAACCATTCGCGGAGAGCGACAACCCCTTGACCGCTATTATCGGCATGGTGATTAATCCCATCACGAGTATTTTAGAATTAAAACTGAGCGGTGTGCTCACTCAACCACACTGGTCAGTCATCGTAGGTCCCGCTGATGCTCCCACCCCCACAGCGGCGAAGTCATTACCCGACTCAGCTCCGCCCGCCCCGATTTCACCCAAGGGCTAAGTCGAACGAGCAGCCTTCACATCAGCGCTCGCAGTCGAGCGATCTGCTCTCGCTGGGCTGGTTCGGCGACAAGATTTTGTCTTTCGAGCGGATCGTGCTCCAAATCAAAATAAAGCCAAGGCTGGCCCGCCGCATTCAGTATCAACTTGTGCTGCGGTGAACGAAAACCCCGCCACGCGTGCGGACATTGATGCGGTAGTGCCGTGGGGCTGGGCATCGAAATTTCTGCATGATCTCGGGTGCACTCCCACGGGCGCCCTTCCGCCCAAGCCACCGCCATATGCGGCAGATCAACTAAACTGACCGGGCGACGATCTGGTTGATTAAATTCTAGATTGCCGACCCCGTGCTCACGACGAATCAGCAACGGCACGCGCACCGATTCCTCATAGGGCCAACCTTTGCGAAATAAGCCATGCGCGCCGTGCATGTCACCATGGACTGATGTAAAGACCACCGTGGTGGTGTTCCAATCAACCTCCGCGATCAACTGGCCAATCGCCCGATCGGTCGCTTCAATATGCGCATAATAGCCGGCCAGCTCCATCCGCGCTTGTCGCTCGACCTCGCCGCCGCGCGGGACATTAGCCCGCAGAGTAATCTCCGCCGCGGCCCGCTCCGCCACATGCGGGGCGGGCGCATGATACGGCGGATGCGGCGACTCCATGCTCACCACACAAAACGAAGGCGGTCCGCCCGCCTCGCGGCGCGCTTGTTGCCCGCGACACCACTCGCCCGCTCGCTGCGCCAATACCTCTGCTTGATAGCCCTTAAACTGTCTTGGCTCCGGTATCCGTGAGCCGTGCAGCCAGGGATCATTCAGCAAAAAACCACTCTCAAAACCTTCCCATAGTGCAAAGCCGCCGCGCCGCGCCGGGGGCACCTTCATCTTAGCGTGAACCTCTCCAACCAAGGGGGCCGTACGATCTCGCTCTGCTAAATGCCACTTTCCAAAGAAAGCCGTCTCATACCCACGGTCACGCAAAGCGTGCGCCACGGTCCGCGCATCAGCCGGCAAGGGATCCCAGTAATCACTGACGCCATTATCAGGACAGCGCTGCCCCGTGAGTAAGGCCGCCCGAGCCTGAGGCCCAAATGGATGAGGCGTCACCGCTTCTGTAAAATTAACGGCCTCACTCGCTAATCCGTCCAGCCACGGCGTCCGAGCATTAACATCGCCCGCATAGCCCGTGGCCGAAGCGCGCCACTGCGTCGTGATAATCCAAAGAATATTAGGCGGTACGGCCATGGCAGGATGCCATCACCCAAGACTGGAAATTTAAAAAAAGCGAACCCCCGCTTAGATCAAAACCGGCCTCGCGGGCGGCGCGGCGCGGCGCGGCGCTTAGGTGAGAGGTGAGAGGCTAGAGGTTATGGGTTATCGGTCCGACTCCGGGTTTCCCAGTTTTCCACTTTCCTCATTTCATCTTTTCCGCCGCTGTCTTGGTATAATCCCGAACCAATTTTAACCACGGATTCCACGGATCCGATCTGGATTAAATGCAAAAGACGGATGTCTTGGTCCCATCCTGTACCCATCCTGATCCCATCCGTGGTCAAAAATGTCTTGAGCGATCCGGCTCCGGGTTTCCCGATTTTCTACTTTTCCGCTTTCATCTTTTCCCCCGCTGCCTTGGTCCAAGCCGCTTTCGCGGCCTATAGTTTAAGTGTAAAGTTGAAGTTTAAGTCAGCAGATCCCCGTTCCGTACGCCCCCAATCTTCAACTTAAACTTCCAACTTAAACTGGCGTGCCGTGCGCCATAGTTTCCCGATTTTCTACTTTCCCACTTTCATCTTTTCCCCGCCCTGCCTTGGTCGATTTTGCGCCTTCTGCGCTTTTTGTGGCCAAGCTTACGGCGGAATTGAGGATTAATCCGGATTGAACTTCTTGGGCCAACCCAGCCATTATCCCATATGCGACTGCGCGTTATCTCTACCGGCGGGACAATTGATAAAGTTTATTTCGATGCCGCCAGCACCTATGAAATCGGCGAGCCGCAAGTCGGCCTCGTCTTCCGAGAATCAAACATCACTTTCGATTTCGTCGTCGAGTCCGTCCTGCAAAAAGACAGCCTCGCGATGACTGATGAAGATCGTGCCCTCATCCGCGCGCGGGTCGAGGCCTCACCAGAAAAACTCATTCTCATCACGCACGGCACCGATACCATGACCGCCACGGCCGCGCTGCTCACCGGCTTCCCCGACAAGGTGATCGTCTTTACGGGTTCAATGCAGCCCGCGCGATTTCGACAAAGTGACGCCGTCTTCAATCTCGGTTGCGCGATCGGCGCGCTGCAAGTCCTGCCCCCGGGAGTGTACATTGCCATGAATGGCCAGGTCGCCCCCGCTCACACCGTGACCAAAAATCGAGCAGCGAGTCGTTTTGAGCCGAAATCGTAAGCCCGCGGTGGCGGGTCACTCGTAGCGCAAGGCCTCAATCGGATCGAGCGAGGCGGCTTTCCAGGCTGGGTAAAAGCCAAAACCTACGCCAATACCCGAGCAGACCAGCAAGCCGATGGCAGCCCAGTTCCAAGGGAAAATTACCGAGGCATTAAGCATCACGGCCAAGCCATTCCCGCCCGCAACCCCGAGCAAAATACCCATGACCCCACCCGCGAGTGAAATGGCTACTGCCTCGAGCAAAAACTGAATAAGAATATTTTTCTTTCGCGCGCCGATCGATTTGCGGATGCCGATCTCTTTCGTGCGCTCCGTCACACTGACTAACATAATATTCATAATGCCAACCCCAGCCGCGAGCAGCGCGATTCCACTGATGACAAAAGAACCGGCAGCGATCGCATCCGCGACCTTAGCGAACGTCGCAATCAATGAATCGTTGGAATAAAGCTCAAAGTCATTTTCTTGCTCCGGCTTCAGCCCCCGCACAACGCGCATCGCCGTAATGGCGCGCTCAATCGTTTCATTATAAGCGAGCTGACTGGGAGCTTGCGTCGCGATATTTATGGTGACGCGCTCGCTACCAAAGTCGTTCAAGAAGCGCGTCAATGGCACGACGCCAATGTCATCTTGGCTTTTACCAAACTGGGTTCCTTTTTCGGCGAAGGTCCCGATGACCGTATACGTCCGATCCTTGATCTTAATAATTTTACCCAAAGGACTCTCGGAGAGGAAAAGTTTCTTCAGAATTCCCTGCCCAATTAAAATAACTGGCCGCGCTAGTTCAATGTCGTCCGTGGTAAAATTACGGCCCTGCTCAATCGAAAATTGGTTAGCGGCAAGAAAATGCTCGTTCGTTCCGCCAAACGATAGCCCCGGCGTGGTTTTGCGACCATTATAGACGGCCTGACTATTGCCTTCTTGGTCGAAAGCCTTGAGGCAAATCACTTCGGGATTGCCCGCCATAAGTTGTTGATAACGCATCGCCTGCGCAAGGGTGATATCGCGACGCAATTGATACCGGCGACGCTGCGAACCGTCGCCACCACCCGTCACCGGAAATTTCCCAAATTGAAATATATTGGTGCCGAGAAAGCTGATTCCCGTCTCAATAGAACTCCGCAGCGCCGAGACGGCGGTCATGACGCCAATAATTGAAAATACCCCGATGGTAATGCCCGACATCGTCAGAAAGGAGCGCAGCTTATTCACCCCGAGCGAGCCGAGGGCCATCCGGACAATTTCTAAAAAGGACATCTTATTCATAACGCAGCGCGACGACCGGATCGAGCCGTGAGGCTCCATAGGCTGGCAGAAAACCAGAAACGATTCCCGTAATGACGGATACCAGCATACTAACCGCCACCAAATCGGGTGAAAATGCTACCGGAAAATTTGGCGCGACCTGCTGGATGATCATGAACAAGCCGCAGGAAATCACCATGCCGACAATCCCACCGATCAAGCAAATCGCGACGGCTTCAATTAAAAATTGCATCAAAATACTTCGGCGCCGTGCCCCCAAAGCTTTGCGTGTGCCAATCTCTTTGGTGCGCTCCTTCACGCTCACAAAAGTAATATTCATAATCCCAATGGCGCCAACGAAGAGCGCGAGCCCGGTGATAAATAATCCAGCAATGGCGATGCCCGATTTCACCGGTTCAAGCTGAGCCTTAAAAGCCTGCTGCTCGTTGATATTAAAATTATCCCGTTCGCCCGGCAATTGCCCCCGCACGCGCCGCATGGCCCCCGTTAGCTCTTCTTTCGCGGCGGCGAGTTGGTTTTTGTCCTTAGCCTTCACCCGCAGTTCAGCCCCGCGTCGCGTGGTAAAATATTTCTGAAAAGCGCTGAGCGGTAGGACCACTTGATTATCAAAACTAAAGAGTCCGAGAAATTCTCCCTGCTTGGCAAATACGCCGACGACGAGAAAGGGATGCCCGCCGATGCGCACCATTTGGTCGAGCGGAGGGCGACCCGGAAAAAGGGCTTCTGCCACGTCGTAACCTAAAACGCAGACCTCCCGACCTACACCAGCTTCACTCTCATTAAAAAGCCGCCCCTCCTGGTACTCGACACTGTTAATTCGCGCATAGTCGGCCGTGGTTCCGAGCGTGAACACATTGTTTACTTTATTATCTTCAAATTTAACCGGCGAACCCCGCCCCACGACCGGGACCGCAATTTCCAGTAAACTGCCCGGCGTCGCTGCGATAATCCGATTTAATTTATCGGCATCAGCTGGCACCAAATTGGGCCGGTTATTATAATTCCACCAATCCTCAACTGGCCCCCACGGCCATTTTTGCACGTAGAGCACATCTTCGCCCAACATAGCTAAACTATTTTGAAAACCGGTATCGATCCCGCGAATCGCCGTGCCCATCAAGGTCACCGCTACGATTCCAATAATCACCCCCAAGGCCGTCAGCACCGAACGCATCTTGTTCGCCTGAATCTGCGCGAGCGCAATCCGGCAGGATTCAATGAACTCGTTGTAGAAACGCTGCATTATATTTTGCCTTAACTCTGTCGTACGTCGCTCTCGATCAAGCCATCGCGCAGGCGCACAATACGGCGAGCGTGGCGGGCAATATCCTCTTCATGGGTCACGACAATAATCGTATTGCCGAGCGCATATAATTCCTCGAGCAACTGCATGATCTCTTCGCCGGTTTTAGAGTCGAGATTGCCAGTAGGTTCATCAGCTAAAATAATTGAGGGATTATTCACCAGGGCTCGGGCAATGGCTACGCGTTGGCGTTGCCCACCCGACAACTCATTGGGTTTGTGGCTCATCCGATCTCCGAGGCCGACTGCCCGTAGGGTTTGACTCGCCTTCTCGCGTCGCGCCGTTGGCGACAAGCCGGCATAAATGAGTGGCAGTTCCACATTTTGCAATGAACTCGACCGCGGCAACAGATTGAAGGTTTGAAAAACAAAACCGATTTCTCGATTACGAATATCCGCCAATTCATCATCGCTCATCAGCGAAACATCTTTCCCCGTAAAATGATAATGCCCGCTCGTGGGGGTATCGAGACAGCCCAGCATATTCATCATCGTGGATTTCCCACTGCCCGATGGCCCCATGATGGCGAGGTACTCGTTGCGCCGCACGGTCAAGGCGACGCCGCGCAATGCATGCACAATCTCTTCGCCCATTTTGTAAAGTTTAGTGACCTCCTCGATCTCGATTACAATCGGACCGGGCTCACGATAGCTGCGCTGAGCAGTACCCGAAAGGGAACCTGCCGAGGAAGTATTCACTGAATTAAGCGAAGAACTCATGGGATAAAGTGGCCGGCGGTCAGCTGGTCGCGGTCAATCCACGATCCAGTCACCCCCGCCTTTACTTGGTTTCCTCTTTCTTGGGCTTCTCGATCATGACCTTGCTGCCATCCTTTAGTTTGCGACTAATGGCCGCATAACTGCCGGCCACCACCTCATCGCCGGCATTTACCCCACTTTTAATTTCAATCGAGGTATTATCCGCAATCCCTGTCTCAACTTTGTGCTGCTTGACTGTGTCACCCGTCTTAATGAACACCACGCGCTCCAATTGCTCGCGACTGCGGCGGGCGTCATCACGCTCATTGGCCACTTCCAGATCATTACCCGACCGCTCCTTGGCCTCCTTCGCTTTGGCAAGCTGCAGCTCTTCACTCGTCTTACCGCCCGCGGCCCGCACCGTGACGCTCTGAATCGGTACCGACACCACGTTGGCGACGGTCTGCGTTTCAATATCCACCGTCGCACTCATGCCTGGACGCAACTGCGCACCGGGCGCTTTAATACTAATCTTAACGAGAAAATTAGTGACCTCATCTGAAGCCGAAGTCGCGGCGGATTGCGCCCCAATGGTAATGGCGGAACTGCTGATCTCATTGACTACGCCTGCAAATTTTCGGCCAGGAAAAGCGTCTACGGTCACGATCGTATGATCGCCTAACTTAACGTTGATAATATCGTTCTCATTCACCTTCACGCGGACTTCCATATTATCGAGATTCGCGAGGCGCATGATTTCTGTGCCGGCAAAGGAGCCGGTGCCCACAACGCGCTCGCCTACTTCACTACTGAGAGAACTAATGCTGCCCGCGACGGGTGAGTAGATGGTGGTTTTAGCCAACGAATCACGCGATTGGGTCACGGAGCCTTCCGTGCGGCGAATCTGCGCCAACGAAGAATCAAAGTCCGCCTTGGCTACATCCAGATTGGCGGTAGCCGCCACAAAATCAGCATTCGATACGAGCTGCTTGCTGTAGAGTTCTTCGGCTTGCTTAAAATCGTGCTCAGCCTTCGTCAGACGGGCCCGACTCAGCACGCTGGTCGCCTTAGCAGATGCGAGGGAAGCCTCTTGTTGCTCAAGCGCCGCTTGGTAAAAATCAGGTTTAATCCGCACCAAGAGGTCGCCCTTCTTGACGCTCTGGCCCTCAATCACCGGAATTTCAATCAATTCGCCGGCCACTTCGGGTGAAATTTTCACCTCGACCTCGGGCTGTACTTTTCCCGTCGCCGTGACCAGATGCGTAATCGTCCGGACGACCGCTTTTTCAACTGTAACAGGAGTGGCCTTCTCCCCCTGGCGTTTAGCCGCAACGACCGCGGCAATGATCAAGAGGACGACCACACCCCCAAGGATAATGAAAAGCGTACGCTGAGATTTCTTTTTAAGAGGACCAGCAGAGTTTGCTGGAGTGGAAGGAAGCGGTGCAGACATAGAAGTGAATGATTTAAAGAGGGATCCCGAGGGAGTTTAGCGGATTGCGTGGAAGCCAAACACTAGGGAGAAAACACCTGATAAGAGGGTAAAGTTGCAGCCTGTTTTGATGAACGGCCGCCAGAGTCGGATAGGTGGTCTAGCGCAGACCACCGGGTCCAATCGACGCAGGTGATCCCCACCGACCAAGGCCGACTAGCGGGGCTGCTCCCAAGCGAGCGCAGCACCGACAATCCCCGCATCATTTAGCATTTTAGCCGGAACGAGCCGTGCGTTCACTTTGAGGTACTTAAACCATTTGTCCGATTTTTTGCTCACGCCGCCGCCAACGATAATTAATTCCGGAGACAATAGTCGTTCCATGGCCCCCAAGCTTAAATTAACCCGCTTGGACCATTCCGCCCAACTCAGGTCACGACGCTTGCGAACCGCAGCTGATGCGAAGCGCTCGATCGGTTTGCCCCGCCAAGGGATCCAACCTAATTCCACATTCGGGAATAACTGCCCCTGATAAAATAAGGCCGAGCCAATGCCGGTGCCGAAGGTCAACATCAAGACCGTCCCTTTTTGCCCGCGGCCGGCCCCAAATTTCATTTCAGCCAACCCAGCTGCATCGGCATCGTTGAATAATCTCACCTTGCCACCAGTGGCGCGACCAAACAGGGCCGCGCCATTCAGGTAAGCCCAATTTTCGCCCAGGTTGCCCACCGCCCGAATGTGGTCGCCCTTGATAATTCCGGGGAAACCAATACCGACCGGCCCCTTCCAATTGAAATGCTGCACGATCTCACGCACGGCAGCGAGGCCTTGCGCGGTGGGGCAAGGGGCGTCGACTTCCACGCGATGCCGCTCCGCGAGCAAGCGGCCAGTTTTGGTGTCTACGGGGGCGCCTTTAAAAGCCGAACCACCGATATCAATGCCGAGTACTTTCATGGATTTTTTACGTTAGGTTAAATCTGTCGCTGATGGCAACTCCTCTGGTGTGGCTGGGCGCGCGGTGATCAGCTCCACTTCAAAATGCAATTCCTCCCCCGCCAGCGGATGATTAGCATCGAGCAATACATCGGCTCCTTCGAGCGCCCGCACCGTTACCACGGGGGCATGTCGATCGGGTCCGGTCTGAAATTGATCACCCACTTTTAGCTCACCGACGGGCAACTGGGCGCGGGGTATTTTTTGCACCAAGGTAGGGTCAGGCTGCCCATAAGCTCGCTCGGGGGCCACGACCACCGCGCGCTTTTCACCGACTGCCATCTGCAATAGCGGCTCCTCCAAGCCTTCAATGATTTGTCCGGTGCCCTCAGTAAATGGCATCGGCGCCCCACCCCGCGAAGTATCAATCAACTGACCTCGGCTATCTTTGAGCGTGTAATGAAAAGTACAGGTGCGTGGGGCCATAAACAAAGTGGATTAAATAATGACCGGGCGACGATCAACGCCGCCGGCTCAATCGGCCAGCGGAAAAATGGGGCGAGTACAGAATTTAAAATCTCAGCCGCCCCACGCTGACGGCGGCGCCACCTGCAATTTGGCCCGCACCGCCGCTGGGATGGGCTGAGCAATCATCCCGCCTTTTTCACCCGCACCCACACACACCGCGGTGACCTCCCCTTCAGCTACGACGGCCCCCTCCTTACAAAACTGGAAAAGATAGGTAACCGAACGCGTCCCTAATTTTTTCACGAAGAGCGTTACCTCCACCGTATCATTAAAGCGCAACGGGGCTCGATACGTGCAGCTCACATTGACCCGTGGCCAGCCGACCACCTGCCCGGGCACAAAAGAAATCAACGGCAATTCAAGCGAGCGATAAAAAGCGGTCTCACAGCTTTCCATCCAGCGAAAAAAATTAACAAAGTGCACAATCCCCGCCATGTCAGTCTCCGCAAACTCGACCTGGCGGGTCATTTTAAAAATAGCCGGCATGGCGCACAACTTGACCTGACCTCACCGAGGAGGCAATGCCGTTCAACCAAGACTCTAGCCGAACCGTCGCCCGTTGCTTACGGCCCGACTTGCTGCAATTCAGCGGCGGTCCAGTACGTTTTCCGTGCTGCTGTTGCCGCGCGAACTTTGGCGACTAACTCCGGCTGAACTTCGCTGGCTGCGTTGCCCCACTCGGAGCGAACATAAGAAACGACATTGGCGATCTGCTCGTCCTTCAGCACCTCACCGAGGGGCGCCATCACGTTGGCATAGGCCGAACCCTTCACTTCAATCGGCCCATTGAGGCCGTGGAGCACGATGCGAATGATCCGCTCTTCATTACCGAGAGCCCATTCTGATCCGGCCAGCGGAGGATAGACGCTCGGGATGCCGAGGCCGTTCGCTTGGTGACACGCGATACAGGTCGTTGCAAAAACCCGCTTGCCCAACTGAGCCCGGGTGAGCGCGACATTAGCGACTGCGCCAGGTTTCTCACGCTTAGCGGATTCGCTATAAACGAGCGGATCAAAGCGCACTGAATTGTGGGCGAGATAAATCGACCCAAAGAAAACAGCGGCACACATGAGACCAAGAATACCGAGCGGCAGGAAAGAATAGCCGTCCTTCTTTTCCGGCTTGGTCTGCAGCAATTGGGCATGCGTCTGCTGGATGCTGTCATCGCTGGCGTTAGCCTGCTCGAGTTGGAAATTTTTATCGGGCTGAGAGCTCATCTTAGTGTCCACCCTCTTTGGGCTTTTCGGCTGAGGCATTACGGCTGCGTTCAACGGGGTAATCGTAGCTGTCCTTTAAACTTTGCAAATAGGCCACTAGCGACCGCGCGCGATTCGTGGGAACCACTTCGTACCCGGCCCCTGGTCCAAATTTACCGGGCACTTTAATCGCGTAAGCGGAAGGCTGCCGGCCAGCCAAAGCATGCACCTCAAACAGGAACGCATGCGCCGGCATGTTGGTGCCAGGTGCCACGGACTGTGGCGCGTACAGGAGCCGATAGAAATAATCCGCGTCAGCGTAAGGATGGAGGTCGAGGTTACCCGCATTACGCAAATCAGGACCTAGGCGACTTTGACCGATCAATACCACCGAATCGCGAATGTAGTCGCGGGCATAACTGCCGCGCTGACCCCATTTACGACCGAGATCAGCCCCAAAGCCGTCGCGACGAACTTGCTGCGTGTGGCAGCTGACGCACCCAAGATCTTGATAAACCATACTGCCTTGTACGGCCAAGCCGGACAGCGGTTGCGGATAGAGCGTCTCATCCACTGGATCTTTGAATTGGCTGAGGCTGCCAATCTGTTGGTGCGCCGTTAGCAGCAGCCCAACCCAAGATAAGGCGAGTGTAGCAAAAACCCCGAGAAATAATTTTAAACCGTTTTTCATGCGTGCCCCTCCGCGCTCGACCCTTGGCCTACGTCAGCTGTCGCTTTTTTGCAGCAAGTGCACAGCGGACAAAGGAGACCGACAAAATTGATCACAAAAGCGAGATGCCCAAACAAGAGCACCGCGAAGCCTGCGGTTCGGAGAGTAAACCAAAAGGTCATGGCCTGCGTGATTTCACCGAAGGCGACCGGGGAGCTACCGAGCAAGTGCCCTTGCTGCCAGCCACCCACCCCCAGAGCCACCGTCAGCAAGGCAACCCCCACGAGCGTGGCGCCGAGATGCATTTTAACGAGCGTAGGAAACCGCCAAGCGCCTGAGGTTAACCGCGGCAAAATAAAGTAAGCCGCCCCGAACATTGCCGAAGAGAAGCAGGCGTAGAGCACAACCCAATCACGCAATTCGGACAGCAAGGTGAATTGCGCGATCTCCACAAAACCACGGAGCGAAAAAGCCAGATTGAGTATAGATGCGAAAATGAAGGCGATCGCGCTGAGCAAAATAAACCGCAGGGTCACGCTGCCCGCGAGAGCACTGTAACGACCCGAGAATGTGCCAAAAAGATTGAGGCCAATAATTACCACCGGGACGACCAACAGAAAATTGGCGACGGTGCCCAAGGTTGGAATCCACACCGGAACCGGCGCGCCAATCAATCGGCTGCCACCCGCCAGCGCTGTCACAATCACCAACCACCAGAAAGCGAGCGGCGCTAAATAATAATTAGCAATCGGCTTTCCGAGAATTTTCGGCAGGAAATAATAAGCCGCGGCCAACGCCACAGGGACAAACCAGAGGCCGTAGAGACCGTGTACAAACCAAGCATTAACGACGGGCTGCAGCACGCCGCGCACCGGAGCCTTCAGCAACATCAGCTGGGCAATGGCATACAACCAAGGAAACCAGAACGCCGCGCCGAAGAGATACCATTGCGAGGCAAAAACATTTTCTGTGTTGCGAATGCTAAACGTCGTGACGGCCCAGACCCCGATCATCGCATAAGAGACCAGCAAGATAAGTGTCACGAAGCGCGGCATCTCTAAGAGTTCAAACGAAGTGGAATAGCCACCGAGAATGCCCAACACGCCTAGCGCGACCCCCGTGTTCCAAAATTTAATGGCCACCAACAACCAACCGCCATGGCGCAGGGTCGTCGCCGACAAACGCGCCATCAGCCAAAGCCCAAACCCGAGGGCCGCATTGATACCCCAACCGTACACCAGCGCATTTTGCGCCGCGGGGGTGAGACGACCATAAGTAAACCAGGCACACTCCGCTAAAAAGGTCGGGGTATGCAGTTGGATCGCGGCAATGAATTGCAACGTGCCGCCCAGCAGCAGCCAAAACAACGCCGAACCAAAGAGGGCTAGGCCCGGCCATTTGGCTGAGGCATCGACCTGCATTTGCTCCGTGCGGACGGGTTGATCAGGGGAATTCATCGGCAAAGATTACGGCTTCGCGTGCTCGCGCACGGTGAGTTCAATGGCGCGCTCGATCGGCAAACGCACGTGGCCAGTTTTTTGCTCCACCCAGCTGTAGCTTTTCGCCGCGGCTTGCTCTTTAGCGTGATGCTCCGCCAGCAATGCCGCCCGATCGGCGGGCGTCCGCACGCCCTCTACTTTATCTACTTTATAGGCCTGGGGAACGTAACATTTCATCGCCAGCCAGCCCAAAGCGGCAAAGCAGATGAGCACCACCACCGTGGTAAACAACGGGGTCCGCGCGGGGAAAGAAAAAGAGGCAGAGGAATTGCTCATGAATGGGCCTCGAGCTGATAAGTTTCTGGCGCCGTAGCTTCGTGGTGCGTGAGCGACTCACGAATGCGTGGGTCACGAATAGGAATGATCTTCGCGGTGCCGAAGCTCCGGAGATAAGCCGCTACACAAATTCCGCCGACGCCGATGACCGAGGTCAGCACCCACAATAAATGGAGCGAGAGGAAGGGCAGCGGCTGATCGTGCGCGTCTTTCATGACCGGCAGCACGTTGTAGCAAAGATCGACAAGGATAATGACCGCAATCCAGCAGCTAATGAACAACGCCGCGCGGAGCGTCGATTTGCGGCGATACGACAGCCAATAGAGGAAGGGGAAAAAGAAATGCCCAAATAAAATCAGCATGCCGACCCACACCCAGTCGCCGTGTTCACGAATGTTATACCAAAAGGTTTCCTCCGGGACGTTGGCGTTCCAGATCAGGAAATACTGGGAGAAGGTCACGTAGGCCCAGAACACAACGAAAGCAAAAGCGAGCGCGACCAGACAATGCAGTTGGTTCGTGTTAAAGATGCCTTTGTAATCGCCCCGCATGTATAGCCAGTAGGTGATCATCACCCCGAAGGCCAAACCAGCGCGGATGCAGTTCGCGAAGAACCACACCCCGTACATCGTGGAGAACCAGTGGTACTCGAGACTTTTCATCCAATAGATGGCCGCAAAGCTCAGGGCCAGGGCGGTCAGCGGAATACCGAAAGCAGCGGTCTTCCGATTCATAAAAGTCCACTTCACATCACCATCGGCATCTTGCGAAAAGGAGGCCTTGCGCAAGCGCGCGGAAAGCCAGATCCACACAGCAAAGAAGCCAAGCGTCATGCCCGTGAACATCCGCACATTAAGGAAACTAGCTTTTTTCTGATAAAGAATATCAGACGCCACGGTGCCATGCCCACCATGCAGTGCGTGGGTGAGATCCATCCAGGGCCAAATTAAACCGGGTTTCACCCAAGCCGAAATGAGCAAGGGCAAGAAGAGCACAAAAAGCCAGAGGAAGGCCGAGAGCCCGTGCTCAAATTGACGGCGAATGACCGTCGACCAACCGGCATCCACAATATGGTGAATGAGGATCAACAACAGCATGCCGACGCAAACGGCGGTCCAATAGGAAATGCCGACCAAGTAAGCGAGCGCGACCGCTTGCTGATTCTCCGAAAAGCCAAAGGCTAGAGCAGTGACCGCGAGACCCGCGATACCCGCGGTCAGAAATTTATTGGCCAAAGCTGTGGGTGCAGTAGGGGCACTCATGTTATTTTAATCCTCCGCGTTGCTCGAAGGGCACATCATTAACCGTGGCTTGGCCCGCGCGCTGGAGCGCTCGCACATAGGCCACCACCGCCCAGCGTTCATCGGGTGAAAGTTTATCCGCGTACGGGAACATTGTATTCTTACCGTAGGTGATCGTGTTAAAAATTTCCCCTTCCGCCATGCTGCGTAGGCGATCATCATGGTAGGTGGGCGTCAGCGCCATGCCGTAGGACTTTGTGATGCCGTTGCCATCACCTAAAGCACCGTGACAAGGCGCGCAGTAAATGGTGTAGCGATTTTGTCCGCGGCGAATCAACGTCTCCGTCACCGGCACGGGAAAGCCGCGGGCAAAAGTACCGTCAGCATTTTTACCGGCATAGCGAAAATCATCTGCGCGCAAGAATGCGGGATCCGCATTCACCGTACGACCGCGTGGCACCGTGCCGACGGGCAAGGGCCGATCAGCGCGGCCATCAGCGAAAAACTTGGACGTGGCTTGTGGTTTATATTTCGCCTGACGATCCATGTCAGGGAAAACTTCGATCGGTGGACGCGAGGAACGGAGTCCGCGAAAGCCCATGACCGAAATCAGGAGCACGACCACAAAAGCTAGGGTGTAATAGGCGTAGCGCATCTTACTCTTCGATTTCGGCAATATCCTTACCCCCCGCCTGCTCGAGCAGGGCGCGGGTCTGGGCCGGGTTAAATTTTGGATCGCTCGCCTCAATCACAATGTAGAAACGGTCGTCACTGGCGCGGACAAATTGGGGCGCTTTTAGCACCGGATGATAATGCATCGGCAGGCGATTAAGCAAAAACATGCCGGCGATCGTCGCGAAGGCGGTGAAGAGAATGGTTAATTCGTAGGACACCGGGAAGGCGAACATCGGGCTGAAATAAGGCTTACCACCGACAATCAATCGATATTCGTAAGCGTTAGCCCACCAGATGAAGGACATGCCAGTGCAAAAACCAATGAGGCCACCGGTAAGTGAAAAACGGGGTACCCGCGAACGCCGCATGCCCATCGCGGCATCTAAGCCGTGCACGGGGAAAGGCGTGAGCGAATCCCACTGGGTATAACCCGCGTCACGCACCTGCATGCAAGCTTGGTATAAAGCGGGGGTGGTGTCGAAAGCGGCGACGATTCCGTAATTTTTTTTCATGGTCGCAGCGGTTTAGTGGTGATGCCCCGCATGCGGATCAGCCGCGGGAATGACCGCTTTCACTTCCGACATCGGCATGATGGGGACGAAGCGAATGAACAAGAGGAACAAGAAAGAGAAGACGCCAAAGGTACCGAAGAATGTGAAAATCTCCACGATGGAGGGGGAGTAATAGCCCCAGCTCGATGGCAAGAAATCGCGCGCCAATGAGGTTACGATAATCACAAAACGCTCGAACCACATGCCGACGTTCACAAAAATCGACAGGATCCAAACGAGCGTCGTGTTCTCACGGACCGATTTGAACCAGAAGAATTGCGGGGTAATCACGTTACACCCGATCATGATCCAATAGGCCCAAGCATAGTGACCAAAGGCGCGATTGATGAAGGCGAAGCCCTCGTACGGATTGGAGCCATACCACGCGATAAAGAACTCCATCGAGTAAGCGTAGCCGACCATTGTGCCGGTCGCCAAAGTGATCTTACACATGCAATCGATGTGGTACTGCGTGATCAAATCCTCGAGCCGGTACACCGCGCGCAAGGGCAACATGAGCGTCATGACCATGCCGAAGCCGGAGAAAATCGCACCCGCCACGAAGTACGGCGGGAAGATGGTCGTGTGCCAGCCCGGGATCAGCGAAACAGCGAAGTCGAACGACACGATCGTGTGCACGGAAAGCACCAGCGGGGTCGCGATACCGGCGAGCACCAAGTACGCCATTTCGTAATTGCTCCAATGCCGATTCGAACCGCGCCAACCCATGGCGAAAAATCCGTAGATCCGCGCCTTGAGCATATTGCCCGTGGCCGTAAAGCGATCGCGCATCGTGCCTAAGTCAGGAATCAAACCGACATACCAGAAGAGCACAGAGACGGTTCCGTAAGTGGAAACTGCGAATACGTCCCACTCCAACGGCGAGCGAAAATTCTGCCAGATCCCATTCGAATTTGGGAAGGGAAACAACCAACCTGGCATCACCGCGAACCAAATGCGGCCGACGTGGAAGACAGGAAAAATCGCCGCGCAGACAACGGCGAAAATCGTCATGGCTTCGGCCGCCCGATTAATCGAGGTCCGCCATTTTTGGCGCAACAAACACAAGATCGCCGAAATGAGCGTCCCGGCGTGACCGATACCGATCCAGAACACGAAGTTGACGATATCCCACGCCCAGTTGACGGGATTAGCATGGCCCCACACGCCCACGCCCGTGGAGACGAGGTAGACGAGTCCGGAAACCGTGAAGGACGCGATGACGGCGGCGAGGCCGAAGCACCACCACCACCATGTGGGCGTCGTGCCTTCCACGATGCCGCAAACTTTTTCGGTGATCCAATGGAAATCACGATTCTGCTCCACGAGCACGGCCCGCGGAATAATGGCGGGATTAACCTCCGCGAGAATCGCCGGTTGCGCGGCGTGATCAGTTGAATGAGCGCTCATCAGTTATGCCCTCCGTGGCCAGCGGCATGGGGCGCGGCCTCATGGCCATGGCCAGCAGTTGAAGCGACATGGCCGTTCTTCTGATTATATTCCACGCGACTCAAGGGTAGCGCGACGTAGTCAGGCATCGCCGGATTGGGGTTACGCAGTTTACCCAGGTAAGTGGTGCGCGGACGAATGTTGAGATAACCGAGCACCGCATAATCACGGTCCTGCGCCTTGGCGCGCGAGACGGCGCTGTTTTCATCTTTAATATTGCCGAAGACAATGGCCTCGACCGGGCAAACCTGTTGGCAAGCGGTCTTGACCGCGCCATCGGGCACCTCGATGTCGCCACTTGCTCCGGCCGCGCGCTTTTGCGCGATCTTGGCCTGCTGGACGCGCTGGACGCAATAGGTGCACTTTTCCATCACGCCGCGCATCCGCACCGTGACATCAGGATTTTTCACCATCTTCACCAACTCGGGCATTTCACTCTGCGTACCGAGTGGCCCCATATAAAGTTGGTCCGTTGCGCGTTTATTGAAGTCGAAGAAATTAAACCGGCGAACTTTGTACGGACAATTGTTAGCGCAGTAACGCGTACCGATGCAGCGATTATAGGCCATCACGTTGATGCCTTCATCGTCATGGACAGTCGCATTGACCGGACACACCGTCTCGCACGGCGCGAGTTCGCAGTGCTGACAGGTCATCGGCTGCATGGAAACTTGTGGATCCTCCGGGAGGACCTTGTTGCCTTCAGCCCCGAAGGCCTCCGCGTCGGCTTTGCCGTCGGAGTAATAACGATCGAGACGAATCCACTGCATCTCACGACCGCGCATGACCTGATCCTTGCCAACGATCGGAATATTATTCTCCGCTTGGCAGGCGATGATACAGGCATTGCAACCAATGCAGGTGTTGAGATCGATCGACATACCCCATTGATGCGTTCCATCAAAATTAGGAGTTTCGTAGAGTGAATTTCCGCGCGGCGTTGTCGTCGCAATGAACGCGGGGGACTTGCCTTTATCCGCTCCGAGAATGGCCGGCGAATGCGACTCCATGCCGATGCCGTTCACGTAATCTGGATTTTGCGTGTAGCTGTCCGCGCCTTGATAATTGGCTTCGCGCACGATGTCGCGACCTTCCATCGACCAATGCTCCTGCGTGTTGGCGAGCTTCATGCGTTCGCCCGTCTTGCGGAGCGTCGCGCCCGTCGCGAAGCCGAGGCCGGTGGATGCGCGCAGCGCGTAGGCATTAAAGCCGGCGCCGGTTCCGATGTGACCGGAATGCGTCCGCCCATAACCGAGCGGCAACACGATCGTGTAATTTGCCAAGCCAGGCTGAATATGCATCGGCCCACGCACGGTGCGACCGTTCAAAGTGACTTCGCCAATGAAGGCGTTTTCTTTGCCTTGGACGAATTCCGCTTCTTCTTTGCGCGCAACCTGCAACAGGCTGCCGCCGGGGACGATCCCGAGCTCTTTGCCCAAACGCGGACTGACCAAAATTGCGTTGTCCCAAGAAATCTTCGTCATCGGATCCGGACATTCCTGCAACCAACCATTGTTGGCGAAACGGCCGTCATCCATCTTGTGATCAGTCGCAAAACGCACTTCGAGATTGGTTGCCGACAGCGCCGCTCCAGCGGGGGCGGAGGTCAAAAGAACCTGCGCACGGGTGGCGTCAAAGGCGACGGTCACCACCGGATAACTCGACCCGGCGAGCAAACCATCGTGCAGGAATTTCTCGAAAGCTTTCTTGCTGTCGCCACTCGTCAATTGACTGATCGTGGTGAAAACCTGGGCGTAAGCATCCGCGGTTGCCTCTCCCGCGACTCGCGCGAGTAACTCAACTTCGGACAAGCCGTTAAACAACGGCATGATCATCGGCTGAATCGGCACAATGGTACCATCGACCGTCCGCGCATCGCCCCATGATTCTAAATAATGCGTCGCCGCGAGGTGCGTCCCAGCGAGCGCAGAAGTCTCATCGTAATAATAACCATAACGAATTACCTCCGGCACTGCCTTGATCAGCCCAGCAAAATTGAGATCAGCCGGTGCATTGTAGGCGGGATTACCACCGAGCACGATGAGCGTCTTGACGGATTGCGCCTTGATCGCCGTGGCGAGCGCGACCATCGACGAGGCACTTTCTGGCGCCACCGCCACAAAATCAACCGTCCGTCCGATGTTACCGAGATGGGCGTTGATCGCGTAAGCGAGCACCTGCACCGCTGCAGGTTGATGGGCGCCGGCAACCACGAGACTGGCCCCGCGATGCTCGAGCAAATCTTTAGCGCACTCCTCAATCCACTTATCTTGGTGCGGGAAATCCAACCCATGGACCAACGCCGCATAGGCATCGGTGCCGAGAATCTTACCCGCGAGTGCCGCCGTGAGCGCCAAAATCTGGCTACTGGCGAGACGTAGGCGATGATCCGCCATGCTGCCTGTCAGTGAAAAGCCGCTCTCAGCCACATAAAGGCGATTCATCGGATCCGTCGGCTTGGTGACGCGACGGCCCTTGGCAAAATCACGCGCGTAGTAAAGCGCCCCAGCCTCAGCGTGGAAAAAATCCGCATCGAGGCTGACAATCCGCTGAGCGGCCGCGAAGCGGTAGACCGGCTTTACGTTGGCGCCAAAAGCGGCCTGCGCCGCCGCGGGAACTGGCTCATCTTGCACGGGCTCGTATTCAGCCCAAATGGCCCGCGGGAAAATATTCTTGAGCTTGGCCACGAGACGCGCGCGCGTCGGGGAAGCTGATTCATCGGCTAAAAATGCGAGGCCTTCGCCACTGCCAGCGTAAGTTTTATTAATCCCGGCAAGGAGATCGTTCACCTGCGCATTGCTCAGTTCAGCGGACCCTTTGGTGTGCGTGGTAGCACGCTCGGGATCGTAAAGATCGAGGACTGAGGCTTGGGCGAGCAAGCTGCTCGCGCCGCCGTGCGGGAGGTAGCTGGGGTTGCCTTCCACCTTGGTCGGACGGCCTTGATGAGTTTCGGCCAACAACGGAATAGCCGATTTGCGCAGGGGCATCGCCGTGGCAAAATAAAGCGGCAGACCAGGCACGGTAAATTCGACCGATTTGCCGTAGGGCAAAATATTCGCCTCAGGCCGACGGCAACCCGCTAAGCCCAATCCACCCAACGCGAAGGAAGCAGCCATCAGCCGCATGAATTGGCGACGATCCACTCCATCCATCGAGGAGGCGCCCTCAGGGAATTCTCGAGCAAGGTGCTCGCGGAAACCAGGAGTGTCAGCGAGCTCATCGAGACTACGCCAATATTTCGGACCGTTCAGCTCACGGGGCGAGGAGGGAGGGTGTTGGAACTGGCGCTTCATCAGGTTCGGTGGCGTCGGAAAGTTAGGGGCTTCTTATTACTGGTTACAGGGCGGCTCAGCGATGGCAACCGGAGCAGCTTTGCGGCGGTTTAACCTTCCAGTCATGAATAAATTTCTCGGCCGTCTTCAGACCGGCGGGGCCTTGCGCGGCGAGCGGGGCCGAGTTGAGATTAAAGACATCCTCAGGATTGCGGATGCGCTGCGCGGGATTGCGATGGCAGTCCAAACACCAGCTCATGCTATGCGGCATGGCGTGATAGACGGTGGTCATTTCATTCACCTTGCCGTGACACTCGACGCAGCTAACCCCGCGGTTCACATGGACCGAATGATTAAAATAAACGTAATCAGGCGCTTGGTGAATCTTCACCCACGGCACCGGGTCACCCGTCTCGTAGCTCTTGCGCACGACCTCAAGCAGCGGACTCGCTGGCTTAATGATGCTGTGGCAATTCATGCAAGTCTGGGCCGCAGGCACGCTCGACGTTCCCGATTTCTCCACCGAGGCGTGGCAATAACGGCAATCCATGCCCAACTGACCCGCGTGGAGACTATGATCAAAGGGGACGGGCTGCACCGGCTGATAGCCGACCCGCAAATAAGCGGGGGTCGCATAATAGGTGATCCCAGCGGCGGCGACTACGCCGAGGACGCCGAGGAAAATCAAGATCTGCAGCGGCAGAGCGTTGGCTGATTTAGGGAAAATCTTAGACATGGGCCGGGTAGAGTGTGCTGAGGACGCTGAGTTGACCTCTAGTAACTACCCGCCTGACGCGAGATCGCCCGCTGCTCGGGTCGGAGGGCGACCGTCGCGGTCGCCGGAGCTGAACCAGCTTTAGCGAACAGGGAGGGAACTACCCAAGCGGCAGCAATCATGCCCCCTAATTTTGCGAAAAAAGACTGGCGCGAACAAGCAGAGCTCACGGTGTGTTTAAGATTCAAAGTTGGGCCAAAGAAAAGAAACCACTCCCCCAATGTAAAACAAAATTTCCTGCCCAACACCCCCGAAATCAATTATTAGCCACACCAAGCCCTCCTTTTTTCTCCCTAATCACCCTAGCCGAGCGAAAAAACGCGCACTCCCCTCGCCCCACACCCCCCGCAAAGCCAAGAAATGCGCTATGCCGCGAGGGGGAATAGTTATAAGTTATAAGGTGTAAGGTTTAAGGTTTAAGCCTGCACCCTTCGCGTCGGTGGGCATTCTTCGTGGTTAAAATGGCCCGTTCGTTTTTGCGCCTCTTGCGCCTTTTGTGGCCACTCCATGAACGCCGCAGAACAACTCGCATCGACCGCCGCCCCTATTGCCCACCGCGAACCGCGACCGACTGCGTTTTAGCAGAATTGACCGTCACGCATGGGCTTAATCTCGTCACAGCGCTGGGCGATTTCGGGATTATGCGTCACGAGAACCACCGCCTGGCCGTTTTCCTTGGCCAACTTCGTTAAGAGATCGAATACGAGATTGGAATTAGTGACGTCCAAATTACCCGTGGGCTCATCGGCGAGAATGATTGAGGGCTGATTGGCCAAGGCGCGAGCCACGGCGACCCGCTGCTGTTCGCCGCCAGAAAGTTGCGTCGCTAAGCGATGCGTTTTCTCACCGAGGCCGACGTCAGCCAAGAGTGACCGCGCTCGCGCGACCATCTCCGCCTCACTCAAGCGCCCGAGCTTGCGCATGGGCATCATGACATTGTCGAGCGCGGAGAATTCCAACATGAGAAAGTGAAACTGAAAAACAAAGCCGATATGTTCGCACCGCGCCGCCGTGCGGTCGAGGTCGCTGCTATTCGACATCAGCTGATCACTGATCCAGATCGAGCCGTCATCGGGCTGGTCGAGGAGACCGAGTAAGTAGAGGAGCGTGCTCTTGCCACAACCAGACGGGCCCACGATCGCCGTCACATGACCTCGCCGCGCCTCAAACGAGACGCCGCGCAGCACATGCACCCGCCCCTCGCCCTGACCGAGATGCCGGTGCAGATTCGAGCAGCGCAAAGCGAGGCCAGCGGCAGCGTTCTGCGCCGGAGCAGAGAGCAGGGAGGCGGGAGATGAGAGAGATTTACTCACAAGAATTTGGATTCGCGGCCATCATATAGGTTCCAAGTTTCCGGGATAGCAAGCGGACCTTAGGCCCGCCAATCAACCCTGATATTGGCAGGATCCCCCGACCAGAAAACCTAAAACCAACTTAACCTTAATTCCGTAAAAGGATTGGCCACAAAAAGCGCAAAAAACACAAAAGCAGAATATTGGAACAATCCCGCCACCGAGGGAGCAGAGGTGATCGCAGGAGGAGCCCACTAAGCGCTAAGGAACAGGGCACTGATCCGATCTGGATCAAATGCAAAAGACCGATGGCTTTGGTCAGTGGTCATAGGGCCGATCCGGATCTCCTTTTCCGATTTTCCACTTTCCTCATTTCATCTTTTCCGCCCCCGCCTTGGTCCCAGCCGCTTTCGCCGCTGATAGTTTAAGTGTAAAGTTGAAGTTTAAGTCAGCAGATCCTCGTTCCGCCTGCATCCGTAACTTCAACTTAAAATTTGGCCTTAAACTGGCGTGCGACACGCCTTAGTTTCCCGATTTTCCACTTTCCAAAGTTTCATCTTTTCCGCCCCACCTTTCGGGTCGTTTTGCGCCCTTCGTGGTTATAAATGCCTTGGTCGATCCGAATCTTAGTTTCCCGGTTTTCTACTTTCCTCATTTCATCTTTTTCCGCCACCGGCCCTCATTGCGACGTGCCGCGAATGATATCCCCTGGCTCGAGGCGGGCGGCGCGGCGGGCGGGGATGACGGCGGCTGTCATAACCACGACGGCAGCTGTGAGCGTCGCGACGACGTAATGCCAAATTGACCAATAAACCTGGAAGCTATCGGCGGAGAAAATACCGCGTATGCGGATCGGCAGCTTGGAAACGCCGTAAGTGACCCCCGCCCCCATAATCCAACCGCCCACGGTCCCCATGACCAAGACGATGGCGCCGAGCCAAATAAAAATCCGCGAAATATCACTCCGCGTGTAGCCCATCGACCGGAGAATCGCGATCTCCTTGGTCTTTTCGATGACGATCATCGCCAGCGTATTGAACATTCCGAGTCCGGAGATGAGTATGATGGTCGACACCGTCAGCGCCGAGGAAACGCGCAGCGCTCGGAAAACCTCGAGCCAGGTTTTTTCCCGTTCCTGCCAGCCTTTGGCCCCGTGCCGCAACACTTGCTCCATCTTCGCCGCATCTTGCGGCGCTCGGTCACGATCAAAGAGCGTCACTTGAATAAACGAGGCGCCACTGGTTTTTTTGAGCAGCGAACGCGCCTCCCCCAAATGCATATAAATTCGCACGCGATCGATATCACTCACGCCTGTCTCATAAAGCGCCGACACCCGATAACGGCGCTGCTCGGTCCCGGCCTGCAAAATCAAAGAATCACCGGGGGATAACTGCAACCGGTCCGCCAACACTTTGCCGACCAACAGACCCTGCGGGGTCGTGCGAAAATCCTCAAGACTCCCCGCGCCACGCACGATCTGCGAACCAAGATCGGAAACGGCCAAATGATCTTCTAAATTAATGCCATAAATCTTCGCGGCATCATTTTTAAAGGTGCTGTCAGCAATCACCGAACCCTGCACCACGGTTGAGACCCCCGAGACATTACGAAATTTCCGCAACGCGTCGGTGATCAAGGCGGGATCTTCCACGCCCTCGATGTATTTTCGCCCAGCCCGATCAGCCGCGACTTCAAACTTGCTGGCATCGGCATCGTGACCCGCCGCGGCGATTGCGAAAATCGTGCTCTGGATTTTATCCTCAATGCGAATGGCGCCGTTAGTCCCGAGAATCGTCCGAATAAAAAATTGCTCGAAGCCACTCGTCTGCGCCTGCGTGACGATGAAAAAGCCGATGCCAAAAACAATCCCCGCCAGACTCATCAGCATCGAACGCTTACGAGCTGTCAGAAAACGAAGAGCGATGCGGAGGTTAGTAGACAAAGGGGGAAGAAAGAAAAAAGGAGAAAGGAGAAAGTAAATTCATCGGCACCATTCATATCATCACCCGCGAGGTGACTGCCCTACTCCTTGGCTTAAACTGCAATTTTCAGATTTTGTGTTTTTTGTGTTTTTTGCGGCCAATCTTTCGGCGGATTGAGGGGCTTAATTCACCAGCACCTGCGTGCGGACGCGTTCGCCTTCGCTGAAACGATCCTGTTCCTCGACGAGGACTTCTTCGCCTTCGGTCAGGCCGCTGAGAATTTCTACTTGGTTGAGGCTATCGTAGCCTTTCACGATTTTGCGGCGCTCTAATTTACCCCCAGCCACCACATAAATATAATCACCAATCAGCGCTCGGCGGGGAATGATGATCGCGTTAGCGCGCTCGGCGATGCTGATGCTGACCTCGCCCGTCAGACCCGGCAACAGCGTCCGTCCCTCGGGCAAGTGCACCTCCAAGAAAACGGTGTAGCGCTGGGTCGTGGCATCGGCGGAAGGGAGAATTTTTGAAATGACCGCGTTGTATTGATCCGCGCCAAAGGTCAGAAAACGGACGGTAGCTTTCTGCCCCAACTTGATCGCGGAGAAGTTTTCTTCCGTGATTTTAGCCTCCACCGTGCGGCCGACTGAAATAATGGTGGCGATCGGCGAATTGCTACCGATGAGGTCGCCGACGCGCGTGGTGACTTGGGTGACGACGCCATCCGAAGGCGCGACGATGGTCATCTTAGCCTTTTCGCGCTGCTTGGTGCGCAAGCTATTCTGATTGGTTTCCAAGGCTAATTTCAGGCTAACCTCATCCAGCTCAGTATACTGATCGAGCTGCTGAAGGAGCCGTTTCTCTTTATCAAATTCTGCTTGAGGGAAAGCGCCTGCTTTCACCTGACGCTCGAGATTTGCCAGCGTGTCGCGTTTATTAAGCAGATCGGCACGCCGCGTTGAACCGAGTTCAAATTTACGTTTTGCGGCGACGATTTCATTGGTGATTCGCTCGATTTCGAGGTCGATATCGCCGGTGTCGATTTGCATCAGCACGCCCCCCCGGGTGACTGGCTTGCCGATATCGAGGGAGCTAGCGCTGACTCGGCCGCTGACTTCACTTTTAAGTTCGATCGTAAATTCTGCTTTCACCTCAACCGTACCTGGAATAAATCGACCGGCCTTGCCCTTCGTGGCGCGGGCCACTTGTGCGACGGGGCGCAGGGTGTAGCTGAGGCCCCAACTGAGCAGCAGCAAAATCGCGGCCGTGAGGGCCAGGCGGAGAAACCAATTCGGGGCAGCGGGCTTAGGGGTGCTCATTTATTTATCGGTTAAATTGCTAAGGACCGGATCTTCCACGATAAGACCGAGAAATTCTCCCGTCTGGCGCAGATATTCATTGCGGACACTGTAGGTGCTCATTTGAGCGTCGTACAGGCCCATCTGGGCCCAACTCAGGGCCGCCTCAGCAATATTCCCTCGGGCAAATTCAGCTTGCTGATGTTTGAGGTTGTTCCCGCTGGCGACGAGTGCGCGATCGGACATCGACATGGAGCGGGCATAAAAATTGATCAACTTTACTTGGGTCTGGGCTGACTGGGCCAGCTGATCGGTCAGTTCTTTGTAGGCCGCTTCTTGCTGGCGCCGGGTGGCCAAGGCGCTGCGTTGAGCGGCCCCTGCAGCGAAACCATCAAAAATGGTCCAGCCAGCCGAGATGGTCACATATCGCGAAGTAAGCGAATACGTATCAATCGTACCGTATAGATTGTGCTGAACGCTTTGTGATATCCCCGCCGTTGCCCCCACTTTTGGCAGCAAGCGCGTCCGTGCGATGGCGTAATTTAAGTTGGCAATCTCCAGATTTTTCCGCGCCGTGACTGCCTCAATTGTAGGCAGATCTTTTTGTCCGAGAAAGCCCGCCAGCAATTGATTAAAGGCGGTCTCGCTGTAGGTAAGTTTGGGCACCTCATCAGGAATCGCCTCATTATCTAAAATGGTACTGCCCGACAACCGGGCCAAAGAATTTTTGGCCGACTCGAAATTAAATTGCGCCCGTTCATTCTCAATCTGGGCCGCTTCTACGGCGAGACGAGAGTTAACGACCTGAGCCTCAGCGATAGCTTGCTTGGCAAAGCCCGCCTCATGAATGGCCAATTGTTTCTGGACAATTTCAAGATATAAAGCGGCCCGCTTAACTGCGATCTTCTGGACGATTAGCGATTGGTAACTACCACGGAGGCTTTGCGCCAGCTGCCGATAACCATTACGATATTGGCCGTGAGCAATACTCGTGTAGATCGCACCAATGCGCGCAGAATTGCGCAAGGCTCCCCAATGAAAAATGGGCTGCGAGATAGAGTAGCTATAAGGATTGGCTGTGACGAAGTAGTCCGTCGAGGAAGAGTTCTGCGGGTTGTAGGTGTAGGTAGTTTTATCTTCCGACCGGCTAAGATTTATATTCGCCCCAATGTTAGGCAGGAGCGAAGAGCGCGCGGAAATGCGGCCCTGTTCTGCAATTTCCAAGGTGAGGGCCTGGCTCAGCATCTGCGGTGATTGCTGCGCCGCTTTTTTGAGAATAGCTTCCAGATTAGGGAAGATCACTTCCGGCAAAATGAGCTCATTCGCCGTCGGCGCCGCCGCCCATAAATTGACTGCCAAGACTGGGAGCAGCGTGCAGAGATTCAGAAATTTCATGAATAATTTAATAAGCTAAAGAGCGCCGCAAAGCCCCCAATTTGGCAACAGGAAAACCCATGGCGCGCGACGCGCGCCGTGGGCTAGTTGAAGTTGGGAGTATAAGGATAAGATTGGAGTTTAAGTTTAAGATTGGGATCCGGGGCGGTGCTCCCAGCAGCTGACCAGCTGAATTCCACTGCAACTTAAACTTCACCCTTAAACTGGCGCACCACGCGCCTCAGTTTCCCAATTTTCTACTTTCACAATTTCATCTTTTCCTCCCCCCCTCACTTCGCGTCATTTTGCGCCCTTCGTGGTTAAAAATGCCTTGGCCGATCCGGATCTCAGTTTCCCAATTTTCTACTTTCCAAAGTTTCATCTTTTCCTCCCCTGTCTTGATCGCCCCAATCTTCTGCTCGCCCTCAGGCTTAAAACTTACACCTTAAACCTTAGACCTTAGACCTCACTCCTCAGACCTCACACCTCCCCCAGCCCATGCTTCGCCGGCTACTTCCCTTCGCCTCTGACCTCTGGATTCATCGTGAACTCCTTTGGCAATTCACGCTTAGAAATGTGGAATTGCGCCACAAAGGCAGTCACTTAGGCCTTATTTGGTCATTCCTCAATCCGTTGCTGATGCTTGGATTATACGTCTTGGTTTTTGGTTACATTTTTAATGGCAGCTTTGGGGTCGCGGCAGGAGAAACCCGCGTTGATTATGCGTTAGGAATTTTCCTTGGCCTGACCTTGTTTCATTTCTTTGCCGAAGTGCTAGCCACGGCACCCAGTCTTATTGTAGGCAACCCCAACTTCGTAAAAAAAGTAGTTTTCCCCTTAGAAATTCTCCCCGCGGCGAGCGTAGGCGGCGCGATTTTCCATCTCAGTATCAGCCTAGGCCTCGCCTTGTTAAGCCTACTGCTCACCGGTCACGAAATTTCACTGAGCCTCCTCTGGCTGCCTGTCATTATTGCACCCCTGATTTTGCTGGGCATGGGCACGGGTTGGTTATTTTCAGCCCTTGGCGTATTTTTCCGAGACATCAGCCAAGTGATGCAATTTTTATCGATGGCGCTGATGTGGGCTAGCGGCGTTTTCTTCACGGCGCAAAAATATCCAGCGGCTTGGGTTTATCTACGCTTCAACCCCTTGCTGCTGGCGATCGACCTCACGCGCGATGCTGCGCTGTGGAATCGGCCCCTTAATTTGAATCACCTCAGCTATCTTTATGCCACCGGGCTAGTCACCTGCTATCTCGGCCACCTCGCCTTCCGTCGCATGAAGCCCGCGTTCGCGGATGTGCTCTAAATTCATGCCCACCCCTGCTTCAAACAGTTTCTGAATCTGCGGCTTCTCGGGTGCCGGCAAATCAACGCTTACAGTTGCATTTTATCAATGAGCACAGTCTGTAACGACCCTAAGCATCAGCGGCCGTCCAATTGCAAATTGTAGCCAGCAGCGGTGGAATCATCGTTCACACACCAACAACACGCGGGGCGCGGGATCCGAGGCCACAGTGCTGATCCGCGGGAAATGGCGGCGCAACGCCTCGATAAAATTCTCGACGGTATACCACGCATGGCCGTCCGTGATCCATTGGCACACGTGGACGTCATCTCGCGGAGGAAACTCAACGATAAGGGTCTTCTCCGCGTAGGCCGCCAGCCCGGCCGCGATTTGCTCGAAGTTTAGATACATCTTGAAAACCATGTGGTGGACCAGCGCCAGAGCCAGCACGAGTTCACAGTTTAGCCGTTCGCTGGCAGACTCCATCACACCGTCGCCCAGACCGAGGCGCGGTGAGGGATTGAGACAGCTCATCACCAGGGGCTGCACGTCCAGTCCCCGGGCCACGGCATCGGCAAACAGCTCATTGATGCAGGCGGCGTCATTGTCGAAAGCCACGACGCGCGCCCCGCCCGCGGCAGCCAGCAGCGCATACCAACCGCGATTAGAACCGATATCCAGCACGCTGCTTGGTCGGTGCTGCTGCAACAGCTGCTGCAACGCATGGTGCTTTGCCGTCCACGCCGGGTCGGGCGTCAGCGCCGGAAACGCATCCTTATAGTATCCCGACCACCGCGTGACGCCGGACCGAAAATCGTAGCGGCTGATCAGCTGGCGATACCAGGCGAAGGGCTCGGCCTCGGCCGGCCGCTGCGGAATGCCTAGACCGACGATAGAAGCGCAGAGCTGCAAGCTGATCCCTTCATCAAAATCCCGCAGGAGCGCGCGGGCGATGCGATCATGGCCGGCGCCCATCATCGCCAGCGGATGCAGCAGGAATTCCTGAAATTCGCGCTCGGCGAGCCAGGGTCCGCCCGGCGTTGCCTCAATGATCGAGCCCAAATCGACGAAAATTGGCCGGCAGCCCTCGAAGACCACGTTCCAACCATGGGCATCCTTGAGCGTCAGACCGTGCTTCGCCAAGGCCTCGAGTAAAGCCAGCGTGTGCAGCGCAGCGGCCCGCATCATCTCGGATGACCATTCATATGGATAGGAAACATGCGGCACCATCTCGTGCTCCAGCACGAGCGGATAACCCTCCACTTTCAGCATCGCGCGCTGCGTCGGCACCAGCAGTCGCTGCTGCACCAACTCCGCAATCACGCCGGACTCCAGCAGGCGCACGACCGGCGCGACGCCTGCCGCAGACACCCCGCGGTAGAGTCGCCCTTGGTGGAAAAAAACCCGGCCATGCGGATCCGCGTAGGAGGAAGGATGATAACGGATGCCATCCGAGGAGCCAAAAGCTCCCACCCAGAGGGCCTTGGCCTTATTACGCAGAGATTTGATCATGAGGTTACTTCTTCTCCGGTCGGGCCGCCGGCCCCCCGAAAAAAGGAACGGGCTGCGTGACGAAATCGGATCGAGATGTTGGTCAAGCCGTCGCAAAAGCCCACGAATTGGCAATCCGGAAATTGTTTCTCCCTACGCAACCGGACACCCAGCGGCATTAGCTTTTACTTGCCGAAGCATCCGTAATTTTGAACACTGCCGACCTGTCTGTCATGCCTTCCCTTTCATTCCCTTTGTCGTCCTCCTTCCCCGGCCACCACATAAACGACGCTCCGGTGATTTCGGTGCAAAATGTGTCCAAGGCTTATCGGATCTGGGACACTCCTTCTTCGCGCCTGACTACACCGCTGTTTGAATCCATGGGACAGCTGCTTCCCAAGGAATCCGGCGCCCGGCACTGGATGCAGGCGCGTGCCCAGGCGCGCTATCGTGATTTTTGGGCGCTGCGGGATGTCTCCTTTGAAGTTCGGCCCGGAGAGAGTGTGGGCATCATCGGGCGTAACGGTTCCGGCAAATCGACGCTGCTTCAAATCATCACCGGTACACTCCAGCCCACACAGGGCTCCGTCAGTGTAAACGGCCGCGTGGCGGCGCTTCTGGAACTCGGCAGCGGTTTTAACATGGATTTCACCGGCCGGGAGAACGTCTATCTCAACGGCGCGGTGCTCGGCCTGACCCGGCGCGAGGTGGACGAACGCTTTGACCAGATTGCGGCCTTTGCTGACATCGGCGATTTCATCGAACAGCCGGTCAAAACCTATTCCAGCGGCATGTTCGTGCGCCTAGCTTTTGCCGTCCAGACCGCCGTGGAGCCAAAAATCCTCATCGTCGACGAGGCGCTGTCGGTCGGTGACATCTTTTTCCAGCAGCGCTGCTATGAACGAATGGGGCAGCTGATCGACAGCGGCGTCTGCATCATCCTAGCCTCCCATGATCTCGCCTCCGTGCAACGGTTCTGCCAGAAAACCGTGGTGCTCCAGCGCGGAACCCTGAAGTATCACGGCCCCGCCACTGAGGGCACCAAGGTCTATATGCATTTAGAGCAGGAGGAAAAAATCGCCGCCTATTCCCGCAGCGCCGCCGACGCATCCGTCCCGACCGGAGTCGGCGCCGCCGGCGCGGAGATTCCGGACTGGCCCGCAACCGCGCTCCCGTCCGTGCCAGCCGGGGTCAAGACGTTGGGTAACGGCTGGGCTCGGTGCACCGGTATTTTGATAGGCAACGCCGCCGGTGAGCCGGCCACTCATTTCCGGCAGGGCGAGACCCTGACAATTTTCTACGAGTTCGAGATCTTACACGACATGGAATTTTGCGTAGGCTGCATCACCCTACGCGACAAGACCGCTCAAGCGGTGTATTCCAAGATCACCCTGCAGGATGGAGTCCGCGGCCCGGCGAGCGTAGCACGGGGCGCGCGCCTGCGGTTCCGCCAGGACACTGTCCTCAACGTCCACTGCGCAGATTACACTCTGGATGTTTCGCTGGATATGATCACGACCAACCTGCTCAATGAGCCGGGCATCAGTTACGACGAATACATGGCGGCGCAACTGCGTATCAGCGAATTGCATGCCGTCTCCAGCATTTCCATCCGCCTGCGCGAAGAGACCACACCCTTCCAGCTGCTGCACTTCGGCATGGCGGACTTGCCCAGCCGGTCGGTAGTGCAAACGGTCCCTCCCGCTGACCAGCCATGACCCCGCTTGTTGCCGATCCCAACGGTCCGGACGTAGCCTACTTGGGCGATTACCCAGATTTCGCCACCGCTAAAGCGTGGTCCACGGGCTACGAGGAAAATGTGATACTTGAGCGGACCCGCGTAGCCCTGCACAAGGTACGGCGAGGCGAGGCGGCCTATGAACGCGACTCGGTGACCTTTGATACTCTTGAGCTGCCAATCCCCTTGCTACAATCCCTGCATCGGATCGCAGCCGAGCACGAAGGCCGCCTGTCGGTGCTCGACTTCGGCGGTTCGCTAGGGAGCACCTACTTCCAGTGCCGCAGCGCGCTGCAAAACATCCCTCGGCTCGAATGGAGCATCGTGGAATTGCCGGCCCACGTGGCCTGCGGCCAGCGCGAATTTACCAATGACACGCTGAGATTTTATCCAACGATCGAAGCCTGCCGGCAGGAGCGCAAACCCTCGGTGCTGCTCCTGTGTGGCGTGCTGCAATATCTGCCGGATCCCTGGGATTTTTTGCGCCAGGCTGCGCAGCATGACTTCTCATGGATCATCATGGACCGGACGCCCTTCATCGAGGCGGAACGCGACCGACTGACCGTGGAAGTGGTTTCCCCGCGCATTTATCCTGCGTCTTATCCCGCTTGGTTTTTCAGCCAGGCGCGGCGTGCGGAAAATCTGCCGGCCGGATGGAATGTGGAAGCCGAATTTGACGCCCTCGACCGGCAGTTGCTCGATGGCGTGGAAATTATTTTTAAGGGCCTAGTGCTGCGGCGTTCGCCATGAAACATTACTGCACCTATTTCGACCAACACTACCTGACGCGCGGCCTAGCCCTGCATCACTCGCTGGTGCAGCATGCCGGGGACTTCGAGCTGACCGTGCTTTGCATGGACCAAGAATGCGAAGCCACCCTGCGCCAACGGGCGCTGCCCCACGTCCGCCTCCTGCCGGTCGCGGAACTGACGGCCCGACATCCCGCGCTTGCCGCCGCACGGTCGGATCGGACCAAGCTGGAATTTTACTTCACCTGCACCGCGTGGCTCATGCGCAACCTCCTGCCGCAGATTCCGGTGGGCGAACTACTCACCTACCTCGACGCCGACCTGTATTTCTTCAGCTCGCCACAGCCGGTCTATAAAGAGATTGGGCACGCTTCCGTGGCGATCACACCGCACCGCTTCCCCGCGTCGCTCGTGCATCTGGAGCGATACGGAAAATTCAATGTCGGCTGGGTCTCGTTCCGACACGACGCCACCGGCCAGGCCTGCGCCGCCGACTGGGCCGACCGCTGCGCCGCGTGGTGCTTCAACCGACTCGAGGACGACCGCTACGCCGACCAAAAATATCTCGACGCCTGGGAGGCGCGTTTCCCCGGTACAGTCAGCCTCCAACATCTCGGCGTGAACGCGGCGCCCTGGAACATCAAGGACGCCGTCGTCACCGCCGGCCCGCGGATCAATGGGCAACCGCTGGTGTTTTATCACTTCCACTCGCTCGTGCACCTCGGCCGGCAGCTCCATGACCCGAGCTTACATCGGTATGACGCCGATATGACGCCCAGCCTGCGCGAGCACGTCTACCGACCCTATCTTTTGCAACTAATCAGTCATGAAGGAGCACATACCGCCGATGATCCTGATGTGCTGCCACTCTCGCGCGTCGACGATCCGCGTAGCGGCCTAGCAGTTCCGCATCTGCTAGCGCGCCTACGAGCCTCGGAACTCGACCGCGCTCAACGCCTATCATCCATCGAGGAAAATATGGCGGCTACCAAACAAACCATCTCTTATCTTAAAATCGTCGAAACAGACCGAGATAAAAGGCTGGCAGCCCTAGAAGCAGCCCTAGAAAACACCCAACGAATGGAGGCCTATATTCTTTCTATCGAGAAAGATCGCGAG